>MAAC01009562.1_pt1 | contig 1450249 bp, 1391 predicted proteins | sample 1115981 | NCBI WGS metagenome assembly MAAC01 (sample SAMN04961126, study PRJNA320927) | seawater metagenome | isolation source: sample BD02T64 sea water enriched with oil for 64 days | place: USA:Gulf of Mexico | collected 2013-07-27
CTGAAGGGATCATGACTTACATGAATGAAAATTCTAGAAAAACTCTGGAAACACTTGCTAAATTTCTACCTGATAAAGTAGATAACTTAGTCGGTAAGAGTATTGATTGGTTTCATAAAAATCCTGAACATCAAAGAGGAATTATTAAAAATGCCTCGAATCTTCCTTACCAGGCCACCATTGACGTGGGCCCAGAAAAGTTAGACTTACTAGTTTCTCCGGTGTCAGATGCATCGGGTGAATACCTAGGACCTATGGTGACGTGGGAAGTTGTAACGCAAAAACTACTCACTGAAAGAGAGATGCAACGAACGCAAGAGATGGTTGATAAATCACCAGTAAATACCTTGATGGCAACCCCTGAAGGGATCATGACTTACATGAATGAAAATTCTAGAAAAACTCTGGAGACTCTATCCGAATTTCTTCCCGATAAGGTTGATAATCTCGTAGGTAAGAGTATTGATTGGTTTCATAAAAATCCAGAACATCAAAGAGGAATTATTAAAAATGCCTCGAATCTTCCTTACAAGGCCACCATTGACGTGGGCCCAGAAAAGTTAGACTTACTAGTTTCTCCCGTTTCAGATGCATCGGGGAATTATCTAGGACCTATGGTGACGTGGGAAGTTGTAACGCAAAAACTACTCACTGAAAGAGAGATGCAACGAACTCAAGAGATGGTAGATAAATCTCCGGTAAATACTATGATGGCAACTCCTGAAGGATTGATGATCTACATGAATAATGCTTCTAAGACTACTCTTAGAACATTAGAGCAATTTCTGCCAGATAAAGTTGATAACTTGGTCGGCAATAGTATTGATTGGTTTCATAAAGTTCCGGATGTACAAAGAAAGATTTTTTCAAATCCTGCCAATCTTCCTCATAAGGCCATAATTGATGTGGGCCCTGAGAAGTTGGATTTACTTGTTTCTGCCATTGTTGACAGTTCTGGCACGTACTTAGGGCCCATGGTTTCATGGGAAGTTGTTACAGATAAAGTTAACCTAGTCGATGAATTATCTAAGAGTGCAAACGATCTTGGAGATGCCGCCTCTACTCTTAATTCTGTTTCCTCTTCTCTTGCTTCCGGTGCTGAAGAAACTTCTGCGCAAGCAAACACTGCTAGTGTAGCCTCCGAAGAAGTAAATGCTGGAGTACAGACTGTTGCTACCAATATGGAAGAGATGGTTGCTGCCATTAAAGAAATTACAAAAACTACTAACGAAGCATCTTCTATGACAAACGATGCCATGAAGATGGCAAAAAACACCAACGAAATTATTTCTCAACTTGGTGAAAGTAGTATGGATATTGGAAATGTTATTAAGGTGATTTCTTCGATCGCGCAACAAACTAACTTACTAGCTCTAAACGCAACCATTGAAGCAGCACGGGCAGGTGAAGCAGGAAAAGGATTTGCTGTTGTGGCGAATGAAGTAAAAGAGCTCGCTAAGCAAACAGCAAAGGCGACTGCGGATATTACTAAGAAAATTGAAAACATTCAAAGTGATTCTAAAGGTGCTGTTAATGCCATTAAAGAAATTAGTGATGTAATTGAGAAAGTTAATGGATTCACAAACAACATTGCTGCATCTGTTGAAGAACAGGCCGCAACAACAAATGAAGTGACAAGAATTGTTACTGAGTCTGCTGAAGGTGTGAAACAAATTAATGAAAACATTTTACAAGTTTCTAAAGCTGCCGCCACTACAGGGAAAGATGCACAGAGTGCTCAAGAAGCTTCCAAGTCTCTTGGTACTATCTCTGAGAGTCTAAAAGGGCAAGTTGATAAAATTAAAGTCTAGGACTTAAAATGAAAGTAATGATTGTAGACGACAGTATTGTATATAGGTCCGCTATTTCTCAGGCATTGGAACATATGCCTGAGGTGGAGGTCGTGAAAACTGCTTCTAATGGAAAAATTGCAATTGAATTTCTAAAACAGGAAACTGGAATAGAGTTAATTACTCTAGATATGGAAATGCCTGTACTTGATGGAATTGAAACAATTAAGGCCATTAGGAAATTTAATACAGATGTCTCAATCATTGTCTTCTCATCGTTTACCACGAGAGGTGCAGAAAAAACTATAGATGCACTTCATTCTGGAGCGGATGATTTTGTCGCGAAAATTGAAGGGGATGGTAATATTGAAGGATCTATCAAGATGATAGAGGACGAGTTACTACCTAGAATTAAAGCTTTAACAGAAAGAAAGTATAGCCGTTCTCACATTGAAGATCAGATCAATAAACCCTATGAGAATGACTTCGTAGATGTTGATAAGTTAGTTGATGAGATGATGGTAAAACCTAAACTCATTTGTATTGGTTGTTCTACTGGCGGCCCAGAAGCACTGGCAACTATCTTTAGGGAAATTACTGAGGTAGTTACTGTTCCCATGTTGTTGGTTCAACATATGCCTCCCATGTTTACTGAAAAACTTGCAGAAATGTTAAGTAAACTTTCTCCAGTGAAAATTAAAGAAGCAAAGTTTGGAGATAAGCTCGAACCTGGCATTTGTTACATCGCCCCAGGAGATTACCATATGGAACTTTCTGCGAAAGGTGAAATTACTTTAAATCAAAATGAGAAAGTGTGTTTTGTTCGACCGTCTGTGGATGTTCTTTTTAGATCAATTGCACGAAACTTCAAAGAACAAGTTATGGCCATTACATTGACAGGAATGGGCGATGATGGAGCTAATGGCTCGGCAGAACTAAAAAAGAATGGTTGTTATCATTTTATCCAAGATGAAAGTAGTTCGATTGTTTGGGGAATGCCTGGAGCCGTGCAGAAATCTGGCATTGAACCAGTAATAGTTAATTTAGATAAGTTTGGAAAATTATTAAATCTAGTATCAAAGAGAGTGTAGAAATGTATTTTGGTTCATATTTAGTTAGAAAAGAAATAATTAAGATAGAGGATTTCATTACTTGTGCTACTGAGCAAATTAAATCAAACAAAACCCTGCTAGAAATAGTTTTTGAAAATTCAATTTTAAATGAAGATCAGATTCTATCCCTGGTAGATAAACAATATGATTCTAAAAAAACGTTTGTTCAAATTATAAGAGAAAGTGACTTGATAGAGGATTCAAAATTACTAACTTACTATGAATCATCTTCTTCAAATCAGAAATCATTTTCAGATATATTAAAAGAAAAATCAATTCTTGGGCAAGATGATCTCTTAAAGTATTATGAAGATTATGAGAAAAGCAATGTTAGTGACCCTAAAGCAAGTATTGGTGGAGATACAGTTGAGATTTCATCAGCAGCTCTTGAATCTTTAAAAGAACTTGAAGGTATAAATCTTGGAGAATTGGCAACTCTAGAGAAGAGTGTAGAAGTTCCTGCAGAAATTTCTACAGAAGCATCTTCAGATGAGCCTCAAATATCAGCTGCTGCCCTAGAGTCGTTAAAAGAGCTTGATGCAGGTGCGGCAGAAGGTTTAGCTCAGGATGGCGAACAAAGTAGTGCTTTTGTGGATGATTTTTTGGATATCTTTAGTGATCATCTCTACACCAAATTGAATAAAATCATTGGCATCATTTTTAAAACGGCAGATGAGGAAGGGGACTTTTCTAACTTCTTCAACTCTCTGTTTAGAGAATTGCATATAATAAAAGGTGCCGCTAGACTTGCTCATTTTGCAAAAATTGAAGGGGCCATCGGTCAGTGGGAAGCCGGCATTGAATTCTTCTTTAATTTGTCTGAAAAACAAAAAAAGAGTTGGCTCAAAGAACATGGGAGTTCTCTTAGTCAATTAGTTGAATTATGTTGGGATATTAGAAATAAAATTGCTACAAATAATTCAGAAACTAGCCTTGAGGATGCCAAACTAAATGAGATCTCAGGAATATGTGAGAATTTAAAGAAAGTTAGTTAAGCGTTATGATGAACTGCTCATTTCCATTTTTCAAGTTTAGAAGTGTTCCAGACATGAGTTGGTTTTGAAAAGCTTTTCTAATAACATCTTTAATATCTCCACCTGACTTCTCAATCTTTTTTAATGTATCTGGACTTAGAAAGCTATCTAACTCGAATAGTACAGTTGATGGGAGGGTTAAGTTAACTTTCTCATCACCATTTCTAATTATTCGAATATTTAAATTATCTGCCTTAGACTGAAAGTACTTTGCCAAGTCTCGTTTACCAACTTGTAGAGATAGTGCATCTGCTTGATTATTCTTTGACACAATATTTTTCAGATTACCACGGAAAAATATTTGAATATTTAAACTTTTTAAGGTTTTCAAGACGAGAGAGAAGGAACGCATGAGTGAAAAGAATTCAGGAGAACCTGAAAGCCTAAACCACCATTTCTTATCACCAAGTATATTATCGACAATAGAGCCTATATTATAATTTTTTAGATCATATTTGATATTACTCACGTATGGGGCAAGTATGGCATACATAAGTGGAGCCAAAAATTCTTCGATATGTTCAAGTTTCTTCTTATCAAAACCTACTTTTGAGAGGAGTTCTAGGAAGTTGTCATCTATATTGTTTTGTACAGAGTGTATAATTCTCAAAATTGCAGTTCTTTGTTCTTTTGTAACATGCATGCAGTTACCAAGGTCTACCATGTAAACTCTTTGAGATGTCTTTGAGTAAATATAGTTGTCTTCTTGATTATCTACTTGAATAAAACCTTCATTAAACAAACTATCATGAAAGAAAGAGAGGATACTTGTTGCAATTTTCTCACTAGAGGCCTTATCAAATTCAATATTCTTTCCAAGGTTAATTCCGTCTACCCAATTGGAAATAAGCACTGAGTTTGAAGTCGGCTCTTGGTATCCAGCCGGAGTAAGGAAGTTATTATTTTCTGCAATCTCTTTTATTTTTAAAGAATTACTATATTCTCTTTTGTAATTTAGTTCATTTGTAATGTTGTGATAGAGGTTCGCAAGAAAATAATCCTTATCGAAGTTTGATTTTGAAATAGGTATAGGGGTTACCTTAAGAAGATTTTTTAGCGTTTTAAATTGATTATCGATATTTTTATCAATATTTGGATATTTAATTTTAAGAGCTAGAAGTTGACCCTTTGAATCCTTTACCTGAGTGACAAGACCAATTGATCCCATAATATAGCAATCATTTATGGTTTCAAGATTGTTTTCCTCGAGAACCTTTGCAATTATACTCTTAAAGTTGATGTCAATATCATCGCTCTTAATAATGACTTTCTCACTATAGTTCACATCACTTTTATATTGATTGAGAAATTGTCCAAGCTTTAAATATAGACCCTTTTCCTGCATGAACAGATCGTAGAGTTCATTTAGTGAAGAGTTAGCTTTAGAAGAATCTTTAGAGGTTGCACCCTTGGCGGACTTTAAGCATTTTGCGAGATTTACATAGTTCTTTATCATTTGAAAATTCTATTCTAAATATTGAGGATTCTGAAATGGAGATTACCTTAAGAGATTCTAAAAGATATAGGACGAAATCAATCGAGTAAGTATCCGAGTGGGAAAGTTTAATTAACTCTTCTCTATGTGTATAAAAGTCTGAACCGCGTTGTTGTTTTAATTTTATAAGGGTGTGAAATGTTGAAAGCTCCATAGCATTTGAAAAGAAGATAAGTAATTCTGTGGAGTTAAGGGAAAGTTCTCTTAGAGAACGAAGAAGTTGAAATGCATTATCTCGAGTAATTACTTCTTGAATCCTCTTGTAAGATTGAACTTGAACCATATTAGAAATAGAAGAATCAATTTTATCAATTAACACTCTCTTTCTAATGATACCTTGTTGAAATTTCATTGTGGCCTTCCTTATTCTTCTTCTTCGTCACAATATCTTATGATCTTTATAAATGGCTTCATCTTAATGGAAAATTAAGCCAACTTTATATATATATGCTCCGATAAATTTGTAAGGAGTATTTATGATTGATGATTCGATGAAAGAAGATTTCTATATCGAGGCCCTCGAAATGTTTGAAATGGCTGAGGTTGGACTTCTGAACATTGACAGAGGCGAAGGGTTTGAAGAGAACTTTAATTTGATATTTAGATCTTTTCACAATTTAAAAGGTGCTGCTGGAATGTTTGATTTGCAGGCCTTACAGGCACATATGCATAAACTCGAAACATTATTTGAGGAAACTAAGAGTGAGTGTCGTTTAAGCAAAGTGCAAATAGACTTTTTCCTCGATGGAGTCGATTGTGCAAAATTACTTCTTGAAGGTAAGGAGAGCAGTTTCTCTTTTGTGGATCATATGACTGACCTAAATGATGTTAAGTTGAATGCAAAGGTACACGAAGAGAAAGTTGAAAAAGCTCATAAAGAAATAGACCTTTTTGAAGATAGAAAAAATCAATCTTTAATATTTGTAGTTGATGATGAGCCAGTAATTGTAGAGATCTTAACAGATGCCTTGCAAAATGCTGATTGTAAGATTGTTGGATTCAATAGTGGAAAAGAGCTCTTAGAAAACCTTGATCAAAATCCCGATCTGATATTGAGTGATATAAAAATGCCTGAGCTCGATGGCCTTAATCTCCTTAAAAGATTATCCGAAATAAGAATGGATTTACCTTTGATTTTTATTAGTGGTTACATCACTAAGGATGCCATGGTGGAAGCTCTCTCTCTCGGCGCACAAGGGTTTGTAGAAAAACCTATAGATATTGATTACGTAAAAAAAATCACATCATTAGTTATTAGAAGATATAAAGCTCATAAATTATTAAATAAGAGTATTGATTATATGCTCTACCAATTTTCTGACCTAGATTCTTATCTTGAAGAAAGTGGTAAGGAAAATATAAGAAAATCTCTTAAAAATGATTTGGAAAGTATTTTAGAACAGAGAAAAATTTTAAAAGCGGTTAGCTAAGAGGATATATGAAATATAAAATTGTTTGTATAGATGATGAAGCAGATATTTTAGACTTGTATGAAAAATCTATGCAAGGTTTTGGTTACGATGTTGAAGTGTTTACTAGTACGGATGAGGCAGAAACTTATATAAATCAACATCAGAACTCTATTGTTTTTATTTTCTCCGATTTTTCTATGCCTAGTTGTGATGGTTTTAGTTTTCGAAAAAGAATATTAAATAATGCTGGAGATATTCCTTTTGCTTTAATTACAGGTTTCTATGATACCGAAATGGCCCTAAAAGGTATGGATTTAAAAATCTGCTCCTTCTTGAAGAAACCATTTTCAGAAGATGAATTAGAGAAACTTTTAACCGATCATGGTACAAGACGTAAACAGCTTTTAGAGGAAGAATTTGAAATGGTCTCTTCATTTATTGAGGAAACTTATCCAATGCTGGAAGAGATTGAAGACCTTATCTTAACTCTAGAAACAGATCCTAATGATGTTCATACCTTAAATACATACTTTCGTTTACTTCATACTATAAAGGGAACTTCTGCTTGCGTTGGTTTGAAATCAATTCCTGCATATACCCACAAATATGAAGACTTAGTCACTAATTTAAAAAATAAAGACGTTAATGTTTCTCAAAGAGTTATAGACACCCTTCTTATAGGGCTAGATGAATTAAAACTGATGTTCAATTCCATTAAAGATGGGGTAGCGCTTGAATTTGATATTGCTGATAAACTGCATATTTTTGATCAAGATTTTAGTGACGAACTTTCAATTGTTGGGGAAGACGTTGAAGGTAAGTTACTACCTGAAGAAGTGTCTAAGGTAGCAGAGGAAAAAATAAACGTTTCCATTGGCGTACTTGATGACTTTATGGAGCTTAGCGGAGAATTAACAGTTCTTCGAAATACTGTTTTAAAAAGTGCTCTGAAGCTAGAGCATAAATTCTCTGCGGATAGAGATGTGGAAGTGCTCTCAGATACACTTGAAGAAATGCATAAAGTAAGTTCTCTTTTGCAATATCAAATTACTGAAATGAGAAAAGTCAGCATAGAATCAATCTACAAACCCCTTAAAAGAGTCGTTAGGGATGCTTGCAAGGCCATGGGGAAAAAAATTGAATTCCAAACCGAAGGAGAGCACCTCAGGGTGGATACAAGTTTAGCGAAAGTTTTAAGTGGCGCACTTATTCATCTCATACGAAATGGTGTTGACCATGGAATTGAATTACCTGAAAAGAGAGTTGAGGTTGGTAAAGATCAACAAGGTAGTATTCTTTTAAAAACTTTTGAAGAAGGAGAGCATATTGTTGTCGAAATTGAAGACAATGGAAATGGTCTAGACACAGAAAAAATCAAAGCAAAAGCGCTAGAGAATAAACTATTTAGTTCTGAACAATTAAGTAAGATGAGCGAACAAAAGATATATTCCCTTATTTTTGAAAGCGGCTTTAGTACTGCTCACGTTGTGACTGATATTAGTGGTCGTGGAGTGGGAATGGATATGGTTAAAAGCTCTGTTAAAAATATTGGAGGGAAGATTCACATTCATTCTAAACTTGGACATGGATCAAAGTTTACTTTGAACTTACCAATACCAAGAAGTGTTTTAATAATTAAATCGTTAATGGTTTCTGTTAAGGGTCATAGCTTCTGCCTCCCCTTAGAAGATGTCAGTGAAGTCGTTAATTATTGCGGAGAGAAGGACGGGGAAATGATTCATAGGGTTGAAGGTGGTGTTGTTCTTAAGCACCATGGTTCTTTACTTCCTTTGCTAGATGTTGGAAATATTTTGGAGATTGGCAATGATAGAGTAGGTAGTGAAATGAATATTGTCATTGTTCGAGGAGAGGAGTTCAAATATGGAATCATTGTGGATCAAATTCATGATATTGAAGAAGTCGTTTGTAAGAAAATGAGCGAACATTTAAAGGAGATACCCTGTTTTCAGGGAGCAACTTTTGTAGGTGATGGTGAAATTGCTCTCGTGTGGGATCTCTTGGGGCTTGCTGAAATGGCGAAAATTACTCTTGATGTTGATGACGATGATTTTGATCTCGATGAGGAGGAATTTTCTAAAGGGCAAGAGTTTATGCAATTCAGATTCCTAGAAAAAATGAACTATGCAATTCCTCTTGAAAGAGTTGTACGGCTTGAGGAATTTTCGAAAGATAAAATTGAAAAATGTGGTAATTTAGCTCTTATCAAATATCGTGAAAATACCTTGCCTCTCATTGATGTGGAGTCACTTCTCAACTTTAATGACGGTGAAGGTACCTTTAGAGGGAGTGATGTTTTAAAAGTAATTGTAGTAAGTAGAGATGACTCTCAATTTGGAATGGTTGTTCATGATATTCAAGAAATTGGATTAACTGATGAAGAGATTAACTTCTCAACTACTGATCGCGAGGGCATTCAGGGAACAGTTTATATCAATGAAAAGACTGTGAATGTTCTCGATGTGGAGTTTCTAATCGAGAACTATAAGAAAATAAAACCTAAGAAAATTGAGATAGCTGCTTAAGAATTAAGCAGCGTCTTTAGCAAAATGGCCTTCAACAATAGTTAATTCAAAAGTATCTTCACCTTTTGAACCTTCCTGAGTCATGGCAGAAACAAAATGTTTTACTAGTTTTTCATCAAACTGTGATCCAGAGAATTCTTCTAGTTCACTAAAGGCAACTTCGTAAGGTAAGCCTTTTCGATAGGGTCTAGTAGAAGTCATGGCATCGAATGTATCAGCGATGAGAATGATTCTAGAAAAGAGAGGAATATTTTCTCCTTTTAGGCCATCAGGATAACCTCTTCCGTCATATCGTTCATGATGATGTTTTGCATAGGTTGCAATATCTTTAAAACAATCGAAATCTTGTAGAATTTCTGCAGTTAAACTTGGATGTGCTTTCATTTTTAGAAATTCATCTTCGGTTAATCTAGCAGGCTTTAAGAGGACTGCATCAGGAACACCAATTTTTCCAATATCATGAAATAATGCAGACATTTCTAATTCATACATTTCTTCATCGTTTAACCCAAGTTCCTTACCAAGCGTAACACTGTAGTAGGCAACTCTCATGCTATGTCCATAGGTGTAGTGATCTTTGGCATCGAGTGCTCTTAGCATGCTCTTAACCGCCATCTCACACATGTCTCTTTGCTGCTCACGTAATTCTCTAACTTGTTTCACAAGATCAAGCATCGCTACGCTAGCGATCACATTTTGAAGAGAAATTACGTTGTCTTTCTTTTTGTCCATATTATTTAAACCCGTTGCTTGCTATGCATTAATTTTAATAGCAACCATTAGATTTATCGTAATTTTGACTAAAAACCTTTAGATTTTCCTTTGCTTTTAGCAATTTCAGCACTTTATAGAATGAAAGCGAGTTTATTGATTGCCCACTTTCTATGCTTCTTAAGGGGTGTCGCTTCTTAGCGATTTTTGCCCTAACTACCCTAAATTACAGATTGTGATACCTTTAAGTTAGCCTAAAAAGATAACTCTCAAAGAAGTGATTGATATGAAGAAAGTCGTTGTTCTCTCCGAAAGCGGAGAATTGAAGAAAACATTCCTAAGCCTTGAAAACCACTATATTTGTGAAGTCATTACTTTCAACTATGAGCAAAGTCATGTTTTTGAAACGTTACTAAGTGACGATGAGTCTCTCGTGTTGCTCTCAATTGCAAATTGGGAAAATTTCAAAAACTTCTTTGATGTTCACAGAATGAAAATAAATGGAACGGTGGTCCTTGTGGGGGACAACGAGAGTCTTAACTCTTCGGCGCTTAAGAAATTGTGCGAAGTCGATAGATTTCTAAAAGGTGTAATTAATACTTCTCTAGATTTTGATATGAATAGGCCTTGGTTTAATCTTCTTATCAACCCTCAGGTTAGTAGTATTGATCAAGAGGATCTAGAGGAAGTTGGAGAGAATTTAGAGCGAGTTCTTGGAACGGCACTGAATGAACTCAAAAGACTAAAAGAGGTTCATGAGAAGCTTGTTCCCATTAGGGAAGAAAAGTTTAAGGGGTTAAGTGCCACGAGTAAGTTTGGAGCAGGAGAAAGCGCTGGCGGAGAATTTTTTGATATCCTATCTAATGACCGTGAAGTTCTACTTCTCCTGGCGCGATCGAGATCTTATCTTGTCTCGAGTATGATCATGTCTGGTTTTGATGAGCTTCGTTCTGCCAAGCACTTTTCAGATGAACTTGTTAATAATTTTTTAAGTAAAGTTCAATCAGATGTGGATAGTTCTAAAGTAAATGAAAGTAAGAGAAAACTAGATATCTTATTTCTTAGAGTTGATCTAAAAACTATGAAGGCGCGAACTTGGAAGTCAGGAGACTCTATACTGCTAAATGACTCTCAGTTAGTGAGTGAGAGCGAGTTCACGATAGAACGAGGCGAAAAGCTGATGATTCTCTCAAGTGGGCTAGTGGAAAACCAGCCAGGTAAAACTGAACTAGTCTCAAAGTCAGTTGAAAAAAGAAGTAAATCATGTCGTGATATATTGGATGAAGTCTTCTATACTTTAAAAAGAGAAAAGAATGGAATGTTCTTTTCTCATGATGCAACAATGATAATTTTTGAGGTTGATAAAAATGCAATTCTTCAGATTTAGTTTTTTATTTTTTCTTTTAGTTTCTCAAACTTTTGCAACCTCAATGTTCTCTGATATGGAGTGCCTTCGTGGAAACTTTGATTCAAAAGTTGAGCATAAATCTGCACCTTTTGGTCTCTCCAAGAAGATATTAACTTTAAATAAAGAGGACTGTATCATTACTGTTTCACACGAAAAAATGAAGTTCTTAAAGAACAATTGGGTGATTGATGTTTGTAGGGGACCGGTTCACATAAAAAAAACTGATGGTGCTGTTGAGGTTCTCAAAAGAGCAGATGGTTGTAGTGCAGGGTCAAGTAAGTACTGTAAAGAGTTAAAGAACCTTGAGACTATTTTGCAAGATGATGGACTTATTTTTGCTGATGGAGAAAAAGAAAATATTTCTACAGAGCATGGAAAGATTTATTGCTCTTATCTTTTAGTAAAGAAGTATCTAAGAGATGGTTTTATTTTTAATAGAGGAAAAGAATATTCAGGTGTTTTAGTCGCCAGTAAAATTAAGAAAGTTGCTCCGGTTATTTCAACACCTAATAACCCTGTTAATCCTGTTAATGGAGAAGAACAGGTCCCCGCTAATGATGGACCTGCTGATTTTTAGTACTACTTAACGGCCTTGAAAGTCCTTTCAAGGTCGGCAATAAGATCATCAACGTTTTCAATACCTACTGACAATCTAATTAAATTATCCTTTATACCAAGCTCTTCTCTTATCTTCTTAGGAATAGAGGCGTGAGTCATGATGGCAGGATGTTCAATTAAACTTTCAACTCCACCTAAACTTTCAGCTAGAGCGAACATTTCAATTTTAGAAAGAAACTTCTTCGATTTTTTTACATCACCTTTTAAGAAAAATGTAATCATTCCACCAAAACCAGACATTTGTTTCTTGGCTGTTTTGTGTTGAGGATGACTTTTAAGTCCAGGGTAAACAACGCTTTCTACCATTGCGTGAGTCTCTAACCATTTTGCAATTTTCATGGCATTCTTTTGGTGAGCTTCCATGCGGATAGCAAGTGTTTTAAGGCCCCTGAGGATTAGCCAAGAGTCAAAAGGTGACATACATGGACCAATAGAGTTTTGTAGCGTCCAAAGCTTTGTATACATCTTTTTATCGTTGAGCATTAGTGCTCCACCAATAACATCACTATGACCATTTATATACTTAGACATAGAGTGGAGAACGATATCAGCTCCCAAATCAAGTGGGTTTTGAAAGTAAGGACTCATGAAAGTGTTATCCACAAGAGTTTTTACTTTATACTTCTTAGCTACTGTTGCAACTTTAGCAATATCCGTAATTTTTAATAACGGATTGGTTGGAGTTTCTAACCAAAGAAAACTAGGCTTATGTTCTTTAATGGCGGCTTCAACAACTTTTGCATCTGTCGTATTAATAAAAATATAATTGTGAAGAGAATTAAAAACGGTAGTGAACTGTCTATAAGTTCCACCGTAAACATCATCTCCACAGAGAATCGTAGATCCTGCTGGAAGAGCATGCATTACAAGCATTGATGCTGAAAGACCACTGGCCGTAACAAGGGCATGCTTCGCATTTTCAAGAGAAGCGAGACACTCCTCTAATCTTGTTCTGGTTGGGTTATGAGACCTTGTGTACTCATAACCTTTATGAACTCCAGGGCTCTCTTGCACGTAAGTAGAAGTTTGATAAATTGGAGGCATGATGGCGCCAGTTTCTTTATCAGGGTGTCCACCTACGTGAATGACCTTTGAGGCAATATCAAGTTGATCTAACAACGCTTTCTTCACTAGCTATTTCCTTTCTTAGAAAAGTATTGAAGAATATCGATCTCAGTAATGATATTTTTTAGTTTCCCTTCTTCAGTAATGAATACAACTTCTTTATTAAGAAGAGCATCTCCAACAGTTTCAAGTAACTCATTGGTATCAACTACTCTAAACTTGTTAGAAGTTGCTAAAGAAATATTGTCATCTCTTTGGAACTCGCCCATAAGTACAGGTCTTACAAGATTTTTTTCAGTGATTAAACCAACAATCTCTTGTTGGCCATTAAGGACTGGAAGTTGAGAGATACCTTTCTTATCTAAGATCTCAATGGCCTCTCCAATAGTTGAAACGTCACTGATAGTGTGAACACTCCCTTTCTTACCTAGGTCTTTTAATACATCTTTGATTTGTACATTAAATGAAGAGTCTAAGTAACCATTGTCACTCATCCAATCATCGTTATAGATTTTTGAGGCGTATCTATTTCCTGAATCATGAAGAAGAATTAAAATTTTCTTCTTAGTCTTTTGTTTCTTGGCGTACTTTAAAGCACCACAAATAGCAGCTCCTGCAGAACCACCGGCGTAGATACCTTCTTCTTTTAAAAGTCTTCTTGTCATAATAAAACTTTCTTTGTCACCAACAACTTCGAAGTCATCGATCATATCAAAGTCATAGTTCCCTGGAATGAAGTCTTCTCCAACACCTTCAAGCACATATGACTTCGCTTCACCGATTTCACCAGTCTTCTTGTAATGAGCAATAATAGAACCCACACAATCAATTCCAACGATTTCTACGTTAGGCATTTTCTCTTTGAAGTATTTTCCACAACCTGAAATTGTTCCACCTGTACCAACTCCTGCAATGAAGACATCGAAGTCTCCTTGAGTTTGTTCGAACATTTCTGGTGCTGTCCAAGTATAGTGAGTATTTCTGTTATGAAGGTTGTCGTACTGATTCACGTAGAAAGAGTTTGGAATTGTGTCAGCGAGTCTTTTAGAAACACTGTAGTAAGATCTTGGATCTTCAGGCTCAACGTTTGTAGGACAAACAACGACTTTAGCGCCAAATGATCTTAAGTTATCAATTTTTTCTTGAGACTGTTTATCGGCGAGAACAAAAATACATTTGTAACCATAAACTGCTGCCCACATGGCAAGCCCAACACCTGTATTTCCTGAAGTCCCTTCAATAATAGTTCCTCCAGGCTTTAGATCACCGTCGATAACGGCTTGATCAAGCATGTAAGCTCCAATTCTATCTTTGGTAGAGCCTCCTGGATTCATAAACTCTAATTTAACATAAATGTCTGATTCAACATCATTGGCCAGTTTGTTTAACTTAACAATTGGAGTGTTTCCAATCGCTTCAAGAACATTAGCTTTAGCGCCTTTCATCATATTAATTCTCCTTATTTTAAAACTTCTTTTATTTCTAATGTACTGGCAAGTGTCGCAAGTCTAGCAACTACTGTGTACATACATTCTTTTGCTTTATGGTCTTGGTTTTGACGAATTTCACTTATGCAAAACTTTCTAAAAACCATGCCTCGGCTATTTAAATTTCCGTCAGCATCTTTTTCACTATTGGCACGCATAAAGCCACCAACACTCTTCCCGTTGATTAGGTAGATGGCCACCTCAGCAGGCATGTCATCATATTGAAGAATTGTTTCAACACCTTCCTGAATAAGGAGAGAAGTGAATTTTATTTTATTCTTCCCTACATCCATTTTATTTCTAGCTTTTCTATTCATAGTGATGATCTCTTCACCTGAACTTACTACGCTAATGCCCATTCCATAAGTTCCCTTAGAAGCTTTAACAAAAATCTTCTTGTCTTCAGGAAGTTGAACTTTTAGATCATCGACAGCTTTTCCTAATCTTTCTAATCCTTGTTTTGAAGAAAAATCTACATCTTCTACAGCTGTAAATTTCGCCTGAAGAAGGTCAGGGTTTATTGAAAACTCTTCTGCAAAACTTTGAACAACTTCATTATAAAAAGAGAAATGTTTATTCTTTTGTCTGGCAAACCAACCAATATGTGGAACAGGAGTTACTGGTGTGTGAACACCATCCCAATCAATATCAATGGGATCTGATTGATCATTATTTAAAACGACTAAATCAATCAACTCATTATGAGCGTGGATTCTTCCATCTTCGATTTTAGCTTTTGCTATCTCTATATCGAACTTCGAATGTGAGATTAAATTAAGAGTCTCATTGTTTTCAAAGAGATTATTGTCAAAAGACAAGAAGAGGACTTCAAAACCTGCGTCGCGGATAAGCTTCCCAAGCATGGCCAAGTTATCAAGATAGAATAAGTTCTTTGTATGAGACTCAGGAATAATTCCGATCGTTTTAGCTTCGGGAGATATCTCTTTTAAAGTACTTTCAAAAACTTCTGTAGCGTAATCAAGATCCAAGGCACAGAGATTATTAAATCCTGCTGGATACATATTGTGATCTACTGGAGCAATTTTAGTTTTGCTCTCTCTAATATCTACGCTTGAATAAATGGGAGTGAAGTCTTTTTCAAATTTTGAATCAATGTACTTATTAATGGAATTCCAATTTTCTGTAACAAAGTTTTCAAAATCATTTTTAGAATTAATTTGATATGTCATTTTACTACTCCTAGGTAAGAAGTAGGTTCCATCCTTCAGCCAGATCCGTCACGTGTTCCTTAGGTTCAGCTGCCAGAATTTCGGAAAATTCTAGGACTTTTTTAAAGTTCTTACCTGCGAATACTTTTAACTCATTTTCCCTCGTGAGCATAGTGGATTTGAGTATTTTTAGGTCCTTGTCTATGGGATGCCAGTTATCTAAAAAAGGCTTTAGACATTTATTTACAGCGAGAAAATTGTCGCCATGCATAAACTTTTGAGCATCTTGTAATAAACTCATGGCCTCTCCAACTTTGTGGTGTTCTGCCGAAGTGACAAGGAACCAATTGGAGAATTCTTTCTTTCTTAACTCTTTTTGAAAGTCGATGGCCGAAGTGAAGTGTTCTCGGCACTTATAGAGAAAGCCAACAGCATCAATGAAAATATCAACAAAATCTCCTCCGGTGACCTTTTCTAGGTAACTTAGGAGCTTTTTAATTCCCGAAGAAACGATCTTACCAAAGAGCTTCTTTGGAGCTGAGTCGCCAGTTACTTTCTTACCTAGATATTTAAAAATTTCAACGAAACTCTTATCAAAGAAGTTCTCAATCTTCTTTGTTGCTTCTAAGAAATCAATAAAGTGTTTTCCAGGAGGAGTATCTAAGACAATTGTATCGTAGTTTCCATTTTCTAAATGAAATTGAACCTCAAGAACGGCCATAATTTCATTCATTCCACCGTAAGGTTTGGTTAAAACTTTGAGAATTCTATTGTCCAATTCATCTTCAAGTCCTTCTGCTTTCCCTATTCTCTCTAATGTCTTAGAAGGGGAGAGAAGAAGAGCATCAAAAGATTCAGATTTTGAGACTTCTGCAAAACTTTTTGTCTCAATAGAAATAATATTTCCTGAGTCACTATCGTGGAGACCAAGAACTTGTTTTAATCGTTTAGCCGGATCAATAGTTATGAGGAGAACTTTATAACCTTGGCTAGAAAGAGCTATGGCCCGTGAAGTGGCAAGGGTTGTTTTTCCTACACCACCTGTTCCACAGAAGATTTCAACTTTCTTATTAGGTATACTCATATTAGTTTCTCAACTTTTTCATTAACGAGATCGAGAATAACTTCTTGAAATGTCTCTCCTAGAGAGTGAGACATTTGAAAATTAACTACATCTTTAAATTCTTCTAGTACCGACTCTTCTAACTTCTTCTTAGTATCTAAGAAGTAAGGCAGCTCTTCTCCTAGCTCTAAAATAGGTGAGAGACAGTCGTTTACAACCACATGCGTATTTTTAAAAGCAAGGTCTTGTAGATGTTCTTTCACTTCGTTGGCCTCGTTAAGGGCCATCTTAGTCGGAAGAGAAGTAATATATGTTTTAAGAGTATTTTCACCATATATAAATCTATGCATTTTATTAATATCACTCACAATCAAACCTGAGCCAAAAATCTCTTTGAAATTATGCGAAGACTCAAACATTGTAAGAGCATGCCCACTTGAAGGTGAGTCTAGTACAATAGTGAGTTCGGGATCACTTTCTAAGAGGTCAATAATATGGCCAAGTAGGATCATGTGACCAAGACCGGGTATCATATTAAAAAGAGATTTAAAAAATGGAGTTTTCATAACCCAGGTGGCAATCAACTCTGATCCGAGTTTACCGGCCATATACTTTCGAGCAGACTCTATAAGGTCAAAATGAATAGATGGTATATTAAGTTCAGAACAGAGATCTACCTGTTCTTCTTGATCAAAGCTATTATAGAGAACTTTTTGACCTTTAGCTGAAAGATTTTTTGCTAGAGCAAGGGATAGAGAAGTTTTTCCAACTCCTCCTTTTCCTGTCACAATATAAAGACGGTGATTCATGCTAGAAAGTATAGAAAGTGTTCATCATTAATTTAAAATAAGAACCTTCCACTTCCGGTTGAGCATCTTGCTTTACATCAAATGGGTTGTGATAAGTGGCCATGACTCCAACAGTAAATTTATCATTAAGCCTTAAATCTGCACCCGCTCCTAAATGAAAACCAAAAGTGAGTTTGGTTTTAGAAGTCACTAGTTGTCCATCAATCAAACGTCTAGTCTTTGGTTGATAGAAACCAAAACCACCCATTCCAAAAGGAGAGAAGTTATCAAATTGAAAAGTCTTCGCCTTGATTCCAAGAGCAAGACCAGTAATTTGTGAATATTGGTTATTCAATTTATGCTTTGATGAATGAAAGTTAGCAATGAAATCAAATGAATGACTTGCAGAGTAGTTATAAAATAAATCCCAAGTAATTTTATCATCACCTAAGTCTGAAAAATCACTCATTAGGAATGTTTGGCCAATACCAATTCCTATACTGTGCCTATTAAGTGGACTCGTATTTCTCGATTGAGGAATAACGGGCTCAACTTTCTTGGCCTTAGTGTCTGATGTGAGATTTTTTATTGTGTCTTTTGCTTGAGAATTAAAACCTGTCGCTATTAGTACGACAGGTATTAAGTATTTTAGAATTGTATTTAATTTTTTGATCATTTTAGTCTCTAAACTTAAGGGGGAGTATTGTACCCCCTTATATTAGTTTAAAGTACTTGTTGTTTCAATAGTTGAGTTCAATTCTGTGTTTTGAACGAAAGCATTGATGTTTTCGCTTAAAGTTGGCTCAGAAGTTGTTTCAGTTGAAGTTGTTCCTTCAAGTCCTCTAATGTGACCTGTAAAAGTTCCTTCTTCTGATCTAATTACTCTTTTAAGTAATTCAACATCACCGGCTCTTGTAGATTTCTTTTCTTGATCAAAAAGAAGTTGAATTTGAGTCATATAAGTAATGTCATTTTTTGTTTTATTATCAATTACTTGAATCTCATGCCCTTCTCTGATGATTTGAGCAATCTCTTCTAGAGTCACGTAACAGCTTTGGTGTGTGTCATAAAGCTTACGGTTTTGGTATCTCTTGATAATTCTTACGTCGTTCATCTGTATTTCCCCTATTTGATATGAGACCTTAGTCCCACTAAAAAAATTTCTAGCCAAGTTGTTTCTAGCACTAAAAAACGAAAAAGAAAGCTTATCTGTACATCTTTCAATGCTTTGCAGCAAAAGGTTAAGATAGCTAAATAACCAACTCATTTCAACCACTTACATGGCAAGAATTCATTTGCTGCATTTCAATTAATGCTTCGCTTCGGTTTTTAACGCTCCATTGAATTAGCAAGTTTGTTAGAAGAGTGTCAATAGAAATTCGGTACAAAGTTCTTACACTGCATTATTTTTACGAATACCATACTGAAATCAGTGACTTGAGGGAAATTACCTATATTTGGTCTTTAGGATCCCTTAAGGTGTTTGGCGCTGAGTTATAATGGAGGGAGAGAGGGAAAATACTGCCAAAAAGTGGTTAATAAACAAACTTTTAAGTATTTCCTAAGCTTTTACGAAAAGAACCTATGAAGTGCTTCTGTTATAGGGATTCATTTTCAAAGTAAAAGGAAAAACATGATCAATAGAATCTTTTGGCCCATTATGTTTGTTGTTTTAACGGCTTGCTCAAGTGTAAAGACGCTAGATCAAAAAACGTCTCCCTTACAGGGTGCAGCAAACAACAAGTTTGAATCATACAAAGATGGTCAGAGCTTAGAAGAATATTTGATTAAACAAATACAAAGTATTGAAGTAGGTGACTCTGCTAGACTGTCTCACTTGGCAGATAGTTTCTATCTGAAAGGTTCTGATGCTTCTCTAAGGGGAGATAGTTCCTCAGCAGCGAAGTTCTTCGAATATGTTTTAAAAATAAAAATTAATGATCCCTATGTTTTGAAACGCTTTGCAGTAGAGCTGATAAGGCTTAATAAACTAGTTGATTCAAAAGATATTTTAGCCAAATTATATCAGTTAGAAAAATCAGAAAATGTTGGTTTGATTTTAGCGGGTGTTCATACGGCGTTAAAAGAAAAAAGAGAAGCACAATTTATTTACCTTTCTCTATTAAAGAAATTTCCTAAGTCTGAGGAGTCCTGTGTATTCCTCGCAAAATCATACTCATTAGAATCAAAGTTTTCAAAAGCCTACGCTTTATTAAGCAAGTGCGCAAAAAGATCAAAGGGAAAGGCCATATTCTCTTTTTATCGAGGTAAAATTGAAATTGCCAGAGACAGAAGGGTGCAGGCCGTTAAATATTTTAAAAAATCTTTGAAAATAAATTCTAAATATCTACAGGCTGCAGTGGCCCTAGGTTCTATCTATGAAGAAGAAAAATCGTTTACAAAGGCACTTAGTGTTTATGAAAAGTATTTAAAACAAACACCTAACTCATACTCTATTTTAAAAAGTGTTATACAAATTTACTTTGCACTTGGAAAATATGAAAAAGTTATTCCCTTTGCAGAAAGGTTATCAAATATAGATGCTAGTGATTTGAATTTAAAAGTTCGTTTAGGAATTCTCTATGCAGATTCGAAGAGATTTGATGAGGCTAAAGGAGTCTTTAAAGAGATCTTAACTGCAGTGCCAAACTCAGATAAAGTACTCTATTACTTAGGTTCATTACATCAGCAAACAGGTGAGTTTGATACTGCCGTAAATTACTTTTCTAAAGTTCCTGAGCAGAGTTCTCTCTTCCATGAGAGTCATCTGCAAATTGCGCAAATGCTACAGGTAAGTGCTGAATCGTTTAAAAAAGGAAGTAGAGAAAAGTTTATTAGTTTTGTGAATACAAAAGCTAGCAAGCATGCTGATCTTAGCGTTGAGCTTAGGGTTCTGTTGGCAGGATTTTATGAAAATGAAAATCGAGTAGTTGAAGCCATTTCTGAACTTGATAAAATCAAATCAAATTCAAATTTTAATGAAGGTCACGAGTATTACCTTGCTGCCTTACTTGAAAAAAATAGTCAATTTGAAAAATCTAGAGTTGTAATAGAAAATTTATTAAAGAAAAATCCTGAAAATCCTCACGCCCTAAACTTTCTTGGGTACTCTCTATTGGAGAGAGGAATAGAGCTAGATAAAGCATTTGCTCTTATTAAGAGAGCTGTCGAAATTAAACCTGACGATGGTTATATTAGAGACAGTCTTGGTTGGTACTATTATAAAACAGGAAATCTTGAAATGGCCTTAGTTGAAATTAAAAAAGCTTGGTCTCTTGTTAAAACAGATGTGGTTATTACTAAACATTTGGCAATGGTATATAAAGAGCTAAAAAGGTATAGTCAAGCGAAGAAATATTATACGGAGGCCTTAAAAAATTGCAAAGTCGAATCAGAAAGACAAGATGTTATAAACGAACTTGGTGGACTAGAAAAATTGCGTTTACCTGCTTCGGAATAATTCTCACTTCTTGCTCCACCGTCTCTAATGTTTCTCATCCGGACCGCTTTTCAAAAGTAGTTCGAAACCTTTGCTTCAATTCTAGTGGGCGAGGGCGCATAAAAATTTTTAAGCAAACAACTATATTTTCATATGAATCAGTAAACCTACTACCTGAGCAAACTTGGAAGATGGCCGTGGATATACCTATTCACGGTGAAGAGTTATTGATCATCAACTGGAAAGAAGCCGATAAAAATAGAACGAAGTTAAAAGGAAAGTTTGGAACTAGAATCTTTACTAGCGCCAAGAATCATCCTGATGCTAAAAAGTACTTACCCCTATTAAAGACATTTATTAAGGGATGGTCACAAATTATATTTCTGAATAATCAATTGGCGAACTCAGGTATCGAAAACTATTGTAAAGGACAAAGTTGTAAATTAGGGAGTTCCCATTGGACTTGGTCATTTAAAGATGGGCATCTATATATTGATTACAAAATTTCTAAAATGAGTTCTCTTCGTTTTGACTTCTCAGACTTTGTTGATGGTGCTCCGCGCAGGGTTTCAGTCTCCCCCCCTGGGCAAGTTACTCAAAATGCACCATTTCAACTCGACTTATTCCTTAGTGCGTGTGAATAACGCTATGCTCATTACTCTTTTCTCATAAATCCTAGAAATTCATTAAATTACCTTGTATAGATGATAAGTTAAATTGCTAGGTGAAGGTATTTAACTAAACAAAGGGAATTGACTATGAAAAAGTTTACATCGCTTTTAGTCGCTTTAGTTCTTATTTCAGGATTGATCGGCTGTACGAAGAAAAACAAGGATACAGGAAGGACATTAAATCTTTCTATTCCTCAAGAAGTAAAAGGGATGGATCCTATTTACGCCAACGACCGTTACTCAAGTAATGAAGTCGGAAGAGTTTACGAAGGATTATTAGAGTATCACTACTTAAAAAGACCTTATACTCTTGTTCCTAATTTAGCTGATGCCATGCCAGTTGTTTCTGAAGATGGTCTTACTTACACTTTTAAAATTCGCAAGGGAGTCATGTTCCATGACGATGCATCTTTTCCAAATGGAAAAGGTAGAGAACTTGTTGCAGAAGATTTTGTTTACTCTATTAAGAGACTAGCTGACCCTAAATTACAAGGTCTTGGTTGGTGGCTACTTGATGGTAAAGTCAAAGGTCTAAACGAATGGCGTAAGAAATATTCTGAACTGCCAAAAGTAGATTATACTGAAGTTGTAGAAGGTCTAAAAACTCTAGACAAGTACACTCTACAATTTAAATTAAATAAACCATTTCCTCAATTCCTTTACTCTCTAGCAATGCCTTTTACATTTGCTGTAGCTAAAGAAGTTGTAGCTAAGTACGGACAAGAATTCTTGAACCATCCTGTTGGAACTGGTCCTTTTATTCTTCCAGTTTTTCAACAAACTAAGAAAATTACTTACGTAAAGAGTCCAAACTTTAGAAAGAAGCTTTACCCAACAGAAGCTAGTGAAGAATTTAAAACAGCAGGTTTCTTAGAAGATGCTGGAAAACAACTTCCACTTGTAGATAAAGTTGTTGTTAACGTTATTATCGAGTCTCAGCCAAGATGGTTAAACTTTCTTAAAGGGAAGATTGATTTCATTGGTATCCCAAAAGATAACTTTGATTCAGCAGTAACTCCAAGTAGGACGTTATCTGAAGAGTATATTTCTAAGGGAATTAGCCTTCTGGTTAATCCTTCTTTAGATATTACTTACACAGCTTTTAATCACGATTTAAAATTATTTCAAAATGTTGATTTAAGAAGGGCCATGGCCCTTGCTTATGATGTTGTGAAGTCAAATGAACTTTTCTATAACAATACTGCTCTTCCTGCTCAGTCTGTTGTTCCTCCAGGAATTGCTGGAAACATTAAAAACTATGTTTCTTCTTTTAGAGGACCAAACGTAGATGAAGCGAAGAAACTTCTAGCAAAAGCTGGATACCCTGAAGGTAAGGGACTTCCAATCATTACTTATGATTGCCCATCGGGAACAGTTTCTCGTCAAATTGGTGAGTATGTTAAAAAACAAATGGCACAAATTGGCGTAAGAATTAAAGTTATTAACAATCCTTGGCCAGAACTTCAAAAGAAAATTACGAAGAGACAAGTTATGCTTTACGGTATTGCTTGGGGTGCAGATTATCCAGATGCTGAAAACTTCTTACAACTTCTTTACGGACCAAATAAGTCTCCAGGGGCAAATGGTTCAGGATATAATAATCCAGAGTTCAACAAGCTATTTAAAACTTCTTCTATAATGCAAGATTCTCCAGAGAGAACAGCTCTATATGAGAAGATGAATAGAATTGCTGCTGACCAGGCTCCTTGGATCTACGGTGTTCACAGACAAAACTTTACTCTTAGACATTCTTTCTTAAAGAACTACATGTCTACGGATTTTGAAACTGGACAAGCTCAATACTTAAATATTGATTCTAAATTAAAAGTAAAAGTTTTAGAAAAACTTTAAAATACTGGCCCTCTTTTGAGAGGGCTTTTTACACTCAGGCGGTAAAATTGTGAATTTGTGGCAATACACCTTAAGAAGACTTCTTTATATCATCCCTACTATTTTAGGGGTGGCAGGAATTATTTTTGTAATTTTTAATCTAGTTGCACCGGACCCAGCTTTAATTATGCTTGGAAAACATGCCTCTGTTGCTCAAATTGCAGAATTAAGAAGTGAGTTAGGTTTGGACAAGCCTTATTGGGCGCAATATCTAGATATTGTTAAATCTGCTTTTACATTTGATTTTGGGAGATCTTGGACAACAAAACAAGAAATCCTCTCAATGATTAAAAGAGGTGCTATTCCTTCATTAACACTTTCTGTTCCGGCATTTTTCTTATCGACAGTAATTTCTATTTCAATATCTCTCTTTGTTTCTTTTTATAGAGGGAAGTGGCTTGATAAATCAGCTGTATTTATTTGTGTTTTACTGATGAGTGTAACTTCATTAGCCTACATTCTTTTTGGGCAATGGCTCTTCGCTTATAAGTTGGGTTGGTTTGAAATTTCTGGATATGAATCAGGATTTCCTGATTTTGTTCCTTATATTATTCTTCCAGTTATTATTTGGATTGTTCTTTCAATTGGTCCAGATGTACGTTTCTATAGAACAGTAATGTTGGATGAAATTTATCAGGACTATGTAAGAACTGCTAAGGCCAAAGGTCTTTCAGAGAAAACTATTCTTTTTAAACACGTTCTTAAGAATGCAATGATTCCTATTGTGACTTTCGTTGTTATTCAGATTCCATTTTTAATATTGGGTGCTCTGTTACTTGAAAATTTCTTTAGTATTCCTGGTCTTGGTGGAATAACTCTTAATGGTATTTATAATTCTGATTTTCCAGTAATTAAGGCCATGACGATTTTAACGGCTATGGCCTATATTATTTTTAGCGTTATTACTGACGTTATATACACTCTTGTTGATCCAAGAGTTCGTTTGAAGTAGGAGAGAATTGTGGCCCATACGAGCGTACAATCAGTTGATGAAATAAGTTTAGAAAAGATTCCTTCGAGAAAATCAAAATCTCTTTGGGACCAAGCAATGGAAAATATTTTCCGCGACAAGATGGCCATGACGTCATTAATTATCGTTGGAATTTATGCTTTAATTTCAATTTTATCTGCCCTTGGAGTGATTGCTGCAGATTGGGCAGTAGAAGTTGGTCCAAGTTATGCACCTCCCAGTGGAGAGTTCTTATTTGGGACAGATATTTTTGGTCGTAGTGTTTTCACTAAAATGATTAAAGGGACTGAAGTTGCCATGTCTGTAGGATTAGTTGCAGCATGTATTTCAGTTGTTATCGGTGTGACTCTGGGAAGTATCGCAGGATACTTTGGTGGAAAAGTAGATGAATTTATCGTGTGGTTCTACACATGTTTTCAATCAATACCTACGATTATGTTGCTCGTCGCTCTCTCTTTTGTGATGGGACGAGGATTAGTTTCTATGTATGTGGCCCTAGGGTTAACTTCTTGGGTTAACTTATGTCGTCTTATTCGTGGTGAAGTAATGAGACATAAGGATAGAGAATATGTTCAAGCTGCTACTGCTTTAGGTGGTGGACATGCAAGGAAACTTATTAAACATATTTTTCCAAATGTTTCACATCTTGTGATCATTAGTTTCTCTCTAATGTTTCAAACAGCTATTAAAACAGAAGTTATTCTTTCTTACTTAGGTCTTGGTGTTCAGGGTCGTCCAAGTTGGGGAACAATGATTGATGATGCTAAATTAGAGTTAGCGAGAGGTGTTTGGTGGCAATTAGGTGCAGCAACTCTGGCCATGATGATAGTGGTACTTTCAATAAATCTTCTAGGAGATGCTCTTAGAGATGCCCTTGATCCTAAATTGAAAGGTAAATAATATTTGATTTCGAATTTTTACTAGATTTCAGTAAGTTGGCCTCCTTTTGGGAGGCTTTTTTTATAGAATTTCTTTAGTTTTTTTTAAGTATCTCCTCCTAAATTCCGAAAAGTTGGTTGGAGAGGTACACGATCAGCGATCAAAATGTAGAGATGAATAAATTTGATTATTCATCTCTAGAAACTATTTCATTTTCAGAGTTAAAAGATATGCAAATATCTTATGGTGACTTGTATTGGAAGAAGGCAAATGGAAAATTTGTAAAAGTTCTCATTTGCGGTGATCAAGTTGATTTCTCAAAATTGGCCAAATTCGAAAAAGTAACCCCTCATCTCTTTATCCATTCAGTTTGTAATAAATCTTTCGTTAAGAAGGGTGTCGAAATAATTTCACGTCTTTTAAGTTCAATTGATGAAATTGAAAGGCTGAGACTTCGGGATCAGTTTATCTTACATTTGGGACCAGTATTTTGGAAAGGTGATGAGCAAGATTCAATTCTTAGTCTTGTTCTAATATTTCAAAACTCTCTCTATGATATTCAAAACAGTTTTGAAGAAGAGATGGAGTCCAATGCTTTTCTTTATCACAAACGATCTGTTCTCTCATCTACACTGATTACACTCTTTGCTATGGCTTCTGGATACACTCATGGGGACTTTTTAAAGGATCTATTCAATGTTTGCCACTTCTTTGATTACTCTCTCTCAAAAGGAGAGTTAAGTGTGGAAGAACCAAAGCATATAGAACAATCACGAAAACTATTTATTGAATCTAAATTTTATATACCAAAGAATAAAAACCTCTCCAAGCTCATTGAGTTTCATCATGAATTATTAAATGAATCAGGTGCTTTCATTGGTTCAAATTTGGAAGAAATTGGTGACCTTGAACGCATTGTTATTTGGATTGAAAACATTCTTCCTTTTGTTATCGAAGAATTCTCTTCCGAGGACGGGCAAGGGTATTTGAATAAAATTCTAAATGAATCAAAGAATCAAGAAACTTTTGTTGATTCATCACTTAGAAAAAGACTAATCGCAGCTTTTAATATGGAAGAAGTAGAATTGGAGCAAACTGCTTAGTGAGCACTAACGAGAAAAAATACATTCTCAATCTCTGTCTTAAGGATCTTCCAAAAGATCTCATGGATATTTGTGAAAAGTTAGAACTCTCAATTTCTTCTACTGTTGAGGAAGGGGGATGTTGTCACTTTCAGTTTATTGATAATGAAGAAACTAGCTTGAATGTTGATGCACCTGTTTTATTTATTGGATCAGTAAGTAGTAAAATTGAGTTTTTTAAAAATAATGGTAAAGCCATTATTGAGGAAGGACAATTTTCAAATCCTCTCTATCAGGTTGTGATTGAAAGGTTACTAGGCGGGAATTCAACCCTTGCAATTGATAAGGCCTATAGTGAAGTCATTAGTTCAGCAGGACAATTTAAAATTACTGATCATTTAAACTCCGGTTACTACTGTGACTTACTCGCAGCTCATGCAAGTGTTGCAGAGTTTAATTATTTGAATATTCGAAATGGTTTCTTTAATTTACTGAATTTTATATCAGTTGTAATTGATAATGATTCAGCATCATTTCCCCTCGAAGTGGACTTTGGAACTTCAAATGAAAGTTTCATTTTACAGGCCCACTTTAATATAGAAGAGTTTGGTGCAGAGTACTTGTGGAAATCTTTTGAAGACAATCATGATTACGGTTTTTTAAATCAAATGATTGAATATGTTGATGGCCTTGATACTTATATTTTAGAGAAAACCGGGCGACTTGTTCTGACTCTATTTTGGAATAAAGAAGAAAGCGAGGGAGCTGCTCCGATTTTCATACATAATATTAAGTCCTTTAAAATGATTAATATTGAAGAGGTGGTGAGCAGAGTCGCAGTTGATCCTCTAGATCATGTAAATGGACTTAAGAAAGCGAAAGCTGCGACTAAAGCGATAACAGAAGTACGAAATCTATTGTCAGGTGATGAGGCTTCTGATGGCCATCTGGTGGCCATTTCCAGAGTCACAAAGTACCTAAAAAATATTCTAAATGAGAGTGATGTTTTATCTTTAGAAAATATTGAATCTTATTTATTACAATACCCAAATCAAGACTTAATCAAAATACTTAGCGTGAATGATAAGAAGTTGATTGTAGATTCAATTCATAATAAGCAGACCTTCGAAAATATTTCTAACTCTCTCGAAGAGGTAGCGCAAACTGTTGGATTCGATGACTTCTTAGAGTCTTTAATTTCAAAAGTTGATAACCTAAGTCTTGAGCAAGCAAATGAGATTGTCACTCTCGCAGGTTCAAAACAAGTAGATGCTAATACAAGATTGAATGGTTGGTTAGATAGTTCAGATGATAAAACTATAGTCTCAGGTAGTAAGGAAGAGCAACTTCCTGATCACCAATTAGTTAAAGGTCAAAAAGAAGATTCAACTGAAGAATCTTTTATCGTAAAGGGATCAGCTGAAGATTTATCTGATGGAGTTCTAAAAGTTCGCGGAGGACAAGATAGTTCTGCTGATGATGATAAATTATTTACTAAGATTTCTTCTCATGAAGTCAGCTCCAAGTGGAGTGATACAAAGAGTGACCTTGCAAATGAAATTCGTGAACGAATAAAAAAATCGGACACAAAAGATATTAGTAAACTGAGCGAAGAAGTTTCGCAAATTGTTAGTGGGAAGCTGAATATTGATGAGGAGGAGTCCCAACAATTAGTTAAGGGCCTCTTTGAAAATGCAGCAGAACAATTTGTTACCAACAAAGATATTGGACCTGGCAATGGCAGTGAAGTCGTTAGAAACCGCTTGGAAAATGAAAAGTTACAAGGTGATGTAACGAGAAAAGATGGTCAGTTAGTTCGTATGAAGCGACTCATTGATAGTATGAAAAATGAGCTTGTAAACTCTCGAATATCAGCTCAAGAGTCAAAAGACATTGTTCCTAGTTCAGAAAGTACAGAAATGATGCAAGAGATTTCTTCTGAAGCTGAGCTTTCTCAGCTCCATGCAGAGCTCGAGAGAAGAAGCAAGAAGATAGAACTGTTAGAGGATAATTTAAAAAATGTTCAAAAAAATACTACTAATGGTAAATCTGAAAACGAAACAATTATAGTGGCTTCAACTTCGGCAGAGCTTGATGATCCAACTCTTGTCGCTAAGAATATCGAAATAAAGAAATTAGAGGCTAAAGTTACAATGACATTTGATCGCATAGAACAACTTAATGAAAATCTAAAAGCTGAAAGAGAAAGTTCTAACTCAAGATCCGAAAGTGAGACTAAACACTTCCGCGAAAAAATAATGAAGAGTCAGGAGTTAATAAGTGGTTTTCAGACTGATAAGAAAGCGCTTGTTAAGAAGTTAGAAGAATTGAAAAAAGAAAATGAACTTCTTGCAAGTAAAGTTGACGCTGAGTCAACAAGTAGTCAACCAGATGAAATAGATAAAAAGAATCAAGAGATAAGTGATCTTGCAAAATTAATTAAAGCTGGAGATGACAAATATAGAACTTCAAATCTAAGAGTAAAACAATTAGAGCAAAAAAATAAATTTCTAACGGCACAAGTAAATCAAGAAACTAAGAGTGCGAGTAAGAGTAAAGGTGCTGGAGCTTCTGGTGGAAATGATGCTAAGTTCGCTCATAAAATCAAACAATTAGATAAAATGAATGAGAAGTTGAAAGAAGGAGCTCTGAAGTCTGGGCATGAGCTCACAGCAAAAAAGAAAGAGCTCTTACTGGCCAAGCAAGAGAAGAACACTTTAAGTCTTAAAGTTGGAGAACTAGAGCGTAAGCTTACGAAATATGAAAAGAAAGCTGCTTAATAACTATTATTTAATGCAAAAAAAATGGGATTTTTTCTAATTTTCCCTTGTCAAATCTCTCTCGAACCATTAAAAATACAGGACATCATTATCTATGATTTATGCCCAGGTGGTGAAATTGGTAGACACGCTAGACTTAGGATCTAGTGCTTATGGCGTGGAGGTTCAAGTCCTCTCCTGGGCACCAATACTTACACTAAAAAAAGACAAGACTCGAAAGAGTCTTTTTTTTTGCCTTTTTTCTCTTTAATATCCCATACTTATGCAGATCCTGACTTTTTTAGAAAGAGATGAACTTTAGCTCCTTGAAAGTCTGGGTTCAAATAGGGTTCATTCTGCTCAAAATTGGCATCAACACCCATAGACATATACTTTGATGCAGCCTGTAAATGCTCTGGAGAGAAATGAGCATATCTCATTGTCATCTCAACTTTTGAATGGCCTAGTATTTTCTGAAGTTCAAAGATATTTCCACCATTCATCATGAACTGAGTAGCGAAGGTATGTCTTAAGTCGTGAAAGCAAATCTTATTCTCTATTTGAGCCTTCTTACAGTCCGACATGAACTTTCGATACACATGACCATAATCTATGACAGAGCTGTCAGGGAGAGTAAAAACAAACTCTGATAGTCCCATTTGCCTTAAGCTGAGCAGGAGTTTTCTAAGTTGTCCCACCATGGGAAGAATTCTTCTCATGTTGGTCTTAGTTGAATCCATGAGGCCAATTTTATTACGGCTTCTGGTTATGGTGATTAAGTTTAAATCAAAATTAACTCTATCCCACTTTAGGCCACATAGCTCACCGAGTCTCATTCCCGTATGTAGGGCAGTGAAGTAAATCGGGTAGTGTGTACTTGATCGGTTAGAGTTTAGAAATTGATCAATCTCGCTTTTAGTCCAATAGCTGTCAGTCTTCAAATCCTCTTTTTGAGGTCTTATTCCTTTTAGAGGATTCTTTAGAAGATAGTTGTTATTTACCGCATGGTTAAGAATTGCCTTTAATAACATGATGATGACATTGATACCTTTACCATTGTGACCTTTAGACTTTAGTGACGCTATAAACATAAGAATTTGCTCTTTCTTTATCTTGCCCAGTTCTTTTTCACCAAAAGTAGGATTTAGATGGGTCTTTAATTGACCTTGGTAAGTAGAGTACGTTCTTTCTGCTAATTGAACTTTGACGTATGTGTTTATGTAAATGGAAGCATAGTCTTTGAATTTTAAAGATTGGTTTAAAAGACTTTCTTCATCACCAAAGGCTAAGGCCTTAGATTTTTCAGATTCTTTTCGACGTTTCCATTCTTTAGCATCTGTCTTTCTTGTAAAGGATGGACTTTTAAGAACCCTTCCATTTATTCGTATCATTTCTCGGTAGCGATTACCGTTTTTAGTTTTTCTTGTTTCCATAGCTCCTCCTTGGGAGTTAGAGCTAGGCTATCCTTATCATCTATTTTCTTTTCTATTCGAATGTTAAAGACCAATAATGAGGACAGCCTAGCTTGGAAAAAAATATGACGTCAAATGTTTTTAATGTCATTGACGTCATTGGTGTCACTTACAGGTCAAATTCTTTTTCATCATTGGAATTGTTAATATTCCTTGAATCCTGTAAATCAAAAAAATCACCGTTTCTGTTTCGAGATTTATATCCAGACTCTTTATCGAAACTCTCAATATAGGTGAACGGCTTTGTAAAAGTAATCGACTTAAGCCTTTCTCCTGAACTTCTTTTTAATTCTTCAATGAAGATTCCCTCCTCTCTGAGTTGTGGTATCAATCTCTTAAGTTCTCTAGAAAAACTTTGGATTGATGGAAACCTTTTTTTGAATTCTTTCTCGAAGTTCTCAGGGACAATCTCTTTGTATAGGTTAGAGGTTGTCATTTTGGTTGAAGGAAACTTTCCTTCCTTGAAGTCATCATTTTGTATTGAAAGATCAGGTTCAAGAACTTCTGTGTAAAGCCACTTTAGTCCTTGGAAGATTAAACAGGAGTCTAAGGACTCTTGCCTCGCTTCATTCTTTATAGAGCTAAAATCCTCTAAGAACGTTGAGTCTGTATAATCTAGAGTTTGGTAAATTGCTTCACTCCACTTTGCAAAATCAGCCATTCTGGGTAGGTCTTCTAGCTTAATTGTATCCACTTTTTGATATGCTTCTGAAATCAATGTGAAAATAGCCGAAAGAATGTCAGGGAAGTCTTCATTGAATGAAGTCCAAAATTCTTTCTCAGCTCTTCTCTCTGAGTTTGGAATTGATTTAAGATTAAATACAATACTTCTGTCTTGTATATCTCCTCTCTTGGCTATGTTATCAATACCATTGAGAATGAGAGGTTTTCTAAGCTTTAAGCACGTTACTCTATCGTCAGAATATAAAGTTCTTTTACTGTAAGCGACACCAGTAGAGACTTTACAGAGGGTATCAGACATTTTTCCATTGATACCCGATAGATTATCGAACGCAGTTAAATGCGAATTCTTAAGAACAATGTAAATATCATCTTCTTTGGAAGGGAAAGATTCTATTAGTGATTGAGTGTTATCAATGATCGTTTTAATCACTTTACTTGTGGTTGATTTGGCAGATCCTTTTTCTCCGTTTAGAATCAGAATTGGATAAGGTGCTCCTAGGTCGATCATTGAATAAGTTATAAAGCTTAGGAGTATTCTGTATTCTATATCATTCAAAGTTAAATATTTTTTGAGCAGATCAAATGACCTCCCCCCCAAAGAGAAAGGGGGGAGTGATACTATATTACTAGGTCGCATGAAAATTTTTTCACAATTTTTTACCTGTAGAACGTTGACGATTTTATCAAATATTAGAAAATCTGTACCAGTATCATAAATTAGTTTATTACCATCTACACCAGTTCTTATAGAAACTGTTTCTGACTTGTTTTTTGTTTTAACCTTTATTGAAATGATATCAACTAAGTCTTCCAGTTTTAATCTAGTGATATTCTTTTGGAATTTTTGCAGATGCATGAGCTTATACTGTTCTTTGAACTCATTTCCATTAAGAGTAACAGTGGCACCACTTCCTGCATTAATGGGAGTTGCATAAACTGACTTATTGCTATCTACGCAGAATGAAAAGTTTTCCTCGGCGATTTTAATTTGGCCTTGAATATTATTACTTACAGGCTCTGTTTGATTATTGCTCATTTAAAACCTCTTTCGTGTTTTTGTTAATCCATTGTTCTAATTCTGATGCTTTAAATCGAACCAGTCGGCCTACTTTGAAAAATGGAATTTCTCGATTGAAAATTAATTTTCGTAAATGTGAGGGCTTAAGAGTCAAGAATTGAACTGTTTGATTAAAGTCTAATATTTTCATTAGTATTCCTTTTATTAACAAAACCGCTTCAGTGCGATATGTGATTAAGGAATGTTCTTAAAATTAGAAGAGATGGTAAAAGTACTTCGTTGGGATTGTTTTTGGCGGTTAAGTACTTTTCTTTAATTTCTGAAGAAAATTTGATGTTTTATCCTCGTCCCATATAGGATTAACATCTCCAATTAGTATGTTTGCAAAGCTTGTAATTATTGAACATTGTAACTTCTTAGTCATAGGGATAGTTTGGAACTCCCTAAAAAGTAACTGAGAAATTAGTCTCAAGGGCATATTTTCAATACCTGCTGTTTGAAACAATAATCTTTTTTTGCTATTTAATTGGTTTAGTCTTTTTTCAAGAAGATCAAGGGTAGAGCTATACTCCAAAAATGAAAATATCTTTTGATCATAGAAATTACTGGAAAGTGATTCCTTTAGTTCTTTAATTTTGTTTAAGTCAGTTGAAATTCTCTTCTTTTCTTCTTTATTATAATAGTGTGGAACTAGGGAATGATTCCTCTTTAAATGACTATATTGAAATATTATTAAAGAATGAATAAACACTTCTGTTAGCCTCTTATAAAAATTAAGAAAAGCAGTGTCACCCTTGTCACTAAATGAAGGGGTTTTAAATGAAAACAATTCCAACTCATAACCTAAATCCCCGTATTGTTCATAGGTTTTATAGTCAAAGTGAGTTAATACCCTTTCTTTTTTTAGGTAATAATCGACATTCTCTATATTGATTTGTGGTGATCGAGAAAAATGATTGGCATCTATTTCGGAAATTAAAGAAAATAGGTTATCAGTTTCTAGATTAGTCTTTTCACAAAGTGCTTTGATTTCTTTATAACAATTCTGAAGGTGTTCAGATAAGTGTTTCTCTAATGAAAGCACATTCGCTATGAAATTTTGAATTGACTCTTTTTTATTTATCACGGGCCTTCCTCATTGAGGTATAATTTAGTAGAATAAATCATTAACAATAGATGGTAGTCAAAATAAATAATGAACAATCTAGGTCGACCGAAAATTGAATCCAGTATTCTCAAAAAGATCGCTTGTAAGCTGGCTAAAGTAGGTTATCAGAATGATGATATCGCCTATTTCATAGGGGTTGGAGTGTCTACTTTATATCGTTGGCTAAAATACGATAGAGTTTTTTGGCAGTCCATACAAGACTCTAAAGTTGAATATGATAGTGATTTAGAAGGAAGAGTTTTGACTAATCTTATTAGAGGTGGATATGTTAGCGATATTTACGAAAATGGTGAATATAGTCATTCACTAAAAGGGCCTAGTAAGGCAGTGAATATTTCAGAACTAAATAAGTACCTTTCTAATAGGAAGACAAAGAAGTAATTTTTTCTAGTATAATAATGAATCATGACAATCTTTTTTCCTAACTTTAGGAAGGAACCTCTATGAAGTTATATAAATATTTTAAATTCAACTCGAATAACTTAATGTCTTTATCAAACGATACTTTCTACTTTTCTCATCCTTTAAATTTTAATGATCCCTTTGATTTTAAGATAAATCTATCTTCGTCTAATAATGAAGAAATTTTAAACAAACTCTGTACCTTTTTAGAAACAGGGTCTGGAGAAGACTTCTTCTTATTTCCTGATGAAATAGTGAAGGATATTTTAAATAAACAATATGACTACCCTTTGGACGTTCCCTTTCTTTCTGACACTTTAGAGTTTCTATTGGGATACGAACTATCAGAATATAAAAGAGTATTAAATGATATGGATATTAAGAAATATCCCTTGTTAAAGGTTTTCTTAGAGTTTTATGTAAACTTAGGTGTGACTTGTCTTTGTCTAGACCCCAGTTCTCCAGCCATGTGGGCTCATTATACACATAATCATGAAGGTTTTTGTGCAGAGTATGAGATTGATAAAGAGTTAGATGATGAATTCATTTTTGTAAAAGATGATATTGAGAAACAATCCTCAATTGAACTTGATAGGAAAATGATTTTAAGTAAGGTGAAATATAAACCCGTAAGAAATAATTTATTGAATGATAAAAGTAATAAATCAGACCTTATTAAAGAAATGTTCATAAAGTCCGCCGAATGGAAGTATGAAGATGAATATAGATTACTGCACCTTGAAAAAAACTCTAAATCTTATAAACACCCTTTTAAGTTAAAAAGAGTTTGTTCCGGGCTAAGAATGAATGAAAATGATTTTAGTATCTTGAAAAAGGTTTTAGATAAAAGAGAAGGGGTGAAGTTATGCACTTCAAGGAGGTCTAGTTTCCAAATTCATTGGAATAATGATGATCCTAGAATTTTTCTAGCTTAATGACATAAATGACATAAATTGTTCTATCTTCAATTATTCTATATATGAAAACCTTGGACCAGTTTGATTCTTGTACTTAAGTTTGCTTTCCCTTACTGACTCCAAGTAAATATCAATTCCTAGTCCGATAGTAAGATCATTCTTAAATGGGCTAGAGAAGTACCTTCTGTAATTTGTTTTTAAATATACAGATGACTTTGTCGACATAATATAATTAAAGCTAATAGAAGCATTTAATAGAATATTCCATTCTGAAGAAATATCCTCCTCATCTGCCCCTCCCCATGGGTCAGCAGCGTAGTAGGTATAAGCAAAAGCTGGGCCTAATTTTAATTCGCTATAGAAATTGGAAATAACAAATACAGTATTTCCCATGAAAGAAGCTCCTAAACTTCCTGCTTTTATTTCTTCACTGTTATTTTGGTAAGATGGATTAGAATTATCGGGGGCAATTTCTCCAACAGTTAATGTTCTTTGCGATGCAAAAGCACTGATACTCCAGCCTATGCCATTTGCTTTACTTACAGTGAATCCGGCTTCGATATCCCACTCCGCATTACCAGCAAATCTCATCTCAGTAAATATTGAAAGTCTTAGTAAGGAATACTTTGGGAAAACCATTTCATTCTTTAATTGTTTTTCTAATTCTTCTAATTCCTTTTTCTTGGCAAGTAGATTTTGACGTATATTTAACTCATCTTTTTTATTTTCAATTTCTAAATCTAAGTCACTAATTTGCTTTTGATATGTTTCTAAATCATCCTTTTTGATGGTAGTTACTCTATACTCCATACCTCTTAGGCAATAATAACTCCCATCTTCATTCTTTTCACACGTGTTCCTTAATGGGGTTAAGATTACTTGAAAATCTTTACAGTCAGCTGATTTGTTACAAATTAGATCAAATTCCTTATTTGTTGCATGAATTGCATTCAACTTTGCAGTGGAAATATCTTGTTCTTGCGCCGAGCCACATACTCTAATTATATTTCCCTGTTTTTCAGAAGCCATTTCTTCACACATCCATCCTTCGGCATAGCTTGAGGTTGTAATAGAAATAGAAACTAGAAATACAAATAGCTGAGTCTTCACTTAATTCTCCATAAACAAATTATGTGTGCAATTATACATAGTTTAGCTATTTTATCTTATTTAATAATGTTCACCAATATTTCAAAGAACAAGTTTTCTTGACGTTGGAAATTTAGGGTTCAAATAGGGTTCAAATTGTATAATTTCTAATGAAAGTAGATGATAATAAATAACTTAGCTGCGACTGGTTGTTAGGTAGTATTTAGTGCTAGTTTGGTTATCTTTTGTGATGGATTATCATTTATTATTATGTATTAAAATTGCCCCGAGCAAGTCCTCTCCTGGGCACCAATACTTACACTAAAAAAAGACAAGACTCGAAAGAGTCTTTTTTTTTGCCATTTTTTCTATTAAATCATCATTTTCTGGCGTCTCTGTGAAGGGGTGATTTACCTATAACTCTCTGAAAGTATTCAATTTCGGAATTCTTTTCCCCTGCATAAATTTTCTAGAAGTACTATACTAAGAATATGAATATATTAAATAATAAAAATGGTTTCTCCATGGTGCAGATCATGATGGCGGCGGGAATGATGGGTATTCTCTCGCTGGGTATGATGAAGATGATGGAGACTCAGAGAAAATCTGCCAAGTCTGTAAAAACCTCCGCTGAGATTCAATCCTTCTACATGGAAGCGAAAGGCTATCTAGCGAAGTCTGGATATTGTAAAAAAACTTTTGAGGACATGACCATCAAAGAAGATGAAGAGTTTGAGCTGGAAGATGTCTTAAAGCCCAACGGTAAGGTCCTGTATAAGGTTGGTGAGCTCTATGGTGATCGAACGTTTAGACTTACTTCGATTCAGGTATCTGGCTTTGAGAAAGATTCTGAGTCATCAGGAATTATGAAGTTACATTTCTATATGAAGAAAATCGGAAAATCTTATGGAGCTAAAGAGTACATGAGATACATAAAGATAGATGTACAGGTTGGAACAAAGGGTGAGATCTTGGACTGTGGAACCTTGGGTAGCATGCTTGGTGGAACGGCCTTGGATGGGACGCAGGGTGTTGAGAATATGGAGGTGGCGATTAAAGACCTTCAGGACGGTAAGGTTACTGAAGAGACAAAGAAATTAGAAAAAGTGATTTATAATAATAAGCAATTAAAGTCCATAAGTGATTCAATCGATTCGATGAAGAAGACCAATGAGCAAATGAAAGCATTGTTTGCGGAATAACCTTGTTAAGAGTTCCCTCCTATTGTAATTTGGAAATAGACGATAACTAAAACGATTAGGTTTTCATGAGTACAAAGAAAATTAGTTTAACAGGAATTAAGCCAACGGGAACTCCTCATTTGGGCAACTATCTTGGGGCAATTAAACCAGCTCTTGAGATGGCCAACTCGGGTGATTTTGAAGGTTACTACTTCATTGCTGATTACCACTCACTGATAACTGTTCACAAACCAGAAACTCTTAAAGAATACATTTATGAAGTGGCTGCCACTTGGCTTGCTCTTGGTCTAGATCCAAAAAAGATAACTCTCTATCAACAGAGCCACGTTCCAGAGATTATGGAATTGAACTGGATTCTCTCCTGTTTTACAGCGAAGGGTCTTATGAATAGAGCACATGCTTACAAGGCGATGATTCAAGATAACGAAGAGAGAAAGAAAGATTTGGATCATGGTGTGAATATGGGGCTTTATACTTACCCAGTTCTTATGGCCGCGGATATCTTATTTATAAATTCAAATGTTGTTCCAGTGGGAGCTGACCAAGTTCAGCACATTGAGATAGCGAGAGATATTGCTAATGCCTTTAACCATGTTTATGGTGAAGTGTTTACGCTCCCTGAAGCTAAGGTTCAGGAAGGTGAGCTTGTGCCAGGACTCGATGGTAGAAAAATGAGCAAGAGTTATGATAACTATATCCCATTATTTCTTCCTGAGAAAAAACTTAAAAAACTTATAAATAAAATTAAAACAGATTCAACTGAACCAAGTGTTCCAAAAGATCCTGAAGATTCAATTATCTTTGATTTCTATAAACTCTTCGCTACTGAAGAACAAATTGCTGATTTAGCGGCGTGGTATAGAAGAGGAATTGGTTGGGGTGAAGCTAAGTTAGAACTCTTTAATGTGATGAATGATCACTTAAAAGGTCCTAGAGAAATTTACAATGAGCTCATGGCCGATAAATCTAAAATTGATAAAATTTTAGAGGAAGGAGCAGCAAGAGTTCGCCCAAAGGCACAAGAAATTTTAAAAGAAGTTAAGAAATCTATTGGTGTTCTTTAAAATTAAAGTCCGGGGTTTAGACAACCCCGGTTAATATTATTCACATTTTTCTGTGTAATTATTGTAAGTCTTATCCATAGCAAAACACATTTTTTCTAAAAACTCTCTTCTTTCATAATCATTTAATTCGCGATCAGCTGATGAGTTACAAGGCATTCTTCTCATCAGAAATGTTGCGTAGTTAACGACTAATCCTGTGGTTGCTAAAACGGCTGCTGTTACTTTTGTTAAACCAGGTTCTGGCGCCCAAGTACAAAGAGCTGTAATTGTTCCAATTGTTAATGTTCCAGCTTGTAAAAGCATGACAAGAGAGTCTCTCGTCTCACATGTCATATTGCTCTTTAATATTGAGGATTTGTTACCATATTCAAGTCCGGTAAAACAAAAGTCTCCAACATTGGATTTCAAAATTAAGTCTTCATTTGCAAATATAGATTGCATCGATAAGAATATTAAGACTAAGGCCATTAACTTTTTCATTCTTCCTCCTTTAGAAATTTAAATCTAATAAAAATTGAAATAAATATTAAGAAGTTGATTAAGATAAAAATTGAATAACGACTGATTAGTTTCTCTTCATAAAGTAGGAAGAAAATCGGACAGATGGCCGCTGCAATAATGAAAAAATCGTGTTTATCTATTGCTCTCATAACAACTCCTTTCAAGGCTGTATTAAGCAATAGGGATGCCAAGAAGGAGCTATAGTTTTCAGCTAGTTAAGTGTTCTGAAAATGAAACTACTTATGGTAGGGGTGTCCTGAATTAATGGTAATAGCTCGGTAGACCTGTTCGACAAAGAGCACTCTTGCCAGTTTATGAGGATAGGTCATGGGAGAGAGAGAAAGTCGCGCTTGTGCTCTTTCAATGATTTTCTGACCATGTCCAGAGGCTCCACCTATGATGAAGACAATCTTCTCGTGGCGAGTTTCAATCAGATTGAATAACCAATTTGAGAATTTTTCACTATCAACTAATTTGCCATTTTCAGCTAGGAGAATAGGAAAGACTTTGCCAATGTCGTTAAGTTTTTTCTCAACTTCATTGGCCTCTAGGTCTAAATTTTCTTTATGGGACTTAACTTCATGAATGTGAAGTTTCGGTGCTTTAATTCTTTTTAAATACTGCTCTTCAAGTGCTTCCAAATTCTTATCTTTAAGTTTTCCAACTACAATAAGATGAATGTCTTTCATTAGAAGTAGCTTTTTCCTGTGGCATCTTCAGATTTTTCTTCGTCTTCAGAAGAGAAATAGTAAGAGTTTGGAATCTCAACTTCAACAGCATTTTCCCAGAGGTTGTCTAGGTCATATACATTTCTAGAAATATCTAAGAATACGTGAACAATGATGTCTCCGAAATCTAGAAGAATCCAGTCGTCACCTTTTTGAGAACCTTCTCTAGAGATCATTTCATAACCATGATCTTTTAATTGTTTTACAATTACGTCGGCCATAGATTGGGCCATCGTAGGGTTTGTTGCAGAAGCTAGAACAAAGAAATCTGTTAGTGAACTAGTCTTAGATACGTCTAATATCTTAAGATTAATCCCTTTAAAGTTTCCTAGAATCCAAGCTGTAGCCATTGCAATATTTAATGGAAACTCGAACTTTTCGTCCTTAACAATTGTACTTACTTCTTTAGTAATAAATTCGTTGCTCATATATCTCTACTCTTTGTAATCTTCGAAAGTTTTTAACATTAAAGACTTTAAAAGACTAATATTTCTTCCTGATACGGATGATACGGGAAGGACCTTGCGGTCGATTTGTTCTTCAAAGAAATTCACATACTTATCGATTTCCTCATCTGTCATGGCATCGATTTTAGTTAAGCAAACAAGCTCTTTCTTATTCAGAAGTTCTTCATTAAATTTTCTAAGCTCTTCTCTAATAGTTACATACTGCTCAAATGCTTCAAATTCATTTAAACACCATGAAACATCAATTAGATGGACGAAGGCCTTAGTTCTTTCAATATGTTTTAAAAATTTAACACCCAGGCCTTTACCTTCTGAGGCATCTTCAATAAGTCCTGGTATATCTGCAACCACAAATGAACATTCGTCTCCCATATCAACAACACCTAAATTAGGTTCAAGAGTTGTAAAAGGGTAGTCTGCGATTTTTGGTCTAGCAGCAGAGATAGAAGATATCATTGTGGATTTTCCAGCATTTGGAAGTCCGATTAGGGCGATATCTGCAATGAGTTTTAACTCAAGATCAAGTTCGATCGTTTGACCTTCTTTTCCTGGAGTACATGTCTTCGGAGCCTGTTGCACAGATGATTTGAAATGGATATTTCCCATTCCACCACGACCACCTTCGGCCATGAGGATTCTTTGTCCGTGTTCTGTGAGGTCTGCTAGGACTTGTCCACTTCCAGTTTCAACATCAGTTGAGCGAACAATAGTTCCTACAGGGACTTTTAAAATGAGGTCCTCTGCATACTTTCCATGCATTTGGCTGTTTCTACCATCTTCACCATGTTCGGCCTTGAAGACTCTCTTAGATCTAAAGGTTGCAAGTGTGTTTAGACCATTATCGGCTTGAAAGTAGATACATCCACCATCACCGCCATCACCGCCATCAGGACCACCTAGTGGGTAGTACTTCTCGCGTCTAAAACTTGAATGACCATTTCCGCCATTCCCACTAATTATTGTAATTACTACTTCATCTATAAATCGCATGAGCTCTCACTGACTGCATAAAAAAAAAGGGAATCCCTAAGGATTCCCTTTTAGTATATTGACAACTAAATATCAATTAACCCTGTACAACTGATACGATTTTTTTCGTCTTATTGTAATAAGAGAATTTAATCGATCCATCAGTTATAGCGAAAAGAGTACAATCTTTTCCTTGTCTAACACCTTGACCTGGGTGGAACTTGTTTCCAGCCTGTCTTACAATGATGTTTCCAGCGATGACTTTTTCACCACCAAATTTCTTTACCCCATACATGTTTGGGTTAGAATCACGTCCGTTTGTGGTTGATCCCGCGGCTTTCTTGTGTGCCATGACATATTCTCCTAATTAAAACTTATTTTAAGTATTTTTTTGCAGCAGTTGAACCAGCATCAATTTTTGCAACGTTTCCGTTACCATCATTGATTTCAGTGATCAAAAGAGCAGTATATTGCTGACGGTGTCCCATTTTCTTTTGGTACATTCCTGGCTTTCTTTTGAAAGCAATAATCTTTCTAGATTTTTCATGCTTAATAATTTTTGCAGTAATTTTAGCACCACTTACAGTTGGTAAACCAACTAATGGCTTATCACCACCGATGAAAAGAACTTTGTCTAATTCAACAGATGAACCTGCTTCGTTAGTTAGTTTTTCAACATCAAGGACGTCCCCAGCTTGAACTTTATACTGGTGTCCTGAAATTTCAACAACTCCGTACATTTAATACTCCTAGTCTTTGACAAACTCAGGGGTTCTCGCGGTCTGCGAAGAATCTTGTTACCCTAAACTTGGTCAGTCTATTTCAGAACTACAAGATGTATATATTTTGGGGCCCGATGTCAAGGTTTTAAGGGGGCTGACAGAGGTATTTAATCGGGTATAAACGATAAAACTTTAAGGGAAATTCTCCGATTGTCGATAAGTATATTAGAGCTAGAGGACCTGCGTTTTTACGACGCATGATTTGTCCTAACGGAGATAGCAATGGAAATATCAGATCAAACAAGTTATTCGTATTTTCAATACTTTAAGGGCCTTGGTCTGCCTATTTATCTAAGGCTTAATCTGGCCCACTTTCAGTCGGACGTGGTTGAGTTGTTCAAATCCATGAAATTTGAAGAAATGTCGCCGAAAGAGGTGACCGAGATGGAAGAAGGTTTTAGTAAAGAGAAATTCTCGAGACTTCTAACTATTGAGGAAGCCACTCCTGGCGTCATGCGCCAAATTGGATCATTTTCCGACTCTGATAGATTTGGCTCGGAGAGTATTCAACCAAAAGATGGTTATCAGGTTTATAGATATAGAGGCCTAGCGATGATGCTCTATGCTCACTCTTTTAAAGAGTGGCAGATGGGTTGCTCAGAGGACTTTGGAGTTGAGGCGACGAACCTTGCTTCTAGAGTTGTGATCAATAGATTTCTTTCTTGGTCACTCGCTCCGCTTGGAATTATTGGTTTTTGGGGTGTTCCCGTTGACGAGGGAATGGTTGTCATGAAACCAAGTGATTCAAATGGAGAAGTGGTTTTCATTGATGTCTTTAAAAGATGGTCTTATACGCAAGATGGAAACAAGAGAATTAAGAATTCTTTTAAACTTCTAAAGTTAGATAGTAGTTTAAAAGAGCGCTCGATCACAATGAGTGGAGAGAGATTTCTAACTTTCTTAACAGCTCATTGTACGTATTTTAGTTACGGTGGACATTCAATTCCAGTGAGACAAATGATTCAATCTCTTTGTCGAAACTATGAAGGTCATGTTTATCCGCTGGAGAGTTTTCAGCCACGGACAGATTTAAACTTGTAGAAAAATCTTTCAATTTCTTCCTATTATTTTCTTCTAGCACCTTTAGAGAAGTGTTAGCATAGCTAAATAGAATTTTAACCAAATAGGAAGGTTTATGAGTCCTCTAGATATAGATCCCATTATTTTCTCCATTGGACCTGTAAGTGTTCGTTGGTATGGAATGATGTATGTGATTGGTTTTATCATAGCCAATGTCATTTTAAAGAAGCTTGTGGACATGGGCTTTTATAAAATAGAAAAAGAAAAAATTGATTCCATGATCACCACCATGCTCATTAGTATGTTTCTTGGTGCAAGACTCGCTTATGTTTTTATATATAACTGGGATTACTATTCACAACATTTAACGGAACTCCTACATGTTTGGCAGGGTGGACTTAGTTTTCACGGCGCCATTGTAGGACTACTCGTTGGTGGATGGATCTTCGCTAAGAAAAATAATATTTCTTGGGCCCAAGTTATGGATGCCACTTGTTTAGCAGGTCCTCCCGGATTATTCTTTGGGAGAATGGGAAACTTTATTAATGGTGAACTCTACGGAAGAATTACTGATTCACCACTAGGAATTGTTTTTAAAGGCGGTGGACCCTATCCAAGACATCCTTCTCAGATTTACGAGGGAGTTGCAGAGGGACTTATCATGTTTTTAGTTCTTTGGTTTATTAAGACTAAAGTTAAGCGCTACGGTGTGATCTCTTGTTCTTTTGTAATCGGTTACGGGTTCTTTAGATACTTTATTGAGTTCTTTAGAGAAGCTGATCAACAACTTGGATATTACTTTGGTGGCACAACTACCATGGGACAAATTCTTTGCATCCTCATGATCGTTGGTGGATTTACAACAATGTACTTTAACTCAAAGAGAAATGATCCTATTGTTTAGGAAAAGTTCCTAGAAATTGATTTGAGAATTTTTGTAGAAGGGGGACGATGTCTCCCTTTTTCTTTTCAACTTTTATATAGCTTACGTAGTTTGGAAAACAAGTTACGGTACAAGCTCCACTATAAATAACTCTATTTCCTTTAGCATTTTCCCAAATATAAACTGCATCGTTTTCTTGGCGGTGATACTTATCTTGTTTTCCGAAACGATTGATCAGAGATTGATGAAAAAGATCGTGTAAGAAATAGGTGGGAAAGCGCGCATAAAAATCAGTAATAGAATTATTTTTAATTTGCACGAAGACGGGAAACTTATAGCGAACGTGAGCAACCTCATAGCGGTAGACTTTCAAATCTCCACTGTCTTCCATGATTTCCCCTTTCCCCAGACTTTTTACTAGCGAGTCATAAGTCTTTCCCGGAGTGAAAGGGTCAAGTTTATCAAGGGAGAAATTATAGTTGGGAGGATCAACTTTACTAAATGCCCTGTTTACAAGCGTGCCACTTCCAAGGAGAATAGTGAGAACAAATATTTTTCCTATGATTCTAATCAATTGCACGGGACTCCTTAACCGAATATTAGGGTGTTTCCCAGACTTAGCATGAGAGTCGACATGAGTAGAACTATGCTTAGGGAAATAATAAAAAAAGTTACTGGATGATCTAACATAGATTTATATTAGCAAATTAAAAACAGATACTTTATATAAGGGGAAATAAATGCAGGAAGCATCGAAGAAAGAAGCCAAACTTATTGGTTTGGCCATGATTGGAGGACTCATTATTGGTTTGGGTCTACACCTTACTGGTAATAGTGAAGTCGCGGGCTACTTAAAGCCACTTGGAACAATTTTTATTCGTCTCTTGAAGATGGTAATTATTCCTCTCGTATTTTCGTCAATTTTTATGGCGATGTTTCACCTTGGTACTCCTGAAGCGCTTGGTTCAATGGGAAGAAAAGCTGTAGGTTATTACTTTGTCACAACTGCTTTTGCGGTTCTACTTGGATTAATCTTCGTTAACCTTATTAGCCCAGGTACAGGAGTTGAATTAGGAACCCCATCAATTGCAGGACTATCTGAAGTTATGCAATCTAAGGTTTCTGAAAATCAAGGACTGTATAAAACAATCGTTGGCGTAATTGTTAATGCTATTCCTAAGAACCCGTTTGAGGCCATGGCCACATCTTCAGTTCTTCAGGTTATCGTATTTTCAATTCTCTTTGGGATCGTTGCTCTTTATATGCCTAAGCAATCTAAGCCAGTTGTTTCTTTCATGGAAAGTTTAGAGGCGATGACACTAAAACTTACTCACGGAATAATGAAGTTCGCTCCGGTTGGTATCTTTGTTCTGATGATGGAAATCATGGCAAAAACTGGGTTTAGTGCGGTTATATCTCTCTCGAAATATATGGCGACAGTTATTATTGGACTTGGATGTCACGCAATCTTCTTAATGATAATTGCTGCTTGGAGATTAAAGAAATCACCAATGTATATTCTTAGAGGACTAAGTGCTCCTCTTCTTACAGCTTTTTCAACATCTTCTTCAGCGGCAACACTGCCTATTACAATGGCCAGTGTTGAAGAGAACTTAGGGGTGAGAAAAGACACAGCTAAATTTGTACTGCCTCTTGGGGCGACAATTAATATGGATGGGACGGCATTATACGAATCAGTAGCGGCCATCTTTATTGCACAAGTTTATGGGATTCACCTAGACCTTGGTCAGCAGGTAATTATCTTTATGACAGCTTCTCTCGCGGCCATTGGTGCAGCAGCTATTCCTGGAGCAGGTCTTATTACAATGAGTATTGTTCTTGGAGCAGTAGGCTTACCAATTGAAGGTATTGGGCTTATTCTTGCTGTTGATAGAATTCTCGATATGTTCCGTACTACAGTTAATGTTTTTGGTGATTGTGTAGGAACTATTGTTGTTGATTCAATGATGGATAAGGAAGAATTTTCTGGTGATGCAGGAAAGCCAGTAATAGCCGACTGAGTTATTCGGTAAAATTTATTGTAAATTGCGGAAAGTCTCTCTACATATTGACTGAGAGACTTCAGCATAAGACAATACTTTGACTAAAATTTGAATCCAAGAGGTTCATTTTAACAAATTAAATAAGGATAATTAATGCATTTGAGAGTTTGGAAGCCATTTGTTGCACAAATTTTCTTGTCTGCCACTTTGATATCTTGTTCACATATTAAACCTGTAGATAATAAAACTGAAACAATTACAAAAGTTAAAGAGGAAAACCTCTCTAGAAACCGCGCGTGGATGAAAGATGCCATTGAACATGTGGATGAGAATAAAGGTGCTAATTACATTGTTGGTAGTTCGCAAATCAACCCTTCTAACTATAAAGGGAAGACTTACTTCCTCTACGGTGCGGAACATTTAAAATTAGATAATTACTATTTCGATATGCCTGTTGTTTACAATAAGGCAGTTAAAAAGTGGATTCATTACTTTTTAAACCGTGGACGTGGGTTCTTTGAAAGATACTCTGCCCGTGGTGGAAGGTATGCACCAATTCTTGGAAAAATATTAGAAGATCACGGTCTTCCAAGGGACTTAATTTTTCTCGCCATGGCCGAGTCTGGTTTTCAAACTGGTGCAAAGTCTTGGGCAAGGGCAGTTGGTCCTTGGCAATTCATGCCATATACCGGAAAGAGATTTGGATTAAAGATCGATTGGTATGTGGATGAAAGAAGAGATCCAGTTAAAGCGACTATCGCCGCTGCACAATATCTGAAAAAACTCTACGGTTACTTTGGTTCTTGGGAACTTGCTGCAGCTGCATACAATGCTGGTGAAGGTAAAGTAGGAAGAGCGATCAGAAGATATAAGACTGAAAACTTTTGGAGCCTTAGAAAAGGTCGTTACTTAAAGAGTGAAACAAAGAATTACGTTCCAAAGATTATGGCCCTAGCGATTATTGGAAAGAACTTAAAGACTTTTGGCTTTGAAGAAATCGATTTCCATGCACCATTAGACTTTGAAGAAATTGAAGTTGAAGGTGGAATCGATTTAATAGCACTTTCAAAAGAGTTAGGAATTGATTTTGAAGATATTCAATATTTAAATCCTGAAATTTTAAGATGGTTCACTCCAATGAATGTAAAAAAATACACTCTAAAAATTCCTGCGGGACTTAAAGATGTATACGCTCAGTGTTGTGAAAATAGAGATTACAAAGCGGTAGCTTTCCAAAGGTACGAAGTAAGAGGTTCAAAATCAAATCTCTATGACGTAGCTAAGAAATTCAAAATCAAGAAAGCTCCTTATGTTTTGGCTTCTTTAAATGATTACTCATCAAAGAAGAGACTTAAGAAAGGTCAGTATATCTACCTTCCTTTTAGAGAAGGTCAATCTAGAAAGAATGCCATGTACGCTGATCTCTACGAAAAGCCTAGAAGAGTAGTAGTTAGAAGAAAGAACTATAGAAAAAGAATGCGTATTGCTAAGTCTCGAGGGAAGAAGATCATGAGTCCTTCTCGGTGGTATACAGTAAGACGTGGTGACTCTCTATGGTCAGTGGCCAAAAAAACAAAAACGAATCTAGACACTCTGATTGTTTCAAACCTTACGATTTTAAACAGAAGACAAATTCGTGCTGGAGATAAATTAGCTATTAGATAGTAGTTTCTTTATATTTAGCTAAATACCTTTAAGACCTGCATCATGCGGGTCTTTTTTTTTTGGGCTTTAAAGTTCATTTTTCTAAGGGTAGAATTCAAAAAACTTAGTATCAATCATACATTACACCCATTAGGAAAGTTATGGCCTACTCAGATTTAAAGAAACTTAAGAAAGAAGTTAATATAGAAATATCAAAAGAATCAGTAAAATACTTGGTTGTTGGTGGAGACGTCTTTGCTCTTTCCATTTTAGACTTTCTTTTAAAGTCTAAGGACTGTGACAACGTTAAAATCCTTACTAAAGAGCTTCTGACTAAAGAAAGCATAGAGTTCGCAGGGCCTGGTATCCTTAGAGGTAAAGAAAATATAAATTATATGAAAGAAACATTCGACTATGCGGGTATTGAAGAGCTTGAGGGTGTTTCTTTGTTCTATAAAGATCTAAAGTTCAAACCCTTTGGTGGCAGAAGTAAGTCTGAAAAGCTTCTACCCGGTGAAGAGTTCTTCACCAGTCCTAGAGCACGTTTTGATAGTAGTAGCATCTTCACTTTCTTAAATGATGAAGAGTATCTTAATAAGGTAAATTCTTTAAAATTTGATTTCATTCCTTCTAAGGTTTTTAAAGAGGAAGATTCTTGGGTAGTGGAGTGTACTAATGGAACTCAAATTTCTTGCGAAAAGATTTTTTGGGCGGAATCACCCTGGAAATTCTATGAACTCTTTTCTGCTAAAGAAACACTTAGCAATAAGTTCGTAGAGTTTGTAGAGAGCACTAAAACGCCTTGTGCTCTTCATCTTAAGCTCGAATTCGATAAGAGAGTGACAGAAAAGGAAGAGACGTTATTAGTCCCTTTAAGTTATACCCACGATTGGGGTCACTTTATCTGTGAATTTGATAAAAATGAAGATGAGAATAAATCGCAAATTGGAAGGTTTTTAACATTTATTGACGTCGATGAGACAAATGAAGAGGATATTTCAAAAAAAATACGTCTTTTAAAAAGAAATTTAGAAAAAATATTTCCTCACATTAAGGGCATAAATACTAAAGAATTTATTGTTTTAACTGACAATACTCACAGTCTGAAATTTGACGATTCATTCGCTATGGAGAGTAGTGAGTGTTTAAAAGATGTTCATTTCATCAATAGCAATGCTCCCTTTCATTACCAAGAGTCAACAAATGAGAGCGGCGGAGATTCCGATGTTGCACTGACTCACGTGTCCCGAGGGCTAAAAGTTTTATCACAAATCAAGTCAATCCTATCTTAATTTATTGTTAATTAAGTGATTCAAGGGTGTTGACAAATATTTTTAAAGAGCTGAAAATTAAGATTATCTAATTAAAAGAATATATTTGCAGTTTTGCATATTAATAAATGATTACAAATGGAATGTAATCTCAAACTTCAAGGAGAAGGTTGGATGAAAAAAACAATTCTAATCGCAGGATTAGCGGTACTTTCAACAAGTGCATTCGCTACAATTTCTAGAATGCAGGCTCTAGGTCAAGATTCTTCAAAAGGATCTCACTACCAGTCAGATACTAGAAATATCTTTAGAAACGCTGCTGAAGTAAATAACTTCAAAAACTTTGCAGTAACTGAATGGGGACAAGCAACTCCAAGTGCTAATGATGAAGCTACTGCTGAAGGTGGATTCTTTAGAGAAATGGGTTCTTTTGCTTACGGTATCTACTTAAACGATCAAAACAATGACAGTGACTTTGTTGCTTCTGCAACTACTCCAAGAGGTTATGCAAATGACAATGGTGGTTCAAACGCAATCGCTATGGGTGACAATAACTTTGTAGATAATACAAATTCAGTTAACCTTTTCTTTGCTGGTGACATGGGCGTTAAATGGGGAGCGAGAGTAAACTATTCTAAAGCTTCTAATGAAACAACTTCAAACAATAAAGCTGAGTACTCAGGACTTGGACTTGGTCTAGGAATGGAGCTTGGAGATATCGCAGCTTACGCAAACCTTTCTTTAAAAGATGACTATGAAGGTGCAACTGGTGTTTCTGCAGGTACAGCTCAAACTAAATTTGAAGGTGGCGGACTTAACTTAGGTGTATCTTACAACCTAATGGGTAACACTATCTTTGTTGATTACGATAAGAAAGACGGTGAGTACACTGCTTCTGGTGTTGCTGCTAAGAATGAAACTGAGCAAACAATTATTGAAATTGGTGTTGGTAGAATTCACGAAGTTTCTTCAACTTCAAGAGTTATGATGGATATTGCTTACAAATCTTCTAAAGCTGAAGATAAAGATGGAACTACTGCAACTAACAATGAAGAAGTTAAGAGATCTGAACTTCCTCTTGCAATTGGTTTTGAAACTGAAGCAACTTCTTGGTTAACTCTTAGAGGTTCTATTAAGCAAAATATCTTTATCAATAAGCAAGAAGTTAAAGTTGGTACAACTACGACTAAGACTACTAGATCAAGTAACACTAACGTAAATGCTGGTGCAACTCTTAACTTTGGTAAACTTAAAGTTGACGGTATGATCGGTACTACTAACGGTTCTAGAGCTGGTGCAGCGTACAATCAAAATGACGGTGTTCTTGCATTAGACAACCTACTTACTAAAGTAGCAGTTCACTACTGGTTCTAATTTAAATTTTTAAAATTAAATTTAAATATGAAGGCCTCACTTGTGTGGGGCCTTTTTTATGTCCACGACGGACGGTATGCACGAGAAGGCAGGAGCCGAGAGCGAGCGATCCCCCAATGAAAAACAGAAAATTTTTATAAAGTAGAAATAAAAAGTTAGAAAAAAATTAATAAAATTCAAAAATAATAATTCAAAGAACTTTTCAAAAAAATCAAAATCAAAAAACATTATCAAAAAGAATTAAACTTTCATTACTTTAATTTACATAAACGTTTAATTTTATTTGACAGGAATTACATAAAACCTGACAATAATATTAATATCAAATTAATATTTTATAATCACACTTTTTCAGGAGAAAATTGGATGAAAAAGATTTTAGGTTTTACAGTTATCGCAGCTATTGGATTGGCCTCGACTTCTGTTTTTGCAACGAAAGCAAGATTGTTAGCATTAGGTATGAATGAGACTGATAATGAAGGTTCTTATTATATCGATGATAACAGAAACATATTCATGAACGCTGCAAACATTAACAACTATGCTGATTCTGTAATCATTGAATGGGGTTCTAACGGTGCTTCTTCAGGTGGTTCTGGTGGTGCAAACAAGACTGATCAAGATCATTCTCCACAAGCTGAAGGTGGATTCTTTAAAAGAAGTGGGAACTTTGTTTACGGACTTTACTATGGTGCCGAATCAAATACTTCTTCTCTATTAAGAGTTGTTGCTTCTTCTCCAACAGTTGTTGGTGCAGGTGCTACAGGTCCGGTTCTTGATTCTGCTGACAATCAGTTAGATATTTTCTTTGGTGGAACAACTGCTGGTCTTAAGTGGGCTGGAGATTTTGTTTACACAACTGATAAAAATCAATCTAGACTTCAGAACGATAGTGCTATGGCGATTAAGTTAGGTCTTATTGGTTCAAACTGGGATTCTTTTGCAAATATTTCTCTAAGATCTAAGTCAGTAGCTTATGATTCTGGTGTTTCTCATAAATTTGACGGTAAGTTAGGTTTCCATGTTGGTGGTGGATATAAGATCGGAAACGGAAAAGTTTTTGGTTATATCAAAACTTTCAAGTGGGATCAGTATGATAGTTCTGCAACAGCGATTAACGCTAACAGAAAAACAACTGTTGAAGGTAAATTTACTAACTGGTCTGTAGGTTATGCACATACAACTGAAGTTAGTTCTAAGAGTAGAGTTTTCACAAGTATTGCTTATTACACTAAGAGCATTGAAGCTGACTTTGGTGCAGCTTCTGGTTCTGCCACTGATGGAAAAACTGAAGCTAAGAATACTTTGGTTCCTGTTGTAATTGGTTACGAAGCAGATGCAACTTCATGGTTAACTCTTAGAGGTTCAATTACTCAAAATCTTCATGGTAAGAGAAATAACAAAAATTACGGTAACATGAATGCTCTTGCACAAGCTTTTGCAGGTGTGCAGTTTGGTTCTGATACTAAAGGTGGAGATGTTTCAATTGATAGTTCTACTTCAGTTAATGCTGGTGCAACATTAAACTTTGGAAAACTAAAGCTTGATGGGATGATTGGTACAACAAATGGTGCTAGAAACGGAGCTACATTTGGTACTTCAACTGCTTCTGGTCAAAACGGTAGAGCCGGTGTTCTTGCTCTTGATAACTTAATGACAAGAGTAGGGATGACTTACAACTTCTAGTCGTTATTTAAAAAATTATATTTCATAAGAAGGGGCCACATGGATGTGGCCCTTTCTTTTTGGATCATCTGTAAAAAAATTATCTTCTTAATATTCTTCTCTATATTTCTCATCACTTAGTATTTTCATATTCTATGATTCTTGCATGTGCTCTCTCTAAGTTTAACTTTGGAGGGGAAATGATGAGAGAGGAATTGATACACACAAGGGAATTTCCCTATCATATTACGGCCAGATCAAATGGTAAGGAGTTCTTCTCTCTGCCTACGCGTATTGTGTGGGAGATCTGTTGTGAGCACTTAGCACTTGCTTCAGAGCTCTACAATATTAAGGTTTTTCAATTTGTTCTCATGTCCAATCACTATCATCTACTTGTTCGTACTCCAGATTTAAATATTGAGCAATTCATTCACTATTTTCAGCGCTCTGTTGCCCGTGAAATAAACCTTAGGGCGAATAGGATTGATCGTGTATTTGAAGGGCCTTTTAGATGGAGTATTGTGGAGAATAAGAGGCATCTCTCTTATGTTATTCGCTACATTTTTCAAAATCCTGTGCGCGCTGGAATCGTGGAGAACTTTGAGGACTACGCCTATTCAACCATTCACTTTAATTTTGACGAAAGTGATCCCTTTCCACTTCATTTTAACGAGCTCTATCCATTTGTTGGAAAGGATTATCGCTTTCTGGATCTGCATAGGAAGTTTTCTAGGGGGCAGTTAGCGGTGATTAGGTCAGAACTAAGAAAGAGGACATTTCTTATGGGTAAGGATCGAGTCCCTAGAAGTTATGTCGAAATTTCTAATAACATCTAGGCTAATTCCTTGAAATTACTGATTATTGATTCCAATTGTGTGTGGTGTATAATGTACACATTGAAAAGGTTTCGTTAGAGCGAAGAGAAGAGTCTACTCCTAATGAAAGAGAGAGGAGTATGTTTCGAAGATGTTCTTGACTGTTTTGAAGAAGGGAAGTTCTATGGAGTTTTTAAAAATCCTAGCTCTAATTTTCCGAGGCAATCTGTCTTTCTGGTTAAGATAAATGATTACCCCAGTATTGTGCCTTTTATAGAAAACGAAAATGAAATATTCTTAAAAACAATTATACCTGATAGACGGTATAAAAAATTCATTAAGGAGAAGCTTTAATGAGTGGTGAACTTAATAATGAAGAGCTTGATCTTGCTAATCAATTTTCTCGAGGAGAGTTTAAGAAATCCGATGATCCAAGAGATTTCAAAGAAATTGCTAGGCGAACAAAGAATTCAAGAATTAACCTTCGACTTCAAGATGATGTATTAGAATTTTTTCAAAAGAAAGCCGATAGGGAAGGTGTTCCTTATCAAACGTTAATCAACAGCGCTCTTTATAAAATCGCAAAGGGAAGATTGGTTGAAATTGAAGTTGCTGATCTGGTAAAAGAAATTAAGGAAATTAAAGATAAAATTTCCGAATTAAAGTTAGGTACTTAGCTTTAGTATTTAATTTGTCTGATCGCTTCATAGGCCGCTGTAGTGGCAACGCTGGCAAGATTTAGTGAGCGTATATTTTCACTGAGAATAGGAAGTGAAACCAATTCATCTTGGTACTTACTTAGGACTTCTTGTGGCAGACCTTTTGTTTCGCAACCAAAGACCAAGTAACAATCTTCTTTAAAACTTGTTTCAAAGAGATTCTTCTTAGCATTCTTAGTAAAGAAGTGAAGAGTTTCTAGTTGTGGTTTTTCACTGTCTAGAAATTCTTGGAAGTTTTGGTATTCAGTAATTTTAACGTGTTTCCAGTAATCAAGTCCCGCTCGTCTGACGGCTTTTTCATCGATATCAAAACCTAGCGGATGAATGAGAATAAGTTCTGCATTTAAAGCGACACAAGTTCTGCCAATTGATCCGGTGTTACCTGGAATTTCTGGAGAGTAGAGGACAATTTTAAAATTAGATTTATTCATAGAGATTTTTAGGATTTAAAAAATGGCGAACCTAAGAAAGTTAGGTTCGCCATTATAATTTTTATGAGTTCTTTAAGAAATCAACAAGTGTTCTAACGATAAGTCCTGAAGCACCTTTGCTTGGACAGTAGGCCTTGTGACCTTGGCTGTCTCCGATACCTGCGATATCAAGATGCGCCCATGGAATATCATTCTTAACAAATTTTGAAAGAAATGCTGCTGCTTTTGAAGATCCACCAAAGCGTGATCCACCAATATTTTTAAGATCAGCAATAGGAGATTTCATATCATTGTGAAATTCTTCAATGATTGGAAGTTCCCACATGTATTCGTCAGTGTTCTTAGCTGATTTTAAAATCTTGCTAGTAAGTTTTTGGTTGTTACCCATGATTCCACAAACTTCAGTACCAAGAGATACAAGTACCGCTCCAGTAAGAGTTGCTGAGTCAATAATAGCATCTGGCTTTAGGTCACAAGCGTAATCAAGACAATCAGCAAGAACAAGTCTTCCTTCTGCATCTGTATTTAAGATTTCAACAGAAAGTCCGTTTCTTCCTTTAACAATAGCATCTGGCATTGTGGCATGTTCGTTAACAGCGTTATCTGTCATACCAAGGATACAAGTAACTTTAACATTGAGACCAAGTTTCGCTACTGCTCTAAAAGCTGCATAAACTGTAGCAGATCCGGCCATGTCAAATTTCATGTTAACCATTGATCCACCTGGCTTTAATGAATATCCACCAGTATCAAAAACAAGTCCCTTTCCTACAAGAGCAATATGCTTTGTATTCTTAGTTACTTTCGAAGGAGTGTAAGTTAAGTGAACTAATTGTGGCTCGTATGCAGAACCATCATTTACAGAGAGGAATAATCCCATCTTTTCTTTCTTAAGTTCAGCTTTTCCAAGAACCTTAGCTTTTACGCCTTTAGTTCCTTTGATATCTTTAAGTACTTCTTTAGCGTAAACAGTACTTCTTTGAATATTTGGTGCTTCGTTAACGAAGTCTCTCGAAACATTGATAGACTCAGTTACAACTAGAGTGTCATCAATAACTGCTTGAAGCTTCTTAGCTTTAGTTTTCTTTTCACTAGAATCTAGAATTACTTCAGTTAATTTAGTTTTTGTTTGTTTAGAAAAGTGACGATCAAACTTGTAATCAGCGAGAGCGATACCTTCAACAAGAGCGTTAAGTGATTCTTCCGCTTTACCCTTTAGAACAAAACCATCTAATTGCAGAGCAACTTCACTGTGTTTTGTCGCTAACATTTTGAAAATCTTTGCAGCTTGATTTCTTAAACCTTCAAAAGTTAACTTCGTTTTAGTTCCTAGTCCGTAAACAAGAACTGTCGTTCCGTTTGCAAGGTGGAATAGGAAAGTGTCTCCAAGAGAACCAGTAAAATCTTTTGCAGAGTTAATCGCCTCGAAAGTAGACTTTAGCTCTTTAGACCAATGGGCGTTTACAATTGCCTTTGATGCTTTAGCTTTACCTTTGGCCTCTACAGTTTTTTCGAATGCAGAAACAAGTACAAGTGAGTCACTTGAAAATTCTTTTGCTCCGAGATTAAGAGTATATTTCATGAAATCTCCTTTATTTTAAAGGCCTAACGGCCCGATTAGTTGTCTATTAAAACTTGGCGGTATAAACTATCATGATCATATTAGAATGCCAAAATTGTAAGAAGGTACTAAAGACCAATGTTTAAGCTCATCCCAAGGTATTTAGCAGTTAATTTCATAACTCCGTTTTTGATGAGTTCTTTCTTCTTTGTAACTTTCCTTCTCACTTTTCAACTTTTCCGAATTATTAAAATAGTTATCAGTAAAGGCGTCGAATGGAGCATGGTTTTTGAACTCATGGGTCATATCTCCATTTCATTCATCCCCATGGCACTGCCCTTATCGTGTCTATTTGCCACAATTTACACGTTAAATAAGCTTAGTGAAGATTCTGAAATTGTTGCAATGCGCTCTTTTGGGATCACTAAAATTCGACTCTTTATGCCTTTTCTTATTTCAGGTCTCTTTATCGGTGCTTGTGTCTACTCCTTGAATAATAAAGTGATTCCAGCTTCAAAAACTCAATTTAAAAATACGATTATCAGACTAACTTCTAAGGGAGTTCTGACTGAGATAAAGTCGGGACAATTCTTTACAGAGATTCCTGGCATTACTCTCTTCGCAGAAAAAGTTATTGAGAATGGCAGAAAGATGGACAATGTCTTTATCCAGAAAAAGGGAAAAGGAAGTCTCATTGAGCAAGTTGTAGTGGCCAAAGAAGGCGCGCTTATCAAGATTCATGATAAGGAGTGGGGGATTCCAAGTGTTAGGCTACACCTCAAAAATGGAAGTATAATTAAGAGATTTTCGGACTCTGAGAGTGATATAGAAAAAATTCTCTTTCAGGATTACGATTTTCCGCTCACAAGTGGGGGCGTGATATCTGGTTTTGTCACAAAGGACGGAATGAGGACCAATTCTGAACTTAGGAAAGTTATAGATAAGGTCACAAAGGAGTCTCTTGCGCTAAATCTTTCTAGTAGAGATATGGAAAAGAGAATGGCCAAGACTAAGCTTGAGTTGTGGTCGAGAATTAATACCCCTATTCAGTGTCTAGTTTTTGTTTTTCTAGGCTTTGTTCTGGGAATTAAACATGGAAGAGGTAAGACTAAGAATACCTCTGGTAGGGCGCTAATCTTTATTTTAAGTTATTATGCCTTGTTTTTTCTTGGGGTAAGCCTTTCTAGGAAAGGAATTATTCCAGCTCACGTCTCAGTTTTCACTCCGACGCTTTTATCTACACTCATTGGAGCCTACTTCTATAAGAAGTTAGACTGGATGAGCTAGAGGCTTCTTTGGTATTCTACAGACGTGATAACTTTTCCAGATTTTGTGTAGATGAATAGTGGAAGTTTGAATCCATTAGCTTCTGCTTGAGGAAAAACAAGAGATTTAACACCAGATCTAGACTTTATTGTTAGAGCTTTATTATTTAAATAGACTCTCGCAACATTAATATTTCCAAGGAAAACTCTAACAAGTTCACCTCTAATGAGCAGGTTCCTTCCTTGTTTTAAAACAAATTTCTTTATTGGTAAATCATCTGATTTATAAGTAATCCAAGTGTCCCCATCAACCGCACTGATAAAAATATTTTGTTTGCCAGCGATAAGAGAATTTTTAAATTTTGCAGGGATTAAACTTACAACTTTTTGGTCGCTTGAAATTTTATAAAGGGGAAGAGTGAGAGACTTGAGCTTAATCTCTTTTTCAACTTCTTCTTTTTTCGTTTCTTTTTTCTCTACTTTCTTTATTTCTTTTGGTGCAGCCACTACTGCTTTAACTTCTTCAATTTTTTTAGCTTCAACAACTTTCTTAACTTCAACAACTTTCTTAACTTCTTCAACGCTAGTTAGGGGAGTTTTCTCTGTGAGAACCTGAGGTTTAACATTTACAAGTGGAGTTTGAATAACTTCTTCGATTTTATCTTCAACATCAGCAATTGTATCTGTTGATTCTTGATTATTTGAATTAATAGCAATTACAAAAACAATTATAAGTGCAACAAAAACTCCAGCAATTGTTAAATATTGACTTGGAATTTCACTTGAACTTGAAGACTCAGATGGAACTTCATCTGCACCAGTTGATAGAGAAATTTCTTCGTGTGGTGGTGAAATTGGCTTTGAACCATAAGCGAGGTTTAAAAGCCTAAGGCACTCTGCTTCTTTAAGGTTAACTGTCTTAGAGTAAATTTTAACAAAACCTATGACATAAGCCTTGCTTGGTAAATCATCAAAATTATTATTTTCTAAATTTTCTAAAATAGTTACACTGATTCTTGTATGTTGAGAAATAACTTTAAGAGAAAGGTTCTTGGCTTCGCGAGCTTCTTTTAAAGCGCTACCGATTGTCCTATCATTTACAGCTTCCAGTTGTGTTTCTACAACACTTAAGCTTTCGTGATTTTCTGTCTCTTCGTTATTGTTGATTTCTGTATTCATAAATTTTACTTTCTAGAATGAAGGGCTATTAAATTTATTTTTAGCCTTCTTCTCTTTTACAGGCATTTCATCACTTGCCTTGGTTCTTAAAATTTGCTGATTTGTGATCTTACTTAATTTTAAGGTAGCAAGTGTCGAATATCTAGTAGCGGAAAAACGTTCTATAACTTCTTGGAATTTAGCCCTAGCCTGTCCATATTCCTCAAGTTCTAAATAAGTTAAGCCTTGCATGTAAAGTGGTTGAGGATTTTCAAAACATTGTCCCTGTTGTCCCTCTTTGAACCACTTTAGGGCCGAGTGATATCTAAATTCATCAAAGTAGAGCTTTCCTAGTTGAAAGCTGGCGGGGCAATAGTCTTGGTTTTGAGTATTTGATAGCACTAGATTTTGTTTAGCGGCCTTCTTATTTCCTAGTTTTAAATAAATGAGGGCCATATTGTAATGTGTTCTAAACTGGTGTTCATAAGTCAGGTTTTGTAGAACTTTATTGTATTGGTTTAAGGCCATTTGATATTGCTTTTTTTGGAAGTAAATTGAACCGAGATTATTTAGGGCGTCTGAATTCTTAGGGTCAGCAAGGGTTGCAGCATTGAGGTAATTAAAAGCTAGCTTATCTTGTTTTAAGAAAAAGTAGCACATTCCCAGATTGTTGAGGACTTTTGAATCTTCTTTATCAAGCTCATAAGCTTTTAGGAGATATTTGAGAGCTTGCCTGTATTCCTTAGAAACTAATTTTTCCGTTCCATGAGAATAGTATAACTCAGCTCTTTTCTGTTCTGGAGTCTTATAAAGACTATTACTTGCACAAGAAGATAGAAGAATAGTCATTAATATAAGTGTAGAAAAAATCCCTTTTTTCATTAAAGCTCCGAACGTTCACATGACCTCTATGTCATGTCACTTCATTGTACTTGTATCACACAGGTAAATCAACAAAAGCACAGTGTAGAAACGGTCTCAAAGTGTCTAGTTCCGGGAAATAAATCTAGAATAGTGACATCTTTGATTTTAAAGTCGAGCTTGAGAGATTTTATATCCCTGATGGCCGAAGAGACTTCACAATTGATCATGAAAATATATTTTGGTTTTAATTTTTCTACTAACTCTTGAATGTTTTTAAGACCAGATCTTGGTGGATCTAAAATGATAGCCAACTCTTGGTTGGGAGAGACTTTTTGGGAGATTTCATCAATGGCACCTTTACCATAGAGGTTAATTTCTTCAAATTCTTGGTGCGTAGCTAAATTCATTTTTTCTGGGGAAAAGCCATCTATCACTAGAGTTGGGTACTCTGAAAGATCTTTTGAAAGATTTCCAGCTCCTCCGAACAAATCTAGGAGGGTTGTCCCTGGCTTAATGTATTTTCTGACTTCACTATGAAGGTGAGTGATCATTTTTTGATTCATAACCTCGTTAACTTGTGTAAAACCACCAAAGGCATATCGTTGATTTGTGTGAACTTCGACTACGCCATCTCGCTCGTAAATTTCAATATGACCACTTTCCGGAGAGTCTTTAACGAGTAGGAGCCAGTGGTTGTCTTTATAGAGCTCAGCAAGTTTTAAGGATAATTTACTATTTATCACCTTGCAGGATGGGATTTCTTCAATTGTTCCATTTAGAGAGTCGATGAAGCCCAGTTTACCTTGCACCTTGTTGTAATGGAGCTGAATTCTATTTCTATAGTAGAAGCGCTCTGGGGCCGCAACGATCTTTGGCGCCGTTTCCATTTGGCTCACGTAACTAAATAGGCGTGTGGCAATTTCAGACTTAAGTTCTATTTCGTTCTCGTAACTTGTGTGAAGGTAATGACAGCCTGAACAGTTCGCGAAATGAGGACAAGTGGCCTCAATTCTAAGCGGTGAGACTTCTGTGAGGTCATCAGTTGAGGTTAGTCTTGAAAAGATTAGCCGACCTTTCTTCTTGGTTTTGAAAGCTTTGGCATTTCCTGACTCACCGGGAAGAGTTTTCTCGATGAAGGCAACCTGATCAGCATTTTTGCTAATTCCTTGACCTAGAGGGTCAATATGGTCAATTTTAAATTCTATTTTTTTCATAATATCCAATAGGTAAAAAAAGTAACTTATAAAATGATATCAAATTTAGTATTATCATAGTGTTATGGGAAAACTATTACAAAAAATACCATTTCTCCTTGAATTCTTTTTTAATGGAGCTTTTATATGTCTTTATTCGTTAAAGTCCATTAAAAAAATTCCTACGAATTGGAACCTCGAACTAATTGACAGCATTATTCATAATGCAACTTACTTGGTTCCTGTTGTACTCATGATTAATGTCTTTTCTAATTTTAAAAACTCAAAGGGATTAGAAGACTTCTTAAGAAGATATATTTTTTCAATTGTAGTGCTTGTTCCTTTGTTGATTACTTGGGGTGACGTGGAATTTGCTTTCATGCTCTCATCGGCTCACTTACTATCTTCTATCCTTGCTTTATATGATGACAATACTCCTAAGGATAGTAGTGATGATCCTCAGCATGAACAAAATCTCTTTCAAGGTTTAAGATTAAGACCAGCGCAAATGGTTTTATTTTCTTTTCTTGGAGTTATTTTTCTTGGAACTTTCTTGCTTATGTTGCCTATTTCATCTGCAGATGGAAAAAGTATTTCCTTTATTGATGGTTTCTTTATGGCGACTTCTGCAACTTGTGTGACAGGGCTTACGACCTTATCTCTTCAGGATAACTTTTCCCTCTTCGGGCAAGTGGTGACTTTAGTTCTCATTCAAATTGGTGGACTTTCAATTATGACTCTTTATTCTTCAATGGCCATTCTTCTTGGAAGATCGATGCGAATGAAAGATAGAGTTATTATGCAGGATCTTTTAGATGTATCAAGTCTAGAAGAGCTTTTTGCAATGATTGTAAACATTATTAAGTACACTTTCCTTATAGAACTTTGGGGTGGAATTGTTTTAACAATTGCCTTTACCTTTGAAGGTTTTGAATTTGGTAAAGCTCTTTATTATGGTTTCTTTCATAGTATTTCCGCCTTTTGTAATGCTGGCTTTAGCTTATTTAATAATTCCCTTGAAAGCTATTCCACATCACCTATGATCACTGGAACCATTGCCATCTTAATTACTCTTGGTGGTCTAGGTTTCATTGTTCTAAAAGAATTAAAGGAAGTTATTACAAAAGGTAAAAAACTTGTTCGTCTTGGACTTCACTCAAAAATCGTTATTACAACTTCAATAGTTTTAACTGTATCGGGAACAGTCTTTATCTTTTTTGGAGAGTTTTTAAATTCAATAGATTCCTATACCTTATGGGAGAAGATGCAAATTTCCGTTTTTCAATCTGTGACTCTAAGAACAGCTGGATTTAACTCTATTCCTCTCACCAGTTTAAATAAGTACAGCATATATATGATGACGCTCTTCATGTTTATTGGGGGAAGTCCAGGTTCAACCGCTGGTGGTGTTAAGACTACTACTTTGGCTATTCTCTTTTATTCTATAAAATCAACGCTTCTAGGTGAAAAGAAAGTTACCGTTCTTGATCGAAGAATTCCTTCTCCCATGGTTGTGAGAGGAACTGCGCTGATGTTTATTTCCATCTTAACTACTAGTGTATTTATATTACTCATAATGAAAATTGAACCAGAGCAATCCTTCTTACCAATATTTTTTGAAGTTATTAGTGCGTCTGGAACGGTTGGATTAACTCTTGGAATAACTCCCTACCTGTCAGTGATGGGGAAAATGGCGATTTCAGCTTTAATGTTGATAGGTCGTATTGGTCCGCTAACACTTATTCTGGCCATAGGTCAAAGAAACAGGAATAGGGGAAAAGTTGACTATCCTGATGGAAGAATTATGATTGGGTAAAAAGCTCATGTAAAATAGGTTTAATTTAAAAAGGATATATTATGATTGTTGCGGTCATTGGACTAGGAACATTTGGAGCAAAAACAGCAGTTCGTCTTTTTGAGAAAGGTGCTGAAGTTATTGCTATTGATAAAAATGATGAACTAGTTGATAAAATTAAAGATCGTGTGACCCACGCTGTTTCTCTTGATGTAACAGATGAAAGGTCTCTGCGTTCAGTAAATATTTCTGATGTTGATGTGGCGGTTGTCGCTATTGGTGATCACATTGAAATGAGTATCTTAGCCGTAACTATGCTTCGTCGCCTTGGGGTGGGAAGGGTTATTGCTCGTGCCACTTCAACACTACACGAACATGTTCTTCAAGAAATTGGAGCTTCGGAAATCATTAAAGTGGAAGAAGAGATGGGTGAGATTATCGCTTCTAAGATTGTCGCCCCTCACGTTATGCAGAGGTATAATTTCTCTGCCGGTTACTCAATTGTAGAATTAAAGCTTGGTAAGAAATTTGAAGGTAAGACCATTGTCGAAAGTAAGATTAGACAACGTTACAACTTGAACATTGTCGCTCTTCAGAAGAAAATTCCTTATATTTCTGAAGATGGAAAATCTGCCTATAGAGTTGAGATTAATGATTGTCCGATGCCTATGGATGTTATTGAATCCGATGATATTATTGTATTAGTTGGTAGTGAGAAGAACTTTAACAAGCTCTTTGCTGAATTAGTGGAGGGATAAATTGAATTTATCATTAAAAAATAGAGTTGCTGCTAGTTTTATTATCGCCTGCTTTGTCGTACTTGTTGTAGGCTTCACAGTTTTCTTTCATTTGAATTCTTTAAATAAAGAAATTGAATCGATTACAGTAAAATCAAATAGGGTTTCTCTTCTAACAGATGAAATTCGAATTTCAGCTGTGTCGATTTTAAAGTATCAAAGAAGAATTTTGGCAAATAAATCTTCTCCGGAACTCGTAGAGAAAATTGTAAACCTTTGTGACAGTTTTACTTCTCAATTGCAAACACTTGATTCGCTCTATCGTGATCCTGATGTAAAGAGGGTTGTGGCGCAAATGCAATCATATGTTGATTCTTTGAAAGTTGTTCTAGGAAAGGCCTCTCTCTTTCATAGGGATAATATAGGAATGGCCTCTATTGGAGATCTGGCTGATAAGATTTTAGATTCCTTTAGTGAATTTCAAGATATCCAATATTTTCAATCAGTGGAGAGAGATAAGAAGATAAAGAAAATTATCAATGAAACGAAGAGAAATATGATGATTACTTTAATTATCAGTTTCCTGGGAACTATTATTTTAGGTCTCGTCGTTCCTGGTAAGATTGCTCTTCCATTTAAGAAAATTAAGGACGCTATTAGGGAGCTACAAGATTGTAACTTTGATGTATCCATCTACTACTCTCAGGATGATGAAATTGGTGAAATTGCCAGAGAGATGAATAAAATGATTCATTCTTTTAAAGTCTTTGAAGAGCTGAGAACTGATAGGATCTCACTTGAGAATAGAAAATTCGATGCTCTAGCAAACTTAGTGAAAAAACCAGTTCTTCTAGCGAACGCAAATAATCAAATTATTTACATGAACTCTAGACTTTATTCTCTCTTGCAAGTTCAATCCGAAGACGTCATTGGGAAAACTATGAGTGATACTCTCATTCCTGAGTCGATCATTGAAACTTATCAACTGGCGATTAAGAGGCGAAGTAAAATTGAAAATGCGGATATCATTATCCCGCCAAAAAAGGTTAAGGAGAAAGATCTTGAGGTGGATCAATCAATAGTCCTAGATGAAGACGCACCGAAGCAGGAAAGTACTGAGCCAGTAGTTGAAGAGAATATTTTTCAAGGTTATGGAAATGTTATCCCTATTAGGGGTAAAGAAAGCTCAATGGACTACTATCTTATGGTCCTTTCTGAAGAACTTCACGTTTAAAATCAAGTTCTTGATGCAATAGGTAATATGAGAGGATATATTTTTAGTAAATATCCTCTCCAGCCTTTTTAAATGCCTAAAAATTGGTTAATATAGTGCTTTTTAGGCAGTAGAAAATAGGCACAAATAAATGGACCAGAAATTCATCAGAAACTTCTCTATCATTGCACATATTGATCATGGTAAATCGACACTTGCAGATAGATTATTAGAAATAACAAATACCGTTACAACTAGAGAGTCGAAAGACCGCCTTCTAGATAATATGGATATTGAAAAAGAGCGTGGAATTACCATTAAAGCTCAGACTGTCAGGCTTTCTTATAAAGCCAAAGACGGAAATACTTACTATCTAAATTTAATCGATACTCCGGGGCACGTAGACTTCGCCTATGAAGTGAGTCGTTCTCTTGCTTCTTGTGATGGAGCCCTCTTAGTTGTTGATGCTTCTCAAGGTGTTGAAGCACAAACATTGGCCAATGTTTACATGGCCATGGAAAATGACTTAGAAATTATACCAGTTTTAAATAAGATCGACCTTCCACATGCTGACGTAGATAAAGTTAAACAAGAAATTGAAGATGTAGTTGGAATTGATGCTCTAGAGGCCGATGAAGTTTCTGCCAAATCAGGTATTGGAATGGAAGGGTTACTGGAAACTATTATTGAAAGAGTTCCTGCTCCAAGTGGAAAACCTGAAAATGATCTACAAGCACTTATTTTTGATTCATGGTTTGATCCGTATCAAGGTGTTGTAGTTCTTGTAAGAGTGGTTGAAGGGACTTTAAAAAAGAAAGAAAAAATATTTTTAAAATATTCAGATCAGGAATATGAAGTCCTAAAAATGGGAATTAATAGTCCTTTCTTTACTGATGTTAATGAACTTGCCGCAGGTGAAGTAGGAATGCTTATTTGTGGAATTAAGGCCGTAAGAGATGTGAAGATCGGTGATACAGTTGTTCACGCAAAGAAAAGGGATACCCCTAATCTTGCGGGATATTCGGAATCAAAGCCCATGGTTTTCTGTGGAATTTTTCCTGTAGAATCTGTTGATTACGAGCCTTTAAAAGAATCATTAGAGAAGTTAGCTTTAAATGACTCATCTTTTACTTATGAACCTGAAACTTCAGGGGCCCTTGGCTTTGGTTTTAGATGTGGATTCTTGGGTCTACTTCATATGAATATTATTCAGGAAAGATTGGAGAGAGAGTTTGATTTAAATCTCATTTCAACAGCACCTTCAGTTTCCTATAAAGTTGAACTTAATGATGGATCAGTTTTAGATGTAGAAAATCCAGCAGACCTTCCAGAAGCTGGGGAATATGAAACCATTTCTGAACCTATCGTAAGAATTTCTATTCACCTTCCAAATGAATTTGTTGGAAGAATTATAAAACTATGTGAGCAAAGAAGAGGAATTCAAACAGACCTGAACTATATAACTGAAGACCGTGTGCAAATTACTTACGATCTTCCTTTAAGTGAAATGGTTTTTGACTTCTATGATAAATTGAAAGGTATGTCCAAAGGTTATGCCTCAATGGATTATGAATTTAAAGGCTATGTACCATCAACTCTTGTGAAGGTAGATATTCTTTTAAATGGTGAAAACGTTGATGCTCTTTCTCTCATATGTCACAGAGATAATGCTCATCAAAAAGGTAAAGTCTTAGTTATAAAATTAAGATCAATTATCGACAGACAACAATTTGATATTGCAATACAGGCCGCTATTGGGGCTAAAATTATATCCCGTGAAACGGTAAAAGCACTTAGAAAGAACGTACTTGCTAAGTGTTATGGTGGAGATATCTCAAGGAAGAGAAAACTCCTAGAAAAGCAGAAAGCTGGTAAGAAGAGAATGAAGATGGTTGGGAGTGTAGAAATTCCTCAGGAAGCATTCTTGGCCGTACTTAAGGTTGATGATTAAAATGATTGAAGTGGTAATGGAGCATTTAGGTAGAGCTCTACAAATCTACAGTGATGGATCGCACTATGACACTATGCTTGAAGCAAAGAACCAATACTTTGCTTTAACTGGTCAAGTTTTTGAAGAAGATGAAGACTATGAATCTCGTATGTCGGCATTTAATGACTGGTACCTTTTACAGTTTGTTTCTGAAGATGGATGTCCTATTTGGAATTATGTAGAAGAAAATACAGTTGAGGATAATGTCTCCAAGGCATTGCGAACGGTTAAACATTCTATTTATGAATATGTTGGAAAAAACTTTAAAAAGCAGCATGTTCTTAAAGATATTGTTCACAATAGAAAAATTGTCCTCTCAAAGAGAGCAATTATTCCTTCGTTATTAAAGAATGATCTTTTCATTGGAAGAGTGATTGAGACTGAAGGTGAGTATTTTACCTTGTCTGGTCTTTGCTTACTTCCAGGGGAAATCAAAGGCATTTTGAAGAAAGAAGGAAAGAGAATTCGAGCTTTTAATGATTTGAAAAAAGAAGTCGAGTTTCTTTTACTAGTTGAATCCTTAAAAACAAAATGGATTCGCTATGGTCACTTAGATGCAAAATCTATTTTTGTATTTGATTCTTAAATGATTTGGATTGTGAACGTTTTAAGCGTTCACATCCTCAAACTCTTCTGCTTCTTCTAAAGTGTGTTTCTTACTAAGTAGGTAAGGAATCATTCCAAATAGATTCGTACTCACAGAAATAACAAAGTAGAGATTAAATAAAGAGGCACCACCGCTTATATTTACCAGCTTATACAGTTCATCAAATATGAGATGGCCAACTCCAAGACCTGCTGGAGAAATAGGCACTGCTATAGAAATTAAACCAATGGGAATAAATGTAAAAAGTTGACCTATAGGAACAGCAACCTCTAAGAATGGATGAGTCACTAACCAAAAAACAACAATATTTCCAAATTGAAGTAAACAGCTTAGAGCAACTCCACCAAGTATAGTTTTCTTATCTTTACCAATTGTCCAAACTTGAACAAAGGTCTTCCTCAATTTATTTCCAATAACTGGAACTTTTTCAGAAATTTGGAGAATTAGATTTTGAAATTTCTCCGGAAGAAAAAGAGAAATAATAAAAACAAGGGATCCTATAAATAGCACACCATTAAATGTGAGTAGTGCGCTCATTTTAGGTGAGAGTGCAGCCATCTCTTGATAATTTATAAGAGAGAAAATACCCGTTAAAAAGATAAGTCCTACTAGACCTAAGATTCTATCAATGAAAGCTGTCATAACGAGAAATGTCTTAGGAAGACTCTTGTCGAGATCTCTGGCATAGACAAGTTTTATAAGATCTCCTGTAACAGCACCTGGTAGAAAGGTATTAAAAAATTGTCCAATCCAAGTAAGGCTCATTAATCTGACAACAGGAAGTTCCGCTTTTGATTTGGTTTTAAGTAACGCACGCCAACGAAGACTTGATAGATTGATTATAATAATGAAAAGAATAATGGCATAAATCCAATTATTTGATTCACTAATGAGCCTTTTTACGAGACTGAAATCAAGTTTTCCACTATTTACGAGCCACCCAATTAGTGCCCCTGCCAAGAGAAATTTTGCGAGAGTTTTAATCATTCTTAACCTATATTTTTGCACTGCAGGGATTAATTTTTTTCATTCTATATTTAATGAATTTAGTGTTATTGTAAAGGGCTTAAAGAAGTAAAAAGGTGAAATTAATGAAAGTATCAGTAATAGGGACGGGCTATGTAGGCCTTGTAAGTGGAACTTGTTTTGCAGAGATAGGTCATGAAGTGACATGTATCGATATAGATCCAAAGAAAATTGAGAAATTAAATAATGGAGAGTCTCCAATTTATGAACCTGGTCTCGATGAGCTCATTCAAAGAAATATGAAGTCAAATAGACTCCATTTCTCCACTGATTACTCTTCTGTGAATGGTGCAAAATCAATTTTCCTAGCAGTGGGAACTCCTTCAAGTGAGGATGGTTCTGCTAATCTTAACTACTTAAAAGAAGCGGCCTTAAGTGTCGCAAAAGTTATGGCCGAAGATGCCATTATAGTTATCAAATCAACTGTTCCAGTTGGAACTTGTGAGATGATTCGCTCGCTAGTGTCCGAGTGCACAACAAAGAAATTTCACATTGTGAATAATCCTGAATTTTTAAAAGAAGGAACGGCAGTAGATGACTTTATGAGACCTGATAGAGTTGTGATTGGTCACTGTGATCAATACGCTGCAGATGCCATGAGTGAACTCTACGCTCCGCTAGTAAGACAAGGGAACCCCATTTTTATGATGTCGAACCTTTCGGCAGAGATGACTAAGTATGCAGCAAATTGTTTCTTGGCCACTAAAATTTCTTTTATTAATGAAATTGCAAAACTTTGTGATCTTTGTGGAGCAGATATTAATGAAGTTAGAGATGGAATTGGAAGTGATAGAAGAATTGGAAATCATTTCTTATATCCAGGGCCAGGATACGGTGGAAGCTGTTTTCCTAAAGATGTAAAAGCACTTATGTATACCGCAAAAGAACATGGCATGACTTTGAAGGTTGTAGAGGCGACAGAAGTCGTCAACGAAGAGCAAAAGAAGAGAATGTTTGAAAAAATGGTTTCTTACTACGGAGACCTCTCCGGGAAAACTTTTACTTTTTGGGGTGTTGCTTTTAAGGCGAATACTGATGATATTAGAGAAACCAGTGCCATCACTATGGTTGATGAGCTTATCAAAGTAGGCGCTAAAATTAATTACTATGATCCTGAAGCTTCGAAGAACTTTGAAGAACTTATGGAGTCAAATGAAGCGACAAAGGGTCATACTAAAGCTTTTGATAGTAAGTATGATGCTTTAAAAGGAAGTGACGGTCTTGTCGTTATGACTGAGTGGAGAGAATTCACTGCACCTGACTTTGATGAAATTAAAAAGAACTTAAATAAAGCCGTTATTTTTGATAGCCGAAATCTTTATAAAACTAAGACAGTTTTAGATCTTGGTTTTGATTACTATGCTATTGGAAAAAGAATCTCAAAATAAATTGGAGTCGAGAAATGAAAGTAGCTATTGTTCAAATAACCTCAGTTCTCGACTATAAAAAAAACCTAAAAAAACTAGAAAATCTATTAAATGAAATTAAAGGTCAATCCGTTCAGGCAGTCTTTTTGCCTGAATGTTTCTACTCTATGTCCAATGGAAAGGGAGCGACCCCTCACTTGGTAGCAGAAGGTAATGAGCACTATAAAAATATTCAAGCATTAGCTCGAAAATTTGATGTCGCTTTAATTGGTGGTACAGCCGCAACAATGAGTGATGGAGCTGTAGTTAATAGGGCCTATAATTTTGATAGCTCTGGAGTCGATTTAGGTTTCTATGATAAGGTTCATTTATTTTCATGTGATATAACAAAAAACGGAAAGAGAAAGAAAATCAATGAAGGTGATGTTTATACAAGTGGTAAGCTTGATAAATTACTAGAATTTCAAAAGATAAAAATTGGTCTCGGAGTATGCGTCGATTTACGCTTTAGTGAAATGGCCCTACGATATCGAAATATGGGAGCTCAAGTTCTGACTTACTCCTCAGCTTTTACAGTTCCCACAGGTAAGGCCCATTGGCACACTCTAGTCATAGCAAGGGCCATTGAATCTCAATGCTTTGTTATAGCTTCTGCCCAATGGGGAGAGAATAATGAAATCATCCAAACATTTGGTCATTCTTTAATTGTTGATCCATGGGGAGAGATTCTCGTTGATTTAAAAGAAGGGGAGGGGATTTCCGTTTGCGATATTGATCTCACTCTCATTCAAGAAGTTAGAAGCCAAGTGATAATGGGAAGAGAATAATTGAATTTAAAAGTATCTGACCATTTTAAGTTTGATGAAATTCTCAAACTCTACAGAAACCCAGAAGATTTAAAATTGGCTTATCCAAGTGCTGACTATCCCGTAAATAGCTCAGAGTGGAATGAATGGATAAATTGTGAGAAAGCAAATTGCTTCTCATTATTATTCTATCAAGATGAAGAGCTTGTCTCTCATTTGGCCATTAAGGATTACCATGCTAATCCCGGTCTATGTTATCTATGTTTCTTCATTATTGATCCTAACCATAGGAGCAAAGGTTACTCAAAAGAGATTTTAAATCAGACCTACGAATTTGTTAAAGAACAATTGCAAAAAAAAGACTTGTGGTTGGTAGTAAGTGAGGAAAATCCCATCGCCCATGGGCTTTATACTAAGGAAGGATTTCTTCAGATAGATACAAGGCCCGGAGGAATAAGGATGAAAAAGAGATTATGAGAAGTAAGGGTTATCTCCAGAATCATGATCTGTAAGATCAATAACTTCTTCAATTTCTGGAAAGGTCTCTTTAATAAGTCTTTCAATTCCATCTTTTAGAGTGGCACTAGAGCTAGAACAACCTTGGCAACCACCACTTAATTTTAAGAAGAGTTTACCGTTATCAATATCAATAACTTCAACATTTCCACCGTGGGCAGCTAGTGCTGGACGGATTTGCTCATCTAGTAATGACTCAATTTTTCTAATCATGATTACTCCTGTTTTACCCTATTGTTCTACTATTATATCAAATTGAAGGTCAATATCTTAGGCTAAAATTGATAATAATTAACTAAATTTCATGTAGAATTTGCTATATGAAACTACTTCTTGTTGATGATGAGCCCGAAATTTTAAACTTCCTTCAAAAAACCATTGAAGATAAATTCAAATGCCAAATTGAGAGGGCAGAGAGTGGACTTGATGCTTTTATAAAGTGTCAGGATAATATCTTCGATTTTATTATTACTGACTATAAAATGCCCTTTATGACAGGTGCCGCACTAGTTATGGCACTCAAGACAAGAAATAATGTAAATAGTGATACTCATTGTTTAATTTTAACGGCGTATTTAACAAAAGATCTAAAAGAACAATTGAATGTGGATCGTGTTCAATTTCTTTCCAAGCCAATTCAGTTGGATCAGCTCTTTGAGATTATTGGCCCTTTCTTTGAGTTGAGATAAATCATTTCTAATTGACCAAGGGAAGAGAACACTGCATGTTCGACCCTTAGAGTACTTCTACTTATTCCAATGGGATGAAAACCATTTTCAATGAGTTTTTGTTCTTCTTGTTTAGTCCAGCCTCTTTCGGGTCCAATGGCAATGAGAGGATTTTGTATTTTCTCTAAAGCTAACTGGTTAAAAGTTTCAGTTGAGTTTAGTGATAGGAAAAATTTATTTTCAAACTTCGCAAATTGCTTAAAGTCTAAATATTTTGAAAGGTGAAAGTCTGGAATTTGAAAATACGTCTTAGATTGGGCGAGTCCATCAATCATATATTCTAGATACTTTTCATTTTCATATATCTTAGATTGTAGGTAACTCTTCTCTGAAAGAGTGGCCTTAAATAAGTGAAACGATTTTACTCCAAAAGTTGTCGCGTGCTCTAGAACTTTTTTTATTGTTTGTGGACGGCTCAGTCCAATTGCCAAATGAAATTGTCCTTCAAGACCATTGATTCTTTCTTCAATTTTAAGGATCGCCGATTTTTCGTTGATCTCTAAGACCTTCGCTTCAAAAATACCTTTATTTAATATTGTAATTTTCAGGAGATCTTCTGGCTTCACTTTTAAGTGAATATTTAAATGATTCAATCTCTTGGAGTCATTCAACTCTATTAAAGACTTGTCATTAATTTCATGTTCAAAAAAGCAGATACTATTCATAATTCTTCTTATTCCAGTTATATTAGTTACTTTTCATACCTAAATTTCTCAGAGCTTGCAAAATAAAAGAAATGAAAAAGGAAATAAATTTATCCCCCATCATTTCATTAAAAAGCACATTTACTTTAATGTTAGCGCCCCCTGGTTGGGGGAAAACTACTTTAATATTAAACATTTACGAAGAGTTTAATGGGAAAATTGTTTTCATTTCTCCTCTAAAAGCACTTGCGTGTGAATTTTTTAAAAGGGCAAGCCATTTAAAAGGAGTTTACTCACTAAGTTCAAACGACTCTAAAGAGGATGCTAAGAAGTTATTTATTGAGTCTAAGAAGGCGATGCTCGTTCTAACGGCTGAGAAGTTGAGCGACGATATAATAGCAAGAAGTAGTGATGAAAATATCTTATTTATCTTTGATGAATTCCATCTCTTTTATTATTGGGGGCAAAGCTTTAGACCTATACTCTTTGAAAAACTCATGGCAGCTGCCAATAATAGTGCCCAGATGTTAGGATTGACCGCAACGATGGATCCTGCTCTTTTGGAAACTTGGAAAAATGACTTTAATTTGGCGGTGGAGAATATGTATCTTCTAAACCTTGGAAATCAAAAGTTATTAAATATACCCACTAAAATCTACAATTTCTCTCTCTTAAGTAAGATGGTTTTTTATCGTTACTTCTTTAGAGAAGTTTTCTTCAATGACCAAGCAAAAACGATTCTCTTCTTTTGTAGATACAGAAGGGATGTTGAAATGTGGTTAGATTTTAGTAAGAGAAGAAACCTAAATGCCATCGGTTGTGTTGGAGGAGCGGTTGAGGATTTCATTAGAGATCTAGAGGAGAATCCAAGTCCTCGCTGTATCTTTTCAACTTCTGCGTTAAGTCATGGGGTGAACCTTCCCACTATTACACAGGTATTTATTGATTACCCTGTTGATAACAAAGATTTTTGGATTCAAATGGTTGGGAGAGGAGGTAGAGATGGCACCAGTTTTCAGGTCTTTGAGCAAGAAAAGAAATCCTGGAGTTCCATTGGGAATTTGTATCATTCAATGCTACTTTTTATAAAAGATCTTTTTCTATTAAGGCAAAATCTGTGATTACAAAAGTTGAGGGAATAATCCTCTCAAAAACACCATTTAAAGATCGGCATCTTATCTGTCGTTTACTACTGAGAAGTGGTGAAAAAATCTCTGCTATTTTCTATGGTGGACAAGGTGGTGGTACTAAGAAAAAGAGCTCATTTCTAGAATTAGGTCATCTCGTAAAATTAGAGCTAACTAGGGCCAAGGCCAATGCTGAAATTTTTTCAGTTAAAGAATGGACACTAAGTTGGCATCACAACGAAATTAGAACAAATCATAAAGCGTTCTATCTTCTTTGCTTTTTCTTAGAAGTCACAGATAAATTAGCCGTTGAGGCAAATCTCTTTGATGATCTCTATGATGATAGACCTAGTCTAGAGTCGATGTTTAAGGTCTTGAGTAATGCTATTTTCTATTTAGAAAAAAGAACGACACTCTCTGGAGATAATTTTTCGGTAGACCTCTTTGTTTTTTTGGCAAAAACTCTTATAGACCAAGGTGTTTTCCCCGAGAGAACTCACTGTGTATTAAGTGGACATGAATTGGTTGATGTAACTGAAATGACTTTATTAAATGAGCAAGGTGGGTTTGCAGATGCAAGTTGTATAAATTCAGATATGCTTGACTCTAAGGTGAATGCTAGGGACTCAAAGAACTTGTGGTCGTTCCTTTGTCAGACTGCAATTAACAAATATGATTATTTTGAAAGCCTTGAGACTATACCTAAAGAATTTTCGAATAGTTTAATTGATTATCTCTGTTATCAAATTCAAATGAATAGAGCAGATTTCAAATCTCTTAGTTTAATCTTTTAAACATTTAAATGATGATAGAATTTTCTTTATTTGTTTTCCATAAGTCTTGTTCTGCTCCCAAGTCATGAGAGTTGAAATATTATAGAGTTCACCATTACAGTTAAAGAAATATGCCTTTTCGAGGAATAGATCATTCCCTAGCGTGTAGGAATAACCAATTGAGTGAACTTCCTTTACAAAATTCCATGCTGAAATTCTATAACCAGTAAAACGAACTACTTTTCCTTTATTTTTCTTGATCCATTTAAGGCGACCTTTCTTGTAGTTACTTTGATTTTCAGAAAGCTCTTTCTTATCAAAAGAAAAATTCTGAACATTTGTATTGTTAATAGAAATAACAGCTCTTCTGTTTTTTAGTTTAGGGCCAAATAGAGTTAATGGTGTACTTAGGAAGTTGTAAGCATATTGCCAATTTTTAGGGTAGTGTAAAGAGATTTTATTTTTAGTAATTTTAAATGTCTTTTGTTGTGAATAGGAATTATTTATAATGAGGAAAAAGCTAAATAGCGCTAGTGAAAGTCTATACTTCCATTCTCTTTTTAAAATAGTTCTTAAATAGTTCTTATTCAACTGCAAACCTTTTTTTATTATTCTTAATTATCTTTCGGGAAAAAGGATAAAATAGTTAAAGGTTTTTATGAAATCATTCGAAAAAAATAGAGAGTGAAGTGCTTTAATTTCATTTGTTTATAAAGAAAAACTTTAGAGATTCGAATATGAATATTACTTTTATCTTATTAATTACCTTCTTCAATTTTGGACTTCGCGCCGAGGTGAAAGTTGATTCATTTCAAAACACTCTAGATAAATTCGAAAAATATTGTATCGATCAAAATGACGAACTTAGAGAAGATGTTTATGTAAAGGAAGAGTATTACTCATGTCGTGACGAAATGAATTTTCTTCAAGATGAGTTTGCAAAACGTGAAGAATTAATGACATCAAATCCAGATATCTATAAGCAATATAAAGATTGTATTGCTAATAGAGTCAAACCAAAAGTTATACCTTTTATTGAACAAATTAAAGATGTCACTGAGCAGGTTACATGTAATGCTGATGAAAAAGCAGAATTTGAAAAAGATTGTGGAAAAGCTTGGGAGTGCAATAAGTTTAGGGCCATTCTTTCTGGTGCTAAGCTACTTCCAGAAATGATTGAAGAACCAATTACAAAGTTTGTAAGAAATAGCGTACAAAAAAAGAATTATGATAGTGAATGTATTGGAGATGGAAGATCAAATTGTATCGAAGACTTTATTACAGCTTTTCTCTCAAATTTATGGTCATCAGCTTCAAGTGTTTGGTCTCTTGTTTCTAGTGGTGCGAAGTCTCTTTTTAATATGGATAGCTGGTTTGATTCTGAAGCAGATAAACTTCAAGTTAAGGCCACACAAAGTAAACAAGATGTTAAAGACTTTTGGGACAGTCCAGGTCTTTGGTTTTCAAATACGATGGATAAATTGAAAAAAGGTGTAGATGAGTGGGTGAAATCCTCAGTCTTTTGTCAAAAATGGGAAGGTCGCGCACAGTTTTCAAAATGTTTAAAACCACTCGAGAGTTACGAGTGTATTGATTGTGATGATAAAATCAATGCCACCTGTATTGCCATTGGGGCCATTGCTTCAGAGGCTGGAGTTGCGATTCTGACGGCTGGTGTTGGAACTGCTGCTAGTTTAACAGCTAGGGCCGGAGCTAGAACTATGGCCGCTGTAGCTGCCAAGGTTTCGTCAAAAGTAAAAGCTGTTGCACCTTCCTTTAAAACTGGCTCAAAAGGTAAACCATCCTCAAAAATGATGATCGCAGCTTCCGTGGCGGCAAAGGGAATTTCTAGTGGAACGCGAATTGCTAAAGAGTACTACTTAATAACTTCAGATAAAGCACGAAGAATTAAAGAGAAGATGGATAAAATTTCCCTGGCCGTAAATAACGCAAAGGTCGTAGTTGTGGCCAAGAAAATTATTGAAAAGGGAAACATTCCTGCACGTATAAGTGAAAAACTTGGAGAGAAAGGTGTTCTACTTGCAGCTAAGGTCACTTCGAAAGTAGGAAAAGGAACACTTAAGAAAGAAGCGAATACTCTTGTTAAACTTTCTAAGAAGTCGAAAAGGTCTGCTAAAGCGAAAGGAATTATTCAAGATAAGTCCCATGGAAAAGGTAGAACTGTTACTCACACAGGTAAGGGGTCAAGGGTTTATTCAAAAGGCAAAAGGGCCTCTGAGACTGACCGAAAAACAAATACAGAAAATGATCGAATAGCAAACTCAAGGGAGTCTCGAACTAGTAGTGAAAGAAACAGTCATAATCAAAGAGAAAGAGCAAAAGTAAGTCAAGAGCGCTCTAAGAAAAAAGATAGTCAAAGAAATTTATCGGAACAAAGAAAGAGTGATGAACAAAATCGAATAACAAGTGAAAACAAGAAAAGAGATGATCAGAGAAGAGTAGATCAACAAAGTAAAAGAGAGCAACAGAAGAAAGATCAACAGAAGAGATTAACAGAAGAAAGTCGTAAGAAGAAGGAAAAGAAGAAACTCGAAGACAAGAGAGTGGCTGAAGAGAAACGTAAGAAAGAGTTGAAAAATAAAGAAAAAGAAAGTGAAGAAAATCGTAAGAAGAAGAATATTAAAAGAGGACTTGTCGCATCTGTTGTTGCAGCAGATCTCGCAGCTAAAGGAATTGCTATAAGTGAGAAGCAGGCTGCAAAAGAATTAGAGCAGATATCAAAGGCAGCCAACGGTAAGGCAGAGAAATTTGAAAAGAATCTATTCTCCGCAAAGAAAGTTTTAGGTATTGATTCTGATTTTTCTAATAGTAGCAAGGACTTAAAACAAGCAGCAGCTGTAAAAGAAATGTATAGTGATAAAAATAAAAATGAAATGATTTCCCAAATTCAAAAAACGAATTCTAATCTTAGTAAGAGTGAAGCGAGACAAGTTTTCAATGATCGGCAGAGTGAAGTTAATGAGTCTTATGACTATTTGGATAATAGAAATAAACTAAATTCTAGCTCTAATTTTAGTTCTAACTCTAACTCTAACTCCAGTTCTCAAAGTATCTCTACTGAGAGAAGGCAACTTTCTGATGAACTTGCAAAAATAAAAAGCGAGAGAAAGTTAGCAGGTGTTAATTCTGAAATAGCATCAATTAAATCGCAAAGAGATGAAATTAAAAATAGCATTAAGGACACTAAGCAAGTTGCAAGTGGCGATGAAAAATTAGCAACTAATGATTCAGAACAAATCGCTGACTCTAAGAGCTCTATTTCTGGATCGTCATCTAGCTCGGACATAGCTAAAAAAGCGTCGAGAATTCCTTCGGGATCTCAATCGAGTACAATTGGTGGTGCCAGTTCTCCTACTGCTCAAATATCTGAGCAAGGATTAGATGAGGGGATAAGCTCTAAGCAAGAGACAGCAGATAATACTGAAGTAGATAATCTTGAAGATGAAATTGACGTGCTTGAGGATGAAAGTATTGCTGAGACAGAGAAAAAGGAAGAAAAAGAGGAAGCCTTGAAAGAGCAAGAGCAGAGAAAGGTTGGGAAGAGCAAAAATCTTAAGAACCTCCTAGACCTTCTAAATAAGAAAGATATGAAAATAGAACTAGATGTTGCTTTTGATAGAGATTTTACAGAAATCAAAGTCACTGATGCAGCTTCAAAGCAGAGACTTAAGTTATTAAAATACAAAGTTGATTCAGGAGTTATGGCCACTAGGAAAGTCACTTACCAAGTGGCGACAGGAGAGTTGGAGATTTATCAATTCGATAAGGAAAACTTCACTCTTGCCATTGATAAATTTGGTAAAGCTGAATTATTGGATGAATCAAAGTCAAATTCCATACTACAGAGCTCAGTTCTCCCAGATGAATAAAATATACTAACTGTTTTATTCTTTGCTATGATTGCCCAATGAAGAGTTTTGTATCTAAAAAATTATTTCCTTATATTAAACCGTATAAGTCCAAAGTCATCGCCGCCTTCCTCTTATCTTTTATTATAGCAGGAGTCGGTGGAGCGCAAATTAGACTTGTTAAGCCTATATTTGACACAGGTCTTGGGGGATATTCTTCATTAAATGATGTTCTTCTCTTAGCTGGTCTTCTCATTCTTCTTGGTGTTATTCATTTTCCAAGTAGATTCTTTCATTTTTACTGGCTGCGTTATGTTTCAGATAGGGCCACATTAAAAGTTCGTGAAGAAATTTTCCAAAAACTTCAAAAGTTGCCAGTTTCCTACTTTGCTACAAAGAAACAAGGAGAGCTGATTTCCAGTATATTAAATGATACTCAAATTTTTTCCTACGGTTTCAAGGCCGCTCTTGATGTGGTTAGAGAGTCATTAAAAGCAATTGTTTATTTAGGTATGGCAGTGTGGAGTGATTGGCAATTGACTCTAGTGATTTTTGTTATCGCCCCTTTTCTCGCAGTCATCTTTAGTAAGAGTGGTAAGAAAGTACGTACGAATCAAGGAAGTGTGCAAGAAGAGCAAGCTCAGCTTACTCACAATATTGCTGAAGGAATTCACGCTCAGAAAATTACGAAAGCATTTAATTTACAAGACTTTGTGAATTCAAGATTTTCTGCTGCTCAAGAAAGATACTTTTCAGCTCAAATGAGAACGACTTTTATTGAAGAGTTCGCTCATCCTCTAGTTGAGATAGTGGGAACATTTGCTTTTGCAGGTCTGATCGTTTTTGCTCATTACAGATTAAAAGAGGGAACTACGATTGGGGATTTCATTTCTTTCGCCACGGCCCTTGCTCTTTTCATGGATCCACTTAGAAAATTTTCTCAGGCCAACGTTCGTCTCTCTCAGGCGAGAGCAGCCTCGGATAGAATTTACGATTTGCTAGATACTCCTGATGAGCCAGATTTTGGAAAAGAAGATTTGAGCTCTTTTGAAAATGTCATCGATGTTAAAAACTTAACTTTCTCCTACGGTGAAGGTGATGTTATTAAGAATTTAAACCTCACTATAAAAAAAGGTCAAAAAGTTGCACTGGTAGGCCTTTCTGGCTCTGGGAAATCAACACTCATTAATCTCTTATTAGGACTTTATCCTGTAGCTCAAGGAGCAATTTCGATTGATGGAAAAGACCTCAACGATATAAAACTAAAATCACTAAGAAATTTATTTGGTCTTGTCAGTCAGGATATTTTCCTCTTTAACGACTCAATTAAAACTAACCTTTTAGTAGGTAATAGCTTCTCTAGTGAACAAGTTACTAAGGCCTTAGATGTAGCCTATGCCAGTGAGTTCGTAGATAAACTCCCTGAGCTTAGTGAAACGATCGTAGGAGATAGAGGGGCGAGGCTCTCTGGTGGACAACAGCAGAGAATTACTATTGCTAGGGCCTTTTTGCAGGATACGGAAATTCTTCTCTTTGATGAGGCGACTTCAGCTCTAGATAATGAATCTGAAAAATTAGTACAAAAAGCTCTAGACTCGATCGGTGGTAAGAAGACTGTTGTTGCAGTGGCTCATAGGTTGTCGACAATTCAGAATTTTGATCAAATATACGTCCTTCATGAAGGTCGTTTGGTGGAGTCGGGAAATCACGCTGAACTTATCTCCAAGAACGGTGAGTACGCTAAACTTTACGACCTGAGTCAAAGCTAGATTTCTCTCACTTTTTAGGGGCTAGGTAATAGACCAAGCTTTAATCCTAAGGTAGACTGAGCCACAATTATTAAAGAATTTTGTGGGAGTATACGCAGTGTCTGAGAGCAATTTAAAATCAATGAATGATCTTGTTAGTCTTTGTAAAAGACGAGGATTCATTTTTCAATCATCAGAAATTTATGGTGGTCTTGGCTCTTGTTGGGATTATGCCCCTTACGGAATTCAATTAAAAAATAATATTAAAGAAAGTTGGTGGAAGGCCATGACATTTCGTGAAGATGTTGTGGGAATAGATGCTTCAATTTTCATGCATCCAATGGTTTGGAAAGCTTCTGGTCACATTGATGGATTCAATGACCCTATGGTTGATTGTAAAAACTGTAAGGAAAGATACCGTGAAGACCAAATTGACCTAACTAAGCCGTGTGCAAAGTGTGGGGCTAAAGATTCTTTCACAGAGCCTAGAGACTTTAACTTAATGTTTAGTACTCAAATGGGTGCAGTAGCAGATAGCTCTTCAAAAGTTTACCTAAGACCTGAGACAGCTCAGGGTATTTTTGTAAACTTCTTAAATGTTCAACAAACAATGAGAAAGAAACTACCTTTTGGTATTGCTCAAATTGGTAAAGCTTTTAGAAATGAGATCACTCCAGGAAACTTCATTTTTAGAACAAGAGAATTTGAACAAATGGAAATGCAATTCTTCGTAAAGCCTGGAACTCAGATGGATGCGATGGAGAAATGGAAAGAAATTCGTTGGCAATGGCATTTAGATAATGGAATTAGAGAAGAGAAGCTTAAATGGGTTCCCCATGGTCCAGACAGTCTTGCTCACTACGCAGATGCTGCCACAGATATAGAATACGAATACCCGATGGGTTGGGGAGAGATGGAAGGAATTCACTCTCGTACCGATTTCGATTTAAAGCAACACGAAGAATTTTCTAAGAAGAATTTAAAGTACCTTGATACTGAAGATGGAAATAAGAAATACCTTCCGTACGTTTTAGAGACTTCAGTCGGTTGTGATAGATCACTTCTTGCTATTCTTTGTGATGCTTACAGACTTGAAAATGAAGGCGATAAAGAAAAAGAAAGAGTCGTTTTAAAATTTCACCCAAAATTAGCTCCTGTAAAAGTAGCCGTTCTTCCTCTTGTAAAGAAAGAGAAGTTAGGTACTCCTGCAAGAGAGTTATTTGAAGCGATTCAGAAAAATTACCAAGCTGAGTACGATGTAGCAGGATCAATTGGTAAGAGATATAGAAGACAAGATGAAATTGGAACTCCACTTTGCGTGACTTTTGATTTCGACACTCTAGATGATAATGCTGTCACGGTTAGAGACAGAGATACGATGGTCCAAGAAAGAGTGGCCATTGATCAACTAGATAAATACTTAAGAGATAAATTAGGATTTTAAGAGAAAAGGTGCCTTCGGCGCCTTTTTTTTGGTTATTTTAATAGCACCATCACCCACGGGAGGGTTACATGGCTACTGAGAATAAATGGGTTTACAGCTTTAGTGCAACTCGCACTGAAGGGAATCAAGGAATGAAAAATCTGCTAGGAGGAAAGGGAGCCAACTTGGCTGAGATGTCTTCCCTAGGACTCGCGGTTCCTCCAGGTTTTACAGTTACTACTGAAGCCTGCTTAGATTATGAAAATAAATCAAACTCTATTGATGAAGAAATAAAAGCTCAAGTGATCGCTGCTCTTAAAGAAGTAGAAATCTCCACCGGGAAGAAGTTTGGTGATGAATCCAATCCCCTTCTTTTCTCAGTTCGCTCCGGTGCTAGAGTGTCAATGCCAGGAATGATGGATACGGTCCTTAATCTTGGTTTAAATGACAGCTCTGTAAAAGGTTTAGGAATACTTACAAAGAATCCTAGGTTTGCATGGGACTCTTATAGAAGATTTATTCAAATGTACGCCAATGTCGTTATGGGATTCAATGTTGCCATTCTAGAATCAACTCTTGAGGACCTAAAAGAAGCTAGAGGTGTTGAAGAGGATACTGAGCTAACAGCGGAAGATCTTCAAGATTTAGTTGAAGTCTATAAACAAATTATACTAGAAGAAACGGGAATTTCTTTTCCCTCAGATCCTATGGACCAACTATGGAGAGCTGTTGCTGCTGTATTTGGTTCTTGGAATAATCCTCGTGCCATTAAGTATAGAGAGATCAATGAGATTGGTCACGAGTGGGGAACTGCTGTAAATATTCAATCAATGGTCTTTGGAAATATGGGAGACTCTTGTGCCACAGGAGTTTGTTTTACGAGAGATCCTTCAACAGGTGATAAGAAATTCTTTGGAGAGTATTTAATTAATGCTCAAGGTGAAGATGTTGTGGCGGGAATTAGAACTCCTCAACCTATCAATGGACCATCAAAGAATGAAACTAATAAAGATTTAGAAACTCTAGAAGAGGTCATGCCTGTTGTTTATAAGGAGTTGGTAGAAGTCTACCAAAAACTTGAAAAGCATTATAAAGATATGCAAGATATTGAGTTCACTATTGAAAACGATAAGCTCTACTTGCTACAAACAAGAAGTGGTAAGAGAACGGCAGCTGCTGCTATACAGATTGCAGTTGATTTTGTTTCAGAAGGGCTTTTAACAAAGAAAGAAGCTCTTTTAAATCTTAATCCAGAAGACTTAAATCAACTTCTTCACCCACGACTAGATCCTGAAGCGAGTAAGAATATTATTGCTAGAGGTTTACCGGCTTCTCCTGGTGCAGGTTGTGGAATGATTGCTCTAACTTCTGAAAAAGCAAATACTATAAATGAGAGTGGGGAAAAAGCTCTACTCGTAAGACAAGAAACAAGTCCCGAAGATATCGCTGGTATGGTTGCTTCGCAGGGGATTTTAACAGCTCGTGGCGGAATGACTTCCCATGCTGCTGTTGTTGCGAGAGGCATGGGAAAACCATGTGTCGCAGGTTGTTCTGAGTTGCAAATTAGTTATTCGGCCTTAACGGTAACAATTAATGGCAAAGTTTATAAAGAGGGAGACTTCCTAACAATTGACGGTGCCACTGGTGAAGTTATTGAGGGTGAAGTTCCTACAATCGCTGCTGATATTTCTGATAACTTTGCTCTTTTTATGAGCTGGGCAGATGAAGTGAGAACACTTGGTGTTCGTACAAATGCAGATAATCCTGAAGACAGTGCTACGGCCCTACGCTTTGGAGCAGAAGGGATAGGTCTTTGCAGGACAGAACATATGTTCTTTGAGCCTGAGAGAATTTTAGCTGTAAGAGAAATGATCTACGCAAATACTAGAGAAAAGCGAAAGAAGGCAGTTGATAAGCTTCTTCCTTTTCAAAAAGAAGATTTCATTGGAATCTTTACAGCAATGGCCGGAAAACCAGTTAATATCCGTCTCTTAGATCCTCCTCTCCACGAATTTCTACCTCACACTGAAGAAGATCAAAAGCAACTAGCTGATTATCTAGGAATTGATGTGGCCCATGTGACTGATCGCTGTGAACAACTTCATGAATTTAATCCAATGCTTGGTCATAGAGGTTGCCGTCTTGGTGTGACTTATCCTGAAATTTATAGGATGCAGACTCGCGCAATTATAGAAGCTGCTATAACTTGCCTAGGTAATGGCATAGAAGTATTCCCTGAAATTATGATTCCTCTAATTTCTTTAAAAGGAGAATTAGTTCTTCTTAAAAAAGAATGTATAGAGGAAATTAATCTTGTTTTTAAGGAAACAGGAAAAGAAGTGAAATATAAACTTGGAACTATGATTGAGTTACCAAGAGCTGCTATTACAGCTGGAAGTATTGCACCTGTTGCAGATTTCTTTTCTTTTGGAACAAATGATTTAACTCAAACAACTTACGGTCTCTCTAGAGATGATGCTGGAAAGTTTCTACCAGAATATGTAGGAAGAGGCCTTATGCCTATTGACCCTTTTGTTTCTATTGATAGAGATGGAGTCGGTTTCCTTGTGAATCATGCTTGTATTGAAGGTCGTAAGGCCAATCCTGATATTCATTTAGGAATCTGTGGAGAACATGGTGGTGAGCCTAAGTCTGTTCAATTTTGCCATGAAATTGGACTCGACTACGTAAGCTGTTCTCCCTATAGAGTTCCTATCGCAAGGCTGGCAGCGGCCCAGGCGGCACTACAATAACAATGAAAGAAATAAAGAATTTCATAAATCTAGAAATGCCTAATCAACACTTTGACAGTATTGCTGTCTCAGTGATTGATTTTGAAAATTTATCTTATGAAACAGTAGAATGGCACGAGGGAGATTTTGTTAATAAATCAGGAAAATACTATTTTGACTTGGCTTCACTAACAAAACCTCTAACTCTTGCAACAGTATATTTATTAGACCCTTCTAAGTTTTCAAGTGATATGACATTACTACTCAATCACCGAGCAGGACTCACTTCTGGAGGGAGAATTACGCCTAATACATGGCGAGAATATATAGCAGATTTTAATATTCTTGAGTCTCCAACTTTATACTCTGACTATTCGGCACTAAGAGCAATGCTTGAAATTGAAAGTGTGTACGCTAAGGATCTCTATTCTATTTGCTCTTATTATTGGGACGAGGAGCTCTTGCATTGGAGCGATATTGTGGATCCTAAAAGATGTCCTATTACAGGGATAAGACATAGAAAAGTTATCCAAGGGATTGTACACGATGACAACGCTTATTACCTCAAGCAAAAGGTCTCCCATGCGGGACTTTTTGGAACAATTGATGGTGTAAGTAAGAGTTTACTGAAACTTGATAAGAAGAATAATCTTATTAAATTTATGTTAGATGGATTTAAAAATCCTGTCGAAAGGTTCTTACATGGTTGGGATACAGTAACAGACCTTGAAAATACTCTTGCCGGTCGTGGATGTTCTGCAAAAACATTTGGTCACTTAGGCTTTACTGGCACTTCTATCTGGATAGATTGTGATAAGAAGCGAGGGGCAGTTATTCTTACAAATGCCACTCAAAACTACTGGTACGATCGAGTAGGCCTAACAAAAATTAGAAAAGAGATAGGGCGCTTGATCTGGTCCTCATAAATTAGAAATCAAGATATCCTAATACTTTAAAATTCAATCCAATATAAAAACCTTTATAAATGCTACAAGATAAGACTTTGGTGTATAATAATAGGTGCTAAGAACTCTGTTATTGAGTGGACGGAAAAATGAATTTAATGAATAAAATTTCAAATAGTGAACTTAAATCACAAAAATCAAAAATTAAGAGAGTTTTTCTCTATAGAGTTTGTGGAACGGGGATGGGGGCATGTGCCTTACTTCTGCGAGAAAAGGGTTACCATGTAGAAGGGGGAGACACGACTTACTATCCTCCAATGAGTGACTATTTAAAATCCACAGGCATACCTCTGCATGATCTAAATAAATTCGATATGGATTACTTGAGAGATTTTGATCTCATTGTAGTTGGAAATGTAGTTCCTAGAAGTAGTGAGGAAGCTCGACTCATTGAAGATCTAGGAGTTCCTTTTACAAGTTTTCCTTCGGCACTTGGTTCTTTAGTCTTAGATGACGTAAATGTTATTGGAATTGCTGGAACACACGGTAAGACAACTACGACTTATCTTATGACACAAGTTTTTGAAAAACTTGGTTTTGATCCTGGTTATTTTATTGGTGGTGTTATCGAGGGAAGAGAATCTTCTCGTCTAGGTGATGGGAAATATTTCTTTATAGAGTCTGATGAATACGACAGTGCCTACTTTGAGAAAATCTCTAAATTCAGATTGTATTCTTTAGATCACCTGATTTTGACTTCTTTAGAATTTGATCACGCTGATATCTTTAATGATATTGAAGATATTAAAAATGAGTTTCGCGCTATCCTTGGAGAATTTAAAGGGAAAATTATCTATGACGATAGTTATATCGCTTCTACGGACCTCTTAACTGAATACGAGGATAAAATTGAAAAATCTAAATTTTATCCTTATGGCGATAATGTCCTCAAAATAAAAAATATTTCAAAAGAGGGAACATCGTTTTCTATTATCTGGGAAAACTCAGAGCTAGACTTTGAAACGAATTTAGTAGGGAAACATAATATTCTTAATCTCTGCTCAGTTATTTTATTTACACTTGGCGAAGGTATTTCTCCAGAAAAAATCAATGAATCTATAAAAGATCTCTTATTAGTAAGAAGGAGACAAGAAGTCAGAGGACTCTATAACGGTGCAATCGTCATTGATGATTTTGCTCATCACCCACGGGCCGTGGAGTTAACAACCTCTGGAATCAAAAGTCTCTACCCAGATAAGTTAGTTAAAGTAATTATTGAACCCAATTCTGCGACTGCCAGAAGTAATATATTTCAGGATGAGTTTGCAGAGGCCCTTAAAGTAGCTGACTACGTAGTTTTTTCTAAACCTTCAAGATCTACCAGCGTTAAAGGTGCAACTGATTTAGATGGAGTGAAAATTGTAGATGTTTTAAATAAAGCAGGTGTTAAAGCTTGTATAGTGGAAGACTTAGAACTTCTTAGAAAAGAAATAGACATAATTTCTGATGAGAATACTGTGCTTCTTGTTCTAAGTAATGGAACTTGTTTGGGATTATGGCAGTCTTCCTTTGTTAATGAACTTACTAGTATTTAAATGAAAAAATATCATCACTTAAGAATATTCATTTGTTTCTGTATTATTTCTCAAAATATATGGGCAACTAAATCAACAATTTCTTCTCAGGTAATATCTATCGATATTCCTAATAGTAAAGTCGTAAGTATCTATTTAAAGCGATTGAATGATTTTTCTAAGAAACATTGTGCCCCTGGGGTTGAAGAAGATTTTTGGAAGAAATACAAAGTCTTTAAGGGAAATGGTAATTTTATTCCCCTGCTGACTAATGGTCGTCTCGATAAAGTTACTGTTAACCGATTTATTCCTGAATTAGAAAGGAAACAGAAATGGATTTTTTCTCAAATAAACTATTTGAAATCTAAGAAAAATTTTAAAAGTGAATTAGAGAAATTTAAAAAACTAGAGAAAGAATTTAAGAGTTTACTCTTATATAAGAGAGATTATTTTCTAGCTAAGAATCAATCGAGTAAAAATAAAATTCGTAATGCCTCAAAGTACCAATACATAGTTTTTAGGCAACAACTAAAAGAATTAATAGAATCAATTACATTCTTACAATCTTATAGATTTCCAGTAGATCATTTCGATCTTCGAATAAGCTACGATCAATTCAAATCATCTGAAACTGTTGAAGGTAAGAGCAAATCGAATGAAATCTATTTCTACAGAAAAATAGTTCAAGATGGAGCTCAAAACCTCAATCATAAAAAAAGTGATAGGTTTCTTAGGGCCACTATTGATTCGATATATTTAAAACTAAATGAAAAATCAGATTTTATTACAGAGGACTCTCGCTATGACCTTAGTGCTGCCTTTAGTGCTATTAAGTGGCATCTTAATTCTCGAATTAAGCATCAATTAACTAGATTGGGAGAGTGGCATAAGAGAGTAGGTAGAGGCCTTAGTTTTTATAAGAAATTAAGGGATGGTAAAATTGAAGAAAAAGGACATTCATTTAGCGCAAAAAACTTATTAGAAGAAAGAGCTAAGGGAAGATATATCTTAAAGGATTATGTCCTTAAGAAAGAAGCAGATGTTTATAGATACTGGATGAATCAATCTACATTGTTACAGGCGGTCTATGTAATCGACACAATTCTTTTTAATGAAGTCGGTGGTATTGATGGAAGAGATGCTCTTGAGAGAAAAGATGTAACACAGGTGATTATTAACCGCCTTAGTGATCCTGACTATAATTTAATAACAGCAGATGAGTCACTCTATTCTTATTTAAAATTAAAAGACAAAGTGATCGCTAAAAACTCTTGGTTAAATGTAATGCTAAAGGAAGGAGAGTTTTCATTTAGCTATTTCTTTATTCCTGGAAATTTAAGAATTTATTGCCCTGACATGACTAGAACGGGAAAGTTTTTAAGACGTGAAAATATTTCCATGGCCATATCTCTACTTCAAAAACCAAATGATCAATTTAAGGCAGTCCGTTATTTTTCTAGGGCCTCGATGTTAGGTAGAATTGATATGTCTAAAATATGGACTAATTTTCGTGCTGTGGCAGAGAGACCAGGGCTTCCTTCTCCTAGAAGCCACTACTTAGCTCGTCAATATAGGGCCGGCAAATATGATTTCCTCTATGATTTTAAATCAGATGAAGGGAAGGTCTTCCAAGTTATAAAAATACGAAAGAAACTCTACGTCTCCGATAAAGATGGAACCCGATTTTTTAAATATCGAAATCGACACTACTTTAAATACTTCGAAACACACCTCTAAATAGCCACAAAAGTATTGTTAATATGTAGTTACGCAAGTATAGTTGCTTAACTATTAGTGTATTATTTGTTTAATAAAATCTATTTAATGGAGTTTGTATATGTTAAAGGATTACGTATTTACATCTGAATCTGTTACAGAAGGTCACCCTGATAAAATGGCTGATCAAATTTCTGATGCAATTGTAGATGCAATGTTTACTCAAGATCCACAGTCTCGTATTGCCTGTGAAACAATGATTTCTACTGGAATGGTTGTCCTGGCCGGAGAGATTACTTCTAATGCAAATATTGATTTTCAAGAAGTCGTAAGAAATAAAATTAGAGAAATTGGTTATGATCACTCTGACAAAGGGTTTGATTGTAATACTTGTTCTGTAATGGTTGCTCTTGATAAGCAGTCTGCAGATATCGCTCAAGGTGTTAATGTTGGAGAAGGTACTTTCACTGAGCAAGGTGCCGGAGATCAAGGTTTAATGTTTGGTTACGCAATTAACGAAACAGAAAGTTTAATGCCTTTGACTATTGATTTATCTCATAAGCTTGCTATGAGATTATCTGAAGTAAGAAAGAATGGAACAATGCCTCTTCTAAGAGCGGATGGGAAGACTCAAGTTTCTGCTCAATATGTGGATGGAAAAATTACAAGGTTAGATGCCATCGTAATTTCTACTCAACACGCTGAAGAAATGACTCTTAGCCAAGTTCAAGAAGGATTAAGAGAAGAAGTTATTAATAAAATTGTTCCTTCACACTTAATTGATAACGATACAAAAATCTTTTTAAACCCTACAGGTAAATTTGTCATTGGTGGACCAATGGGAGATTGTGGACTAACTGGTCGTAAGATTATCGTTGATACTTACGGTGGTCACGGTGCTCATGGCGGGGGAGCTTTCTCAGGAAAAGATCCTTCTAAGGTAGATAGATCTGCTGCTTATGCAACAAGACAAATTGCGAAACATGTTGTTGCCGCAGGTCTTGCTGATAGAGCTCTAGTGCAAGTTGCTTATGCAATTGGTGTAGCTGAGCCAATGTCTCTTTTAGTTGATTGTTTTGGAACTGAAAAAGCGGATATTGTTAAAATTAATGCTGCAATCAATGAGATCTTTGACATGAAGCCTAAGGCGATCATTGAAAGATTGGATCTATTAAGACCTATCTACTCTGAAACGGCTGCCTATGGTCACTTTGGACGTGAGAGTGCAACTTCTTTCCCTTGGGAAAAGTTAACTTACTTAGATCAACTTAAAGGTATGTTCTAATTTAAGAATAAAAAAAACTAGAAATAAGTGGGCCAGTTGGCTAATTCTTCGGGGTTAGTTAACTGGCTTTTTTTTTGGTCTAGGACTATCATCTATTTATGGACATAGTTTTCTTTATAATAAAATACATTCCTTTTTGGTCAGTACCTATGGTGATAATTGCAGGTTACTTTTCCTACCTTTACTGGATCAAAGATATTCGAGAAATTGCTCTAATTTTTGGGGTTGTCGCATTTTTTTCTTTCGTATCATTGTCATATTGGATTATTGCCGGTGGCCCAACTGGTTCTGTGCAGTATATTCAACAATTTGAGAAACAAGACTTCTGATAAAATCGTTCAAATGTAAGTATTCTTTAGGATTAGGTAACTATTTCCAGGGTGTTGAGAAATTGACACTACCTAGTATCTTCGTTACGATTTTTACACCTACAAAACTAGTGAGTTTTGATTAGGTTGCTAAGGAGTATATTTTGAATGAATTGGAATTTCTTCATGATTCATATAATAACGACGAAATTAAGACACAGTTACCTGAAATTTATCTGGTAGAAGATGATCTGATTTTTGGGAAAACTCTGAAAAAGTTTTTAGAGAAGAAATTGAGTATAACTGTCAATTACTTCAGTAGCCCAGCTCATGCTATTACGGCCATAGACGAAAGATCAGACTTTGGTCAGTTCATACTCATTACTGATATTAGTTTTGATGAGGGAGGCGCTGATGGGCTTCTCCTTATTGATCTACTCAAGGAGAAGGGTCATAAATTCATTCCTATAGTAATGACAGGTTTTGCCTCAATTGAAACGGCCATTACAGCAACTAAGAAAGGTGTTTTTCATTATCTAACGAAGCCCTTTGAATTAGATGTTTTAACAGATCTAGTAATCAAAGCAGCTGTTTCGAAACTTGGTTATAAAGAAGAAGACTTCAAGGCAACAACTAGAGTTTCACTAAGTTCAAGAAGAGGTAATTCTTCAGAATATTATAAAATTGAAGCACCTAATGAAGAAGATATGTTCTGTGGAATGATAGGACGATCTCCTAGAATGAAAAAAGTCTTTGAAAGAATTCAAAAGGTTGCCGCTTCCGATTCGACTGTTTTTATAAATGGTCCATCAGGAACGGGGAAAGAATTGATTGCTATGGCGATCCATTCGCTATCTGCTAGAAATAATAATTCAATGATTTCTGTTAACTGTGGAGCTATTCCAGGTGAGCTTTTAGAGAGTGAATTATTTGGTCACGAGAAGGGCGCTTTTACTGGGGCCATATCTAGTCGCAAAGGTCGATTTGAATTAGCAGATAAAGGTTCAATCTTTCTAGATGAAATTGGTGATATGCCACTTCTTCTTCAAGTTAAGCTTTTAAGAGTATTACAAGCTCGAGTTATAGAAAGGGTAGGTAGTACTAGTGTCACGCCTGTTGACGTAAGAATTATAACTGCGACACATAGAGAGCTAGAAAGACACGTCGAAGCGGGTGATTTTAGAGAAGATTTATATTACAGGTTAAATGTTATACCAATAAAAGTTCCTTCTCTTTGTGAAAGAAGAGAAGATATTCCATTGCTCATTTCTTATTTCCTTTCTCGCTTTGTAAGTGCGGATGGAAGAAATAGTATTGAATTTGATGATGAAGCACTAGACCTTCTTTTAACTTATGATTGGCCAGGAAACGTTAGGGAGTTAGAAAACCTAATGGAGAGGTTAGTGATACTTAGAGGGGGTAGCATTATTAGAGCAAGTGATCTTCCAATAAAGCTCTTAGAAAGAGCTCCTCATTATATGAATTCATATGAAAGTCTAATTTCTCTGCCGGACAATGGTTTAAATTTAAAAATGGCCCTTTCAAATATTGAAGATTCTCTTATTCTTCAGGCCTTAGAAAAGACTTCGGGAAATAAGAATCAAGCCTCAAAGCTCCTTTCAATGAATAGAACTACACTTATTGAAAAAATGAAGAAGAAACAAATTCAATTCCAATAAAAACCACCTTAATAAATAAATTTATCGATACTTCAGACTGTTTTAGTCTGAAGTAGTGTAGTTTTTAGCTAGGGCATTATGCTCCCAGTCTGCTCTAAATGACTATTAATGCAATAGATTCTACTGGTGTCAAAATAATGGGCGGAAAAATTGTCCTATTGGAAAAATTTTCCTTTAAAAATTCTCAAAAAAGGGTAAAATAATCCTGTGTGATGGGATTCAGTGTTTAGGATGAACATTTAATCAGACCAATCACGGTAGCATTAACTTGAAACAGGAAGTTTCTATCAGTATGCAGCCTACTAAGCTCAAAATATTGACATTATTGATTCTATTCACAGTGCTAAATGTGAACGCGGGAATTATTTCTGAAGAGAAAGGATCAACTCACTTAAGATGGAACATCTTTACACCAAAAGATCTTGTTCAGATTCAAAAGAGAGAAGACAAGGTTTATCTAAAAACTTTGAATTCAGAATTATATGTAAAATTAGAAAATGCGATTAAAGAATTAGATCCAGATAAGTTATATATCACTTCTGTAAAAGCCATTGGGCCAACAGAAATGAGCAACTCTTCAAAAATTGAAATCCAATTAAAGTCAAAAGATGTCGAGCTATTTAGTTTCTATAAAGAAAGAGATAAGAAGCTTGTTATAGATTTTTGGGTAGAAGAAAGTGAAGAAAAGTCAGTAACTACAAAGACAGTAGTGAAAAAAGTCGTTGCTCCAAAAGTTGCTAAGGTAAAAAAGAAAGTTACAGTAAAAAAGACTATTAAGAAAGTTAAGAAAATTGTGACTTCTAAATATAGGGACTTCAGATATGGTGCATCTTTCCTGTGGGATTATGCTCCGCTTGCACCGACCTTGAAGAAAGTTATTAACTTAGAAAGAAAGACTCCAGAGTATTTCTATACTGTAAAAAATAAAAAAGAAATAAAGAATGAGGCAGATGCTCATATGCAACTTACAATCAATCTCTTTAGAAAGAAGAAATGGGGATTGATGTATAAGTCTATTAAGCTCTATACAAAGAAATATGGTGATGAATTAGATGTTGATTTAAATGAATATATGAAAGCGAATGCTATTTTAAGAGAAAACTTTGCCAAGGGTAAAGTTGAGCCAGTTAAAATGAGTGTAAGCATGTTTGAAAATATCGTCCAGCAGAGTTCAAGGTATGACTTAAGAAGTGGAATATATAAGTACTTAATACCCTTTTATATTGGAGCAAATGATCATTTAAAAGCACTGGAATTATCAAAGAAATATTATGTAGATTCAAAAGAAAACTTTGATTACGAAGAATCTAACTATGCAGCAGAGGCTATCCTTTATAATCTCGCGAAAATGAAGCAAATAGAAAAAGTTCAAGAGCTTTTAAAAGAAAAGACAATTCAGAAAATCCTACCAAAGCAAGTTATGTTGGCTTATGAAATCTTTACTTATCTAAGTCTAGAGAAGTCTGAAGAGGTTATTAAGCTATACAAGAAGAGACGAGCAGGACTCGTGAAGCCTATTCATCCCATTATCATTTATAATGTTGCAGAAGCATTCTTTAGAAATTCTAAGTATAATGAAGCAATAAAACTATATGATGAGTTTTTAAAGGATTACTCTTTCCATTCTCATAGCTCTCACGCAAGAATTAGAATCGCTCAGTGTTGGGAGATACAAGAAAAAGATTTTGGTGAATCAGTCAATCTATATAGAAATGCTATAAATAGATCTCAGAATGCAGCAGTTAGTTATGAAGCTAGAATTAGATATGTAGCACTAAGAAATTTAAGAAAAAAGAAAGTGACTAGAGAAGATAGAGAAACTCAGGTCTTTTTAAATTCAGGTCTTAAGAAAAAAGATATGAATGCAAATTTACGTAAGACTCTTTGGTTAGTTAGACTTAGATCATTTATCGTAGAGAAAAAGTTTGAAGAGGCATTATCCTATTTAAATGCTCTTCCTTTAAAGTCGATGGTTCCAACGGATAGAAGAGTATTTGAAAGTGATGGAGCTGAAGTCGTTTATGGTTTGATTGAATCAAACTTTAACAAAAGTGAATATGCTCAGGCGATTAAGGTTTGGGAAATATATAAAGATAGATTTGTAGACAAAGTTGCTAACGACCCACAAATGAATTTTCTCGTGGCAAATGCCTATATGAGATTAAATCTTATTGATGGGTTCGATAAGTTATATAGTAAGTTTTCAAAATCACAGCTTGAGATTTCTAAGACTTTTCCAATTTGGGTTAAAAGGTCAATGGAAACCGATAATCAGTCAATTCTTTCTGAACTTCAAATTATTAGAAATTTAAAGTTAAAAAATTGGAATGTAGTAAAAGAAGAAATCTCAAAAATAGCAAAAAGTAAAAAACCTTTAGAAAAGCTTGAATACTATAGAGGGGTTCTTTTTTATAAAACAGGAGATTGGAGTGCCGCTGCTAAGTCTTTTGAAAAGTTTCTTTCAAGCGGTAATGACAAGTCGATTAAAGATCCAAAACAAATTGCAGATTTAGTGAAGGCTTATACTGATTGTCTTTATGAGCTAGGGGATACGGTAAAATATCAACGAGTGGCAGATGCCCTACTTGGAGATACTACAAGATTAAAGAAAAAAAATAAGTATATGGACTCAGTAAGAGAGAAAGTCTCTTATTTGAATATTGAATTATTGGCAGGTGATGATACTTCTAAGAGTTTTTTAATAATGGAAAAGAAGATTAAAGATTTTAAGGCTGAATTTGAAAAATCTATTTATTCAGGAAGATTGAACTATTTGTTAGGTCTTTCATTATTAAGTAATAAAAGTATAGAAGAAGGTAAGAAAATCTTTGAAGAGCTTATTTCCCAGGAAGGGATTGATGAGCACATTAAGGATCTAGCTCGTAGTGAGCTGAGTATGTTGAAAATAAAAGAAAGAACTTTATAATTTAAGTCCGATGGATTGGACTAGCATTGACAGGAGGTCAAATGGAATCAGTTAGAGTTGAGCTTTTTGGTAAAGACCCTAAGGTTACGAAAGCAATTTCAGTAGCAAGAAACATTTCAGTTACAAAAGCACCAGTGCTTGTAGTAGGTGAGACGGGAGTAGGGAAAAGGGCCTTAAGCCGTTATATCCACGCTAATTCTACTAGAGCAAATAACACATATATTTGTGTTGATTGTTCAGGAGATTCTCAAAGTGTTGAAAATGAAATTCTTGGCTTTAGAGAAGAAGAGTCAGGTAGATTCGTTAAAGGTGCACTCGAGGCAGCAAACGGAGGCTCAGTCGTATTTGCAAATGTAGACTGCCTAGAAGATGATTTTCAAAAGAGACTTCACAAAATTTTAAATGAATTAGAAGATTATGATATTGATGTAAGAATCATCGCTACTACAACTAAGAATTTATCTAAGTTAGTTGGTTCTGGAAGATTTTATAGAGGTCTTTACACTTTCATATCTTCAAACGCCATTTCTCTTACTCCTTTAAGAGAAAGAGTATCTGACCTAGAAGAAATTGCACGTCACTTTGTACAAGAATTTTCTGAAGACAAAGTTTCTGTAGACAGCACAGCAATGGACAAAATTCTTGGTCACTACTGGACTCATAATGTTAATGAGTTAAGAACAGTACTTGAGAATGCTCTTGAAAACAATTCAACAGGCATTCTAACTGAAGCTGATTTAGAAATCGGTGAAAAGAAAGCTGTAAGTATGATGAGTGATGATGATTCTGACGGAATCAGATTAATGTCTCTTAAAGAAGCTGAAAAACTTTTAATTAGGAAAGCTCTTATTCACACAAGTGAAAATAGAACTCAAGCTGCAAAGATCTTAGGAGTTTCTATTAGAACTTTAAGAAATAAAATTAATGAGTACCGTAATAATGGATCTGCTTATTTTGTAAATTTAAGATAATTAATTTCCATTATTGGAGTTGAACATGAATCTAAATGACAAAACGATACAAGCACTGGCCTCATCACTAAACTTTAGGCAGATGAGACAAAAAATTATCACCTCAAATATAGCTAACGCGGATACGCCTGGTTATAAAACTAAGAGGATTGATTTTGAAGCTGCTCTGGCTCGTGCATTAGATGTCGATGGACAACAACAATTGAATACAGCAGATGGTGGTCACTTTGACGTAGGAAATGGTGGATTTGGAAATTTGAAGCCAGAAGTCTACGAAGATCCTAATGGGGTTGTGAGTGACGATGGAAATACTGTTGATCGAGATGCTGAGCTGGCAAAAATGGCTGAGAACAAGATTCTCTACGATGCTGCAGTTCAACTCTTGAATAAAAAAATTGGACTCATGAAATACGCAGTTGGTTCAAACTAAGGAGATTAAATGGATTTATTAACATCATTAAAAATAAGTGCATCAGGCCTAGCAGCTAATAAAAAACGCATGGCCGCGATATCTTCTAATATTGCAAATGCAGAAACAACGAGAACGGCTGAGGGTGGACCCTATAGACGTAAAGAAGTTGTTTTTGGATCTGAACCTGCTCGTGAAACTTTCTCTGAAATTTTAGAGGGAGAGATTGATGTGAATGCCCAAACAGTTCAAGCAACTGAGGTGATTAGTACTAACAGACCTCCGATCTTAAAGTATGAACCTAATCATCCTGATGCAAATGAACAAGGTTATGTGGCTAAGCCAAATATTAATGTAATGGAAGAAATGGCAAATATGATATCGGCCTCTCGTAGTTATGAGGCCAATATCAATGCTATGAATACTACTAAGAATATGGCCATGAAGGCCTTAGAGATTGGTAGAAACTAAAAGGGGATAGATCATGCCAGTACAAACTGTAGGTTCTATGCAAAGCATTTTAAATAGTTATAGCTCAAAAGACTGGACTAAGAGTGCAGAACTTGATGCTGCTAAGAATTTAAATTTTAATGAACTTTCAATCGATTCTGTTGAAGGTGCCCATGGCAAACAAAGCTTTGGTGATATGTTGGCGAGCTCTGTGTCTCAAGTAAACAACTTACAAAAAGATGCAAACACTGCCATTCAAAAGTTAGTAACTGGTGAATCAAAAAATCTACACGAAACTATGTTAGCTGTAGAGAAAGCAGATATTGCTTTTAAATCAATGAATCAGATCAGAACGAAAGTTATTGATGCATATAAAGAAATAATGAGAATGCAAGTTTAATAGTTGGGGGCAACTACTGTTGGCATAGGATGTGCCAGCACAATTTTTCAGGAGGATTCCCTTGCAAGATTTTTTAGAAAAGATCATAAGGAATTTCACAGAGTTTTTTAATAGTCTCGATTTTAATAAGAAAGTTGGTCTTGTAACCATTGCTTCTTTTATCGTTGCTTGTTTCGTAGGAATTATTATATGGGCTTCGCAAACGCGAATGGATATTCTATATACTGAACTAAATAGAGAAGACGCAAAGAAAATTGCAGTTCTATTAGAAGAAAAGAAAATTACTTACGAAATGTCTGATGACGGAAAAACTATTAGTATTCCTGAGGAACTTATAAATAAGTGGCGATTAGAAATTGCTACTCTTGGGGTAAACTTTTCTGGAACAGTTGGATACGAAGTCTTTGATAAACAATCATTTGGAACAACTAGTTTTGTACAAAAAGTAAATAAGCAAAGGGCCCTTGAGGGTGAGCTTATAAAGACGATTAAATATATAAGAGGAATCAAGCGAGCACGTGTACATTTATCTATTCCTGAATCAAGTCCTTTTGTTTCTGAAAAAAAGGCACCAACTGCTTCAGTTGTTGTTGATCTTGATAGGGGAGTAACTTTAACTCCCGACGAAGTTAGAGGTATAGCCTCTTTAGTTTCAAGTGCCATTCATGGGATGAGAAATGAAAATGTAGTTATTTTAGATGATAGAGGTAAGAAATTATCTGAAAATATTGGCGATGCAATGACAGCTTATACTGCCAATAGAATGGCGTTAGAAGCTAAAGTAAATAGACAATATGAAAGACAAATTGAAGAAATACTTTCAAAAGTTGTCGGCGAAGGAAAAGTCATTGCTAAAGTTACGGTTAGTTTAGATTTCACAGAATCTATTTCAACTGAAACTGAGTTTGATGGTGAAAATAAAGCAGTACTCTCAGAAGTTGCAAACACTCAAAAGTTAAATGGTTCACGTCCATCTCCACAAGGTATCCCTGGAGCGAGGTCAAACCTTCCTGGAGAACAACCTCAACCTGGAATTCCTGAAACGAGAAATAATGTTGATAAATCATTAACAACTAGAAACTACAATATTCCTTCAAAAGTGACAAAATCAAAGAAGCCAACAGCAGGTGTTCAAAGAGTTAGTGCTGCTGTAATGATTGATGGTCGAAGAGTTCAAGTTAAAAATGCTGAAGGGGCCATGGTTTCGCAATATGAAATGTGGTCAGAAGCAGATCTAGCTAATTTCTCAGCAATTGTTTCCTCTACAATCGGAATAGATTCTAAAAGAGGTGATCTGATTGTCATCAAAAATATGGAATTTGCTCATGAAGACTTAGCTTCAATCGAAGCTTTAATGAGAGAGAAAGAAAATAGAGAATTAATAAAAAACATTGTTAAATATTTAACAGTTGGTTTAGCGATAACTTTATTTTTCTTCTTAGTAGTAAGACCATTTATTCAGTGGATTACAGATAACACAGTAGAAACTGTTGAAGATTTTCTACCTAAGACTTTAGAAGAGCTTGAAAAAGTACAAGCTAATCAGAAGTTACCTGGTCTCGAGGATGCTCTTCCACAAATTGAAGAGAAGTTAAATCCTGAGAAGATTGAAGGAAATATGCTTAGAGAGAAAATTATCTCTCTGGTTGAAGGAAATCCTGCAAAAGCTGCTCAGGTTATACATGAAATTATTCATGCTCAAGAATCAGATAAGCAGATTGCATAATTAAAGAATAAGGAATTGGTATGGCAGAGCAGGGATTAGAACCAGATATTGAATACTCACTTTTATCAGGACAAGATAAAGCGGCTATTTTATTGAGTTCATTGGGTGTTCAAACAACCCAATTAATCTTCTCTTTTATGCGTGATAATGACGTAAAGAGAATGATTAATGCCATGTCTTCGGTCAATAAAGCACCAATCTGGATGATTAAAAAAGTATTAGAAGAATTCTATTCACATCTTAATGAAGAAAATGACTTACTTTTCTCTGAAAACAGAGGAAGAGACTTTATTATCAATGCTCTTGGTGAAGAAAGAGCGAAGCAACTTCTTGGACAAATTGTTGATGTTGGAACTTCAAACACGCTTGAGTCACTTGAGCTAGTAGATACAAGAACACTTGCAAACTTCTTAATTAATGAGCATCCACAGACAATTGCTCTTATTATTGCTCATCTGAATGCGGAAAGAAAAGTAGATGTTCTTAGAAGACTCCCTGAAGGACTTCAGGCAGAAGTTGTTCTTAGGGTTTCAAACCTTGATTACGTATCCCCTGAACTTATTGCTCAACTTGATGATGTTCTTAAAACTGAGCTTTCAACTCTCGGGTCAATTGATACTAACCAACTTGGTGGTGTTGAACCAATCGCTGATATGCTTAATCTTATGGACAAGAATAGTGAGAAAAATATCATGGGAAGAGTTGAGGAAAAAGATCCTGAACTTGCAGAAGAGATTAGAAAACTTATGTTTGTTTTCGAAGATCTTGTTTATGTTGATGATAAAGGTATTCAATCACTTCTTAAAGAATGTGATCAACAAAAACTTGTTATTGCCCTCAAAACTGCACCTGAAGAGATTCGTGCGAAACTCTTTTCCAATATGTCTAATAGAGCGGCAGGCCTCCTACAGGAAGATCTTGATGCTCTAGGGCCTACAAAATTATCAGATGTTGAGAAAGCTCAGTCTGAAATTGTTCAAAAATGTAAGGAACTTGAATCTCAAGGTAAAGCATTCATCTCTAGAGGTGGTGATGGCGATGCTCTTGTTTAATAGATTTTATACTTTGAGGAGAATTCATGGTTAAGGCAAATGATAATAGTAGTTTATACGGTGAAGTTACTGATTATGAATTTAAATCATTTGCCGTAAATGAAGATATGTCTGGTGAAGTTAAACTTTTTGAATTTCAAGAGGTTGGAAAACTATCGTCGAGACAAGAAAATTTACAAGACGAAATTGTAAAATTAGAGCGAAACTTTTCAGAAAAGTCTGATTTTCAAATTTCTCCTATTGTTAAAGAACATAGGGGATTTAATAAACAAGTTTCTAAAGAACGAGAGCTTAGAATAGAAGAAGAGGTTAAAAGAAGAGTTTCTGCTCTTAAGGAACAAGCTTATCGAGAAGGTTTTGATGAAGGCATGCAAAATGGTAGAGAAGAGATCATTAGTCAATCTCGTGTAGCTTCTGAAGAAAAATTACAAACACTAACGAGTATGATTGTTGAAGTATTGGCAACTAAGTCCGATTTACTACTTAACCAAAAGAAACAAATTTATAGTCTAGTAAGGGTTATATCTAAATGGGTAGTTCTAAAAGAGTTAAAAGACGATGGTACTTATATAGAACGTCTATTAGAAAAATTGATAATGGAAATGCAAACGAAGTCTAATCTTTTAATTCACGTAGACCAACAATCTTTTGAACAAATGCCAGATATTCTTCAAACAGTGCAAGAAAAAGTTGGAGAATTAACAAATGTTCGTATTGAAATTGATTATGATATCGAAGGTCCAGGAATTGTTCTTGAGTGTGATAAAGGTATTCTAAACGGAACCCTTGTTGAGCAAATGAAGAGCTTAGATAAATTATTCGAAACAGTTGGTCTTTTGAAAGATGAGGATTTTTCTGCAGATAGTATGAATCATGAAGAAATAGCAACTGAACTGATTCAAACAGCAATAGATGACTCTACAACTGAAAATAAAACTGATGAAACTGATGCGGAGAATATAGAGGACCATGATAGTGACTCAGAAGAATCCTAATGAACTTGATCTCCTTGCCATACACAAGGCGTATGAATATTCCTCTCCTTATCAAAAAGTAGGAAAGGTTTGTGCTAGTAAAGGAATGCTTTTTGAAGTTAATCTTTCAAGAGCAGTTATTGGCAGTAATGTTGAATTTGTTACAGAGTTCGGAGAAAGATGTCTTGGTGAAGTCGTTGCAATAAATGGTCACAAATGTATGGCCATGCCTTATGACGAAATCTCAGGTATTAACACAGAAACAAAAGTCTATTTAAAAGATCTCACAACTACGATAAAGCTTTCAAAAAATATGCTTGGAAGAGTCATTGATTTCCAGGGAAATCCAATTGATGGCAAAGGTCCCATTGAGGATATAGAAGAAACTCGTTCAATTTATGGTAAAGCTTTAAATCCTCTGGATCGACCGCCAATTACTGAAGCGCTTGATACTGGAGTTCATGCTATAAATTGTTTTATGACAGCAGGTAAGGGACAACGGCTCGCTATTATGGCCGGTTCTGGTGTTGGTAAATCAGTGACTCTTGGAATGATTGCTCAAAACTCTAGTGCTGAAGTGAATGTTATTGCTCTTATTGGAGAGAGGGGTAGAGAGGTCCTGGAATTTATGGAATCTGACCTTGGTCCCGAAGGTTTAAAGAAGTCCGTAGTGGTTGTGGCAACTTCAGACACTTCTCCACTGATTAGGATGAAAGCTGCATATGTAGCCACCACAATTTCTGAATTCTTTAGAGATGATAATAATGATGTTCTATTAATGATGGATTCAATCACGCGTTTTGCCATGGCCAATAGAGAAATTTCTCTAAGTGCAGGTGAGCCACCAGGACAAAAAGGTTATACTCCATCTGTCTTTGCTCAATTGCCAAAACTGATGGAAAGAGCGGGAACTAAGGCCGGTGCTGGAACTATTACTGGTATCTATACAGTACTAGTTGAAGGTGGTGATATGGATGAACCTATTGCAGATGCTGTTAGAGCAATTGCTGATGGGCACATTATTCTAAGTCGTGAGCTAGCTTCAAGAAACCAGTTTCCTGCAATAGATGTCTTACAGTCCCTTTCCAGGGTTATGAATAAAGTCACAACTAATGAACATAAGATTGTAGCCTCTCATTTGAGAGATTTACTTGCTTCCTATAAAGAAAATGAAGATTTGATTAACGTTGGAGCATATGCAAGAGGCTCAAATGTAAAAGTTGATAAGGCCCTTATCATTTATGAAGAACTTATGACCCTTTTAAAACAGTTTCAAGGAATGAGTGACTACCTCTCAATTGAAGAGTTATATGATCGCATGGTTGAACTTGCGAGAACTGCTGAAAACACTATTAATCCTCCAACAGCTGAGTAGTAGATGAAAGGATTCAAATTTAAATTAGATGGGCTCTTAAAAGTTCGTGAATTTAAGGAAAAGAAATTAAAAATAGAGCTAGGTGAAATCCTAAAAGAAATCACTAGTACTGAAGACTATGTGAAGACTTTAGTTTCTAATATTGAAGAAACTTATAAAGCACAAGAAGAATTCTTAAGTAGTCCAACTGCTGGTGAAATGATTAAATTCTTTCCTAGGTTTATAGAAATTAAAAAAGAAGAAATTAAAAATAAGAAAAACCTCATCTACTCTCTTCAAAAGAAATTTGATCAAAAACAAACCGAACTTGGTGTTGCCAGGGGAGAAGTTAAGGTCATAGAAAATCTAAAAGAAAAAAAGACAACAGAATATAAGAAGAAACTAGATAAGAAACATCTAGAGAGTGTTGAAGAGTTAAATCAAATTAGACGTCTTCTAAAGGAGAGTCAGTCATGAAAAAAATAATTATTTTAATTAGCTTATTTATAATGAATGTAGCTATTGCACAGGACGCTCCAAAAGCGAAAGATCCTAAAAAGCTTATGTTCACTAAAGAAGAATTTCGAAAAGCTGTCATGGATGAAATGACAAAGAAGATGAAGAAAATTGGTCGCTCAAAGATGACTGAATTCGCAAATCAGCTTTTAAGAAAAGAGGAAGAAGTAGAGCGCTTAGAATTAGAAATTCAAAAAAGAGAACAATCGTTAAAAATTAATGAAAAATCTTTCCTAAAAAGGGTTCAAGGCTTTAACAAAAGGCAAGAAAAATTCATTTCATGTCTAGATGATGTAGATAATAGAGAGAATAAGAGAATAGAACATATGGTTGATGTTGTGTCGGGTATGAGGCCACAAAATGCTGCAGATGTGCTCTCTGTTCAAGAATCTGCACTATCTGTACAAATTTTAGGTAAGCTTCAAGCAGCTAAGGTATCGAAAATATTCAATTTGATGGATAAGGCAGTTTCTGCCCGGCTTCAAAAACAGTACATGACTATGAAAAGATAGGTATGTTGCATAGTGTTGTAACGGTTTTATAAATTTAATGAGGAATACATTAACAAATGCAAATTAACTCAGATTTAATAAATTCATTATTAGGAACACAGGCCCAAGGAGAGTTATCTTCTGGTGCTTCTTCTAATGTTGTTGCTGAAGAAGGTTCTTCATCTGAATTTTTGTCATTGTTAAATGAAACGAAAGATCTAGCGAAGTCAGGGGTAAGTCCTTCTGAATTTATTGAAGGTCTAAGTGACGAAGAGTTAGGTTTAAGTGGAAAAGAGAAAAAGGCCTTAGCCAAATCTTTTATGGACCACTTATCTGAAGATTCAGTTAAGTCTGAAGCTCCAACACTTTTGGCAATAGATTCGAAAGCTACATCAGTTCAAGACTTACTAAATAAGCAAATGCCTGTTCAAGAAACTCCTGTTCAAATAAGTGATGTAGGCTCTCAAGTTGAATCACTTCCAAAAGATTTAAAAGGCCAGGAAGTTATAGCTCCTAAATTAACTAAGGAAGACTTTTCTACTGTTAACGGAACAAAAGCCGCTTCTGGAGAAGAGGTTGTAGATCCTAAAATTTCAAATGGAAAACTTCTTTCAATCAAACAAACTACAAAGAATAATAATAATATTCAAAAAATGAATTTTCAGTCGTCAGAAGATTTTGTCAATCAAAGTAAGCTTGTCTCTAAAGATCAAGGTGCTGTTGTTGCTAATCAATCGAGAAATTCATTCTTTCCAAATGCTAAAAATAATAAAGTCTTAGCATTCAAAAATGAGCAGAAAGCTATAAGTAAAAGTGTTTTTTCTGGGAAAAATCCATTTCTAGAAAATAAAGAGTCTTCTGTAAAGGCTACAAATATTACAAGTAATGAAGGTGCATTATTTGAAGCAGTTGAGTCTGTTCAAAATAGTGAGACTGGAAATCAATCATCAGAATTTAGTAACTTTCAAAATGAAGTAGTTGCCCCTAAAGTCAGTAATGTTTCGTCATTAACTACAGGAGCCACTAGTACTAAAGTGTTAGACTTTTCAAATATCCAAGCTTCAAATACTGAACAATTAATTGATAAAATAACAGGTTACATTGCGACATCAAGACTTGAAAATCAAGAGAGCATCGACCTCCTTGTTAAGCATGATACTTTGGGTAACTTCAAGGTGACTGCTTCAAAAGGTCAATTACCTGATCAAGTTAATCTAGAAATTGTCGCTGGTAATGAACAGGGAAAAGCTTTTTTTAAGAGTAATGAAGTAGAAATGATTAAGAGTTTATCAAATTCTGGTGTAAAATTAGGTGATGTTAAAGTTGTTTTAAGTAGCGACTCTAATATGCAGTCTTCTGAAAAAGGAGACAATAATTTTAACCAAAATAACAATAACTTCGGTTCTCAACGTAATGGACAATCAGCTTCTGGACGCGACGAAAGTGGGCGTGAAAGAAGACAAGAATTGTGGGATATGTATAGAGAACGTCTAGGTGCATAATGGCTGGAATCGGTAGACCAAAACAAGCAAATCCTTTCGGTGGCATCGCTTTAAAAAAAGCGAGCAGCAAGAAATCAAAGAAAAACATTGGAGATAAACTAAACCAAATGGCAGGTATTAGACCTGACAAAAAGTTTATTGATAAGAGAGATCATAACAAACTTGGAAAAGATGGTTTTCTAAAAATGTTAGGTCATCAGTTAGCAAATCAAGATCCGATGAAACCAATGGATCAAAAACAATTCGCCTCAGATCTTGCGCAATTTTCACAGTTAGAACAATTAACAAGTATGAATACGAAAATGGATAACGCGCGAAAAAATGACACTACTGAAAGTAAGTTCATGGCCGCAAGTTTCATTGGTAAAGAAGTTATGTCTGATGGAACAACGATTAAATATGATGGAGAAAGCAGAAATATCAGCTTACCATTTAGTTTAGATCAACCTGCTAAGAATGTTCTTATCCGTGTCTATGATAGTAAGAATCAACTAATCGCTCAAATAGAAAAAGAGTCGATGGGTGAGGGAAGTCAAAGTGTAAGATGGGATGGTATGGCCCTTGATGGCAACGTCGCAGTAAAAGATAATTACAGATTTGAAGTTACCGCCTTCGATGAAGAAATGAATAAGTTTAGAGGTAAGACTAAATCAAAAGGTTTAGTAACCGGAGTCCATTTTGAACATGGTGAAACAGTTCTAGAGTTAAAAAATGGAAGTAAAGTTTTCTTACGTGATGTAGAAAGTTTTGGATTAGCAAAGAATGAGCAAAATAGTGCTATAAAAAATATGCCCGGGTTGAAAAAGAATGCTGCACAGGCCTATAATAAAGTTGAGTCGCAAGTAAACTAAGAGTTTAAAAAATGACAAACGGTAAAGTTAACAACATTCTCATACCAAATGTATCTAAGATTTCTTCTGACAAGAAAGTAAATCTTGATAACAAATTGGGGAAAGGTGTTCAAGACTCCGAGTTTAGCAAACTCTTACAAGACCAAGTCCAACAGACAGGACAAAAGCATGGAATACAACTTTCAACTCATGCAGCTAAGAGGTTACAAGAAAGAAATCTTTCAATGGATTCAGATGAGTTTTTTAAATTAAAAGGCGCAATGGATAAGTTGAAAACAAAGGGTGGTCAGGATTCATTAATCATAACTGACAAAGCCGCATATATTGTCGATGTTCCAAAGAACAAAATTGTTACGGCCATCGATAAGAATAGTATTTTAGATAATGTGTTTACCAAGATTGATTCGACGGTAATCGTTTAAATATTTAGTGAGTGATGGCTGGTCCTTTCCGGAAGCCTAGTGTTTAGCCTGTAGTGTTAAACGCCTTTCACAAATATTCTTTTTAATTTGTAGGTCTAGGAGGGACTTTTATGGGAATTTTACGTTCTTTTAACATTGGTGTAACTGGTTTAAACGCTGTTGGGCAAGGTATGGGTGTTATTGGTGATAACATTGCAAATGCTGGTACTAACGGTTTCAAATCTTCTCGTGCCGAATTTCAAGATGTTTTAGCTACTTCACTTAAAGGGATCGATGGTGGTGATCAATTTGGTGCAGGTGTAAAGCTAGCGCATATCAAGTCTCTAATGTCACAAGGTGACGTTGCAAGAACAGATAATATTACAGATCTTTCTATGAACGGAGATGGTTTCTTTAGAGTTAAGGCCCCTTTTGGACCTGGCTATACAAGAGACGGATCTTTTCACTTTAATAAAACAGGTGAGCTCGTAAATTCTGATGGTTTTCAAGTTATTGGTTTCAAGGCTAATGCCGACGGACGTATTACAACTAAAGAAGGACCAGTAAAATTAGGAAGTACAACAATTCCTGCTCACGCTACTGAAAAATTAAGTCTCAATATGAACTTAGACTCTAGAGTTGAAGTTAAAGAATTTAATATCGAAGATCCAGATGCAAGTTCAAACTTTTCAAACACGATAACTGTTTTTGATAACGTGGGTACAGCTAGACTTGTAACTCTTTATTACAATAAGACAGATAATAATAATTGGACTTACAGAGGTGTCGTAGATGGTGCTGATGCTGAAGGCGGAGAAGCTGGAAAGTTTGTTGAGATGGCCCAAGGAAGTCTTATTTTTAATAACAAAGGTCAGCTTCAAGAGGAAGTAGAAGGAAATAACGCTTTTAACTTTAATAAAGGTGCAGCACCTGCGCAAAGAATTCAATTCAATTTTGGTGAATCTATTGCTGAAGGTGGAGAAGGAATTGATGCTTCTACTCAATACGGATCGAATTCTGCAATAGCAAGACATAACCAAGATGGATTCAGTGCCGCTACACTAGCTTCTATGTCATTTAATGATGAAGGAATTCTAACAGCTGTATATGATAACGGTGAGTCGAGAGACATCTCTCAAATTGCCGTAGCAAAATTTGAAAACAACGAAGGATTATTTAAAATAGGTAAGAACCTCTTTAAAGAATCTAGAAACTCAGGTCAGGCGGCGATGGGGAAACCTGGAGAGTCTGGACGTGGAGAAGTTCTATCTAAGTCGATTGAACTTTCAAATGTTGATATTGCCAACGAATTCGTAGGGCTAATGACAGCTCAGAGAAACTTCCAAGCTAACGCTAAGACTCTGACAACAGCTGATCAAATGCTACAAGAAGTACTTAACATTAAACGATAATAATCTAAATCTCTCCTTTAGATAAATAGTAGAAGAGCACTGGAGTTTCCAGTGCTCTTCTTTTTTAAGAAAACTATGATGAAAGTAATTTTAATATCTATTCTCTCTTTATCCATGTCTCAATCTCTTGCTAAGAGTTGCTCAACCATTGATTTAGATAAAAATAATGGCGCAATGGCTAAAGTAAAACCCCTTGATCAAGGCTATACCAACACTTGTTATGCTCATGCGGGAACAGTGATGTTAGACGCTTGGTTACACTCTCACGGTGGTGACAAGTCAAAGCAAACCTCTTCGGTTGCATCTGCTGTTTTTAGTCAAGGATCTGTAATGTCTGCTGGACTTGGGAATATTTCATGTTCTGCCATAGATGCTATTTACGATCATGGAAGATGTGAAAAAACTGGATTCGATGATAAAGTTTGGAATGAATTCGCTGATGGTATGGGGGAGTCTGGACTTTGGACTTCAAGAAGCCAGAGGTCAGTTAAGTTAATGGATCTCTTAGGGGAAATTTACGTGAAACCTCCTAGAAGAAGAGGTGGGAAAAATTTTGTAAGAAGAGGTTACTATTCAAAAAAAAGAAAGTGGAAGAAAGAAAATGCTCAAAGAGCAAACCTCATATACTGTAATTTAGATGCCATAGGATTATCGACATTTAATTCCATGAATGTGAAAGATATTGAAAATGCACTTAATGCAAATTTTAAGTCTTCATATTTAAAGCGTATGGTAGGTGCCTTATGCGGAGAAAAATTAACCGAGCTCAAAGGAAAACAGCCACAGTGTAAGAAGATGATGAGATATCAGCATGCAGAAAATAAAACACCTAAGAAATTTAAAAATAAAATACATGAGATTTTAGAAAATCCAAATAACCCTCAACCCATAGGTGTAGGATACTGTGCAAAAGTTTTACAGAAACCCGCTGGCTTTAGGGGCTTTAAAAAAGGGATTTTAGGTTTTGTATCTCTATCAACTGTTCTTGACGCTGATGTTTGTGGTCTTCACGAATCGGTCGTCATAGGAAGAAAAGAAATCAATGGTAAGTGCCATTTAAAAATAAGAAACAGTTGGGGAGCTGATGCTGTCTACAGAAACTGGCCTTCTGATAATAATGGAAATGTTTGGGTAGATGAAGATGACTTCACACATAACATGGGGAGTTTAACTCATCTTGAATAATTTAATCCTAACCCTCTCTCTCTTTTTAAGTCTAAATTCTTTTGCTCAAAGTGAAAGAACATATCATGATGAAAAAAAACAATATGTCTTTATGATCGATAATAAAAACTATCTCTTTATTACTAAGAATTGTAAGAAGAAGTGTGCCGCCTATAAAATTTTAAACAAGGTGAGTACAAAGAAAGTTTTTACCAAACAAGGGCAAAATCCTGGGGCCATACTCTGTGATGATGTACTTAGAAAAGAAGTTGTAACTTTAAGGAATGAGCTTGGTGGAGAGTCTACTTTCTGTCGTTTTAAAGATGGATCGATGATTGAGTCTTCTAGATTATTTATTCATGCCCAGATAAATGACGAAAAAGGAAAGACCCGCTAGGGCCTTTCGTCGTTATTCTTTAATAAGTGGCATAGTATTTTTAATTTTTCCGTCTATTTCATGTTCAATTTTCAAATCTAAAATTTTTGCTAGCATTGGATAAATATCAATATTGTTCACAGTTCCCTGTTTGAATGCACTTTTAAAGTTAGGTCCTTTAGCGTAAAGGATAGAGTGCATATCTGTTCCTTCAAATTGTGACCATCCATGATTTCCTTTTGGTATAGATTTAGGTTCATGAGATATAGACCAACCTCTATCTGCGATACAGACAAAGTCCCCAATTCTCTTATTCTTTCTAAAATTTAAGTACTTTGGAGTCTTGTTCTTCTTGTAACACTTAAAGTGTTTCGCATTCTTATTTATAAGATTCATTGTTCTAGTTACATATTTAAAAGAGGAGTTACTTCTATAGAAATGGACTAGAGGGCCTTTTCCAACAATTTTAAAACTCTCAAGGTTAGTCTTAACTTTCTTTGATTTACCAATGAGTTCAACATTCTTCTCATCAAGTTCTGCCATACCATGATCAGAGACAATGACAATATTCAAAGGAAGATTTAATTTGTTTAATTCATGAACTAATCTTTCAATACTCTTGTCTACTTTGTGTACTGCCGCTTCAGTTTCACTAGCATTTGGCCCATAGTTATGACCTGCACTGTCTACATCGTGAAAGTAAAGCGTTGCAAAATGTGGTCTTTTTTCTTTTGGCATTTTGAACCACTTTAGAACTGTATTGATCCTTTCATCGTGGGGAGTTCCGTGATTATACTTTAGGTAGTAACTTGGAAACGATCCATCTATCTTGGCTTCCGATCCTGGCCAGAAATAAGTAGCTGTTTTCATTCCTTGTTCTTCAGCAAGCACCCATAAAGGTTTAGCTGTGTAGAATCTAGTGTCTTCAATAGCACTTCTGTCTCTTAGAGAATAACTTCTGTCGATGGAAGGAGCGTAGAATCTATTACCAATGATTCCATGGTTCATGGGATATCTTCCGGTAATTATAGAAAGGTGATTTGGAAAAGTTTTGGTAGGGTAGGATGGTCTTAGAGACTTTACTGAAGAACCCGTTTTCATAAAATTTGTTAGGAATTTTGGAGAATACTTCTCTGTATAATCCCATCTATAACCATCTATTGAAATGAGTAAGACGTATGGTTTATCCTCAGTTTGTTTTGAATTATTAGTGTCGTTGGAAGTAAGGTATTTACTGGTTTTAGTGGCGCAACTAACAATGGAAAATAAAATTAAAATAATAATGAGTTTTTTCATGATGAATCCTTCGAATGTCATTTAATATAAATAAATTATAGCTGGAATAGTATATTGATAAAAGAACCTTTGGGAATTATAGGCAAAAAAAAAGGCCTCAAAAATGAGACCTGAATAACTTATTTTTCTCCATCGCTGCCAATGGATTCTACAGGACAGGCCTCAAGGGCCTGATTGCAGATTTCGATCTCTTCTGGAGTCGTTGGTTGCTTTTTAACAAAAGCATGACCATCATCATCATTCATTTCAAAGAAGTCTTCAGCTTCCATAATACAGGCGTCACAAGCGATACATTGGTCATCAACATAGAACTTACCCGCTGCATTCAATTTCCACTTGGCTGATTTATCTGCCATTACTTCTCCTAATCTTTGAACTTATAGAACGCCGTACTCAACAACTTTAACTGTTGATTCAAGATCTTTTAGAATCTCTTGTTTGAGCTTTCTTCCTAAAATAGTTCTTAAAGAGTTATTACCATCTAAGATGTCCTTTTTAGACTGCTTCTTCCCATTTGTAAATTTGAAAGACTTTAAGATGACAACATTAGTTGCTCTATCAAAAGTATATACAGAGGATTGATCTAGGCCTTTGGCAAAAATTCCTTTTAAGTTATTTGCTTCTAAAAGAATTTTTCCTGTTGAGCCATCAAGACGATTAATTTCTAAATTCTCTTCAACTTTTAAGCCATACTTTTGTTTAAGCTTGCTAATCTTCTTTGAATTTCCAATAGAACTTGCAACCATCGCTTGTACTTTCGCTACGATAGAATCTAATTCAGTGTTCTTAGTTTTTCTTAAAATTTCTTTAGAGAACTTAACTTTGAAGTCTTCAAATTTCGCTTCTTTTGCTTCTTTTTTACTTTGAACGTAAATTACATGGTAACCAAAGCTCGTTTTAATTGGCTTAGAAATTGTTCCAGGTTTTAAGTTAAAAGCTACAGCGTCAAACTCAGGAACCATACGCCCTTTAGTGAACCAACCAAGAGTTCCGCCTTTCCCTTGTCCGCTAGGGTCTTCAGTGTGTTTGTTAGCTTGTTTTGCAAAGTTTTTCTTAGTTAAAGTCATTCTTAACTTAGTCAGGGCCTTCAACTTATTCGCAGCATTCTTATCATCAGTTCTAAAAAGAATGTGACTAGCTTTTACTTCTTCTTTAGTATCAAGAGCTGATTTTCTTTCATTGAATAAGGAAGTCACTTTACCAAGGTTAGCTTCTTCTTTTAAGTATGTTTCAACTTCAGAGTTAGTAACTTTAATTTGTTTTCTCATTGCTTCTTTATTTATTTCAACAATGACAGCATTTAGCTTTTGTTCTTTAAATTTAGAGACATCTAGAAAATATTGTTTTGAAACAGGAATACCTTTTAGAACAGCATCAGTAGTCATCCCTCTGACTTGGTTACGCATATCTTTTTCAAAATCTTGAGGGTTCATTCTATTGCTTGCAAGAATACTCTTGTAACGATCAACAGAAAATTGCTTGTTAACTTGAAAGTAAGGGAACTTCTTAATTTCAAATTTAATTTCCTCAGAGCTTGGAATCACTCCAATTCTATCTCCAAGAATTAGTGTTAATTTTCCTTGAACTAAGTTTCTAAGGGCCGTTTCTTTTAAACGGAATTGTTGAATTTGTTGATTAGTTAAATCCTTTCCACCAAGAAGTCCTCTATAGAATTCTAGTTGACGATTAAACTCTCGTTGGTAGTCAGCAATCTTGATAGGTTCATCTCCTACTTTAGCTACTGCATTTGGAGAACCAGTAAAACTTTGGTAACCAGTGAACATGAAGGAAACAACGATGAATCCAATAAAAATTGTGACGAACACACTTGATGTTTTCTTTTTGAATGTTTCATTTTGAGACATAGTGCAAAATCCTCTTTAATTGATAATCTTTTATTAAGGCACATATTATTCCACGGACTGATTAAATCCGTAAAGATTATTGGCAGTTGGAGCTTAATTAGTTACTCTTTATATAGCTTCCAAGTAAAATTATAGAATTCAAGGATGGGCCAAGTGCGAATTGGTGAAGGAGAAGGGCAGAAAACAAAAATTATTCTGAACGTATTAGTTTGTGCAGTTGCGTTATATGGAGTCTCAACAAAAGACTTTACGCAGCAAAGAACAAGTATGTTTGAAAACTTAATGATTGATTTTTTTGCACCTATTCAAAAAAGCGTTACATATATTCAAGGTAGTTTCACGTCTGTGTTTGATGACTATATTGCAAACGTGAATGCTTCTAAAGATAATGAAAAATTAAAAATGAGGATATCCGACCTTGGTAGTCAGATATTTTCGTTTAGAGAAATGGAGCTCGAAAATAAGAGGTTAAAAAAACTTCTCGATTTTGGTGAAGAGCTTCCTTATAAGAAGGTTCTTGCGCAAGTTGTTGCTAGGGATGCTTCGAGTGATTTTCGCGTTCTTCGAATAAATAAAGGTTTAGTAGATGGTTTAAAGCTACAGGCCACGGTTGTTACTGGCGAGGGCTTAGTTGGTTTTATTTACCGTTTAACTGACCACTTTGCAGATGTTTTAACGATTCTGGACCCAAATAATAGAGTGGATGCACTAGTTAAAAGAGTTCGTGCCCATGGAATTGTTGAGGGTGATAGTGATCGTCAATGTTTAATGAAATACGTCAAAAGAACAGATCCGATTATATTAAATGATAGAATTCTCACTTCTGGTCTAGGAAATCTCTATCCAAAAGGAATTCTTATAGGAAAGGTTTCACGTATAGAGAGAGAATCCTATGGGATGACTCAGGATATAACAATTTTGCCCAGCGTAAACTTTGGTAAACTAGAAGAGGTTATTGTCTTGGTTGCAGAAAGTAACAAAAAGAAAGACCTTGAGTGGGATGCTCTTGATAGCAATACAGAAGGAAAAGTGAAGTGAAGGGACAAATTAAAGATCTTATAATTCCTCTGTTTATTACTCTGCTGATATTGGTAGTTCTTGAGATCATTTCAACGGCCCTGTTGCCAGCATTTGGAATTCAAAAATATATAATTCCTTTTAATATTTTAATTGTCCTCTATCTTGGATTTAAACTAGAGACTCCATACTTAGCAATTCTCATTTTGATTGTTCAGTACTTCCATTCGTTCTTTTCTATTGAAGGATGGGAGCTTGGTACAATTGCAGGTATTTTTATTTGTATAGTGATCTCGTATCTAAGAGATTTGATACATTTTTCTTCAGCTGCAATAACTATAACCGTCACTCAGGTCTTTCAAGTTGTTTGGTTTCTCATTGTGTCTTCACTCTTTTATTTAAAGACAGGAAATATGGGCATATTGGTTGAAAAGATGTGGCGCTTTATTCCTGAAAGTATTGCTATTTCGTTATTAGCTCCTTTTTTCTTTGCTATATTTGACCGAATTTGGGGAGTAAATAGTGAAGGAATGCTAGGGGGAGACGTTTAGTGTTCGGTGAAGATGATATCGTTCGCTCTCATAAAGCTAGAGCAGATCTAATTTTCAATATCGTTATTGGCTGTTTCGTAATAATTCTAATACGTCTTTGGTATTTACAAGTTTATAAGGGTGACGAATTTTATAAATTCTCTGTTCAAAATCGCCTTCGTAGAGAAACTGTGAAAGCTCCTAGAGGAATGATTTTCTCTCGAAATAATCAACTGCTAGTTCAAAATGTACCTAGATTTGATGCCATTATTATTCCGCAATATTTAACTAATAAGAAAGAGACTCTTAAGAAGTTGTCTAACATTTTAGATTTAACAGAAAAAAAGATAAAACATATTCTTAGAAAAAACTCCTATCAAGCAAGATACAGACCCATCATAATTAAGAAAAATATTTCAAGAAAAGAAGTTGCAGTTATTGAAACTGAAAATTCAAAAATGCCTGGGGTGAGAGTTCACACATTTATTTCAAGAGAGTATTCAGATAAGGAAGTTGGAAGTCATGCCTTAGGTTATATTTCTGAAATATCTCGAAAACAATTACCAATTTATAGAGAAAGGGATGATTATCCTTATAAGTTAGGTGATTTTATCGGGCAGGCGGGAATAGAAAAACAGTTTGATTTGAAGCTTAGAGGAACTGATGGTTATCAATTCATGGAGGTTGATGCCAGAGGAAGAATGACGAGACTTATTAAGGGAAAGAATCTCTTTGCTGGAATTGAAAATAAAGCAGCTAAACCTGGAAACAATATTCGGCTAACAATTGATAGAGATATGCAAAGAACAGCCTACAAAGCGCTAGAGGGAAAGGTTGGGAGTGTTGTTGCAGTCGATGTTAATACTGGTGAAGTTTTGGCGATGGTTTCAAGACCTAGCTTTGATCCAACTGAATTTTCTAAGGGTCTAAGCGCCAAGTATTGGAGAAAACTTAGTCAGGATGAATTTAAGCCCATGACTGATAGAACTATTCAGGAACATTATTCTCCAGGTTCAACTTTTAAAACATTTACCGCAATTGCAGCTTTGGAAGAAAAAATTGTCAGACCAGAGCAAGAAGTTCATTGTCCTCCAACTTTTAGATTAGGAAGAAGAGTCTTTCATGATTGGAGAAGAGGAGGCCATGGGCTAACTAATGTGTACAAGTCTCTTAGACGGTCTGTGGATGTATACTTTTATAAAATTGCTACGAAGCTTGATATTGATATTTTAACAAGATATGCGAAACAGTTTGGCTTTAGTTCTAAAACGGGAATCTCACTTCCAAGAGAAATCCCAGGGTTACTTCCCACAAAAGAATGGAAACTTAAGAAAACAGGAGAGCCTTGGCAGAAGGGTGAAACATTATCTTGTGCTATTGGGCAGTCATACGTTCTAGCTACACCTCTTCAACTATCTCTAGCTTATGCCACAATAGCTAATGGTGGAAAATTATTTAAACCCTATTTAATTAAAGAAATCTTTTCAAGTGATGGAACAATCATTAAGAAATTTCAACCGAGTCTAGTTAATGAAGTTACCGTAAGCCAAGAAACTCTAAATCATGTTAAGAAAGGTTTATATCAAGTTGTAAATCATAGAAAAGGAACAGCTTGGTGGTATCGTGGTCGTGGTTTAAGTATGGCAGGGAAAACTGGTACTTCTCAAGTTAGAAGCATGACCAAAAAAGAATTATTTTCTAAGTGCGAAAATATGCCATATAAAGATCGGCATCATGGTATTTTTGTAGGTTATGCTCCTTTCGACAATCCTCAAATTGCAGTGGCAGCTGTTGTTGAACATGGGTGTCACGGATCAAGTGCGGCAGCTCCTGTAGTTAGAGACATAGTCACAACTTATATGAAAAAATATCAAACTAAATTCTATGAAGAGCAAGCAGCAAAAGACAAGGCCCATGCTACAAAACTCTATCTTCGAGAAAAGCGTAGACGTGAAGAATTGAAAAAGAAGAAAGACTTACTTGAGTCACAAGGATAAAAATGAATTCATCAGCAATCTTAGACGCCATAAAAAAGTACGACTTTAGTTTCTTTGGAATTTGTGGTGCTATCTTTTTAATGGGTGTTGTAAACTTATATTCTGCAACCCATGCTTCTACTAGTGCTCATATGGCCAATCTCTATAAAGTTCAAATCGGTTGGTATGCGGTTTCATTACTTGCTGGGGTTGTGGTCAGCTTCATTCAACCTAAGAATTTTTTTAGATTCTCATGGTTACTGTATGGAATAAATGTTTTCCTACTCATCCTCGTTTTATTCTTAGGACACAAAGGAATGGGGGCACAGAGATGGCTCGTTATTGGTCCTGTTAGGATTCAGCCTTCTGAACTTATGAAAATGGCAGTTATTCTTGTTCTAGCGAGATGGTACTCAAAAGCAGAACCTAATAAAGAGATTGGCTTTAGAGAGTTGATCATCCCTTTTTTTATGGCATTTATTCCTGCAATTCTTATTATAGCGGAGCCAGACTTAGGAACAGGATTACTAGTTCTTCTTATTTTCTTTGTTATAACTTTTTATAGAAAATTAAAGTGGAAAACGATCGCTATCCTCGCCATCATTGGTGTGATTAGCGGTGGAATCATGTATCAATTTGGTCTTAAACAATATCAAAGAAATAGAATCTTAACTTTTATAAATCCAACGGCTGATGCGAAAGGAACGGGATACAATGCCATTCAATCTAAGATTGCCATTGGCTCTGGTAAAATTATCGGGAAAGGTTTTAAGAAGTCATCTCAGGCTTCACTTAATTACCTTCCTGAGAATCACACGGATTTTGTTTTTTCAATTTTCAATGAAGAGCATGGATTTGTAGGTTCACTATTTCTCATTTCATTATTCCTGGTGCTCTTCTATCGATTCATTTGGCTCGCACAATCTGTGCCCAGGATTTATGAATCTATTGTGGTGATTGGAATCATGTCCGTTTTCTTTTGGCACACATTTATCAATATGGGGATGGTGACAGGGCTCATGCCTATAGTTGGTTTACCACTACCATTCATGAGCTATGGTGGCTCAAGTCTGTTAACTTTTAGCCTCTGTTGTGGAATAGCCACTTCAATTAGTAATTCTAGAAACCTATTCTAAGTCTTTAAATTTAAAGGGTTAAGTTCATTAATACTAAGGTATTGGTGAATATACCCGATAAGTTTACAATGGGAATAGCTAAACAACTGATACTCTTAACATTTATATTATTACTCAATGCTTGTTCTACAAATCAGTCGCAAAGACTTGTACGTCATCCTGCTTCACAAATGAGTGGAGACAAGCTTTCTTGTAAGAAAGTTAGCGCAACATTTATTGAAAATCATCAAGCTAGTAATGAATTAGCTAATCTTTCTGGGATAAAATATCTCACTCAGAAACTTTCAGAAATTGAACACTTAGACTCATCGAATATTACCGCCTTGTTGCTTCGCTATAATTTAGTGATGAGAAATGATGGTAAGGAAGTCATCAAGGTTCCACTTTCAAAATTAAAATCAATTCACCCTGTGGATAGAGGAGCATCGATAGCAAAAACAAAAGCGAGATCAGATAATATAAAAGACTTCATTGCTAAAAATGGAGTACCGGAAGCCTTTACTACAGATATTCAAGAAATTACGATTAAATCTAGAATGCTAATGAGGGCGGTCAAAACAGATGAAGGTAATTATATTATCTTTGATGGAAATGGTAGATTGTATGCTTTAAGAGATTACTTTCAAAGTAATGATCTCTCTGAAATGCCTATTGAAATTGAGCTTTATAAAATTGAGTATAAGAAGATTAAGAGTCTTATGGAGATTAGAAGAAGAAATCTCTATGCCACCGGTGAAGATGTAAGTCAGGCAAGAAAGTCTCTCTATCAAAGTCATATCTCTAACGAAGAATTGGATGAAATGATTTCTAATTTAAAATCTGAGAGTAAGAAGTATTGGAAGTATAGAGGATTCTTTGGAAAGAGAGAGAATCGGGTTGCCATGAAAGAATTATCTGAAGCTCTTGATGTTAAAGTCAGGCAATTAGAAAATGTAAAACTTTGGCGAGAGAAGGGTTATGGAATCGCGTATAAAGAAAAAATTACAACAAAACAAATTGAAGCCATGGCCAATAAAGAGGTCCCGCTGGGGATGACAAAATATCAGTTCAAAGAGATGAAGTATGATCTGGCCAAGGCGCTAAGAGTTGAAGAGCTAGATGATGGTCACGTTATTATGGATGGAACTTCCACGACATTCTATTCTGCTAATCCAAAGAGAAGATTGGGAACCCATTTTCAAAAAGCGGGAATTACTAGAAGTGATTACAACTTTAAGATTCATTCACCAAAGTTAGTAAAGAAAATGATGGAAAAAGACCTCAAATGGTACGGGCATGAGAGATTTTATAAAACCAGATGGGTTGAGAAAATTTACCCCGAAATACAAGCTTTTAAGAAGAAGTGGTCTAAGATTCTTGGTCGAAAAATTTCAATTGTAGGCGCGGATATTGAAGTTGAAGATGTGGATCAACACGGTCGTTTTATTATCGATCTCACAAAAGATTAAATACTGCTCTTAGGCCATAGTGATCAGAAATAGGATGGCCTTCAAAGGTTTTTCGAACATTTAATAATTCAAAAAATTTCTTTTGATAGAAAATATAGTCTAACTTACTATTCCAATCACCGTCAGTGTAAGGATTGTCATCACAAAATGTACACCCAACTTTTTCTTTTCGTGCAGAATAGGAAAATCCAATTTTGAGTAAAGGAGAAAAGAAATCTTTCTCTTGATCTTGATTGAAGTCACCAGTTAGGATGATTGGCTTGTCTGAGAATCTATTTTTAATTTTTTCAATAATGAACTTTAGTTGCTCTATTCTTTCATGTTTACGATCACCAAAGGGGGAGAGGTGAACATTTATCACGTATATGCTTTTCTCAGCTGAAATAGCAATTTCGCTAACAAGCATTAGTCTTTTTCCAAAGAACTTACTAAAGGGAAGTTTAAAAGAATGCTTTTTTCCCGATTGTTGAAAAGTAGAAACAATGGCCAGGCCTTCTTTCATAATTCCTGTGTTATTTGATCTTACATAGTGAACATTATAATCTTCATTTCTAAGGAATGCCTTGAATAGACTCTTTCCTCTATAGTGTTTCCAGGCCTCTTGAAAAGTCATGATATCGGCTTTTTCAAATTCAATGAAACTTTCTAATTCGAATAATCTCTGATCGTAGTCACGAGTGTAGTGCCAAAGGTTTTGGGTACTAACGGAGAAACTCTTTGAGAAACAAAGGGGCGATATTAATAGAAATAGTAGCGCAAGTTTAGACATTTATTCTCTCAGTAGTAACTCTAAAAATTGTTTCAAATCACGAATCTTATGTCAAAATTCAGTTGTGTCGCATGGCGTCTCTTGGCATAGGGATTGCTCTATATATAAGTAAGATTTCTAATTATGTTATTTTAAGGGGATAGAGAAATGAAATTGCTTAAATTATTATCAATTGTCGCATTAATGGCCAGTTCAACTATGGCAACTCAAGCTTCTGAAAGATCTGTAACTCACTTAAATCAGGTGCGAAATAGTCTTTGGGTATTCGGAGTGGACAATGGTCTTACGACTGAAGTTGAGCTTGTTGGACAAGGGATAGAAGGACTTCACGGTGTAATGGAAAATTCTGGCGCTGAACAAAGCCTATTAGAGGTTCCAGAAGAGCTCGGTATGGCCATGAACAAGTTTGAGTCCTAAACTTGACTCCTTAAGACGAGCGTAGTTATATAGTCTTATAAACATACTACTTGATGTATGTGGGAAGATTATATGAGAAGAATTTCAACGATCGGTGGGCTCCTTAAAAGGCTTTATCGAATGTATAATTCACAAATGCTACAAGTTCTAGAATCTAGAGGATTCACTGATCTTCGTCCAAGCTTTCTCGAAGTTCTCCTATTTATCTGTGAAAATGAAGGCCCTTCAATCAAGGAAATTGGTTTTGGATGTGGTCTAAAAAAACAAACAATGACAAGTCATCTTAATGAACTCGAAAAACGTGGTTATGTTTTTAGACAAGTTAATGCGTCTGATAAAAGAGAGCAGAAGATTTTTCTAACTGAATATGGCGAAAAATTTAAGCTGAACCTCTTTGAGTGTCTGGGTAACATTGAAAATGAATATTCTCTTCTTGTTGGTGAAGTCGAAATGGATAGAATCGAGCATGTTCTTGAAAACTTCCACACTCGTCTAACGACAAATCAAATACAGAGAAAAGCCTCAGAAGCTTTTCAAAATCTTACTCTCGACTTTTAGCTTAAGCTTGCTTCATTATTTCTTTTAATGGGCCAAAAGCGGTGACCCCCAGAAACATTATTAAGATTAAAGAAACCTTTTTTAATTAAGAGCTCACAGGCTTGAATAGATCTTAGTCCTTGTTCAGAGAATACTAAGATGGGAGTTGTTTTGCTATTGATCTCGGCGTATCTTCTTCCTAAATCTTCTAAGGGAATTCTAATAGCACCGTCAAGAATTTTAGCTTCTTTAAATCCCTCTTTAGAAACATCAAGAATAATATAATCTAAATCGGCATTATTATAAATTTCAACTGCCTTTTGCGGTGAAAGATCGTTATAAGGTTTACCCATTAAGATATTTGAATCATCTATAAATTCACCATTTTTAATTCTGATAAGATGGTTTCTTTGTAGGGATAGAGAGAATTCCATTTTCTCATCGATTCGTGAGATATTTTTCTCAATATTACTCAGTCTGTTATTAATAAACTCGAGCATTTGAAACGCTTTAAGATCCATAAATGTAGCCTCAAAAGAAAATTTAAATAAGTAAAACGACTCATCTTATTGAGTCGTATATGTCACTTAATTATACTTTTATTCGAGAATTGATAGAATTGGGCAAGATATCCCTGAGGTAAATGGTCAGGTTAGAATGTTGGATAGAAATTCCCAAAGTTAATATTTCCAGTAATCACAGTAGTTAAGTAGCAAGCCGTGAAGAAAATAGAGCCCTCAAAGACTCCATATCCAATTTCTGCTGAGCCGTCTTCATTGCTTACGCCTTCTTTACCTGGACTGTTAAAATCATCTTGTAGTTTAAAGATGAAGGCGAGACCAATTTTGAAAATGGGAATGATGATTAAGGCCAATAGAATTTTTAAGATCACATAAATCGTATACCACTTGATATTTTCCAATTCGTGGTCAAAAGCAGAGTTGATAATTATCGTCCAACCCCAAATGAAACCTAAGTATGAAATACCGACGGCGAGATTTTTTTGAACAAGCAGTCTATTAAATGACAATTTAGAAATTAAAGAATAAGTCTTAGTTGAAAATCCTAACAAGACCATGGCGAGTAACCAGAGAAATAGGAGAATGATGACTGATGATTTAGAAACAGAACTGACTCCTTTTATTATATAGGCGACAGCTGTTGCGTTAGCAAAAGAGATAAGAGCGTAGGACATATTCTTTCTTTTGATAATTTCATCATGATACTCAAAGTTGTACAAAACAATACTTTCAATAATGTAGATAGAAATTAAATATATAAAACTAACGAGTGTAGCGTGGATAAAGAAATCAATTAGAGTGAGATAGAATTTATCAGACATAGTGAAATAAAATTCAGAAAAAATAATTCCTATTCCAATGAGCCTTGAAAAGAGATGAATAGTATCGGATGAGTTTTTTGAAGGAAAAAATCTTTTAAAAATCTGAGTTCTTGATGAAGGATAAAGAAAACTGTGAGCATACTTATAAATAAAGAGAATACCACATAGAAAAAGGGTAAATACTATTCTCAAAATGAGCTTATCAAATAATTCATTCATATCTTTTCTTCTCGTTATTAATTATTCCATTTAGGAATGTAGAAAGTCTTTTCAATTATATTCTTTAAGTCAGATTTTATAACGTCTTCACTTTCTTTCTCTTTAATTTCTAACTTTTCTCGAGTTAGGGAGCCTTCGGTTCCAAATTCACCATTCTCTCCATAGTAACTCTTATCGTGCGTTAAAAAGGTGAGAGCTGTTTCATAAAATTTTTCAGAAGGTCTAAAAATATTCCAGTTAAATATATTTGGAAAATGTCTATAGGCACGATGAAAGAACCAGAGTTTCTCTCCTGAATCTTGAATTTCCCAGTGCCCATAAGCAGGATCTCCAATATATAAAATTCCAGGAGGCATTGGGATTAAACTTTCTGTGTTCTTTCTTTCTCCACGTCTAAAAATAGACATACCTACATTCTTTTTATTCTTTTCCCAGAAAGAATATGATGTTCTTACGATAAGAGTTTCAGGATGTTTAAATCCATGAATTATTTTATACTTTTGAAAGAATGTTTTGATCAAGAATCCTGTTTGAAAACTTTCAAGTAGAATAATTGAAATAGGGGCACCATAGAAGTAGCTAGGAAATACTTTTTCATTTGGAATATACGGCGCCTTCTTTTCAGAAGGCGAGAAACTCTTAGAGAGACCTAAGTATATTAAAATCAGTAATATATATATGGAAATCTTGTTCATTACTTTAGCTTAAACCTCTGTTTGTCTTGAAGGATATTATCTCTCAAGGCAGGAAAAGATTCAAGTTATGAGCGCATTAATCTCTCAACTTCAGTCTTTTGTGACTCACTAAGTAAATCTATATTACAGTGTAGTCTATTTATTGAATGAGCATTAGAGAACTTACTAAAGAGATCTGTTGCCATATTAATATTAAAATACTCTTTTGAATCACTTCCATGAATTGTTCTTACAACTTTCATTGAGAAGTTATTGAGTTCAGTGTCTTCGTTGTAGTATTTAGATAATCTACTTTTTGAAGAGCATCTAATAAATTCTATTCCCTCTTTCTCAAAATAAGCCTGAATTTCTTCCAAATGCTTAGTTTGGTCTTTATTAAATGACTCATATATCTTTTTCGGGATTTTATTCTTAACAATAGATTGAGCGATAGGATTTGAGCTGTTTCTCATGATTTTCATTAGGAAATGATCATCATGCTCAATATATTCTTCAATATTTGCAGGAATAGTGTATTCACCCGGAGATGTTTTAAAATATTTAAAAAGTAATTGCTCTAAACAAACTGATCTATAGTGGAAATAAACCATAACAAACATATGGTAACGACTTAAAAGAAAATCATCAAATGTTACGACAGCACGTTCAGAAATCCCAAGGTAGGCCTTATTATCAATGATTGCAGGTTCAAGGTTGTCTAGTAACCAGTCAAGGTCATATGAACCGTAACTGACACCACAGAAATAACTATCTCTAAGGAGGTAGTCCATTCTGTCACAATCAAGTTCGCCAGAGACTAATTGATGAAGAAGAATAAAGTAATCTATTCCCTCGATTGTAAAATAGTCTGAACCATCAGATTCTCCACGAATAAGATCTGCAACATTCTCTTTTCTCACTCCAAATACTCTTTCAACATCATTGAAAGACTCTGAAAATGAGCTATCTGTGATCGCCTTAATTGTGTAGTCTTCGTGAGTTGCTTGTCTTTTGGAGTTCTTATCTTTTTTACTTAGAAATCTATCCGGCATCTGTATTTGATCGAGATTAGGCATCACTGACTCTGTTGAGTGAGAGAGTGGTCCATGGCCTATGTCGTGAAGTAAGCAAGCGAGTTTAAAAGTTTCTTTAATTCTTAGGATGTCTTTTGTTTGAGGCTTTGACTTAAATAACTTATCAAAAGCCTTTTCTCCAATACACATAACTCCAATTGAGTGAATGAATCTCGTATGAGTTGCCCCTGGAAATACAAATTCAGAAAATCCTAATTGTTTTATATTTCTAAGACGTTGAAAGAAATCGTGTTGAATAATTGCAATTTCTTCATCAAGTATGTGAATCGAACCGTGTACTGGGTCTCTGACTTCCATTTATGTTTCCTATATTTAATTTTTCTCTAGTGAGTCTGCGTTGTCTTCTAGCCATTTCATTATATCAGCTGATTCAAACATTGGCTTATTATCGATATACAGACAAGGAACAGTTCTTCTACCCGTATCACTTATTAGTCGGTTATAACTTTTTTCATCCTCTTGAATATTACAGTAGTCGACTTTAATATTGAGGTTTTTAATTGTGCTTAAAACGTATTGGCAGTATGGGCATCCATCGTAATAAAAATATTCTAGCTTCATATTGTTTAGTACCTTTAAAATGAAAAAAGCCCCTTTCGGGGCTTGTTTATGACTCTTCTTTTTTGTCTGTTTTCTTATCTAGGCCTTTCGCATAGAGTTCGTCTTCGTCGAGAACTTCTTTCTCGTCCTCGTCTTCAGGTTTATCAAACTCATCATTGTAGCCCCAACCGTAACCGTAACTACCGGCTCCACTTCCATCTTCTTTTTCATCATCTGGATTGTATTCATCTAATGAGTCAGTGTTGTTAGATGGCTTTGACTCTGTCGTCTCTGCCACCTCTGGCGTTAAGTTCTCAGTTGAGTTAGAAGCTTGAACTGTTTCAACTTCTTTCTCTTCTTGCACAAAGCTCTCTTCAGATTCTTGTAGATCTTGATTGAGCTCAACTTGATGAGCTTTCTTGTATTTTTCAATGGCCTCTTCTTTAGTCATTTTCTGAGGACCAGTATTTTCCTTCTTAGGAGCTACTTTTTTAGCAACTTTTTTCTTGGATACTTTCTTAGCAACTTTTTTCTTGGCTACTTTCTTTGCAACTTTTTTCTTAGCTACTTTCTTTGCAACTTTTTTCTTCGTTGCTTTCTTAGCAACTTTTTTCTTAGTTGCTTTCTTAGCGACTTTTTTCTTTGTTGCTTTCTTAGCAACTTTTTTCTTAGTTGCTTTCTTAGCAACTTTTTTCTTCGTTGCTTTCTTAGCAACTTTTTTCTTCGTTGCCTTTTTAGCAACTTTTTTCTTCGTTGCTTTCTTAGCAACTTTTTTCTTCGTTGCTTTTTTAGCAACTTTTTTCTTAGTTGCTTTCTTTGCAACTTTTTTCTTCGTTACTTTCTTAGCAATTTTTTTCTTCGTTACTTTTTTTGCAACTTTTTTCTTCGCTGCTTTCTTAGTAGTTTTCTTGGCAACTTTTTTCTTAGTTACTTTCTTAGCAACTTTTTTCTTGGCCACTTTTTTCTTTGCCACGAGTAAGTCCTTTTTTTTAGTTATTAGATTAATAATTTTTTTAATGCTCATAATAGCTCCATGCCACTGCGTCAATTTGCGGGCAAATTTCAGAGGAGTATTCAAGGAGAGTATATATAGAAATGGTGACTATTTTCAAGTATTTTTAGTGAGTAAGATCACCAAAATCATTTAATTGTCCACTTTGAAGGCTGTTTACTATGGGTTTACCATTTAAGTCCGGAGCAATCTCTCCCAAATTAGACGATTCAGAGTAAATTGGTTTTTCTTGATAAGTTCCTTGACCACTCTCAGCAACAGATTTCATGGCGACAAATTTAGTAGAATAGTAATTTCTCTTTGCACTGAGGATTGTAGGGTAAACATTATAAGGGTGAAGAAGCTCTCCATCTTCATTGGAGCCCTGCCGTGGTCCTGGAACATAAGCTGAGAGCATATCTTTATTTTTAAGAATAGGGTCTAGAGTCGGTTTTACGTAACTAGAACTATAGAAATTTTGGTAATTTGCACTTAAATCAGACTGCTCAGAAATGTAACTTTGAATCATATCTGGTAGTGGGTTTATGTCACAAGCAGTGCTGGTACCATTGAAAAATTGATTAAACCTTGTGGCCATACTCAACTTGTCACAATTCGCCATGTTGGTTAATCCCGCAACTAATGGATAAATTGATTCGGCAGCATCTTTGTAAGTTGAGGCTCCCCCAATGGTTGCGGTACCGGCAATATCGGTGGCAACAGTCTTGAGTGAATCAAGGTATAGCTCTATGGCATCACTACTTTGTCCTAGGTATTCTTGAATAACACCAATGATGACTGCGGGAGTTGTGTAGAGAGTGTCTGGCCCAAATAAAGGGGCGTACAGCTCATAGAATGGGTTACCAGTTATGGGGTTGTTCCCTTTTTTAACTGCACTGGGAAATGCCGCTAGGTTTTCAGGGTTTTGACTACCTTCTTCCATGGTAGGAATCATATAATTTAAAGCTTCGTATCTGGTGGCTTGCCTGACGCTTTCAAGAGATTTTTCAATTTCAGTAGCAGTTACGAGAGTAGGGTCAGAAACATCAAGATGACTGGCAAATCTCGCGTATTGTCTTGAGTCGTAGAGCCCAACTTTTTCTCTTCCTGATACGAGTGCGTTAGCATTTTGCTCAATAATGAGAAGTTTACCTGTGGGGTCAGTAGCGTGTTGAGAGAGGTCCGCTTCACTCACATAATCGTAGAGGATATTTGGAATTCCAAAAGTTATGGGAGTTCCTGATGTCGGTGCCCCGCCAATAGGTGAAGAGAGTCCCGAAAGCCAGAAGGCTTGGTCTGTAGGAATAGGTTGTCCCGCCGCAAAAGATCCTCCAGGTACACGAAGTCCTGAGAGGTAGGGAAGAGTTCTTCTTTGACCGGCTGTACTATCCGCCCTTGGAACAATATGAGTTACAGACTGATCACCAAAACCAAAGAGCATGGGTCCTACTCTTCCTCCAAAAGGTTTCGCAGAAGCGTAAGCTTGGAGAGTAATCCCTTTATCTTCAGTGAAAGGATAAAAGAGTCCAATGAAATCAGCTTCACCTTTTACGGCGTAGTAAGTGAGAACCTTTGGATTTTTAACATAGCCGAACATGTAACCTGGAACAGGAAGGCCTGTTTTAGTGGCTCCACAGTTTCCTTCAACTGGAGTGTTTCCAACAATTGACTTAATTGCTTCACCTGAGTTGTTAACGACGAGAGTTGTATAAAATGAAACTAAATTAAGAGGGTAAGCAATTAGATCAAGGTAGCTCTTTTGAGAGGGACTATGTTGACCAATGGAGCCGATGTTTATACTCGCACCTTGGGGAATGAGTGTGTGACTTAGAGTTCCAGGGAGAGCGTTGAAAACTTTTGGTTTTAATTCTGTTAACTTGAACGAGCTCGCAAATTCGTCTCTAATGACTCCCGACTTATAGGCTCCTCCTGAAAGGTTTCTAAAAGCGGACTTGAAGGCCTTAATAGGTCTTTCATTATAAGGATTTCCAAACTGGCCAACTATATCACTTGTGAGTAATCCAATTCGAGTACACGAGTTTGAATTAAAACAAATGGGATCGTCTAGTGGCGGACGATTCACAAGGGCCTCTAGGTTTCTCATGCGAAGACCAAGCTCAATAGCTTGAATCCAGGCTCCTGTTCTATGGGAAGCAGCACTGGGCGTATCATTGAAAAAATCTTTCTTAATTCCGTAGGCCCAAATCATGGCACTCGCAAAATTTCTCACTGATTTCTTTGAACAGTTTGAGGCCTTAATTTTAGTAATTACGTTTTCAAAACTCTGATGTTGATCATCAATTCCAGGCATTCCTGGCGCCTCAAATCTTGGAAGACCGGGAGTGTTATAGAGTTTACAAATATCTTTAGATCCACCAAAAGACATACAAGTAGAAGGTAAATTAAAGGGGTCAAATTCACTAGAACCTGGGAAGGGGATGAGTTTGAAATTCGTTTCAGAGTTTGCAGTAACAACAGCTGGGTCCAATTGTTCACTTAAACCTAATTGCCCAATGACATAGTATTTAAACATCCATTCTTTATAAGTATTTCTCATTTCCCAATTGAGATAGGCGATATTAGTCAGTTGTCTTGCTTGAACAGCTGCACCTGACCAGGCCGCGGCATCAACGGCATTTTGTAAATTAATTTTAGCTTTAACAAAGAGTCCAACATTAATAATAAAGGCCATTAAGGTAATGATAATCACCATAATGATGCCTAAGAAAATACTGAGCTGACCCTTCTGGCCTTTTAAATTCTTTTTCATGAGGCCCTATATTAGCATCATAAACTACTGATAAAAAAGGTCTGTCTTTCAATAAATAGGAATAATTTGCCGGGAGCAGGGTGCTCCCAGTGCCAAACGATTCGACACCACTTTTTGTGAATACACACGGTTGGGCAGTGCGAAACTTGGAACGGTTCTTGATATATATAGGATAGGCTGCGATAAAGAGTCGGAATCGTAGCGTAGAACGTTGGTAGCACGACTAAACCTTTCACAAGTTTACTTTCTCTACGCACGAAAGTGCTTCAAAAAACACGTCTTTCTCTGGTGGTCGAGGGGCCACCGGAGCACTTTTCTTACGTGTTTGGCAGAATTTGCGAGCTAAAATTGTGGACGAAAAATTGCTATAATCTGGGGAGAACATGGAGTCGCATAATGAGAAAGCATGATTGGCAGCCACTTGAATATCGTACATTCAAACATAAGAACCCAAAGATGGAATTCTTCTGTCCTCTGTGCAGCACCAAGAGAGTCTTCAATTCAACTCCTCGTTTAAGCTTTAAGAACTACTGCCAAATGACTTTAACTACTCTGTTAGTGGGAGGAGCCTTCTTTCCTATAATGGGACTAAGGTCGTTCTTTGTTTTCTTTATTTTCTGGGCCGGCTTTGAAGCAGCTGTGCGCATGAACTTTAGAAAAGAGGTTCCGTGTCCACACTGTGGATTTGATGCATCTTGGTATAAAAGAGATGTTACTGTGGCGAGAAAGAAAGTTAAAGACTTCTGGGATAAGGGTAATTCCGAAGAAGAGAGTGACTCTTCTGAAGAGGTGAGCCCTGAAGTCATGGCGCAGCAAAATCAAGAAAATACCGAGCAACAAGCCAATTATTAATCAATGAAAGAAAACATTTTGAGATTTCAATAGCTTAGGAAATAAGCTCTCGCACTACCTTTGCTTAGGAGTAGTATTAAGAAAAAGCCTTTAAAAAGGACCTTTTTCATACTATGTTTTATCGATACAAACAACACTACTAGAATTTGATGAGAAGTATCGTAGTACTCATCATTAACGGGAGAAAGCTATGAGTTTAAACAAAGTAATGATTATTGGAAGACTAGGAAAAGATCCAGAATTAAAGTACACACCTTCTGGTGCAGCTGTATGTAACTTTTCAGTAGCAACTTCTGAAACTTGGGCAGACAAGTCTGGTCAAAAACAAGAAAAGACTGAATGGCACAACATTGTTGTGTGGGGAAAACTTGCAGAACTTTGTAACCAATACCTAGCTAAAGGTCGTCAAGCTTACGTTGAAGGTTCTCTTTCAACTAGATCTTGGGAAAAAGACGGTGTTAAAAGATACTCAACAGAAATTAACGCTAAGACTATTCAGTTCTTAGGTGGACAACAAGCAAACGCTGGCCAAGGTCAATCTAGAGATGGTGGATATAACCAATCAGCTCCTGCTGCACAACCTCAGCAAAACAATGCTATGAACCAAGACTATGACATTGCAACTGACTCTAACTTCACAAGCGATGACATACCGTTTTAGGCCTTAGATCTAAATCAAAATTTTATAAAATAGAATAGGGACCTTTAATAGGTCCCTTTTTTTATATATTCCTAATAAGTCTAAAGAATACAAGTTATTTCAATAGTTTAGATTGATATGAATTCTCATGCATTCTTAAAGTAATCTTGTCGTATTTCCGAAAAGCTAAGTAAGGAAAAGGGAATATATGTCTAAAGTGTTAACACCAAAAAATAATAGTTACTTTTCAGTGGGATTTAATTTGATCCTAGTGGGTGTTGATCTACCATATGACCTCTATGTGAACTCTTCTTCAAACGAGTTAAAAGAGAAGTTTGTAAGAATTTTTCCGATGCACGGAAAACTCATCAATGAGGATATTCAAACTTTTAAAAAGAAGTACCATCAACTCTATATAAATGAAGATCAACGAGATGTTTATTTAAAAAGTCTAGTAGATTGTGCCGGGCTTGAAGATACTGAGAAGACGGAAGTTATAAAAGATTCTGCTATTCATTACCTTGATACAATATTTGATTCAACGAAAGAGTTTTCTAACGAAGTTTTAAATGAAACGATTTCAGGTTGCAGAGATTCTGTAGAGTCTATGGTTGATGTAATCAAAGATTACGATGTAAAGCAGGTACAAGGCTTAATTGCTGATCTCAGTTTTCATGACTTCTACACATATGACCATTCAATAAATGTTTCGATGTATTGTATTTCAATTTTTAAGCTTCTAAAGCCAGATGCTAAAAGAGAAGAAATTGTCATGGCAGGTCTAGGTGGATTACTCCATGATCTTGGAAAAATTAAAATACCTACTCATATTATAAATAATGCAGGCAAGCTTGATGACGAGCAATTTGCCATGATTAAAAAACATCCACGTTTTGGATTTGATTTAGTTTCAAAATCTGACGTAGATTGTCCTGGAATTGATTTCTCTGTTGTAAAAAGAATCATATATGAGCATCACGAAAATTTTAATGGTACGGGTTATCCTGAAGGTTTAAAGGAAGATGAGATTCATATTCTTGCTCGTATTACTTCTATCGCAGATTTCTTCGATGCTATAACAACTAAGAGATCTTATCACGAAGCTCTATCTTCTGAAGAGGCCTTGGCCATTATGTCTAGAAGTGTCGGTAAGAAGATTGACCCAAAACTCTTCGAGGTTTTTTCTAAAAGTGTTTCTCAGGTGGTGAATCGTACACATAATGAGGAGCTTCCAGATGACTTTGATCCTTGTCAGCCTCACGATGTTCTTCCATTTCAAGCAGTAACAGCTAAGAAACAAAAATCTAATCTCTTTGATAAAGATGAGAAAAGCTTTGGAAAAGTTGCAGGTGACTCTGACTTTGGTAAGAAGAAGGCATCATAGAAAAGCCCACAAATAGTGGGCCATAGAAAACTTTCAATTTTAATTTAAATTACTTCGTTTCTGCTTTTGGCTCAGTAGCTTTTGAAGCAGCTGGAGTTGTTGCAGGAGTAGCAGCGGCATCATTGTTAAGTGGAGCTGCGATTGGAACTTCACCATCTAATAGAGAAGAAGTAGATTTCGTAGATTGAATCTTTGCAAGAAGAATTGAATTTCCAAGAAAGAGAACTGCAAGAACAGTTGTAATCTTACCTAGAATATTCCCTTGTTGTGAACCTGTGAAAGTAGCATCTCCGCCACCTGACATAAGTCCCGCTTCTGCACCTTTTCCGAATTGGAGAAGAACAAGAATGATTAAAAGAACCGAAATAACAATATGAAAAACCATGAGTGATGTGAACATAATTACAATACCTTATAAAAACTTAATAAATGCTTATAAATAAATAACAAAAAAGTGGAGTCTTTGGCAAGAAATCGCTAAAACTCACTTAGATTTATTTACTATTTTGGCATAATTCCTTAAAACTTGTTCCTGTCAGAGAAGCTCCACCCACTAGGGCGCCATCAATATCTTCATTTGTGAGCAAACCTTCGACATTGGCAGGTTTTACGCTTCCACCGTAGAGAATAGGAGTGCTTTCAGGTTTGAAGCCTGAGATGTTTGCTAGCTCTTTTCTTATATAAGCGTGAACTTCTTGAGCTTGCTCAGGAGTAGCGACTTTACCAGTCCCAATGGCCCAAACAGGCTCATAGGCGATGATAACTTTACCTATATGACTATCTGTTAGACCTTTAAGTCCTTCAGTTAGCTGAACTTTTAAAACTGCTTCAACTGACCCTGCTTCTCTTTCTTCAAGAGTTTCACCAACGCAGAAAATAGCTACGAGTTGATTCTCAAGGGCCTTATGTAGTTTCTTATTTAAAAGAGCATTTTGTTCTTTGTAGATGGCCCTTCTTTCTGAGTGACCAAGAATAACAAAGTGAGCACCAAGGTCTTTTAAAGACTTTGGGCTAAGCTCGCCAGTAAAAGCTCCAGAGTCTTGCTCACAACAGTTTTGAGCACCAACAGCAAAGCCTTCAAGCTTCTTTTCTAAAAGAATTGGAAGGTGCATACCTTGTGGAGCGATCCACGCTGCACAATTAATATCTGAGAGTTCTCCCAGTTCGTTGAAGAAAGTTTCAATCTCAGCAAGAGATTGATTCATTTTCCAATTACCTACAATATGAGTTTTACGCATTAATTATTCCTTAGTTTAAATCTATGCCAAATCTTAAGGCCTGTACTCCAGGAAGAGTTCCCTCTTCAATAAACTCTAGAGAAGCTCCACCACCAGTTGAGACATGGCTCATCTTGTCATATAGTCCTGAAATTTTCACAGCACTAACCGAGTCACCACCACCTACAAGAGTGAAGGCATCATCAAGTTGGCTTAGAGCAGTTGCAATGGCCATTGTACCATTAGCAAAATCCTTATTCTCAAATAGTCCCATTGGACCATTCCAAAGAACAGTTTTTGCATTACTAATCTTATTTTCAAAGAGTGCAATTGTTTTAGGACCAATATCAAGGGCCATACAATCTCCATCAACTTCAACCTTTGCGCAAAGCTTAGGAGCCCCACCAAATTCTGTTGAAACTATATGGTCAACAGGAAGAACGATTTTAGATTTACTTGGACTCATTAAAATTTTCTTAGCTAGTTTAACGTCATCAGCTGAACAAAGAGAATTTCCAACGTCGTGGCCTTGAGCCACTAAGAAAGGATAGGCCATTGCTCCACCAATAATGAGGTGATCAACATTAACTATAAGTCTTTCTATAATTTTAATCTTATCAGAAACTTTTGCTCCACCAACGATGGCAACAAAAGGTGACTTTGGTGAATTTACAATTTTTGTTAGAGCTTGAATTTCTTTCTTTAAGAGAAATCCACCAACAGCTTTATTTTTAAAGTATGCATTGATTGTATAAGTTGAAGCATGTTTTCTATGGGCAGTCCCAAAGGCATCATTTACATAGATATCACCGTAAGCAGCGAGAGCTTTTGCAAATTCTGCAGAACCTTCTTCTTCTTCTGAGTGATATCTTAAATTTTGGAGTAAAATGATTCTTGATTCATTAAGAGTGAGGAGAGTTTTAATTCCTCTATCAAGACATGACTCAGTTAAAATAACATCTTCATTTAATTTCTCTGCAAGGTAAGTTGCCACTGGCTCAAGAGTGTAGTCAGGGTTTACTTTACCTTTTGGTCTACCTAGGTGACTCATAAGAATAAGTTTCTTAGCTCCATTATCAAGTAGGTATTGAATAGTCTCTAGGGCCATATCAATGCGAGTCGTATCAGTAATCTTAGATCGATCTTTACTATCTAGGGGAACATTGAAGTCAAAACGACAAAGAATATTCTTATCTTTAACTTCAATTTCATCAACGTAGGTAAGGGCCATTACAGTTTCTTCCCAATGAATGTTGCTAGATCAATAACTCTGTTAGAGAAACCAGCTTCGTTATCATACCAAGAAACAACTTTAACATTGTTTCCTTCGATAACATTTGTAAGAGAAGCATCTACACATGATGAATCTCTCATTCCCATGAAATCAACAGAAACAAGTTTATCTTCTTCAAAAGCAAGAACACCTTTTAAAGTTGTTTCAGAAGCTTCTTTAAGAGCGGCGTTTACTTCTTCTATAGTGACATCTCTTTTAAGAGTTACATTTAAATCTACTAATGAAACGTTTGCAGTAGGAACTCTAATAGCAAAACCATCTAGCTTTCCTGCAAGTTCAGGAATAACAAGTCCAACTGCTTTAGCGGCACCTGTCGTTGTAGGGATCATTGAAACTGCAGCTGATCTTGCTCTTCTCTTATCTGGGTGACAAGTATCAAGAATTTTTTGATCACCTGTATAAGAATGAATCGTAGTCATAAATCCACTTTCAATACCAAAAGAATCATTAAGAACTTTAGCTAATGGAGAAAGACAGTTAGTCGTACAACTTGCATTTGAAATGATGTGATGGTTTTCAGGTTCGTAATTTTCGTTATTGATTCCCATTACGAAAGTACCATCAAGGTCTTTTCCTGGAGCACACATAATGACTTTTTTAACTGTTCCTGAAATGTGCTGACCAAGACCAGCTTTATCAGTAAAAATACCTGTGGCATCAATTACGATATCTACTTTATCGTGTGACCAAGGAATTTCTGTTGGATCGTAGTACTTGTGAAAAGTTATTTTGTGACCATTGATATCTAAAATATGATCGTCGTGAAGAGTTACGTCGGCCTTAAATCTACCGTGAACAGAATCGTACTTAAGAAGGTGAATGTAATCAGCAGCATGACCTGGACTGTTTACTGCAACAACTTCAATATCATCAACACCACGGTTGAAAATTTCTCTAAGAACTGTACGTCCAATTCTTCCCATTCCGTTAATACCAACTCTAATCTTTGACATATCTGCTCCGCGTTAAATAGTGTGTTTATATTTGAAGGGCGACTATGTCATAATTCCATGGGCTTGGGTAGTTGATTTACGTCAAAGTAGTGTAATAGTCAGGTATTTGCTAGATAGATTTTGCTTGGGTGCGTTATGTTACGAATATTTGTAAACTAAAAGTCATGAAAACTGAATCTGGTGTCACGCATTACGCCTCTCGTAATGATTATATTCAAAGCCGAAATACTCCCAAGGCAAGTGAACTTGTCAAAAAGAGTATCGCAGATTCCTCAAAGGGTCTTGAAGATAAAGTTCAGCTCTCAGACGAAGCGAAAGCTAAGTCGCAACTTGCAAGCGAGAAGTCAGGCCTTAAAGAAACCGTGAAAGGGAACTTGAAGCAAAATAAGACAGAATTAAAAAAGGCTTCCAAGCATCTACTTTCAGATGCTGTGAGTGTCGCTAAGAATGCTTTCAATATGCCTGGACTGGGAACAGCGGTAGATTTAGCCTCTAAGTTATTGCCCTCGAATACACCAGCTCAGGAAGTTAAAGAGATTCTCTCAATAAAGGAGAGTCCTGGCGAGAGCATTGGACCGAAAATCATTTTTGTCAGTGGTCTTCATTTAGCAGGAATAAGTTCAGATAATGAAGGTCTTTCTGCCATGGCAGGAGAAGTTGATAATGCTCAACATTTTAGTTGGAAAGATGAAGAGTCTATCTTAAAAGAAATTAATCGGACCCCAAAGAATGAACCTCTAGTGCTTGTTGGTCATTCTCTTGGTGGTGATGCAATTGTAAATATATCAAATAAATTAAATAGTTTTGCCAATGGTTTTAGAAAGGTTGATTTACTCGTGACTCTCGATTCTGTTGGATTTGACAATGATATCATTCCTAAAAACGTGAAGAAAAATCTAAATTATATTGGGAATAAAGATGCCTTCTTTAATGATGGTCCAAATATTGCGAGAAATAATTCTAAAACTGATGTGTTAAATTTTCTTAGATCTGAGAGTCATACAGAGATGGATGATTCCAATGATATTCAAGAGGCCATTTTCAACGAAATTGATTCAATTTTAGAAGCAAAGAAGAAAGAAAATAATGAAAGCCAAATGATGAAGAGCTTTCTAAAGAAAATGATGACTGAGATGTCTAGTGAAGATATTTTGAAATAATCTTTTTAAGAACTTTCTTTTTTCGAAGACTCCTAATCGCTTTATCAAACTTTCTAATTTCCGACTCTTTCATACCTAGTGAATAGGATAAATGAAAATTGTAGCTCTTAACGTATTTACTAAAATCGTGAAATTTGAATTTTGACAATTTAAGTTTCTCTTTCTTTATATGGTATAGCGCCCTTAACTTTATCTCAGGGAAGGCGTCGGCCCTTCCAATCTCTAGCGCCTTTAATGCACTCGCGTGACTATTGACCATCAGCAAGTCAATTTTCTTACCTTTGATGTATTTCATTATACCTGGATAAGCAAAACCTGTTATCAGGACAATTCTCTTTCCAAAAAGATCTCTAATAGATTTAAATTTCTTTCCTTTCAGGGTGAGTAGTTTATGGTCAACTCTAAATAATGGTTCCTTGGATAGTCTTTGGGATTGAACACCAGACCAAACTTTTGCTCCATAATTTACCCAACGTCTTTGATTATTCTCTTTCATTATCTTAAGCATTCTTAAAAATGGGACTTCGACAATATTGTAATCATTTTGTGTTTTAGATTCTTGTAGGATGGCTTTGAAGATATCTGTAACAACTCCTTTTATGGGATTATTTCTTTCTTCTATCTGAAAAGGTTCAGCGGTTCTCTCAATAACAAAGTAGTTTAGTTCATTTCTTTTAAATAAATTTGCAGGAGTGTTAAATGGAAAACTAAATAGAAGGAATAATAGAATGTATTTCATGAAGTGATATTATATCAAGAGGTCAATAAGTACAATCTTACTTGCAATGATCGCTGTCTTTATTGGAGAGACCTATAGACATATCTTCTTGAGTTATCATTAAGCAAACAGGCTCTTTAGACATTTGTGATTGATAGAGAAACTCATGTGCTTGGTAACATTCACTAAAGTCTAAAGTGTATGAGTCTTTTCTTTGAAGGGATCCTTCAATTGTTTCGTAAATAACAAGTTGATGAAAAAAACTCTGACAATCGAGAATGATTTTAGGGTATTCAAATACTTTTATTTCAAACATCGACTCAAATTCAGTATCCACATAACTTCTCACAGAGAGAAATTCAGGTGCAGCGAAAATATTAGTTGAGAAACAAAGTATGAGACTCAAGAGCATATGTTTAACCATACACTCTTTATCGGTTTATTTAAGTAAAGCTAAAATTTAGTCTTTCATGTTTTCGATGATCCACTTGTAAAAATCGTAAGCTAGTGGATTTGTGGCAATGTCACTCATGTTAATGACCGTTAGACCTTGATAATTTGCTCCCTGAATGGCTTTCCACATATTGTCCCAAGGAACGTTTGATCCTAGGTTAGCGGCGCTGGAAGTTTGTCCTTTGATGGTTAGGCCCATAGATTTTGCAACTTTTGAAACTTCGAAGACAAGGTCTTGTCCATTAGAGATTAATGTTTCCCCATCGATAATATTTCCTTTTTCAATACATGATAAATGAAGAGTTACATTTTCAAATTGAGTAAGGTCTTTAGAATTCTTAAAAGTAGAAATAATCTTTTCGTAACCATTGCCAATTTTTTCTACATTCCAAATATCATCACTTGATCGAATTAATCCTGCATTTAATTCTGCAAGTCTATCCGAACCAGGTGAAGTTCTATTAGCAATTCCAGGAAGTTTTCCTCCAATGGCAATTCCTTTAAAAGGAGATACTTCGTCATTAAAAACTCGAATTGAGGTAGAGAGCAATAATTCTCCATGATCTATTAGAGATTTATTATACCAATCATAAAAGTCATTTCCGTATTTAGATTTGTATTCTTCATTTACATAAAATGTCGATGCTTTTGGAGGAAGGACTTCTTCAATTTCTGTTAGCTGTACACTCCAGGCACTATTTATATTATCTAGAGTTTTATATTTCTCTTTTATATATTTTTGAAAAGAAATCTTTGCAAGATTTGAGTAGGCTTGAAGTGAACCTCTTGTAGTGTCCTGTGCATTCAGCTCTTTAAAATTATTTGAAGGATAACGTAGTTCTCCGTCTGGACCAAGGCCCACAGTAATTTCTGAAATATGTTCAGCTTCATTTGAAAAATTAGTACGAAATGAAGTCAGTAGTTCTTTATAATCTTCTAATACTTTATCTGTGGCCCAAACTGAGATAAAACTCTCGGACAATTCTCCTCGTTCTCCTACAAACTTTAGATCACTTGTATCTACAACATCTTTATTTGAGGATACATACTTACTCCAGATCCACTTAGGAAGAGGGATGTAGCAGTTATCATCTTCATCTCCTCCACATTGGTGAAAAGAAATAATGGGGACCCACTTGAGTCCAGAATTTATGATAAGTGCTGAAACCTTCTTGTAGTAATCCCAAGAGAATTCATTATCTGTGGTTTCAACTGCTCCCCACCAAATATGGGTGGCGACTGAGTTAACACCCAGTTCTTTCATCTTTAAGAGATCTTTTTTAAAGTTATCCCACTCTGCTGATTCTGCCTGGGGATTATTGATGTCACCAATAACTGATGGTGCGAGAACATTGGCACTAAAATCTACCGCCATTGTAGAAAGGCTTAAAGCTATGCTCAAAAGAATGGATAAAGTTTTGGTCATTGATTACCTCGTGCTTATCTTGCAATGCGGCATACTAGCAAAGAATGAAGTGGACTATGGCCTTGTATGTAGTAAATATACGATTTTAAGTGATTGATTTTATAGCTTAAAGCACTTTAATGAGTTTTCATAACAAGTTTTGAGCACTGAATTCAATTCAATTTCTTTAACTTTGGCTACATGTTCAGCAATGAAGGGGAGGTAGTACGGAGCATTCTCCTTTCCTCTGTAAGGATCGGGAGTTAAGAATGGCGCATCTGTTTCCAGTAGCACTCGATCAATTGGGCACATTCTTAGGACTTCGCGTACATTTTCGGCGGTTTTAAAAGTACTGATTCCGTTAAATCCAATATGAAAGCCAAGATCAATGGCGACTTTTGCCAGCTCAAGAGAAGAGGTAAAGCTGTGGATTACGCCCTTGCTCTTCATTCTTGGGGCAAACTCATTAAGGATTTCAATGGTCTCAGGGTCGGCATCTCTAGTATGAATAACTACCGGTTTGTCGAATTCTATGGCGATTTCTAATTGCCTTTTAAAAACTTCAATTTGTTTTTCTTTTGGAGATTTATTGTAATAGAAATCTAAGCCTATTTCTCCCACTGCCACAACTTTTGGATTGCTTAGATTCTCTTTGATCAGATCTACTGTAGAGTCATCAAACTTAAGAGCTTCGTGAGGATGGACCCCTTGAGTGCAGTAAACAGATTCATACTGGCTTGCTAACGCTAAAACTGAATTTAAGTTTTCTGGGGCGACTGTGATGGTAATAATTTTATCTACATTGTGGGCAAGAGATTTTTCTAGAATTTCATCTAACTCCATATCTTTGAGATAGTCCAAGTGACAATGAGTCTCAAAAATAGGGAGTTCAAATATTGGAATTTCTCTGCGTTTCTTGCCCATAATTCTTACTTAGCTTTCTTTAAAATATCATCAAAAATGATATAGAGTTGATTTAGAGGTAAAACACCTTCAATCTTTACTCCGTTAACTAGCATAGTTGGAGTCGATCTAATATTAAAAGAACTTGAAAGTGCGATTATATCTTGAACTTTCTTCTTTGTTTTAGGATCGTTCATACATTCAGTGACACCTTCTTTTTTGGCATAATTATTAAGCCATTCCCCTGAAAGCTGTGCTTGGTTATTAAAGATATCATCGTGAACTTTCGCAAATTTACCTGGCAAACAAGCCGCAATATAAGCTGCATGACAGGCGAATATGTGAAGAGGCCTTTTCATAGAAGGATTACAATTGTGATCTAATGGATAGAACATATATTGAATGTTTATTTTTCCCGCATACTTCTTAGCAATAGCATGTGAATTATTTGATAGCGCCTTACAAGCGGGACACTGAAAATCAGAAAAGAAAGTTAACTGAAGGGGAGCATCACTAAATTTTTCTGTAGCTGATGCTATTCTATATTCTGAATCAGTACTTGGAGCTCCAAGGTTTGGTAGTCCCCAATATTGCTTTAATAAACTTGGAGCTATTTTATTAATTTGGCTTTGTTTTGTATCAACCATCTTCCATGTTGCACCTGCTAGAACTAAAGCAAGTACCGCGTAGATTGCTACTACTTTGGGACCAATTTGTTTTAGTGAACTGTATTTGTAGAAGATGAATAGTGCTATCCATGACAGAATATAATACACAGTACACATAGGGCACAGACCACCAAGAACGGCTAATGAGTATATAAATAAAACTAAACAACCAACTGCATTTACTAGCAGTAAAATATGGTTTGTCCCCTCTACTTCATCATCTCTAAAGAGAAATCCTGCCAGGAGCAAAACTCCCATAAGCGCCCCAAAAATAGAAATGGGGATTCCTGCAATATTTGAAGCAGGAGAATTCGTGGTTGTATCACAATTAAAAAATGCGTTTATATTACACATTGAAGAGCTGTCAGTTATTCCCGTTGGAAATTTAACTCCTAAATAATGACTTGTTAAATAAATTGAGACTCCGATCATGGCAATTGCTACTGCACCAAAAATTACGTGAGCATTAAATGAACCATTTTTATAAAATGACTTTGTTTGCATTTCTTCTCCTAAATTTTACTTATTAAATTCCAATTTCTTTGTTCTTTATCACCATTTCTAAAGCTTCTCAGTTCTTTGTGAGAATAAGTATCAAGTTCACAGTCTTCTATAATAATCTCTGGATAGAGACTTTTTAACTGAGAATAAACTTCTTTAGACATATCAAAATATATTTTACCGTCATTTGAATGAAAATTGTTAGATTTTGGAAAGTTCTCTGTAAACTCTTGCTGGACTTCATAATTTTCCACTCTGATATGAGGCCCAATGAAGGCGAAAGTAGGAGAGAGGTCCCTTATAAGCTGATTTGAAAGGATTTCTTTCTTTAATCCCTGCCATCCTGCGTGAATGATGGAAAATTCACTCGCACCAATGAGAACAATGGGAATACAATCAGCAGTTTTTACTGCTAGGGGAAAATGGTCAGAGACTATTCCGTCACCAACTTGACCAATAGAGGACTTATCTGCCTTTAGAACAATATTACTATGAGTTTGGCTTAAGTATATAAGGTCAGTTACTTCTGGAAAGTCATTCCATACTTCAAATATATGTTTATTAAATTTCTTTTCGTAAACTTTTGTGGCCATTATTCAACTTTTAAAGCGTTAAGTACTTTTTGAAATATCTCTGGAGGTTCAGCTTCAAAATGTAACTCTTCTTTTGTTATTGGATGAGTGAAGCCTAGTATTCTGGCATGTAGGAAGGGGTGTTCATATTCATTAATGATTGAAGCGATTTCCTTACCCACTCGTTGTAAATGCTCTTTAGGGTTTCCATAGAGAGGATCACAGAGAATAGGACTTTTTAACAACTGGCTAAGGTGAACTCTTATTTGATGGGTTCTTCCGGTCTCTAGTTTCAACTCTACATGTGCGAGTTTATTAAATTGAGAGAGAAGTTTATAATGAGTCAGTGCTTCTTTACCATTTCGTACATCAGCGGCCATTTTTAATCTATTCTGTGGATGTCTTCCAATAGTTGACTCGAGCTTTCCACTTGCCGGAAAGGATCTGCCCATGGCCAAACATTCATATTTTCTCTCTATATCGTGAGTTGAGAAAAGTTTAACCAGACCTTCATGACATTTTTGTTCTTTGGCAATTACCATGACGCCGGATGTTCCTTTGTCGAGGCGATGAACAATCCCAGGTCTCAATTGATCTCCCACTCCCTTTAAGTCTTTACAGTGATGGAGAACGGCATTGACTAGAGTTCCTGTGTAATTTCCCGGCGCAGGATGAACGACAATTCCAGCTTCTTTATTGATGATGATTAAATACTCATCTTCAAAGAGAATCTCTAAGGGAATATCTTCTGGCTGGGCATCAGCAGGAGCTGGAGGAGGAATCAATATATTTACAATTGTTCCAACCTCTGGAAATTTCTTTAATTCAATTTTCTTTTTTGCATTGCTTGAAGTGATATGCCCTTTTTCAAAAAGCATTTTGATGAAAGAACGACTTTGATCAGGAAGTTTGTTTGAAAGAAAGAGGTCTAATCTTTTGTAAGAGCTTTTGTCTTCATCGTTGATGGTAAAGGTAAATGTTTCACCATCAAGATGTTCAGACATTTTAACCTTTCAGTTCTTTAATTCTATTTAAATAAGAGGTTGCCACAAGTTCTGGGTTCAGCTTTAAACATTTTGCGTATTGGTAAACAAATCCTCTAACGTAAACCATGGCAGGAAGTTTTGAGATGGACTCTTCTTCAATATGTTTTAAATAGGTCTTAGATACTTTTGTGAGTTCAGCTAGTCTGATGATATCTACGTTCTTGTACTCTCGAATTTCTTTTAGAAATTCACCGGTAAACTCTTCGCCTTGGCTAATTCTTTCTTCCATTTCTGATTTCTCTTCAAAATCTAGAGCGAATTTCTTAGTGGCAACGATTTTTGTCATACTTTGACTTGCTGATTTTTCTTTAGTTCCTAGTTCTGCATCTAGCTTAGAATCTGGAGAATCATGTTTACTAAAATGAACAGTAGAAGCATTTGCGCCATAGTAATTAAAATTCTTATTGAGACCACGAGCTTCATCGTACTGTTGTCTCTTATGAGGGTCACTTATGATCCCATATGCTTCTTCAATAACATTTAATATGTCATCACATTCATCTTTAGTCATAAGAGAGTAAAGAGCTAAAGAGTCATGAGAATAGGCATTTTTGGCCCTCGTATATCCTTGTTGAATATCTTCTTGAGTCGCTATAACTGGAATTTCTAATACATCGTAATAATTTTTTTGCTTTTCCAAAACATTGTCCTTTGGCTAAGAAATATTAAGTAGTCTATGAACCATTTTATCAAAGTTGTTTACTAAAGTAGAATTAGGAAACTCCATGAGTAATGGCTTTCTTCTTTTTACACTCTGCCAAACTGTGGCGTCGTAATCTAGAAAACCTACATAATCTAAATTAATACCAAAGTATTTTCGACAAATGATCTTCATTGAAAAACCGATATCTATATCGGCTTGAGTTCTCACTTGATTAATAATTAATTTTGGAGAGAGCTTTTCAATTTCCATTTTTAATTTATGACCAACTTCTGGGTTTATCTCAATGACTCTTGCAATGAGATCTGCAGGAGTTGAGTTTTGAGAAATTTTAGCATTCATCGCCTCATCGATAAGAGGACCGATCTCTAAAAGGTCTTCGACCATATTTAATTTTCGGTGATAAACACTTTTAATAAATCGATAAGTATTTTCTATACTTGTAGGTTCAGGTAATGCAGTTAAGATGCCCTGATCAGCTGAGAGAAAAAAGTCGAGAGTATTGAAAGTGGTTCCTGCTCCCAAGTCAAAAAGTACATAATCAGCACCAAGGGTATCTATCTTGCTGATGATTTTTGCTTTTTGCATTTGCTTGAGATTTGCTACACCTACATCATCTTGCGCCCCACTAATAATAGAAAGGTTTTCAATTGGAGTAGGAGTTAAAAGCTCATTTAGATTTCTAACTTTCTTAGTTAAGTAATCAGAAAGAGTTTTATCAGGAATAGGCATCCCTAGACAGGTGTGTAAGTTGGCTCCACCTAAATCTAGGTCAATAGCGACAACTTTATATCCCATAAGGGCGAGGCAAATTGAGAGATTTGCCGTAACAAGACTCTTACCAACTCCACCTTTTCCGCCACCAATGGCCCAGATTTTAGTTTTGCGCGTAGAGTCTATATTGCTGTGAATGTCTTGTGTTGAACTTTGCATATTATTTTCAATCCTTAAAAATACACTTCATTATAGGAAAGAAATTTCAATATGTAAGGCAATAAGTGGGTAAAATTTAAAGAAGTTTTAAATTAACTAAATAGAATTTATGTAATTGAATTATTTGCTAGGGTATAGACAGCCTTCAATATGGTAGTTAGACTCGTTTTTTCAATATTAGGAGTCTTATAATGAGCACTAGAGCAGAAAATTCAATAGAAGATCAGTCACTAGCACTTAGATCAGATTTACATATAGCAAGAAAAGTTTGGCACACCGTTACGGGGCTTGTTGGGCTATCAATATATAACCAATTACAATTATCATCCAATGAGATGGGAAAGTATCTTTTGATTTTGGCGGTTGTGGCGCTTGCCTTGGAATTACTTCGCTTGAAAGTTCCACGCATTAATGAAGTTTTCTTGATCTTTATGAAGCCTTTTGTGCGAGAGTCTGAAAGGAATTCGCTTACAGGTTTTCCTTTTTACGCGTTAGGTATTTCACTATCGTTGTTAATGTTTGAAGAAAAAATTGCTGTTCTATCGGCGCTATTTCTTATCTTCTCTGATCCTATTAGTTCTCTTTTTGGTATCTTGTATGGGAAAGATAAAATCATTGGTAATAAATCTCTTCAGGGTGCTATCGCTGGATTTGTTGTTTGTTACTCATTAACTTTTCTTTATGGAAGTTACTTTTACCGCCCAGGCGTTGATTTGATTCTCTTTAGTTTTATCGCTGGAGTCATTGGGTCTCTTTCTGAGCTTTGCAGTGTAATTGTCGATGATAACTTAGCCATCCCAGTTCTTTCTGGATTAGGTCTGACTTTAATTAATTATATTATTCCAATCTTTTAGTGAGCAATTCTTGAGGTGTTTTCAATCTCTTCGTAGTGTTTAATGGCATTGACGACGATTGATCTCTCCTCAAATTGATTTGGATCTTCAAAGAGTGAACTTAGAAGCTGAATTCTCTCAAACATAGAATTATTTTCTAATAGTAATTGTCTTAAATCTGCATCGTGTACAAGGAACATGCAGATGTAATCAACGACATGATAAATAGTGATGAGAGATCTTGAAAATGACTCTCTTTCAAACGAATCTGTGACATTAAGTTCTAGCCAATTGTCTAAGAGATTTTTTAAATTTTCAATTTGTGGACCATAGAAGTGTTCAGACTCTTTTTTATCTGTATAAATCTCTGCTTTATATATGAGATAGGGGAGATTCTGTTCAATACTTAATAATTTTACCCTTCCAGTTCCTTTGATCAGAACTTTTAAGCTTCCGTCGGGAGCTTCTTCTAGGATTACGGGTTTACCCATGCCGCAAATAATTGAAGGCTTAAAGCGACCTTGCGTACTTAGGTGGTCGTAAGCTTGTGCCTTGCTGATAGCAATCGATCGATTTTCTGAAATACAATCTTTAATCATCTGAACATAAATAGGTTCAATGATATATACAGGTAACGAAGTGTGAGCAAAGAACACAACATTAGGAATAGGTAGTACCGGAAGTAAGAAAGTATCCATGTCATATTTTAACAACAGAACTTGAATAGAAAGTTGGGATATTAAGATTCGACCTTTTTTCAGTAGCTTATGAAAAAAATGAGCACTTTTTGGTGTAACCATGGTTACCCGGGGTGACAATAATCTATGTTTTTATTATCATGTAATTTTAAGAGGTTATAAATGAAAACAATTATTCCACTAAGACCACATGCTAACCACAAGATTTGGGGTGGTGATTTACTGGCTAAGCTCAAAGGTTTATCAGTGAAGCAAGGTGAAGATCCCATAGGTGAGACTTGGGAAGTTTCAGCTCATAGTGATGGCCCTTCAGTGTGTGAGTACGGAAAGTTGAATGAATTTTCAAATTTAACAGAAATTCCCTATTTAATTAAATTGATCGAAACAAGTGATAACTTGTCAGTGCAGGTCCATCCAAATGATGATTTTGCTAGTACTCATGAGAAGCAAAAAGGAAAGTCGGAGTGTTGGGTGATCTTGGATGCAAGTCCCGGTGAGGGAATTTACCTTGGAGTAAGTAAAACGACCTCTAAGGAAGATTTTGAAAAGGCCTTAGAAAGAAAAGAAGATCTATCAAAACTTATGACTTTTTATCCTGTAAAGAGAGGGGACTTTTTCTACGTTCCCGCAGGAACAGCTCACGCAATTGGTAAGGGTGTATTTCTAGCAGAGGTTCAGCAATGTTCTGATATCACTTACAGAGTATGGGATTGGAATAGAGTCGATGAACAGGGGAACTCTAGAGAGCTTCATATTGATAAAGCGATGCAAGTGATTCAGTTTGGTGAAGAGTTTAACTACCCAGTTAACTTTAAAATTCAAAACAATATATTAGAACATAGAGAGATTAAACTATTGGAGCTCAATGATTTTGAACTCTATTCATATTCTCTTAAAAATGAAGAGGTTAAAATTTCTTTTAACCAAAGATTTTCATCAATTTTTGTTCTTTCTGGGAATGTCACAATTTCAAGAGGGGAAGAGACATTAGAGATGAGTACTTATCAAGCAGCTTTACTTCCACTTGGTGAAAATCAGCAAGTAACTATTAATGGTGAAGGGAACTTTCTCTTCGTAAAATAGGTGATCTATGAAAAAGCTTATTTGGATTCTTGTGTTAACACTAACTTATTCTTGCCAAAAGAAGTCGGAAGTCACTTATACAAAGCAAAGGGTCGTGATTAAGCCTACATGGTCTGGAGTAGATAACTTAAAAATAATTAAATGGAGAGTTGGACTGATGAGGAATTTAGTAATTTCTCGAGGTGTGCAAATTACTATTCGTTTACCGCAGTTAGAAAAGAAAGATTTAAAATACCTAGTAGATAAGTTTGGTGTTGATAGCTGGATCATAAAAGTAAAAAGAAAAGGCATGATGAGATACGAGACGATGGGATATTTCTACATACCTCTCATTCTTCCTGGCCAGAGAAATGCCATGAGAATCAATCAAATGAAAGCAGGAAGTTTTAAAGTCTACTATGCTTCTTCAGCAGTTTCCGAAAGGCTTTCCAATCTTCCTTGCCCAGCTTTTAAACATGATTTAAAAATTGAAAAAGTTGAAATTCAAGACTCTAAACCTCTTATTAATCATATAATCGTTTCACCAGCAGAAGAGAGTCGAATACTTTCTAGGGTAGAGGAGTTTAGTTATTCCAATACTGTTCTCAATGGAGGAAAAGAGTTAAGAGGAGATTACTTTATAGAGATAGCTTTTTACAATAAAGGAAGGAAGAATAAACTTTCGAACTTTGTTGAGTTGAATGGAACAGCAAGAGTCTTAAGGGAGAGATCAAATCCCATTGCTGGCTGTGAGAGTTTTCGTATACCTCCTTTTAAAGAGGGTGAAGATTTAAGACAAAAATTTAAGTGGAATAAGTAGAAATTGTAGACCAAAAAAAAAGCCCTTGCGGGCTTTTTTTATTTCTGATTACACGTAAGGGGGTACGTGATCTCATGTCCTTTAGCTGTTCTTATTGTAAGGTAATCATTTAATTCTGAAAATTTACTAACGTTACCAACATGTATTTCATGTCTTTGACCCCAGTAGTGGAGGATCTTAGTAAAGCCATTATTCTTTCTCTTTGTTCTTAAAGTCTTCGCCGAGGCAACCATACGTCCTCTTTCTGTATCTTCTAAGAAGCTCACTTTATTATTAAAGATAACAAATGATTTTTTCATTCTTGGTGTGTGACACTCAATCTTTCCATGTACAGCAGCTCTCGCTTGAATAACCTGCATAAAGGATAGTGTTAAGATTGTGAAAAAAATTGCTCTAATTGTTTTCATAAAAGTCTCTCTAGTTTATTTATTTCTATTTTCTACTGTTATATAAGCAATGCCCGTGCCAAGAGTTTTAATCATGTATTTGGATAGTTAGAGGGTCCTATGTATAAAATAAGTTCAGTACTGACTAAAAGTTAGACAATATTTCGCTCCTTTACCTATTTGATATTTTCATTAAAATGGACTTAGTAAACAAAGTTTGGAGGTACCCATGAAAGGGTTAGTTCTCGTTATTTTAAGCCTATTCACTTTAACTTTCAGTGCCTTAGCAAGTGATGGAGAAGTTATCCGCCTGTCGGGGAAATTTGTTATAAAGAAGAATACTAAGATGTCGCGCAAGTTTGGGACAAAGTACTTCTTTCAAATCAAAGATGAGAGCGGCAAGACATTTGCCTATCCAGTGATAGTTAAAGCACAAAAACTAAGAAGCTTAATTGCTAAGAACTCCAGAGGGCTCTTTACTATCGCTGCAACTCCTTCGCAAAAGAGAGTGCAAGTAGGTGAAGTCGCTAGCTTTGTGCATGTCTTAGTAGTGAGTGAGGCACGCACGTTTAGTTTGAAGAGCTTGGGTGTTATTCCAAAGAATAAAATGAATCAAGTTGAACCCACGATTCCCTACTATCATCGAAAGGAGCCTAATAGATCTCCTACTTTTCAAATTACTGACAAGGCGGCTAATTCAATTATCTTCGCCGCAGGAGCAGCTATACTAGGTTCCATGCTAGTTAATTAGTCACAATAAAATGTATTAATATGTAATTATTTTAGGTAGTCACAACTCTTGTGGCCCTCTTTCCAAATATCCGCTAAAAGACTCTTCAATCATTGTTTATAAGTTGATGGGATGGCCGTGCTCTTTAATTAGAGCTAGTTCTAAAGTGGTGTTGGTTTCCTATTTGTGTTGTGTGATTTAGAGGTCATCCATTCATCAGCTTCTTATATATAGGCCTCCCCATGTGGGAGGCCATTTTTTTAAAGTTCTTTTTGAAAAATCTTTATAATAACACTCTTCCAAAATTTAGTCTTTTGCTTTTCATTAATAGGTCTTGCAAGTAACTTATAATCTGCAATGATGCTCTTAATCTTTTGATTAAAATCTCTATCCCAAACAATGAGTGCATTTTCAATGTCGTGAAAGAAACTTCTTTGATTGAAATTTACTGATCCCATGGCCACAACTTTGCCATCTACTAGGAAGAGCTTAGAGTGTAGGATGTCAGCAGGATTGGTGTACTCAAAGACTTGTATGTTCTTGTAGAAGCGATTTACAGACTTCTTGTTCACATCTGAGAGGATTATATCTGCAGTGTCTCCTTCGAGATCAAGCCTTGTTATAAGATCTATTTTTACGCCTCTCTCAATCGCCCTAGACATCGCCTTTGAAAGCTTATCTGTGAGATTAAAGTAAGGAGTAGATATACTGATTTCCTTAGTGGCCGAATCAATGAGTTTTACGTAGTACTTCTCAAGAGCGTGACCGTCTTTGTAGGGAAAGGACATGAAGTGGCGGACAATAGGTCCATTAGCCGTCTCGAAATACTCTGCATCTATTTCATGCTTATTTTCTAAATTTAAATTATAACTTCTTGCCAGGTAACTCTTATGATCATAATCAAAGAGAGTGTAGTAGTGTCCAGCAAGAGTATTTATAAAAGCGGGATCTTTAATCTCCACTTCAAAATCTGTCCATCTAGCAAATCCCTCATCCTTTCCATCTCCGTATTGTACAAGATCTGGGTATTTAGAAAGGTCTGGTTTAGATTTAAAAATAAATCCATCATGAATATTTCTTCCCCCTAGAACAACTGAGTTGTTTTCAGGATGAGAATCTGATTGAGTGAGTAATAATTTAATATGCATAGTTCTATGCAGTTTTGAAATCATCTCGTTAATACCAATTGCTCTTCCATCGAATTTATAGAAGTGTACTTTCACATTGGGATAGAGATCATTTAATTGTTTAAGTTTCTTTACGTCTTTATCTAGAGAGATAACACTTGAGACGACAATTTTTATCTCAACTCCTTTCTTAGCGTGATGTTCTAGCAGTCTAATTAGAGTTGCCCCGTAGAAATCGTATCTAAAGACTAGGTATGAAATTAAAATACGATCAAGCTGTGGCATTTCTGAGAAATCTAGAGGGTAGAACGGGTCTTGAGTTTCGATCATGGCATCAGGAATATCTCTTCCTAGTAAGGACTTGGCCTTGGACTTTAGTCCTTCAATCGCGTCTTCAAGGGTGCGGATGCCAGCTATTTCTTGTGGGCAAGTCATAGATTTAAAGTCTTTAGTGAGGAAATGACTCTTAAGCTTTTCATTTCCTGAATACTTTGGAAGTGAACAAACCTGAAACTTATTTCTAAGGGATTTCGTCTTTTCTGGAATGAAGTTTATAGCGTACTGATCTTTCGTTTCAGGATTAGAGAAAGTAAGCGAGCATTTTTTTGATTTACTATTCAAAAAGACTTTAATGCTTTGAAGTTTCTTCTTGTCGTCATTGTACCAGTTAAAATATTTAGATTCTTTGGCATCTAATGACTTTTTTAAATAAACAGATTTGAATTTAAAGGGACCTTCACAATTCATTTGAGCTTGAAAATACTCCTGCTCATCGTTATGTGTAAGATCAATTTCAAAATTCTTATAGGCGTGAAAAGGAACGTTGTAGGTCTTTCCTTTCGAAGTCTTTGTGACCATGTACTTACTTAGATCTTTTATAGCAATAGCATCCTTAAAATGAAAAGATCCATTCCCGGCCTCTACGAACGAATACATGGGGAGAGTGGAGCCCTCGCTCACCATATGCTTTTTAGAGTTATAGGATTTTTTTAGAGTCGAGATTTCCTTTGTCAGTTTTCTAATTTTATTCTTATGATTTCTTACTTTTCTTCTATTGCCCTGATTATCAGGAATCATGATTTTATTTAGCATGGTTCTCTGGTCTTCATAGACTTGAATCATTCTCTGATCTTGATACATGTCTTTGAGAACAGTCTCATCACTAGTACTAGCGATTGTTCGCCCTGGGTGGGGGACGCTAGAGAAGTAAGAGCAAGAGGAAGTTAAACTTAGAATAAATAGTAGTGTCGTAGTTTTTTTCATACCTGACTTGTCGGTAATACTAAGATTTTGTTTAGAATGGTTTGTTAATGTTTTCAGTGAGTTAGGTGCAGAGAATTAAAAAAGCCTAGTTAATATCTAAGTACTAACTAGGCTTTTATAAAAATGGTCGGAGCGAGAAGATTTGAACTTCCGACCCCTTCACCCCCAGCGAAGTGCGCTGTCAATCAGAGGTAAAGCTCTGCAATTATTTAAAATGGGTTTCTAAACAGAACAATTTTCTGTATCCACCACCATTGAAAGCTTTGTGTCTGGTCTCTTGATCGCTAGGCATTTCTGTCAATATTAAAAAGCTAGTTTGATTTTTTTCTTATTGAATTGGTTGTTTGAGAGTTGTTATTCTTGTTGATGATTTTTTGTTTTGAGTAGAGTTAGTCTTAATAGAAGGTTATTGAGATTGCTGTTTAGATTAAAAGCAAGATTGAAGTGTATTTTATTATTGTGGAGAACCCTGAATATCTAAATATTGATTTTTAGTTTGTTCTGGAATAATTGGGAATTCAGTAGGAAGTAGGAAGTAGGAAGTAGGAAGTAGGAAGTCGTTTCATTTAGTAAAAAGGTTAATAGGAATTTGTTCTAAGCTATATTGAGAAATATTTTTTAAAAGAGACAATTAAACTGATACATATAAATACACTAGAGTCATTTATTGCATACTCTTCAATTATGTCTTGCGATAGTGCATGCTATTTCAGAAAACCATAAGAAGGTGTTGCTGCCATTTTTAATCTCTGTCTATTCTTATCGTAAGCTTTAGTAGTGTCTACTGATGAATGTCCAGCCCATGTTGCGACCATATAAATATCAACACCATCATCAAGTAATTGTGTAATGTAGGTAGCTCTGAAACTATGGGGAGAGATCTTAATCTTTATTGGAGAGTCTTTAATTATCTTGATTATAGTTCTGAAAATTGTTGATTCATTAACAGGTTTCTCGTTTTTTTTCTTAGTTGATTTGTGATAGTAGTTTGATTGAAATAAGTAATCATCATTAGTCATCTTAAGTTCAATTCTCTTGGAAAGGTTTTCCTTGTAGTTCTGAATGAAGCTATAGAGATAATTGTCTACAGGAATAACCCTAGGCTTATTTCCTTTACCAATTACTTCCAGAACGTAAGTGTCATACCTTGAATTGTACTTGAAGCTTCCAAATTTAATCTTACCTAGTTCCACACATCTCACCCCAGTTAAAGCTAGGAGCATTGCTGTCATCTGTGAAATCAACTTTTTAGGTTCATTCAACTCTTCAGAAGGGTAAGTGTTAACTATTGATCTGATTTGTTTTGGTGAAAGTGCAATATAGTCACTCTCATTATTAGGTTTTGGAATTGATATAAGAACACTTTCATCTTCAGGTATAACTCTTTTTATCTTTAAGAATTTCCAGAAACTTCTAACGTGTGACCACCTAGCGGCAACAGTATTTTCACTTATCTTTTTACCTGAAATGGTTGCGGCATCATTGACCAAGTAGCTCGCGTAAGCTGCAAAGTGATAACTCTCAACTTCTCTTGGGTGTTTAATATCAGGGAAACTTTCAGTAAGGAAATCAAAGAATTCTGTAATCACACTAAATATAGTTGTTTGTAGATTCTTATTGGTAAATCTTGTTAAGTGTTCTTCTAGAAGTGCTGGTTTGATATTTGTCTGTGTGATTAATTTCATAGTGAACTTCTAATGTAAGAGGGAAGGTAATGACCCATAGAATAGCAGATGGCCATACCAATAACCGTTTGAATTATGAACAGTATTTTATTCAACCGATTTGAATTGGTGTCAATAAAGAAAATTCCAAATACTATTACTAATCCAATTATGGATAATGAAAGAGGTGTAAGTAGTTCGGTCATGCGGTCTCCTTTTATTCATAAACTAAGGCAAGTGTAATATTAAGTTTAGTGCCAAGTTGAAATCAACTAAGCATTTATTTCATAATAGCAGCATTAATTGTATTAATTATGCAATCTATGAATAAATTACATTTTTTACTTATTTTGAGAGGTTATGATTTGCCTTCAGTCATAATTGGTGGTCAATCAAGTGTTTGAATGGTGAAAGGTAGAGATGTTGAGGGGTCGGCAAGTTGTGTATTAATTCAAAGTGACTAACTGTTTGAAATCATAGGTAAGTAGTGACTTTTTCAATGTTTTCAAAGGCTGAGAGAGGATGTGTGATTTTGGTCTGTAGATAGAGGATTAGACTACAGGGGATCCTCATAGGAGAAGTAGAGTCTTCTTTAGAAAGGATTGCTATAAGTGAGTGAATTTAACTATTAAGTCACGAGAATAGATTGCACATTATTACTGATTAAATTGCAATCTATTCCAATCTGGAACAATATCAGTATGTTAGGAGTTTATAGAGAGTGTGGCAGCCAAGTACCCGATATCATTATGAGATACGCTAAGTCTTTGAAACTAGGTGGGTAATGCAATATCAGGTAGTTGAATCCGCCTACGTGATATCGGCCACATAGGGGGGGTGGGGGCCACCGTTGCGCCCGAAGACGCTGACCATCCTCAGTAGCAATTTTTTTCAACCCCTACCCTTTTGGCCTACCTAGTCATTCAGCTCCTTTATTATCAAGATAACAAGCAAGATAATTTCCAGTAACTGCTCAATATTGTTAGCCATACACAATCTCCTATATGGATCATTGTTAATCCATACAACCCCAATAGAGCGAATTCTGAGGTAGGCCTAAATATAATTTTTAGACTACTTGAAGACATGGGAGTATTATTCAGCCATGAAAAACAACCCACTATTTAGTCGCCTCAACCATCCCTTCCTCGGACCCATACTCACCACTTTTATCTATTGGCACTGGAAAGCATTCATTACCTTGATTGATGTTACTCAGCCTTATAGCGCCAGGATCAGCTCTATTGAAGAGTATCTTGCAGTGATGAATACAGTTTACGATTTTACCTGGAATGTCATAGTCCCTGTTCTTATTGGTTCATTCTATGGAGTCTTTGTTCCTATCCTGACTGAAGGTCTGAGGAAGTGGGTGACGAATCGGTCTGCCACTCTTAGCTCTTGGGTTGAGCATAAGTTTCAGCACAATAATTACCAGGAAAGGTTTGACCGTTTAATCACTCTCAATAGTGAACTAGGTAAGGCCAAGGGAAGACTTTCTCCTTCCATTGCTTCTCTTGATAAGTGCCTAGAGGGATTAACTAGTCAGATTGAAACAACCTCTCTTTCCAGGAATGAACTAGAGTCCCTTAAGGTGATAATTGCGCAGTTCACTGAAACAGATAAGGTGTTCAAAGCTAGTCTTGCCAAGATTAATGAGCCATACCAGTTTGGTGATCAGGGTAAAAAATCATAGGATCCACATAGCCCTATTTTTTAAACAAACTGCAATCTACAGCTGCAGAGTTAGAGCTCTAACTTTGCTAGTTTTTAAAATAATATATATAATATCCTCGAGACCGTTGACCGCTCCCATTTTTCCCATACCCTATTTTTTTGACCCATTAGGCTATCAGGTGAACATTTTGCTCATTCTTGCAGAAACCCTATATGCGGTTATTGTTTAGACATGAAAAAAATAATACTAAAACACATGCTTAAAAACCCATTCTTTCTGTCAGCACTGTTCTTTTCCATCTGTTTCCATTGGAGACTGTTTGTCATCCTGTCTTCTGTAACTGAGAAGTTTTCAACCAGGATAACTGCCGCAGAGGAGTATATTAATGGGACCGTAATTAGCCTTGATGCCTTCATGCTTTACTATGGTCTTCTTCTTGTTGTTATTGCTTTTTTCTCAATTCTTGGCCCTGTCATTGCTACGCTTTGGGCAGTTAGGATCAAAGTCGCGCAAGCAAGGGTGAAGAATATAGCAGAACTCGCAAACCAGCCTGAATGCTATAAGGACAAGCACCAAAAGATGGAAGCCTTCATTGAGAAATGCCTGTCTGAACAAAATGAACTCAGTCATGTCCTACAGAAAGCTTTGGATAGTTCACAGGAACCTTGTGCTGCCCCTGGGAAAGACAAGGAATGATAGGATCCACATGTGCCAATATTTAAATAATTTACAATCTCATTCTGTAGAACTATCACCTTTCTTGTGTGTGCAGTGAGCAATAGCTAAGGGTCAACAAACAGTAACTCATGACAATTGCGATGAGCGTAAAGTTTTTTTGATTTAGGGGGTTGCTTTTTCCTTAGCGATCTATAGCCTCTTTAAATCTCCTCACATAGTTTTTCTTTTTAATAACTAAGATTCTTTTATTTCTGAGTCCACCCAAGTGGGCTGTCTTTTACTTTTACTCTTTTATATCTCTCATTTCCTTGGGTTGTTACATATATATCTGAACTACTGGATTAGCCTTTGGGTGTCTGTCCTATTACTGTCCTGACCCATTGCTGTAATTGTGACTGTTATTATGGTGGCTTCAGATAGGTATGTAACTGTTATGGTCATTGTCATGGACCTTCAGGTAGCAGGGGAACTGTTACTGTCCTATTACTGTTACCAATACCTTCAGGTGGAAGAATTGCTATGACCGTGCTTTCCTATTCAGACAGGTTTGTATCTATGTTTAGTTTTTAAATTTAAGAGCTATACTTGTCCCAAGAAAGGAGCAAGACAAGAAAGGGGATCTTTCAAAATGTTAAATATAGTGAGAGAGGATATTCTTTAGTGATATAGCAACTTGAGTATTATGCTTAAAGTTAGGAGCATTACTTGGCAGCAGTGGCATATGACAAGAGCAGGATATATTAAAAAGTTGTAGGGACTTTCAATCTGTAAGAGGGGAGGAGATTGGTGGTTTAAATTAGAGTGGTCGGGGCGAGAGGATTTGAACCTCCGACCTGATGACCCCCAGCCATCCGCGCTACCCCTGCGCTACGCCCCGATATTTAATTAAACCATGTTAAGCTTATCCTCAATTCTTTGTAAAGCATCGTTTTCCAAAATCCATCCTATATAATTTTCTTGCGCCACATCTACACTGTCACCAATAAGCATGGCAATATCAGAAATTGATAAACCTTTATTTAAACACATCTTGGCAAAGCTATGTCTCATTATGTGGTTTGATATGTTCTTTCTATTGGTCCCAGATATTGTTGCTTTCAACCTTCCTTGAAAAGCTTTCAGTGAGGCTTCAACAACTCTTTTACTTAATGCTTCTCTGTTCTCTTGCTTGAGAGATAGGCTGTAATTATAAACCCATCTGTCCAAAGCTTCTAGGCCCTTAGGGTAAACTATTGTTGTTCTTCTTTTTCCATTCTTTGGATCATCATAAGAAAAGTCTCTCATCATCTGTTCAGATATAAATAGGCGAGTCTCGCCACGGTAACATTCTTCATTGAGGGCAAAGAGTTCACCAGTTCTGATTCCAGAATAATACATAACCGTAACTGCATCTCTATCAAACTGAGTTTTAAGAGTACTCAAAAGAAGGGTGAGTTGTTCCTCATTTATTGCAACAGGCTCACGCTTCCTGACTCGCTTTTTAGAAAGAGTGTAATCTCTGTTTAAATGTTTCATTAGTTGATTGAAGTCTTTAATTACTCCATTGTAAGCATTGGGTGTTGATGTATCTTTATCAATTAGTTTTTTTGCTGTTTCTATATCAACAGTAAGAAGTGATTCACTTCCAAGTAATCTCAAGACCCTTATGAACTTATGTCTAGCTGTTATTTTTGTGGTGGTTTTCAGGTTGTCTTTATGCTCATATCTTTCTTGCCAAAATTTCTTGAACATTCTCATATTAACGTTTGAGACTTCACCCTGTTCATTGTTAGCAATCTTGTATTTTATCTGCATCTTCTTCTTGAGTTTATCAACCAAGTAAAGAGCATGATTATAATCAAACTCATCAGAGTTTAGGCCATGATTAATGCGCGTAAGTTCTGGGGAATCTATTGTTGGCTGGGTACGTTTGCCTTCAATATCTGTCCTATCAAGAATGAGTTTAAAACTCTTTCTACTTCCAGTGGGTCTTCTTACTGTCACCCTTTGTCTTATAAAATAGCTCATTCATTCCCCTCATTTTGCGGTAGTGAAATCTACCACTAGCCAGAATAAGTGTCTACCGCTTAACTAGAACGAGTATTGTTTGTGGGGGTTTTGAGTGGGGTATTGTCATCCCCCAGCGAAGTGCGCTACCCCTGCGCTACGCTCCGACAATTCTTCAATAAATATAAATGGTAGTAATGAATAAGTCTATTTATACTTAAATTATGAGTGAAGCTTTAAAAAATAATTATGACAAAGAGTACGTGCAAAGAGTTGCGCGAAGAACGAAAGAAAATTTCAAAAGTTTTAAAGAGAATGAATTTGTTAAATTTGTTCTAGACAAACATTGGAAGGATCTTGAACTCAAAGATCGCATGAAGAAAATATCTAATTCTCTTTATGAATTTCTTCCCAAAGATTATGAAAGAAGTTTAAAAATTATTCTAAAAACAGCTCCCGAATTTGGTGGCTTTGAAGGAATGCTTTTTCCTGACTTTGTAGAGACCTATGGATTTGATAAAAAGAATTGGGAAGTCTCATTGAGTGCGTTAGAAGAATTAACAAAATATTCAAGTTCTGAATTTGCTATAAGACCTTTCATTGATACGGATGCAAAACGAGTTTTTAAATACATATTGAAATGGGCTAAATCAGATAATCAACACGTAAGAAGACTTGCCAGTGAAGGCTCTAGACCTAGATTACCTTGGGCGATGGCGCTTTCTGAATTAAAAAAAGATCCATCTCAAATTCTTCCTATCTTAGAAATTTTGAAAAATGATCCTGAACTCTATGTGAGAAGAAGTGTTGCCAATAATTTAAATGATATTAGTAAAGATCATCCTCTCATTGTGATTGAGACCGCTAAAAAATGGCTTGGTAAGAGTGAGGATACAGATTGGCTTATTAAACATGCTCTTAGAACATTACTTAAAAAAGGTGAGCCTAAAGCTTTAAAATTATTTGGTTATCAAGATATAAAATCTGTTAGTGTGAAAGACATTATTCTCAAGAAGAAAAGTATTAAAATAGGATCATCCCTAGACTTTAATTTTTCTTTGAATTTAAAAGTAGAATCAAAACTTAGAATAGAATACGCAATTTTCTATGTGAAAAAAAATGGCTCTCTTTCTAAGAAAGTCTTTAAGGTCACTGAGAAGACTTTTTCAAAGGGAACTGTGAGTTTTTCTAAGTCTCAATCCTTTAAAGAGATGAGTACTAGAAAACATTACCAAGGGGAGCATTTTATCTCTATTATCATAAATGGTGTAGAGAAAAAGAAAATAGCTTTTAAAGTTTTATGAGTTGGTATGTATATATAATAGAAACAACAACTGGTAAGTTCTATACGGGAATTACAACTGATGTTGAGAGACGTTTTCTTGAGCACAAGGACGATCCTAAGAAAGGGGCAAAATTCTTTCGAGGACATACGCCAAAGAAAGTTATTCATACTGAAGAATTTGAAAATAGGTCTCTTGCTTCAAAAAGAGAATATGAAATAAAGAGTTTAACTAAGAAGCAGAAATTATCTTTAGTAGGTAAGGTCTAGCTTATTCTTCGATGGGTCCATCGTAAATTTCAATTTCTTCTTCGTCTTTGTTCCACGGGTTTTGCAGTTCAGCAGGAATAGTGGGATCAATTTTTGATTTAAAATCATAAGGGCAATGGGCACAACCACTCTGACAACAGTGTCCACGTTCTGTGTGATACTTCTCTGTAAAAACCATAAGGCCTTCAGAGTTTAAATAATAGTGGATGCTTTCAATCAATTTCTTTGTCATTACAAAGAGTTTATAACACGTTGGGTAAGATGAAAAGATGTTACTGGATACAAAAAAGCCTCCGATTCCGGAGGCCTAACGCGTGTGTATAGATTTTATTCTATAGAAAGAGGGGAAGACTGGACATTCATCGTTCAGTAAACCGCTCTTGAGTTGGTGAGTTCTACCACTGCAGAATTCCCTAGGCAAGTAAAAATGTTTAGAATATTCTATTACTTTCAACAAAGAGCAAAATCTTCCAGAACTTAATAAATTTGAAGGTTTAAGAAGAATTTTATAAAATTAGTACATTATCAAATTTCAAAAATACAGAGGATTCCAAATGGAAAATGCATGGTTTAATCATTATCAAAAAGGTGTACCTAAAACAATTGATGTTTCTAAGTACAATTCGATTCCAGAAATATTAGAAGAGTCATTTTCTAAGTTTTCAGATAAGCCGAGTTTTCATTGTATGGGTAAAACGATTACTTATGGAGAGCTTGATCTTCAAAGTCGTAAGTTTGCTTCTTATTTACAAAATCAACTTAACTTAAAAAAAGGTGATCGTGTTGCCATCATGATGCCTAATATTCTTCAATATCCAATAGCGCTCTTTGGAATTTTACGAGCTGGAATGGTGGCGGTGAATGTTAATCCACTCTATACGGCAAGAGAGCTTGAGCACCAATTAACGGATTCAGGTTCTAAGGCCATTATCATTTTTGAAAACTCTGCAAATGTCCTACAAAATGTTCTTGCAAATACCCCGGTAGAGCATATCTTAACGACACAAATTGGTGACATGCTTAAATTTCCAAAATCAATGGTCGTTAATTTTGTGATTAAGAAAGTTAAAAAGATGGTACCCAATTGGAATATTCAAGGTGCCAAGAATTTTCTGGATTGCTTAAAATCAGGTGATGAAACGAAATTTATTAGACCTGAAATTAAAAGAGAAGATACAGCATTCCTTCAGTATACTGGTGGAACTACAGGTGTATCAAAAGGTGCGGAGCTTATTCACAGTAATATTCTCTCAAATCTTGTTCAGGCAAGAGCATGGCTATCTCCTGCAACTGAAGAGGGTAAAGAGATTATTATCACTCCACTTCCTCTCTACCATATCTTTAGTTTGACTGCGAATTGCTTTACGTTTTCTACGCTTGGTGCTCTAAATGTTTTAATTACTAATCCAAGAGATATGCCTGGTTTTGTAAAAGAATTAAAGAATTGGAACTTTACTGCTCTTACAGGTGTGAATACTTTATTTAATGGTCTTTTAAATACTCCTAGTTTTTCTGAAGTAGACTTTTCAAGTTTAAAGCTGACTCTTGGTGGTGGAATGGCTGTTCAAAAAGCTGTTGCTGAGAAGTGGGAGAAAGTAACTGGAGTTCCACTTGTTGAGGCTTATGGTTTAACTGAAACGTCTCCAGCCGCTTGTATTAATCCTTTAGATATTAAAGAATACACAGGATCAATTGGTCTTCCTATTCCTTCTACTGAAGTTGTTATAAAAAATGACGAAGAAGAGACTTTAGGTGTAGGCGAGATTGGAGAGATTTGCATCAAAGGTCCTCAAGTAATGAAAGGGTACTGGAATCGTCCTGAAGAAACGGCAAAAGTCATGTCTAAAGATGGTTTCTTTAAGAGTGGAGACATCGGAATCATGGACGAAAAAGGATTCTTCAAAATAGTTGATAGAAAGAAAGATATGATTCTTGTTTCTGGATTCAATGTTTATCCTAATGAAATTGAAGATGTTGTTTCACAACATAATAAAGTATTTGAATGTGCTGCAATTGGAGCACCAGATGAAAAGTCTGGTGAAACTGTAAAACTCTTTGTTGTGAAGAAAGATGATACTCTTACAAAAGAAGAGATTAAGGCCTATTGTAAAGAGAACCTAACGGGATATAAAGTTCCAAGGATTATAGAATTTAGGGATGACCTTCCTAAATCGAATGTTGGAAAGATACTTAGAAAAGATCTTAGAGATACATAATCAAAAGGCCCTCCTAGAGGGCCTTTTTTTATATATTAAATGTTGTGAAAAATATCTTAACGACAAACTTTTAAATTCAATCCAAGGTTAATTCTATAAACTCCAAGAGGACTTGAAAGATATACGTTTCCTTTCGAATCAATCCTCTGCCCACTGAAGTATTTAAACTTAGTCACATCAATGGCATCAATAACTTGAATTTCTTTTCCGTTTTTTAGAACTGACCAACTAATGAGTTTCTTTCCTTGTTCATCGTTATGGCTTCCTAGAACGACTTGGCATTTCTTATACATTGTAGATTCTCTAGGAAATTTAATAGAAAGATCAATTGTCTCAAGGCGATTTTCATTTGGATTATTCATATCAACTTGCATTAGTTGATTTGAGAGAACTCTAAAGTAGTAAGCCTTCTTATTGTTCATATCAAAAGTTACATTTGAACCATACTCTCTTATTAGAGTTGTTTCATTACTTCTAGCAAGCTTACTTCCAGCAAGTGCATTTCCAGATTTGGCATCTAGTATAAGGGGAAGGTTGCGAGGCATTCTTTGCATGAGTAGACCGTTGGATGTGTATACTTTATTGTCTCTTACTTTTAATCGAAAAGGTCCACTTATGAGATCAAACTTCTTTGTGATTCTAGGTCTTGTGAATCTTGGGAAAGAGTATTGTAGAATGTGTCTTTGAAAAGTTGATCCAATCCAAAGTTTAGGATGATTTTTTTCAAAGGTCACATCAATTCCAGCGCACATGTAATCTGATTCTGGGCCAAAGTATATTTTCTTTTTCTTTTCAGGATTTGAGATGTGAAAGAGAACAGCAGCATTACCCATATCGTAGCAAGCTGCAAACCAACCTTCTTTATGAAGAGCTGTGACACTTATGATTCCAGCATCTAAATTAACTACGTCTACATTATTTAAGCTGGTTGTATTGATAAGAGATATTTGTCCTGTTCCTACTTTGTCAGCAACAATTAGTGTGTCACCATACATCTCTATTAAAGGAGAAAATCTATTCTTTCCTTTATAGATAAGCTCAAAAGATTCAGTCTTTGCAGCAAAAGTTTGAATGGAAAGTAGGCTTAAGATTAAAATTAACTTCATTATAGTCTCTCAGTTTTTAGTTCCAAAATTAATGATAAACAGATGATTTAAGAACGTCTTTAAATGTAAGCTGATATGAGTATTAGAGTCATTTTGACTCTATGTGATATTTTTAGATGTAAGTCATATTTACTAAGTGTCTGAAACTATAAGTGCATTTATGGTTTTACGCGGTAAGAAAAAAGTTTTTCACAAAAAAATATAAATAATCTTTCCTTTTTTTTACTTGGCGCGCTAATCATACTTAACTTTCAAAATCACACTATATTTGAAACATCAGGAGAGGAAATGAAAAGATTAGCTATTCTAGGCTTAATGACTATTGTCGTTCTTTCATTTGCGTCAGTTGAAGTTGAAGCTGCAAGAGCTTGTAGGCAAACAAACACTTGTGGGCAAAACAACAACAGAGGTAATGGAAACAGAAACGGAAATGTTAACCGTGACAGAAACCGCAACGGAAACGGAAGTGTTAACCGTGACAGAAACCGTAACAGAAACAGAAACGGAAACGGAAACGTAAACCGTGACAGAAACCGTAATGGAAATGGAAACGGAAGTGTTAACCGTGACAGAAACCGTAACAGAAATGGAAACGGAAACGTAAACCGTGACGGAAACCGTAATGGAAACGGAAACGGAAGTGTTAACCGTGACAGAAACCGTAACAGAAATGGAAATGGAAACGTAAACCGTGACAGAAACCGTAATGGTAACAGAAACGGAAATGGAAACGTTAACCGTGATAGAAACCGTAACGGAAATGGTCATGTAAATAGAGACCGTGTACGTGATAGAAATGCTCGTATCAATAGAAGAAACAATAGAGATTACCGTAGAACGAGAAGAGCCAATGCTCATAGAGCACACGGACATAGACCTAACTGGCACAGATCAAACTATGTATATGCTAGACACAACCACAGAACGCATAGGTACAATAGAACTCACCATAGAAGATGGAATACTCACCGTAGTTACCACAGATCAGTTCCTTACAGAGATATCTATTTCAATAGATGGTTAAGAGTAAGAGTTTCGTGGAACGATGGTTACATCTGGCACAATAATTACCCCTGGTACACATATAATGGTTATAGACACCGTTACTCACATGTTGACCGTTGTAACTATGAATTAATTGATGGATTTAGTAATACTGTTGAGAGAAATTACAACAACTACTCTTGTTCAACTGGCTACGATTTATGTGCTAGCAAGAGAGATCAATTAAATAGCTGGTCAACTAGCTACAGATATTTCTGTTCTGAAAAATTAGAGGGAACTTTCTCTGATTATAGCTATGATTATAATGACGACTTCTATGATGATATCTTTTCTGATGACTCATACGGAGATAGCTACGATGACTCATATTCTGATGATTGGGATAGAGACTTCTATGATGACTGGAATTAATTAAGAAGTTATTTTGAATTCTATAAGGGCCTTTAGGGGCCCTTTTTTGTTGTAAATTTTTATTCTTGTATTAAAATAGTATTATTTAACTAAGGATAAGGTTTATGAAATTTGCGCTACTTGTTTTTCTCTTCTCTTTCTCAGCATTGGGTAGCTTTGCTGAAATCTCAAAAATTCATGGAAAAGTCATAGTTAATATTAAGACTATGGGTTCAAAGGGAATGTCATTAAAAGAAAATGATATTGTAGAAGCTGTAGGAAAAAGTTCTTATGTTGAAATTTCTTTTTCTTCAGGCCACAAGGTGAGAGTGAGAAATGGAAAAACAGTCTTAAGGAAAATCACAAATAATGAAGTGAATCTAAAATTGATCAAAGGTAAAATTTTTAGTTACGTAAATAAATTAAAACCAAATCATAAATTCCAAGTTACAACAAAGCATACTTCCATGGGTGTAAGGGGGACTATGTTCATGGTAGGAGCTGACGAAAAAGAAACTTATCTCTGTGTTTGTGAAGGTAGTGTAGTTTCGAAAAGAGATGGTAAGCAGTACACAGTAAATAAAGGTTTTGATCAAACCTTTAAGGAAAACTCTCTAACAGATCCACTGAAAGCAAATGACCAAATGATGAATATGGCCACTAGTGTATTCCTAGATATGGGTTACGACCTCTAGTTCAAAAACGGGTCTTCGGACCCTTCTTTTTCGTCTTTTTATCCTATTATTGACCTCTCAATTATACTTAACTAACTGTTAATAATCAGACACGTCTAAAAATTAGACACCCATGTAGATTTTAACCTGCTGTTTTTACACAATATATTCTCTTCATCTTGGCCTTTGTATTGCACTTAACTAGGTACAACCGTTCTAGGGGAACAATATGAAGAGATTTATCTCTATAGTACTCATTTACTTAATTTCTTTCCAAATGGCCTTTGCAGAGACGATTGCTCGTATTCCTGCATCTGAGAGTTATGGACATGAAATGAGCCTTGAAGACTTAAATAGTGAAATCACTAAATTTAAGGACTCAGTAAAAGGTAAGGATCTAAAAGCTGATTGTAATACTGATGAGGTTGATGCTCTCCAGGCTGCAGTTGATGAAGATTCTGAAAATAGTGAAGAAGTAGTAGAAGACCCTTTTGCAGATGATGGTTATGAAACAGTAGCTTATGAAGAGGATACAAAGAGTAACTGGGAAAAAATTCTTCAAGGAATTAATGAGGCTTCTTGTGGACAATATCTTTATACATTTGATGAAAATTTAACAAAAGAAAAAGCTGAGAAGTGTGAGACTAAGAGACAATTAGGTCATATTGAAAAATTTGCTATGGAGATGATGAAACTTGAAGATGAGGAAAAAGAACTTCCAAGTCTTGGAGCAAAAGATAAATTACTTAGAAGTCTTCATAAGAGAGCTGAAAGATTAAAAGATGAAGTGAGAAAGTACCTCTACGATGATGAAGTAGAGGAAGATAAGAGAAGAGAGTTATTAGTAAGTTACCTTGGAGGAATTCTACTTCCAATGAGAGATTTAGTTATCTCTAAGAGATCATATGTTGAAAGAGAGTATGATGGTGAATTCTTCTATGAGTCGCTTCTTCCTCAGTTTCCAACTGACCTTTTTGAAGAAGATGCTCTTGATCAAAGAAAACTTATTACACTTGGACCTAATGAAAAAACTGATCCGTTTCACTTAGAGATTGAAGATGAAAGCTGGGGAAAATCAAGACTAAGGTTTAATGAAAATGAAATTCTTTCTAGAGATGTTTTAACACTTGTTAAGACTCCAACTAAGAGAAACTATGTTAGAGCACTTAAGTGGTTCACTCTACACATGATGCTTTCTCAAGTTTATGTATATGAAGCTATGCTTGGTAATAAAGATGGAATTTCAGTTCCGAAATCTTGTCAGTCACACTTTAATGGAAATCTTCCTGAGAAGTTTAATTTTAAATTTACTGAGGAGCAGGGCAACACTTATATTCAAGGAATCATGTCAGGACATGGTTTAACTTTTAACTTACAAAATTATCAATATCTTGAATACTTCATGGATAACGCTGATAAAGATCCATTAAAAATGGGATACAGTGGACTTATGCCTTTTGAAGAATACAAGAGCTCTCTTAGAAATAAAGAAAAAGGAAGTTCTTTTACAAAAGCAGATATTGATGATGTTTCTCACTATGAAACAGTTATGCAAATGAAATTACCTCTTGCTATGCAGGTCTTTAAAGGAAAAACGAGAGGAAATTACAACAGAAGAACAAAGAAGCATACTCCTGCAAGAACTTATACTTATAGTATCGCTGAAGAATTTCAAAAATTCTTTTCAAAGCCTTCAGAAGAAAAAATTTATGAAACAAAACTAGCCGATGGAACAATGACTTCTATCAATACAGGTAGACAAAACTTATCAACATTTCTTACAGAATTAATGCAAAGAAAGGGAAAAACTCATTATACAGAGGTGATGAGTGAGAAACTTGTTAAAAAGTTAAAGAAGAATAAATCAGTTATTAAAATGCCTTCTCTTTACGGCTCTGCTGTATGGAGACAATGGGGACTTAAGAACCTAGCACTTTACTTAGAGTCTAAGAGAGATGTCTCTAAGAATGATAGTGTGTATAGAAAAGCGGCCATGGCCTGTTCAGTAAATCGTTCAATTGAGATGTGTAAGCCTGGTCGAGGGAAACACATTATAAATAATATGGCAGACTACTTAAAAGAGTTTGTTCAAAATGGTGAATTCATACCTCTTAGAATATTAGAAGAAATGAAGATGGATAAAGCTTATCCAGTGCTAGCTTTATTTTGGAATTATAATATGCATAATAACCCTGAGTTCTCTTTTGCAAACATGAGTGAATTCCATTTTCTAACAGGTCAGATGCAAGCACTTAACCCATGGGCGAGCGTAAGACTTAGTTACTTAGTCGCTCTAGATGAATTAGAGCATGTTCAAGCTGGAATAACTCCAAAGTATAATCAAACAAGTAGAGGAAGAAGGCTTTCAAAAGATACTTATAGACAGAAGAATAACGTTAAAAAACATATCACTATGCTTAAAGAAGCAGCAGAAGAAGCTGGTATCGATAAGACTTTAGTACCAAGTTATGCCAATAAAATTTTGGATGAAGATGAAAAAGAATACTTATGGAGTGACATTAGAGAAAGAGTTAATGAAGAAAATTCAAATCTATTTCAAACGAAGCTTGATGGTAAGACTTATTACTCTAAGCTTGAGAACCTCTCTTTTCAAACTCTATTAACGAGAGACAACGTAGAGTCTTATTCATCAAAGTCTAATAATCACCTCAAAAGTGAAACATGGGATGCGATTGATGATGTTTTAGAAAGTGATGAAGGACAAATTGGATCATTTTTCTTAGATCTTTATAAGAATAAAGGAAACTTAGATAAACAAGTTAAAATGTTTGAAGATTTTTCTGAAGAGAATGGAATCGATAATAAATTCTCAGCTAAGATGAACTTCTTATCTCTTGATAATGAAATTAAGGCGCCTATCTTTAAAGAACTTATTAAAGAAGCGGCCCTTGTAAGAAAGTTGGATGTACTAAGTAACTTAAGTGAATTTTGTAATATGGAACCAAATGATCACGAAAGTCTTAAGACATTATTTTATGCAACTTCAAAGGCACAAAATCAATTAAATCAAATGGCAGGACTTCCAGGAGTTCCTGAAAATGTATTAGATAAAATTAATTCAATGTCAGCTGATGAATGGACAGATATGTGGTTAGGATTAGGTGCTGGACTTCTAGGAGTTGCAGCAATCCTCATCGGAACAGCTTGTACGGGTCTCACAGGTGGACTATGTGCTCCTCTTGGTGTTGCTATGATTGTTGCTGGAACATCGGCCCTTGGGATGCAAATGACTCTAGTAAATAGAGAAGTTGATAGAAAGCTAGATGCAGATGTTAATGAAGCCAAAGTTCAAAAAATGGAAGATCTTGGATTTGCCACTTCTGGTAGTTCAAGCGAAGTTTCTAGATCTTGGGGTTGGGCAATATTTGAAACAGTATCTATTATTCCTCTCGTAGGAGTAGTGAGTCGAGCTGCAAAAGTAGGAGCAAAGCTTACTTATATCTCTGCCAAAACTATGGTGAGAAATACAGGTAAAGTTGGCTTTAAAGCAGCTTGGAAAATGACAGGTGTAGCTGGTCAGAAAGTAGTGACTGAAGCGGATGTGAGTTTTGCAAGATATGTCCTTGGTTTTAAATCTCTAAGAGATGACATCGCTAAGATGATCGGAAGAAATTCAGACGATGCTGCAAAAGCGACAAGTGAAATTGCTTCAGAATTTATGAAAAGCGGAGTTTCAGAAGAAGTTGTAAAGAATGCAATTTCAAAAATTGATGATGTAAAAGATCTCTATAAAGCTGGAAAGATTGGTGCAACTGAGATGGTTTCAAGAATTGGAAAAATCATTAAGCCACTAAAAGAATTAGCTAAGAAGGGTGGAGATGAGGTTTTTGAATATACTAGTAATGTAGTTGTAAGAGAAACGTCTCAAATGATTGATAAGAAAACTGCAGAAGTTGTTTCTGAGTACTTTGCTCACAATCCAAATGGATTAAAGAAGCTTCTAACGTCGTATACAACAAAGTGGTTCTCTAAACATAGTAAACTTGTTCATGCTAGAGCAATCATGGCAAAAGTTAATAAAGGTGAATACCTTTGGGGAACAAATTGGATTAGAAAACTAAGATTTGAAGAATTAGCTAAGAACGGCGGAAAAATCAATAAAATGATTGCCGGTCTTGATGAGGTCGCAAAGAATGGTGATGATTTATCAGAATTTCTATTAAAGAATATGGAAGACCTATCAGATATCTTTGTAAAGATACCTATGAGAAAGAGAGAACTACCTTACATGGTTCTCTTACAAGGTGGACCACACGTTGGTGGGGTTCTTAAGAACACTTCTGCGGCCTTTATAAATAAAGTTTCAGGTGCTGTTTACGATCTTGCTGATGGACTAATCATGAGAAAATTTCTCAATGCGAGAACAAGACTTGTATTCGAATCAACAAAAGCGACTGCAAGAGAAACTTTTGGACTTAGTAAGTATGTAGCAGCAGAGACAACTTTTGAAGCTCTTAAGGCCTTCGATAAGACTGTTGATGATGCTATTATTTCATCTTCAAAAGCGAAGTCAAAAAAGCTTGCCTTAGAGATGGATAAATTTAAAACTGCAGTAGCTGGTAAAGTTCATGCCTACGCTAAACAAAAGATTGATAGCAAAGGAATTTTAGCCTTTATCGGAACATTAAAGAAGAGTGAACAAGCCGCTTTTAAAGAATTTGTAGAAATGAGTCCTGATGCAATTAAGAAGTTACTCTTTAGTGCCAAAGGTCCTAAGCAGGAAGCGCTAGCACAAGTAATTTGGTCTTCGGCTCCAGTTGACGATATCTTTGATATGAAAAACCTTGGAGATATGGCCTATAAGGTAGTTAGAGAGCTCTCAGAGTATAATAGTGCAGGTGAGTTTGATAAATTCCTTAGTGCTCTTAAAATCTTAATTATTAGTAGAGACCCAGGTGTTGTAGAAATTATGTAAAAAAAAGGCCTCTTAGAAGAGGCCTTTTATATATCTACTTAAAGAAACAATTTTTCTTCTTTAAAAATTCTAATTGCTCATTCATGTAAGGATCATCTCCTGCTCGTTTCTTAAGTGCCGCGTAGAAGGCATCTTGCTTATCCGTTTTCTCACTGGCTTCAGCACTCGCTTCTTTAATGATTTTTGTCCATCCTTCAAGAACATCATCATCCATATCTTCAGAGAATAACTTCCAAAAAGTATGAGGATTTCTTGAATCAATCAACTGAGTAGTTCCATTGGCATCAGTACTATATTCCCTAATGGCATCGATTAATTCTCTTTGCTTCTTAGATCCTGCTTCTGATAGTCCTAGGAAAAGTCCTAGAGATCTTTCTTCTTCTGGTCTAAGCATTCTAGGATCAACCCTAGATAAGTCACCAAATTTGTTTTTAGACATTTTTGTATTGATAAAGTTTGTTAACTCTCTAGGCTTTCTCGGAAGAATCTTATCAAGAACTTTCTTAGCAGATGTGTTGTTTATTTCTTCTAAAGTAAACTTAAAACCATTTTTACTAAGAACATCACTCACGCACTGAGCACAGGCTAGAACAGTTGAACCTCTATTTCCGTGCCTGTTTGCTAAATAGATTAAGCTATTGATAGCATTTACCACATCAGCTTTCTTTACTTTGTCAGCAGGTTTATCTAGCAGAACTTCCAGAGACTTTCTCACCTTGATATCTTTTGATGATCCACCTAAATTTTTAAGGATATTTTGGATTTCTCTTTTTGTTGGAGCTTTATTTTTAAAGTTTAGTGCAACCAAAGAGTTTCTCACATAGCGTTTGACTCTAGGGATTGCCACAGCGTCAATACCATTCTTAGTTAACATTTCAGCAACACCTGAGTCGTTAATGAGAAAATCAATTAATTTTCCACCACCAGCTTGAATGCTTAATGATGAGAGTAGTACCAGAAGTAGTAAAATTTTTCTTAAAAACATAACCTCAATCCCGCTTGTTTTGGTTTTTATTTAATTATTCTATCAAGCTTATCGGAGTCAACTTAAAATGCTTTAGTACTTATTTGCGTGATAAATGGCTTAAATTACTTAATAAGAACTCAAGCATTTCCCTTTATAAGCCGAAAACACTATAGAGGTAGATTGAATGAGAAAAATAATTTTAAGTTTTATATGTGTACTTTGTTTAAGTATTTCCGCAGCTTCGTGGAAAGACTTGTATAAGGTAAGTTCAATTGGGAAAAAAGTCATTGTTTCTTATGATCCTGTTGAGAAAATTGTAAAACTTCAATATAGAAAAGGATTATTTGGGTCTTTAAATGTTCAAGAATATTCAGTCTCCAATTCAGTACTTATTGATGAGGCTTTAGCTGATATTGAACTACGTCTAAAGTCTAAAAACTTTTCTAAAGAAATTATAGAAGATGCAATAGATGAAACAACTAATTTAAAATATCTAAATGGTTCAAGCTGTCATATCGTTAATTTTGGTGTCGCTACACCTGAATCCGCTAAGGTCTTAGATCCTCTCATTGAAGAAATTACCTCAAAATTAAAAGAGCAAAATGAAGGGGTTGAAAGTCACTATCTCTTACAAATCAAACTCGAAGGGATTGGTGCTGTTGAATTACGAGCTGTCACAGATGACGAAGATAAAATTATACAGTTCTCTCTATACTCAAATTCAAAAGATTTGAGCCATTTGAAAATTGAAAAAGATGGTGACTACTATCATGTTACTGATAAAGAGAAGCATGTTTTTACATTGAATGTTTCAGGTGAAGATAGAGAGCGTTTGAGCATTCTTAGTCCTACGAAGAATAATGTTCAAAATATTGAAAGAGTTCATATTAAACTTGAAAAAGTTAAAAATGAGTATGTTGCAAATTCTTTTTCGAATAATAAAAAAATTAAATCACAGAGAAAGAAATACGTAGACCTAACTAAGGGCAGTGCAGATCATGAAGGAGTTTCTAGAGTTGCTGATACTAATAGGTTTTACAAATCTATACATGCTGATGAATTGAATCCATTTTTAAATGGAATGGTTATATCAAAGGAATTAAATTCGTTGGTAAACGAATCTTTTATTAAGTGTATGGATGAGCACTATCTTCTTTCTCTGGAAAATAATGAGAAAGATTTTGAAACTAAGATGAGACCATCCTGTATTAAAGAGTCCATGGTAGAGGGTTTCTTTAGCAAGATAAATAGATCTCAAAAGCTATTTTCAAGCCCTATAGATAAAGCTTTCTTATCTATTAAAGAGCAATATCTAACTTGCCTGCTTAGTAAAAAGGTATTCACTAAGAAACAAGATATGAGGATTTTTAATCATCCGATCTCTTCTTCAGAGGAATCAGTTTCTAAGTGTCTTTCAATTAGTTTAGATAGTATGGAAAAGGAGTATTTAAAAAGATCTTTTCAAGATAACGATGAAATTAAGTCTTTGGTTTCTGAAAGATACCTTTTAACTACAATAGAAAATGAGCTGTCTCGAAAGTTTGATAGTTGTCTAAAGAGTTCTAAGTCCAGTCGTACAGAATGTCGAAATCATGTTGAAGAACTTGCTTCTTATGAGTCTTTAAAAGCAATCCTTGTAAGCAAAGTAATTAAGGCAAAGAAAGGTGAGAAGTTTGCTGGTGAAATTCTTTCACTGATTGTTGAATGTGATAAGAGTAATAAAAAGACTTGTTTGAAGTCTGCGTTTGTGAAGATTGAAAATTCTTCACTAGATTATCATCTCGACAATTTGATGAAGTCTGTATTCCCTGACGATAAAGTTTCTTTGTCAAAATTGCAGACCAAAGATTTTAAATCAAGATACTCTGTATGTATTGAGGGTGTGGGGATTGAGGATCAAAGTTTACTTGAAGCTTATCAACTAATGACTGACAAATCTTATGAATGCGAAGTACGTTCTCTTGCTAAAGTTCTTCCAGTGACCTTAGTCGCACGAGTGCTTAAGTCTGAACCTTATTCTATGCTGCCTGAAAGTAAGAAGGAAGCATTTGAGGCAGTAGCACTTAGATATTTAAAAAAGAAACTTAGGAGAATTACTTCAATAAATGACATTAAAGAAGTCGTTGTTGGAGCCAAAAGGGATCTTCTTCCTCCATTTGTTGATTTCTACATAGGACAACGATTGGATGACACTAAAACTTCTAATAGTGCTAGAACTAAAGTCTATAAAGATATTCTTCTGAGTATTTCTGGAGATTCGAAACTTTCACTAAAAGCTAATATAGATAAGGTCTTAAATGTTCAAGAACATAAGAGATCAGATTTTAATACGACAGTCTTCATCAATAATACATTAAGAAATTTTGAAGTTTCTTTATATAGTGAAAATCATGAAGAGGCTGAGACTGCTGAGTATAAAGACTGTATGAAACGTTATTCTCCAGCGTGGAAGAAGATCTCTCTTTCTACTTACGTAGGCAAATGTGAAAGAGTTTTATTGGTGAGTAAATTCTTTAAAGATAAGAAAAAAGTACTTGAGTCCCTAGTCTCTGCAAATTTTCCACTATCTTCAAACGAAGCTAATAACGCCCTTGCTCCTGTTTTCTACCTTGAGGAGTGTTTAAAAGAGCAGCCCATTTACTCTTCTGATGCAGCAAAATTTCAAAAGAAATTAGATGCTTGCTATCTTGTAGCAAAATTAGATGTTTCAATTAATCTCTCAGAATTAAAAATTGAACAGAATCAAAAAGTTATCACTTCTGTTGGTGGGGTAGATGTAGAGGTTGTTTCAAGGTACTGCTATAACTCGTTCTTTTTATTCATGGCCGGAGATGTCGGCAAATCAAATCTCTCAAAAGTTTTAAAAGATCAGTTTAAGGGCGCCCTTGGCGATCCTGGAAAAACGGATGGCCTTATCGAAATGCTACAAAAGTCTCACCGTAGATCTGGAACGGGTTCGATTTTAGAACATCTTGAAACTTATGTTGGAACTCGCTCAACAAGACGCAAAATAAATACGCTCTTAGAAATTGTTTCTAAGGTCGACAAGTTTGATGAGGAGTATTTTGATAAGCATTTGAATAAGTGTAATGAGAATGTGGATTCTATGATTTATTCTGGATTAAGGGGATTTATATTAAAAAATATCCCAGCATCATTTTCACTAGACCAAAATAGTAAAGGAGAAACCAATAGAGATATTCTTCGAAGAGTGTTTGATGAAGATCTCTTAAAAGAAATACTCTCTCTTACCCATAAGCGACCAAACTCAGTGACAAATAATTCAAGTACTAAACCAAGTGAGTTAGTTGTAACTGGGGAATTGAGTGTAGAGACCTTAGCGAACTTAATTAAGTTGATTGGAAAGTATATTTCTAAAGGACTCTTCTTCGATCAAGATAAGATGAAAACAGAGTTAGTTGTATTTAGAAGTGAACTTAAGAGAGCTCTAAAGTGGTTAAATACTACTGATAAGGCCGTAACATTGAGTGACTTACAAGATTTTTTCAAAAGTACAAAATTAGCAGATATTCTAGCTTATGCTACTGTAGCGGAAAATGTTTCAGACCGTTTTAGCAACTTTATTTATACTCAGGAATTGTCAGAAAAAGCTAAACTGCGTAAGAAGTTTGGATATAAGTCTCGTTCTAAACAGTCTCGTTCTCAGCGAAAAGAGTGGGATAGAATGATAGAGAAATTTAGTAAAATGCGCAAAGAAGTTAAAGAAATGACTACTTCATATGACTTTAGAAGGTTGTTTCGTGATGGTAGTGAAAAGACGAGAATTAAACTTGATAAAATTAAAGAGAATTACTTACTTCCTTTAATTACAAAAGGAAGGGCCACGGAGAAGTCTAAACAAGAGGTGATGGCAATTGTTGCTGATCTGATTTTAAAAGATAACGCCAAAGGTGGCTTTGCTGAGAGATTCACCGGAACAGTTGCAGGTGAATTTTTAAAAAATGATGAAGATTCTCACTGGGCAATAACTAAGTATTTCTTCTATGACGACAAGGACTTTGATTGGCAGGCGCTTAAGAAAACAAAATCGGGTGCTAAGGCCATTGATTACTATAGTGAGAATATACTTCTGCCTAAGATATTGGGGCAGAGAGTGTCTAATTATACGAAAGTATCCCGCTTGAGTTATTTCAAGAAGTTACTTAAGAAGGCTCAGAATGAAAATGATGATTAAATATATTTAATTGTACTTAATACATACTTTTAAATACACCTTTCGTTATTTCAATAGTTTGGCTTTGTTTCTATTTTGCTAATAAAGCCAAATTAAGGTATCTTTTGGCTCCTTGGTTTTAAAGGAGTTCCTATGACCAAGATACCCTGCACACTATGGACATTCGTATTATTGCTCTTGAGCCTTTCGTCTTTTTCCAAAACTGTGGAAGAAGACCGAAAGTATATCGCCCTGTTTAAAGCAGAGTGTGAAAATAACAAGCAATTTCTTGTTAAGAACTCATTCGAAGTAGAGTGCTTGAATATGTATCAGCACTATAATTCTCAATCTTATCAAAGTTATTCAGAAACTCTCGCAGTTAAGCAAAAGAAAGTTCGTATCGGTGGCTTTAACCTCTGGCATCCTGGTTCACAAAACTCGGGATACAAGGATTATAAATTAGTCGCCAAGATTATGAACGAATGGGATGTCATTTCAGCCACTGAGTTGCTTCCTTTGGTGAGTCTTGATTTAAAAAATAATAAATTAGTTTTAGGCGTTTTGGAAAATGGTCCCTCAGACTTAAGGGCCTTGAAAAAGAAGTTAAGACTGGCCAATCAAAATGGTGATATAAACCTTGTCAAAGGGCTTACTAAACAAATTAAAGCTCTTACTACAACTCTAAAAAAAGCTCCTAATCTTTATAGATCACCAGGCTATCTAAAAGTCTTAAAAGAATTAAGACTATTAGATTCTTCTTGGTCATTACTCTTGAGCCCAAGAGGGGATTCTGCTAAGCCTACAAATGTTAAAGAATTAACAGGCTTCTTCTATAGAGGACGCATTGTTAAGCCTATTGCAAACGAGCATTGCCAAGAAACTTATAAGAGAGAAAGAGGAAAGAAAATTTCATGTTTTCCTAATCTAAGAAAATCTTTTATGGGAAGAGAGACTTCTCATGTCTTCTCTCGTAGACCATTGCTGGCGAGTTTTAAAAGTGGGAAGTTCGACTTTACTCTTCTTACTTCACACGTGGTTTTTACTTCACCACACCCTGTAGAACATAAAGAAGATATGGTTAGAATTCTAAAAGCTTCTTTTGGAGTTGAGCACTATAAAAAATTAGGAGTAGGTTTAGATTCTACCAACTATGCACGTTTTGCAGAATCTAAAATTATCCTTGAACTTATTAGTAACTTAAAAAAGAAATATAAGGAAAAAGACGTTGTCTATGTTGGAGATATGAATCTTGAGACTGACAATCCATTTTGGTCAGATCTTTTAAAGACTCATGGTGATCATCAACTTCTCATAGAAGAAAAAACGAGCTTAAGCCAAGCGAAGTATAATTCTCGTGGTGATGCAACTAAGGCAAGGGCCAGTAACTATGACCACTTCGTTATTCCTAAAAATAGTTTTTCTAATTGCCAGAAAATCAATGGGGATTATGATTTAAGAACACTTCGTTATCTAAAAGGTCATGTTCTAGATTATATGAACGAGACCTATATCGTTCGCTCTAAGTCGCTTAAAGATAACTTCCTAGAGGAAGAAGAAGACTATGAAGTGGAAAATGAATCATTAATAGATGATTACACGATGACCAGAACTGGTCAAAAGAAGATGCAGAAGAAGATTAAAGAACTGGAAATAAAATTAAATAAAATTTATACAATAAAAAAAGGTGTAGTTGTAAAAGATAACGCCAAGATATCTCTTAGACTTAATTATTTTAAAGAAAGGGTCTTTATGTCTCAGTTAAGGAATAGAACTTTTTATAGAGTTTATAAAGAGATCATTAGTGATCACTATCCTATAAAAATGACCTGTTCTAACAATTAAATGATTTCTTCTATTTTAATCCTTTTTCTTTTTACTTCTATTCAGACTATAAGTGCCATGTGTGAATTTCCACACAACCCTCCAGTCCTCTGCCTCCAGGGAAGAGTAACTAAAGTTCAAAAGTTATCTAGTAAGAGCTTTAAATGTATTATTCAAGTTGAAGTTGATAGATTTGTTAGACCTGCAAATGTTTATACTTTTTCTAAAAATTTAGATCGTATAGAGTTTAAAAAAACAAAGAGGCTCAAAAAGGAGTTTGTTGAACTTTACAGTAATGATCATTGTAAGATTAAAGAAATTAAAACAATTGTAGAGTATAATTGTAACGATCGCTTTTCTGATATTACTGATTTTAAATTACTTGATATGAATACATTAAAGGGAAAGGTTCTTGACCCTTGGCAAGCAAAGAGGTCATTTTTTAATTGCTCTCAGATTCTCTCCAATCAGGAATAGTGTCATTACTTATACCAATTTGATCTAAGAGGTGAGTGAGTTCATCTGGAAGTGGGCAAATGACATCAACTTTTAAGAAATCCAAATCTATTTTAAATCGATAAGAGTGTAGGAAAATTCTTTGGAATTTATACTCATCTCTGTAATGGCGATTGATGGCCCCTCTGCCGTGTTTTACATCACCTATGAGGTTATGTTTGGATCTTGCGAAGTGCCTTCTTATTTGGTGTTGCCTGCCTGTTTCTATCATCACCTGCATGAGAGTGACCTGCCCGTTAGTCGTGAGTGGAATAAAGTTTGTGAGTGCATCTTTTTTTACTTTATTTTGATCACTTAGTGGGAAATCATACTTTCCTGCTTCTGTTATTTCTCCATGGACAAGTGCAATATATTCTTTGTGGACTTTTTTCTTATCGTGCCAATGTTCTTGAATTCTTTTTACAATCTCACCGTTGAGCCCAAACATTATGACTCCCGACACTGGACGGTCTAGGCGGTGAATAGGATAAACTTTAAGCCCTATCTGATCTCTTACTCTGTTCATGAGGTTGTCTCGTTCGTTGGTTTCTTTCCAGTAAGGATGAACCAAGAGGCCACATGGTTTATGGACGATAATTATTTCATTATCTTGGTAGAGAATAGGAATTTCTTTTTCATTCATTTGTGAAACTTATCCTAAGTATTAGGCTCTGTGAAGCTATCATCTTTTGCTAGTTAAAATGAGTAGAAATCTATTAACGAACCCCTTTAAAACATGAGACAATTCTTAAAATTATGGAGAGAGAATGAGAGATTACGTAGTTGTATATATTAATGGTGAACGACATAAGATTTCTGGAGAAAAGGCATTTATGTCTCTTTCAGATTATCTTAGATATGAAAAGTCATTAACCGGAACAAAAGTTGTTTGTAGTGAAGGTGACTGTGGTGCCTGTACCGTCATCATTGGAAATGTTCATAGATTAGTTGGAAATGAATTTTCTTATGTTCCTGTAAATTCTTGTATTTCTTTTATGCATATTTTAGACGGAAGTCATATTGTGACTATTGAGGGTCTTAAAGATAGCAATGATCAGTTAAATGAAGTTCAAGAATCTATGGCGCGAAATCATGGTGCACAATGTGGTTTTTGTACTCCGGGTTTTGTTTGTGCATTAAATACAGGAATTGAAAATCATTTAAAAGCTAATAATGAAATTACAGAAAAAAGAATCAAGAATTGCCTGACGGGAAATCTATGTAGATGTACTGGTTACCAGCCAATAATTGATGCTGGATTAGATGTAGATTTGAAAAGTTTTGTTCATCTAACTGATAAATTTAAATCAAGTGATATAATTGCTGATTTACAATCTGAAACGAGTAAAGAAGTCCTAATTAAATCTTCTACTCGTGAAATCTATTTACCGGTAAAGTTATCAGACGCAATTAAAAGTCATGAAGAAAAATCTCACACTTTTATTTCTGGCGCTTCTGACCTTGGTGTACTTCACAATAAGAGGGGTATGAAGCCTAACCTCTTAATGGGGCTACATAATGTAGAAGAGCTTTACCAAATACAAAAGAGAGAGTCAGATGTTTTCATTGGAGCAAGAGTTAATCTTCATCAGATAGAAGAGCAACTTAAAGATGAGTTCCGTGAATTCGTTCATATTATACATATCTTTGCTTCTCCTCAAATTAAAAATAGAGCGACCTTAGTAGGTAATGTCGCAAACGCTTCACCGATTGGTGATAGTATTCCTTTTCTCATGGTGATGAACGCTAAGGTCATTCTCATAGGGCCTAAGGGTGAAAGATCGGTAGATATAAATAACTTTTATAAGGGTTACAAAGATTTAGATTTGAAGCCTTCTGAATTTATAAAAGGAATTTCCATCCCATATTATAAAGAAAATGAGCAAGTGAAACTCTATAAAGTGAGTAATCGAAAAGACATGGATATTTCTCTAGTAACTTTCGCAGCTAAGTATCAAGTGAAAAATGACGTCATTAGTGAAATGCAAATTGCTGTTGGTGGTGTAGGACCTGTTGTTCTACGTGTGGATAAAACTGAGAAAGAACTTATTGGAAAACCTTTTGAAACTTCTGCTTTTGAGAAGGCTGGAAATATTTTGAAAAGTGAAGTTACTCCCATTGATGATGTAAGAGGAAGTGCAGCCTATAGAAAAGTTCTAAGCAAGAATCTCTTAATGAAATTCTGTGCTGAACAATCTCTTTCTACAAATGCAGGGAGAGCATAATGAGTGTTGGAAAAAATATTCCTCATGATTCAGCAAGATCTCACGTTAGTGGAGAATCAATTTTTATTGACGATAAGCCATTTGTAAAAAATGAAGTTATATGTGGCTTCTTAGGATCACCTGTGGCCTGTGGAAAGCTTAAGAATATAAATATTGATAAGGCCCTAGAGGTTCCAGGTATTCTTGGGATTTATACTCATAAAGATTTACTTCACAATAGATGGGGAGCGATCATAAAAGAGCAGCCTATTTTAATTGATGATCAAATCTCTTATATGCATGAGCCCATCTGTGTTTTCGCAGCTGATAGTTATGATGCCATTTCTGAAGCAAAGAAATTAGTTGAATTAACTATTGACGAAGAAACTCCTCTTCTCAATTTACAGGACTCAATAGATCAAAAGCTTTTCTTAAGTGAAGAGAAGAAAATCGAGAATGGAGATGTTGAAAAAGCTTTTAAGGAAGCTGACTACACTCTAGAAGGTATCTTTGAAAATAATGGTCAGGAGCACTTCTACTTAGAAAGTCATGCTTCTTCTGCCTATCCTTTAGAGAATGGGCAAATTGAAATTCATTCATCTTCTCAGCATCCTAGTGAAACTCAACACGTAGTAGCAGAAGCTCTCGGTTTAAGTTTTCACCAAGTTGTCTGCGTTGTTAAGAGAATGGGTGGTGGTTTTGGTGGAAAAGAATCTCAAGCTGCCCCTTTTGCTGCTATGGCAGCCATTTGCGCTAAGAAACTTAAGAGAGCGGCGAGAATAGTCATAGATAAAGATGACGATATGAAAGTCACTGGAAAGAGGCATCCTTTTAAAAATTTTTGGAAAGTTGCTTTTAATAAAGAAGGAAAAATCTTAGGTTATGAGATTCGTCTATTCTCTAACGGAGGCGCATATACAGATTTATCGGGTTCAATCTTAGAAAGGGCTATGCTTCATAGTGATGGGAGTTACTATATTCCTAATGTGAAAATCATAGGAAGAGTTTGCAAAACAAACGTTCACTCTCACACTGCTTTTAGAGGATTTGGTGGCCCACAAGGGAATGCTACGATTGAAAGTGTCATTGAAGAAATCGCGCAATTTTTAAATCTTGATTCTTTGGATATAAGAAAGAGAAATATTTATCAAGGCAAAGATTTAGAGACTCCTTACGGACAGATTATCGAAAACAATACTTTGCCTGAAATTCTTAAAAAAATTGAGGTCACTTCAGACTATCAAGAAAGAAGAAAAGAAATTGATAGTTTTAATAAATCCTCTAAAACTCACATAAAGGGAATGGCGCTAGGTTCAACAAAATTTGGGATCGCTTTCACGGCCAGGTTTTTAAATCAAGCCAATGCTCTAGTCAATCTACACTTAGATGGTTCAATTCAAGTTTCAACTGGTGCAACTGAAATGGGTCAAGGAGTTAACACTAAGATTCAGCAGGTAGCCGCTCATGCATTTGGATTGCCTGTATCAGAAGTTCAGGTTATGCCAACTTCCACTGAGAAAAATCATAATACTTCTCCTACAGCAGCCTCCAGTGGCTCTGACCTTAATGGTATGGCCACTCTTATTGCTTGTAATAAAATCAAAGAGAGACTAAGAGCAGTATTTGAAGTTCACTCTCTAGGTGAATTAAAAGCAAATGAAGAAATAGAAATAGACCTCTCCATAGAGAGAGAATATATAGTTTTTGAAGATGCGACAGTTACAAATACCACGACTAATGAATCAATTCCTTTAAAAGAGCTCATTACAATTGCCTATTTGAATAGAATTTCCATGGCAGGATATGCTTTTTATAAAACACCAGGTATTGGGTTTGATAAAACGACAGGAGTGGGACACGCCTTTAATTACTACACTAACGGTATGGCGGTAAGTGAAGTTTTAATTGATAAATTTACAGGTGAGACTAAAATTCTTAGAACAGATATTTTAATGGATCTTGGAAGATCAATAAATCCAGGTATTGATATGGGGCAAGTCACAGGTGGCTTTATCCAGGGGATGGGATGGGTTACTGCTGAAAACTTGGTCTACAGTAAAGATGGAGATTTTCTTTCTCATTCGCCGACAACTTATAAAATTCCAAGTATTCATGATATACCAAGAGTTTTTAATATAGATCTCATCGAAAATAATACAAATGATGTTTGCGTTCATAAGTCTAAAGCTGTTGGAGAACCCCCTTTGTTACTTGGAAGTGCTGTGTGGAATGCCATTAAGAATGCTCTAAGGTATGCGAAACCAGAACAAGCTAGCAAACTGAGACTTCCGGCTACTTGCGAAGAAATTGTGATGTTATTAGATGAATAAATTTTCTCAAGTAATTTCTGATAAGGCCAATGCTGGACAATCATTCTGTGTAGCTACTCTAGTTAATGTAGTAGGTAGTGCTCCACAAAATCAAGGAGCTAGAATCATTGTTTCGGGATCTGGAGACATTGAAGGAACTATTGGTGGCGGTAAGTTAGAGCGTTTTGTTATAGATAAATCAGTTTCTCTTTTAAATGATACTAATTCTTCTAAGAGCCTCTTTCTAACTAAGAATCTACAAAAAGATATTGGTATGACATGTGGTGGAGTCGTTTCTATCTTCTTTGAGATTTATAATCATAACCAGTGGAATATTGTGGTTTTTGGTGCAGGACATGTCTCTCAGTCTCTGTGTCGTTTTCTAGTTAAATTAAATTGCAACGTGACCGTAATAGACAATCGAGCTGAATGGCTTGAAAAATTTGAAGATGTGAAAGGTCTAAAAACTATTCACAATGACCAGATGAAAGATCACGTTGTCGGTATACCCAAAGAAAGTTTCGTTATTATTATGACCATGGGACATGGTGCTGATTTACCAATATTAAATGAAATTCTTGCAAAGAATATTAGGTTTCCCTATCTAGGGGTTATTGGTTCTAAGTCAAAGAGAAATAGTATAGAAAAAGGTTTAAGGGAGTTGGGAGTCACTAATTTTGATTTTCTCTGCCCTATAGGTTTAAATATTGGTGATAATAGTCCAGAAGAAATTTCAATTAGTATTATGGCCCAGTTATTGGAAGTAAGAGATCAGTCCTAACAAAAATTAAGAGGCAAGTTCTTGTTTGTTTTTTATTTCAAGTGCACATCTCATATAGTAAATAAGCTTTGATTTCTCGATCGGTTTCTTTAATAAGAAAACATCATTCCAAACCTTTGCATCTGATATTAGTATAGGGTTAAAGGCCGTAAGGAAAATGACAGGGGTCTTCTGATTCAAAGAGTAGTTTTCTCTTAGTGTTTTTATAAAAGTTTGCCCATCCATCACAGGCATTTGAAAATCACAAATAATGACATCATATTGTACTCGCATGCAGGACTTTGATGCTTCATTTCCATTACATGCTTCTTTTATATTAGAGGGAAAGTATGTTTTTATTTGGGTACTAAGTAAAATCTTTAGGTTTTCATCATCATCTACGAGGAGTATTTTTGTATTCTTAGTTTCCTCATTAGAATTAAATTCTTTAATTAATGCGGGAGTAGGTTCTTCATCTACAACTTCAACTACAGAGTTATCTTCTGATCTGGAAGGTTCATAGTTCTTTAGCCTATCTAGAAGGTGAGTAAAGATAGGTTTGAAGGAGAGATCTTTTCTTGTCTCCTCAATTGCTTTAGACACCTCATCACAGTAATCTAAACTTAACTCTAAAATTTCTTTTGTGAATTCATACTCTTCATTTTTTACTTTTAAAAGCAAGTCTTCAAAACAGTGGGAAACGTTTGAGAGTTCTTCAAAGTCACAGGCTTTTGAATTTCCCTTCACGCTGTGAACGATACGAAAGACAGCATCTACTTGAGTCTTGGTAAACTCATCTTCACTATTCTCTCTAAATATATCTAAAAGATCAGAGAATAAATCCTCTAATTCGTCTAATGTTGAAAGTTTGTATTCAATTTCAAATTCTTCCATATATTACTGTCGGACTCTAGACTTTATTGCTGAGAGTACTGTCTGAAATTGATGATTTCTATAGCTAGTAGTGGGATATGTAAGTTGCTGATTTTAATACTGTTGTAAATAATTATAATCATTTCTTTTCTCTTAAAATTTAGCTATTGTGCAGATTGATATTCATCTTTGGAGAAGTGTATGTTTGGTTTAGGAATAGGTGAACTTTGTTTAGTTGGTGGACTTGCTGTACTACTTTTTGGTGGAAAGAAAATTCCTGAGTTGGGTGGTGCACTGGCAAAAGGAATTAAGAACTTCCAGTCAGGTCTTCATGAACAAGATTCAATTGAAGAAAAATCTGAAAAGAAGTCGTAATTGTTGAAAGTTATATAAGAACCTACTCAGGAACAATTTCCCATATAGGTGAACATGAAATTGGTTGTTTCCAGTTTCCAGTTTCCAAGTTCTCTTCTAAGAATAGCTAATGTACTTGTACATTCTAGTGAGAATACAAAGAATATTAAAATTGACCAAGCAATCGCTATATTGAAAATAGGCTGTCCAGTAATTGGATTTTTTTCATTTAACAAACTTTGCCTTAAAGTATCAGATTCCTCATCCATATCTCCAAGAACATAAACAGTCCCCATCGCCGAGATAAAGAGTTCTCTAGCTCCGAATCAAAAACCAAAGAAACTAAATGGTACTTGGACTCTTTAGCAATTTGTAAGAGAAAACTTCTCGTAACTAAGCTTTGATATACAATACAACTTTTTATGAATTGATATACATGCATTTTCAGATATGCCGCTGAAGTGAGAAATTAGCCAACTTTCTGGGTGTTCATCAAAATATTAGGGACTTATGGGAAACCATTAAAATTGTTTAATTGTTACGTTTTTTTCTAGTAATTACTCTAAGTTATCTTGATGTCCTCTTGAATTTCCTCCAAATTACAAAGAAATCTTCACAATTACCTTATAATTTAACTCAGGTAATAAACTTAATTGTAGGTGGCATATGAGAGTACAGAGTCTAATAATCATAACTTTGCTTTTAGGGGTTTCGAGCACTGTGCTGGCTGATCGGTCTCACAAGCATCATGACTCTAGAGATAAAGTTTCTCTATCTGTGAGTTTGAAAAAACCAGAGAACTCTCTTTCTATTAATGGGAAAGTTCAATTACCAAAGTATATGAGAATGACAAATACCAGAGGTTCATTTGGAAGATACCTCGCCGTTGTGCAAATTGATGATTCTATCGAATGTACTTATTCCCCAAAGAGGTTTCGAGTTGGTCAGTACTTAAGAGGTGACTATAAATTATATTTCAAAAGTTGTTCTGATAGAGAAGGAAGTTCAGTTATCAGAGAAGTTGAGGATTCAATATCTTTAGAACTCAGAGGTAAGACATACTTTGGTAGAAGTAATCCTGTTTTACAGGCCAACTTCATGGTTGAAAACGCAGTGTCAGAAGTTGAAGGAATTGAACTTGAAGGAGTGAATGCTACTGAAGGTCAGATCTTAAAATTCAATGGAGACTTATGGGTTGCTGCTGATATGCCTGAGGGATCTATTGGTGAAAAAGGTAAGAAGGGAGACGCAGGTCTTCAGGGTGAGCAGGGTGAAATTGGTGCAACTGGTGTCCAAGGTGTCGCTGGAGCTCAAGGTATTAAAGGTGATAAAGGTGACTCTGGAGTTGCCGGAGCTATAGGGCCGCAAGGTCTACAAGGTGAAAATGGTAATGATGGAGTTGCTGGTACTGCTGGTGCTCAAGGTTTACCTGGTATTGCAGGTGTAGCTGGTGAAAAAGGGGATACTGGAGCCATAGGTCCACAGGGTCTTCCTGGTGTTGTTGGAGCAGTTGGAGCAGTTGGTGCACAAGGTTTACCAGGAACTGCAGGTCAAGCTGGAGACAAAGGTGAGAAAGGAGACATAGGTCCACAAGGCCTTCCTGGAATTTCTGGAGCTGTTGGAGCTCAAGGTCTACCAGGAGTTGCAGGAGTTGCTGGTATTGCTGGAATCAAAGGTGATACAGGATCGCAAGGTCTTCAAGGTATCCAAGGTCTTCCCGGAGTTGCAGGAACTGCTGGTCTAATTGGAGCTACAGGAGCGCAAGGTTCACAGGGGATTCAAGGTATCCAGGGCGCGACAGGTGAAACTGGTGCTGTGGGATCACAAGGTCTTCCAGGTATTACAGGTGTTGCCGGAAAAGATGGTATAGACGGTAAAGATGGTGCTGATGCCAGTGTAGATTTATCTGCTGGAGTTGGTATCACAGGAAGTATAGTAAATGGTGTAGGTACGATTGCTGTTGATGTCGGTGTTGAGCCAGGGCAAATAGTTCAAGTGGGAGTAGATGGAAGAATACCAGCTTCTCTTTTGCCTGAATCTGAAGTCTCTTCATCAGCTCAAGTGGCTTATATAAAAGATGTTAAGGCCAGTGGAACTCACGGTGGTGATTGTACTTCTGGAACCTATGTAAAAAGAGATTTAAATACAGTTTCTGGTGAATCTTCATTTGTTTCACTAGCGAATAATCAATTCTCTTTAGCGCCGGGTACTTATAGAATCGATGCTAATGCTCCTGGATATTTAGAGAATTTACATAAAGCAAAACTTGTTAATGCGACTATCGGACAAGATGTTCTATTGGGATCGACTCAAAGATCTCACACATCTTACGGAGGGGTTACCAATTCAAAAATTATGGGAGAGTTTACAATTACTGAAGCTAGCTTATTTGAAATTCAGCATCGTTGTACAACAAGTAGAACAATCGTAGGATTTGGTGTTGCTGCTAGTTTTGGTGATAGCGAAATCTACACACAGGTCAAAATCGTAAAAGTTAAATAATCTTGTTTTTATACAAGGGATCTTTATAATGATTATATGATCGTTATAAAGACCCTATTCTTATTTTTTCTTCCTCTGCAATTCATCTATGCACTTGATACTGGAACTGGAAGTGATGGTGTCTGTAATCTCACTGTGGCCTTAAATACATCTGTAAAAAGTGTTTATAATTGCACCGAAATTAATGTGACAGCTGTCGTAAATGTCACTGGTAACACAGCTCTTATTTTGAAATCACAAGGTAATGTTACATTTTCTGGTACGGGGTCTCTTGTTTTAGATGGTATCGTTGGTGCCAATGGCGCTAACACCGGAACTTCTACTGGAGGATCTGCTGGACCTGGTGGATTTGCTGGTGGTGGTTGTTTAACTGATGCTGCCTGCGGTGGTGTTTCTGGTGATGATGGAGCAAGTGGCGGAAATGGTGGACAAGGCTTTGGTGGTAATACCGCATCGTCTCTAGCTGCAGGACAATCTGGAGGAGGAGGCGGTGGTGGTGCACGTTTTGGGACAGTTACTCTACCTACTTCTGGAACGAACGGGCTGGATGACCTTGGTGGAGTGATTAATGCTGGAGCTGCAGGAGTTTCTAGTTACGCTCCTGAATCAGCTTTTGAATCACTGCTTGTAGGTGGATCTGGTGGTGGATCTGGTGGTGGTGGAGATGACTCTGGTACTCTTCATTCAGGAGGTGCTGGAGGCGGTGGTGGCGGCGTTCTAAGGATTCAAGCTGGCGGTGATATAACAGTTAACCTAGGAAGATCCATTACCTCAAATGGTGGAAATGGAGGAGATGGTAGTGGAGCTGTTAGTGGTGGCGGTGGTGCCGGATCTGGCGGAGCTATTTTCTTACAGGCTGAGGGAAATATTTTAATTAATGGATCAGTTAATGCTACCGGTGGAACTGGTGGAGATGGAACTCATGCAACTAATAATGATGGAGGTAGTGGAGGATCTGGGCGAATTCGTTTTGATGATGGAGATGGAATCATTACGGGAACTGGGACAATCACACCTGCAGCCTACGTGACAACTCTTCCTGTTACAGGGGTACAGCAACAAGTTTTTGAATCTCCCATCTCATGTGGGTCTATTGGAGTCATTGATAAGGATAGAAGTTTGAAACTTGTTCTGTCGATGGTCTTTATAATGTTAGTAAGTTATATTGTATCGAAAAGATCCCTTAATATTTGAAATACTCATTTCACTATTCTCAATTTTACTATCAAGCTTTTCGTATTCACCACCCACCGAAAAATAATTTTTCTTTGTTGAGTGAAAATTAAGAAAGTAATTAGCACTTAATTGTTTAAGACTCCCAAGAGAATAATTTAAAGAAATTAAATGAGATAAATGATTTCCTAAAATAGAGTAATTTATAGAGAGGGGAAGACCAAGTGAGGAGTTACTTTGTTGTATGATGACATTACTTTCAGACTTGTAGGACTTAAAGCTATTAAAGTTAAGGCCAATGCCCATTTTTAAGTTTGAGTTCTTTATGGGAATGAAGTATTGACTCTGAAGACTCGTGACTCCATAAGATTGCTCATTGAAAACCTTTCCTGTAAAACGCCTTATTTTGGAGTGAATTCCTTTCTTTGATTTTAATCTATGATTAAGTCCAAATTCAAATGAAGTGTAAACCACATCACTTGCTAGTACTTGATAATTTGTAAATGATTGCTCATAGGAAGAGGAGAGTAGATCATATTGAAAATAGTAGAGAGATGTTGGAGTCTTTGGAAGAGTCGTTACTCTAGCGAGTTCTTTTACTACAATAAGAGGCTTAGAAGGTTTGATTTCAAAAGTAGAAACTCGACTGTAGCTCTTATAATCAAATTGGTTAATTGCTTGAACTTTCCAATAATAAAATCCCTTGGAGAGTCTAATTCTAAAAGAGTTCTTATCGAGAGTTCTTTTGAGGTAAATTGTTTTGAAATTTTTACTCTTTGAGACACGTAGAATATATTTCTTTGCTTTTTCAACACCTTTCCATGAGAAATCGACATAGGCCTTTGAACTCTTATAGATAGTATTCTTAGAGGGAGTTTTTAGTTCTGCCCTTGCTACTTTTTTAAACTTTGTTGGAAGAGAGAGGTGCAGTATAGAAGCATCTGAAAAATCACTAATCCTTTCCCAAAAATCTATCGTTGCAATTCGGTAATAGAAAGTTCCTTCGCTTACATTTTCAAAAATATATTTATTTTCTTTTAAGCTTTCTTTGATCACCAAGTTCTTTAAGAACTCATCAGAATATATTTCTAAGAGGTAGCTCTTGGTGTCAGGAACCTTTGTCCAAGTGATTTGCACCGAAGTGTTTACTTCTGCTGCAGCAGTAGAGGGAATTAAAATATCAAAAATTTTAGAAAAGAATTTCTTAATTGATTTATATAAATCGTTAACTTTTATCTCTAATTGTTGTTCTTTTTCCAAAGTAGGTTTTTTGGGAGGAGGTGTGGGAGAAATTGTAACCTTTTGAGGTTTACCAAAGAAAGCTTTGCTTCCCGAATATTGAATTTTTGTTCTCCAGTAGTACGTGCCGATCTGTTTAAAAGTAATATTGGCGACATTGGATTTTAGTTTCTTTACTATAATTAAATTTGAGAAGTCTCTACTTTTAGACACTTCAAAGAGGTAGATAGGTCTTTTATTTTCTCTCTTAGATTCTTTCTTCCACTTGAAATCAACAATCTCATTAGGTCTTCTTAGGCTAATTTTTGTTCCATTCTTTGGAATAAAATTAGAGTCTTTATGGAAAGTAAAATATACTTCAAAGGTTTTTGAAAAAGCAGTATCTCTTCCAAGAAGATCGATAGGCCTCACCCGCCAAAAGAATAGACCTTCATTTTTAGGTCTCCAGAGTAGATAGTTTTCTTTTGATTTCTTTGTAAAAAGAATTTTATCAAAGTTAACCCTATTAGAAATTTCAATTTCAAACTCACTCTTTTCCGATGATCCCCATCTAAACTCATTTTTAATATCTTTGAATAAAATAATTTGTTCTCTATTCATCGGTGATGAGAGTCTTGGCGGAGAAGGAAGATAGGGAGGGGAGACTACAAATGTTCTCTCCTTTGACCAATTTGATTTAATATTGCTTGAGGGTCTAACTTTCCATTTATAGCTACCTGGCTTATCCAACTGAATAGTAAGCATTTTAGAACTTGTTTCAACCTTTTTTGATATTCCATCCAGACTTAATTCAACCTCAAATGAATCGTGATAAGAGTCTTGCCAAGAGAGGGCGATAGATAATTTCTTTTTAGCTAAGATGAATAGATCATCTGTATTAGGTGAATCAAGCGTTGTTGAGAGCGCGGGAACAACTTTAAAATTCCTCGTAATACTTTGGTTCTCTCCGCTCGTAACACGCCAGTAGTAACTTCCTGGAGCAAGGGAGAGTTTGGAGTGAGAAGTTGATAACTTTTGAGTAAAGAGAATATGCTTAAAAGTAGGACTTTTTGAAATTTGTAGTAATGATTGGTAACTGTTTGACCATTCGAAGTGTATTTTATCTTTTGTTTCGCTACTGTAGTGAATATGAGATTGCGCAGGAGTAGTAAGTTCGATTTTATAATTGTTTATGGAAACATCTTTAGATATTTTTGTGTAACTTAGAAATTGTCCCTTTTTAAGTATGTGATCTCTACCTTTAGATGTAAAAGAAACCTCTCCCTTAAGGATGGAGACGGTTGATTTACCTTTTAATTTAGAGATTTGAATTGTGGAGTTATTTCCACTTAAATTAATCACTTTATCGCCAATTTTTAATTTCAAACTCTTTGAATCCTTTCCAAGATCCGCGACGATAAAACCTTTTTCTACATTAATTGAATCTTCTTTATTAAATTGATCTAAAGAGATTAAAGTATTTGGACCAATTTTAATGGTTGATCCATTCCTAAGTTTAATACTCGCTTCGGAATTTTTATGGGCGTATATTTGATCTTTATTACCTAAGTAGTCTCCAAAATTTGTATTTATCCAAAATAGAGTAGAGTTGCTCTTGGTTTTTACCGTATTTGTTTTAAATACTACTTCTGCAATGGAATTTGACTGACCCAGTGATGAAATGAATTGATCTTCTATTAAAATATATAAACTTACAATGAAGCTTAAAAAAGTGAATGGTAAAAGAAAATAGTCAAGTTTTCTATAGTTCATACTAAATCTATGGAGCTTTTGCCCGCCTTTAAATTATCATAACTTAGAGAGATAATTGTCTTATTAATAATAGTTGAGAGAGGCCAATTTGAGTAGAAGGGTAGTTTTTCCGCTAAAACTAAAAATACTTGCCATTATGGCCGCCCTTTTGGGTGGCTCAATATCTATTTATGCTATTTTTGCATTAGATTTATTTAAAAAGGATAAGTCAGCTTATATTTACGGTAATAATAGATCTACAATAGAGTCCTTCCATCAACAGGTAGACCAATTAATTTCTGGGAACTTTGATAAATTACATGTTCTTAGTCTAATGCCTCAAGCAAAGATTAAAAAACTACTTGAATCTTATAATAGCTTTTATCATTTAGATTATAAATCAAAGCTAGATAGAAAAGATCACTTCTATAACATCAATGCTATCGAAGATGAGAATTTATCTTTGTCAGAATATAAGAATATTTCTAAAAATTATGAATCAAGATATCGACACAAAAATATTTCTATTCACTATGAGAATGAATTTTCATTCTTAAAAATGAGTTATGTAAATGTAGATAATGGTGTTTCAGTAAGTGCTCATATTTCTCTAAATTTATTAAAGCAAATAGCTAGTCAGTTTCCACAATACAGTACCTATATATTACAAATGGATGGGGAGCAATTTTGGAATTCTATTAAAACTGATAACGAAACATTTTTCAATGAAATAATAGAGAAGAAAGTTGAAAAGGCCGTCGTAGAGCTTGGAATACAAGAGCCATACATTGTAGCTTTTAAAATTGATCCAAAGAGAAAATTAATATTTGTCTCAAAAATTAAAAAAAGTGAAGCCTACAAAGTAAATGATTACTTAGTTAATAAATCTAAGGTTTTTGGTATTGTCATTCTTTCATTGGCTGGATTTATTGCGCTACTTTTCTCAAGATCATTAACTTCTCCATTAGAATCTCTCTATAACCTGACCATTAAATTTTCAAAAGGCGAGTTTGGAGAGAAGGTCTTGATTAAATCAAGAGATGAAATAGGTTCACTTGGAGAGTCATTTAACTTTATGAGTGGAGAGATCGTTCGCTATATGAGTGAAATGGAAGAGAAGGCACGCCTTGAAAATGAAGTGAAAACTGCTAAGTATGTTCAGTCAAATTATTTCCCAGCAAAAGAGATCTCACTTGAAAGGTCTACTCTTTCTTCTTTTTATACTCCCGCGAGCGAGTGTGGAGGAGATTGGTGGGGATATATGGAATTTGATAATAAGCTTGTCCTTGTTATAGCTGATGCGACTGGGCACGGTGTTCCTGCTGCTTTGTTAACTGCGACTGCTCATTGTTGTATAGAGAATTTAAAACAAATGACGAGCACAAACAAAGACATTGTTAATTCTCCTGCAAGAATTTTAGAATTTATGAACAAGTCAATTCTTTGCTTAGATGGTAAGCTGTTGATGACGGCTTTCTGTTGTTTAATTGATTACGATTCAAATACATTAATCTATGCCAATGCGTCTCATAATCCTCCTTTTCATTATAGTAATCCAAATGGAGAGGAAGCGACTAAATCACACTTTTCCCCACTTCTAGGTGTAGTGGGACCTCGGTTGGGTCATAAAACTGATGGGGAATATATTGATGAACGTATCTCTATAAATGATCGTGAAAAAATAATACTTTTTACAGATGGTATCTTAGAATCTCAAAATAGTGATGAAAAAGAATATGGTCAAAGAAGATTTTTTAAATCACTAATTAAAAATACACTTAAAGAAAATGCCGATTTTAAAAAATCTATCATCGATGATGCTTATGAGTTTTATGGAAAGACACCAATAAATGATGATATTACTTTTGTTTCAGTTGAAATTATAAAAAAAACTAAAAAGATTTCTATAGATATTAATGATGATGAATTAAAAAGCGAAGTCACGAGTATGCATGACCTTCCATATTCTATCTCTACTGATGAGTGTCATTCTATTACTACCATTACAGACAGAATGGATAATACGGGAGAGAATTGTTTTCTAATCTCAAGCTTGAGTGATGAGGATAATATATTAAAAGTATTAAAAACATCGAGTCTAAATCATTTAATAGGTCGAAATGCTAAGAAAATGAAATTAGAAATAGTGAATAACTTAAAGCAAATGTTCGCTCCAAAAGGTCTCTCTAACTATATAAATTGCTCGAAGAATATAGCTCACTTAGTGTTATCAAAAAATGACTTTTCAAAAGTAAATTCAATCTTAGATAAATTTAATTATGATCATTGTTTTCAAAGTCCTGTAGATTATTTGAAAATCATTTCTAATGAGTTGCTAACAAATGCTATTTACCATTCCGGAAGCGGCGAAGATTTTATAAAGAGATCTCAAATGGATAGAAACATATCTCCTATATTGTCTGAGGAAGAGGCTATAGTGTTTACTGTAGGTAGCGATGAAAACTATATTGCAATTTCCGTTAAAGATTCTACAGGAAGATTAAAACGTAGTGATATTGTGAATAATCTTGTTAGAAGCTTTGAATCAAAGCAACATGAAAATAAAGAAGGTGGAGCCGGTCTTGGTCTCTACTTGGCTTATTCTTATTCAAATCAATTTATTGTTAACACGATTGATGGGAAATCAAGTGAAGTCATTTGCATAATAGATGTAAATAAAAGATTAAAAGCTTATAAAGAGAGGATTACCTCTTTTCATTATTTTGAACAAAAGGGCAATACATGAGTGATAAACTCACTACTAAGTACGATATAGATGGAGATACAGCCATCGTTTATTTTAAAGGCATGATTGATGAGGATTCAGAATTTGAGACGATAAAGGGATTGTCTAATAAAACTTATATTTTTGACTTTGATGAAGTTTCTTTAATCAATTCTTGTGGCATAAGGGAGTGGGTGAACTTTTTAGAAACTATCCCGAAAGATGTCTCATTAACTTACAGAAATTGCAGGCAAATTATAATAGAACAAATCAATATGGTTCATGGTTTTATTAGAACAGGAGCTTGTGTTGAATCATTCTATGCTCCTTACTATTGTGAGAGCTGTGACGAAGAGTTTAAGGTTCATTTAAAATCAGTTGATGTCAAAGATTCAAAAGCTCCTGTCGTAACTTGTTCCAAGTGTCAGAAATCGGAATTAGAATTTGATGCAATAGAGCAGCAGTATTTTCAATTTATAAAGTAGAGAGCTATATATGAGTAATCATTTAGAATTATTAAACCAGTTATTTGAGCCAATTGTTCTTGTAGACAAGGATCAGAGAATTGTTCACTATAATCATAATTTTACTACCTTTTCTAAGTTATCTCCTCGAAAGTTAAAAAAAATAGAAAAGTTTTCAGATGTTTTTATAAGCGTAGATAAGAAAATTGATTTAGTTAAAATATTTTCTGAAGCGACTTCTGAGAATAAGACAGTCCTAAGTATGGAAGGTGAAGTTCAGTTTTCAGACTCTTTGGAATCTTATGTTGTAGTGGTGAAAATAATTCCTGTTAAAAGTAATGAGGACTTTCAATATTTAATTTGCTTAAATGATTTATCAATTGAAAAAAATATTTTTGATAAATATAAAGTACAAGTTTCCGAATTAAAAAATTCCTACAAACAGCTTGTTCATGCTGATAAATTAAAAAGTATTGGAGAGCTGACTGCCGGGATTTCTCATGAGATCAGTAACCCTCTTACCATTGCATCTGGCAGTACAGAACTCTTAGAGATCTTTCTAGAAAGTGGCGATGTTGCAGGTAATATAGATGAAATTCGTGAAGCTATAGAAAATATTCAATCCTCACTTCTTCGCATTAATAAAATAACTTTAAATATGAAGAAGTTTGTCTATAAAGATGATGAAAAGAAAGAATATGTAAATCTTAATAGCGTACTTAATTCTTCTTTGGAGCTTGTTGGTCCTTCTTTTGCTCAACAGGCCGTTGAACTAAAGTTTGAGAGCAGTAAGGAAGATGTTATTGCGTATGCTAATGAGTTAAGAATTGAGCAAGTGTTAGTCAATCTATTAAAGAATGCACTTGATGCTGTCGTTTTAGCTAATCCTGAAAAAAGGAGAGTAACCCTCTCATTAGATACATCCAATGATGGAGAAGCTATTTTTATTAAGGTTCTAGATAATGGATCAGGGGTTGAAGGGTCTATAACAGATCAAATATTTAATCCATTTTTCACCACAAAGGAAGTAGGTAGTGGAACAGGAATGGGCCTCTCTCTATCTTCACAAATCATAGAGTCTCATCAAGGAACCATAATTCATCAGGACAATATTGGTGCTGGAAGTATCTTTACTATTGAGCTGCCTGGTGTAGAGCTAAGTAGCTATTTGGAGAATGAATCTACAATATCAAACTTAGATGCTATTTCTGAATTGAAAATATTAGTTATAGACAATGAAATAAGTGTGTTGAATTTATTTAGCTCCCTTTTTCAGGATGAATCTATTTCAATCATAGGATCTACTAGGCCTTTGGAGGCTTTAAATATTTTAGATAAGCTAGATGTTGATGTCGTTATTGCTGATTATAATATGCCGGAAATGAATGGTTCTGAGCTAGCAAAAATAATTAGAGATAAAGGGAATGATGTTCCAATAGTATATTTAACATCTGAAGACTTTAAACAGAAATTTCTTGATGATAAAAAGAAACTTAATATTTCCAGCGTAATTATTAAACCTTTTACTAAACAATCAATTCTAGATTCATTAAATCTATCCATAGGGGATAGTAATGAATAAATATAGCGTCCTAGTTGTTGATGATGAAGAAAAAATCTGTAAGATTGTTCGGATTTTTTTAAATCTATCTCCAAAAATTGGTAATGTTGTAATAGCTAAAGATGCTATTGAGGCCATGTTAAAATTGAATAATCAAGAATTTGATTTAATCATTGTCGACAAATCTATGCCTAATAAAACTGGTTTGGAATTTATAGAGAATTTACGTAAATCTCTAAAACATAGTAGTACCAAAGTACTACTTATTTCGGGTTGTCTTACCAAAGATGATACACTCATTGCCATGAAGCTTGGCGTCAAAGACATACTAGTGAAGCCCTTTAATAGACAAAGATTAATGGAAAAAGTTAGTCTCTTGATTAATTTATCTTCTAATAGTTAGTAAAACTCAATTACATAATAGGATATTAAATGACTAAACAAGTTTTAAGCCATCGAGATTTAAAAAAGGCTGAAACTAGATCGCATCTTGTATTGATGGCACATGAATTATTTATGAAGCATGGAGTCTCAGAGATTGGAATGAGAAAACTTGCTCAAGTGTCAGGGCTTGGACTAGGAACTTACTATAATTATTTTAAAACGAAAGATGAAATAGTATTTGCCATAAGTGGTGAATTATTCTCAAAAGCGTTTAAAAAGAAGTTAAAACCAAAAGAGGGAAGTTCGGTCGACGAGAATTTAACGGCCATTGTATTAGGAATATTAAAATCTCTGAATAAAGATTCTGAAATAATTCTACAGCTAGTACAAATTATTTCAAATCCAAATCACTACTTAGATAAAAGCTCTGAAGGTCGGAAATTTACGGAAAAATTTGTTGAGAGTTACTCCTCAATGATTCTAGATATATTACCAAGAGAGTCAGTAAGGTCTGACTCTTCCCAAGTTGACTTCGGAAGGTTATGTTGGCATCAATTGATGATTTTTATCTATATGTGGTTTATGGATAGCTCAAAAGGGCATAAGTCTACAAAAGTATTTATTGAAAATACTCATAAAGTCCTATGTTACGGAATAGTTAAATAGTTAGACTCTTTTTCTACGAAGCTTTCTTTCTTACCTCGGCTACTTTGTCTTGAATGATCTCTCCGATAACTTTAAAATCGATAGGTTTTGTGAAAAAATTTTTTGCTCCGGCATCCTTTGCTTCATCCATATATTGTCTAGAGCCATAAGCTGAGGCGATATAAATTTCTATGTCCGGATAACGTTCAGAAACAACTTTGCAAAGAGATATTCCATCCATTTCGGGCATATTGATATCAGTAAATAAAATTATGATCTTTATCTCATCGTGTTTTAATTCTAGAAAGTCTAATAACTCTATACCATTTAAAAAATCATTTACAAAAATGTCACCAGTTCGGATCATTTTTTTGAAAGTCATTTTAAATAGTAGATGAAAATCTTTTTCATCATCTACAACAGCAATATTTATTGGTAATGTCATACGTCCTCCTGAGATAGCTTGTTTGATATAGTAATTGAGACTTCAGTGAAATCATTTACAATTGAATTTACAATTAATTCTCCATTATGAGCTATTGCTACATCGTTCACCATCGACATACCAAGCCCTGTTCCTGAACCTGTAGGTTTCGTCGTAAAGAATGGTTCTAGTACTTTTTCCTTTAGCTTTTGATCAATTCCGATTCCATTATCTTTTATTTTTATTACAGTGAAGGATTCGTTCTTGGTAAGGCTAACCTCCAAAATAGCAGAAAATTTTGTTCCTTTTTCAATTTGTTTTCTTTCTTGCATGGCATAGAAAGAATTGTCGATGATATTTATGAGAGATCTTTCTAAATCATCTGGGTAGCAATTGATGACAATATTTTCTTGATAGTTTTTTATAATTTCGACATCAATGGGGTTCTTTTTAGCTCTCATTGCATGAAAGCAGAGATTAACAGATTGATCAATTAGAGACTCTATTAGTTTCTGTGAAATCTTAGATTTATCAGATCTTGATTGAGAAAGCATACTTTTGATAATATTGTCAGCCCTTTTACAATTGTCCATAATGATTCTACTCGACATCTTTACATCATTAATGTCGTCGATGAAGAACTCTAAATCATTATCAGTATAATCACGCTCTTTTAGTTTTAAGTTAAAGCTTTCAACATCTTGTGTGAAGTTTGAAACGATAAGTGCAGAATTTTGAATTAAATTTAAAGGATTTTTTATTTCATGGGCAATTCCAGCTGCTAAGCTCCCTAGAGAGGCTAGTTTTTCTTGAGAAACTAGTTTAGCCTGGAATCTTTTCATATCTTTTAAGGTGCTTGATAGCTTCTCTGTCTTGTTTTCAACCAGTTCTTCGAGGTTCAGATTCATTTCTTCGAGTTCTCGTTTAGAGTCTAAAAGGTCTCTAATTAGTTCAGTAAACGAGTCGGAAAGCTCTTTCGTCTCTAAAATTCTATGTTCTTGTGGGATTTTTACAGACAGGTCATGTGACTTTAATATTTCTTTTATTTGCTCATTCAGTCCATTTATAGGGACAACAACTTCTTCGCTAAGTTTTCTTCCTGCGAACATAAAGAAAATTGAAATACAAATTAGTGTAGAGAAGGAGAAAAGTAATTCATTTTTGATTGTGGCACTTAGCTCACTACTAGATCTTTTAATTACGACCTTTCCGAAATTCTTTCCCGAGGAGTCAATTGAAGTTTGAGTTATGATATATGAGTACTCTAGTTTTACCTTTGTAGACTCTTTAAGTTTATCAAGTATTGGTTTACCTTTACTGGCAAAAAGTTTTCCAGAGGAATCCCATACTTCTATACTTATGTAGTCATTTTTAAAATCAAAAGTATTTGTTAGTGAATTAAAATCTTCAACAGATTCAAATAGCAAGGTTGCTTGTAAGTTATTTGCAATTATTTTTGAAGTTTCAAAATGTTGTTTTTCAAAGTAAGTGATGAGCTTATTTATTTTTAATCCCTCTATAACAAATCCAATAAGTGCGATCGTTGAAATAATCACAACCAACCAGAAATTTATGATTTCCTTTAACTCTTTCAATTAAAACACCTCATCAGCTAAGCGTAGAACTTTTGAACTTAATTGGATTTTAAAAGTTTCCATCAGAGTTTTATTTGCATCAAACTTTATTTTGTTTCCTTTTGTCTTTAGAATGATCATTGCCAAAGGTTTATTGATTCCCTTCTTAGATACTATGAGTACTTTTTGATTCAATAAATATTTCTTAATGTCTGTAATATCTTTCAAATCTAAATTGTTCCCAAGATAAAGTAGGGAGCACTTTTTATAACTCTCTTTGACTTGTAATATATTCAACTTGCCGTTACTAAAGTTTGATCCATCTAATTTTTTATGCAATATCTCATAAATGTCCGAATTGTTTTTAATGCAAATTGAATAGGAGTTACTTTCTTGTTTAATTGGTAGAAAAAACATTAGACGATATATAAAGGCAGCTTCAATAGTAGTAATTGAAGAAGCACAAATATTTACAGAAAATAAAAGAATTATGAAATAGCGCACTATCCCTGCCGTTAAAATTATTCACATACAAAGTGGTTGAGTTTTCTCACTATATATAAATTATACTGGCCATGTTCCATACTCTATAATGGTTTTAATTTCCTTGGCATTTAGCTATTAGACGAAGACATTTTGTTACTTAGATTTCAAGGACTTGCTATCTTAATTGAAATGTAAACTATAGCTTTTTTAGATTTAACCATAATTTTAATAGGTAATTTCTTCTAGATTAATTTAGAAGTTGGCGATCAAACTTGTAGTGTATTTATAATCCTGCTTTGTGTGATCTTTTTCTGGTTGGTTATCATAATTCCAGAGGTATGCCATTTTAAATGAAAATACCTTATTTAAAGTAACTGATATTGAAGGTTCTATATTCATCAGATACTTATCGGAGTTTGAAAAATTAGGGATCCATTCAATCCATAATTTCGAAGAAACAGTACTATTCAAAGTTTTGTTTCCTTCTAGATAAGCTCTACCTTTCGACTCTTTTACTTTCGTCCTTTCATTATCAGATTTATTTTCAATAGTATATCTGTAACCAATTTCAGCAAATAGCTTTGTAGTGTCTGACTCAATGAAACTGTGTTTCGTTCCCATATCTGAGTTGTATCTTCTCGAAAACCCTGAGAATCTGTTAGCTTCAATTGTTTCTCCTAAAAATAACGAATTCTTTTTAGATACATTCAGATCGTAACGAAGATTTATGTCCCACTTTTCTAAGTTCCGAACCTTTTCTGATTCTCCATATGTATAAGAACCTTTAAGAGTAATTTCGTGTACTGACCATTTTACTAAATTTTTTGATTTTAAGAAAAATGTTTTTGAATCTGTGTTTCCACCTGTAGAAATAAGAGATAATTCATCTTCTGAAGAAAAATTAGCTTGAATATTGTTTAAGAAGAAAAAAATTAATAAAATACGATTAAATTTATAAATATTCAATTTCTAGCCTTTTTAAGTTTGATCTCTTGAGATTTAATTTTAATATAAAAAGGCAGTTCGAGTCAATAAGTGATACTGGCTCCTAAGTTTACGCCCCAGTATCCTTTCTTTGGAACATGATCAATTTGTGCATTTATCTTCAAAATTGATAAATTGAATTGTTGTCCAATAAACCATCTAAACCAAAATGGCGATGGACCATTAGTTGTACCTAGATCTAATGATCCCTCTGCACTAACTCCAGCTATGTCTGTACTAATTGTTGTAGTACTACTTGCAATACTTGTAGCCTTACCAGTGTTTATATCGGCTCCTATCCCTAGATAAGTAGTGAAGAAGTACATCCATTGAAGACTCGTTGAAAGTTCAAAAGGGATGGATAGAGTTTCCATCTCTACCCCCGCAAGGTTAGTTCCTGTTATTGATGCTGTTCCGATTGCAGTCGTTTGAGAAAGTGATGCTGCAACTTTTAATTTAAGAAGCATATCGTGAGTCTCGAATCCTGTCGTAAAGTAGAGTCCTTGCCAATGGAGACCACCAAAGTGAATAAGTTCTGCTCCAGGATGAAGTTTATACCTTAAGAAGAATGCAAACGATCGGGATAAAAGTGTAAATGATCCGTCTTCAGAAACTGAGTCTAGCTTTCCTACGTGTACAAAGATATCAGTCTTCTTAGGCTCCCATGGGCCGATACTCTTAAAGGGAAGAAAACTTAAATCTAAACCAAAGGTAAAGCCTAATTGAAAGGAAGCTCCTCTCAGACGCTTGGCTTCGACTGTCCCGTTAAGAATGTCACTTGTAGTATTATTTCCAACATCTACACCGACACCCACACTATATTTTAAGAAAGCATATTCTACATCATTAGCATAATCACTCGTTCCCTTTCCGGACATGACGTTTGCATTGGCCATTCCCTTTAGGTAAGAGCTTTGATCCGCGTCTGGCAATTCTTTGTTAACATCATTTTCAAGAGTATCTAATAATGCATCTACTTCTACGATTTGCGCTGCATTTAAAACCCCGTATTGTCGATTCGTTATTTTAAAAGGACCAGCAATAGTATGAACTTGGAAGAATAAGAATATAATTATTGTTCTAGAAATCATCTATGAATTCTCTCAAGAAATTAGACTTATTTCCTTTTAAGAAATAATTAATCTTCTTACTTTGCAGAGGTAGGCAAAATTATACTTTAATATGCAAAATTCTATGTAATTGTTAATAACCTCGGAAATTGTTCAGGAATATGGTTTAATACTCTAGAGGTTTATATGAGTCGAAAACTATTTTTCATGTTTATTCTTTTAGGGTTATCTTCTTGTCAAAGGTCTAGTCAGATTTCAATTGACCAATTCTGTAGTGATCTAAATATCTTACTCATACAAAGAAATGTTGTTACTTCTAATATTCTGAATATATCAACCACTAGGACAGAGAGTGGAGGACCTTATATTCCTCAAATGGTGACTAATTGTAGTGATGTTAAGTGTGATATTAAGCCACTTACATGTACTGGTATTGGATGTAGTCGTGTTAATAAGAAAAGAGAACCTATTTTAAAGTACCAGCCAAATCATCCTGATTCTATGAAAAATGGATATGTAGCTTATCCAGATATTAATCTTGCAGAAGAGAAACTTAAGTTGGACAAGATTGAACTTGCTATTAATTATTTAATGAAGAGTATGCCTATGAAATACGATTTCTTTTTCTCCAAAGAAAGTAAAAAGTATTTTACAAAATACCCAATGTTAAATCATCAAATGAATTTTAGAAAACTTATTAAAACAGGTCGGTGAGATAGTTATGGAAAAACAATTTTTATCAGAGTTGATAGTCGGAGAGAGGATTTCTCTCAAAAGACACACTGTAGATTTGGCACAAAAAATGTTTGATTATGTTGTTGAGGACAGAGAGAGACTTGCTCAATTTCTACCATGGCCAAAATTTATTAATACAGTACAAGATGAAATAGATTTCATAAGAAAATGCGGTTCTGATTGGGATGACTTTATAGGATCTTACTATGGTATCTATAGAAATAGTGATGATGAATATATGGGAAACATTTCATCATTTTCTCATAATTGGAATCATCACAATTGCGAGATTGGTTATTGGATTCTCGGAAAGTTTGAGGGACAGGGTTATATGTCTGACGCCGTCAAACTTATGGAAAAAACTCTATTTGAAGTAGGCTTCAATCGTATTGTTATTCGCTTTGATACGCATAATGCAAAGTCAGGTTCAATTCCTAAGAGATTAAGCTACACGTATGAAGGAACCCTGAGAAAGGTCATGAGAGTCAATAATGTATTTAGAGACCTAGAGGTCTACTCAAAACTACATTCTGAATCCTAGTAGTCTTAGAAAAATCGTCTATATTCCTCCCTGTAATCACTAAAATCTTTTATGGGAACAGAGAAGTTTGCTATTGTTGGATGTTCTACAATTAAAAATTCTTGATATGGCATTCGAACTAAATCAGTGTGTGTTCCACCATTAAAGTACATCTCTTGATCTTTTTGAAAGTGGCTTGAGAGATAAATAGGCATATTGTATAAACCTCCAAAAGGTGGTGTGGCGCCCACTTCGCAATCGTTGAAATATTCTTCCAAGTCTGATTCTCTAAGCATTTTTACTTGCCCTGTTTCTAGTTCATCCTTTAATGTTCCCAGGTGTACTAATTCATCAGAGGGAAGGATAACAAAAGATTTTCTCTTATTTATTTCAAAGACAAGAACCTTTGCTAATTGAGTAGGAGGACACTTGGCCGTAGATAGGTTCTCTAGCGACCTCTCTGTTGGTGAATGTTCTATGACTTGAAAATGATACTTACTATCTTCTAGATATGATTTGATTTTATTAGGAACAGACATCACATACTCCTTATAAAGATTCATTAGACATTATATCATTTAAGCACTTATTTATAAAGCTGGAGAGACTAAACCAAATACACTGTAATATTTTTAACTAAATTTAAAGTACTGTAATGAGCCTCTTACCTAAACGTAAGCATAAGATTGAGGAGGCTATTTCTTTTCTACTTTCTTACTTTTTACGAAATCTGCATCGTAAAAATTAGCCAATGTGGGGTTAAATGAAAGAAAAATTGCAAATAATCTACTACTTTGTTTTAACTTTTCAATACGAGTTAACATTTCTTTATTTACCTCGGTCAGTTTGCTTTTAATTTCATTCAGGCTATATCCATCTTCTTGTATTGCTTTAAATTCAGCTCTTAATTTTTTAAATCTCTTTCTCTCTAACACTAGGAGCTTAGGCTTTATGGTTATCGGCTCTTTCTTTTTTAAGGCGCTGTCTACTTGGTCTTTGAGATGCTTTTTGTGAACTTTTCTAGTGAGATCTTCCATCTTTTCAATTGCAGTAGAAAGGTACTTTAAATTAATTTGTCTCTCTATAGTTGAGAGTAGAGTATCTGGATTTAAATTATGACCCATGGTAAATTTAAAATAGTTATCTCTACTTTGAAGAATTAATTTACTACTGCGGGTAGATAGATTAGATGATTCCAAAAGATCATTTACAGACTTTATTAAAACATAGCGATCTTTGGCACCATACTTTTTGATCATTAATTTTTTTAGCTTAAATGTTCCAAGGGCCCCAACGGCAATAAGAAGTATATTTCCAGTTGATGAGAATTGGTGACTTGAATAGATATCTTTTTGGAGGTCTATTATGCAATTGTCATATGTATCGAAACTTTGAATGTATTGTTTACAAGTTTTATCCAATTGTTCTTCATCTATTAATTTCTTTACTGAAAATATGAGAGCCGCCTCAGCTGCAACATTTGCTGAATACGAAGTAAATTCATTTCCCATTTTGTCTAGAGGCACTAGCTTGGCATATTCAGTAGAGCTTAAAATGATTCAATTGTAGAACTCATCATTAACGTCCAGAGCATCTAAATGAGAAAACATTTTATTTTGTAATACAAAAGGAGGAACTTTTTTTGAAAGAATTGAGTATTGAAATATCAGAGAGAGAACTACTGATATTACACCTATAGAGTAACTGGCTTTCTTTCGTTTTAATATCTTGCCTTTGTTAACAAACATTTTCAAAATAAACCAAGAGGCGAGAGAAGAGAATAGAAAAATTGGAATGACTTTAATCGGCACCAATAGGAAGCTTCCTTGAACTCCTATGCCTCCCTGGAGAATGAATACAGCATTCCATAAAATTAGAAGCGTTAGAGTTAAAACGACAAAAATAGTGTATTTGAGTATATTTAGTAGCATGATTTATCTTTTCCTCTTAATTCTTAGCAAACTAATCGGACTAAAAGGATATTTTATTGAATAGGCTGTTCTGCAAGCTTATTACTTCTCTGTATCTATTCGAATGTCTTTTAAGAGCTAAAGGATAAACCCTTAATTTAAATCGATAAATATCCGATTCTATTTATATGAGAAAGCAGTTGAAATACTTGATGTTTTTGTTTGTATTAGTTGGATGTGCATCTAATCCTGTGCGTGAACCGGCATCATTCAAAATTACAGAAAGTTGTAGAGAAGTCATAACTCACTTTCAAGATAGATATATTTTGGGGCTCAAAGAGTCTCAGCTTCTAAGTAGTGAGTTAATTCCATTAAATAATAGAAATATAAGTGAGACTGAGCGCTCGATGAAATTCAACGTAATTGAAGGAGAACTTGAAGGGATAAAGAGATCATCTGGTTCAACTAAGCCCGAATTTTTAATTCTTGAGGGCGGAATTAAAGTTGTTTGGAAAGAACATAAGAAAATAAAGTTAGCAAATTATAGAGCTGAAGTCTTAGCCTATGAGTTGAACGATTTATGGGGGATAGGTCTTGTTCCAGAAACTGTAGAGAGAACTATTGAAGGTAAGGTTGGATCTCTACAATTGTTTAAAGAATCTATCACTGGGCCACTGCTAGATTTTAAAATAAGAAATGAAATGTCTGCAGAGGCCATTGCGAAAGTTAAACACAACTTAAAGAAACAATCGCTTTTCGATTATTTAATAGAGAATAATGATAGAAATAAGAATAACTATCTTTTTACAATTGAAGGTGATTTATATTCAATTGATAATGCGGCCAGCTTTACTGGAATTGGAAACTATAGGAAAAGCTTTATAGAAAGAGAGAATGATATAAGGGGCTTCCTAAATACTAATGAGGGTGAAGAAGTCTTTCAAAGCATTGTTTCAAATTATAATAATTCATTTAAAAATCAAATAATTCTATATATTGGTAAAAAAGACGCTAATAAATTCTTTGAGCGGATTGAGAGAATAATTCAAATAAAGAATTAAGATGGTGGAAGATACTCCCTAAATATCGATTTTAGTTCTTTTCTCGAGAGGTTCTCGTGGAATAATTCTACACCTATCATGAGAGAGTAGAGTATGTGACCATGGCGTTTAGCCTCGTCTTTATTCTTGTAAATATCTTCAAGTAGATCGATGAGGTATTGGAACCTTTCTTTATATACCTTCTCTACAAATTCACCAATAGATCTTTCTTGATGTCCCCACATATTAATTTCTATTTCTAGTCGACTTTCATCTTTCATGCCTTCAATACACTTTTCAATTAATCTGGCGAGTTTCTCTTTAGATGTTCCACCGTGATTTGCATCTTTTATAAACTCACTTGTGAAGAGCTCTCTCCAATATGAGAGTAGACGTTGATCAAATTCTTGTTTTGACTTAAACCAATGGTAGAAAGATCCTTTGGTCAGATTGAGCTCTGCACATAATCTACTTATTTTAAGTGAGCTCCTACCTGAACGATCTAAGAGTCTTAGTCCCTTATTTAACCATTGCTCTTCTGTATTTTCAGTCACTTAATGTCCTGTTGTGTTAATTTCTTGTTTCATACCTTGAGGTATGTTACATTGATGTCTTGCATACCTCAAGGTATGTTTGCTGGAAAAGGAGCTGTTGTGAAAGATTTTAGGAACATCAAAGATCTTATAAAAAATAGTATGTACTGTTCTATATCTACAATTACCAAGGATGGACTCCCTCATTCATCTCCCATAGGAAGTGTCTTTCTAGAGAATGAAGAAGGTGGATATTTTATAGAGATGTTCACTAAAAGTATGATTGATAAAAGTAAAGAGAAGGCCTGCATAATGGCGGTGAATACCTCTCTCTTCTTCTGGCTTATATCTTTGATAAAGGGAAGGTTTAATACTCATCCTGCAACTAGGTTACTAGTTACCTTAGGAGAAAAAAGAAAAATAACAGAAATTGAAAGGGCCCACTTTCAAAAAAAAGTGAAACCTTTCAAGTGGCTCAAAGGTTATAAGCATATGTGGTCAACAGCAAATTATGTCCGCACGTTCACAGTAGATAAAGTTATTCCAGTATCAATTGGAAAAATGACTAAACAACTGGAGCAATAAGATGAAGATGCATTATTCATTACCAAATATTTCAGTTTTAAATAGTGAAAATGAAAAATACGATTATATAGATTGCTTTGAAGGTGAGTTGTTAAATTCTAATATTCAAATTTCAGATGTTGCAGCTTCATTTTTTAAGTCCTCTCCTAAATGGGTAGAACAACTATTTCGCCTTCGCCATGCTATCGTCAGGCATATTGGATTAAAGACCGAAATGTTAAATATTGATAAGGACTTAGGAGTCATCAAGGAAGGCGATAAAATTGGTTTCTTTAAAGTTTATAAAGTTTTAGAGAATGAAATCATGATGGGTGAAAATGATTCCCATTTAAATTTTAAGTGCTCAATTCTAATAACTAGAGGTGAAAAGACACAATTGTCAGTGACTACTGCAGTGACTTTTAATAATAGATTTGGAAGAGTTTACTTCATGCTTATCAAGACTTTTCATAAGCTTATCGTTGGGGTTATGATGAAGAATGTTCTCAGAGATTTGAATAGGTAAAAAAATATATAATAATGGCGGGAGCGTAAAGACACGATACCCACCTTAACTTTTTATCTATTATTTTATAATACATCCAGGAAAATTATCAACAGATTTTCCTATATGATCCTTACCAAAGTTATATTCAGATCTTTTATTTTCGTCTTTTAAAAAGACTGGTGCATGGTAGGCATCTGTTAGAGTTTGATCTATTTCACCTTTTAAAACATAGAACTTATCCCAGTTGGTACAATAAACTGAAGTTGCCACACTTAACGAGGTATTAAATGAACTCTCTGGATTGGCCAGGTTATAGAGCTTATTCCACGGAGAGCTTTCTTCAACGGGCGTCATATTAGTTTGTCCAATACGATTTTTCTCAGCGATTTCTTTCCAAAAACTGATTTTATCATCGTAGCCAGTTAGACGAATGAATATTTGTTGACCGAAAACACTCTCGCCACCTTGTCTTGTAATATACATAATTTCTTCGCAGCCAGAGGCCTTAAGAACTAATGTCGGGTGTAGGTCTGACCAACCTCCGGCAGAGTAGATATCTTCTCTGAAAGGGACAACGCCTTCGCTATTGTCTTCCTCATCAAACCAACCAATTGCTCTTAAGGTAGGAAATATTCCTAAGAATTTTTTAAAGTATCTTTTCTTCTTAACAATCGAAGGACTTAGGATATTTCCATCGGCAATTCGCTGAAGATTTGAAAGTCCAGGCTCAGCTGGAGAAGTTCCAAGTACTTCAAACCAAACTCCACCTTCGATGGGCTGAAACTTACTACTCTTTGCATCGTTAGGAAATAACTGATCGATATTAGATTTAATCTCAAAGAGATCTTCGGATTTTCCCCAATAACCATATTTTAACTCTGAGTTAAAATCGAGAGAAAAGCTTTCAACATCTTTTGCCTCATTCTCTTCATATCTCTGAAGTAGATTCTTGTATCTAATGGCCGCATCTCCCACAACAAGAGAAGTTGTTGGAAAGGCCTTAAGTCCACTTCCTACTTTTTCAAAGATCATTCTTTCGGGAAACTTTCTCTCGAGAGTAACGGTTCTTGTGCGGAATCTCGGTCCACTTTTTCCATGGTTTCTGATTCTTCGCTCAACCGTTGGAGCTTGATAATATGCATCGAGTGAGGCGTGGAGGAGGTCCTTACAAATCGGCTTGGCCTTAACAATTTCAGACCATTCCTTATTAAAAGAAACATCGCTACAAGTATTTAAAAACTTCTTCATTTTTGTATTTACTTTATCTGCGCCATATCCTGCATAAAAATCGGCGACTCTTCCAAAAATAATACCTAGGAATTTAAAATCAACTAGGCCTTGTCGGTAGAAGATACTCTTATCGCTTTTGGCATCAAAAGATCCAAAGACTTCTAAACTTTCTGCAAGTTGCGCCTTATGAAAAGAAAAATTTCTTCTAAGGCCTTTGGCCACTTCTGTATTTAGGAGAGGACCATAATCACCAAGAATATCGAAAAACTCTGGCAGGTCTTTGGCAATTTTTACGGCCGATTTAAGTTTATGTATGAAACCACCGTCACCCAATCCTGTTATATTACCAGCTAGGCGCATGATAGTGGGAGACTTAGCATCTTCAGTATAGAGGTAGAGAATATGGGGAACCATAGATTTAAATAATAGTCCAAGTTCCTTATTCTTTTCAACTTCATTAGAGGAAAGGTTTGTATTTCTAGAGAGGGCATCTAAGAAAAAAATTGTAATAGATGCTGAACTACCTCCGGCGGCAGCAGCGGGCAGGCCTTTGTTTTCGGTTATTCTCGAAAGTGCCGACCAATGGGCAGGCGCCAATTCTCCATTACCACGAATTCCTGTGCAATAGTTCGCCGCTACAATATTCTGGGATAATGTAGCGCTTAGTAAAAGAGCCGAAATTATTAGTCTTAGTTTAGTCATAACTTTTCCTAAATAGAATTACATTTTATAGTTTTATTCTTCAGTATATTTTGAAGGTGAAATATTAAATTCAAGAGATTCATGGACTTTGTTGGGAATTGCTTTACTTCCTTCATCAAAAACAGCTTCGATAGTTGTTTTGTTTTTTAGGTCTCTTTTTGTCTCTTTTTTTAATTGTCCTGGATATGTCGTTGTGCCATCAAATGTGTATTCATTTTCTGTTCTTTGAGTATCTTTGGTATAAGATAAAATTTTGTTTTCATTATCCCACGAAATATATAGATTTCCTTTTTCTCTTAATTTATTGAAAAACTTTTCTAAGTTTAAGGCGTACTCCTTTATATTGTGAGAATAAATATTTTTTGATACGGACACAGTACACTTTACTGGAATCCCTTTTTTCACATTATCTTCAATTGGCTCAGCATTATTTATAAGACCTATATAAGTCATATTTTTTGGGGGTTCTATCAGTTCTACTCTTGTTTTGGTTACAGTCTCTTCAAATGTATATAAATCATCTTTAACTTCTATTAACTTTACTTGGCGATAATCCTTATAGTCGCAAAGAAATGAACCATCGAATAAAATTTCACCGTCTGATTTAAGGTTAATGGCTTTATCTATTTCATATCCACTGAAGGCATGCTGAGTTAATTGTTGAGCTTCAGTATTTGAAAAAATATTTAATGGAAGAGAAGCTATCACTTCTTCAAGTAATGAATCGTTTGCTTTAGAGCAGATTTCACCAGCAGCAGAGCTAAACATTACAAGACTGATAATAAGTAGTTTTTGTATTACTTTCGTCATTTCGATCCTTTTGTTTTCTTATATTTAAGCAATATCAGTGCCATGTTATGCTAGGTAAATGTTCATTATTGTGAGATTTCTTAGTTAGAATCTGATGTTTTTTATAAAACTGTCTAGATTTTTGACAGTTATGCAAATCAGATGGGTGAGGTTTTGGAGTATGGTACGGAGAGAATTAAGAAAAAAGGCGAAAAAAAAGAGAGTGGGTTAAACTCTCTAAATGATCTAATCATCCGAAGATGCTTTGAATTTGAATTGTAAACAGAAATGGCGGGAGCGTAAAGACCCGATACCCGCGTTGTAGGATCTTTCTTAATTTAAGAGCGTTTCTTTTAGTCTCTTTTGATTGGATCTAGATACTTTAAGTGTATCTCCATTATCTAGCTTAAGCTCCCACAGGTTCTTATTTTCGATAGATTTAATTTTCTCTAATTTTACAATTGTACTTCTATGTATTTGAATAAACTGCAATGGATTGAGATGTTCAGTTAAATACTTAATGGAGTAGTCTACAATAAACTCTGATTCATTAGTTTTAGCAAATGTGCAGTGATCCTTGCTTTCAAAGTAGTTTATATCCGCTACTGCAATGATTTGAGTCTTGTTTCCAATTTTGCTACTAATTTTTTCTAGATACTGAATTTCGGTTTTTCTTTCTTTTAAATTTTTATTAATACGTACCAAGTCTTCATTTTCAGACATCTTCAACTTGAATGAATAGAAGTAGATAAATGCTAATGAAATGAATAAACCAACTAGTATTACAAAAGGTACTTCACCATATCTAGTAGGTTCATTAAGAATCTTAGCTTTAATTAGTTGACCTAGAATCGCCCCGGGAACTAACCCTAGAAAGCAAATAATAAGCTCGGTTTTTTGGTTGAACTCTAATTGTATCTTCTTTCTACTTTCTAAATATTGATAAGTTTTATCGGCAATATAGTATGAGAAATATATAAAGGATGAGATAGATAAGGCGTATCCAAGGCAAATTTTTAAAACTGTGAAATAGTTAGCGTTTGCGTTAGGCAGGGATGCTATAAAGAACACGAGGGAAATAAGAATGGGCCACTTAAAAAAAAGCGTGACTTGTTTGAACTTCGATTTATTTTCACTTTGGCTTAATTGCATTTCTTTCTCCTATTAGAAAATTAGCACAATCTTATCTTTGTGAAAAATGATCCTAAAATCAAAGAGTTGCTTCTGTGTGGTCGGTTTTTTTAACTGAATGGTAGTCAATGAGTGTTCTTAGTGGAAAAAAAGGCGAAAAAAAAGAGAGTGGGTTAAACTCTCTAAATTATCTAGCCATCCGAAGATGATTTGAATTTGAATTGTAGTACAAAAAATGGCGGGAGCGAAGGGACTCGAACCCTCGGCCTTCTGCGTGACAGGCAGACGTTATAACCAACTTAACTACGCCCCCGCATTTCTGTTTGATCAATATAAGTATTTACACCATCACCGTCAATAGCAAATTGAGTTTATTTTAAGAAAATTGTGCAGATACAAATATTTTTATTGAAATGATGATCAAGAGCACTGCGAAAAGCTTCTTCGAAGTGGCCGGTTTCACGATTTGTACCCATTTTACACCTAATTTAGATGATAAACTGGAACCAATGAAGAGAGCAAAGACGATTGAGAAGTTTACAAAACCTACCTGTCCCATTTCTAAAATCTCATAATTAAACACAAAAACTGGGGTGGGTTGAATGAGGTAAGTGACCATTCCTGCAAATGTTCCTGCCACCATGCAGACATTTGAGTAAGCAGAGAGGAAGCGAAAGGGAATGTGGAGAATAGTTATAAAGAGAGGAACTAGAACAGCTCCTCCGCCTAGACCAGTCATTCCTGCTACAAGGCCACCAATTAGACCTACAGTAATACTGATGACTTTAGACTTAGCATCTGTCGTTGGTGACCAGTCATCGCTAGGAACGTCTTTAAGCTTTACGAGAAGGGTTCTTATGGCGATGGCAAAGACAAATATACTGAATATAAGCTTTATAGTCTTTGGGGGAAGAAGCAGGGTAACTTTTCCTCCAAGGACAACGCCAATCACCATGGCAATACCAATGGGAATGAGGAAAGAGAAGTTGGGCCTAATGCCTGCTTTCATGAAATTGATCGTATTTATGATTGAATTAAAGAAAATGAGAGTAAGTGAAGTGGCAATAACGGCTTGCGGTGGAAGAAATGAAAAGAATGTATAAAGAGTGGGGACTATGAGTATTCCTCCTCCTACACCAAAGAAAGATGAAAAGATCCCAACAAAAATTCCAGTAACTATTAATCCAAGAAATATCATAGATTTGAAGTTTAGCGAGCCATTTTCAAGATGTACAGTTGCCACATGCTTATTCATCGTTAAAATAGACTTAAAAAAGGATAAGTAAATGAAAGTTTTCATCACAGGTGGAACGACAGGTCTTGGATGGTCAGTCGCTAAGGAATATTTAAATGAAGGGCATGATGTTGCCATTTGTGGACGTGATCTTGGAAAAATAGAAGATAATGCCCTAACTAAGTATGAAAAGCTTAAGGCCTATAAAGTTGATGTGACTAATCGTGAACAAATCATTTCAGCAGTAAATGAATTTTCCAACGGCAAACTTGATTTGATGCTCGCGTGTGCAGGAAGAAGTGTTGGGAGCAAAACTAAAACTCCTAATTTTGAGGCCTCAAGAGACGTTATCAATATTAATGTCATTGGCGTTTTAAATACTTTTGAAGCGGCACTTGGAAATATGATCCAAAATAAGTCTGGTCATCTAGCGGCCATTGCCAGCGTTGCTGGATTAGTGGGGCTACCAGGAGCTTCTTCTTATTCTGCTTCAAAAGCAGCAGTTTTGAAATTGTGTGAATCTTATACTCTGGACTTAAAACATGTGAATATTGATGTGACATGTATTGCTCCTGGATTTGTAGATACGCCTTTAACAAGAAAGAATGATCATGGTATGCCATGGCTTATGGAAGCGGATGTTGCTGCTAAGAAAATAAAAAATGCTCTAGATAAGAAGAAAGTTCTTTTTATTTTTCCATGGCAAATGAAAACTCTGATGTATTTCTTAGATAGAATGCCACGTTGGATGTATAGAATGTTTATGCAAATGCCTTTCGCAAATTATAGTAAGTAGGGAATTATGAAAAAAATAATAGTACTTATATCGTTACTTTTTCTAATGGCCTGTCAAAAAGAAGAAGTCAAAACTCAATCGGTACAGAAGTCAGACAAATATGACTTTGCAAAGAAAGTTAACTCTCACTCTCAAAAACTCACTGATGACTTCTCTGATTTGAAGAAGAAAGAGGATGAGGCCTGTGATACAGAAGAAGAAATTACTAAGAAGTTAGCTAAGCCTAAGCAAGAAGTTTTTCAATTACAGGGTGGAGATAGTGGTTGTGATGTAGAGGGTGAAGAAAAATCTCATTAGAACCTTCGTTCTAACTGGTCCTTCGCTTTTAATATTTTCGTAGCAATAGCGTTAATGAGAGAAGAGATATCTTTAGAAATCGAATCTTTCCCAATTCTCGCTTCAAAATTTTCTACATCTAAGTCCATGGTTTGACTTCTATCATTCCAGGATACAAGAAAGTTCGTTTCGAAAGAACGAATGGCCCTTTCATCGTAAATTTGCGCTCCGAATTCTCTAAAGCTACCTTGTAAGGTTTCTGGATTGAGATTCGACGAACCTCCAAGTAGAACAAGACCATCTACCGAAGTGATCTTTCTATGATTTTCTTGATGATAATTTATCTCGACACCGTTTGGAAAAACAGCAAGGCTAGAAAAGCTCTTTCTGGCTTTTATTTCTATACCGTAGATTTTTAATTCACGTAAGAAAATAGTGTTGGGAAGTCCATTCATACCAAAGTTACTATTATGATCAGCCAAGATTTTAATTTTTAAATCTGGCATTTCGATTTTTCTTTTGATCAAAGCATTAATAATATAAGGATCATATAAGAAGAGTTGTTCCATATAGATATGTGACTTAGCTTGCTTGATCATATCAATGAGAATATTTCTAGTGTTTTTTACTTTTCCATCGACATCAGCCTCTGCCATTCTTATTGTTTGATTTCCTACATGTGGATAGTGCTTACGAGTGATTTTAAAGGACTCAATGATACTTTCTTTAATAGGTAAGTATCTCTTATTATCAAATCCTTCTTCTTGAAGAAAAAATTGTTTTAATTCTTCAGGATCTTCTGTAAGAGCAGCTTTTATGTCATCTAGATATGAATTTTGAACCATTGCGGCTGCTGGACCATGGACCCAGATTGCATTGTCGTAGTAGTAACCTCCTGAGTGATCAGTCCAGTTTTTTGAACCGAAGTACGCTTGAGGGTTTTCAGAATTTCCATCGATAACAATGACTTTAGAGTGGTCAACCTTGGATTCATAATACGTATTTTTCTTTTCAACAATTTTAAAAGTTTCACTTGTTCGTGGTATTGATTTTGTTAAGCTAAATGGTATCCCAGGAGGATGTCTTTGAATGTTAGACTGTAAAAGATAGACTGATTTATTTAGATCTTTTTCATTTTCTATTCTACTTTTAATATATTTAAAAATAGGCATGAGCTCTTCTTTCATATTGTAGTTGTTTGCAAAGTCATGAAGAATAAGAACTTTAAACTTAGAGTTAACTGCCATTTTTAGTTTTACTTGATCAAGAAGATATTCTGCAATTGTGGCCCCAATTGTTCCTCCGAAGAGAAAGATATCAATTAAGATTGATTCACGAGAATCAGAAATCATGTCTCTAATTTTTATAAATATAGGATCACTTTTAAAGGCAATGTGTCCGCTGGCAAATTTATTTGAAGGCATATGAATATATTCAGAACTAAAATCTAGTACTCCGCCGTTAAAGATTGCTCTCTCGTTGTACCATTGAATTCTTTCTTCGGAGTGGTTATTCTCACTAATTAGTTCCACATGATTTCCTGGAATAAATCCGGAAAAACTTAAAGTGTAGGGGGTGATCGTGCTAGTCTTTGGAAGTGTATAGGAAAGAGCGTCTGTTTCGATGATTGCTGTAGTAAAGGTATTTAATTCTTTTAAACCTGTAATAAGAGTCGCTTTTTGAGTAAAATCTTCTTTTAGAACTTCTAAAATATTATTTGCACTTATATCATCGCGATGATGAATTTCCTTTGCGAGTTTTTTTGCTTCAAGAATAGTAGTCTTTAATGATAGGGGGGATTGGATGGCATCCCTTAGTATAAATGACTTGTAAATCATTATGAAATTAAGGGTCTCAATTAATTTTTTATTATTCGGCTCTATTACTTTCCAATGAATGAGAGGTCTTAAAAATTTAGAAGGTAATACGCCTGAAAGATTCTCTACTAGGTAAGCGACATCTTTTTTCTTAGAAATATCCAATTTAAGTATGTTTTTTTTGAATTCCCCAAGTAGAGCAAACTGGGACTTTCCGAAAACGGATGAGTAATAGTTACGATAAAGGTTTTTGGCTTCAATTCTCTCTTGGATATTAAAGCTTTGGGAAAATACTTGTAACGTTATTGTAAAAGTAAAGATTGAAAGAAATATCTTCATCTGGAAACTCCTGAGGTATCAAGGTTTCCATAGAAGTGATCTAGTTTTAATGATTTTACAATCTTATCCGCTAAGTCTTCACGGAGCTCTTTTTTAATATTAAACTTCTCTCGACTTCTGTTTATATGTGTTGGAATACGGCCTTTTAGCAAAACAATGATTTTAGACTTCTTAGAAAATGATTTTTCTTTGAATGAGTAAATGAGTTTTTCAAGTTTTACTTGCGTTTTAATTGTTGTTGCATGACTTTTGTATTTTCCATGTAGATAAAGATCTCCAGTTTCATAGTGATCTTCTCTATCATCAAAAACATTTCTCAACCAAGTTCCATTTTTAGGAGAGTTTGAAAGTAGCTTTCCAAAGTTGATTTCAATGCGATCTCTCTTTGGTGACATGTTGTTTAAGTCAAAAGTTTTATAGAGGTCAACAGTGATATAATTATTTGATTCACCTTCTTTTTTTCTTAATTGGAACATCTCTACTTTTAAAGTCTTTCCTTCAATATCAAGACCAAGGTCTGAAAGTTTATTTGCTCTATAGTAACGTCTAAACCTAATGTGACCGTTTAGTGACGAGTTCTTTGGGTCTATCATTGATTTTTTGGGGTTCCATTTAAGATCAATTATATTTAACTGAATACTTATAGAACCTCCTGAATATTGATACTTTTCATTCACGTGAGGAATTGGTGTTTCAATAATTGTTTGAATTTGACTCTTCGATATTTCTTTAAGCTCTTCTTTCAGATTGAGTCTTTTGATATCGACAAGTTGGTTTGAGGATAATTCATTCTCATAAGTAAGATTTTGAATGAACTGGGGAGTAAAATTCATATCGATTTGAAATTTACCATTCATTACTTCAAAGAGGTATAATGTATTTACGAATTTAGAAATTGAGTTTTCAACGATACTTTTCTTAAATAGCTCGCTCACTGAACTACTTGAATTTGATTGCTCTTCAAAGGTTTGAATAAATGAATTATGAAGGGCCACATTAGCTTTTCTTCTTAAACCTTCACTCTCTTTGTCAGTCCAAAATCCTGTAGTCATTTTAAAATTAAGATATTTATTAAATGAATTCGTTAGGAAGTAATCACGATAAGCATCGAACTCTAAGTGATCTTTGAAACTTGCTATTGTTCTCTTTTTATTGATTTCTTTTTTTTGATCGGCCCAAAATTGATCATAAGGCCCTACAAAGTGATTGAGAGCATAGACAACTATAACCATTATAAAAATGACAAGTGGTGACCACGAAATGATGGTTTGTGTTTTGCTTGATAGCTTCAAAAAGCTCTCCCCTTATTCATAAACTTATCGGAGAGCGAGGGTATTTATTTAGAAGAAATTTATATATTTTAATAGTAATTTTAATTACTTAATATAGGTCTCTAGTGTTTCATTAGGTAAGCTTGGTATTCTTCTTCGTAGCTTAGTAAATTCAGATCTTTAATTCTATCCACATAGAGTTTACCGAATAAATGATCTATTTCATGTTGGAAAACCGTCGCTAAGAAAGCTTCAGCAATGAATTCTTGCTTCTTAGAAAACTCATCTAAGTAATTGATTTTAACTTTTCTAGGTCTTTCCACATATCCTCTAAGTCCAGGGACTGATAGACATGCTTCCCAAAAACCTTGTAGCTCCTGGTCTAAGACTTCAATTTTTGGGTTAATAATGGTGAATAGTTTACTTTCCTCTGTCTCAGGGTAGCGATTAGAGTCACTTGGTATCTTAATTAGTGTCACTTGCTTGGAAACACCAATTTGTGGAGCGGCAATACCAATTCCTCCACTGTCATTCATCGTATCAAATAAGTCAGTTAATAAGTGCTTGAATTCAGGTGTACAAATTTCCTCAATAGAAACTTCTTTTGCAACTTCTCTAAGTATTGGATTTCCCATTCTCTTGAGGTCTTTTACAGACATGAATTTCTCCTTAAGTTTGTTTAATTCATAGAATTAAATAATTTAACTGATAAAATATAATAGAGGAAAAGTTGGGGGAGGTCCAAAATGAAGAAAATATTATTTGTTTGTCTTGGGAATATATGTCGCTCTCCGGTTGCAGAAGCATCATTTAGAAAGAAAGTTGAGGAGAGAGGACTATTAGATAAAGTCTTAATTGATTCTGCTGGAATTAGTGCGGCTCATTCTGGAGAGTTTGTTGATCACCGAATGGTTGAACATGCAAAAGCAAGAGGTCTTGATTTAAGTGAGCTACGCTCTAGAAAATTTTCAGAAGAAGATATGTTACACTTTGATTACATCGTTGCTATGGATAAAAGCAATATGAAATCGATTAGATCTTTGGATACGAATGATGATTTAGAAAATAAACTCTCTATTATTACTCAATATTGTAGTCGGCATAGTGAAGTTGAAGTTCCTGATCCATATATTGGAGAAGGGGAAGGTTTTGATAAGGTCTTAAATATTTTAGAAGATGCTACAGAAGGGTTTTTAAATTCAATTGAAAGTGAACTCAAAGAGTGAATTAAATTATATGACTCCGAAGTGTCATCAGAAGATGTCTGAGGAATTAGAATACCTTCTAAAAGTAGAAAGACCTGAGACAACCAGAGTGATTGCCTGGGCAGCTGGAAATGGTGATCGATCTGAGAATGCTGATTATATCTACGGTAAGAAGCGTCTTAGGGAAATTGATCGGCGACTTCGGTTCTTAAAAAAACGTTTGAACAGTTCTAAAATTATAGATCCAATAACTATGAACTCAGTGAAAATTCAATTCTCTTCAACTGTACTTGTTGAATACGAAAATGGTGAGCAAAAGCTATTTTCCATTGTTGGTGTAGATGAAGTAGATACTGAAAAGGGTCATTTGAGTTGGCGATCTCCTGTGGGGAAAGCCCTATTAGGAAAAGAAGTCGGTGATGTCGTTATGGTAAAAGCTCCTAAGGGAGAATTTGAATTAGAAGTAGTAGAATTATCTTATAGGGAGATTTCATGAATATTAGTTGTCCAGTTTCATTAGGTGAGCTTGTTGATAAGATTTCAATTTTGAAAATAAAAACAAAAAACATAAATGACGTTACTAAAGTAGCCTATGCTCAAAACGAATTTGATCTATTAATGGAGAAGTTGAATGATCTAAATTTAGAGGGAATAACTTCATTTTTAGATGAGCTCATTGGTGTAAATTCAGAACTTTGGAAAATTGAAGATGATATAAGAGATTTAGAGCGACAAAAACTTTTTGAAAAAGAATTTATTGATTTAGCTCGAGCCGTCTACGTGACAAATGACCGGCGCTTTGCAGTAAAAAATAGAATCAATGAATTCTTTGGATCAGTGGTCAAAGAAGTCAAATCTTACGAAGAATACTAACCTTTTCTTCCTTTATAACTTCAACTTTCCTCTTTTTCTATGGTACATTTTCAAGAAAATAATTTAAGAGGAGAGTTTGATGGCAAAGCTATCGCTTGAAGATAAGTATATGCTATACGAATCTTCTGTTCAGAACCATGAATCAGATATTGATTTCATTAATAAAGAATATAGAAGAATCTTTAAGAAACTTCCATTATCTCTTAGAGAAGATTTTGGTGGAACTGCCGCCATGGCCTGTGACTGGGTAAAACAATCTGCAAGTCATATCGCTTGGGGTGTTGATTTAGACTCTGAGCCTATTAAGTTTGGTAGAGAAAATCACTATAAACGTCTTGATGATGCCGAACAAAATCGAATGAAATATATTGAAGGAAATGTTCTAGAAAGTAGGGACTTTAAGGCTGATGTAGTTGTCGCTTTTAACTTTTCATACTTCATTTTCAAAGAGAGAGAGACTTTAGTAAATTATTTTAAGAAAGTTAGAGAAGGTTTAAATGACCAGGGAGCCTTCTTTGTTGATCTCTTTGGTGGAACTGATGCCTGTCAAGAGTTGGAAGAAGAAACTGAGCACGATGATCATACATATTTTTGGGACTGTGACTCATTCAACCCTATAACTTCTGATGTTCAATATTATATTCATTTTAAATATAAGGGACAAAAGTACGAAAGGGTATTCTCTTATGATTGGAGAATGTGGGGCTTAAAAGAACTGCAAGATATTATGAAAGAAGCAGGTTTTTCAGAAGTTCTAGCTTACTGGGAAGGTGAAGACGGTGATGGTGGAGGAGATGGTAATTTCTATCCTTCTAAAATCGAGGAAAATTGTGAGTCTTGGGTGACTTATCTCTGTGCTTTAAAGTAATTTTAAAATCAAATTAGAAATAAAAAAACCAGCTTAGAGCTGGTTTTTTTTATTCGTAAATTATATCAATTGTATCGTCATAATCATCATCATAGTCAAGATCATCTATTGGGATATACTTTCCAACAATATGATTTCTAATATTATTAATTGTAAAAAGTGTTTCTTTTGATTGGCAGAAAAACTTGGATGAGTTTCCTTCAGTGATTTCTTTAATTATCACTTCTTTTGAAAGTTCAGTATATTCTTCAAGAGCTTCATTTACATCGTCAACGAACTCATCGAGTGTGTCGCCAAGAGCAATTTTTGCTTCAATGATCAATTTCTGCGCTCGACCTCTTCCCTTAAACTTTTTAAAATTAGATAGAGTTGCTTCAATGAAGTAAGTTCCTTCGTAAGTGAAGGCCGCTCCGTAGAGAACGCCTGCAGTTGTGAGCTCTAGATTAAGAGCAATTGTTCCAATAAGAGAGGCTCCTGATGAAGAAAGGGCCCCTGTTGAGAAGTATAGACCAGTTCTTAAAGGCATAGTGATTGGATCAGTAAGAGTAATGAGTTTAAATTTCTTATATTCTTTTTCACAGTCAGCGAATGTGAAAGTTGAAAAAAGAAAAAAGAAAATTAAGATGGTCTTTTTCATTTTGTTATCTCTTTAGTTGCTGAATATTCAAAAAAATTAAATTTTGAAAACTTCTTTTGAAATTTCTCTTTTAAATTTTTTTCAAGATTCTCATGGAAAATTAAAATGTTTTTAGCAGTATCTTCTTTTATAAGTGAGATTATGCTCTCCGCTGAAGCAGTGGCCTGTAGATCCGCTTGCTTATGAATGAGTCCAACCACTAATGAATTTTTAAAGCTTTGCGCTTGAAAGAAACCATTTAATTTAGAGTTGTTTTTTTCAAGAAGACCATCAGTTAAATAATTAAATTCATCAAAAAAGAGGCTCGATCTTGTAATTTCTTTATCACTTATCCATAAAACCGCAGCATAGGAATTATCAATCTTTTTTAATAATTCACTATTCACGATTACTTTCCTAGAGAGTCTAGTGTTCCATTAATAAAAGAGTATGAATCTGTTGTCCCATACTTCTTAGCAAGGTTAACCATCTCATCGATAACTACGGCCTTAGGAGTCTCTTTATAAAGGAGTATCTCAAAAGCACCAAGCATAAGTAGTGAGTAATCAATTTTCTCAAGTTGAGTAATTTTTCTCTTATGAAGCTTTGAGCCAACTTTCTCTTCTAGAGCTTCTTTATTCTCAAAGACTCCATTGGAAAGAAGCATGGCAAAGTTTTTAGCATTTGTTGGTAGTTGATTATTTGGATGTTCAACATCAGGCTCTACGCAAGAGTTTGTAAATTCTTCGATAAATCTTTCGTATTCATCTTTTGGACTTTTTGAAAGAAGTAATTCTAAAAGTTCTTTTTCTGCATTTAATACTTTATAGACAAGTTTAAATGAAAATTCTCTGGCAATAGTTTTATTGCTGAAGTTGCTCACGCTCTACCCCTTTTGAAGCCGTCAGATTTTTTAATAAAGATGAAACAAATCCTTCAATGTCATTGTAGTCCCAGTAGAAGGAAGCAAAGCGAGTGTAGGCAACAGGATCTAAATAAAGGAGTTCCTTCATTGTGAGCTCTCCAATAATATGAGTCTTAACTTCTTTAGGATAGTGTTCAAGCATATGGCGCTCAACTCTTTCCATTAGTTTATCAAGGTCCTCAGTAGAAATGGGTCTCTTCTGACAAGCTTTCTTTAAGCCGCAGAGGATCTTTTCTCTGTTGTAACTCTCTCTTCTTCCATCGTGTTTTACAACGGCAGGCATTTGGATTTGGATCTTTTCATAGGTTGTGAAACGATTATCGCAACTTTCACATTTTCTTCTTCTGCGCACACTTACACCCTCTGGCATTAAGCGAGAGTCGATGACTTTAGTATCGTTGGCGTGGCAAATTGGGCAATGCATATAAAATCCTATTAATTAACTCAGATTTTTACTTTTAATATGGCTTCTTGGCAAGGGTAACTTAACTAAACCGAGTAAAAATGCCAATATTTCATGCCACGCTTTTTCCATACTTTCAGTAGGTTAGCTTAAGTCTTATGAGAATACTCAGATATTCAATATAATTAGCTAATTGACCGATAAAAGTAGTGGTGAGGAAGACAAGAATGGTTAGAATACAATTGATTACATTTATAGTGGCGACACTCTTTTTAATTTCATGTGAAGATAAAAAGCTTCAAAATTCTATCGGTGAAAATATAAGTTCAGACCATAGTGGTGTTATCAATAAGGCCACTAATAACTTATCCACAATTCCTAGTACTTATGAAGTAACAGATCATATCGAGAGACAGGTATCTGCTCCTAAAACTAAAAACTGTAAAGTGATCGAAGAGATAGAGGAAGAAGAGGAAGAGGAAGAGGAAGAGATTGTAGAAACCAGCTCGGGGAATGAGCTCTGTGACTATCCTGAACTCGGTAACAGCTGGGTAAGCAATTGTGAAAAGCTTTTTACCAATTCAAATATTCCAAAAGATGCTCTTGAATATACGATGAAGGCCTTTAAAAATAACTTTGATAAATTTCGAAATAAGAATTGTTACTTGTATAAAGGTGGATCTAGTCATTACTCATTAAAAGGGTTATCTAGATCAAAGTTTGAAGATGCCATGAAAGATGGAATTCCCAATAAGTGTCAAATCGTTATTAACAATACCAAAGAAAAGTTAAGTACCTTTAGAGGGAAGATGTATTATATCGATATTTGCAAAGGGAAGGTTACAGAATCATATTTCAATATGGGGAGTGGTACTTTTAAAAGCAAGTATGCAAACGTGAATGGAAAGAACTCGACAGTGAAAGGAATTTTTCTAACAGGAACTGGTGATTTTGATTTTAAGCCAGGCGGTTCTAAATCTAAGGTCAAATACAAGAAGATTAGACAGTACATGAAGAAAACTTACGGAGAGTCAAAGGCCCATGCTGTACAGCTGATTGGTTTGCAGTCTACAAATAGTGGAAGTGGTCCTGATAGTAAGTATATGCATATTTCTCCCTATCGATCGAGTTGGGGATGCCCTTCAATTGACAAGGATAACTACTGGATGATTAAAGAGCTCGCAAAGAATGGTCCTTCAATGGTTGTTAATTATGGAACAGGTATGCAGGATATAGAAGAAGTAAATAAATGTGGAAGTAGGAAGAAATAGGATTTATTATGAAAAAGAAAGTCATTACATTAATTTGCTTCTTCATTTCATCAGGAGTTATGGCAGAAAAATTTTGCTATCAATTTCAAGTTGAAAAACAAGCAATAGAGAAGTTAGTCTTTAAGACGAGTTCTCAGAAAAATTTCTTTGAAGTCGTCATTAAAACGAAGAAGAAAATGTTTAAAAATACTTATTACTGTCATTTAAAACACAGTATTTTAAAGTGCTCTGGAGATGATGATTCGGGATTATTTGAATTTGATAAAAATGAAAGAAGTCTGACTATTAGTAATATGACCTTTGGAGAGCCTGACTCTGATTCGTTTAAAGTAACTAAAACGAAAGAAATTACAGGGGAAAGTTGTAAATAAAAAAGCTCCAATTAAGGAGCTTTCTTATAAAAAATAAATTTTTTAAAAAATTAATAAACCGGAAATTCTCTACAAAGAACAAGCACTTCTTCTCTTACTTGATTCAAAATAGCTTCATCTTCATGATTCTTTAAGGCCTTTGAAATCCAAGCACCAACAAGGTCCATATGTTTTTCAGTTAGACCTCTAGTGGTAATTGCTGGAGTCCCTAGACGAACACCTGAAGTCACAAAAGGACTTCTCTTATCACCAGGAATCATATTCTTATTACAAGTGATTCCCGCTGCTTCAAGAGCATGTTCAGCTTGTTTACCTGAAAGGTTAACAGAGTCAGTTTTAACTAGTAGAAGGTGATTGTCAGATCCACCAGAAACAATATCAATCCCTTCACTTTGTAATTTTTCAGCAAGGGCCTTAGCATTAATAATAACTTGTTTTTGATAATCAATATAACTAGGATCTAGCGCCTCTTTAAATGAAACCGCTTTGGCAGCAATCACATGCTCAAGTGGTCCACCTTGAATTCCTGGAAAGACATTGAAGTTAATTTTCTTAGCTAGATCTTCATCATTTGTTAAAATAATTCCACCTCTTGGACCTCTTAGCGTTTTATGAGTTGTAGAAGTTACAACGTGAGCATGAGGAACTGGGTTAGGGTGAATACCTGCAGCTACAAGGCCTGCAATATGTGCCATATCTACCATGAGGTAGGCGCCAACTTCATCGGCAATTGATCTAAATTTTTCAAAATCAAGAGTACGAGGATAAGCTGAAGCTCCAGCGATAATCATTTTTGGTTTTTCTTTAAGAGCAAGTTCTCTCAATGCATCGTAGTCAATAGTTTCAGTTTCCGAATTTAAACCATAAGGAATAATATCAAAAAGTTTACCTGAGAAATTAACCGGAGATCCGTGAGTTAAATGTCCACCTTCTGCTAGATTCATTCCTAAAACTTTATCCCCAGGAGTTAGAAGAGAGAAGTAGGCTGCCATATTGGCCTGTGAACCAGAGTGAGGCTGAACGTTTGCGAACTTTGCTCCAAAGAGTTTCTTCACTCTTTCAATTGCAATTTCTTCTACAGTATCAACAAACTCGCAACCACCATAGTAACGTTTCTTCGGAAGACCTTCTGCGTACTTGTTTGTCAGTACCGTTCCTTGAGCTTCCATTACAGCTTTTGAAGCGTAGTTTTCTGAAGCGATTAATTCCAATCCTTCTTCTTGTCTTACTCTTTCTTTTTCAATGAGAGCAGCAATTTCTGAATCCATTGAGATAAGCGTCTTTGAGTCTTTGTGAAACACGGTCCTTGTCCTTGGTTGAATAATTATTCAGTATATCTTTTTAAAAGTAGTGAAGAGTTTGTTCCACCAAAACCAAAAGAATTATTCAAAACATATTCTGCTTGAAATTCTTTAGCTGTATTGGCTACATAATCAAGATCACATTCAGGGTCTTGGTTATCTAGATTTATAGTAGGAGGAAGAACACCTTTATATAGTGCCATAGCACAGAAGATTGATTCAATACCACCGGCAGCACCTAGTAAGTGACCTGTCATTGATTTAGTAGATGAAACAAACATTTCATTTGCATGATTTCCAAAAGTTTTCTTAATGGCCTTAGTTTCTCCAAGGTCTCCAAGTGGAGTTGAAGTTCCGTGAGCATTAACATAACCAACTTTGTCTGGAGTTATTCCCGCAGATTCAATACACATCTTCATACATCTGTAAGCTCCATCTCCTTCTGGATGTGGAGCGGTGATATGATGGGCATCACTTGAAGTTCCGTGTCCAACAACTTCAGCATAAATTCTAGCACCACGCGCTTTTGCTTTATCATAATTTTCTAAAATTAAAACTCCAGCACCTTCTCCAATGACAAATCCATTTCTATCTTTATCGAATGGGCGAGAAGCTTTTTCTGGCTCATCAACACTCTTTGAAAGCGCCTTCATTGAAATGAATCCACCCATTGGAAGATTAGAAAGTACTGACTCTGCTCCTCCTGTCACCATGACGTCTTGACGACCTGACATAATTTCAAAAGCAGAAGCAGAAATGGCGTGCGCAGCTGAAGCACAGGCTGAGGCTATCGTATAATTTACACCTTGTAGGTTTAACTTAATACTCATGAGGCCAGAGGCCATATTGGGAATAATTGCAGGAATGAAGAATGGAGAAATTCTTCTAGGACCTTTGGCCAAGAAAGTTTCGTAGCTACTTTCAATCTCTGGGAAACCACCCATTCCTACACCAAGTATAGTTCCAATTCTGCCCGGGTCATAAGAGTGATCAACAAGACCGGCATCTTTCCAAGCTTCAAAACCTGAATGGAGGGCGAAGTGAATAAATTTATCAAAACGAGGAGCTTCTTTAGCTTCTAGGACATCTTCAGCAATTGCGAAGTTTTTAACTTCTCCACCAATCTGAACAGCTAGCTTTTCGATATTAGTATTTTCTATTTTCGAAATACCAGGTTTACCTTCAACAATATTTCCCCAGACTTCATCTAGTGAATGGCCAAGACCACATATGGCCCCCATTCCCGTAATAACGACTCTGTTCATTGTGTTTCTCCTGTTTGATTAACACCTACGTTTTTTGAATTTTACACTTAAAATATAGTGCAAAAAAAAAGGGAAGCAAATAGATTGCTTCCCCTTTTTTATAAAAAAATTAATTCTTTTTTATTTCTTTTTTTCTAAGTAAGTAACGATGTCACTAATAGACTTTAGTCCCTCTGCGTCTTCTTCTGGGATCTCTACTCCAAACTCATCTTCCATTTTCATCATTAGCTCAACGATGTCTAGAGAATCAAGGTTAAGATCGTCTACGAAGCTAGTTCCTGAGTTAATCTTTGCAATATCGATTTTAGTCGCATCACTTACTAGTTTGATTACTTTTTCTTCCATTATTTACTCCTTATATTTATCTCAAATACTTTACTTAAATATATAATCCACCGTCAATCTTTATCACCTCTCCGGTAATATAAGATGACGCCCTGCTTAGCAAGAAATTCACAAGGTTAGCGACTTCTTCCACATTTCCAAGACGATTTAGTGGGATCGAGGCAAGATACGCTTCTTTTACCTTTTCATCAAGGCTTTCAGTCATATCTGTTTCGATAAAACCTGGACATATTGCGTTACATCTTACATTTCTAGAAGATAGCTCTTTAGCGTAAGACTTCGTAAAGCCTAACATTCCCGCTTTAGAGGCAGCGTAAGCGATCTGACCAGCATTTCCCATTAAACCAACAACAGAGCTAATATTTACCACAGAAACATTTTCAGCTCTTAGGAAAGTTCTCGATAGGGCAGAAGTTACAAGAATTGAACCTTTTAGATTTGTATCAATAGTTTGTGAAATATCTTCTTCTTTTAATCTAAGAACCATTTGGTCTTTAGACATTCCTGCATTATTTACAAGTCCTGTAATGGCGCCATGCTCTTTTGTAAAAGTATCAATGGCGGTTTTAATTTGACCTGAATTCGTCACATCAAACATAATTGGAGTAGCATTGCTCGCTCCGGCTGCGATGATTTCTTTTTTTATTTCTTCGGCGATAGCTTCTTTTCCTTCACGAAAGTTAAAAACAACATGAGCGCCTTGAGCTGCAAGATTAAGAGCTATGGCCTTACCAATTCCTCTCGTTGCACCAGTAATTAAAACTGTCTTGTCTTTTAAGTCTTCAAATTTAGCCATCATGATAGTAGCTCCTTCAATTCATCAAAAGCACCTTCTTTATCAAGAGAGATAACTTTGATACTTCTATTTATTTTTCTAATAAGTCCCATGAGAACACGACCTGGACCACACTCGATACAAATTGTTCCGTCAGGAAGATCTTGAATACTTTGAGTCCAAAGTACTGATCCATCAACTTGCTTAAAGAGGTTTTCTTGAATCGTTTCTGCACTTGTTCCCGCAGCGTATTCCTTGGCATCTACATTTGCCACGTAAGGAAGTTCACTTTCTTTGAATTTAAAATCAGAAAAAGCTGACTTTAAGTTTAAAGCTGCTGGTTTCATGAGAGAAGAGTGAAAAGGAGCTGAAACATTTAATTCTATCGCTCTATAAGGATCACTCCAATTTTCTTCAAACCACTTAACGGCCCTATCACAAGCATTTGCTTCTCCAGAGATCACAATTTGTGAGGGCTCATTAAAATTCGCCGGCATGACTTCAGAACCTTCAACACTTGATTCTTTACAGGCTTTCTCAATGATGTCCTGAGGAATTTTCATAATAGCAAACATTTTACCTTTCCCAGCAGGAACGGCATCTTGCATGAACTTTCCACGTAGATGAACGGCTTTTACTGCATCTTCGAAAGGAAGGGCCTTAGCCGCAACGAGGGCTGCGTATTCACCAACGGAGTGTCCAAGGACACGATCAATCTTAATATTTTTCTCATCAAGTAACTCTTTTACTTTTTCAAAAAGGGCCACAGAATGACTGAGTATTGCTGGTTGAGTGAACTGAGTTAGCTTGAGATCGTCTTCTGGTCCCTCAAACATCATTTTACTCAAGTCGAAATCAAGCGCTTCATTTGCTTTTCCAAAAAGCTCATATGCGCTGTGACCTTCTAGAGCTTTTCCCATTCCAACGTACTGAGCACCTTGACCAGGAAATAGAAGTGTAACTGATTTTGTCATAACCTATCCTTAGTTTTAGTAACGTAGCAGAGTGGCACCTGTTGTCAGTCCTGCACCAAAAGCATCAAATAAAACGATATCACCTCTTTTAATTCTTCCATCTTTGATGGCCTCATGAAATGCCATTGGCACTGTAGCGGCAGAGGTATTGGCGTACTTATCTATATTGATGATAACTTTTTCAGGATCGATACCCAGAAGTTTTCCTGTCGTTTCGATAATTCGAATATTTGCTTGATGAGGAACTAACCAGTCCACATCTTCTAGTTTTAAATTTGCTTTCTCTAAAACAGTTCTCGCATTTTGAGCAAGAGTTCTAGTTGCCACTTTAAACATTTCTCTACCTTTCATTTGCATGAAGTGAGTTCTATTTTCTAAGTGATCTGTAGTGATAGGGTGAATGGCTCCACCAATTGGTTGATCAAAAAATTCACTACCTGTTCCATCAGCACCAAGGTGAACAGAGAGAATGTCAGATTCATCGGCATCTTCATTTCTTCCAATGATTGAAACTCCACATCCATCTCCAAAGAGAATGCAAGTTCCTCTGTCTTCCCAATTTACTTCTCTACTGAGCATTTCTGAGCCTACAACAAGAATATTCTTCATCATTCCTGTTTTAATCATGGCCTGGGCCATATTGATTCCGTAGACAAATCCCGAACATGCTGCCGCGATATCTAAAGAAGCACAATGATTTGTGATTCCAAGTTTTTGTTGTAGAACAACTGCTGTGTTTGGAAGTTTATAATCAGGTGTAACTGAACCAAAGAGAATCATATCGATATCATTGGGTTCAAGGTTGGCGTCTTTTAAAGCATCTAAAGTTGCATTATAGGCCATATCACTTGGGAATTCCCCACCTTCAGTATTTGAAATTCTTCTTTCTCTAATACCTGTTCTATCAAAAATCCATTCGTCATTAGTCTCAACCATTTTTGAAAGGTCAGTATTAGTAAGGATTTTTTCAGGAACAAACATTCCTGTTCCCTTAATTTTAACTTTGTATTCCATTATATCTCTCCGGATGTGCGGACCAAAAAAAAGGGTCTTAAATTCATTTGATTTCTCAATTGAATCTAATACCCTTTGGAATTCTAACTAATTTTTTTAGATAGACAAGAAATTACTCTGCAGTCTCTTCTTCTCTGTCGGCTTTTGTTGCAAAGATCTTTTGACCTTTCCAGTAACCAGATGGAGAAATACATCCCTTCTTAGTCATTTCGCCAGTAGTGTTATCAGACACAACAACGTTGTGTGCGTATAGCTTGTGTGTTTGACCAGCTCTTCTTAAGCCTTTTTTAGAAACACTGGTTTTCTTCTTTGGTACTGCCATTTTCTACTCCAGATATATAACTTTAACTTCATTATTTTAATTAATAAGGGGAAATAAATACTCTATTTTCCCTAGTTTATCAAGCGTTTTAACAACTACAATAGTGATTATTGGGCCCCGTGTCCACAATCATTGTGATTTAAGTCACTTCCACATTTTGTGCATAAACCCTTACATTCTTCACTGTGGAGCGGGTAAGGGTTGATTTTCAAAAATAGGTGCTCATGAACAGCTTTCTTCACATGGCATTTGCCTCTATCGTGAAAATAGACCTCTAGTTCAGAATTGTCGGCCCAGATTGAAAGAGTTTCATCTAAATCTTCATCGTCTTCAAACTTGTTAGTGATAAAGACTGATTCGAAATCGCTGGCAACTGACTCTGCCGCAGGGGCGAGGCATTTGATGCATGGAGTTAGGTAGTTTCCTGAGAAAACTCCTCTTACTATAAGACCTTCGCCATAGCTTGGGATTTCTTTTCTTTTAATCCTTAGGCTGACAGTCATTTTTCTACTTTCTGGACTTTTTTCTTTTTCTTCAAGGTTTTCTTCAAGTTCAGCAAGTAGGTCACTTACCCAAGAGCATGATTTATCGAGATGGTATTCTCTTTCTTCATCAATAAAACTCTCGACTTTGATAAACTCATCTAAATTGTCTTTTTCATTTGTTTGAACCATTATAACCTCATAAGAAAATATACCTTCGGCTTGTAACTTATAAGAAGTTAAAAGTACACGGTATATGTCTTTTTTTCAGAGCGTGGTGAATGTGATTATAGCTATTTGTGGATTTATGGGGGCGGGGAAGAGCTCATTTTTAAAAATTTACCCCGAGGTCACTGGAATTGATTTAGACCTATTTATTGAGGGCCGTATTGGCGCTTTGGGTGATTTCATAAGAAAGGAAGGGTGGCACGCCTTTAGAGATGAGGAGTCGAAATCTCTTCGAGCTGCCCTTGAGCAAATCGGTACCAATGGCATACTGTCTCTCGGCGGAGGCACACTTGATAAGAAAGAAAATCTTGAGTTCTTAAAAGCCTCAGGTGTTAAAATCCTGTACCTCGAAATCGATTTTGAAACGGCCATGACTAGGATTAGTGGCGACGAAAATAGGCCGCAATTAGATAAGAGCCGTGAGGACCTAAGTGAACTCTTTACTGAGAGGGCGTCTCTCTTTGATCAAGCCTGTGATTTAAAGCTAACTGGTACTGTGGAAGCCTGGCCCACTAGTTGGAGTCTCTTAAAATCTATTATGTAGCTTGAAATTAGACGTATCGTGTAAAGACAGTCATAATATTTAGATATTCGATCACAGGAGAGACTAAATGAAGTCCAACAATTTGTCAGTTGCGTTATTACTAGAAGATTTAGAATTAGCGAAAGAGTTTTCTGACATTTTCCGTGAATTGGGCGTAGTTCCTCATTTCTACGAAGACCTGGATTCATTTTGGAGTGGAACTCTAGAAGTCTTACCAACCTTATCTGTGGTCGATGTTAAGAAAATGCATGAAGGTTCATTACTCTTAAAGAATCATCCATTTGTAAAAAATGAACAGATGCCCATGGCCTTCTTCTTTAAAAGCACTTCAGCTCCACTATTGCATTCTACTTATGATTTTTTCAATATGGGAACAATTTTACATGGTGCAAATTATAGGGGCCAAGTAAAATCGATTCTAAAGAGATTAAATAAGCTTCTCGCATATGAACAAGAAATAAATAAACATCAAATTGAAAAAGTGAAACTGAATTCTCAAGTCAGAAGCTTGATTGAAGTTTCTGAAGTTTATAAAGAGGATCATTTCTATGATCTCTATTTAAAGAAAATGTTTAATCAATTTGAGTCTCAAAAAAATAGAGCAGTAGATTTTTTCGAAGCCTGTGAAAATGTTTTTTCTGATTTAGAAGATGTTATAGAATTTTCCTATCTTGAGTTAAGTGCAAACGGGCAAAGAATGATTTCTCCCGAGAGCCATTCAATGAAATTCGTCTCAATTCCTTCTCTCTTTCTAGGAAGAACATGTAAAGACGGTATAGAGGAATTTGCTCAAAATATGGGATCTCAAGTCGCTGTCGAATTGTTAGGCGGAGAGGTCATGTCCTTAAATATTAAAGGCAGAATGTCTCATCCTGAACTCATCATTTATTTAAAGCTAAATGATGTTCAACTTGCAGAGAGATTCGATTGGATGAGTTTTGAGAACTATTTAAATGGAATTTATGCTTCATTTAATGAAAGTGGAAAAGCAGTTATAAAAAGAGAAGCAAGGTTTCTCTCTCCTTGGGAGACATTCTCAATTTTTGATAAACAAATAAAAATGGCTTCACAAGGCGATATTAAAAATCAAATGGCCCTTGTGGATATAGATCTCTCAGACCTTATTGCAACTGTTCGAATGGGAGAGTGTGGAGAATTTGCTTGGAAAGACTTCTTTCAAGATTTCATTACAAGAATTACAAGCTCTGCCACATGTGAGCTTAAATTTATTTCAATGGGTGTAAGTAACATTGGAGTTGTTTGCGATTACGATCATATTAATAAAGTCTTACCTCAACTGAAGAATGTAGCAGTACGTTTTTCTTATTGGAGATATTTCGAAAAATCTGATGCACTTTTAACTAAGAGTTTAAAGCCAGAAGTTAAAATGATTCCAGCTTCTCCGGAAGCTTATCTCTTGCATGTTGAAGATGTTAAATTTTCTGCTCTTGATGATTTAGAGTCCCATGCTATTAAAATGAAAACTAAAGAGATTGTATGGGGAAAGGCCCCAGAGAGGACTTTATAGTTTATGAGATTTCGTTCTCGTCATTTAATTGATTTAGAAGTATTAGGTAAGAACTTTAAAAAATTAAAAACTCTTTGTCCCAATAATAAATTTATCTTTATGGTAAAAGCAGATGCTTACGGGCATGGGGTTATTCCTATCGTAAGACACTCTGTAACTGAACTCGGAATCACAGAGTTTGGATGTGCCTCATTAGGTGAGGCGCTGCTCTTAAGAGATGAGCTCTTTGATCTTGAATTTGAACTCTATGTTTTTTCTGACGTGCAGCTTGATCTAGAAGAGTGTGCGGAGATTTATTTAAATAGAAGAATTATTCCCGTTATTTCAAATAATGAGGATTTAGATAATATTCTTGAAAATACTGCTTTTAAAAGGTTTCCTATTTTTCTAAAATTCAATACTGGAATGAATCGATTAGGCTTAGATATGCTAGACGTGGATTCCATAACTAGTAAGTTAAAGGAAAAAGGTAGAAAATCTATCCACCATTTGATGACTCATTTTTCTTCTTCTTCTCTTTCAATGAAAAAAAATAAAAAAAATATTGCACAAAGAGAAAATTTTTCAAAAATTAAGGAAGCATTCACTAGTGCGGGAATTGAAATTGAAAATTCGTCTATTTCTAATTCAGGTGCCATCGAGCAAAAAGTAGGACTAGAGGAAACTCATGTCAGACCTGGTCTTATTCTGTATGGCCCAAGCTCGCTTCTTCCTCAATATTCCTACTTGGGGCATTGGACTGGAGAAATCATCTCTAGGTTAGAGACCTATATTATTCGTTTCTTTAATGTGAAAAAGGGGCAACCAATTGGTTACGGAGCAACACCATGTCCTGATGATGGTGTTGTAGCTATCATAGCCTTGGGGTACGGAGACGGTTTTTCTACTCGGTACATTGGAGCTCGCTTAAAGCATAAAGGAAAAATAGGTGTTGTAGCTGGACGAGTAAATATGGATATGGCACAAATATTCTTTAAAAAAGGAGAAGTTCCTGATTTAGAAGTAGGTGAGCTATTTACTGTCTGGGATAATGACTTAGAAGGCTTTCAAAAATTCTCTATTGAAACAAAAACGATTCCATATGAAGTGTTTATTCATCTCACAAATAGAGTCCCAAAAATTTACTGTTAAGCTATTTTGTTAAGTTTCTCTTGAAGTTCCTTAAATTCACTTTCAATTTCTTCTGAGTTTAGTTCATCAAGTTCCGAAAGAACTTCTATATGAGCGGCGTTAATCTTTTGATATTTCTTTTCACCATTGTATTGCTTTACAAGATTATCTCTATGCTTAGAGAGTTCTGAAATTTGTTCATTTAGTTTTATGATCTTATCTTTCAATTCAGATAAATCTACGGATCCAGGAGATTCTAAATCAACACTCGCTTTTTCTTTACTTACTTGTAATTCTTTTTCTCTAACATGAAGCTCATCTAAAATACTCTTTGTGCTAGAAATAATATCTATTCTCGATTGAATACTTTTTAATTCTTGTCTCTTTTTTAGATCACTACTAATAAAACTTTTGTTGAATTTCTTCTCACAGAAATCATTGAGATGATTCTTAATATCATCAGCTTGAATTATAAATGTTTTATAGCTTGTTTCATCCAATTTCTCTTTATCAGTAAAAAGAAATGAGCATGCGCCAATTGATAGAACATTATTGTGTTTTAAGTTTTTTCTTTGATTCTCATCAATTTGTATTCCATTAATTTGCACTGGGTTCGAGGCTCCTAAATCTTCAATCTCATATCCATCTTCAATTTGATGAAACTTACAATGGAAACCAGAAACAAGATCATCTTTAAAAATCACATCACAATTTGGCCTTCTGCCAAATGTCATTTGATCTTGAAGCTCAAAAACTTCAGATGTGTCTTTATTTATTAGAAAAAATTTCAAAATTTACCTCTAGAGAGCTAAACAAAAACCCTCTATCGAACTAAACGGTTTTTTTTGTAAAAACCTTGAGTATTTATAACGGATTTATTCGCCTAAGACGGACTAATAGTTTAAACTTTTAATAACTTAGGGAACATGTGAAGGATTACTTGATCGCATAAGTCGGGGAAGATGTTTTGATTTTAAGCAAATTGAAAAAATTTGTAGAAATAATTGGTGCAATGACCATTGAGAATATTAGGGGAATCGGCCAAATTTGGCTATTCGGTCTAAGATTTTTCTATTGGATAGTAAAGCCACCTTTTCGTTTTAAATTACTAAGTGAACAATTCTACTTCATTGGAAATAAATCTCTCTTTATCATTACGTTAGCCGGTGGTTTTACCGGAATGGTTATGGCCTACCAAACTTACTTTGGTTTTAAATTGATTAATGTTGATTCATTGGTTGGTTCTGTTGTGGCCATTACGTTAGCAAAAGAATTGGCGCCAGTTCTTACGGGCCTCATTGTCGCTGGAAGAGCAGGTGCTGCTATGGCAGCTCAAATTGGTACTATGAAAGTTACCGAACAAGTTGATGCCCTTGAAGTCATGGGGATTGATAGTTATCAGTACCTTGCTGTTCCTAGAATTATTGCTGCTACATTTGCCTTACCAATGCTCAGTATCACTTTTCTCTTTGTGGGAAATATTGGATCAATTGTTGTAGGAACAGTTGCTCTTTTGATTGATGAAACAGTTTATATGTCAAAGTTAAGTGAGTTCATGTTCATAGGTGATGTCATGCAAGGGGTTATAAAGGCCACTGTATTTGGTTTTATCATTGCAGTTGTTGGAACATACTTTGGATTTAATGTAACTAAGGGCGCTGAAGGAGTGGGGAAGGGAACCAACCTCGCAGTTGTTTGGGGTATGATCTTAGTACTTGTTGTTGATTATTTCTTAACAAGCTTTCTCGTGCAGGTGCTTTAATGTTAACTTTTGAAGAACCTGCAGTAAGTATAAATAGTATTACGAAAGAATTTGGTGACCACACAGTTCTAAATAAACTGAGCTTTGATATTCCTCGAAATAAAATCACAACAATTTTAGGATTTTCTGGAGCAGGAAAGTCCACATTATTAAAACTCATTCTAGGTCTTCACAAACCTGATCAAGGTTCAATTGAAGTTTTAGGGAAAAATCTTTCTAAATTTAGACCTATTGAGTTACGAGAGTTTCGACAAAACTTTGGTATGCTTTTTCAATATGCAGCTCTTTTCGATTCTATGACTGCTGTTGAAAATGTTTATTTTCCTTTAAACGAATTTACCAGCCTTTCAATGGAAGAAATGATTGATAAGGCTAAAAAGTTACTCATTTCAGTTGGGATTAAAGATATCTCCTTTGATAGAATTCCCTCAGAGCTTTCTGGAGGAATGAGAAAGAGAGTGGGTCTTGCTAGAGGATTAGCGCTCGATCCACTAATAATGCTTTATGATGAACCAACGACAGGTCTTGATCCCATTACAACTAAAATGGTGAACGAACTAATAGTAGATACAGCTAAGAAGAATAAAGACCGAGGCATGACCTCGATTATTATTTCTCATGATGTAAAAGCTACCCTAAGAATTTCTGACTATGTTGCTTTTTTGGATCGTGGTAATATTGTTGAATACTTACCTGTTAAAGAATTTGAAAAATCAACAAATCCTCTTGTACAGGAATTTATTAATTTGTGAGAATTTTAAGATATGAATGAATTTAAAATTGGTCTTATGGCCATAGCAACCATGAGTATGGTTGTTTTTATGTCCTTAAAAATTACTTCAAACCAGTCTGGTTTTGGAGATTATATTACGTATAGGACTATCGTTTCTGATGCCTCTGGTATCTTTCCAAAAACTCCAATTAAAATTGCCGGGATTAATGCTGGTCGAATTCTAAAAATCGAACTGCAGGGAAATCAGGCCCTAATAACTTTTGAAGTTCTTGAAGAAGTTAAAATTGTTAAAGATTCAAAACTAAAGGTAAAGACTGTAGGTTTTCTTGGAGACAAGTATTTAGAAATAAGCGTTGGTCATTCAGCTGAAAGACTGTCACACAACGGTTTTATTTTGTCTCATGAAGGTGCTGGTGTTGAAAAATTGGTGAAAGATGCCAGTGACGTTCTAAATGACGTTAAGGTTATGATAAAAACTTTAAAAGAATCTATTTCTCCTGAAGGAGAAGTTTCTCCAGTCAAAAAAATGATGGATGACTTTGTTGAAGTTGCAGCTAACGCTAAAGCGGCTACTGAAACACTCAAAAAAGTTATCACGGGCAATGAAGAGAAGTTTAATAACCTCATTGCTAACTTTGAAAGATTTTCTGAACAACTGGCTTATCATACTGATGATCAAGAACAAAATAGTGCTATGAAAGATGTTAAGTCCATTCTCGGAAGTGCTGATGTCATGATGAAGGATTTACAAGATCTTGTGGCAGATGTTAGAGAAGGAAAAGGAACAATTGGAAAATTCCTAGTTGAAGAAGATATTGCTGATGAAGTGAAGCAGACACTATCTAGTGTAAGTAAGCTTGTTGGAAAAGTTAATGATATTAGATCCGAATTAAATGTTTTCATTGGAGCTGGTACAGAAGAGGGAAGTTCTACAACTGCAGCTCTTCGAATCTTTCCTTCTCCTGAGAGATTCTATATCCTAGGTGTTTCTTCTTCTGACTTCGGTCCAGATATTGAAAAGGAAACAACTACAACAGTTGGTGGTGTGACAACGATTTCGACTGAGAAACTGAGAAAGAAGGATACTTTCAGGTTTGATTTACAAATTGGTCGAAAATTACATAATTGGTACTTTAGGGGAGGACTCATAGAGTCTACCGGTGGAATTGGAGTTGATTACGATTTCTTTAACGGTGCTACTAGAGTTACATTTGATGCATTTGATTATAGAACAGGCCTTGGTCCTAACTTAAGATTAGCCACAGAAGTTCAGTTGTGGAACGTTTTCTACGGAAAAATTTCCGGAGTAGATTTGGCAACAAATCAACGAGCTGGAATGTTTAGTCTAGGTCTTAAGTTTAATGATGAAGATATTAAAGGACTGTTAGGTTTTTTCTTATAGGTAAGTAATGGAAAAGTGTTGGTTAATAAGAACTAAAAATAAACAAATTCTGGGACCTGTTTCAAAACAGAAAATTCTTGATTTTGTAAAAAAAGGATCGTTAGCTCCTGATGATGAAATTACCAGCGGTAATGGATACTGGTTTTCTATCAAAGAAAAAACCCTTATTGAGAAATATCTCAATGGAGATATTCCTCAAGGTTTCAATCCTGTTACCGAAGCTCCAAATGTTTTAACAACAGCTGAAACACAAGGTAATGAGCTTACTGGATCATTGAATCCAAATACGATGCCTAAGAAGGAGAGTGCTCCTGAAGTAGTAGCTGAACCAGCTCTTACTACAGAGGATGAAGATCAAGTCCCTTCTGAAGACGATTTAGGTTATCCAGATATGGGGGCGAGTAGTGAGAGTTCTGCCAAACCTACTGGAGATGACTTAGAATATCCAGAAATGGGTGATCTTGAATATCCTAACATGAGTGACGTTGCAACTCCTACCAAGCCTACTCCTGTCCAAGCTCCAGTTAATAAAGTTGAGGCTCCATCTCCTGTTACTCAGGTAAAGGCCTCTGCCAATGTTGAGACACAAGAGCCTGGAAATGATGAGGAAGGGAAACTTCCTGAAAGTGATGACCTTGATTATCCTGATATGGGAATGGAAGCAGCTCCTGCAGCACCTGTCGCTACGGTTGATGAAGATGCTACAGATCCTGGTTTTGACTTCAGTGAAAGTTCTGCTGATGAATCAGCTAAGGTTAGTGAAGCGGTAGGTGAAAAAACTCAAGATGAGATTATTTTTTCTGAACCACCTCTTGTAAATGAAGATGTAGCTCCTGATTTTCCTACTGAAGAAGTTTCGGAAGATTCAACTTCTAAAAAAAAAAGTAAAAAACAACTAAAGAAGACAAAGAAGAAAAATCAAAACCAAAGAAATGATAAATTTCTTCTTTATATATTATTTATCTTGGTTGGAGTCATTCTCTTTGGTGCTTATTATTATTTTACCAATGTTTTAAATTCTGATATCACAAAAGTAGAAAATCCATTTATCCAAAGCGTTCATGCCCAAGTAGAGCCTAAGGGCTTTGCTAAAAAAAAAACTTTATAGAGCTTGAAGAGCTTAAAAATGAGTTTTATAAAATATCATTTAGAGTCACGGGTAGTGGATTAACCATACTGAAATCATCGACTCAAGCTATTACAGAATGTAAGTATCAAAATGATTTTCAACTAAAATTAGCCCTTGTCCTAGCAAAGAGAAATTCTCTATTTAAAGATCAGTTTAAAGAATTTGTAAAAAGATGTAGTTCTAAGTTTAGTGAAAGATCTTTAGATATACTTCATTACCCTTATCAACAAGGAGAAGACTTTAAAATTGTTAAGAACTATCTTTTTTCTAGAGGTTTTACTAAAACTGAAATCTCTTTGTTTAAAACTATTTGGAATAAGAAATATGGGAAGTTTTCTGAATTAGAATCAATCTCAAAAATTTTAAAACAGATAAAGGAAGCAAAATCTGAATTAAAAAAATATCGTCTCTATAACTTGTTAATAGATATATCTAAAAAAAGTGATTCTGTATTTTTAAAAAAACTATTAGCATCTGTAAGCTATGGGCATATTGGTAATCGCAGCCTTTTATTGAAGAACTTTAACGAACTTCTTTCAATTAATGAAGTCTTCTATGCACTTGACTTGAATCAACGATTTGTAAGTTATCAAAATATAGATTTATATTTTTCTCTAATTAATCAACTCTTCAATTCACTTAGGAACAAAATTGAGGACGAAGAGCTCATTAGAATCTTTGACTCTAACTTTAAATTTTTAGACTACTCAAAAAAGAAGATTACATATCAGACGGATGATTTGGATTGGGCATTAAATGAGTTACGAGAAAAAATGAATACTTATCGTTATGGTTTAAAGTTTCCGGCATATTGGATTAAAGAAATTGAAGGACGTACTTCTACTAAAGAAAAAGATGAGTTTATTCGAAAGCAGGAAACCAAAAGGCTTGTTAAACATTTAAAACCTATAGATATGTGGATTTTTAAATATAATCTTCCAATAGATGAAGTCGAAAGAAAGCTTGTAATTAAAAAACTTCTCAAAAAATATAAAAGTGATTTACTATCAAAATATGTGGTACTTGATTTAATTGAAGTGCCAAAAATAAAAAAAATACTTTCTAAGTCTCTTCGTGAATTGGCAAAACCTCGATTTTCTTTACAGAGGGCGTATTACCATAATAACTTAGAGCTAGGAAAAGAGTCTTCTCTTCTTATTTATAAACTTCTACAGATGGGAGAGGAGAGTGATGAGTTTATTTGGTGGTTATTGCTGTGAATGAGAAATTATTTGTTTATCCTACTGATACGGTTTGGGGAATTGGAGGAAATATTTTTTCTAAAGTTTGCTATGAGAAAATCGCGAATATAAAAGGGCATGCAGAGAAAAAACCATTAAGTGTTATTTTTTGTAGTATTAAAGATATTCGTGAACTTATTGAATTCCCTAAGACTTACTCTGATAACTGGTTGGAGACTTTCTTCAAGTATGAGTCTACCCTTGGAATTCCTAAGGAATGGTCAAAGAAAGAGTTACCTCAATGGATTTGTGAAGATAGTCAGTTTCTCACTATTCGCTGCCTAAATTCAAAAGTTATAAAGAATATAATTGATAAGGCAGGAGGACCTATAACTTCAACAAGTTTGAATTTTTCTGGTTTTCCTCCCATCATTGATGGTGTTGAAGCAAGAGACTTTTATGAAAATCATATCACTGATGAAGTTTTTATTGAAAATCATGAAGCACCTTGTTCAGGAAGATCATCAACAATAGTTCTTATTAGTGAAGAGTCACATACGATAGTTAGAGAAGGTCAATATATCAATGAAATCAAAGAACATCTTAAATTACTCTCAACCTGATTTTTATCGCTTTACTTCTGACAGTGTTGAATTGGCCCGCTTTGTTAATCAATTTATTGGTGGTCGTAAAGTAGAGTCTGTTCTTGATTTATGCTGTGGTTGTGGAGTTGTAGGTATTGAGTTTGAGTCGCTAAATAAGAATATAGAGAAGTTAACCTTCCTAGAGCTTCAAGTCGATTTTCGTGAACATATATTAGAGAATACAAAAAATTTAGATTGTGATTTCGAAATTGAGATTTGTGATTTTCAAAGTTATAAGAGCGCTCAACAATATGATTTAATTTTATCTAACCCTCCTTACTTCGAACTTGGAAGTGGTCGAATAGGTCCCGATAAGAAACGGAATTTATGCCGTCATTTTGAGATAGGAATAAAAGAAAAACTAATCAAGAAAGTTTTTGAACTTCTGAATGATGGAGGACAGGCTTTTGTGGTTGATCGTGACGATTTATGTAAACTTGATTCACGAATTGAAAAAGTAGGTGAATTAAATAAGGCCAATCTATTCAGATTTTTTTTGAATATAGATTGAAGTTAAAATTTCTTTTACTTCTGGATCTTCAATTTCTGAAAGTAAATCCATGGCTTCATTTTTTAATTTCTTATAGATCGGTGAGTACTTATGAAAAATCTTTTTCTCTTTAAGGTTGTCTTCGGGCTCTGGTTTTACAAAGCTTTTTGAGATATTGACCTGCTTTTCGAAGTGAACCGTATTATAAATAAAGGTAATTCTATTAACTTTACCTTTAAGTGTAGGGAATTTTGCAATAATTTTCTTCTTAAGTTCTTCTTCTAGAAACCCAAGTTGCTGTGAAAAAGCTGAATGATTGGTTAGAACCGTTAGATTGTTATTATGGTTTTTTAAAGGAATAGTATACTTTCCAAGCCTATCTCCTACAATTTTAGGCCATGCTTGAATTAGGGAAAGAAAGTCAAAAGTGTCCTGCCCAAAGAACTTACCACCAGAGGTTCTAACGCTTCCTGTTGAATTTTGCTCCAATAGATTGGCTAAACTCTTAAAGTGATTCTTTTTTTTCATGGGCTTAATCTCCAATAAACGGTGGAGATTGGCAAATTTGAATAGAGTTTACTATAAAATAAGTTGCTAGATATTGCTAAGTCCTGAAAATCCGAAGAGAACAGTCTAAAAAAATTGTACAAAGAGTTTTCAGTGTATAAAAACTCAAGCATAATGACTCTATATGAAACAGATCATCCTACTATTCTCTCTATTCTTAACTTCTTGTGCAGGCTACCAGTACAAGTACCAAGATAACCCATTTTCTAGTTATGATGTAAATAGTGTTTCTATTCCAGCTTTTCTTAACAAGTCTCTTGTCCCCAATATCAGTGCAAAATTCACTTCGAGCATTAGTTCTGTTATTTCTCAAGATACAACATTAAAGATTTATAGTGGAGATAGTGATCAAGCTGATGCCACTTTGGTGGGAATTATTTCTTCCAGCACTAAGAGAAATGAATTTTTAAGAACTGTAAAAACGACTTTAATTGATGAGACTTACTCTTCTTCAATTGGTAATAGAAGAGAATTCTATCTCCCTAGTCAAACTAGTTTTAAAGTAAATTTATATTTAATCTTAATAAAAAAACCAACCTCATCTGATTTGAAATTAATTCAAAAAGATTTTCTTCCCTTTCTAAATCAGCATCCCAAGGTCGTCTTCACGAAGTCGATAGATTTAACTGCTAGCTTTAGTAGAGTTTTGAATGCTAACTCTGGGCCAGATGATGGAGGGGTTGTAAATGCAACTAAGAACCGCGAAATTTTAAATAAGTCAGTTGAAACTATGGCAAATAGTGCTGCTACTGTCTTTAGGGAAACGGTGCTCAATGCCTTCTAGTAAATGGTTTCCTTGGGACTTTCAAAAATCGTGTCCAAATACTATTGATATTAAGAAACCAGGTCTCCACGCAATTCAGTTCTGTGATGAGTTTATCTCGCATATTTTACTAGAGAACTTGCCAAAAGAACTATCAGAAAATGGGGCGTTATTTAAGGTTAATGCCGCTGATCTCACTCCTGATTGGTTTGAAGAAAAGTTTTTGACCATGTCACTTTTTGGAACACAAGATAGCTACCTTGTTATTGAATCTCATAATTTAAATGCCAAAACAAAGAAGTGGCTAGAAGAAAACCCTTTTGAGATAACTGATAAATTCTTAATCTTTTCATTTCCAAAATCCTCAAAGATATTTGATTCTTTTTCAAAGAAGCTTAAAGGTGAGTTCATTAAGATAGAAGCTCCACGCTTTTGGGAAGGGATGCAGCATCTCGAGTTTATTTGTGATTACTTTGATTTGAGTTTGCCAATGAATGTTAAGAACTATCTTCTACAGTCTTTGGAAAATTCTAGTTACGAATTTTATCAGGCCGCAAATTTAATTCAACTCTACTTCCCTGGTGGTAGTCACATAAAACTTGAATATATTCAAAAGCTGATTAGGTCTAATAAGCTGGATCACTTTGCTCTAGCAAGTATGTTTGGAACGAAGAGAAGGGCAGACTTCTTCAATCTTCTCAGCTCAAAAGAATTAGATTTTGAGCAGATGAGATTTCTTTTTAACTTCATGCAGGGGCATCTCTTTAAAATGATGGATACTAGCTATTGTGACGGTAAGGCAAGACTAAGTAAGTATGATAAAGAAATTCTCTCTCATTCTAAGGCCTGGGGTCGGGACGAGCTGCAAGTTGAGCTTCATCTCTTTGGCGAGTTAGAAGTAGAAGCAAAGTCAAAGAACCCTCTACTAAAGAATAGACTTCGTTTGGAATATCTAGCCTCTTTCTAAGTTAAATAAGATATTTATATAGCAGAAACTGAAAAAGGAACCTATAAGGTTCCTTATCATATTCAGAATAGTCTTTAAAAATTAAAGGCTATTAACTTGCTTAGTCAGTCTTGAAGTTGTTCTAGCAGCAGCATTTGGCTTGATAACTCCATGCTTAGAAAGTCTAGCTACAAACTTTTGAACTTTACCTAATAGGCCAGTTGCAGTTGCTTTGTCATTTTCTTCGATTGCTTTACGAATCGCTTTAACAACATTTTTTGTTGCAGATTTTCTTACAGTATTTCTTTCTGTTCTAACAATTGTCTGTCTTGCTCTTTTTTTAGCAGATTTGTGGTTTGCCACAAGTCACTCCTACGTTAATTGTATAACTTAATGCACTTCATTAGTTTTCTATTCAGATTATAGTTTTTAAAACATCTGCTGGTTATTGGCAAGTTAAAATTCTTCATTTCTTTTGATGCTTTTTACAAAGTGATTAATTTCGGTAGCTTATTCATAATTTCAAGGGGTTATCTGTTTGTGAAATGGTAACAGCAGGCGTATGATCGTGTGGATTTTTCATAGCTCAATAAACAAAGAAAAGGATTCTATATGTCTGAAATTAAAACTATCGGTGTCGTTGGCGCTGGTCAAATGGGGCGAGGAATTGCTCAGGTTGCAGCAATGTCTGATTTTGAAGTGGTTATTTTTGATATTTCTGAAGGAGGCTTAAATTCCGGACTTCAATTTATTGAAAAACAACTTAAAAGAGGTGTTGATAAAGGTAAGTGGGATGATTCTTTTGTTACCAAAACACAATCAAAACTAAAGGGTGTAACTTCAATAGCTGACTTAGGTTCTTGTGACCTTATTATTGAAGCAGCTACAGAAAATAAGAAAATTAAATTTGAGATATTTAGACAAATTGATGAAGTGGCAAAGCCCGGTGCTATTCTTGCTACTAACACTTCCTCAATCTCTATAACTGAAATTGCAGCGGTAACGAAGAGACCGGAGTTTGTAGCTGGAATGCACTTTATGAACCCAGTTCCTGTAATGAAATTAGTTGAAACCATAACTGGTCTAGAAACAAGTAGCGATACTATTAAAACTGTTGAAGCTGTTTCTGAAAAAATGGGAAAAACGGTAGTTAGAGCAGATGACGTGGCGGGGTTTGCTGTGAATCGAATTCTCATGCCAATGATTAATGAAGCTTTCTACACTCTCTATGAAGGCGTAGCAGATGCTAAAGGTATTGATAATGCCATGAAGTTAGGTTGTAACCAACCAATGGGTCCATTAGAACTGGCAGACTTCATAGGCCTCGATACTTGTCTCGCAATTATGGAAGTTCTAAATGAAGGATTAGGTGATACGAAGTATAGACCATGTCCACTTCTTAAAAAATATGTAGCAGCTGGTCGTTTTGGACGTAAAGTAGGAAAGGGTGTTTATGAATACTAATTTTGAAACAATTACTTTTGAGGATCAGGATGATTTTGGAGTTCTTACTTTAAACCGTCCCGATAAATTAAACGCCTTAAATCTAAAAGTTCTAAGTGAGTTAAAAGAAATTTTAACTTCATTAAAATCATCTTCTATAAAAGGAATGGTTTTTACTGGAGCTGGAGAGAAAGCTTTTATCGCAGGTGCAGATATTGCTGAGATGTCCGACATGACTGTCGAGCAGGCAAAGGAATTTGGCGAGCTTGGTCAATCAGTGACTTTATTATTTGAAGAGTTACCGTTCCCTGTTATTGCAGCGGTTAATGGATTCGCGCTCGGTGGTGGATGTGAAATGGCCATGAGTTGCGATTTTATTTATGCTAGTGAAGCTGCTGTTTTTGGTCAACCTGAAGTAAAACTTGGCCTAATACCCGGTTTTGGTGGTACTCAGAGACTAGCAAAAATCATTGGTAGAAATTTCGCAAAAGAAATTATTTACTCAGGAAGAAATGTGGCTCTTTCTGAAGCGAAAGAATTAGGACTTGTTGTAAAGAGTTTTGCTAATAAAGAAGAGTTAATGGCCGGTGCTTTTAAAACTCTTGGGAAAATATCTCGCAATTCTCCGAAGGCCATAGCAATTTCTAAATCTGTTATGAATGACGGAAATGACCTCACGGTCTCTTTAGGATTAAAAGTTGAGTTAGAACAATTTAGCGAAATCTTTGGTTCTGAAGATAAGAAAGAAGGATGTCAGGCCTTCGTTGAAAAAAGAGCAGCAAACTTTACAGGTAAATAAAGGATATTAGTATGAGCGTAATGCATGATTATCAAGAGATTCGTGATTTAGTAGCAAAGTTCACAGATAGTGAAGTGGCACCACTAGGGGCCCAAATTGATAGAGAAGGAAAAATTCCTGAAAGCCTTGTTAAGATGCTTGGAGAGAATGGTTTTCTTGGAAGTTATGTTCCTGAAGAGTACGGTGGAGCCGGAATGGACTACACTTCTTACTCAATCATTGTCGAAGAAATTTCAAGAGGCTGTGCTTCGACTGGTGTTTTAATCTCTGCTCATACTTCTCTTTGTATTTATCCTATACTTGCCTATGGTAATGAAGAACAAAAGAAAAAGTTTCTTCCAAAGCTCGCTAGTGGTGAGCATATTGGTTGTTTCTGTTTAAGTGAACCTAATGCTGGTTCTGATGCAGGGTCATTGACAACTTTTGCTGAAGATAAAGGTGATTACTATGAAATCACAGGAACAAAGAATTTTATAACAAATGGTAAAGAAGCCAATATTGCCATTGTTTTTGCCAAAACGACGAAAACAGATAATTACAAAGGAATTTCAGTATTTATCGTTGATACTAGTGCTGAAGGTTTCGAAGTTATGAAGTGCGAAGATAAACTTGGAATTAGAGGATCTTCAACAGCACAGATTGCCCTTGATAAGGTGAAAGTACCAAAAGAAAACCTTCTTGGTGTTTACCAAAAAGGTTTCTCCATTGCTATGGGAACTCTTGACGGTGGGAGAATCGGAATTGCTTCTCAGGCCCTAGGTATTGCAGAAGCAGCTTTCAAATATGCCTTAAGATATTCAAATGAGAGAGTACAATTTGGTAAGCCATTATCAAATCTTCAAGCTATTCAGTTCATGCTTGCTGATATGAGTACAAAAATTGCAGCATCAAGACTTCTTATTTTTGAATCTTCACAATTAAAAGATAAAGGGCTCCCATATTCTAAGCAATCAGCACATGCGAAGTTGTTTGCTTCTGAATCGGCCATGTGGATCACGACAAAAGCGATCCAGATTTGTGGTGGAAATGGTTACACGAAAGAGTATCCAGTAGAAAGATTTTTTCGCGATGCAAAGATTACTGAAATTTATGAAGGGACTTCTGAAATTCAGAGAATTGTTATTGCGACGAGTGAGCTTAAAGAAATTCAGTAATGCTTGCTGAATTTTGACAATAATGATACGAATTAAACCATAAATTATTGAATTACGAAGCTCTGCTTGACGCAGGGTTTCTCTTTTATAAATCGGGATGTCGACTTGTTTAAGAAGATCTTGGAGAATATTGGAATGGCCAAAAAGAAAACGACTAAGAAAGTAGCCAAAAAAGTTGCTAAGAAAGCTCCAGCCAAAAAAGCTGCGAAGAAAAAAGTTGCTAAGAAGGCTCCAGCTAAGAAAGTTGCTAAAAAAGTTACAAAGAAAGTTGCTAAAAAAGCTCCCGCAAAGAAAGTTGCTAAAAAAGTAGCTAAGAAAGTTGTAGCTAAAAAAGCTCCCGCAAAGAAAGTTGCTAAGAAAGTAGCTAAGAAAGTTGTAGCTAAAAAAGCTCCAGCTAAAAAAGTAGCTAAGAAAGTTGTAGCTAAAAAAGCTCCAGCTAAAAAAGTAGCTAAGAAAATTGTAGTTAAGAAAGCTGAACCTGTTAAAAAAGTTAAAGCTGTAAAAAAGATTGAAGCTAAGAAAGTTGAATCTACTCCAGTTGTTGCTAAGGCAGTAAAAGCACCAAAAGCACCAAAAAAAGTTAAAGCTAAGAAAGTATCAAAAGAAGAAATAAAGGAAGTTAAAGAGCAAATTACTGAAGAAGTTATTGCTCTTTCTGACGACTTTTCATTGAATGATATTTTTGGTGCTATTAGGTCTTTAGATTTCTTTATTGACGGTGTTGATGAATGTCTTGAAAAGAGATGTGATAACCCGGTATCTACAGTTGGTTACTGTCGTTTTCATTACATTAAGAATTGGAAAGATATTAAAAGAAGAAATTCAATTTTAGAAGAAGGTAAACTTCAACTATTCATTGAAGAGCTTTCATCGAAGTACACTCAGAAAAACCTTGAATCAATTCTAGAAGACTTATCTAATGAAAAGTCTTTCTTTGGTGTTTTAAAAGAATTAGGTATTGATGCAGGAGAAGTAGACTTTGATTTAAATGATGATTCTGAAGATGCAGACGATTCAGATATTGCTTTTGAAAGAAAAGGAAGTAGTGCTAAGAATTACTTAAACGAAGAATAAATTAATCATTGATATGTTTATAATAAAGGCCTCGATTGAGGCCTTTTTTTTTTACTGATTAAGAAGATTGTCTGCCATTAGGTGGAGACCTATATTTTCTCTCGAAATTTTATAAAAGAATTTGTGTCCTTTAAATTCTGCTTCAAGCCATTCAGCCTGGTAGTCGCTCCAGTCTTTGCTCGCAAAATAAACATCAAAAAATGAACCAATAGAGTCAACTAAATCATCAAGCATTTTTTCAGCTTCAGTCGAGTCATCTAGGTCTTTTGAAATAAAATAACTTACTGGAGTGATCTTGTCGTCTTTAGGGCTGACAAGGCTTGTGATAAATAAAAATTCATCAGCATAGGTAGATCCATAGACTTCGAAAGTCTTTTCTACGTCATTACACTGACTTTCGTAGACTTCATTCAGAAGATCGCAGACCTTTTTAGTCCACTCTTTAGGAAGAGCAATAGGTTGAGTAGTCTGTTCTTTTCTCGATAGCATTTATTACCTCTTTGAAGCTTTGTTATGGGAGATTTACACTATATAGAGGCAAGGAGCAAGGCTGTTATGAGAACTATATTAATTGGAAATAAGAGAATCAAAGTTATTACTCATCAGAAATTTTCTAGTGAGGACTTATGGGATGAGTGCTGTTTCGAATTTAGAGAAATAGGACGCAGTGAACTTTCTTTTTCACGGCCTGTAGCTAAACTTACTCTCGATAAATTAGACTACTTAGAAATATTCTTTAAAATTGCCGGAAAATGGAAGAAATATAAAATTACTGAGCTAGTGCCAGTCTTAGAAGTTGAAGGTCAGACAGAGTATACCAAGGTGAGCTTTGAACTTCCTAAGAGTCAAAGGCCAGACTTCGAACAAAGTTTTCGCATTGCAAGATGTTGTTAATCATCCTTAGGCCTTACGAATTCAGTGCTGTATGGTTTAATGACGCAAAAAATTAATGCGAAAAGGAGACACTATGTCAGTTTATATTCTATCAGGAGCAAGAACACCAAGTGGGAGTTTTCTTGGATCACTTTCTTCAGTTTCAGCACCAAAGCTTGGGGCAGTTGCTATTAAGGGAGCCGTTTCTAAGGCCAGTATTGATCCTTCTAAAGTAGAAGAAGTATTCATGGGGAATGTTGTGCAAGCGGGAGTAGGACAAGCTCCTGCAAGACAAGCAGCTATATTCTCAGAATTGTCTGAATCTGTTCCATGTACAACTGTAAACAAAGTTTGCGGCTCAGGATTAAAAACAATTATCATGGGTGCTCAATCAATTCTATGTGAAGATAATCAGCTTGTTGTTGCAGGCGGTATGGAAAATATGTCACTAGCTCCTCACTTAATCATGAACTCTAGAACAGGAGTTTCTAAGTTTGGTGCGGCAGAAATGAAAGATGCTATGCAATGGGATGGGTTATGGGATGTTTATTCTGATCAACCTATGGGAAATTGTGCAGAAGAGTGTGTAAATAAGTTCAATTTTACAAGAGAACAAATGGACGCCTTTTCAATTGAATCGTTCAAGAGAGCTCAAAATTCTATTAAAGAGGGTATCTTTAAAGATGAGATCGTTCCTGTCGTAATTAAAAGTAGAAAAGGTGAAACTATAGTTGAAGAAGACGAAGGTCCTCTTAAAGCGAAGTTCGATAAAATTCCTACTCTTCGTCCAGCCTTTAAAAAAGATGGAACTATTACTGCGGCAAATGCTTCAACTATCAATGATGGTGCAGCGGCAGTTGTTTTAGCAGGTGAAGAATACAAGGATCAAGCAAACTTTAAAATTGTTTCATGGGCAGGTCATGCTCAAAATCCTACTTGGTTTACTACAGCGCCAGCAGAGGCAATGAATAAGTCTCTAACAAAAGCAGGATTAAAAATCGAAGATATTGATTTATTTGAAATAAATGAAGCATTTGCAGTTGTTACAATGGCAGCAATGGAAGAATTTAAAATTGACCATAGTAAAGTGAATGTTTTTGGTGGTGGAGTAAGTTTAGGTCACCCAATAGGATGCTCAGGAACTAGAATTGTAGTAACATTAATGAATGCTATGGAAAAGAAGAATGCAAAGTATGGCATGGCCGCGATCTGTATTGGTGGTGGAGAAGCATTAAGTTTAATTATTGAAAAATTAAAATAGCCGAAGGTATTTTTGGCTAAAATATAAAAACAGCTATAAGACAAAGAGAGAAATAATGACAACGACCGCACGGAAGCAAGTCGCAAAAAAGTCAGGTATGAGATCGTTCAAACCTGGCGAGCAGATGTTTAATCAAAATGATCCTGCTGATTCGTTGTTTATTATTCAAAAAGGTCAGATACGTTTATATATTCCTAAAGGGCGAGGTTTTGTAGACCTCGCTATTCTTCGCTCGGGCGAAGTTATTGGTGAGATGGGCTTCTTTGATCAGTCGGCAAAGAGAAGAAGTTGTTCTGCATCTGCTCTGGTCTCTACAGAAGTCATCGAAATATCTTATAATGCCTTTGGTAAGACAATGGAAGGTTTGAACCCTTGGTTCAAAACTATTATTAATACATTGGCAGATCGTTTAAGAAAAACAAATGCAAAAGTAAAAGAACTAGAGTCTAACTCTGTGGGAAGAGCTACGGGTGGAAGTGTAGGGGAATATGTATTCTTTCATACGACTGACGTTACAAAATTTCTTTCCATGTTCTTCTTAATTATAAAATCTCATGGGGAAGTTAAAGAAGGAAAAATGGAGATTCATTTAAATAAAATGAAATTCTATCTCTTTGATGTTTTTAATTTACCAGAAGTGAAATTTGAAGAATTTATGAGACTTTGCACTGAGGGGCATTTTCTTGAATTAGCTGACGATGAAAAAGGTTTTCCAAAACTCATTCGTGTCTCCCACGTTGAGCAATTTAGAGAGATGGTGGTTTTCTTTAATACTCAAAGGGTAACTGATGACTCTAAGAAAATTAAAGTTTCTGCTAGATGTGAAGTTTTATTAGGTGCAATTCTTAGACAACTTTCTACTGCAGGAGTTGATAAAGATAAGTGGCAAGCTGATATCTCAACTATTTTAAATGACTTTAAACAACAAGGTGTAAATGTTTCTGATGAAGATTTAAGAGATGCTGTCAGTTGTGGTTTATGTGAGGATATCTTAGTTGGAGAAGGAAATAAACTTACTTCAGTCATTAATTACACTAAACTCAAAAAGCTATTTCCTTCAATACGTATGATGAATGCTGTAACAAAAGTTAATGACACTAAATCTGGTCATAAATAGTTACTAGGCACTTCTTTTTTAATTCCCTGATGTTAAATATGTTACATTACAAGTTTGGGCGTTACTGTAAACAGCGTTAGCCGACAATTTTACAAAGTAACCAGACTGATAATTACCAGGAGTTTTTGGAGCAAAATTACTTGGTGAAGTAATTTTAATATTCTTATTCGAAGTGTATTTAGGATTTCCTGAAGACTTTTCAAGAGACCAGCTACTCGTGCTTAATTTTACACCATCAATAAAAACATCAATACTACTTTCCTGTGGTTTGTTGGGAATATGACAGTAACCGAAGTAGTCCCTTGGCGCCTGATAATCGACTTTTAAGCAGCTTGGATAAATTATCTCAGCAGAACCATTCAATTTTATCACATGACCAGTGTAAGGTTCTCCTGACGTAGGGAAGTATCTTGTATCTCTATTGTTTTGAATACCTTCGTAAGTGAAGCCACTACTAGAACTTTCGAAAACGGGACTTCCATTATCTCTTGTTACGACAATTGTACTGGGATCAATCTCTACATTACTTCCAGCAACCGGCCAGTAGTTATATCTGTGTTTTATAACTTGATCAGCTATGACGCTATTTACTTGGTCGAAAATACTAGCATAGTTTTCTGCACAGATGTCTGTGAAGTCTGTTTGAATATAACCTTGAGCTGAAGCAATATTTTGCGACATAGTTCGGTAAACTTTATTGGCCTCAAAGTAACTTTGACAATTATAAGAAGGAGCTATAGTTAGCATTCTCATCATTGAAGAATTTAGTTTTGGAGCGTTTGAGCAAGTTGAATTATACATTGAGTTTGAATTACGAAGAGAGCCTCCTGCGTATCCGCCTTTTAAACAAAGAAGATCGTGAGAAAGTCCATTTGCGTAATTTATTTTTTGCGAATTTGTTGCACCATAGTTTCCAGTAACAAAGGAGTTGTCATCCTCATTGGACATAATAATAACGACTGTATAAGAATTTTGTCTAAAAATACCATTTGAAATATTTGTTCTTAAAAGATCTCTTGCTCTCTTAGCTCCTGATTCGGAATTTCCTGAAACTGATGGGAAAGAGGAGATGATAGATGCTGCATTACTCTTATCAATGACTGATACACCTGAGGGAAATGATCCAGCTCTACTGAAGAAGTAGGAGTTAGAGTTTCCTGAGCCAATTAGAGGCGCCATCATAACTTGATAGTCAAAACGGTCAGAAATATAGTTAATGACATTATTTAATGCGTTTTTCGTACTACTTGAAATATATTTCGTTGAAGTAGAGTTGTCCCATATAAAAAGTAAGTCAACTGGAGGTCTAATTTGTGTGAAATCAGAGCATACAAAGGTACTTCCGGTGGCAACTGGTGTTGTTGAAATAGTTGCATTCTTCTTTCCCACTCCAAATTGATCTGGATTACAGGACCCAAGCACTAGAGTAATAAGAATAAGAAACCATTTTGTATTATTTTTAATCATGCTGACCTCAAAATAATTATATATCGTAACTCCTATCGGTTAGTTTGATTAAAACTTGAGTAGAACTCTAAGACTTAGTGCTAAGTAGGGAAAATTTTTAGCGTATGCCACCACATTTCAAAGAGTTAAAATGAAATATAGATTAAGTATTTACTCTTGGAGAATAAGAATGACTAGTTGGTATTACGTACAAGGAAAAGACCGTGTTGGCCCAGTTGAAGAGGTTGAATTAGGGAATCTTCTTCAAAATGGTATCTTAAATTCGGAGAGTTATATTTGGACTAAAGGTTTTGATAACTGGAAGAAGTTTAACGAAGTTTCAGAACTAGACCATGTATTAAATGCAGCAGGGTCGGTTGATGATGCTTTAGAAGAAGCGGATGAGTCGCTTGATTGGCAGACAGTATCTAAGTCTGAAAAACTTTTCATGATTAAAATAGGAATAGATAGAGGATCGGAAGAAGTTGAATATGGTCCTTATAGTTTAAATGAACTTTCTAAAGCTTATAGTGAAAAAAGAATCAATGAAAAAACACTTTTGTTTGTTCCTGGTCAAATGCAAGAATGGGGCTTTCTAGCTGACATTCCAGTGTTTGAAGAACTCTTTGATACCCTGCCTCCCGTTATAGATGAAATAGATAGAAGAAAAAACTCTCGAAAACCATTTGTTGCGCGAATGTTCTTTCATGATGAAGAGAAATTATTTGAAGGAGTCTGTAGAGACATTTCAATAGGTGGTCTTCAAATATTAGTTTCTGAATTTCCTGGAAGTGTAGGAGATGATGTCTCAATGAATGTTCATCCTGATAACTCAGACTACTGCTTTACTGCTAAAGGGCAAATTGTAAGAATTTTAGATGGAGGACAAGGCTTTTCTTTAAGGTTTATGAATCTTACTGAAGAGGCGAAGAGTTCAATTGATAATTATGTTAACAGAAACTAGAAAGAAATTTAAATATTTAGAAAAAAATTCTTTTAATATAAAGTCTCACTCTAAAGAAGAAAGTCTCTATGTTAAAGAATGGAAGACGACGAAAAATACAAAGATTCGTCATCATTTCGTTATTTTACATGATATTTGTGATCATCACGGCCGTTATGAGCCTCTCGCTGAGAGTTTGTGGCAACAATTCGATGAAGAAGTTAATATTACATTCATAGATTTCAAGGGACATGGACTTAGTTCTGGTACAAGGTCATATATTGGAAACTTTGACGAATATATTGATGATTTACACATGGTTTTAAACGAAGACGAAACTCAAGGTGTTAAGAAGGTCTTAATAGGGCAAGGGCTAGGAGCCCTAGTAGCTCTGTCATATATTGAATCCTATGAACAGACTGCGAAGAATATTATTGGCTCTGTTGTCCTAAGTAATCCTTTGCTTTTTCTGCACCTTGAATTACATAAAGTTCAGGATAAAGTCCTTAGATCCATAAATAAATATGCAGGTAAATTACGATTTCCTTATCATATTAATGGAAAAAACCTAACAAGTGATAGAGAGAGGTATGAAAGTTATAATTCAGATCCCTTGATAAATCACTATATGTCTTTTTCTCTTGTAGAAGAAATTCTTAGAAAAAGTAGACACCTCCTGGATTATTCCTATTTCTTAGATATTCCCCTATTAATGTTATTAAGTAAGAACGATTTCTTGGTCAATTGGTCAAAGAGCTCTCTCTATATAAAAGGAATGCCTAAACATTTGGCATACGAGTGTATCTATTCTCATTGCCTACATGATCTCTTTAATGAGAAAATAAGAGACAAGGTTTATACAGATATATATAATTGGTTAGAAAAAACCTAATAGGAAAACTATGAAGTCATTAATTTTAATTCTCTCTTTTGCCTTATCTTCTTGCTCTTTTACAAAGAGAAATTTAGTCCAAAGAGATGAATTTGAAATTTATGGAGGATCTGCTCACGGGAAAAGTTGGGACGATTCTCTGACTCTGAAAAGAGCATCATGGTATCTTGAAATGACGATGGCCTTTGATTTACTAGTGACAGAAATTGATGATTCTTCTGAGTTCTTTAATTGGTTTTCAACAAGTGAAAAGGTTGCAATTAATAAATGTAAGAAAAGTTATCTCGCTATCTATTACTCAAATGATAATGATTATATTTCTAAAAAAGACTTCTTAGCTAATGTTAAGAAAAGAGGGCTAGATGAAATTGTTGTTAATGGATTTGTTAGTGCTTTCCGATTACATCATCAATATGTACTAAATTCATTTAAATTGTATAAGACATCAGTATTATGTTCTCGAGATACAACTCATAAAGAATTCATTATTGAATTTGCAAATTACCCATCAGTTAAAATGTAATAGCAAAGACTGACTTTAATTTGTGTCATAAGCAGAAAATATTTAAAATATTCACATTTGCTATAAAGTTGTAGTTCTAACTGTCTGATATTCATGGGCTATATCCACTTATTTTGTTTAAAAATACCTTACTTTTTCCTCAAGATTTTCTATTAGGAGCCGAATAGTAGGAAGGTTAAACTTAATAAAATAATCTAACTGGGTTTATTGTGGAAAGAGAACGATTTGGACGATATTTAATTTTAGACCACCTTGTAGACGGTGGAATGGCAAAGATTTGTAGAGCACGTTTTCTTGGAGAACAGGCCGATAAGGTTGTTGCTATAAAGATGGTTCAGCCACAATTCTCAAAAGACGAAAATTTTAAAATTATGTTTATGGATGAAATTAAGACAACTTTTGCTCTTCTTCATCCAAATATTGTACAGACTTATGATTATGGAATGCATAAAGATCAGCTCTTTGTTGCCATGGAATATTGTGATGGTAGAAACTTAAAAGAGTATCTCGATAAATTAAAAGAGAGGAAATTTGTTTTTCCTGTTGAGATTTCGGTCTACATCATCACTCAGCTATGTCAGGGGCTTCATTATGCCCATACTTTAACAGATAAACTTACAGGTAAGGATTTACAAATTATTCATAGGGATGTTTCCCCTCATAATGTCATGCTTACCTTTGATGGTGCTATTAAAGTCATTGACTTTGGTATCGCAAAAACTGAATCAAACACAGAATCTACTCAGGCGGGAACAATAAAAGGGAAGTTATCTTACCTTGCTCCTGAATACCTAGAAGGACATGAACTAGATCCAAGGTATGATGAGTTTGCTGTTGGTATTTCCATGTGGGAAATGCTTTGTTCTAGAAAACTCTTTAAAGCTTCAAACGATCTTGCCGTTTTGAAGAAGATACAAGAGTGTAATATTCCTGCTCCTTCAAGTATAAATCCTAATGTACCAAAAGAGCTTGATGAAATAGTTTTAAAGGCCCTTAGTAAAGATAGAAACAAACGATATGACAACTTAGATCAGCTCAATAGAGCATTAGTTAAGTTCTTATTTTCTACTTACCCTGATTTTAATTCATCAGATTTAGGTTATTTTGCCAAAGAGCTTTTTAAAGATGAGATTAAAAAAGACAGAGCTAAACTTTTTGAATTCGGTAAAATTGATTTAAAACCATACTTAGCGGATTTAAAAAGAGAACAAACTGGTGGAACAGCCCCAGCTGAAGCTCCTGCTGCTACTTCCGAGAGTGTCGCAGCTTCAGAGAAAGAGAGACAGAGGGAAACAGCTTTCGATTTTGGTTTTGAAGAAGAAGAAGCACAAACTAAAACTAGAACTAGAGCAACTCGAAAGTCTGCTGCAACAAAATCTAAAGTAGATATTGATGAAAAGTTTGGTCACTTAGAAGAAGATAGTGAGCTATCGATAGATAAAGTAAAAGTAAAACCTCAGGTTGATAATGAAGGCAATGTTAAGCCAAGAATTCCTGATGCCACAAAGACCATTAGAAGAAAAAAATCAGCTAAAACGGCTACTAGAAAAATAACGATTAAACAGAAGAAAAGTCCTCTTCCAAAAGTCGCTTCAATTGCTATTATTGCGGGACTTGTTGCATTTGGTGCTAAGAATATTGACATGATTAAAGAGCTCGCAGGTCTTCAAGAGAAGAGAGTTGTAAAAGCTCCAAGTCAAAAGAAGAGAGTTCCTTCTTCTAATAAGAATGTTGAAAAAGATGAGGTTATTACTGACTCTAGAGGAGAAGTATCTGTAGCGTTAAATAACTTTAATAAGCATAAGCAGAAAGTATTTGTTGATGGAAAGAGAATGAAAGTTGATTTTCTAAATTCAATAAAAATATCTTCAGATAAAGCTCATTGGATTAGGGTTGAGAGTAGTGGGCGAAAACATTTTATTCAAAAAGTTAATTTTGAAAGTAGTGGAAACGAAAGCATTTCTGTTACAGAAAGTGTTTTTCAATCATATGGATATCTTAAAATGTCGAGAAGTTGTGCTAAGGGTAGTATAAGCTTCACTTTATTTGGAGAACCTAGAGTTGAAAAATTACCAATAAGGTCTCGCATAGGAATTCCATTTCCTGTTGAGTCTGAAGCAACTGGTGGTAAACCGACAGTGCATAGTGTTTATTTTAAGCTTGGAAAGCAAAATATTGAAAGGAAGATTGAATTTGAATTAACAGAAGATTCATCTGTTGATTTTTGCGAATTAATTCTATAAGAAACGTTGTATACCTTCGTAGTATATAAGCGCTCCATTTACTAAAAGCATTAATAAAACAATTCCATAACTTATAACATTATAAGTTGTGGAGTTTGTATATTCTCCCATGACATCAGGATCATTACATAGATTAATGATGAATAATAAGATTATAGGAATAAGAACTCCATTTATTACCTGAGACCAAATTAAAATATTAAACAAATTAATTCCTGGAAGCAGTACCATTGCAGCTCCAATTATAATGAGAGATGTAAAAATTGTAAAAAAGTTAGGGGCTTCTTTAAAAGTCTTATCAACGCCAGACTCCCAACCCATGCCCTCACAAACATAATAACTCGTAGCTAGTGGGAGCAGTGCCGCTGCAAAAATAGAGGCATTGAAGAGACCAATCCCAAATAGAATGCTTGAGTACTTACCTGCTAGGGGTTCTAAGGCCATCGCTGCGTCAGCTGCAGTTGTGATGTGTACACCTGAGGTATGAAGAGTTACAGCACAACAAATAATAATGAATATGGTGACAAGGAACATAAAGAAGCAGCCAACTATGACATCAACTTTAGAGTGCCAAAGATGTTTTGTGGTGATTCCCTTTTCTACAACTGCTGATTGTATATAGAATTGCATCCATGGGGTAATAGAAGTTCCAACAAGTCCTACCACAAGAGGCATATTTTCAGCCGTTAAGATTTCTAAATTGGGAACAAGGGTAGCATGAATAACTTCTCCCCAGTCGGGACCAATTATAAACCCTGATACGATATAGGAGAGATAAACAGTACAGCCTGCAATAAATATACGTTCTACTGTTTTATAATTTCCTTTGGTAATAAGAAGCCATACAAAGAGTGAACATATAGGAACTGAAATATATCTTGAGATACCAAAGATTTCCCCTGCTGAAGCAATTCCTGCAAATTCTGCCATAGTATTACCAAGATCAGCAAAAACTAGAAGAAAGAGTGAGTAGAAGGTAACTTTCAGGCCAAACTTCTCTCGGATTAAATCAGCGAGTCCTTTTCCGGAAGCAATTCCCATTCTTGCAGACATTTCTTGTACCATGATTAAAGCAACAGTTATGGGCATTAATGTCCAAAGAAGACCATATCCAGTTTTTGCACCGACAAGTGAGTAGGTCGCTATCCCTCCTGCATCATTATCAATATTCGCTGTGATAATTCCAGGACCAATTATCCCTAGGAGAATAATCATTCTTTTATAAAAAGAAGGGATCTTCTTTTTTTCTTTTTTTACTTTCTTATCTTTCATTTAGTAGCCAAGGCAGTAAATCATCAACTGAAATAATACCTAAAAGTTCCTTTGATTCATTAATAATTGGAGCATACATGAGATTATATTTGCTCATGAAACTAGCGACTTCTTTCCAGCCCGAATCGACTTGCATAGATTTAACATCTTTGGAGTTCATGACTTCTCCAATCTCAATATTATCTTTTTGAGTGATGAGTTTTCTAAGAGAACATTGGCCAATCAGTTTCTCATTTTTATCAACTATGTAAATAGAGTAAATAGTTTCTAGATCTTCATGTTCTTTGTATATTTTTTTTAAAATATCATCTTTCTTATCGTCCGCTAAAACAGACAAATACTCTGTGGACATTAATCCACCTGCTGTATCGTCTTTGTATTCAAGTAACTCTTGAATTTCTTCTTGAATCTCATCATCATCAATCCTAGAAATAATGTCTTCTGCTCTCTGTTCGCCTAGTTCATGGAGAAGGTCAGCAGCATCATCAGTATCCATTTCTTCGATAATGTCCGCTGCTCTCTCTAGATCTTCATTCCGAAGCATTGTGACTTGAAGATCATCATCGACTTCAGATAATGTTTCAGCAGCAGTTTTGGGATCAAGATTTTTAAAAATAATTCCTCGACCATGGCTATCTAGGTCCTCTAAAATATCTGCTAGATCGGCTGGATGAAGTTCTTTTATATCTTCATTGGATAAGTTTAATTTAACTGAAGACTGAATACTTTTATTGGGGATTGCGTGAACAAATTTCCAATTAATTAAAGCTTCACTTGTTAAATATTTCGAATTTGGTTTCACTAATTTAATAATTGAATCAATGGCACTTTGATAACCTAATCTTCTCATCATTGATCTAAGACCAATCGCTGCATGAGTCACTCTCAGGTTTGTTCCGGCCTTAATGAGTTGAATGTCATTTACTCTTACAACTTTCTTTCCCGCCGTATCAACAATTTGTCTATCGAGAACAATTTTTCCAAGGGGAGGGTACTCTACAGTATTTCCTGTAAATTGACTGGCCAGTATTGATGTTATTATTTTATTAGTTGTTACTTTTGGATAGGTCCTACTTCTTCCTTTAAAAGCATTATTTTTTACAATAATTTTCTTATGAGAATACTCATTTATATCATCCCAGGAAATATAGAAATATTGCCCTGAGTTCTTAAACTGAATGGCCAAGACAAGTGGGTAGACCTCTTCATAATCGACAAAGAAGTCTGAAAGGTTGCCTATCCTTATTCCATCTTCATTAAAGATTTTTGTCCCTAAGGCATCAGAAAAATGAATTTGGATTTCATTAAATCCTTTAAATATACCCATCTCTATTCACGCTCATCATTTCTCTTGTTTTGTTTAAAAATATTATTCTTTCTCATATTAAGAAGTCTTAATATTTCTGACGCCGTCTCTTCAATTGCCTTATCTGTTACATTAAATATGGGCCATCTCTTATTTTCTTTGAAAATTTCATTTGCCCATTCTAGTTCATCTATAACTTTTCTTTGGTCAGCGTAGTCTCCAGTATGATTAGCGGCCCCAAGATTTGAGAGTCTCTTCTTCCTAATCTCTAGTAGGGCATCAGGATCAATGGTTAAGCCGAATACTTTTCTTTGATCGACTTTAAAAAGAGTGTCAGGGATTTGAGTTCCTTTAACTAGTGGAACATTTACAACTTTTATACTGTGTTGGCTTAGGTAAACAGATAGGGGAGTTTTTCCTGTTCTGGAAATTCCTACTAGAACTACATCGGCAAGGTTTAATGTGTCTAAGTTTCTTCCATCATCATGGTTAAGAGTAAACTCCATTGCCGCTACTCTATTAAAGTATTCATCGTTAACTGCGTGTAAAAGTCCAGGTTCTGCCATGGGCTCTTGCTCAAAATAGTTTGAAAATGCAGTAAGAGCGGGACCAATCAGATCTAGGGCTCGAACATGTCTTTTTCTTGCCGCAACTCCTATGTAGTCACGTAATTCATTTGTAACAATTGTATAAATAATGAGGTCATGATGAATTGCTGCTTCAGTAAAAATAGCATCCACTTGTTCATTTGTTCTGACATTTTTAAATCTAGTGAAATAAACTTCACGATCAGGAAATTGGGTCATTATCGCCCTAGAAATAGCTGTAGCTGTTTCACCAGTTCCATCAGATATGATAATAATTTTTAACTTCCTAGGAAGTGACGCCATTTTTAATCCTTTTTAATAATTTTAACAAATTTAAGTATTTAGCATGTGAGAAAGAAAAAAACGCCTAGTTGTTTCCTATGAAATCTAGAGTTTGTTTGAGTATTTTATCTTGATCATGTATTGGATGAAAACAGTTCTTGGGGGTTACCTTCTTAAAGAAAGTTCTTTGGGATTTTGCCAATTGTCTGGTTGATATCGCCATCCTTTCTATATATTCATCTGTAGATTTAAATTCACCGTTAATAAATTGAATTGTTTCTTTATACCCAATTGATTTGAGAGGTTTTTCTTCTCCAGTAAATCCATTAGCGAGAAGATTTCTAACCTCTTCGACCAGTCCCTCTTTAACCATTTGAGTAGACCTATCAAGAATGATCTTCCAGTGCTCATCTTTTTCAAGATCTAAATATATATGAAAAATATTGAAATTATCGAGTCTGTTTATTGAAAAATCGTAGGGACTAAGTTGATCGAGCTTCTCTCGCTGTTCACTAATGGGAGAATTGGTCGAAATGAAATGCTCATAGGCCCGAAGGTTTCGATAATGATCATTTTCATGAAGAGTTTCATATGACTTAGGGTCATGCTCTTTTAGAAAATTTCTAAAAAAATGAATACCTTCATGTTCAAATTTTTTCTGAACTTCATTTCTTAAACTTTGGTCAACAGGAGCAGAGTCATACATACCTTTTACAAACGCCCTAATATAGAAGGCGGAACCTCCTGTGAAAATAGGTATTTTTCCATCTTGAGTTAAAGATTCAAGAAGTTCATCGGCACTTTTTAAAAAATCAGAAGCATTAATGGGGTCTTTTGCTGATTGAATACCAACTAAGTGGTGTTCACACATTGATAACTCATCATTAGTGGGTTTCGCTGTTCCTATATTTAATTCTCGGTAAAACACGAGAGAATCAAAATTGACAATAGCACTTGGATTTCCACTCTTATTGAGTTCTCTACATAGTCTTATACTAGTAGATGTTTTTCCACTTGCTGTTGGTCCTGAAATGATAATAATATTTTTCTTCATTTAAAAAACTTTGCAAGGGTCTGAGAGTCAAGAGTTACAATTGATTTACTCTCTAAAGCTTCTACCACTGATATGTCAGCAAGAATATGAAAAATGGCTTGTTCACTCAAAAAGAAATCTCTTAGAGAGAGTTTTTTTCCAATACTTAAAAGAGTGTTTTCAAAATTTTCTTCTGTGACAATACTGTGTTGCATTTCTAAAATAATATCGTTTAAGACTTCTCTAATGTTAAATGTATCAAAACATTTTGGAATGGTTCTCAGAGCATAGGTTGTTTCGTCTAGAGCATCTATTTCTAAACCTGAATGTCGTAGAAATACAAAATTCTGTTTAGCGATTGTTTGCAATTCAAAGGGTTCGCTAATCAGCAGGGGAGTGGTATTTTCCTCAATATAGGGAAAGTCAACTTTCCAACTTTTTAACCAGTAAGTTAAAAATAGAGCAAAAGAATCTAAGAGGAAAACATTATTTCCTTCTAACTCATAAATTAAATATCTTTGATCTATTCTTTGGAGTTTTTGTTTTTGCTCCAAAGTCTCTGAGATATGTGTAGAGGAAGGTAGATTTACGGGATTTGAAAAACTATTCCTTTCTGGAGTGTATGTTTGAAAAGGGCTATTAGAGAACATTTGAAGATCACTTCCTCTTCTTTCATCGGAAGAAAAAAGTTGCTCTTGGGGTCCTTTTTTAGGGGTATGTCCTTCTAGAAATTTCTTTATACTTGCGGAAACTACTGAGAAAACTATATTTGCTTTAAAGAATTTAACCTGTGTTTTATTTGGATGAACATTAACATCAACTTGTGAAGCAGGGACTGTTAACATAACACAATAATGTCCTGTTTCTCCAAATGGCCATGCTTTTTCCATATTTCTGATTATTGTCTGGTGAATTTGTCTGTCAGTAAATAAGCGTCCATTAACAAAGAGGAATTGTTGTTTCCCAGCGTTCCCTCTACTAGTGAGAGATGAAGTATAACCAATCACACTATGACCTTCGTATTCACCTTCAAATTTATAGAACTCTTTATCGGGAGCTTTCTTTGCGAGAATTGTTTGAGCAATACGCTGACTTAAGTTTTCAGTTTCAACAGGTTTAAAAATAGTTTTTTCTTTATCATCCCATTTTACAGAAAATTGAACATGGGGGTTAGTTAAGATAAACGCATTTATAATTCTCTTAAGAGCATTCTTTTCACTCGTCTTAGATTTTATAAACTTAAGTCTAGCAGGAGTATTATAGAATAGGTCCTTGATAAAGATGGATGTTCCAGGCTTCTTTCCACCCGCAGGGGTATGAGAAATTTCCTGAGCTCCGTGGATAACTATTTTTCCACCAAGTTCTAGATTGTCCCTAGGTGTTGAAACACAAGTTATTCTAGATATTGAGGCCATAGAGGCAAGTGCTTCTCCTCGAAATCCAAAACTATGTAAGTTATAAATATCTTCGAAACGAGATATTTTTGAAGTTGCATGACGACAAAAGGCGTAAGGTAGATCTTCAAAAAGAATTCCGTCACCATTGTCTTCAATAGAGATTAAATCTAGTCCATTTTCTATAAGAGTAATTTTTATGTGTGTTGCGCCGGCATCGAGAGAGTTTTCTAGCAACTCTTTAACTAAAGAGGCCGGTCTTTCAATAACTTCACCGGCCTTTATTTGGTCAATTAAATGTTCTGGAAGGAGATTAATTCTATGTTGTTCTACATCAGTAATCATTGTGCTCTATAAAATTGAACTTGATTTCTTCCACATTCCTTTGCTTTGTAAACTGCTTCATCGGATCTCTTAAATAGGTCCGTTCCGTTATTTACACCTTGGCGGTAATCAGCAACGCCAATCGAGGCGGTAACAGGAAGAATTTTTCCTTCGTAGTTGAAGTCATGTTCTTCAACTAATTTTCTAAGTCTTTCTGCAATCTCAAACGCTTGTTTCAAGTTTGTTGAAGGTAGTAAGATAACGAACTCTTCTCCACCATATCTAGCGAAGATATCATTGTCTCTAACACCATTATTTCTAATAATATCTGCAAGATCTTTTAAAACAAAATCCCCTGCATCGTGACCGTAGTTATCATTTAAATTTTTAAAGTGATCTAGATCGAAGAGAATTAGTGAAAGAGGTTGTCCTGTCACTTTTGATTTTTTAACTTCTAATTCATTTCTATTATTAAAGTATGTCTTATTAAAACAACGAGTGTGACCATCAGTATTTGCTTCCATATTTAACTTATCGTAAGTCAGTCTTTCTGGATCCCCCTTAGGGAGATATTTTAGCGCCACACTACCAAGTTTAATCATGTCAGCTTTATTTAATACAACTGAACCCTCAATTTTTTTATTATTTAAGAAAGTTCCGTTCTTAGATCCTGTATCTTCTACACTCCAAGTTCCGTTATTATTATCAACTAACTTAAAGTGATGTCTTGAAATACCATTAAACTCTAGAGGAATTGTATTATCTGCATTTCTACCACAAGATATTTCTGGTTTATCTAAATCGAAAATAGTTCCGTTTAAATCTCCGCCTACAACGAGTAGGGCAGCTGGCTTTGACTCAGCTTCTTTTTCTGCAGAGGCTAGGGCCGCTTTAATGTCGGTTAGTACAACTGTGGCATCGTCATTCATTTCTTTATACCTTTCTTATCAAATTCCGAGAAATTCACGGAACAATATATTGTAAACTAAGCTCAATTTTAGCCCTAAGAGCTACCAAATACAATAGGTTACATTCGTTCCTTTCTCCGAGTGTTTGACTCAAATTTAGGCCATCAAGTCATAAGTCCTTATTATCTAGTTACTTGGTATGACCTAATAAAGACTATATATTTTTTAAGTAATAACAGTATGTTATATGCTTTTATGAGTATTCATTCTTAAGACATCTGCCGATAACTACTTTTTGTATCTGGTTGGTTCCCTCAACAATTTGTAAAACCTTAGCATCCCTCATAAATCTTTCTGTCGGGTATTCGCTAGTGTAGCCAACCCCTCCAAGTATTTGTACTGCATCAGTTGTGACTTTCATGGCGGTATCAGTTGATTTCAATTTTGCCATACAGGCGATCTTTTGATTTTTTCTGCCCTCGTCATAGTTTCTAGCAGCTTCTTCAACTAGTAATCTAGAGCATTCAATATCAGTGGCCATGTCGGCCATCATAAATTGAAGACCTTGAAATTCAAAAATCGGTTGTTTAAATTGTTTTCTTTCTAGTGAATATTTAACGGCTTCATCAAGAGCACGTTGAGCAAGACCAACGGCAATTGAGCCAATAGTGATTCTTCCTTTATCGAGAGCGGAAAGTGCAATTTTAAAACCAAATCCTTCTTCCTTTAATAAGTTTTCTTCTGGTACAAAACAATTTTCAAAAACAAGTTCTCTGGTTGGGGATACTTTCCAACCCATTTTTGTTTCTTTTTTTCCAAATGAGAAGCCTTCAATTCCATCACGAACGATAAATGCCGAAATTCCCTTGTGCCCTTCTACTCCTGTTCTTGCCATAACTATATAAGTCTTAGCTATCCCTCCAGAAGTGATCCACATCTTTGTTCCATTTAGAAGATATCCACCTTCAACTTTCTTCGCCGTTGTTTTAAGTGCAGCAGCATCTGAACCTGAATGAGATTCAGAAAGAGCAAAGGCTCCAATTTCTTCACCGCTAGTTAGCGCTGGAAGAAATTTCTTTTTTTGTTCTTCATTTCCAAATTCATTGAGAATTGATTGAGTCATTGTTGAAACTGAAACAGTTACAGCATAGGAAACAGAAGATTTTGCAAGCTCTGAAAGGACTATACATAAGTCCTGATAAGAAAGAGCAGCTCCTCCATATTCTTCAGGAAGAGTCACGCCCGCCAATCCAAGGGCACCAATTTCTTTAAAGAGATCCATACGAAAGTGTTCATTCTTGTCGTCTTCTTCCATAAAAGGTTCGATTTTATCGGCGCAAAATCTTTGGATTTGGCTGCTTAGTTCAAGTTGTAATTCGCTTAGCATTTGTTGGACTCCTGAATATTTATTTCAGAAATAACCTATCAAAGAAGTGAGGGGATTAGCAAAAATAACGCATCGCTAGCTGGGTGAATATGGGCGTTAGTTTATTGCAAAAAAGGGTTATTTCTCTTTTCGGCTCCAATCGTCGTTGTTGGGCCATGACCACAAATAACGATAGTCTCTTCAGGAAGAGAGAGTAGCTCATTTTTAATTGAATCTAGAAGTTGTTGCTGATTTCCACCGGGAAGATCGGTTCTTCCAACAGATCCTAGAAAGAGTGTATCTCCTGCAATCAGAATGGGAGTAACGCCTAGATCTTCAGTGTAAAAACAAGTCCCTCCTGGAGTGTGTCCTGGAGTGCAGATGGCCTTAAGGGAAAAGCCCTCAACATTTTTAAAAGATATATTTTCTCCGTGGACAAAGTAGTGATCAACTTTATTTGGAGCAGGTGCCTGCATGCCAAAGTATAAGGCCTGTTGTGGAAGAATTGAGTAGAGGAAATCCTCTTCCTTATGCATCCAGATATCTGCACCGTACTTATCAGACAGATCTTTTGTGGCCAGACAATGGTCAAAGTGGGTATGAGTATGAACAATTTTTTCAAGCTTAAGGTTATTGTCTTCAATGATTTGAAAACTTAATTCCTTTTGGTGTCCACCGTCAAAGATAATCAAATCTTTAGTTTCCGTATTAAAGAGAAAAGTAGAATTAGTCCCGAGTTGACCTGTAGGGTAGGTGTGCATTTCGAAGCTATTAAAGGATTTTGAAAAGTAAGTTTGTTGTATTGCCATAGGAAAAATGTAGTCTATAAAATGAGAAAATACAAAGCCTCACGTAACTTTTTCAAGTTATTTTATAAACATTCCATTTAATACGGCTAAAATTTTGGTATCGAATTTCCCGGTTTCTTCCGCCATGATTGATAAGGCTTTTTCACAGGAGAATGAGTCTCTAAAACTTCTTTTTACAATAAGTGAAGAGAAGGTATCTGCAACGGCTACAATTCGCGCAGGTAAGAAGATATTTAGACCTAACAGTCCATTGGGATAACCTCTTCCATTTGGTTGTTCATGATGTTGTGTCACAATTTGCAAGACTTCAGTCCTTATTCCTTTGATTTGATCAAGTTGTTGACGTCCTAGTTCTGGATGTCTCCAAACTTCTTTTCTTTGTTCTGGTGTTAGAGTTTCAACATCTTCAGGATCAAAAGTAAGTTGTCCTACTCCTACGTCATGTAGAAAACCTCCAAGACCTATGTGAGAGATAGTACTTTCACTTTCAATTCCATATTTCTTAGCAAGCATGACAGAAAATAGGCTCACAGCTATAGAGTGTTTAACAATATATGGTTGATTGGACATGAGAGATAATATTTTTACAAATCCCTTGGGATTAGTATTAAGAGTATCAATACAAGAGGAAACAACATTTCCAGCACTCTTGATAGTTCTCTCATCAATATTATTTTTAAGAATCATTTCGTGCATTGTGAAATTAACAAGTTCTTTAATAAAAGCTGAAGATTCTTCAGGAGTAAACTTTCCAATACTACCAGCTAAAACATCACCTATCTTTTCGACATAGAGACAGTAAATAGAGTAATCATTTTCTTCAACATAGAATGAGTTGACACCTTTTTTTCGATATTGAGCGACTCTCTCTCTATCAATGACATCATCACTTTTAAATATTTTTGTGTAAGAAGTCTCTGTTCGTTTGATATAGACATCAAACTTCAAAGGTCTCTTGAATTTTTCTAGTATTTCTAAACTAATCTCTAAATATTCCATATACCTAATATTTAAGCAAAATATTCATTTTTATTCAAGGGAGTACCAAATGGTACGGCATACCTTTTTACTTATGAGAGAAAAATTGAAACTAGGCAAAGAGCATCAATTATATATAGGCCCACGTGAATTTCTTTTGCTTTTCCAGTGATAATTTTCAATATGGTATAGCTTAGAAAACCCCAGATAATTCCTTGGTTAATTGAATAACTAAGAGGAATGAGAACGATACTTAAAAAGGCTGGAACACCTTCAGAGATATCATCAAAGTCTATCTTGGTAACTGACCTCATCATTAAAAAACCAACGAGAACCAGAGTAGGAGCTGTTGCTAGAGGAGTCAGAAGAGATAGAAGCGGGGAGAGAAAGAGAAAAGGGAGAAAGAGAAAAGAGCAGACAACCGCTACGAGTCCAGTTCTTCCTCCTTGTTCAATACCTGCTGCTGATTCTATATAACTAGTGGCCGAACTTGTTCCAAAAATTCCCGATATTAAAGTTGCAAATGAATCTACGAGAAGAGATTTTCTTAAATTTTTAGGATCACCAAATTCGTCTTTTAAATTACCTGCCTCACTAACGGCTACAAAAGTAGAGAGACTATCAAAGAGGTCAGTGAAAACTAAACTAAACACTACGTGCAACATACCAAGACCAATTGAATTTTTGATATCTAAGGCACCTATTAAAGAAAAATCTGGCATGGCAAAGAAGTGACTCAAGTTAGTCGCTTGCGAAAATTGGGGGGGCATACTAATAGTAAATGACATTAGAGCGGTGGAAATAATTCCTAGTAGTAGTGCACCATTTACTTTTTTATAAAATAGAAAAGCTGTAAAAAGAAGTCCAAGAAAAAAGACCCACACACTAGGAGTAAATCCTGCACTAGTGATTAAGGTTGCCTGATGTTTAATAATAACACCTGCATTAACAAGACCTATGAGTGTAATAAAGAGTCCAATACCACATGAAATTGAAATTCTTAAGTTCTTAGGAATCGCTTTAGTTAGTAACTCTCGAATATTAAAAATACTCATGATAAAGAAAACTACTCCCGACCAAAATATGGCCCCGAGAGCTATCTCTGGTGAGACATTCATGCCTTTTACAACACTGAAAGTGAAGAATGCATTTATTCCCATTCCGGGAGCGAGAACAATAGGATTCTTTGCGTAAAGACCCATAGCTAAAGTAGAAAAGAAACTCACAAGGATAGTTGCCGTGAGAACTCCGTTGTAGGAGAGTCCGGCTATGGAGAGTATGGAAGGATTGACAACGATGATGTAAGCGGTGGCTAGAAAAGTTGTGACTCCTGCTAAGAGTTCAGTTTTTACTGTTGTACCATTCGCTTTTAAGTCAAAGAACTTTTCCATTACTTTCTCCAGAGAATTCATTTAATTAATTCTCTTAGGAAAATGGCAGAAAGTAAATTAAATTGAAGAAGGAAAGTTGCTAAAAACTAGTCCCTTACATCGAGAATTTCTAACTTATCACCTCTCTGATCAAAGAAGAATATGGCTGTTCTCTTTCTTTCTCTCTTTCCCTTTAAATAATCAGAGCAGAGAACGAAGTCATTCTCATGATCAACGACACTTGGATGATCTTCAAGAACTTCATAATCACACTTAGAAAGGGAAGAGAACTTTGAACCATGTAGTATGAAAATGACTAAATCGACTTTCATCGCTTGTGACATATCCGCTTGAAAGTATTTAGACATACAGTCTGTAACTTTTGAAAAGTATTCTTTATTCTTTTCTACGTTTTTACATTTCATAAGTTTTGAAAAAACTTTATTTCCACGCCTCGATTGAAACACTGAAGCGACTTTTCTTGAAACTTTCTTTTTATACGAAACTTTGTCAGCGAATGTATATTCAGCGCTTAAAAGAAAGAAACTACTTATTAAAAAGACTATTACTTTCATGACTTCCTCCATTGCTTTGATCTCTATTATATTTATAAGGTGAATTGGTATTACGTGTGACCTTAAGTACACTTGTAAGGCTATTAACTCTACACTTATTATAGGTAACTACTTTTCTAAGACACTGAGGTGAAGTAAAGTAGTTTGCACAATTTCTCTTTGATACAGTTTTACATTTATTCAGCTCTGATGGACATGCCATTGGAGGTCTCAAACCTTGTAAATACTTCTGCAAGTGATCCCCTTCATCAGTTTTTTTGATATTAAATCTACTTGTTCTTCCTGTGAATGGGTTGTCCACTTTATAAAAGAAAGAACAGTTGACTCCTTCATCCCAGCTATCATCAACATAGTCTGACCAGTCAAAATCATAATCCATTGTATATTTCTTAGTTCTTGAATCACACTTTAATTGAGGATTAGCTCCAAAAAGGAGGTTATAGTAAAAACTTAATCCTGAGAAATTTGCTGCCATATCGCCATAAGACTTAACTCCAGAGGAAGAAATTCCGTAAAAACCATTTTCCAAGTCATTACTCTCTTCCATACTGGCAAAAAATCCTTCTTTATTTATTCCTTTTTCAATCATCACTTCCATGAGGTCAAAACCTTGATCCACAAAGTGACCAAGTTTATCTGGACCAATTACATGACCATTTAAATTGAAAGATCCTTGTAGCCCATAGTTCTTACTGTAGATATTTTCTTTCGCTAGCCACGCTCGACTATGGTCGTAGAGCTTAGCTCCTCCCTCTTCAGCAAATTCTTCTATTGCTGCGTGAGTGCCTCCGAGTACATCATCTATATGTGAGTAGATTCTAGGAACTTTACCTTTTTTTATTCTTGCCATATCTTCCTGGCAGTCATAATCATCATTGACTCCCTCTATAACTTGTAACATTTTCTTATTCATTTCATCATTGAGATTAAATAAATTAGAATTCTTCTCTTCCTCAGAAGCCTTGAGGATCTTACGACGACTTGTAAAGTTGTCTGTTTCCCAGGCAATACTTGATGCCGTCACTAGGGTAAGTAGTAGTAATAGTAATTTTCTCAATTCTAACTCCTTAGATAATATATCGGAGTAGAAAAGTAGGAGCTTGAATAAAATTGAGGTAATTTAACTGCTATGTAGAAAGTTCCTACCAAATATCAATATCTCTATAACAAGACTCAATATTCTTCTTCACTCCATGCGGTCCAATATGGAGATCTTTACTAGTGTAGCCAATTGTTATGTGAGGATAGTAGTCTGTTGCTGAGAACTGCTGTGGATTACCACCGCGAGAAATGTAGAGGTCTCTAATCTCTTCTCTTAATTTATTAAGAGCATTAGATTGAATAACTAGATAGTAGGTTTCTTCTAGTTCTCCTGAAATTTTTGCTTCACCTTTTCCAATGCAGACAATATCAAAGGTAGAATGTTGAATTCCTTTAGCTAGTGCCAATTGATGAATTTCTTCAATGGATATGAACTCTGCTAATTTACTATCGAATTCAGGAGGAGTGATGACCGTTATATGTGCTTCTATTCTCGCATTTCTCTTCGTGAGTTTTCCTTTAAGTTCCTTATCAAGAGTTTTAAAAATATCTTGAACTGCTGGAAAATTAACATTCATTTGTAAGCTTCTTTGAAAGGCGCCACTTCCCATATGGTATTTAAAAGGAGCGACATCAAAAATAGAGGAGTCTACAGTATATCGTCTTTGAGCAAAAGAGAGAGTATTTAGGGAGAATATTATTAGAATTAAAAGTACCTTTTTCATAAGACTTCCTTAGCTGTTTAAAGTGTTAAAGAAATATAATTGAGAAACTTCTATATAGAAAATACATAATGTCGATACTGCTTATAACAATATGTTATAGTAAGTTATGAATTACAATTTTAATTACTTACACTGTTTCACCGTTCTTGCAGATACTCTAAATTTCTCTAGAGCTGGGAAGCTCTTAAAGATTGCTCAACCGGCAGTCTCTAGAAATATAAAAAATCTAGAAGAACAAATGGGAGTGGACCTCTTTTTTAGGACGAATAAACAAGTGACACTCACTCCTGCTGGACTAAAGTTGAAGGGGGAATTAAGTGGAGTTCTCGAATCTATAAATGATTCCTTAAAGATCGTGGCCGAGGGGGCGAGAGAAATTAGTGGGCACATCAGAGTTGGGGCGATGCCTGAATCTGGAAGATTTGATATTGCTCCTCTTATGCAAAAATTTGTAAAAAATAACCCTGGGGTCACTTATCAGTTAGAACTTTTAAGTAATGTTGAACTTGATAGGAAATTAAAGTCGAATGAATTAGATTTTATTTTCGGTTTAACAGAGAATATTTCTGAAGGGAAGAGATCTTATAAATTGGTAGATCAAAAATCATACTTAGTGACTTCTCCAAAGTCTGATTCATTTTCTAGTGGAAAAATATCTGATGTGGATTTTGTTGGTTATAGGATAAATGATCCATTACTAGAGATATATTTTAAAGAGCACTATCCCAAATCATCTTATAATAAAGCCTCTATCAAATTTATCATTAATGATCATGAGGCGTTAATTGAACTCATCAAAAAAAATACCAACCTCTATGGTGTTCTTCCTGAGCATAGCTTTCCTGTTAAGGAAGCTCTTAAAAAGAGAAGTATAGTCATTGTGAGAAATAAATTTGTGGCAAGCTCGATCTACTTATCAACAAATGAGATGAATCAATATACTAAATTATTTAAAGAGTTTATTGGATTTACTTTGAATAGGTACAAATAAGTATAAAGTTCTTTTTGGATTTAGAATGTAAGACCAAAAAGAACTTCGTACTAAATATTATTTTGAAGTACTATTTAATTTTAATAGTTCTTTAGCGATGATCATAATCATAACTTCATTAGTACCAGCACCGATTTCGTTAAGCTTATTATCTCTCATCATTCTCTCAACTGGGAACTCTCTAGAGTAACCGTACCCACCGTGAAGTTGGATAGCATCAAGAGCGATCTTAGTCGCCATCTTAGGAATCTGCAGTTTTACTTGAGCAGCTACAACTGCGCCTTTCTTACCGTCATCATATTCTTTAGCAACTGTGTAAAGAAATCTTCTCATCATTTCAGTTTCAGTGGCCATCTCTGCCACCATCTTTTGAATCATTTGGTAGTTTCCAATAGGTTTTCCAAACTGCTCTCTTTCTCCTGCATATTTGATACATTGATCAACACAAGCTTGAGCAATTCCTAGAGAAATACCAGCAATAGTTATTCTCTCTAGTTCAAGGTTCTTCATCATGTGATAAATTGAATCACCTTCATTACCAACAAGAGCGGTATGAGGAACTTTACACTTATCAAAAACAAGTTCACCAGTAGGGGATGCTCTCATACCCATTTTATGAATTGGCTTTCCAATTGAAAAACCTTCAGCACCTTTTTCTATAATGAAAGTCGAGAGGTTCTTTCTCTCTGGTCCAGTTCTCGTATAGACGTAAGCAAGATCTGCATACTCAGCATTTGTGATCCACATTTTTGACCCATTAATTAGGTAGTGGTCATCTTTTCTTTCAGCTTTTGTTTGGATACCAACAGCGTCTGAACCATATTCAGGTTCACTCATTCCCATACAGCCTATGTGCTCACCAGAAATAAGTTTTGGGAGATATTTTGCTTTTTGTTCTGGGCTTGCATTATTTTGGATATTGTTCACGCAAAGAATTGTGTGGGCTAAATAGCTTAGAGTTGATGAGGCACATGCCTTACCAAATTCTTCCATAACAATAGTTGCAGCAACTGCACCCATTCCTGCTCCACCATATTCTGGATCAGCAGTAATTCCTAAAACTCCAAGCTCTCCCATTTTTTTGAAGGCCTTAAGGTTAAAGGATTCTTCTGTATCATGCTTTTCAGCGACAGGAGCGAGTTCGTTCTTTGCGAAGTCTGCGCAAAGTTCTTTAATTTGTTTTTCTTCTTCAGTAAAAAACCACATGTGGAATACCTCTTTCTTGAGTCTTTTTTTGTGTCTCCATTGTGAGACGAATGAGCTTTTGACGCACTTTTATATCAAAATCTAAGAAAGTCTGACAAGTGTCACTTGCTTGAGTCATTTCATTTAAAAGATGCTTTACATCATTTTAAACAAATTGATAGAATTTTAGGGGTTTAAGGGATAATCATGGAAGATTTAAGTACAGACAAGAGGTATTCATTGAGTCTAACGACACCCGTCGCGCGGGACGCTGACGCAGTATTTCCAGGTGAAAACTGGTTTCTCTATTGGAAGACATCGTCTTCTCTATGGAAGTCTAAATTAGAAGAGTTTAGTAAGGGCGTAAAAATTCTCGTTCCTATTAATTGGGCATTTCATTCAGACACTGGTGATAATTACGATTTTGCAGAAACAAAACCAGAAACAGATTTAAAAAAATTATTCAACATAGCTGGTGAGCTTGGGAAAGAGTTAATTTTCCTCATGCCTATAACACCGGTTCCTTTTTTACCCAACGGTGGAATTCCACATTTATTGGCCAGGTCTATAGCTCTAAATAGTGAGGGGATGGCCTATGGAATTGTAGACAATGAAGAAAATCTCCATAAGTTATTTTCTTTTTACGATCCACGAGTCTTTCAAGCCTATTCAAAGTTTTGCGCCAAGTTTGGTCAATACATTTCTGAACAAGGTATCTCATGTGATATCTATGGTTATGTTTCGGGAAGAATGGAAAAAGAAGAATATGTAAGTTTTGTTGATGATCACTCTCAAGTTTTTGACCAAGCTTTTGGAAGATTCCTAAGAGCTAGAGCTGAAAATCAACAAACTGATTTTAAGGGAATTGAATCCTTAGAGGAAGAATCTCTAGTAAAAGCAGAATTTAAAAATACGATATCTTCACTTTATCAAGATTCACTTTCTTCGAGTGTATCTGCCAACTGGGAAGGAGTGCTGGAGTTCTCTTTTCTAGGTAGCTCTTCGAGAGACCTTTTAAATCGCATGAGCGGAAACGATCACACCAGTGATTACTCCCATGACATATCGACAATAATTGGAAAGGGCTTTATTCCTTCTTCTATTTTACTACCACAGAGAAAGAAGAAAGGGGTGCTTGGAAGACAGCTTGTTGAAATGGTTAACAATACCTTAGTTGGTCAGAAATTAGCTCTTGATGATGCTTATGAAAGAGAAGGAGTTCAATTTTCTTTTTTGAACACATTTAATCTCGTTCAACTCGATACTAGAAAAAATAAGTGGAATGACTTTGGTCTAGTTAATTATTTAGATAGTACCTATCACAATTGTTTTTCTTACTTGAATGAAGAGTCCTTCTCATGGAATGAGGAAACACCAATTGAAGAGCAATTTTACTTTGTCTTAGGAAGAGAATTAGATGAAAAGAAATTTAGAACTATTTTAAAGATATTCATGAACGGAGGAAAGGTCATCCTTGATAACTCTGATCTAGATATAACTTTAAAAAGAAGATTAGAATCCTTTTTTCTTGAGAATAATTTAGAAGTTGAAAAAGTAAACTTTCTTACTGATGTAAGCTATACACATTTAGGAGAAGGGCAGCTTGTTGTTTTTAATGGTGAAAAATTATCAACGAGAAGTTCCAATGATAGATATAATTTTTGGTTAAAACTCATAGGGACTTTTGAAATTCAGCATATTATTGTAGAGGCCAGTGACCAGTTAGAGTATTTTTGGCGAACGAGAAACTCTTCAACGAATGAGTTGAACTACGAAGAAGTGAGAAGGGTTAGTGTTTATAATCCCACAAGTTATAAGAAGAAGTTTAGATTAAAGTTTGCTAAGAACTTTGCTCTTTTAAAAATAATAGATGAAATAAATTGTAATGTAACAAGCCAGCCACATGAAGTGACAGGTGAACTTCTTCCTGATGGATCAGTATCGGTTGATTTTGGTGTATTTTCATAGGTGTAAATGATGAATAAATTAATCGCAATTTATAAGTATAAGTCTCATGTTGTTGAAGGTGAACTCTCTGGAGGAGCTTACTTTTTGATGAGTATGCTTTCTGAAGATGGACCCCTAGAAAAAAATCTTCTTGATAAAATTAGTAACGACTTTTTCTTAGTCTCTAGCACTGTCGGCGAAGATTACGGTCCCTTTGAAAGCCTAGAAGATTTAAGTAAATTTTGCTTCTCAATATGCACTGAGCTTAAGTCTCCATATGTAACACTTCATTCTTTAGAAGAGTTCAATGCTCTAATTGAAAAATCAGCCAATTTAACTGAGTTACTTTCTGACCTTCAGAGTGAAGGAAACCTGTTGGAGAATGTAGCTATTACGCAGAAGAAATCTCTGATGCAAAGAGTATTTGATAGAGTCTGATTGTTCCCGTCCGCTATGTAACACCTTAATAATAGGTTTATTATCAAGAAAAATTGCGGATTCTCTTAATTATTTTCTTGGCCCCTTTTGTTAAAATCTTAAGAACCACTTGAGTTTTATAAAAGGATTCTATGAAGACAAGATTAATTTACTTCGATGAAAATACTGAAAACCACGATTGTTTTAATACTATCTTAAAAAATGATTTTGAGGTTTCTCTATTTAGTGACCGTGAAAAATTATTAAAAACCCTCTCTCTAAACAATAGGGTTGATATTATTCTCATTGATAATCACTTCGAGAGTGGAAACTTCTTTGAGTTTTTAAAGGACATTGAGGTGACTGTAGATCGCTCTGTAGTTGGAATAGTACTGATCTCTAGTGAGAATAAAGTTCTAAATAGGATCAAGGCCTTTGAGTTTGGGGTTGATGATTTTCTTATAAAACCAATTACAACAGCAGAGATAATCGTTCGCTTATTAAATAAAGCGAATAAACATAAAGTATCTAAGAATAACTTAGTGAAGTATGGAAATCTTCTTATAGATTTTTCAAAACAAAGAGCAACCATTGGAAGTAAATTAATTTCTCTGACTCCTATAGAGTTTAAAATTCTCACTGCACTCGTTAAGAAGCCAAACAGGATTCACTCTAAAGAAGAGTTGTGTAATCTATTTTGGAAAGATGAAGAGAAGAGGAAATGTCACTCCATAGATACTCATATCTGTAATCTTAGAAGGAAAATTTCGAACTTTAATTACTCAATCAAGGCGAGTAAGGGCAAAGGGGTGAGCCTTCTAAAAAAAGATATGAGGACTAATTTTCAGAGTATCTAAGTTTAGCACTTATAGCTTTATGATCAGAGCCATCTAATTCATCATGTACTTTCGAGTCGATGACTTCTAAGTCTCTGACGAAGATGAAATCGAGAATCCAACCTAGCATTCTCTTTCTAGTATCATTCTTGAAAAGAACTTCTTTAAAGCCAAGTTTCTGAGTTATCTTTCTAAGGAAGACTTGTTTCTCTAAGGTCCATGTATTGAAGTCTCCTGCAAAAATGGCAGGACCATCGTGATCTTTAATTATTTTTGCAGCATCATTTAATTGAGAATAGAGAGAAAATGAGGGCACAAAGTTAATGGCATGAATGTTTACAACCATTAACTCCCTTTCTGAGTTTTTGATAGGGTACTTGGTAAAGAGAGTTAATTTTGGCGTACCTACTATAGGCTCTCTTTTTTTACTTCTTAGGTATCTCTTCCATGAAGTTTTAACTTTTGAGCCTGTGGCAATCCCTGTATGAAATCCCGATTTTTTAAAGACGAAGGATGTGGCTGTTTCATAGGAAATGCTATCGTTACTACTGAAGATATCAATCAGTTCTGGTTTCGTGAGCATTTCTTGGATGAGGAAGAGATCGAATTTATCTAATTGAGACTCATATTGTTCAAACCATTGAACGTACTCTGCTTTATAAATATTCCAAACAAATAAATTGATTTCATCTCCGTCAATTTCATTTAATTTCGTTTGACCAAAATGTTTTAGGACTTGGCTGTCTTTAGGAACGTAGATTCCCGGCCATGCCAACAGGGAAGTAGAGCTGAAGATGAGTAAATAAAAAAACATTAACCTTAGCTTCAAGAAAACCTCTAGGATGCGGGTGAAATGCTATCTTCTAATTAAATAGATCCTTTGTAAAATATTGTTCCGTGTCTTGTAAAATGGGAGATAAGTTGTTGTAATGTATAAATGGATAAGACGAAGAAAAGAGTTTATATAATTGATGACGAACAGGATATGATTGATTCATTTTCAGAAGTTCTCTCTAATGAATTTTATGTCGAAAGTGAATCGGATTGTTTAAAGTCTTTAAAATATTTAAAAGATCATCAATTTGACGCCATTCTCTTGGATATTAATATGCCTATGATGAATGGCTTTGATGTTTTTAGAGAAATTTCTAAATTCATTGATTTATCTTCAACTGCCGTCATGTTTCTTTCCAGTATTACAAGTATTCAAACAAAAGTTAAGGGGCTTGATCTCGGAGCTGATGATTACATCATTAAGCCGGTTCTCTCTAAGGAGCTTATTGCTCGAATAAAGAATCGAATCAAAAGGTTAGAGCAAAGACCGGTTAAAAATTATAGACATGGTAAGACGACTCTAAATACTGATATCCAGAAAGTTGAATTTGAAGGGGGATTGGTTGATCTAACTCCCACTGAATATAAACTATTTCTCTTTCTTTGGAAGAGGGCCGATAAAATAGTTTCTAAGGAAGATATTTCAGAAGCTATCTGGGGCCCAATACAAGTTGGTTACCATACGATAGATACACATATCTCAAATCTGAGAAAAAAAATCCAAGATCCAAGTTTAGAAATCAGGTCTATTAAAAATCAAGGTGTTATACTCGACTGTCGAATGTAATCTTTGCTCTCCTGCTTGAATAATCCCTCTGAAACAGTTATGTATCTAGTTGATATATAACAAACCGGAGAAGGAAGTTGAGCGCGACAAAACGTTCTTTATATTCATTTACGCTCGAGGAGCTTCAAGATCATTTAAAAGAAAATGGTTTTGCTAAATTTGCTGCTGATCAAGTTTATAATTGGATTTTTAAAAGATACACATTTGATATGAGTGAGTGGTCTAATGTCTCTAAGAAGATCAAAGATCACTTAACTGAAACATTTGATTTATCTCTTCCAAAAATTGTTTGGAATGGATTGAGTACAGATGGTACGAGAAAGTACCTCCTTGGAATGGGAGATTCTAATACAGTTGAAGCTGTTGCAATTCCTGCAAAAAATAAAAGGTTAACTCTTTGTATCTCTTCGCAAGTTGGCTGTGCAATCGGTTGTACTTTTTGTCACACAGGAACTATGGGATTAACAAGACACCTTACTACGGGTGAAATTGTTGGTCAGTACCTAGCTGTCACAAAATGGTTACGTGACAAAGTTGATGCAGAAGCTAGGCTCACTAATATTGTCTACATGGGACAAGGTGAGCCTCTACATAATTTTGAGAATGTTAAACAAGCAACAAGGTTATTTTTAGAAGAACAGGGGATAGCTCTTGGTCAAAGAAAGATCACTCTTTCTACGTCTGGTCTCGTTCCACAGATTGAAAAATTACAAGACTTTCCTCCTGTTAATATTGCTATTTCTCTACATGCTGCCCACAACAATATTAGAACAGAGCTGATGCCAATTAATAAGGCCTACGATTTACAACGTCTCTTTGATGCAATTAAAACAATTCCTTTAAAGGCACATCGTTTTATCACTTACGAATATATTGTAATTGCGGATCTTAATGACAGACAAGAAGACATCGATGGATTGTGCGAGCTACTTGATACGAAAGTTTCAAAAGTTAACCTTATCCCATTTAACGAATACCCAGAATCGAAATTTAAAAGTCCAAGTGGAGCGAAAGTAGAATGGTTTCAAGAATCTCTAATCAATAGAGGTTATATTTGTACAACTAGAATTACAAAGGGTGCTGATATTTTAGCGGCATGCGGGCAATTGAAGAGTGAACACGATAAGTTAAATCTTTGGGATGATTAGTTTTCAGATGATGGATCAAATGGCCAAGGTTCTACACCTGGCTTTTTGATTTTTGAAGAGGGTGTTCTTTCTGATGAAGGTCCTCTTTTTTTCATAGGTTGTTCATCTTCTTCTGAAGCAACATCTCTATCGGGGATAGATTTTTCCTCAACCTTATATCCTGATTCCCATTGTCCTTCTTGTACTACTTGACCAGAATGGTCAGGATGTCTCGCAATTTTGATATCTGGGGCCTTATAACCCTCTGCTGAAGCTTGAAAAGCTATCAAAAAGATGAAAGTACTAAGTAGGGACCATTTCATATCGACTCCAAATAAGTTAACTCACTCATTTATCGACAAATAAATCAAAAAACCTTAGGGAAACTTTTGGGTTAAGTTTACGTAACCTAATGTTTTTGGGAAGATATAGTTAAATAATAGTATTTTTTCCTATTTGGAGAATAAAGTGCAAACAAAGAACAGAGCAGTCATCGGTATCCTTTTAATGGTTTTCCTCTTTTTTATCATCTTAATGGTCTTTGCTACCTATACGGTAAAAGTTTTTAATGATGAGTCTAAAATTTTTGATTCAAATAGTAAGAAAGGTCAGATTGCTGTTGTTGAAGTGACAGGCCCTATAATGAATGCGAGGCGAACAGTTGAATTACTTCTTAAGGCGGAAGAGGATAAAACTGTTAAGGCCATAATTATTAGAATTAATTCACCTGGTGGGGCTGTAGGTCCCACTCAAGAAATTTACGAAGAGATTAGAAGAATAGATGGTGCATGGGATCCCAAAGATAAAAAATCTAAAGGTAAACCTATCTATGCAAGTTTTGATGCTATTGCTGCTAGTGGAGGTTACTACTTGGGAGCTGCTGCTAGAAGAATTTATGCTTCTGCTGGGACGTTGACTGGATCCATTGGCGTCATTATGAATTTTACTGATTTATCGAAACTTTACGAATTTGTAAAAGTTTCTCCTACTCCTATAAAGGCTGGGAAGTATAAAGATATAGGTTCACCTCATAGACAAATGACTAAGGAAGAACAAGATATCATGAATGGAATGATCACTGTTGTTCACAAGCAATTCATGAGAGACATCATGGCCACGAGAAAAGATAAAATTAAAGGTGATATAATTGATATTGCTCAAGGACAAATTTTTTCTGGAGAAGAGGCCATGAGGCTAGGACTTGTGGATGAACTTGCGGGGCTATGGAAAGCCGGAAGAGCTATTCATAAAGAGCTCGGACTTGAAGGGGAGTTTGCTCTTAAGTATATTAAGAAAAAGAAGAAGAGTAACCTCTGGGACTTGATTGATAATTTAGATCAGGCCACAAGTAATGTAAGATTAAATACAATGGTTAATTATATGCCAATGATGATTTTCGGAAGATAGATCTAAGGATAGAAGTTGGAAATTTATTTAGCATGGATTCAGGAATACTTATTGGCCATTGTCGCTGTTGTGATAATGATTGTCCTATTTTTCCATTATCTTGTAGAGAAAGATACAGGTGTTAAGCTCTCAAAGAGGTATAGAAACTCTATATTCGAAGCACAGTCAAAAGTTTTCTTGAATGCTACTCAGTACCTTATTTCAGGAAATAAAGACCTCGCAATTAAAGAATTTTTAAATGCTGTAGATATTAATAGAGAAACAATTGAGACTTATTTTGCCCTCGGAGGGCTATTTAGAAGTAATGGAGAAATAGAAAAAGCCATTAGTATTCATAGATCGCTCATTGCAAGAGAAAATATTTCAGAATCACATCGCTTAAGGGCACTAAAGGAATTAGCGATTGATTTTGATAAGGGTGGCTTTATTGATAAAGCCGTAGAGACATATAAAGATGTATTGAAAATAAACCGTGATCAATATGAAGTTATTCAATCCTTATGTCGTATATATGAAGATATAGAAGATTGGGATCAAGCTTACCATTATAGAATTATGCTATCTAAGGTCGGTCATAATAATCAAGCTGAAACGATTTCTCATATCTTAGTTCAAAAAGCCAAAATCTATTTTGAAAAAGGTGAGTTCGCAAAGAGTAGGGAAGATTTAGAAGATGCCTTTAGATTTGCTCCTTCTGTTTCTGCTAAGATTCTTAGGTTAAGAGTTCAGCTTCATGACGGAGACCTTGAACAAGGAAAATTTTCTCTACTAGAACTACTAAAAGAGCATCCTATGTATGCCTCGTTTATTTTTGAATCACTTGAAGAGGGATTTAAAGGAAATGAAGATCAGCTAAAAGAATATCAAGCTAGATTATCAATGCTTAGAGACTACTTTCTAAATCTTGATGATAGTGAATTTATAAATTCTCCTTCAGTTATTCTATCAAAAGTAAGGCTTTTAAAGTCGAGAGGTTTTTTGGAGAAAGCTTATAATGTTATGAGTCCTTGGGTTCAGAGCAATCCACATTCTTCTCAGGCGATTCATAGTGAATACATAAAACTTTTGATAGACCTTGAAAAAAGTGAAGAAGTTGTAAAGTACACGAAAGATTTTTTGAATAGTTTTCATCAAACATTAACAAAACATTATTGTAATGAATGTGGATATAATTCAGATGAAATCTTTTGGCGTTGTCCCCAGTGTTATTCTTGGGAAACAATTCAATTTCGTTGGAAAATATAGTGAAGAGATCTGTTATCTTAATAAATTTATTTTTTCTATGTAATTTTAATATCGTCGCAGATACTAAAATTTTAAACAAAGTCATGTATATTAAGAGTCTCTTTTCTCTAGTTCATAGAAATCCTTCAACTCATTCCAATTCACTCACAACGATTGAATGTGGACACCCTATAAAAACTTTTAAGATGGTTTCTAAAAAGCGAAACACTACAAGAATCGTTTTTAATAGAAACTGGTACCTTGTGAAAGTGGGTCCCTATGAAGGCTATATAAATGGAAAACAACTTTCTAATAGAAAAGTTAGTTGTTTTCAAGATAAATTTCCTAAGTTCTTTGACACTCTGGATATAGGAATTAACGACATGTTTTATTGGGGAAAGTTACATGACCAATATGTAACTGGAAAATCAAAAGCGAATTAAAATGAAATATCTACTATTGTTAACATTTATTTTCTCATCAGCACTAGCTGCTCCTTCTCAAAAGTCTAAAACAGAGTTGGAGAGTGAGCTCGTCGACTTTAATAAAATAAAAGATGTCATTAAAAGTGACGGATTGGAAGATGTCGCAAGAAAGAAGTCTCTCCAAGCTTTAGCTAGTAAAAAGAAAAGATTGGAAAAGAATATTTCTAGATACAACTTCCCAACAGAGGAAGATTTCTGGCCTTTCGTGAGTGAACTTTGGTTGGTGAAAAATGCTTCCATTTTAAAATGGGATATGAAAAAACCAGATTATGGGTTGAATAAATCTTTTGAATATTATTTAAAAAGTGTAGGAGTCTATGAAGTTAAATTTAAGATACTACTTGTTGATTCTCCAAATATCACTCATTTTTCTCTTCCCTTTAAGAAGAATGAATTTCTATTTTTAATTTCAGTTCCCTTCATCAGAACAATGGATTTAACTAAATTAGAAATTTCGACTCTTTTATTTGAAAATTATATAAGATCAAAAAAGGGATTCTTTAAACAAATGGCCCTTGGTAAGGATGTTTCTAAAATACTTGGAACAAACTTTCATGGTAAAAAACAAAAGAGTTTAATCGTAGAGAAAACGCTTAAAAAATACGATGAGATTATCTTAGGTAAAGGATTCAATTTTCAACAACAATTTAAAGTGACAAAAGATATGGAAAGAGTCTTGAAAAATAATATGAAATTATGGAATTCCTATTTTTCCTTGTTGAAAAAGATTGATAACCTTGTGAAGAGTAACTCTTTATATGAAACTTACACTAAAATTTACCCTTCTCCTGAACTTCAACTAAACTGGCTCAAGCCAAACTAGTATGAATTTTTTAGTAAACGAAAAATTAAATAAAAAGAAAAATGTAATTCATATATCATTTATCTTTTTTTATTTCTTTTCCATTTGGGCCATCTTTCTTATTATTTCTTCAGTGATAACTTTTTTTCACTTGCAGTTAGGACACACTCTTACAGTTGTTGAAAACTGGAATTTTGATCAAGGGTGGGAGATATCTTCATTAGTAAAAGTTTTCGCGTTTTTTCTTTTGGTTAAATTTATCTCCATTCGCTCAGTGTCTAGAAAACCTCTTCGAGAGTTCTTTATCACTAAATTCCAACTACCAAATAAAGAACTATTTGTTCTTATCGTTTTTAATTTACTTTTTTCAATATTATTTTTAAAACCTGTTGTAGCCGAGAGAGTAAGTTTTGAAGTTTCAAAACTTTTCTCCTCGTATATAGGTTCTTTTATTTATATTTTTACTGATGTTCTCTTTTTGTTATTTCTTCAGCATATCTACCCTTTAAGTAGAAAAAGAAGACTGGTTGAAAGCACTTTATTTATATTGTTAAGTTACTACTTAAACTTAAAAGTTTTTACTCATTCAAACTACGTAAATATCTCTCTTGTTTATTTCCTCACAATTTGTCTTGGAATTTCATATTGGAGGAAATCTAATTGGAGCTTTCCCTTTATTTTTCTAATACTCTTCGTTTGTCCAATAGTCTCATTTTTAGGAATAGATTTTATTTGGGGTACTGAGTTTTCATATCTTTATCCTACGACTGGAGTACCAATTTTCATTTTGTTTATTTCATTATTAATTGTTTCTATTTGTTATATGCAGTTCTTTAGAAAAACCATCGCAGAGAGAGATGATCAAGTATAATTCGTTTCCTCTTGCAGCATACTATTTTCCGTATAAAATGATAGTAATAGTTTAATCAACTTTAAGGAGTCCATTTTGACGTCAGGTGAATTAGATATTGTTCAAATAATGCTAGAAGCAAGTCTAGTTGTAAAAGCTGTTTTAGTTTCTTTAGTATTTGCGTCAGTTGTATGCTGGGCCATAGTTCTTAAGAAGAAAAAACTATTTAGTGAATTTAAGGAAAATAGTAACGACTTCTTAGATGTATATAAAGGAGCCTCTTCTTTAAAAGAGGTGATGGAAAGTTGTAAAAACCTTCCAATGTCACCTTATCGCTCATTGTTTACAAATGGATATACTGAGCTCACAAAGTTAAAAGAACATTTAAATGATGATCGTGATCGTCTAGAGAAACACTTTTCACAATATGGTCTCAATATTCTAGAAAGAGGTTTGAAGAAAGGTGTTCATGAAGTGAATGTGGAATTAGAGAAATTTCTTTCAACTCTAGCAAGTATTGGATCAGTTTCTCCCTTTGTGGGACTCTTTGGGACTGTTTGGGGAATCATAGGTTCCTTTACGGGTCTTGCTGGTGGAGGAGCTACCATAGATGCAGTCGCTCCCGGTATTGCCGAGGCTTTAGTGGCCACTGCTGTTGGGCTTCTCGCTGCAATACCAGCTGTTTGGTTCTACAATAAATTTAATAATGAAAATGCTCACATACAGTCGGAAATGGATAGTTTTGGTCAGGAATTCTTAAATGTTGTAGAGAGATCTTTAGCAAAGTAGGGAACTTATGGGATTTAATGTAGGAAATAAGAAGGGCGCAATATCTGAAATTAATGTAACTCCATTTGTGGATGTTATGTTAGTTCTGCTTGTTATATTTATGATAACGGCACCTTTAATGTTAAACGGAATTAAGCTAAACCTTCCAAAAACTAAAGAGGTTAATCAAATTAACCTCTCTACTTCGCAGGTAGTTTTGTCTTATACAAAGAGTGGAGACTTTTATATAGGGCAAGATAAAATTCTAAAAAATGAAATAATTTCTGAAATAAAAACACTCTTTTCTAAAAACAAGTCTGAAACATTATTTTTGAGGGCCGATTTTGGTATGGAATATGGAAAGGTTGCAAATCTTATGTCCTTCCTAAAGAGGGCGGGAATTTTAAAAATTGCACTTGTTACTGAGATTAAAGCTAAAAAATGAATGTAGGTATCTCTGAAAACAAAACATTTAAATACTACTTCAGCTGGTCTATGTTTTTCCATATTAGTCTGGTTCTCCTATTTCTTCTTATAGGAAAACTTTTTCACGATAAAATTAATAGTACTAGAGATTTTAACATGAAGCTCATAGAAGCTTCTGTAAAGGTTGACCTCGTCGCTATGCCTAAGTTTACACTTAAGGAGCTAAAAGCTCTCCCTCCTGTTGCAAGAGGTGAGGATATCGAAGTCGTTAAGAAAGAAATAGTTCCGGATAAAATTTCAAAGGACGATGTTGTTTTTGAAAAAAAAGTAAAGAAAGTTAACTTCTTAGATATGATGAAAAGTCTTTCAAAAAAGAAAGTAAAAAAATCTAAGGTTAAGAAAGTCAAAAAGAAAAGAGGTCAAAGAAATGGCTTGAATATTGATTCCAGAACCCTAGACAAATTAGTGGCCGAAGGAAATAAAGTTTCAAAGGGATTAGCCCTTTCTGGAACAGGTTCTTCGAATACGGATATGACAGAATTTAATCTTTATATGTCTAGTCTTCCGGTCCATATTAAAACTCATTGGAATATTCCTCGTTACTTAAAGGTTCAAAATCTAAAATGTCGAATAAGAATATATTTAAAATCGAATGGCGCACTATTAAAGGCGGAAGTCTTTGAAACAAGTGGTGTTACCGAATTTGATGAAAAAGCAATGAGGGCTGTAAAAGCTGCAGCTCCTTTTCCAACAGTACCAAATCAGAATACTTCAAACGCTTTAAAGGGTGAGATTGTTCTAGGTTTTCCTTTATAGAGGTAATTCATGAAGACGTTAATTTTATTACTATTGTCGTTTGCGACACTACCTATCTTTGCGGAGTTAAATATCGTAGCAATAGGAGAAGCTGGATTAGAACTTTCTAAAATTCAAGTTTCTAGACCATTGTTTCAAGGTACTGTGCAATCAAAGAACCAGAGAATTGCTGATGAGATAATGAATGTTCTTAAGAGTGATTTTTCTTTTTATGCGAAGGAATTTTCAGTTGAAGAGAATCTAGTTACTGTAAGTGAAGGTTCAATCAAATATTCTTCTTTAGCCACGAGAAATGTGAATTACCTTTTTAGAGGAATTTTTAGAGAATTGCCAAATGGTCTTCGTTTCACATTAGAAGTTTTTGATATAGAAAATAGCAAGAAACTAATAGAGCAGAATTTTACTTTAGCGAGTAAAAACGCAAGACATCTTGCCCATGAATTTGCGTATCAAACTTTTAAAGTGATAACGGGAAAGGAATCAGTATTTAGATCCAAATTGATTTTCGTTACTGGAAGACATGGAACAAGAAAGAAACCTGTTAAAGAGCTTTATATTATGGACTTTGATGGTGGGAATAAGAAAAGACTGACTTTTCATAAAGGAGTTGTCATTTCTCCTGGCGTTTCTCACGACGGAACGAAGGTGGTTTATTCACTTATAAAGAATAATAGAAATAAGCACAGAAATATAAACTTATATTTACTTGATATTACAACAGGTGAGATCACCTTACTCTCAAACAGAAAGGGGCTAAACTCTGGAGCTGTATTTATGCCAGATGGTAAGTCTATCGCCCTAACTTTAAGTCATGTGGGTAATGCTGAAATCTTTATAATGAACTTAAAATCTAAGAAATTGGAGAGACTTACAAAGAGTTATTCTCCAGATGTAGATCCCTCTATTAATAAAGATGGTTCAATGATGACTTTCTTATCAGGACGTGGTGGTAAGCCCATGATTTACACTCGTAACATGCAGACTAAGAAGGTTCAGAGGATCAGCTATGTAGGGAAGTTTAACGCCACTCCACGCTTTTCTCCCGATGGAAGTAGTATCGTTTTTAGTTCCTGGTTAGATAGTCGCTTTGATATTTTCAGAATAGATAGTAATGGTAATAATTTGGCCCGTTTAACTAAAGATTTTGGTTCTAATGAGGATCCTACCTATTCAAATGATGGACAGTTTATAGCCTTTTCAAGTCAGAGAGTCCTCTCTCGTACCAAGGCCGTCCAAAATATATACATAATGGACAATGATGGAGAAATTATTGGGTCAATTACCGATAATTTCGGAAATTGTATAACTCCTAGATGGACTAAGTCCTTATAATTACGAAAATTATGTAAAAAAAACAAACACCCGAGCACTTTAGTCTTGTAAAAAATTCAGACACAGTGTATTATTTTCTTAGTTTAACGCATCACATTATTTAATTTGAAGTTAATAAAATGACTAGGAGATGAACAATGAGCGAGATTATGGCTAAAAACTCTACAAGAATTGAAAAACTATCGTCAATTCTATTATCAACACTTGATGAACAAATTTTCTTTAGTGAGATTTCAAAATGTCTTAATGACATCGTAGATTCTGACAGAGTTAGAGTTTTTAGAGTTAGAGAAAACGGATCAAGCTCAATGATCGCTGAGAATGGAAAATCTTTAGCTAACGGACAAGTTGTTGAAAAAGGTGCTGGTATCGTTGGTTACGTTCTAAGAACAAAGAAATCATACTTTTCAAATAACGTTTCAAGAGACCCAATCTTCGCTTCAAATGATAATGGAGACACTGTCGCTGAATTATGTGTGCCAATCGGTTGCGATGGTTTCATGATTGGAACATTACATATTCAATCCTTAAGTGAAGAGAAAACTTTCAAAAGAGAAGATATAACAGAAGTCTTAGAAATTTTAGCGGCCATTGAAAAGCCCATTAAAAATATGAAGATTTACCTCTCTGCTAAGTTTCTAAACGAATCACTTGCTAGACAAATTGAAGTTAAAGAAAAAGAGCTCGAAGAAAGTAAATCAAGTGTGAATATTCTTGATACATATAAGATCGAAGAAAGAGATATCATTGGAAAATCTAACTCAATGAAAGAAATACTGGCCATCGCAGATAAGGTTGCAAGTGCAGACGTAGCCACTCTAGTATTAGGAGAGTCTGGAACAGGTAAAGAAATGATTGCTAGAAGAGTTCACTGTAGAGGTCCAAGAAAAGAAGGGGCATTTATCTCAGTTGATTGCTCAGCTCTAAGCGAACTTAATCTAGAAGTGGAACTATTTGGAGAAGAAGCTAGAGATTTTTCTCAAACAGTAAGGCCTGGTCTTCTTGAACAAGCAAATAACGGAACATTATTTATCAATAATATTGAATCAATGCCAATCATGATTCAATCAAAACTAATTAAGTTTTTAAATGAAAAGATGGGCTTCAGAGTAAGAGGACAAGTTCCATTTAGATCTGATGTTAGAATCATAGCTTCAAGTGCAAAAGATTTTTCTGAGTTAGTAGAAAAAGGACTTTTCAGAGAAGACCTATTCTACGCCCTTAATACAATGTCATTAAGAGCGCCGTCTCTTAGAGAAAGAACTGAAGATATCGAACTACTTGCTTCATTCTTTTTAAATAAAGGAAAGAATGCTGAATCTCAAAAATCATTATCTCCAGGAGCTCTAAAATCGCTACAAGATTATAGATGGCCAGGAAATGTTAGAGAATTACAATCAGTTATGGAAAGAGCATTTATTCTTTCTGATGGAATGATTGTTGAGAAAGATCATCTTTCTGAAAGTGTATCAAAAGCAGAAAAAGAAGAAGAAGTTAAGGATAGTAAGGTTATCGAGTTTAGAGAAATGAGACTAGATGAGCTAGAAAGAAAACATATTTGTCATACCTTAGAGCATTTAGGTGGAAATAAAACGAAAACAGCTAAGACTCTTGGAATTACTGTTAAGACTCTTTATAACAAGCTTCACTCATATGGAATGATTGAGCCAAAAGAAGCTTAATCTATAAAGCACCGAGTAAAAATTAAATTTGTATTATTGGATCATCAAAAGTATTATTTTATTTCGCCCCGAAAGTAATTTTGGGGCCATACTCTTTAAAGGGAGGCCCTGTGAGTACGATAACAGAAGCACCATCAACTGATGGAAAGATCTTAAGAAACTTCCGTAATTCAGCAGATGTAGAAAACTTTTATAGATTTGTTCACGAAAATGGACTAAGAAGAGAAGCTGGTCTTATTATGTCTACCATTGTTAAGGCCCTTAAAGATAATGAGAAAAAGTCTAAGAGAAAAAGAAAAGCAAAAGCAAAAAAGAAAAAAGTACAATAAATATATTTCATGCCGACCTTAGGGTCGGTTAGTCTTCCTAGGACCACACATGGACGTTGCGAAAAAGGGAAGAGTCGTTTTTGACCCCATCTATGGTTTCATTAAACTAACTCCCGTAGAATACGAAATAATTCACTCACCATTTTATCAAAGATTGCGTTGGATCAAACAACTTGGTTTTAGTTTCTATGTGTTTCCAGGAGCTGAGCATTCCCGTTTTGGTCACTCTATTGGTGTTATGTTTAATGCCCATAGAATTCTACAGTCATGTTCCCGAGCAGTCTCAGACGAAGATTTAATGGATCCAGATTGTCTTACAAGTGAGGCGATTTATCACAAGTCTTTAAGGATTGGTGCTCTCTTACATGATTTAGGGACGTTTGTCTTTTCTCATACTACTGAGTCTGCCTATATCACTTTTGGAGAGACAACTAATAGTAAGGGTGGGAAAGGTCTCAAGGATGATCACGAAAATCTTGGAGCTTTTATAATTAAGAATACTGATTATGAAGGTGGAATTACTTTTATCCTAAAGAAGTATGGACTGGACCCTCAGAATATTTCAGACCTCGTTAAAGGTGTTGATCCTTCTATTCTTGCCAATCAAATTCTTCACTCTGAAATAGATTGCGATAGAATGGATTACTTATTAAGAGATGCGCATTACACAGGTCTTAAGTACGGTGCCTATGACCGTGATTACTTATTACATCATTTTGAAGTAGTTAAGGTTGATCAGCATGATATTTTAACAATTCGTCACAATGCTCTTCACTGTGTGGAAGACTTTCTCATGTCACGTTTTGCATGGTATTCACAAGTTATTCGTTCTCCCAGAGGATCAAAATATGATGCCATTGCAGAGAGAATTACTTTTCACTTCTTAGAGAAAGGCTATATTTATAGATATAGTGATCTCTTGGATATGATTGCCAATAATTCAATGAAGTTTTTTGGATTCAACGATAATTACTTCATGAACCTAGTTCAAGAGCATTTTATGAATGGGGATTTAGATAAAGTTCCTCACATAAAAGATATGGCCAATACACTCTTATTAGAAAAAGGCTCTAAAACGATTAGATGTAATGAATTTAAGCAAATACTCTTTGATCAAGATAAGTCTGCAGATAATGAGAAAATTATAAGAAGAGCACAGGTTAAAGTGAAAGAGCTTGAGGACTATATTGCAAAGAATGGGAAACCGAGTGATTGGATTCTTCCAGATCTTCCTAAGAAAGATATTATATACGTAAAATCTCCCAAGGTTCTAGCTAAGAACGGTAATAAGACAAACCTTCTCTTAGAAAGAGATCCCGTAAAAATTAGTTATGACAATGGAGATATAAAACTCTTAGCTGATGTTGAAAACTCTGTTATATCAAGCTTGCATAAGAAAATGAATTACACTCCAAACGTCTTTTGCTCAGAATCGACTCATAAACTTTTAGTCGATGCTGGTCTTATAGATGAAGATTTGAGTTAGCACACAATTCTTTTGATCTTTGCCAGTCTATGATGGGCATAAAAATAGTATCTATACTATTCCCATCATAGTTAATTTGGTGAAGGTCGCCAGTTTTAATTTTCAATTCACTTGTGACAAAAATAATATCACTATGGTTATCGAGAGTTCTATAGTTCCTGATAAATGCAGTCTCTTCCATTGAATTTTCTAAATTTAAAATCACACAAAGAATTGAACCGCTTCCTTTTTTTATTGGAACTCTTGAGCTGTAAAAAGAAAGTTCATTAATCTTTTCGTTGAGGATACCTTCTCTTTCTTCAAACGTGTCTGGAAGATTTTTGTTGGTTAGACAATAGAATACGATTTCCATTCCAAGTCTTTTCTCATCTTCGGATTTAATTGCTAGAAGTGCCATACCTTCTTCTGGAGAAGTTAGGATACTTTTTCCTGTCAAAGAATCTTTAATCGGAACTACAACAATTTGCTCGTGAAGAAGAGTAGAAGAGTCTTCACTTTTAAAGAGGATAGGATTTATTTTAATAAATCTAATCTCTTTGCTATGACATAAACTAGAAGTTAAATCACCAACCATGTAAGCTTTTAAGTTTACTTTCTTATTTGTTATTCCATAATCACTAGAAATAATATCTTCCAGCTCAAAGGCCTTGCCTGTTCTGATGACGAGCTCTTCTTTTGTAAAAGCACTAAATGATCTACCGTCACTATTTATAAGAGGAGATCCTTGATTATCTACTTCAACGTATACTAAGTCGTAGTAACCCAATCTCTTAGAGCAATTAGAATAATTTTTTACTTTAGAAGTGATATCTAGGTTTTTTTCAATTTTCCAGAATAATTTACTCATACAGACTCCGCATTGGTGAGCCTAATTTCTATCATAGAGCGCTTTACAGCTCAAGAGTGAAAGGGGAAATATTGATGGATGGTTTCAGGGTTCTCGTCTATAAACAGTAAGATTATTGAACGTTTCACGCTTAAGTTTTGTTTCTAATCCTATAAAGCTCTCTCCGTTCCCAAGAACGAGATAGCCCCCAGGTTTCATTGAAGCATACAGCTTATTTACAATTAATTGCTTATTTGGCATATCCTGATAGATTAACACGTTGCGGCAGTAGATGATATCGTACTTCGCCTTTGGATATTCTTCCTTTAAAAGATTGAATTTAAAGAAATTTACCTTACGCGTAAACTCTTGTTTAACCTGCCAATTTTCATCACTGAGCTGCTCAAAATACTTCATGAGTTGGGCAATAGGAAGACCTCGTTGAACATCTAGTCCATTGTATAATCCTAGCTTCGCCTTGTCTAATGCTTCGCACGATATGTCTGATGCTTCAAAAGTCATCTTACTTAATAGGTCAGGGTATTTCTCTGAGAGAGACATGAGTATAGAGTATATTTCCTGCCCCGTTGAAGCTGCAGCACTCCAAACATTGATTGTTCCCACTGCCTTTGTTTCTTGAATATTTGGAATAAGATATTCTGTAAGTATTTTAAAAGGAACTATATCTCTAAAGAAATAGGTTTCATTATTTGTAGAAATATTGATGAGTACAGCGTGCATGTCAGGTGTGACGGATCCTTGATACAAGTCAAAGACCTCATTAACTGATTTTAATTCAAATAATTTGACCAGACTCCTAAGTCTTGTTTCAAGTCTATAGTAATCTTTTTCTAGGTAGGTCATACCTGAATGGTTATATATGTAATCAGCAAAGAACTTATAAATTTCTAGACTAATCTCATGTTTTTCTGAAACTGCTATACTCATGCTAGACCATCTACAAGTTCAAATTTTCCATTGAGTATGTCATTAGTGAAAGGCTTCATTATGTATTCAACAGCTCCTAGACTTAGGGCCTTCTTGATGTTGGCAGGTTTATTTTCGGTGGTCATCATAATGACAGGAGTCTCAGTGAAGCTCTCTGTGAGGTTTTTTTCAAGGAATTCTGGACCATTCATGTTTGGCATATTCCAATCTAATAGAATGACATCAATATCATTATTACCGGATAGGTACTCAAAGGCTTTTTGACCATCTTCTGCCCACACTCCGGTGTGCCCACTCTCTTCAAGCATTTGAGAAACCATTAAAAATATGGCCTTAGAATCATCTACAATGAGTACTTTCATAAATTTCCTCTTTAACTTTAAAATGTTTATCTATGTTACGGGTTAGTAAAAAAAAATATAATTCAATTAAATCTCAATTTTTACAATGAACTTGATCGGGATAGTCAGGCTTGGGCGCCAACACCTTGAAAAACCGACAAAATCGCTAAGTAATTCTTTCAAATCGAACTCTTTCTTCCTAAGAATCTTTACTAAAATTCAGCTATTAGGTAGAATAAAAGAGCTGCAAATGAAGATTTGTAGTTTCAAATTAGGATGATTTGAATTTCACGTATTAAGGAAAGGTCAGGATGATCAGAAATAGCTCTTTAAATAAAGCTTTCAACACTCAAAATCAATCTCATAAATCACTTCGGAATTTATTCTATTTAGAAGATGTAACCGTAAACTATGGTGCTAATAGAGGCTTGAATCATGTTCAATTCTCAGTGGAAAGAGGGGAGATCGTTTTTATCACTGGTGTTTCTGGTGCGGGTAAATCTACACTTCTTAGAGTTTTAGCCGGTGAAATTGAACCAGATAGTGGAAGAATAAAAAGACCTGATTCTTCAATATTCATTTCACAAGTTTTTCAAGATTTAAGACTTATGGGAACACTTACTTGTAGAGAAAATTTAAAGATTTGCTATGACCCCGCTTTCTATTCATCTCGAAAGGAATTTGAAAAAGACTTAAATGAACTTTCTCGAATTCTTGGAATCTCTGATCGCTTAGATATTTTAGTAAAAAATGCAAACGGTGGTTTGAAGCAAAAAATCGCTATTATTAGAGCACTACTTTCAAGACCTGACATTATCATTTGTGATGAACCAACAAGTTCATTAGATTCAGAATGCGCTAGAAAAATATTTGAAATTTTAAATTTATATAATGTTAAAAGAAAGCTAACAGTCATATGGGCTTCACATAATAAAGAACTGGTAAAGCAATTCTCTGGAAGAATTGTTCATATTGATAGTGGAAAACTCGTTTACTCAGGACATGCATGTTTTATTTAAATAATTTTATTCAAAATATTAAAAGACATCCTTTATGGGGTGGAATGTATTTATTGGCCACTTTGGTCTTACTAATTAGTGCGATGAATTTTACTACATTAGAGTCTGTAGTCTTTAAATCATCAAGAAATTTAAACTCTGGACCATATTTTCATGCGCTTATATCAGGAGCAGAAAATCATAAGAGAATTTCGAGAAAACTCTTAGAACTTCCTGGAGTGCATAGAGTAGAAATCTTGGGTGAGAATGAAATACAAGCTCAAGTATCAAGTGTTTTATCAAATTTAAATCTTGATATGAAAATTGAAGACATTGATCTAAATTATGCAGGATTAAAAGTTGTTTTAAATAGGAATTTACAACTTAGGAGCCAAGAATTAATTAGAGATTATCTCGTCAGGCTTGTAGGTGAAAGTAAATTAACACTTGGAGCAATTAAGGCCATCACAAAAGCAGAAAAGCTTAAGAATCAACTTTTTTCACAATTTAGAGAGTGGGGAGTTACGGTTGTTAGTCTTGGTTTTATTATAATTTGGGCGCTTGTGGGAATAGTTTTTTCTACGTTAGTTAGAAAGAGTTCATATATCATCGAGCACTTTCAAAGAAGAAAGAAAGTAGGATTAAAAGTTATGTTAACTGGCAGTTTGCTGCTTTTTGTATCTAGCTTATTGATAACTCTACTTGTTGGACAACTGTCGTTGATCGGAATGCTTGTTGGAGGAGTTTTTATACTCGCTATTTCATCTCTTCAGGTAGGAAAACTACAATGGCAAGAATAGGATCATTAGTCCTTTTATTTTCCTTAATTCTGGCGAGCTCAAACCTTGTTATGGCCGCAAAGAACTTATCTATCTCTCAGATAAGAAAGAATTTAAGATCTCAAGCAAGAGTCTTAAAAAGAATTAATAAGAAAATCATTAAGTTGGAAAGTAGGCTTGGTCATCAAAATAAAGGATATATAAATATCCTTGAAAATAAGCGCCAAATAGAATCACAAATCTATAAGAACTCTGAAAAAATTACTAAATACCTTGAACTTGTGGCCCTAGAAAAGAATAGAGTGAAGAAGCTACTCGGATCTGTGGTGGCCAACTTAATGAGTAATGAGGAGACAAGTGCAGATATTCTTAGTAAGAAAATAATGTCGAGAGCTCTTTCTCAAGAACTTGTAAAACTAAAATCTTTTGAAGATATTTTAAAAATTAAGAAAATGAAGCTTGAAGAAGTACAGAAGTACTTTAATTCACTTGAAGTAAAAGAAACAGAAATACTAACTCTCATTAATGAATTGGAAAATAGGAAAAAAGAGTACGCTTCAGAATATGTAAAAGTGGAAAAAAAGAAATCTGAACTCTCTGGAAAACTTTCTTCAGTGAAGTCTAGTCTTTCATTTAAAAAGAGAAAGAAGAAATCTATTGAGAAAATTTTAGTTCGCTATAGATTTAAGTCTCCAATTGAAAAATACTCAGGTTTAGAATATAGAAAAAAGGGTATAACTTTTAAATTTAATAACAAACAAACTGTAAAAAATACGATTAATGGTAAAGTTTCATATGTTGGGAGTTTATCAAATTACGGAAAAGTTATCATGATTGATCATGGAAATCAGACGAGATCAATCTTCCTAGGTGATGTAGAGACAAGGGTCAGGCAAGGACAAGCAGTGAAAAGTGGTCAGATCATCGGCTACACTCATGTGAAATCTAACTCTAGTGAACTGAGCAAGTTGTATTTTGAAGTGCGAAAAAATAATAAAGCACAAAATACTTTTCTTTTGATGGACAAGAAGTTTTTAGCAAAGAATAATTTAAACAGTGTAAATTTATAATCTAAGGAATAAAAATGAGTAAAAAGAGAGCACGCAGCTTCAAAGCTGTTTCACTATGTTTGGCTCTTTCGGTCGGTGGACTTTTCATGGGTTTCGTAGGAACTCAAAAAGTTATGGCCGTTTCAAAATCAAGGTTTGAAAAATTAGAACTCTTTAATAAGGTTCTATTTTTAGTAGAGTCTCAATACTACCGTGATGTTGATACTGACAAATTAATTCAAGGCGCTATTAAAGGTATGATGAGTACCTTAGACCCTCACTCCGCTTTCTTGGACAAAGATGTTTTTGCTAAAATGCAGGAAGAGACTAAAGGTGAATTTGGAGGACTTGGACTTGAAGTTACTCAAAAGGATGGATACCTTATAGTCGTTACTCCTATTGAAGATACTCCGGCCTTTAAAGCGGGAATTGAGCCAGGGGATAGAATTGTTGAGATTAATAATGAATCAACAATTGGTATCACTTTAGAAGATGCTGTAGATAGAATGCGTGGTAAAAATGGAGATAAGATCTCTATTGGTATTATTAGAGATGGACTTGAAGGAGTTAAAACTTTTGTTTTAAAGAGACAAGTCATAAAAATCAAACCAGTTAAGTCTGCAGTGGTTAGAAAGAATTATGCTTTTGTTCGACTTAAGCAATTTCAAAAAAGGTCAGCAGAAGAAATTATTAAGGCGCTTAAAAAAGCACGGAAAATCACTAAGAAGAATGGCGGACTCAAGGGAATTATTCTTGATTTAAGATCTAACCCTGGTGGCCTACTTGATGAAGCTGTAGATGTTTCATCAATCTTTCTTAAAGATGGTGTTGTTGTAAGTACTGAAGGTAGAGATCCTAAGAACAAAGAAATAAGATATGTTAAAAAATCAGGATATAAAGAAGTAGATGTTCCATTAGTAGTTCTGATCAATTCATCTTCAGCTTCTGCAAGTGAAATTGTTGCTGGAGCCATTCAGGACATGAAGCGTGGAATTATTATGGGAACTCAGTCTTTTGGTAAGGGCTCTGTTCAAACCGTTGCTAAGATTGATGACGAAAAAGGTGTAAAACTAACTATTGCTCAGTACATGACTCCAAATGGGAGAAAAATTCAAGCTGTAGGAATCATTCCTGATGTTGAGGTTGATGAAGTTGAAGGAAACTGGGTTGATGAAAATAAGAAAGAGCAAAGGTTCATTAGAGAATCAGATTTAAAAAATCACTTAACTGCAACGATTGAATCGAATGAAGAAAAAGGGCTTCGTTTAATTAAAGAGAAAGCAGATAGAAAGAAAAGAGTAGAAAAACTTAAAAAGTTAAAACAAGCAAAGAAAGACAAGAAAGGTAAAAAGAAGAAGAAGTGGATGGTTAAATATAAACCTAGTGAAGATTACCAGGTCTTACAAGCAATCAATTATATTCGTTCATTTGATTTATTCAAAAAAATGAACAAATAAGTCATTTCATAAATAGTAAAAATAGGTCCAATTTATTTGGACCTTTTTTTTGACTAAATTCTAAGATCTTTCTGGATTGATTTTCTGCGTCACTTTGGCATTTCATGTTTAACTTGCTAAAATTCTGTCATGGCAAATGGTAACTACGTAACAATATCTACCCTTGTAGGGAAAGTTAAAAATCTTCTTGAAGGTCAATTTAGAACTGTGGCGATTGAGGGCGAAGTGACAAACTTCTCTCTCTCTTCCTCTGGTCACTATTACTTTACACTTTCAGATCGAAATTCTTCCATCTCAGCTTGTCTCTTTAAGATGGATGCCATGAGAAATCCTGGAGTTAAGACTCTTAAAGATGGGGATATCGTTCAATGCTTTGGAAGTCTTGGTGTATATGCCAAGAGGGGATCTTTTCAAATCATAGTGAAGAGAATCTCTAAGGCCTCTGGAGTAGGGGATTTAAAAGAAAAATTTGAATTATTAAAAAAGAAATTATCTCTTGATGGATTATTTGATTTAGAAGCAAAGTTAAAAATACCAGAACTTCCAAAAAGAGTTGCCGTCATTACGGCCCTAAGAGGTGCAGCTCTAGCTGACTTCTTAAATATCATGAAGAGAAGAACTCACTGGATTGATATAATGGTTGTTCCTACTTTAGTTCAAGGTGATGGAGCTGCGGCGGCACTTAGAAAGTCCCTCTTTAATACAATTAAATTTTCCATGGAAGCTGTTCCCGAAAAAAAAATCGATGTTATTGTTCTCACAAGAGGTGGTGGTAGTTTAGAAGACCTATGGGCCTTTAATGACGAAGCGCTAGCTTGGGATATATTCAATTGTCCTATCCCAACTATAAGTGCTGTAGGTCATCAGGTGGACTATAGTATTAGTGATTTTGTATCAGATTTACGATGTGAAACACCATCAGCAGCTGCTCAAATTCTTAGTGAAGGGCAAACTAAAATTCTCTCTAAACTTGATAATGCTAGAAAGCATCTAAACTCCAACGCAAGAAATATTATTCTAAATCGAAGAGAGAAAGTTTCTAGTGCTAGTCCCGAGGCCATGCTGAGAATGGTGTGGAATAAGTTTCAAAATTACAAACTTAGAGTTGAGAAATGTTCCCTCGAGAAACGGGATACTGAACTTATAGGACTTCATGATTATTGGTTTAGATTAGATGATAGTGTAAAGAAAATGACTCATTTAATGGATCAAAAAATTCAAAATAGTAAATATAGAGTGGGTAAATCAAATGAACTTCTTTCTGCTTTAAACCCAAATAATGTTCTAGACCGTGGATATAGCTATTTAACCACAGATAGTGAAAAAGTTGTTTCAAGTAAGGCCGATTTTTCTAAACTAAAACAGGATGAAATATTAAAAATACGTTTCCATGATGGAGTAGGCAAGGTTAGTAAGGTATGAATTTAAAAGAATACTCATCAGATATTAGCGATCCTATTGTTCATGAAATATTCACAGAAAGTGGATGGAGGAAAACACTGAACTCTTCATTAAAAATTTCTTCAGAAGAAGACTCTAGTTTTGATGAATGGCAAGTTGTACTTAAAGGAACAACAAACCGAGAGAAAGTTATCGTTATCCCTGAGTTTTCTAAGATGTATCTTGATTACGTTTTAAATCTTGTTGAAAAATCGTTCCAACATGATTATTGGAATAATTTATTAATTGAAGAAAGCACCATGTTTGATTCATTTTTAAAAGATAAACTAACAAGCTATAATGATTTCCCTCTTAACGAGTCCTTGGCTTTTCTTTCTACTTGGGGGGATATTTTTGAACCCTCTGAACAAGACAAGGTCAGTTACTTTCTATTATCAATTTCAGATGTAGAGGCCTGCGTTCTTACTTATGATGAGCTCGTTTTAAATGGCGAGTTTTTAAAATATAAGAAAATTCTTAGAGCTCATTCAAAAATGTCCAATATCTTCTATTGTTTCAAACATGATTTTGAAGTTGAGGATGATTTTAAGTTGTTGTTAACAATCCTTTTAATTTATCAGGATCAAAAACAAGAGAAAGAAGTCTTTGAGAAGTATTCGAAAAGTGACTGGGAAATTATTCTAAATTCACTTACTTATCCCACCTGCCTTGTTTCATTAAATGGAGAGCTAGTTCTACATAATAGCAGTTTCTCTTCACTAGGGCTTTATGCGAAAGATTGCTTAAAATTAAAAAATGAAGAAACTTTTGAGCAGTCTGATAAGATTTATAAAGTCTTAAAAACGTCTCAACGAGTTAGAGGAAGAGACTACGAGTCCTTTGTGTTTATTTCTGATGGAAATTTACAACGTGAAGGAAATATAAATATTTCTTCTGAAGAATTAGGAATTATTTCTGGTTCCATTGCACACGAGTTAAATAATCCTCTAGCGGGTATATTAGCGGCCCTAACATTATTAAAAATGGAGGATGATATAGGAGATGAATCTCAATCATTACTTCAAGATATGGAAGTAGGGGCCATAAGGTGTAAAAAACTCATTGAAGTTTTTCTTGGATTTTCAAGACTTGATCCCACTCGTTCTCAATTTGATACTTTAGAAAGTTCTCTGGAACAATCTCTCCACCTTTTAAGGTCCAGAATGGTTGAATCAAATTTGAAGATGAATGTTCAGTATAAGAAAGAAGAATTATTTTCTAAACCCTTGAATAATTCAATCGCTGCAATGATTTTCTATTTAATTTTGAGTGATGGCTTCACTCTTGGTCACCATCAAAAATTATTGATGAGTGATTTAAATAAAATAGAGGTCAGTGTTATTGAAAAAAGTCATGAAATGAGCTTTGTGTTCTTCCCTGAAGTTAAACTCTTCGATCAACTATTGAGCTCGAAACTTCTCTTACACCTTGTGAATTTACTAGGACTTGAAATGCAAGGTGCTGATAATAAAATAATCATTAAATTGAATTCGTAACCTTCCCTAAATATAGTCTTTAGGGAAGTTATGAGCATTTGGATTATTTGCTAGAAATATTTCAAGCTCTTCATAGAACTTCTCAGTATGCTTTAGGGGTAAACTTTTTTTAAAGAGGAATATCCCTTTATTTCTTCTCTTAGTATCCATTAAATAAGTATCAATGAAGGCCTTATATTGAGGATTAAAGTGAGCTTTCTTTAATTTATTACTACTTAGTTTACTTGCTTTGGAGTTTATATATTGTTGAAGCTTTTTCTTGTGCCCAGGGTATCTAAAAATGAGTTCAGATTTTTGGTTAAGCGAATTTATGGGATAAATTATATATTGCTCTGGAACAATATGATTTGTAATCAAAAAGTCGCCTGAACCATTTTCAAGAATGTGACCCGCTCTAATATCATCTTTTAGAGGAGCTTTCTCTTCAGGTAAGTGTTCTTTCCAAAGGAAACGAATAATCTCGCCTTTTTCGGAGGAGTCAATTTTGTTAAAGAGGTTATTATAGTTTATAAGGGCCTCAAGATAGGGACCAATAAGTTTAATAGTTAAAGTTTTCCATGGCAGTGTTTCGAGCTTTTGAAAGAGTAGTTCTTTTTCATTTTCTGTATTCTGGCATGGAAGGGCAAAGAGGATTATTCCATTTTCACCTTTAATTGTTACAATATGTGGAGTGTGCAGATTATTAAATTTTTCTTTGATCTTACTTAAATCATCTCCAGCTTTGTAATTTGCTCTGTCTAGTTCGTATCGACCCCTAGGGTAGTAGAGGTGGTTTATTTTATTGATACCTTTATCAATATATATATTTAAGTATATAAGTAATAGTTCTGCTGTAGCGAGAGCATCGTCTAAAGCTCTGTGAGCTTTCCTATGTTTAATTCCAAAAATCTTACTCATGTAATTTAAATTAGAGTTCATTAAGTTGGGAATTAAATATTTTGTCATTAAATTTGTGCAGAGACTTTTATTTTTTAATAAGGGTTTATCTAGTCTCTTTAGAACAGAGTTGAAAAAGGGAACATCAAAACTAGTATTATGGGCCACAAGAATTGAATCACCCATAAACTCTACAATTTCTTCTATGAGATCTTCAATGATTGGTTTTCCCTTCACGTCTTCTTGAGAGATGGAGGTAAGCTTTTGAATAAAGTCAGGAATTCTGATTTCTGGTTCAATGAGAAAGTTCTTTTGATCTATGACTTTAAAATTACTAATTTTTACAAGCCCAATTTCAATGATTTTATCATTTTTATGATTTCCACCTGTCGTTTCTAAATCGAAAACACAGAAATCTAAGTTTTTAATTAATTCTAAGGATTCATTCATTTTGGCCTCACCGAACATTCGTTCGCGTGTTTTTGGTTGTTAATACTTTATTCTATTTGAATAGAACTACTTATATAAGGGGGATAATTCTCCACCCTTAAATTATATGTATTTATTAGAGTTGATCAAACTTTTTTACAACACTTTTCAAGATATTAGAGAACTTTTCCATGACTTTTAAAGCTTCGTCTTTAATATCCTCATGTTTTAACTCTGTATCTTCAATTCCCGCGGCCATGTTAGTGACACAGCTGATACCGCAAACTTTTAAGCCAATGTGGTTAGCCGCTATACATTCAGGTACTGTGCTCATTCCTACAAGGTCTGCACCAAGAATTCCTAGCATTCTAACTTCGGCAGGAGTTTCATAGGTAGGGCCGAGAACTCCCACATAGATTCCTTTTTGCATAGAATAGTTAAGCTCAATAGCTGAGGCTTCGATGATTTCACGAAGTTTAGGGTTATAAGCTTTAGTCATGTCTGGAAAACGAGGACCCATTTCTGAAATATTTGGTCCAATAAGTGGGTTCTTGGCCATTAAGTTAATATGATCTTCAATGATTACGAGATCACCTGGATTATAATTCTTATTAATTCCACCAGCTGCATTAGTTAAAATAAGTGTATCAATTCCTAGAGTAGAGAGGAGTCTCGTGGGGAATACAACATCTTCCATTGGAAGACCTTCATAGCAATGAAAGCGTCCTTGAAGAATGGCAATCTCAACCCCTGAAATTTTCCCAATAATAAGTCTTCCCTCATGCCCTTCGACAGTTGTTTTATGAAAGTAAGGAATTTCATCGTAGGGAATGACTGTTTTATCTTCAACTTGGTCAACAAATGCTCCAAGTCCTGAACCAAGAATGATTCCAATTCTTGGGCTACAAGGTTTAATATTTTGAATGTGTTTTGCAGCCGTAGCTAATTTTTCATACATGTTCTAATCCATTTTAACATTTATTATTTTCATCAATATCGTATATAAGAGGTTTTAATACTTTTGGTTTTGTGGCCTTAATTTTTATATTCTGAGTTAGAATTTCTTCTGCGATACCTTCTACTAATTTTTCTTGTCCGTCATTATAATGAATTGTAACAAGAGTTTCTCCGACCTTAACTTTGTCACCAGTATTTTTTACAATTGTAATACCAACTCCAAAATCAATAACATCATCAGTTTTTCTTCTACCACCACCGAGGCTAACTACATGCTCCCCAAATTCTTGGCAAGTTATTGCAGAAATATAGCCGGCTTTAAGAGACTGAACCTCTTTAATATTTTTTGCCTGTGGAAGTCTAGAGTAGTCGTCAACAATTTTCTCATCGCCGCCCTGTCTCTTTATAAGATCTCTAAAACTCTCTAGAGCTTTTCCATTTTTCAAAACTTCTTTTGCTTTTCTGATTCCTGCTTTGTGTGACTTGGTAATTCCTGCCAAGTAAACCATGCCACCTGCTAATTGAATTGAAACCTCTGTAATGTCTTTTGGTCCTTTATTCTTTAGAGTTTCAACGCTCTCAATGATTTCAAGACTATTTCCAATGGCATTCCCAAGAGGTTGATTCATGTCTGTAATGATAGTCATCATTTTCTTATCAAATCGACTTGCCGTATTTCTAAGACTCTTTCCAAGGGCCCTAGCACGTGCCCTTGTTTTCATAAAAGCACCAGAGCCAACTTTAATGTCCATAACAATTCCATTAGCACCTTCTGCTAATTTCTTACTCATTATAGAGGCAGTGATAAGAGGAATACTTTCAATTGTTGCAGTCACATCTCTCAGTGCGTAAATTTTCTTATCTGCTGGAGCGATATCTTTAGTTTGTCCAATTAGCGCCAGTCCATCTTCAAGAACAGATCTTTTAAATTCATCAAGAGGCAGTGCGGTTTTAAAGCCTGCGATGGCTTCGATTTTATCAATCGTTCCTCCTGTATGACCGAGACCACGTCCGGCCATCATAGGAATTTTTACGCCACATGCATGTGCTATGGGAGCGAGAATAAATGTCGCTTTATCGCCAACTCCACCTGTGCTGTGCTTGTCTACAACACACTCTTCTTCAAAACTTACTGTCTTTCCGGAGTAGAGCATTGCATCTGTGATGGAAGCAGTTTCAGCTGTATCAAAGCCTTGAATGTAAATGGCCATTAAGAGAGCACTCATTTGATAGTCAGTTATAGTTTTAGCTGTAACTCCAGCAATAAACCATTTGATTTCAGCATCAGAGAGTTTTTCTCCATCTCTTTTTTTAGAGATGATTTCATAAGCAGAGAATTTATATTCAGTTTCTTGATTTTTCATGTACTTGACTCATTATTAAAAAAAAAGCATCGTATATATATGCAAACTTTCTTGTTGAAAGGAGTGCACATCATATTCTTCGGGCCTTTAACTGTAAATGCCCGTTTTGGGCGGTTTTTAATGTTAAATCATATTCGTAAAGTTACCCTGATTACAATCAGCTTTTTCTCTCTTCTTTTTACGCCGTGCGCGTTTGCTCAGAGTGAAAACTCAACAGATATTTTAGAAGAGTCTCTTGGTGATATCACTACAGTTGCTGCCATGGGGATTGGAGGAGCGATACTGGGTCTTTCAACACTTTCTTTTGTAGAGGAACCTAAGGACCACTTGAAGAATGTTCTTGTTGGTGGTGCCATGGGTGTTATTCTTGGCGTTGGTTTTGTTGCATGGCAACAGGCTACGAAAAGTAAAGGTAGCTATGAAGATCAAGCTCTAAAAGTGACACCTAATTTTGGAACGACTCAACGTGTTGCGTGGCAGCAGACTGAAATTAAAAAAGTTTTCATGTCTCAGACTAAGAGCATTTCAAACTTCAGCTACTCTTTTTCCTTTTAATTTCCTATCTTTAAAATCGATTACGCCATGCAAAGCATTTTCCATATGAATGAAGCTTTGCTATTCTTGTTTAGATAATTTAACGGAGTCATTTACTATGGAAAGAGTCATCTCTTTTGTTGGACTGATCTTTATGATCACAGTCGCTTATCTTTTAAGTTCAGATAAGAAGAAAATTAATTGGAAAACAGTTTTTTCAGGTCTTGGGTTACAACTTTTCTTGGGACTAATAATTTTGAAAACAGATTTTGGGAAAGGTGTCTTCGAATATGCCCGTACATTCTTCTCGGGAATCTTAAGTTACACGAACGAGGGTTCTAAATTTATTTTTGGAAGTTTCACTCAAATAGATAAATTTGGATTTATTTTCTTTGTACAGGTCTTACCAACAATTCTTTTTATGAGTGCTTTAATGGCCATCCTTTACCACTTGGGAATTATGCAAGTTGTGATTAGGATAATGGCCAAGCTCATGGTTAAGGTCATGGGGACTTCTGGATCAGAGTCGCTAGCTGCAGCAGCCAATGTGTTCGCAGGTCAAACTGAAGCACCTCTGGTTATTAGACCCTTTATTAGTAAGATGACTAAGTCTGAACTTATGGCGTTAATGACAGGGGGAATGGCCACTGTTGCTGGTGGTGTTCTTGCTGCCTACGTTGGGTTTGGAATTGATGCCGCTCACTTATTAGCAGCTTCTGTTATGTCGGCTCCCGCCGCTCTTGTTTGTGCCAAACTACTTGTGCCTGAGACTGAAGAGTCTGAGACAATTGGAGACATAAAGTTTGAAGTTGAAAGAACGACTGCCAATCTCGTTGATGCCGCTGCACATGGTGCAGGAGAAGGATTAAAATTGGCCATGAATGTTGGGGCCATGCTCTTAGCCTTCATAGCACTGATTGCAATGTGTAATGGTTTACTTTCTCTTGTTGGTGGGTGGTTTAGTTATCCTCAATTATCAATGGAAGTTATTTCGGGATACTTATTTGCTCCGATTGCGTGGCTTATGGGAGTTCCTTGGGCAGATTGTATGATTGTAGGAAGTTTACTTGGTAAGAAAATGATTCTAAATGAATTCGTTGCCTACTTGGATTTAAAAGTTGCTATTGAAGCAGCTTCTATTGGACCAAGATCAATTGCCATTTCAACATATGCACTTTGTGGTTTTGCAAACTTTAGCTCTATTGCCATTCAAGTGGGTGGTATTGGTGTTCTTGCACCTGAGCGAAGACAAGACCTGGCTAGGTTAGGGGTTCGATCAATGATAGGTGGAACTCTTGCCTGCTTTATGACTGCCTGTATTGCTGGTATGTTTTTATAAGAAAATTAATTAAGGATAGTCATGAGTAAGCAGTTAATTATAAGTCAAACCTTGAATGAGTGCAGAGCTGCTCTTGTTGAGAACGGGGAAATTCTAGACTTTCTTATGGAGCGAACTGTTGAGGGAGTGAAGAAAGTTCCTCAGGTTGGAGATATTTTTAAAGGTAAAGTTGTCAGGGTTTTACCTGGGATGCAATCAGCCTTTATTGATATTGGTTGGGAAAAAGCAGCTTTTCTTTATGTAGATGATGCTTATATTCCAACTCTTGCTGAACAGAGAGAGATGGCAGATAAAACTAAGAGGATGCTTCAGTCTCAAGAGAGAGTAGGGGAAATTATCCCTGATGAATTCAGTACTCTTGGAGAGTCTGTAAATATGCGTTTTCGTCCTGATCACACAACTATTGAATCTTTTTTAAAAGAAGGTCAAGAGATACTAGTGCAGGTTGCAAAAGAGCCCATTTCCACTAAAGGTCCCCGTGTTACTAGACAGGTAACATTAGCAGGAAGGCATGTTGTTTTCATGCCTTTTATTGAGCACACAGGGGTTTCAAGAAGAATTGAAAATGAAAAAGAAAGAGAGCGACTTAGGCTTGTTCTAGATTCTATTCGTCCCGAAGGTAAAGGTGTTATCGCCAGAACTGTTGCTGAAGGACAAACAAGTAAAACATTGAAGTCAGACTTCAATATGCTTGTAAAAATTTGGAAGGATGTTCAAAAGAAGGCGGAGAAGGCTAAGCCGGCGACAGCTTGTTACCGAGATTTAAATTTCATTCAAAGAGTGCTGCGCGATATTACTGACGAAGATGTGTCAGAAATAGTTCTTGATTCAAAAGATAATCAAAAAGAAGTTGAAAAATTTACCTCTAAGTATCTTCCTTCAATGAAAGGTAAAGCGACTCTCTATTCTGAGACAGTGCCTATATTTGAAAAATATGGCGTTGATATGGAAATAGAAAGAGGTATTAGCAACAAGGTATACCTTAGGTCGGGTGGATCTTTAAATATTGATCAAACAGAAGCACTTGTTTCAATTGATGTGAATACTGGAAAGTTTGTTGGTCGAAAAAATTTAGAAGAAACAATTTTAAGAACAAATATGGAAGCGGTCAAAGAGATTGCTTATCAATTACGTCTTAGAAATTGTGGTGGAATTATTGTTATTGATTTCATTGATATGGAACGAGAAGAAGCAAGAGAGACTGTTTATAATCAGTTGATAGAAGCTTTGAAAAAAGATCGCTCCAAAACAAATGTTCTTCCAATTTCTGGTCTAGGCCTTGTGGAAATGACTAGAAAGAGAACAAGAGACACTCTCACAAGGGTTCTCTGTGAGCCTTGTCCTTATTGTGAAGGTACGGGGAGAGTTAAATCAACTCTAACTGTTTGTTACGATTTGATTAGAGAGCTTATAAAAGTTTTAAATAAGGCTACAGGCACTAAAGTTTATATCTATGCTCACCCTGAAGTGACAGCAAGACTTTGTGGAGATGACCTTGATCTGATTGATAATCTCGAAGAAGCATTTGGGAAATCATTACAAATTAGGTCCGAAAATAATTATCATATTGAGCAGTATGAAATCTTTTCTCAAGAGTACTAGTTTTACTCTTGAGTCTTTTACTTCCCTAAAAAATTAAGAATAAATTCCATTGAGTGAATGCTCAGTGGGATTTACTCTACTAAAATGAGTTTAAAAACCTTCTTATTTCCATTGCCAAATATTTCATTGCAAATAGGTTCGCACAAACCTCTCAATATTTATGAGCCTCGTTACTTGCAAATGGTAGAAGACTCTATTAATCAGGAAATACCTATTTCACTTGTCTTCGCAAAGACTCAATTTGAAGTAGGAGACCAGGAGATTCCCCATGAAATTTTTCATTTCATTAAGCCCATCACAGGTCTTGGTCATCCTAGAATGATCTCTAGAAATATTGATGGCTCAGTGATTATTATGTTACCTGGAGAGTATAAGGGGCGTATTACAAAAGTTTTGAAAAGTGATACGCCGTATATCATTTGTGAATATGAAAAAATTGAAGAAGTGCAAAAACTTAGAAATGAAAACATTCTTCTACTTAGAAACCTTCAATTAGAACTCGAGGAGTGGATTTCAAAATCGATCGACTTGACTGATCAACGGGATATATTACGGACCGAGTTAAGTGAGGCTGGACGCATAGTAGGGCTATATACAGAATTTATTGTCATGAATCCTGAGGCTCGTCAAAAGGTCCTCGAGATGGATAATATTAACGAAAAAATTCACTTTCTTGCCCTTAATGGTTAAATTCAGTAATTTCGATAGGTTATGATTTTGGGTAAACAGTATCAGGCCATTTACCTTTTAAGCAATTCTTGCTATCTTTGCCAAACATTTTTACATAAATCTCGCTCTAGTTACAATAATTAGGGCCGTAAATTGTCCGGGAGGTTTTTATGATTTATGAATTGGCCATCGTGGTTAAGACAGAAGCAACAGAAGAGCAGAGAGCTGCTATTCAAACAATGTTGGCTGAAGTAGTAGCTACTGACGGAGGAGAAATCCTTCTATCTGATGACTGGGGAAACAAGCATTTCGCGCAAGCGACTTCAAAAGGTGTTAAAACAGGTCACTACCTATTTTTCATCTATTCTGGAAACGGAACTATCAATCTTGAAGTTGCCAGACGTATTGGTATTAATGAAACAATCATTAAAACTATGACTATCAAACTTGCTGATTCGAAAGAAGAAGGTGAGGCAATTGTTAAGAAATTTAAGTCTCCATTCTCTAAGAAATTCAATGGAAGCATTGTTGACGACGGTGATGCAGACAACGATCTTGAAAAAGATAAGAAAAGATTTGCACGTAGAAAAACTTGTTGGTTTGCTTCAAATTGCATCACTCCAGATTGGAAAGATCCAAAAACTTACGCTTGGTTAGTTAACGAGTTTGGTAAGATCAATCCAGGTCGTGTTTCTGGTATTAGTCGTAAAGCCCACAGAAGAGCTGATACTGCGATTAAAAGAGCAAGAAACATGGGTGTTGTGAGTCATATTACAAATAACCTTGCAGAGTAATTCTTAGGAATAATGTAGAATGGATAACCAAAACGATAAAGATAATTACGTAAAGTCTTCAAAGGGATCGGAAACGAACTCTAAAGAGAAGATCTTTGGGCAATTAACTAATGGGAAGCTTCTTTTTTTAGGAGTGATCTCATTGCTATTATCTGTTTTAGGACCACTTTGTATTTTTGCTCCAGTCCCAATGGCCGTAGCATTCTTACTTTATGGAAAGTCTAGATCATGGATCATGTCCCTGAGTCTTAGTGCAATTGTACTTATAGTATCTCTTGTATTTAAGGATTTAGCAGGACTTTTAAGTGTGTCTATTTCGTACTTTATTGCCACTTTAGTTGCCTTTTTAACGGCAAGGGTAGTGTGGAATAAAACGAATCCTGTAACTGGTCTTATAAAGAATGGTTTATTTGTTTTTACGTTAATTGCATTGTTATTTGGAGCTGCGCAAATCGTTTCTGAAAAGCCGGTACTTGATCTTGTTACAGAACAAGTAAAGCACTTTGGAGACGTCTTAAAGCAAAGCCCAGACTATGATAAGTTGATTGCAACTGGCGGAGAGCAAGCTGAGAGCTGGAAATATATAGTAGAGCAGCCAAAAGAAATTGCTTCAAAATTTCTGAAAATGGCCTTTGCTGGAGTTTTCGTAGGAGTCTTCTTTGTTTTTTGGATGTCACAATTTATGCTAATGAGAAACACTCTTATTTGGCGTGAGTTACATGACTATCCTTACACAATGAAAGATTTCGTACGTTTCAAAATTCCAGAACAATTTGTTTTTGTATTACTTGGCGCTATGGCGATGATTCCTCTTGGAACACATGTATTAGAAAATGAAATGTTACAGGTTGTTGGATGGAATATTGTTTATTCTTTAGGAGTGTTTTATTTCTTCCAAGGTTTTGGCATTGTTTCAGAAGCACTAGATGCATTTGGTATTTTTGGATTTTTTAGAAGTGTCCTTATTATACTTACTATCTTCATGGGGTACCAATTCGTATCTCTTTTAGGTGTAGTAGATATTTGGGTTAATTTTAGAAAATTCTTAAAAAAAAAGAATAATAATGAAGGAGATATAATATGAAAGTCATCTTAACAGAGAGAGTTAACACTCTTGGTAATGTTGGTGAGATCGTTAACGTTTCTCAAGGCTATGGTAGAAACTACCTGATTCCTAATAGATTCGCGGTACTTGCTGACGAAACAAATACAAAACAACTTAAGCATCAACAAAAAGTTCTTGCTTCTAAAGTTGCTGGTGAAAAAACTACTGCAACTGACCTAGCTAAGAAAGTTGAAGGATTAACATTAGAGTTCGTAAGAAGAGTTGCCGGAACTGGAAAACTTTTTGGAACTGTTAATGCTCTTGAAATTTCTAAGGAACTTGCTAAGCAAGACGTTCAAGTTGAAAAGAGATTGATCGCTGTTGGTAACCCAATTAAAGCTCTTGGAACATTTAATGTTACAGCTAAGCTTTTTGACGGTGTTGAAGCAAGCTTCAAAGTAAACGTTACTCTTGATCCTGTTCAAGCAGAAGAAATCAAGAAGAAGAACGAAGATGCTGAGAAGAAGAAAGCTGCAGCTATTGCTGCTGGTGAAAATGTTTCTGAAGAAGCTGCTGAAGAAGTTAAAGAACTTACTGAAGAAGAAAAGCTTAAAGAAGAAGCAAACAAAATCTTAAGATCATAAAAGATTTGTTTAAATAATTTGAATGGGCCCAGGAGTTTACTCTCTGGGCCTGTTTAATTTTAGCCTCATTTTCTGGAGACCCATCAATGGAAAGAAATATCAAACAATTACCCCATGACCTTTTAGCTGAGAAATCATTGCTCGGGTGTTTGATTATTGATGGAGGTTCATTCGATGAAATGAGTGATTTAAAACTTAAAGGTGAAGATTTCTATCATCCTCAATACGATGTTATTTACGAGGCGATTAACGATCTTCACAACTCAAGTCAGCCAATCGACTTTGTGACCGTTTGTTCAAAATTAACTGAGCAAGGGAAACTAGAGAATGTTGGTGGTCAAACATCAGTTATGGAAATTGTTGAAGACCAAGCTTCTGCAGCGAATATTTATCACTACGCAAAAGTTGTAAAAGATAAATCTAGTATGCGCGAAGTTGTGAGAACTGCGGAGCGTGTCGCGTCCATGGGTTACGAATATGGTGGAAAGGCTGAAGACTTCATTCAAGAAGTTGAGTCTAGTTTCTTTAAACTGACAAACGAAGCCAAGTCAGGAAAAATGCAGAAGTTAAATTCTTGTTTAAGGTCAAACTTAAAAGAACTTGAAGACACTTCTAGAGTACCAGGTGAAATTAATGGACTACCTACAGGTTATCCAAAACTAGATGAGATGCTTCTTGGGATGCAACCTGGTCAATTAATAGTATTAGCTGCTCGTCCTGCCATGGGGAAAACTGCCCTGGCTTTAAATATTGCACAAAATGCTTGTGCAACTTCTGGTTTACCAGTGGCCTTATTTTCACTGGAAATGTTATCAAACGAACTTTCAATGCGTCTTCTCTCTCAAAAATCAAAAGTTGATTCTAAGAGAATTAGACAGAAGAACTTCTTAGACACAGATTTAAGAAGTATAGGGAAAGCTGTTCAGGAGCTCTCTCAGTATCCAATTTTTATCAATGATTCAGGGGACACAACAGTTCTCGATATCCTATCCCAGTGTCGTAAAATTAAAACGGAGCAGGGGATTGGTCTTATCATTATTGATTACTTGCAATTGATGGGAACAACAAATAAGAATCTTCCTAGGGAACAACAAATTTCAGAGATGTCTCGTGGGCTTAAGTCTATGGCCAAGGAACTTGGTTGCCCAGTTATTGCACTTTCTCAGCTTAACCGTGGGGTTGAATCGAGACCAAATAAACGTCCGATGACCAGTGACCTTAGGGAATCAGGAGCAATTGAGCAGGATGCGGATATCATTATGTTCGTATATAGGGATGAGTACTACAATCCAGATACTAAAGAGCCTGGTATCGCTGAAATTATTGTTGGGAAAAATCGTGCCGGTGAAACGGGGACAGCGAAACTCTCGTGGATAGGTCCTTATACGAGTTTTGAAAACCCTGCTTTTAATATCGACAACGAATAATTGAAATGTGGTCTCTCTTTTGGCTTGGTGACAAATTTGTAAAATACACAATACCTATAAGTGCCAAGCTCTACTTCTTAAATCATTCTATTGATTTGCTAAGTGGAGAGACTCATAAAGAGGGGATCACTTCTCTTATAAAGCGCATCGACAAAACTCAGCTTAATCAAGAAATCGAAAAATATATATGTCACTTTTATTATGAGTGTGGACTCATACTAAATGAGATTGAATTTTTAAATCCAGAGATTCCTCTCGCGATTGAAGTGCAATACTCTGAGGTGGAGGATTGGCGACCACTGAGAGAAGTGCCTTCTCTTGAAATGACTGAAGTGTCGGGAGTTTCAATAGAAGAGTACGCAAAGGCCTTTGACAAAGGTCATGAACACCTCTTAAGAGGTGATTGTTATCAATTCAATCTCACTTACCCTTTCAAGTTTAAATGGCAAAATAACCTTAAGCCTTTAGAAATTTGTTCAAGACTGTGGGAAGATGTGGGATCAATCGCTCCCTATGCCCATGCTACTTACATACCTTTTCTAGATACCCTTTATTTGAGCAATTCTCCGGAGTGCCTTTTTCAGATGAAGAAAAGGTCTCAGTCTTTTGATATATGGACTATGCCTATCAAGGGAACCTTGCCTAGAGGTACTAACTGGAAAGATGCCTGGAGAGAGCTTAGGAGCTCTAGAAAGGATCGTGGAGAGTTGGACATGATAACTGACCTGCTTAGAAACGATCTCTCCAGAATAGAGGAACAAGTGAGCAGAGTGATCAAGAGACGCTCTCCCTTGCTAGTTCCTGGAATTATTCATCAATACTCACTTATAAAATCAACATTGAGTCTCTCTGTGAGCCTTGGAAGAGTGATGCGTTCCATGTTTCCAGGTGGAAGTATTACAGGTGCTCCAAAAAAGAACTCCATTAAAATTTTAAAGAATTTAGAAAGTAGTCCGCGAGGCTTTTATTGCGGTAGTACTGTTATTATTGATAAAAGCATAATTGCTGCTTCAGTAAATATTCGCTCAGCCTGTATTGAGCTCGATAAAAAGCAGCTCGAGTATCATGCGGGTGGCGGCGTAACACTACTCAGTCATTGCCATGACGAGTATTCAGAGATGCTTTTGAAGAAAAAAAGCTTTGTAAGAAATCTATAATTTTTCTTAAGATAGACTTGAGCTAATTCTAATTAATCCCGTAAAATCAACACTTTAGATATTTTTTGTTTATCTAATAAAGTCTTACAATTCGCTGTAAGAACACACATTTGTTTGACACAGTGAAAAGCGGCTAGCTATGATTTTAATGCACCATAAGAATCAATGGGCCTTCGGCAAGGATAGGCTTAACTAATAAAGAGAATTAGAACTTTTTATTTTTTATAGCAGCTGAAGTAGGTACAAAGGAGTGTAAAGTGTCACAACAAAATTTGGCCACGACGGCAGAATTGAAATCGAATAGCGCCAGTACGGAAGAACAGGTATCTTTTTCGACTCTTTCTAAAATGACAGGTTTCCCAGTTGAGTTTATTAAAAAGGAACTTCTCCTGGAAGATGAACCTATTTCCATGTCCCAGTTAAGAAGCTCTATGGCAATTTACCTAGAGTCGACTATCGATCATGTAAGAGGTTGATGACACTTTTAAGCCTTGGGCGGGGAAACATAGGAGTTGTTTTCAATTTAAGAGTAGACATCTAATTATATGGACCCGGCTTCGGCCGGGTCTTTTTTTGTAAAATTTATCCACCCTCTATTCACCACTCTCTATTAATGGTTTAACCCGCCTTTAATTTGGAGGTCTTTATGAAAAAGATTATTTTAGTATTTTTATTTTTAAATTTATCAGTATTCGCTCAATATAGTTTTAATCTTGAATGCAAGAATTCACATGCCTTATCTAGCTCAGTTTCAATCGAATTTTTAGAGGGTCATCAAGGTAAAATTACTCTTAAAGAAAATTCAGTATCCACTTCAAAGTATTTTGAAGTTTTGGCCGAAACTAGAGAAGAAGTGATTTTAAAAACAGATGAGGGTTCTCTCTTAATACTTTCTTCTACGGTAAAGGGAATTCTTTTAAAGAATATTGACGAGAGCTTTTTGGTCAACTATGAAGTCGCCCTTTGTAGCAAGTAGCTGCGGCACTTTTATCTGGAGTGATTTGAACTAATTTATTTAGTAAAATCACTCCATGAATAAACTTATCTTAATTTTCTCATTTCTGATTTCATCTCCCATAAATTCTAGCGAAGTGAAGTCGCTTCTAAGTAATCTTCCTTGTGCTGATCAGGTTTTTAAATCTATTGCTGCTATTGGTACTCCAAAGAAGTGGAGTAAGGGAAAAAAGAGCACTGTCTCAACTTCTATGGAAGAGGGGGGAGTAGTTGTTATCTCTGTGAGCAAAAATATCTCTAGGCTCTCTTCTGATGCCCATGGGGTGAAGTTACAATTAGAATTTTCAAGGCCCACTTGTAAAATGAAAATTACCAATCTCACTTCTTCAAAGGGAGGTTTCCAGGATGTTGATCTAGGTGATTTACTTCTAAAGAATAAGTACGGAGTTATTTATCTCTGGTCTCCCCACATGTCACTGTCACTCTTCGAGTTGGTAGAATTACAAAAATACGTAAAGAGTCTAAAAATTCCCTTTACTATTTTAATGGACCTACATGCAGATGATAAATTTGCGGCTAAATTATTAAAAAAGTATGACCTTCCGCTGGAGTATTTAAATAGAATGAACTCTCGAGAGTTAGAGAAGTTCGGTATCACTGTTCATTATCCGAGTACCGTTTTCTATAAGGATAAAAAATTAGTGAAAAGAGTACCTGGTTATAATGGAAAGAAGAGTTTTAAAGATCTGATTAAAAAATACTTGGAAGTGAAATTATGAAAATGGTAATTTTATTCTTGGCCCTTACTTCCATGGTATATGGAGAAGTTGATAAGTCTCTTTGTCTTGTGAAAAACACAGGGGTTACTAGAAGATTTACTCCAAAAGGAACTCCTAATTACTTCTTTAAGGCCTCTCCTGAAGGTCGTTATATATACTATATTACTGGTAATAAGAACTTTAGAATTGATACGGCGACTGGTGAAGAAGTTCTTCTTCCGGGAAATGCGGACCCTGTTCCAAGTAGCGATGGGAATTTACTTTCATCAATTAATTGGAGAAATCATGGGAAAAAAGATTGGTCTTTAAACCTCATGCCTATGAATGATTGGGATGTCATTCGCGATAGTAGTGGTCGATTAGATGAATTAACTTTATTCACTGATGAAAGCACTAGAAGAACCTATCAAAGTGTAGGAACACTTGGAGATAATAAATACCGGGTTTTAAGTTTTGATGATGGAACTAAGAAACTTGTGATTAGAGATTATCTTTTAGAGAATGGAAAGATTACACCTCTTGGGGAAAAAGATATATTTCTAACAAGACATTTCTTACGTTTACCAATGATTTCTAGGAATGGGCAGGAGCTTATTTCACTTGATGTAAATACAAATGAAACAGTCATTTATAAATTTAAAACTGGATTATTTAGCAAAAAATTAAATGGCCTCGATGAAGTAGATCGACTGCCATTTCCTTCCGGGAAAGGGGACTTTAGTTTTGACGGAAAGAAAGTCGTTTTTCATGTGACTGAGACAGTAGATAAATGGAAAAAAAGATCAGGGAGTGACGAAGTTGCTCTCCCTCCAAATTTTAAAAATAATGCCGAAGTAAGAAATATCTTTATCTATGATAGAGAAACAAAGAGCGTAACTCCGGTAACTCAAAATAAAATTGGAAATTCCTATTTTCCAGTTTTCTTAGAAGACGGGAGTCTTATTTATCTAGATCAACAAGAAGGTCAGAAGTTAAGCTTTGTTTATTCTGAAGTTCCAAAGATTGCTCCTAGATCACTTGAAAAAGCTAAGTCTTGCTACTCTGGTAGAAAATTTGATTCTGTTTTGACTAAGCTCTCTAATCTCTGGATGAAAGTTTGTACAAACTGGGATGGGGCGGATACAGGTGCTAGTAAAGTTATGATGATGAATATGCCCATAAAGCTTTGTTTGCAACTGGCAAAAGAATCACAAGATAAGAATGTTGAGAAAATGTGTCAGGCGCTTAAGAATTCTGAAATTAAAACTCCATCTATTGTCATAGAAGAAAATCCAGTTAAGAAAATGATTAAAGTGAAGTGCCAAATCTGTCATCAGGGAAATATTCCTTTTGACGACGAGAAAGATCTCGCAAAGTATAAAGATAAAATTTTAAAGAGAATTAACTCAAGTGACCCCGCGTATCGTATGCCACTAGGGGGCAGTCTTTCTAAACAAGAAATTCAAGATTTCAAAAGTTACCTTGAATCTCTTTAGTAGAGGTCTTCTCCATCGTACCCGACCACTCTAGTCAGGTGCTCACTAGGTAAAAGCTATCATAGCGAAAATACATGAAATTTTAATTATAATAAACATACAAAGGTATTTTTATTTGTAGGAATGGTCCATGGGGAAATTTCGTACAATCAATAGCTTAGTAGAGATTAACTTAAAGTGACTTTTCTTATTTCCGATACTTGAAGTAGGTAAAGACAAATCACAAGGAAGTAAACTGTGGATATAGCATCCATCATTGGAATTGTAGTAGCAGGTGGGGCGATCATAGCATCCATTTTAGTTGGTGGGGATCTGATGATCTTTGTCGATGTTCCCTCGCTACTAGTGGTTGGGCTTGGTTTAGTTGGGGTAACCTTTTTTAAATGGCCCATGGAAATTTTAAAAAATATAGCTGGCTTTGGGATGAAGGCGTTTTTCTTCTCTCCTGCAGATCCAAAATCAACAATTGAAGAAATTGGAAACCTAGCTGAAACAGCGAGAAGGGAATCAGTTTTTGCTCTTGAAAAAGTTCCCATCGATGACCCATTTCTTAAAAAGGCAATGACTCTGGCCGCTGATAACAGACCGCCTGAAGTTATTGCTTCTATATTACAACTTGAAATTGACGCTTTAATTGAAAGACATAAGGTTGGTGCTGATGTGTTCCAGTGTATGGCCGATGATGGTCCTGCCATGGGAATGATTGGGACCTTGATTGGTCTGGTACAGATGCTTCAGAACCTTTCTGATCCTTCTGCCATTGGTCCCGCCATGGCCGTTGCCCTTTTGACAACATTCTACGGAGCGATTATTGCAAATATTTTCTGTATTCCAATAAAAAATAAAATTGCTTTTAGATCAGGTCTAGAATCAACGAAGATGAGTATTATTATTGCTGGAACTCTAGGTATTGTTGCAGGGGAAAATCCAAGACTTATTAAAGAGAAGCTCAACGCATTCCTACCTCCATCAGAGCGTGATAGTGGTGGAGATGATGGCGGTGGTGGAGAGTAGAGCCTACTCAGCACCAGAGAGAATAAGTAATGAATATGAAGTTATCGTTTGAGAAGTTGAGGTAAGTTATGGCCGAAGATGCAGAAAATGCGGGTGGCGGAGAAGGCGGCGGCGAATTTGTCGAAGAGGTAAAGTGTCCCGAGTGTCCCACCGGGATTCCTGCGTGGATGGCGACATTTGCTGACCTTGTTACACTTCTGCTGACTTTCTTTGTTCTGTTACTTTCATTTGCAAAAACGGAAACAGCTAAGTATGAAGCCGCTCTAGGATCAATTCGTGATGCCTTTGGTGGAAACGTTTTAAAACATGGTGAAGTTATTCAAAGAGGGAAGTCTCCCGATGATTCTCCCACAATGATCGATTCACAAAATCCAATAAGACCTTTTCCAATTGATTTCCTTACAATGGAGGGAATCTTAGATAAGCATGAAATTAATAGAGAGTCAGATGAAGATTTAAATAAAATGAAGAGTGATCTTCAAGAATTCAACTTAGCTGATTCAGTTAATATCTACGAAATGCCAGAAGGAATTAAAGTTAAGGTAAAAGATAAAATTTACTTTAATGAAGGTAGCCTTACAATTGCAAAATCTAAAGTGTCTATCGAAGTTTACTCTAGATTAACAAAACTTCTCACAAATAAAAATTGGTCTGTTTTTGTTCAAGGCCACGCCAGTAGAGGGGAAGTTTCTCTAGATAAGCAAAAGGATGCTTTTGAACTTTCAGGTGCCCGCGCCAGTGCAGTCACCAGATCTTTAATTAGAAGAGGTGTTAGACCTGAACAAATTACGACAGTTTTCTATGGAGACGTAAGACCTGAAAAATTAACAGGAAGAAGTCAAAAAGAAATTGAACAGGCCTCTCGTAGAGTTGACTTTATCATTAGAAAGATCGACTTAAATACTGAAGGACATAAGGTCGATGCAAAATAATTCTAATTTTTGTATTTTAGATTCATATAATTCACTTGAAGAGCTCCTTATTAAGGAGCTTCTTTATTCTAAGAGTTTTATAAAAAAAAACTTTACCAAAGTTCAACTCGCGAGAAAGATTCTAGTAAGAGATGAAATCAATATTCCAATTGTTGTAAGAAATAGAGGACTTATTAATCCAAGTTACTCTGCTAAGGGTATTGAGATACTTGAAGAGGATGAAAACTTCTTGGCCGTTAATAAACTTGCTGGTCTTCATGGTCATCCTCAAAATTACCTTGAAGATGACACCATCTTAAATTTTATCCGAAATCGTTATCAGTTTCCTTTTCTTTCTCTTCCTCAAGAGTCTCCAGAATCTAATTTACTATATAGGTTAGATAGAGAAACTAGTGGTGTTTTAATTTTTGCTAAGAACTTAGAAGCTTATAGAGAAGTTAGGGGCGACTTTAAAAATGTCACAAAAGAAAAGTCCTACATTGCTATTGTGTGTGGTGATTTTGATAAAGAGGGGCAGCATTCTCATTCTATAAAGGCCACAGGTAAGAAGGGAATGAAAATGGAGTGCTCACTAGATGGCCCAGATAATGTTTCTATTGAAGTTAAAAAGCTTTCTTATAATAATGAATATGATCTCTCTCTATTAAAGGTCAGCTTGGGTCGAGGTGTTCGACATCAAATTCGCTCACAGTTAAGCGCCATTGGTTATCCAATACTTGGAGATACTCTTTATGAAGGTAAGGAGAGCGCTAGGGTTTATCTTCACGCTTTAAGCTATGAGTTTAGGACTGAACATTATATCTTTAAGGCCCAGTCACTTTATGAGAAATCATTTTTTGAATTCTTTAACTTGGACAGTTGCCTTTAGATGTTCTTTTATGAGTTCTGCAGATTTTATTGTCGCAAGTTTAATCAGAAAGCGCCCTTCAGTCACAGCACTGATTTCTAGTTTAGGGTGATTCATTCGGAGCCTTACTATATCTGTTCTTTCTAGACTATCTATAGGAGAGTTCTTGGCCACTAGAATGAGGTCATTAGCGAGCTCTCTATACATTATCGCCCTAAGTTGATCAGGGGACTTTATTTTAGATTCTAAGATGGCCACGTTAATACTTACCGCTAAGTTATTACCCTCACATATTGAGGACCAATTCGAAGGAATTCTCTTATCGAGTTTTACTCTCACTGCTTTACAAGAAGTAGGAATCATTTTATCCCTTCTCGCTTTAAACATTCCTTTATCTCTAATTTGAAATAAAACTATGGCCATCATCAGAAGACCGGCCATTAAAATAGGGTATTTTGTTAATAATTTCGAAGTCATAGGACTATTATGACCTGTTTTCTCATAAAAATCACTAAAGAGCTCAAGCATAATAACCGATAGGTTTAGTACATTATGTGAAAATACTTAGTTAAGGAATGATGAATGCACAATAACTCATTGATTTTAAAGGAAGAATTCTGGACTTTTCTAACCTGTTTAGAAAATCTGCAAGAGGTTATGCCCTTAAAAGATTTTTTAGATACAGCAGAAATTAACGAAAACTTCTTCACTGATTCAGTTTCTTTTCTGCAGAACTTAAATTACTTTGTGGAAATTAGCGAGATTGAGGGAAAGAGATTCATTCGACCTATTAAATCGGATCAAATGATTTCTCTTCAACTAACATTTAAGGAGTGGCTGGCTTTCCAGGCACATTTCCCAAAAATGGAAGAAGAGAGTGGCACTTTTCATCACGAAGTTCTCAGAGACAAATTGTGTGAAGTTGAAGAAGAGTATTCCCATCACGATTTATTTAAGGCCATTCACGATGAAGAAAAAAGGTTTGAGCTTTTAGAAAATATAGATTTTAAACATAGAAATTTTTTAAAGAAAACAGAGGAGTCTATGAAGAGAGGCTTTGTTCTCTCTCTGTCCTTACATGATGGCAGAGGAATAGATTTCTATGCACATAAAGCTGTATTTATAGAAGGTGACTTATGTTTAGTAGGAGAGGATTGTGATGATCGCTGCTTGATCTATTTTAATATTTTAGAAATTGAAAAAATGAATGTTGACTTAGATTTAAAATATAGACCAAATTATAGCTCTATTGAAATTAATGATTTCATCGCTGCTATTCGTGCGGTTTCTGATCTTGAGGAGAGACTAGTCTTAAAAATCGTCTCCTCGGAGACAGTAGACCTAAGACCCGCTTATCAGTTTCTAGGGAATCCCTACGTAACAACTAATATGAATGGAGATTTAATCTGGGCCGCTTCTGTTGAGGCCTGTGATGAACTCTTTGAGTGGTTGTTAAGTATCAAAGAACACGTAGAAATATTAGATCCTAGTAGCTTAAAGAAGAAATATTTAGAATTCTGTGAGCAAAAATTAGAGCACTTAGAAGAGGACTTTAAGAAGGCTGGTTAGTGGCCAATATTAGAGGGATTGTGCTAAAAAAACCTTATGAATAAATCCCTCTCTAAAAGTTTCTTTTTGATTTCATTTTTACCGGCGATTGCCTATTGGTATCTAGATGAAAATTATCCGGTAAGAATAGCTATTACTGGTGGGCTCATCCTGGCCATATTAGAAATTATTTTAGAATGGTTTTTTAATAAACACGTACACACCATATCAAAAGCAAATTTCTTTCTTATTCTATTTTTGGGGGGACTAAGTCTACTTGGAGAGGAAGGTATATGGTTTAAACTTCAACCCTGTTTTACGGGAGTGGGGATATCAAGTTTTATGTTCTACCGAATTTATCAAGGTAAGGGACTATTAGAAGAATTTTTAAATGATCTTCCCATAAAAACAAAACCTCCCATGATTTTCGTTCAATCTATGGAGAAACACCTTACAATATACTTCTTTGTGACAGGTCTCTTTATGGGTTACGTGGCCATATTTTTAAGTACTGACACGTGGGCATTCTTTAAAACAATTGGTAATTATATTCTCTTTGGCGTTTTCTATATCTTTGAGATTTTTTGGAGTCGTAGACTCGCAAAGAATTATGCTAGAGCTGAGAGAGCAAAAGAAGTTCTACTTTCAACTAAACCTTAGAATTTACCCTGCGGATAGCTTCCAAAAATTTTAATTGATTTTGTATTTTCTTTTAACTTTGTAAGACAGTCGCTTACATTCTTATCATGAATAGAGCCCAAGAAATCCACAAAGAATGTGTACATAAAGGGGTTTTCTGGAATTGGTCGTGATTCAATTTTTGTAAGGTTTAATCCATGAGTTGCAAATTCCTGTAGGCATTGTAAAAGTGCTCCAGGATTGTGATTGGTAGAGAAAGCAATACTCGTTTTTTCTTGTTTTAGACCCTCTGGTATATTCTTTTCTTTTACAAAAACCACAAACCTAGTGAAGTTATTTTCTACTTTTTGAATATCATCTCTTAGAATTTCGAGGTCATAGTATTCTGCACTGAGCGAAGAGCTGATTGTCCCTTCATCTTTTATTTGATCATTTTTAGATAGAAGTTCACTAGATCCCGCTGTATCGAATTCAGGAATGCCTTTTATCTTATTCTTAATGAGAAAGTCATGGCATTGGGCAAGAGCTATAGGATGAGATTTGACGTTTTTAATATCGGTAAGTTTAGTCCCTTTTCTTGCGAGTAGGCAGTGTTTAATTGGTAAGTAAATCTCACCAATAATAAAGAAATGGTGTTGCAAGAGTAAATCAATGTTTATGGCAACATTACCCACGATACTATTTTCAACAGGGAGAACTCCCATTGCGACCTCTTCATTTTCGAGGGCGTCACAAACTTCTTCACTTAAATCATAACCTGTAGGAGTAGCTCCATCTGAAAAATAATTTCTGATAGCCATTTCACTATAGGCTCCACGCTTACCCTGGAAAGCAATTTTCATTATTTTACACTCTCTAATATATTATTTAGTGAACTTGATAGTGAAGTTCTCATTTCTTTAGCGTAGGGATTGTACTTATTCATATCTTCAAACAATTGAACACTATCATTTTCTACAGTTTCTAATATCTTTAGAAGTCTTCTGTATCCCTTTGTGTCGATCTCCATGGATGTGGAATTCATATCCATTAAAGTTCTGCCAATAGTATGAGTTAGGATAAGGCTTTGAGCTATTTGTTTATCATGCTCATGGGCAGTGGCCACGATAACTTTTAAGCCGTGAGATTCTAAGTATCCCTTTATATTTTTAAACTTCTCTTCGCAGACATTATCTTTGCAGAGAACTATCTTGCAACCATAGAGGCTCTTCGCAGCACTATCAGGACCAAACATTGGATGAGTCCCTAAGATCTCAACCTCTTTAGGTAGATGTTTTCTAAGTTTATCCATTGGGTAAACTTTTACAGAACAGACATCCATGACAAGAGTATCTATTGAAACAAAAGGGGAGATTTCTTTTGCGATATTTTCAATGGAAGAAATGGGAACACATAGTATTAAAATTTTACTTTTACAGACCTCTTCTAGAGATACGCTGGTTCCTCCTAAGGATTCAACTTCAGAATTGTCTAGATTTATATCGTAAACACAAACCGTAGAGTCTTGGGATAAGTTCTTTACGGCAAGCTTTCCTAGTCTACCAAAACCAATGATTCCAACTCTCATAACACACCCTTGATTCGATTGTAAGCTTCCTGGATCTCTTCGCTACTTTGAGCAAAAGAAATTCTAATATGGCCATGTTTTCCAAATGCACTGCCTGGGAGAATGGCAACATTGGCCTTCTCTAAAATATAGAGTGCAAACTCTTCACAGTTTTTAAGCTTAAGCTTCTTTATGTAATCTTCCACGTTGGGGAAAAGATAGAAAGCGCCGGTAGGTATTTCCATAGGGAAGAGTTCATTAAATAAATTATAGGCCAAGTCTCTTCTTTGTTGGAGCTCATTAACCATCCCTTTTACAATAGAGGGGTTCATCTCAAGGGCCGCTAATGCTCCATACTGAGAGAAAGTACAATTATTCCCAGAGAGATGCCCTTGGAGTTTATTTACATCTTGTATGAAGTCATTCTCTGCGCAAAGATAACCAATTCTAAAGCCTGTCATACAAAAGCTTTTTGAAAATGATTGAACGCTAAGAGTAAGTTTAAAAGCTTCATCACTTAAAGAGGCGATACTAATATGATCACTGTTATCGTAAGTTAAAATTTCATATGCTTCATCTGCAATAATTTTTAAATCGAACTCTATTGCAAGCTCAACAACTTTTAGAAGATCTTCTTTAACGTAAACGGCTCCTGTTGGATTATTAGGAGTATTTATCAATATGGCCTTAGTTCTCTTTGTTATAGCTTTTCTTATATTTTCAATATTTAATTGAAAGTTTGCATTTGTTTCAACAAAGACTGGTTCTCCGCCCGCAAGCTTTACCGACTCTGGAAAAGTGACCCAGTAGGGTGTGGGAATAATTACTTCATCTCCAACATCCAGTAGTGTTTGAAATATTAAATAGAGAATATGTTTTGAACCATTTCCAATAAAAATATTTTCTTTGTCTGAATTTAATTGGTATTTTTCATTTAGGTAACAAGAGATCTTTGTTCGTAATTCATTAAGTCCCTGAACCAGTGAATAGCGAGTTTTATTCTCTTCCAGAGCTTTAATGGTGGCTTGAATAATTTCAGAGGGGGTTTGAAAGTCGGGTTCTCCGACATTTAGACCAATAATATCTACTCCAAGAGCTTTCAATTCTGCAATTTTTGCAGAAAGTGAAATACTCTTAGAGGGTTCAATTTTATTTACGCGTTTAGAATTTTTCATTTAATTATTATACACGGGAATTATTTTTTTGTATCAATCTCATTCACAATATCACCCTGTATTCTCACTGATTCAGTATGAATCGTGTGATAAATATCTCTAATGAACTTTTCTGTCAGACCTAAGTTTACACCGCGTTCGACTCTCATTTTCATCAGTTCATCCATTCTATGGATTTGAAGAGGCATGATATTATTTTCTTTCTTAGCTAGACCAATTTTCTTAATTATCTCTGTCCGCTCTTTTAAGGCCTCAAGAATATCAAGGTCTGCTCTATCCACTAAATTTCTCAAATGTTCTAGTTCTTGCTCAAAAGATCTATCAACAGCGTATTCTGTTCTTAGAGAGAGCGAGCTAATAATTTTAGAGAGAGCTTCTGGGGTAACCTGTTGTGCTGCGTCTGAAAGTGCGACATCTGGGTTAATATGAGTTTCAACCATTAAACCATCCATGTCTACATCCATGGCCTTTTGACAAATCTGAGCAATGAGATCTCTTCTACCAGCTATATGACTTGGGTCACAAATCATAGGTAGATCTGGAAATCTTCTCTTTAGTTCTATGGGGATATTCCACTTTGGAAGGTTTCTATACTTTGATTTATCACCTGTAGAGAAACCTCTGTGGATAGCTGCGAGTTTAGTAATTCCTGCTCCAGCAAACCTTTCAATTGCACCAAGCCAAAGAGGAAGGTCCTGATTAACTGGATTTTTTACCATAACTGGAATATTAACACCTTTAAGGGCATCCGCAATTTCTTGTACGGCAAATGGGCTCACCGTAGTTCTTGCTCCAATCCAGAGAATATCAACATTGTGTTTTAGTGCTAATTCAACGTGCTGAGCATTGGCAACTTCAGTAGTCGTCAATAGACCTGTCTCGGCCTTTACATCTTCCAGCCACTTTAAACCTTCTGCACCCACTCCTTCAAAACAATTTGGACGAGTTCTTGGTTTCCATATACCTGCTCTGAAAATTCTGACATCAGGAATTTTGGCTATTTCTCTAGCAGTGGCCAACATCTGTTCAGGGCTTTCAGCACTACAGGGGCCTGCTATAACGAGAGGGTGGTTTAAATTAGGAATCCATTTATTGAGTGGTATAAAGTCCATCTCATTCTCCAAGAGTAGAATTGTTTTTAACTATTTAAGAGCAAGTCTCATGCCATTTATAAAATATTTTCAAGGTCTAACTATAGGAAATTTCGAAAAAGAATCAAGTTGAAAATGCCTAAAACCCTGTTTTGTCTAGTTTATTGACGTCATTAGTGACGTATAAAACAAATATAAAGTAAATCTCTATAAAAATAAAATTAATAAAATTGATACTTCTTATAAAATAAATTTATAACAATACTCTTTGTTGTTGTCTTTAGCTCTTTGGTATCCAGCACGTTTGCGGCATTTGGTTATTTTTCACATAGTTTTTGTATAACCAATGTCTGCGACCATGAATACTATCGAGACCTAAGTGAAGAAAAGTTTCTCCTAAACCTATTGAAATATTTAATAAAGGAGCTTTGTCACTAATGTCTGTAAAATAATTTTCTTTCCACATTTGATCACAAATATAGCGTTCAACTTTAAATCTGTTTTCTTGTCCACCAAGAGATATATCTACGGCCTTTGCAGAGATATGATCACTCTTTGCTTTTCCTTTTACCAATTTGTTGTAACATTTATTTCTATAGTGACTGGTAAGATTGGTTTTAACACCTGTTTCATTTTCGATTTTCTTCATTAATAGACCAAATGTTAATGTTCTGTACCAACACGATCTTGGGGGAACGAGATTCTTTACATTACACTTACTCATTTTAGACTTTGTTCCGGCGTTGGCAAAATCATTTGCATCATTGCCTTCTAATCCAGAGTCATTCAAGAAATTTTGCAATCCAATGAGTCCTTCTTGGTAATCAGTTAAGTCTAAAAGCTGTCCTCCAAGAGATTCAATCTTTTCTCTAAATATCAAAATATCTCTTTGAATATTATTTGAATCACAAGAGTCATCAGAAAAACTAATCCCTTTTAAAGAAGAGGTCATAACTCTTTGATCTAAGTTCTTATCGACACTGGTAGACACAACAGAAGGTTTCTCATCATGAATGATATAGCTCTGATCAGGGTCTTTTTTTTGACCACAACTCAAAGTCATTAGTGAAATAAGGATAAGCAATAAGTATCTTTTCATATAATCATCATGATAGGGTAAGCTGCTGTAAATTGAGTTTTCATTGTAAGAAATTCATAGGGAGTTAGAAAACTAACACCCACTAACTAGCTGAAAATATGGAAAATGTCTCTGGCTTTATTTTATCTTCTCACTACTATGACACTCGCGATGGCATAGAGTTGCATTATTACGTTGCTACAAACAATGGTGTAGCGAAAGTCGTTATCACTAACTTTCTTCCCGTCTTCTTTGTAGAAAGAAAGCATGAAGGGATAGAAGTTGCTAATCTACACGAAAGAAAATCCGTAAATCTTTTAAACTTTTCTAAAAATGAAGTGGATGCACTCTATTTTAAAAAACAAGCTGATTTATTTTCAGCAAAAGACTCTTTGAACAGTAAAGGGATCCGAACTTTTGAATCTGATGTTAGGCCCAATGAAAGATTTCTCATGGAGAGATTTATATATGGAGAAGTATTCATTTCTGGAACTTCTCTTAATCAAGGAAATTTAAAAATATTTGTCAATCCAACTTTATCGCGAGGACAATTTGATTTAAATCCCAAAGTTCTATCTTTTGATATTGAAACAAGTTTTGGTAATGATCTTTATTCAATTGGCGTTCATTACAAATCTAATGGACAGGAATTTAAAAAAGTATATATGGTGGCATCTGAATTCCGTGAAGTTCATAGTGAACTTAGTTATTATCCAGGTGAAAAAGAAGTACTCCTTGCCTTTAAAGAAGACCTCTTAAAAAAGGATCCCGATATTATTATTGGTTGGCATGTCATAGGATTTGATCTTTCTTTCTTAGAAAGAAAATATCAACAATACTCAATACCATTTCGACTAGGGAGAGATGGGGAAAAAGTTAGGATCACTGAAAGAAAGAGTGGAACTTATTTTTGTACCATTCCTGGACGGATAGTCTTAGATGGTCCTCCTACTTTACGTGGAGCCTTTTACCGATTTGAAAATTTTAAATTAGATACAGTGGCCAGTGAACTTCTTGGAACTAAGAAAGATATCAGTTCGACGGGAATGGAAAAGGTCAAAGAAATTGAGAGAAGATTTCATGACGATAAAGAAGGTCTTGCTAAGTATAATCTTCTTGATTGCACACTTGTAAGTGATATCTTTCAAAAAACTAATCTGATTGATCTCTGTATTACAAGATCCAAAATTTCAGGACTTGTTATTGATCGTTTAGGGGCTTCTACTGCTGCCTTTGATCATTTTCTTCTCCCTAAAATCCACCGCAAAGGTTTTGTCGCTCCCAATGTTCTCGATATTCAAAGAGATGCTCATGCAGCCGGTGGATATGTTATGGAGCCTAAGATGGGACTCTACGATAATGTGATTGTCCTAGATTTTAGAAGTTTATACCCTTCAATAATTAAAACATTTAAAATAGACCCGTACTCTAGAATCATGAGTGATATAGATCCCGTCAGTACTCCAACAGGTCATCAGTTTTCTAAAACTGAAAATATTCTACCTGAGTTTATTAATGAACTATTTGATAAAAGAATTATAGCAAAGGAAGAGGGACGTGAGCACCTTTCTATGGCCATTAAAATTTTAATGAATTCTTTTTACGGTGTAATGGGATCTCCTGGATGCAGGTTTTATCATGCTGATTTACCATCTGCTATTACTGGAACAGGTCAATGGATTCTCTTAGAGGCCATCGCTTATTTTGAAAGGCAAGGGTATGAAGTTCTTTACGGGGATACAGATTCTGTTTTTGTAAAATTAAAACAAGAAGATTCCTTTAAAATAAAAGAAAAAAGTAAGGAACTGGTTAATGGCGCCAACAGTTATTTCACTAAACTTATTAAACAAAAGTTCAATGTCGAATCCTATTTAGAAATTCAATTTGAAAAAGTTTTTAAAAAATTCTTCTTACCTATTGCTAGAGGTGGTGAAGGTGGCGCAAAGAAGAGATATGTAGGATCGATTCAAAAGGACTTAGAAGAAGAACTTTATTTTTCAGGAATGGAGTTTGTAAGATCTGACTGGACTAAACTTGCTAAGAAGTTTCAATATACTCTCTTTGAAAAACTTTTCTTAGAGCAATCTCTAGATGAATATATTAAGGAGTTTGTTGAATCCTTAAAAAATGGTGAATTCGATGATTTACTTATTTATAGAAAACGTCTGACTAAGAGTTTAGATGAGTACACTAAAACTATTCCACCGCATGTAAAAGCTGCAAAAATTCTGGTAGAAAAGTCAGGGCGCTCAGGTGATAAAAGTATTGAATATATAATGACGGCTTCGGGACCATTTCCAGTGGAACTAGAGTATTCGAATATCGATTATGATCACTATATAGAAAAGCAGATAAAACCATTGGCCGATGCAGTACTTTTTATTTTTGAGAAGACTTTTGATGATATAATCTGTGGAGATCAGTTATCTTTATTTTGAGGGCGTGTGAAATTTCAGTATAAATTGGCAACAATTGTCTTTACCATTTTTACTCTTGTAGTACTTTATGTTCGCTTTGAGACTGCTCTCTATTCTTGGTTCTGTGATAATGAGGATAATGGAGCAGCTTGTTTTGTCGCTTCCAACCTCTATATTGAAGGCTCAGATCAAGATACAGCCGATAGATATTTAAAGAAGAGCTGTAAGTTAAAATACTCTCTCGCCTGTGAGAAGTTAGATTTACCTAAGCAAATAATTCAACCTTAGATACTGTACCTTTTTAGGTCGTTATTTCAAGTTCCTAAAATCACTTACCCTTGTTTCAATTATAAAAAAACTTTACTAGTTTTAGAAAAACTACTCCCATTCTTTTAACTTTTGAGGCTATGATGCTTTATCGATATTATTGGGACCTTGGAATAGCTGCCTAAGTGCCCGATATTTATCTGTTTTTTAAGTTTACAAAGACTTACCATCCATTGACATTCTCCTGGTCTTTGTAAGTTTCCCTCCTAGTTTTTTAGCTGGAACTAGGAGGGTCTTTTCTTTTTTATCACAAAGAGATTTTTCTTAGTAGAATAGGTTCATGTTAAAAAAAATACTTAATCTCACTCAGAGTTCATTAAAATTGTTTCAAGAGAAGAGGGGAACAACACTTGCTTCATCTTCTACTTTTTACATTCTCTTAACTATTGTTCCTTTTTGTTTATTACTTATTAGAGTTGTAGGAATTCTTATTGGGGATATTAACTCTACTCAAACACAAATATTTGAATTGCTTTCAAGATTTTTTCCAGATGTTGCTCCTGAAATATTGTCCCAAATTCAAACTACAGTAAAAGGGCCCTTGTTTGCTGCAGGTCAATTTACGATATTAAACTTCTTTATTCTTCTAGTGACATCACTGTCTTTTTTCAATTCAATATGGAATGGATTATTTCTTATTACTGAAGATAAGAGCTACTTAAAGTTTAATAAACATCTAAAAGGAATTTTTGTTATTGGCGTGACAATAGTTCTTTTGAGTTTTTTCTTTTTTCTTCCTTCTGTGTACTTCTATATTGGAAAAGTTTTGACTAATAATGTCGTTATAAATTTTATAAGTGAATCTTTTCCAACTCTAAGCGGTTCTAGTAAATACTTCTCTCAGGTTAATTTTGGTTTCTTATACTTTATAAAATCAAACTTCTTCCATGCCGTAATTTTCTCAGTTTTCTTTGCCTTTCTTTATAGATGGTTTTTCTCTTGGAAAATATCTCTTAAGCAGTCGTTTGTTGGTTCCATTATTTTTAGTATTTTGATTATTTTAGGAAAAAACCTATTTTGGATTTACTTTATGTATGTTCGCGAATCTTTAATGAGAAATTATGGAGATTACTATACTTTAATTGTGGGAATTGTTTGGCTTTATATGACGATGAGTTTCTTTTACTTTGGAGCTTGTGTTTGTACAGTATTGCTTAAGAATGAAATTTTAACAAAGAGTGTAAGAGAATGAATTTTTCAATTTTCTTCCTTTCTGTATTTCTTTGCTTTAATACTTTTGCCAAAAAAGTCACAATAGCTACCTTGGAATGGCCCCCTTACATAAGTGAAAAAATTGAAGGCCATGGCAGTGTCGCTAGAATTGTGACCATGGCATTCAAATCTGTAGGTTATGAAGTTCAGTTTGAATTCCTACCTTGGGCGAGGGCCCTTTCATATGTTGAAAGAGGAAAGGTCGATGCTATTGTGCCTATTTATAAAACAATTGAGAGAGAAAAAAAATTACATTTTTCTTCTTCTTCTTTTCAGAGTAGTCCTCTTGTACTTTACAAAAGAAAGGATGCAAATGTTCAGATAGGAAAACAAATTGATTTATTAAACTATAAATTGGGTCTCGTTAACGGCTATAACAACACAGAATTCATAGATACAAATAAGAAAATTTCAAAATCCTATTCTAGGGATGATTTTATTAATTTAAAGAAGTTGTTGAGAAATAGGATTGATGTCATTTCTATAGATAGAGAAGTTGCACGGTATTTAATCTCAAAAAATAAAACTAAGTTTCAAGATCATCTTTCATTAATAAGTCCTGCTCTAGACATAAAGAAATTATTTCTTGGTATTTCAAAGAATACGAGTAAATCGAAGAAAACCTTTAATGATTTTAATACTGGACTAAAGAAAATTGAACATCTAATTCCTCAATTAATCAACGATTCTTTTTCGGAATTAGGAATGTAATAATTTTTTCTTTAATTCTCTAGGTATATAACAAGTTTGTCTAAGTTTATAAGAGTTGCGACTTGAGTATTTTGTAAAAAGAGATTATATTTTTTACTACAGGAGATTACCTTGGGAATTATACGATCACTAATTGAAATATATATTTTACTTCTCTTTGTAGATGTTATTTTAAGTTACCTACCTCAGTTTAAAAGAAACGTTTGGGTCATGAGAATTCATAAGGGAGCGAACTATACTTGTGCTCCCATTAGAAAGTACTTACCAAATGATCTACCATTTGATTTTTCTCCCTTAGTTGTGATTTTAGTTTTAACTATTCTCAAAGCTCTTTGGTAAGAAAGCTTGTCATTTTAACTAATATAGTCCACAATTTTTATAAGTTTACTTTTTTCATGGATAGAAAAAAGGGGTCGAATGGAATCGCCGAATATTGACATTGATTTTTTAGCAAAAGAAACTCTTGCTTTAAGTGAAGCCTTAAAGGGATCGCATGGCTTTGGCCAGACTTCACTTTTTGATGATAGCTTTACTTTCTCTAGAGTACACGAAAGTGTAGAAATTCCTCCAGTCGTTGAGGAGCAACTCCCTGATATTTCCCCATTTCCAATTTCAACAGGTTTAGTATTTAAAATTGATGCCGGCGTGAGTACTTTTTGCGTTCGAGGAATTGTTACTCACGATATTAATGAATCAATTAATGAAGTCATGGGTGGTAATGAAGCTCTAAGCCGAAAATTAAAAATACAGAGTCGCTCTGACCTTTCCAATGTTCATTATTTTGAAACAGATTCAATTGAACATGCAGAAATTATAGCAGAATACATTGTAAATAAGAGATTTCCTGTTCACGAGGAAATGGTTTGTAATTTATCTGACCCTGGTTTTAGTTGGTGGTTAGAAAGTAACGAACAAGGCCTCAAGGTTTTCTTTAAGGCCCAGTCAGTTGAAAGAGACGAAGAATACCTAAGATTGGGTCCAATAGGCGACAGGGGAATTGCAGCCCTTAAATTTGCAAAGTGCGAAGGGCTCCTAAGAAAAGTATTTTCAATAGCTGAGTATTCCAGTACAGAAAAGAGTTTTGAGATGTGCCCAGTTCGTAGCGGTGATTTAAACTACGAAATGTTCAGAGACATATTTGAAATTGGGCAGTTTAATTTTGATTTTAGCCAATTAGATTTAACTCTTGAAGACAGAAGGTTAGTTCTTTTTCTTAAGGAAATTGCTGCAGTTCGCGGTTTTTGGATTTCCGTAGAAGAAATTTTACAGAATAAGCCTTGAGTGAAATGGACCATTCCATTAGAATAATAATAACAGGATGTTGCCACAAATAATGAATTTGTGGATATTAAACTTTAAACAGGATGTTTAAATTTGGAATTTTCATTCGACTCCCAAACGAGGGGTCAGGCTGCGCCAGGTTCAGGAAGTAACTCGGCCAGTGATCGTCTTAAGAAGGCCATTGAGCGCAATCGCGCCAAACAGTCTAAAAGAGAACAGGTTCACGATCAAGCATCGATGGGACAGGGTTCAGAAGCCTCGCTTTTTTCAAGTAATACAGGACCGCGTCCAGCAGTAGCTAGACCGTCAGGTGGAGGGTTGGGTTCTCGTTTAAGGGCCAGTGATAGTGGAACAGTACCTAATAGACCTAAAAGACCTACGTCTAGATTGTCTAGAGGAGCAGAAGCTGAACAACCGCCAGCTGCCCCACCAACAAGAGATTCTCGCTCTTGGGGAAGTGGATTACTAAAAGGCAAAGCTGAGGAGTCCCTTCCAGCAACTACTCGAAAGTCTGTTGCAAAGGCCGATAATGTTGAGTTTGTAAAACCTATGCGAAAGGCCGTCACTAGGGCCCCTGCAAAAGTGGGTTACGCAACGGCTAAGAGGAAAGTTAATACTAAATCCAAGAAGGGCACAGACAAGAATTTTATTGATTACTTGGTTAAATTTGGCTGGGCATTTTGTAGTTTTCTACTTTTTAGACTTATATTTTCTGCAGGTGGTGTAATGGATTATTACTCATCTTTAAATCTATTAGATGAGAAGCATTACGAAAATCAAAGCATCATTGATGATAATAAGAAATTGGCTGTCGAGATTAAGAAAATTGGTAAAGATTCTATATTTCAAAAGAAGTTAGTTAGAGATAATTTAGGTTTTATTGCTAGGGATGAGTATCTCATTCTCTTTGCTAGGGAAAAAAGCCTTTCTTCAAATTAAGTTTATGACCTGGTTTAATTTTACGGGCCAGGTCTGAATCACTTCTCATTTCTAGAACATGTCTCGAAAAGTATACTTTAGTTCTATATATCGCAGGTGGCTCTGAAAATCCTGGATGGTGAGGAACATTTCTTTCTACATATTTAACTTCAAGCTTTGCGTCTAAAAAGAAGATATCTAAATCAAAATAAGTGTTGGGCATCCAGAATTTACGCATCCCGTCTTTTTTGTAATGAAAGAGCATGGCATGATTTTTTTTAAATGATTTTTTTTTAATGCCACTCAATCCCTGATTCTTATTCTTTTCACTAATCGCTAGGACTGTCTGAATCTCTTTTCCCTCAGAGGTAGAGAGTACGACATACTTCCTTCCTTTGAAGATTCCTGCTTCAGTGGCGCTACTTGCCCCACATGCCAAGAATAATGAAATTAGGATAACATTTTTGATGAGCATTGGTGTTTTATGCGTTATAAACTTAATCATAATTCAACTCTAAAAGATGCGAGGAGATTTTGCAAATGAGCGAATTAAAGGGATTACTTAGGACTCACAATTGTGGTGAGCTAAGAGAAGATCAAGTAGGACAAACAGTAACCCTATGTGGATGGGTGAATAAGTATAGAGACCTTGGAGCATTACACTTCATTGATTTAAGAGATAAGTACGGATTGACTCAATTAGGCTTTGAACAATTTGAAGGCGATCTCACTATTTTAAAAGACTGTGCACTTGAGTCGGTAATTAAGGCGACTGGAGTTGTTGCTCTAAGACCTGATGCTGCAAAAAATAAAAAGATGGATACAGGGCTTGTTGAGATTCAAGTAAAATCTTTAGAAATCCTTTCAAGAAATGATATTGATAATATTCCTTTTCTTCCTTTTGGCCAAGTAGAGGCAACTGAAGATTTAAGGCTTAAATATAGGTACTTAGATTTAAGAACTAAAAAGTTACAAGATATCCTTGCACTTAGATCAAGAACTACAAATACAGTTAGAGCTCTATTAACTGAAGAAAATTTCATAGAAGTGGAAACTCCAATTCTCTATAAATCTACACCTGAAGGGGCAAGAGATTATGTTGTACCTTCAAGGGTGCATGCAGGAAAGGTATACGCTCTTCCACAATCTCCGCAAACTTTGAAACAATTACTAATGATTGGTTCAACTGATAAGTATTTTCAAATTTGTCGTTGTTTTCGAGATGAGGACTTAAGGGCAGATAGACAACCTGAGTTTACTCAAATTGATATGGAAATTTCTTTTGCTACTCAAGAGTATGTTAAAAATGTAGTGGAAAAAATTCTGAAAAACCTTTTCAAACTCTCAAGTGACTTTGTCTTACCTATGATGACGTATGATGAAGCCTTGACTCGTTACGGTTCGGATAAACCAGATTTAAGATTTGCACTAGAGCATAAAACAGTAACTGATATATTCAAAGATTCTGATTTTTCTGTTTTCTCTTCAGTGGCTAAAGAGGGTGGCTTGATAAAGGCCATCTTTGTGCCAATGTCCAATGGAACCTTCTCAAGAAAAGATACTGATGCTTTAACTGACGTTGTTAAACCTCATGGTGGAAAAGGTGTGGCATTCTTTAAGGTGACTGAAGGTGCTAGATCCGGTGGAATTTCAAAATTTGTAACTGATGAAATCTACTCAGAACTATGTACTTTAGAAGAGAAGTCAGGAGATGGTACTTGGTTATTCTGTGCCTCTGCTGATCGTGATACAACTCATTCTTGTGCTGATGCACTTAGAAGACACCTTGGAAAGAAACTTAATCTTATTGAAGATGGATACAAGTTCCTATGGGTTTATGACTTTCCTCTTCTTGAGTGGAACGCTGATGACAAACGCTATATAGCCAGACATCATCCGTTTACAATGGTTAAGTCAGAGCAAAGAGATGCTTTTATGGCTGCAGACCCAAAGGATCCTGAAGCTCTTAAAGATATGCCTTCAGAAGCTTATGACGTGGTTTGCAATGGTTATGAACTTGGTGGTGGATCTATTAGAATTCATGAGCCGGGTGTACAAAAGAAAATGTTTGAAGTTCTTGGTATGAGTGAAGCAGAAGTTAAGCATCAATTTGGTTTCTTTGTTGAGGCCTTGAATTATGGTGTTCCTCCTCATGGTGGTTTAGCTTTTGGTCTAGATCGTATTATTATGATGCTTGCAAAAACTGAATCTATTAGAGACGTCATCGCGTTTCCAAAAACTTCTTCAGCAAGTGATATTATGGCCGAGGCTCCTTCTGCGCCAGGAGAGAGTCAGCTTAGAGAGCTTCACTTTAACTGGACAAAGTAAGAATAAAATATATCTTCAGAGCATCCCCCTTTTTAGGGGGATTTTTTTTGGCTTTAAAAAAGCTCGTTTTCTGATATTCTATTAGTCAAAGAGAAAAATATGGCCATAAGTTTAAACGACATTAACAACAAATCTAAAAAAGGCGTGAAGTCTATTTTGGATGTCATACTTGAGAGAAAAGAAGAAAAGCTCTCTGGTAAAGCTATAAAGAAGAAAGTTCTTAGGCCCTGGCAAAGAACGAGTGAAAGTCATGTGAATTTTGAAGAGCAATCTTCAAAAAAGAAAATTATGAATCCATTTGAAAAACGTCAAACTAAATTAAGTGAAGATGAGATCATGGCGATAAAAATTACCGAAAGAGCAAAAGAGTTATTTATAAATATTCAAGATTTTCTATAGAGTAGGGCTTCTTTTAAGAAGCCTTTTTTATATCAGGTTTATCACTTGAAATTTGTTCTGAGATAGGATCTTCCGGGAATAGGGAAGTGACTTTAGCTGAACCAATATCGTCTTCAAGAGATTCAATATATTTTTCTTCTTCAGTTCCCATGACAAATGAGTTTGAGAGCCAATCAGGAATACCTTTATGATCTTTTCTAAAAAAAGGAATAAGTAGTAGTGTGAATGCCGAAGGGATAGTTACAAAGTAACCAAGAGTTCTAAGTATTGATGCTTTTAGGGTTAAATGACTTTCATGAGTATGTGGACTTTGAACTTTCAAATGAAAGATTATCTTTCCAGGAGTTTTCCCTTCCGATAAGTAGTATGAAAGTAAGAAGTACCCTGTGAAAACTATGAGAAAATTTATAAAACTCACCTCTGTCATCTTGTTCGCGAGATTAGATCGAACCCCAACAGGCAATTGATGAAAGAAAGTCTTAACGAAGTTAACATATGTGAACATAATCGCTTTATTGATAATTCCAATTAAGAAAAGATCCATAGTAAAAGCGTAGGCACGATCCTTAATTAAGTTTCTAACCTTTGGTGCTTTTGTCGTTAAATGTACTACATTTATTTTTTCATTCCACATAAGTCTTATATCGGACTTAATGAAGAAAAAGTTTAAGAAGTGCTTAGTTTATTTAATAGGGTAATAAAGTGCTCGCAACTAGAATTGTCAGGCTTTTATCCGAGTAAAATTGTTTCTGCTACATACATTGAGGAACATAAGAATAGAGGAGACTTCCACCACTTATCTTTGAAATGATATGTTTCATTCGTCCTACAGGTACGGCGGGACAGCCAAGAGTTCGTCCTTGCACCACGGATTCATCTTTCACATAATCGGCTTCATGAATGACAACAGATCTCTTTCTAACGTCTTTTGAGCTTCTTGATAGTCCTGTTAGTCGAATAGAATTATGACCTTTCATAGATCCATAATCGAACTTCTTAGAGCGGTAAGTTTCATCTACCCTCATAAAGCCTGGTCGAGTCATTCCCCAGCGCCTATGTTTAACTAATCTCATAAAACGACTAAACTTTGAGTGTTTACATTTATTTAGAAATCCATCGTGATTTTTGTCTGCCACAGGAAAGCCTAAGCGGTTTCTTCCACTTCCATGGGCCACGTACTCCCTTTGGACCATTCCAGTTTCAAGATTTAATATATAAAGTCTTTTTTCTCTTGAACTTTGCGAGTAGTCGGCAAGACTTATATAAGTTTTATTTCTAAAGGAGTTTCTATTTTTGAAGTAAAAACTCAAGGCAGTTCGTAGTGGTGTTTCTGGAACATTAGATGCCACAAAGTGCTCAATCGTTTCTTCGTAAGTTTCAAAACCTATTCCATCGAAGGAGTAGATGTTTAAAGGCAGTAGGAAAATCAGGATTATATTCACGTAGTTTAAAATTCTCATGAATATAATTATATGATGTTTGAAAGAAGGATTTAGGAAATCGGAAAGAGTTTCCGATTTCCCTAAGAAATGACTACTGCAAGAAGTCTTTTAATTCATTTAACTTATTTAAGGCCTGAAGAGGTGTCATATTCATCACATCTAAGTTTGATAGATCTGATTCAAGTTTTTGAAGATTTTCAGGAATTTCCTTTTCTACAATTATTTCAGTTTCACCAAAGAAGCTCAATTGATCATTGCTGATTTTAGATGCAACGACTTTCTGTTCATCACCCTGTTCAAGAGTGTTAAGTAAATTAGTTGAGCGATCTAAAATAGATGCAGGAAGTCCTGCTAATTTGGCTACATAAATACCAAAACTTTGCGAGGCACCTTGTTCAATGAGTCTGTAGAGAAATTGTACGTCACCATTCTTATTGAGAGTTTCAACAGTAAGGTTTTTAGCACCCTCAAGATTATCGACGACTTCTATGAGTTCATGATAATGAGTGGCAAAGAGTGTGAGCGCTTTAGTTTTAGTGACAAAATGTTCAACTAGAGACCAAGCAATACTTAGTCCGTCATAGGTAGAAGTTCCTCTTCCTACTTCATCAAGAATGATAAGAGATTTCTCTGTCGCGTGACGAAGAATTTCTGCTGTCTCTGCCATTTCTACCATAAATGTTGATTGACCTTTTAAGATGTCATCACTGGCTCCTAAACGGCTAAATAAATAGTCACAGAGACTAATTTCAGCAAGCTCAGCAGGAACAAAAGAACCTACTTGGGCCAAAATTTGAATAATGGCCACTTCTCTCATCACTGTTGTCTTACCGGCCATGTTGGGACCAGTGATAAGACCAAAGAAGCAGTCTTCATCGAGATTCAAGTCGTGAGCAACAAATTGATCTTTAATGATTGATTTAATTAATGGATGCCATGCCCCTTCTAATTTACTTCGTTTAACCTTGTTTGAAATTAAAGGTTTAGTGAAATCTTCTTGATGGGCAATCCAAGCAAAACTTTGAAAGACATCGAGCATTCCTATTGATTTTGCTAAAGTTAAAATACTTTGATTATTTGTGGCGACTAATGTCGTAAGAGATTTAAAAATTTCTCTTTCCAGCCTTTCAAGTTTTTCTTTCGCTGAAAAAATCTCTTTTTCAAAAGCTGTCAATTCCTCAGTTGTATATCGCTCAGCGTTTACAAGAGTTTGTCTTCTTTTGAAATGTTCAGGAACTTTATCAGAATGAGATTTTGAAATTTCAATAAAGTAACCAGCAACATTATTTGATTTTACACGAAGTTTTGGGATTCCCGTTTCTTCTCGGTATCTCGCTTCTAATTCTAATAACTCATTTGCAACATTAGTACTCAGCTTGGCTAGGCGATCTCTTTCCTTATCACTACCAGCTTTGATTAAGTTGCCTTTATCAAGAGAAGCTCCAATCTCATCATTTATTGTCTTTTCAATTTTCGTGGCAATTGATTTTAATGATGTGAGTTCTGTCTTTTTAAGACTCGTGAGTACCTTGGCTTTTTCGTGAGAAAAGACAACTTGTAGTTGATCGTAAACTCTTATGGCCCTGGCAAGATTAATTAAATCACCTGGTGTTGTCTTATTAGTTGAGACCTTTGCCATAATCCTTTCTAAATCTCTAACTTCAGAAAGTGTTTCTCTGACTAGTGAGTGAGTATCACTTTCCTCTAGAAAGTATGTAATGAAATCTTGGCGTAGAGTAATTTCTTTCAAATCATTTAAAGGATTTGAAAAAACTTGTTTTAAGTTTCTTGAACCCATAGCAGTTTTTGTCTTATCTAAAAAACCGAGTAGGGAATCACCATAAGACTCTCTTGATTTAGGTAAAATTTCTAGACCTATAAGTGTAGGAGCAGTCACTTTCATATGACCTTTTTCACTAATCATTTTAAAGGGTCTAATATGGCAAAAATCTTCAGTATTTTGGGTAGAACAAATATAATAAGAGAGGGCCCCAATAGGAGAAAGTATCTCACTAGTTGCAGAGATGACTTTATCTCTCTTATAAGCAGGTATTATTTTTTCAATATAAATGTCAGTATATTTTTCAGTAAAAAATTCTTCAGATAGGTGAGTCTTTAATACACCTAAAGCTTCAAGTAATGTATCCAGGTCTTTTAATTCATCCCATTGACCCATTTTGCAAATAAACTCTTTGGGAGAAATCATTCTTAGCTTATCGAGAAACTCTTCGGAACTTGAAATTTTATGACCACTAAATTCTCCAGTCGTAAAATCAATGGCCACGAGATAGAAATTACCATCAATTTGAATAGCGGAAGCTATATACTTATGTTCTGTTGAATCAACTTTTTCTAAATCATAAGGAAGTGCAGGTGAGACGACTTGTGTGACCGCCCTTTTTACAATTCCCTTAGCTTCCTTTGGGTCTTCTATTTGTTCACAAATGGCGATTTTTAACCCAAACCCACTTAAGCGATCAACATAGGCTGCCGCTGCATGGTGAGGCATTCCGGCCATCGGAATGGGGATATCTCCAAGCTTGCCTCTATGTGTAAGGGTAATGTTGAGTAATTTTGAAACAACCTTAGCGTCATCAAAAAAGACTTCATAGAAGTCACCCATCCTAAAAAAGACAATGTGTTCAGAGTAATTTTTTTTAACTTGGTAGAATTGCTCCATCATAGGAGTAAGTTTTACGCCATTATCTATAATGGTATTTAAGGTCTCTAGTGTTTGTGAGGACAAAATAAAAATCCTTGATTATATAGTGTGGTTATAGGGGAAACAATATCATAGGGGCAATTTATCCGTAAAATAAAAAGCTTAAACTCTGTGATATATGAGTGGGCGAAGATATTTTTAAGTTATTGAAACTTTAGGGAAAAAAGGGGATTATAAAACTTTGGCACCCATTATATTGCGATAGTGGTATAATTCTTGCTGAATGGTGGTGACGCGGAGCATGATCTAGGTGAATAAATTTAAAAAATCGGTCATAGTATATTCTTTCTTTTTAGCGTTAGCGGCAGTGACCGTTTGGGGTGAGTCCGTTTCCTGGAAGAGGTCCCGCGCACTTCGAAATGATGCTGAAAAACGCATGCAAATTTACGATCAAGAAAGTTATTTTCAAGGTGTGTCTTTTTATAAAGTTAGAAATCAAAAGAAGATACTACATTTAGACTCCACTGAGCTAACAGTTAACTCCTTCACCGGTAAATCACTCTTTGTTGAACCTAGGGGAGTGGCCTACACTGAAAGTGCACAGGCCATTCAGTATCAGGCTAAGAAAGGTTTTCTTATTCAAAAAGAGAATAAGGTCATCTTTGAAAATCAGGTTAAATTTAATTTAGATAAGTCTCTTTTAAAGGCCGATAAAGTTACTTACTTCATGAATAAAGAAGAAATAGTATCTCTGGGAAATGTCTACACTCTTAGTAGATCTGAAGACAAACTGTCTCCTGAGAAGATCGAAGTTTGGTCTAAAAAAGCCTATTCATGGCCGTCTCTTAATAAGTCCACCTACATAGGAAAAGTAAGAGGAATTATTAAACGTAAAAAGGTCTATGAGGAGAGTGTTAAATTTCGTTCTGAAAAAGTAGAAATTGATTTAAATACTCTCAAGATTGATCTAATTGAAAATGTTCAATTGATAAAACAACTACTTACAGCAAATTCTCACCGAGGTGAAATATTCCTTGAAAACTATAATAAAAAGCTCAAGTATTTCGTTCTTTATGACGATGTGAAGGTTGTAGAGAAAGTAGAACTTGAGAAGGATGGTCGTGTTTCCTCCTTCGAAAGGCGTGCTTTTGGTGAAAAACTTGAGGGTTTAATGAGTGAGAATAAAATTATTCTCACTGGTTACCCGAAGGTTTTTCAGCTTAAGGATGTGATTACCGGAAATAAGATTGTGTTACGTGAGAATAATGAGATTATAGAAGTTGATGATGCGAACACTAGTTTTATTTTAAGGTAATTTATGAAAGAAAAAAGTTTCTTAGAAGCAAGAAACCTAAGGAAGACGTACTCAGGCAGAACCGTTGTAAAAGACGTAAGCTTAAGAGTTGAACAAGGTGAAGTCGTGGGCCTTTTAGGACCTAACGGAGCAGGAAAAACCACTTCCTTTTATATGATAGTGGGATTAGTTAAAGCAGATCAGGGCGATATTGAAATGTCCGGAGTTGATTTAACTGAGTTTCCGATTCATATCCGCGCTTTAAAAGGTGTAGGATATTTACCGCAGGAAGCTTCAGTATTTAGAGATTTAACAGTGGAAGAAAATATTTACGCTGTTCTAGAAAATAGAAAGTTACCAAGAGTTAAAAGAAAAAACCTTCTTGAGTCCCTGTTAGATGATTTTGGATTGGGACACATTAGAAAATCCTTAGGATCAGCATTATCCGGGGGAGAGAGAAGAAGGGTAGAAATTGCAAGAGCACTTGCTTTAGAGCCAAGATTTATTTTACTAGATGAACCCTTTGCAGGTGTTGATCCATTGGCCGTAAAAGATATTCAAAGTGTGATTATAAATTTGAAGAATAGAAATATTGGAGTTTTGATTACGGATCATAATGTTAGAGAAACTTTAGGAATCGTAGATAGAGCTTATATAATGAATAGTGGTGAACTACTAGTTAGTGGAACACCTGATGAAATTGTAAATAATGAAAGAGCACGGAAGTTCTATTTGGGTGAAGAATTTAAAATGTAAATTCTTTCCCATTTTTTTAAAATACTAAAAAGGTGGAACTATGGCCGTTAAGCTGTCACAAAGTTTAAAACAATCTCAAAATTTGATGATGACGCCGCAATTACAGCAGGCGATCAAACTTCTCACTTTAACCCACCTCGAAATGACGAGTGTCATTGCTGAAGAAATGGTTGAGAATCCAATGTTAGAAGAGTATGGCAATGGTAATGAAGTGCCAGATGCAAAATCTGAAGCAGATTATAAAGTTGAGAAATTAGAGAGTCAAGGTGCCGAAGCTAAGAGTGAAAACTTTGATGAAGCACCTATTGTTAAACAAGATAACGATGACTTTGATTGGCAAAAATATGTAGAAACATATAATAATTCTTCATCTACCCCTTCAATGGTGGGACCTGCCTCAAATGATGATACTCCAAATTATGAGAATATTATTTCAAAAGGGGAGTCCCTCGCTGACCACCTTGAGTGGCAAATGCGAATGGAAGAACTCACTGAAGCCGAAATGAAATTGGCACTTGAAATTATTCACAATATTAATGACGATGGTTATTTAAGTCTCTCATATGAAGAAGTCATATCTAATACTGAACTAGAAAGGGACCATGCCTTTGATGTTCTTGAGATGATTCAACGTTTTGATCCTGTGGGTTGTGGAGCAGCAAATTTAACTGACTGTCTATTAGCTCAGGCGAGAATTGCTGAAGAAAGATCACCTCTACTTGAAAAAATTATCAGTAATCACTTAGAAGATTTACATAGGAAAGATTATTCAAAAATTTGTAAAGCAACAGGAGCCTCTGAAGAAATTATCATGGAGACTTCTAAACTTCTGCACCAGTTCCATCCAAAGCCAGGACGTTTAGTTTCTGGACAGGAAACACATTATATCACTCCTGATATCTATGTTGTTTTTGTTGGAGGAGAGTTTGTTGTTCAAGTAAATGACGACGGTATCCCTCGTCTTAGAATTTCTAAACTGTATCAGCAACTGCTTGCAAGTAATACTGGTGAAAAGAATGAAGCTAGTGAATATGTATTAGAGAAATTGAAGTCAGCAAAGTGGTTATTAAAATCTATTCAGACTAGACAGCAAACTATTTATAAAGTTTCAAAGGCCATTGTTAGACAACAACAAGAATTCTTTAAAAAAGGGCCCAAATATTTAAAGCCAATGGTTTTAAAAGACGTGGCAAATGAAATAGGCATGCACGAATCAACTGTATCTAGGGTGACAACTAGTAAGTATATGCACACTCCAATTGGATTATTTGAACTTAAATATTTCTTCAATACAGGTATTGGGGGAAAGAATGGTGGTGTGGATATTTCAAGTGAAGTTCTTAAATTAAAAATTAAGGAACTAGTTGAGAACGAAAGTCCTAAAAAACCTCTTTCAGATCAGAAAATTGCCGACCTTTTAAGTCGTGAAGACGTTAAGGTAGCTAGAAGAACGGTCGCTAAGTATCGAGAGATTCTAGGAATCGATTCTTCTTCAAAAAGAAAGGTAAAATCTTAAGTGAATCGTACGATAAGACTCTATGTTCGTAATTAGAGCATGGAAAATTAAAACTACAGGAGTAGGACGTTTATGAAAGTGACTATTACATTTCTTCATTTAGAGCACACTCAAGCACTTGATGAAAGAATTCATGAAAAGTCGGCTAAACTTGAAAAGTTTATCGACGGTAATATTAACGTAAAATGGAGCTGCTATGTTAAAGAGGGAAACCACTATGCTGAAGTAGATCTAAATGGACCTACCTTTCATTATCACGCGACAGGATCTACTGATAGTCTTTATAAGACGATTGATGTTGTTGTAGATAAGCTTGAAAAACAACTTTCTAAAAAGAAAGGTAAGTGGAAGAACGGTAGACAAAAAATGGCAACGAATCAACTGGAAATTAATGAGCCAGAGATTGCTTGGGCCGATTACGACGAAGATTATGTAGCTTAAAAATATAGGCCCTCAATTGAGGGCCTTTATTTTGTCTAAACTTGGCACAAATCCTGAATTAACTAAGTCAAAGATGAATAGAATCATCATAGTATTAATGACTTAGGAGTTCTTTAAGTGTCTAAAGTTTTGTCAAATCTTCGTGTATTGGTCACTTTATTCTTTGTGGTCTCCTGTGGAGTAGGAAAGAATTCATCTTTAAATCATGAAGCTCAACTGAGCTACTTTAAGGCCTCTGAAGCGACTGGAACCTGTGGTGGTGAAAAGGCTATCTCTCTAGATAAGAGTGCTAGTGAATTAATCGAAACTATTAAAAATCAAAGCACACTTCAAGGACTTCAATATTTAATTCAAACGAATTCAATGCTCGAAAGACATGGTAATTTCCTAACTCCGATTATCTTAGGAAGTCATGAAATTGAAAGTTCAATTGATGAACTTAGAAGTCTCTACGAACGAGAAGCTGAGAGATCTTTTGTGGGAACGAACTGGTTAACTCTATTAGAAAAAGCAGACTTCTTAGATATGAGTATTAAAAGATGGACTTTTCATCAGTGTCATTTAACTAACCTTGTTGATAGTGACTCTCAAGAGTTGAGCGATTACTTAGAAATTGAAAGTCTCTACTGTACTGAAGGGTGTGTGGAAAGTGATTTTAGAAGGGCTAAATTAAACGATAAAGAACTTAGAAAGAAATTTATTAGCATGTGCTCACTGGTTGAAAGAAGGAATTCTTGTGCTGTGAAATTTGATATCGCTACTTTAAATAAATTAAAAACTCCCTACATACAAGAAAAATTAAGTCACGTAAAAAACTACTTTGAAAAGGCAATCTATGGCATCAAGAATCCTGCTTTTGATTTTAGTTGTAAGAAAAATACATCTTCTCAGTATGAATTAACTATTCCCATTAAAGCTGGCCCCGGTAAATTTGAACTTGAAAATGCGATAAGAAAATTCTGGGAGAGTGATAAGTTAGTAGTGAAATTTTCAGATAGTGAGCAAGGCGTGAGACTTCAATATTCAAGTGAAGTTGTTTCTAGGGTTGAAAGTACTAATCCTCATATTATTCTTTTGAATGGTAAATTAAGTGGTGATTTTAGAGTCAAGACCATTGCTCACGAGTTTGGTCATGTCTTAGGGTTTAGAGATTGTTACATTGAATACTATGATACTTCTAAGGAAGAAATAATTTACTATGAGTTAGAGAGATCTCAGGGAAATTTAATGTGTTCTCTAAGTTATGGAACCAATATCCCAAAGAAATACAGTGAGATATTGATTCAAAGATTTTGTAATTAATCTATTTATTTAATGCACCAATAAACTTAGCAACAGTAGCTCTCGCTGCAACAAAGTGTTTATGCTCTAAAAGTAGACCTGTTGCAATAACTCTAATTTCTTCACTTTCTTTTGCTTCAACATGGTCATCAGCAGCTGAAACTTGAAAGAGAGTTTCTAGAATATGCATCTTCTTAGTGTTATCCAAAAAATCATTCAAAGTAGTACAGTATTTTCTAGCATCAAGCCCGGCTAGTTCTTTAACTTCGAGAACGGCTATTTCAGCAATAAACTTTGCTTGATCCTCTGGTAGCTCCATCCACTTCTCTAAAGCCTTTTCAATGGCCTCTTGCTCTTTCTCACAGACATTAAAGTCAACGTAGGCGACACGGGCACAGAGGGCCGCAAGGCTCGCTAGGAGGATTCTTTTCTCTTCATCCATGGTAGGAAAGTGCTCAATTATACTCTGCTGTAGGTTTGTAAGTCGCTTTGACTCTTGTTTTGTGTTGAAAATATCCCAAAAACTCATATTTAAGGCCCTTTTTATTAAAATTATATCAATTCTCCTTTTGTTTAGTTGAAAAGGGAATTTATAAAAAGGATAATAATAATAAGTACTAAAGGCAAATGAGGAAAGAGATGTCTAAAGAATATATTTATAACACCCTTGACGCTAAAAATATTATTCCCATCTTTGGTGAGGAAGAGGACGAGCATAATGAAGGTGGCGTAGCGACGGTTAAGAAAATTAAAGTAAAAAAACCTAAAAAGTATAAAGTCCTTATCCATAATGATGATTACACAACAATGGAATTTGTAGTTTATATTTTGCAGAAGTTTTTTAATAAATCTATGGCAGAGTCCCAGGCCATAATGCTGAAGGTACATAACGAAGGAACTGGAGTTTGCGGAGTTTATAGTTATGAGGTCGCTGAATCAAAATCGACCAAAGTGGCTCAAGAAGCTAAAGAAAGCGGACACCCCCTCAGATGCACTATTGAATCTGAGACTTAAAAGGTAAGAATTATGTCAATTAAGTTAGAAATTATCATTAATCAGGCCATACGGTTAGCCAATGAGCTAAACCATGAATACTTAACTCTGGAAAGCGTCTTTCTTGCGATGCTTGATGATGACCATGTATTAGAAGTTTTACATGAATGCGGGGTTAATGTTGAGGAAGTGAAAGAAGAACTCGACAACTACTTAAATGACAGCTCAAATTTTAGTATCCTGACTGATGAGCAAATGACTGACCTTGGTGAAAAGCAATTTATTGATGAAGAGCTGAGAAAACTTGCTCTTGAGAATGGAATCCGCTATCAACCTGAGATTTCAATGGGGCTTCAAAGAGTTATTCAAAGGGCGGCAATTCACGTTCAATCCTCTGGAAAAAGACATATTCGAGGAATTAATATTCTCGTTTCAATGTTTGGAGAAAAAGAAAGTTTTGCATTGTACACAATTGCAAAACAAGGTGTAGAGCGCTTTGATGTTGTTAAATTCATTGCTCATGGAGCTGATGAGTCACTGACAAATGAAGAACCCTTTGATGAAGAACTTCACTCTGGTGATGAACTTAATCCAACCAAGTTAAAGAAAGAGAAGCGTGAAACTTCAGCGTTAGAAGAATTTTGCGTAAATCTAAATAATCTTGCTAAGAAAAATAAAATTGACCCTTTGATAGGTCGAGAAGATGAACTTGACCGAGTCGTTGAAATACTTTGCAGAAGGCGAAAGAATAATCCACTCCTTGTGGGTGAAGCGGGAGTTGGTAAAACAGCTATTGCTGAAGGTCTTGCAAGAAATATAGAAGAAGGTAATATTCCTGAAGTTTTAGAGAATACTATAATTTATAGTCTTGATATGGCCGCCTTATTGGCCGGGGCAAAATTCCGTGGTGATTTTGAGCAACGATTAAAAAATGTCTTAAAAGAACTTGCTAAAATTCATGAAAAGGGCGAAAAGTCGATTCTCTTTATAGATGAGATTCACACCGTAATGGGGGCTGGCGCAACTAATGGTGGAAGTATGGATGCCTCTAATCTTTTAAAACCTGCTCTCTCGTCTGGAAATATTCGTTGCGTTGGAAGTACAACACATGATGAATTTAGAAAATTTATTGAAAAAGATCATGCCTTTAGTAGAAGATTTCAAAAAATTGATATTGATGAACCAAGTTTGGATGATACTTACAAAATATTGAAAGGTTTAAAATCTAAATTTGAAGAACATCATAATGTTAAATATTCAAATACTGTACTAAGAAGTGCAGTAGATCTCTCTGCAAAGTTTTTAAGTGATAGGAAAAATCCAGATAAGTCGATTGATGTTATCGATGAAGCTGGAGCAGCGGTACATCTTCTTCCAAAAAATAAAAGAAAGATGAATATCACCAAGAAAGATATTGAAATAATTATAGCCAAACTGGCAAAAATACCCAAATTAACTGTTACTGGAAATGATAGAGATCAATTAAAAAATCTTAAATCAAATCTTGAAATGGTTATTTTCGGACAGAATGAAGCAGTCGATAAGGTCACTGATGCAATCATTCTTTCTCGCTCAGGCTTAGGCCATGATAACCGTCCTATGGCCAATTTTCTCTTTGCTGGTCCAACAGGAGTAGGGAAGACGGAATTAGCAAGACAACTTGCTCAGAACTTAGGATCACATCTTGAAAGATTTGATATGTCTGAATATATGGAAAAGCACTCTGTCGCAAAACTGATTGGAGCGCCTCCTGGTTATGTGGGATATGATAATGGAGGAATTTTAACTGATGCTGTTAAGAAAAATCCACATTGTATTTTACTCTTAGATGAAATAGAAAAGGCTCATCCTGATATTTACAATATTCTGCTACAGGTTATGGACCATGGTGTTTTAACTGATTCTCAGGGAAGGTCTACTGACTTTAGAAATACTGTCATTATTATGACGACAAATGCCGGCGCAAAACAAATGGAAGCAGGTTCAATTGGCTTAGGAAAAGCTAGCGAAGATGGAAATACTTCTAAGAGAGATCATACTTTAAAGAACTTCTTTAGCCCTGAATTTAGAAATAGATTAGATGCTATTATTCACTTCAATAAACTCGGAAATGAATTCATAGTAAAAATTGTGGATAAGTTTATTTTAGATTTAGAAAATAGACTTGCCGCTAAGAATGTTGAGCTTGTTGTAACAGAAAAAGCTCGTCTTTGGCTTGCTAAAACTGGTTATGATCCAAAAATGGGAGCACGACCAATTTCTAGAATTATTGATCAACAAATTAAAAAAATACTTTCCAATGAAGTTCTTTTTGGGTCCTTAGAAAAAGGCGGAAAAGTAATAGTTGATTTAGAAAGTAACAAGAATCTTGTCTTTAACTACTCTTAAAAATCAAAAAAAGGATAAACTATTAGGCACTTTTTAATAAAAGTGCCAATAATAGTTGTCCTTTTTTACGTTTTAGGGGCACTTTTTTCGTAATTAATGCAAAGAGAGTAAAAAAAACTGCATTTTTTTTTACTTCTTTTTTCTCTTAATTTTTCTTCATATTCATAAGTGAATTCTAAAAATTCCTTAAAAATGTAAAAAAATAAAACTTGTAACGGGCGTGACCATCGGTGTTTCAAGCAATGAACATTTTTTTAGTAAAGTAATCATAAACTTTAGCCGAAATCATTATATAAAGTTATAAAAAAAGTTTTTCGCGGATTCGCTGTAAAACGTAATTTTTTTATTTGCGTTAAAATAAAATTATGTTTATTCTGAATCTATAAGTGTTAAAAATCCAGGAGGATGTCAATGGCAGTAAAAAAGAAAGCAACTAAGAAAGTAGCTAAAAAAGCCACTAAAAAAGTTGCAAAGAAAGCAACTAAGAAAGTAGCTAAGAAAAAAGTTGCAAAGAAAAAAGTAGCTAAGAAAGCAACTAAGAAGAAAGTTGCAAAGAAAAAAGTAGCTAAGAAAGCAACTAAGAAGAAAGTTGCAAAGAAAAAAGTAGCTAAGAAAGCAACTAAGAAGAAAGCAGCTAAGAAAAAAGTAGCTAAGAAAGCAACTAAGAAGAAAGTAGCTAAAAAAGCGACTAAAAAAGTAGCTAAGAAAGCAACTAAGAAAAAAGTAGCTAAAAAAGCGACTAAAAAAGTAGCTAAGAAGAAAGTTGCTAAGAAAGCAACTAAGAAAGCACCAGCTAAAAAGAAGTAATTGTTATAAAATCAAATACTTAGAAGCTTCTCCTCGGAGAAGCTTTTTTTTTGCCTCTAACGAAACCTCCATACTAACAACAGCCTATTTCAACAGAAGCCCTATACGTAAATATAATAAAATCAGCAAGTTACCTTCTGTAAAGATAACAAACCTTCATTTCAATGTTTACTTTTATAAATGAAATTGGTAACTTGCGCCAACTTTCAGACTAAATCGACAGGCTAAATAACTGTAGGGATTTTGAATGAACAGGCAATTTCTAGAGTTCGCACTTCTTGCGAATTTATAGTGGTCTATTCTAAAAATCCCATTTGATTCGGAGATTACTTATGGACACTACTCCAAGCGGATTAGGATTAAGAGATGCAGATGGACCAACAGAAGAATGGTTCACTGATCAAACTACAGGACAAAGATTTGTAAAAATGGGCGATATTGTTTTTCCTCCTAGAAAAGTATGGATGAAAACTTACGGATGCCAGATGAACTATCATGATACCGATAGAATCATCGATCATTTGAAAAGTCTTAATTTTACCCAGGCTCTGGAAGTTGAGGATGCTGATTTAGTATTATTTAATACTTGTGCTGTAAGAGATTTGGCCAATAACAAATTCTATTCACATCTTGGAAACATGAAACACCAAAAAGCTTTGAAAAAAGATAAATTGGTCGTTGGTGTTGGTGGATGTGTTGCTCAAACTGAAGGAAAAGAGTTGATTAAGAAATATCGACACTTGGACTTTGCGTTTGGACCGGACACTATTGATTCTATAAATGATATGGTTTACCGAACTTATGCTGGAGATTCAAAATTCTTCATCAATAATTGGGATCGCTCAGAAAATTTTTCAATTCAAACAAAAATTTCTCATGGAACACCACAGGCCTTCGTAAATATTATTAAGGGCTGCAATAAATACTGTACCTATTGTATTGTTCCGTACACGCGAGGAAAAGAAAGATCTAGAAAGTTGGATGAAGTCGTAGAAGACATCAGACGACTTGTAAAATATCAAGGAATTCAAGAAGTGACTCTCTTGGGTCAAAATGTGAATTCTTACGGTAAAGAAAATGGTGAATCTCTTGCTCAGTTAATTCTCGAGCTAGAAAAGTTAGATGGTCTAGAACTTATTAGATACACGACTAGTCATCCTTACGATATTTCTGATGACTTAATTAAAGTTCATGGAATTTCTAAGAAACTTTCAAAACATCTTCATCTACCTGTTCAGTCAGGATCAAATACTGTTTTAAAAAGAATGAATAGAGAGTATACGATTGAGCACTACCTTGATCGCATTGCAAAACTTAAAGAAGCACAACCTGAAATTATTATTTCAACCGATATCATTGCTGGATTTCTTAATGAGACGGATGAGGAGCATCAGGACACGCTAAAGCTTTTGGATACTGCGAAGTTTGATTTTATTTATTCTTATGCTTATTCAAAAAGAAATAAAACTCGAGCAGCTAGAAGTGAAGATCACCTTACTAAAGAAATTCGAAGTGCAAGACTTAGAGAAATTCAGCTGCATCAGTTAGACTTACAAGCCGTAACCAGAGAAAAATTGGTTGGGAAGACATTTCGAATTCTAGTTGAAGGTAAAAATACTTTTAAGGACGAAACGAAATGGAAGGGAAGAACAAATTGTAACCGAATTATTCATTTCCTTCCTAGTGATGAAGACGAAAACCTCCAGTGGCACTGGGTGAATGTTGAGGTTACAAGTACAACAGCACTCTCTTGTCAGGGGAAATTTATCTCAGATCTTGGTAAGAAGTTAATCCCCATTCAATAAAATTAGTCACTTATCTTCGTGTCAGGCAAGCAAATAGTGCCTGATGCGGACTTTTCTCCTCAATTTTTAGTAGAATATTAATGGTTGAGGTAAAAATGCGTACTAAATTACTCCTTTCATTTCTAATTTTTATACTTTCATTAAAGTCTTTTGCTCTTTTAGAAATAGGGGCGGACTTTAGCTACGATAGAAATATTTTTGGATCCGATAGGCAGAGTAAACACACTTCAAGGACTTGGAGAGGATCGATCGCTGCTTATCTTTGGAAGAATACCGCTCTTGAAATCAATTACAATGATTCTGAAGATGAAACTATTGTGAGAGATACTGTGGAGTATCCTGATTTAAATGTTTCAATCCTGGGTCAGCAAACGACTATTGCAACAAAAACATATGGAGTAGGACTTAGACAGGCCTTCGCATCTAGAAAATCTCTTATTCAGCCTTCGATTAGTCTTGGTTATGCAAAATCATTTAAAACAACAACTTCAGATTATACTATTAGAGATGATGCAGGCGGAGCTGTTTCAACATCTGTGCAAGCGCCAGTCAAATCAAGAAGAGACTCTATGTTTGGAACTTTTTCTTTAAAGTTAAGATTGTCCAAGCGGTTAGGAATCAGAGGTTCAATTCAAACTTATATAAATGCTTTCGATTGGAATGGTGCTAAAGATGATTTGAGGTACACCGTCGGATTAACTTGGCTTCTATAAAACTCCTCCTACTTACAATTCTTTTTAGTTCTTGCGCAAAAATTGGCTATTTGGCGGAGCAGGGAACTGGTCAGATGGCACTTTTGACGAGAGCTAAAAGTAATGAAGATGTTCTAAGAGATGTCACGATCTCAAAAAAAGATAAAGAGAAAATTAAAAAAATAAGAGTCTACAAGAATTACTTCTATGACTTTTGGAATAAACGAGAGACGAGTATCTATTCTAAAACAACCATTCTTCATGATGAAGCGGTTACATATCTAGTTATTGTTTCTCCTTTTGATAAAATAGAGGCTAAGAAGGAATGTTTTCCTGTCATGGGTTGCTTTCCTTATCTCGGGTTTTTTAAAAAATCTTCTGCAAAGGATTACGCTCAAGATATGAAGAAGAAGGGATATGTAACTTATACAAGACCCGTCTACGCATATTCTACTTTAGGCTACTTCACAGACACTATTCTATCTTCGTTCTTCATCTTTGATGATTTTGAATTAGCAGAGTTAATTTTTCATGAGTTGTTTCATACTATCTTCTTTATAAAAAATGAGGTTGAACTCAATGAGAACCTTGCTAATTACTTTGGGAAGGAGATGGCCTTAAAATATTTTATGAAAGATGAGACTCTTAGATCTAAATTAGAAAAAGAGAGACTACTTAGTCGGAAATTATCTGAGCATACGGTAAAGATTGCTAGAGAAATTCAATCTGCACTGCTAGAGAAAAAACCTATTATGAAAAATGAGGCGACGAAGATTCTTGCAGAGTATATAGAACAAAAGCTAATTCCTGGTCATAAAGAAATTTGTTTAAATCAGAACGTTCCTGACGAGAAGTGTTATATCTTAAAAAGAAAGTGGAACCAGGCTTCACTTGCAGCTCTCATGACCTACGAAAACAAAGTTGATCAATTAAAGCTTCTTCGTGGGCGAATATCAGGTGACCTAAAAGGTTTTTTTCACTATATTGAGCTAGAGTTAAAAAACTATAAGAGCTCGGGTTCCAAAGAACCTTTTTCAAAGTGGCTCTTTAAAAACGAATAGGCCCCATTCATGAAAAAACATATACTCCTAATTGACCCTCTTTCTAAGTTGAGTATATCTAAAGACTCAACTTTAATGTTTGCTCTTTCTCTAAAAGAAAAAGGTTTCGATGTTTCACTAATATTCGAAGAAGACTTCTTCGTTGTGAATAATGAAACTCCAAATCTTAGAGTCTATGATTTTGAAGGGACATTTGAAGAGGATGGCTGCTACTTAGAGAGCTTTGAGTTAACTACTTCGAGAATATGGCTAGCGGATAAACAAAGTTGCTTACACATGAGATTAGACCCTCCATTCGATGGAAGGTACCTTCGGTTTTTATGGATGCAGAGATATTTTAAAACTTTGGGAGTAGAAGTTCTAAATGATCCTGATGGAATTTTACTTTTTAATGAGAAGCTTTATGCCTATGAACACGAATCAAGCCTTGAGACATACGTAGGAAGCTCTTTAAATGGTTTTTTGAGCTTCGTTACGAATATTAAGTCTAAAGGCCATACAGAGCTAATTCTGAAGCCCTTAGACCTTTATCAAGGGATAGGTGTTCAGAAGATTTCGCTAGATGAAGATTTTGAATCTATTTTTCAAAAGAAAATTGTAGAGTTTCAAGGTCCAGTAGTTGTTCAGCCTTTTGCGAAGGAAATTTCAAAAGGTGAAGTGAGAAGTTTATACTTTAAGGGAAAAGAATTAGGTTCAATTTTAAAAGTTCCAAAGAGTGGAGAGTATCTTGCAAACATTGCTCAAGGAGCAAGCTTTGATAAACACGATTTAAATGATTACCAAAGAAAATCTTGCGAAGAAATCTGTACTGAACTTTCAAAATATGGAGTTGAATTGGTGGCCTTTGATATTTTAGGAGATAGTATTTCAGAAGTGAATATTACCTGCCCAGGCCTTTTGGTTGAAGTTTCTAAGGCCTATGGCAAGAATTTGAGCTTTGATATAATTGATCTACTTTAGTAACGAGGACCTGGTAGATCTTGCGTTTCATCGGTAGAAAATTCAATTTGAAATTTTACACAATCAGCATATCCTACAGCTGAAAATGGGCAATACCCTGGCTGATTTGGAAAACCATTATTTGCATAATAGTTACAAGTGTAATCCCATTGTACATCTTTAACTTCAATAACTAGTGGATCACTAGTATTCGCTGGCACAGAAAATTCTTTCACGTAGGAATATGATCCTACCGCGATATCATCAAATGTATGTTGAAAGACACAAGAACCCTGACTCGATCTTACACAAACTGATAATTTCAATTTTGTGTAGGGAAGTGGTGAGTAGTTACATTGCACATTATTTGAATCTGTCGAATAAATGGAAGGTCCACTGAGCGCTTTAATTCTAATATTTAATTTAGAATCTGTTTGAAAGATGTATTGATCATTGGAACCAATATTTCTATTAGAGGCCCAGAAAATTCCATTCGGAGGTGGATTTCGATTTGGACTAGCTGTTCCGTGCACAACGACTTCAGGTAGTGAGTAATAACTTGGTAGGGATGGATCAACGTATGGATCTCCCGCAGGATCATCTGTTCCTGGATCTGTTGACGGGGGAACAACCGAAGATTGAGTCGTAGAAGTACTACTTGATTTCTTGTTAGTCGTTTTCTGAACACACGAAGTGAGCGATAGTATTACTAATAAGGTTAATATTTTCTTTTTCCGATTCATAATCATTCCTCGTCTTTCTATTCCTTAGTGTTATCGTCAAAATCTAAAAAAAACTTTAGTTTTCAAGGTGAGCAAAACTGTACAGTATATAAGTCTTTGATAATATTAAGGTCTAAGAGGTTGCGTGGATAAGGGGCTAAAGGTAAAATATTAGAGATGAATGAACACTTTGAAACTTTTTTTAATAAGAAATCCTTGGAACTTTTCCCTTTTGCTTATGCATTAATTCCTGATGATCTACAGGCTTGTCAGTTAATTGTGGATGCATCTGAGCTTTTACAAATTGATTCAAGAGTCTCGAACAAGTTAACGAGATATTTTGTAGATTCAGAATTGTTGAGAGAGGATCAAGTTCTACTAACGACAATTCTGTATTCTCATGTCTATAGATTGGCTAAGAAGCGAATTTCTCAGTTGAGCGGTAGCTTTATCATACCAAAGGGACATGGTGCTTTTTATCGAACTCCTTTGGAGAACCGCGCTGTAGTATTTCTAAGAGAGAAGAATTCTTTTGATTGGGAGCGAATTGGGACTATTTTTGGAAGTGACAGAATTAAATCAATTCAGGAATATCATATTGGAGTAAATTCAATGCACGATTTCCTCGGAAGACCTGTGGAGTTAAGTTAATTTATGCAAGAAGCCATTTCAATTCAAAATATCTGTCCTCACACGCATAAAGCGCCACTTGTTCTTGAAAATGGAGAACTCTCTGGTAGCTTTCTTTCAAGACACTTTGAACAATGTAGTACTTGTAGTGATAAAATTGAGGCATTAAAAATAGATCGTAATTCATACTTAAAACAAATTCCTTTTGTTAGTGCTCCCAAAGAAATTAAAGTCATTTTCAAACAAGAATCAAATGAGCTTAGCGTAAGAGTGAAAAGACGAATACGCTCCATGAAGATGAAAAGGTTTGAAGAGTTGACTAGTGGTCTTAAGGATTTCAGTTTGGATGTGAGAAAAGCCTTACTAAGTATGGAGTTCACTTTAGGAGCAGGCCTTGTTCTTAGCGTTTGGGCTTACTTGAAATTTATAAATTAATTTATATATAGAGAATAATAAATAGTAAAAGTTCCATCTTTTTGCAGAAGATCTTTGGGAGGATTTGGAACTTTCCTCATTAGATCAAGTGTCTTTAGAAATAAATCATGGACTTCATCACTTTGCGTCGATTGTAAAATTTTAACAGATGTTATGTTGCCATCTCTATCAAAAGTAACTCTTCCATTTAGCCTGTGGCGATCATTGTTGAGATGTTTCTTCAATATAGGTTTCGATCTCAAAATATTGTAATAAGTTTTAATAAAAGAGTTTAAATAAGTTTCATAAGTTCTTTTTTGAAAAGAATAAAAAATCTTCTCAACACTGTTTAGCTCATCCTCAGGAATTCCTTCGGGAGGGTCAAATTGGAGATTGAAGCCTTTTCCAGCAATGGCCTGGGCAGCATTAGAATTAGCAGAAAGTTTTTTTAATATATCGCCTTGAAGTTGCTTTTGTTGCTTTCTTAAGCGTTGTTTGACGGGTGGTTTTGCTGTGAAAAGCAGTTTAGATTTATCTGGAACTGTTCGTAGTTGCCTTTGAATATTTTTAAGAGGTTTTGTATTTGTTCCTACATTCGGATTGGCCCCTAACTGACTCATATCTATAGATTTAGGACTTTTTTTAGATCTTACTGAGCTGGTCGCTTGAGTTCCCTTTCTCGTTTTGGTAGCTCCATTTCCCTTTGCCGTTTTAGTCGGTGTTGAGAAAGTATTTTTGCGTCCACTTTTGACTCCCACTGTTCGGAGTTTCTTTGAAGGGAGCTTTTTAAAGCTCTCTACTGTGAATAGTTTGCGCTCAGGCTTTACGCTTAAGTCGCTTTTTATATCTGAACCTAAATTGAATACGAGGGTACTAGCTAAGAAAAGTATTAAGTTAAATACAAGTGAAAATGCAAAGGAAATGGAATATCTTTCGATTTGATTGTTTTCCCAGGTGGCCATAACTAAATGTACACCAGAAAACAGCTATTTAGATAGGAGATTCTTGATAATTACGGGCATATTTCACCTCTTCTTGACGGCGGTAGCCTGACTTGCAAAAATGGTAGTAGCAGGTTACGTCCCGCTATGAATTTTCAATAGGTTAAAGGAATTATCACTGTTGTAAATTGATTCACTTAGGTTTTTCCAAGGATAGGAAAATGAAGAAACAAGTTCAAACATGGTTGAAAAATAAAAAGGCAATTGTTGGAGTAGGTGTAACTGCTGTATTAATCCTTTCTGGAGTTTTTCAACATCGATTGAATACTAAATCAACTAATATATCTTCTCTTCAGGGAAATCTCTCAACCTGTTTCTCTAGAGTTAATCAAAGTTATACAGCGAAAGTTATAGGGGACAGTTCTTCTATGTATCTTGAGTCTGGTTTTATGAAAACAACAGAAGAGTGTTTTGCTGAAACTAGTAGTCAGTTTGAAGAAATTTTTAGTTCTACAGCTAAGAAAATGGGACAGGCATTGAATGCTCTCGTGAGCGATGTTCATTGGTTTCATGAACGAGTAGAGGAAACTACGAATTCGTTCTCGGAGCAGGACTCTGAGGTCGTTCTGAGTAACCTAAGTGATCGTTTCGAAAAATTAGAAATGAAATATGATGAAGTAGATGGTGAAGTCATAAGAAAAGTAGAGAGCATTTCACTCTCAATAAGTAATATGACTGTTTTATTATTTATTTTATCTATACTTGCTCCTTTATTACTCCTTTGGGATTTAGCTGAGAGAAAAAATTTAAAACAAAGAAACGGTCTCACTGAAAAATCCGCAAGAGATAGGCTGGCCAGTGATAAAGCAGTTGTTCATTCTGAAGTCGCAGATATTATTAAAGAGGCCTTAGAGCAGAATAAGCTAGTTTATTGTTCAAAGTTATTTTCTCAATATCATGCTTTAAATCCAGTAAAAAATGTTGAAGACACTGTAGGGCGCATACAAACGATTTCTCTAGAGGCTGGAGAGTTAAGTGAAAATCAAATTGATGACATTTGGAGTCAAACAGAAAATGATGACTCACTTGTTATGAACGCTGAGGGAACTGAAGTTTCTAATGATGTTTATGATGGACCAGTGACAAATTTAGATTCGACTCTGACAACAGTTTCTACTCACTTGTCGAATAAACTCCTCGCTGAGGGTGTCGTTATAGATTTAAATATTTCTGAAAACTTATTTGTCCAAGCTGAAGAAGAGGCAATAGAGCAAGTTGTTTATAATTTAATTATGAATGCTGTAAAAAATTGTCAAGTATCTGATGCTTCTCCCAGAATTCAAATCGAAGCCAAAAAGCTTGGTGATAATATTTTTGTAAATATTGAAGATTCAGGTCTTGGTTTTTCAAAAGATTTTTTAAGTGCAGCTAATGGCCTAGGGGATCTTGATGATGAAATGCCTTTATCTCTTAAAATTTCGAGAGAACTGGTTGAGGACTTTAATGGCTCAATGTCATTTGAAAACCTTTATGAAGATAAAGAGATTTCAGGCTCAAAGGTTCAAGTTGTATTAAGAAGCAATGGAGAACAGCTTAAAAGAGTCGCGAGTATTACAAAGGGTACTAAAAGAGAGATTCTAGAGTCAATGAAACAGCAATCTGTTTAATTAAAAAAACCTCTTTCTAAAGGTCTTGTACTTTCTTTTTGGTAGCAAGACCTTACAAAGATATAAGTAATTTTCTTGATTCATTTCTTTATGGCATAGAACTTCCATTATCTCCGGAAGTTTTTTCGATTTTTTCTCAAAATATTGATCAAATAAAATGTCGCCAAACATATACCCAATAATTTTAGCCATCTTATAGATCTTAGAAAGATTTTGTCCTTTCAAAATTTCAGATATATTAATCTCTCTAGTGTCGTGTTCAATTAATTCGAGACACTGTAAATGGTAATTTCTTTCTAGATTTGTTTTCATTCTAGATTTCTCAAAAAGATCTGAATAGAGATCACACTTTCTGTAGGGATTAATAATCTTGGAACAAAAGTAGGCAAAACAAAATTGAGACACAAAGAATGTGAATCTCTTCTCTTGAGAGGAGTGTGAAAGTATGCTTACTGCCTCATTCTTTTGTAAATTTCTTTGGATTTGCCATAAGTGTATTCCCCCAAGATAGGAAAGACGATTAATTGAATAATTAGAGCAATAGTAATCATTTGTATTAGGAACTTTAAAACTTCTACCTTTAACCACAAGATCTTTAAAATATTTAGAAACAGTTGGCTTTTTTATTTTCTCTACCTTCTGCAAGATGAAATTCATCTTTTGGTGATCATATAGGTTGAAATCTTCAAGAATATCTCTATCTATTTTTAAGTTTAATCCCTTGGCCATTTTCTCCGCTAAGAAAACAAAGGTGTCTGTGGCATTTTCATTAAAGCTCTTGAGTCCAGACTCCATTATATATTCATGAATATCAAACTCAGGATCTTCAAGTAAATTTTCGTACCAGTAAATCATACTTTCGTACTTAACCCATGGGGCAGAGGATTGAATTGAAAATTCATTTTCCTCAAATTCAATGATTTGAGTTTTTTTTCGGCCCATCTGGGTATCTTCTAATTTCCAGTAAACAGCATCTAAGTTCTGGTGGATTATTGTTTGCTTGAATTTCGCATTAGTCCTTTTTTCTACTTCTCTTGGAAGTTTTGTGGGGATGATATGGTATTCACCAAAGAGAACTAGAATTTTAGACTTTGGAAAAATTGATAGATATTCAACAATGATTTCTGAAGCTTTATTATCACGCGCAGAAAGAGCGCCATTTGAATTTAGAGCAAGTATTTGATGACCACCCTTTTTAGCTAATTCAAAGAATACTTTGTACTGACTCCATGGAAATCTCCATGATTCGTAATAATTTATATTCTCTAGGAATTCAATTTCAGTCAAATGACCTCTTATATACTTATCAATTTCTTTTTGATGTTTAATATGAACAAATTCAACGCCTAGTACTATATGGTCATTCGTTTCAGTTATTGAGCGAATTAATCGCTGAAGGTTTCTAGAGCTTTGGTCAAATGAATGGAAATCTCCTAGATAAATAATCTGAGATCTTTTGATAGATTTGATTAATTTTTGATAACTTGAAATTAAGAAATCTCTGCTGGCGTATCTTCTTTGACTTCTTTGATAAGAAATAAGCTCTTTTGAAAGTTGGCCTTCGAGGGACAAGGCCTTCTTCTTCATATAATTGTAAATATTTTTTCGAATATTAGTTATATCTGTTTTCATATACTTACCTTAATTCTAGTTAAGAATTAGGATAAACGATATAGAAAAATTAAAATTTTATGAATTAATATTATTTGTAAGGATAGAGAGGATTCTAGAGTTGCAATTTTTCTCTAAATGGCTAATTGAGTCTCTAAGGCTCGTGTGATTTATAAGTATTGACTCTAGTTCTTTTGAGCTAGGAACTTTTAGATTTTGTAAAATAGAAGAGACTGGCATATCAACAGCAGATGAGAGAATAAACTTCATAAACTTTGCAAGGAGATCGGAAGTATACAGTTGAACAATTACCTTATCGCCAGAGATGAGCTGAATGTAGTGAGTGTTGTTATCAGGCTCAAGTCCCGTTTCAATGCTCGTAAGAGGTAAGTGTATATCACTAGGGTTCTTTAGAGGGATCTTAGGGAATATGTCCTCGTTCTTTGGGTAGATATTGTATGAAGAGCTCTTGATTAGCTGCTCTACAATCACAGGGTTCTTAAAGATCTCTGCAGGAGTTTGATCTAATTTCTCAAGTGAGTTGTTGAGACCTGTTTTAAAATGAGAAAGCATGCTCATTGTGTGCCAAGAGTATTTCTTAACTATTGAGTCGAGGAGCATGGCTGACTTTTCATAATTTTCTTTTAAAGTTTCTGGGTGAGAATTTAAAATCTCAGATGAAGTTAGATTAAAAACATTGAAAGACTCTAAAAGATGCTCAGGAATATGTTGATTCTCTAAGAAGAATTTTGGAATAAGTAGAGATCTCAACTTTGACTTAATTTTGGTATATCCACCATTCAAGAAGAGTTGAATAATTTGTTTTCCAAGTTGAGTATTAAAATACTCTCTAAATACATTTAAGTTAATATCATTTCTTTTTGGTATAAGTCCAAAATATTGAAAATAAGCCATTCCGTATTGTTCTAACTTAGCCTGGTAAACATCAGAAGAAGTTAGCTCAAGTATAATATTTTTTGGGTTTGTGTAGTTCACTATAAGAAGAAGTGGAAATCTTTCTTCATTTCTTATGGTAATTCCTAAAAGTTCAGAAGTTACTCTGTTTTTTCGTCCAGAATTGTATTCACTGCTTAAGGTTTCAATCTGAAAGAAAGTATCAAATGGAGTACAAGAAGTAGTGAGGTTCTTGAAAAAGTTAGGATGTGTAATATTGGAAGAATCATTAGAAGTTGAGCTAAGTAGTAGTCCGTCTAATATTGCATCTTGATGAAAATCAAATGTTACACCTTCTGCGGGCTCTCCTTGATAAATAGGAGTAGAAGAAGGAGATTTTTGATCCATAAACCTATGAAGCTCTCCGACGAAGCTGTGAAACTTATTAAAAATTTCTAAATTTCCATTCCATCTAAAACTTAGGCAAGATTCTTTATCAGAACTAGCAATTGGAGTTAAGAAGGCAGGTTTAGAGAAATGTTTTCTCTTCTTAAAGATATATAAGTAACTGGCTATCTCACCACGACCAGTTAGCTGGTCAAAGTTAAATAAGGCTTCAATTTTAGTATCTTTTAAAAAATGTTCGATCTTATCACTTTGAGAAGGAACGAAGAACTTTTGATTTGTAAAAACGTAGAGATAACCACTCTTATCTAGCTCTTTTAATTGCGAACTAATTTGAGACATCAGGTAGTGATGTGGGTTTTTCTTTGGAAGCTCCGTAAGGTTTAAAACAATTCTATCGAAAACTTGAGAGGTTTCCTTTATTTCGCTATTGTTAAAAATAGACATTTGTCCGGCTTCATTTGCTGAAGACTTTAAATGTTTGTCATTCATGACTGAACAAATAAGAGGAAGAACGTCGTGACCTTGAAATGTAGACAATTCAATTAAAAAAGTTAGAAACTGAATTTCCTGACATATCTTAGTATATTTTCCATGAAAGAATTCTGAACCTGAGAACTCTGGACAAATAACCTTTTGCCAGTCTTCAAGAACATTATTCTCTTGGGCCATCCAATGGGAAAGGCTGAGTGAAGATAAATTATTTCCAGAGAACTTTGTTGAAAGAGTTGTTAACTTTTCTTTAGATCTCGTTTTGAATAGATTTTCAAATGGAGTTCCTTGCTCTTCACCATCATTTTCTAGCCAAGTAGGGAGACTGGTCAAAAGACTGTTCACAAATAGACCAAATGATTTGTGAGAATATGAGTGAGAGTATTCAAGCTCTGAAAGATCATATGTCGCAAGCTTCATCATTTCAGTAGTTGAAATTCGAGCAAGATTATTTTTAATATCAGTAACACTTTCACTTGTGTTTATTGATGGTCGGTACCAGCTGTATTGGTGAATTTTGAAAGACTCACATTTCAATTCTGTACTAGATCCTGTTTTAAAAATTCTACTAAGAACTGAGTTAGGATTATGTAAATCAATTTTATCAACACTAATCTCTAGTTTAGTTGCCAGAGCTAAGAGAAATCTAGCTTTGTATAGGTAAACTGTTACAGATCTAAAGCAGTAGAGGTCAATAAAATTATCGATCTCTGGGGCGTATTGCTTAGATGTTGAAATGTAATTTGAAAACTTCGTAGAGTTATCTAATTTATTAGTATGAATGTTTTTAAATTCTATATAATTTAAAAATTCACTAAAAACTATTTTCTGATGGGATTTATTTCTATTAATAATTTCTTTGAATTGGTTTTTAGCATCTGCAATTAAGGCGTTATGAGCCCTCTTAATACAGAAGCCTGGTCTAGATAGAAGACCTTCACCGCTCCACCCTGGAACAAGAAATGATTGTGGTTCAAATGATACTGTGTGATTTCCAGAAAATTCTGGAGGCAACTCGAGGTCTAAACTCCCTTGATTGGAGCTTCCAAGTTGTGCGGCCATAAGTCCTTGATTTATAGGGGACGAATTAAGCCAAGATAGTGCTGTAAATTGATCAGTATTCAATTCACACACCAAGGATTGTTTAGTTTACAGTAGTGCATATTATATTAATATCTCATTAAAATAAGTGGGTATGGTTTTGTACACGAAGGATGGTTGAAAGTCATTTTAAATGACAGTCAATTTAGTATTAAAATGTCCGACTTATAAGCTAAGGTATTGTTATTCCTCATTAAATTTAAAATGTTAAAGTTTCTTACATCTGAGGTCGATAAGAATAAGAGCAATAATTATGCGCGTCAATACGACAAGAGCAGGAGATTCACATGGACGAAAACAAACTAGAGGAAGCAATGGCCGAAACAGTTGAACAGAGTTTTAATGACTCTGAACTTGAGGACATAATGAATGAAATTGAAAACCTTGAAAAAGAGTTTGTTGAAGATGGTGAAAGTGCTCCAGAAAACTTAGTTGTAACTGAGACTAAGCAAAATGAAATGCAAAATGAAATTGATAAAGAAGTTGAGTCTATTTCTGAAGAAATGACACCAGTCGCTAGCGATGAAGAGCCAGTTGAGGAGATTCAAGAAGTATCAATGGCCGCAGAGCCGGAAGCTACAATTGAAGAATCAGTTGAAGAATCATTTGATGAAGTTGCAGATGAATTAGTAGCAGAAATGGAAGAAGAAGAAATAGAAATAGAAAATAATGTTGTTGAATTACCAACTGCCAAGGAATCTCCTGCAGCAGATAGTGGAGCAAATATGGACTTCACTGCGTCAGGATCTATGGACTTTAACCTTAACTTTAAAATTGGAAGTGAAACAGCTTCTTTGAAAGTTGATGGTGAGAAAGGACTAACTGTTGAAATGGGTGGAGTTAGTATCAAAATAACTGAATCTGAAGGTTGTACTGTGACAATGGATGGTGGTGTCAACTTCAATATTCCTTTGACCACAGCAGATGATGCAGCTAAAAAGAAAGCGGCATAAGTAAATGCTTAAAAGATAGAATCAATAAAATTCAGACGGTAAAAATATGTCTATAAAAATATTGGGGGGTTTGGCTAAAGGTCAAACCCTTTTAGTTCCTAAGGGTGATCTCATTCGCCCAACCTCGGTCATGCTAAGAAGAAAAATTTTTGATGCTCGTCAGGATATGAGTGGCTATTCATTTTTTGATATTTGTGCAGGTAGTGGTGCTGTTGGCCTTGAGGCCCTATCTCGAGGTGCTGATGAAGTGACTTTAGTTGAAACTAACTCAAAAGTTTTTTCTTTAACAAAGACAAATGTTAAAACTATTCAAAATTCATCTGCAGACTTAGGTAACATTCAACTTCAAAAAGGTGATGCAATAAAGTGGCTTTCAAAATTTCAGTCCACTTATATGGCCATGTCTGAAATAGAGAAAGAGTCGGTTATTATTTTTATAGATCCACCTTATGAACAGCATGAGATATATAAGTCAGCACTTAATATATTAAATGAAATAAATTTCTGTGGTGAAATTTGGATTGAATCTGATGAGCAGAAAGGTATCAAAAAGTCTTACTTGCAAGAGCTCTTTCCTGACAAAAAAATTTATTCTCAAGGAACAAGTTTTATTCTCATCGTACGCTAGGCATTTACTCATTTTATCTATAAAATATCTCTGTTGATAAAAAAATCTCGGAGTTATCCATGTCTAAAACAGCCCTTTATGCAGGAACATTTGATCCTTTTACAAACGGTCACGAAGATATATTAAAAAGGTCTTTAAATCTTTTTAATAAAGTAACTCTTTTAGTTGCTGTCTCTCCATCTAAAAAACCCCTTTTTACAACTGAAGAGCGACTCGAAATGTTGAGAGAGCTTTTTAAAGATGATCCACGAATTACAGTAGACTCTTGGGATGGACTCTTAGTTGATTATGCTAAGAACAATAAAATAGATGTCGTAATAAGAGGACTAAGACCTACAGGTGACTTTGAAGTTGAGTTTCAGATGGCTTCAATGAACAATAAATTATTTCCAGAGATGGAGACTGTTTTTCTTATGACGGAAGGGCAGAATTACTTTATTTCCTCTTCTCTTGTGAAGGAAGTTCATAATCACAGTGGTCATGTTAAAGACTTCGTACCAAAGATAATTTATAAATGGCTGACTAAGGGCTAAGGATTATATGAAAATAAGTAAAAGAGTTTCTAAGATTTCTGAAAGTGTAACATTACAATTAAACTCACTTGCTGTGAGTATGGAAGAAGAAGGAAAGAAGGTTTGGAATCTCACTGCTGGTCAACTTCCTTTTAGACCGGGAAACGAATTTACTGAAAGTTTAAGGAGTGAGTTAGTTTTCTTAAACAGTTTTCAATATTCCCCAGTGGCTGGTTTTAAGAAATTAAGGGAAAAGGTCATAGACTATTATAATACTTCTAGGGAAGTTGATGTAAGTGAAACTCACAATGTATTAATCAGTAATGGTGGTAAACATTCCATTTCAAATGTTCTTGCTTCAATCATTGATCCAGGAGATGAGGTCATTCTTCTTGCTCCATATTGGGTTTCATACCCTGAATTGGTTAAGCTTTATGAAGGGAAGCCTGTCATTATTTCTTCAAGTATCTATGAAGAATTTCATCCGTCGATTGACGATATAAAATCGGCCATAAATTCAAAAACTAAAGCAATTATAATAAACAGTCCTAATAATCCTGGTGGAATTCACTATAGTGAATCTTGGATGAAAGAGTTTGCAAGTCTTGTCCTAGAATACCCTGAACTCATTCTCATCAGTGATGAAATTTATTTTGAATTGAGTTACTTTGATCCGAAACCAACTTACTTCTATCAATTTGAAAAATCATTACTAGAGAGAACTATCGTTATTGATGGTGTTTCAAAAAATATGGCCTTAACTGGTCTTCGAATTGGATTTTGTATTGCTCCTAATGAGCTCATTTCGGCAATGACAAGACTCCAGGGGCAGACAGCTTCAGGAGCTAATAGTTTGGTTCAAAAAGCACTTTTAGGTTATAACTTCAGTTTAATTCATGACTACTTGGAGCCAATTAAAGGGCACCTAAGAGAAAATGCTAGAACGATTCAAGATATTCTCAGAGAAAACCAGCTATCTCAGTGTTGGTATCAATCTAAATCAGCATTTTACTATTTAATCGACTTTTCTGGTGCTCCAATTATTAATAAATATAAAAAGAATGATGACGATATGACTGACTACTCTAGTCAGATATGCCAGGGACTCTTAACTCAAAAAGGTGTTGCCGTTGTGCCTGGAGAGGCCTTTGGGGTACCTAATACTGCCAGGTTATCATTGGTTCCAACTAAGGAATTCTTTGCAGAGGCCATTACAAAAATTGTTGAATTTATGAAAGAGGCTGAGGGTTAGAGTTTTTTTCTCTCTACCCATTAACAAGGGGTTTGGGGGATAATGAGTGTGGACCGGACTTTAATGTCTGATAGGAACACTCATGAATAAGATTACTTCTATTTTAATGCTTTGTTTTCTTCTTACTTCCTGCGGAGGGAGTAAAGAAGATAAAGTTGATAATGCAATACTAAGAGCAAATCTTGCTTTAACAAGAGGTGATTGCCAAACGGCAATATCAATTCTTGAATTACAAGGCAGACAAACATTAAATGATATCTATCTCAAAACTCTAGCCTCTTCCTATGCTTGCAGGGCAGGTTATAAAACTACAGTTCTCTTCGCCACAGATATTCCAAAAGTCACAGATGCTGCTCTTCTTCTTAGAGGACTTAGTACTTTTACAACAAGTCCAAATGATTCTTTTGATAATCTAGAATACGTTGATCTACAAGTTGCTCTAGACATTCTTCTCTATGCAGGTGGAACTTTACTTTCACAGAATCCAACTTCAGCTATTAGGGATGAAATTTTTGGAAACGCAGGACAGGATATAAATGCCTTTGGCTTTTATTTAAGCTTTGCACAGTTAGGAAAATTTTCTTATTTCTATGGAAATGCTTCTGCCGTAACGGGAATAAAAGGAACGGGGGGAGTAACAAGTACTAACCCTTGTTACCTTGATTACAATGCAAACGTAAATGCTTTCTTAACAGCACTTAGTGGAGCAGGTTTGCCCACTGGAGTATGTGCAGCTGGTTCTGATGATGGGCATCCTGATTTAGTTTCAGGCGTTGATACGGTTGATGCTGCAAGAGCATGTGAAGGAATCGTTGGCTTTAATAATATGGTTGATACTCTTGATAGTTTTATTGCTTCTTCAACCAGTGGCGACTTTGGAAATTTAATAGGAATTAAAACTGCTGTAGATGTTGTTGAGGCCCTTATTTTAGTAGCTAAGCCAACCTTTGATACTGCTATTTTTGATACCACCAGCCAAGATCGTTGTGAACTTCTCTTCGCTGGAAACGATGAAGACATAATGTATTTTTATGCTGGAATTTTTGAAACACTACATAGGTAACTTAATTGAAAAAAAGTTTATTATTTCTTCTATTCATTTTTGAACTCTCTTGTTTAGGACAAGAAGTTATTCACGTAGGAAGAAGTCCAAAAGCACTACTACTAGGGGATGCCTATACAGCTAGAGCGGATGATGAATACACTCTTTTTTATAATCCAGCTGCCCTAGGAAGAAACTCTGGAATTGAAATTACTCCGCTCAACCCACAGATTGGTGTGACAAATGCTCTAGATGAATCAGACCGCTTTAAAGATTTCCCTAGTGGGGATGCTTCGTTAATCGCTGATAGAATTTTAGGTTTTCCTCTATATTTACAAGCAGGAGTTTTTCCTGGTTTGAAGATGGCCACTTTTGGTTTTAATCTCTTTGCTCAAAGTAGAACAAGCTTTGTCCTACAAAATGCTACTCATCCGTTCATTGATATAGATTATAGAGTGGATAGAGGCTTTGTCGCCGGTTTTGCTTTTAACTTTGGCAATGGGGGAGGAAAGAGCAATAGAGGGCTTAGAACTTCGGTGGGAGTCTCCATAAAGCATACGCAGAGAGAAGGGATTAAAGGAGTTTTTGATCTCTTTGGAATTGATCTCTTAAATACTATTTCTCAAAATGCAGAAAGTATTGATGATGTGAGAAATGCCCTTGGTTGGTCAAAGGGAAAAGCTTGGGGAGGAGACCTTGGTTTTGAGCAGAGTTTTACAACTGAACGCACCGAGCTTACCTGGGGCGTGAGTGTCTTAGATGTTGGTGGGACAAAGTATAGAAAAATTTCTGGAGATGTCGATATCCCCGAACAAGAAATGTTTGTAAATGCAGGAGTAAATGTTAAGCAAAGTTTAGGCCTTTTAGCATATTCTCTTTCGGCGGACTTAGCTCCATTGAATAAATATTTACCTTTTTCAAGACGATTTCACATTGGACTTGAATTAGATATTCCTTTTATCTCTATTCTTGGAGGCTTTTCTGAGGGCTATTTGAGTTATGGAGTAGAAGTCAGACTTTGGCCTGTAAAACTCATTGCTGGCTTCTACAGCCAAGAACTTGGAGTCGAATATAAGGAATCTGAAGGTAAAAGAGCTGTCTTTCAGCTTAATTTCTTCGATATTGATATAGATCTCTAATTTATTTTGCAACTTCCTTCTCTTTTCTCTACAATAAATATAAATGGATATAATCAAGGAAGACGATATTTCATTTCCCAACCTGATTTCCTATTACTCACATAAAAAAACTTATTTAAATATTAAGAGTGCTCTTAGCATTCTCTATGGAGGTTTCTTTGAAAAAGACTTTTGTCCTAGATACTAATGTTATTCTATTTGACCCAACTGCAATTTTTCAGTTTGGAGATAATACCGTCTTTATACCACTTGTGGTTGTTGAAGAAGTAGATCGTTTTAAGAAAGATCAAAATGAAAATGGACGAAATGCTCGTCATTTCTCAAGACTTATAGATGAATTAAGAACAAAAGGACCTCTTTCAAAAGGGGTGGATCTAGATAGAGGTGGAAAACTAATAATAAGTATTGATAAAATTGTCTCAGGAAAATATGACAATACTATTGATCTGAAAATTAATGATAACCTCATTCTTTCTTCTGCTCTTTGCTTACAGGAAGAGGGAGAAGACGTAAGTCTCATCACTAAAGATATTAACCTTCGCCTAAAAGCAGATATCTTTGGAGTTCCTGCTGAAGATTATGGAAAGAAGAATATATCTCTTGATGAAATTTATCACGGTCACAGAGTGATTGAAATTGAAGCTGATGACTTATCAAAATTTGAAAAAAATAGACACCTTGCTTTTGATGATGCAGAAGAGATGGAAATTTACCCTAATGAATATTTGATTCTTCAAGAAAAGGGTAACGAAAGAAAGAGAGCACTGGGAAGATATTCTTTAGCTAAGAAAGGTATCGTTCCTCTTATTCCAATGAGAGAAGGAATTTGGGGTATTTATCCAAAGAATATGGAGCAACAGTTTGCTCTTGATGCGCTTTTAAATGATGATGTAAAATTGGTGACATTAGTTGGTAAAGCAGGGACAGGTAAGACGTTGCTAGCGATTGCAGCTGGTCTTGAATTGACAATAAATCAAGAGAAATTCTCAAGACTACTTGTTTCAAGACCTGTTCAGCCAATGGGAAAAGACTTAGGATTTCTTCCAGGTGACGTGAATGAAAAACTTGCTCCATGGATGCAACCAATTTTTGATAATATGGACTTTCTCTTTAATCAGCATAAAGGCGGAACTTCTTCCTATGATGATTTAATTGAACATGGTCTTCTTCATGTTGAACCATTGACGTACATTAGAGGTCGTTCAATTCCTGGACAGTACTTAATTGTTGATGAGGCACAGAACTTAACTCCACATGAAGTAAAAACAATTATTACGAGAGCTGGAGAAGGGACAAAGATCGTTCTTACTGGGGATCCTCAACAGATTGATAGTCCATACTTGGATGAGATTAATAACGGTTTATCTTATTGTGTAGATAGACTTAAAGTTGAAGATATTGTTGCTCATACAACTCTAACAGTTGGTGAGAGATCGGCACTTTCTGAGGTTGCAAGTAGACGACTTTAGATTATGAGTGATTCAAGATTTAAACGAAAACATTTAAGATCACCACTACCTACAGTCGCTCTCTATCAGAGCGACTGCTATGTTTTTAAGGCCCACGCTCTAAATATTTCAGAGGGTGGGGTTCTTTTAGAAAACCTACCAAGTATTCCAGAAATTAGTGCTATTCCTCTTTTATTATCTCTTCCCCAATTTCCTGAACTTAGTTCTTTGAGTAATGAAAATGTTCTTCAGGTTGAAGTGAATGAACTTGAAGCTAAGGTGTTAAGAGTAAAAGCTAGGATTGTTCGCCAATTTGAAGGAATGACGGCCGTTGATCAGATTTTTGTGACTCGTATTGGTTGTGAATTTGTGAATGTGAGTGATGATAGTATTTTTGAAATAAAAGAATATGTTTCAACGTTTGCAAAGAATACAATTTTTCTTTTAAACCTTTTTGAATCTCACGGAAATAACGAATCTAAGAAGACTGTGCTCAGGCATGTAGCTAAACTTCTAGGTTACGATCAAGAGCAAAAGCTTTCACTTCTTAGACAAAAAGTTCTTCACGATTACCAGTCTCTCGAATCTCTTTAATTCACTACTGAAATAAATCAAATTCAACACTCAATATAAATTTATCTAAATATTTTTTTAGTATAGATAAATGAAGTCCTCGGTTATCTCTAATAGTCCCAATGAAGAGGCCCTTTTCAGAAGGAGAGGTCATGAAGTTATTAACTGCTATCCTTGAATTATTAAAGTGAACTTTAGGAGTAAGTGTTCGCGCACTTGCTCAACCTTATGAATTTTATCATGAATTAAACCTTGAAATCAATTTAAGAAAACTGAGAATCTAAGTGACTTAAAGTACGAAAAGGACCCGCGTACCTAAAAAAAAAGCTCCCCGAAGGGAGCTTGATTTAATTGTAAATTTCTTTTTAACAAAGACTAGAAAGAAACAGTCGCACCAGCGATGATCGCGTTAGCTTTGTTTGTTTTTGAAGTTCCAGCAACTGTTCCAGTTCCTTTAGTTTCAATTTTTTGGCTTCTGTAAAGAAGTCTAGTCTTAACATTCTTAGCTAGCTTGTAGATAACTCCAAGACCTAGTTGAGATTGTGATCCACCTTTGTTGTCAGTAGAAGATCCAAGATTTTCTTTGTCATCAAATGAAGTTTTTCCGTAGTTAACACCAAAAGTAAACATACCCATATTGTACCAAACGGCAGCTAATAAGTGTTTTCTTTCAATATCTGTAGCAACTGTTGGAGTTGCTGCAGTGTTGATTTGACCTTTGTCATCAAGAGTATAAGCAGCTGATGCTCCAAAACTTGGACAACTAAACTTTAAACCTAGAGTCGTGAAAGCTTCATCGTTATCAGCAGTCATTACTGAAGTATTCTCAACAGAACCCGTTGCACGAGTAACGTGAACATTTAAAGAACTCTTACCAAAAGTTTTTCCGTAAGAAACAACTAGAGTAGTCCATTTCTCAGTATTACCATCAAGATCTTGATTTAAATCATCATCATCAGATTGATCATAAGTTAAACTTGCTTGAATACCAGCAAACTTAGGAGAGGTATAAGTTAGACCGTCATTGAAGTAACGAGCTTTCATCCCGAAGTTTCCACCAGTAGCACCTACGACATCACCAGACTCAAGACCTAGTAGCTGAGCACCAGTTGCAGTGAACGGGTCAAGAGCAAGCATCTTTAAAGTGTTTGGGTTCCAGTGTTGACCAATAGTTACTTTACCAATAGATCCAGCAAGATCGATTTGAGCAAGTCTAATTCTGATTCTATCATCGTTTGCACCGTCTCTGCTTGAGTTGATACCAAGTTCAACTTTTCCTGAAGCAGTAATTCCACTTTCTAGTTCTTGAGAAGCTTTAGCTCCAAGACGAGTTTCGAAACCATCAACATCAGTAATACCTGTTGATTTACTCATTCTAGCAGTCTTCTCTTGCGAGAGTGATCTGTATTCTTTGTTGATTAAAATGTACGGAGTTAGTCCAGCAGCATTTGCAGTCATTGCAGGAAGTATTAACATCCCTAATAGTAATTTCTTCATAAAAAATCCTTTGTTCATGAATAATAAAAAAATTTAAATAACTAATAATGAAATCATAATTATTTTGTAGGGTTTTGCAATTATTAATTTCAATGATTTAGGGGGAGTTTTTTTTTGAAAGTGGTGTTGAAGCCCTCTAACATTGGAGATAGAGGGTTTTATAAAGATTAGCTTAATTCTTTTTTTAGTGTTTTATTCCTATGCGAATTAGAGTAATTCCTTTAATTTCCCGAATTTATCTTCAATAGAGTCACTAATGACGGAAAGAGTTCCAGCAAAGCCATCGCGGTCTGCTTTCAATCGATTTGAAAATTCTTTTAAGATGGATTTTGATTTTAAAGTAATTTCTTTATTGATAGGATTAGAATTCAGCTCTTTTAGGGCCTGTTCTGCTTCAGTCATAAGGTCATGAAAGTTTAAAACTCTTAGATACTTCATAAGAGACTTCTCTTCTTGAAATTCTTTCCAGTCACTTAATTTTAAAACATTTGATTTAATCATGCTCATTATAACTTTCTCTCATTTTAGTTTTGTTGAACAAGAAAGTTGAAGTTTTCTTGTTCACAAATTTTGTGAAGCAGTTATCGCAAAAGGTTTTTACTTTCACAAGCAAGATGCAAAGCGGCTATATTAATTACACATTTTTTGTGAAAGCTTCATGATTTTGAAGGTTTAGATGTCTTTTTCTTGATGATGATGCCTATTGCCAAAATAGCAGCTATTGAAAATATGATGATATTTCCTTTTTTCACATATTCGATAACTGTATTTCCATATGTGTAGTAGAGCCAAAAGAAAGTGACACAAGAAATAGTGCATGCAAGGAGATCACTTAGAGCAAATTTCCAAGCATTCATCTTCCCAAGTCCCGCCGTTAAAAAGAGGGCATTTCGTACACCAAAAGGAATAAATCTACCAACTAGGAGAGTGATAATTCCGTATTTTTCGTAGAAAGAATGAACCTTATCAATCTTTTCAGGTGAGGCCATACTGGCGAAGAGTTTCATTTTAAAGATTTTACTGCCTAGATACCTCCCCATCACTGCGTAACAGATGAGATCACTAATGTAAGCGCCTAGGAAGACACCTATAAAGAGCTGAGGCATGTACTCAGGGTTCTTAGCTGCGAGGATAGCTGATATGAAGAGCATAACGTCTTCTGACACGGGAATGTTAAAACCTGCTAAGAATAATAAACCAAATATAAGGTACGGGGCCATGGCTACGTTTGCCTGAATATATTCAATCATTGATTCCATTAAGCTTCCTTAAAAAAAGAAGGGCCGCAATAAGTGCGACCCTTTATAAACATATATATTTCTATCAGAAAATTATAGCTTATTGAAGTATTCCTTAGAACCTTTTGGATCAGGCTTCATTGTGTCAGAACCTTTGTTCCAACCAGCAGGACAAACTTCGCCGTGCTTTGCGGTATATTGGTAACCTTCAAGAAGTCTTGCAATTTCATCAACGTTTCTACCAACAGAAAGGTTGTTGATTGAACAATGTTGTACGATGTTATTGTCATCGATAATGAAAGTTCCTCTAAAAGCAACTGCTTCATCCATTAGGACTCCGTAGTTTCTTGAAATTTCTTTAGTAAGGTCAGCAAGTAGTGGGTAGTTAATTTCACCAAGTCCACCGTCATTTCTTGCTTGTTTTGTCCAAGCTAGGTGAGAGAATTGAGAATCAACAGAACAGCCAATAACTTCACAGTTCATGTCTTTAAACATTTGTACTTTGTCAGAGAAAGAAGTGATCTCAGTAGGACAAACAAATGTAAAATCTAGTGGGTAGAAGAAAAGTACTTTCCACTTTCCTTTAAAATCAGAAAGAGAAATTTCTTTGATGTCACCATTTACAACGGCTTCACCTTTAAATTCTGGTGCTTCTTTTCCAACAAGTGTTGTTGGGTAGACTTTTTCAGTAGTCATAAAATACTCCTTAAATAGGGTTAATTAAAAATTTATTTTTAAGACTCTATGTTCAATTGATTTTAATTTCAAGACTAGGCAAGCTATAAAATGTCTAATTCTGCTGAACAAAAAGCCCTAAGTTTAATCTGAAGCTCATTATTCTAATACTTGTCTAATCTAGTTGCCGTAAGTTCTCGAAATAACTAGGCGAGCCTAAGGTTTTCTGTTGTATGATACTTAAACAAAGATTAACCTTAATGATTAAAGTATTTGCGATGAACGGTCGAGAAGTACCAAAGAATACAATCATTTATTACAACAACAAAAGGTAGAAACCATGAGTGATCCCAAAATGCACATTCCAAATCCAATTGTTATTGAACAAACGGCGCGTGGGGAAAGACAATACGATATTTATTCAAGACTTCTCTTAGATAGAATTGTTTTCCTTGGAACACAAGTAAACGATACTGTGGCGAATCTAATTATGGCGCAAATGCTATTTTTAGAAACAGATGATCCTGAAGCCCCAATTCATTTCTATATAAATAGTCCAGGTGGATCCGTATATGCAGGTCTTGGTATTTATGATGTTATGCAGTACATTTCTTGTCCAGTTCATACTTACTGTGTAGGTCTGGCAGCTTCGATGGGATCTTTACTTCTAACAGCTGGTACAAAGGGACACAGATACTCTATGCCACACTCTAGAATTATGATTCACCAACCATTAGGTGGAGCTCAAGGGCAGTGTTCAGATATTCAAATTCAAGCTAAAGAAATTCAAGATCTAAAAGATCAGTTGAATGGTATTTATATTAATCATTCAGCTAAAGATATGACTATGGCCAAGATTATCGAAGAAACGGATAGAGATAATTACCTATCTCCCAAAGATGCTATAGAACTTGGTATCATTGACCAAATAATTGAAAAAAAGAAATAGATAATAAAGGACCAGAGAAATGACTAAAGAAAAAGGAAGCTACAACAGCACTCTTCATTGCAACTTTTGTGGGAAGTCACAAAAAGAAGTGAAGAAGTTAATTGCTGGGCCTGGCTGCTACATCTGTGATGAATGTATTGAGCTTTGTAATGATATTATTTACGAAGACTCAGTGAAGTCCACAAGTAAAGCGGCGCTGGATAATGTACCAAAGCCTCATGAGATTAAAGCCCATTTAGATAACTACGTTATTGGGCAGGACAGAGCAAAGAAGATTATTTCTGTTGCCGTTCATAATCACTACAAGAGAGTTTCTCACGGTACTGCAACTAAAGGTCGTAAAGACGAAGTTGAACTTGCTAAGTCGAATATTCTTCTGGCGGGACCAACAGGTTCAGGTAAAACTTTAATTGCACAATCACTAGCAAAGTATCTAAACGTACCTTTTGCTATTGCTGACGCTACTTCATTAACAGAAGCTGGTTATGTAGGTGAGGATGTTGAAAATATCATTCTTAATTTACTTCAGTCTTGTGACTACGATGTTGAAAGAGCTGAACGTGGAATTGTTTATATTGATGAGATCGATAAGATCGCTAAAAAGAGTGAAAACGCATCTATTACCAGAGACGTTTCAGGTGAAGGTGTGCAGCAAGCTCTTTTAAAACTTATTGAAGGAACTGTTGCGGCAGTACCTCCAAAAGGTGGAAGAAAACATCCTCAACAAGAATTTATTCAGGTGAATACAAAGAATATTTTATTCATTGTAGCTGGAGCTTTTGTTGGTCTCGATAAAATCATTGAGAAGAGGCTGACTAAAAGACCTATGGGACTTGTTAAACATGCAACAGAAGTTGAACTTTCCGTAGTTGAAAAGCTTGGTGGTATTGAAGTTGAAGATTTAAGTAAATTTGGTTTGATTCCAGAATTTATTGGGCGACTACCTGTTAATGCTCTCTTAGAAGAGTTAGACGAAAGTGCTCTTGTTCAAATCTTAACTGCACCAAAAAATGCAATTACAAAACAATACAAAAGACTCTTTGATTATGATGGGATTGAGTTAGAGTTTGAAGACGATGCTCTAACAGAAGTTGCTGCAATTGCCATGAAGAAGAAAACTGGCGCAAGGGGGCTTAGAGCAATTCTTGAACAGACTATGTTAGACGTTATGTATGAAGTTCCATCTAACGATAAGGTATGTAAAATTATTGTGACAAAAGCTTCTATTCAAGGGAAAGAGTCACCAAAAGTCATCGAAGGGGAGAGAACTCCAAAAGGTGGTGGTGGAAGTACTTTGAAGGCGAAGAGTACTATTGAGTCAGCTTCATAGTCTTTAGTTCTTCTAAAATTAAATTTTAAATCAATTTTAAAAACCCCGACTTAGTTCGGGGTTTTCTTATTCAATAAAGTCTCTTTTCTATGAAAAAAAAACATGGTGTCATGATGATCAAACTATCTAACATTTAGTCACTTTAAAAAAATATGTTAATTTTTTATGCAAATAACTTTTTCTAACATCTAGTTAACAAAAAATAAGCTCCCAAATATTTCAATCGTTTACGGTGCTGTGATGCCCCTACAGGCCTGTTATTACAGTCTATAAATATATTTAGAGGAACATTTGTCCGAAACTTTTATTTTGACCCAAATTTGTTTTTACGAGACAATTTGTACAAGACATATTTTTAGCGACATGAAGTCCTCTAAATTTGTTACCCAAACAATACCAGTAGTGCAGGAGGTACTATGTCAGACAAAAAGTCTCTAGATTCAAAGAGATTTCCTCTACTTCCCCTTAGAGATGTCATTATTTTTCCACACATGGTGGTTCCACTCTTTGTTGGACGTGAGAAGTCTATCGCGGCGCTTGAAGAAGCTGCCAAGAACAATAATGAACTCTTTTTAGTAACTCAAAAAGATGCCAATGTTCTAAACCCTGAAAGAAGTGATGTTTACGAAGTAGGTACTGTCGTTAACATTATTCAAATGCTGAGGTTACCTGACAACACTGTTAAGGTTTTAATCGAAGGTAAGTACAGAGCTAACATTGATGAGTTCGTTGCCAAGCCTGAAGGTTATTGGGCCGAAGTTACAAAAGCTCAGTCAGGTGTTGTTGATGCTGTAAATTTAGAAGCAACAATGAGAAGTATTAAAAGTACCTTTGAGCAGTATGTAAAACTTAATAAGAGAATTCCACCAGAACTTCTTATGAGTATTTCTTCTATCACTGACCCTTCTAGATTAGCTGACATTATTGTTGCTCATCTAAGTATGAAGATTCCTGAGAAACAGGAAATTCTTGAAGCGATTGATGCTGAAAGTAGACTGCACTTATTATTAGAAAAGATGCAAGGTGAGATTGAAGTTATTAACGTTGAGAGAAGAATTAGAACTCGCGTTAAGCAACAAATGGAAAAGTCTCAAAAAGAATATTATTTGAATGAGCAAATGAGCGCTATTCAAAAAGAACTTGGGCAAAAAGAAGATGGTAAGTCTGACATCAATGAGATGGAAGAGAAACTTGCTAAGAAAGTTATGCCTGATGATGCTAAAGACAAAACTCTCAAAGAAATTAAGAAGCTTAAATCAATGTCTCCAATGTCTGCAGAAGCTGCAGTCGTAAGGAACTACATTGATTGGATGACTAATCTTCCTTGGGGAGAGTATTCAACAGATGATAATTCTGTAAGTAAAGCTTGGGAAGTTCTTGATGAACACCACTATGGTATGAAAGATGTAAAAGAAAGAATAGTTGAATATCTTTCGGTTAGGTCTCTTGTTAAAGATGAAGGAAAGGGAACAATTCTTTGTCTTGCAGGTCCTCCAGGTGTTGGTAAAACTTCAATTGCTAAATCTTTGGCAGAATCACTTGATAGAAAGTTTGTAAGAATTTCTTTAGGTGGTGTTAGAGATGAATCAGAAATTCGTGGACATAGAAGAACCTATGTTGGAGCGATGCCAGGTAAGATTATTTCTGCTCTTAAGAAAGCTGGAACTAGTAATCCAGTGATCCTTTTAGATGAAATTGATAAAATGAGTTCTGATATGAGAGGAGATCCAGCTGCAGCGATGCTTGAAGTTTTGGATCCTGAACAAAATAAGAACTTTGCAGATCATTATATTGAGTGTGAGTACGATCTTTCTAAAGTTATGTTTATTATGACTGCAAATGATCTAGGTCAAATTCCAGGACCTCTAAGAGATAGAATGGAAATCATTCATGTCTCTGGATATACTCCACAAGAAAAGCTTCAAATTGGTAAGAGATACCTTTTCAAGAAAGCTATCAAGAATAATGGACTAGCAAATTATGAAGTAAACATGAGCGATAATGCAGTTATTGAAATTGTTCGTGGATACACCAGAGAAGCAGGTGTTAGAGAGTTTGAAAGACTTTTAAATACTGTTTGTAGAAAAATTGCCACTGATGTTGTTGCTAAGGAACATAAAGAAGGGAAGAAGTTCTCAGTAAGTCCTAAGCAATTATCTAAATACCTTGGACCTAAGAGATTTGATCGTACGTCGATTGAAGATGAACCACAAGTTGGTTTAGTTAACGGCTTGGCATGGACTTCTGTTGGTGGAGAGATGTTAAATATTGAAGTTGTAACTCTTCCTGGTAAAGGCGTAGTTAAGGTCACAGGTAAACTAGGTGAAGTTATGCAAGAGTCTGCTCAAGCTGCACTTAGTTATGTTAGATCAATTAGTGGAAGGCTAGGAATAGATGCTACGTGGTATGAGAAAAATGATATTCATATTCATGTACCTGAAGGGGCGACTCCAAAAGATGGTCCTTCTGCCGGTGTGACTATGGTTACGGCACTAACTTCAGCGATTACAGGAATTCCTGTTCTACAAGATGTTGCGATGACTGGAGAAGTCACAATTAGAGGACGTGTTCTTCCAATTGGCGGACTTAAAGAAAAGTTATTAGCGGCAAAGCAAGCTGGAATTGTAACAGTTATCATTCCTATAAAGAATGAAAAGGATCTTCCAGATATTCCTGCGGAAGTGAAAAGTGGTTTAACTATTATTCCATGTTTTCATGTTGATAATGTGCTCAAAAATGCTCTTCAGTTACAAAATCCTGAACAGTTTATGCAGCATGTAGCAACACCGCTTAAAGTTATCGATTCAGAAGTTGCAACGATGGAAGTTGCGAATTAGTTTGGCATAAAAATTATATATTTTTTGCTTGATGGTATTGGGGTGAAAAGGGAGACTTAGTCTCCCTTTTCTATTTTGGAGAACTATACATGAAATTCCTACACTCAATGATCAGAGTTAAAGATCTTGAAAAATCCCTAGAATTCTATGTTGGTAAGTTAGGTCTAAAAGAAATGAGAAGAAGTGAATATCCTCAGGGGAAATTTACACTTATATATTTGGCGACCGGACCTGGTGAAAGCGAAATAGAACTTACTTACAATTGGGATCAAAAAGAAAAATATTCAAACGGTAAGAACTTTGGTCACTTCGCATTTGCTGTGGATGACATAAATGACTTCTGTGCTCAGCTTTTAAAAAACGATGTCGTTATACTAAGACCGCCAAGGGATGGCTATATGGCCTTTATAAAATGCCCTGATGGCATTTCAATAGAGCTCCTACAAAGTGGTGGGGCAATAACTCCAGTTGAACCTTTCATTTCCATGGAAAATACAGGTGACTGGTAAATAGATGAACTTGAGTTAAAAAAAAAAGAAAAAATTAATTGACAAAAAAAATCATGAACTATATTCTAGGCCTCCAAACAGCAAAACAGATCTGGGCGTGTAGCTCAGTGGGAGAGCGCTGCCCTTACAAGGCAGATGTCGCAGGTTCAATCCCTGCCACGCCCACCAGATTTTTTATATAAAAGCCCTTCTTTCGAGAAGGGCTTTTTTTTTGTCTTTTTTGTTTCTCAAGTTTTCTTTAAGTTTACATTCAGGATAATTTTCAATAACCATTGTTTTATTGACACTAACTATCTGTTTTTACAGTCATAAAAATTTAATCTTAAGACTAAATTAGTCATTAATTATTCTTGGGAAATGTCGAAAAGTAATAGAATAGAAGAACATCGATGTTCAACTGAAGTGTGAGATTGTGAATGGAAGATTTTGAAAAAGAGCTAAAAGAAGATTTTCTCGAAGAGTCTCTACAATTATTAGAGGATACCGAGCAATCTTTCTTGGCGCTAGAGAACGATAAAGAAAGTTCTGAGTTATTAGATCAAATTTTTCGACTTGCCCACAACTTAAAGGGAACTTCTAGAGCTGTTGGCTTTGGGGAAGTTGCCGAGTTTACTCATGAGATGGAAAATCTCATTCTAAAAGTAAAAACAGGAGAACTTCCTGTCTCTGATGGCATTGTTTCGTTACTACTAGAATGCAATGATCACATCACTCATATGATTCAAACATTAAAAGACGACATGGCGGAAACATTTGAAAGTGAGGCCATAGTTGTAAAAATTCAGGGAGCTCTAGGTGGAGAGTTAAATGGAGATCAGTCGACTGCTGCAGTATCTGAAAGTGTAGAAGAAGTGCAGGAGGATGTTCCTAGTGAAGAGGTTGTAGCTGAGTCTGGTGCTTGGGAAGATGATGACCAAGAAGCTATCGATGAAGATAGTCTCGTTGCTGGATTTGAGCAGGAGATTATTGAAGAAAAAGAAGTGGTACAAGTAGACTCACCTGAAGTTTCTTCAGCTGAGCCTGAAATTTCTGCAGCAGCTCTCGAGGCCTTAAGAGAATTAGGCGGAGATCTGGATGAGAGTGTGTTAAATGAGCTGTCAGAAGGTGTTGTTAAAGAGGCCGAGGTAGAAGAAGAACCTGAAATTTCTGCAGCAGCAGTAGAAGCTCTAAAAGAGCTTGGAACTTGTGATGAAGGCTTAATTTCAGACCTCCAAAAAAATACTAAAAAAGAAGATTTAAAGTTTAACAATGTAGAAAAAAGGAATGAGGAAAATGTCACGCCTATTCCTGTGGTTAGAGGAGATGGGTCGCCTGTTTCTGTTACTAAGGCCGCTCCAGCTCCCGTGGCTAAGAAGGCAGCAACTAAAAAAACGGGTGAAGATGAAAGTATAAGAGTGTCCTTGGCAAGAGTTGAAAAATTAAACAATGTGGTAGGAGAATTAGTTATTCTTCAAACAGTTTTAGATCAACAAAGATTTTCATCAGTTCAGGATGACCTTACTAATAAATCAATTTCACAATTGGGTAAGCTCTCTAAAGAAATTCAAGAAATTTCAATGTCACTTAGAATGGTTCCTGTAAAATCAACACTACAAAAAATGAGTAGGATTGTGAGAGATACTTCGAAGGCCCTTGATAAAGATGTAAAATTAACTCTATTTGGTGAAGAAACAGAAATTGATAAAACAGTACTAGAGCATTTATCAGATCCTCTCGTACATATCGTTAGAAATGCTGTTGATCATGGTTTAGAAAACACTGTAGATAGAGTAAAGGCTGGAAAGAGTGAAGTTGGTAATGTCACAATTCGTGCTCTTCATGAAGGAAATAATCTCGTTATAGAGATTTCTGATGATGGTGGAGGTATCCCCGCTGATATCATTAGAGGTAAGGCGATAGAGAAAGGAATACTGAATCCAAATGAACAAATCTCAGATGAAGAGGTTATACAACTTATTTTCCATCCAGGGTTTTCAACTAAAGATCAAGTTACAGAAGTTTCTGGTCGCGGAGTTGGAATGGATGTCGTGAAAACCAATATTGAAAAACTCTCTGGTGAAGTTAAAGTTAAAACAGAAAGAGGCAAGGGAAGTGTGTTTAAAGTTGTCCTTCCTCTCACTATGGCCATTATTGATGGAATGGTGATTAGAGTAGGTGGAGAAAAATTCATTATCCCTCTAAATCAGGTCCATGAATCATTAAAGCCAAATGAGGAAATTGTTCATGAAGTTACAGGTTGGGGAAAATGTTTAAACTTAAGAGGACAAGTTCTCCCTCTATTTAACATAGGATCAACGCTGTCTGTAAAAACTGATGAAGGGGTTGAAACAGATAAAATTGCCATAATTATACAATCTACAGAAATTCCATTTGCTATTCTTGTTGATGATATTTTACATCAACAACAAGTAGTTATTAAGAATCTGGGGAATGAAATTAAAAATACAAAAGGTTTTATGGGAAGTTCAATTTTGGGAGATGGAAAACCATCTTTTATTTTAGACTTGAATGAGCTTTATAGTGGTAAAATGAAGAAGAGTAGTTCAAATATTAAAGATAATTTAATAGGTAGGGTAGCGTAATGACTGATGAAAATAATAATCAAAATTTAGCAATTGTAGCTGACGAAAATTCTGAATTGCAAAGATTTCTTGAATTTAGTTTAGGTGAAGAAGATTATGCCATTCCATTACTCTCTGTTCGCGAAGTGATCTCTGTTCCTGAGACGACTCCGATTCCAAAAGCGCCAAGTCACTTCTTGGGAATCATGAATTTAAGGGGACAAGTTATATCTGTAGTGGATATGAGAACAAAGTTAAAAATAAAAGCTCTAGAAAACAATTCAGAAGAAAGTGTTATTATTGTAGATATTGATGGAATGAATTTAGGAATTGTTGTGGACTCTATTAATAAGGTTTTAGCTTTTTCTTTAAATGAAATAAATGATGTTCCAGAAATTGAAACACAAGTTAATGCTGAATATATTTATGGTGTCTATAGAAAGGAAGACTCTTTAACAGTCCTCTTGAATGTAGCAAAAGTCTTAGATATTGCTGACGTCAATACACTCAAGAAGAAAGCAGCTTGATAATAAATTAAATTTAAGTTTTATCTTTGCCACCCATTCGGGTGGTTTTTTTTGTAATCTATTAAGGTGCTCTAGGCGCAGTATGAACATTACGTAGATAATCATGCACATAATATTAAAATTTATTTACATTTCCTTGTAATCCTAAAACAATTATAAGTTACTATTTTTTAAACGAATTATTCAAACTGGAATGATGGTAAATCTTTGTAAAATTAAGTGTTTATTGAGGTAAATATTCTAAATAAAACTGAAAATAATACCGAAGGTGTAGGTATAAAAAGGAGAATGAATATGAAGAAAATCGCGTTGCTCGCAATGAGCGTATGTTCACTAACAATGACTTCTTCCATGGCGGGAGATTGTTCAAAAGCACAAGCAAAAGAGACTGTTGATAAGATGTGCGCAATCGTTACAGCCAAAGGTAAAGCTGGTCTTGGAGAGATTGCTAAATATCGTTATTGCGGATCCAATTATGTTTGGATTCAAGATAAAGAGATTAAGATGGTTCTACATCCAATTAAGAGAAGACTGAAAGGAAAGGATCTTACAAAGAATGAAGACGAAAATGGTAAGAAGCTCTTTGTAGCATTTGAAAAAACAGCTAGAGGAACAAGTGGTGGTTGGGTTGACTACGTTTGGGCCAAGCCTGGAGCAGAGAAAGCCACTCCAAAAATTTCTTACGTAAAAGTATGTGATGGTGGATTAGGCTGGATCGTTGGTTCTGGTATTTGGAAGTAGATTAATTTTTTTACAAGTAGGATAGTGTGAATAAAAATATTAAGCAGACTAGTTTTCAGTTTAAAATACTATTTGTCATCATTTCTGTGGCATTTGTGTGTATTACTCTTGTCGCAGGAGTGTCGTACTTTAAATCTAGAGAGGCTCTTCAGCATCAATCAGTAAATCAGTTTTCGAGTATGGGCGAAATGATGAAAAATCGTCTTTCGGCATTTCAATCCCAAACGAGGACATTTGCTACGAGACTTGGAAAAGATCGTTTGATTGAAGGACTATTTCTAGCTTATGAAGGAGCATTCTTCGGAGCTAGTTTATTTCCAGGTGAAGATATTAATATTTACACTACTCACTATCAAAACTTAGAGTCTATTTATGGGAAGCGAACTGAAAAAATGGCTAAGGATTTTTCCTTAAGCGATGTTTTTCTCGTTTCCCTAGACTCTCAAGTCTTAATGACTGCAAGGCCTGATAAGAATAATTTCTTCCTTGGAAGAAACTTATTAAATGGCGTCTATAAGAAGTCTCTTTTAACTAAGTGTTTCAACTCTGCTCTCACTGATACTAAAGGGGAGTTATTCTTTAGTGGCTATGAGTATAATGAAGTTAGTAAGAAGCCAGAGGCTTATTACTGTGTAAAGCAATTTGCAGAGTTTGATCACTTATCAGAAGGCATTAAAAAGGGTGAAGACATGGGAATTGTCATCACTAGAATTAATATTGATCAATTAAATAGTATGGTTACGCAAAGAGAGGGAATGGGAGAAACTGGTCAAGCCTATATTGTTGGTGGTGATCATCTTCTGAGGACCGATTTCTTTGTGAATAAAGAAGAATTTAATACTATAAATTCCTTAAAAACGAAAAAGAAACTTATAACGAAATCAATTGATTTTGCTCTTGAGAAGAAATCAGGAACACATTTTATAATAGATCCAAATGGCGAAGAGGTTTTAAGTTACTATTCTCCAATTACTATGTTTGGTCATACTTGGGCCTTAGTAGCTGAAATTCAGACTACAGAAATGTTCGCACCAGTACGATCCATGATGATTTTTGTCTCCATGTTAGCCGGAGTAGCATTACTGATTATTGTATTTGCAGGAATGTTTATAACCAAGAAATTAGTTCAACCTATTACTGATGCTAATAATATTTTAGGAAGTGTCGCTAATGAAGTGACAGATAACGCTGATAAAATGAAATCAAACTCAGAGGGACTAAGTGATGGAGCAACTCAAATTGCTGCTGCTATTCAAGAAACTGTAACAACCTTGGATGAACTGTCTTCTATGGTAAATAAAAACCTTGAGAACGTTGAGCTTTCAAGTCAGAAATCAGAAGAGTCAAAAGAAGTCGCCGAAAGAGGAAAAATTGCTGTTACTAGTATGATTGGAGCCATGGGAGAAATTAATACTTCGAATGGTGAAATTGTAGATGAAATGAATAACATTAGTAATAAAATGAATGAAATTATTGATGTCATTAATGAAATTGGAACCAAAACTAATATAATCAACGATATTGTTTTTCAAACAAAATTACTCTCATTTAACGCTTCAGTTGAAGCTGCGAGAGCAGGGGAACACGGTAAAGGTTTTGCTGTCGTTGCTGAAGAAGTCGGTTCTCTTGCAACTGCTAGTGGAAAAGCTGCTACTGAGATTAGTGAGATGCTTGATGAAAGTGTTAAAAAAGTGGAATCCATTGTATCTGACACGAAAGTTAAGATAGATACTCTATCTACAGTCGGACAGGAAAAAGTTTCAGTGGGAACAAAAACAGCTCACGAGTGTGAAGAGGTTTTAGACCAAATACTTGTTAATGTTGTAGAGGTTAATGAAAAAGTCTCTGAAATTACAAATGCTTCAAACGAACAGGCGACTGGAATTAAAGAAGTTTCCAAGGCCATGAGTCAGTTAGACGAAATGACACATAATACTTCAACTATATCTGCAGAAGCACTTAACTCTTCAGAGGTCTTAAATTCTGAGGCGACTAAACTATCAGAGGTCGTTGAGAACTTAAATATCTTAGTCCGAGGTGGCGTTGCTCAAAATATGAATGACCTTCATGAGATTAAGGTAGATGTTTCTTCAAAGGTTGACCGAGACCTTGAGTCAAAGAAAAAAAAGAAGCAGAAGAAGAAGGCTACACCAACCAAAATTAAACTAGTTGATACAACTGAATCTTCCTCAGGTAAGAATGTTGCAACTAAGAAGGCTTCAGGCTCTGGAATTGTTGTTCCAAATCGTGATGATGATCGCTTTGAAGATATCTAAATAATTAATAAGGAAGATTGTGATGGGCGTTGCAAAATTAGATGAAGATTCTTATTTAAAAGTTGTTGAGAAAGTTAGTAAAATTGTTGCTAAAATTTCTGGTAATGTTCTTGGTGAAAAACAAGTTCTAATGGTTCAAACTCGCATAAAGAAGAGAATGAGCGAACTTGGAATTAAGACTCCCGATGAGTATATAGGGTTTATAGATATGCACCGAGAACAAGAATCAAATGTTCTCGTTTCTCTTTTAACAACTCATCACACTTTCTTCTTTAGAGAGTTTACTCACTTTGAACATTTAAAAGAAAACCTTCCGCGTATTATTTCAGATGTTAAAGCAAGAGGAGGGAATACAGTCTCTATTTGGTCTGCAGCCTGTAGTCGTGGACAAGAGGTTTATTCTCTTTCTATGTTTTTGAATTTCTACCTTCCAAAAATTGATCCTTCGATGAAATTTGAAATTCTTGGAAGTGACATCGATCCTGAATCTGTAAAAATTGCTAAAAATGGCGTTTATCATAGAAGAGAAATTAAATCTGTTCCAATGAATTACCTCGCTGATAACTGGGCCAGAGGAACTGCTGAAATTTCAGACTACGTAAAAGCTAAGAAATCGATAAAGGAGAATTGTTCCTTTGATGTTTATAATCTCTTAGAGTTTCAAAATCATATGGGAAGTAAGAAATTTGATGTTATCTTTTGCCGAAATGTATTTATTTATTTTGAGAGCTATCAGATTGAAGACATTACAAAGAACTTCTTTAAGCATCTGCATAAGACAGGAATGTTATATTCAGGGATATCTGAATCTCTTTCAGGGTTAAAGCTAGATTTAGAAAATGTTGGACCATCGGTATATGCTCATAAAGTTGAAGTTGAAGTTGAAAAAGTTGTTGAAAAAGCTAAAACGCCAGTTGTTCCTGTTCTTGCTAAGCCGATTACCCCAGCTATGCCTGCTAAGTTAAGAGTTTTCTGTGTTGATGATTCATCAAGTATTTTGACTTTATTAAAGAAAGTTTTCAGTGAAGATGATCAGTTTGAAGTCGTAGGAACTGCAGTAAATGGTATAGATGCAAAAGAGCAGCTCAAAAACCTTAAGGGTAAAGTAGACGTTTTAACTTTAGATATACACATGCCAGAGATGGATGGAGTCACTTATTTAGAAACATATCATAATGATGAACACCCTCCAGTTGTCGTGATTTCTTCTGCATCTAGAGATGATTCTGAAGCTGCAATGAAATGTATTAGAGCTGGTGCCGCTGACTTTATCGAGAAGCCCGCTTTAAATAACTTGATGGAGCGCGGAGAGGAAATAAAAACCAAGCTAAGAGTTGCCTATATCGATAAGAATATTGTTCACAAGCATGTAACATCCATAGATAAGGCATTTGAAAAAGAAATTGTTATTGAGCAACCTGAAAGTAAGTTTAAAATTATCGTTTCTTCTTTGAGTGATCAAAAGAAAGTTGTGAAATTCTTTCACGAATTACATGGTAAACAACCTCCTACACTGATGTTGTTTGAAGGGCAGGATAATCTCTTGCTTGCTATTCAAGATGAGTTGGCCGATAAGATTAGATATCCGGTTGAAATTGTCGATTCTGTCGATAAGAAATTTGAAACTGGAATTGTTTATCTTGCCGACTTTAAGAAAGTTTTTAAAGAAGCGCATAAACATCATCACGATTCAAAGACTTCAGTTATGGTTTTTGGTCAGTGTTCAAAGCACGGTGGCGATCAATTGCTAGAGTGGGGAGAAGCTCAGTTATTACTGGAAGATGTGGGGGTAAATTCTTCACTCTGTGAAGTCGCAACTGATATTGTTCCAACAACTAGTTTTGCATATATGTCTTCAGAGTTTTTAAGTAGGAAGTAATGGCAAAAATAAAATTCTTTAGTGGGAAAATTCAAGAAGAGTATTATTTCAAAGTTGGAAATGAATGTTTTATATCTATTCAAGATAAGAGTGGGCACTCCTGTGCAACTTTAATGAACTCAATAGATCTTAAAACGGGGAAACTTAATGTTTTTCTTAAAAATGCAGCTTCAGAATTAAAAACAACACTAAGCCATCTCACTTTAAAAGTTATCGGAGCCGTTAGTTTCATTAATACAATTAAAGAGATCGTAAGGGATGTGAAATTTCTGGATAATAAATATGTCGAAAGGCATGGAATGTTTGAAATTCTCTACTTGCCAAATGATGGTGTTCTCAGAGTTTCGAAAATTTCCAAAGATGAGGAAAAGAAAAGTGGTGAAGTGAAGGTTTTAATAGTAGATGACTCTAAGACTATTCGTTCATTACTCACAAAAGTTCTTTCTAGTTCTAGTCGAATAAACGTTGTGGCCACGGCTGAAAAGCCTAGCGAAGTTGCAGCTCTTATTGAAAAATTTAGACCCGATGTCATAACATTAGATATTCATATGCCTGAAATGAATGGTGTTGAATTACTAAAACTAATCCAACCTAAATATAACCTTCCTACTATTATGATCACCTCTGTTAGCCTTGAAGAGGGACCGCTTGTTCTTGAAGCTCTTGAAAGTGGTGCATTTGATTATATCCAAAAGCCTAGTATGGAGGAGCTTTCTGAGGTAGCCCCTATATTGATTGAGAAAGTTCTAGAGGCCTCTAAGTTTGAATGCGCAAAGAGTATAGGAACGAAGAGTGTAAGTAGATCAAGTCATAATTTTAATGAAGATTGCATGGTCGTTATAGGTTCTTCTACTGGAGGAACAAATGCCCTAAAAGATATTCTCTGTGGATTGCCAAGAGTCATTCCTCCAATTCTCATCGTGCAGCACATTCCTGCTGTCTTCTCTAAGGCCTTTGCTGAGCGACTCGATGGACTTTGCCCTTTTAGTGTAAAGGAGGCGGAACACGGTGAAGAAGTTTGCGCTAATACTGTTTATATAGCTCCTGGTGGGCAACAAATGAAAATTTTCGTAAAGGGTTCAAAGAAGTTTATAGAAATTAATGACGACAAGCCTGTGAATAGATTTAAGCCATCGGTTGATTATATGTTTAAATCAATTGAAGCTTTAACGAGTAAAGAAAGTATAATAGGGGTTATCCTTACTGGTATGGGAAGGGATGGAGCAAGTGGTATTACTAACCTTAAAAAGCTAGGTGCTCTCACTATTGCCCAAAACGAAGAAAGTTGCGTCGTATTTGGAATGCCCAGAGAGGCGATTGCCATGGGGGGAGCGACAGAAGTTGTTCATAAGGACCAGATCGCTGAAAAAATGGTAGAACTTTCATCTCGATTTCAGAAAATGAAAGTCAGTTAGTCAATCAATCCTAAGTTGACCCAAATTGGGAAATGATCTGAAGCTTCTTTTAATTCTAAATAATCTTTTGAAAATGTAGCATAACAAGTTCTTCCTTGTTTCCTATCAAAGTAAGAACGAATATCTCTTCCTTCCTTTTTCTCTAAGCATCCTAGTTCTCTTCGACCTTCTTTAGGGTGGTATATGCCAGCACTTCTTATCTTAAAGTGTCTGCTAAAGGCAATATAGTCTAATTGAAGTTGGAGTTTTCTTGGAGCAAATGATCCACTTTCGTTGGTGTGTCCAATTTCAGCAAGAGAAGAATCAAGCCAAAAGGTAACTTTCTTTTCAAGAGATCTTAATACTTCACTTCCAGGATTTTTAGTATTTGAAAGTTCTGTATTCCAGTCTCCAATAGCTATGAATAAGTCTTTTGAAGTCAGTGGAGTAATATTGGTTTTTCCAACCTTGATATTGGTTGATCCTGTGAGATACCATTCTAAAAAACGTAACTGATCAGCATTTCGTTCATAATTAGGAGATTTCTTATTTCCAAAATGAAAAGCCGGAACAGTATGCAGAAGAATAATATGAAATTTAATACTATCTTTTTCTACTAAGATATCTGTGAAGTTCTTATCAAAGAGCTCCATTTTATTTGTTAGTTTTTTCCCACTGGCATCAGTGAAGCGAGTTATTTTGGCTTTTGGATTAAATTGTTTCCACTTAAGTTCATTAATCGTTTTAACATTTAGAATTTTTAGTTTGTTACTTATTAGGGCCCCTGTTGAGTACTGAGCTGGAAAAATTCCAAAGTTGACAGGGTCAGCGAACTTTCGGCTATTCTTTGCGGAAAAATTTGAATGATAAGTTCCATTCTTTCTTTTGCGGGCATTCTTTCCCGTATTTGCAGGTCTTAGAACTGAGCTTATGTCTTTTCTACCTAACTTGAGAGCTAAAGTATCTAGATTCTTTCCTTCTGTTTGAAAGTTATCATTTGGTATGTTGGGGAGGTCGTATTGTATTTCATTAATTGAAAGGATATCGGAATCGAACCGATTGAGTATTGCTCTAACAGAAGCAAGTTGCTTAGATTCAGAGTTTAACTTTACGGTGTTTAGTTCTTTAATATTGTAGTGAACAATTTTTAAGAACGATTTTTCAGGATTCAGTTTTTTTGGAGTTAAAGCACAAGATGAGAGTAGGATTAGCAATAATAAAAGAGTGTATTTCATAGTACTTCCAAATAAAAAGGTCCGTGTTACGGACCTTATATCATTTATTTAGAAATATAAGCAACAGCATTATGGCTATGCAGTGATTCGAAATGCTCAACCTTGGCACTCCAATGAATAATTGATTCTTCTTGGTTTAGGACTGTCGAAATTCTTCTTGATGCGTGCTCTACAAACATTGGGTTTTCACCGTTCAAGATAGCGAAAGCTTGCTCGTCTATTCTTTTAACTAAACTCTGAGTCTCAGTTGGAATCGCCTTCCTCATAAGTTCAATGAGTCTGTTTATTGAAACAGGTTTTTCGACATTGTATTTAATTGTCACAATAGCATTAGATCTTTGGCTATGAGCCGTAGCTATCCCATTTCCTTCTGTGATCTCATTATTAGCATGGCTTTGCTCATATTGCTTGGCCATAGAAAGAGAACATGGGCAAGTCGAAGAATACTCATAATTGATTGTCAGTGACATATCTATTTGACCGTCTTTGTTTTCATGACCTTCAAGTGAGCATTCGTAGTATTGCCAACCCCAGTTGTTAGACTTAAGAGACTTTTGCTTAATTGGATATCGAAAATTAAGCTTTAAGAAAGACTCAGGGATAAGCTCTTCTGAGTTGTTATCTCTTAGGTCTGCTCTATATCTTCTAAGAATTGATTTAAAGAATTTACTGTCAATATCACCTTGCTCTGACTCTTCCTGTAAAATAGTACAGAAGCGACTCATGTTGACACCGTTTTTATCAGCATCGCAAAAGACAAACATTGAAGCTTCACAATCATGGCTCATGATTGTTCCATCTGAGTGTAAAAATCTAAGAGGAATTCGAAATCTCTCAATTCCAACTTTTGGAATAGCTATTCCAAATTCATTTGAAAGCTTTTGAAAGTCATTTAAACCAGTGGAGTCTTTGACTTCACAGTTCATTATATCTGAGTGATTACTTCGAAGAGTAGTTAAGTTCATTACTGTTCCTTAGCGTATATAGGCCAAAAAAGTACCTATCTTTTAACGCTTTAGCAAATTATATCAAATCTGTTTTCGAAAATGTTTAGACAATGTTGAATTGTCGTACTTTCAGTAGGTTACATATAATAAACAATATATTATTTACAGTTGTCTAGGTGTTGCTCTTGATCGTCTAACTCTAAGAGAATCGTTCAAGCTAAAACTCCTCACTTCTTTATTCATCTACACCGATAGATTATTAGGAATAATTGGAGGGCGATATGTCAGAGAGAGATAGTAATTATGAATTTGAATGTTTAGAAAAGTACTATGGTAATTTCGATGAGGTAACAAAGACTATTGAGGATTGCCCAAGTTGTGGCAAAAAGTTGATTATTACTCATTGGGCTGACGCCTCAAATTTAGTTATGGAGGAGTCTGCTAAATGTGTAGAGTGTGACTTTGGTCAAAGAAAAACTCTACACGCTATGAACTAACAATCTAAAGTATTAAAAGGCATAGGAAGTAATTCTCCAAATGTTACAGTCTTCTTTATGGACTCTGTGTCAGCAAGATGAATAGGTACATCTGCCTTAGCAAATTCACTCAGAACTTGCAGACAAAGGGCGCAGGGCACTGTTACAGGTTTTGTGTCACAAACAACTACAACAAATTCTACTTCAATCTTTCCTGTATTTGCTACTGCTGAAAGTATTGCATTTCTCTCGGCGCAGACAGTTGCTCCAAAACTAGCATTTTCAACATTACATCCTGGAAAGATTTGGTCATGACCTTTTATTTTCAAAGCCGCTCCTACTTGAAATTTTGAATAGGGGGCATGAGCGTTACTTCTTGCCGCTAGAGCAACCTTGAAGGCTTCATTTACAATTAAATTCATTTTACTTCCTTGCATTTACTTTTACAGGCTGTCCGTAGTTTCCTTCTAGGACTTGTCCATGTTCAACTACGATATTTCCCATAACTATAGTGTAGTTAAGTTCCCCATGATACTTCATTCCGTCAAAAGGGGTCCAGCCACACTTAGAGGCCATATCAATATTTTTGATTTCAACTTCTTTTTTCAAGTCGACTATTGTTATATCTGCATCGAAGCCATTTTTTAAGTGACCTTTGTTTAAACCATAGAGCTTTGAGGGATTAAAACATAAGTATTTTGCGACTTCTTCAATGGTTAAGTTTCCTTGGTCTACGTGATGTAAGAGTACTGGAAAAATAGTTTGTACTCCGGGCATTCCACTAGGTGAGTTTGGGTAACCTCTATCTTTCTCTTCTTTACTATGGGGAGCGTGATCTGAACCAATTACATCTACAACATTTTCTCTTAGTCCTTTCCATAGGCCATCAGTATTATCTTTGGTTCTAATGGGAGGATTCATTTGAGCGTATGTGCCTAGTTGATCGTAACAATCAGGTGCAAAAAGAGTTAAATGTTGAGGAGTGACTTCGATAGTACAATGATCTTTGTTCTCTGCGAGAAACTCCATTTCTGCTTTAGAAGTTATATGTAGAACGTGAACTTTTCTTCCACAGTCTTTAGCAATTCCCACAACTCGTTTTGTGGAACTTAGAGCTGTTTCAACGTTTCTCCATTCTGCGTGAGCATGGGCAGTTGTAGCCGCATCACGAATATCTTTTCTTTTAACAAGCATCTCTTCATTTTCAGAGTGAAGAGCTATTATGCCACTTGTTCCGCTAAAAATTTCTTTAAGTTTGTCTTCTTCAAAAAGAAGTAGATTACCTGTAGAGCTTCCAAGAAATATTTTTATTCCACAACAGCCTTCAAGATCTTTCACTTTTTTTAACTCGACAATATTTTCGGCCGTTCCACCCATGAAAAATCCAAAATTTGCGAGGGACTTTTCTTTAGCCAATCTGACTTTCTCAGCAATCGCTAGGTCTGTCGTTGTGGCCGGGTTGGTATTGGGCATTTCAAGGAATGTTGTCACTCCTCCCAAAACCGCCGCCCTTGAGCCAGAGGCAAGGTCCTCTTTGTGAGTGAGTCCAGGCTCTCTAAAATGAACCTGAGTATCAATAATTCCGGGGAAGATATGTTTGCCTGTAGCATCAATTTCTTTATTAAATTGAATTTGAGAAATATCATCAATGAGAGTTATTTTCCCATCTTTAACCCCTAAATCTTGCTCAATTACGCCTGATTCAAGTACGCATTTCCCGCCGCGGATAATTAGATCAAATTTTTCCATAGTTCTTAGGTCCTTAATCGTTTAAAATTCAACTTATAGTACAATGACTACTTGAAAATAGAAAATGCTGTGCTAAAAAAGTGATTAACGGAGAAAACTATGCCAATCAAGTTATATAACACGCTGAGCAATACGAAGGAAAACTTTGTCCCTATTGAAGAGGGAAAGGTAAGACTCTACTTATGTGGTCCAACTGTCTACGATTTACTACACATTGGAAATTTTCGTGGAGCCATCTTTTTTAACTTAGTTAGAAATTGGTTTGAATTAAGTGGTAACGAAGTAACATATGTTTACAACTATACAGATGTCGATGACAAAATAATTAAAAAAGCTAATGAAGAAGGCGTCGATGCTACAGTGATCTCTGAGAGATTTATTGCTGAATTTGAAAAAGATTTCAACCGTCTTGGTTTGAAGAAACATACACACAATCCAAAAGTTACAGAATTTATGGATGAAATTATAAGCTATGTTGAAACCTTAGTTAAAAACGATAAAGCCTATGTAATTGATGGTGAGGTTTTCTTCTCTATTGATAACTTTCCTGAATACGGAAAACTATCTAATAAGAATTTAGATGATTTACAAGCAGGTCAAAGAGTTGAAGTTGATTCAAGAAAGAGAAATCCATACGATTTCGTTCTTTGGAAACCGTCTAAAGAAGGTGAGCCTCATTGGACTTCTCCTTGGGGAGAGGGAAGACCTGGCTGGCATATCGAATGTTCTGCAATGATTAAATCTATTCTCGGAAATACTATTGATATTCATGGAGGAGGAATTGATTTAATTTTTCCTCACCATGAAAATGAAATTGCTCAAGGTGAAGGATGTAATTGCGAAAAGTACTGTAACTACTGGATGCATAATGAATTTATCAATATGAAAGATGAGAAAATGTCTAAGTCAATTGGTAACGTTATTACTGGTCGCTCATTCATGGATCAATATCACCCTGAAATTTTAAAATTCCTTATGTTTTCTGCCCATTATAGAAGTGTGCTCAATATGAGCGATGATAAAATTCACCAATCTATTTCAGGCCTTAGGAGAGTTTATGATGCTCTCTCTCATGCTTTAGTGATTGAGAATACTTTTAATGAAAGTGAAAATGGAAAAGTGAATAAGACTTTTGCTCAGCTTCTCAAAACATCTGATGCTAAGATTAAAAAAGCGTTAGATGATGATTTTAATACAGGTGAGACAGTTGCCGCTATATTTGAAGTAGTCCGTGCTTTCAACGCACTCAACCTTCTTAAGAAGCAGAAAGATCCAAACTCTCTGCCTACCACAAAGGCTTTTAAAGAATGGATTTTAAAGTACGGTGATATGTTAGCGCTCTTCAAAGAAGAGCCTACGAGCTTCCTTGCTGATATTGATCAAATCATGATTAAAGAAAAGAATATAGATATCGCTATTGTTGAAGCTCTAATTAAATCAAGAGAAGAAGCGAGAGCTAATAAAGATTGGGCCGCTGCTGATGTTGCAAGAGATGAGTTACATGCAATGGGAATTGATTTTCAAGAGACATCGGATGGTGTGAAATGGAATGTAAAGGTTTAGAGCTTGTTGAAAACTTATTGTAAAGTTGCCGTAAAATATCCAGGTCCTGAAGGAATACTGACTTATCAGTGTCCTGAAGATTTTTCTATTAAAAGAGGGGACCTAGTTGATGTTCCCCTTGGTAGAAGAAAAGCTAAGGGCTGTGTTGTTCAGTCGGGATTAACTGAAATTGATGTCAAGGACGATCTTGCAAAGTACACACTCAAGCCTGTGGTTTCAAAAGAGGATGATCTCTTTTGTCTGACTGAAAAAGAACTCTCTCTTTATGAGTGGATGTCTCGTTATTATCACTACAATTTAGGAATGACGATATTAGAGTGTCTTCCAAAAATACTAAAGAGACCTAGGGCGGTCGATTTTATTAAAGGTGAGGGAGAATCTATACCTCATACTTTAAATCCTGATCAACAATACACTTTTGATGAAATTTCAAATAAACTAAATGCTGGTTTTGAAAGATTTTATATACATGGAGTTACGGGTTCTGGAAAAACGCTTATTTACTTAAACCTCATGAAAAAAACTTTAAGTGAAGGTAAGTCAGTACTCTTTCTTCTTCCTGAAATAAACCTAACTCCACAGTTTACTCAAACTTTTTCTAAGTTTTTAGAGTGTCCTGTTCTTCCTTATCATAGTGGTGTTAGCAACTCTGAGAAGAATGCTATTTGGAAAGAACTCAAAGAGAATTCAAACCCTGTGGTTGTCATGGGAGTTCGAAGTTCTGTTTTCCTACCTATCGATAACTTAGGCCTTGTCATTGTTGATGAGGAACACGATCAATCTTTTAAACAGAGTGATCGCTGTCCCTATAACGGAAGAGATACTGCCACGAAAAAGGCACAGCTTTCAAACTGTCCGATCGTTCTTGGTTCAGCTACTCCTACAGTTGAAAATTTCTTCACTTTTAGAGAAGGGAATAAGAGTTCAAATTACTTCACTCTTGAAAAAAGGGCCTCCGGTGGATTTCCAAAGATTGAACTCATTGATTGCCGTGAGGGCAAAGAGAAAGGTCCGAGAAAGAAATTTGAAGAGAATGACTTATGGCCCATTCATCCGAAAGCTTTAGAGCAAATAAAAGAAAAGTTAAGTCTTGGTGAACAGGTTCTCGTTTTTGTAAATAGACTTGGCTTTGCTAATCATATTCAGTGCCGAGGGTGTGGATACAAATTTGAAGATCCAAATACTAATACAGCACTAAGGTACTTTAAAAGCCGCAATATCCTCTCCAGTGCCCATAGTGACTATGAAATCCCCATGCCTGAAATATGTCCAGATTGTGGAAACATGAGTTTATTGCAAAAGGGTTTTGGAACAGAGAAAATTCAAGATGTACTACAGCATCATCTTCCCGAATATAATATTGAGCGTTTTGATCGAGATGAAATTAAGAATGTGAAACAATTAGAAGATAAGCTGGATAGATTTCATAAAAAAGAAATTGATCTCTTTGTGGGAACGCAAATGCTTTCTAAGGGTCATAACTTTGAAAGAGTTAACCTTGTTCTGGTAATGGGTGTTGATTCCATAATGAACTTCCCTGACTTTAGAGCGATAGAAAAGGCTTATCAACTTATCACTCAGATCAATGGTAGGGCCGGAAGATTTTCTACTGATGCTAAAGTGCTTATTCAAACTCTTGCTCCTGGAAATAAAGTTTTTGAATATATTCAAAATCACTCATTTAGTGAATTCTATGAAGAAGAGCTGATTATTCGCGATATCTCTAGATTTCCTCCTTTTGGAAAAATGGCAGCAATCTACTTTCACTCTAGATTTAGAGAAAGGTTAATGACTAATGTTATTTCTGTTGGGGAAACTCTTAAGAGTGTTATTCAAAAAAATAATTTAGAAGTAGATATTCTGGGACCAAGTCCTGCTATGATTGAGAAAAGGGCAAATCAATTCACTTGGTATATTGCTTTAAAATCAAATGATACGAATCAGCTACACAAAGTTCTAAGCTTCTTTGAAAACTCTTATAACAGAGGTCAATCAATCACATATAAAATTGATGTGGACCCTTATCAGATCTATTAAATATTTTTTTTTAATTAGTATCAATGAATGTTCTAAGGAGACGATCTACTTTTTTAAGAGATTTCTTTCGCCATCCCCTGGCTTCATTTATTAATTCCTTAAAATTACCTTTTGAAGATTCATCAAGTGCTTTTCGCTTTTCAGTATTGGAATGGTTTACACTAAAGCTATACCATTCATTTTTCTTTGTTCTAATGTAGCCTGCTATATTATTTATGAAATCAAGAGAGCCGGTCTTGGCCATGACATGCATATTGTATCCAGGATCATTGAGTCTATTTCTTATCCAACCAGATTGACCGGATATGGAGAGAAAGGATTGAAGAGAATGTCCTTTCCAAGTCTTATAGAAAGAGTTCTTAAGGTAACTTGCCATGAGATCTGTTGTAATGAAGTTCTTGCTCGAAAGACCAGATGCATTTATTATTTGAATTTTACTCGTCGCTTTTGACTGTTTTTTTATAAAGCTTGCAACTTTCTTCGCACATTGTTTTTGGTTAAGAGGTCGTACGCCATCAGCTTCACACGCTTTGATAGTAATGGCCTCCGCTAACAAATTATTGGAGTATTCCATAGTCATTGAAATGAGCTTCCAAAGGGGAAGGCTTCTATTTTCAAAAATGATATGAACATTCTTCGGGGTTGTGCTCTTTTGGATTTTTTCAATATTAATATTTAATGACTTTAGGTGATACCTAAAAAGTTTAGTGGTCCAAAGACCTGCATTTCTTATTGGAATATCTTGTCTCTTTGAAAAAGTTGCAGATTTATTAATCCACCAACTTTCCTTATTTTTAATTTTTCTCCATTTAAATTTTTGAGTTGGAAAGAAGTCATTGTGTGCTTGCTCAATTGAAATAGGGAGATCTTCTATTATAGAGACAAAGTCTTTTCGTTTTTTCCAGAGAGAGTGTCGATTGAACTCACTATTTAAGGGACCAAATGAAGGGTTATATGTTTGATCACCTAAACCTAACTCTGAAATTTTTTGATGTTCAGGGTAAGAACTTACGTCGTAAATTAAAGAGCCATTTATTTTTTTTATACCTAACGTTTTTACCGCAAGTGCCATATTAAAGATTTGAGAATGATTTAAGTAAGGATCAGAGCCTCCTACGATGTAGAGGTTACCTTCTAAAATATTATTTTTAATAACTCCAGAGTAATAAACTTTTGTTTTAAAAATGAAGTCTGGTCCAAGTTTTTCCAAGGCATATGTCATACTGAAAATTTTTAAAACTGAAGCAGGTATATGTAGAGTGAATTGATTCTTTGCAAAGGTCTTTTCTTCATCTAGTTTCTTAAAACTCCAAGCAACAAATTCTTCTTTGCTAGTTTTAAAAGGCAGCTTATTGTTAGCAAAAGAGTTTAAGGTAAATAATAAAGTTAGACTAACCTTTAGGAACTGGATCATAACCACCTCTATGAAATGGGTGACATTTCATGATTCTAATAAAGCTAAAGTATAACGCTTTATAGAGAGGTAGGGTAGTTAATGCTTCATGGGCATAATGTGAACAAGTAGGATGAAAGCGGCACTTTGGACCTAGTATTGGCGATATGGCCATTTGGTAGAATCTTATAAGCAGTTGTAGCATCTTTCTCATAAGGGCTTATAACACTAGTAAAGAAAAAAAGGCCATGACTCTTTCAGGTCATGACCTAAGTGCTTAAATACTGACAGTTCTAATATTTCCTAGATCTTCATTTAAAGTCATTTGTTGTTTTTCTACATCTTTCATCAGCGTAATGAACTTCTTTCTATTGGCATTCCAGGTAATGGATTTATACTCTTCAAGCTTCTCAAATTGAGTAATGGCAGAATTAAAATCTTTTACCATTTTTATAAATTTATCTTTTAAGACTTCTGTCGCCAGATGCTTGGAGCTAATAATTTTATCTTTTAGAAACTGAAGTCTCTGGTGGGTAAGGACAATTTTTAAACTTTGATCTTCAAGAAAGTAACCTCTCATGGCCTGTATCTCTTCGTTAAGTTGACCAGTAGGTTCAGTATGGGTGGCAGGTTTAAATGCAATGACTAGTGCCATGATGAGTATAGGTTTAATAACTAATAGTGCCATTAACTTGTTTTTCATAAGAACTCCTTTCTTTTTCTAGCTCCTCTTGAGCTGTCTTTTAGAAAGCAAGGTGTATGCCAAAGTTAAGTAGTTAGAAAGACATGGTTGGTAGGGGACAAAGTGGCAATTTATTTCTTAAAACTCAATTTAAAGCCTACTTCTGACACCATTTTATTGTAATTGAACTCTAAATGACACTGGTCGCCAAAACGGTTTAGTGATTCAAGTAGAGCAGAGGTGTGGTTGTCTATTGGCTTTATTTCGTTTGGGGCAATTAGAGAGTAATCACCGTTGAATTTAATGAATATATAGTTTGTATTTTGATGAATATGAACTTTATGAGAGTCTGTTTTTATGGCCAAGAGGAGAATGATCTTTAAAAATGTGAAGAGTTTCCTCTCAGAAGATTTTATAATGAAATCCATTTCTCCAATGAGTTTGAAGTCTATATCTGATCCCTGCATAAGTTGATCAAGCTTATCTTCAATGAAGCTCCTAAAGACGATATCTTCATCTACTTGAGAATATTTAAACATTCTCACAGAAATATTGTCTAATTTGTCTTTCATTTGATTGATAAAAGGCATAAAAGAAGACTCTTCTTCTCTTTTAATAACTTCGTCTTCCATATTATTAAGAATTAGTTTTAGCTCAGACATTTCATTATTTAAAACATTTGCTAATTCAATAAGTTCTTTAGTCATTCCTATTCCTTTTCTTAATCATCTGATTTTATTGAATATTTTTCTAGGGGGAAAAGTTGACGAGAAGTCTTGTAAAACTAGGAAAACTAGGAGGATTTTGGTAATTTAGCTCTATGAAAACAAAGAAAGAACGATCAGCTTACATCGATCAACGGCTAGAGGAGCTATTTCCTGAAACTCCAGTCCCGCTCGATCATACAGACGCCTACACTCTACTAATAGCCGTGCTGCTATCTGCTCAATGCACAGATATTAGGGTGAACAAAATAACTCCGGCCCTTTTCAAAAAAGCGAATAACCCTACGGAAATGGTCAAGCTATCAGTCTCTGAGATTGAAGATATAGTCAGACCTTGTGGACTTGCTCCAAGAAAAGCTAAGGCGATTCACCGTTTGAGTGAAATGATTTTGGAGAGCCATGGTGGTGAGGTTCCAGATAACTTTGAGGATCTAGAAAACTTACCAGGAGTAGGTCATAAGACTGCAGGGGTTGTTATGGCGCAAGCTTTTGGAGTTCCCGCATTTCCAGTTGATACTCATATTCATAGATTAGCTCAGCAATGGGGCCTAACAAATGGTAAAAATGTAGTACAAACTGAAAAGGATCTTAAACGATGTTTTCCAGAAGACAGGTGGAACAAGCTTCATTTGCAAATTATCTTCTTTGGGAGAGAATATTGTACGGCGAGGCAGTGTGACGGGCTTCAGTGTGAATTGTGTCAGACATGTTTTCCAGATCGTAAGAGATGTAAAGTATACAAGAAGGCGTAGGTATGAATTCAGAAAATTTTGAAGGTTTAGATACAATTATTTCAAAAGGTGGGGATGATATCGCCATAGTGGTGCTACATGGATATGGAGCAAACAATCAGGACTTTGTTCCGTTTTCTAAAGTTGTCTTAAAAAGTAAAAATCCTACTTGGTATTTCTTTAATGGCATCTTGCCTACAATGATGGGACCTTATGAAACTGGTAGATGTTGGTTCCCTATAGATATGGAAGGTTTAGAAAAATCTTTAAACTCAGGATCTTTTACAAAGTTTTTTACTTCTTCAGTTCCCGATGGCCTTATTGATGCCAGCTCAAAAGTAACAAAGGCATTAGAATCTATTAGAGGAAAATTTGACAAGGTTTACTTGGGAGGATTTTCACAAGGTTCTATGATTTGCGCCGATGTGGCTTTTCACAATTCTCACTTAGTAGATAAACTTTTTCTTCTTTCTTCTACTATGGTTTCAGATGAAAGATGGAATAAAACTTGTTTGAATAAACTTCCTTTTCCCATTTTTCAAAGTCACGGAATACAGGATCCAGTCCTTCCTATTCAAGGTGCGATAAATTTAAAATCATTTTTGGAAAATACTGACAATGATCCAACCTATGTGGAATTTCCAGGGGCCCACGAAGTGCCGCTGGAAGTTGTAAATAAACTAGAATTATTTTTAAGAGAGAGCAATGAAGATTAGTGGCAATATTTTAAAGATGAAGTCGGCTCTTGAAGTGCCTGTTCAATATCACTTACCAATTGGAGATGAGCTTCTAGATATGAATGCTCTTATTGGAAAGAAAATTAAATTAAGTTTTGACGGTAGAATAAATTGTATTTCAACCGGTGAGAAAATTTCTAAGAGCTATAATCAAGGTTATTCTTATAAGGCCTCTCAAACTCTTGCAGCTTGTGATTTATGTATTTTAAAGCCAGAGTTATGTCACTATGCTGATGGAACTTGCCGTGAGCCTGAGTGGGGCTTGAAGCATTGCTTCGTGCCACACATTGTTTACTTGTCTGTTTCAAGTCATTTGAAAATTGGAATTACCAGAGAAACTCAAATACCTACTCGTTGGATAGATCAAGGTGCCACATATGCTCTTCCTATCCTTAGAGTCACTGACCGATTTACAAGTGGCCTTATTGAAAAAGAAATCGCTAAGACATTATCTGATAAAACTAATTGGCGAAAAATGCTCATGAATGAAGTTGATGAAATAAATCTGATAGATGCGAGAGAAAATCTCTTTGAAGAATTTGCTGATCTTCTAGATGACTTTGATGCAGAAGATTTAGAGAGTGAAGTTGTGAGTATTGAATTTCCCGTGAACGAATATCCGGAAAAAGTTAAATCCCTCGGCTTTGATAAGAATCCTGAAATTGAAGGTGTCTTGAATGGAATCAAAGGTCAGTATTTAATTTTAGACTGTGGTGTTTTAAATTTAAGAAAACACCAAGGTTACTATATTACTATTGAATATTGATTACATGGAATAGCTATAGAGAGGTCTATAGAGTTCCACAAATTCTGTAGGTGTATCAATTGTTCTGAAAAATATGAGTGGAATATTTATTTGAAAAATTTCACCACTTTGAATATCTCTTGCCCAGAAGTGTCCTCTTAAGTTTCCTGTCGAAGTTTGAATAGGACAATAAGATGTGTAGTTGTAACTATCATTAAATGGAATACAGGCCTGTTCTCCATTTACCTCATCACATTCAAGAGTGAACTCTTCTAAGCGACCATCTCTAATCGTGATCTCTTCCCCTAGTATTTGAATATCACTCTTATTTGAATTGATAATTTTAATAGAGTATTGAAAGACATAGTCATTTTCTAGTGGAATAGACTTTTCTTCTAAGTACGTGGGAGTTATCTCCACTCTTATATCTCTTGTTGTTTCTATGTAAGTCGATTCTATTAACATATGCTCTTTCTCCTACTTAAATACTCCCATTAAGAGGGGTTCTCGTAAATTCAAGATTGTCTTAAGAAATAAGTGAAAAACTTTCCTATTAGGATAAATTGCCTTGTTTTTTAGTCAGGTTAAGAAAGTTAAGAAAATCGATGATGAGGGGCAAGTATAAGAAATTATGAGAAAGGAAAAGCTGAACTCGTTTATATTACATGTTTTTTATTTGATTTTAGTTAAGAAAAGTTAAGAACTTAAGGGTACCTTAAGGTGCTGAAAGTCTATAAATCATCATCAGGTGCTACCATTTATTTAATAAACTTCTTCAGGGTGGAGTTGAAATGAATACAGGAATAATAAATTTAGAAGAGCTTTGCGGTGAAATGGAAGATGAGTTCGATTCTATGGCAGAGAGAAAATTAGAGAAGTATATTATTCAAATGGATAATGACGAGGATGAAGAGTAGTCACCATAATGGATTTTGTTCTAAATGGAACTTTTTCATATAGGTTTTTACTCTCATTAGAAACTTGCCTCTATCTGTTGTTTTAGTCCAATCATCAAAGCTCCATGTGCGGTTTGATGATACTAACAAAGAAGTGGGAAAAAAGGTTTTGTATTCTTTTTTCCCGCTTTTAGTTTGGATACTGGCAGTCTTTAATTCAAACTCAATCCCTTCAAAGTAACAAAGCCTTTCTACTTGTTCAGATGAACTAAGTTCAATGACTTCTCCAAAAGACCTTTCTTCACTAGCAGAGACGAGTATGGAAAAGTCTTCACCAACAGCATAGACGGCCTTATAGTTTAAAATATGGCCCTCTATTGCGTGTGCTAAATAAGGAAATGTACTATTAAGAACAACTCTTAAGACATCTTTATCTAGCAAAGATCCATAGAGAAAGAATTGTGTAGATATTAGTCTTCTTCAGGTTTGATTTCAATCGTCATACGATATTTTTCAGCCTGCTCTTTTAGCAAGAGTAGAAGCTTCTTCTTATCTATAAGTAGATCAATCACTGATACATGATAATCAATGGGGATGTGGCAACCATCTTCACAGGAAGTATCATTAGTGAATAATTCAACATATGCAATAGGATCTTGATTGTGGAAGTTAGAATACCATTTAAAGAAGTTTTCTACTTTCTCTCTGAAGATTTTGAATAATTCATCTTTATCAGTTTCTTCAAAATTAAAGAGAAACCTTCCAGAGTCCATTCGCTTGCCATTCACAACGAGGTGAACAACTCCTTTGGAGTTTACATTTAGGGTGTTATTTAAACATTTAGGACAGTACATAGGTTATATTTTAAATCATAGATTAAATTTCTGAAAGTGAAAAAAACATTTTTTTAAGATATGATAGATAAAGCTAAAAAGAAGGAGTCATAAATGATCAGGGATTATAAGTTTCTAAAGACCATAGATGGTAAAGAGTTACATCTTGAAATATCAGAGAAAGGAAAACCTAATTGGTTGGTTGTTACTCATGGGATTGGAGAACATTTGGAGAGGCACTCATACATGAGAGAGCTTCTAGGAGATAATTTTAATATTTTAAAATACGATATAAGAGGACATGGTAGAAGTCAGGGGAGTAAGCGTGGTTACGTTGAGGACTTTTCTCTTTTCTACAGAGATCTTGAAGAAGTGATTAATTTTTTAAAAACCTCATACAAGATGGAGAAATACTGCCTCTTTGGTCATTCCATGGGAGCCTTAATTACAGCAGGTTTTATGCAAAACCTTGCAAAGAAAGAAATGTATCCTGAAGCTGTATTTTTAAATGCTCCTCCTGCTGGATTTACTGGTGCTTTAGGGGAAGCAATGAATTTTTCTCCACTTTCAATTATAGGTAAACTTGCTTCACTTCCTTCATTGAAGTTAGGAGGGTTAGTTGATTTAGGCTTTCTCTCCCATGATCCTAGGGTGAAGGAAAATTACATAAATGATGAATATAATATCCTAAAACTTCATTCTAAACTCCTCTTTGAGATGATTAAGGCCTCTAAGGAAGTCTTCTCGAGACCACTGCGAATAACTTGTCCAACCTTTTGTTCATACGGTTCAGCGGATAAAGTTGTAAATGTAAAACAATTAGAACATTATCTGCAGATGATAGATAAGAGCTTAAAAGTTAAAGTGATTAAAGGTTCTTATCATGAAATTCATAATGAAATAGAGAAGTATAGGGCCCCTTATTTTGCATTTTTAAAGGAATCTTTAGAAAGTATTTTGTAACAAATGCAGACCTTAGGTCACTTAGAAGTATGAAGAATCTAGAACTAATAAGAGAAGTATTTCTATTCCCACAATTTCAAAATCATAGTGGGATAGAGATTTATTACAAAAATATTAATGAATATTCTCTCGTCTTTAATACGGGCGAGGTTAGTACTGAAAATAGATCTTTGTTGAGTATTGCATTTGAAGGTGAAGAGGTTGGAAAAATCACCTTTAATAGTAGCTCTATTGAAAGCGAAAAAATAATTTCTGAAACAGCTGCCCATCTTTCTCCCCTTTTTAGATCCTCTCATATTGAAAGTGAATTCACTTATAACCTCTCTGTACTAGAGTGGCTTAAAGGAGCGAGGGAATTAATACCTGATATTGCTGATTGGATTGGTGTCTATTTTAAAACAGATTATCTCACTGGAGAAAAGAGTTCTGATTTAGTTCTAGGCCCTTTTTTTGGAGAGTCTACAAATCATGTGAGAATTCCCATTGAAAAAGGGCTCTGTGGTTTAGCGCTTAGAGAAGAGAGAGTTGTGAACGTAGAGGATGTACACGCCGACGATAGACATATTGCTTGTAGCTTAAAGACTAATTCTGAACTTATTATTCCTCTTTGCGATAAAAGAGGAGAGTTCGTTGCCGAATTGGATATAGATTCAAATCAAAGAGCGGCTTTTTCAAAAGATATTGAAGAGAAAATGAAGTTGTACTGTGAGAGTTTCCCTCTAAAGTGAATCGACCATTTCGATAAACTTCCTAATAATTGAAAGACCATTTTCATAGGACCTTTTTTCTTTTGAGTCTGTTAAGTAATTCTTGGGAATTCCCTTATTTACAAAAAAATCCGAAGCTTCTGGGTGACCTTGAAAGCTCATAAAGGGAAGAGTTTTGTGTGACAGAGCGTCGTACTTACAATCGTTAGATGTTCCTAGGTGAATAAAGTCCTCAGGAATTTCTTTTACTTCAAAACGATGAAGAACAAAAACTTCATAACTCTCATCTTTCTTAAAACCAAATTTATCTTCGAGGATTTTAAATTCTCTCGTTCCTTGTAGAGGTTGCATATCTTCTTTAATAGGTCCTACTTTCCCACCAAAAGCATCTACCATTAATTGATGTCCAAAGCATATTCCTAGGACTGGAACACCACGAAGAAGTTCTTCTTTCATCAAATCAGCAAGTTCTTTATGCCATGCTAGTTTTTCAAAGACATTTGAGTAACTTCCAAATATGATATGTGCGTCTGCCTTAGTTCTCTTAATACTTTCTACACCAAACATAGAAGGTATATGAAAATGAAAAGGTCGTTCAAATTCATCAACTAGACGATTGAAGCAATTATTAGAAGCAATTTTTACAGCGCAATCTATAACAGAAAGAGTTTTCATGGAAGCAGTCCTTAAAACCAAAATGGGCAAGTTTTACATTCAATTTTCAACTAAGGGTCTTAGTTTACTCTCATTTACTATTCCTCGTAAATCATTTGTTGATGAGGGTCATAATCCCTTTGCAAGGAAAGTTTTAAAAGAGCTGGAGAGTTACTTTAATGGTGAACTTGAAGAATTTTCAATTGATTTAGATTTAAATGGAACACCTTTTCAAAAGAAAGTTTGGAAGAGGTTAGAGAAAATACCATACGGTAAAACAAAGTCATATGGTGATATTGCCCATGAATTGAAGTTGAATAAAGGGGCAAGGGCCATAGGTGGAGCCAATAATAAGAATCCAGTCCCCATTATCATTCCTTGTCATAGAGTTATTCAAGCTGATGGGAAATTGGGAGGTTACGCTGGAGGAGTGGTGCTTAAGAAGAAATTGCTCAAGGTTGAAGGACTAAACTAATATCATTTTTACAGGGTCCTTGTTATCTCTTTTTAACGTGTTATAAACACGGCAAGAGAAAGGGAAAGTCGGACCTTTATATAAGTTCCAACTAGATAAAGAAGTTTCAGGGCAGAATTGCTCTGAAATCGCTTCTTTATTTACCTTTTATAAAGAACTAAGACCTCAGAAGTTTCCCCAAAATTCTTACTCTCTAATAAATGACATGTATCCCATGGGCATTTAATTTTCCCATTTTGAAAATCAGTCCGTTTTAAAATACTCAGATATAATTTAAAACTTGAGCCCTCTAACTTATTTGTAACTTTAAATGGTTTTTCGACCAACCCGTAGGGCGCTGTATTTAAGTAAAGATGGAAGGGGTACTCTGTAAAGATACCCTGACTTGAAAGTTCCTCGTAATTATCAAACCATTTACTCGCAGTTGTCACTTGTTCTCTAATTACTATGGTTTTTCTTTCTATGGCATCTATATAGTAGGAATTTTTGATATGAAGAAAAGAGAAAATGATTAAGAGAGAGGATATCATTTCATCTCTTTTATCTTTATAAAGTAATGCTAGAGCATAGGCCATTGGAATGAGACCTGAAACGACTAGTCTGGGTTTATAGATACTATAGTCATAGAGAGAAAAAATCATCATATGAATAATTGCAGTTAAGAGCATTAGAGCGGCAAGGAAGTTCTTATTTAAATAAGACCTAACCATTATGAGTAAACCTAAAATTAAAAAGAGATATTTAAAAATGAATTTTGGCCTATAGAAATCATGATTAAAAGTAAGCAGAGAAATAAAGTTATTAAATACGTTTTCTAATTGTATGAATTTTGAACCCGAGAAATTATAAAGACTTTCCGTGAAGAACCAGGACACGAGAAGAAATGCGAGTAGAGAGGCTAACGCTAGAATCTCCGGTCGTGGAGCTTTTCTGTCTCTTAAGTCTAATAAAATATAAGGAAGTAAAAAGATTATATTAGTCTCTCTTGTTAGAACGAGTAGGATTGCACTAAGAGAGCTTAATTTAGAAAAGTTTAGAGATCTAAAAAGAAAGTACAGGCAAATGACAAGAGGTTGTAGGGCATCTGTAAAAGTCGTTTTCGCGATATGTAAATTAGGCCACAAGAAAATGAAAAAGCTAGTCGTGGCAAAGGCAAAAAATGTACTAGATTTAGTTCTCTTAAGTAGCGTGAATAAACACACTCCGCCAAGTGAGAAAAGTATTGCACCTTGAACTCTTAAGGCGAGTATACTTTTAAAAATCGACCAGTTCAGAAAGCTCAGTAGGTAATTGAATGGTGGATGACCATCAAAACCAATTCTTATAAAGTATTTGAAGATATCTTCAATACTCCAAGAAAGTATCTCTGGGGAGACTTGTAGAAATCGAACGTAATCCATTTCATCCCACATAATAGGGAAATTAAAAAGTCTCGTTCTAATGAGCAAAGGAAAGAAAAAGATAAGAGTTCCAAAAAGTACTTGAAGCCAGTTGTTTTTTAAAGTTTCAAGATACTTTCTATTCATTTTAAATACTCGCTATTTCTTGCGACTTCTTTTGGTGTGCCAAGTGAATAATACTCATTACAGAAGTAAGAGGTTACTTCCTCTCCCTTTTTAATGAGATGATTGAAGATTGGGGATATGTAATATTCACCCTTCGTTGTCATTTTATTTGTGATTATCGTTTGTCCACAGTCCTTTAAGAGTTGTGCCTTTGAAAAACAATAAGCTCCAGCTATGGCATTACTGGAGATCACTTCTTTTTCTTTAGTTTGAACAACTCTTCCATTTTCAATTTGGCAGTAACTATAACAAGGCTCTTTTGAATTAAAGTAAAGGAGTCCCGACTTAAAATTTTGCCACTTCTCTTGTAGGACTGTATTGAAAGTCTTTGAATCAAAGAAGAGATCGCAATCCAAAATGATTAAGGGTTTATCTAAGTTCAACTCATCAATACTTTGCAGGCAAGTATCAAGAGCTCCTAGGGTTTTGTGCTTTAGGATTCTTATGGAGGCTTCGGGATGGGATTCGATGAGTTTCTGACTCACAAGGTATTTCATATCATCGGACTCTTTGATAATGAAAGTCAGAGAAAAATCTTTTATCTCTCCTAAAGATTTTAGTGCCCACTTATAAAGAGGAATTCCTTTGATCTCAATAAATGGCTTAAAACCATTGTTAAACCTTGTTCCATCTCCCGCCATGGGCATAAGGATTTGAATCATAGATCAATCCTTTCTTTAGCTCTCTTAGTGTTCCACAATTGATTTGTATTCTTTAATCCAAGTTTTGAGCGAAAGAGCATATTTAAAACAAGGAGAGCTGTTTTTATATTCTTGGCATTCGAGGTTTGGTCACATTCTGTCCAGGATATGGGAAAGAATCTAATAGAGTATTTTGTATTCATGAAGTGGAGCAAGAGATTGACGTCAAAAGCTATGTGATTAGGCCAAATGTTAATTTCATTTAAGGGGAGAGCCTCAATTTTATAAACATTTAATCCTGAACCAATTTCAAAAACTCTTCTACCTGTAAAGAGAGAGAAAATGAGGTTAATAAATTGATTTCCAAATTCTCTGACTTTAGAGTAACCGATGAGCTTTGACTCTTTCATAAATCTTGCGCCAAAGACACAATCAATCTGTGAGTTTTGAACTTCCTCAAGCTGAATAATTTTTAAAAGATCAGCGCTACTTGCTTGATCATCTCCATGTAAAACAGCGAGGTAATCACATTGACTTAATTTTGCGGATTCTATTAGGCTTTTGAAAGAACCTCCAAGACCATAATTTTCTACATTCTTATAGAGAATGATTTTTTCTTGGATACTCTTGTCTAGAGATTTTATCGCAGTAGTAATTGCTTGTACGGTATTGTCTAAACTTGAATTATCAATAATGATAATGTTTGAAAGGTGATTCACAAGTTCTAAGGATAATGAATTTAGAACTCTCTCTATTTGCTTTTCACAATTGTAACAGGGGATACCTAGAACGATGTTCAAAATGCTTTTACCTCTTGTAGAAACTCGTTAAATCTAATAATTGTGAGATGAATAAAATGAGTCCATATAGGCTCTTCTTTATTTATAATATAAGGTAGTAGGCGAGAGAGGTGCATAGCCTCATGGAATTTTACTCTTAGAAGATCTTCCTTTGAGAAGGTGTCTTTTACATATCCTTCTAGAAAACTTAGGTAGTAAGATAATTTCTCTCTGATTTCATTATTTTCTTCTTCAGTATGAAGGTCCTTGTTAAAGAAGTATTCATATTCTGAATGAAGAGATTGAAAGAGCTTTCCAATATCTAGATGAATTGTCGCAAGAGTATTGTCATTGTTAGGATCTAAAAAGATTAGGTGTTTTCTTTTATCGATAAGAATGTTTTCTAGAGTAAGATCTCCATGAACATTACACATCTCTAAATCTATGAATAAACTTGAAACCTTCTCTTCTTCTAACTCTTGTATGATTTTCGGAAAACTTAAATACTCTTCTCCGTTTATAATTATATTTTTCTCTTCAAGAAATGCTATAATTTCAGGTCTTTTATTTATACATTCATTAATTTTATGAACTAACTTTTCTTGAATATAACTTTGGTAGTTTTCTAGCTTTGTCTTTCTTCCAAGAGGATGACAAAGTTTCGACATATTTTGAACGATCCCTTGGAAAGTCTTCATTCCTACAATAACATTTTCTCTAGCGAGAACTTCATAGCAATTTTCATACTTTTCATAGAATTCCATGTCATAGCTAAAAGAGTTAGGAGTTTCGATATAGTCTAAAACTTTTGGAATAAAAGTATGATTTTGGTTTGCTAAAATCCATTCATATTGTGCTTTTAGCTTTAATGGATTTAGTGAGGATTCTTTTCTAATAAGTATTGTATCTTTAACTTTTTCGCAAGTAATCTTCGCTCCAGATCTTCCGATATGCTCAACTTGTGACTTCCCCTTTATTGAATTTTCTTGGGGTGTTTTGGCATTCTCTTCCATTAAAGATCTCTTCTAAAACTGGTGATAAGTGTTTATAGTCACAATTTTCACATTCTGGCTGAGCTTTGTCATTAGATAAACTTTTCCTGATCCGCTTATAATGTTCACTATTGTTAAAAAAGTCTTTAAATCCTGCATTCTCAACATTGAAAATAGGTTCCTGGCTGGTATTGATAATACATTGTCTAATATACCCATAAACATCAATGACTACTCCTGCGTATGGCCAAAAACAGTCTTTATAATTCCAATTTGGAATACCCTTTAGGTCATCTGTGTATTGCTTTAAGGTTTCAATAACTTCTTTACTAAATTGGTGAGAGTTCATTTCATCTTCATTCCAATTTTGGGCCAAGTTAATACGAACCCCTGCAAGTCCATAATCTTCACTGAGTTGGTAAATTGCAGGTAGAGTGTGGTAATTTTTCTCAGTCAGGGTGAAATTTATGAAGAGCTTTTCTTTTCTTTCTTTTTCCTCTACCAAATCTTTAATTCGATTCAAAAACTTAAGCAGTTTATCCCATTTGGCTCCAAGTCTCGTCTCTTCGTAAATATCTTCAACACCGTCAATAGATAGATAGACTTGATCAACATACTTTAAAGAGTCAACGAAGGGGACTTTATCAACATTATATTGGCAATTTGTAGCAATAATAACAAAGGCATCTGGAAAATATCCTTTTAAAATATTACACATTTTAGAAAAATCAGGATGTAACATGGGCTCTGAGATACCCTCAATTTTGACCGTATTAATTTTACAATCTTTAAAAATCTTTATGCGTTCATCAAATTCTGAAACACTTAGATACTTATCTTCTCTAAGACCACTCGCGACTAAGTCTTCTCTATTGCAAGTTGTGCATTTTAAATTACAAGTTGAATTGGTTTCTATCATTAAATAAGTAATTTCAGAGAAAAAATCTGTGCTCATCTTATTTCATTCCTATGAGTTCAGCACATATGCGATCAATATCTTTAAGTTTCAATTCAGGATAACAGGGAGGACAAATATGAGCCTTAGAGAAAGTGTCTGACACTTTATATTTATTCTGTTGAATAAATTTCTTAAGAGTAGGCTGCTTATGTAGAGGAATGTTGTAGACTCCACCAGTTAAGGATATCCCTTTTTCATTAAGAGTCTTTTCGATATCTGCTCTTTTAAATTTTGTTGGTGGAATTATCACTTGTTTGTAATAAGAACTGAGCATAAAATCATTGTCTGTTAAACAGGACCATTCACTGTCTTTCAAATTTTCTTGATATCTTAAGGCAAGCTCTCTTCTCTTATTTATTCTCTGGTTAATTCTTTCTAACTCTAAAATCCCTAACGCCGCTTGGAACTCTGTTACTTTAAAATTTGAGCCTTCTCTAGTGTGGAGGATAGAGTTAGATTCATCTTTTCCAAATTGTCTTATGGAGAGTACTTTTTCGTATAGATCTTGCTCATTGCAGATTAAGCTTCCTCCCTCTCCAGTGGTCATTACTTTTGTAGTGAAGTGACTAAAGCATCCAAAGGCGCCAAAATTTCCAGCACCCTGACCATTTAATTTTGCTCCGTGGGCATGGGCACAATCTTCTATTAAGGGAATTCCAAATTCGAGGCAAGTTTTTTGAAGTTCTAAAATGGTAGGGGAAATATGCCCTGCTATATGAACTGTAATAACTGCAGCTACTTCCTTAGTTAAGGAACTTTTTAAGTTCTCTGGACAAAGAGAATAATACTCAGGTTCCACATCAATTATCTTAGGGATCCCGCCTGCATTAATAATTGCGGCTGCTGTAGCTATAAAAGTATTTGTTGGAAGTATGACTTCTTTTCCTCTTACGTCTACTGCTCGTAGGGCCGCTTCTAAAGAAGTCGTTCCTGAGGTGGTGGCCAAGGAAAATTTTGAACCACTAAATTTAGCAAATTCATTTTCAAACCTTTTAACGAATACATGATTTGTGAGATAAGCCGTATCTAAGATTTCATCACAGAAGTTTCTAAACTTCTGTTTAAACTCTTCATCATATTTTAAATCAAAAATACCAATATCTTTCATGAGCGCCCTAGTAATGCGAAACCTTTTCCTTTTATTATAACTATTTTTAATAAAGGTGCCAGCTCAGGCTTAGAGAGCGTGGGAAAATATAGGGAAAAGTGGATTTTGAATTTTTTGTGTGTGGGGGGGAGTGAAATGTAGAGCAAATTCACTTTAAAAATTTAAAGTGAATTTGCTATTGGGTGATTATGTCTTGCCACCAGGTCCTTCGTCGTTAAACGGAGGCTTGGGAGCGGGAGAATCACCAATAATTGGTACTATAATTAATCGTTCATCTATTTCACTAGTTTCATCTGTTGGGCAATTTCTCTTGCACTCAGGGCCTTCGTCATTAAATGGGCGCTGCTTTCTTACTGAGTCAGTAAGTTGTGTTGAAGTTTGCGTTGTAGCAAAGACAATTGAAGTAAGAACTGCTAATAAGCATAAAATTTTCATATCACCCTCTCTTTGAGAAATATCTAGTTACTTCACCTAACATACTGTTTTATTGACCAGTGTCAAAAAATAAAATCGCGGCCTAAACCCAATGATACGGTGTTTCAATACGTTAGAGATTTAATGTAAGATTTGGGGGGAAACTGACAGAATAAAAGATGGAGTTGGTGTCAAAAGATAACCAACTCCAGACGGATTATATTTATTTAATCAATGATTCTAAATGTTGTACTCTAACAAGCGCCGGCGGGTGAGAGTGGTAGAACTTACTGTAACCAGGGTCGGGAGTGAGTGTGCTGGCATTGTGCTTATAAAGCTTAACCAGTGCAGTAATCAAGTCCTGAGCGTTAGCGTACTGACTCGCAAATTCATCAGCTTCAAATTCATACTTTCTGGATGTCATAGCATTTAAGGGGATAAGTCCGTAAGTGTAAACTCCGGCCACCATCATAAAGAGCAGAAGTCCTGTATGAGTATTTTGAGCTTCAACTCCATGACCTAAGAAGAAAGGCGTCCAACTGGCCATGAAGCCCAGAACGGCAAAACCAACAAGGCTAAAGATAACAGACTTAATGAGCCCTTTTACGATATGTTTTCTCTTAAAGTGTCCAAGCTCATGGGCCAAAACAGCAGTAACTTCATCAGCAGTTAAATTCTTTATTAATGTATCAAAGAAAACGATTCTCTTATTTTTTCCAAAACCTGTGAAGTAGGCATTTCCGTGGCTACTTCTTATGCTGGCATCCATTACGAAGAGACCATTACTTTCAAAGCCAGTTTTAGCGAGAAGTACTTCTACTTTATCCTTAACTTCTCCCTCTTCTAGTTCTGAGAACTTATTAAAAAGAGGAGCTATGAACCTTGGGTAGGCCCACATGATAGTAAACTGAACGATTGTTAAGAAGGCCCATGCGTACGCCCACCAATATTCTCCGAGGGCATTCATAATCCAAAGAATTCCATAGATAATGGGAAGTCCAATCAGTACTCCTAGGATTGTTCCTTTGACTAGGTCGAGAAGAAAAGTCTTTGGAGTTGTTTTGTTGAAACCAAATTTTTCTTCAAGTACAAAAGTTGAATAAATAGATTGAGGAAGTCCTAGAATAAAACTGATGATCATGTAGATTCCAAAAAAGGTTACACCTGTCATCATTTCACTTAGGTTTAAATTTTTTGCAAGATGATCTAGTGCTTCAACACCACCACCTATTGTCCAAATAAGTAAGAGAATAAGTTCTATAAAGTTAAAGAACTTTCCAACACGAATTTTCTCAATTGTGTAGTCTGCTGCTTTCTTGTGTTCTTCAATAGTAATTTGGCTTTCAAATTTTTCAGGAACTTTATTTCTGTTGGCCAAGATATGTTTTCTATTTCTATTATCTAAGTAGGCTTCTATCAAAGATTTGGTAAATAGAAAGAATAAGAAGGCCTTTGTTACGGCTTCACCTGTTTGCATATGTTCCTCATTTTCTGGAGTTGGATTATTGGCAAATAATATCTATGATAATACTAATTTTTTAAAATAGGTGTCAAAAATGCTCGTTCATCAAATTTATACATTTAGCCCTCTTCGCAATTTTTCTTATTTAATAGAGCGCAAGGACAAGAAAGCCGTTTGTATTGACCCTTTTGATGCAAAGCAGTTAATCTCTTTCGCAAAAGCTAAGGGCCTAGAAATTGACCTGATCATCAATACTCATGAACATTTTGACCATATCTGTGGAAATGCGGGAATTGTCGAATATTATGGAGCAAAGGTAATGGCCCATTCTAACGCAAAGGGAAAGATTCCTGGAGTAGATAGTTTCCTAAAGCTTGGTGATGAAGTTGAAGTTTTGGATGGAAAGTTAAAAGTTATGGATACACCGGGTCACACTTTTGCTCACCTCTGTTTAAAATATGTCTATAAGAACAAAACCAATGCTGTATTTTCTGGAGATACTCTCTTCAGTGCAGGAGTCGGGAACTGTCATCGTGGTGGAGAAGCCAGTACTCTTTATAAGACTGTTAGTGAGCAATTTATGACCTTAGATGATGAAGTCATTCTCTATCCAGGGCATGACTATATAGAAAATAACTTAGGCTTCACTCTCGATAGGGAACCTAGTAATACTTGTGCTTGTGAACTTTTAAAAGAAGCTAGAAGTAGCGATACAACGAAAATGAGAACAACGATGAAAATGGAGAGAAAGATTAACACTTTCCTTAGACTTAATAGTGAAGAGATTGTCACAGGCTTAAGTGGTGATGTAAGTTCAGAGGAACAAGTTTTTATTCGTTTACGTGAATTAAGAAATAATTGGTAATTATAAGGAGTATAGATATGAGTTTTCCAAAAGTAGGAAATTTAGCACCGGCATTTACTATGGTAAATCAGGCAGGTGAAAAAGTTTCATTAAAAGATTTTAAAGGTAAGAAAAATGTAGTTCTTTATTTCTACCCAAAGGCGATGACTCCTGGTTGTACGGTGCAGGCCCAGGGCATAAGAGATCACAAGAAAGTTTTTGCTAAGTTAGATACAGTTGTTTTAGGAGTTTCTCCAGATGAAGAAAAGAGACTCGTTAAATTTATCGAAAGAGATAGTTTAAACTTTGATCTTCTTTCTGATCCTGAGCATAAAATTGCCGAAAAGTACGGTTGTTGGGGACTAAAGAAATTTATGGGTAAAGAGTATATGGGAATTTTGAGAACGACTTTTGTTGTCGGAAAAGACGGTAGACTTAAAACTGTTCTAGATAAGTTCAAAACAAAATCTCACCATGACGATGTTATGAATTGGCTTAAAGAAAATCTATAAGCATTTGAATTTAGGGGACTTTTTTCTTAAGTCCTCTTCTTTTTTCACAAGAATCTTTTGTTTTCACAAATGAAATTATAAGAGAACTTAGCTAGCAGTAGTGTTATTTTTTTGTTAAAAAGAGGAAAATCTTTTAAGGAGAAAACTGTGAAAACTATTTTAATTTCTTTAACTTTAATGCTTTGTCTTCCATGTTTTGGAAAATCTCTAGAGCTTATGGTTTACAACGTTGAGAACCTTTTCGATCTTAAACATGACGAGGGTAAAAATGATTGGACTTTTCTTCCTGAAGATACCAAAGGAAAGAAAGCTGCTTGTGCTGCTGTTAAATCAAGTTACAGAAAAAAAGAATGCTTTGATACAAATTGGGGCAAAGATAATCTAGAAGTTAAATTAGAAAATATTGAAAAAATGGTTGTTCGAAATAATAAGCTTCCTGATATTTTAGCACTAGTTGAAATAGAAAATGAAAATGTTGTTAAGCAATTAGCTAAGGTTATTGGTTATAAGAGAACGGCAGTTTCAAATTCTCCTGATAGAAGAGGGATTGATCTTGCAGTCGTTTGGAACGAAAGTGATAACTTAAAATTCCTTTCCATGAAAGAGCATACGCTTGTGGGAGAATACTTTAAAGAAAGACCTAGCCGAAATATTTTAGAAGTTGAATTTCTTGTTGGTAAGAAAGAAAAGTTAACTGTCTTTGTAAATCACTGGCCTTCTCTTTCTAATCCAACAGAGGCTAGGTTAATTGCTGCCAATACTCTCGCTAAGAGAACTAAAGAAATTTTAAAGAAAAACCCTGCTCAAAATATTATGGCCGTAGGAGATTTCAATACAATTGATGAGAACTATCCTCATCCATTTAAGTCTGTTCTTTATAAAGATGATCTATTCAAAGACTTACACTCAACTTTCAAAGATGATAGGTCAATTAGTTGGAATATTAAGAATCAAATGGCACCAGGATCATACTTCTATGGAAGAGGAATGACTTGGAATCTACTTGATAGAATTTTCTTCACAAAGAATTTGTTAAATGGTTCAGGAATGGATCTAAAAGTAGATTCTTATAAAATTCATTCACCATCTTTTGCGACAAAAACTTATGAATATAGAAAGAAGGGTCAATATCTTTACGGGTCAACTATAAAGGGAGCGCCTTTCAGATCTGAGCACAATTCGACTTCGAACTCTAGAGCAGGTTACTCTGATCACTTTCCTTTAATTGTAAAAATGAATTATTAGTTGTCTTCCCCATCTCAATCAGAGGTGGGGGATATATATATCTAGATAAGTTTCAAAAATTAGTTAGGGTAAATACATTCAAAATCAATGAAGCGTACTTTTGATCCCATAAATGCTTTCATATTTCCGCCATACTTCTCATTTCTTTCTTCCGGCGCAAGAGTTTCTTCATTAACGATTCTATGTGGTGCTGGATGACAAGCAGAGCGCATTCTAGATATGGCCTTATTTCTTCTCATCTTTGTTAATTGCTCAATCCCATAAGGGTTATAAACAACAGTACCACCCATATGTTTACCTTTTCTGGTGTTGATAACTTCAAGCTCTGGCGCGATTCCCTTGGTCATGCTTCCACATCCGGAAATTATTGCCGCTAAAATTGTCAGTGAAATGATTTTCTTCATTTTGAATCCTCTTTGATTTCATTGAGTAAAATTTCAAGATTGAATTTATCTTGCAATGTGTCTATTACATGCATAACTTCATCTTTAAGTCCTATATGCGCCTTTACTGTTATATCTCTGTAGCTTTCTTTCAAGGATTCTTCTAAAGTTGAGTAAAAGCATAGGCCTTCATTTGCTTCAAATTGAAAGTAAGTAAAGGCCGCTTCTTCCTTAGGCACTCTAATTATTAAGTGTAATATACGATTATTTTCAGCTTTGTAGTTCATTGCGTTGCCACCAATTTCTTTTTCCATTACTATATTATTAAGAGCTTATATGTCATGGAGGACGAAAAGTGAAAAATAATTGGGCCAAATTCTCATTTAGAGGTTTCTCCTCGCGTACTCTACGCAATTTTATATATTTATCTTTACTCTCTTCCCTTGTTTCTTGTTCTTGGATTAGTAACAAAAGAAGTTTATTTGGTGATGATGAAGAATCATCTGCCAATGAAAAGAGAAGTGCAACCCTCCAAACAGTTCCTAAAGCTCAGTATGATCAGCTAGAAAGAAAATATAATAATCTTTTAAAGACTGCGAAGTCTAAAAAAGTTGTAGCCGATTCTCCCATGAGTAACATCCCGCCAGAAGATATCGTAAATCAATTAAATAATGCAACACCAACTAATGACCTGGTGGAAACAGTTGATGTATTCGGACAAATGAATACCACTAAGAAAAAAAGTATTGATAAGCGAATGGCAATAGTCACTTCAAAATTAACTCCAAGTGAAATTGAAGAGCAAATTATAAAACTTGAAAGGGCAGTGGCCTTTATTTCAAAAAATAAATTCGATCAAGCCCTCACTTTATTGAAAGAACTAGAGAACTCTAATGTAAGGCAAATAAGTGTGAATGCAAAATTTCAGATAGGTGAGCTTCTCTTTATTCAACAAGAGTATGATCTTGCAATGCAAGTCTTCGAAGAGATTATTCATAAAGATGCTTTCTCTGGACTTGTGTTAAAAGTTTTAGGAAGACTCATTGTCTGTTCTGAAAAACTAAAACAAACTAAGAAGCAGCAAAGATATTACTCTGTACTACATGACTTTTTTGAGTCCGCTTAATGAGAAAAAATATTTTAAAAACATTAATTATTCTTCTAGTCTTATCAAACTCTGCGAGAGCACAGGATGTTGAGAATCTAGATTTAATGGATGCTAGAGATGCAACTATTCTTATGGAAGAACTTGAAGCTCCTGACAAGTCTATTGATCTTTCGGATTTAGAAGAAGTTGATGATTTAGAGTCGCTTAAAGAAGATATTGGTGAAGTCCTCTTTGAAGAGGATAAGAAGAAAAATAAAACAACTTTATCAAAAGACGGTTCTCTTAAACCGATGGTAAAGGAAGAGGATGTTTTCTCAAGGGACGAAGACCCTGAAATTATCATCAAAGAAAATGTAACAATTCAAAATGATCCTGAACCAGTAAAAGAAAAAGATGCTAGTAAAGTGACGATCTTTGACGTTGGAGCAGAAGAGCAAAACCTTATTGAATTATCAAAGTATGTAGAATCTAAAATTCCTGATAAGGAGTGGGATGAAATCTCAATTGGTTCAAAACTTGATAGGTACATTGTTCAAGAAGGGGACTGGTTATGGAAGATTTCACAAAATCTCTTTGGATCAGGTTTCTACTACTCTAAAATTTGGTCGCTAAACCCTCATATTACAAATCCACATGAAATTGAACCAGGAATGGTTCTCGCCTTTGATACAGGTTCATCAGACGATATGCCTAAAGTTGAAGTGAGTACTTTTGATGAAGCTTTAAGTACAAGTAATAAAAATGTTGGAGTTCAGACAAAACAACTCGACTTTTCTTCGTTTGGTGAGAACGTAGAGCCCTCATGGATAAAAGAAAGAAATAAACTTATAGCGAATGGGGCATTCTTTCAGTATGCCTCCATTGAAACTTATGAAGACCTATTTGAAATTGGAAATTTACAATTAAGAAAAGAATATAAGAAATATGATCCACCAGTTCCTGATATTATAATTCAAGAGCCAGGTGATCAATATGATTCAACTGGATTTGATAAAACTTCAAGAATTACTTTCGATGTTAAGGAAGGTTTCTATTTAAATACTTTCATAACGACAAATGTTGTACAGGATTTAGGAGAGATTGAAGCTTCTAGGAAGGGAGCTATCTTTCTTCAAAAGTTTGATAAAATCTATGTCAATTTTGATAAATCTGTAAAAGTTAAACCAGGTGACAATTTTTCAATTTACTCTGCTGCAGGAAAAAGTTCACACGCTATTTCTGATAGAAAAGGGTTTAAGTATTATATTTCAGGACAAATAAAGGCCATAAGAAAAATTAATCACCTGTGGGAATGTGAAATATTTGATCTAACAGGTCTTGTTTCCAGAAAAGATAGAGTGACAGTTTACACTCCAAAAATTTCTAGAATCACTAAGACTTTTAATAAGAGGAATATTGAAGCTGCAATCATTGATACTTTTAAAGATACAGTTAATGGAATTTCATTTGGTGATGTGGTTTATTTAGATCGTGGTCGAGCAGATGGTGTTGAGCTTGGAAATATTTTTGAATTGTATTCTTTTAAAGATTATGGAACAGAGAGAAAAATTACACCGGATCCAACTTATAAAATTGGAGAGGCCGTTGTAATCACTTTAACAGATAACTTTGCCACAGTGCTCATATCAAATAGCTCGGTGAATATTCCTGTTGCTACCTTGGCCCTCTCAAAAACAGAGGAACAAGCTGCAAGAGTGAGTCTATTGTCCAGCAGGGCCAATATGAAAGATGTGAATGCTCTTGAGAAGAAAGCATTGGATGAGCTTGATGTAGAGCTTAACCTTGATGATATCTCAGAGGATCTACTCCAGGCCGCTGATAAAGTTCAGTTAACTGATGATGAGCTTGAAGAACTTGAGCGTCAGGAACGCGAGAAGTCAATTATCAAGGATCACGAAAAAGATCTACTTGAGCTAGAGCGTCTAGAATCTGAAATTGTTAGTGCTGAAGCGGCGCTCAATGAAGCTAGAGTTGATGAAGATAAATATCTTGAGCAACAGAATCTAGATAGAGTTGAAGGTGATATAGGAAAAGAAGATCCTAACGCATTCGAGTCATTAAATGATATTGAAAATGAGATAGGACTCAAGTATATGGATGAGGATATTAATTCTAAAGAGAATCCATATGGTCTTACCGAGTTTGATCTCGAAGAGATCGACGAGTTGTTAAATACTGACAAATTATAGATTTCTCTATAGAATGTAAAAAATAATGCAAATAGTTAATTAGGGTGAAGGTAACTTCACCCTTTTACGTATCCAAGGAAATTCACATGGCCAGTTCAGAAGCTGTAGCAGAAGATAAGAAAACTGCTAAGAAAACAGCAAAAAAGACCGCCAAAAAAACTGCTAAAAAAACTGCTAAGAAAAAGGCAAAGAAAACAGCAAAGAAAACGGCAAAGAAAACGGCGAAGAAAACCACTGCTAAGAAGCAGACAAAGAAAGTAACCAAGAAGAAAACCGGAAAACGAAATCTAGGTGATTATAGCTTAGTGATCGTGGAGTCACCTTCCAAGGCCAAAACAATTAAGAAGTATCTTGGTAAGGGTTATCAAGTTGTGGCCTCTAATGGGCACATCAAAGATCTTCCAAAGTCTAAACTTGGTGTTGATATCAAAGAAGACTTTGCCATTGATCTTGTTCCTATCACGGGAAAGAAAGATAAAATCGAAAGAATTCAAGAATTAGCAAAAGATGCACAGATCATCTATCTCGCACCCGATATGGATCGTGAGGGAGAGGCCATTGCTCATCACCTAGCGGAAGAGATTGGTAAGAAAAAGAAAATGTTTCGTGTCGTATTTAACGCCGTAACAAAAACTGCTGTAAATCATGCCATTGAAAACCCAACAGAGCTTAATAAGCATATGTATGAGGCTCAGCAAACAAGAAGAATCCTTGATAGACTTGTGGGTTATAAAATTTCACCAATCCTTTGGGATAAAATTCAAAGAGGGATCTCTGCTGGTAGAGTACAATCAGTGGCCCTAAGAGTTATTGTTGAAAGAGAAGATGAAGTTAACGCTTTTGTTCCCGAACAATGGTTCTCAATTCATGGAGTTTGTGAAAAAGAAACTCAGCAATTTGAAATTAAATATTACGGAGAGTCTGCTACTAAGAAGACAGAACTCACTGAAATTGATTTTGTAAAAGAAATTTTAAAAGATGTTAAAGGGAAAAGTCTTTCTGTTGTTGATGTAAAAAAGAAAGAAAGAAAACAAAACCCAACGCCTCCTTTTACAACGTCAAAGCTTCAACAGGAAGCTGCAAATAAGTTAGGTTACACGGCTAAAAGAACAATGATGACGGCTCAAAAATTGTATGAAGGGATCCAGCTTACTGAACATGGTATGCAGGGTCTTATTACATATATGAGAACCGATTCTGTTCGAGTAGCCCCAGAAGCGATGGACTCTTTAAGAGAATTCATTGGTGAAAAATATGGAAAAGATTATCTCTCTGTAGATCCAATTGAATATAAGAAGAAAGGAAAGTCTAAGGTTCAAGATGCCCACGAGGCTATCCGTCCTACAAACTTAGCCTTTACTCCTGAGTCTGTCAGAGGTGATTTAGAGCCAGAGCAACAAAAACTCTATGAAATGATTTGGAATAAGTATATTTCTTCTCAAATGAGTCAGGCGATTATTGATCAAACGGCAATTTTAATGGAAAGAGAAGGGCATTTCTTTAAGGCCAATGGTTCAATAATTAAATTCCCAGGTTTTAGAACTGTTTATCTAGAAGCTGCAGCTGAGAAAAGATCTCGCAGAGGTGGAGACGAAGAGGAAGATGATAACAAGAGTGGTCTTCTTCCTGATATTGAAGTGGGAGAAACTTTCAATCCTATTGAAGGTCCTACTGAACTTGAACACTGGACTTCACCACCTCCAAGGTACAATGAAGCCTCACTTGTAAAATCTCTTGAAGAACATGGTATTGGTAGACCATCTACTTACGCTGCCATTATTTCAAATATTCAAGATAGAGGATACGTTGAAAAAATAGAGAATAGATTTTTCCCAACGGAACTCGGTATAGTTGTATGTCGAATGCTGATAGAAAGTTTTCCTAACGTAATGGACATTAAATTCACTGCGGGAGTAGAAGAGCTCTTAGATCAGATTGAAGACGGTACTATTAAATATAAGAAAGTTCTTAGAAGCTTTTGGAAAGAATTTGAAGTCACTTTAGAAAAAGCCAAAGAGGAAATGAAAAACCTCAAGAAACAGCTTATTCCTACTGGTATTAATTGTCATAAGTGTGAAGACGGTGAATACCATATAAAGTGGGGAAGGAACGGTCAGTTCTTTGCTTGTTCAAACTATCCCGATTGTAACTCAACTCAAGATTTTAAAAAGCGTATGGATGGAAGTTATGACATTCTACCTAAGAATTGGTTTCATGATGATTGCCCAACCTGCAATAAAAGACTTGAAGTAAAAAAAGGGAAGTACGGAAGATTTGTTCGATGCGAGGATTATCCTCAGTGCGATACTACACTTCCTTATACGCTAGATATCGTATGTCCTGAGTGTAAAAAAGGAAAATTTGCAGAAAAGAAGAGTCGTTATGGGAAAATTTTCTATGGTTGCTCAAGTTATCCTGACTGTGAAAATGCTTCTTGGACGAAACCCTATGTTCATGACTGTCCATCTTGTGGATACTCAATTATGGGATTCAAAATAACGAAACGAGATGGGAAACATCTTGAGTGTGCCAAGTGTAAATTTAAAGTAGAGTGGGAACAAACCCCTTATGGAAAAGAAGAACTTGAAAAACAGCGCCAAGAAGAAGAGGCCTTAAAAGGTGCCCAATAGTATGATGACTATAAAGAAAGCGATAGATGTAACTCCTGGACCACGTACTAAGAGTGAATATTTGAAACTTTATTGCAAAGGTTTCTGTATGGGAACAGCTGATCTTATTCCTGGTGTTTCAGGAGGAACGATTGCCTTTATTACTGGAATTTATGAAAATCTCCTAGATGCTATAACTTCGATCAATAAAGACTTCTTTGTTAAAGTTCTAACTTTAAAGTGGGCGGAAGCTCTAGCACAGGTTCACATTAGATTTCTTGTTCCACTGGCTTTTGGAATGATTACGGCTATTTTATCGCTAGCTCGTCTAATGCACTATCTGATTAATCACCAACCAATCCCGACATGGGCAGCATTCTTTGGGTTAATTGCAGCTTCTACAATTGTTATTTGGAAAGATATTGATAAGCCTTTTAAACCTCAGAATTTTTTCTTCATAGTTCTCGGCGCAGTTATTGCGTGGGTTCTAGTGAGTTTAATACCCGTCACAACTCCCTTTGAGTGGTGGTTTATTTACTTGTGTGGAGTTATTGGAATAACGGCGATGATTCTTCCGGGGCTTAGTGGTTCATTCTTACTGCTTATCTTAGGGAAGTACGAATATATTACTGGAGCTATCAAGAACCCTTTTCTTGTTGAGAATATGGCCACGATTGGAATTTTCCTCTGTGGAACTATTTCAGGACTCTTAGGTTTTTCTAAAATTTTAAATTACTTTATGAAACATTACAGAGCTCAAACCATGTCTGTTCTAACTGGGATTCTCATCGGATCCATGAAAAAAGTTTGGCCTTGGAAGGAAGTTATTGAAACTAGAATTGTCAGAGGAAAAGTAAAAGTTCTTCGTGATGCCAATGTCTTTCCATCGGAAATTGGAACTGAGACTTATATAGCTATTGCTCTTATCATTCTAGGATTCATTTCTGTACTCTTAATGGAGAATTATGGATCCAAGAGACAGAGTGAAAAGGTTGCTTGAACGAAACATATAGTTTAATCTAGTATTCAGATAGTGGGGCGTTGGCTCAGCTGGATAGAGTAGGAGGCTTCGAACCTCTTGGTCGGGGGTTCGAGTCCCTCACGCCCCACCATCATTTTTGTCGTAAAAATTAAGATATCTTCAAATTCATCTAATTCCATCCATTCATTTTAATTTGAACCGAAATGAAGTCATATGGAATTTAAAAAAACCTCTCAACTTTCATTTGAGTTATTGAAGTGGATTTTAATATGCTCAACCTTTTTCACGTTTCTAGGAACTGGGGTACAGCTTTATACTGATTACAGAGCTGGTCTTTCCACTATTGAGTCAACTCTGGATCAAATTGATCGAAGTTACGTTAGATCAATTTCTAATAGTTTATGGAATCTAGATGACGAACAAATTAAAATTCAAGTAAATGGAATAATAAAATTAAAGGATATAGACTATATTAAAATTTCAGAAAAAAGAGAGGGAGGATTTCAGCTCTTTTCTGAATTAGGTGAAAAGCACACTAAAAATGTTATTAATAAAGAATTTAATCTCTTATACACGAGTGATAATAAGAAAGTTCAAATTGGTGTTCTCCATGTGCAGGCTTCATTGTCAGGTTTATTTTCTCGATTATTTGATAAAATATTAGTTATTCTAGTTACTCAAACCTTGAAGACATTTATCGTCTCTTTTTGCATCCTCTACATTATTCATATTCTTGTTTCTAAGAAAATAATGACTCTCGTTGAATTTGCTAAACAGCTGCGAGTTAAGAATTTAGATACACCAATCTTGTTCAAACGTGAGAAAGAAAAGATGGATGAAATTGATGAATTAGCAAAATCAATGAATCAAATGAGAATTCATCTTAAAATGTCCATTGAGAAAATGAAAAAGAGTGAAGAAAATATTATTCAAGAAAGGGATTATACAAAGGGCCTAATTAATGGAAGTCCTTATATCATTTGTGGCCTGACTCCCGCGGGGATCACTAACTTTGTAAATCCACTTGGTTTGACTCTCACTGGACTATCTGAAAATCAAGTTGTTGGAGAGAATTTCTTTGAAATTTTAGGATCAGAAGATAGTCAGGATAAAGCAATAACTTTCTTTGAAGAAAGCCGTTATACAGAGTTAAAGGACTTTATCCTTCCAATAAAATTTCAAAATATGAAACGCATCGTTGTTTCTTGGTCAACTGTTCTAAGGAGAGATCAGGATGGACTTATCGTTGAGATAATAGGTTTTGGAGCAGATGTTACTGAAAAAGTTATAGCTGAGGAAGAGCTAAAGCGTTACCAGGAGCATTTAGAAGTTCTCGTTGAAAAACGTACAGAAGAAGTTGAAGAAAAGAACAAAGAATTGGAAGCAAATCTAAAAAAACTTAAGACGATGCAGGGGCGCATGATCGCTCAGGAGAAGCTTGCTTCTCTTGGGAGTTTGACTGCTGGAATCGCTCATGAATTAAATAATCCTCTAAATTTTATTATTAACTTTGCTTATGCAGGAAATGAGAATTGTAAGGAGCTTTTAGAGGAAGCTAAGAATGGTGGAATTAAAGATGAAAAAACTCAGAAAGAAGTGATTGAAGGACTGCAGGAGTTAAAACAATTTAATCACCTCATTCACCTTCATGGAAAAAAATCAGAAATGATTATAAAGTCGATGCTGGCACACTCTCGTACAAAAGAATCTGAAATGAGTTATCAAGACTTGAATGCATTAATTGAGGAAAATGTGAACTTTGCTTTTCACGCTTTGAGGTCAAAATTTAGAGGCTTCAATTCAAAGGTTAATTTAAAACTTAAGTCTGACCTCAGTAAAGTTAATGTGGCAAAAGGTGAAATTGATAGAGTTCTCTTAAATATGTTTACTAACGCTTTTTATTCAATGAATTTAAAAAAACAAGGAGGGGAGAGCGATTTTAGTCCAACATTAGATGTTCAGTCAGAGGAGCATACAGATTGTATTGTTATTAATATTCGTGACAATGGCATAGGTATCCCTGAGGAAAGAATGAAGGATGTTTTCGATCCCTTTTACACAACAAAACCAGCAGGCGAAGGGACAGGTTTAGGTCTTTCTCTTAGTTATGAAATTATAGTAGGAGTTCATCAAGGAGAGCTTGATCTTAAAAGCAAAGAGGGAGAATTTGCAGAATTTACCATTAAAATCCCAAAGGTAGCTTAGAGTTATGGAACAAAAAATATTAATCATCGATGATGAAAAAGAGATTTTAGATATAATTGAAATTATAATTGAATCGGAGTTTTCATTTGAAATTTTAAGGGCGGACAGCGGACGCACGGGAATAGAGATACTTAAAGAGAATAGTGTCTCTTTAATCATTTCTGACTACTCAATGGATAGTGGAACAGGAGGAGAAATATTTTTGTTCAATAAAGATCATGAAAATGTTCCCTTTATCATGGTGTCGGGAGGGTTTCTTGAGGACTATAAAGAACTCGAAGACTTTCGAAAAACTAACCCTCTAAATACTTATATTCAAAAACCTATGGACGAAGATTTCTTTATTGAATCTATTAGAAAATCAATGAATGATGAGGCTGATCTCTTAAGCACTAGTGAATTTAGGAGATTGAAGATAGATCATGTATTAACTTTTTTAAAAACTAATAAAGACATATATATAAAACTCTCAGGAGAGAAATATTTAAAGATTGTTCATGCTGGAGAGTTGTTTGAAAAGAATCAGCTTATTAAGTATCAAGAAAAAGGAGAGGACTATGTTTACTTCAAAAAACCTGACTTCGAGAGTTTTGTTAAAGAAGTATTGAGCAAATTGAACAAGAGTATTCTTGGAAGTATAAACCTCTCTGATACAGTCACTCTAGGTGCTATAGGATATGAGTTCGTACATTCGAGTTTAAGAGATATGGGACTTACTAATGATCATGTTGATTTTGTAAATAGCTTAGTAGAAAAGAGCGTCTCAAGTTTAATGGAGAACAAAGAGGTGGAAATCCTCTTACAATCTTTTTTCCATGAAAAAGGCTATTTAGTTTCTCACACTATGACTGCGATTTATATTTCATTTCTAATCTGTCAAAAAGTTGAATATACTAATGAGACAAGTGTCGAGAAATTAGTCTTTGCGGCTATCGTACATGATTTAGGGATTAGTGATAGTTCTCTTTCTCAAATAATAGATAGAGATAGTAAAGAGTTTGAAGCGTTAAGTGGACGTGATAAAAAAGATGTTTTAAATCACATGTTTACATCAGTTAAGTTACTTGAAAATTTTAAATCTATTCCTAATGATGTGGAGAATATAATATTGGAGCATCATGAAAATACTAGCGGAACAGGTTTTCCAAGAAATATTGCGGCCAATAGAATTTCACCATTAAGTGCAATCTTTATTCTTTCTTTAAGAGTTTCCCACTTTCTCTATTTCAATAAATTGTCTACTTCAGGGCAGATGTTTAAAAAAGATTTAGAGGAAAATTGTAATAAAGGGAATTTTAAAAAACCGCTCGCGGCGCTTCTCTCTTGTTTGGAAAAGGCTTTGAAGTCTAGTTGATTCCGTTAAAGTTCATTCCTAGTTTTTTAGCATGTTCTTTAGTAAATGGAAGGCGAGTGTTGATATTAAAAATAGCGCTCTTTAAATCACAGTTTTCAAAAGTAACATTTCTAAGATCTGAATTTGAAAAGTTCGCACCTTTTAAGTCACAATTTATAAAAGTCGTATGATTTAGTCTAGACCATCTAAAGTCTGTTTCTGTCGCTTTACAGTCTATTAATTTTGAATGGCTAAGATCAACAAATTGAAAATTTACTCTACTTAAGTTATCTTTATCAAATTTGTTTGACTTAAGATTAGACCATGCAAAAGAGGACATTTCTAAATTTGTATTTAGAAAGTGTGCTTTCTTTATATTGCACTTCTCAAGATTCGAACTCGCTAAGTGCGAATTTGAAACTTGAATATTGTCCATTTTAGAACTATTAAAAGTAGACTCTGATAAGTGACAGTTATTGATGCTTTTTAAACTCTCATAGTTCTCTAATTTAAAAAAATCAATTTTCTTGTTTTTGATGCAGTGTTTCGTTATAGACATTCGTCAATCCTTCTGTGGAATGCAAAATTATCCTACAAATAAAATTTAAATAGATCGAGCATTTTTCTTTAGAAAACGAATTTTTTTTAGAAAAAAAGCTAATAATAGGTTTTACAGCTTGTTTTTGGACCTGACGCACCCCATCTTTGGGCAATTTCATCATTGGGATGAGAGGATATTCTTGAGCTCATCTTTAGATCAAAGAAGTGCTTTAAGTTGAATCTTACTCTATTATCGTTTATCTGAAGATCTATATGACACAATTCATTTAAGGCACTCTTGGCCTCTAAGCTTCTTTGTTTTCTTATTAGATAGTCTAGCGCCAACTGAATTTCTTGCGAGACTTTTGTAATGTGAGTTGATCGACGAATTTTCTTCCAGCCATAGAGTAGTCTCTTTATTCCATTTAGCAGTGATTGATCTCTAGAGGGTGTTGAATGTTCATCAAATTCATCTCGGTTTAAACATCTATTTCCTAGCTCTTTTAGATAGAGAGCTGTGAATTCTACTTCTCTCTTTCTCATTTTCAGAGCTGAGCAAAGATTGCGAACTCTTCTTCTTAGGTTTTCGTCCAGAGTATCCTCTCTAGTTTTTAACTCATCTATCACTCTTGGGAAGAAGTGATCTTTTCCAGATTCTTCTAGGATTTGATACTGCTCCAAAGAGTAGTCCTGTAACAATGTTACAGGAGTGGTCATATCAATTTCGTGGGGAATAAATCTTTTAAACCCCCAAGGTTTTGCTTCGATTATGTGCAGAGGCATGCCTTCTCTTATATCTAATTCACGAGCTTTTACTGGAGTTGTTGAGCTGTAGAGGATGAGATGGCCTGTTGGCAAGATCTCTTTAATCATAGAAGCATGACGAATAAACGTTCCGTTAATCTTCCATCTCGTAATATAAAAGTCTCCAGGTTTCAATTGATTTAGCTTCACAGGATAGGAGTTAAATCGTGCGAGACCTTCAGTACCTATACTTTGACCAATATGATGAATGAAGGCCTTAACTCTTTCGAGCTCGTTCTCGATATTGTCAAACCTATCACTTTTATTTGTGATGACATCATTATTGTGTTTAGAAGTTTTAAGTATGAAGGGTAAATTATTTTGAAACGAATAGATAACTCTCGCTGCAATGATAGCATCTGCACAGTCACTCTCTATTCCAAAGTAGGGACTATTTATAGAAAAAAATATCATAGGATGATATTCTTCAGATAAAATCCAACTAGAGAAATCCTGTATGTCTTCTGGAGTCCATGAGCGGTTTGCTTTCCAGACTGAAGCGCTTGTCACAGAAGAGAAAATAAATAGGATTATAAAGGCAAGTGACTTCATGGATAGATGACTACCTGAGCACCATTAGGTGTTAGTTTCCAAACTTCTTCTATGTCAGAGTTAGATAGGGCAATACACCCTCTGGTCCAATCCATAAAACTAAGCGCATAGTTCACCATGTCTGTTCCACTTTCAATTCCTAGAGAATTAAAAATATCAGAAATAGTTCCTAGGTGAGTAGGCATACCGTGAATGAAGATATTATCTCCAGGATCAACTCCAAGTGCCCTTGATCTCTTTAAGTCTAATTTATTGGGGTAATTAATATGTAAACTTAAGCGATACTTACTTTTTGAGTTTCTCCAATCAACTTTATAGATGCCTTCTGGAGTTTTGTTGTCGCCACGTTTGATTTTTGTACCGAGGGGTGATCTTCCAAGCATGATATCGAATGTCTTAATGACTCTTCTTTTGTGATCGACTAACTCAAGAGTTCTCCTTCCTTTGTGGATATTGATTCTCGTCACCTGAGCTAGTGAGCTAAAAGAGAGCAGAAAAGTGATAATTAGGATGATTGATTTCATAGCGTGTTTATAGCTAATATTTGAATTATTTTCAAGGCATAGGGTAGTTTTTCTAATGCATCACGCAGCCTGTGTAAGTCCTTATTAATTGACGATCCCTGTAATAACTTCAAGAATGGTCTCTTTTTAAAATAAATATTATATGGTTAGTCGTATTTACATAACCTTAGGAGATTATATGAAGAAGTTATTGCTTCCTTTATTATCACTTTTTATCTTTGCTGACTCAGCATCAGCTGGTTTTTGGGACTTTTTAAAGCCCGCAGAAATTAACGAACGAATTCGTGAAGAAATCGCTGACTTAGATGTTCGATTCAACGTTGACCTAGTTGATGTAGATCTCTTTGAAGGTCTTGGAATCTCTTCAAGATATAGATATGAAGTCGAGCGTTCTTATATTGCAAATTTCCATACGCGTGTTGATAAATGGGAAATCAAAGTCGACTTAAGTCCAGGTGACATTATAAAGGATGCACTCGATCTTCCAATCTATTTAAATATTGACCGTGACTCTAGTGTTTACTTTGTAAGACAATTTCCTACAAAAAAAGAAGCACTTTTGGCCAAGCCATACTTACTTCACAAATTGCCAGTAACAGCAGAACGGGCCTTAAAACATTTACAACCAGGTGACTTTGTAAGTATCCCTGCAAGTATGTCAGTGGCAATTGGTGCTTCTAGTGGTTTTCTAGATCGCATTGATGGATTGGATGCTGCTGCTAGAGTTTATGCTGTTATTAATGGTAAATTTCTTATTCATGTTTTTAGAATGAAAGACAATAAAGTGAGAGTAAAACTCATCGCTCAAAGATCAAACGCAAGAGGCGCAGATGCTTCAATTGAAGGTGATCTTGAAATTTTTGGTGTCTCAATACTTGATAGACAAGTTTCCAAAATATTTGACTTAGACTTTATCAGTGTGGGTATGAGTAAAGGTCATGGTTCTCAATTTATTATTGATTATGTATTTGATCTAAATGATGAGAATGCCAAAAAAGCTTATAATCAAATCCTTTCATCTTCTTATAAATTTAAAGATCTTTCAATTTTTGGAGAGTTTCTTCGTGAGAGACAACTAGAAAATAGACTTCTTTCTAGTTATGAATTGGCCGATAAAGTTTTTGAAGAAGATAGACATCTGGATATGAAGAGAGTTGAAAGAATCTTTAAAGGTGCAAATAATTATGATTTTGATAGATCTAAATTAAAGTTAGGCTTAATTTTAGCCAGCTTTAAAAGAGAAGTTTCATATACTGAGAATGTTATTTCTTATGAAGATGAAGATGGAAAAGATAAATTCTTCTTTTACCCAATTTATACAAAGTACAAGAGATTAAAATTTGGAGTTTGGCCTTTTAAGTATAAGGAAAAATCTACTAAGTCATTCTTTGGATTAGTTCCAATTAAAACAAGAGATGATGAAGGTGAAATTTATTCTGATTATGGTTTCACTTATGAAGTAAAAGATAAGTTATTCCTTCAAACAGAACAAGTGAAGTTTAAGCAACTTGTTAGAGATGCAATTCCAGAGACTCTATATAAAGGAATCAATTGGAATCAATTTGATGATGAAACAACTCACAGATCTGCTAGAGGTTTTGTTCAGGTTATTTTTAAAGCAGCAGCATTTGCTGATTTAAGTGAAATTTCTTTTGAAGACTTAAATGATAAACTTCAAAAGTTTTATAGAAATAGAAAGTACTTAGAAGCTGGAGTTATTCACGGATTTTGGTCAAGACTTTGGAGAACTATAACAATAGTTAAACTTTCTGAAAAAAGATCGCTCAAGAAAATTGCTAAGGAATTACATGTTGTTCTTACGGATAAGTCTTTATCTGGAAAACAGAGAATTAAGAATTTAATGGAATTAAGAGAACGCAGCTTATTTGAAAAGATAGGAATTGGTTTCTTAGTGAGCTTAATCAAACAAAGTGAATTAAAAGAGAAACTTTTTATCACCATGAGCTTACACGCTAAAGACGCTTCTGAAGTTACTCTTAAATTTGGAGATCAAGAATTTTCTGATCTTTACCATGAGCTACAATTCGCCCATGGGGCCATTAACGACAGATCTTGGGATCTTCGCATGACTAATGATCAAGAGATCACAGAAGAAGAAATCTCTAGTGCTTTAGTTCGATAATTATGAGGCCCTTAATAGGGCCTTTTTTTTGCTCTTCAATCAAGCGTAATTCTTTGGTATCCTATCTAAGTGAAAATGCTAATAAAGATTACTTTTCTATTCTTATTGACCATCAATTCATACTCGACCACTCTCTATGGTGGTGGAGCATACTCGCTGGGAATAACTTCTGCAGAAAGTGATTTCTGGAATGGAGCAACAGGTTCGGGACCTCTCATTATCTTTGGTGCAAAATTTGAAAAACTGTCAATGGAGTTTCAATATAGGAAGTACACCTTAAATAACCTCCATACTAGTGCGCTAGGCGCTTACAATATTGATATTACGGATTCAATCTTTGCCTTGGGAATTAGGTATGATCTCTCTGAATTTGTTCACTATAATATGGGTCTAATTAAGCAGAGTATTTCTGTGAGTTACATAACTAGTTCATCCGCAAATCTTGACTCCAGTGCTATAGCTGGAGATACGGTCAGTTTCTATGTTGGAGGAGGATTTCACGGACCTCTCTTTCTTAGTGGACTAGAATGGTTGGTTGATATCAATTATCTGCATGAATCAATATCTTTTGGACTTTTTGCCTTCGATTTTGGAATAATTTACCATTTCTATTCATTTTAACCTTCAGAGTACTTTAATTTTGAGTCTCGATTACCGATAAATTCAGTATAAATTATCTAAAGAACTGAATCTTTAGTGAATTTAAAGGTGGTCACTTTTCATGGTTGAAAAGTTCAAACTTATTATTTTGATTCTCTCAATCTCGATAGGTCTTGCTTCTTGTAAGAAAGCAGAAGAGTCGGTTGAGGTCACAGATCAAAGAAGATTTGAAACTCCTCCGGGAAGTACTACTCCAACTCCTCCAACTAATGCTGATATTTCATACACTAACTCGGTAGTCTATATGACTAAGGTTCAAGTCTTTGAAACTCAAACAAGTATCATTTCTTTTGCCGCAAGAGATATTAATGGTGTGGCCATTGAAGAAGGTGGTTTAAATATAACGGTGAGCTTGCTCGGAGATGGAACGAGTAGTGGAACCTTTGGCGCTATTAATGATCATGGTAACGGTGTTTACGATGTCTTACTTACTGCAACGACATTTGGTTCACCAAATACGGTAGAGGTGAGAGTGGATGGGAATTTAATTTTCCAACTCTATCCATTTCAATATCAAGTTAGAAGTGGTGAGTATTATAGGGATTTAACTTTTAGTTCCGCAACTGATCAAGATGAATTTCAAATTAAGTTAACTTTCAATTCTTCAAATATCGATTATTCAAAAATTGATGCAAATGGTGACGATATTCGTTTCTTTGATTCTAGTTTTGTAGAACAGGACTATTGGATTGAAAAATGGGACACTCTCGGGGATTCTATTGTTTGGGTAAAAGTCCAAAATACTGCAGAAACTTCTATAATAATGTCTTATGGAAATGCCACCATGGTAAGTGATTCAAATAAAGAAGAGGTGTTCAGCTATGATGTTGCGAAAGCTGTTTACTATGAGCTAAGCCAGTCAGCCTTAGGTACAAGTTCAAATATATCTTCATATATAAATAATAATGATGTCACTGTAAATACGACTGGTGGTTTCGTTACAGCGACCATTTCTCCAGTTGTGCCTGATACATTTGCAAATGTGCAAGTAGGTCCCATTACTGTTCTAGGGCCCATTTCTGGACGTTATCTTTCTAACTCTCTGGGAGTAGATTCTATTGCTCCGCTTTCATTTGCTTCAAAAACGCTGTCCTATCCAAAGTCTCGTGCCTCCGATGTGTGGGATTTGTATAATCCCAATACAACGACCGCAACACTGAATTTATATAACTACGATAGCAATGGTGCTCTTTGGAATAGTTTTGGTTACACCATTGGCGCGGGACAAACGCTAAGAATAAATTATGATGTTTTAAAAATGGGTATTATTGAAAGTGATATTCCTATCATTGGTTTATATCATGGTGGGGGAGTTTCAGATGCTACTCTTTTGATGCCTCCTTCAGCTGATACAATCGGCGCCATTGCTGCCACAGCAACTATTGGTATTTTAGAAGACTCAACCACGGGTACGGTGTACTTTTCTGATGGGACTTCTCAAGGGTTTTCCGGAAATAAAGGAGACACAATTGATTTCTCCAATGGTGGCAGTCAAAAACTCTCTATTGGTGCTAGAATCATTTCTAATCATAATATTACTGCTTATGGGCAAGCTGATAGTGACGGGTCTGACTCTGAGTCATTTTGGCCAGTGACTGAAATGGATGATGAGTATATTATTCCTACAGACTCTCAGTATATAACTGTCGTTTGTACTGAGACAGTTTCATTGATTGTCACTGATACGGGCGGTAATAGTACAACGGGAACTTGTGTTCCTCCTGGAGGAAGTAATCCAGGTCATATAAGTTTTGGAGATAACTCAAGTAATCATTTTTCTCCTGGAACAAAAATTTCTGGGGATGCTCAATTCTATGTTTACTATGAGTATGAGAATGATGATGAAACAAATGTGACTTCATGGAAACAAGCGAGATCGTATTCACCAACTGAAATTACTGTGACTGTTGGGACTGAACAGACGTGGTGATTAAGTTGAAAACTTTATACCAACTTTAAAACAATTGTCGTCATCTTCCTGTTGTCTGATACTGACAACTTCTCCCACCATGGGCTTTGGGACTTCTTTATCATTAATACAAGTCACTTCAATCTCGTCGCCAATTTCAAACTCTGAAGGATCTTCTACTCCAAAACCCATTCCTCCTTGTGAGATGTCAAAGAGATCGAATACCTCAGCAGGAGAATATTCGCTATCTTGGAGAGTTCTCTTAAGAGTTACGAATTGTTGAGACTTAGGTTGAACTCTCGGAGCTCCCCTGAGGTGTTTAAATTTCCCTTCATCTTCTTTCTCTACAAGCTCAACATTTTTTAAAAAATCTTTTGTAAGTTTATGAATACTTTTTGGAATGGGAACAATCATCATTTCTTTAGAGAGTTCTCTAGGTTTAAATTTAAAAGCTAGAGATTTTACTGAATCGTAGAAGAAATACTCTTCAATTTTTTCAAATTTATACCCCTTAGAGCTAAAAGGTGCGACGTAAATAATATTTTTAAGAAGGTCTACTTTCTTAACAACACCATACTGAACGAGTCTCTTTCCGTTCTCAAGCTGTTTTTGCCAAAGCCAAAATTTTTCGCGTGTTTGATTTAAGACTCTGAAAAAAGAGTGAATTTCAAACTCATCATTAATTTGATCATTTTTTTCTGACACTGTTTTACCCCTAGAGCCTATTATCCCCCAAAAAGGAATTGAAGGCCATAAGGGAAATCTGAATAAATCATACTTTGTTTACGAGACTTTTCTACTTTCCTTAGATTCTACGCTAATTCTACTTAAATATTGATTCATTTCTCGAGGAATCTCTTGAAAGAAGTCATCATGTCTAAAGTGTATCTCGTTAAGTGTATTTCCATTCTTATTAGCTTCTGAAAAGGCTTTTTGAAGGTGGTATAACGGTCCAGCAATTCTGTGGGAAAAGAAAAGTCCAAAAGTACAAAGTGATATAGATAGGACTAGCGAACAGGCTATAAACACCATGGTCATATATTCCTGCTGTTCAAGTAGCAGGCGGAAAAATGGGTGATTACTTGGTAAGTTTAAGGTTTCACCATAAGTCATAAATTTATTAAAGAATACCCAGTTTGCTCCGTGCATAACACCTAGTGAAATGATTACTGTGGCGAAAATAAATCCCATGAATTTCTTTTGAAAAGTAGGGTTTATGAAAAATGTCCTTCCTTGGAAAAGAAAGCGATAAATTTTTGCTCTCTCCAGGTTTTTCGGTGTTTTATGAGTCATATTTCCCCCGGTCTTAATATTGGTATCCATTTATAATTTCGTCGACTTCTTCTTCTGTGTAATCCATTTCAATGAGCTTATCCTCTAAGTCAATATTTTCATTCTCCGCTAAATATATCTGTTCTTTCACATCTTCTGGTAAATCTTCAAAAGATTTTAACTTAGGTGTTTGCTCTTCTTCTTCACCTTCCGTTTCGTTTAGATTGGCAAGATTTAGATTATGTTTTTCTAACCTTTCAAGAGTATTATCCTTACTCCTTAATTCTTCTTCGATAAGGTGTGTAGGAACATTTTTAAAATTTAAAATTTCTTCTTTAAAAACCTGACTTAAGGCCACCTCTTTCATCCTACTGATTTCTTCACTATTGAATCCGAAGTCTCCAATCTTTGCGACCTTTCTAAAGTCGACGAGGTCAAAGTTTTCCCTAATAACTAAATAGTAAACGAACTCCAAGGTCCACAACTCAAGAGCGTTGTCTCTTTGACCAAGTTCTAGATTGGCATCTTGAAGTTGCTTTTGAAGTTCCCTTAGATGGTTTAGATTGTTTGAAGAGTCATAGAAGTCTTCTATAAAAGTCAATGTTAGAGATTCGTGTTGAAGGCTTAGTTTTGATTTTGTGGAAGCTATTGTTCTATCAGTCATTTGACTTGGAAGAGTAAGGTCATTCAGAGTATTAAGTAGAGCTATTGTTTTCTTCTTATCTTCTTGAAGAAATCCATGGGTTGTTGTGACTTTTTCTCTGAGCTTTACGTAAGAATAAAAAGAGTATCCTCTAAGACATAAGCAAAATAGGAAAAGACTAAATGTCGAGAGTGATAGTTTCTTCATAATTCCCCGGTAAGTAATTTCGCGCCAGTCTATTAATCTCCTAACTCCTAGACGCTCTATTAATGTCATATTAAAGGAATTGAGTTTGAGCTCAATATGGGAAATTCTAGATTAAGGTTTATTTAATAAAAGGGAGCTAAACTTTGAGAACTTAAGGGTTATTGATGAGAAATTATGGAAGGCGTGTGACTCAGATTGTGGTCACAACCTGAGCTCTTAGTGCAAATAAAGTGAGCAGTACACTCCCTAAAGGGGGAGCTACTCAGCTTCTTTTTCGAATTCAAATATAATTTCAACACGTTGAGATGAATCGCAGTCATATTCTCCGCATTGAGAAGGGCCGATGCTCGCTAGTTTTCGACCAACACTCAGTGGTTCTGAGAATGACTTTCCAGATATTACCATTTTGGACCTGATATCTAGCTTGTAAGGAAAGTCTCCAAAGTCTTCAGAGAAAATTTGATTAACTAGAGAGTTTGCACGCTCTAAACTAATGTACATATTGTAATTAAAGGCTTCCTTAGAAGCACTCACAGGGTCTACAAAAGTACCTTTGTAAAAAGGGGATGAGTGACCTATGAATTGTACTTTAAGTAACCTTTCTCTTAGTTTTGGGTTGGAAAAAATTTCATTTGAGTAAACCGAGATGACATTTTTTAGCTTTGCAAGCGCATCACCCGAAATCTCACTACTATCTGATTCAAATTGAAATCTTTCATCTAAAATTATTTTCATGTGTTGAGGGTCTATTTCTACTAAGTGCCCTAATCCTTGTTGATTAAGTTTTTCTTGAATAGAAACATTTGCTTTTTCTACATCTTGCGGGACACTTGCGGGAAATCTTCCCCCTTTTGCTATACTAGGAGCCATAATTCTGTCTTCAAGATTATCAACCTTGGCCAGGGCTTCCCCATACTTTTCTTGTAATTGAGTGATTTGGTTATTGTATTCATAGCGAATGTTTTCTGCATAACTTTCCAGTTCTTGATTCTTCTTCACTTGCGCGGTGTAGTTTTTTTCTAATTTAGCGTAAGCCGTTTTGTACTGAATCAGTTCAGCTTGTGACTTTCTAAGGCCAGAAGCGAGACTAGAGTTTTCTTCTATGATCTGTTCATAGTTTTTTACCCCTTTAAACTTATTTTTAAACTGTGTGATCGTTACACTATTTTGATGTAACTTATCTTGATACCTTCTAAGAGTTTCATGATGATGACTCTGCATTTTCATCATAGAGGGGTCAAAGCCTTCAGGCAATCCACTATAAGTCTTAGATAATTTTTGTATTTTACCATTTAAAGTTTCTATTTTTTGACTAAGAATTGTATTTTGATTCTTTAGAAGCTTTTGTAGATACTGAAGTCTTAAATCTTTTTCTACAATTTTGCCTTTTAGTTCAGAAACATATTGATCACTAGTTTCAATGTTATCGCTCAGTGTTCTTTTTTGCATTTCAGATTGTATTCTTTCTTTAAAACTAAACTGATCGATTTTGTTTTTTAAAGTTTTTGTCAGCTTCATATATTCAAAAATTTGAAGATTTTTATCTTTTAAAACTTTATCTATATTTTTTAGAACTGCATTTTTCTGATCTTGCGTAAGCATGATATCTTTCATTGTATTATCATGCGGAGAGAGGTCTTTGTTAAGCGTTTTAATAGCATCTATTTGATTACTAAACTCTGCATAGAGGCCTTTTGTATTTGAAGTTGCGTACTGACTTTTAGCTAGAACTTGGTTAGGTGAGCAAGTCAAAAGAATTGTAAATAGCGATAGGCATGGAAATATTTTTTGGCTCATATCTTCCTCAAAAGGTTATAATCTCAAGAGACTCATCGTGAAAATACAGAGAAAAGTTTAGCTTTTTTGTCAACTTTATCGAGTCTAAGTTGTATTTTAAGGAGGTTATAATTGTTTTTTCTTGATATTGACTTAAGATCGTCAGTTATCTATCTGGTCCCTTTTAAGCAGGACAAGTCTGCTCCCTATTTAATCTCAGTTGCTCATAGGCATGTGGCAGATAATCTCTTAAGAAAGTTAAATGCAGGCCTTATTCCCATACCTCCCGATAGCAAATATTACCTCCTAAAAGAGGAAGTTCTTTTGAATAAATTAAGGTTGATAAACTATGAATACATTGTGCGGTGAGCAGGTTCTCTAATCTTATAAACTCAATATTTAAAATTGTATTTTTATAGTCATTTCGGTTAGCATTCAGAGATAAATTTTAAAATGGATTGTTATGCGTTTTATTCCTCTTAGTATTGTATTTCTCTCTCTATCAACTTTCGCTGCCCCTAAGTGGGTAAATTCACCAATGGAGTTTTGTCCTCCAACTGAGTTATGTGCAGTGGGTGAAGCAGCAGGTGCCTTGATTGCTGAAATGGCTGCGAGAGACTCTCTGGCCAAGATTTTTCAAACTAAAATTCAAAGTGATCAATCCGTAGTTACCACTTCAACATCTAAATCAGATCAACATGGTCTGTTAAGTGCTGGGGTAGATGAAGAAACATATCAAAGAATTAGAGAATTCGCCGAAGAAGTTATTCAAGGTGCTTATATTAAAGAAAGATATGAATCGAGTGAAGCTCATTTTGCTTTAGTGGCCCTACATAAATCTAAGGGAGCTAAAATCATTGAAGATAAAATGTCTGTGATTGATGAAAATAATAGATCTCTTATTAAAGATGGAAGAAGAAGTTCTCTTAATCGTATAATAAAGAATTTGAAAGTTCGAGATGCATTACATGAAAGATATAGAATCTTAAAGACGGGGACATTTTCTAGTCCTGTTTCACTTTCAAAAGTTCTAAGAAAGAAGAAAGAAAAGAGACTCCTTGGTGTCAAAGTTTCACTCAGAGTAAAAGAACTTAAAAAGGCTAAAGAAATTAAAAAGGCCGTAACGAAAAGTCTTCTTGATAACGATTTTATATTAAGTAAAGATCGTTCGACATTTGTTATAAAGGTGACTCTTGAAGAAGAAAGACAATATATGAAAGTAAAAGGTTTTGTTAAATTTAAATACCTCTTACAAGCGAAGAGTTATAACTCAAATAGTGAAGAAATTGGTGCGGTTAAATACGAAATTGCCCAAACAGGTAGAACGAAGGTTCAAGCCTATAATAATGCAATGCCAGGTTTAAAGAAATTTATAGAAGAACATTTTGATGAATTAAATATTGATTAAAGGAGTAAAAATGAAACAAATGACGTTATGTTTACTTACTCTTTCTCTGCTCGCTTCTTGTGGGTCTGCTGAGAAAGAACGTAAAGTAGAAGAAAGAGAAAACATTCAAATTAAGAGAGAGTATGTTGTTAAAGATGCTAGTTCTAATTACAGACCCGGTTGGATAGAAGACCCTGAAGTTTGGGCGAGAGATAAGGGGAAGAATGTAAATACTTATAGATATTTTTCTTATGAAACAGAAGCTAAAGTTTCAAGAAATATTGCTTGTAATATAGCTAAAGCGAATGTGAAGTCTGATATCGGTGGTGAAATTGCAACGTTTATTGATAAACAACTTGCCACTTCTACTGAAGGAAATGCTTCCATAGATGAAAATAACCCTCAATTTAAACCACTAAGACAATTTGTTGAAAACACTCTCTCAGAAAAAATCCAGGCGCTAATTCATGGAGCTGCGATTGTAAAAACTTACTGGGAAAAGAGAGATTATAAAGCAGAGCTTGGAGCTAAGAGAGATTTTAAAGCTTATACATGTGCTGTGTTTATAAGAGTTGATAGTAAGAGACTTGCTCGCGCAGTTGATGCCGCAGCGAACTTCGTTGCCAATAAGGCCGATGATGCTGAAACTAAGTCTAATGTTAAAAAAGCCCTTGATAATGCATCAGTCAATTTTGCAAAAGCTAAGAAAGGCGAAATCTAAATTTTGGAGAATATAATGAAGAAAACCATATCCCTATTAACGCTACTTCTTTTGATTACAAGTTGTGGAAGTTTTAAAGCGCAGAGAGTTGATTCAGATGAATCTGATGAAAAGGCCCTAGAGATTACTGATCAATGGGTTCAAAGAGATACAGAAAAAGTTGTTTCTGAAATACTTACAAAGATTTCATCGCACAAGGGCTTTAAAAGATACTTAATGAAGTCTGGAAAAACACCTACTGTATTTATTGGAGAAGTTAAGAATTTAACAGCTGAAGCTTATTTTCCAATAAATGATATTAATGATGAATTTCTTAACGAAATTTCTGCCAGTGGAGACTTCATATTGATTGATGCTTCTGCGAGAGAAAATATTTTAAAAGAGATTACTTATCAGCATGATGGAATGGTTGATCCAAATACAGCTAAGTCCATTGGAAAACAAGTTGGTGCTGATTTAATGATTTTTGGAAATGTTTATATGAAGCCTGCTACTCGTAAGGGTAAAACAATTAAGCAATATTCAGTAAATATTAGAATGACAAACATTGAAACAGGTTTAGAAGTTTTAAGAACAAGATCTAAACTTTCTAAGTATTCTGAACAAAGTAAGAGTGGATGGTAAGAAATTCAAAATTCTTATTTAGTCTTATAATCTTAACTCTTGTTGCCTCTTGTGCAACAGGAGTTAGGGAATTAAAGAAAAATTTGCGAACTCAAGTTCGAGCTGGTCAGTATGAGAGTGCTTTAAAAACTCTTGATAGTTCTAAAGTTTTACGAGACAGCGAAGAGTCACAACTTCTTTATCTCATGGAGAAAGGAGCCATCCTTCATTCTATGGGTCATTATGGTCAGTCCATTCAAGTCTTTGAGAAAGCAAAGAAGCTTGCTACTGATCAATACACTGTACGAATTTCAAAGAAACTCAAAACCTATATTGGCAGTGATAGTTCAGATATTTTCTATGGAGAAAAATATGAACTATCAATGCTTTACTTTTACCAGACTTTAAATCACTTCATTCTTTCTTATTCAGAAAAAATAGATGAATTAAAAGTTGTAGAAGCTAAGGAACAAATCGTTTGGAATAATCACAGCGGTAAGAGTCAAAGAGAAGAGCTCTATAGAGCGAGAGCTGAACTTCTTGCGTGGGATTCATTTTTAAATGATTTAAAAAATGAAAGATCAGGAACTGCTGTCTTTAAAGATGATTTGATTGCTAAGGTTCTAGGTGGTCAAATTCATGAAGCGGTTGGTACTTCAAAAGACAGAGAGATTGCCTACCAGCTCTACAAAGATGCACTTAAGTTACTTTTAAAAAATTATAATGGATACAAGTCATTTAACTTAAAATCAAAAGAGTTCGTAAGTGATTTTGATAAACTTCCTAGTCTTGGAATGAAGAAAGTTAAACAGGATTATATTTCAAAAACTAAACATCAGAAAGAATTACAATTCTTTTTGAAAACAAAAGTACTTACTCTTGCTAAGAAACTTCGCTCAAGATCTTGGAAAAGAGATATCAGACCATTTGATATTGACTTGAAAAAAATAAAATCAAAACGGGAAAGTAATGTTTCCATTGTTTTACAAGAGGGAATTATCCCCAGTAAAATTGGTGAAAAACAATATTATGGACTAGGTAAGTATTTAGATAAGGGCGGAGCCAGTGCTGCCATTATATCTCTTTTTGCAGCTGATGTTTTAGGACTTTACCCGCCACCAAATACTTATAATCCTGCAGGGGCTTATCTTGGTTATAATGTTGCCAAGCTTGCTGTAACTGAAGCTGCTATAAAATTTGAACTACCAAAAATTGAAGCTAATACTATTAATAATCACCTAGTCTTAGAAATTTGGTCAAATGAAGCAAAAGTTAAAGAAGTTATAGTTCCGGTAGTGAGTCCACTAGGAGATGTGGCTGAACAAGCTATTGTTGAGCAATCTGCTTGGTTATATCCAAAAATTGGAACAAGACTGGCCACTAAGCACGCCGTGGCCATCGCTGCAGCATTTGGTACCTATTCGGCTCTAAAGCGTCAGAGTGGTGCTTTTCTGGCTAAGAACGCTGCAGTTATTCAGTACGTTGCCTCTAGTAAGGGAATTGAGTTATCTGAATCTGCAGATACAAGGCAGTGGTCAACAATTCCCGCGACTCTTAGAATTGTTGATTTATTTTTAAAGCCTGGAACTTATCAATTAAAAATTAGGTCTGTCGGTCCTAAGACTAAAACCCAGCAACTTGGTCAATTAATGATTAGTGATGGGAAAAAGAAGCATTTCTTTCAAAAGCGCCTACATTTTTAAAGACTTATAGTTAAATTCCGAATAGTGATCAATGAGTATTTGCAAGAAATCATTGATTACTATTCTTATATTGGGACTTTCAAATATAGTTCTGGCTAAGTCTTTTGAAAGGCGAGCTAGAGTTATTCATATTGACTCAGAAGTAAATTGGAAAAAGAGCTGGTATATTTCTTCAAAGGGCAAAGTAAACTCTTTAAAAGAAGTTGTTCGTGGACTTGAAAAATCTGCGACAGGTCGATCAATTATTGCAAAGGCCAAGAGGAAAGCAGCAACTTTTGGTCAGGGGTTATTTGATATTCTTGATGCAGGGGAGAGTTCTCTCACTGACACAACATTAATAAGAAAATTTTCTCCAGACAATCCTTCAGAAATTGCTTACGAAACAAGGTCAAAAGTATTTTTAAATAAAAGTCTTTCATTTAAAGACGCGGTTTTAGATCTTGCTCACGAATTAACTCACTATTCTTTTAGAGAACCTTTTAACCCTTACCTAACTCAATTCACTGTGGATCAATTTGTAAGTTCTGTCATTGAAGGTAGAGGCGGTGAAGTAGACGCCTACATCATAGAGTGTAGAGTCTTGAAAGAAATTAGACCCTCATCTTTTCGCAACAATTCTAATTGTAGAAATGTTATTGATCCCAATTCTGGTCATTTATCAAAGCGCTTGGGAGTAGAGAAATTCTATGAAGTTGGAAAGTATGACGACACGCTCTTGGACATACTAAATAAATATGGTTGGAAGAAGTCAAAATTTCCTAAAATTGGTTCTGGCGAGGCCTTGTATATTTCATCCGCCTATGGAGTGCCATATCCTGTTGCTGCAGTGAGTGAATTTACCACGATTATGGGTAAAGCTTGTGAAAATGATCATAAGCGTTTAGCCATTATTAGGGACTCTATCGCTAGTGGTAGAGGGCGTAGACCTGCATCAGCAGGGAAGAGCTCATTTAGGGATTTATATGCCTCTTACAAGTCGCGTTGCTCACTCTTTGCGCCTTAAGCTTTACTTTGGATTGATTTAGGCAGGTTTTGCGCATGGCGTTTTCTCTAATAAAAACAGCATTTTTTCACGTCCCTACATTGACGAAAACCCGTCTGAAAGGTAAAAATTAACAATCTGTAAATTGATTAAGAAAGGAAAACGCTAATGCAAGACAGCGTAGTTTTGATGAAGTTAGATGACTTCTTTAACTGGGGCCGAAAGAATTCTCTTTGGCCTATGACTTTTGGTTTAGCTTGTTGTGCTATCGAGATGATGGCCACGGGTGCTTCTAAGTATGACCTTGAAAGATTTGGTTGTGGAGCCTTTATGGCAACGCCTAGAAGAGCTGACTTAATGATTGTTGCTGGAACAGTAACACTTAAGATGGCACCAAGAATAAAAACACTTTATGCGCAAATGGCAGAACCGAAATATGTTATTTCGATGGGTTCATGTGCAAACAAAGGTGGTCCTTACTGGCAACATGGTTATCATGTTCTTAAAGGTGTGGATGAGATCGTTCCTGTAGACGTTTACGTTCCAGGTTGTCCTCCAAGACCAGAGGCCCTTATCGAAGGTCTAATGACTCTTCAAAAGAAAATCGCTAATGAAAGACTTCTTAGAGATAAGTGGGTGAAGCATGCATAGTGAAATCGTAGAGTTTTTAAACGCTGAAGTTTCAGGATGTAATGCTGTTTATAATGCTGCAGAAGTTGGAGATAGTTCTATTACTATCGCTTCTACTCATATTAAATCGGCGTGTATTGCTCTTAAGAATAGTTCTAAATTCAATATGAATGTTCTTCAGTGTATCACTGCAACTGATTACATAGAAGAAGATGAAATTGAATTAAGTTATATCTTAGCCAGCTTCATTGAGAATACAGAACTTATTTTAAAAGTTCGTGTTCCAAGAGGTGATGGAGTTACTCTCTCTGTTGTGGATAGTGTTTGTGATGTTTGGAAATCAGCAAACTATCTAGAGCGCGAATGTTACGACATGATGGGAGTAAAGTTTGAAGGTCATCCTGATCATAGAAGAATTCTCTGCCCTGATGACTGGCAAGGTTGGCCACTTAGAAAAGATTACGTTGTTCAGGAAAAATATCTTGATATGACTGTTAATCCTCCAGAAAAAATTAATCAAGCTGATATTGAGCTGTTTGCTAAAATGAGATTAGATCTTGAAGATCCAACTTTAGTAACAGGTTCTTGGAAAGATGATCACGCTTGGATTGATCAAGACTTAACAGCTAAGGCCGCAGGTCGTTTGGCTGAATTTAAAGCCGCTAAGAAAGCTAAAGCTGATGCTGAAAAAGCAAAAGCCTCTTCTGAAGAGAAGGGAGAATAGAATGGATATTAAAAACCAAGAAAAACTTCATACTGATCTTTTAACTATGAACATGGGTCCTCAACATCCGGCGACCCACGGTGTTCTTAGAGTTGAGATCAAAACCGATTCCGAAATCATTGCTGAAGCAATTCCTCACTTAGGATATCTTCACAGATGTAAAGAAAAGCACTCTGAGAATTTAGATTACAGAGGAATTATTCCTTATACTGACAGAATGGATTACCTTGCTGCAATGAATATGGAGCATGGATACTGTTTAGCTATTGAGAAGATGCTTGGAACAGAAGTTCCTAAAAGAGCAGAATATATAAGAGTCATGATGGCCGAGATGCAAAGAATAGCTTCTCACTTAATGTTCTTTGGAACATATGCTATTGACCTTGGAGCTTTCTCTCCATTCCTCTACGCATTTCAAGATAGAGAGTTTATCCTTAGAATTTTCGAAGAACTTTCTGGGGCAAGACTTCTTTATAATTACATTTGGGTTGGTGGTGTTTGGAATGACATCAACGATTCTCAACTAAAGAGAATTGAAAAATTCATGGTTGAGCTAGAAGAAAATGTTAAAAAATATCACTCTCTTGTTGGTGAAAACGCTATCTTTATTGGAAGAACTGCCAATGTTGGCGTTTTAACAAAAGATCAAGTTTATGATTACGGTGCAACAGGGCCAATGCTTAGAGGTTCAGGTATTGATTGGGATCTTCGTAAGACTAGACCTTATTCAATCTATGAAGAATTTGATTTCAACACTGTTGTAGGTGTTGGGGCCAAAGGAACTGTAGGAGATTGTTGGGATCGTTACTATGTCCGTGTTTTTGAGATCTTTGAGTCAATCAAAATTGTTCGCCAGTGTCTTGATGGAATTGAGGAAGGACCTATTATGGGTAAAGTTCCAAAAGTTTTAAAAGTCCCTAAAGGTGAAATTTATTTGAGAACTGAGTGCCCTAGAGGTGAGCTTGGTTATCACATTATTTCTGACGGAACTAAAACTCCTTATAGAGTTAAAGTTAAGTCATCTTGTTTTACACACGTTTCAATGCTCGGAGAAATGGCTCCTGGTCAGATGATTGCTGACTTCGTTGCTACTATTGGTTCTATTGATATCGTTCTTGGAGAGGTCGACAGATGAGTTCTACAACATTAACTCCGATAAAAGAGACTGAGGGTTTAACTTTAAAAAAGTGGTTTTTAAATATCTACAGAGCAGTAACTTCTGTTTCTAAAGGTATGATGATTACTATGAAATACGCCTACGGTGTAAAGCCTGTGACTATTGAATATCCTGAAGTTCGTGAAGTTCTTCCGGAAAATTCAAGGTCTAGACTTTATAACGATGCTGAAAACTGTATTAGCTGTTATCAGTGTGCAGTTGCTTGTCCTGTTGATTGTATTTATATTACAGCAACTAAGAGGGATAAGGATGCGGACAAGATTAAGACTTCCAATGGAACTGCCATTAGGCTTGATTTAGTTCAGTACACAATTGATACAGCTCTTTGTTGTTACTGTGGTCTATGTACGACAGTTTGTCCTACTGAGTGTCTTACACACACAACAGATTACGAATTTTCTCAGTACACTTTAGATAGTATGAAATATGACTACCTTGCTCCAGATATAAGATCTTGGCGTGATCGTATCGTTAAGTAATTTTAATTTAAATTTTGAAATATTGAGAGCTCCCGAAAGGGAGTTTTCTTGTTTTTGAAGGGTCCCTGACATCTTTTCAAGGCATTCAAAAAAATAAACAATGTTTTTTATTTTTTCCGAAAAACGGATAACTCTTTGAAAATATGAGGATCTTCCATAAAAAAAAGTAATCTTTCTTACCTGTAGTACATTTACTTTATGACAGTTGAACGTTTGCGGACCATTAAAAATCGATTAGAAATCGTGTCGATCATCAAGAAACTTTGCGAAAGGGAAGTGGATGTTACCGTGTGGCAAACACTTGAAGGTGACGAAGATAAGACACGTGACATTAGGATCGGCACCATGTTTAAGGTCAATCCTAAAGAAGGTTCTTTTTCTGTAAGAGCAAAGGATGCCAACTTTTCTTTCTTTAATAAAAAGCTAACAGTTTATATACGAGGGGAATTTGAAAGTATTCTCTTTAAGTGTAGTGGTGAAAACTTTGGGGATAAGTTTGGAAACTTTAATATCCCTCTCGAAATGATGATCCTTGAAAAAAGAGAATTTCCTCGTGTGTCTTTATCTGATAAAAAACTCATGAAATTGAAATCTGGTGATAAAGAAATTAGTCTGCGAGTTTTGGACATTTCCTGTGGAGGAGCGTGTTTACTTATTTCAGAAAAGTCAGCGGAGTTCCTAAAGAAATTTAAAAAATTTGAAGCGGTGTCTATAAATGAGACTTTAGATTTTGTAAAAACTACAGGCGTGATTGTTCACTCTCAGGCCCTTCCAGGTGCAAACTCTGAAAGGTCAATGAGAGTGGGGATCAAATTTAGTAAGGCTCAAGACGAGTACTTCTTACGGCAATTTACTTAGTTTTTCCTAGGATAACACCTTTGAGATAGTCTCCTTCAGGAAAACCACTAAGTATTTTGCAATCTTCATCCATACGAAGTTGCTTTAGAACTTTTAAAGATTCTTTATGGGCGAGAGCTTCAATTTTTTCGTTGAACTTTTTTCTAAGAACAGTATGAGTATTTAAAAAAGCTACAATCTTTCCCTTCTCACTTAGACATTCACTCATAAGTGGAATCAACTTTTCATAACTCTTAAGTGAGCTTTGACTTTTCTTTCCATCACTTGAAAAACTTGGAGGATCACAAATGATGAGATCAAAAGTTTTTCCTGCAGACTTAAGTTGTTTGAGCGCTTTTTCTACAGGCATGACTTTGCTTGAATGATTAGCACTATCAAGTTGTGGGTTTAATTCTAGGTTTCTTTCTAACCAGTTGATGTAGTCACTTGATAGATCAACACTACAAACTTCAGAGGCCTTATGAGAAAGAGCAAATAGACTAAAGGCTCCAGTGTAGGAGAATAAGTTTAGAACTGATTTCGCTTCTCTAAATTCATTCGTAAGCTTCTTTCTAATGGCAGACATGTCACTATAAATTCCAATGTCGTATCTATAATCAAACTTTAAATGATAGTTGATTCCAAATTCTTGAATGGTAATTTCCGTGAGTTTATTATCAATACCAGAGAAGCTAATATTGTCAGACGCTTTTCTTTGTTGAAAGATAACTTTATCAACTTCCGGAAAGTGAGTACCACATTGTTTTTTTACTATCCTTCTCACATCATTTTTAAAGTGATGCCAAAAGTCACAATAGACTTGAATGAGAATAACATTCTTAAACTTCTGAATCATGAGTCCTGGAATACCATCAGCCTCAGCAAATGAAAGATAGAAGTTATCTCTATTTAATTTATTTTCAATACTTTTTCTTTTAAGAAAAGATTCTTCCAGCCTTTTATCAAATGATCGGATAAATCCATTTGGAGACTCTGGGAGTTCTGTTCCTATTTCCCAAACTCGTGCCTTAACTTTCTTATGGGCATGATCGTGAATAAGAAAAATTCTTTCATCACTTCTTGGATTTTTTCCTATGAGTAGTTTTTCATCAGTAGGGAATTCTTTAGTAAAGGAATCTGCAGTAACCCAAGGGTGTCCCTTTTTTGCTAATTTTATAGTTACAGGGTGAAGATCTACCCTTGGTAATTTATTTTTCTTTGCCATGATTTCTAATGCTCTTGTTTTAGGACCACCAACTTCTCAATGGCATTTTCAGTCATAAAAAGTAAGTGATTTGTTAGGGCGAATGGGTCATTAAATTCTTCAATTCCAATGTCAACGAGTCTCTCTTTCATGCTTAGGGCAAGTTCGCTATAAGGGTCAATTTCGTGACAAATCCCTTTAAGTTTAGCGATGAGTATTTCTAGGTTCATAATCTCTTCATTATTTGAGAGAGGCTGAATCTGTTTCGATTGTGAAGTTTCTATAGTTTCCATTTTCATTAAATTGAATATTCCAAAAAAAACTTTTAACGTCAATCGTCAATGCAAAATACATAGGTAAGTATGGAATATCTTATAACTTTATTTCCCCTCATATTATTAATTCCCCTAAGTCTGATGAAAGGACCCTCTGCGAAATCTTTCGATAATATAATCCAGCTGATAGAGGGGAAGGATTTTGAGAGTCCTAGGAGGCCAGATGACCTTTATAGGGCCACTAAACTTCTTTTAGAAATGCGCAAACTCTATGGTTCAAAAGTAAATGCGGGATTAATGCTGCTTAAACAAGAAGTCTTTAAGGCAAAATGGGACTTTAAGCATCTGCAGGCCTTGATGCACGGAGCATATTTTCAGCAATTGACTATGCTCATTCTGATAATAGCTATGGTTCTTATTACGAATACTATGTTTGAAACTCCGGTCTGGAGCTATGTGGTATTAGCTATCTTGCAAGTTGTGGCCGTAGTATTTCTCCATCTAAGCGCAAAAGCTCTCAGTAAGATGTATGTGCATGGAGGAAGGGTGAGATTTAACAATCTCTTGATCATTCAATGCCTCTCGATTAGTGGACTTTCTGTGAGTAAAGTTCTCTCCTACGTGAATTGGGCGGAGCTTGATGAGACTAGAGGAAAAAAGTTTGAAGAGTGGGACCGGCTATTTTCAGAGTCTCTATATCTGTGGCAGCAGTCGGGAACAGGCCTAGAGCAGAAGCTCAAAGAATTAACAGCGGAGCTTAAATACCTGAGAGAGAGTCATACTAAGAGTTACAAGGATTTTTTGAGTGGTTCGAAGTTCATATCCTTACTGATTAGTGGGTTTGTGAGTTATTTTGTTTATCTCTACAGTTTCATGTCTAAATTTATAGGTTAATTTAAATTGTTTTCACGTTATTTAAGCGCAGGGGCACATTGATATATGGGCCAAGCTGTAATAGTTTAAAGGGGAATTTTATAATCAATATGACACGTAGCAGGAGTCTCCATGGCACAACCAAATGATAAGCAAATTATCTACTCTATGAATAGAGTTGGTAAAGTTATTAAGAGTAAGCACATTCTAAAAAATATTAGTCTCTCGTACTTCTATGGCGCAAAAATTGGTGTACTAGGACTAAATGGTTCCGGTAAGTCTACACTATTAAAAATTCTCGCAGGACTTGATGAAGACCACTTAGGTGAAACTCATATCTCAAAAGGTTATACGGTCGGTTACTTAGAACAAGAGCCAACACTAGATCCAGATAAAACAGTAAAAGAAATTGTTCAAGAAGGTTGTCAGGAAGTTGTTGATTTACTCGCAAAGTTTGACGAGATGTCCATGAAGTTTTCCGAGCCTATGAGCGACGATGAAATGAATGACCTCTTAGATAAGCAAGCTAAGCTTCAAGACAAGCTTGATCACGCTGAAGCGTGGGAGCTTGATAGTAAGCTTGACCTCGCTATGGAAGCTCTCAGATGTCCTCCTAGTGATCAGAAGTGTGGTGTTCTCTCTGGTGGGGAAAAAAGACGTGTGGCACTTTGTAGAATACTTTTACAAAAACCAGACATTCTCCTTTTAGATGAACCAACAAACCACCTTGATGCTGAAACTGTTTGGTGGCTTGAAAGACATTTACAACAATACAAGGGAACAGTCATTGCCGTTACCCATGATAGATATTTCTTAGACAATGTTGCTGGGTGGATTTTAGAACTTGATAGAGGTCAAGGAATTCCATTTGAAGGAAATTACACTGATTGGTTAGATCAAAAATCTCAACGTCTTGCACAGGAAGAAAAAACTGAGTCTAAGAGACAACGTGCCATGAAAGAAGAGCTTGAGTGGATTAGAAGTTCCCCTAAAGCTCGTCAGGCAAAATCAAAAGCTAGAATTAAAAGTTATGAAGATAGATTTAAAGCTTCTCAAGATAAGAGAAACGAAACGAATGAACTCTTTATTCCTACAGGTCTAAGACTTGGAACTAGTGTTATCGAAGCTACAAATGTTGCCAAGGCCTTTGGTGATAAGGTTCTCTACGATAACTTAAACTTCTCACTACCTCCTGGAGGAGTCGTTGGGATAATTGGGGCCAACGGTGCTGGTAAGACGACTCTTTTTAAAATGATTACCGGTGAAGAAGAGGCAACTGGTGGAACTTTCAAAATTGGTGAGACAGTCAAGCTTAGTTATGTTGATCAAGGTAGAGCGCTAGAAGCTGGAAAAACTATTTATGAGACAATTTCTGGTGGAACTGAATTTATCAAACTCGGTGAGCAAGAAATAAACTCTAGGGCCTATATTGCAAAATTTAACTTTACTGGTGAAGAGCAGAAGAAACTAGTAACTGAAATATCTGGTGGTGAGAGAAATCGTGTTCACTTGGCTAAAACTCTTCTTACTGGTGGTAACGTTCTACTTCTAGATGAGCCTACCAACGATTTAGATGTAAATACTCTACAGGCCTTAGAAAAAGCGCTCGTAGACTTTCCTGGCTGTGCCGTTATCATTTCTCACGATAGAGCATTCTTAGATAGACTTGCGACTCATATCCTAGCTTTTGAAGGAAATGGAGAGACTATCTGGTTCGAAGGTAACTTTGCAGATTATGAAGAAGATAAGAAAAAACGTCTAGGGGACGCAGCTGTTAATCCTAAACGTCATACATATAAAAAACTTACAAGAGACTAGCTTTTGAAGGTATTTAAGTTTGGAGGTAGTAGTGTAAAAGACGCTACTGCCATGAAGGCCGTTTCGAAAATAATTATTGATAACGATGATTGTAGAATTGTTGTTATTAGTGCAACAAAGAATACGACTAATGAACTTGAATTAATTGCTAAAGAAAGTATTCATTCTATCCCAAAGTCTCAAGAACTTTGGGATAAGACCATCTCTCGTCATAGAGAAATTGCCAATGATTTACAAATTGATTGTGAATTTCAAGATTTAGATTCTGAAGTTTTGGAGCTTATTGGTAAGTTTAATAAATGCCAAATGATCTCCTCAGAGTACATGGATCAGTTGTACAGTATTGGTGAGAGACTATCGACTCGTATCCTCAGCGAATACTTAACTTCTCACCACTCTAAAACAGTTCTCTATAAAGATGTTCGAGAAGTTTTAATCACTAATGATAATTGGTCAAAAGCTTCTCCTCTAATTACCGAAATTCAAGATGCCTTTGATTTAAAATGGAAAGAAATATTAAAGAATTCCCTAATAGTGACACAGGGGTTTGTAGGAGTTACGACTGAAGGTAGAACAACAACTCTTGGTCGAGAGGGCTCTGATTTTACTGCTACAATTCTTGGAGAGTCCTTAGGTGCCAATGAAGTAATTATTTGGACAGATGTCACCGGTGTTGCGACTAGTGATCCGAGAGTTGTAGAAAATACCAAATTTATTAAAAAACTTAATTATGTAGAAGCTTCTGTGTTGGCAAAACTGGGTGCCAAAGTATTATTTGAAAGAACTTTGGAGCCAGCAATAAGGAAGGGCTTTTCTGTTATTGTTAAATCTACACTTACTCCTAGTGAATTAGGCTCTGTTATAAGTGATAGTCCTCCACACAATGGTCCAATGGCAGTCACAACACAAGGTGATATACTTTCAATTGTTGGGGATAAGCTTCTCAGTGAGAAGGCCCACTGTTCAAAGAGACTACTTGAAATGAATCAAATAGATTATCATGTGCATGAACAAGAGGATCATTTCATATGTTTTAAAATTCCTAGCTCACAAATGGATAAGGCATTAGATGTTGTTCATTGTTGGGTTCTAGAATTTCATCAAAATGAATAACTCCGTTCTCATGATTTAATAATTTAATAGCATGTGTAACTTTCTTTTCTTCCATAAAAATGATGACATCGATACCGTTGGCAATGAGTTCAAGCGCTAATGATTGATCCATTCCCTGTATATTTGAATAAAGACATAGAAGAGTAGCTAACCGTTGAGGTGCGCTGACAGCGCTATTAGCGTGAAGTGTGCTGATGAGGCCTTTGTGTCCATTATTTGAATTTAAAATTAAAGGTACCACTTCATTGGAGCGTATTTCTCCAACAATCAACCTGTCAGGTCTCATGCGAAGAGAGTAAGCGCAAAAGTCTTTTAAGGAGTGACCTGGAAGTTTATTTGAGACAAGTCTCGTGCAGCAATTATTAGGGGAGATGATTTCATGAGTATCTTCTATGATAAATAGGTGCTCATTTTCTTCTACATGATTGAGAAGACTTGAGAGAAAAGATGTTTTACCTGAACCTGTAGCGCCACAAATGAGAAGATTGCTCTTTCCATAAAATACATTCATGATGATTTTTTCTTCCTCAACACTTTTAAAGTACTTCTCAATTGGATATGTTTTCTTTGAGTGAAAGCGAATTGAGCACTTGTGGGAATGCTCCTGGCTTAAACTTTTATGCGTAAGTGTTATTCTACATGGATTGCCAAGTACAATTGATTTAAAACTAACAAAGGGGTTAGATAAGTTCCAATCGATGCCTTTTTTTAAACATAGAAGCTCATAGGAGATTTCTAAGTCTTCATCAGTTAAATCAATTTCACTATTAACCGACTTTTCTGAATAAATGAAAATTGAATTCTTTGGATTATGGATGATTATCTCTTCTACTCCTTCTGAAAGAGTTAAATAAAGTAATTGGTTTAATTTATTAAACCAGTTAGCGAGTTCATATTTTGGAAGGAGAATACTCCAGTCTTCACCGAATTCAATATTTAGGTGTCGCTCTATTGAAGAGGGTGTAGGGAAGGCACTTCTTTGAATGGATTCTCTTATATAATTTCTCGCAAGGTCGTAGAGATCGTTATTGATTTTCATTATAGCCTCTCTAATTGAAGATAGAGTTTAATATTCTTAAAAGTTTCTATTTCTGTATTGGAGGTGAATAGTCTTCCTAGGATAGGTAGGCGTGAGAGATAACTTAGGGAGCTTAATTCATTTTGAATTCCTCTATGTGATATGTTTACTACCTCTAGAGTTTTTTTCAATTTTATATTTAACCTAGAACTTGTTCTATTTGATGTTATTGATGTTGTACCTGAACTTGTATTTGGCCTTGAGAGTTCAGTTTGTATATTTAGAAAGTATTGATCTCCTTCTTTTTCAATTAAAGCGGATACTTTTAAACCCGCAAACTTCCACTCAGTATAAAGATCATCTTTTAATTTATTTGAAAAAGGTATTTCACTTCCAATACTAAATTGACTCTTACTTCCAACTCGTAAAATAATTTCAGGTGTGGCCATGGAGGACAATTTCACTTTTGTATTATTTATATTGACTTGGTTTTCACCAATGAACCCATTAAAATCCTTATTTATTAAGGAAAATACTTTTCCTGAGATTTTATGAAGACCCAATTGTAAAATATCTCTATTTGCAGATTCAGTGAGAATGAGTTTTGTCTTTAATCTATAATTTGGAAGCATTAGGGTTTCATTGACTCGAATGAGTTTTAAAGGAATATTTTTGAGCCAGAACTTTTGAATACCGACTAAATCGATTTTAGATTTTGGGATCGTACAGGTGATAGGAAGTGTTTCAAATGTACATTTTACATTTGTTATTTTTCTTTTAATAAAGCTAGAGTAAATTTTTGACGCCAATATCTTTTTGAATGTTTTTGAAAACCTATAGTGGTCGCTTAGTTTGAAAATCTTATCCTTCCTACTTTGTTTCAATTTCCAAACGATTGATAGTTGAGGGAAGTTTTCAACAAGATTACAAACTTTGATTTCACCATTTTTGATTTGTGAATCCAACCCTAAGGCACTTAACGAATAGTTTACGGACTTAAGTTCTCCTGCCAATTTCTTAGTCATAACAATAAATCTAAACTCTTTCTGAGAGCTCTTTTGCCATACTTTAACTGTGCTTAGTCCCTGTTGCTTGGCCCTAATGAGAAGAGTTTTCTTGGTGCTAGAAAGCTTAGCTGAGATGATCTCTCTATTGCTAAGTGCGTAATTTTTAAGGTGATTTAGTTTAATTTGGTGATATTCCCCAATTCCTAGGTACTTTGTATTTTGCTGTTTAATACTGTTATTTCCACAACTTAGAGTGTTTGGAGAAAGGAAAGAGAAAGATAGGAGTATAATTATTTTGACAAGTTGGCCCTGGATGGGTAAAAAATGTCTTCGATATAAGAAATTATCAAATAAATTAGAATAGTTTTTGAAATATAGGGGAGATATCATGGTATCTAATACAAGAGTTACAAAGAACAAAAGATCAAACAAGAAAGTTAAAGCTGGTTCAAGAAGAAAAGCGGCTAATAGAAACAAGGGAACAACTCCTAAGTTTGCAATTCACCAAGATAAATAGTCTTAGTGATATATAAAAGGTAGCTTCTGCTACTTTTTTTGTTACGCTCACCTAATGGTGGGCTTTTTTTATTTCCAAAACACTCCAAGCATTTCGCTCATTAGTTTCTCATTTCTATAGACCACTCTTACTTCTCCATTCTCTAGACACAGTTGTGTAGCAAGGGCATTTGATTTTTTACAAGGATTTTCTTTCACTTCCTGTAGATGATAAATCTCTCTTGTTAAGTAGAATTGCTCCTTCATTATCTTCTCTGTTTGTGAGGCCATCTCTCTCTCTGCAGCTTTGTAAGTAATAAGTATAAGAGGTGTGGCAAAAGTACTGGCTTGGAAGAAAATGATTAGGCTATAGCAGAATTTCATAAGATACCTTTTTGTTATTGGTAATTTTTCTTTTAGGGATGAGTTTCCATCCTCTTGGGTTTTCAACAATTTTAGAAACACTTGTAGAGGGGAGCTCTACTTTTATCAAGACAAAGCTAGTGTCTAGATTTTTTGAGTCTAGAACTTGAACTTTTTCAATCTCTAGTCTTTTTTCTTTATGGAAGAGATTTGCTTCTCTTTCACTCTTGGGGATAAGTGATTGAACCTCTAAGCTCATTTGAACGTGACCATCTTTAATCTGATTATCAATTTCTACCTCCTCGGTAACACTCTCTGTAGTAAGGGTTCTAAGTAGGTGTGAAAGAATGAAAATTAGCAGAAATCTAAGGATTGCCTTCTTTTGAAACTCTTGTCTTTTCTTACTGGTAGACTCTTTGAATTTTTGAAGTTGTAAACTTATTCCATTTTCTTGTGAATTCATTTAAGTCCCTTTTTTCTATTTCTTGTAAGTGAATTGTGAGTTTACAAAAACTCAATATGCTTAAACTTAAGAAGAATAGGAATATTGCTAACTCTATTTGGGCAATTCCTTTATTGTTCAAATACTTTCCTCTCTTGTGTAAATCGATACTTCGGTATCTAGGTTGTTATCTAGGGTAAAAGTTGATTTGAAAATGATTGGTCTGATTTTTAATGAGACTTTTTCAATACTGAAATAGCGTATGGAGAACTTCTTTAGCTTGAGTGTTGTTGTTTCATCATTGTCTCTTTTAAAGGTAGTCTTAAAATTCAGATCAAAGGGAAGATTTTGAATAATGATTGCTTTGGTTATTGTTGAGCAATTTTTCAATGAATAGACTTTTCTATAAAATTTAAAAAGAGAATACTGTTGCTTGATTTTCGCTAACTTTATAGTGGCATTAGCAGCTTGAGCGACATAAGGAATACCTGAATATTTGAAGGGGAGAGTACTTACTAGAAGCAGATTTATACTATTCACTTCAGTTATAAATTTTGCTTCATAGTACTGAGACTCTCTTAAACAAAGAAGTGAGGAGTAGCGAAGACGATTTTTTTTTAGATGGATGACTTTGTTAAGAACTAGCGCTGTCACTCCACTCAGTGCAAGTAGAAGTAATAAACAAAGAAAAATCTGACTTGATCCTTTTTCATTTAATTTCATTTTTCTATTTCAATTTTATTATTAATCAAAATACTACTTTTTAGAACTTTGATAGTTGTTAATTTTTGACATTGATAGAAGTATTGTTCTTTATTCGTTATTAAAGACCTAGAGATTGCTCTCACTCTTCTGTGGTGAAGTTGCGATTGGCAATTTGATTCTTGGAGAACTTTCCAAGAACCAAAGAGTGCCAGCAGGGAAATCTTAAAAAGAACAATTTGCGATAAAATGATCATGAATTAATTCACAGGAATTGTTCTTACAATTTCTTTTCTCATTTTTTCTACTCGTTTATGAACGCTTGCTCCAAATTGCTTCATTGCGACTAGGCAAAAGATTCCTACCAAAGATGAGATAATGACGTACTCCATAACCCCTTGACCATTTTGCTTTTTTAAATTTCTTGTAACCTTAGACATAACTTCTCCTTTGAAAGCTCGATTAACACTAAGCAAGCGAGCGACCAAGTAGGGTTCTTAAAATTCAAGCCCTTATAAGTTAAGTAGTTCAGGTTTTGAATCACTAGGTAAAAATAACTACCTGAAATTACGATTGCGTGGAATTTTAGAGAAGACTAAAATAAGTGTATGGATGATAAAACTAAATTATATGTACTAGCAAAGAAAGAAGTCTTCTTGATCTTCGTTTTCATGATTTTAATTTCACTAACTTCATTTCTGTTAGGAGTGAAAATAGGGGTTAATAATTCATTTGAAAGCTCAGGATTTACTCGAGAGGATATGAAAAATGTTGAAATTATGTCTCCCGATGAAGAAAAGGTGACCGATCTCGAAACTTCAATGAGCAAAGTCGATCAAGATGCGACATATAAAGCTTTAAAAGAAAAGACCAACTCTTCACTTAGGAAAAAGATTGAAAATGAATTTTCTAATGAGGATATGAAATTTAATATAAAAAAACCTGAAGCTAAGATGAAAGACGAAGCTCCAGTCATTGAAAAAAAATCTACAAATGTGATGGCTCCAGCAACAGCTCCTGTAGTTAACAAGAAAGATGAATTTTCTGGAAAACACTCTATTCAAGTAGGCTCTTTTCCTTCAATAAATGAAGCAGAGCTATTTGCTAAAGGTTTTAAGGCAAGAGGATATACTCCTATCATTAATCAAGTTGAACTTAGCCACAGAGGAACTTGGTTTAGAGTAAGTCTTGGTGTGTTTGAAAATGTTTCTGAGGCCAAGGAATATGTTATTGAGCACAGATCATTATTTGAGTCTTCAGACTATCACTTTGTCCAATTTGAATAATTCCTAAAACAAAAAAACTTTGATATAATACATTCATATTATTTACTAAAGGTAGTTTTATGGAAAATCTTTACAGTTTAGTTATGGCCGGTGGTCAAGGGACTCGGTTTTGGCCAGAGTCAACTTCAAAAAAACCAAAACAATATCTTTCACTTGTTTCAGAGAAGAGTCTCTTAGAAGAGACTCTAGATCGTCTAGATGGTCTCATTCCAACTGACAAAAGATATATAGTGACTGTAAGAGAGCAGGAACAATTAGTTTATTCTAATTCCAAAAATAAAATTGGTGAGAATGGAGTTATATTTGAACCAAGTGGTAGAAATACAGCACCATGTATCCTTTTGTCTTTAGCGACACTATTAAAACAAGGTGCTTCTCGCGAAGACGTCGTGGCCATATTGCCATCAGATCACGTCATTTTAAATAGATCAGGGTTTCAACAAACTCTTTCACAGGCTTCAAAGGTTGCAGTTGGGCAAAAGAGAATTGTAACGATTGGCATACCTCCTCACTTTCCCCATACAGGTTATGGTTATATTCAAAAAGGTGATGAATTAGAAGAAGGTTCATTTATTGTAAGTTCTTTTAAAGAAAAGCCTAACTTTGAAACTGCTAAGAAGTACCTTGAAGAAGGTAAGTATTTTTGGAATGCTGGGATGTTTGTCGCTCAAATTGGTGTTCTTCTTGCTGAGTTTGAGAAACATTCTCCAAGTACTTATGAGTTCTATGAACAATTATACAATGCTGTAGGAGATAAAGATCTCGTAAGCAAAGTCTATTCTCAGATTCCTGCAGACTCTATTGATTATGCCGTGATGGAAAAGTCAGATAAGGTGGCCCTTTGTCAGGCAAACTTTGATTGGAATGACCTAGGGTCATGGGACGCATTAGCTACTGTTATTGATGAGACAGATGACAATACTCTGGTTAGCGCAAAAGGACATTACTTTGAAGAAGCCAAGGGGAATATTATTTATGCTCCTGAGCAATTTGTAAGCCTAGTAAATGTTCAAGATTTAATTGTGATTGCAAATGGAAAGAATGTGGTCGTTCTACCTAAGAGCGACTCACAAAAAGTTAAAAATATCGTAAATTTTCTAAAAGATTCAAAATGGGGTAAAGAGCTGTTATAGCTCTTTACCTTGTGGGTATTGTTTCAAAACTCTTTCAAATACATCATTAGTAGACTTTAAAAATATCTTCTTTATTTCATCTTTAGTAGGCATTGGAAGAGTCAGGCTAGAGTCTTTCTCTATAAGAAGTTTTTCTAAAGTGTTATGAAATACTTCTGCGCTTTGAGTTTTGCTGGCTTCAAAACTAGCTTCTTGAACTAGAGTGTATAAGTCATCTCTTTTAAAATTTGTCGTCTCAATAAGATGGTGAAGGTAGTAACTAGAAAGATAAGTACAGTTCTCAAAAACTCTATTTGTAATGACATCTTCATTGAATACGAGGTTTTTAACGGTAGAAGTTAATCTTGTTAATGAATAGAAGAGAATCCCAAAAGTGTCCGGTAGATACATTCTCTCTGCACTTGAGTGGGATATGTCTCTTTCATGCCACAGTACAATATTATCTAGCGCAAGGCCTATGTGTGATCTAAGCATTCTCGCCATTCCCGTTAAGTTCTCACCACTGATAGGGTTTTTCTTATGAGGCATGGTAGAAGAACCTTTCTGGCCTTTAGCGAAGCCTTCATGTAGTTCTCCTACGTCAGAGCGATGAAGGTGTCTAATCTCAACAGAGATTCTTTCAATGGCAGCTCCTGTCATAGAAATTATAGAAACAAGTTTTGCTATTCTATCTCTTGGAATGACTTGAGTACTGTGCTCTTCTGGAAGAACTCCTAGTTCTTTTGCTGCAATTGCTTCTAGTTTTGGTTCTAAGATTGTGTAGTTTCCAACCGCTCCAGAAAATTGAACTCTTAAATCGTTCTTATAGAAGTCTTCTAGCTCTTGATATCTTCTGCAAAACTCAGCGTAGTGACCAAGAAGCTTTTGACCAAAGCTAAATGGCTCGGCATACATTCCGTGTGATCTACCGATAGTCGCAGTTTCCTTCATTTCGTTAGCTCTAAGGAGCAGTGAATTTAGAAGGGCCTTAAAGGCCGGAAGAATTTGTTCTAAAGATTGTTTAATTTGTAGTGTCAGTGATGAATCAATAATATCACTTGATGTCACACCAAAGTGAAAATATTTTCCAATTTCCGGTTCTAAGTTTTCAGTAATCGATGAGCAAAAGGCTATAATGTCATGTCTTGTTTGAAGTTCAATCTCATTTATTCTATCGATATTTATTGTAGCTTTCTCTCTGATCTTGTCACTTGATCCTACAGGAACTTTCTCACCTTCGAGAGCTTTTAGAATAGCTAGTTCTACTTCGAGATAAGTTTTAAACTTATTTTCTTCGGACCAAATATTAGAAATTTCTTTTTTGTCGTAACGAGAAATCATGTGAGAGGCTCCAAGTTGTGACTCCCACATGTTGAGTAGGGGAGTCTTTTAAAAATAATATGATAAATCAATAGCAAAAGTTGTCCATTGCAACAAGAGTGATTTTGCACTACTTGTCTCATTTTCTGTAATCTCGGCACGTTTGACCTGGGCCAAATTGTAACTAAATTTTCCTCCCCAGTGGAAGGATTCACTTGTACGATAGTGAAGACCAAAGTCAGCTTTCATACCAAATCCACTGTAAGAATCTCCTAAGTCTGTTGAAGTCTTATTATAGTTCACATAGGCCGCAACAGTTTCAAAGAGATTGTCACTTGCGAACAGTGTTTGAATTAAACTTGTTCTATATGAAAGACCTGTTCCAAGAGTTGAGGTTGTAAGATTTTGTTCATCCACTTCTGTACTTGTACTTGTTAGAAATTGCCCGTTGTCATCAGCAATATTTGAAAAAGTCGCAGTGGTTTGAGCGAAGTAAAACTCCCACCAAGCATGATCAAATTTCTTGGCATATTCAAATTCAAATCCAGAGATTCCCGCAAGCTTCATAGGGTTTGAGTTTATATGATAGAGGATAGAGATTCTGCTACCATCGTCGGCGGTAGAGAAGCTATCAAGAGATAGTCCCTTTTCTAAATCATACTTTTTAATACGTAGATCTTCATCAAACGATTTTTCTTCAGTTGATTTTCCTGACTTCAAGAATTTTAAGTCACCCTCTAGATCTTTATCAGTAGGGGGGACCGTAGAAACTTCTTGAGCGTTTGCCGAAGAAAAAGTAATTAGCAGTAAAGCGAGTAGTAAAATAATGTTTTTCATTTAGCTTTCCCCTTTACCTTTATAATGAGATTTTCGAAGTTTTCTCCTGGGAAATCTTCAAGCCCTATGAGTCGAGCCAGTTCAACTTTATTTAAAAGGTGTAAGAAACGGTTTGATTCAAGAAGAGTCTCAGTTTCAGTAAGTTCGATGAGAGTATTTTTAAAATCTATATAGCGAGCTTTCTTATTCATGTAGTTTTCTAGAATTGTATCAAAAGTTTTTTGTAGAGTTGGAATTCTAGCATCAAGAATATTAATTTGGTTTTGAAGGTGATTCACGGTGAAGTAAGTCGTCTTTATTAATGCGTCGACACTTCTGTGTATCTGGGCTTTTTTGGTAAAAGCAATATGCTTTGAGAGAAAAGATGTTCTCGTCTTGCGATCATTGAAAAGTCCACCACTTCCTGTTAGCGACCAAGTGGCATTAATTGAAGCAACGAGGTCTACATTTGAGTTTCCAGTTCCTGTGCTGTAATTCGTTCTATTAGTAGAGCTATTAAAGCGGTAGTCGTAAGCTCCAAGTTTGACACTTATTTTAGGAAGAGGAAGGTTTTCCTTTAGGGCCAACTCGTAACTTCTCTTGGCGTTTTGAACATTCTTCTGTGCGTCTAAAGCGTCAGGGTTGTTCTTTCTTGAGAGCCTAATCGCCTCCTCTAGGGAAGTGTTTAGGACTTCATATTTCAATCTATCTCTAAGAATATACTTAGTTCCAACTTCGTCATTGATTAGAAGCGCAACCGATTCATTTTGAATTTGTACATTATTTTTAGCTTCATGATATTCATTTTGAGCACGTAGATATTCAGCTCTTGCTAAGTAATAATCTTGCTTTGTGATCTTCTTTAAAGATATTTTCTCTCTATTTAATCTGTAAATAAATGAAGCATGTCTAAGTTGATCTCTCTTAATTCTTTCAGCTTCTTTTAGGTAGTAGAGCTTGAAATACGAAATTATGAGATTATGTTTTAAATCTCTTGATTCTTCTCTTAAGCTTTCTTTACCTCTTTTATAGTCGGCCTTGGTATTTAAGTATTGGAGATAATCTTTTCCCCAGTTGAATACTGTGTAGTCTCCAAAGTCTAAAGATAAAGTACCATCTGGTCTTTTTGATCTAGGATTTGTGTTGTTAGAACCTTTAATTAAGGTTCCAAGTTTTTGATCACTAGTCATGAGGGATAGACTTACTTTAGGAAGCCAGAAATCTTCCCATGAGTCTTTCCATGAAAGTTCTAATATTTCTTTATCGTACTTTCTAACTTCTTGATCGTAGTTCTTTCTAAGACCTTGTTCGATCACATCATTAAGATATAAAGCTTTAGTGTTGGTACGACTTTGAACTCTTTGGTCAAGGGATTGAATGTAAGAGTCTGAGTTCAGTTGCCTTGGTGTTGTTTGTGCCCAGATGGAACTAATTGAACCAGTGGAGAAAACAATCAAAGCAACCGCCACTTTGTTGGCAGTTTTATTCATGAATCCGTTCATTTAAAATGTCTCTTTTTTTGTGTGTGTTTAGAAATGATACGAAAAAAATTTAGACGTGCAAAGGAAAGAATTTACTTTGTCTGAAGGTTTTTAAAGAGTAAGTCCTGGGCAGCCAGTTCTTACAATGCTTTCTTCATAGTGATTGATTTTAATCAGAGAGAGGCGAAGTTCATTTTTTAATTTTCCATAATTGTCTATGAGCTTCGTTTTTACGGAATTCTTCTCTTTGGGAACATATTTTAAGAGTTTTCTATTTCTTGTAATAAGCTCCATGAGCTTTTGTTTATGGGAGACTTTCTGGTTTCGCTTGTTTAGTAACTCTTCGCATCGTCTGGATATACTAGGGTCTGTGACTACTGTATTTTCGTAATCTTGGGCCAAGCTCATATGGGAGTTGAAGAAGGTGCAGAGCATAAATATCATTAAAATCAATTTTCTACTTATCATTTTCAATTAATATCATAACATACCTTGGAAGTTTCAATTGAAAGTGATAAATTCTACCCTTAAATCACGGAGATGATTTTTGAATAACTTAAGAGTTCTAGTACTCATTCCTGCTCGCTATGCGTCGTCAAGGTTTCCCGGAAAACCATTAGCTGTCATCTCTAAAAAATCAATGATTCAAAGAGTTTATGATAATTGTTCAAAGATTAAGAACGATCTTTCGAGTTCTACCGTTTGTGTTGTCACAGATGATCAAAGAATTGAAGATCATGTTTTAAGTTTTGGTGGCAAAGTTGTGCGAGTTGATGATGATGTACCCTCCGGTTCTGAACGAATTGCCTTGGCCCTTACAAGATTCTTTTCAAACGAAAAATGGGACCTCGTTATAAACGTTCAGGGCGATGAGCCATTAATAGAGAGTGATTTGCTTTTTAGATTAGCGAGATTTCACTCGCAAAGCTCATTTGATATGGCCACAGTGGTGAAACCTTTTGTTGGATTTCCCGACGAACACCTTGATCCCAATAAAGTAAAGGCGATTTATAGTCCCATAAAGGGACAGTGTTTATATTTTTCTCGCTCTAGATTACCTTTCTATAGAGATGAAACAGAACAACAGAAGTGGCATCTTCATATAGGAATCTATTCTTTTAGACCAAGTGTCTTAAATGACTTTTGTAATCTAGCTGATTCTTATTATGAAAATATAGAGAAATTAGAACAATTAAGGGCCCTTGAAAATGGTTACACCATTGGGGCGATAGAAACAGATATGACCCTTATGGGAGTTGATGTTCCTGAAGATATAGAGAAACTTGAAGGAGTACTCGGTGAAAGTTAAAAAGAATCCTAAGAAGTTTATTTTTATTACTGGGGGAGTAGCTAGTTCTCTTGGTAAAGGTTTAGCCGCTGCAAGTATTGCAGGTCTTCTAGAAAGAAGAGGCTTAAAAGTAAATATGCTAAAAATGGATCCTTATATAAATGTAGATCCAGGGACAATGAGTCCTACTCAGCACGGTGAAGTTTTTGTCACTGATGACGGGGCAGAAACTGATCTTGATTTAGGGCACTATGAAAGGTTTACCTCTCTCACTCTAACAAGAACAAGTAACTTCACAACTGGACAAGTTTATTTAAAAGTTATTGAAAATGAACGAGCAGGAAAATATCTAGGAAAAACTGTTCAAGTTGTTCCGCATATTACTAATGAAATTAAAAGAAGAATTCATGTGGCCGCTGAGGAAGCAGAAATTCTCCTTGGTGAAATTGGAGGGACAATTGGTGATATTGAATCTCAACCATTTGTAGAGTCAATTAGACAGCTGGCCCATGATGTTGGACCTGAGAATGTATTATTTGTTCACCTGGTTCTTGTTCCTTATCTAGGAGCGGCTGGAGAGTTGAAAACGAAACCAGCACAGCATTCGGTAAAAGAGTTGCGTTCAATGGGACTCTTTCCACAAATCATTATTTGTAGATCTGATAGGGACGTTGAATCATCGCTAATTGATAAAATCTCATTATTTTGTAATGTCTCTAAAGAAAATGTATTCCAATCCATTGATGTAGATACTATTTATAAAGTTCCTCTAAGTTTTCATGATCAGGGTCTAGATCAAAAAGTTGCTGATCACCTCGGAATCTGGGCTTCTGCTCCAAAAATTGGTGACCTGCAAAAAGTCGTTTACAACTTTGAAAATCCACTTAGAAAAGTGAAAATTGGAATTGTTGGTAAATATACAGAACTTATTGAATCTTATAAGTCTTTAGATGAGGCACTAAATCATGCAGCAAACTCATGCCAGCTTGAATTAGAACCTATCTATATTGATGCCGAAGAACTAGAAAAAGGAAATGATCAAATATTAAAAGAAATTCAAGGGATTCTTGTTCCTGGTGGATTTGGTCAACGTGGTACTGAAGGAAAAATTAGTGCTATTAAATTTGCCAGAGAAAATAACCTACCTTTCTTTGGGATTTGTCTTGGAATGCAACTGGCAATGGTTGAATTTGCAAGAAATGTTGTAGGACTAGAAAGGGCCACTAGTGAAGAGTTTGAAAGTGGCGGAGACCACGTCATTCACTATATGGAAGGTCAAAGTAAAGAAGGTGCAAAAGGCGGTAATATGAGACTTGGTGCCTATAAGTGTGAATTGGAAAAGGGTTCTAAGGCCCATGACATTTATGGAAGTGAAATCATTTCAGAAAGACACCGTCATAGACTCGAAGTTAATAATTTATACGTAGGAAAAATTTGTGAAGCAGGAATGACTGTTTCAGGAGTAAATAAGGAGCTTGATCTGGTAGAAGTTATTGAACTTCAAAGTCATGATCATTTTATTGCTTGTCAGTATCATCCTGAATTTAAATCAAAACCTTATACTCCACATCCACTCTTTAAAACATTTATAGAAAAGGCAGATAAATATGGAAAATAAACTAATGGATTTCTTTATAGGACCTTGTGTTTTAGAAAGTGAAGCAATGGCCATGGATATAGCAGGGAGACTTGTTGAAGATCTTGCTGAATTTAAAGGTAAAATAAATTTTCATTTTAAAGGAAGTTTCGATAAGGCGAATAGATCGTCAATCAATTCTTACCGAGGCCCAGGTATTGAAAAAGGTTTGGCTATTTTAGAAAAAATAAGCAAGACATATGATATTCAAACAATCACTGATTTTCATTTTCCTGAGCAGGCAAATGAAGTTGCGTCTGTTGTTCATACTCTGCAAGTTCCAGCATTTCTTTGTCGGCAAACTGACATGATTATCGCAGGGGCAGAAGCTTGTAAGAAATATGACGGGCAGTTAAAAATTAAGAAAGGACAATTTCTAAGTCCTGAAGAAACAAAGAATATTGTCGATAAAGCATCTAACTTTCTTTCGAAAGATAAAATACTACTAACTGAGCGAGGAACAAGTTTTGGTTACAATAACTTAGTTGTAGATATGGCCAGTTTTCAAATAATGAAAAGTTTTGGAGTGAGAACAATTCACGACGCTACTCATTGTGTTCAACGTCCTGGTGGATTAGGAACTTCCACTGGTGGTAAGCGTGAACAGATTTTTACTTTAGCCAAAGCTGCTGTGGCCGCTGGCGCAGATGGTATTTTTATGGAATGCCACCAAAATCCTGATAAAGCTCTTTCAGACCCTACAACTTGTCTTCCTTTAGATGAAGTACAAAGTATTGTAAGAAAATTATTAAAACTAAAAGAGGTTGTTAATGAGCTCTAACTTGAGAGAAATTGCAAAGAAATTTGAAGATAAGCTTTCGAAAATTAAAGTTGTGGCCTTTGATGTTGATGGAATTCTAACTGATGGAAAAGTTTGGTATTCTGGTGATGAGATGGGCTGGAACCGAGTCACTAATACAAGTGATGGTTATGGTTTAAAGATGCTTAAAGAATTTGGTTTTAAAGTCGGAGTGATTACCGGTGGAGATTCCCTAAGTGTTATAAAGAGATTTAAGGAAAACCTTAAACTTGACTTTGTTTACGCTGGAAACGAAGACAAGAGAGAATCTTATAAGAAATTATTAGATGAGGGATATAAGCCTGAAGAAATTCTCTACATGGGGGATGAGTTTTTTGACCTTCCCTTACTTATGGCGAGTGGTTTCTCTGTCACTGTTCCAAGTGCAAGCTTAGAAATTCAAGAAAGGGTTGATTATATCACTTCTATTTCTGGAACAGGTTCTGCCAGAGAAGTCATAGATATATTGAGATATTCGAGAAACCTATATCCAAAAATTAAAGATATGAATGGAGAATTCATTAAATTTAATTAATTTTTTAAGGGGAGCTTGATAATAAAATGTGCTCCCTGTTCTGACTCTTTTAAAATCAAGTCGCCTTTCATCTCTTTCATTATTGACTTAGAAATACTTAAGCCAAGGCCCGTTCCTTTTCCTTTTTCCTTCGTGGTGAAGAAAGGGGTGAAGATCTTTTCAACCATAGAACTTGGTATTCCTGTACCTGAATCTAAAATTCCTAGGTAGCAGTATCCATTTTCACTTCTGTTGGTAATGGTTATTTTCTTAACAGAGCAATTCTCCAATGCATCTATTGAGTTATTTAGTAAATTGATAAGAACCTGTGAAAATTGTGTTTCTTTGATGAAGACATTTAATTCACTATCCATATCTTCAATTAATATTCTCACTTTTTGTTTCTTAATTTTTGATTCTATGAAGATGAGAGTTTTATCAATTAAGATTTTTAATTTCTTATTATCCTGCTTGTCTTTACTGCTCTCTCTAGAGAAATCTAAGAGATTTGAAATAATAGATGAGGTTCTTGTTACAGAGTCATCAATATTATTTAAACATCTTTCTATTTTTTCTGATTTCTTAGCGTTTGTGATCTTTAAGAAGTGAAATTCATCTTCAAGAATAGAAAGTGAGAGAGAGATGACTCCCATAGGGTTATTGACTTCATGTGCAATACTACTGGCGACCTCTCCAAGAGCTGCTAGCTTTTGATTATGAATCGATTTTGCTCTTTCTAATTCGATTTCTACTTGTGCTTTGACTTTCTCACTATTATCGAAACATTGAGCAAAGTAGATTTCTTCATGCTTATCTTTATTTATTGTCCAAAGAGAATATTTCCATTCTTTTTTATTTTTAAAAATTATCTCTTCATTGAAGATCTCATTGTTTACTTCTAGCTTGTTGAGTAGTTGTTTAAAGGAGTAACTTTCATTTAAGAGTGAGTCCTGAACTATATTTTCTCCGACTTTTTCTAGATCTAGGAAGTTCTTTGCTGACTCATTTAATTGAATGATAGTGCCATCATTATCCCAAATGAGTATTGGAAGTTGTGAAGAGTTGATAAACCTAGAGAGCTGGTTTTTCTTAATTTTAAAATTTTGAAATACTGTAGAAAAATCATCACTAATAATATTAAATTCCTCTATCGAGCTCTTTTTGTAAGTAGAGAGATTATCATCTTCAATGGTTGAGTGTAAGAAATTGAGTAATCTTTTAAGGTTAGGAGTGAGTAGGGCATGAGTTAATAACATGGAAATAAAAGCTAAGATAAATGTCAGCACAACTGTATAAATAACATATTTAAAATAGGATTGTCTGAGCTCTTCAATAAGAAGTGAGGATGTTTCAAAATATATATTTAAATCGACATCCTCGAAAATATCTAATTTTCCTGAGTAGTATATTTTTTGATCTGTTGAAAATAACTTCTGACTAAATGAGCTTTGAAATATTTTTCTTTCTTCTTCCTTTAATGGTCTAATTCCTGCAATGAATTTATCTCCTAGAAACACAAAAAGGTTGTGATGATTAATTCTATCTGAAATTTTAGAGAGAAGTTCTAGATTATTATTAAGTAAGATTCCTGTGTGTATGGTCGCTAGAACCTTTCCGCTATTTGTAGAGATAATTGGTTTTTTTGTGAAAATAACAACGTTTGAGTTATTATAAACACCAAAAGAAAGAGTTTCATTTGATTTTCTTTCTAGATATTCTTCAATGATTGAGCTGTCATCGTGTAAATTGATACTGACATCTATTGTTTCCTTACTCTGATCAAAACTAATAAATAGAAAATCTGAACTACTGAAATCTGTTGAAATTTCTTCTAGTACTTTTTTTACTTTTTTAAAATTGTCTTCTTCTAAGCTCTTGATGATTTCTTTATTTTCAGATATAGAATTTAGTGAATTATTCATTATTTTAAATTCTGAATTCAAAAATAATTGAGTGAGCTTTAGGTCTTCCTCAAAGTCTTGAATAAGTTTTTCTTCAAAGAGTTGTGAGGACGTTTGATACTGTATATAGATAATAGGAGTCGCCACAACTAAAATCGTTATGAGAATATTGAAACCTATAATAGCTGAAAGTCTGTAATCTTTTTTCTTCATTAACGAGAATACCTAAAAGATCTTTTCTTTAATTTTTCGATCTCTTCTTTAGTCGTACTTTTATCTATGATAACCATTTCTCCAGAAAAAACTCTTGGTATTAATGATGATCTATCCTCTAATTCATATTTTATGGCCTCTGCCATGGCCACTCCATTGTCATCATTTATTCGCATCACTGTTAAATCTATTCCATTTTTTTTCAAAGATAAACTTTCAAGTTCTGCACTTCCGCCACCCCATCCGTTTATAGTAAAATCTAACTTATTTTTTTTAGAGAACTTTGCAGAAGTGATGGCGATATCAGTAGAACAAGAAAAGACGAGCTGAATGTCTTTTTCATTTGTGGTGAGGTCTTCTAATGCCTTCTTGATCTTATTTTCATCATTGTCGGTATAATATCTTCCAACGAGTTTCCATTTCTTGTGTTGCTTTAAATTACCTATGAAAGAGTCTCCGCGCATTTTACTAACGTAACCATCTGTTAGGTACAGCATGGCAAACTTGCCTCCATTAGGATGAATTTGTAAGATGCGATCAAGTAGTAGTTTACTTCCTAACTGGTGATCAAAACCCACATATAAGAATGGAGGGTGATTTTTCCAAAGCTTCAGGGGAGTCGTAATATTTTGTAGGATGACTTTGGTTTTTCCCTTACTAAGTATTTGAGTGATAATTTTTTGATGTTTCTTAGCATCTAAAGTGAATATTAAGTAATCTGGGTTTCCCTTTAAACTTTGCAATATATGCTTTGCTTGTTTTCTTATCTCAACACCAGGCTTTGTGAAGAATTCTTCTATTTGATATTTTATATTTAGAAGATCGAGTCTGGCCTTAAAAGAGGAGAGGCTTCGCTTCCAGTAGTCTGAGATTTGTTTTCCAGGATAGATCACAGAAATTTTAATGGGTCTTCGCTGCTTCGCTTTTACTTGAATTGGAAGATTTGTGACAACTTTCGAAAAATCATTTAAAAGTTGTTCTTGTTTAGGATGGTGTTTGAAGTATTCATTTATATGCCAGAACTCGTCTGAATGAGAATTTAATGAAATTAAGAGGCATAAATATATTGATATTTTCTTCATTTAAATTCCTGATTAAGATATATTCTTATCGGAAGTTGCTGAAATTACTTAAGAGATTAGTGGTGAGGCTTGACTGTAGGTTCGAGAGTCGTTAAATAGTTGAGCGTAGTACTTAGTTTAAAATTTTAGGAATAACATGAAAGAATTAAATAATCTAAAAGCACTTCTCGACACTGAATACGAGTGGCCAGGGCCTTATTTGTTTAAGTTCATTGTGCCTGCTGTTCAACTTCTTGCTCTAAAGGGTTTACTCTCAGGACATGATTTAATAGAGAAACCTTCAAAAAATGGTAAATATATCTCAATTACGCTCACTATAACGTGTGAATCTTCACAAAAAGTCATTGATCTATACGAAAAGGTTTCTTCAATTCCCGGAATCATGTCTCTGTAGTAGAATAATAGAAATTCAATATCTAAGGAAGGTTTAACATGAGTTATGATTGCGCACTTGTAGTAGGTGCTGGAGCATTTGGAACTTCAATTGCATCAGTTTTGGCAAATAATTTTAAGAAAGTCATACTTAAAGTAAGATCAGTTGATGTCTATGAGAGCCTTTTAAAGGGTGAGAATTCTGTATACCTTCCAGGTCAAAAACTTTCTGATAATATTGTTCCCGCCCTTAGTTGGGATGAAGTGGATGAACAAACCACGGGCAAGATAGAACTCATTATTTCAGGCTTACCAACTGCAGGAATTTCATCGTTTTTCTCTGAAAACTCTGAACGTTTTAGTCGGTACTTTGAGCAAGGAGTACCTCTTGTTTCTCTTTCTAAAGGGATTGATCCCATAACATTAGAATTAGCAGACGATCTCTTCTTTGATCTCTGGAGTCAGCATAGAGAGCTTTTTACTTTTCTTTCTGGTCCAAGTTTTGCCAAAGAAATCATGGAAGAGCAAATTACTCTTGTCACTCTTGCGGGTAGGTCACGTAAAGTCTTAAAAAATGTTTCTAAGATGTTGGACACGCAATACTTTAAGGTTCTTCCAAGTTATGACATTAAAGGAGTTCTCTTAGGAGGAGCTCTTAAGAATGTCTTAGCGATTGCCGGTGGGATTTTAGAAGGTCTTGGTTATAACCATAATACTAGGGCCGCAATGATCACTCGAGGTATTGCTGAGATGTTGAGATTTGGTAAAGTCTATAATGCTAGACCTGAAACTTTCTATGGATTGAGTGGAATGGGAGATCTTATTCTTACGACAACAGGAGAGTTGTCTCGGAATAAATCTTTTGGTCTTGAGATTGCGAAGGGACGAAGTCCTGAAGAAATTGTGAATTCACAAAGAACAGTAGTCGAAGGTTTTAAAACGTCTAAGGCCGCATATCTTGTATCTGAAAAATATGAAATTAGAGCGAGTATATTTGAAGGCGTCTATAGAGTTCTCTATGAGAACGCTGACCCAAGAGAAGTTCTCACTAAACTCATGAGGCAGCCAGGAAAGTTTGAGCTTGATTAATTCAAGCTCTCTCTTATTTCACTTATGGTGATCGTCTCGCCTAGGTTCTTTAATTCTCCCTTCTTATTTATAACAAAGTAAGCAGGGACTCCCACAAAGCCATTCTTTTTAAGCCAGTTTCCTATGACGACATCTCTCTTAGTCCAATCAGCGAGTAAGAGTTTTATATTCTTCTTTTCAACTAAGTTTTTAAATTTATCAGTATCGATAACGAGTCTCTCATTTACCTTACAGGTGAAGCACCATTTAGCAGTGAAGTCGATAAAGACTAGTTGGCCAGTAGAAGAATATTTTTTCATAGAATCTTCAGACCATTTCTCCCAAGCAAGACCTTTGGAATTCTTTTCGTTTAAGAGTTTTGAAGAGGAGTCTCCAACTGATGGAACAATTGGAGTCATGACAATATTTACAATTAAACTCAAGTAAAGTATGTGAGAAATAGCTTTAATCACTTTAGATTTAGTGATGTGTTTTGCAAGATAGAAAGCGAAGAAACATAAGCTTAGGGCAATGTTTAGCTTTAACATAAGCTCCGTTGAGTCCTCAATTAAAGCTGAGTAAACATCCATTAACCATAGAGTTGTGAGAACTAGAGTTAAGCCTAAGAATTTTTTGAGCTTTTCCATCCACATACCAGGTTTTGGTAGAAATGAAATTGTGGAAGGAATAAATCCTGTTACTAAGAAAGGAAAAGCAAGACCTAATCCTACAAATAAAAAGACGAGAAATATAATTGAATTCGATGAAGTAAAAGCAAAGGTGAGTGCGGCACCTAGAAAAGGGGCTGAACATGGAGTGGAAAGAACAGTTGCAAGTACACCTGAGAGAAAGTCTCCAAAGAAGCTATCTTTTGTTTTGACATCACCTAAGTGAGATCCTCCTGGAGTATTAAATTCAAATAGGCCAAAGAGATTTAACGAGAAAATAAATAACGCAAAAATCATGACGAGTACAAAAGTTGGAGATTGTAATTGAAATCCCCAGCCAACTTGCTCGCCAGCTCCTTTAAATAGAATAATTGTTAAAGCGAGTAGTGAAAATGTGGATAGGATACCTAGTGTGTAACTTAAATTATGTTTTAAAACTCTTGATCTATCTTCGTTTCTATTCTTAATGAGACTGAAGAGTTTTATAGAAATTACTGGTAGTACACAGGGCATGAAGTTTAGGATGAGTCCGCCAATAAATGCCAGCAGTAAATAAGAGAATAAACTTGTTTCCGACTCAGCTTTAGGGATCTCTGTTTTTACCTGCGTTTTAATAACACTCTTTGCCTCTAGAGGTTTTAAAAGTTCTGTGAATTTTTCAAACCTAGTGGCAGCAGTCAGAGAATAAGTATGAATATCATGTTCGATAATTTCAACTTTTCCATTCTCTGGATTCGCATAGAGAAATTTTAAAGTGTAAGGTTTCTTAAATTTTCCACTTAATGGAAGAGGGATCTCAGGTTCCATGTACTCGCCATCCCACTCGATAGTGTGTTTGGCGTAGAGATTATTTTTAGAGTCAATGAATACTTTCTCTCTTACAAATGTGAAAGGGCCAGCAGGGTAGGGAGTGAGTAGGTTTTTCTCTAGATTAAATTTTCCTGGTTTCTCCAGAGACAGGTTGTAATAAAGAGTAAGTTTGTTTTCTTTATCGCCAACACTCTTAGCTAGTACAATATCTAAGTTTGAAGGGAAGTCCCTCTTGGCCGGAAGGTCTTTAAGTTGGTTTAGGAGAGTCGATTTTGATACCTCTAAAGTTGCTCCCTCAAGTTGTTCAATATTTCCATTTCTTATATTACCTGAAAAATTAATTTGTCCTGGAATACAGATGTGCTTACAAACTAGCCAATTCGACTTGATCTTAAATGAGCCATTAGAGTATTTCTTTGGAAGTTTGAAAAAGAGTGAGTATTGCCCCTCGTAACCAAAGGCCAACATATTTCCTTCTTCTATATACTTCTTCGGAACTGGCCACTCTAACTCTTCAAGTGTTACCTTCTTTCCATCAATCTCGAAAAAGTACATTAGTGGGAGGCCAGCATCTCCTGGATTTTTCCAGTAAGTGTGCCAATGGGGATAATTTTTATAACTTAGAGATAGATAATTATCTGTACCATCATTAAAAGTTGATACAGTTGCTTTTACTGGAAGATCTGGAATCACTTCTTTAGAGTTTGACGCAAATACAGAATTTGAAAAATTCAATAAGAGAGTCATTAAAAGTATTGGTATTAATTTTATTCCCATGTGTGGGCTCCAGTTAAAAAAGTATTTAATCAATATTATCAAATTATCGTTATTTGCCCACGAAAGTTAATAGATATTTACGTAAATTTGCTAAAAATTGACAATTCTAGTGTTAAAATAGCTAGAAAGAGCGAGGTTTTATAATATGAGTCGAAATTTTCCTAAATCAATAGTGTGTATTACTGAAGAAAGCGTTGAGGTTTTATACGCCCTTGGCTTGAGTGAGCTTATAGTGGGTGTCTCATGTTATGTGAAAAGACCTGAGAGCGCGAAATCTAAACCAACGGTTTCAACCTTCACTGATGCCAATCTAAAAAAAATTATCGCCCTAAAACCAGATCTTGTTCTTGGCTTTTCTGATATTCAAAAAGACATTGCAAAAGATCTTATTGGGGCGGGACTCAATGTTTTCATTACAAATCAAAGAAGTATTGAGGATATTTTAGATTACATATTAATGCTTGGAAACCTAGTTGGAAGCGGTGAAAAAGCGAAAGAGTATGTGAACGATTTAGAAAATAAGCTTAATTGGGCCAGAGAACGAGCTGCTAAGTTTAAAAGAAGGCCAAGAGTCTATATAGAGGAGTGGGATAATCCTCAAATTTGTGGAATAGAGTGGTTTAGTGAGATTGTTGAAATTTGTGGAGGAGATGTCATTCACAAGGATAAGAGTAAATCGTCTCTAGCTGCTGATCGAATTATTGAAACTTCAGACATCGCTGCAGGTAATCCCGATGTTATTTTGGCCTGCTGGTGTGGCAAGAAGGTTCAGATGGGGACAATTCTAGAAAGAGTGGGTCTCGAAGAGGTAAATGCTATAAAGAACCGAGATGTTTATGAACTTGAACCTGAAATTTTCCTTCAGCCTGGACCTGCTCCAATTGTTGATGGGATCGATATACTTCTTGAAATCTTTGGAAAATTACAGCTTTAACCTCTTTAGCCTGACTGTCTAGTCGGGCATTTACTCCACATTTCTCAATTTTTCCCTAAACATTTTAGTTCATTAACCGATTAGTAGTGGACGATTAAGGTTTAAGTGTAAGGGTTAACCTATGAATACGACCATGAAAACAGTTTCTACATTATTATTTTTAACACTTTTTGCATCTTGTGATTTGATGTCTCACATCGAGGATAGGGCTGAAGTGATAAACCACCATGAAGATCAGATTCTTAAGTTATCTAAGGAAAGTCGTGATCAACGTATGGAAATATCCAGATTAAAGACTGCGATCATGAGTTTAGAAAGTAAGAATCAATATTTAAAAGTTCAGCTTAAAGAAATCAAAGAAGGGAAGCCAAAAGCTAGAGAAATTGCTTCTGTTAGAGCTCTTCCTAAAGGAAATGACCTTGTTAAATTTGATGTCTATAAGTGGAAGCCTGGTCAAATTCTAGCTGTTGCAGAAAAAGAGTTTACTCTTAAAAACTTTGAAAAATCAGCACAGTTTTTTAACACTTTCAAACACCAATTTCCTGGTGATAAGAATCTTGACGATCAATTTCTATTTCAAGCAGGTGTTGCTTCTTTTGAGTCTGGAAAACATTATGACTGGGCCGTAAGTAACTTTGAAAAATTAGTAGAGGCCTATCCAACTTCTAAGTTTTATAGAGGATCAAAATTATGGATGGCACTTGCAAATTTAAAATTAGGTCATGACGACAAATTCTTTAGCGCAGTTGAAGAGTTTAGAATGAAATATAGAAATACTCCTGAATGGAAAATACTGAGTACACATTATGAAAAAATCGTACAGCGCCACAAGAAAAATTAATATATTTTTCTTAATTGCTACATTGTTAGTTTCTTTTACTTCTTTTGCTGATTCGCCAGAGTTGATGGTTCGAGCAGTTAAAGGAAATGCTTTTCTTGTTTCAAAAGGAAAGACTGTGACTTTAAAACCTGGGGATCATATTTATGATTTTCAAGAGGTTTTTACAGAAGTAGGCGGACAAATTAGTGTTGCAAATTTCAATGATCAAGTTTTTCATCTCGCTGGAGGTGGAAATATTCGCGTTCTTAAAGGTTTAATTGAACTTCAAAATGGTTACCTTTGGTTAGAATCTATTGCTAAAACTGATTCTGAATATCAAATACAAACGCCGAATAGCAGAATTCTATTTACTGAGGGAGAGGCGATTATTGATTTTGATAATAGTAGTGGAAAGTCTCAGGTTCTTGTTCTTCAAGGAAGGATTGAGTTTGGAAATCTCTTTCAAGACTTTTTAAGAACTGAAGTTTCAGCAGGGAAGTTTTCATTTATCTCAAAAGATTATGAAAGTGGTGCCCCTAGAAATCCAACTCCGGTTGGAAGAAATACTTTTTCAAAAGTCCAAGCACTCTTTGACAAGCCAAAGATTGAAAAGAAAAGAAGTATTAGTATTAAGCAGGTAGATTCTATTCTTGCACAAGAAGATACTGCTTCGAAAGTTCATGCCACTGCGAAGTCTCGTGGAATTGCCTCTGTGTCAAGTGCAGCTGCCATGGAGCCAATAGATGAACCTGTAATGACAACTGAGAGTAAGTCTACGACAAATGAATCGGGAATTATCTATATAAGACCAAAAGTTAGAAATCATTCGAAAGATACGATGCTTTTAAACTATCATTCTAAAAATATAACAAAGTTTAAATTGAAGAAAGTTAAAAAGAAGTTTAAACCAAGTTACGAAAAGAAGTCTGGTGTTAAAATTTACGTCTTTGGCCGCAAAGGCATGAAATCAAATAATGCCGTTGCTTCCAAGTCTAAGCTCAAGTCGCGAGGAACCAGAGCTCCTGCTTCCGTTGGAACAGCTCCAGCGGTTAAGCTTAAAAAGGATGTCTTTGAAAGCTCCCTCATTAAAGAGTACAAAAAACAACTTCGCCACTCAAAAGAAGTTAATAGTCTTATTCAAGAATTAAAAAGCTATGATCAAGACTACAAACAAGCTTACTAACTGCACCAATTAAAGAAAATTGGTGTAGTGGTATTAGTCCACTATTTGAATCAAGAATAGACAAATTAGTTTGACCTAACGGCACACCTCGTAAGTCATTCCACCTCGAATTCTTTCGACTTTTAAGTTATAATTTCAACAGTTTAATCAACCATTCATTCTTTGAGGTATCCATGAGTAAATTATCTCCTAAGCCAGCTTTGACTTATGACGATGTTCTTCTTAAACCAGGTTATTCCGAAATCCTTCCGTCCGATGCAATTGTATGTTCAAAGTTTTCAAAAAATATTGATCTCAATGTTCCAATTGTATCCGCTGCTATGGATACAGTTACTGAAGGAAGATTTGCCATCGTAATGGCCCAGCAAGGTGGGATTGGTGTTATTCATAAAAATATGTCACCAGAACTACAAGCGAATGAAATTCGTAAAGTTAAAAAGTTTGAAGCCGGTATGGTTCTCGACCCCGTCACAGTTTCACCTGAGGCGACCTTGTCAGACGTCTTTCAATTGGCAAAAGACAGAAAAGTGACCGGAATGCCAGTTGTAGATAATCAAAATATTTGTGTTGGTATTATCACAAGTAGAGATACTCAGTTTGAAAATGACCTAACTAAAAAAGTTAAAGAGATCATGACTAAGAGAGAGGATCTCATTACAGCGAAGAGAGGAGTCAATCCTGGTGAAGCTCAAATGCTTCTTCACAAACATAGAATCGAAAAACTTCCCGTTGTGGATGATAAAGGTCGCTTGGCCGGTCTTATTACCATAAAAGATATTATGAAGAAAAATGATTTTCCAAGTTCGAATAAAGATCGTTTTGGAAGATTAAGAGTCGCTGCTGCCATGGGTGTAGGACAAAAAGAATTTGACCGCGCTATAAGGTTAGTAGAAGCAGGTGTTGATGCACTTGTTGTTGATACGGCCCACGGACACTCAAAAGGTGTTATCGACATGGTTAAAAGACTTAAAGATACTTTCGCGGAAGTTGATATTGTGGCCGGAAATGTGGCCACGGCTCAAGCATGTATTGATTTAGAAGCGGCTGGAGCAGATGCTGTAAAAGTAGGAATTGGGCCAGGGTCTATTTGTACAACAAGAGTTGTCGCTGGAATTGGCGTCCCTCAACTTGCAGCTGTGATGGAATGTGCTGAAGCTTGTAATAAACTAGGTATTCCCATGATTGCTGATGGGGGAATTAAATATTCTGGTGATATTGTTAAGGCAATTGCAGCCGGAGCATCCTGTGTAATGCTTGGTTCTCTCTTTGCTGGTTGTGATGAAACTCCAGGTGAGATGATTCTCTATCAAGGAAGGCATTTTAAAGTTTATAGAGGTATGGGTTCTCTTGGTGCTATGGCGCTCGGATCAAAAGATCGTTACGGGCAAGGTGCAGTTGAAGAAATTCAAAAACTTGTACCAGAAGGTATAGAAGGACAGGTGCCTTATAGAGGTCCACTTGCTTCAAATATTTATCAAATGATTGGTGGCCTCAGGTCTGGTATGGGATATGTCGGAGCAAAGACTGTATATGAATTACAAGAGAAGGCTGAGTTTATTCAAATAACAGCGGCCTCTTTAAAAGAGTCTCATCCACATGATGTGATGATTACAAAAGAAGCACCAAATTATCAAAAGTAGAAAAGGAATATAATGAAAAGCGACAAATTAGGACAAAGGCAAATATGGATTGTGGACTTCGGTTCACAGTACACTCAACTCATCACTAGAAAGTCTCGAGAACTCGGCTATTCTGGTGAGATTATTACTTTGAAAGAATGTAGAGAATTATTTGAGAGTGGGAAAACTCCAAAAGCGTTAGTACTAAGCGGTGGTCCGCAATCAGTTTTTGATGATGAGACGGATTACTCTTTTATCTTTGATCAAAAAGAATTACCAATTCTTGGTATTTGTTACGGTATGCAATTACTTGGTAAATATTTTGGAGGAGAAGTTGAAAAGGGTACCATTGGTGAATATGGTCATGCTGAAATTCAATTTGATTCAGCTTTTGAAAATTGTCCTGAAAAAGTAAATGTTTGGATGAGTCACTCAGATCATGTTTCAAAAGTTCCAGCTGATTTCAAAACAGTTATAGAAAGTCATAATGGGCTAGTGGCAGGAATTCAACATAAAGAAAGAAAAATTCTAGGGCTACAATTTCATCCTGAAGTAGATCATTCAGATCATGGAAAAGATATTCTCAATCACTTTTTTAAGAATATAGCTTCTCTTAAAGGAGATTGGACTGCTTCTGAAATGTTAAAAGAAGCGATGGAACTTGTCTCATCAGTAGGGGATAAGAAAGTTCTCTGTGCTTTTTCTGGAGGGGTTGATTCTCTAGTTGCAGCTACTCTTGCTCATAAAGTACTTGGTGAGAATCTATACTGTTTCTTTATTGATAATGGTCTTCTTCGTCCACAAGATATGGGCCATATTAAAATGTTACAAGAGAAGACTCCTCTCAATATCGAAATTGTTGATGTGAAAGATTTCTTTCTTGGAAAATTAAAAGGTCTTGATGAACCTGAAGATAAGAGGAAAATGATTGGTCGAACTTTCATTGAAGTCTTTGAACAAAAAGTTCATGAATACGAAAATAACCATGGCATTAAATTTGACTATCTTTTACAAGGTACACTCTATCCAGATGTTATTGAATCTTTTTCTCCCCATGCAGCTGATGGTAAATCTGTAACGATTAAGTCCCATCACAATGTGGGAGGGCTTCCTGAGAGAATGAAGTTAGAGCTGCTTGAGCCGCTTAGATATCTTTTTAAAGATGAGGTAAGAAAGTTAGGTGAAGAGCTGTCACTAGACTACGAATGGGTACATAGACACCCATTTCCAGGACCTGGTATTGGAATTAGAGTTCTAGGCGAGCTTAAACCAGAATCAATTTTAAAAGTTCAAGAATCAGATCAAATTCTCTTTGAAGAGTTACATAGTCAGGGACTCTATCAGTCAACTTGGCAGGCACTAACTGTTCTTCTTCCTGTGAAAACGGTAGGAGTAAAGGGAGATAAGAGGGCCTACGAAGAAGTGATTTGTCTTAGAATGGTAAATAGCAGTGATGGTATGACCGCGACTTGGTCTGATATGCCTCATGAATTTTTAAGTAAAGTGAGCTCTAGAATTACAAATGAAGTGAAAGGTGTGACGAGAGTAGTTTATGATATTACTTCTAAGCCGCCTGGAACAATTGAGTGGGAATAAATTAAGAAAAATATAGGGTAAGCATTAATACTGCTTACCCAAATTACTTGTGAGTATTAAAATTTAAATTCGATTCCAATTCCAATGAAACCACTATCATTTTCTCTATGTTGATCGTTAGAACCTGCACTAGCTGGTTGAGTGAAAAGATAAGTTCTTGAACTTTTCATTATATCATTATCAAAGAGATTATTTATTCCATCTAACATGGCTCCTGCTGGATTCATTACTGCCATGGCAAATCCGCCAAACCCTTTTGAACCAAAAAGCTCTCCATCATTTTCTTTAATTTTTTCACTCATCTGAAATAGAGCTTCTCCCATGAGTGAACCAATGATTGGAGTGATAAGTAGGTCTTGGATTGAAGGAGTTTCTGCAACTGCTTCGAAACCATATTCCCAAAAGACGGTAGACATGAAAACACTGTAACCAAATGATTGTGTTCTCGTTAAGCCGGCGTGTCTCGCCACTGTATAATAGGCAGCACCAGAAATCGGGTGACCAATATAATTAATGACCCAGTCATCTTTATCTACAACGGGACCTTCTTTAACATTTTCTTTCCATTTACCTATGAGTCCAGCATCTTTAATACTGTCTTTGTCCCACTTTGAAACTGATTCTGGTAGCATCCAGATAAGTCCAATCGCTGCGGCACCAATTGCTGTGAAGTTTCTTGTTTGCTCCACCATTTTTCTTTGTTTATCACTTAAGTTGTCTAGGGAGATAGGCATTCTATATTGATCATCTACAACGACTATAGATGTATAAGGACTTTTTGAATCTTTAATACAAAGCTTATTAAGCTCAGAACTTGGTACATCTCCTCTTCTAGCAAGAGTTGCTTGCAGAGAGTGACAGCCTTCTTGATCTCTAGTATCAACAGTTATAACTTTTCCTTGTCCAAACATTCGAGCTTGTTTTTGTTTAAGCTCTTCTTCATTTCTCATATCTTCTTGAATTTCATTCCAAGCTTCTTTTGAAATAAATCTCGAGACTGGATTCATAAGCCAAGGATCAATCTGTCCTTCTTCTAATTCAGTAGTACTAGTTGTTTGAAAATAATCGATAGGTTTAAATTCAATTTTCTCAGCGGCCAAGAGATTCATTGGAGCTGAAGTTAATAAGACTAGAGATAGAAAGATAGATTTTAAGTTCATAGTTTCCTCTTAATAATTAAATAGATTTCTCCCATTGTAGAGAATTAGAGCTCACTTATGTGTAAGTTTGAAAGGATTTCAGTGGGTGTCCAATATCTAGTCAAAAGAACTCTCAAAATAGACAATGTTTATAGTCTAAGTGCTTAATATTAGAGGGAGCTCTCCGCTGGGAGTACTTGAGTTGTAAGTAAAGGCAATGGCCTCACTATCCGATAAGTCTTTATGAAAAAGACTTCTCTACTTATATTTTGCCTTATTCTCTTCTCTTCTTGCGCGACTAAGCTGAAGGTGAGATCTAGATCAGTGGCAAGTGTCGATCAAACATCTTGTACCAATGTGATTAATTCTCTTATGAGTAATAATCATCATAAAATTTCAAAATTAAAGTCTACTGGTCGCCCAATAATTCTTGTGACTGATACATCGCTTGAGATGAGTAACGGTGTGGTTACTGTGGTTAAGAAGATGACAGCAGAGCTTGATGAACTTGGCATACCGTACCGTTTTATTTCTCCTGAAAATGTTCCTGGCTACGTTATTAAAAGTGAGAAGGCCCAGGGAACAGGGATTCATTATCTTTCTCATAAGATGTTAAGAGATATTTTAAAGAAGGAAAACCCCATGGCCATTCATCTCGTGACTGAGGGAATGATTGGCGAGAGTGTAAGAAAATATGCACTTGAGCAGGGGATTCCATTTTCTACTTTCTATCACACAGCATGGCCTGAATTCTTTCATGAAATGTTTAATCTTCCTGTAGCTCTTGGTGAGAAGTATGTTTCTCGTTTTCACAAGACTGCAGACACAGTGATGTCCGCCACAGATAGTATGGTGAAGAGACTTAAAGAGATTGGAATACCAGAAAATAAATTAAAAATTCGATCTCATGGTGTAGATATCAAACACTTTCATCCAAGAAAGAAAGCTGATTTTCTGCCTGAAGTTAAAGAGGTTTTTGAAAATAATGAAGGTCCTTTTTCTTTATTTGTTGGAAGAATTTCTCCTGAAAAAAATATTCAAGACTTCTTAGATGCAGATACTGAAGGAACAAAAATTATCGTAGGCGATGGTCCACTGCTGGAGAGTTTTAGGGCAGCACAAGCAAAGGGTAAGTATAAAAATGTTGTATTCACGGGAAGACAAGGGGGAGAGAAGCTCGCTCAGTTCTACTCGGGAGCAGATGTCTTTGTCTTTCCAAGTAAGAGTGACACTTTTGGTTTAGTGCAACTTGAAGCACTGGCCAGTGGTACACCAGTGGCGGCCTATCCTGTGCAGGGACCAATTGATGTGATCACACCAGAAATAGGTTCTTTGAATGACAATCTCGAAATTGCAATTAGAGAAGCTTTAAAAGTTGATCCGTTAAAGGCACGTGCGTTTGCTGAAAATTACTCATGGAAACATACAGCTCTGCAATTTGTAGAACAGATTCATGAAATTCCCCAGAGTACTATTGAGAATTTATCAGCTAAGATGCCCATGTATCAAAAGGTTCCGCTTATGACGACTGCGGCAGGGACAGTTTATGCGATCATTTATTATGTGGATGAGGAATTAGATAAATAGGTGCATTTGATCTGCAATTGATTCTTCTTTTGTAATAATATCTCGAGTTCTATGTTGTAGAACTTCCGTCTTTGTAAAAGAGTCTTTAAAAGTATGAATAACAAAGAAACTCATTTCTGGATAATCTTGTTTTAAACACTTCATCTCTTCAGTAATTAATTCTACATTGTGAGAATCATCATCACTCATTCCGAAACGGTGGTGATCGCTATAACCATACTTATCAATCGCTTTTTCAACGGACTCCCTAATGGCGCCACGTTTTAAATCAGCAACAGAAGCATTTTCTTCTCCACCTGAGAGTTTCTTTTTTACTTCAGGGTTACTTACTGGATAAATACTTAAGTAATTTGGTGAGCGACTGAGGTGACCATCTTTAACCAAGAGATCAATCCCTTGTTTAATTGTTTCAGGTTCATGACCCCTGGCCGTGATTACTGAAATAGGTCTTTGATTATGGGCAGCGTGATAGAAGCAACTCCAAGAAGGTGCTTTCCAATCGAAATCTTTTCTTGATAGGGCCTCTTCAACATCTTCTATAAACTTTTGTTTCTTTCCTTTAATTTTATCAAAGGCTGCAATTTTCTGATCTCTAAAATTTCTAAAACTTCCATTCTCATCATCGAAATCGATGAAGTAGTCTTTAAATATTCCTGAAATTCCCACTTCTCTATGAACTAGGGCGAAATTTGCACTGGTGAGAAGAACCTCTTCACCTGTTTCTTTATGAAAGATAATGATCTGTGTTGCTAGAGTGGCCACGTTGTCATCAAAGTCAAAGAAATAGAAACTCTTTCCACCTAAGTGAAAATTTCTATCAACCTCTTTGCGGCGCTCCGAAAAGAGCTCCATTTGAGATGTGGAAATAGGGGTTTTCTTTCTTCTTTTTACCATTGTGGTTTCATTATGCTTAATACGGTGTCAGATGCAAGGCGGTGTGTAATTATTCTCTACCTTCTTAAAGCTAAGTGAGTGAAATTACATTGTAAATAAAGGGGAATGGATAAGTTTAGTCGACTAATATTGAAGCGAGCCTAACTACTTCGCGGGGAAATTCATTCTTTTTAATTGAGCCAATACGATTGGTTCTTATAAAAACACTATAGTGAGTAAGACAAATGGCCGCGAATTCAGTGAGTACTTGTTTGTTCTTTGCGCAGTTTTTGAAAAAGCTTAAACCTTTTCTACTAAGTGTGTTGTTAATTTTTATGATTTGAGCAATTTCATGTAGAGCTGCTCCAGTATCTTTCCAGTGGTGATGAATTTGTGCAACTTTTCCAGGAGCTAGAGGAGGGTACTCTTTCTTTGTAGGGAGTGCACTACTGGCTTCTTTGAGAATTTGTTTAAATTCAAGTGCTGAGAGTTTTCTCATTTCTCTGCGAGTATAGAGCTTTGGTTTCTCAACATAATTAGCAGAACAAATTGTAGAAAGAAGAATGTAGCTTAGTAAAATTTTTATCATAGTAGTAACTAGCTATAATAAAAGATTTTTTCAAATGATCAAGGAAAAGATTTAAGGATTTTTTTAAGAGGAGGTCATAGAAGAGAATTTCTATGACCTAATAACAGTCTTACCAATTCATTGATTGAATAGTCATAGTGACTTCTTCCATTTCCAATTTTGCGATACCGTGAACTGGGAAAGCTCCAATCCAAACAAAACCTCTAGAGTTCTTATTTACATGAAAACCAGATTTTGTAATGAGAGGAAAAACTGAATCAGAATTTGCTTCAAGTTTACATGTTCTCTTCGCTTGTCCCATCACTTGAATAGTTTCGTTAATCCCACCCATGAACTCGCAATTGGCAAGAATCATATTGGCATTTTCAATTGTCATAATATCGTCAGTTGGAACATTTTCTATATTTGTGTCAGTTTGACCACTAATTGTCGTCGTTGTTTTCAGTGAGTACTCAGCAGAGCTTCTGTTTACATTTACGATTTCAACTCTTTGATTAGCAGTCATTCCCATTACGCTCATTGAGTAAGTGGCAAAGTCTCCTACATTTTTTGACCCTGCAAATATAGAAGTTGAGATGAGGGAAATCAAAATTAGTCTAGAAAACATAGTTTCTCCTGAAGCCTTGAAATTTAATAAAGAAGGTAATTATTCCACAAATTAATTCATCTTATATAAAAAATAGCAAATGTAAGAAGATTGAATATAGATGTGCGTTAAGTTCCTGATTCTAGAGAGAAGTATTTTTCATTTACTAGCTAAACTCTGGGCCTTTTGACCTGACAAATCCTTCTAAATTTGCTTTAATAAAGCTTAATTATACACATTGCGACACACACACAACCGCAGTATCAATGAGGCGTTTACCTATGAGTGAGAATTCTACTCCTTCGCTTAAAGAAACACATCCAGACAGTTTTGTTCATCTTCATCTCCATACTCAATACTCACTCCTTGATGGGGCGATAAGATTGAAGGATTTAATTCCTACGGCAGTTGAGATGGGTGTTCCCGCTATTGCTATGACAGATCATGGGAATATGTTTGGTGCCATTGATTTTTATAAAAGGTGTAAGAAGGCCGGAATAAAACCTATTCTTGGTTCTGAGATTTACTTCACGGCTGGTTCTAGATTCGATCGTAAGTCTGGCAGAAGAGCTGCGCGAGTTTCCAATCAAGATGAAGAGGAATCAAATCACCAAATCCATCATTTAATTTTACTTGCTAAGAATAATACTGGTTATGAAAATCTATGTAAGCTGCTCTCAAGGGCCTACCTTGAAGGTTTCTACTATAAGCCTAGAGCTGATATTGAACTTTTAAAAGAATTCTCTGAAGGTCTTATTTGTACAACAGCTTGTTTAAAAGGAGAGGTTGGTTACAACTTCTTTACTGGTCAGGACGATAAGGCCATTCGTGCCATTGAGAAATTGCGTGATGTTTTTGGTCAAGAAGACTTCTATTTGGAGATTCAAGAAAATGGAATTCCTGAGCAGAAAGTCGTTAACGAAAGAGTCATAGCTTACGCTAGAGAAAATAACGTTAAGCTCGTGGCCACAAATGATGCTCACTATATGACTCCTGATGATGCTGTGGCACAGGAAGTTCTTCTATGTATTCAAACTGGTAAGTCTTTTGCCGATGAAAATAGAATGAAGATGACTTCACAGGAGTTCTATTACAAGTCTCCTGAAAAGATGAGAGAGCAATTTTCATACTGCCTTGATGCCTGTGACAATACTTTAGAAATCGCAGATAAGTGTGATGTGGAGCTGAATTGGACAGATGAAGAAGGTAATCAAATTTATCATCTTCCTGATTACCCAATTGATACGGGTGAAACTCCCGATGAGTACTTCAGTCGTTTATGTACTGAAGGTCTAGAGAAGCGATTTACCGGACCACATTTTACTAAACTTGTGGCCAAAGATAATTGGAAAACTGAAATTGAACCCCAATACTGGGAAAGATTAAAGTACGAAGTTGATATGATTTTGGATATGGGGTTTCCCGGTTACTTCCTTATTGTTGCGGACTTTATCCAGTGGTCAAAAGATAATGGAATTCCTGTAGGTCCTGGACGTGGTTCTGGGGCGGGGTCTCTCTGTGCTTATTCACTAACGATTACCAATATTGACCCTCTTCCTTACAATCTGCTCTTTGAGCGATTCATCAATCCTGAGCGTATTTCAATGCCGGATTTTGATGTAGATTTTTGTCAGCAGGGAAGACAGAGGGTAATTGAATATGTGACACAAAAATACGGCGAGCATCGTGTTGGGCAGATTATCACTTTTGGTAAGCTGCAAGCGAAAGCTGTTGTTAAAGATGTTTCTAGGGTTTTTGATCTCTCTTTTGCTGAAGCGAATATTCTCTCTAAACTCATTCCTGATGAGCTGGGAATTAACCTTGATAAGGCCATTGAGATGGAGCCTAAGATTCAAGAGTTAATTGACACGGATCCAAAGATTAGACAAATTTTTACCATTTCCAGAAGACTTGAGGGGCTTTATAGACACGCTGGTATTCACGCCGCCGGGGTTATCATTACCAACAAACCTCTGGTTGATTACTGTCCACTCTTTAAAGGTTCAAAGGGTGAAAAGGTTGTCCAATTTGATAAGGATTTCTCTGAGGAAATTGGACTTGTTAAATTTGACTTTCTTGGTCTTAAAACTCTGACTGTTATTGATTACGCTTCTAAATTTGTTCAAAGAGATCATATTCCTGACTTTGATATTGAAGAAGTTGATTACGAAGATATTGATGTTTATAAATTCATTGGTGACGGACACTCTACAGGTGTGTTCCAGCTTGAATCTTCGGGGATGATTGATCTTTGTAAAAGAATTATGCCAGATAGTATTGATGATATTACCGCCATCAACGCGCTCTATCGTCCGGGTCCGATGGGCTCTGGGATGCATGATCAATTCGTTGAGATTAAGCACGGAAGGCAAAAAGAAACATACGCTTTTGAAGAACTTCGCCCAATCTTAAAAGATACTTATGGAATTATTGTTTATCAGGAACAGGTGATGAACATTGCAAGAGTACTTGCAGGTTACTCTCTTGGTCAGGCGGATATTCTAAGAAAGGCGATGGGGAAGAAGAAACTCGACCTCATTGAAGAACATAGGGCCATCTTTTTAAAGGGTGCCGGAGAACGAGGATTTGATCAGGAAATTGCCAATGATGTTTACTCACTCATGGCCAGTTTCGCGGAATACGGTTTCAACAAATCACATGCTGTTGCGTACTCATATATTTCCTTTCAAACAGCTTTCTTAAAGTTCTATTACCCAGCTTGTTTCTTTGCAGGGCTTCTCTCTACGGAGCTTTCAAATACTGACAAGGTGACAATCTATATTAACGACGCCAAGAATTATGACGTTGAAGTTCTCGCCCCTGATGTGAATGAGTCTCTTTGGCTCTTTAATGTCATCGGTAACAACATCCGTTTTGGTATGGGTGCTATTAAGAACGTCGGTGAAGCTGCCGTTTTAGAACTTGTGAGAGAAAGAGAAGAGAATGGACCTTTTAAAGGATTCATCGATTTCTGTTTAAGAGTTTCCCTTAAGTCTGTGAATAACAAAGTGATTGAATCTCTCATAAAAGTAGGGGCCTTCGATGAATGTGAAGAAAAGCTAAACCGTAAGACGATGCTTGAAAACTCTGAATTGGTGGTCACATATGCCAAGAAGATGCAGCTTGAAAAAGAGCTTGGACAGGTAAACCTCTTTGATATGGGTGGGGCAACAGAGGAAGATGATTCCACTAATGACCCTATGAAAATGCTCGATATTCAAATGACCAATGAGTTCGATGATAGAGAAAAACTCTCATTCGAAAATCAACTTATGGGGATTTATGTTTCTGGACATCCATTAGATCGTTTCCGCGATATTATGGGAAAACTAGCTTCAATGGATATTGCCGCTGTCCACGATATATCTGGTGGAGACAAGAGAGAAATGGTCTTAGCAGGGTTAATCACCGAAAGAAGAGATATTCTAACTAAGAAAGGGGACAAAATGTGCTTTGCACAATTGCAAGACCTTTCCGGTAAAATCGAATGTATTGTCTTTCCAAAGACATTTCTTGAGATAAATGAGCTACTTTCAGGCGAAGAGCCACTGTTAATCAGTGGAACTGTAAATTTATCAGAAGAGCCTAGGAAATTTTTTCCGAGTAAGGTCCAATTATTAAAAGATCAGGCCGAGGATAGGGTTACTTCGATCCGTATTAATGTTAAAATGGAACTACTTTCAGAGACTAAGCTTACGAGATTTAAGCAAGTACTGTTAAGTTATAAAGGATCCGTTCCTGCGCATGTTATCTTTGATGGAGAAGATGGAAGAGCAAGATTGCCACTAGGGCAAGATTTCTTAATAAATCCATCTCCACAGATGGCCGCGAGAGTGAACGAATTATTTGATGGAAATTCAGTTCAATTTATTGTTGATGGGAGAGTTGAAGATCCTACAATGCAGTAAACTTCAAGGATGGAGAATAAGTGATGAAGGGAATGATCACGACAGTACTACTTTTAGTACTTAGTTTTAATGTAAGTGCCAAAGACCAGACTAATACTGGAGATGGACGATTTGTTTCAGTTGATGGAGATTCATTAACTTTTATAAAAAAACAACTCATCTATTCTTCATTTAAAGATCTTATAACTAAAGAGCTTTCCCTCATGGGACATAGCTCTGAAGTTTTTTGGACAAAATATAATGAAAAATTCGAGTCTTATTTTTCTCCTATTCAAGAAAAACTAGACAAGGCATATGGAGTAACTAAAGAGACTCCTCTTACTGATAAGAAAAAAGAACGGTACGATAGAGTGTTGAGAGTGAAGAAACTCACACTAAAAGCTAGATACGGAAAATTACATAAAGTGATTTCTTCCTACTCTGTCAAAAAAATGTCACGTTCCCCTCAATTTCCTAATAGTCGTTACATGAGTATTCATGCCAAGGTTAATAAAAGTCTTCTAAATAGTACTTTCTACAGATTTACAAGAAGTGGGCAGAGAAGAAATTACAATAACCTCTTTGTGACTGTTGATTTCTCTCTAAAAAATATGGCCTGGCAAGATTTAGGAGTGGAACTTGAAAATGATTTCACTAGTGTTTTAAAAGAACACTGGAAGAGATGGTTTGAAGATCACTTCAAAGGAAAGATCACAAATATTATTTTAACAAATTCTAGTGAAGTTGAAAAATTAGATTCTCATTTGAAAATACTTTCTGAATCAAGTTCATCATTAAATGAAATTGCAGGGCGTGGACAAGAAATTGAAAATGCCGAGACAAATGCGATACTCTCAGTTGATGATCAATTAGTAGATTCTCTTTGGCTAAAAATAAAAGTAAATATTAGAAAAGTTTCGGATGATCTTATTTTCAATAAGAGAACTTTTCATTTTGGGGGAGAGTATCTCTTATTCGATTTAAAATCTAATCGACTAGCTTCTCATCATGATTTCATTAGTGAAGAGGCCACTTATTCTACTAAAGTTGATCAAAAACTCAGTAGTAATACTGCCAGTCTTGTCTATAGGTTACCTGTAGGGAAATGGCAGAGATTAATAAAAGATGTTTCTCACTTTCCCCTTGGTCAGAGAAACTTTAACTTAGAACTCTTTGGCGCAAGCTCAGTTAAACAAATTGATGAGGTTAAGGAATATCTCTCATCCCTTGGTCTTACAAATAATTTAAAAGTCACTCTCGATTCATTTAATCGTGATCGTGCTCTCTTAAAAATTCATTTCAAAGGGAATGTCGTTGACTTAAAATCTACAATCTTAAAATCAAAAGACTTAGAAGTAGATAGGAATAAAACGATTTCATTTGCAAATGAAGAAAACCCATTTGCCATGAACTTAATTGAGAAGACAAGTCCCTCTGTAAATTCAAATGAGAATAAGGGGAATATGTAATGAAGATGACACTGAACAAAACCATAAAAAAATCCATTAGTTTATTGGTTACAGTCTCTCTATTCACTTCATGTGGAATTGGGACGATTGATAGAACCTCTCATGGAAAGAGACCGCGTTCTGCTCCTAGGAAATATTTTAATGGAGTCAAAAAGAAAGTTGCTCTGCTTACGTTCTTTAATGAGTCTCCTTATGGTGGACAAGATCTAGGAGTTACAGCGACTGAAGAATTTAGAAGAGAGCTAAGCCGTACTAGTCAATTTGTAGTAGATCCCATGGCCAAAAAAATCTTTGGTAGCTCTAAAGAAATTTACGCTGGCGGGGGAGTCAAGTTAGTTCAATTGTCTAGAAAAGCCAAAGTCGCAGGACTTAACTTTGTTTTATTTGGACGAATTATCGATGCTCGCATCCGTGAAAAAGTAGATGAAATTGGAGTTGTAAGAGAGACAAAATCTTATACAGAAGCAAAGTTAGAGATTCGTATTTTTGATGTAAATGCCAATAAGGAAATTTATTCAGATACAATACGCGCTTTTGCTGATGACAGTACTTTTAGATTCTTTCAAGGAAATAGAGAGACACATTTAGAATATAGAAGAGAGCTACTCCGTTATGTGATAAAAGTAGCCGTTAGAAAATCCATTGTGAAAATTGTTGATGTTTCTTCTAAGTTAGATTGGGTTGGTCGAGTGGCCAAAATTATTGGTAATAAAATCTACTTAAATGCAGGAAGGTCATCAGGATTAAATATAGGTGATATTTTAAAAGTTATGTCTGATGGACAGGAGATCTTTGATCCTGAAACAGGGGCGATGATTGGTGTCTCTAAGGGTGAAGTGAAGGGAACGATTGAAGTTATAGACTTCTTTGGACCAGACGGGTCGATCGCTATTTTACACTCGGGTGGATCTGTTCACGAAAATGACTTTATTCAGCTTTATTAAGGAATAACTAGTGCTCTACGATTTTTTTAAGTTTATGGCCTTTAAGATGGACGCTGAAAAGGTCCATGAATTATCAATAAAAATGCTCTCAACATTTCCTCTGGCACTTTCTGAAAGTTTTGGAGGAGATATCTCTGATCGAGATCGTTTTCAAACAAAATTAAATTCAATGAATTGGGACTTTCCCGTTGGACTCGCAGCAGGGCTGGATAAGACCGCCAGTTGTATTGACTTCTTTTCGCGTATTCCTTTTGGAGCAGTGGAAGTGGGAACAGTTACACCTCTAGCTCAAGTGGGGAATCCAAAACCACGTCTCTTTAGATATAAGAGTGAAGAGTCCCTTAGAAATTGTATGGGCTTTAATAACCCTGGTTCTGAAGTTGTCTTATCAAATATTTTAAAGAGTGATAGAAATGGTAAAATGCTGGGAGTGAATCTCGGTAAGAATAAACTCACAACAGCTGATGAAGCGAAGAATGATTATCTAAAACTCTACCGCTCCTTTAAAGATGTAAGTGATTACTTAGTGATCAATGTTTCTTCTCCTAATACTCCAGGGCTTAGAGATCTTCAGCGCCATGATAGTATGCGAGAGATATTCATTAATCTGGAAGAAGAGAGAAAGACTGATTCAACACCTTTATTTATTAAAATTTCACCAGACCTTCCGCTAGATTCTCTAGAGGGAATAGTTGAACTTGCTAATGAGTTTAAGCTTAGTGGGATTATTGCTACCAATACAACAATTATGGAAGAGCGTGGAGCAGGAGGAGTTTCTGGAAAACTTCTCACTGCAAAAGCCAAAATTGTGAGAGAGAGACTTCTTGAAGTGATGAAAGATCATACCTCTCTAGACTTAATCGGAGTGGGGGGAATCTCTAGCTTTGATGATCTATGGGATTACTGGAAGAAGGGTGGCAGGGCCGCTCAGATTTATTCTTCTTTTATTTTTCAAGGACCAACAGTTCTCTTTGATATTCAAAAGAGCATTGATGAAAAATTAAATCAATATCAGTTTAAAAACCTTGAAGAGCTCTTTCTCAATATAGACCACTGCGATTAGAAAAGTAATGAAAGTTTCAGATATCCCTTTTAATATGGAAGTTGAAATTCAAGAGGATCTTAGAGAAGCTCCTAAGAGTTATGACGGCATGGAAAAAGGAGTAGGTTTTCTTAAAGATGAAATGAATAAGACTACTGACGAATTAAACCTCGCTTCCATTTATTCTCTAATAGGAAACTATTCAAGAATTCTCTTAAAATTAGCAGACTCCGAAAAATTCTTAAACTTCTCTCTTGAGATTTATGAAAAACACGAGTTAAAGATTGAAGCCTTTGCCGTGAAGATTCAACTCGCTACAACTTATCTTTGGAATGAGCAATTCACTAAGGCCGACAAATTCTTCTTATCGGCAATTAAGCTTTGTGAGAAATCACAAAATGAAAAAATAAAAGACTATTTAGATTTTGTTATACAGCACTATGGAAAGAGCAAGTTTGAGCAAAAGTGTTATCACGAAGCTAATGTTCTCTTTGTAAGGGCGATGGAGCTTAGAGTTGTTAAGGGCAATCTTGAGCTTATGGAATCAAGTCAGAAGGCCCTAACAGTAGTAAATAAATTTATAAGTAACTAGGTCTCTTATCGTATTCAATAGGATCTTCAAGCTTTGCAAGCTCAAACCCTTTGAGTCTTAGGGCACATGAATCACAAACTCCACAGGCCTTATCTCCACGAGCATAACAAGAGAAAGATGAAGCTAGGGGAGCTTTAAGTTCCACTGCTTTTTTTACAATTTCTTCTTTCTTCATATAGATCACAGGAGTCACTACTGAGATATCTCCGTCTTTTGTTCCTTCTTTAATTAGAGCATTTAGTGCTTCGTAGTAAGAAGGGCGACAATCTGGATAACCGGATGAATCTTCAAAGACAGCTCCAATGTAGATCTTCTTAGCGCCTATGACTTCAGACCATGAAACGGCCATGGCCACTATGTGAGTATTTCTAAAAGGAACGTAGCTATCTGGAATTTCTTCTGTATCACCTTCGTAGTCTTTAACTTTGATGGAAGCATCTGTTAGTGAACTTCCACCAATTTGCGTGAGAAAACTAATGTCGATGATTTTTCTTTTATCTGCAGGAACATTGTAGAAATCAGCAATTTCGTTAAAACACTTTAGTTCGCGTGCTTGAGTTTTCTGACCGTAGTTAAGATGTAAGAAGGCCATGTGCTCATGCTTTTCATGGGCAATGGCCGCCGTTACTAATGAGTCCATTCCACCACTAACTAAAACTACTGCTAACTCTTTGGACTTATTTGACATGTTCTTCCTCTATTTCTTAGGCCTGATCTGCTCTCTCTTGGATGAAGTTTAGAAACTCTTCCGTTTTTGAGGTTGCGCGGGCTTTCTTTTCGGCCAAGCTGCCTTCTGTTTCCTGAATCATTATATAGAACTTAATCTTTGGTTCAGTTCCAGAAGGTCTCATATAGACCTTAGTACCATTTACAAAGTTGAAACCTAAAACATTACTAGTAGGTAGGTCAAGTTTAGACACCTTAGAGTCTGTAAAAGATTTAGACTCACCAGTTGAATAATCTTCTAAGTTACTGATTTCTACTCCACATAGATCTTTAGCATCAAACTTTCTAAAAACTTCCATAATTCTAGAAATCTTCTCAGCGCCTTCTTTTCCAAAATAATTTAAGTTTAGGAGAGTCTCGTGAGAGAAGCCATACTCTTCATAAATTTTATCAAGAGCATCAACTAGGTCCATTCCTTGAAGTTTATAGTGCAGACAAAGTTCACTGAGAAGAGTGATTGAGCTCACTCCATCTTTATCTCTTACGTACTCGTGATTTAAATAACCAAATGATTCTTCAGTGGCAAAGACAAAATTTCTCTCTGGATTTGTCTTCTCAAGTTCATTCATGCGGCCACAGATCCATTTAAAACCTGTCAGTGTGTTTTCAACTTCTACGTCGAAACTCTTAGCGATGACGTCTTGAAGGGGAGTGGTCACTATGGTTTTTACAAAGTAAGGATTGCTAGGCATTGTTCCTTGCTCTTTAAGATTCTTAAGAATGTAGTGAAGCATGAGGACACCAATTTGGTTTCCATTTAAATAAGTGATCTCACCGTTGTGCTTAAAAGCAAGTCCCACTCTATCTGTGTCAGGATCAGTTCCAAGAGCTATATCTGAATCAGTGTCTTCCATGAGTTTTACCGCAAGAGCAAGCGCTTCAGGGTTTTCAGGATTGGGTGAGCTTACAGTTGGAAATTTCTCGTCGGGAAGTTTTTGTTCTTCAACAACTAGTACACTTGAAAAGCCAAGGTTACTTAAAGCAGTTGAACAAGGAAGCAGACCTGTTCCGTGAATAGGAGTGTAGACGATTTTTAATTTTCCACCATCTTGCTTACACATGTCGGGCTTTACTGCTTTTGCGTTGATCAGCTCGTAGTAGATATTTTCTACATCTTCTCCAACCCAGTGAATAAGTCCGGTTTTTTCACCTTCAGCAAAGTCCATCGTTTTAATAGTTGAGAAGTCAGTAATAGAATTATAGTTATTGATAATATTTTGATCGTTTGGAGGTGTGACTTGCGCCCCATCACTCCAAAAGACTTTATATCCATTGTACTCTGGTGGGTTGTGAGAGGCGGTTACCATGACGCCAGCTTGTGCTTTATGGTGTCGAACAGAGAAGCTTAAAAGAGGTACTGGATTTAATCTCTTATAAATATAGGCCTGAATATCATTTCCGGCCAAGACAGAGGCCACTTCTTTAGCGAACTCAAATGAGAATCTTCTTGAGTCGTATGAGATGGCCACTTTAAAAGTCTTAAGACCCTCTTCAGCTCCTGCACGTCTAACTTCATTTGCAAGTGCTTGGGTGGCCTTTCTGACCGTGTAAGTATTAATTCTGTTTGTTCCCTGACCGATGATGCTTCTGATTCCGCCAGTTCCAAATTCGATATCTTTATAGAATCTCTCAGTGATTTCTTTTTCATCGTTATTATCTAAGAGAGTTTGAACTTCTTTTCTCGACTCTGCGTCGAAGTATGTATTTTGTGACCAAGCTCTAGCTCTTTCAATGGCATTGTGCTCCATGTCTATTCTCCGTAATTTATTGAGTTTGATAATCCTTACAATCGGTCATTGTGCCACTATTAAAGATAAGTGACAAGAATGACGTAGAGCAAAGTATTAAGATAGCCTTAAAAAATAGCACTGATCCATTTCAAATTGTGGTCAATACGTAAAAGCTGATATAATACTCTTAAAAACTGATAATTTTTTAAAAGTTAATTGAGAAAGAAAGGAGACCGAGATGGCCAATAAGGACATGAAACACGAGAAGAATATTGCTGGTGCATGGTACTGTACTGATCCAGATGACGACAATGGAGAAGGATGTATTGCTTGTAACGTTTGTTACACAGGCGCGCCAGATTTCTTTGCTGAAGATGAAGATGGTAATGCATACATTGTGAAGCAACCAACGAATGATGAAGAAGTAGAACTGTGTACTGAGCAATTAGAAGCTTGTCCAGTAGCTTCAATCGGAAACGACGGTTAGTTGATTTAAAGGGTCAATCATTGGCCCTTTTTCTTTTTTCTAAATTTTATATCTATAGTAAAAATTTATTTCTCTTCGCGCAATCCTAGGTTAGAATTCTAAGTACTTACTTTTTAATAAAAACCTATGGCCGATTATTTAGATTGGTTATTCTACCTAGGGGTATTACGTGGATCCTACGAATGTACAATTGGTGGGGACAGTGCTTTTTGCTGTTGCCGTCATTCACACCTTTCTTGTTTCAAAATTTGAACACATGGCACATAAGTATCCAAAGGGATCTATTGGCGAGAATGTCTTTCACTTCTTAGGTGAAGTTGAAGCGGTATTTGGTATGTGGGCAGCAGTTCTTATTGGCTTTATGGCCGCGACTGAAGGACTTATCGTTACAGGTGAGGACGGACACACTGTAGTAGGTGGGGCGATTCACTATCTTGAGTCTCTAAACTACACTGAGCCTGCTTTTGTTTTTGTGATTATGTGTATCGCGGGAACGAGACCAATCATTTTATTTGCTGAGAAAATTATCTTAGCAGTTTCAAAAGTGATTCCTCTTCCAGGAAAGATGGCCTTCTATATTTCAGCTCTTATTGTTGGACCTCTTCTAGGTTCATTTATTACTGAGCCTGCTGCGATGACTGTGACAGCTTTAATCCTGCTTGATTACTTCTACTCAAATAAAATGTCGACAAAGTTTAAGTACGCTACTCTTGGTCTACTCTTTGTAAATATTTCAGTGGGTGGAACTCTGACTCACTTTGCAGCTCCTCCAGTATTAATGGTTGCGGCAAAATGGCATTGGGGTCTAATGCACATGCTGACTAACTTTGGTTATAAATCAGCAATCGCTATTTTTATCTCTACACTGGTTGTTGCTTTCTTCTTTAAGAATGAATTAAGTGGTTCTCTCGAAGCGAAACAAAAACATGATAATGAAATGGTTCCTACTTGGTGGATGACTCTTTCTCATCTCGTCTTTATGGCGTTAGTGGTTTACTCTGCTCACCATATGGTTTTCTTCATGGGTCTATTCTTATTCTTCTTAGGATTTGCAACAGTGACTCAAGAATACCAAGATGAAATTAAGCTTAAAGAATCACTACTCGTTGGTTTCTTCCTAGCGGGACTTGTGACTCTTGGAGCACAACAAGCGTGGTGGTTACAACCAATTCTAACTGAAATGGGTGATATCACTTTATTCTTTGGAGCGACTGGGCTTACAGCTATTACTGATAACGCCGCACTTACTTACTTAGGTTCACTAGTTGAACTAACAGACTCGGCCAAGTTTAATCTTGTTGCTGGTGCCGTTGCCGGTGGTGGTCTTACGGTTATTGCCAACGCGCCAAACCCAGCTGGATTTGGGATTCTTAAAGGATCGTTTGGTAAGGATGGAATTAGTCCTCTTGGTCTTTTGATGGGAGCTCTTTTTCCGACAATCATTGCCATGATTTGTCTTCAGGTCTTTCCAAGTTTAATGGGTGGACATTAGAATTTAAAAATTAAAATTCATTTTTATAATTAAGGACCTCTTTTTGAGGTCCTTTTTTTGTCAAAAGTGAAATATTTAAAGACCAAAAAACTACTTCTCTTTCTAAATTTTTCAAAACTATGTAGAAGCTCTCCTGGACGGAGGGAGTATGAAGAAGGACAAGGGTCTACTAGAAATTACAAATCACATTTACATTATTAGAAATCAGAAAGTTATGCTCGATAGGGACTTAGCCGAGCTCTATGGAGTTGAGCTGAGAGTGCTTAATCAAGCAGTGAAAAGAAACATTGAGAGGTTTCCCGAGGACTTCATGTTTCAACTAGATTCCAGTGAGTTATCTAACCTATGGTCACAAAATGTGATCATGGGTGACTTAACTACTCGAAAATACATAACGAGGAATCCACCATATGTATTCACTGAAGCAGGATCTTTTGCTCTTTCCTTTACTCTGAGATCACAAAAGGCAATCGAGATGGGCCAATTTATTATTCGTGCATTTACTCATTTGAGGCGCTTTATTCTAAAGAATGAAAACCTAATGATGGAGCTTAAAAATAATGATCATCTTTCTAAGACATTTTCTAACTTTGAAAAACGAATTGAACACGATCTGTTGATACTTTATAAGAACACTTCAAAATTTGAGAAGAGGTTTATGTTTCTTGAAGATGAGATTAATAAGCTTAAGAAGGGAAAATGAGATATTACTTTGTAATAACGTTTGTATGTACAAATATGGCGTTTTATGATAAGGTGAGTATATGTTCGAATGGGACAATAAGAAAAATGAGGAAATAAAAAAGAGGCATGGAATATCTTTTGAAGAGCTAGAAGTTTGTATCAAAATTGATAGCGTGATCATAGAAACACCAAATGAAAACAGAAATCAAAATGCCTTTCTCACTTTTTTAAATGATTATCCAATAATTGTTCCATTTGAAATTCGAGGTGATAACTACAGACTTATCACTGCCTGGCCGGATAGGAGATACAAAGATGAGTAAAGCAAGAGAACACGCTAAGAAGAAAAATTATAAAGTTGATGAAGAGATGACTAAAGAGTTTGAAAGAAGACTAAGACTCAGTAAGAAGAAGTCTGTGACGATTCGTCTTCCTGAGGAAGTGATTAGTGCTTTTAAGAGAATGTCCGGTGAGGATGGTAAGTATCAGGCGTTAATGAGAGAGGTTCTCATAGAGGCCGCTAAGAAAGAGGCCTGAGAGAATTTCAGAAGTGAAATACTCCTTGTTTAAAGTGTAATTAACTTATCTAAAAGTTAAAAACTTCGCTAGATTCCTTCAGAGTTTTGGAGGACAGATGGATAAAGAAAAGAAGTTACTAGAAATTACCAATCAAATTTACATTCTTAGAAATCAAAAAGTGATGTTAGACCGTGACCTAGCTGAGCTCTACGGAGTTGAGGTCAAAGCTTTAAATCAAGCTGTTAAACGAAATATAGAACGCTTTCCTGAAGAGTTTTGCTTTAAACTAAATTCCAATGAGTTAGCTGAATCAAAGTCACAAAATGTGACTTTGATAGATGCAAGTAACCGAAATTTCAAAGCTCCGAGAGTGTTCACAGAGCAAGGAGCTTATGCTCTGTCCTTTGTATTGAGATCAAAGAAAGCAGTGGAAGTAGGTATCTTCATTGTGAAGGCATTCACTCACTTAAGACGATTTATTTTAAAGAATGAAAATCTAATGATGGAGCTAAAAAACAACGACCATCTCTCAAAAACCTTTTCAAATTTTGAAAAAAGGATTGAGCAGGATTTAGTAGTTCTATATAAAAACGCATCGAAGTTTGAGAAGAGGCTTATGATTCTTGAAAGAGAGTTTCGAAAGTTAAGATGAGAGAGATAATATAGAGGCCGCTAAGAAAGAGGCCTCATAAGAATTTAGATTAGTAGCAAACAACCTTAACAGTTTCACGCCAACCGTGTTGATCTTCATTTCTTCCTTCTTGTAGTGCAAGTAGAGAACCACGAAGTTTCTTAGCGATTGGACCTTCTGGATTTGAAACATTCCACTCAGTTCCTGAGACGTCACCAAACTTTCCAATAGGAGTGATGATGGCAGCTGTTCCACAAGCAAATGATTCAGTACAACTTCCGTCGTTGATAGCTTTTAGAAGTTTTTCAATTTCCATTTTCTCTTCAACCACTTCAATACCCTGATCTTTGGCGAGCTGGATAAGAGAGCTTCTTGTGATTCCATCAAGGATAGTGTCTTCAATTTTTGGAGTGAAAAGTTTTCCGTCAATGACTGCGAAGAAATTCATTCCTGACATTTCTTCAATGTACTTTTTTTCAATTCCATCAAGCCAGAGAGTTTGTTGGTAACCAAGCTTCTTTGCTCTTTGCGCGGAGATTAAACTTCCGGCGTAGTTTCCACCTGTCTTAGCAGCTCCCATTCCACCAGGACACGCTCTTACGTTTTCTCTTTCTACGAGAACGCTTAAGCAACCTGTTGTGAAGTAAGATCCTGAAGGGGAGGCGATGACCATGAATTTATAAGTGTCACTTGGTTTAATACCAAGATTTTCATCTGTAGCGATCATGAATGGACGGAGGTAGAGAGATTCACCCGAGTTTGTTGGGATGAAGTCATTTGAGTGTCCAACGATTGAGCGAACAGCTTCTAGGTAGATTTCCTCTGGAATTTCTGCCATGGCCATACGGCGAGCCGACTCGTTAAATCTCTGTGCGTTTCTTTCTGGTCTGAAAAGGTATGGACCGTGACCATCTGTATGGTAGGCCTTCATTCCTTCAAATATTTCTTGTCCGTAGTGGAGGACTTTTGCTGTTGGGTCTAGAGTTATAGGACCGTATGGGAGAAGTTCAAGCTCGCCCCATTTTCCATCTCTATAGTCACAAACGGCCATGATAGGGACGAGTGTACTTCCAAAACCAATAGTTTCGGGGAGAGTGAAGTTCTTAAGCGCCTCAAGGGCCTTTGGGTCTATTTTAATGCTCATGGCTATATCCTTATAGATTTTAGTGGCAAACCATAACAGAAGCTAAATGAAGTGTGACGGGAGTGTGCGTAAGTTTTGAGGTTGTCTTTAGGCTAAGTTATTGAAAGAAGGGGGTTGCATCTGTGAAAGTGCTGTCTTCAATATTAATAATGATTGAGTGAGTGTCTGTTCCATCGATGAAGGTAGAGAACACCGTGTCATTTGTATTGTCGTCTCCGGTACCACTTACAAAGTTCTCTTGGATGAAAACTGTGAGGTGTCCAGCGGCGCTCGATTGGTCATCGTTGTTAGTAGTGTTAGTTTGCCTTGAAGATTTATGACCTGCGTCGGTTAATCTCACCAAGTAATTATCGTTGGCGACAGTAGTGGAAACATAGGCTTCATGATTGGCCCCAAGAACTCCAGTTACAATTGTTAAGGCATTTACATTATGAAGTGCAGGGATAGTAGCAAAATCATCCACCGAGTTTTGTAAGTCTGAATTTGCAGCAGTCATGGCATCTGATCTATAGAGCACGACATTATTTCCTGCATTGGTTGCCGCTACATAATTGAAGAGGTTACCAGTTCTAGCTCCAGACATTGAAATTCTTGTCATAAGGGCCGAAGCAAAAATATTAGTATCAGTTGCAGGTGATGAAGGAGCTCCACCAGTCGCGAGTGATGTGATGTCGTAAAAACCTGTTGCTGTGTCTCTATTTAAAATAACGATTTCAGCATTGGCCTCATCGTAAGTAGAGTAGAGGTCACTTGAGTCGGTAGCGATAGTTGAAACACTTGAAAGAGTGGTTCCACCTGCAGTTGCGACAGTTTGATATCTAAATGAAATATTATTTGAATTATTAAAATCTATGTAAGGGAGAAACCATCTCGTTCCATCTGTTGAGATGGATCCAATTTTATTTGTCACGATGTTGATATCAAAAGTATCAATGGTAGCGAGTGTTGCTCTATCAACTCTTCTTACACGCATAACGGAAGTGGGAGTGACAAAGAAGTCTGCTTCTTCAATTCTATAAGCAATATAGATAAAAGTGGCATCACCGACAACACTTATATCGTAGGGAACTTCCAATACGTTTGCCGTGGCAACGTCAGTGACAAATGTTCCAGTTGTGGCGCCAACGGTGTAAGCACCAGTGGCTGCATTATAAGTATTGTGTGAAATATTGATATTATTAGTCGCACTTGTAACGATGTATTGATTAACTCCATCCATCCAAGTTGCGTGAGCAGCTGAGCTTGTGGCCACTGCTTGTTTGTCTGATTCTACGACAGTTGTGAAGCTATTGCCTGAACCAGTCCAAGTTCCACCAGTTAAGCCAGTACAATCGGCAGGGTTTCCAAAGCCATCATCACCAACACAAAGTCTAAGACAAACAACAGCACCATCTGCAATTGTTCCTACATCTGGAGACCAAGTTAAAGTCGAAGATGTAGCTCCTGTGATATTTGTGTAAGCTGCAACACAAGTTACATTTTTCTGCCATTGGTAAATTATAGTATCACCGTCAGCTGTTGAAGCGTCACTAAATACTGCTCCAGGAGAAATGCTGATTCCTGTTCCTTCTGAAATGAAGTTATCTGAAAGATAGGCGGGAGAAGGGGTAGCCGCTCCCATTGTTGGTGTTGGATTATCATTTGTAATTGTTATAGCAACAATATTTGAAGTAGAAGTTGCCGCTGCTGTATCGGGAGAGTCCGTAACGGTAACTCTAAAGTTAACTGCAGAAGTCGCTGCTCCCACAACTGCTGTTTGCGGAATAGTAAAACTAGCTGAAGTAGTAGCTACTGGATCAGTAGTATTTGATATAGTGACGACATTACTCACAGATGCAGTAATATAAGTTCCTGCAGTTTGATCTAAGTATTCATAAGTGATTGTGTAATCATCGCGTTCTGCTTCAGAAACATTTGTTTCAAAGAATATAACGTCGCCTTCTGTTGCCGTATTGATAGCAGTTGTATTGTCCCCAGTATCATAGATATAGGTGTCAGTTCCTTGAGTGGCACCAGGTCCTGGTGCAAATACATTATTGATTGATGGAGTCGTTGTAATTTCTATGGGCTGTGCTAACCACGAGACAGTGTTAGAAGTTAACAGTGACGTGTCAGTAACAGTTGCTTGAATTGTATAAACAGTAGAGTCTGGAATGGATCCAGCATCACCAAAAGTACTAAAGGTAACTGTACATTGATATTTACCGGCCACTAGTGAACCAGATGCTTTTACACAATTAGACATGGTAGCAGCAGTCTTTAAAGGCATTGGAGAAACGCCATCTAAAGGTGAGGAGTTAATAGTAAAATTAACAGCCATATTCACATCGACGCTTGGATCTTGATCTTTATCTTCTACAGTAATCGCAAAAATTGCAGCAGAGTTTTGAGTAATTGTAGCGAGTGCTGTACTTGTTCCTGCATCAATTGAAATAGTAGGAGCAGTATTTACAGGTTCAACACTTACAGTCCATTCAACTCTTGTGACTTCTGGATTAGCAGCGTAAGCCGTATTGTAAACGACAGCTTTAACTTTATTTGTTGTAGGTGCTCCAGCGAAGCTTACAGTTAAATGATTTGTTGAGTAATCAAATAAACAAGTATCAGTTCCAATTCCAGCAAAGGGCATTCCTACTGGGAGTGCCGGTGTCATTGGAGTGTCTGTTGCATCAAGAAAAACAACTTTATAATCTGTCACAAGTCCTGGACCGAGGGCAGATTGTCTTAAACAGAAATCTTGTCCACCAGCATAGCCAGTGACCACCATTGGTGTTCCTCTTGAGTTGCTTGTTCCATTTGTTGTGAATCCACCTGAATTAAAAACGGTGGCATTTATGGCATGATAAGTTGTGGCAGCGGGACTACTTGTTACAGCAAATCCTGTGAATGCTGGAGTAGGTACGTCTAAGCTCCAAGTGGCGGAATCATAAACTAATCCAGCTCCATCACTTATTTCTAAGTAAACAACATAAATTCCAACGCCCAAAGCGGCAGGATTTAAATTTAGAGGTGCAACACTATTTAGAGTTGTTCCCTGCGAGACTCCACCAAGAAACCATTCTGATGTATAGGTAAACGAATCAGGATTGGAAATGGTTGAAGAAAAAATTAAACTTGTTATTGAAAGATCAGTTGTTGTTGTAAGAGGTAGAGTAGTAGCAGGTGTAGGTACTAAAATTTGTGGATTAACAGGAGTGGATGCTCCAGCACTAACGGCTGCAGAATCTTTCGACTTATCTCCACCTACGTCTCCGGCGACGCAACTGTAAAAGAGAGTGAATAGTAGTACATAATTAATAATTTTTTTCATAATTTCCAAAAAACACCTTTTCTCAATTACTTGTCGGACAAATATACTTTTGTCTTGAATTGTTCTGTTTATTTTAGCGAAAAACTTGATGGAATAGGGACGTGAAGTGGTGAGAAGTGTTTAGTTCTAGGGTGTTAAGTGAGGAAATAGGGCTTTTGGTGAGTTTTATTTAATGGATAAATATTGTGAAAGTGACCAGATTTTCTGTCAAAAATGGATTTATTGGTGTTGTAGAAGTTAATTCACTTACAAACTTAAATGGGCATCAAAGCCTAGAATTAAGCTCTTCAACTAAATCCAATTCTTTAATCTCTTTTAAGAGTTCGCGTTCACGGTTTCTAAGAGAGAGTAATTCAGAGACCGGGTCATTGCTGGAGGAGTTAAATTTTTCTTTGGCAAAGTTTCTAAGCGCCGAGTTGATTAAACTGCTAAAGCCAGCACCAGAGCTTTTGCATATACTTTCATACATTCTAAAAACATCATCATCAAAAATAACGTGCTTTCGATGTTTTTCTTTTTTTATAAGTTCCGGAAAAATATGATCAAATGAATTTTGAAGATCTACTTGCAGGGAACTAGAATCAATTGAACTTTCTTTAGGATCAACATTTGTTCCCCCTTTGTACTTATCAAAGTCTCCCATGGCCTTTTTTAGAATATCTTTCTTTGCTCTAGTCATTATATCCCTCGGAGTGTTTTATAAACTTTCTCAAATAGTTCTAAGTTCTCGATTATGAAATTTAAAACTGCTTCATATTCTCTTCTATCAAATCTTTCGATATTTTCACTTCCCGCTAGCACATCTAAATTATCTAGCGCGAGGCTTACTCCGTATTCAGATTTTCCACACTTCTTAATTACATGAAGGTGAGGCCTCGAATGATTTAACTCTTTTCTAAGTTCAACTCTTAAATTTCCTACTTCTGCCAGAAGAGGAGGGGAGTAAATCATTTCTAAGAAATCACCTTTAACAATGAAGTACTCATTAATTTTAATCGGTGTCTTAGTCATCTCTATCCTATCATGATTATGGTCACATCCTAAGTCACACACCTGGTCACACTTGTTTTAATGTTTTTGTGAAGTAATTTCAGTGTGTTGTATCTCTCTGCACCAAAGAACTTAGAAAATAATTATAGATATTGCCAACTTCTCCTTGAATCTTTGAGTGAGCTTTTCATTATTGAACTCTCTAGTTTCTGGATGGGGCAATTTTTCAGGGGGTGTAAAGGATTGAAATTTGGATGTAATATTGTAATTACATATGGTTAGATTTGGACTTATTTACTTTATTTTAATGACCGCAACTTTTGCTCAAAATGCAAAGGGCGTGTTTAGTATTGTGGTTGAAGGTAACCGCTCTGAATTATCTTATATAAAGAAGAGATCAGAACTTACCATGGCGAGAAGTACTAAGTTCTGTCGTGGATCCAAAATGCCCAAGTCACAGGGCGGCTGGAGTTGTAAGAAAACGAAACCGAGAATTAGTAGTTGTGTACTTGAATACAAGTGTAAATTTATCAATAAGAAATTTAATCGCATCACTGAGACTCGTCGTCTTAGGGCCTCTTTAAAAGACCTTCCAAAGAGTAGAGGTAAGTATAAAATTACTCTCATTTCTAAGGATAAGAAGGAAGTGGTCAAACAACTTGGTGGAGCGGCGTTCTTTGCAGCTGCTGCCAAGAAATCAAAAACTGCTAAGGGTAGTTTTAGTTCACAGAAATTAGCTGCGTCTTCTAAGCGTTATCCCAATCTAAAAAAGAAAACTCCTAGAAAGAAAAGCATCAAACCTAAAACTAGGGCGCGAGTCGCTAGGAAAGAGGCGATGGAAATAGACGAGGATGAGTTAGAGGAATTAGCTTCTCTTAGAGAAGATGAAACTCAGCTTAAAGAAACTGATCCAAATGGTGATGAAGAATGGGTCATCGAAAAAGTTAAAAAGCGTAACGGTAAAGAAGAGTATCAAGTTTATAAGAAAGATGAAAAATATAAGGGATTGTCTAAAACAAAAAGAGGGAAGAGAAACGATTGGTTAAGTTTCGCTCTTAGTTATGTCGCTGTCTCTGATAGTTTTAAAAATTCTCTTTCAACTTTTGACGTGTCTTGGACTCCTCAAAAATGGTTCAATGCGGACTGGGGAATGAGAGGGAATCTCGGAGTTCATCAATTTAAAAGTTCTGAAACAGCTACTTTAGCCTCACAAACTTTCCTTGTTTATGACATTGGAGTTTTTGGACTCTACCGCTTTGGAAACTTATTTGTCGAATTAGGATTTGGTCTGCAGAAATGGAATGACACTTTAGGGGAGAGTTATAATACGCTCACTTTTGGTGGCGGTTACTTCTTCGAGTACTATAAATTAGGTTTCATCGATCGCATCCAGGCAAGTTATACAACCGTTGGTAATGATGCAGCTAATAAGGAAATGAAGCTCTCTATCGGCGCCTCGTTCTAGTCAAAATATTTAATTCATTCACACTCTATGTTACAATTTTTCCATGAAAGAAATTAAGCACTTATTTGCATATTTTAAGAAGAGTAAGAAGTACTATCTCATTCCTCCCATTGTGGTTTTTGTCGTACTCTCTCTCTTTATGATGTTGTCGTCCAACTCTGCTGTGGCGCCATTTATCTACACTATTTTTTAATTATGAAAAGAAATGAACTTTTAAAAATTTCATTAATTTCTGTGGGACTTCTCCTTCTGAGTCTTGGTGTTCTCTATAGTATCGGAAGCCAGGATATTCATGAAAAAAAATTAGAAAACCAAGCTAATGTCATGCCATGGGGATTTCCTCTAAAGGGAACTTTTAACTTTGATATTAAATTAGAAGAAAAGAGCTTTTCCTACTCTTTAAATAAGTTCTACATGCGAGAACTACCTGCCAAAAAATCTGATCAACACTTTATCATGGCCGGAGGATCAAATACCTTTGGTCAAAATTTAAGTGTACAAAAAACTCTGTCAGCACGCTTATCCAAAACTAATAAATTTAAGAATTATGATCACTATATTGTGGCCTCTCCTGGATGGGGACCTTCCAATGTTCTGGCCTATATGCAAGAGGGACCTTTTAAGGAATTCGTAAAGGAAGAGCAGGGTACTTTTGTTTTCAACTTTATTCGTCCTCACTTTCACCGGGTGTGTGGACTTGACCAGAGTTTATATTGGAGTAAGGGTGTTCTTCCTAAGTATGAGTTTGAAAAGAGTGAGTTAAAATATAGAGGACTCTATAGGAATGCTCCTGAGTTTCATTCGTTCTTAGTTCGTACGGGAATTTATAAAATTCTTTTTAACTTCGTCTCTAAAAAGAGCAAAGTTTTAGATCGAAAAGTTGATAGTAAATGCATAGAGCTCACAGCTGAAGTTTTTAAAGAAATGAAGAAAAGCTATCTCGAAACTTACAAAAATGGACGCTTTATTGTGTCGCTCTTTCCCACTATGAAGGAAGCTTCAAAGGATGGAATGAAAGAATTATTCAGCCTGCTTAGAAAGAATGACATTGAAGTCATAGATTTTAAAAATGACCCTTCTCATTACGGTAAAGAGTATTTCTTTTCTGATGCCCACGTGAATGAACTCTCAAACGCTAAACACGTAGAACTTCTCTTAAAGAGACTTTAGAGCTTTATTTAATTTCTTAGTCTTATCTATTCTGCCATTGGACATTTCTAAACTCTTATTCTTCTTTGTGATATATCTAAGGTAATGCACAATATTTCTAATCCTATCAGTTCTGTGGTCAATCTTGGGTGAGAAAATAGGCATTTTACTTAGAGGATTTATATTACGAGGTTTTGAAATAAATCTCATGAGTTTCTTATCACTGTAAAATTCAACCAAGCCATTGGAGACTAGCTCTCCTGCTTTCTTCGAACCAAATCCATTAATTGTATGGCAGGCGAGACAGTGTTTTCTCACATTCTTGTAACCATAACTTATTTTCTTTGAGGCCTTGGGTCCTGGAATAAGGTATTTTGGTGGAAGTCCTGAAATTGAAAAGCCGGTGACTTGATACGGCCAGTGGCTTCTTCTTCTGGAAGGGACTTTTTCTTTGTCTTCAATCCAGATGAGATAGAAGGGAGAGAGGTCTTTTAACTTCTCTCCGTATTCAGTAATAGCGCGAAAAGGAGCAAGGTCTGTCCTCTCAAAGGCCAAGTAAGCTTCTCTCTGTAGAAACTTATAGGTTTCAATAATTGGTTTGTATTGATCTCTAGTATGGATAGTGAAAGCAAAGCTTGATTTCCAATCTATTTTCTCTGAAAAAGCCTTCTTAAAAACTGCATTAACAGAAAAGGCATTGTAGGTCTCAGTCTTTCTAGTACTTGGGTTATAAATAGAAACTTGGTGAACTTTAAACAGACTTTTTAGATGCTCTAAAGAGTATATGTTTATAGACTCATTGCCTTTCTTAAAGAAGATTCCTCTAGCGGAAGCGAAGAGAGAACTAGAGAGTAGAAGACTTAGGGTAATAAATAAAATTTTCATGGATCAATTATAAGAGATAAATGGTGCACCCGACAAGGATTGAACTTGTGACCTTTCCGATGTCAACGGAATGCTCTCCCACTGAGCTACGGGTGCAAATGATTTGATAAAATATAAGAAAGATTTAGATATGTGTCAATGTCTGTTTACCGTGCATAGAGTTATGTCTATCTCGATGTATGAATTAACCGATATTTAACTTAAGGAGTTGCGAAACTTAGGATATATTGTGCCCTATGAAAAAACGCCTAGATGTCACCTTACTGCAACTTTTAAAGAATCAATTTATCGAATTTTTCCCATGGTATGTGGGAGCCTTTATCGCTCTCTATGGAACTCACTATATTCAAAGTGAACTTCCATTTATGGCCAAGGAATTAGCTGACTTTGTTATTAGCGAAAGTCATGACTTTAATACGGTCAAGTTCGCCTATCTTGCTATTGGAATTATCTTCTTTAGAACTTCTTCAAGATTACTCTTCTTCTATCCAGCACGGGTTCTACAGAAATTTCTGCGAATTGAAGCGATAGAGAGATTAGAAATGGCGAATCCTATTCGTTATAAGAAGTTTTCTGCGGGACAGCTTTTTCAAAGAGTAGGGAATGACTTGGAAGAAGTGCGCGCTCTCGTGGGCTTTGCTCTTTTACAGGTGGCCAATATTGTTTTTGCCATGAGTGTGCTAATTCCCAAATTATCGAGTTTTAGTCCTAAGCTACTATTGGCCCTTTCTCCTGTCTTTGTGGCATTTCTCTTATTCACCATCATCGTGAGTAGAAATAAGAAATACTATAGAAAGACACAAGACTTACAGGGGGAAGTGCAAAACTTCATAATGGAGTCTTATGCTGGTAAGAAAACAATTAAAAATTACCATGTAGAAAAATCGTTTATTCATCTCTTTGAAAAGCACTCTATGTCGGAACTTTTAAATTTCTATAAGGCCGGAAATAATATCGCACTCTCTATTCCTCTTGTTCCTTTCGGAGTAGGGACTTCGCTTCTATGGGGAGCTCATATTATTAGGGTAGAAGACCTTGGCGCCTCTTCCCTTGTTCTCTTTTCTGGATTTGTTTTCCTATTCTTAGAACCTATGATGTTCCTCTCTTGGATCGGTGTGGTTTTTGCGCGGTCTTCTGGAGCCTGGGCGAGAGTTAAGGAACTTATTAATGCTATTAAAGTTGAACACCCAGAAGAAACTGCTCTTTTGAGTTTAAATAAATCCAATAAAGATCTCTCCTTTGTTTCCAAGTTTTGGGAAAAAGAGATTCAACTAGAAATTGTAGAAGGAAAGTGGAACGTCTTCATTGGCCAAACCGGTTGCGGTAAGACTGAAGTGATAAAGCAAATTGCTAATATTTTACAATTTAGAAATATCCCTATCTCTTATGTAGCGCAGGATCCATATCTCTATAACGACAGCATTAGAAATAATATCTTCCTAGGAACTGAGGTCTCTCGTGAGCGAGAAGATCAGGCCTTTGAACTGTTAAAGCTCTTTGGGCTAGATTACTTAGAGTCCAATAGAGAGAAATTACTCGACCTGGAAGTTGGTGAGCACGGAAAGAGACTTTCCGGCGGACAGTGTAAGAGAGTTTGTCTGATTAGAAGTTTGCTCTCAAGTGGGAAAATCATTATTTGGGATGATCCATTCTCTTCGGTAGACCTCATTTTAGAAAAACAAATTTTTACTAAATTAAAAGAGAGTGAATTTGCCAAAGGCAAGACTTTCATTCTTAGTTCTCACCGTCTAACTACGGTGAAGTTATCTGATTACATAATGTACCTAGATAAAGACCAAGGTCTTATTGAACAAGGTCAAAAATCTAAATTACTTAATAAAGAGACAAAGACATATGAGTACTTCGAAAATCAAATGGTCTAAAATATTCTACTTTGATGGGTCTGGCGCTATCGCACTCATCATTTTAATTTGCTTATTAGGCTCAGCAACTCTTGGGGCGTTAGTCCCTACACTTATTTCAAAATTGGCACAGAGCTATGATGAAGAGGTGATTTTCTATGAGAGCATAAAGCAATTGCTTTTTCTCTTTATGGGAGTTTACGTCAATAGATCAATTTATCAATTGGCCGTAAATAAGTATGTGAAGCTACTAGCGCAAAATGTTAGGAGCTGGTGTTATGAAAAATGGATTTTAAGTTATGAGATCCAAGTAGGGGACACTGGTCACGAAGAGAAATATCCTCAAGGTGAAATTCTTAGTCGTATAGTCAATGATACAGAGTCACTTCGAGAGTTAGTGACTTCTGGAACTTTTGGAATTTTCATCGATTTATTCTTTGTGATTTCATGTATGTTAAGTTTTATTCAAATTAATTCCGTCATTGGTATCTCCCTTGTGGTGGCGCAAGTTTTTGCTGCCGTTGTTCTAGTGTGGGGAAGTAAGTATATGAGAACGGTTTTTCTCTCAGTAAGAAAAGCCAGAGGAAATGTCTATCAAACTGTGGCGAACCTAGTTGGTGGAATCTCTGAGACATATTATACAAATCACGAGAACTACGCTTCAAAGAAATCAGAAGGTGTCTTTGATGATTACCTAGGCAAAATTTTAAAATCTAATATTTGGGATTCAGGTTATTACTCTGTGGCGGAATCTCTCTATCCACTGCTCTTAGCTCTTGTGGTTCTCATTTTTCCCTACAGTCATATTACTCAAGGCGCAGTCATTCTTGTGATAGTTGATCTGATTCAAAGATCAATTGGACCAGTGAAAGATATTGCTGGAAAAATTGCCAATGTGCAAAGAGCTGCCAGTGGAGTTGATAGGATTTCAGAATTTATCACAGACTTAGATAAGACTATATCTTCTCCAAAGGAATTTACTAAGAGAGAGCATGACTTAGATCAAATGACTGTGGAGATCGAAGAGTTCTCTTATCCTAGAAGGCATGAGGCTGAGCCAGGTTTTAGTCTCGAAAATATATCATTCGCCGCTAAAAAAGGTGAACTCATAGGTATTGTAGGAATTTCAGGATGTGGAAAATCTACACTTTTGAAAATTCTTAGCGGGAACCTCATCCCACAAAAAGCAGAGATAAAAGTTCTGGGTACGGATGGGGAGAAGGTAATCTTTCCTGGAAGTGACTTTAGTGATGTCACTAGATATAGAGAATTGGTGGGAATAGTCTCTCAGGATTCGCATATCTTTTCAGAAAGTATTGCTTTTAATATCTGCCTGTGTGAAGAGATTCCAGCTGACTTTGAAAAATTTTGGATGTGGATTGAGGAGAGGATTCCCTATATTAAAAAGACTTGGGGAGTTAATTCCGCTAGTGTTTTGGATCAGAAATCCATTTCTCTTGGTCAAAAACAGCTTCTTTCGGCGATTCGTTCTTGTTATTTAAAAAAACCAATTGTTCTCTTTGATGAGATCTCTTCTGGATTAGACTCTGCGCTAGAGCTTGCCCTAAGAAAAGTGATTCTCCTGATTCAGGAACACTCTCTAACTTTTATTGTGGCGCATCGCTTGGAAACTGTGATTGATTCTAGTAAAATCCTTGTTATGAATGAAGGAAAGTTAGTAGATAGTGGACCACACGCAGACTTATTGGAAAGATGTTCAATCTACGGAGAATTTCTGAATGAGTTGAGCCACGAAGCGAACTAAGGTAGAATACTCAAGTTATTTAAATTTGAAGTTTAAAAATAAATAAGTGCAAGGAGCGCATTCAATGAAAAAAAGTATTTTTTCAACAACATCACTCATCATCTTGGCGGGAGTTCTTTTCTACTCTTGTAATAAGACGGTAGAATCTAAACCAGCTTTTCTCTTTAAGTCTGCACCTGATCAAACGGCAGGAGTAAAGGTTGGATCTCAAGTCATTTCAAAAGCTGACCTTTTTAAAGGTATTGAAAGTGAGCTCTATGAAGCAGAGTTAAAAGTTTTTGAAATTAAAATGAATAAAATGAAAGCGAAAGTTTTAGAAGTTCTTATGGGACAAGACCCTAAGAAGAAAGGTCTTACAAATGATGAGTACCTTGAAAAACATGTAACTGCTAATGTTAAAGTGACTTCAAAACAAGTGGCAGCTTTTGTTAAAGAAAGAAAGATTCCAAAAGAACATTTGAATGATCAAATGAAGTCTAGAATTAAGCAATACCTTATTATTGAACAGAAGAAGAAGGCGATTGATACTTGGCTTGCTAGTAAAACTAAGTCTACTCCAGTTGAAGTTTACTTCTCTAAACCTGAAAGACCTGTCTTTAGTGTTGTAGCAGGAGATGCTCCTTTTACAGGTGGCGCAGATGCTAAAGTTGAAGTGATTGAATTTTCTGATTTTCAGTGCCCGTTTTGTTCTAAAGGCGCAAACATCATGAATGACCTTAAAAAGAAATACGGAAATAAAATCAAGATCGTCTTTAAAAACTTTCCTCTTCCATTTCACAATCATGCCAAGAAAGCGGCAGAAGCAGCTCTTTGTGTTCACGAGCAAGACCAGAAGAAATTTTGGGCCATGCATGACGCCATGTTTGCTGATCAAACAAAACTGGATAGGGAAGGGCTTGTGGCCTCAGCTAAGAAGCTAAAAGTTAAGATGGATCAATTTACTAAATGCCTGGATTCAGATAAGTATGCAGCTAAAGTTGCTGCAACAATGGAAGAGGGAAAGAAGATTGGTGTTAAATCAACTCCAGCATTCTTCGTGAATGGAAAAATGGTAAACGGAGCTCATCCTATAGAGGTTTTCTCTGAGTTAATTGATCAAGAATTAGCTAAGTAATCAAGTATTTACAGATATTTATACAATGGCCTGGAAACTTTTTTCAGGCCTTTTTATTTTGTGTAGTCGTGTATAATAAAAAGGTCACGTATAACGCCAAGACACCAGGAAGGTAGAGGCTAAATGGATATCAACGATTACAGTACAAGACTTTCACAGGCCAGAACAAACTACAGAGATGCAGCTGATGATCTTAAGGAGCACTATAGCTCTGAGTTGGAAGACATTGATGACAATAATAAGGTCACTCAGAAAAAGCAACGTGAAAACTACGCTACAAGTAAAACTAATTTAGAGGCCGCTGTCGCAGAAACTATTACTGATCAAAGTAAGAAAGTTAAAGTGGCAATACAAGATAGAACTGAGCAGTTTAGAAATCGATCGGCCGCTCAAGTTGAAAATTTTGAAAACGACAGACAAGAAATAAAGACTAAATTTGATGACCGCTTAACTTATCTTAGAGACTCCTATGATAAGGACCTTTCTGCTAGAGAGAGAACTCAAAAGGATCTACTTGAATCGGCTAATGAAAGGTACACTGATAGAACCAAGAGAAATGCTAACCTCTATCAAGAAAATGTTAATAAATTAGATCATAGTACTCGCACGGCCATGAAAGAGCAGAAGTTCTCTCATGATATCGAAAAGAGAGTACAAGAAGCCGGTCACTCAAACGAAGTTCAAGACTTAGTAAGGACAGGAAACTCTTCAAGAAGTAAAATTATTGATAAACAACATAGAGATCTTCAAGCGCTAAGAGATACTCAGACTGATTCGCTAAAACATCTTAAACATCATCAAGAAAAAACAATTGAAAACATCCATAATCAAAAAGGTTTAGAGTCTGATAAAATGGCCTCTAACTTTAGTGAACTTACAAAAGATATTTCTCTTAGAAATAATAAGAATAATACGAGAATGGCCAAAAATAATAGGGAACAGATCACTTCTCTTGAAAGGCAATACGCTCAAACGACTTATCAAAATAAGAGAGAGATGGAAGAGAAGCTTAAGGGCGGAAATATTCTGGATAAAGACCAGTTAAAGTCAGCTGAGTTAGGTCAGAAATTTGATACAAGAATTAAAAATATTAATGAAAGCATTGACGACATGGTTCATAAGGATCAATTAGATAAAGAAAGAATGTCTTCTGCCTTTCAAGATTCAGTGAGAGAGAGAAATCTATCACACTCTAAGCATATTGATAAAATTGAAAAAGATGCTAGAGACTTTAAAAATACTACAGTTAAAGATAATAGAGATCGTACTGATCAAGTTTTAAATAGTTATAGAAAGAGACTCTCTGACGTACAACTTGAGAGTGAGCAAAAGACTATCAAAGATCGCCAGGCTTCAAATCAGCAATTAAGAACGCAAAGAGAAGAGTTTGGTCGTGTCGTGACTCAATTAAGTGATATGAACCAAGAAGCGGTGACTAAGATTCAAGATGAGCAAGCTGCAGAGAAAACAAAGTTCATTCAAAGCTCGAGAATGGCCCATCATAATCAGGTTGAAAACTTAAAAGATGATTTTAATAATCGCATGGCAAATAGAGAAAGTAGTTTAACTCAAAGATTAGAACAAAAAGATAAAGTGTTTGATAAGACTGTAACTCAACTTGAAGAAAAAATGGTTCGAGTAGAGGGTAAAGCCGCCAAAGAAATCTCGGCAATGAAACAGATTGAACAAGAGAGAAGATCTGAAGATGGTAGAGAGTTTAAAAGAGAAACTCGCAAAATGACGGATAATTTTACTAAAGAGAAAGTTGCCATGAAAGATGGTTTTGATAGACGTCTCTCAAATGCGAAACATAAGAGTGATGTAAGGCTTAATGAAACAGTTCAAAAATATGAATCTCAACTTGAAATTGAGAGAAACGATACGAGAAGACACTTTAAAACAAAAATCAAACAGTTAGAGTCTAATTATCGACGTCTTGCCGATCAGAGTGAGCTTGAAAAAGATCTTATTCGCAATCAATTCGAAAGAAGAATCGAAGAGACGAGGCAGAATAATGCGATGCAGTTAGAAGAGATTTCTAGAGAGAAGAACTCTAAGGTCTAAGTTTCACATTGTCGCATCCAAGATAGAAGTGCTATAGTGAAAACTCACTATTTAGACACAGGACGCACTCTCATGAGACGGGCAAAAATCGTGGCCACACTTGGGCCATCTTCAAATACTATTGAAAAAATCACAGAACTTATTATTGCCGGAATGAATGTCTGCCGAATTAACATGAGTCATGGTACTCATGAATCTCATGGTGAACTCATAAGTAATATTCGAGTGGCCTCTAAAAAGGCTAACAAAGAAGTGGCCATTCTTGCAGACCTGCAAGGTCCAAAGATTCGTGTTGATAAATTAGCTGAAAATTTAAATTTAGAAAATGATGAAATCTGGGTCATAGGGCCAACTGATGCCATGGATAAGTATCCTGAGTATAAGGGTAAGTATATTCCTACAATCTATAAAGATCTTGTTAGTGATTGTTTCGATGGAGCACGTATCCTCTTTGATGATGGATTAATGCTGGCCGAAGCTATCGAGAGAGATAGAGATGTTTATAAAATTAAAATTAATGTGGGTGGAGTTTTAAAATCAAATAAGGGAATTAATCTTCCTGATTGCGATGTTTCGGCTCCAAGTTTCACTGAGAAAGATCGTGCCGACTTATTATTTGCTCTCTCGCAAAATGTTGATTACTTAGCACTTTCTTTTGTAAGAAAAAAAGAAGATATTCAAGAAGTGAAGGTTCTTCTTCACGATTTAAAAGTGAATATCCCAATTATTTCAAAAATTGAAAAACCTCAGGCCGTTGATAATATCGAAGGTATCTTAGAAGTTACTGACGTCATTATGGTGGCCCGTGGTGATATGGGTGTAGAAGTAGGAAACCATCTGGTTCCTTCTATCCAAAAGAAATTAATTCGCATGTGTAATGAGAGAGGAATTCCTGTTATTACTGCGACACAGATGCTTGAGAGTATGACTCATAATCCAAGTCCAACTAGAGCAGAGGCCTCAGATGTGGCCAACGCAATTTGGGATGGGACTGATGCTGTAATGCTTTCTGGTGAAACAGCTTCTGGGAAATATCCAGTTGAGACTGTTAAAACAATGGTTCAAATTATCGAAACAGCTGAGGAAACACCAAAGGTGAGACCATTTCTAAGGAATGTTGACCTCTCAAGTGTTCACGCTTCTGTTATGGTGGCCGCTTCTTTAATTGGTGAGAAAATCTTTGCCAAGAGAATTTTAGCGGTTACAGAATCTGGTGTTTCTTGTTTAAAACTTGCTAAATTTAGACCAGATACTCCTTGTCTTGGAGTGACTACTACTGAAGAAACAGCTCGTAAGATGTGTCTTTACTGGGGAATTGAACCTTTTCTCTTAAATGAATACAAAGAAGATTCATTCAACTTTCAAGAACACGTCATCAACGCAGTAAAGAAATCTCTTGGTCTTGTTAATGGAGATAAGTTAGTGATTACTAGAGGTGATGGAAAGTTCTTCACTGCAGGTAGTTCTAACTCAGTAAAAGTTGAGATCATTAAAGATACACCCAAAGTTCTAGGCGGATCTGAAGCATTGGAAGAAGTGTCCGATGGAAAAAAAAAATCCTGCTAGACCATAATATCTGTGCCAGTTGTCAGAGATGTGTGCAAATTTGTCCACACAATATCTGGCAAGTGGATATGTCCACCAAAGATACCTTTCTTAATAAAGACAACCTATCGCTATGTAACGTAGATATGGCCTGTGTACAAGATTGTCCCACAGGTGCTATTGAGATCATTCCAAATTTTAATCCATGAAAAATCAGCTAATAAGAGAAGTTCTAAACGACTCTTTATTTAAGAAATTCGATATTGTGGATTGGGGCTGTACTACAGATCCCCGTCCTGTAACTTGGGAACATTTTTCTGCTTGGGTAGAAAAAGGTCACAATGGAATACTCAAATATCTTGAGGGTGATAGAAAAGAGAAGAGGGAGAGTATTAAGAATTACTTTCCTGAATTTGAGTCGGCCTTAGTCTTTCAATTCTCCTACGCAGATCAAAAATTTGCCCTAGATAATTTCTACAACTCAAGTGAGAGTAATGGGCTTAAGGTTGCCGGTTATGTAATGGGCTTTGATGGAGTTGATTACCATCATGTCTTAAAAGAGAGACTAGATGCCATTGGAAAACTAATCCAAGCCGTTGATCCTGAAGTTGAATATAAAATATCCTTAGATATTCATCCAGTACTAGAAAGAGATCTTGCTTATAGAGCGGGACTTGGATTTTTTGGTAAAAATAGTATGTTCATTAGTAAGAGCAAGGGAAGCTTTTTCTTATTGGGCTCGCTACTCTTATCAAAAGACTATGATTTTGAGTCTAAACCTATTGAGACCGATCATTGTGGCAGCTGCACCAGATGTATTGACGCTTGCCCAACTGTGGCGATTGATCCAAATACTAGAACGATTATCTCTGATAAATGTATAAGCACTTATACGATTGAATTATTTAAGGACCTAGGTGAGGCTCCTGTGGGAATGGAGAATTCCGATGGAGAAGTCTTTGGTTGTGATATTTGCCAGGATGTCTGCCCTTGGAATAAGAGGCTTTTAAGAATAAATAGGGATGTTGATAGAGAAGAGAGCAAGTCAGAGACTTACCAATCCATTATGGACTTTTTTCTTAAACGCCCTATTGCTAAAATAATCGAAGATCTTGAAGCTCTCTCTAATCGAAAGTTCCAAAAGTTGTTCTTTGGAACACCATTACAAAGAACTGGAAGGGTTGGTCTTCTTAAAAACATACGATTTTTCTCAAATAAGTCAAAAAAATCTTAGCTTTAATATTTTCCAATGCAAGTTATAATAACTATGTAATCAAATTAAGGAAAATCAATGGAGCACAAGTCTCAAAAAAACGGAAATTTAAAATCTTTCTCTTCTTTAAGTAAGAAAATAATTTTAAAAATAATTGCAGTTAGTTCACTGGTCACAATCTTTAGTACTGGTACGCAGCTCTATCGTGATTATGCTAACAATGTTTCTGAAGTTGAAACAGGAATGCAGAGTGTTTCAAACCTGATCGTCCCTGAACTCTCATACAACCTTTGGCATTTAGATATTAAGGCTCTTAATATGCAGCTTCATTCTCTATCTTCTACAGGAGAATTTACCTATGTTGAGCTTTCTTATGACGGTAAAACTCTTGTCTCTGGGAATGATGATGACTTTATCAGAAAGAAGGAAAAGACCTGGCCTCTTATTTATTCTTATAAAGGTGAGGAGAGAACTCTTGGTACTCTTCATGTTGTAACAAACCTTGAACCCTATATAAATGAAGTCCTTGATACGGCGCTATTTATTTTAACAGCCAACTTTATAAAAACATTCATTGTTGCTTTTGCGATGATTTATATTTTGAGATCACACTTATTAGTGCATTTAATTCTTCTTTCCAATCGTTTAAAAGACTTTACTCTCGAGTCGTTAGGAGCAGGTGATATTAAACTTAATAGAGGAAGCTCTGAATCTATTGATGAGTTGGATATTGTTGTAAATTCCATTAATAAAATGAGACGAAATCTCGTTAGTGATTTAGAAAAAATGGAAAATAATGCTCAAGAAAAAGAAGATCTCACTATCAAACTTAATCAGTCTCAAAAAATGGAAGCTCTTGGTCGATTGTCTGGTGGTATTGCCCACGATTTTAATAATATTTTACATTTAATTATGGGATCAGCTGAGCAATGTACTTTCTTTTTAGAAAAACAGAAATATGAAAAACTAAACAAGTATTTAAATAATATAGTTGAGTTTGCAGATAGGGGAGATAAACTTATTCGCCAAATTCTAACCTTCACTCATCAAAAAAAGGTTGAATATAACAAAATAAACTTAGTTTCAATTGTAGAATCAAGTTTGGAAATGATGAGATCAACCCTTCCTGCTAATATAAATATTGATTTTAAGTTTGATGAATCTGTGGAAGTTCTTGGAGATGCCACTCAAATGCAACAAATTATCATGAATTTCTGTACTAATTCTCGTGACTCGATTGGAAGTCAAAATGGTGAAATCCTTATTTCTTCGAAAGTGAATAGTCTAGGCTCCGAAGTTCAACTCATTGTCTCTGACAATGGAGCAGGAATTTCAAAAGAGATTCAAAGTAAAATTTATGAGCCGTATTTTTCTACTAAGCCCATTAACAAGGGAACGGGAATGGGTCTCTCTATTATTCATTCTATTATTGTAGAAATGAAAGGAAGGATAGAGCTTTTTAGTGAAGTTAATGAAGGTGCAAAATTTGTTATTACTCTTCCTATTTGTAAAGAAAAAATCTTGGAAGTAGTCACTGTGAAAAGTCATGTCAAGAAAGAGGTCTCATTAAAAGGTAAGAAAGTTCTTATTTTAGATGATGAAGAATTTATTGCAAATATGCATAAAGATTATGTTGAAAGAAGTGAAGGTACAGTCTTTTGTTATACATCTCCTCTTCTAGCACTTAAAGATCTTAGTGAAGATCTAGAGGTCGATATGATTCTCACTGATCTTTCAATGCCGGAAATGTCTGGTTTTGAATTTGCCAAGGCCTATACTGAAAATGGGGGAAAGTCTCCCATCATTCTTTTAACAGGGCATGAGGAAAAAGTATTATTTGAAACTGATATATCTAAATATAATATTGAAGAAGTCCTTCTAAAGCCAATTAACTTAGAAGAACTTCTCGCTGTACTAGGTTCTATATAAGATTTTCGCTTCTAAGAAATTTCTTGATATGAGGGGCTGCCATTTCTGGCATGTGATGTGGCATTTTTAGAGGTCTCTCATAAGTTACCTGATTGCCTGTTGTGAGATAATCCACCATTAATTGTGTTCCCTCTTTTCCAACAATGACATCGTCCGCACCTGTAATAAAATGAATCCTTTTGCCATTAATGTGGAGGTTTTCCTTTCTCTCTCTAATCCACGGAAAAATTACGTCTGGAGAGATGGCCTTTGAAACTAGTTGGCTTCTAATTGTTAGGGTCGACTTATAAAGTGGTGTATCAAAAATATGCGTCACTCCACTAGGAGGCATTCCAAGACCTACACAAATAGTAATCGAATCACGATGAGCAAACTCAGGAGTTTCAAGTGCCAGTAGGGACATTAAAGCACCCAGTGAATGACCGCCTAGGATGACTTTAAAGTCATCTTCATCAAAGATGTGACTAGAGAGTGGGATTTCACTTGAAAAGAGTTCTGTGAGCTTCTCAAGCCCCTGGTGAAAGAGTGTAGGTACCACTTCTTTAAACTCTTCAAAGTTTTCAACCTCGCTAAAGGTTCCTAGAAAATGACCTGGTTGGTCAAAAATCAGTGTCGGAATTCCTTCTTCTGCCAAACGTGTGGCCCAAGGAAGAATACTCGCTTTATGGGAGGTATAACCGTGGGTAAAAACCCCGCAGGCCTTTTTAATACTACCATTAGGAGAGGGAAGGAAGACTAGGGCGTTAACTTCTTGGTCTAAATAAGAAAGTTTTGTTTTTACTATTTTAATACTCATGAGCAATACCTTACTAAAATAATTAAAAAAGATTAAGATTTAAATTGACGAAATCCCAAGATTCTATTAATTTAAATCTCACTTCAAAAGAATTTTAAGCCCCGATAGCTCAGTCGGTAGAGCAAAGGACTGAAAATCCTTGTGTCCGTGGTTCGAATCCGCGTCGGGGCACCATTTTTTTGCAGTATTTAAAAAACCAGAGTTTAACCCACTCTGGTTTTTTTTCGTCTACTTTTCAAGAATGAAATAACTCTCTCAAAAAATTCAATTGCAATATCGCTCTATTTCAAAGTCTGTTAGTTCTCAAAAGTTAATCTTTGGAGGAAGAATGAATTTAGATTTAGAAAATATTAAAGATATGATTTACGTTATTCGCAAACAAAAAGTTATGCTCGATAGTGATTTAGCTAAACTCTATGGTGTTGAGACAAAGAGACTAATTGAGCAAGTTAAGAGAAACCTTGAGCGGTTCCCCGAAGATTTTATGTTCATATGTAGTTCTAGTGAGATAGAAGCTTTGAGGTCGCAAATTGCGACCTCAAAATCTTCAAATAGCTGGAAACACAAAAGAAGAACAGCTCCTATGGTATTTACTGAAAATGGAGTGGCCATGTTGTCGACTGTTCTCAACAGTAAGCAGGCAATACAAATAAACATCGCAATCATGAGAATTTTTACAAAGCTTAGAAGTTTCTTATTGTTAGAAAAAGAATTGGTTAATAGAATTGATTCCCTAGAAAATGATACTACTAAAGTGTTTAAAGTTGTTTTTGAAAAGTTAGATAACTTAGAGAGACAGATTCCTACTCTTAGGAAAGATAGAGCTAAGATTGGGTTGAATATAAAAGGTTAAGCAAAGCTATCCGATAATTACCCACTTTGTGACACCATTCTATTTCGTTTAAATCCAATTTCAAATATGAATTAACCAACCTAGGCTTTATCAAAGTTCTATCTACTCTCTCATTTGATTGATATCCAGAATCGTTTATTAATAATGGAGGGTAGTATGAATTTTGAATTAGAAGAAATTACAGAAATAATTTACTTGATACGTGGGCAGAAAGTCATGCTGGATAGTGATTTGGCAAAACTCTATGGTGTTGAAACAAAAGTTTTAAATTAGGCCATTAAAAGGAACTTGAGAAGGTTTCCAGACGATTTTATGTTCAGGTTAAGCCTTGAAGAACATGAAATCTTGAGGTCACAAATTGTGACCTCAAGTTTAGAGCATGGAGGGAGAAGATATCAACCTTTCGTTTTTACAGAGAATGGCGTAGCAATGCTGTCTAGTGTTTTGAAAAGTGAGACCGCAATTGATGTAAATATAGCAATCATGAGAATATTTACAAAACTGAGGAGTTTTTTGGTTTTAGAGAAAGAATTCGTGAGCAGGATGGGTAATCTTGAAAAGGATACTGCTGAAGTATTTAAAATGGTATTTGAAAAACTAGATACTCTCGATGAGCAACTCCCTTCACATAAAAAGGATAGAGCTAAGATTGGTTTGAATAGTAAAGGTTAAGCCCAGTTTTAATTGCTGGGCCTTTTTCTTACTATCTTTTTGAAATGACTTGGCATGCTTTAAATATAATATTTCCAATTGTTTCTTGAGACTGTTCAGCGTCACATTCCCATTCTGTAGGAATTTTATCTGCCAGAACATATGCTGCGCTCTTGGCCAGGATTTTACATGTTAAAATAGACGATGAATTATATAAGTCTTCTGATGAACATCTTTCTTCAATTTTTGTGATGGCCCTTAGGTCTTCAAGAATAGTTTCAGGACTCTCACATTTAAATGATGTAGTTATTTTTTCAGATGCATATTCAATTCCTTTTTCAGCAACATCACATAAGAGAGATGCTTGAGTATTAAAGGTCATTGTTAGCGCCACTATAGTTAGTATTTTTTTCATTAATTCCTCCATGAATGATATGAATTACTATTCTAACTTCAGTATGAATGAAATACAAATTGATTTGATATACGAGGGCTAGAGTTAGTACTATTTTGCAAAGAATAACGATATCATTTCACTTTTGTGTATAATAAATACCATGACTCAACCTATTTTATACTCTCTACAACACTGTCCCTATGCCATGCGAGCTAGGATGGGTTTATTGATGGCAAGGAAAGAGGTTCTGTTGCGTGCAATCGTAACCAAAGATAAACCTGCGGACATGTTGGCAGTATCAGCAAAAGGCACTGTTCCGATTTTATTATTTCCAGATGGTACGGTTATAGATGAAAGCTTGGATATCATGATTTGGGCATTGAAGCAGAACGATCCAAGTGATTTACTTTATAGTGAACAAGCGGATATGTATCCGCAGATGTTAGATTTGATAAATGACTGTGATCATGAATTTCGCACTAACTTAAGCGCATATAAACACAATAAGCGATATCATTTACCAGATGAACTTTCGTTGCGTACTGGATGTGAAGTGTTTCTTAAACAGTTGGAGTCTCGTCTAGAGCAGCAAGATTTTATCATGGGTGATAAGTTGAGCTTAGTGGACTTGGCCGTCTTACCGTTTGTACGGCAATTTGCGAACGTGGATAAGAAGTGGTTTAGGCAAGCAGGTTATCCACGCTTAAGTCTTTGGTTAGCTAGTCAGATGCAAACCTTATTATTTTCCAAGACTATGCGTGAATATCCTTTATGGTTAGATTGCCATGAGGAATTTCTATTTTCTTGGGATAGCTAAGAAATTACAATCCTTGTTCGTACTGCGCATTAGTTGAAACAGTAACCATCGTTTTCAAAATCTCTTTAGGTTGTTCTATATCAGCTAAAAATTTCTCAAACTCTTGAATCAAAGCTACTTTGTCTAATTTTTCTTTAGAGCCTGCACCAATATCGGTTAGGTCGATAAAGAACTCATCAAACAATCCTGAGAAGTCTCTTACTGCATCGAGGTTTAAAAATTGTTCGTGATTATAGATACTAGGGTAGCCACCTTTTTGTTTATCAACGGCAAAAGAGATACCTTTCACGTTAGTAATGGTCGTGGCTTTTTCACAGCTCAGCATACAAGCATCATCAATACTTGGTTTATTACAACCTACTGTGCGTTGAAAGAAACACTGGCGACTAGTCATGAGTAAAATCGGGTGATAAATACTGTAGAGAAGTTTAAAATTCTCAGGGCGTTTTATATTTCTCATTTGATTACGATTAATCTCGTTAGATATAAAGGCTCCAGCGCAGTTTAACTCTTCTTTAAGTGTTATAAGCGCATGTGAATTGGTTGTATTCATGAGTGGTCCAGCAATCCACTCAATACCCATTTCATAGGCCTTATAGGCAATTCCTGTATTATTTGTAACTATTTTTAAAGGCCTTACAGCTTCTAAAATTTTAACCGCTTCAATATAATCTTTTCCAATTAATACCGCAGGAAACCAAGGTATTAAACGAGGGTTCCGAAGTAAAATGTCACTATGTTTAGTGCAGTCCTTTTTAAAACTTTCAGGCATTTTGAAGTAGATATCTGCACTGGTCTTATCAAGAAGGTGTGCATCTTTCTCATCGCTAATAAGCAGAGAGAGCTTAGGAGTATCTTCTACTTTTGGATTTTTAGGTAGTTTAGGAACTTCTACGGGAGCTATGACTAGAGAGGAGCCATTTAACAAGAAGGCCAATTGCTTTTTCATTTTAGTAATTTCACTAAATGGTACAATTAATAACTCATCGAGCTGAGTGAAGTCTATGTTAACTAGTCTGTAAGCTTCATTGTTGAAGCTTTTAAATCGTTTTCTTAAAACATCTGGCGTAATTGAATCTTCTGTTGAGGTCGTCAATTTAGCCGTAGATTTTACTACGAAAGTTTCCTTAGGTGTCACTGCTGTAATCGTTAAAGGTGAATCTAATTTGGCAGTAATGGAAATTATTAAAGTGGGTTTTGTGGTATCTAGGTCTTTGATTTTGTCAGCTAGAGTTGCACCTAGAACGGTTCTGTCTTCATAAAGTTTTTCACCAACTTCTTTTATTTCTTCTTCAGAAGTTGCACCATTTGAATCTATTGCATGTATTGAGCTGTAGTCCCTTGGACTATCTATGAACATATCCTTTGTAAGGTTGCCCTTCAAAAAGGAGTTCGTAAAACTGCGGTTAAATACTTTATGTAAATTTGAATCATCTCCAACGAGTTTTCCAGAATCAATAAAACTATTGATCTGCTTTCTCCATGTATCGATTACAGTGTAGACATAATGAGCGCCTTTAATTCGTCCCTCAACTTTGAGTGAATCAACTTTAGCGTCTACCAATTCAGGCAGATCAAAATAAGCAGAGTTGTCTTTTAGATTAAGGGGATACTTGTTACCTGCACCCATCACTTCGTACTCATCACGACAGGCCTGGCTACAGCGCCCTCGATTTCCTGAATTACCCACACTTACTGAGCTAGAATAACATTGTCCAGAAAATGCAATACATAAGGCTCCATGAACAAAGACTTCTGTTAAGACATTATTCTCGTGGGCCAGTGCCGTTAATTTTTTTATTTCAGGAAGGTTTAACTCCCTGGATAGATTTACACGTGAGGCACCAATTTTATTTAAGAAAAGAATCTGACCTTCATTATGTGTCGTCATCTGAGTAGAGGCGTGAATATCAAGAGTAGGGAAGTGCTTTTTAACAAGATTAAAAATACCAACATCTTGAACAATGATTCCATCAATTCCACTGTTCACAATTTGATTAAGCAGTCTGACTAGAATGGGAATTTCATGTTCTAAAATAACGACATTAAGAGTGAGGAAAACTTCACAGCTATACTCATGAGCAAGTCGAATCGCTGCATAAAGCTCATCAATAGAAAGGTTAGAGGCACGGTTTCTGGCATTAAAGAAATCGAGGCCGCAATAAACAGCATTTGCTCCAGCAACTATCGCTGCCTTCATCGCTTCAATATCCCCGCCGGGTGCTAATAATTCAATCTTTCTACTCATAATACGAAAACCTACTAAATGGTTATTGTTTGTGATAGTTCTTAAAAATGACGATTTAATGACGCCACTCTACCTAATTGATCGGCGTAATACCATTGATAAACTTACATATGATGATGAAAACGCTTCGTAATTCTTTTAGTACTTTTTAAACGTCTTAATAGTTAATACATGGACTAATGTACTGAAATTACTCGTGTGTGTAGTTAGAATCCGGGTCTAATTTGCTCCAATTTGGGAATAATCAATTTCAAGAGTACAAAAAAGTGAGCCAAGCTTCCTACTCATAAAGAAGATAGGTCTAAGATTGAAGAATCGACTTAGTTTTTGTAAGATTTTGAGTGTTTGATGGCAATCATCTTACCTCGCAGTTTGGTAAATATGATTTGATTAGAAAACTGTTTGAAATGACCTGAACAACCAAAAATAGTGAGAAAGAAATGAAGAAGATACTCAAGTGGACTATTATGATTTCAAGTGCACTTATTCTCCTTAGTCTAATTTATTTAAGTCCTTATATTCTATTTTCTTCTACTTCTAATATGGTGAAGTTCAATGCCAAAAGTGAACTTGAGTTAGATCAATATTTACGTGAAATAACTTCTAAAGAAATGCCTCCAGCTATTGATGTAACTATTTTAAAAAAAGGAAAAGAAATCTATTCTAAGGCCTTTGGTCTTGCGAATGGAATCACAGGTGAAAAAATTAGTAAGAGTCACGTTTATCATTTATGGTCCATGACAAAAACTTTCACTGCGGTAGCAATTTTTCAACTTATAGAAAAAGGATTCCTTAAAATAAATGATCCCATAAATAAGTATTTAGTACACTTTAGACCAGTTGATTTTGAAAAAAAGTCTATTGAAATAACTATTGGTCAATTACTTAATCATACTTCTGGCCTAAAAGACTTCGATATAAATATGTTGAAATGGACTCATAAAGTAAATGAACCATATTACGGTGACTCAAAGATGGTTAAAGAGCGGTTAATAAACTATCAAGAGCTCAACCACAAACCAGGTAGTGTTAGTAAGTATGGAAATATAAACTATGTACTGTTGGGTGCAATTATTGAATCAATTACTAAGAATACATACGAAAATTATATTAGAGAATTTATTCTAAAACCTATGAAGATGAATGGTACTGGTTTTATCTATAGAAAAGATATGAATAAGTATATTGCTAAGGGAACTTTACACTCTCATCACTTTTGGAATTTTTTAATCAAATTCATGGGACCAAAAGATGGCTTCAATTTAATTTCTGATCGTTTAGTTAATAAGCGTTACTGGTTAGAAGAAATTTATACTGATTATTCTGCTTCTACTTCCTTAATTGGAACGGGAGAAGATACTGCGCGCTTCGCCCAAATGTTGTTAAATGGTGGGGAAATTGATGGGGTAAAAATATTATCGAATGAGAGTACACAAGCTATTCTCTATAAAGGAAGAATTAACTCTCAAAGAAAAGAAGTATTAAATAATAAGAGGAAACTTGCTCTTGGTTTTGGCACGAAGACGTGGTTTGAACAAGGCCATGAACTTATTGGTCACGGTGGAGGAGGACCAGGTTTCGCCGTTCAATATTTAATAATTCCAAAGAAAGATCTGGTCATTGTCGTTCTTACAAATCAAAGCTTAATGCTGCAGTTTGATTTAGCCAAAGATATCGCATTTGTTTTTTGATTCTTGTATGAAATAAATTCTTAAATTTACTGAAGTTAGTATTTCAAGCTCATCAACCTTTAATAGCGAGGATGACTGTTGGATTATTGAATGGGACAAAAGTATCCATGATGTTTTCCTCCATACTTTTCAATTAGCTTTATCCAGAGCACAGCGTATTCTTTAAATTCTTTATGCTTTGTGGGGTGAACTTCATAACGAATAATACAAGTGAACAAATTAATCTCCCTTTTTTGTCATTCTATAAGAAGAAATACTTAAAGTAGAGTGTAAATATTTAACGAAGAGGCTTATTTTAAATAATACTCGAACGAGACAAAATCCTTCTGTAAATTATTTGGCATTCTTTAATGCAACTTCAATTCATCTACTTCTTCGACCATTTCTATAATCTATTAGATAAGTAGGTATCCTTTTAATAATACCAAATTATCTTAGTTTTTAGTTTTGTCTCTCTTTATTTCAAATTTATATATTAAATTTAAAGATTAAATTTAATATACCGAGTAGTATAGAACTATGGAGGTATTTAATGGAAAAAGAGCTGAGTAATATTCGTCTAGGATTTCTGACTTTTTATATTTTGAAATATGTTGAAAAAAAACCAGAAGTAGGTATGGCACCGTTTAGCGCCTTAATTGCTCAAGAGATTGAAGAGAAGAATCAGCTTGGAGCAGGTAAGAGTCTCGTTTTCTCAAGAGTAAATAGCCTCTGTGATAGTGGACATTTAATACCGAAGTGGGGCGTTTCTTCAAACCCCAGAGTTAAGAAGAAGGTGAAGTTCTTCTCTATATCTGTAAAAGGAAAGAAGTTAATAAAACAATTAGAGAAAGAGCAGAAAAGAATTAGTGATGTGTTATCAAAACTGCCAGCTTAGTTAAGATGGTGCTCTAGGTATTGAGTGATAATGTGGCCAATGATCATATGAACATCTTCGGCGAAACCAGCGTCATCACCAGGTTGAGACTCAATATGAATATGAGCATCACAGCGTTTTAGAAGTTCTCCACCATCTCCACCAACTAGAGCGAATGTTTTTACTTCCATTTTCTTTGCGGCCTGTGCTGTTAGAAGCAGGTTCTTACTGTTTCCAGATGAGCTAAGAATGACTAAGAGATCATCTTTTCTAGCTGTTACCTGTAAGAGTTTGGCGTAGGTTTCTTCAAATGAGTAATCATTGGAAAGTGAACTAATTTTAGCCGCATTATCTGAAAGAGATTGGCTTCGAAAAGGGTTGTCCCACTTCTTGGAAATTAATGAGAGTCCCATAGAGAAATGACACGCATTTAGTGCACTTCCACCATTACCTAGAAAGAAAACAGTTCCTTGTTTCTCTCTCGTCTGAAGAATAAGCTCTAATAGATTATATAATTGAGAATCATCAAGGCCTGTAAGTAAGTCATTAATTTTACTTACATAATTATTCTTAATATTGCTGAAATCTTTAATATCCAACTGAAGACCTTGATAAAATTAGTTATTTTTACGGTTACATAGTATATTTAACTAATCATATTTTATAGCAATTGCTAAGTAAACTCAAATCCTGTCAGTAGAGAGTTTGGCGTTATACATGGAAAAGAATCTAGTCAATATTGATCCCGAAAGAGAGCTTAAACAGGTCCTGCACTTTTCTAGTGAGTTTAATTTATACATTGCTATTAAAGTCTTATTGAAGAAAGACGCTACTCCCATGAGGCAATCAATCTACAATCATCTCTTAAGGGTTAGTCTTAAAAAGAGAATTCTTGCTGGACTCTATTCTTTATTTCCTCACTCTATACAATGCCTTTCAATCTTCGCTTATACTTTTCTAACCTGTGGAAAATGTCCTGCTGCAGATGAACTTGATGATAAGCAGTTTTGCTTTTTTGAAAACCCATCAGAATTAAAAGCTGTCACGGAACAGTTTTCTTCATCTCATTTTCAAGCAATTCAGGTTAACTTTAAAGTAAGTCGATTTCTAAAAAACCTTCAACTGGTTCAATTGAAAGATATCATACGAATATTTAAGTTCATCAACCTTCTGACAAAGAGATTTGGGTTACTCTACTGTGCAAGAGTTACGCAACTGTTGATATTTTCTTTCTTCACTAATAAAAACAAGGATAAAGTTGGCGTTGCTTACTTCAGTAGTGACGCTTCTCCTTTTTCATTAGGAATCATTTCAAGTTTAAATTACGATACTAAAACTTTGTATACACCACATGGAATTCTTCCTCGGTCTGAACATCTGCTCTTATTTAAGGAGAGTTCATTTTCAACTAAGTACAACTTTTTAAACTTTCAAAATCAATCGCTGGGAATGACTCATTTCTTAGGGGAAGAGTTTAGTCCTAGTTTTGAAAAAATAGAGAAGAAGAAGTTAAATATAGGAATTATTTGTTCTTTAACTCCCAATAAAGAAGAGATTTTAAAGTTAGTTAAAGAGCTAAGTGAGCAAGGGCACTTAGTACATGTGAGAGCTCATCCTAATCAAATGGGGAATTGGGTAGAGGTGCTCTCAAACAACTTTGAGCCTGCAAGGTATGACTTGGCGATTTGTGGGAACACTGGTCACACTATTAAGCTCTTAAACAACGCTATTCCTGTCTTATATAGCTCTAAGTTGGATTACGCTCCCTATGATATTTACTCTTTAATAGAAAAAAAGGTTCTCATCGATATATTACATTTAAATGATGTGGAATTTGTTTTAGACTTTTACAATAGTCACCAATGGAGAGAGCAGTGGAAAAATATCTAGTCCAAATCCCTGTGAAGAAAATATCAGAGAGATTAAGCGAGAAGAATACGAGAGAGTTCGTTGATACAACTCTCTTAGATATTGCCATTAAGAAAGCGTTAGAGATCTTTCCTGCTAAAGTCGTTTATTTAAATACAGATTGTAAAAAGGCTCAGGCCATAGCGAGTAAGTATGGAATTTGTATTTATGAGCGAAATATAGATCTATGTAATAATAATGTGACTTTAGATACTTTCACATATGATTTCTTAGAACAGCACCCCTGTGAAAATGTGATTCTGATCAATACTATTTCTCCTCTGTTAGAAGTAGAAACCTTACAGAGTATGATCGAACACTTTGAGAGTAAGGATGAATTGAGCTCTCTAATAAGTGGAAATAAGTTTCTCTTACATGGTTTTATGGAAAGCCAGGCCATTAACTTTAAAAATACAGGTTCCATTCCTACCACTCAGAATCTGAAAGATATTGAGTTTTGTAATTGGGGATACGGTATTTGGAATAGTGAAGTTTTTAGGTCAAACTTCAAATTAGATCAAAGGTCTGTCCTATGTGATGGATTTGAGATATTTGATTGCCCTAGCTTGAATTCAATCAAGATTAGTACTGAGAAGGACTTTAAAGAGGCTGAAGAAATTTACCGATTTCTAAGCAGTAGAGCCTAGTCCTCATTGGTCCATTTGCCATTTCTCTTTCTTCTCATATAGAATATTTTTAATATTTCATTTAACAAGGATGTCACATGAAAACACTTCTCTCTATGCTTACTATTTTATTTTCTTATTCAGCAATTGCTGGAATCTCGCTAGATATCGATTTCAAAAATAATGAATCAGGTAAGGAAATTCTCTTCAAAAAGAAAGTTGAAACATTCTTAGATGAAACTAGAACATTCACTATTCCAAACTCAAAGAATATATTAGAAGTTAGAGTGACTGATAGAATTCCTGAGGTCCTCTTAAATGGAGAAAAGGGTGAGAATCAAGTTCTTATCAGTATGAAAGTTATTGAGTTGATTGATGGAAAGAGAAAGGTAATTGCTTCTCCCACTGTAGTATCGCTTCTAGGTGAAGAAGCCTCTTTTAATACTTATGAAGGTGAAGATATGAAAAGTCCTATTATGAGTTTAAAATTAATCCCTTCTAGAATAAAATAAAAAAAAGCCCACTGAACGTGGGCCTTTTTATTTTAAAATTTTGAATTTATTTTATTAATGTGATTTAGCCACGAACATATTACCGGCCTTATCGATCACACTCTGGCAATCAGGGCTTAGGTTCTTGATATAAACTTCTTTATCAAAGGCCTTATACTTCTCAACTAAATTATTGATAACTTCAATACTTGAAAAGTCACAGACTCTTGAATCTTTAAAATCAAGGTAGATTCTCTTAGTATCTTCTTTTGGATTGAAAAGCTCTTGAAAACTTTGCACAGATCCAAAGAAGAGTGGACCATTGAGTTTATAATGTTTGTAACCTTCTTCATCAATATATTCTTCTGCATGAATTCTTTCAGATTTCTTCCAAGCAAAGACTAGTGCTGAAACAACGACACCACAAGCAACGGCGATAGCAAGATCTGTAAAAACAGTTACTGTTGAAACAAGGATGATAACAAAGGCATCTTCTTTTGGAATCTTTCCAAGAATTCTAATGCTTGACCATTCAAACGTTCCAATTACAACCATGAACATTACACCAACTAGAGCTGCTAGAGGAATGAGTTCTATCAAGCTTGAAGCTACTACAATGAAGAATAAAAGAAAGAGTGCAGCACTAACTCCTGAAGCACGACCTCGTCCTCCTGAGTTTACGTTGATCATACTTTGACCAATCATGGCACAACCACCCATTCCACCAAAGAAACCTGTAACTAAGTTTGCAAGTCCTTGACCCACACATTCTCTATTAGCACGACCTCTTGTCTCTGTGATTTCATCAACTAATTGCAGAGTCATTAGAGATTCGATAAGACCAATGGCCGCCAATATACAAGAGTAAGGAAGGATGATTCTAAATGTTTCCATAGTAAATGGAACACTTGGAATATGAAATGTTGGAAGTCCACCACCAACTGAGGCCATATCAAGAACTGTCCTAGTATCTAAACCTAAGAGATGAACTAGACCTGTAACAGCAACGATTCCTACTAGTGTCGAAGGAATAGCTTTTGTGAGCTTAGGTAGAAAGTGAATAATGAACATTGTAAGACCAACGAGTCCTAGCATTAGAAACATGTCTTTAGACTCAAGCCAAGTCATGATTCCTTCACTATTTTCATATTTAAACTGTGAAAGTTGTGCGAGGAATATGATGATGGCAAGACCATTAACAAATCCCAACATCACTGAATGGGGGATAAGTCGTACAAATTTTCCAAACTTTAATACACCCGCTAGGATCTGAATAATTCCCATGAGAACTACAGTGGCAAAGAGATACTCAACCCCGTTATTAGCGACAAGAGAAACCATCACTACTGCTAGCGCGCCTGTGGCTCCTGAAATCATCCCAGGTCTTCCGCCACAAATAGATGTGATAAGTCCAACTAGAAATGCAGCGTAGAGTCCAACAAGAGGATCTACTCCGGCCACAAATGAAAATGCAACTGCTTCTGGAACAAGTGCAAGGGAAACAGTTAAACCTGACAAAATGTCATTTTTAAGCGTTTCTTTTGTTTTAGAAATTAATTCGAACATCAAGGTTCTTCCTTTGTAATATAATTTTGTTTCTACCTTTATATAGGTAATAACCAACTTTCTCAATTTTTAAGTAATAAAGTCTCTATTTTGAGGAAAAATAAAGGGGTTGTAAATGAATAATATTTGCGAGATTTGTCAACTGGCAATATACTGTTGTTCAATTCTATTTATATAAATCATACCGAGGAATAATCTATGAAGTTTTTAATCTCATTTCTTTTACTACAATCAATTACTTTTGCTGCATGTTTGGAGACAACTACTAAAGATATACAAGTCAAGTGGACGGCTTTTAAGACGCCTGAAAAAGTTGGAGTAGGTGGAACTTTTAAGAAAGTAAAATTTGCTAGTAAATTGAAAGGAGACTCTATTACGTCAGTAATTAAAAAAGCAAAATTCTCTATTGATAGTTCATCCGTCTTTACGAAAAATTCAGCTAGAGATATGAAAATCTCAAAGTTCTTTTTCAAGCCTATGATGGATGGGGCGAAGATTGAAGGTGAAGTGGTTAGTATGAACGCCAAGAAAGTTGTTGTGCTTTTTAAAATGAATAAGAAGAGTGTCAAAGTACCTCTTAACTATACGGTTTCAAATAATGAATTAAAGGCCTCAGGAACACTTGATGTACTAGACTTCTCTTTAAATAGTCAGCTTGCAGCTTTAAATAAGGCCTGTTTTGCAAAACATAAGGGAAAGACTTGGAGTGATGTTGACGTTGTTTTAATGGCAAAATTTAAGAAGTGTAAATAGGGACTTAAAAAGAGCTCTTTAGGAGCTCTTTTATTTTTCTTTCTATAATTGAATAGACTTAAACGCTCCATTCTCTTTTATATCATCTGCTCGAATTTCTTTTTCAAATGAATACTTCTTGCTTCCACTTTCTAGTTCAATTAAGTACTTTCCTGGAGCGAGAACTTTATAGAACTCTGAGCCTTCAAAATCTAAACTCTCTAGGAGTTGAAAACTATTACCTCGGAAGTTTTTAATAGTGACTCTACCTTTCTTAGGGGAATCAAGTTTGAATCCAAAACCTTGGTGAACTCTCTGCATATACTTGATAAGAGAGGCCCTATTTTTTTTGTAATAGCCTGGGACTTGTGAATAACTAGGCCACTTAGAGTGAGATAACTCAATTGTGACTTGTAGATCATTGTGCCAGTGGTAACTCCAGTCTTGCATTCCACCGTTAATTTCGTACCAGTCGTAACCATTTACGATCCCATCAATGAACTCTCTATTGTCTCTCATAGAGGGAATGCTTGCTGCATATTCTCTTGAGAGGTCAATGACTAGATTCATATAAGGAAAGTCTGAAGACTTTGTATCCCATGGGTAATTTACAACTTCAGTTCCACCGTGGAAGTTTGCAGAAAGAGCAAAGTGCCTACGATTTTGAAACTCCATCATAGCAACAGTTTCTAATTCTCTATTGGCCGTAGTATTTTCAGTGAAGTCAAAAGCTCTCGCATCTCTTTCAACATCCGGGAAATCTCTATTGAGATCACGCCAGTTACTATTTCCTCTTCTTCTTTTAGCTGCACCATCTGGGTTTAAAGAAGGCATAATGAAAATTTCAGTATTGTTGACTAGCGTGGTGATTTCTTGATCATTTTTAGAATATTTCGAAGCAAGTTCGTCAATTAATGAAACCATGAGCTCTCTACCAACTATTTCATCACCATGCATATTTGCAACGTATTTAAATTCTGGTTCAACTTCATCTACATTTACATTGTCAGAAATTTTCATAACCCAAAGGTCTCTTCCTGTTTCAGTTTTACCAATGCTTATTAGTTTTAATATTTTTGGGTATTTCTTTTGTAGTGCAATTAATCTTGATTCGATTTGTTCTGGGCTAGGGTAAGATAATAATGAATTACGTTTATCGATACTGTTACTTAAAGAACGGAAAGAAACAGGCGAGTTGGCCGTGAGCCACTTCTTTAAACCTTTTGGTCCATAAACTTCATATCCCTTAGAAGAAGGGTGATCTACAATAAATTTACCTTGTGCATGAATAGTCTTTAAGAAAGAGCGATTGGTATCATTAACAAAGAATCCAACCTCAGCTAAGTTTGCAGCTTGAGCTTGAAAGAGAAAACAGCTCATCAGGAATGTCAGGAGAATTTGTTTAATCATGTATGTGTCCTTAATAATGTGCTGTGAAAACTTATCTTTAAATTGAGGTAAATTCAATATAAGTGAAATAATGTTAGACTTTATTTGTTTTTTATCTACGTGAAAACGGTGGGTTAGCGAGTGATTTTGCCATGAGTTAGGATAGAACTTAATTCACACTTTAATGCTATCATTCACTAAATGAGATGAATGATGAAGCAATTAAAATTGATCACATTAGTCTTTGGTTTAATACTCTTCCCAGGCGTAGGAAGTGCGGTGGATTCTGAGCCCATTTTTGAGGAAAGCGTTGGATTGTATTGGCCGTCTTTTGATCTAAATCAAATTAGAGGAATTGAATTTAATTCTAGGTTACCAGCTCAACTTGAAGAGTACAGATCTGTTGATGAGTTAAGAGAGTTAATAGATGTTTGTTGGTATAGATGTAGTTTTATACAGGAGCCAAAGTTTAAGCTGCTTGATCATATCCGTACAATCCATCCAGAAATAGATTGATATCATAGACCATTTCTTCTTCCTGTTCATCGATAATTGTTAAGAAGGGAATCTCTTCGAGTTGGATGAAAGGACATTCTTTTCCTAGACAGTTAATAATGATGATTGAAAATTGATCAGAATACTCTCTGTATAGATCAAGATCAAATATTTTAGGATTCAAAGAATCGAGATAGATAACCAAAGTTAGAATAGGGTTTTCATTTATTCTCTTCTCTAATTCGTGAAGAGAGTATGCTTGAATAACTTCACCATCATTATTAGAGAGCTCGTAAGCAAGTCTGTCTTGAACAAGTTCATTATTTGATAAAATCATAATAGTGTCGTGATGAAATATATTAGTCATGGAGAGATTATAGTTTAAGAGTATGAATGAAATGTTAATAGCTGTTGAATTCCCCATTAAGTTTTTTTAACCAAGGGCCGCTAAAGTAGAAGTAGATGTAACCAAGGGAACAACTTCTCATTGTTATTATCGAAATTGAGGTCATTTTTGACTCTGTAAATAGAATGGAGATCTAGATATAATAAGAGTCTATAGGGAGGATTGAATGACTACATATTCTATTTTAATAGCTGAAGATAACTTTGATTTCATTGACCTTTTAAGAGAGAGAATTAAAGGTTTTGATGATTCAATATTAATTTCTGAAGCTGCTAATGGTTATGAGGCATTAGATAAAATTAGATCAAAGAAGTTTGATCTTCTTATCACTGATTTTAATATGCCAGTAATGAATGGAATGGAGTTGGTAAAGTCTTTGAAATCCATAGATGAAGACTTTAAGCCAAGTCATGTCATTATGCTTTCCGCTTTCCTTGAACCAGGTGAGCCCTCTGCTGATATGAGTTTTGTACGTTTCTTACCGAAAGATGATTTCAAGGATGACCTCTTTGAACTGATTGAAGAAACTAAGAAAGAAATACAATTACATCCAGAAGAAAAGATTTCTAGGAGAATCGCTGAGAGGATTCATTTAAGTGAAAAATCTAACCAAGTAAAGGTTGATATTATAGGAAAGAATTTTGTTGATATTATTAAAGCAAAAGATATTTCAATGGGAGGGATCGCTGTTTATGTTCCTCATTTTATCATCGGTTGCAAGATTGGTGAAGTTGTCGACTGTATAATTACACTTCCAGGAGATAAGAGTGTTGTAACTTCTGGGCGAATTAAACACATGGGAGAAGAGAAAGATTTCTTCTTTGGAATTGAATTTGTTCAAATGGATCCTGAAAGTAAGATCAACTTATCGAAATTTTGTGAATCTCAATTGTAAAATTCTCTTACTAGTTTAGTACTCATTCGACATAGTAGTGAAAGACTGTAAAAATAATCTTATCTTACTCATTTAAAAAGAGAGATTATGAGCAATTGTATTGAAATCACTAACTTTACTAAGAAATACGACTTATTTACTGCTGTTGATGATATTACTCTCTCTGTGACTAAAGGGAGTATCTTTGGATTACTAGGCCCAAATGGGGCCGGTAAAACGACAACGATTAAGGCCATGACAGGTCGCCTGCGCTTAACTGCGGGCGAGATTTCTATTCTAGGTTTAGATGTTACTAAAGACATTAAAAAAATTCATCAGCAAATAGGTGTTGTGTCAGAATCACAGAATTTATATGAACACCTAAGTGTTTTTGAAAATATCGATTTCTTTAGACAGCTATATAATATTGAAAAAAATAAAACTGATCAGATTATCAAAACTCTATCCTTGGAGCATAAGAGAGACAACAGGGTCTCAGGTTTATCTAAGGGGCTAAAGCAAAGAGTTCTTCTTGCTAGATCGATCCTGCATTCTCCTAAACTACTTTTTCTAGATGAGCCCACCAGTGGACTAGACCCTAGTTCTGCAAAAGAAGTGTTAGAGTTTATTCATAAAATAAAAGAATTAGGAACAAGTGTATTTTTAACGACTCATAATATGGAAGAAGCAGATTTACTTTGTGACAAAATCGCTTTCATCAATAAGGGAAGTATTGTTGCTGTTGGTACTCCTAAGACTTTAAAGGATCAATTTGGAAATAGTGACGTTGAAGTCACTTACAGAGAAAATGGTCATGAGAAAACTGAAATTCATTCATTAGAAGAAAAGAGTATTTTCCATAAGATATCAGAAATTCACCAAGCTCATCAAATTCTATCAATTCACTCAAGAGAAGCTACTATGAATGATGTTTTCTTGAATATAGTAGAGCACTCAAAGGAGCAACAATGAGGTCCTATATATTAAGTACCATCATAAAAAGGGACTTGAAGGAAACTTATCGAAATCCTCAAACTCTAATCATCCTAGGAATAACGATAGGAATTAATGTTTTCATGTCTCTTTTGTTTGGGAAAGCTTTATGGGTTATGACATTTTCAATGTCTCTAGTGATGGTTGGTTTTACAATAACATCATTTATGATTACAGAAGAAAAAGATAAATTAACTCTAGATGCACTTCTAGTCTCTCCCGCAAGTTACCAAGAAATTCTCTTTGGAAAATTATTTTTGACTTTCTCTATTACTCTCTCTGTAACATTCTCTCTTATTTTCTCCCTACATCATGAAGAAGTTTCAGTGTTACATACGTTGCTCTCAGTTCCTCTAGGAGCTTTAGTAATATGTCTCTTTGGTGTTGTGGTTGGATTAATATGCCAAACGCAGGCGATGTTAAGTGGAATTGGTACAATTCTTATGTTGGCCTTATTTCTACCTGAATTGCTTGCATCGGCAAATGTCTACTTAGGGTACTTTGCAAGGGCCCTTCCTACTCACCATGTAATTCAATTAGCGAGCTTAGGGAAAGAGGGATTTTCTCCTTTGATTTTAAAACATTACGGTGTTCTAGTACTATCATTAACTGCTACGATTTTTTGGGTAAGTAGCTTTATAAAAACGGCCATCTCGCAAGAGAGTCATAAGTGGAAGTTCGATAGAAGAAATAAGGTCACATCATTTATTCTTCTAATGACTCTTGTTTTTAGCTCAGTCGTATTCTTGCCACTGAAGGGACAGGTTCTTCAAACTAGTGGCAATTCGTACAGTTACCAAAATACACAATATAAATTGTCCATTCCTTTCTTGCCTAAGAAATTTGAGTTAAAGGAATTTAGTTTTCAAAACAAATACGTAGTTAAGTTTCATTTAATAGATAGGCCTGCTGATTATATATATATATCAATGCAGAAAAATAACAAAGGCATCAGTTCAAAAGAAAATTATGAAGAAAGACTTTTGAAGGTAAGAAAAGAAGATGCCATAAACTTAAACCTCTCAAGGAGTATCGGAGCGAATGAAGTGGTCCTCGATCGCTTTGAGTACGAAACGCAGAAGGGAAAGTACTTATACTATATATTTAGTACTAAAGATTTCTTGTACAAAATTGGAATTGAAGCCTCTAATGTTGAAGGGGAGAGCTATTCTTACCTAAGAGAATACTTACAGAAATACATTCAGCAGATGACTTTATAGAGGCCAAGGTCTCTCTTTATTGATCCATCTGCTTAATTTTTATAAAGATCTCTTTATTCTTCTTTATTTTCTCGGCATCTAGAACGTTGGATTGACCGGCGATTGAGCGTGTGCTCTTAGTTGTGCTAGTCATTTTAAATTTGTTAATCAATTTCAATTTCTTCTTTAAATTCATGATTCGATTAAAAGACTCATTGATTTGATTTTCTGTAACCTTTCCTTCTTGAATAAGTTCTTTGATTGCACCATGAACTTTTCGTGCAATATTTTTCTCGTAAATTAAGTTATTTCCGTAGAGAAGAATATCTATTCCGGCGTTTATAGACAACTCTATTGATCTCTTGAAGCCGTAGTGATCAGTGATAGCACTCATGTTCATATCATCGCTTATGATGACTCCACGGTAGTTCATATGGCCTCTAAGGAGGTCCGTGATCACAATCTTTGAAAGAGTTCCAGGGTAGAGGGGATCAAGTCCACCGTTAAATATATGAGCTGACATAATGATATCTACATTGCCTTCATCAATCATAGATTTAAAGGGGATAAGTTCTAGTTCATCCCAAGTCTCAGTCACATCGACAAATCCCTTATGCGAATCTGACTTTGATGATCCATGTCCAGGAAAATGTTTGATAGTTGTACCTATTGAGAGATCTCTGTGTGAGCGAATGAATTCTCTAATATGCATCGCCACTTTTTCTGGATTCTTGGAATAACTTCTCTTTATTTTTCCAATGACTGGATTCATTGGATTTGTATTTACATCAGCACTAGGGGAGAAGTTTAAATTTATACCAACAGATTTTAAGTCCCTTGCTAATTTTTGACTTTCCTTATAAGTAAAACTCGCATCATCTTTTTTTCCTACATCACCTGGTGCCATAACTTTGGCAAAGCCATGTCTCTTCTTCAATCTTTGTACCAGTCCACCTTCTTGATCTACGGTAATTAAGAGAGGCACTTTACTATGTGTTTGCAGACTAGAGGTTAGTTTTGAAACTTGACTAGGGGATATGATATTTCTCTTTTTGGATCTCTTCTTTACATCGTAATCAAAGAGGATAACTGAACCTATTTTATAATCTGCAATATCTTTAAGTACTTGATGGTTAGGTTGAATCTCACTTCCTCTAAATCCAACTAGAATCATCTGGCCAATTTTTTCATCCATTGAGTAGTCAGCAAAAGTGTTTGAAATGAACAACGTCACAAGCAAGATATATTTCATAGTATTCTCCTACTACTCTTTTCGGGTATCTCTCTACGAATTTTTAGGTGTTTATTTATTTGAGTGTTTTTCTCCGTTAAGGATATTAAGTCATTAAAGACACTCGGATATTATAAATAAACGGAAATTATTGCCGATTCTTCCTCAAGCTATGAAGAGATTTAGTCGATTTGGAATAATGAACATAATTGAGAGAAGAATATGAATCGACTACTGTGCATTCTTATATGTATGACTTTTTCATTCGAGCTGTGGGCAGGAGAACCTGCTCTCTATACCAGTCGTGGAACTAGGTATGACGTGGATGATGTTGAAGGAGTTATGAGTGAACTTCTCAGTGATTACAACACTGAGTACATTACGGTATTTGTTCATGGTAGAGGGAAACATCCTGAAAAGGGCTTAACCATTATCCCCGATATAGAAGAAAGATATGGCGTGAAGACAATCATGTTCACCTGGCCATCGTGGGAATCTGCAGTGGAGAGACCTGTTCATAGTGGTATAAATTCAGCCGATGAGATGCTCATTTTCCTAACTAAGCTCAATGAATATATTCGAAATAATCCACACAAGGCCGCAAGATTCAAATTAACTCTTCTGGTTCACAGTATGGGCAATATTGTCTTTAAGAAGATGATGGACGATTTATACCAGGGCGATTTTAAGTGGGATTTATTTTCAAATGTAATTTTAAATTCAGCTGATGTCCCGAGTAAGAAACATTCTGAGTGGGTTGAAAAGATTGATTTTGGAAAATCTCTCTACATTACAAATAATGATGATGACTCTGTTTTATTTGGAAGTGAGCTCTTAGACTCTTTCAATGGAGATTATGATGATTATGAAGGGCCGCGACTTGGAAAAGATCTAGCTAAGGACTTTAAGAAGAAGGGTGTAGTTAAATCTCAAAATGCCATTTATCTCGATTTATCTAAATTGTCCTACGGAGGACATAGACATTACTTAATGAAAGATAAGTCTAAGTACAATTTTCAAAAAAATATTTTTACAAGTTTACTTCATGGAGAAAAACCGCGACTCGATCGTTCAGCTGGAGTGTATAAGGTTAGAGGAAATGTTTATCACTTTAAACGTTAGAGAACCAATTAGCTTTAAAGAACTTCGCTCCACTGGCCTTCGCTGCCATTAAACCTGTTTCACTATCTTCAAAAATAAGAGTATTTTCTTTCTTTGAATCCAGTAACTCCATGGCCTTTAAATAGGGAAGTGGATGTGGTTTGGTAAGAGTTAAGTCGTTTCTAGTTAAAACAGTATCAAAGAACCTATCAAGTCTCTCGCGCTTAATCAGCTCTTTTGTGACATCCCTTTCTGAGGCCGTAACTAGAGCTAACTTATAACCTTTCTCTTTTAATGAAGTTAAAAGCTCTTCCATCTCTTGGCTTAATATCTTCCCATGTTCATCTAAAGTTTCGATAAATTTTTCGTTTTTAATTTCTAAGAATTGCTCTACATTAATACTTTCGCCAAGATCTACTTCTTCAAAAACTTCAGTATCACTCTTTCCACAGAAAGTTTCGAGCAAATCATTTGTCGATAATTTGAGCGAGGGATTAATTTTATTTAAAGTGTTGTAAAGGGCTTTAGCGTGTAATATTTCTGTATCGAGAATAGTTCCATCCATATCAAAGAGGACTGTCTTAATTTCTTTAAGGTCTAAAATATCTGAAATGTTTGGTATTTTTCTTAGCTCTTTCATAATTCTATAGTAGTGATTTTAAATATCCAAAAATTTGTTTAACTATACTGTCTTCATCATTAGTTTGATCAAAATCTGATCGGATAGATTCAACTTCTTTAGTGATTTCAGCAAAGTTTAAATCACCAATGATTTTTTGTTGAAGCTCATTTAATATTTTCTCTTCTGATTGAACAAGCCCATCTGATTTAAAAATAGAATTTGCAAAATTGATCAACATTCCTCTTTCTCTCTTATCTTCAATGAGAGGAAGAACTTCTTCTATAGTGACTCCGTCTTTGAAATCCTTTTGCAAAATTTCTTTTTGTTCTATAGTGAATGGCAATTGCTTTAAGTGATCATCAAGCCAAATTCTTTCTTCGTTGGATACTATTTCGTCCACCTGAACTAAGGCTATAGTTCCTCTCCACATTTGAAATTTACTCTCATTTTTCATCATCTATCCTAGCGTTTAGTTGTTTAGATATATTATCTGACTTTTTAGGCTTAATATCTGCAAGCAGTTTTTGCCCTCATTTCCCAAACACGCCATAGGCACAGCTTTTTTACCTTGTTTCTATCCCAGTATCAAGCGGCATGGAGTTTTTTTAGAGTAGGAAGCTCTTCCTCAAGATTCATCCTAAAAATTAAACATTTCTTTAACTACAACAAGTAATAATTGCCAACCAAAACTCAATTTTCTCATAATATTTCCAGTGAATTAGCGAATACCAACTCCAGAGGGGCCATAAATGCTCAATTATTAGTACTCTCTGCAGCAACTCTCGATTTCTTGCTCTTTACAAGGGCCCAAATGAGAAAAAATCAATTCGCCAAAAAAGATATAATTTCGTATGGCCCAATAGTATGAGGAGCTATGTAAAAATTATGAAAATAGATTACAGTCAAGAACTTTCAAACATTCGAGAAGAGCAGCATGGAGCTGTGGAAAAGCTTAAGGAAAGTTACGAAGCTGATTTGTCTAATATCAAGAAAACAAATAAGAATAAAGCAGTTAAACAAAAGAGAAATACGCAAAATCAAAAAGAACAAATTGTTAGTGATAATCAAGATAGAATTGATCTCTTAAGTAAACGAACGAATAAGTTACTGGAGGAGAGACGAGATTCTTTTAAAAGAAAGCTAACCAATCAGAGAGTAGACTTTACCAATCGACGTGAAGACCTCTCAAGAGACTTTAAGAAAAATCTAAATAATGTACAAAGATCCTATGAGAAATCTCTCAAAGAACATAAGTATTCAGATAAATCTCAAAGAGAAAATATAGCCGATAATTTTCATAAGCTCATTGATTCCAATAGAAAAAGTACTAGTAAAGAAATTGAGGATATTTCAGCTAAGTCAAAATCGAGTATTAGAGAAATTAGAAAAGATTTTGCTGATCGTGAAGATAAGCTCGTTATTGGTCATCGTAAAGAAAGAACAGATATTATTAAAGATTACGGAAGTGAACTTGGTGAAACTAAAGACTTCTTTAATAAAAAAATTGAGGAGCTACGTCAATCAAAAGATGGGGAGCTCGAAAGACAGAGAGAGAGGTCACAAAATACGGTCGATAAAACGAAAATCGATAGTAAGACTAAACTTGAAAATCAAAAAGATAATTTCCTGCAAGCCGCTTCAAGGCTAAGCAGAACGAGCGATAGATTATTAAAAAATCAAGAGAAAGACAGTAAAGATAGCATTACTCAAATCAAGCGAGAAATGGAGCAGGATCGTTATAGGCTAACTAGAACATTAGATGAAGTTAGAGATAAGTCACTAAAGGGAAAAGGGGTAGAGTTTCAAAAGAGAGCAATTAGTGACAGCTACGAAACAAGGCTAAAGGGACTGCAAAAACAAATGGCTGATCAAAGAGGTCAGTTTGAAATATTAAAGGATGATTTAGAATATGATGTTTCAACTCGAATGCGTTCTAAGGATTTTAAAACGAGGCAAAAACTCGACGCCAAAGATGCCGAACAAAATTCGCTGCTTTCCGAAATAACTATTACACAAAGAAAAAAAGAGAGAAATGTAGTTGATCAGTATCAATCAAGAATTAAAGAGCTCATAAAGGATGAAGAAAAGAGAACCATTTTAAAGGATAATGAGTTTCGAAAGAATACTTTTAAGCAACGTCAAACTTATGGGGAGAATGTTAATAGAATTAATTCAGATAATGCGGATAAAATAAATAATTTACAAGACGAGTTCGCTAAAGAGAAAACTGACATAGTTTACAAATCTCGAAAGTTATTAGAGGAAACAGTTCACAACTTAAAGAGTGAGTATGTAAATAGAACTGATAAGCTCGTAAATAAGTATGAAAAAACACTTTCTGCCAAGAAATTTGAATTTGAACGAATGGTGGAAGTGAAAGATGAAACGATTCATAATTTAAAAAGTAGTACTAAGAAGGAACTTAGAGCTCTACAGCAGATTCATGAAGAATCTAAAGGTGTTGGAAATTCTCAAACTAAAGCTAGACTTGATAGTCAGAGATTTCAATATGAAAGTAAAATAAGATCGCTCAGAATTTCTCAAGACGAAGAAGTGGGGAGTATCAAAAGGGATAGTGATAAGAGACTTTCTAAGGTCACTAATACCTACGAAGATAAGATTCAGAAGCAAACACTAACTTCTCAAGCGGACGCCAAAAAGAAAATCATAAAACATAGAGATGAATTAAGAAGAATTATAAATCAGAATAAAATTAGAATTGACCAAATAGTTGCAAACTATGAAAGAAGAATAAAAGATCAAAAAAGGGCCTACGAACTTGATCGTTCTAGTGAGCATATTAGAACTAGAAGTTAGAATGAATATGAATTCCGATCCAACACCGATCTTCACTAAGTTCAATAATATCAAAAACAAAGTTATTTAAAATGGGAGTATCTCCAAAGGGAAGTTCTTTTTTAAGAGACCACCTTTGTATGGTATAAGAACTTATTTGATAGTCTGTTAAAAAATCTTCTATGACCTCATTTTCTTGAGCTCTATCGAATGGACCTAAGCATAGTCCTAGAATCTTGCAATGCTTTAAAGCTATTTTTGACAGATGATCAAGAGAGAATTCATTTGTTTGATTCTTAAAAGTTAAAAATTCTTCATTTGTATAATTTAGAGTTAAGCCTTTGAATTTAAGACTGATCTCTTTTAAGAGCTGTTCTTTGTGCCCTTGTGGGGCCAAGAAAAAAAGAAATTGTCCATGCTGTGACATTTGAAATATCTCCCGATTCATTGGCTATTTCATAGATCATAATATTATAATAACATCAGTCTAAAGGTAGGGGTAGTATGATAAAATCTTCGAAAAAAATTGCATTAGTGGCACATGATTCAAAAAAAGAAAAACTCATTACTTGGTGTAAGAAGTACAAGTCTGTCCTAGTTAATCACCAGCTCTTTGCCACAGGAACTACAGGTGTCTTACTTGAGAATGAATTAAATATTGAAGTGAAGAAGTTTATTTCAGGTCCATTGGGGGGAGATCAACAAATTGGCTCCTATATAGCGGAAGGAAAAATTGATGCTCTGATTTTCTTTTGGGACCCTCTAGAGAGTATGCCTCACGATCCCGATATTAAGGCCCTGCTGCGTTTGGCAACAGTATGGAATATTCCCTTGGCCTGCAATCAAACTAGCGCAGACTTTCTTATCACCTCTCCCTTGATCTCACAGGATTACAAAAGAGACTTGGAGCATTTAGAGCGTTACAAGAAAGAGAGAAAACTCATGACTGAGAAATAGTGACCCCTCGCGCATGGAAGTCTTCTAGTCATTTTTGAAATTTAGCTTTAAAAGTGAGATTCAAATTGATCTGGAGAAGAAATTGGCGCGTATTGCTAAAGTAGGAAAAGCATTTTTAATTGGACAAGGGATAGTCTATCCAATTCAACATGGCTTTTTAAAAGTAAAGGGACCATTAAGGTCCCCTGAAATCAAAAAAATAAAAATTAAGAAACTATCTAAACGTTTAAAATAATCTTAATTCTCTTGGTAGTTCAAAGACATGATCTTCTTTTGAGATAGGGTCTTTGACTTCAACCTTGTGGGCCACCAGTTTAAGTCCTTCATCATTTTTATTGTCTTTACCATATTTAGGATCACCTATTATAGGGTTCTTAATCCTTGTAAAGTGTTGCCTAATTTGGTGAAACCTTCCTGTAGTTATTTCAATTTCTACAAGCGAGCTGTGCTCCTCTTCTTTATGAACCTTATAAAGAGTGTTGGCACTCTTGCCTTCTAGCTTGAGGGTGATTTCTCCTTCTGGTGTTCTAAGTTGACCTAGAACTTCCGCTTGGAAAAACTCTCTAATGAGCTGGCTGCGTAGTGCCTTATTAAAAATACGGGCAACTTTTTCTTTATAAGCAATAACCATAAGACCGGAAGTTTCTCTATCAAGTCTTTGAATGAGAAAGACACTAGCTCTATCTTTTTCCACCACTCTTAAAATAGAAGCCTGATCTCCAAACTTCGTCCCTTGAGAAAGAATTCCTGCAGGTTTATACCAAACGCCCCAGGTCTTAGCATTGAAGATTTCACGACATCCTGATGTATCCACTTCACTAATGGCAGGATCATAGTGACATTCAACATAGTCTTTTTCGGAAAGGGTAGATTTTGCACGGCGAACTCTCGTGAGCGGACCTTTGCCTTTTCTGCGTATCCAAACTCCACCATTTGCTGCCAATTTTTTTAATTGGATTTTTGAAAGTGGTGTCTTTTCGGATAAGTAGTCTACAAGACTAGTTTTTGTTCCCTCTGGGACTGTTGTTCTAAAAGAAAACTTTTCTTGTGACATTATTATAAACCTTGCGCCTCGGTCCAAGGACATCCTGGACAGCCTGATTGGCAACAGGCGTCATCGCGCCAGTCATCATCTGCTTTTTTGATTTCTCTTGTTTTTACAAAACAAACACCTTGATCATTTCTGAGTAGATCAAAGTCTCTTGGAGCATCCCAAGGACCATGGACGGAACCTAGAGTTAGAGAGAGTTTGTATTGATGGGCCTCTGACTTTTCACTAAAAACGACAACGTAGTCTTGTTTTTCTGATTGAGTTACCCAGTATTCCAATTTATCTGCTATATAATCCATGTTATATTTTTTCATTTGTTGTTCATAACACAAGATACATAGAGAACAAACCATGTATGACTTTCCTATAGAGTACGAAGAACCTGTATTTAGACCTCCCTCAGAGGGGAGAAGTTTTCTATTACAAGTGACAATAGGCTGTTCGCACAACCTGTGTACCTATTGCAATATGTATCGTTCTAAGAAATATAGAGAGCGATCATTTGAAGAGATTAAAGCAGAGCTTCTGCGTACTCAACAGTATTTTCAGCGACTTAACTACACTCCAAGTAAGGTTTTTCTCTGTGATGGTGATGCCCTCGGCGCGTCTACTGAGCTGCTGGTTCAATGTCTGGATCTAATAAATGAACTCTTTCCCAGCGTCATGCGAGTTGGAATTTATGCCACTGCTGAGAATATGTTACAAAAGAGTGAGGAAGATCTCATGTTACTGGCTTCAAAGAAGCTCACTATTGCTTATTTAGGAATGGAGAGTGGGGCGGACTCAGTACTGCATATGATTGTTAAAGGGAATACTGCCAGTGATATGATTCGCGGAACAAGCAGGCTTAGGAAATGTGGAATAAAACTCTCAGTCATCGCAATGTTGGGAGTAGGTGGCAGAGAGAAGTCCGAAGAACATGTAAGAGAAACGGCAAAATTAATAAGTGATATTAGTCCTGAGTTCTTTTCTTTTTTAACTACTGTTGCTGTTAAGGGCACTCCTTTTAAGACAATGGTTGATAGAGGACGTATTGATATGCTCACCACAAAAGAGTTAACAACAGAAATGAGAGATGTTCTAAAAAATATAACTCCTTCCCAGGGAAGAATTATTTTTAGGGCGAATCATGTTTCGAATCAATATCCTCTTGGGGGAATTTTACCAAATGATCAAGCGAGTTTAATTGAAACATTAAATGAATGGATCGAGGCCACTCCGGCTGGAGTTTATCCCGAAACCCCAGAGCACATGTTATAAATTAGGAAATAAAAATGATCGAAAAATACTTCTTTGAAATTTTAATTGCATTAGTCTTTGTCATCTCTCTTATGAGTACAGTGATTTTCTTTCTTTGGAAAAAAGTTAAACAACAAAGAGTAAATGAAAGAGATCAAGCTTTAAGAATAAAAGAAAAAGAAGAGTTTATTCTTTCAAGTTTAGATATTATTGCTAAGGCAGTTCTACAAGGGCAGTGTGAACTGTCAGAAGGTTGTATTAGAATCAGAATGCTACTGACAAAGTCACATTGCTTAAAAGCTGATGATCAAAATTATGAAACTATTTTTACTATGTATGAAGATTTAAAGAATTTTAAGACTCATGAACAGAGAAAGTCTTTAACCAAGCAAGAAAGATTCCAAGAAGATGCAAATAGAATGAGAGTTGAAGATAATTTTAAAATACCATTCTTGAAAGCGGTAAGTGTTCTTGCTAAAGAAGTTAAAGAGTTTCTCTAAGAAATACCTTTATGATAGAATAAATTCATGAATTACTACGTCCACAATTTATCTCCCATGGCCTTAGAATGGGGGTGGTTAATCCTTCCTTGGTATTGGCTGGCCTACATTGCAGGTTTCTTCATTGTATATTTTGGAATGATGGGTTTCGTAAAGTCTAAACTTATTAAATTATCTGCCAATGAAGTTCACAACTATCTGTCCTTTGGTTTCTTAGCTCTTCTTTTAGGTGGACGCGTTGGTTATATCCTTATTTATAATTTGTCTTATTACGTAAGAAATCCCATGAAAGTTTTTGCTATTTGGGAAGGTGGAATGAGCTTTCATGGCGCTATCATCGCCATCGCAGTTTACACATACCTCTGTGCTAAGAAATCAAATCGCTCGATGTTTGAATACGCTGACAGTATATGTCTTTGGGGACCCTTAGGACTCTTCCTAGGACGTATGGCCAATTTTGTTAATGGCGAACTTGCGGGGAGAGTGAGTGATGTGCCTTGGGCCGTTATCTTTCCAAAGTTCTACGATCATTCTCCAAGGCATCCATCTCAAATTTATGAAGCAGTAAGTGAGGGACTTATTCTCTTTGTCATTATGCAAGTTCTTGGAAAGAAGAAGATAGATCAGAGAGGATTTTGCTCAGGACTCTTTTTGAGCGTTTATGGGGTCTCTCGTTTTATAGTAGAGTTTTTTAGAAATCCTGATCCGCAAATTGGTCTCTATTTAAACTACTTCACTCTTGGGCAATTTCTATGCTTGCTCATGGTGATCTTAGGAATATTTTTAATGAAAAAGAGTGAGAGAAGTCCCTCACTCTAATAGGAATATGGCATCTTTTGCAAAGTCACTGTAGAAGTCTTCGTAACTCGCCCTTTGAGCACTGATTTTCTTAACTTCTGATTCATATGACTCTCTATATTTTTCAGGAATTGATCCATAGTCGAAAATATTAATATCGCTACTTTTCATATCTTCACCAGGATTTACCCAGGTAGAGAAAACTCCTGGAAACTTCCTCATCAGGTAGTCAATCATACAACCAGGAAAGAGTTCAATCGTCATTTTTGCACAAGAGTTTAACTCATCCTCATCAATTACTATAGAGTCGTACATTGATCTGATAGAGTCTTTTAAGTCTTCTTTAGTTTTCTTCTTTCTCTTTTCTAATATTTCAAATGTGACACGTAGACGTTTAATGTGTTCAAGTTCTTCCATGTAGCCTTTTCTTTGATCCTCTGGAATATTGTCGTATTCAAAAGGATTGAATTCCCCACTTAAAATGGCAGCTTGATAGAGAAGGGGATACTTTTTTTCAATGTACTCAACGATACAGTTGAGGAACTCTTCTTCTTTCTTCATTTTCACACATTCATATTTCTTATTTTCTCCCCAAACGAAGTAGTCTTTTAAACCAATCCAAATGGAGGCTCCAGAGCCCGAAGCTAAGGCCCCAACTGCGGTTCCTTGAAAGACTCTAGCGTAACCGTTGGAGAAGAACTTTAAACGATCCTTATCTTGATCGGTAAGAAGTTCATTCATGACTTTCTTACCGTCTTGGAGCTTCTTAAATCCTTTTACAGTTTTAGGCAGATTCCAAAGTTCATTTTTGAGTGATTTATTAGTGACTTTATTAATTCCGTAATTTGATGGCTTAAATTCAAAGTTGGCAAGAAATTCATCTAACTCTTTAAACTTACTTTTTAGTTGATCCATAATTTTATCAGAAATACCTTCTGTATTGTTAATGAAGTACTCAAGTTCTCTATGCACAATTGTCACTTTATCTTTGAGCATCGCTTGTTGGATAATTCTTTGTTTAATAATCCCTTCATCAAACCACCAGTCAAACATACCTCCATCAAGTTGTGTGATACGTTTTTCTAATTGATTGGTATAGTATTGAAGGTTCTTGTCATCTTTGTAGAAAACCATCTTTTCGCTGACTTCTTTACCATTCTTAACAAATACAAGATCCACTTCTGCTCGGTCTCCCGAAAACTTATATTTTTTTAGAATATCTACATTGTAAGCAAGTGAAACACGCTCGTTAATTAGGTCTTCCATATCTTGTTTATAATTTTTAAACTTGGATACCCAGCCATCTACATTCTTTAAGAGAATCACCTCATCTTCGCTGAGTTCAAGACCTTCTTTTGATTTTTTGAAGATTTTTCCAAAGACTGCTGCACTAGCAACGGTTTCTTCTTCATCAAACATATAAAGAGAAACATATTTATTATCATTCCAGTTTTTAAAAGTGTGCGTCCAAGAATCTTTCAATCTAGTCCACCATCCATCGCGGGGAAGTTTGACTTGCATTTTTGTACTTGAGCGCTTGATGAGTTTTTTCTTCTCTAATGCTTGTAGGAAGTTTTTATTATAATCATCTGTGATAAAGTTTTTGATAATGCCACCACAACCACTTTTTTCAGTAGCAACGCTGGCAGGTATTCTAGACTGCACAGTGTGGGGATAAATCTTACTTACCCTATTAGTTGAGCAAGAGAATAAAAGGGATAAACATATTATAAGTAGAGTCTTTTCCATAGCTTAGCTTATCGGGATAATCACAAAAAGCTTTACTCTCTCTTTGTAAGTTATTGAAATTTTGAAGTTTTTGATTGTCGAGAAACTTAAACACCTCTAGAATATAAGCATTGTTCATTTAGGAGGCAAGTTCGTGAAAGATACATATGATCGTATTAATAATATCTGCATTGTTATATTAACTTTTATTGCCGTCACTTTTGCTCTTATTTATACAAAGTCCATTCTCATTCCCTTTGTTATTTCACTCTTTGTTTTTGCTGTCTCAGGACCTGGCATTGAATGGTTTGAGAAGAAGTGTAAGCTTCCACGCATACTCGCAGTTATTGTGACCATGGGACTATTCATATTTGCTTCAGGTATTGTGAGTTTATTCATTGTTAAGAGTTTGAGTACTTTTATTGCGGGAATTGACGTTTATCAAGAGAGATTCACAACTTCCATAGAAAGCTCAATTGAATTAATCAAGTCGTATGGAATTGATTTAGATGGCTCACTTATTAAAGACAAATTAAAAAATTTACCTGTCTTCACAATCTTTAAGAAGTTTACGGGAGGAATTGTTTCTTTCGCCTCCAATATTGTCTTAGTTGTAATTATGGTTCTCTTTCTTCTAGCAGGAGAGGGAGTCAGTGAAATTAAAAGTACCATGTTAAAAGAAATTTTTCATAAGATTACTAAATATGTGGCCACAAAATTTACCATGTCATTCATTACAGCTTTAATTATAGGAGTTTTATTCTTTAGCTTACGTGTTGATTTAGCCTTTATGTTTGCTGTTCTAACTTTTCTTTTAAATTTTATACCAAGTGTCGGTTCTATCATCGCCATCTTATTACCAGTTCCTGTTCTCTTTCTTCAATTTGGATTTGGATGGCAGTTTCCAACTATTCTCATTATTTCAGGTCTTATTCAATTTCTTATTGGAAATGTTATTGAGCCAAAAGTTATGGGTGAGCATTTGGGGTTACACCCAATAGTGATTCTCTTATTTTTATTATTTTGGGGGCTTGTATGGGGAGTTCCTGGAATGTTCCTAGCGGTACCTATGACAGCTGTCATGAAAATAGTATTTTCTAAAATTGAGACGACTAAGAGATTAGCAGCTTTACTCGGCGGAGAGCTTTCTTAAATAAGCTGTTCAGTGGGAATGTATTCCATGTCATTTTGAAAACTTGGACATTGCCGTTCAATTTTATCAAATTGGATTTGTCTGTCGGTCATCGATTGAATGCAATTATAGGTGGATCTTAAACTCTTAACTTTTGAGCATTTCTTTAAGATTTTTTCTTCAAGACAATTGAGTTTTACAACAACTGATTGTTCACTTGCTAAGAAGTGGGTGGAGTTAGGAAATCTATGGTGAATGCGTAGGTTTAAATGTTTTCTGAGGCGAGTGTCTAGAGAGATCGTATAAAAAGTATGTATGGCATGGGGAGAGAAATTTTCAATAATACACTGGTCTTCCTTGGCGAATTGAATTTTCTTATCCTTAAAACTCCACTTAAAGTAATCTCTTCTCTTTTCAATTTCATCTTTCTTTAAATGTTTAGCCTGGCAAGAGCAGAATTTATCGACTTCACCTAGAAATTCAAAATACATGGGCTCTGATTGATTCTTTAAAAGGTTTGGATAATGTTTCTTAGTGTAGGTGTGAGTGATAATTTTTTGAATACACTGAAACTCTAATGTATTAAATGTTGATGTTTGAACAAGTTCTTTGCCTTGCAGAGATATCGAAAAAATGAGAATGAAGAATCCTTGTACATACCGATTAATAGGCGCCTCCAGGTTCTTGTATAGTATATCCTACCATGGATAAAGGCTTCTAGAGGGCAATAACTTTTAGGTTTTCCAAAAAACAGGTATTTAGAACTTCAAAATCAACTTAGACTTTAATAGTTAGAAAAATTATTTCTTCTTATTAATGGCTTCTTCGTATTTACGAATTTCTTCTGGAGATAAAGAAGTAGGTTCCATGCTTCTAATACTCTTCATGGAGTTCATCATTTGATCACATTTGTGAGTTGTTCCGTCTCCTTCAATGGGAGTGAACTTTCTCTTTTCTTTTAACCATGTGATCTCTTTTCCACAAAATTTACACTTCGACATAACTTTTCCTAATTTGATAGATCTACTATTTTTTTAATATCCTCTAAAGAGAATGGTTTTTCAAGAATCATATCAGCTTTTTCAAGGGCCGGCTCATGACTCATCATGTCGGATATGGCTGAAAGGAAGACTATTTTGGCGTTTGTTAGGGGGCGAATTTTTTCGAATAATTCTATTCCATTCATTTTTGGCATTTTGATGTCGAGCAGAATTATGTCAAATTTTTCTTTTACAACGAGTGGTGGAGCCATTTCCGGGTCGTTAACTGTCGTAACTCTATGTCCTAGGAACTCAAATTCGTCTTTGAGGCATTCTGCTAATAGTTCTTCATCATCCACTACAAGAATATTTTTCATGGACTAATTATTGCACGCTCGTATTTAATTGCAACTCAATATTCCTCTTAAATGACTCCCTGCGTACGTTGCCAACCTTTGATAAATGGGAGCTTTTGTATTAAATTGACTCAATCTATATATTTTAATTAGAGGAAGATTAATGCTGGATATAAAGTTTATTCGTGAAAATTTAGATGACGTAAAAAATGCAACTAAAGTCAAAAATATAAAATTTGATTTTGATGCGCTTTTAACCCTTGATAAAGAGATAACTGAACTAAAGGTTAAAGTTCAGGAACTTCAAGAGAAGAGAAATTCTCATTCTAAGAAGATTCCTAAGGCCACGGCTGAAGAAAGACCAGCTCTCATTGAGCAGGGAAGAGCAATTGGTTCTGAACTTGATGAACTAAAACCATCTCTAGTTGAGAAGGAAACAACTCTTAGAAATCAACTTCTGCGTGCTCCTATGATTCCTTCGCCTGATGCACCTATTGGGAATGATGAAAGTGACAATGTTGAAGTTAAGAAATTTGGAGAACTTCCACAGTTTGATTTCAAGCCTCTCGACCATGTTGAAATTCTTGAAAAAAATGATTGGGCAGAGTTTGAAAAAATAGCAGCTGTTTGTGGCTCTAGAAGTTACTCTCTTAGAAATGATATGGTTCTTTTAGAAATGGCGATGCATAGATATGCTCTTGAGAAATTAAGAGCAAAGGGATTCACTCTTGTTTCAACACCTGCTTTTGCTAGAGAAGAAGCTCTTATTGGTACAGGACATTTTCCTACTGGTAAGGATCAAGTTTACTTTCTTCCTGAAGATGATCTCTATCTTTCTGGTACTGCTGAAGTACAACTTAACTCTCTACACGCGAAAGATATTTTAAAAGAAGAAGACCTACCAATTCTCTACGCTGGCTATGGTTCTTGTTTTAGAAGAGAAGCTGGAAGTTACGGAAGAGATGTTAGAGGGCTTATTCGTGTTCACCAATTTATGAAAGTTGAGCAATATATTCTTTGTAAAAATTCTAAGGAAGAATCTGACAAGTGGCATAAGGCACTTCTTGAAACTTCTGAAGAAATTGTTCAAGATTTTGAAATGCCATATAGAATTGTTGAATGTTGTACAGGTGACATGGGAACAGGAAAAGTTCGTATGTTTGATATAGAGTGCTGGGTTCCTAGTGAAGAAAAATATAGAGAAACTCATAGTTGCTCTCAACTTCATGACTGGCAATCAAGAAGAACAAATACAAGATACAGAGATGCTGATGGTAAGGTGCAGTTTGTGCATACTTTAAATAACACTGCCATTGCCACTCCAAGAGCTCTTGTACCGTTCTTAGAGTGTCATCAGCAGAAAGATGGAACAGTAAGAGTCCCTGAGAAATTAAGACCATATTTAGGTGGAGTTGAGTTCCTAGGTAAGTAATTTATAAGTTGATGGTCTCTCATCTTAAGGGATCATCATAATTTCAAGCGCTTTCAATTTTATCCTCAATAATGGGCCTTTGGACTAATATTATTAGTCGCTTTGTTCGATAGGTTTTTAAGTTCAAAATTAGATTTGGAGTTTTAATGAACATCCTCGTTGTTGATGACGATCATATTAATGCAAAAATGCTCACTAAGAGACTTCTTAAAAGAGGCTTTGAAGTAGACACTGTTTTTTGCGGAAAGGATTGTATTCAATTTGTAGAAGAAAATCCTACAAAGTTAGATCTCATTTTACTAGATATCATGATGCCCGATCTCTCTGGGCTCGAAGTTCTTGATGAAATTCGAAAAGATTTCTCAACGATGGATCTTCCTATTATTATGGTTACAGCAAAAGGCGAAGCTTCCGATGTGGTTGATGCCATGAAGAAAGGTGCCAATGATTATATTCAAAAACCAGTAAATATGGATATTGCGGAAGCTAGAATTAAGACCCATTTATCTATGAAGAAATTAAATGCTGAAAGCATTATTAAGAAAGAGTTAGAAACTGCTAATGCCATGATTGTTACTTATAACCATGAAATCAATAACCCCTTAACAATTGCTATGGGGATGCTTAGAAGATGCATGATGAAAGGGGAGATGGATGGACTCGAAAAAGTTGATGTTGCTCTAAATCGTATTGCAGATATTGTAAAAAAGATTGATAAAATTTCTGAACAAACTACAGTACAAAAAGATTCTTATACTAAAGACTCACAAATGATTAAATTAAAATAAACTATTCCTAATCGTATCAATAAAAATTGTCTTAATAGATGTCATACTATTTTAGAAAGGCATTAATGACAAACCTCGTAAAAACCCACTAAAATTATAAAAACAAATTAATTAATGAATGGAGTCGTTAATGAGATCAATTCTTCAAGCTTTGAAGATGCTATGGATGGCGATTGCTATGGGTGTTGGTATGGGAATAATTATTCCTATTACGTTTACTTTTGCCCTTCCCTTTGGACTATTAAATATAGTTGTTCATGGAAGAGGATTGGCTTTTACAACGGCCCTATAGACTCAGTATTTGTTGAAAGTTAAGAGTGGCCCTATCTTGTGTCACTTTGGTCACAGGATGTGACCTACTTTTCTATTTTCTCTTGTTCTCCGAGTAGTCCTAGGTATTGTGTAAAGTGTTTTTCACTAGGCCAGCAGTCTTGTGCTAAGACAATGTGTAGATCTAGTAATTCTTGGTCAGAAAATTTTGAAAATCTCTTATCTACTCTTAACCATAGGTAGTAGGAATGTTTTACGAACTCATTGGTAGGAGTTTCAAGGTAGAGTGAGTTCTCTTCATCATTCCAGTAGAGGGTGTGTGAACTTCTATTTTTAAATTGTGCGTAAGCGGAAATGGGTAATATTGAAATAGGGGAAACATTTCGATAGAGTTTTGCAGTCTTCTTTTTCATGTTTAATAAAGACATTTCAAAGGCTACGGCTAGTCTAATGTCGATGTTTACCGTTAACTCTTCTAGACCATCTATTTTATTCTTACCCACAAGTATTTGAATCTTCTTTTGTAGGCTAGGCATTTGTTTTTCACTTAAATTTTTACAGAGTTTATAGCGAGATAAAATCTTACTGCCCCAGCCTGTGGGGAAGTCGTATCTTAAGAGTCTTGATTCAGAAAAAAGTCCCAATACGAGTTTTATCACTGTAAATAAAAGTAGTGCGCAAAGAATAAGTCCGATGGTTATACTCGTGTTCATAATTTAGGTTTCCTTAAAGATTTTCTGCTAAGTCTAGCAAGCTATGTACCAATAGGGGAGGGTCTTTATGAGCTATTTTTAAATCTAGCGAAGATTTGTCCCTGCGTATTTGAAAAAAAGAAATCATTATAAACTATGGGCTAGAACTTTAAGAGGAGATCTCTTTATGAATAAGAAAATACTATTAGTTGAAGATGAAATTGATTTATTAGACATTATGAGTGCATCACTTTGTAAGCTTGGCTATTCTACAAATTGTTTTACTGACCCTTCCCATACCATAAGAAAATTCTATGGGCATGCGGAGGAGTTTTCTTGTGCAGTGATAGATTATCAGATACCAGGATATAATGGTGTTGAGCTCTGTTTACAAATATTTGAAGTGTCTCCCAGTTTTCCTATTATTTTGACGACAGGCTTTGCTGATGAAAATATTAGAAATCTCTTAGGGAATTACAAGAATGTTTATCTATTAGAGAAGCCTTTTCGACTCGATGAGTTAACTTTTTTGGTAAGACAGTTAGCAGATCGTCCAACGGTTAGAACTCTAATCTAAACTTTTTATTAATTAAGCGCTGCATTTTTTGACACTCCACTTCTTTTTTTCCTATAATTTTAAAGTACTCAAAACAGGAAGATAAGAGTGGACGAGAATTATTACTCGCTTAAAAAAGTGGCCTCTATGTTTGGCGGTCCAGAACTCAAGGAAGAGATCACTGGACTTGAAGAGTCTGGTGATATCGCTTCTCAAGAAAAATATCGCTCAGGAGCTCTTTATCGTAAAGGCTTCAAGGGTAGTGATCTATCTAAAATCGGTTCAAAAGTAGGATATTTTAAAAAATTTGATCGACCAGTAAGCCTCTGTGTTTTTACCACTAAGGGTGGCGTTCTAAAGAGTACTCTTGCTTTGAATTTGGCTAGAGTCGCAGCATTACACGGCTTAAAAACTTGTGTAGTGGGACTTGATATTCAAGGGGACGTCACGACTGCCCTTGGCTTCGATGATGGGATTGAAGATTCTGAGGATTTAAATTACATCCTTGAAAAGTTAAATAGAACTAAAGGTCTTTCAGACATTTTTAATAATACTGTAAGACTTAATGACGCAATTGTTCCAACCGACAATGAAAATCTCTTTCTCATACCTGAGACTCCAGAGCTTGTGGCCTTAAATGACTCCCTTAGTAATATTAATAGACGTGAATTTTGGTTAAAGGAAAAAGTCGTTGATCCTTTAAAGGAATACTTTGATCTCGTGATCATGGACTGTTCTCCAAATTGGAATAAGCTCACAACGAATGCGCTTGTGGCCTGTGATGCACTTGTTTCTCCTTTAGAATGTAAAATTAATAATTTTAGAAATTTTAAAGTCTTCTCTAAATTCTTATTAGAGTTTAAGAATGAAATGAAAATTGACTTTGAATCAATTTTTGTACCTACGAGATACAGTTTAAATAGAAAGCTAAGCTTAGACATTCTTGAATGGTATCGAAGTAGTGTTCCAGGATGTATTAGTGGTGCTGTGAGAGAGAGTGTTTCTGGTGAAGAGGCAACAGCTTTAAATAAGTCGCTCATGGAACATTGTCCAGGTAAAGCTCCGGCGATCGAATTGATGGGTGTCCTAAGTGAAATTCATAGGAGAGTGGAAACTCTTATAGACAATGAAACTGCTGGCCCTCATGGTGAATGGCAACAAAAGCCGCAAGCTTCTGCACAACATCAGGAGAATAATTCGTGGCGATAAGACTTAATGATATCACTAGTAAAACTAAAGAAAGAAAAGAGCAGGCTCAACTCATAGATAAAGAAAGAGTCCTAAGACCATGGGAGACTTTTGAAAAATTAGGAGCTCAGACTCGAACTATAGGCGCCAGAGAGGCGGTCAAAAGTGCTAGAGAAAAAGTAAAGTCTAATAATGAGTTAGTAGATCGTCTTAGAGATGGTTTTGTTGAAATGGAAAAAGCCCGTAATTGGGATGATGAAGTGAATGATAAACAAATTAAGTTAGATAGTGACATAAAAGATTTGTCTTCAACTTTGAAGAAGATCAATACTAAACCCGGCGTAATATCATTTTTTAAGGAAATGTTTAAGGCCCAATAAGTTTTAGGGATATATTTTGGGAAAGAATAAAGTCAGAAAGAATAAAAAAAAGTCCGTCCCTCTTAAGAAGCCCGTAACTAGGGAAGAATTAAAGAGAGGGAAGTCGAATCTTTATATACTTATTGCGATGATTATTGCCGCATGTGGTTTCTTGTTCTATGGTCTGGGAATCTAATTCCGGAGTTCTAATTAAATGCGAAAATTTAAAATTGGTCAAAGATGGATCAGTGAGGCCGAGCCTGAGCTTGGTCTAGGCGTCCTTAATAATTTATCAGATAAAATCATTTCGATAGTATTTTCTGCCAGTGGTATCGAGAGAAACTACGGTGTTAAAACATGTCCCCTGAAAAGAGTTCTCTTTAGTGAAGGTGATGAAATTATCATCGAGGGTGGTGAGCGTTTAATTGTTGATAAAGTTGCTGAAGAAGAAGATCTTGTTTTCTATCTGTGTGGAGAGAGAATTGTTTCGGAGATAGACCTCAGTGATCTTATGACATTTAATAAGCCGGAGGATAAATTATTTAATGGTTTATTTGATCCTCATGATCACTTTCAACTAAGGCACGAAACTTTAGTTCATAGAAATGACTATAGTTGTTTGAATGTGAAGGGACTATTGGGACCAAGAGTGAGTTTAATACCTCATCAACTCTATGTGGCCAAGGAAGTTTTCAATAGACCTATGCCTAGAGTTCTTCTTGCTGATGAAGTTGGGCTTGGTAAAACTATTGAAGCAGGGATGATTATTCATCAACTACTTGTGACAAAAAGAGCGAATAGAGTCATCATTATGGTTCCTGACTCTTTGATCTTTCAATGGTTCATTGAGCTACATAGAAAATTTGCCCTTTCATTTAAAGTTATTAATCAAGAAACGAGACTAGAAGAAGGCAGCAATCCATTTCTAGAAAATGAAAATATTTTAGTTTCAATTGGTCTATTAAAAGGTGCTGAAAAGGCCAGAGAGTTATTAGACCTTGCTGATTTTGATATGTTAGTCGTAGATGAGGCCCACCATTTAAAATGGTCTCAAACTGAAGTCTCTACTGAATATAGTATCGTTGAGAAAATTGCTGCTAAGACTAGGGGAGTTCTTCTACTCACCGCTACTCCCGAGCAATTGGGACTAGAAGGTCATTTTAGTCGTTTGAAAATACTGGATCCAGACCGTTTCTACTCTTATGAATCATTTATTAAAGAACATGAGAGCTTCGAGCATTTTGCAGCTATCGTAAAAAAGATTGAGGCCAAGAAAGATCTTGATGTTGATGATAGAGAAATGCTTGAAATGATTAAAATTGACCCTAGCCAAAATGGTGAGGAAATTATTTCTGATCTCTTAGATCGCCACGGTACGGGTCGTATCTATATAAGAAATACAAGAGAGCGAATGAAGGAAGTCTTTGATTTCTTTCCAAAGAGAATTCTCTTTGAAGACATTATTGAACTTGATGCCAAGACCGATGATTACAACATTAATATTTTTAGAAGTAAGGCATTTTGGTTATTAGAAAAATTACAAAAATTAAATGGTGATAAAGTTCTTCTTATTTGTAAATCTAAAGCAAAAGTCTTGGCGCTTGAAAAATTTATTAGAGAAAATGCTGTAAATGTTTCTACAGCAGTTTTTCACTCTGACCTAACTCTGATGGCAAGAGATAGACAGGCTGCTTTCTTTGCTGAAGAAAGTGGAGCTCAAATTCTTCTTTGTACTGAAATTGGATCAGAGGGAAGAAACTTTGAATTTGCTTCTAATCTAATTCTTTTTGATCTACCAAGTAATCCCGATTATTTGGAGCAGAGAATTGGTCGACTTGATAGAATAGGTCAAAAAAGAGATATTTGTATTCACCTTCCTCTTGTTGATAAATCTCCAGAACATTTTCTCTTTCGTTGGTATCATGAAGGCTTTAAGGCCTTTTCTGAATCAGCAAAGTGTGGAGGAATTCTTTTTAGAAAATTTAAAGATAGAGTTGAGGCGATTGATGAGAATTCAATTGATGAGCTTATTGAAGAAACTAAAAAAGAATATGACCTCGTGTCTAAAGAACTTGAAGAGGGAAGAGACGTCCTCATTGAGAAAAATTCATATAAAGAAGAGATGGCCCTTTCGATTCGTTCAGAAATTAGAAAAATTGATGAATCTAGAGAACTTAGAAATTACTTAGATATGGTTTTTCATCATCTGGGAGTAGACTCTGATGATATTAATCACGATACACTCTTTCTAATTCCCACTGATAATATGCTACTGCCTCACTTTCCAGGTCTAACTAGAGAAGGTAAGACATTTACTTTTAATCGATTGATGGCGCTAGAAAGAGAAGAGTTTGGCTTCTTAACTTGGGATCATCCACTAGTTCAAGGAATTAGTGATCTTATTATAAGTGAGGGACTGGGTTCTGTGACCGTGGCCAAGAGAAAAGAATCAAAGAGTACTAAGGTCTTCTTTGAGTGCTTCTACGTCTTAGAAGCCGTTCACAATCAAGAACTTGAATCTATGAAATACTTTCCTCCTACTATTGTTAGAGTTCTCTTAGACAATAAGGGTGAGGACTTTTCAGCTAAGTGGGATAAGAATCTCCTAGACTCAAAAGTTGAAGCGGCATCAAAAGAAATGTGTCACAAAGTTTCAAATTTTCCAAAAGCAGGAGTAGTGAAAGTTCTAGCAAAAGCTTCTGATCTAGCAAAAACCAATGCGACTACTATTAAAGAAGAATTTAAGAGCAATTTGTTAGCTAGCCTTGCCAAGGAAGAAGAGAGACTTAATTATCTAAAGGAAATTAATCCATCTGTTAAAGATGAAGAGATTAATTGGATTAAGATGAAGAGAACTGAGCTCTTAGAAATTCTATCTCAATGTGAGCTGCGATTAGATAGTTTTAGAGTGATACTTTAAGAATATAGAAACTAATTGGTAAAATGTTTAATATCATTTTTAGTAAAGCATTGATCAATATCTTCACCATGAAGTTGCTTTAATTTAGTGAGAGGGGTCCCTAGAATGAGTTTTTTAAGGGCCTTTTGACATCTGGAACTTGTGTAGTGGATTTGATACATCTTACAATAATTATCAAATTGATGTGATTCTCTTTGATAACCTTTGTACTTCTTCATAGATAATTCTTCACACTCTTTCTTCGTAAATTCTGTCTTATTGCAAGCTATGGTAGCAATAAGTAAAAAACTAAAAGTGAGAACTTTAAATATCAAGTAGGCCTTCCTCTTTAAGAACAACTTTAAACTTATTTAATAAATCGAGCTCAAAATTCCCAAGCTCTTCAATAAGTATTTCTTTGATAACTTCTTTTGGTGTCAAGTCTGTTGTTATACACATCTTATCATAGATATTAACTAAGGAGAGTATACATTCACTCTCTGAGAGTTTCGTTTTCTTATTTGGACCCTGTCCTGATTTTACTTCCTCGTGATTTGTAATGAGGTCCATTGTTGCCTTATCAACATAGGGCTTATCATTTAGTACTGAGATGCAGTCCTTAACGTGGGCTCCATAGGCGAGTCTATTCTCAGGAGTGAGATCTTTCTTATCTTTCTTGAACAACTCTCTAACTTGTTCGTCCATTTGCATAACTCCAATGTCATGTAAGAGTCCTGCTATGGCCATCTGATCTAGTTGTTCTTCTTTTTGTCCCATTTTATCTGCAAGTTTTGTCGCAAGGGCGCTAACATTTAAAGAGTGTTTAATTATGTGATCTCCCTCTTGAACTTCTTTTCCAAAAATTTCTTTTAAGGCATCAGGATTTTGTAAAATACATTGTCTTAAACTCTTGGCGGCATTTTCAGTCATTTTATAAGAAGTTTCACTACCAGGATCAGTTTGCATTCGCTCAACAGCTGTACCACAGGCACCTTCTACGAGATTCACTTTCTCCTCGGTAGTTGCCGTTTCTGAGTTCATTGTTTCCATGAGTAGGGCATCTAGGAATTGCTGATAATTCATTTCATCTTCTTCATCAATATAGAATTTGGCAATTTTCTGTTTCTTCAATTTTGAAAATTTCTCTTGCTCTATTTCTCCGCCCTTATTCGCATAGATAATGTATTGCTCTTTAAAGAAGATAAATAAATCAAATGTGAGCTCTCTATTGGGCTTTACTGTATTTATGCGAAGAGGTGTGTAGGCCATGATTATCCTGTTGTCTAAATTTGTGCAGTTTCTATTGTAGATATTTATCGGAAAAAATCATGTTTTGTTTAAATAGATTATTTATTTATGATTTCCTTAAGCTTATTCACCTTTTTTTATTGTTTTTACACTTCAATTAATTGTTTTTTTACTCGTTGAGTCAGTGTACATTATAGGTTTTTTAGATACACTACTATAACTGACAAAAATGTTTTACCTTTGATATTAATTCGGAGAATTTCTTGCGCTTTTATTTTGATTTCTTATCCCCATATTCTTACTTAGCTTTCCAGTGGATTAAAAAGAATAAAGTCCTATTAGAGGGACTGAGCATTTCAGTTGAATACATTCCGGTCATGCTTGGAAAACTTATTCATAGCTATGAAACAAAGGGACCTGCTGAGATAGAAAGTAAGAGGAACTACCTCTTTAAAGATTGTTTGAGATATTCCAATCTGAATGGTATTGCTTTTACACCTCCCAAATCACTTCCTTTCAATTCTCTCTATTCATTAAGACTTTCCATTGCTGCAAGCGGTGAAGAAAAGTTTAAACTCATCGACGAAATCTTTGCCGCCGGCTGGGGAAGAGGAGAGGAGATTGGAGAAGAGGAGAACTTGTTAGAAGTTTTAAAAAGAAGTGGAATAGATGCCAGTTTAATGGAACAAACGACTTCAAAAGAAATAAGAAGGGCACTTAAAGTAAATACGAGTAAGGCGATAGAAAATGGTGTCTTTGGTCTTCCTTGTTTCATTTTTAAGGACGAACTTTTTTGGGGCAATGATTCAACAAAGTACTTAGAACTTTTCATTGCTGGAAAAGATCCCCTAGATATTAATAAATATAATAATTTTATAACGAATTACCCGTTTAACTAAGAAGGAACTTTATGAAAATTTTAATCGCACTATTAATTGCTATGACTTCACTTTCTATTGGTGCAAAGTCTGCTGAGAGAACTACTGTTATCATGGAAACGACAAAGGGAACTATTGAGATTCAACTCTTTGATAAAAAAGCTCCTATCAGTGTAAAGAACTTTTTAAAGTATGTTGATTCTAAATTCTACGATGGAACAATCTTTCATAGAGTTATTGATAACTTCATGATTCAAGGTGGAGGTTTTGATACAAACTTAAAAGAAAAGAAAACGAATGCTCCAATTAAGAATGAGGCATCAAATAGAATTAGTAATACAAAAGGAACTCTTGCCATGGCGAGAACTTCTGTTGTTGATTCTGCTACCGGACAATTCTTTATAAATGTTAACGACAATAATTTTCTTGATCACAAAGGAACTGGCTCAAGTGAGTATGGTTACGCAGTATTTGGTCAAGTCCTAAAAGGGATGAGCGTAGTTAATATGATTAAAAAAGCGCCCAAGAGAAGAAATGGATCTCACGGAGATATGCCAATTGAAAATATCATCATTACTAAGGCCTATAGAAAGAAAATTGAAAAGAAATAGAATTTATTAAAAAGGACCCTAACGGGTCTTTTTTTATTTTAGCCATTCATATAGATCATAGTGCTCATTACTCATTCCAATGCTTTCATACACCTTCTGGGCTGGGTAATTTGTCTTGTCCACGTAGAGTCTCAATCCGCCATTATCAGAGTCACTTTCCACCATCTCTTTTAAGTGAGAATACATCTTCTTAAAGACACCTTTCTTTCTGTACTTAGGGATGACATAGACAGAGTGGATCCAAATAATGTCTTTACAGCGCCAGTCACTCCATTCTGTCATTGTTAAGAGAGAGGCTACACATTCATTGTCTTCGCTTTGAACAACGTAGTAGCGACCTTTAGAAGGATTATCAAATACGGTACTCACGCCACGCTCTACTACTTCTTTATTTAGGCTGAGTTTCTCTGTTTCCTGGGCCATTTCCATTTGAAAATTAACGATAGAGTCTAAGTGTTCATTTTTATTTGCAGCTTTGACTTTGAGCATGATGAATTGTCCTTACGAGTAAGTTGTTTTAGTGAGTATACTTGAAAAAACTAGGCCCTTCAGTTAAATTACTTTAAGTTTAGCCCTAAGAGAGGAAATGAGCACCATGAATAGAGAATTAAATACCTTATGGGAAGATCATTGGAAGAGTTCTACTTTAGAGGCGGTACAAAAGCGCTATCAGTTAAAAGAAATTTTTCCTAATCTTGAGAATCCTAAATGCTTATTAAAGTATTTCATTCTGGCACATATTTATAATCTAAATACTTCTGAATTATTAAAAATTGAAATCACTCTCTTAGATTGTTTTAAAAGTGGAGAGTTTAACAAGAATGAGCTCTATATAGTTTTCTTCTTTAAAAATTTCTTCTCAGTCACATTCTTAGAAATGTTAGATGAGTCAATGAGTCCAGAACTTTTAGAGTCTTGGAACTTTGCAGAACACGGTTCAAACTTTAGTGAATTCTCTAAAAAGCACTTTGATTCTCTAAAGTTGAGTTTGCAAAAGCTTTCTGGCGTTAAACTCATACTTTTTCTTAGAAAAGATCGTTCTTATAAGGGACGTATGGTCCTTATTGATCAGAAGGGAAAAATTATTTCAGATGCAGTAGGACCTTGGTCACTTCCCGCTCTGTGCAAAGGAAGAGAGAATAAAGCTTTCTTCATGCCTAATGGACAAACACCGACAGGTTTATATTCTATTAACTCAGTTATGCCTAAGGCGGACAATACAGAACTCTTTGGTGAGTATAGGCGTTTGAAATTAGATTTTAAATCTAGGGAAAATATCGAAGAGATTCTTAGTGACTCTTTACTCGAGCACCCTTTTTGGAAAAGTGCAGTGATTGCTAGTGATCTGGGGCGCTCTCTTTTACGAATTCACGGTACAGGGCTTAAAAATAAAAAATTCTATAAAAAGTACCATCCCTTTGTAACAACTTCTGGTTGTGTCTCAATGAGAGAAACTTCTAAGTTTAATGATCAAAGACTTCTGCTTAATCAATTAATGAAGTCTATGCAGTTAGAGGAAACTTTTCTTAACGAAGAGGAGATTAATGGGCATTTATGTATCATTGAACTCAACGACGAAAAGCGTGAAGTTCAATTAGCAGACATTGAAAACTTAGATTAAAAGTACTGTTGTTGATTTAAGTTTGTTTGAATTAAGAGAAGTTGATTTCTTAAATCTTGAACTTGAATTTCCCAGTAGTGATGTTCTGCAAAGTGAGGGAAGTGTAGCTTAAAGGCCGGATCATCCCATCTCTTAGAAATCCATGTACTAAAGTGGATAAATCTCAAAGTCCTAAGAATTTCTATTATTTTAATCTGCTCCATAGGAAATGGTCGCATAGAATCGTAAGCTTCTATAACAATGGCACGATCTTGTAATGAGTGTTGATCAATTCCAGGAACTGCAAGCCAGATATCTTGCACCTCTGGACCCATCAGCATGTCATCAAAATCAATTAAGTGAAAAGAAGCGCTGTCTCTGCGAATGATATTTCCTAAGTGACAGTCTCCGTGAATTCTAATAAAGGACTCTTCCTTAAATAGAGGAGTTCCGATTTCACAAATTTCTTCCACAAGAGATTTGTAACTCCCTTCAAGATGACCGGGGATCACTTTACTATCTAGGAGATATTGTAGATTTTGTTTTCCGTAAATATCAGGAGTGAGGTGGAGGCGATGTTCGGCCTTCTTACTTGCTCCTACCATATGAAGTCTAGCTAATGTTCTTCCGAAAATTTCTAGATCTTCTATCTGCATTTCATCAGGTGCTCTTCCGCCTTTTTTAGGAAAGATACAGTAAAAGAGTCCTGAAAGCTCATCGGTGAAGATGGTCTCTCCATCAATCACCATGGGAGCAATAACAGGAATTTCATTTTCTAAAAGTTCTATGAGGAAATCGTGCTCGTCTTGAATTTGATTCTTAGTCCAGCGTCCTGGTCTGTAGAATTTTGTAATAAGAGAGTGCTCAGATGGGTTAGATGAATCACTATAAATTTCAACTTCATAAACTCTATTTTCCATAGAGTTCATAACAAGAGAGCGGCCAGTTGTTTTAAATCCAAGCCTATCCACACAAGAGAGAATCTTCTCAGGACTAAGCTCGTAAAAAAATTGAGTTTCTTTATCACCCCATAGTTGAGTAGAAATAAGCGCGCTCCATAGTTGATGCTTAAGGTCAGTTATACACTAATTTCGGGTAATTGTCTGCTGTTATGGTCAGAGAATCGGAAAAAAACTCCGATAAATAAGGATGCTACCAGCTATTTGATATAATTTAGTCAACAAAAATGAGTGGATTATGACAAAACTTAGAAAGACAAAAAAACAAGTAACACCCCAACAGAACTATAAGAGATTTAGTTCGGTGGATGGTCGACACCCTTTACAAAAAGCAGTTCCTGACTCAGCGGTTAATTATTCTGTACGAACTAGGAAAGGTGGTAAAGTTGCTTTCTTTAATTTTGATTTAGCTAAAGAGATGGGTCTTATTCAAAAGAATCATCCCAATGAATTAACTCCTGAGCTTGAACAAGAAATATTAAATACATTCTCTATTGTTATCATCAATGAATATGACATTGAAAATGAAATAAAGTTTCCTAAGAAGGAAATTAGAAAACACCAGTATATGGCGACAAGATATCTCCAGTTACAGCACCCAAACAAACAGGGAAAAACCTCTGGTGATGGAAGAAGTATCTGGAATGGTAGTATTTCCCACAGAGGTAAGAGATGGGATATCTCAAGCTCTGGAACAGGTGCCACATGTTTAAGTCCCGCTACTCATCTACATGGAAAACATTGGAAAACAGGGGATCCTACCATTTCTTATGGTTGTGGTTATTCTGAAATTGATGAAGGAATGGGGACACTATTCTTTAGTGAAATCTTTAATAGAAATCACTTAGAAACTGAAAGAGTCTTAGGGATTATCGAGTTCTCAAATGGTATCGCCATTAATATTAGAGCACAGCAAAATCTTATTAGACCTTCTCATATGTTTAACTATTTAAAACAAGGTGATTTAGAAAACCTTGATTTAATGGTTGAGTATTATATAGACAGAGAAATTGAAAATGGAAATTTTCAAGATGCACCAAAATCAAAAAAGAAGAGATTAGATTACTTCTTAGAAAAACAAACTGAAATTTTTGCCAAGATGTCTGCCAAACTTGAGGACGAATATATTTTCTGTTGGCTCGACTGGGACGGGGATAATATCCTCATGAATGGTGGAATCATTGATTATGGATCCATTCGTCAATTTGGTCTTTTTCATAGTGAGTACCGCTATGATGATGTAGACCGTTATTCAACCAATATAATAGAACAAAAAAATAAGGCCAGATATACGGTTCAGACCTTTGCTCAGCTTGTTGATTATATAAAGACGGGCGAGAGGAAATCTCTTAAAGACTTCTCTAAGTCTAAAGCTGTTAAGCAATTTGATTCTTGTTTTATGGAAAGTAAATTCACAAATTTATTAGAGAAGACAGGTTTTACTGAAGAGCACATTGAGTTTTTATCTAAGAAGCATGCAAAGCTCGTTGTTGAGTATCAAAAAGTCTTTTCTTATTTTGAAAGAACAAAATCAAAAGAAGGTCTTCATGAAGTTGCCGATGGAATTAATTGGTCAGCTATTTTCTGTATGAGAGATATTCTAAGAGAGCTTCCACAATTGTTTCTCGTGAGAGGTGAGAATTTATCTTATGATGAGTTTATTAATGTCATCAAATCATCCTACGCAACTAAAGAGGACCTTGAGCTAGGCTCTCATAGAAAGAAGATGATCAATGAATTCCAGTCTATCTATTGGAAAATGACAAAACTAATAGCAGCTCATAAGAAAGTGGAAGTAAACAAAGTACTACTAGAGCTTACTATGCGTACGAGTGTTATCAATAAATATGACAGAGTTACTGGGGATTCTATTTCTACTATCGTAGATAAAGTTCTCAAACATAGACCTCGCGTCAAACCTATTCAGCTTTATTCTCTCTTACAAGAGTTTTGTGACTATCAAAATTTTGACCCGGCCAAGTGTATTAATGTTGACAGGCCTACCAAAGTACAGTCAAAATTCATGAAGAACATGTTACAAATCGTTAGAGATTATAGAGAGGGGCTGTGAAGTTAGTCTTTTACTCCGGTGGAGATTTTGAAGAAAATTATGAGTTAGATAAACTCACTCTTTCTCTGTGCGATACCAACACTCCTAAAATGACTTTTATCCCTTCGTGTTCTTATGAATCTGAATATGATTTCAAGCATTTTGTAGATCAGTTCAGTAGACATGGTGTCTCTCAATTTCTACATTTTCCCATTGATATTCCTTTTGATACAACTCTTTTAAAGGAAGCATTCAAAAGTGACGTCATTCATCTGGATGGGGGAAATACTTTTTACTTTTTAAAATATTTAAGAAGTAGTGGCATGATGCCTCTTCTCAAAGAATTTGTAGCGAAAGGTGGAATTCTTACAGGCCTTAGTGCTGGTGGGATTATAATGACTCCTCAAATTTCTACTGCAGGTTTTCCGGAATTTGATAGAGATGACAATGATGTGAGGCTTCATAACTTAAAAGGTATGAATCTTGTACGTTTTGAATTCTTTCCTCATTATAAAAACTCAAAGAGATATGACCGAGACTTAAGGGCCCATTCTCTTACGTTAGATCATCCTCTATATGGTCTACCTGATGGAAGTGGTATTATTATAGAGGATCACTCTGTTAAGTTTCATGGACCTTGTTATGGTTTCTTTAAGGGGAAGAAGATGATTATTAATTCAAGATTACCTCTGAAGAAGTATTCATCCTTTGAAAATGAAGTAGGGACAATAGTAAATTGTGATACTATAAATTAATAATACTTAAATTATAGGATATCCTTTTTTGAAAGTTCTCATAGTTACTCCCTATAGAAATTTTCCCGGCGGAGTTGAAAAATACAACTCCCTAATCGAAGAGATCTTAGTTTCTGATGGATCCAGTGTTGAGTATTTAACCACTGATGATTATCCCTTATCTCCAATCTTAAAATTTAAAAAGAAAGTCTTTGGTATGGCGGCGATCACTGCCAAGAGGTTTAAAAATATTGATTCCTCTAAGTATGATTTAATTATTTGTAACGGAGAGTTCTCATTAGGAATTAAACACCCTAACGTCTTAAATATTTTCCATGGCTCTTTCTTAGGATTTAGAGATTTTTTAAAAAATGAATTAAGTTTAAAACACTTTCTAAGTCTGACTTGGCAATCTGTTCTACAAGCTAGTGGAAGTACTAATAAGAAAGTTGTGACAGTTTCTAAATTCAACGCTACCCAATTGGAAAAACAGGGTATCAAAGTGAAAGATATTTTATTAAATCCAGTCGATTTAGAAAAGTATACGCCAAAGGATTGCAAGCGAGCTGGAATCTTAAATGTTTCGACCTACAAATACTTTGGCAAAGGTTTTGACCTTCTAAAAAAACTCTCTTGTTTAAGAGACGATATTACCTGTGTCACTAATAAAAGACCTGATTTTAATTGTCGGTGGATTGAATCAGTAGGCGGAATGGAATTAGCTCCCATTTATAATGAACATAAAGTAGTCATAATTCCCAGTAGATATGAATCTGCTTCCCTTGTGGCCCTCGAGGCCATGGCATGTGGCGTTCCAATTGTGATGAATAGAGTAGGTTATGCTCTAGAAATTGAGAAAATTATTCCTGAATTTGTTCTCCCCATAGAGGACCTCTTGGATGCTAAGACCTATGATGAGAGAATTGAACTTATTATTTCCAATTACGATGAACTCTCAAAGAAGGCGAGAGATTATGTCGAAGCACATCACTCGATGAAAACTTTTAAAACAAATTTCTTAAAAATCATAAAAGGATAAAAAATGAAAATTGATATTGAAAAATATTTGGACGCGTTTCCTTATACAAATTCTCATATTACAAGTGATGGTCGGATTATTTTCTTGAAAACTGTTGAGTCTAGTAAGTTTCTCTTTATGGGAAATATTAAAGATGACTTAACAAAGAGTAGTCAGATTTGTGATATTGATTTTGCCGAGCAAAGTTATTGGTTAATAGAATTTGATGAAAGTACTAATACACTCTATTTTATTTCAGATACAGATAACCTTGAAGACTTTAATGTCTTCTCTCTAAATGTATATGGAAATCTTGTAGAGCAGCTGACTTATAATAAATACACACAAATGTACGATATTTGTTCTAAGAGAAAAATCTTATTCTATTCTGATCGCTTAAATCATTCTGAAACAGGTTATGACTCTAAAGCTTATATGCTTAACCTGAAAACGGGAGAGAGAAGAGAAATCTATAAGACCACTGGAGACTATAAGCTCTCTTGGTCGAGCGCCAAGGTGTCTCATGATGAAAGGTTTGTCATCGTTTCTGTCGATTACCACTCTGAAAGAAAGAGAAATAACCTTTTAAAAATTAACCTCATAGACGGATCTTCAGAGCTTCTTTTAAAAACTGAAGATGAATGTTCTGGTGTTTATGCTCCATACGAAGATTACTTTGAGGAAAATATTACGATTGTTAGTGATATTAGCGGAGTTGATAATTTATATAATTTGAATGTTTTTGATCTTTCGCTCACTCAGGTGACCGATTTTACCATACCTTCTAAGAGTATAAGTCTTATTAAAAATGGAAAAGATGAGAGAACCTTTCTTGCGCTATTTAAAGACCTTCCAAATGATCAAACTATTGCAAAAATAATAAAAGTAAACACTAAAGGCCATGATGTTATTACAGAAAAGAACTTCAGTGGGAATTATGAAGAAAAATGTGTCAATGCTGGAATTTGGCTAATAAAGAATAATTTAGATTGTCCTTCAGTTTTTAAGAACTTCGATGAGAGACTAAATGAGTTAGGACCAGAAATACAACTCTATGTAGGAGATAAAAGCACCTTGAGTCAATGTACTTATGAATTCCTGGAATACGAATCATTTGACGGGGAAATTGTTCCGGCCTTTATCACTCTTCCAAAGGGTGAAATAAAGGGAGCGATAATTATTTCTTTCTATGGTGGAGATAACTTCTACTCAATAAGGAGTAATCTCTTTGCTGAATTAGGAATTGCTGTTCTTTCACCGGCCGTGAGAGGAAGTCATGGATTTTCAAAAAAATGGCGAGATCATATTATTGGAGATCTAGGTGGAAAAGAAATTATTGATGTTATTTGGGGAGCAAAATACTTAGAATCTCACTATGGTCTTGCTCCTAAACAAATTGGAGTCGTAGGTGGAAGCCATGGTGGTTATGCCACTCTTAGGACATTAACTCTACCTCATCCATACGAGGGTGTAGAGACTCGCTTCAATTTTGGGGCAGGAGTTTGCGAAGCAGGATTTGCAGACTTAGTAGACTTTTATAAAACTAGTAATATTCCAGATTGGCTCGTTCAAATGCTGGGACCATTCTGTGAAAAAAAGTACGGTGAGAGGTCTCCTCTAAACTACTTTGAAAATCTAGAGACTCCACTTCTTGTCATTCATGGAACAAATGATAGACGTGTACACGCTTCGTCGATGGAAGGGTTTATTGAAAAATTAAAGAACTCTGAAAAAGAACATGTTCTTCTAATTAGCGAAGGGCAAGGACATCATACAAACGATAAATCTCAAGAAATAAAAGAGATTGAAACCACTTTGAATTTCCTTAAAAGTACTATTCTAAGCTAGGGGAACTCTTTCTAGACAAAATGAATGCAATAACAGAGATACCGGTTATGGCCATGACTACTTTTATCCAAATGGCCACAGATACGTAGACAATGCTAAAGCTAAATAGAAGTACAATCATAAGCGTGGCAAGAGCTTTTGCTCTTGGTGAAATGACCTTGTGCTCTTCCCATGCTTGAATCATTGGTCCAATCTTTGGTTGATTTAAGAGCCAGTGATGAAGTCTCGAACTTCCCTTTGAAAAAAAGAAAGCACTTAAGAGAAGTAGTGGGGTTGTAGGTAAAATAGGTAAAAAGATACCAATCACTCCCAAGAAAAGTGAGCAAAGACCTAGAACAATGAATATAAACTTATACGTTTTTCTTAACATTTTGATCTAGTTTCTTTCTGGCTTTTAAACAAAAGCGCATAGGTGCTGGATGGCCTTCAAAAGTCTTGGTTGGATCCGTCGGGTCCAGAAAGTTTTCAAGAGACTGATTCGGTGGTGGACACCACTTTGTTAGTCTCTGTTCATCGGTTGTCAATGGAGTTGCAGCCACAACTTCAATATCGATAAATTTTGCTTTCTTTAACCAATTTATAAAACAACTAAGAGTAGGTACAAAGAACACATTTCTCATCTTAGCGTAGCGGTCTTCTGGAAAAAGAGCATAACTCTCATCTCCAGGAATTCCGATTGTTTCGATGATTGCTTGTCCACCAGGTACCAGTGCTTCTCTTATGTTAATAAGCTGCTCTAGTGGGTGTCTGTGGTGATATATAATACCCATTGAGAAAATCACATCAAACATCTTCTTAAAGACATTCAGATGTTCTACGCCAAACATCTCAAAGTGCATGTTGGGAATATTTGCGAAGTGTTGTAGGAATTTAAACTGTGTTTCACAGGGTACGACAGGATCAATTCCAAGGAGAAGTTCTGGATTTTGTTCGGCCATCTTAAAGAGAAAGTAACCGTTGTTACATCCTATATCTAAGACTTTCTTATCCGTAAGAGAATCTACATGTTCCTTTAGGCGATTCCACTTATAATCACTTCTCCACTCAGCATCAATAGTTTCACCGTAGAGCTTGAAGGGACCTTTTCTCCAAGGAATTAAGTCTTTAGCTAAATTGAGAATTGTTTCTTTCGTTTTTTCATCTATATCACTAGGGTTACCAATGATGACTTCGTCTTGGCTTAAATCAATATGTGTAGATTCAACTTTTGGCATTTTCTCAAGAATACTTTTTAATTCAAGATTAGACTTTCTATCAATCCATGTATCTCTGTCTGTCTTCAATTCATTTAAGAATTCGAAATCAATTAAGTCTTTATAGGGTAGTAAGTAGTCAATGCTCATTATTTAACACCTAGGTAACAAGCGAAGTTGTACCATCTGAAAATCATTTCAACTTTCTTAAATCCTGCTTCTTTTAAAAGGGCAATTTGTTTCTCAGGGGTAATGGGTATGAGAACATTCTCAAGAGCTTCTCGTTTTTGAGATATTTCAAGTTCTGAGTAGCCATTTCTTCTTTTGAAATCGTAATAGAGTTCAATTAAAAGATCATTCACAGTGTGGCCAGAACACTTTATCTTTTCAGAAAGAATAAACATTCCACCTTTATCTAAGGATTTATAAACCTTCTTTAAGAGATCAAGTCTCTTATTTGGTTTAATAAATTGTAGAGTATAATTCATGATGACCATGCCCGATTTTCGGAATTTAACATCATTAATATCCTGACAAAGTGCTTGAGCCGTTTGAATTTTTCCCTTTTTAATTTTTTGATTAAACTTTTCAAGCATGGGACCTGAATCATCAATTCCGATATAGTCGGGAGTCTTTAAATTTCTTTTTTTAAAATGTTTATCTAAAATTGATATGGTTGTCCCTGTTGAGCAACCCAGATCGTAAATCACCCCTCCATTATAATTTCTATCAACAAGATCCAGAATGATTCTGTGAATCTCATCGTAGAAAGGGACTGATCTACTAACCATATCATCAAAAACTTCGGCCACATCGTGGTTAAATTCGAAACTCTTGATTGATTTCATTTCTTGTGCAAAAAATTTGTCTTTGTTCATGTCAAATTTGATATCACAGGCCCTTCTATTTGTCTTTTAGGGTTAAAAAAAAACTTTGTCTAGCTGCGAAGTTAATTTTCGATTATAATTAAGATTACAGGTAGATAGGTGACTTTATGAGTAAGATAAAAATTGAAAACTATGTTGACGCGCTGCTCGAAACCTCTAGCATTGCAGCCCATGATATTTCTGGTCAAATTCATGTCATGCAGTTCTGTGTCGATGAATTGGAAACTCATTTAAAGGACAGTGGTGTTAAGTACATCACTAAGCTACAGAGTAGCTTGGATGAATTAACGGAGCTAATTACTCTCTACCGCGTAGATATTAGAAACTCTTCTTTAAGTAAGAAAACTGATGGTGCAGCTGAGCTCGTGGAAAAAATTCTTTCATCTGTTCAAGTTCACTTCTTTAACGAATTTAAGAAAATTAACTTTGATCTGTCAGATCTTTCTGAAAACCTAAACTTAAATATCTCAAGAGAGGAACTGCAAAGTGTGCTCTTTTCTCTTCTTACAATTTATCTAGAGGAACTTAAGAAAGGTCAGATAGAGCCGTGTACAATGCGTTTAGGCTTGAAAGTTCTTGACTCTGAATACTGTAAGTTTACACTAGAAAGTAAGTATTCAGTGGATAAGAAAATCTTTGAGAAAGTTGACGATTCCTCTTCTCCTGGAGCAAAGATCTATCGTAAGAATTTGGGTCATTTTATCATTCTAAACTCTGGTAGATATGAAGTTGATAGTGAAATAAAAGGTGAAGATTTTCTTCTCTCAATGACAATGAAAATTTTAAATGGGTAACTTATAATGGACACGAACAAATCAATTTGGATTCTAGAAGACGATAAAGGTTGCCAATTTGTCTACGAGCAAACTTTAGATCATAGATATAGCACTAGATATTTCGAAAGACTTGATTCCTTTGTTGAGGCCCTCGCAAATACTCCTAAGGATGAACTTCCTCAAATGATTGTTGCAGATTTAATGTTAGGGGATGGAAACTTCCTAAATTTTCTAACAAATTCAAAAGACTCTAATATTCTTAATATTCCTTTTATCATCGTTTCTTCAATAGATGATATAGATGCACTAAGATTTTGTTTCAAAGAAGGGGCCCTAGATTATTTAACAAAGCCTTTTAAGAAAAATGAACTTCTGGTAAAAATAGAAAATGTCCTTTCAGGTAGCACTAAATCTAGACCTTCTTCAGAGCCGGGACTTAAAACGGTCTCTATTGATGGACACGAAGTTGAAAACTTAACAGTTAAGCAGAAACAGCTTCTCTCTCTATTTTTAGAATCAGATGATAGGTGTGTCACTCGTAATGATATCTTGGAAAAGGTTTGGGGAAGAACAAGTGTTCATCCAAAAACGGTAGATGTTCATCTCTATAATTTAAGAAGAAAGCTTCACTCAATTGGCTTTATGATCCGTTCTGAAGGTGGAGGCCGATGGGCCCTTTTATCAGACAGAGTCGAAAATCACTAAAGTTTTGTCCCAGAGCGTAAACATAATCTATTTCCTATATTCTATGTAGCTGAAATCTTTTTGCTTAAACTTAAGCTAACCTCAATATTAATAATTGTTTTGGTATTTTATCTATTTAATCTTAAGATGTTCATCTTATGAGATTGCTGCTGCTATTAATAACTTTCCTATTTACCTTCGTTCCCAATTCATGGGGTTCTTCTATCTTAAAAGATGGAGAAATCGTTGTTGTCATTCACTCTTACAGTAAGGGTAGTGTGTGGACTGACTCCATCGAAAGTGGTGTACGTTCAACATTATTAAATAAGTTAGAAGTTTATCAAATTTCTTCTGAGTATATGGATAGCAAACGTTATGTGGAAAATTCTTATTTAGAGAGTTTACAAAAGACTTATATTGAAAAATTTAAAGGAAAGTCAATTAAGGCGATTATCACTTCTGACGATAATGCTTTTCTCTTTGCTATTAAACTCAGAGCTCAATTGAAATTAAACATTCCAATTATATTTTCTGGTGTAAATGGTTACGCAAATTATAAAGATACAATTTTAAAAAGTGAAACAAATATAACGGGAGTAGTTGAGGCGCTACCCATGAAAGAAAATCTAGATCTCATTGCCAAAGTTCATCCAGAGACACGAAAAGTATACTTCATTAATACTATTCATTCTCCAAGTGGAAAATATGTAAAAAAAATGTTTAAGAAAGTTGTCGAGAATAATAGCTTTCCCTTTGAAGTGGTTTACTTAGAAAACTTGAAAATGTCTGAAATTTATAAGAAAGCTGAAAGTTTTGAAGAGAATTCTATTGCTCTCTTTGGAGCTTATTCTCGCGATAGTAAAGGTGATTACTTTCATTTTACTGAGAATATGCAAAACCTTTCTAAATTCTCCAGTCAACCTGTGTACTCGTTATTTGAATTCTTTTTAAACAGTGGAACTGTTGGGGGAGTGCTGATCAGTGGTCACGATCATGGTGAAATCGCAGCTAGCAAGACTCTTGATCTATTGCGTGGACATAATATTAATAGTGTTCCCATTGAAGAAAACCCTCCCTTTACGACTTATTACGACTTTTCAGTTTTAAAGAAATTTAACATGACTGCAGAAGATCTCCCAGAAGGCGTACAGATAATAAATAAGCCATTTGGAGTTGATGATTTTTATAAGAAATTTACAAGGCTTTTTTGGACAACTATTTCTGCTGTAATTTTCCTCATTCTTGCCATGACTCTTATGACAATTATTCTGAGGAATAAAATATCCTTTGAAAGAAAGATTATAGATTTAAATAAGACCCTTGAAGTAAGAGTTGAAAATAGAACTCAACAGCTCATAGAACAGCAAGAGAAGTTAGTAACTACGGCTAAACTAGCTTCTGTGGGTGAGATGGCAAGTTCTATTGCACATGAAATAAACAATCCCTTAGCCATTATTAAATTACTTAATAAGAAGGTCCTAAAGACTCTAGGTGATCATAAAGAGAGGCCTTCTCTTGTAAAGATGGATGAAACTGTTGATAGAATTGCTAAAATCATTACTAGCTTGAAAGCCATTTCTCGAAAAGACGATGCAAATTTTGAATTTTTAAGTTTAGAAGAAGTTACTAATGAAGCCATTCATCTATCTGAAAGTCGTTTTAAACTTGCAGGAATTCAAATCTCACATAATCTAAGTGACACTCAAACTTTTATTAGAGGTAATAAGGTACAGATAGCATTAGTAGTCTTAAATCTTTTAAATAACGCTTACGATGCTATTGTCGATTTAGATGAAAAGTGGGTGAGACTTGAAATTGAATCAGAGGGTGATCAAGTTAAATTGATGATTAGAGACAGTGGACAAATACTTGATCAAGACTTATTTGATAAAATCATGGATCCTTTTTTTACAACTAAGAAAGTTGGTAAGGGAACGGGTTTAGGTCTAAGTATTTCGAATAATATTATGGCCCATCATCACGGTGATATCTCTATTGACCGAAGCAGTAATAAGACCACTTTTGTTCTAAGTTTTCCCGATTCAACAGTATCTACTCATTAAGATTTAACTTTCAAGTAGAGTTTGTCTAGATACACAGTTTGCTTATCAAAGATCATACCCAACTCCTTTTTCTGGACTTTTGAACAACTCTTTTTTGCTAAGATATGATTGGTCTTTCTTAAGCTTCTTGATATTTCAACATATTGTTCATGAGGTTTATTAGCAATGGATCTTGAATTCTCTATACTCACCTTAATTTTTTCAATGAAGTACCCACAGGTATCTGTCTTTTTTAATTCTCTTTGATCTAAGGAGAGAGTTAATTCAAACTTTAACGACTGCACTTTTAAATAATCGACTTTGTCTTTGAGAGAGTAGCAAAAATTAGACTTTGCTAGAACCTTTCTGAACCTTGCAATATCTCTATTGGCATATTGAATCTGTTTGAGTGCCAAGACTCTTTCACCCTTATTTTTTAATTCTGTAATTTTATCTAGCTGATGACTGACATTGAGTATGCGATTGGCAAGACTCTTATAGCTGACTAGCTGATTGACGTGACAAATATATTCTCCATCAACGGCAAAGCTTTTGAAGTTAAAAATAGATAGAATTAGGACTATAATAATTGTTTTCATAGCTTTATTAAAGCAAAGAAGGGGCCAAGTCGAACAAATAAAAACGGGGACTTAAGCCCCCGTTCATTGATCAAATATTAGTCATTGACTATTATTTAGAGAATTCAATAATGTAAGCTTCAAGAATTTCTTCATCAGAAATCTCTTTCCCTTCGTTAGCTTCTCTAGTTTCATCAACTAGTTTTTGAAGTTCAGAAGTAAGCTCAATATTTCCTTCTTCAGCAATGGCAAGAGCAAAAGTGATTTCTGACTCTAAGAAATCTCTGTTGTAATCATCATCCGCTGCATCTGAAGTTGTAAGTAAAATTAGAGAAGATGCTAGCATTCCGTCAAAGAATCCATCTCCATAATCATTGTCGTGACGGTGAGAGTGACTTACAGTTCTACAAGTCTCAATTCTTTCTCCGTATCTGTTTGTTCTTGTTCTACAATTAGTGTTTCTGTGTGCTAACGCAGATGTTGCTGTTACTAAAATGATTGCTGATACTAATAATTTTTTCATTCCTAAACTCCTGTGTGTTTATAAGACGCTTCTTAAGGCCTTTTTAATTAATACTTTATTTTCATTTGATTCATTAATTTTGGTGAATTCTTCTTCAAATATTTCTTTATACTTTTCTTGTAAATCTTTTTTGACTTCTCTTAGAGCAAGCTGTGCATCCATTACATCATCAGATATGACACTTTCTAAGTCTCCGGCTTGTGGAATTCCATAACCTGAGTTTTCAGAATTAGTACCAAAGAGTATAATATTTTTAAGATCGACGATCTCTCCAAAAATACTTCTTGAACCTTCATTACTCACAAGATTTGCAGATTTCTCCTGCATCTTTTGTAAGAGAATATTGCTTCCCACGTAGTGAGCCTGTGACTCGATGGCAAAGAGATGTAAAATTGTTTTCTTTTCTTTTGTTTTAAGAATATTTTCAATAATTGATTTTCTCTTCTCTGTTGAAAGAGTCGCATATTCAGCTATGTCTTTTACGTAACGATAAGGTTTCGAAAACTTTCTTTGTCTTTTTAAGGTCTTTTGTTTTTTTATTTTCACTTTAAAGAGATCTTTATAATGGCCTTTTATAAAATTAAAACTCTTCATTAGTTTTGACTGGAATCCCTCATAGAAGAGACCATTTTTTCTATTTGCTACTTTATCTTTGAAATCGTAATCAAAAATCAAACCTTGTTTCTTAACAAATGACTTTATTCCAAGAGGAGTGACAATATTAGTCTTATAAAAATCATCTCTATCATAAGTCACTTGTAAAAATTTAAAGGCCTCGTCTGCACAGTTATTCGTAAAGAAGTAGTACTGTCCAGAGTATTCCCAGTAAACTCGCATGAGGTGGTTTAGAAATCTTTCTTTTTGATTTACAGTCATTTTTAGAGGAAAGCTTTCTAGATCTCTAAGTTCCGCTCTATTGTATTGTCTCTTCATAGAGTTAAGATCTGTTATAACAAGGTCACTAGGATAATCTCCAAATACACCTCTTACGGCATTTATACTGACATCTGATACTTGTGCTAGAAAACCTATGACTACAGACTTTCCTCTTGTTCTACATTTCTTTAATTCCCAAGAAGGATCACATAGCACGAGTTTATACATGCTGTGTCCCCAGCGACTCATCATGGCCTGACCTTCTGAAGCGAAGAGGAAATGTATTTCTCTTACGTAACTAGACTCAAGTGTTAGAGTTTTAACTACATTGGTATCGGAATAAGAAATTTCTCGTAATGAGCTACACTCGAATTCATTAAAAGGAGTGTGGTTAAATTCTTTCTGATAAGCGCTGTAAAGGTTTGGACGTCTACATTTAAAAGCAGGATCCAAGAGAAAGTACTCAAAATTAACAGCTACAAATTCCTTCTTACTAGAATATTCGTAGTAATTTAGGGAGCGTTCAGCGTATGTGTTAAAGTTCTTTGATTTCTTTTTGTTTAGCTTCCAAAATCCTAAACTTATAAAAGAGTTATTAGCATGGATTTTATTTTTCTTATCTAATGTTTCTTCGTATGCGTGAAAGTACTCATGTAACAAAGTTGAGAGTGCTGTCTTATAAAGGTTCTTGTGTTTACAAGAAAATTGCTCTTCGTTATTTGGTGTTAGGTGAGTAAGTAATTGTTCACTGAGTGTGATTTCACCAGAGTTGTGTTTGCCGTAAATATAACCCTGCCCATCGCAGGGAGTTGTGAGTTCAACATCATTGAGTCGACTAAACTGCACACTCACAGAACTATTGTTAAGCGCAGTTAAAACCTTCTTAGGGAGAAGGTTCTTCGCACTTTCTATAAATATTTCCTGCGTACTGGCCGCTTGAACACTTAAAGAAAGCATAAATAAAATTAGGGAAATCGCATTTCCTTTCATATTTTCCTCTGTTGAATAAGGCTTTATAGCATCGCCGTGGACGCATTGCATTAACAGTGAAAAATATTTAGGGATATATTTAGCCCCTGCAGATTACAGGGGCCATGGCATTATAATTTCGGTAACTTAGGAAGCTTTAAGCTTGGCTTCTTGGAAAAGTCTGGGACGAGTGGCGGGCTTTTTTTGAGGTCTTTTAGGACCACTTCAATAGCTTTATCAAGTTGGGGATCCTTAGATTTCGCCCAGTCTTCAGGAGTAATATTCACTTCTATGTCGGGATCTGTTCCATAGTTTTCAACTTTGAAGCCCACGTCCTTAAACCAAAAAGAAAATTCGGGCTGACTTGTCATGGTGAAGTCATTTAAAAGGTGTCTAGGCCATATCCCAATAACTCCTCCCCATGTTCTCTTTCCAACAAGTTTCCCAAGCCCTAGTAGTTTAAAGCAGTGTGAGAAGATGTCCCCATCACTTCCGGCGTGTTCGTTTGTTAAGCAAACCAAAGGACCATTTACAGAATGAACAGGGTAGTGGCTGTCACCAAACCATCTACTATTGTTAAAAGCTAAAACCTTTTGTTGCAGCTCTTTTAGTAGGAGTTGAGAAACGGAACCCCCTCCGTTGTATCTCACATCAACAACTAGGCCATCACACTCATGTTCAGTACTATAGCTTTTCCAAAATTCAGATAATCCCTCTAGAGACATATCTGGTATATGAATATAGCCAAGTTTTCCTCCTGACTTCTTCTTTACGTATTCGCGATTCTTATTGACCCATTGTCTATAGAGAATTCCAGTAGAGAAGGGGACAGACTTTACGGTGACATGTTCTTTCTTCTTAGATTCACTTCTTCTGATTAAAAGATCTACATTGATAGAAGCTTTGTTCTCAAGAAGAATATCCAAAGAGTTTTCATGCAGAAATGATTCTCCATCAATTCCATAAATATGATCACCAGCTTTAAGAGAGACACAGGCCTTTGTTAAGGGAGAGTCGTATCCTGGAATCCAGCTATCACCTTTGAAAATTTCTTTGATTTCAAATGACTTCGTCTTTGTGTGGAATTCAAATTTCGCTCCAAGTCTTCCTACTGGGTGACTCTCTGTCGCTACTGGAAAATCTCCTCCCATTTCATAGGCATGACTCGTTCCTAGTTCACCTTGCATTTCCCAGATGAGATCACTAAATTCTCTTCTTGTTTTTACAAGATCAAGAATAGGAAGATACTTCTTGTAGACATGTTGCCAATCAATTTGGGACATACTTGCTGTCCAAAAGTGTTCTCTTTGGAGAATCCATGCTTCTCTGTACATTTGTTTCCACTCAGCGATGGGATTATGACGAATTTTAATTCTCTCTAAATCAATCCAACCATCTTTCTTCTTATAGTCTTCACCATCTGTTGGTTTCGATTCTAAGGAAATAATTCTAAGTTCTTCCTCAGTTTCCGCTATAACATACTTTCCTTTATGTTTTATAGTTGTAGGATTTACGCTCTTAAGAACTGTTTTAACTTTGCCACTTTTAAAACAATAAGAAATAAGATTGTACTTACTCTCTCCCCAACGGTGATTTTTTGGATCAGTGGGACCTACCTTTTCCTTTAAAGCGTATAGCTTACACTTATGGGAAAAGAGTTTTATAAGTCCACCTTGACCTAGGGGGAGAGCTTCAATTCTATTTTCAAGAGTTTTCCAATCGATAACTTCTTCAATATTTTTCTTATCACTTTCTTCATCGTTCTCATCATTTTCCACATCAAACTCTAGATATTTCTTCATGGGAGAAATAGTCTTTTCCGTTAATGGAAGGGCATAGGCCTTAGTCAGAAAAGGAAAACCGAATTGAAAGAGATGTTCAGAACCACATGGATTAAACTCTCTAGCACTTAAGAAAAATAAAGTGTCACCTTCATCGTTAAAACAAGGAGCAACATCAGCAAGAATATTTTTAACCGTTTTATGAGTCTTTTCAGATTTTGTGTCATAAATTTTTACAATAGACTCAGTCTTAGATTCACTCTTAAAGTAGGTGAGGTAGCGTCCATCCTTTGACCAGGAGAGATCTGCTATATGGTCAGTTTTACTTCTATCAATTCTCTTAACATCTTCAGTTTCAACATTCACAATAAAGAGTTCATTTCTATTATTTGCGACGGCAATTAGGGAATCATCAGGATTAGATACTGTGGTAAAAACTTTTCCCCACTTTTGATGTTTGGCAATGACCTTCTCTTTGAATTGCTCAAGATCAAACCATACGAGATGTTCTTCGTTTTCTTCATCAAGTTTAAAAGCGCATGCCGCTTCACTATCTTTGTGCCAACAAATCTTTGGTAACTTATATCTCGCTTTTTCATCACCTAGTCTGATTGGTGCTCCAGACCATGGGGCCATGTAGTAGAGCTTTCCTCTGGCATTGATAAGGACTTCTTGTGCATCCTGGGTCATGTCAAAATCTTGTAAATAATCTGTAGCATCAACGTAGCGTTCTACACTTTGTAGGAATTGAGAATTAATATGAATATTTAATTGTTCAATATTTCTATTTTCTAAATCAAGTAAGGAAATTTTAGCTCCACTAGAAAATACAATACGTCCGTCATTATAAGAAAAACTCCTTACGTAGTAATCTTCCTCATGGGTGTGTCTTTTTAAGTTTCCGCCTTTCTTATTTACAGAATAGATATTTCCTACGCCTTCATGGTCTGAGATGAAATAAATTCTCTCATTAATTACTTTTGGACAAGCAAGATTCGTAGGAAGCTTCTTTAATATTTGTTTGAATAAAGATTTCTTGTTTTCTTTCACCCAAAGAGTTCCTGCTGTTCCGCCTCTGTATCTCTTCCAGCGTGCAGGATCTCCAGTATTTTTTCCGATAACACAGAGTCCATTCTCGCCATTAGAAAATTCTGAGACTGGACCTAGTTTTACTAAAGACTTTAGACCTGTATGAATATTCACTTCGTAGAGTAAACGTTCTCTATTGGTGAAGTTTTCATGGCTTGAACCCACGTAGATTGTATTATTATCTTTCCAACCAATTAAGCGAGTGAATTGGAAGTGAGTGACTCTTCTCGCCAGGCCACCAGTACTATTCATAATATATACATCAGCAGAGCCTGTGTGATTGGAAAGGTAGGCTAAGTTTTTTCCATCCATTGAGACCTTGGGGCTACCATTTACAGCATTTCCCGAAGTAAGACGAGTGGCAGGGGACTGCAAGTTGTTGAGATCTTGAAGCCACAGGTCATCATCACTGAAGAAGTAGAGATGATTCTTGTGGAGTTCTGGTGAACCGTAATGGCCAATTTGAGTCATGGAAAATCCTTTGATTTAAATAAATTTACTTAAAATGATAGGCCGGTATGAAATTATTGGCCACTAGGAAATTGTGTGTAAAGTCATCAACTTGTGCTTTGACAGAGGGTGTTATCTAAGGCAAGATGGCGCTTCAAAAATGAGGTTTAAAAATGATTTACTTGGATCATGCAGCATCTACTCCAGTTAAGGAGCAGGCGAGAGAAGTACTCTTGGAGAGTCTAGTTGAGGATTTTGCAAATCCTTCTTCTGCTCATAAGCTTGGAAAGATGGCCATGAAGAAAGTTGAGAAAGCTAGGGTTAAGCTTTTAAAAATGTTAGGTGCCTCTAAGAAAGATCAGTTGCTATTTCTCTCCTCGGCCACAGAGGCCAATAATTTAGTTATTCGAGGTCTGGAGCTAGCAGCAGAGGATAGAGTTCATTATTCTCTAGGAGATCATCCTTCCACGGTTAATCCAGTCGCATCTCTAAACTCTAGGTTAGTTGCTATTGAACTCTTAAGTGATGGCGATATAGATGAAGAAAAACTACTAGCTTCTCTTGATGAAAACTCTAAACTCATTGTCCTCTCACATGTAAACAATCAAAGTGGAAATATCTACCAGGTAGAAACTCTCGCTAAGAAAATTAAAGTACTTTTTCCAAAAATACATATTCATGTGGATGGAGTGCAAGGTTTTACGAAAGTTGCCATATCTCTTGATGGATCCATAGATACATATACGATCTCTGGGCACAAGCTAGGAGCTCCAAAGGGAATCGGTGCACTCTATTTAAAACAGGGCGTCTTAGTTGAGCCTCAACTGTTAGGTGGCGGTCATGAATTTGGACTTCGTTCATCGACTGTGAATACTCCTCTCATTTTATCTCTTTTATGCGCTGTAGAAGTTGCTATGACTAAGAGAGTAGAAGAGCTTGTAAGATTAAAGGAATTAAACTCTTTTGTTCGCAGTGAACTGCTAGAGAGTGGATTTGATATTTCCTTTCCTTTTCCCCTTGAAAAGACCAGTCCTTATATTTTAAGTTTTATTTTTAAAGGGGTCTCAAGCGATATCATTTTAAGACACCTGGAAATGAAGCAAATCTTTGTGGCCAGTTCATCTGCTTGTTCATCTAAGGCAAAAGGCTTTAATGCTGGATTTGCTGCCATGAATATTGATGACTCTCTTCATAAGTTCGTTCTGAGGGTTTCATTTAATGATTCAACGACTAAGAATGACCTTTGTGAATTTATCAAAGAATTTAAAGAAACAATCACTGATATAAAAAGAATTTTATAGGAATAAATATGTATAAGAACTTAATTATAAATATTGATGAACTTTGGTTAAAAGGAAAGAATAGAAAATACTATTTCAAAACTTTAAAAGACCACGTCAAGATAGTGTTAAAAGCACATGCAAAAGACGAATATATAAAATTAAGAAATGAACAGCAACGACTAGTTGCTGAGTCTGAAGTTGGCTTTACTAAAGAAGCTATTGCTTCTCTAGTAAAGGTTCCTGGAATTTCTACCGTTCAACCGGCCATTAGTGTTGAAAAAGACAAAGAAGCCATTCTTCCGGCAATTATTAAAAAGCTAACAGAAGAAATTGGCGACAAAAAGCATGTCACTTTCAAAGTTAAATGTAAGAGGATCGATAAGAGTTTCCCGCATAATTCAATGGATATGTGCCGTGAATACGGACACCTTCTTTTAAAAGAATTTGATCAACTAAAAGTTGATGTGAGAAAACCTGACATCATGATTGATATTAAAGTCATGCCAGAAAATATCTTCATTTCCACTGAGAAATTAACTGCGACAGGAGGATTACCTGTTCGTACAAGTGGACGTGTTGTGACAATGATCTCTGGAGGGTTTGACTCACCTGTGGCGAGTTTTATGATGTCTAAGAGGGGATGTAGTCAGGACTTTATCTTCTTCTATGCTTATCCTTATGTAGGGGATGAAGTAAAAGACAAGATTCTAAAAATTTGTAGCATTCTTGGAGAGTATCAACGAGGGTGTAGACTCTATGTTGTTCCTTTTGGAGAAGTTCAAAATAAAATTGCAAAAACTTGTCATGAAGAATACAGAACAATTCTTTTTAGAAAGTTCATGGTTGAGACGGCAAACCTTCTTGCTGATCGTGTGAAGGCCGATGCTATTTTAACTGGTGATGCACTGGGACAAGTGTCTAGTCAAACGATGAGAAATCTACAGGTAGTTGACAATTTTTCTAAGAGAATCATGTTGAGACCTCTTGTTGGATTTAATAAATTAGAGATTATCAGACTCTCTGAGAAAATTGGAACCCACGATGTTTCAGTCATTCCTCATGATGATGCCTGTGCTCTCTTTTCTCCCAAACACCCTGTCATAAAAGCAGATCCCAAGTATATGGATGAGTATTCTATTGAAAATAACCTCACGGATATGCTCAACCAGGCACTTGATGATTCTGAAGTTTACTCCATCGATGTTCTCGGTGAAGTAGAAGAGCGATAAAATATCCGCCTAATATAGGCGGGTAATCTTTTGACATTCCCCTAACAATAAATTTTTCTAGATGTGATATTTTTCTCTCTATGTAGTGCCGCGTTTTGCACTTATTATATAAAGGTGTAAAATTACAGGAATATACCTTTTAGTATTATTCGAGTTGGAGAAAAAATGAGAAGAAAAATAAGCCTCTTAATTGTCTTAGCATTAGCTTTTAGTTTTCAAGTTAACGCAAAAGATTCTAAGAAAGTTACGAAAGTAATGGTCAAGAAGGAAGAGACAAGAGATGTAGATCTTATTACCGCTAATACGGTACCAGATCTCAAAAGAGAAAAGCTTATTGGTAATATCATTAGAAATGCTCTTGAGACTTATCATTATAGAGATCAGAAAATAACGAAGGATCTCTCACTAAAAGCTTTTGATGAATTCTTTAAAAAGATGGACTACGGAAAGCAATTTTTCTTAAAGAGTGACATTAAACACTTGGAAAAATATCAAGATAAGATGCATGAAGAGATGATGACTGGTGACCATAAGCTAGTTAACGAATCTATTCAAATCTTTAGAGACCGTATTGTTGAAGTCGATATGATGAGAAAAGAAATTTTCAAAAAGCACTTTAATTGGAAAAAGAAAGAATCAATTGAGCTAGATCCTGAGAAGAGACATTTTCCAAAAAATAGCAATGAGCTTAAAGATCATTGGAGAAAAGTCTTTAAACAAGCAACTTTAAATAGATACTTGGCGCTTAAAGAAGAGCAGGATGATTTAAGAAATCCTAAGAAAGATAAAGATAAGAAGAAAAAGAAAAAGAAAAATAAGAAGAAAGAAAAAGTAGAACTTCTTTCTGATAAACAAATTAGAAAAAAATCACACGAAGGAATTGCAAAGAAATATAAGAGCTTCTTTAGTCGTTTAATGAAAGATGACAGAATTGATTACTTAGAAAAATTCTTCAACTCTATTGCTATTATTTATGATCCACATACTCAATACCTTCCGCCTAAGAGAAAGGAAGATTTTGATATTGATATTTCTGGAAGTTTAGAAGGTATTGGAGCTGTACTGTCAGAAGAAGACCCGTATATTAAGGTTGTAAAAATTGTTCCAGGTGGGGCAGCGTGGAGACAAAAAGGTTTAGAAGTAGATGACCTTATTCTGTCTGTTGGACAAGAGAAAGGTGACTTTGTTGATCTCGTAGGAATGAGAGTAGATGATGCCGTTAGATATATTAGAGGTAAGAAGGGAACAATTGTAAGACTTAAGGTAAAGAAAGCAGATGGTTCTAGAAAACAAATTAATATTGAAAGAGATGTCGTACAAATTGGAGAGTCTTTTGCGAAGTCTTCTGTACTAGAGTTGAAAGGAATTGGCTTAAAAATTGGTTATATCCACGTTCCTAAATTCTATAGAGATTTTGAAAACTCTACAGTAAATTGTACTGCTGATGTTAGAGCTGAACTTGAAAGACTTAAATCTAAAGGTGTTGATGGAGTTATTCTAGACCTTAGAAGTAATGGTGGAGGGGCTTTAGAAGATGCTAAACAAATGTCAGGACTCTTCATTAAAGATGGTCCAATTGTACAAATTAAAAACCATGATGGAAAAATCGACATCTTACAAGATACTAATAGTACTGTGACTTTTGGTGGTCCTTTAATCGTAATGACAAATAGGTTCTCAGCTTCAGCTTCAGAAATCTTAGCTGCGGCCCTGCAAGATTATGGGAGAGCGGTTATTGTTGGTGGAGAACACTCACATGGTAAAGGGACAGTTCAAGCGGTTCTCAATCTAAGTCATGGTCCACTACTTTCTATGTTTGGGCCTCAAATGGGAGCTTTAAAAGTAACGATTCAAAAGTTTTATAGAATTACTGGTGGTTCGACACAATATAAAGGTGTTACTCCAGATGTTATAATCCCGGATCCATTTTCTTACACAAAGAATAGAGAGCAGGATTTAGAATACTCACTTCCTTGGGATATGGTTAAACCGCAAAAGTTTTCTCCATGGACTAAGAATAAGTATGATTTAAATGTGCTTATTAAAAGAAGTACAAAGAGAGTTTCTAAGAATAAGAGATTTGCTAAAATTCAAGAATCTGTTGATTACTTAACTAAGAGAAGAGAAGACACGAGAATTTCTTTAAACTTAAAAGAAGTGATTGCAAGAGATAAGAAAAATAAAGACATGGCTGAAAAATTAAAGCTTGATGAAGAAAATAAGAACTTAAAAGTCTCTTTCTATGAAGACAGTGTAAGAATGCATGAAGTGATTAAAAGTGCTGATGTAAAGAAATGGAAAGAAGATTTCAAAGAAAGAAATGAAGAATGGACTAAACTTCTTAGACAAGATGTAGGTCTTGAAGAAGCACTTTTTATTATGAACGATATGGTTAGAGTTCAAAAAGGTAAAAAACTTACGGCGGTAAAATAATGAGTATTGAAAATACTGAACTTGATGAAATCATGGATAAGCTCGAAAATCTAGAAGATGAGCAACTTGCTGTTGTAAAACTTCGAGAGTTTAATGATGCAACAAAAGTTCTTGGCGAACTATTAATGAATTTAAATAAAGATTTAGATAATGATCAATGGAAGAAGCAGTGTGATATCGCTAAGAAATCTGTTGATCGTATCGTGAACGAAATAAAATCTTTATAAATTTGAGGAAGCTAGAATGAGTGATTCAAAAGACGATGATAATTGGGAATTTGAATTATCAGAAGAAACAGCTCCCGCTAAGAAGAAAAAGAAAAAAACAAAGAAGAAGGTGACGCCTTTACTGAATACTCAAAAAGCGGAGAAGATTCTAAATTTAGATGATTCTTCGCGAATTGAAAAAAAGTCCAGACGTCAAATGGCCAGAGAAGTAGGTGAAGCTACCATAAAGGCAAGAGATATTGTTGAGCCCGCTGCTCACTGGAAGAGGCTCTTGGCCTCTTTAGTTGATGGCGTTGTAATTGGAGGCATCTTTGGAGTTTCTCAGGTCATAGGTGGATTAATTCCTGAAATAGGATCCTCTATAGAGGAATTTCTTGGTCCAGAAATAATCGGATCAATTCCGCTAAATGTGGGTGGTGTAGCAGTTGCTCTAGTTCTTCACTTTTTAATTATGGTAGTACCAGTTGCATCCACACAGAGATCAATTGGTAAGAAACTATTTAAATTAAAGATTCTTGGAACAATGAAACCAAAAGCTCCTCTTGGAGTCATTATCATTCGTGAATATATAGCTAAACCTTTGGCGATTATTTCTGTGATTGGCTTAATGATGATTCTTTTAAATAAGAATAGAAGGGGATTACACGATTATATTTCAGGAACTATGGTTCTAGATATGTAAGGCAAAAATTCTCTTTGCCTTACTCTTTATCTCTTTATTCAAAATCAAGCATTTGTAGAAAGTCAGATTCTGACTCCGCAGCAGCTAAGGCCTGTTCTTTAGTAATGAGTCCATCACTGTAGAGGTCCATAATATGTTGATCAAATCCTTGCGAACCTGAACCACTCTTACCTTTACCTTCTTTAATTATAGTAAGAATTCGACTTAGAGTTTCCTCTCCTCGAATACACTCTCTAATACCTGGACTAGTGACCATGATTTCTTGAGCAATCGCCACTCCTGCACCAGAACTCGCCTTTAACATTCTTTGAGAGATAGTGGCCTTTAAGTTTTCAGCAAGCCTCTTTCTAATTTCCTCTTGTTCTTCAGGTGGGAACATGGAAATAATTCTTCCAATAGTCGTCGTGGCATTCGTTGTATGAATTGTTGAGAGGACAAGGTGACCAGTTTCTGCTGCTTTTAGTGCAATTGAGATGGTCTCAGCGTCTCGCATTTCACCAATGAGTATGATATCCGGATCTTGTCTCAGTGCCGCTCTTAGGGCAGTGGAGAAGTCCTGCGTGTCTGTACCAATTTCTCTTTGCGATATACGTGATTTCTTTGATTGATGAATATATTCAATAGGATCTTCAATTGTAATGATGTGACAGGGTCGAATTGTATTAATGTGATCTATCATTGCAGCTAAAGTTGTCGACTTACCTGAACCGGTGGCCCCTGTGACTAAGACTAGACCTCTATGATTTTCTGAAATTGATTTTATTACTGTTGGTAAATTTAGCTCATCAATAGTGGGGATATTTAACTTTATAATTCTCATGACAATGCCAAGCTGGCCATTGTAGCGAAAAATATTATAGCGAAGTCTCCCAAGGTTTTTAACTTCCATCCCACCGTCAAATTCAGTTAGGTCGTGTAGTTCTCCAAGTCGAGCTTGTTCTGGCACTAATATTTTAATGATGTCTTCTATATCTGACGCTGAAAATGGTTTTGACTGAACAGGGACGAGGTCATTATTAATTCTTAAACTAGGTGATTCATTGGTTCTTAAATGGACATCACTGGCGTTATGTTGAACAGCAACTTTTAATAAGCTGCCAAAATTTTCGGGGGTAAAGGTCATTTTTATTGACTCCTAATTCCTGTAATAGCAATGAATGGGTTATTTACTCTATACTTTCTTAACCATTTTTCTGTAATGCATCCATATCCACCGGTTCCCCAGCCCTCAGTCCAGCTATTGGCGACGATATAGCAGAGCGAACCTTCATGACTTCTTGTTAATTTCTTAGGCAATTTCATATAACCTACAATTAATAGAGCGTGTCCACTTGCATGCTGGTCCATTTTACCATTAACCAGAGAATCTTGGTAGGAAATGATTCCTCTCGTTTTATAAAAATTTGGGGAGAGTTTAAAACCACCAACTATAGATTGATTATTATCTAAGGCCCTGATGAGTTCTCTATTTGAATTTAATTTGTCGTACCTCTCAATTTTTACAATACCTCTTTGGCAAGAAGAGCTCATGGGAATTTGAGTTTCATTTCCAGGTCGCGATAGAGAAGTGTAGGGGCATGAGCTTTCAGAGGGGATGTCTGCACTGCTTGCGCTCTTGCTGTGGTCTAGAGCATAAGTTATCCAACTCCCGCGCTTAGAGCATGGGCTTTGTTGGCAATAGGGCTTTGATGACCAGTAGACATATTGTTCTGAGAGATCTATTTGTTTTCCTTTTTGCGCAAGAGCTATTTCTATTGCTCTGGTTCCTGCAAACGCACTACAAGTTGGTCTCTTACCCTGATCTCTTATGGGAAAAGATAAAGCACTTGGAATAATATGGTAATTTGAGCTAGGGGGGAGTTGCAGATTCTTCTCCCACTTCTTGCTGCTATATTTTCCAAAAGAGCTCTCTAATTCAAAAGTTGCGGCCCTATAATGTTTTATATTAGAAAGAAATTTATCCCTGGCTTCACTCCACTTTTTGAGAGTTGCGCGCTCCTGCTTCTTCCAAGAAGTTAAAGTATTTTGCACTTGTCTTCTTCTAGACTCATTGGCATTTCTTGCAAGATCATAGATTGAAGGATTTTCTTTTGCTCTTGCCTCATTTTTAGCAGTGCTCTTTTTTTTGTTTTTTATCTGTTTGAGTCTTTCACGGTTCTTTCTCTTCATCTCTGCAATTTTCAATTGACCAGGCGAGAGCTTGGGAGCTTTCTTTTCTTCTTTTTTAGCAATTAAAGGAGATGGATTTTTTTCAGGAGTAGGTTTCACTTCTGGCCTTATCTCTGGTTTTGGAGTGGGGGTGGGAGCAAGTTTTACTTTTGATTGATGGCCAATATTTTTCCAAAGATTGCTAATAATAATATCGTCATAATTACTAGCAAGAGAGTTGGAAGATAAGATGAGAAATAGGGGTAGGATTAGTTTTTTCATAGATCTATTTTAAATAGATTTCTTTGATTTTGTAAAAAAACTTTCGCTGCCTATTAGTGATTTAGTCAAATTTAAAAAAATCAGGTACTATAAATTTATGAAGAAGAATAAGGTCTTAATTATTAGATTTTCCAGTTTTGGCGATATTGTCCAGTGTATGAGTACGCTTGGTGTTATAAAGTCTCAACTTGGTGGTGATATTCACTGGGTGGCCAGAAGCGACATGTCATCTATTCTCAGTTTAAGTCCTAATGTGGATAAAATTTGGAGTTTCGAAAAGAAGGCCGGTTTTAGTGGACTGATTCGTTTAGCTTTCACACTTAGAAAAGAGAACTTTACTCATATATATGATGCACATTCAAATTTGCGCTCACGTATCTTGTGTTTATTCTTAAATGGTCAATATTTTGTTAGAAGAGGTAAAGATCGGCTGAAGAGGATTATGCTTTTTTCTTTTAGGAAGAACCTCTTTGATTGGCCATTCAAGGGAATGCTTAGTTATCTGGCTCCATTAAAGTCTTGGGGGTTGGAAAAGCTAGGCTCTGTTGAAATTCAGAAGTGGAATTTCGAAGCTGTTCAATTACCAATTGAGTTTAATAAAGATTCAATTGTTTTAGTCCCGGCGGCAGCTTGGGATATGAAGAGATGGCCTTTGAATCACTGGAAAGAGTTAATTAGAATAAATCCTTCATTAAACTTTTCTATTCTTGGTGGACCAAGTGATACCTTTTGCCAAGAGCTAGAAGATATTGATCCTTTGAGAGTTAAAAATCTTGCGGGGAAACTTTCTCTAATAGAGAGTTGTAAAATAATCTCTCTTTCAAGATTTGTGATTTCTGCAGATACAGGTCTTATCCATGTGGCAGATATTCTTGGAGTTAAAGGGTTATCTATTATTGGTCCCACTGCATTCGGTTTTGCGACTGGTAAACATATAAAAACCATGGAAGTTGATTTACCTTGTAGACCTTGCACAAAGGATGGAAGAGGTAAGTGTTCTCAAGAAGTATGGCAAAAGTGTCTCGTTGATATCACTCCTTTCATGATTTCTAATCAAATCCCTAAGAACTAACTTTCCCTGTAACTTTTTTTCTAAGCTCCCATAGAAGATGACTAATAAAAGGTCTTCTCGTTTCTTTAGTCGAAACCATCAATAACTTAGTTATTTTTAGATTGATAGGATCAGAAAAGAGTAGGATGAGCATTTCTTGAATGAAGTTGGTAGATAGAGTTATGTAGTTATCTGTTCCCACTCCAAGGCGGACACCTTTTTTCTCCCACCACGAAAAGGGATGATCTTTATAATCAGGAAAGCATCCCGTGAGTTTTAAGTTGGAAGATGGTAGGGCCACCAGCGAAACTTGTTTATTTATCATTCTATTTAAAACATCGTGTTGGTAGTGCTCAACTTCTCTTGCTGTATGAAATTTTGTTTTGGTGAAACTAATGATTTCATCTTCAGATAGAGGAACACCTTTTAGAACTTTTTCTTTTATAGAGTTGTCATACCATTCCATATCAACGATTTCCGCATACTCCTGCGAACCTTCACAGAGAGCTTCTCCTTTGCCATTCTTCTCTAAAACTCTTTGCAAGAGAGAGTGGTAATAGAAGTTTGGATTGATTCCTAGTGAAAGCCCATGTTCAAGAGTATCAATATGCCAAATATTCATAGCGTTATCTACAGATTGAACACCTTTTTTCAAAGTCTTCCACGTTTCACCGTGGTGAGAACGAATTTGAAAGCCATTGTACTGTAATCTTCTAAGTCCTGATTTCATTTGATCGAAGTGAACTTTTCTATAGAGTTCTTTTTCATCTCCTACGGTATCTACTTCTGAGACATAGGGTCTTAGAAATTCATACTGATCTAATATGGAGAGAAGACTAGTGACTTGTGCTTCAAAATGGTCTTGTTTACTCGCATAGTTTTCAGAGTCATAGAAGTTATTTTCTTTTCTAAAACTAGGGGAGAGCACAAATTTAAAGAATTTATTATCTTTTTGAAACTTCTTAAAGCCATCATAGAGGCCAAGGACAACATCTTCTTCTGTTATATTTTCCACTCCAGGAATTTTCTCTGACTCTATGGATGTAGATCTTGATAGGGTAAACTTTAGACGAATCTGTCCCACATTAAAGTTGGTGTAGAGCTCCTCTGCCATATGGTAGGCTGCGTCCTCGTGAGCTTGTCTATCTGTAAGAACGAGTTTCGCTAAATAGAGAATTTGCAGGTATCTTCCAAACTCTTCGCCATCTTTTAAACGTATTAAATCATCAACGTCCTCAATTGAGTTGATGGGAATAGAATCTTCACCGTAAACATCTATAATTTTCTTTTCATAAATTTCTTTATTTGGTCCCTCTAATAGGACTTTAAGTCTTGGATAAATAAACTCCGCATTTAATGAACCCGTTAAATGGATATGTTCTTCGTTAAAGGGAATAGGAAAGCTTTTAAAGAAACCAAAGAGGGCCTCTGATACTGGGTGGGTTAATAGAGTGTCTATATCCACTTCATCAATTTGAAAACCAGTAAGGAGATGGCTAAATTCTAGCAGAGATTTTTCTACTAAATTATTTTCTTTAACCTTTAAAGACTGTAGGAGTAGTTCAAGAGTATTACTTAATGAAATCCCATTTGTTTCACTTATAATTTTTACAAGTTCGACTTTTAATTGTTCAATGAGCTGTTCTCTTTTTTTCATCTTTTCACCTATGTTTTTAAAACATCGTAGGCCGCATTTATGAGTGCAAAATTATCGCCTAGAGTTTTAATATTTTTTTCACTGAGTGATAGGTAAGCGAATTTATCAGGATGAAGTGTTGTTGAAAGAAATAGATATTTTTCTCTCACTTCAGCACTTGTGTATTCATCATCTGGTAAATTCAAAATTTCCTTGGCCCAGCTCTTTGTCTTTTTTACTCTTGTCGGCACAATAGGCTGCAAGCTTTTGAAAATATGAGCATTTTTCTGCCAAAGCTCATAAATTTCCTCTGTCTTAACGTCTGGAAATTTACAATTGTTAAAAACTAAATTCTCTATATTTATTGGTTGATAGAAAGTCTCAAGTACTCGCCGTAATTCTTCTTCATTTAAGGTTTGAACTTTTTCAATATCATTATGAAATATGAGTGCCACAGACTGGAGGGAATTCATTTTTGAGAAAGTTGATATGAATTGATTGGTCTTTGTTTGATTAAGCAAATTTGTCCAAAGTATGGAGTTCTCAAATATACGCGTCCAATTTGATATCATATCTTCTCTATCTTCTTTAAAGCTTTCCTTAAAGAAGTGATCAAGAATCAATACTAAACCACTTGTACTACTAGTATTTTCTAGAAATATTGCACTTTTCTTAGCGTAACATTGATCATAATCACCCCATTGAATGGTCTTTAAAATCTCTAAAAGCTCTAGCTTCGCTGGATGACTAGAGTTTTCTACTTTTAATTTTAGAGAACTCTTAGACTCATCTAAGTTGGTTTGTGGATTTTGAAAGTTCATTTGGCTTTTCTTGCTGCTAATGAGGTCATCTAGTTCGAAATTATCCTCTTGTTTGTGACCGGTCATAAATTCAATAAATGTCGCATATAGTCCTGCACCAAGAACTTTTATGATAATAAGTAAAAATATAATGATGATTAAGTAATGTGTTAAATCTTCAAGCTTTAAATTCATAGTAAAACAGTGGATAATGTTAATATTACATCTATTTTAAGATGCTAAGGAAAAGTTGTCATTATGAGCGTTTGGAATATTAAAGAAATCGAATTACCTCTAAAATTTACTTGGGCCATTTCAAGGAATTCGTCCTCGAAAAAAACCAATGTCATAATTGAATATAAGAGTAACAATGTTTTAGGTCTGGGGGAAGTTGCTTTTAATGTGCGCTACGGAGAAAGTTTAGAACTTATTCATACGCAATTTGAAAAGTTTTTGAATCTCTGTCCCAATAGTCTATCCAATCTTGGTGACCTTGAACCTGTATTTAAAAAAATAGAGATTTGTAATTCTCTGCGTTTTGGAATTGAATCAGCATTTATTCACAACTTGGCACATATCGCTGAAATGCCCGTGACAAAAATCATTGGGGCAAACTCCTTAGCTAAAGCTAAAACATCTTTCTCTCTTCCAATTATGGAGCCAGGAGAAGTGGCCAGCTTCATTAAAGATCACAACCTATCTCGCTTTTGCGCCTTAAAGTTAAAGCTCGGTAGTGAAGGGGATTTAGATTTTATAAAAGAAGTTCATAAGAATTATGATGGTCCTCTTAGGTTTGATGCTAATGAAGGATGGGATGACCCAGATTCACTTATGAGGTGGCTTGAAGGCCCTCTTGGCAAGATTCCTATTCAATTCATTGAACAACCTTTTAAAAGCAGTGATCATGATAAATACCTAGCTCTAAAACCCATTAGCCCTGTGGAGATCATTGCCGATGAGTCTGTGCTAGACGGAGAAGTGAATAGAGATTTGGCCAAGCAATTTCATGGTATCAATGTCAAACTTATGAAGTCGGGAAGTTATTTCAAGGCGCTAAATCAACTCCGCTGCGCTAAGGAGTTGGGAATGAAGACTATGGTAGGTTGTATGGTAGAGACATCTCTTGGGATTAATTCTGCAATGAATATAGCTTATGGGGTGGACTATTTAGACCTTGATGGTTTTCTCATTCTTGAAAAAGATCCTTACAATTATGTCTTCGAAGAAAATGGAACGGTTTTTCTCTCTCATCTTCATTAGAAGAAGAATTTAAAATCAATTTCGTATTGAGAATTGTTAGGAGTGTTCTTTCCAGCAATTTTCTTTTGTCCTGTGAGCGTAACCGCTAGAGGCATGACAAATTGGTGAGCTTTATAGAGATTTACTGTGTTAAATTGAGCTGAAAGTTTCACGTTATGTGACTCACTGTCAGAATTTCGAGCTAAGATTTCATTCGCTAATGTATGTTCTGATTCATACTTTGCTTTACCTTGATTTTGATATCCATAAGCCGCGGCAATAGAGTACTGCTTATTAATTTCAAAAGTAGGACCCACTGTTAATTCCAGTTTATTCCCAAGCTTCTCTTTAAAATCTGACTTGTATTTAGACAAAGGAAACTCATAACTTTCAGGAACCCTTAAATTCTTAGTACTGGCCGTTTGGTAGGTGTATCTTATTCCTAAATCTAGATCTATGGATTTGTAGAAAAGTCTTCTTCCTATTAATAACTCTGCAAAGACATCTGTCTGACCATCGCCGAAACTAATATCTTGTAAAATATCTGGATCATCTATGCGACCGGTTGGAAGAACGAGGCCGCCTGCTATGGCAGCACCCCAATTGGATGCATCTGTTAGACGATATATGGCACCAACTTCGAGATCTCCCAGACCTTGTGCTTCCCAATTTCCAATAGGTTTGTAGTTATAGTAATTTACGATTATAGATTGCAACAATTCCTTCTTAGCGTCCGGAAGTTGCGCGGTAATATCTTTAATAAGTCTTTGTTCACTTGTTAAATTGGTATTTTGATTTAATTGGTTCACAGTGTTTTGGTGATTGTTACCTTTTGTTCTTTCGATACTTAACTCTACATTGGCGCTGTATACCCTCACTGAAAAGTAAGCGGTCAATCTATTAGTTAATCCCCATCCGAGACCAAAACCATTGACGGAGACTTCTCCTTTACCTTCCGCAGAGTATTCCCCAAAGCTAAAGTCTTCGTAGGCCTGTGGGTTAATTTCCTTAAGCTGATTAAAGTATTCCTTAGTCGCATCATTTATAGTCTCTAGATTTCTGGCATTGAGATTTTCTTTAAGAGCATAAGTACTCTCACTAGAATTTGCTCCATAAGAGGAGTTGATCTCTCCTGTGAAAACATGGCGGTAACCACCAATTCGCACACCCTTTGGTAGGGTTTCATAGATGGCTCCGGATGCCTGTAGTGAACAGAGGGCGAGGGCCATAGAGAATAGGGTTCTACTTACTTTGTGTTGCATGATGTTATTTTAGAGTAAATGAGAAAAATTTAAAGGGTTTGTGAAAAAAGTACAGACATGTTAACTAGTCGAAATTATTACACTAAATAAAAAGTGGAAATTAATACAAGCGAAGTTGAACTTTAAAATTACCTGGGCTATAACGCAATACGTTAATGACGAGGAAATATGAAACAAATTGCTTTACTGACATTCATTGCCCTTTTAATGATCTCTTGTTCTAAGGAGAAGATCACTCCTGCTTTTGGAGTTGAAACTCTAGATGAGCAACTAGAGGGACGTGCCATTGAACTCACTTACGATGTTGATGATATCAATGTGGATGCATTTGGGGGAGAGTTACGTGATGTTGGTGGAGATGTGGGAACCATACTACAGAGACTCGCCGCTAGTTTTGCTGACATTGAATTAAGGGAAGGTAATGTAGGTTACGTGGATTTAGAAACACAGACCTATGAGTTTCCAGAGTTAGATGATATTGATTTTGAAGTTATAACTGGTGTTGCTCTCACTGGTGTTCATGTTCAATTAGTAGAAGGACCTATTCCTGCTGACGCTAGTGCAGATACCAATGCTGATGCTAATGCTGAAGACTCTACAGTGACAGATGAGTCGGAAGAAACCCTTGATTTAAGTTTTGTAAAAAGTTTAGAAATATTTTTGATTGTCGATAATTTACCAACGGCCGTACCAAATGTAATGCCTGTCTATGATGAAGATGAAACACCTAACCCTATCTATCAGGGAAAGAAATCAACACTACTCTTTAGTTACAAGAAGTCGGACGATGCTAATAAGTTTGAAGACGATTGTGAAAAGAAGTGCTTCTCTCTAGTTATTGAGAATGGTCAAGTGAGAGATATCCTAAAGAATAATAGAACCTTCTCTGTAGATATTAGACTTAAAGTTGATGCCGTTCCTAGGTCAAACTTAAGATTGAAAAGTAAGTTTGATTTTGCTCTAAGAATCAACCCTGGATTTTAATCCCAAAACTTTCCGTATATTATTTAGTCCATTTTCTGATTAAACTTAAGCTAGTCTTAATTGAGAAAAGGGAAAAAATTTGTGAAGAAGCCTAGTATTTTAGTCGTATTATTATTACTTTCAAGTTGTTCCCACGTGACTTCGCTTACTAAAGCTAAGAAATCACGTCCTAAGAGTATAAGATCTCTAACCTCTAAGACCACTCATAAAGAAATTTCTAAAAAACACCTAGACCTTTTAGCATCTGAAAAAATAGTGGCCAAAATGAGCGCCCCTGTTAGAAAAGAGGTTAGGGTTGAAAAAAGGCAGACTGCTACAGCTTCAAACTTGCCCCTTCGTTTTGAGCAGAGACACTATGACTTTTGGCTCAAGTATTTTTCTAAGAAAGAAAAAGCCAGATTTGAAAGGCACATGAGTAATGGTCTTAAATTTGAAAAAATTGTACATGAAGTATTTAAAGAACATGGCCTTCCTTCTGATTTATTCTTTGTCGGTCTTATAGAGTCTGGATTTAATACTCATATTAGGTCACACGCTTCCGCCGTTGGTCCTTGGCAGTTCATAAAAGGGACTGGAAAGAGATATGGTTTAAAGATAGATAGATACTTAGATGAAAGAAGAAATATTTATAAATCGTCTCATGCTGCTGCCAATTATTTCAAAGATCTTTATAATATCTTTGGAAGTTGGGAGCTTGCCTTATGTGCTTATAATGCCGGTGAATACAGGATTATCAATGCCATAAGAAGAGGAAACACACGAGATTATCGTCAATTAGTGAAGAAGAAACTTATTCCTAAAGAGACAATTTTCTATATCCCTAAGGTAGCAGCAGCGAGACACCTTTTTAAAAATAGAAGAAAATATGGATTAAAACCCAAGAAGGCTGATTCTGCATTTTACTTAAATGTAGATAAGGTTGTGGCCAAGAGTTCTTTCTCTTTAGATGACGTTGCTAAGAAGATGAGAATCAAGAGATCGGTTCTTCGTAAGCTAAATCCTGAAGTTAAAAAGTCTTGGGTAGGGGTGACAAAAAGAAAACCTATGCATTTACTTCTCCCAAAAGGTAAAGCGAAAAGGTTTGCAACTTTAAAAATTGCAAAGTCATCGAAGATATCAAGAATAGCCAAAAGTAGTTCAACTATAAGACAGAGTGTTTCTCGATCGGTAAGTTCTGTTTACAGAGTAAAGTCAGGAGACAGTCTTTATAGAATCTCTAGAAAATTTGGTCTACCTATTAAGAAAATTAAGAGAGCGAATAGATTAAAAACAAGCCGTATTAAAATCGGTCAGAAGTTAAAAATTCCAAGCATTGGTAGTAAGTATACTGTTAAAAAAGGTGATAACCTGACTCATATTGCTAGAAAATTTAAGACATCAATACAATCAATTGTAAGTGCTAATAACATTAGAAATCACAAGATCTATAAGGGTCAAAACCTCATCATCTTAGCGAATGCTAGGCAATAAGTTTTTCATGAGTTAGAATAAACTCATGAAAATAGGGTTTGATGCCAAAAGAGCACTTCATAATCACCGAGGTTTAGGAAATTACAGTAGAACTCTCATAAAGAGTTTGGATAAGTTTTTTCCTGAACACCAGTACCAGCTCTATTCCCCCAAAGTAAAAGACGAAGAATTTATTAAATGGTCAGAGTCTTTAAGTCCAAGTTGTAAAACAATTTCACCACAAGATTATCTTTCCAAGAAATTTCCTTCAGTTTGGCGAAGTTTGCTGTTAAATAATGAACTTAAGAAAAATGAATTAGATGTCTACCATGGTCTTAGTCATGAACTTCCCCCAGGTATTGCTTCAGAAAATTTCTTAAAAGTTGTGACTATTCATGACCTCTTATTCTTACAGTTCCCTGAAAACTTTTCCTGGATAGATAGGCAAACTTACTTTAAGAAATTTAGCTATAGCGTTAAGTCCGCTGATATTGTTGTGGCCATTTGTGAGCAAACTAAAAGAGATATCATTGAATATTTAAAAGTTCCTGAAGAAAAAATTCATGTAGTTTATCAAAGTTGTTCAGAAAATTTCTATGAACTGATCGATGAGCAAAACTTAGATCTTGTTAAGGAAAAATACTCTTTAGAAAATCCTTTTGTATTCCATGTGGCCTCAATGGAGCCCAATAAAAATACCTTGGGAATTGTAAAGGCCTTTAAGAAAATTTCCAAAGAAATTGATGTGAACTTAGTTTTAGTTGGTAGAGGAAAAGATTATAAAGATAAAGTCATAAATTACATTAAAGAAAATGGGCTAGAAGAGAGAGTTAAAATCTTAGATAATATTCTCACAAGTGAGTTGCCTGCTCTTTATCAATTGGCTGAACTCTTTGTGTTTCCTTCATTTTATGAAGGATTTGGAATTCCCATCATTGAAGCTTTGTTTTCGCGTACGCCAGTGATCACTTCTAAGGGGAGCTGCTTCCCTGAATCGGGAGGACCAGGTTCTAGATATATTGATCCACACAATTTAGATGAACTTGCTGATGCAATGAAAGAGATACTATTAAGTGAGAGTCTGAAAAAACAAATGGCCCAAGAGGGCCATGAATTTGTTCAAAAATTTCATTGGAAGAATACTTCCAAGGATTTAATGGATCTTTACTTTACTCATCTGTAATTAGAGAAACATTGGTTAATTCATATTTCTTTAACTTACCAATCAACATTATCACTCGGTCATACTTAACATCTTTATCAATTCTAAGATCAATTGGAATCGTTTTCTTAGTGATCACTTTAAGTGCATCTTCAATAGTACTTAGACTCTGCTTTTTACCGTTAAGGGCAATTTCAGACTTTGAAAGTTCTATGAAAATATTCTTCTCTTTCTTTTGAATAGTTTCACCTTTTTCTGTCTTAGGAAGATTAAGTAACAGTGCTAACTCATCTTTTTTAAAGACTGTTGAAACCATAAAAAATATGAGCAGAAGAAAGACCACATCAATCATTGGTGTTAGGTCAGGAAGTGCCGTGTCTCTAGTTCTTTTTTTCACAAATGACTCCTTAAAGAACTTTAGAAAGTAATTCTTTTTCTAGCTTTGCTTCAAAACCGTCTAATAATCCTAAAAGGTAGTTGTGGCCAACGTAGTGAGGGATCGCAACGATCATTCCACCAACAGTTGTTATAAGTGCCATGGAAATTCCTTGAGCAAATGCAGCGGGATTATTAAGCCCAGTTTGAGACATAACTCTAAAAGCAAGAAGTACACCAATCACTGTTCCTAGTAGACCTAGCAGGGGAGAGATTGAAGCAATGATCTTTACAGTGTTAATCCCTTTTTCTAATGAAGAGATATGCACTGAGAGTTCTTGTTTTGATAATTCGATAATAGCATTAGTGTCTTTACTATCAGTTGTCGCTTTGACCTGAGTGCTTAGATGATCGGCAACTTCACTCGTGCGTGATTTCTCTTTGGTTAAAATTACAAATTTTGAAAGCATTATTGCAAAACCAATAATATTTAAGGCCAGTAGAATGTACATTATAATTCCACCTTGTTGTATATAATCAATAACTCTCATTAAGTCTCCTTTAATTGAAATACATTAGTGCTATTGTCTTAAATTTAGGGATTTTTTGCAAACTTATTTACCTAAAAGGTATGATATTTGTGCAGCAAGTGAAAATTAAAAAGCATTTTTCTCAACTTTAGTATTCCCAAATAATAGATAAATCGATTTGACATAAACCTTACAAACAACTGACCTGAGCTCTATGGCCATTGGAATCCTAGAGTCCATAATGGGTACATAAGAAAGGTCAACAAGATCTCTCTTAACTTATTTGGAGGATTACATGATAGTTGCATACCATAACGTAGATCGTTCTGAATCACTAAATTCTTTTGTAGAAGATAAAATGAATCACCTCGCAGCATTTAAAGAAAGAGTCACTAACGTAAAATGGATGATCACTAAAGAAAGAGGAGCCTATAAATCTGTTATTCAGTTTCAGGCCTACGGAAAGTTTTTTAATATAGAAGGGAAAGCAGGAAACGTTTATGCCTCAGTCCTTAAGGTGCATAGAAAAGTAAAAAATTCTTTTTCAAAGAGAATTAAATTTAAACAACGACTTCACACTAGAAAGACTCTCTCATATTTAGAAGAGTCCTAAATTTCTAGGTTTTACATACTCTGCCTCCTGCCTTGGAATGTCTTCCTTTTCCAAGGCAGGTCTTTTTGTCTAAGTTTTTTACACCCCTCATAATTTTTTCACAAGCATCTCTATGAGTCTCTAAATTTGGTATGTTAACGCCAAAGAGGAGTTCTTATGAGGTCATTAATACTAATTGTATTCTTATGTATGTGTGTGAAATCATTTGGTGAAATTTATAAAACCCACGATAAAGAGAATCAATGTGATCTCTATTTTGCGCCGACTAGTATATTTGCTGATGATATTGCCCCCACTGATAGAGAAAAGGTGAGTATCACTGCTGCTTTAAACTTTGATAAATTTGAAGGTCAAATAAATTTAAAAGGATTATGGTCGCTTATTCCTCTCGTTGCGGATTTGAAAATTAAAGAAGATAAGGCAGACTATTTCATGTCTCATACCTTTCATTCAATCTGCCTCTCTAGTGACAAAGAAATTATCCATGATGAAATGGCCAGAAGCCTTTTCAATAATTGGAATGATTACGATAGGGAAGTAAAATAGTCGGAAACTATACTATTGCCAAACTAGAGGACATTTTTGCCTTCGGAAGCTATTTCCCTTCGGCAAATTCTTTCACACCCGCAAATTAACCGATTCGGTATCTAAGGAGAACTTTCTCCTTGGAGCTTTATGAGAATAAGTACGAACACAAATTCAATGCTCGCCCAAAGGAACTTCCAGAAGGTAAGTAATGAGCAAAAAACTGCCCAGAGTAAGATGGCCAGTGGTGATCGTATTTTATCTGCAGCAGTTGATCCTGCTGGTCTCGCAATTTCTGAAACCATGAGCGCTAAGCTTCGCTCTCAGTCCCAGGCAAAAAGAAATATAAATGATGGTGTCTCTCTCTTGCAGATTGCAGAGGGCTCTCTCAGTGACTTATCTAACCTAGGGATCAGACTTAGACAACTTGCTATCCAAGCATCAACTGACACTGTCGATGATAATTCTAGACAATTGGTCGACAAGGAATTTAGAAGTCTGAAGGAAGAAGTTAAAAGATTAACTGCATCGAGTTCTTTTAATGGCAATCCTATTTTAAGCGGGGAGAGTCAGTACGATCTACAAGTTGGAATTAATAATGATGCCTTTCAAGATCGAGTTAATTATGACCTCTCAAAAATATTGGATGCAAAATCAAACTTTGGTCTTGATGCAATTGATTTAACAACGAAACTCTCATCTCAAAAATCTATTGATACTGTTGATAAAATGATGAGTCAGGTCGGTCTCTCAAGAGCTAAAATTGGATCTTCTCAAAATAGACTTGAGTCGATGGTTTCAAATTTAGATGTCACTCATGAAAACCTAAGCTCCGCGAAGTCTTTAATAAGAGATGCGGATATAGCTAAAGAGTCTGCCATAAGTGTTAAGTCTAAAATTCAAAAAGAAGCCACTGTAATGATGATGCAAACGGTGAACGCTAGTCCTTCGAAAGTTTTAAAATTATTAGAATAGAAATTTGAAATTTTGGACAAAAAAAAAGCCCTCCGAAGAGGGCCTTAAACTTTTATAGAATTGATTTTTCGTATACTTCTTTAAGTGGAGCAAAGAATCCAGTGAATTCTGGAATTGTTTGTTTCCAAAGAAAATCTGGTCTGTTGTCACTAATCCATTCACCACCAATGATTTCGTCTTTTTCATTTAACTCAATTTTGTAGTGGTAGTACTTATTAGCGTTTGAGTTATAACTAGGAATCACTTGGCTAAAGCTGTGACCGATTTCAGTTGTGTAATTCATAGTTGTTTTAATTTCAACTTCTCTTACAGTTCCTCTAGCAGCACCTTCAGACTTTCCACTGATTTCACTGATGATTTCTGATTCATATCCGTGAATAGGTTGGTTCCATACTTCTAAGTCTCTAGTTACGTCAGCAACAAATCCTTCATCTAAAAGAGCAATCTGGTTAGTAAGAACTAAGTGAAAAGCACCTGCGTTTGTGTCTCTACACTTCATTGATTCTTTCTTTCTGTCATATTGTTCTTGAGTGATTTCATCGTTAGATAGTTGTTCATCAAGTTTACTAAAGTCAACATTACATCTTCCACCTAAGAAGAAGCTTGTTGAAGATTTGTCATAGTGAAGGAAGTAAGTAAGAAGAGCTTTAATATCTGAAGCTCCAAATTCAATTTCCATTCCATTTTTATTTGTAACAGTCACAGCTTTTGGATTAACGAAGGCCATAGTTGCTGGCGCCCATGCGTGACATAAACCTTCCCAAGAAGGAATCTCAAAACTACTATCGTATTCTTCAGAATCTTCAATAGTCTTCATGATATTAGTTCTTTCTCTTTCATACTTAGTTAATGGAAACTCATATCTTCCAAGATATAGATCAAACTTTTCTGCAGGAGATAGGTTTGCAGTTGATTCAATATTTGAAACTTCTTTATCTTCTAGAAGAGGGTAACCGTAAGCATCAGATCCCCAAGAACCTTCATTCCATCTATAAGTGATTCCACCCTTGTGAGTTGGCCAGTAATCTCCAGACCAAGGTCTAGTTGTTAATTGACCTTCAAGAGGTAGATCAGAAAATGTCTTCGTGTAGTTGTACTGACCGATTCTGAAGTTTCTACTGTTGCGAGTCACTTGCATTCTGTCTGGGTTATTTGAATTATTCCAAGCTTCTTTGATAACAGACGCATTAGAATTCATTGCCATTAGAACAGTGATTGCTAAAAGAGTTGATTTCATTTGTTTCCCCTAAACTTAAAATTGAAAAGAATTGTGTTTACGAGGTGAGTTATAACAGTGCTGGCCACATTAATCTAATTAATTATTGCAGCAAAAGATCATAAGTAGAGCTTATGATGCTCTGGAGACATTAAAATTTATTTAAGGTCTTGGAAATAGGATATTTAGTGCCTTAAATCTTGGCAAATTGGATAGGCTTTATATAATTCTTACCGTGTATAAAGTATTAACGCAACTGGTCTAAAGGCAGTCGTAGACGAGGATTTCTAGCTTTTCAGGGTTATTTATTGACCTGAATTCAGCCAACTATGACGTTGAGCGTATTGGTCACCTTCTTTTCTAATCGCTAGAATATTCCTTTAATTCAATAATTGGAGCCCTAGTGAAACCTATATATCTTCTCTCTTTAATTGCCCTTGTCTCTTGCTCAGGAATGTCTTCTGGTCCCTATGAAACAAAAATTCATCATGTAACTATCGCCAAGGGCCAACTCAAGAAAGACCATGAGTTAATTACTAGTGATGTGTCCATAACGACTCAAGGAGTTTTCGCCTCTCGTGCTGCTCACGCCATGTTTAAAAAAGGTGGAAATATTATTGATGCTGCCATGGCCGCTTCATTTGTTCTTGCAGTGGAGAGACCGCAGTCTACGGGATTAGGTGGTGGAGGTTTTGCTCTCTTTCACGATGTGAAAAGAGATAAGGACTTTCCTCTGACAGTAGATTTTAGAGAGAAGGCGCCGATTAAGGCCCATGAGAAAATGTTTCTAGATGACCAAGGCAATGTGATTTCACGTATGTCTCTAGATGGAATCTTTAGCTCCGGTGTTCCTGGCATGGTGGCCGGTATGACAGAACTTCATAAGTCACATGGCTCGCTTCCTTTAAAAGTTGTCATGAGAGATGCTATTGATCTTGCAGCGAAGGGTTTCAAGGTTTATCCAGAGTTAGCATACGCGCTCTCTAGGCGAGAAAATATCATTAAGAGATTCAAGGCCACTTGTAAAATCTTCTGTAATAAGAAGGGAGAAATCTTAAAAGAGGGTGATCTACTTGTGCAAAGAGATTTGGCGAAAACTCTTAGAACGATTGCAAGAAAAGGAAGAAGAGGTTTTTACAAAGGTTGGGTTGCTAAGGCGTTAGTAGGTGAGCATAGAAGACTGGGCGGTCTGATGACTTACAATGATCTTAATAAGTACAACGTGAAGTATAGAGATCCCATTAGAGCGAACTACCATGGTTACGAAGTATTCTCTATGAGTCCTCCGAGTTCTGGTGGAGTTCACATTGTAGAGATATTAAATATTTTAAAAAATGATGACCTTAAAACGTATGGAGTTCAACATGCAAGGACAGTTCACCTTCGAGCTTCTGCCATGCAAGCAGCTTTTTCTGACCGTGCTAATTACTTAGGAGATTCTGATTATACATATGTGCCTGTAGTTGGTTTAACTTCGCAGAAGTATGCCGATGAAGTCCGTCATTCTATTCCTGAGAACCAGGCCTTAAATGGACTATGGTCAAACTTTTCAAATGACCCTTTTAAATATGATGCTAAGAATGACAGTGAGTTAATTAAAAAATATGAGTCTCCAGAGACAACTCATTTTACTATTGCTGATGGCAAAGGAAATGTCTTTGTTTCTACGCAAACTCTTAACGGTTATCTAGGTTCAGGAATTGTAGTTCCTGGCACTGGAATACTACTCAATAATGAAATGGATGATTTCGCCACTAAGCCTGGGGCCAATAATTTGTTTGGAGCCGTTGGTGGTAAGAAGAATTTAGTTCAACCGGAAAAGAGACCACTGAGTTCAATGTCTCCGACTATTGTTCTAAAGGATGGTAAGCCGGTTCTTGCCCTAGGAACTCCTGCTGGTACTAAAATATTAACGTGTGTCGTGCAAACCATCATGAATTACTTAGATCATGATATGCCTCTGTATGAAGCTATTACAGCTACTCGAATTCATCACCAGTGGAAACCAAATATTCTCTATATAGAAGACAGTAAATTACCTAAGAATACAATTGAGCACTTAAAGAGAATGGGACATGAGCTTAGGTTTAAAAAGTTTGGTTGTCGAATACAGGCGATTGCTTTTGAGAATGGAAAATTACATGGAGTCTCTGATCCAAGAGGAAGAGGTTTAGTGAGTGGTCACTAAATTTCTTAAAACTAAAGTGACCGATAAAAATAAACCTCACTAGAAGCGAGGTTTATTTTTAACAGTCAATTTAGTGTTAGTTAAATTACTGAAGCGTAGAAGGAATATACAACCTAAAACACTTATCTTTTGAACGACGAATCATACATGATCCTTTCTCTCTACTTTCTCTAAGGAAATCATAGAAATCTGGAACAGTATCAGCAACTTCAAGTACTGATTTTCCTTCGTGTTCACCAAAATCGATAACGACTTGGCATTCTTCAATAATTCCTGTGACAGGACTAACCGGTAAGTGATTCGACGCCATGTTCCCTCCTTAGAACGAAAACGTAAATAAAAACTTCTGAGCAGAGAATAGATTCGCATTCCATGCAAAAATTATCTCTTATCTAATGATGGAATAGTGAAAACGAATTGTAAAAGAAAAAAAATAAATAATTTCATACAGTTAGACCGTTTTACTCGGTTACTTTTGATCTTATTTAAAGAAAACACTCTTGAAATAATTAACCATGAGCTTGAATTCTCCGGGGTAATCATCACTCATGAGTACTTTTGCTAGCTCTAAGGAGTCGAATAGGGATGTAGCGTCTCTGTAGGGCCTAGGTGTAATCATAGCGGCTATGACATCTGTGATAGAGATGACCATAGTTTCAAATCCACTTATCATCTTAGCTTCTTTGTGATCGAGCTTACTAGTGTCAGGAACATGCAGGTCTTTAGTAAGTAGTGAGAAGAGATGATGATTCTCCATGATGGCAAAATGGGCCGGGGAGAGTTGGATTCTTCCCTGAAGAATTTGCGCACTAGTCTTTGGATGAGAATTCAGAAGAACTCTTTCTTCATCAGATAAAGTTCTCTGGTCGTACTTTTCAGTAGGAATGACAGACATTCCTATGTCTTTAAAGTAACTGGTAATGAAAAGAGACTCTACTTCTTTAAAGCTATAGAGGTGACTCATTTTCAGGATTCCTACCAGAAATAGCGAAGAGAGTAGTGGTTGAGCAAAAATAAAATGATGCTTTTGTTTTATATAGTCATGATAGAGCTTCTCGTGAATTTCAGGTCTCTCATAGAGAAATGAACAGAGATTTTTTACCGATTGGTATTGTAAACTTAAAGTTTCATCATCAGTAGGGTCGTCATAGAGATAACTCATATTCAAAGTTAATAACCCTAATTGTTTACGTCCTTTTTCAACAGCATCTCCAATCGAAAGAGAACGAGTGACTGTTCTTAAGTTATTTTGTTGAAGTGTAATTATGTCATTGCGTCTATCTTGTTGAACAAAAACTGTGGAATGGTTCCTTGAGATGAGATCTCTTAGAACTTGTGAATTTATAAAAGAGTGTTCTCTTAAGATGAGTTTATAGAGGCCATCTACCATTCCGAAAATATCGCAGGGAGTTTCAGTAAGAAAGAAAAGCTCTCTAATCGAAATCGGTAGAAGAGAAAAACTTAATGAATTTTGTTTTAAGGCGTCAAATGCACTCATAAACTTATTTTAGCCCCAAAAGACTTCTGTGTCGATGAATGAAAAAAGGGCCCACATTTACGTGGGCCCTTGTGGAACTAGAATGATCTCGGGATTGAGATCACGCAGTTAAAGGTTTTTTTAGTAATTTCTTAGATTCTTCTTCTAGAGTTTTAAGAATCATCTTCTTAATTTTTGGTCGGGCTTTATCTTTGACTAAAGCTTCCAGTTCTTCATCTAAAACTTCTGAGACCAAGCTCTCACAAAGTTTAATAGTATAGGCCCTAATATCTGTTTCGTTCACTGTGGTTTCCTCCTTTTCAAGAGCTTCACTGGCCCCTGCGATCATTAAGCTACTGATCACCCCATAAGCTTCGGTCCAAGCTTGATTGAGTTCCTTGTCCCACTCGTCATCAAAGAAATAGGCAAAGGATTTTAAAAGACTGGCTCCAACCCAGCCATAATGTTCTTCTTCAGTGCCATAGTTGTTATGTCTGGCTCCCATACCTTTTAAATATCCTTCTAATTTTGGAGACTCAAGGTTATCGACAATATGAACAAGGGAGCCGATGAGTGCTGCTTTTTGTTTCTTCATATCCACTTTTTCAAAGAGTGGTTTTGAGCCAGGGTAGTCTGACCATAAATTTTCATAGAAGTTATCTACGAACTCATTTGCCATCGGTTTGACCTTATCAAACGATGATCTTAGAAGTTTTACTTTTAGTCCCATTATTCCTCCAAACTATTTGTTTTAGAACTTATCGAGCAAAGGATGTGGGTCATGACTCAATTTAATCTTAAAACACGATTAGTGGGCGAATTCACGAGATTTTAGCGGCTCTATAAAACCTATTTAAAAGCCTTTATATATTCGAAATATAAGGACTTTTAGAAAATCTTAACAATCTTCTACTTTTTATTACCAGGTTCTCTATAGTGACTTCATGGTGAGAAAAAAAATGAAAGAGTTATTGTCGACGACAGATGTTCGTAGCTACTTTGAGCTGAGCTCATTAAATGCTGAAATGAATATTAGTGAGAATGGTCAACTAAAATTTCACTGGGCGAATTGGAGTAAGACTTGTCTTATTCAAAAGCAAATGATTCTTGGCAATGATGCTAAACTTTTCTCTATTGATGAGAACATTGACCTCTTAAAAAACTATCCTATTTGGTACCAGAGAAAATTAAAAACAGTTAAATCTTCTCTCTATGATCTCTATCAATCTTATATGGATCCTAGACTTAAACTCACTTGGCAAGAGCATCAAAACGAAACGCTTGTTTCTCTTCACCATCAATCAGGTCCCTTTGTTCCTCTCACATCTATGAGATGGATGAATAAGGAAACTTATAATTTATTTATCTTAAAAAAACTACTCACAGGATATTATCCTATGCGAGAGTTTCGCATAAGTTCAGATATTGAATTCACTGGAGAGCTAAATTCCTCTCCTTTGGATAATGCAAAAATCAAAATAACTCAATTCTCTAGCAAGGGCATGATCATCGCTGTTAATGGGCACTCTTTTGACAAAGTGAAAAATTGCCAAAATATTGAATTTAAAATAAATCTAAGAGAATTTTTAAATCTACAAAATATTGGTAAGTTTAAATATAAGAGTGGAGCAGATGATGAGACCTTAAGCATTAAAGGGCACTCTTTTAGAGAGCATGGTAATTTATATAATGCTGCTTTTAGTAATAGTATTGAGTATTACTTCTTTATTCCTTACTCAGAAATTGAAGTCATAGGTTATGAAAAATCTGCAATTCAAATATTTGGAAATTTTGTAAAGTCGATTGAAATGAACTTTGAAGACGCAATTAATAGTACAAGTTTAGAATATGAGAAAAATAAGCGCAGGGCCGCTTGAAAATAGATAAGAGTGGTCTTTAGGACCACTCTATCATTTAAGAGGTTTGAAAAATTCATTTCTTAACCTGAATATCTTTAATTCCCACCACGCCGAGAATAAAAACTTTATTTGATTTTAAATGTAGCACATTGACTTTCTTACCTTTGAAGAGAATTTCCCACTGGTCACCAATTCTATTGAGCTCTAGGTCGTAAGATTTTCTCTTACCTTTTGCACCATTATAAAGAGTATCTAGTTCAAGGTTTCCACCGTTGTGTCTTGAAAAGTTATCACTCTTTAGGTTTACCACCTCATACTTATCCATTTTCTCAATGTTAATCCCATTGTAGATTCTTTCGATGGCCAATTTCTTCCTCTCAATTCTTTTCATCTTTTTATTGAAAACATCTTTGTAGAAGTTTTTAATATCTTTATTTCCATCTATATCAATGACCATTTTAAACGTTGTGGCGTTTTCATCGTTAGTAATTGAGACAAGTGAACTTTCTGCAGCGAGTGCATTAATAGAAGTTAAGGTAAAAAGTAACAAAGCGATAACTAATGATTCCTTATTTGAAGCTAAGGACTTAATCAATTGTGATTTCATTTTCTCTCTCCGGTTAAAAAACCTTTTTTTGTTTGTGAATTTGGTATTGCCATATGTATGCCAAACCAAAAAAGAGACAACTTTATAAAATTAGAGAGAAGTTAAAAGAGTATTGTGACCCCAGTGAATATTGGGGTCAGGATGACACTGGAAGAGGCCGGAGCCTTGTGACACTGCCGTGTAATTTGTTCACACACAGCTTGTCAAAGAGGTTATTACACCTCTAGGCAAGCCACCATACGGCCATTTTTTTCTTCAAGTAGAGGCTCTACTTCTGAACACCTCTGAGTTGCGATTGGGCATCTCTTATGAAAAGCACAACCTGTTGGAGGGTTGAGAGGAGAGGGAAGTTCTCCGCTAATTGGAGGACCTTTATCGCCCTTAGAGTCAACACTTGGTGAACTTGCAATAAGTGCTTTTGTGTAGGGGTGAAGAGATTGATCGAAGACTTTTTCTCTCGTTCCATATTCAACAATTTTTCCAAGATACATCACAAGAATTTCATCACTAATGTGATTCACTACATGTAGGTCGTGGGAAATGAAGAGATAAGTTAAACCGAGTTCATCTTGTAATTCCATGAGTAGGTTTAAAACTTGCGCTTGTATTGAAACATCTAGTGCTGAAACAGGTTCATCACAAATAAGAATTTTTGGATGAAGCGCTAATGCTCTAGCAATACCTAATCGTTGTCTTTGTCCACCACTGAACATATGTGGATATCTCTCGGCCATTTCTGGACGAAGACCTACTTTTGTCATGAGTTCTACTGAGCGATCAAAACATTCTTTTTTAGAGAGGTCTGTATTAATCAGTAGAGGTTCACTAATAAGTTGCCAAGCTTTCTTTCTAGGATTTAAGGAAGAGTAAGGGTCTTGAAAAATCATTTGAATGGCACTTTTAAATTCTTTAGAATTTAGTGAATGCATATCACTACCTTCATAATTTATTTGTCCACCAGATCTCTCTTCAAGCGCCATAAGAGATTTAGCCAGCGTGGACTTTCCACAGCCTGATTCTCCTACGATTCCCAAAGTTTTCTGCTTCGCTACAGAAAAGCTAACGCCATCAAGGGCCTTAACCATTTTAGTTTCTTTATAAGACTTCTTTACTGGATAATGTTTTTTTAAATCTTTAACTTCTAAAATCATAATTAACCTATATTAATTGGATGATAACAACTAACCCCATGCTTACCGTTACTCAGGTGTGGCATTCTTTCTTTACAGTCATCTTCTACATAGAGACAGCGAGGGTTAAATTGGCAACCATGTGGTCTTGCTCTTAAGTCTGGAACCATTCCTGCAATTGAAGGCAGTGGAGTTCTAAATCCAGCGTTACTTTTTCCTGGTAGGGAATTCAGTAGTCCTTGAGTATAAGGATGATGAGCGTGGTTTATAATTTCTTTTGAAGGGCCAGTTTCAATCACTTCTCCAGCGTACATCACTTGGATTCTGTCAGCATTTTCAGCAACAACTCCTAAATCGTGTGTCACTAAGATCATGGCCATTTTATTTTTTTCTTGAATCGTCTTAAGTAGTTTTAAAATTTGATCCTGAATTGTCACATCAAGTGCAGTTGTAGGTTCATCGGCTATTAAGAGTTTTGGATTACAGGCAATGGCCTGGGCAATCATCACTCGCTGGCTCATTCCTCCGGAGAGTTCGTGGGCGTAGGAGAGTGATCTCTCTTTAGGAGCAGGGATTCCTACTTGATCTAAGAGATCAATGGCAAATTCAGTTCGCTGACTCTTAGTTAGATCTTTTCTATGCAGTGCTAAGGTTTCTTCAATTTGATAACCCACTGTAAAGCAAGGATTGAGTGCAGTCATGGGATCTTGAAAGATCATAGCAATGTCACCACCGCGCAATTTCTGCCATTCTTTTTCTTTTAATGAGAGGAGGTCTCTTCCCTCAAACTTCAGTGTCTCGGCCTCAAGGATCGCCGTATCTGGCAGTAGTCCCATAATGGCAAGGTTAGTTATGGATTTCCCACAACCTGATTCACCTACGATTCCTAGCGTTTCACCTGGGGAGATATTAAAACTTAAATCTCTTATAGCGTGAATGATACCTTTGGACGTTTTAAATTTTAGATTTAATTTATCAATTTCTAATAACATAATTACCTCTTAAGCCTTGGATCAAGTGCATCTCTTAGGCCATCTCCAAAGAGATTAAAACCAAGAACCACCAAGAGAATACAAAGTCCTGGAAGAGTCACCATCCAAGGAGAACTTTCAATAAAGGGACGAGCATCTGCTAGCATGATTCCCCACTCAGGAGTTGGCGCTTGAGCACCAAGACCTAGGAAACCTAGCGCCGCTGCATTTAAAATCCCATCACTAAATCCCAATGTTCCTTGAACAATGAGAGGGGCCATACAATTTGGAAGGATTTCTGAGAACATAATTCTAAATGATCCTGCTCCAAAAGTTTTTGAGGCCATGACATATTGTTTCTTCTTTTCCGCCATAACTGAAGCTCTTACGATTCTAGTGAAACCAGGTATGGCCACTATTGCAACAGCGATGACAGCATTTGAGATACCAGGACCCATAACTGATACGACAACGATAGCTAAGAGGATAGAGGGAAAGGCCATGAGAATATCAATGAAACGCATGACGAGTCTGTCTACTTTGCCTCCGTAGTATCCAGATACAAGGCCTAGGAATGTACCAATACTGGCCGAGATAACGACTACAAAGAATCCAATTAACATGGAGATTTGTGCACCATAAATAAGACGACTTAAGATATCTCTACCCACATCATCTGTTCCAAAGAAATACTGAGGAGCTCCACCGCTAGAAAATATCGGTGGTACCCTAAGATTGGTTGGGTCTATATTTGTCGGATCAAAAGGGGCAATGAGGGGAGCGAATAGTGCTAGAAAACTAAAGAGTACTATTATAGCTAAACCAAACACGGCTCCTTTATTCTGAGAGAATTGTCCCCAGAACTCAACGAGTGGGTGTTCCATTTTTTCTTCTATTACATTTTCCATGGTGACCTATCTCATCTTTGGATTAACAATCGCGTATATTAAATCCACGACTAGGTTTATAAGGACGATCATTGTGGCAATAAAGAGAATTCCACCTTGAATGACATTGTAATCTCTGGCATTGATACTCGTGACTAGCCACTTACCAATTCCAGGCCATGAGAAAATAGTTTCTGTGAGAATCGCCCCTGTAATAATTGATCCAAACATAAGACCAATCACTGTGACGATGGGTATAAGAGCATTTCTTAAAGCGTGAACACCAATAATCTTTCTAATAGGAAGACCTTTCGCCTTAGCAGTTCTGATGTAATCTTCCCCGAGAACTTCCAGCATACTTGATCTGGTCATTCGTGCCATAACCGCTAATGGGATAGTTCCCATAGCAATTGAAGGTAGAATGAGATGACTTAGAACAGAAAGAAATGGTCCAATTCCTTCGTTTCTTAAATTCACAGGTAAGAGTGTATCTATGAGCATGAAGCCTGTGACCACTTCTACATCGAACATAATTCCAATACGACCTGAAACAGGAGTAATTCCTAGTGTTACAGAGAAGAAGAGAATGAGAATCAGTCCCCACCAAAAAATAGGCATGGAATAACCCACAAGTGATCCACCCATGAGAAAGTAGTCATAGAAGGAATTTCTCTTAACCGCTGCTAAGATACCCAGTGGAACACCAATGAGAATGGCAATGAATAAAGCAGTCATTCCCAGCTCTATAGTTGCAGGAAATCTAGAAAAGAATTCTTCTGTCACTGAAATATTTGAAACAATTGATCTTCCTAGATCTCCTTGAAGAGCATTCTTTACAAAAATAAAGTATTGCTCATAGATAGGAAGGTCGAGTCCCATTTGTCTTTTCATTTCTGCGTAGACCGCTGGATCAGCACCTCTTTCACCAAGCTTTAACATGATGGGGTCACCAGGAATAAGTCTAATGAGAACGAAGGATAAAATAGAAATCCCTACGAGAGTAGGGATTAAATCTAAAAACTTTTTTAAAATAAATTTGAGCATTATTTAAGTTCCACCGTTTTGAAAATATCTCCACCTAGAGGATCAATTTTATAACCAGAAACATTATTTCTCATGGCCCTGAAGATAACAGAGTGAGCAATAGGAACCCATGGAGCTTGTTTTTTGAAGATCATTTGTGCTTTCTCGTAGAGAGAAGTTCTCTCTGCTAAATCAGTCACTCTCTTCGCTTTTACAATGAGCTCTTCAAAATCTTTATTACACCATCTAGCATAGTTTGAGCCGGCCTTTACAGCAGTACAACCTAGAAGAGTATAGAGGAAGTTATCTGGGTCTCCGTTATCTCCTGTCCAACCAAGTTGCACCATAGCGTGTTCACCAGCTGAAGATTTTTTAAGATACGTAGGCCACTCATAAGAAATAAGTTTTACTTTGATTCCAACTTTTGCAAGATCTGCTTGCATCATCTCTCCCATCTTTTTCCCATTTGGGTTGTAAGGACGAGTTACTGGAAGAGTCCAGATTTCAGTTTCAAAACCATTAGGAAAACCAGCTTCTTTTAAAAGTGATTTTGCTTTTGCAATATTGTAATCATAATCAGTCACAGAATCATTATATGACCAAATTGTTGGAGGTAGAGGGTTCTTAGCCGCTTTTGCGTGACCTAGGTAAATAGCGTCTATGTAAGCGCTCTTGTTAAGGGCATGATTAATCGCCTGTCTCACTTTAATATTATCAAAAGGCTTCTTTTGCATATTCATGGCGAGGTAACCAACATTTAGTCCTGCACCATTAAGTAGTGTGATGTCTTTATTCGCTCTCATAGCGTCTAGATCAGCTGGAGAAGGTTCAATGATTAAATGACACTCACCAGTTTTAAGTTTTTGATATCTTACAGAAGCATCAGGAGTGATGGCAAAAGCCAGTCTATCTACTTTAGGCATACCTGCGAAGTGGTCTTTAAAAGCAGTGTACTTAATGATGTTGTCTTTTAGGTAAGATTTAAAGGCAAAGGGACCAGTTCCCACAGGAAGATTATCAATTTTATCTTTGTTATCTTCTTTAATGAGTTTCTCTGAATATTCCTTAGAAAGAATACTCATGAAACTCATGGCCATATTGGCGAGAAAAGGAGCTTCTTGTTTGTTAAGAACAATCTTCACAGAGTGATCATTAACTTTAACAATATCTTTTATGAGGTTACCCATATCCATACCGTTGAAGTATTCGTAAGTTCCTCCTCCAACTTTATTATATGGATTTGATTTCAAACGCATTCTATCAAAAGAAAAGATCACGTCATCAGCATTCAATTCTCTAGTAGGAGTAAAGTACTTAGTTGTATGAAACTTAACACCCTTTCTTAAGTTGAAAGTGTATTCAAGTTTATCTGAAGAAATTGACCAGCTCTCAGCTAAGGCCGGAACAATTTTAGTTGAACCATATTCAAATTCAACAAGTCTATTATAAATAGTGTGAGCAGAGGCGTTGTTAGAAGTTCCATCTGTTGTTACTTGTGGATTGAAAGCTGTAGGGCTTCCTTCTGAACAATAAATAAATGTAGTCTTCTTAGTTCCTTCTTTTACGCAACCAGTAGTTAGGGCGAAAAGGGCAAATAGAATGGCCATCTTTTTCATGGGAATAAACTCCTCTCATTAATGTTGAAATTGAGGAGTCATACTATCTTTGTGGGAGTAAAATTGACAACTAAAGGCTAAGAAAAATTGCCGATACTGCCTTGCGGCAGTGGTCTAGAAGTCTGCGATGAAATCGACTAATTCTGGATGATCAATAAATGGGTTAGTATTTCTTTGAAATCTTGAAATGGCATTATTTCTATCAATTTCCATTTGATCTACTGGATCTTCTTTGTGCCATTTTCTAAAGAAATTTTCTTGTCTAGAATCTATCTTCTTATTGTAACGAATAGAAAAGTACATCATTGATCTAGCAACATTTCCTTTGTGCTCGTGTGGTGGCTCAAAACATTTTCCACGTCCACCGCCAGTACCCATTGATGACATTCCGTTTGTCCATTCAACATCTCTTACTTCACAGAAAGGATGAGACGAGCGAATTGAATTCACTTCTGAATTACAAGGGAAGAGGTGGTGAAGATCACTTATGGCCGGTTTTCTATCGGCGCCTCTACTTTTTGGCCATGTGTGCTCAGCATTCATTTCACGGTGATTGGGAACTTTCCTTGTCTGTAAACAATGATCAGAATAAACAGAACAAACTCTTCCATTTCTATTATCAAGAGTTTTAAACATTCTCTTCTTGGCGTCTTTGTAACTTACTGAGCTAGCTTTTTTAGCGATGGAACCAATGATCATAATTGCTTCGCGGTCACAATTACCCATGACTCTCTTATACTTTGCACTCAATGTTTTTGTTTCATTGAACTTATCCCATAGCTTTTCGCAGTTAGGAGTAGAGGCATGAATAGATGAGAGAGTGAAGAGAGAGCAAGCGAGCGTAAGAATTAAATATTTCAAGATAATTTCCTCAGTAGTGTGCGAAGTAAATTTAGAGCTAAATATATGGTTTTTCAAGGAAAGTTTTAATTATTCTTATAAAAACTATTAGTTTGGGCCATGTAATGTCATTTCAGTGACTTAATGAGTCGATTGCTGGAGAAGAAGAGGAAGAGCTGTTGAACTTCTTCAGCTGAGATCTCTGGAGTGAGTTCGATGGCCTCACCTAGGGCGCGTCCACTTAGTAAGTGACTAAAGAGAGTATATTGAGTTTTCGAGATAGGGAAGTAATTCACTCCAACAGAAGTGCGAAAGAAGAAGAAGCTGGTCTCTTCAGTATAGTCACCCTTCCATAGGGGGACGGGGGCATCAAAGGCCTTGAGTGTATCTAGAAAATTAAAAATTGAATTTTCATTTGCATCAGCGAGCTGTTGGCTTGCGAGTCCCTCTATAAAAGGGGCATGAAAAACCGCTCTAAAAGTTTTATCCATCTCTGCTAGGGTATGTAGGTTGGGCGCCTTAGCACTGATGAGGTGGTCTTTAATAAAGTGTGGAAAATCGTCACCATATCTCTCTAAGTCATAGGAAGAACTGCTGTGAGTTTCTTTAAAATCATTATAGAGCAGATAAAATTTCTCCGCTCCAATGTATTCATACACTTTCGCGTAATTTTCCTTTAAGGCCTCTAGCATTCTCACTTCGTAGTCTTCAGCGTAAACCTCCATGGCCTCACTAGCACTTAAGGTTCCTGCGGGCGTAAATTTTTTTTCTAGTTCATCAATAGAAGAATTCTTATAAGCACTCGCTAAGAACATAGTTTGCAGTTCTTTGAGTTTCATAACTTCTCCATAATGGAGTAGGCCTTGCTCGCTTCTTCTACTAAGTCAAAAAACTTAGGAATATCTTCGTCCCACTCAATGAGAGTTTTGATTTTTCCTTTTTGCTCCAAGGTGTACTTGTAGAGTTGCCAAACATCACTATGAACTGGGCAGCTGTGGGTATCAAAGAGGTAGTCTCCCATATCAGTGAAACCTGCTAGATGAATTTCTGCGATGGCCTCTTTAGGGATATTGTCGACATAGGCTTTTGGATTAAAGTTTTGATTCTTAGAATTCACGTAGATATTATTCACATCTAGGAGAATTTTACATCCAGATTTCTTTGCGAGGAGTTTTAAAAATTCACTCTCATCAATTTCATTTTCATTAAAGTGCAAATACGCCGAGAGATTTTCAAGAGCAATTTCTCTTCCTAGAAAATCTTGAACTTCTGAAACCTTGTTGGCTAAATATTCTAGGTTCTCAAAGGTATAGGGGAAGGGCAGAAGGTTATGCAGATTATTCTTAGAGGTACCCGTCCAGCACAAGTGATCTGAAACCATAAAGGGATCGACTTCATGAATGAGGCGTTTTAATTTTTCGAGATAGTCATAGTTTAAATTTTCTACTGTAGCGATGGAGAGTGAGACCCCGTGGAGAGAGATGGGAAAGTTCTGGCGCAAATCTTCCACAACTTTTCTGCCTCGACCTTTAGAACAGAGAATATTCTCTGTCGTCACTTCAAACCAAGCTACTGGGGAGGTGTCTTCAATGGATAAGTTCTTCACATCCTTAAAGTGCTGGGCCCGAAGGCCCACGCCAACTTCTGCACTTGAATTAATTGTCAAATGTTCCACCTTTATCCATACACTGTTTCTTAGTCACTTTTACCCAGCCCTTTCCTTTACAGGAATTATGGCCAGCACAACTATTTGTTTTCCCGGAACAGGCTCCAGTACCTTTGCAGGAGTTGATGCCTTGGCACTTTCCTGTCATCTCTTCCTCGCCCTTGTCTGAACTGCTGGACATGGCACTAGTGGCATTTGGAAGAATAGCACTAAGTCCTAGGAGGGCAGCCCCCACTAGCAAATCTTTCGTTCTCATCACTGATCCTTTGTTACAAGATTTTAGTCCTCTTCTGATGATAAGTGACAAATGTTAGGACTTTGTGACTATAAATGACTGTAATTTATGGTTTCCTTACCATTGTAAGGACAATTGGGAACCTGGTAGATGCTATACTTAGGTATAGTCAAACGATTCTGGAGGTTCATACTATGGGAAAAAGAGGAGTTGACGGTTGTCACAAGAAGAAACTTACCACTCGCGTAAAAAAAGCAAAAAATCACTTTAAATTATTCACTCATAAGAAGAATGTCCCATCTTGGGAGTTGCTTCTAGAGGAGTACAAGCTGCTTAAGAATCTAACTTAAGCCTTAATAACAGTGACTTAGGTGACAAACTCGCTGTACCTATAATGTTTACACTAAGCTGATCAATCTTTTGACGCATTGCGTTTTTTGTTGTAATTTCTCTTCGAATTACAATTTTGCCTAAAACGCATTCGTTAGGAGATTAATATGAACAAGTCACTTTTAGTGCTCGCTATGACTGGAGCCTTGGCCTCAGGTTGCGGTGCCAAGAAAGAACTCTATCCAAACACAGGTTCTGAAGCTTACGAGAAAATGGTTGGGGCCATGACTTCTGTTGATGAAGTTATTGTCGATAAGAACTATTTCACAACTGTTGCTCTCTCAGTTAGAGATGCAAGTGGTAAGAGACTAGGTCTTCTTTCACGTCACGATAAAGTCACTGTAGTTTCACTTGCTGGAATTTCTAGTCGAGAGAATTATGTTCAAGTAACTTTTAGGAAAAGAGCTTATCACCGGATAAATCAATCTGAAAAATACTACGTCTCTTTTAAATACCTTTCAGAAAGAATTGAAGACTATAAAGACTTCGACGGTAAGTACTTTGTAATTCAAAACTTGGCCACGGAAAGACTTCGTGTTTATGAAAAGAATTGTAACGAAGCTAATGTTTGTCTCAATAAGATGATTATGGAAACAGAGATGGCGGTTGGTGAAGACACTAAAGAGACAAGATCAATTGTGGGTTCTTTTAGAATCACTGATTGGTGGAAGTTCTATCAAGATCACGCTGGTCACTATCCTTCTTGGTACCGTGACAGCTACCCAGCTCCACCAAAACCAGGTTCATCATTTTTAAAGTGGTTTAAGAATAAATACATGCCGAAAATTAACGGTAAGAGAAAGGGTGATATGAGAGGGGCCTTTGGTTGGTATACAGCTTGGGTTGGGCCAAATCATCTTTCACAGTGGACTCACGGAACAGTAGGTTGGGGACAAGATAAGGACAAACTTATTAAGGCCACAAAGAAGACTTTTACAAATCTCTTTGCAGATCCTAGAAGTTCAGGTTGTTCAAGACTTAATAACGAAGCAGTTGCTTACTTAAGAGAGATTTTACCGGTGGGAACTCCCATTGTTAAGATCTACGCTAAAGAAGCTCTCTTACAAAAAGATAGAGCGAATTACACAGAGAAAACTAATGATTGGAGTTATATCTTAACGACTAATAACGCTTACTCAACGACGAATTTCTCTGCGGGTAAAGATGGTATTGTCGAGCGTGAAGTTCCAATGAGTAAGTGGATTGAACAAGGTACATTTAGAATGGATTCTTATCCAACAATGTATAACTTCACTGATGGAGAGGACTTAAGTTCTAGACGAGCGAAGACAAGAACAACTGGAAACATTTATAGAGTTGACGCTAAGAAAATGAAAGGTGTCTTCTATGTAGATGCTGGTTTGATTGAAGGTTATTCTCATCCTAAATCGGAAAAGATTGCTAAGGGTGGATTTAGAAGAGAGCTGGCTCCTGCTTATATGTTGATGTCAGATAAGTTAGATAAGTCTCAGGCCGTTTATACGACTTCAGATGATAATGACGAAGATAAAGATTACGGTGACACAGTCACAACGACTAGAGTTGAAACTGAGGGACGTGCTTACTTAAATAAAAAAGAAGATCGTGCTTATACCTCTGACATAAAGAATATATTTGTTACTGGAAAGAAAGTTGAGAGAGAAACTTCTCCAGCAGTTAGAATACAATTATCATCAGGAGTTTTGGCTGAATTCCAATTGGTGGCGGTTGATAAAAAGGATTGGAAGCTTGTGGTTTCGAATGAAACTCTAGAGTCTGACAATTCTAAATTGCAGTCCTTCGTAAAGAGGTACTTCAAGAAGAAAACAAGCGCTAAGGTAAAAGTTAGCGTTAGGGGTAAGACTTTAAGGCTGAAGAAAACTCGCGGTAGAAATATCGAAGTGATCTTTCAACTTTAAAGAAAAGATTGGGCCTCATTAGTGAGGCCTTTTTTATTTTAAGTTTACGTAAGTAAGGTAGAAGTTATGAAAAAGTTTATTCTCTTAATTCTTCTTTTCATAAATTCAACTTTTGCCTTCACTGATTCAGCAGATATTCCAGAAGTCTTTCAAAGAGAATACATCTCAACTAATGTTTTAAAACACGATTACGTACAAACCTACGGTGTCTACACTTGTGTCGCAGTCGTTATCTACGGTGAGAATGCTCAAGCAGTCATGGCCCACTTTGATAGTGGAACTGATATCAGAAAAGGAATCAAAGAAATTCTCAGAGAGTTTAATCACTCCTTTAGAGTAGAACTCTATGGGGGACAAGCTCCTTTTAATTTAGAGAAGAAAATTGTGAGTGAACTTAAAGTTCACGGCGTAGAAGTTTCTAAAGTGGCTAGAAATGAAACTTCTGACTCTTCAAAGAATATTACGCTAGATTTAAATACGGGAGATGTCTTTGATTACGATGAGATAATTTCTTCCACTCCATATAATAAGAGATCCGCTAAGATGGACCGAATTAAATTTTCTAGAAGGCTTTCTCGCCATGAAGATTCTGTGGGAGGAGGAGACTTTTTGCAAGTTTCTGATTCAGAAGAATTTTCGATTTTCCCTTTTTAACTTACATCACATTGCTATAACAAAAATATTGCCGTACCTTTTTAAGAAAGGAGTTTTAATGAAATCTATCTTATTAGTAGCGGCGCTACTTCTTTCTTTCCAGTCTCTGGGTTATGAAACACTGGTAAATTGTTATAAAACAGTACAGATTGACGGGCAGGACACTCCGCAGGGTCCTTTTGAAGAAATGTCTCAGACCGAAATTTATCTCACTAAGAACCAATATTATAGAGAATTAGAAACTTATAAAGAACTCGATACGCTTATTATCTCCGTCTTCAATGGTTACCATAAACCATGGTACGGCTTTTCAAATATTGTAGTTCCTGTGACAAAGGGTCATTGGGACTATTCAGAGGGAAGAGTGCGATTTAATATGGATGAGGATATTGGCTACCAAAGTTCTAACTACGAAAGATATAAAGTCGATTTTCTTATCAATTTAGACTTAGAGCGAAAAGGTAAGTTCCTAATTGGAAAGTTGTACTTCTCATCTGTGAGAAGAGGTCTCTTCTACGATATGGAAATTAAACTTGAGCAAAAAGGTTGTCTTTAATTTTTCTTGAGAGAGCAGATCGTAAGTGTTAGCATTTTGGTATGAAAACATTTAGAAAACTAATTAGCTGCTTAATTATCTTCTCTCTTTCTCAGGCCTCATTCGCTGAGAGTGCCATCTCTTTAAATGACTTGGCACTACCTTCTGAAGTGAAGGACTTGAAAAAAAGTGCAGGATCCATTTACTATTCTCCAACATCTAAAGGTAAACCTCTAGTTCCCGTTCATTTCTGGGGCGAGGTTAAAAGATCAGGTCTTCACTATATTCCAGTTGATACTACTCTTATTAGTGGAATTTCTCTCGCTGGAGGATTAACTTCTAACGCCGATTTAGAGAGCGTAAAAGTGAGTCAAAGAGAAAAGAATAGGGTTAACCACACTCAGTATGATTTAACTGATGGTGGAACAGAAGCGGCCTACTCTCACGTTTTAAAACCAGGGGACACGGTCTTTATTAAGAGATCTAGATTCTATGAGAATCGTTCTTACTACACCAGTTTAATTGGAGTGCTAGCAACGCTGCTTTCTTCTTTTGCCATTTTAAGCCAGCTTAAAAAATAAAATCATGCAGGTCTTACAGGTTGGAAAATTTAACCCTCTCTATCACTACGGAGGGGTTGAAACCGTAGTTAAGACTTTTTCTCTCTATCATCAAAGTCGATCTCATAAGATAACGACTCTTGTCGAAGATTTTAAGAGCACAAAAGTTCACGACGCTGAACTTGGTGAATTCATTTCATTTTCTAAATTGAAAAGAACCTTTTGGTTATTTAGAAATTTTAAAACTTTTGATCTCGTCTATCTACATCTTCCCAATCTCTTCCTACTCATTCCCATTAATATCTTAAGACTCTTTTTTAAAAGACCAAGAGTCGTTGTAATTTATCATAGTGATATTTATAAACACGGATTCATTGGTAAATTCTATCAAGCACTCACTACTTATTTAATGAAGAGTGTGGACCATATTATTTGCTCATCACAAGAGCTCATAGAGAGCAGTTTTACTCTTCGCTTTTTTAAGCACAAGACTAGTGTTGTCGCCTTTACATGTTTTGAAAGTGTAAAAGTCAAAAGAGAAGCTTCTGGGTATATTCTCCTCTTAGCTAGAGAATCTCATTATAAGGGTATTGATTTTGCTCTTAAAAGCTTAAAGAAGTCTGCTATGAAAATAAAAGTATTGGGATCAGAGAGAAGAAATGAGGAGAACTTTGAATTTCTCGGCAAGGTGAGTGACAGTGAGAAATGGCAGCTCATTCAAGAGTGCGAGTTTGTTCTCATGAGTTCAACTTCAAGAGCGGAGAGTTATGGACTATCCATTGTTGAAGCTTTTTCTCAGGGGAAAACTGTCGTGGCCCCTTCGCTTGGTACGGGAATGAATTTTCTACTAGGAGAGAATGAAAGAGGAGTTCTCTTTGAACCTGAGTGCGAAGATTCTCTTCTCTCTGCAATTAAAAAGCTGAGTACTGATGTCTCCTATAGAGGGAAGTTACAGCAAAATGCCTTTGCTTTCTACAATAGTGAGTTAAGTAGGGAGAAATTTGAAAAATGTCTGACCAATATCCTTGGGAAAATTCTGCCTCTTTAGAGATATTATTTAGTTTGTCTGAAGAATCTTAAAGAAACCTTAAAGAAATGTCGAAAATTACTGTGAGTATAAATTTTTAGCTTAAAGTAAAATTATGACAGCAAAGAAATTAGAAATTAAAAACACAGAAAGTCAGGGAATCTCTACAGGTGAGGGTTCTTTCTATGGTTCTGTTTTAAAATTCAATTTACAAGAGAAGAAAGAAGTTGATCAAACGAGACTTCCTCTTAGTTGTTATTTTAAAGTCAAGAATCACATTGAACTCTTAAGTTTAGGAAGAAATTTTCATAACTCATTTAAAGAAGGCAATAGAGTATTCGCTCTAACAGGCTTTGCTACAAGTGTTGATGTTGAACAAACAATACTAGGTCTTGGAGCTTATTTTAATTTTGATCACGGTATAACTTGTGACCTCATTACTCCAGAATTTAGAAATTCCGAATTCACTAAACTCGTTAAAGAAGATGTTGAAGAAAAAGTTAAGAAGTGGGACAACTGTTCACTTGATTATCACAAGACTTATTCATTAACTCAATATTCTATAACTGGCCTTGAAAATATCTTTAAGAGTGTTGATTTAATTAGTTTTGAAAATATTCTCTGTGATCTTTTCTCAAAGGATAACCAAGCATACTTTGTGGCGCTTCCTGATTTAAAGACAATAGAGGATAACCTTGAGTTCTACTATCCAATTTTGCAACACATAGATTCAGTAGCTATATCAACTGAACTTAAGAAAACAAAAGAAAAAGTATTAAAAAAACATATGAATTACTTTGAAAAAAGTAACATCAAAATAGAAGGGATTATTTTAAAATGATCTTAAAAGAGAAAATCGAACGATTAATTGATGAGAGTACTTTATTAAACATTCCTTTAATGTTTAAGCTCTTATTTCGTTACAAGTTTGTTGTAATGGCCACAATCGTTTTCTGTCTTTCCGTTTGTTCTTATCTCTATACAAGACAAGTTGAAATCTATTGGAGTTCAATTCGTTTTTCAAATATGCAAGAAAAGTCTAGCTCTCCTATGGATGCCATTAGTGTAGCTCTTGGAACTGATGCCAAAGATGGTGGTTTTAATAACTCTTTGGCAGAAGAGGTTAGAGCTCTTAGATTATCAATGGATTTTACAAGAAATCTCGTTAATAAACTAATGGAGAAAGAATATTTTGATAAAATGGATTTCAATCCAACCAATAAGAAATCTGACAAGTTTATAGTATCTGAATTAAAAAATACATGTGAAGGTAAAGAAGATTGTTTTATTGAAGCCATGGTTCGTTTAGTTCCAGGATTCTATTCAATAGAAGATCCTGAAAGAACGGGGCTGAACTTTGTTTTAGAAGTAGGAACTGCTGATAAGAGAACGACAGAGATCCTGCTTGATGTTGTGGCCAAGGCCATTAGTGCTAGTAGACTAGATACCATTAGAATGGGTTATATAGAACAAACGAAGTCTGCTGAAAAACTTGTGGCTAAAGAGAGAGTTTCTCTAAAAGAGAAGAACTACCTAGGACTTGTGAAAAAGAAAGAACTCTTAAAAGATGAAGTGACAAACTTACAATATGAAATTCAAATACATAATAAGTTATTAATGGAAAATCAATCTCAACTAACTATCGCGGAAGCGAAAGTGCAAAAAGCGAATAGTATTATTAAACTTGGAGTTGATAACAAAGGTTTAAACACAGATAAGAAGAGAAATTTTCTAAGAGAGAAGATTGATAACTTAAGTAAGGATATCAATGCGCTAGAACTTATAAGAATTAGCCATTCTACTAGAGAAATTGATATTTTAAACTCTCTTAAGAAAGAACTTAGAAAATCAGAACGCAAACTTAAAAAGCTCGGTAATACTAGATCTGTAGCTTCATTGAATGAGTTTGTTCAGAAATCTAAAATTAAAGTAGAAGAAAATGAGTTTAACTATAGAGTTTTTAAAGGTTATGCACTAAAGGCCTCAAAGAAAGCAGTGCTTTTAAAAGAGAAAAGTACTGGTCTTGTTGACTCTCTTCTCTCTACTAAAACAAAATTAGAGCATATGAGGCCTTCAGTAAATTTCTTAAAGGCACTTGAGGCGAAAGTTATTCAACTTAAACTCTTAGAAATTACTTCTACAAGTGATTTGAAATTTGATAACTTTGCTACTTTTCCTGTGAAGACTAAGAAAATTACGAGATTAATGTTATTTGTCTATACAGTATTCTTTATAGTCTTTTCACTCCTAGGTGTTCTGTGCACTAGGTTCTTATTTGATGATAATGTTTATGACGAAGAAGACTTAAAGAGAATCTTTCCCAAAGTAAATGTTCTAGGAACGGCGCCAACATTTGAGGAATAAAATGCTCAGTAAGGACGCCAGATCAATTGTCTTATTATTTGCTTTTATACTGCTATCCCCAGTTTTAGAACCTGGGGGTTCTCGCATCAACTTCGCTGAATTCTATATCTATCTAAGTTTTATTTTCAATGCCAAAGATATGGTTAAGAATAAGTACTTTCTTATCATGTCAGCAGCTTCCGTAGGGTTTCTTGGAGTTTGCCTGTTCACTGCTTTATTAGTGGGAAGTGTCATCAATGGGCACGATATTTATATGCTTCGCCTGATGGTACAGTTGTCTTTTACCATTGCCATTTTAAATTATAGAATACAAAATATTTTAAAGAATAGTCCAGGTGAATTTACTTTGGTTTTCTATCGCATGATTCTAGTAGGAGCTATTCCTTCTGTTATCATTCTCTTGCAAAAATTAAATTTTGCTAACTTTAGATCAATTAGTACAAGGCTCTATAATCCAAAATTCTTCTTCACTGTAGGGGATGTGTTCAGCTCATTTAGATATACCTCTATCTTTAAAGACTTCTACACAGCTGGAATTTATTTTATGTTGTTTAGTTTTGTCTGTTTCTATTTTATCAATAAAGTAGAGTGTTCTAAGAAGATGCGTTTGCATGTTTTAATCATTCTTATCTTTTCCTACGGTATGCAGACGATGGTAGCGAGAACGTCTCTCTTATTTATTCCTGTGATCATTTGTATGATGTTCTTTTTAGCGAAAGGTAAGAAGTTGGCAGCAAAATTTAAAGGAATCCTATTCTTTATTTTTATTTTGGGGCCAGTTGCTTTCTTTGGAGTGAATATGCTGCTTGAAAGTGGGATGATTAATAAGACTTGGATCATGGCAGTGTTTAGTATGTTTGAAAATGATGGGAGTGCGGAGAGTTCATCTTCTTTTACAACGTTACTAGAGTGGAACCAAGGATTCTTCAATAAACTAGAAAGAGACCCTACGCTACTTATTAAGCCCATGCATGATTTTAAACTCAATGTTCTGACCTCTAAAGACTATTCAGATAGTTTCTATGTACAGGAAATTTACCGTTATGGAATCTATGGTCTAATCCTCTACTTAGGTTACTCGCTGGCCTTCATTAGGGCCTTTCTAGAGGATTGTAGAGAAATGGTTGTGTTGATCCTGCTCTTTTTAGTTTTAAACTATAAGGGGGGGAATGTGTACTTCATGCCAAAAGTTATTTATCTCTTTGCCATGATTTTAGTCTTAGTTCCCGCCTATGAGTCAATTTTCGTTGCAAAAAATAATTCAAAAACAGTTCCTGAAATAGTCTAGAACTAGACCTTCTTCATTTTCAAAAATATCATCAGTGCACTAAGAGAACACAGCGAGAGAAACGGAGATATTAGCAGAGCTATATTTGCTCCATAACTTTCATTAATCATTCCAAAGAAGAAATGGACAAATCCTAAAACCACTCCAATCCAAGTCATGACAGAAGTGAGCATGTAATCACTTTTTAAATCAAAGACCTGTACTAAATAATCTAGCGCTGTTGGAAAGGCGTAGGACATGAAAAGTCCCATGAGCGAGAGAAAGAAAGGATGAACTTGATGACCCAAAGTAAAACTGATCAAGGTTGTAATAAATGAAACCAATAAGAGGATTTCACTTTTTATATTAAAGTGTTTGAGTGAAAATATGATTCTTCCCATTGTGAGAAATAGAAAGAAGAGGCTTAGGTAATAACCGGAAGTAACTTCATCAAGTTTCAAATGGGTATTTAGGTAATAGGGAAGCCTAGAGGAGATAACTAATTCACTTCCCACGTAACAACCAAAGAGAACTCCAAAGAGAATTCTTACCTTTAAAGGAACGCCTTTTTCTAGAGCTTTCCCTTGTTCCTCTTTCTCCAATAGATTATCTGTCTTACTGGTCATGAGAAGTACGAGTACTGGCAGTGTTGAAACAGCGAGGAAGTAAATCTTCCAATCCCCTCCAATCTTTAAAATTCCTGCTAATACAAAAGGTGCGAGTAGTGATGAGAAACCATAGATTGCGTGCAGACCAGAGAACACTTTTCTTCTAAGCTCACTCGTTGATCCCTTCATAATTAAAATATTCATTGTGAGAGAACATATGGCAATACCCAGACCCAGAAGAGCTGAGCTCACTAGTAAGAGAGGATAACTTAGAAAACGACCTGTGAAATACAAGCATATTCCACTCGCTGCTAGGAAGAGTAGTGAAAGTCTTGTTCCCTTGACTGGTCCAATTCTTGGAAGCCACTTTGGGGCAGTAAGACAAACGATTAAACTAATAAAACTGGCAATGGTGAAAATATAAGAACCTTTTGCTGGTCCTATTTCCAAGTCGCTTAGAATTGAGTAGTAAGTTGGAGCGCGCCCGTTATCGATTAGAGATAGGGCAAATAAGCTTAAGTAAGCTAAGAGAATTAAATTCCATTTCATATTTATTACTTCTAATATATTTTTTGGCAAGCTGGAAGACATTGTTTTATATGTCTAACTCTCTTTCCAAGTTTGATTCCAATGGCATCGGCCCTAAGGTCATCCATTTCAGCATTGCCATCTCCAATGAGATCAGCAATTTCTTTTCCTATACCCACTGCCCAACTCTCAATATAGCCACACTTCTTTCTTAAGATACAAGAGTAAGCGCAATGTTTAACCTTATCGTATTCAGAATCTGGCACAAGTGAGCTATACTTCTTTATAACAAAGTAAGAACAAATGAACTTGTCTGCCGCCACAACGTTAAATGACGATAGGGTAATGAGAAGAGCTAAGATAATCTTTTTCATGAGCTAATCTAATAAATATAGATCTTAAAGAAAAGAGAATAAGTGCTCGCCTTGCAGGGTGAGAAATAATTACACATATAATATTAGCTAGTTAGGTCAATAAAATGAAGTTAACTCAGAAAATACACAATCAAGCTCAAAAGCTACTTATGGGCCTTTCACACACAGGTTTTTTCCGTGGCGGAGAGTTTAGTGAACTCTCTGGAAAGTACTTCTGTGACTGCTCAAGTTATATTAATTCACTCATAAAACTGATTGATCCTTTGCTATACACAGAGCTATTGAATGAACGTGAACGTCTCAGGGCCTGCGATTATTTCGATCTGGCAAAGAACAAGAATTCTAGTATCGCTTATCATCAGAGCATTGATAAAGTCGTTGTGGGAGAGATTCTCGTTTGGAAGAAGACCAATATTCCTAAATCCGGAGATAGCGGGCACATGGCGATTGTGCTGAGTGTTCCTGAAGAAATTGCTGAAGGTAGATACAAGTTACTAGTGAGTGATTGCTCTAAAATTTTACACGACATGGACTCTAGGGTAGATGGTGGAGTGGGGAGTGGCGTACTTACATTACTAGTTGATGCTAAGAAGTGCATAACTGGTTATATTTGGTCTAGCGAGAGAGCTAAGAATAAGGTGACAGATGTTCTTTGTATCAGTTTTTCTGATAGTAAGTTAAAATAATGCATGCCTATCTTAAAGTGCCATAGTCTTTCCAAATCTTTTTCAGAGAAAAACTTATTTTCAAATATAAGTTTTGAGATTCGTCCCGGTGAGCGTTTATCTATTATGGGTGAGAACGGAGTGGGGAAGACAACTCTTTTAAAAGTATTGGCTTCGCAACTTTTAAGTGACTCTGGATCGCTTCATTTGAATGGCCTCGACTATTCCAATTTAAAATTTCATGAAATAAAGAAAAGTATCGCCTGGGTGAATTCAGAAGATCATGGGCTTTATCCAAAACTCACAGGTCTTGATAATATTCAATACTTCGCTAAACTCCTAAAAATTTCAAATAGTGAATTAAACGAAAAAATGAAACCGTGGCAAGATATTGGACTTTTTAATAAGGCGCTTAATGAAAAATTCTCTCTCTGCTCCATTGGTATGAAGAAGATTCTTTTGATTTTCTGCTTAACCATGCATGTTCCACAAATTGTCATTATGGACGAACCTTTTAAGAGTTTTGATCAGGAAAATAAGTTAAAAATTATCAAATTAATGAGTGATCTATTTCAAGAGGGTGTGATTATTTATAGCACCCATGATGAATCACTCAATGCACACTTTGATGCTAAAGTTCTAAAGTTAGTGGGAGAGGCCCATGTTAGCTAGTCTGATCTTTAGAATCTTAAAATTAAGTTTTAAAAATCAATATGATCACAAACTCTCGCACTTAGTGGAAGTTATTAGTGTTTTCATAAGTTTATTTATATACTTCTATGTCTCTAAGGCCTTCGGAGCTCCGGTTGAAGGAGAGCTTTTAAAGTACAAAGTGGATTACTTTTCTTACGTGGTTTTTGGAGAGATTTTTATTTCATTGCCACTGTTTTTCTTAGTGGGACCTTTCTTTAAATTAAAGTCTCTTGCCTTAGATGGATCCTTAGAAACTTATCTCTCTTTGCCGATTTCTCTTAATCGCTTTATTCTTGTTCTGTCTTTTTGGAATTTTGCGCAAAGTTTGAAAAGAGTAGGTCTTACTTTTCTCATTGCAGTTCTCTTTTTTGGAATGCAATTTGAAATGCTCACTCTTTTAAAACTCTTGATCATAGTTATTGTGAGTACTCCCATTTTCTTGGGGATTGGTCTCTCGCTTTGTTACTTTCTCTTTGTTTATGGACGTGGGGGAAGTCTCATTGGTTATGTGAATACCTTTGTCGCCATTTCTTCTGGAAGTTTCTTTCCTCTGGCGGTTATGCCTTCGTGGTTTTCAGAGTTTTGCTTAAATGTTTCACCATTTACACTATTCCTAGAATCTGCTCGTTCACTGTACGCGCATACTCTTAGTCATGAATTGTTTCTCATAGTCATTGTGAAATTGTTATTGTGGGGAATGTTTTTACCAATTGGAAGACTTTGTATTTCACTTGGAATTAATTTCTATAGAAAATCGGGTAGACCTCTAATTATTAGTCACTACTAGCGAGAGAAAATTTCTTTCTACTCTTTGCCTGTTCATAAATAGATTGATCGCAGCCAGTATAATCTCCCGTATTGATATAGATACTACCACTACTTCTAGAACAGTATTCAATCACGTCACACTCCATGCAAGACATAAAATCTTTCTCTTCTAGCTTTCTAATTTTTTTAAACTCTGAAGAATTTTCCCATATATCTTTAAGAGATTGCTTTCGTAAATCTCCTGAATTGATGGGGGCGCCAATGCAGGGATAAACTATTCCGGTGGAGCTAATACCACAAATGGATCTGGCACATGAGCACTGTAGAGCTCTATCTGAATTATCAGTATTAAACAGATGAGAGTGAGGACCTTTTAAGAGCGTCTCAAATTGTTCTATGGTGAGCTCATTTTCTCTAGAGCCTGTTGAGTCGTCATAACGTTTGGTCACTTCATAAGAGGCTTGATAGGGAATTTCCAAGTTTTCTGCTAATTGAATCATAGAATCCAATTGATCTATATTTTCACGGTGAAGAATAATACTCATGTGAGTATCAAGGCCGATCTCTTTGGCGCGCTCTAAACCTTCAATAGATTTCTTAAACAGTTTAGAACCCGTGAACTCTTGATAAGTCTTTTCATTGTCTCCGTATAAACTTAAGTCTAGTCCATCTAGTCCTGCGTGGTAGAGTTTCTCCACCATATTGGTTGTAAGTAGAGAGCCATTAGTTTTTAGACGTACATGGAGGTGTTCTGATTTTGCAAACTCTACGAACTTTAAAAGAGCTGGATGAGTTAGCGCTTCGCCACCTGAGAGATTTAAATAGAGACATCCAAGATCTGAGAGTTGTTTAATCGTTTGCAATATTTCAGCATCACTGAGGGCATTCTCTTTGATCTCTTTGGGCATTTCCTTAGAGCGATCAAAGTTATAACAGTGATCACATCTGAAATTACAATTTTGGGTAATTTCAATTGTCGTATTCAAAGGAATATAATCTTCAAAGGCCAATTTATAGGACTCTGTGATGAGGCTTGTTTGTGGTTTTAAATCTTTTTTACTCATGGAGTAGCGACAACTTTCTTAAGGTTTGAATAAATTCACTCACATCTTGTGAGGCCTGAAGTTCATCAACTTCATATTCATTCATTAGTATTTTACAAAGATCAACCTCAGAATTTTTCTCAAGATGATTCCATAGAAGAGAGCCCACCTCATTGAGTTTATGCACACACTTTCCTACACGTGAATCGATGATGAGAGTTTTCTCTCCCATTGTTTTCCATGCTAGAAATTTTGCTTTGGTGAACTTTTCCATTTCTAAATTATGAAATACTTTAACTAATGTGACAAGTCGGTGATACAATGAACGCCATGGATAAGGGCTTAGAAATACTCAAATATAAATATTCCTATGAACAAGTTATTGAGAATCACCTAGGTGGAGTGCTCTATAACTTCTATAAAGAGGAAGAGTATAAGCCCATTTGGAAGAGACAATGGTTTCACAATGACATCTTAAAAAGTGAATTAGAGTCTCTAGGTCCGCTCTTTAAAGCGCAATCCATTCGTCCCATCGTCGTGAAGGGCGTCGCTCTTCTCTATGATCTCTATGAGGACATGGGCTCAAGAAACATGTCCGATTGCGACATTCTGGTATCGCCAAAAGAATTTACACAGACGAGAGAGCTTCTTATTTTGCAAGGTTACAAAGTCATGAAAACCAGCAAGTGGTTTGCCAATGATTTTAAGTGTGAACTTTCAAAAGTGATTAATGGTAGAGAAGTTAATTTTGAAGTGCATTCAAAACTTCTCTTTCATCACGATTATGAGACTTGGAATATTACTGCGCTAACAGAAGACTTCGACACACTAGAGGAGAAAGATCATATTATCTATATGTGTGCTCATCTTGCTTCTTCTCATAGTTTTTTAAAGTTATTTTGGCTCTTTGATATTTACTTTCTAAGTCAGAAAATGGAATTCGACTATGATCAATTAACATTAAGAGCAAAAGAGCTTAGAGTTTTAAACTCACTTAAGATGTGCTTCTTCTGTATAGATAAATTCTTTATGCCTAAGCGCTCCCTTTCTTTTACATCTCTCACTTATGAATATCTCTTTAAAGTAGATTTTCTGTGGCAAGTGAAACAAAGTGGTCTTAGGTATTTTCTAGTGAAACATCTTAGTAAGGACAGCTGGATTTTGGCCTTTAAATACGATTTCTTTTGGCTTATAAATAAATTATCTCAGAAAATTTAGCAAGGGCGATCATAATCCATAGTGAGAGACGGCTAATTACTCTGTTCCTCAGTCTCAGTTTTGAAAGAAATAAAAAAAGAGCACTTATAACTTTAGAGTTCACTTCAATTCTTACCCCATCTCTCTTGATGTATTTTAGAATACCCAGTACTTCACTTTCATTAAAATATTCTAGGCAAGTTGAAAAATCTCCTTTAGATAGAGATTTGTCTAAGTCGACTACTCGGTGGGCTAAGTACTCACCACATTGGTCTTTAAAGAGAATGATGTTTGAGCGCTTTAGTGTAAAAGAGGTGCTTAGAAACAGTTCGTCCCCTGAACGAATAAGTGGGGACATGCTATCTCCGTGAATGGTGAGCGAGAATTCATCCATTAGTGATAGTGATTAAGTCTTTAGTGAGGAGATCATTAATGAAGAGGGATAAATCTCTCTTAAGGGAATCAAGGTCTATTTCAAATTCATTCATAAGCTCTGCTAAGAGCTCTTGGTAGGGTTTTTCTACGTGGAGTTGTTGCCATATAGAGAAGGCGACAACATTGAGCTCGTGGGCCTTGGCATTTTTTGAATCGAGAAGAATATAGTCTTCATGGATTTGTTGAAAGGGGAGTTCTCTTGAAATTTTAAATGAATTACTTTCAGTCCACATAATTCCAAATCTCCTTTTCTTTTTTAAATTGCATTGAATAGATGGGTAAGCTCTCAGAAATATCTAGCGCCATTTGCATAATTTTATCTGTTTCATGACTAGGCAGTGAGTGCCAAAAGATATTTGAAACAGAGGCCATCGCCTTCATATATGCCTTAGTGGTTGAGAGTTTACTTCTCTTAAATTCACTATCTTGAATGAGCCAGTTAAGAGATTTTACGGGGATTTTCTTAGCATAATCTACTTTCTCAAAGAATAGGCCACCAATGGCGCCCGCTTGTACAAAGTACTTTCCGTCTTCTTTTATGATGAGATTCATATCATCACTTAAGTGATCTCTACCATCGCGAAGAGTTACCACAGTACTCTTTCCTGCACCGGAGTGGCCTAGAAATATATTCGCTTGTCCATCGTGATCAATAACACAAGATGAGTGAAGTACTAGAATATCTCTTTTAAGAAGTCTGCGTGGAAGAAACCATCTTAGAAAATTATTAAATCCATCATCCATAGAGTTTCTACAAATAAGTATAGTTTCTAAATCATTTATTTGAATTGCTGCAAAATCTCTTTGGATCGCCACAGTGTTAGCATCATTTGTAAAACAATCTTGCGACTCTTCATCTTCCCACTCTAAGTGAGTGAAGCCGTAGTCTATGGGATTAACCAGGTGAATCGCATGTTTAGGATCAACCTCTGTTCTTAGCCAATCAGAGGGAAGAATTCTTGTGAAGTCACTTAAGAGAGCGCCGTCCTGTGAATAGAAAACTAATTCTTCGCCGTGATAGAGGCAAGGAATTGCTATAGAGTCTTGCGCTTTAATTGCAGGCAAGTCTTTCTCTACGTGATCTAGGAGATCTTTCTTTTTTTGATAGAGACTTAAATTTTTAAAGAGATCTTCTGGGATCATTTACGAATTTAATTTTGAAGCGTTACAGAAGTTTGGAGCGGCGGTTGCACTCTTTCTTCCTCCAGAAGTTGTTCCATTACAGGCAGCACCAAAGACATTGAGATCTTCCGTAAGAATTTCTGGTTTTACATACTTCTTCTTAGTACTTTCAGCTTTTGTTTTAGAATCTTCTCTTTCTTTAGTCATTTTCTACCTCTAAATAGATTATAGCTTCAAACGTATCTTTCTACCAAGTGTAAAAGCAAAAATTAAACTCAAATAGAATAACCATTCCATGAGTCCAAAGTACCAAGGAATTTGAGTGCGACCGTCTGCGGCAGATGCAGAACAACCACCACCTCCACCTGATGCTGGAGCGGGAGTACTAAGCGCTCTAGGCGGTGGAGCAAAAATACTAGATGGCAATCTTAAGGTAGGATCACCAATCAATGAGAAACTAGAGACGATATCTCTTTCATATTCATGAGTTCCCAAAGAGAGTTTAGATTGAATAAAAATATCACCAATTCTGTTATTTTTAAAAACGCTACTCGTTTCACTTGAATACTGCTCAAAGAAATTCTGAGCTAACTTTAACTGTGCACTAGGCGTAGTGAAAGTCGTAGAGCCCATATAGATAATAGATCCACCTGTTTCATTGAGTACCAACTCTTCTCCAATAGATGAGTAGGCCTTTTCTGGATAGAAGTATTGGGCACCTTCACAACTCCACATAATGGAGATGGGATGTAATGGGTTTGTGAGAGCTTTTGCATTAGTAGAGGTGAAAGAGCTATTTTTTCCCCAAGATATGGCAGAACCGTGTCCCATCATAGAAATAAAGAGGGGAGTATTATTAAAGAGAGAAATTATTTCATCTCGAATATTTTGGTCAGTGGCCAGCGGTGTGGCATCCGTCATTGTGGTTTGTAAGTTCTGATTACTAGCTTTTGCTTTTAGAGCAATTTCTTTTGATTTCTCAAGGAACTTGTCAAAATCTCCATCGTCTTTACCGGCAAGAAAGCTAATCGTTTCAAGTAAATTTGGAGTCGTGTCACCATTTTCAAAATCAATAACTTTTTGTATATAGGCACGCACTAGATCAGGATCATTAGTTGGTAATCTCCCAATAGCAATTTTCGGGATATGACTAGAGTCACTTGAGACGAAGTAGTTATCATTTCCAAAATCTTGGAAGCGTCCAGTAGAGAGCGGCATGGGTAGTGTTTCCACTTCATGGGATGAGCGCTCCAAGTTGGTGTAGACATCAATATTGTGATCCAGTGGATCGGTTGTTCCATCACCTAGGATGAAGACGTATTCAGGTTTTACATCCCAGTTTGAAATAGCATAGTTGATAAAGTCTTTTATCGCCTTAGAGCTCTTAGAGCCGTAAGAGAATTCTAGATAAATCTGCTCAAGAGATACACTGAGAACTTCCATTCCCTGTGATCTTCTATATTCTGCCAACTCTTCTGCAGCGTAGAGAAGGTTCTCATGACCAATGATGAGAAGTTTTCCTCTATTGTCACTTTCTCTTAAAGGAGACTCGTAGTCACTAATAAGAGATAGGGAGTAAGGAATAAGAAAGGCATCGTCAGTAGTGGCGAAGAGTTCTTTTTCATCATTTGTATTTAGCATGTCGTCGACACCAAAAGTTGCGGTGTAAATAGTGTTGCCAGCATTTGAAGTAATCACAGCATTACTAATCTTTACGATCTCAGAATCAGAGGTGTCATAGATATTAATATTCCCATTCGTAAAATCTGTCATAGAGTATTGAACGAGAGATTCATTTAAGTGCACATTCAACTTATTAGAACTGGCGCTTAAGTCTGCCACGTAGATAACTTCTACCTTATCAATGTAGGCAATATCTAAATCCGAATTAGGTACATTAGTGCCTAGAAGTTTTAAAGAGACACCATTTATTCCTCGTAGGAATCTATCGGCCGGAATTTCAAAGCTGAGCACCTGTTGCTCATTACTCCAGAAAGTCGCTTCGTCTTCTAGATTAGAATTTATATAGAGTTCCATATGGTGTTCTATTTGATTACCATAGTACTGACCAAGGTTTCCTTTGAGAGTGAAATTCACAATGACATTTTCATTAGAGCTCAAATCGAGTTCTGGTAAATTTGGCGAGACAGTAAAAGTGTCCCAACCGGCTAAACTGAAAATCTGGGTCCAGAAGAAGTGATCTCCTGAGTGGCCAAGACTAATTCCATCTAAGTACTTCTTATTTTCCTCGTAAACTCTCTTAATAAGAGTCACTTGTTCCGAGGCCTCTTCAAAATCACCTGGAGTTCCATCAAAATCAAGAATTCTAAGGGGAGAGTTTCCTTCATCTAGGGGATTTCCAATTGTTAAAATTAGAGAAGTGGTCTTACTCTCAATTGAATCCTTCGCTCTGGCAAAGAATTTTAATGAGTCCCCACTATTAAACTGACCATCGATACTCGTAATTTCAAGGGGAACTTCGTTCTCACCTGCGTAGAGTCTAAGTTCACTTAGATTCACTTCATCAAAAGGAAAGTCTGTATAAGTATTAAGTAGATCTGTGAAGAGGAGTTCATGCATTCCTGTCTCTTCAATATCAATCTTTAGAGAATTCATACTTAAATAAGATGTTGCACTGGTGCCATCATTAATAGGAAGAGGATTAATTCCGCCGCCCACAAGATTTATATCAACAATGATTTCATCACTAGCAGTAATATCCTGCGTGACTGGATTGAAATTGAGTGGAGTAAGTTTCACTCGAATATACTTTCTCTTACCAATAGTGATGAGGTCAGAGTCAAGAGTGAGATGTGAATTTGGAAAGTTAGCAGAAGTAGCATAAGTAGTGGCATTAATAGAGTAGCTAGTACTCATGGAATTATCTGCTTCAATAGTGAAAGTAGGTGCCGGTGCGATGAGTTTTCCTGCTGTCACAGAAGTTGTAAGAGTTAGGTTATCAACATTCGCAGCTGTTGTGTATTCATGTACTTCAATGAGAAGTTCTCTCTCTGGTAGTTCTGGTAGGGTAGGTGTTACTGATTTAGAATAACCAGTTATCGCTACTGTTTCATAAGCTCCATTCCAGAGACTTGTTGTATAAACAGCGGTACTAGGATTAATTTTTAACTTTAAAGTCGAACTTGTTTGCAATAGAATTTTCACTCCATGCCCAAGATCTTTATAAGATGGGTTAGTGATCGTTCCTGGATTTGGATTAAAGATATCGTCATCCGGATTAGTTCCTACGTTATCTGAAGCGCCTGCTGCGGGAGGGTTACCTAGACCACTTCTCGCCGTGGCATACACAGGTCCATGAAGAGTTCTCTTTCCACCCACTTCTAAATCTTCTAAGAAGTAGTAGTAGAATTCATTATTAGTGACGCCATTATCTATGAAGCGATAATCTCCTCTGGCCTGTCCGGCATTGTTGAGATTTCTAATCAGTTCAGTATTAACTTGTTTAAATTCACCACCGTCTGGTGAGTTTGATCTATAGAGATTAAACCCTATGTGATTCACTTCTAAGATCGTCGTCCAGCTTATATCGATCGCTTGATCGTAAGGTGTGGCCTTAAAATTTTCTAAACTCACAGCTGATTGTGAGTTGGAGAGTGAGACGTTACAGCTTGATGTGTTGACTTTAGTACTCACATCAAAGGTGGTTTGACTCTCATACCAATCTCCCGTCCAACCACTAAAATCAATGGACTGACCAGAACAACCACTGGAATAAATCAGGGTGTAACCAGCAGAACTTGCAGGAGTATTTCCAGTTGCTGGATCAAAGGAGTTAAAATTTCCCCAAGTCCAAGCAATATTTGAAGCGGAGCTAGGAATAGATCCTGAAGTATTAATTTGAATCGCTCTCACACTTGAGTGACTGGCGGAGAGGTTAGTAAGTTGTCCACCTTCAAGTTTGGTAATAATGGTAGAGCCGCCAATATTTAATCCACTAGTGTTTAACTTATTGAAGTAGAACCCTGAGAAACTAATTCGACCACCAGTGGTAGTGATTCCAAAAGTTCCAGATCCTCCAACTGGTTGAATCAGTCCTTTATTACTAGAGGATTGAGGGAAAGTGTCGTTCACTCCATTAATGACAAAGAGACCGCTGCCTGAGACTTGTAGTGATTGACCACTACCGATTTCAATAGTTCCCCCGCCATCAAGTTGATAGGTCCCTGAAGACATATTAATTCCGTTAGGAAGAACGAGCTTCTTTCCGTTTAATACTTTAAAGAGAAAGTTTGAGCTCAGTACTGAGACGGTATTAATTTGCAGTGAGCTATCAGTCACTGAAATGGTTCCACCACCAGACTTATTAATTCTAAGTGTATTGATAGTGGAGGTAGAAGTTATATTGTGATTTAAACTCGATCCACCATCAGCAAGATCTAAATTTCCTGTCTGATTGAGTGTTCCAGTATTCGTGAAGTTTCCGTAAGTTTCAAGAGTTGCCCCGCCACTAATGGTGAGCACTCCATTTGTAATGTCTACATTCTTACAAGTAGCAGTTCCACTACCGACAGTTGGATCATTTGTTACATTTGGAATCTGACAAGTCTTAGTTAAACTTGGAACTCCCGCGGTCCAGTTAGAAGCTGTAAACCAATCTGTATTCGTTGTTCCCGTCCATATAGTAGTTGAAGGGGCATAGATAGTTGAAGGTGTTCCAGAGGTCACGGGAGTTGGTGTCGTGGCCGAAAAGGCGTAACCTTGTGAGTTCACCATATCATTAGCGGCAGCGATACTCACTCCCAGTGTATTATTTCCTGTGGCACTAGAGGTGATATTATAATCAACATAAATACATCTCTTAGGTGGTGTGACCGCATCTGCTTCAACGGTGAATTGTCCCCCTGCAAAAGAGAAAGTTCTAGTTGCCGGATTTCCTGAAAAAGTTCCACTACCAATAAGCGATCCACCAGTTCCATTACAATCACTATCATAGTAAATTGAAGCGCTGGTGATATCTGCTGAAGTTCCTGTTCCTGTTAGAGTAATTTTTAAACTCGTCACGTCCGTATCAGAAAATGCTCCCGCAGAAGATTGTTTAAATCCATAACGAACCATAGAGTAGGTTCCACCTACTGTTACTGTTCCAGGAGAGCTGGTTTCTTGTGTGAGTAGAATTGTATTTGTTTCTCCCGACCAGGAAATGAGATAACTAGTAGCATTGTCTAGAGTAGATCCTGAGAGATCTCCCGAGTGATTTGTAATGCTTAAAGTCCCTGCGCCTGTGGCATTAGTGTTGATATTTGTTACACTCGCTGCCGCTGATCCATTGCTATCAAAAGTCATATCACTAAGAGCGTTGGTTGGAATTTGTCTATGTAGATTTAACAGAGTTGTTCCACCGTTCACAGGATAAGTGAATGATCCATCTTGTAAGTGATTGGTGGCGTTTATAGTGGCGCCTGCATTAATGGTTACACCACTAGTGGCCAAGTGATCAAAGGTATAATATCTCGCATTAATAGTACCATTTACGACAACTGCCATGGCAAAAGCCGAATTAGAAGTTGTCACCATCGCCTTATTAGAAGAATTTCCTACAATATTTAGTGTTCCACCTGTATTAACAGTTAGGGTGCGACCATTTCCAAGGGCGAGTGTCCCTCCGGATTGAATGACAAGAGAACAACCAGATTGAACAGTCACATCTCCTAATATTGTCAGAGTCACCCCATTGGGGATTGCTAGTTGTCCGTCACTACAAGTTAAGTTTCCAGAGAAAGTAGCATTACTTAGAACTGCAACAGTATTGGACGCGGAGGATCCTGAATTATTAATGATTAAGTTTCCAGGAAAAGTTGTAGAAGAGGTGAATGATTGATTTGTCACTCCCTTCATGGTGATTGATCCAAGTGTGGCATTAGTGAAATTAAAAGAAGATTGAATATTTAAAGTGTTGGAAACCTCAAAATGAAAAGTTGAATTATTCCAATTCATGGTCCCGTTCGTTTGCAAAGTAGCATTGGCACAAGCGATGGGACTGGTGTTCACTCTCGTGGTATTTGACCCCACTCCGACCTGACAATCTCTTGATGAGCTAGGTAGGGTAGCGCCACTCCAGTTATTAAGATTACTCCACTGATCATCAACAGAACCTTCCCACTTAGAATAATTTGAGTTTCTAATGGTCGACATTTTTGATTCAACGGGAGGAGAACTTGTTACTGAGAAAGAGTAGGCGCCAGAATTAGTCACATCACTAGTGGCCATAACTCCAAACTTAACAGTTTTTGCATCAGAAGGGTTAGCGGTAGTTTTTGCACGTATAATGAGACAACCCTGATCACTAGGTCCATTACTTTGAATCTGTCCTGTAGGAATATTAACAATCGCCTTAGCGGGAGATCCACTAAAAGATAAATCTCCAATTAAAGTGTCATTTGATGAATTGTAATTACAATTCGCATTGGAATCTATATAGGCACGTACATATTCAAGATCTGAAATAGAAGCAGAACCTGTCATGGTAATCGCCACCTGAGTGATATCTGTTATGGTGTCATTTTGAGTGAGAGAGAAAGCAAATTCCGCAAAGGTAAACTCTTCACTTGGATCAATAAAGAGTTGTGGCTCTCCAGTCTCTGCATCATCTACAAGAGAGAGTTCCGTGGAAGCGGAAACATTCCAATTTATTTTAGAGCTCGGATCAACTTCAAAACTTGTTCCTGAAACATCTCCTGAATAATTATCTAATAAAGTGGATGCGCCACTATAAGAAGTCGCATTGAAATTATTTGGATTCAATTGAGCATCATCGTTAAAGAAACCAATGGTGTCCATGGTACTTGGAAGAGAGGATCCATTCGCAAGAGAAATAGCAAAACCGTTGGCGCGAATTCCTCTAAATTCTCCATTATCAAGTTGAGTCACAGTTCCTGTGGAGCCGATACTCATTCCAGAGGCATTTGTTCTTTGTACAGTGAAGTAGTTAGCGGTGAGAATTCCATTCATGATAAAAATAAAAGTTCTATTGGAGGCTTCGGATACAAGTTTCGCTGGATTTCCTGAAGCTCCAAGAAGTTGTAACACTCCTCCTGAGCTTACTGTAAGAGTTTCATCTCTTCTGATTCTAAGCTCTCCTCCGGCCTCAACTTTTAAAACTCCAGAGATGGTGAGTCCACCCTTAGCAAAAATTGAACCACCATTTTTTATAATAACAGTATGACCTGCGGGGATGAGTTGATTAACTCCTGTATTATTTAAAGTAATATCACCTTCAACGTAGGTGATCCCGGTACTCGTTATCCTGAGATCAGAACGAATACGAAAATTATTCTTTAAAGTTACCGAAGTGTCATTTGAGAGATCTAGATCACGAATATCATCAACCGCTTCAAAAGTTTGAGCAGAAGTTCCGGCCATTTCAATTCGAAATTTATTACTTGTGAGATTTAAAGTATTGGTGAAGGGGGCCCTAAAGTAATCACCAGTAACAGTGAGCTTATCATTTGTTGTTCCCTCAAAAATTCCTGATTGAACATCCATACAACCCACCGTGATGTCAGTACTCACGCGAGCGCTTGATCCAGTAGAAATTATAACTACGTCTTCAGAGGTTGTGTTTGGAACATTTGATCCACTCCAGTTAGAAGCGGTATTCCAGACATTAGTTGATCCGGCCCAAGTTCTCACCGTTCCACCACACGCAGCTAAGCCCGATTGCATGGAAAGCAAAATAGTTAGCACTATTAGAAATAGGGGGACTTTTAATTTATTCAAATAATTCCTTCTCTTACACTATTAAACTTATCGACTTTTCTTTAGCTTCTATTGAGTTTACTATGGTTTTTTTATTGAGATAGGCATATTTGCCCATTATGCTGGTGTAAGTCATTGTAAATAAACTAAAGTTAAGATGGAGTAGGGGATATACTTGGAATTAATATCTTCAAAAATTTAACTGTTTAAAGAAAAGCCGTATTGAATTCGTGGCACTCTAACTGGTTGAAAACACATGGGGGGATTGCTTTGCAATTCGAGCTCTCGTCATTACAATACTTTATATTGGTAAACTTAATTTGTTTCTTGAAAATAAATTGAGGATATAGATCTGCGTAAGAAACCGATAAAAAATCATGAAACATAGGATACTGATAGTTGATGATTCAGAAGAAATTCATGAGCTCTACAAGAAGACTGTTGAAAAAATGAATTCGAAAGAAGTGGGTATGAGCTTTGTCTTGGATCACTGTTTTCAGGGGGAAGTGGCCGTTCTAAAAGTTCGCGAAGCCCACAAAGAAAAATGTCCTTACTCACTTGTGATTATGGATATTCGCATGCCTCCGGGGATGGACGGAATTGAAACGATTAAACATATTCGAAAAGAATTTCCTGAAACTGAATTCATTGTGTGTACGGCGTTTAGACAATACAACTGGGAAGACCTACTTGATATTTTTGGACCTACCGATCGCATTCTCTATATGAATAAACCCTATAACAATACCACCATGAAACAGATGACTTTCTATGTGGCCTCAAAGTATGAACGAGAAGTTAAGGACGCTGCTTAGAGTGGATAAATCTTCCTTATTCAACCTTTCTTCTCAACTAGTCACTCTATGATAAAATCTTCTAAACCTATATTTAAGAGAAGATTGTATGACAAGTATTGTGACTAAAATTTATCAAAGCATTTATCCTATCTGGAAAACTAAATTTGCCACTCCTATAAAGCAAAGAAGAATTAGAAAGATAATCGAACATGCTGGTGATACTTTCAGTAGTCAGTCTCCTATGAAAATTCTCGATCTAGGTTGTAATAATGGAATGGATTTTCTTATTCATTTCGAAGACAAAAAAAATATTGAACTTTATGGAATAGATATTGATGATCAAGACTATGAAGGTCGCAATGTGAAATTTATAAAAACTGATGGAACATTAATTCCTTTTGAAGATGACTTCTTTGATTTAACTGTTTCCATTGGAGTTTTAGAACACGTGCAACCCATAGAAAATCTTTGCACAGTTTTATCTGAAATCAATAGAGTCTCAAAGAAATTTGTTCTCATAGTTCCAAGTATTGGAACTATCCTAGAGCCACATGCCGTAAGTTTATTTTGGCCAATCAGATCTGCAAAGAAGAAAGTTGAGCATAGCTTTCTAAACTACTTTAGTGATGAAGCTTGGATGCAATTTAATGGTTTGAAAAATGCGAAATCTAGTCGTTTTTGGTATATTCCTGGCTTGATTAAGAACTTTATTATTTGGAAGTGATTCTTAATTTTTAAAAGAAATTTCAACCAAGGTACCATCCGGATTACCTAACTCACAATTTTTAAAAGATTGAATATTAAAGAGGCCTTTAAGAAAGAGAGTGTATGAACGAATGAGAAAGAGTCCAAAACCAGTTCCTCCCTCTCCATTTGTTCCTACAGTAGAGGAGATATCTTCTTGTTTTTGAATCTTTCCAAGCTCTGGCTTTGATATTCCTTGTCCATAGTCTCTAAAACTTGTGACAATATGCCCGTCGATCTGCTTAATTGAAATATCAATATTTGATTTAGAATGAGAAAATTTAATAGCATTAGAAATGATATTTCCAAAGATATGATTAGTTATAATGGCGTGATTACCTTGTACAAAGAGTTCTTCAAATTCATACTTAATTTTGAAGTTGATTTCTTTATCAAAGGCCCTGTCTTCATAGAATTCTAATGTATCTCTAATGGATTTAATTAAACATATACTAGAAATTTTAACTCCAGATTTTGTTTTGTTTAAGGCCTGTTCAGCTTTTACGTTATCGAGAATATCTTTTATATGTAAGGAAGCTTTATCAATTTTCTCTATAGACTTATTTTTTAATTCAGAGTCTTCAGTTCTTTTGAACTTTCTCAGGTAGCCTCTAATTATAAATAATGAATTCGCAATGTCATGAGAAAGAACACGAACAAGTTTCATATATTTTTCTCTCTCTTGCGCTTTCTCTTTATCAATGATCCCTTCATTTCTTATAACTTTTAATTTTAAGGCCAATGCGGTAGATAAAATTAAAATTTCAAAAATGTTACCTATAATGATAAAATTCGTCGTAAAGAAATTGATAGGAATAAAATTAAAAAGTACACCATACCAGATGAATGTGGCCCCAAACATAATTATCCAAGAAGACATGTAAATCTTTGGGAAGATTTCATTAGAAATGAAAACCATTCTAGTTGAAAATATTATAATACTTATGACTGAGACTAAGATATTAAAATCGATTAAGTGTCCTAATAAGGGCGAGTATAATTTATAGATTGGAGTAAGGCAGGTCAACATAGCGAATAAACTTATAGATACAGTCATTCTCATCATATATTTAGCGCGTGGAATGTATTTCTCTAAATTTAGAAATGAATAACAGAATAACATCATTGTCATAATAGATCCGGAAGAGAAAAGACCAAGGAATCTATTTGCACTTGAAGAAAAAAGAACACCTTCTACATATCCTGAGATCGTGAGCATAGTCATTCCGACCATGAAGACAAATCCACTATAAAATAGGAAATCATTCTTTCTATAAATAAGAAAAATACAAAGTGAGTAGATGAAAATGATGGAAACGATACCGAAGTAAAAAGAATAGAAGGATTGGTACTTACTTTCTTTAACTCTTAATAAGCTATCCTGAGTTAAAAGAACTTTACTTGTAAGACGATGTATTGAATTTCTTTTAATAAGGTAAATGTTTCTCTCATTAGGATTTATGTTAATTGATAACTTTGGAAATATTCCTGTTTTTTTCTTCGCCCCTTTTAGATTGTAAACTTCAAGAAGCTTTGTTTCCAATGGTGTAATTCTATAAAATTCCAATTCACCCATGAGGCCAGAAGTGAAATATATTATTCTCTTTAACTCGTGATTGGTTTGATTATCAATTGTAAATTTAAACCAAAGAGAATTGGTTACATAATCATGATCGAGTTCTTTAGATTCTAATTTCTTATATGAGTTAGGAAACTCACCATCTGTTCTGGATTCATATATAAATTCACCTAGGTCAATTTCCTTCTGATAGTTACTTTCAGTAATGATTAAGTCCTGACCCTGAACAAGGAAAGAACAAGCCAACAGAAGTAGAAAGATGATTTTATTCATTAAAAACCTTTGAATTTGAGAATATCCACGTACTTCATATCAATAACAGGCACTTAAGTCAGCTGTAAACTGAATTTACTGTAATTTATTCATCTGGAAGTTACTACGTGAATTGTTAAGTGGCACATAAAAACTACTATTCTGTTCGCACGAGCAGAACGTCATTTCGTCACGTTGTACATCTTTTGAGCACTCTATGTAACTCTTTCAATAGGACACTGTCTGGTCTTTATCTCTGGCAAAATATGAGTGAATTATAAACTTTATAATTATTTTAAATACGAGGAATTGGTATGAAGGTGTTTTTTATCCTGGCCTTAAGTTTTATATTTTCAAACTCAGTCTTTGCAGAGACGAAAGTCTCAATTGTTGAAGATGCTCAATACTCTGAGAACTTGTCTTTAGCAATTAAGTCATTGACTAGAGTTCCTCTCAAAGTACCTACTAGTTATGGTAAAAAAGACTTTAAATTTTCTAAACGCAAACAATTATCTTTGTCTCCTGATAAGGTGAATGGGTTAATTAAGAAACATGATTTTTTGTCCAAAAAGAGTACTATGAAACTTGGTGCTGGCAGCAGTGGCGGTGGTCAAGGTATTGTCGATACATCTGGTAAACTTCACTTTGTTGATATTCTAAGCCCAGTTGAGATTAATAATCTAAAAATTCAATCTGCTAAAGATGTAGATATCATTTCAGATGTTAAATGTACTAATGAAATGTACACGCCTTCTGAAAGGTCACAATTTAAATATGAAATGGATGAGGCAAGAAAGTTGCTAGTAGCTGCTGGAAAAATTTTGATTCCTGAAAATCCTAAATACTTTCCAGAGGGAGATGTTCTTCATATGGTACCTCTTACTCATTACTTTATCACCAGTACTTTTAGAGTTACTGCATTTAAATTATCTCAAATCTATGATGCCACTCAAGTTGCTGCAGATACTCAAATTCAACTTGCGATTTACAATTATGGAATTACATATTTTCAAAAACAAGCATTACTTAGTTTGAAAAATAAGGCCCGAGCAGTTTTTATTAAAGAGGCATTACGTAATACTAATTTTCATGAAGAACTGGGCCTTGACAATAGTGCCTTAGAAAAGGCAACTTATTTTATCTTTCACGGAGAGATTGAAAATTTCAATAACTCAGAATTTGCTAAGAAGTTTAGATCTGAAAAAGTTATGTATTTTACAGGCATAACTGATTCTGAATTTTCCTTCTTTGGCGTTAAAAGCATGATGATAGGTTTAAAGTTAACAAGGTATCCTGAAATGTTTGATTATGTGACTAAGGCAACTTCTAAATTTGCTCCAGGCTATCCTACAACGATAGATAGAGTTGCACCTGCAGATATGCTTTGGTCAACAACGACAGGTGAGCTCATTGAGCAAAGAGATTGCCAAGCTGTTGACTAGAAAACACTACACTTCGAAAAAATCTAAACACATTGAATAAATCTCTTCTTCTGGTGAAGCTATTAACACTGGTTCTACAGTCTCAATTGAATTCAAGAGAATACTTTTAACTTTAAGCGCATCTTCTTTTGATAGTGTCATTACGCAGGAGTAGTGAAGATTACTCTCTATAGAGTCCTTTTCTAGGGACTTCAGGGCCTCAATTCTCCAGTTTGTATGATGTTTTGATATAATAGGAGAGTCTTTACTAAGATGAATGCGAGAAGGGCCTATTAGATAGGCTCCCTTCTTATTTATAATTAAATTCTTCTTTTCTAAAAAAGATAATACTTTATTTAGCGATTGATTATCTATCTTCAACCTTTCTTTGATCTTTGCCTTAGTTTGAAATCCCTTTATTGAAACAAGAACATGTATAGCGGAGTAGTACCATTGACTGTAGTACTCCATATGATCTTCATTAGATAAAGTAGCGTCTTCGTTAATTCTAGATTTTATTTCAGATCGTTCTTTTAGGATCTTATTAATTTGTTGTTTATAGTATTTTTTTAAGTCACTTGAACCAGCTCTTCCGTAGTGAACTAGTAACATGAAGAAGTGATTCTCTTCTTCATCGTGCTCTAAGAACGAGTTTATCTTTATAGAGTGCTCTAAACTGAAGTGTGTCTCTCCACTTAGGACTTGTGAAATATAGCCTGTCTGACATGTTAAATACTTCGCTAGGCGAGACCTTGCTCCTCTTCTCTCTCCTGATGTACCGAGTAGTTTTTTCATATATGACTTATAAGAAAGGTGCTCGAAAATATTCATAATTATCCTGTATTATTAGTCACTTAACACATAAGTTAAGTAATTACTAAGTAAATATATCATAAATTCATAAGTTTAACCTATTTAAAAATCTCTGCCGCGTCTATATTGAGCACATCGAAATAACGCATAGCGCGGCAAGCGCAACTAACCATTACTAACTAAGGATTAACTTATGAAAAACTTATCAATTTTACTTTTAACATTAATTTCTACTCACTCTTTTGCAGCTGGATATGGTGATTGTGGCAAGGTTGTCAGAGTAAACAGTTCATCAAGAGCGCAAAGTTTTATTCAGATTGCTATAAAAGAAACTAAGAGTATTCGCTCTATTAAAAGGCCTACTAATAAAAATGATCTTGAAGCACAAGAGAGATACAAAGAAATTGTTACTCTGGCACAAGCAGCTATCGTGTCAAGAAAAGCAATACTTTGTGTATCAAAGAGTAGCAATGATGAAACAGGCTTACCTGTAGGTGTTGAGCTTAATACTTTAGGAATGAAAACTTATTTTGCTTTTTAAAAAAAAATTATAAAAAAGAATATAACTATTAGATTTATGAGCAATAGCTCGAAGGGAATGAAATGAAAAAACTATTATTAGGATTAACTCTTTTAACATCAGTGTCATGCTTTGCTACAGCTGAGACAAACCCAATCTTTATGATGATGGGAGGATGTGAAGAAATGGTTTGTTTACATGTTGGAACTGAAAATGAAGGCTGGTATGTTAAGAGTTTTACCGACTTAAGATTGGCAAAGAGTAATTGTGAAGAAGCAGAACTTACTTGTGTTGAAACTTTAGATACTGGGTACATCAATATAGGAGTATCACTGTATGAGGAAACTAGAAACGATTAACAGCTTAGGTTCTCAATATTCATATATATAAATATAAATTGAGCGTCTCGGGACGCTCTTTTTTTATGATCCCTAAGTCTGTTTAAAGTTTTCTATTGTAGATTGGTACTTAAAGAATAGAGCCCTTTCTCTATTTCTTTGGAATTAATTTCAGAATAAGCTTCAATTATATCGAATTCTCGACAATACTAGGGATTAATGAAAAGATTGATCATGCATTTAAAATTCTTCATAGGAGCAGGCTTGCTTAAGTTTTATTTTCTCTTTGTAATTTTTATCATTACTTCTTGCTCTACTACTACTTCATTAACATATAAAAATCTTCAATGGGATGGTTCCTCAAGCGCGAGGATAGTTCCATGGCAGAAAATGGACATCAAGGCAGATATCGCATTACTTAAATATGCTTTAGATAAGGCCTATGTAGGTTCTGATTTTATAAATAATGAAACTTGGAGTACTTTTAGCGAAAAGATTGATCTAGCTAAAAATATGAAATTTGAGGATAACGTTGAATTTTGCAAATATCTTGGAAGGCAGTTTTTAGAGTTACCTGATGGACACTTTGATATATGGTTTCCTGGGCATTCGTGTTATCTCCCTAATAAAAGCAAACCAAATGTTGGAAGCAATTACGGTTATAAGCTAAAAAAAGAAATCTTTGTGTTTAAAGAATTTTCTTCAAAAAAAGCAGCCCTTCTATCTATTAAGAGGTTTCCTCATCATGAAGATAAAAAATGGAATGGTTTTACTGAGTCTCTCAGTAATTTAAAGAAAAGTAATAACATCATAATTGATCTTCGAGGAAATGGTGGAGGAGACTCACGAAGAGGTTTAGAACTTGCTAGATCATTGGTTAACTCAACTATTGAACATAATAGAAAGAAAATTATTAGGAAAAATACCCCAGAGTCTTGGACTATTTTTAGAAATGGTGTTCTTCGTAGTAGGATTTGGAAACAATCTCAAAAACTCCCCGTGCAACATTTAGATGATTATATAAAGTCAATTGACGAAGATAGGGAAATCTCATTAAGTTCAAGTGAGAAGTTTTTAATTTATGAACATAAAAAACCTTCGCTAACCAAACTCAACTTCAATGGAAATATCTATGTCATCATAGATAGAAAGTGTGGCTCATCTTGTGAACATACTTTAGAAGCTTTGAAGTTTCATCCAAATACAAAATCAATCGGACAAAATACCTCTGGGGCTATTCACTACGGACAAATGGGTGTCATTCGTTTGCCTAGTTCTGGTATTTATTTAAAGCTAGCGACTCAGTACTTTGAACTCTTTGATGATGGTTTTTATGAGAAAACAGGTTATTCTCCTGATATCTCCGTACCTGCGGGTTCTGATGCTCTTTCATTTCTTCTTGATAATATTATTAAAGAATAATTGTTAGTTAAGCATTCCCAATCGTATGTTTTACTCTTTTGCGAGTTGCTAATCTTCTGCAAGATATAGGATGGCTTGTTTTATTGAATGGCACTTATTTTATAGATGTTAATTTCTTTTATCTGTTTGTTCTTTCATAGAGATTTCTTTAATTCAAAAAAATTAAGAAATATAATTCCAAACTCATAGTCTAATATGTCTTTTTTTTTAACATACAATACTCCTTTTTTTATATTGTATGAATTAATTCCAGAGGATATCTGGAATGTCTATTCTAAGCTTAATATTCAGGTACAGATCCTGTGAGATGATAGTTAAGGAACTTTTTTGTTCCTAAACTATCGATCTAGGAGGGATCATATGACCACAGAAATTAAGGCTTTTGCCACCACCAATGAGGTTAGCCTTTGCATTGAGCATGAGTCTGTTGAAGATTTACTTTACGAGTTTTTAAGGGAGAGAACTCCTCTTACAGAAAAAGCATACAGACGTGATTTAAAGAGCTTTTTCTCATTTACTGCAGATAGGTTTAGTTTACCTCGATTCTTAAATAAAAAGATGAGGTTTGAAGAAGTTAAAAGAGTACATATAGTTAAATATAAAAAATATCTTGAAACTACGAACTCTTTAAGAGGTAGACCCTTTGCTCCTAATACTATTAATAGGAAAATCTCTTCTGTATCAAGCTTCTTTCAATTTCTAGTTCAGAGAGAAATCATCAACAGGAATCCTGCTGAACTTTGTGTAAGACCCAAGAGAATGGTAGTAGAAGAAACTCAAGCATTTACAGATAGAGAAATGAAAAATCTTTTTGAGTTAGTGATTGACGAAGCTCCAGTTCTCCATCAAGCAGTAATCTTAATATTATTTACAACTGGAATGAGACAAGCCGAACTTCGAAATATTAAACTATGTAACTTCAAATCAATTGAGGGGATTAATTTTTTAACTTATGTTGGAAAAGGACAAAAGGTAAATGAGATACCCATTCATCCAACTGCTGCATATTATATAAATGAGTATTTGAACTGGATGCGTAGTATTGGACGGAACGTCGAGCAATATGACTACCTCCTTCAGCCAACAAGGAATTCTCATAATGGTGGTGTAAATAAGAAGCTAAGCCATACTGCTATTTCATATATTGTAAAAAAATGGTCGAGAAGGATTAATAAACATAAAAGAATAACTCCACATAGTGCGAGAGCAACTTTTATTAGTTCATTAATAGGTAATGGTGAAGACATTTACTATGTATCACAGTTAGTAAATCATGCAGATGTGAGAACGACACAAAGATACGATAAACGTAAAAGAAATTTTAGAAATAACCCAATATTTAGTCTTAATTTTTTCTAACAATTTCAGATACTAAGCTGGCTTATTGACACGGTACCCTTTTTTGGGTGCTGTGTCCTTGTGGATATATATGATGTAATAATTTCTAAAGACGCTTCAAAAGACTTGAGAAAAGTTCCAAGACCTATTCTTGATAAACTACAGTCTTGGATTGAAGCTATCGAACTCGAAGGACTTAGAGAAGTTCGGAAATTGTCAGGTTTCCACGATGAACCCTTAAAAGGTAAGAGAAAAGGGCAACGTTCTATTCGATTAAATTGAGCCTATAGGGCCATTTATACAACCGGAAAAGATAAGATCGAATTTGTACTTGTAGAAGAGGTAAATAAGCATGAATACTAAAAAGAAAAGCAAAGCTATTAAAGAGCTTGAATCAATCCGCAAAGGACCATTGGCATTCAAAGATCTTCTTCACTCTGTAAGGATAACAGAAGCATTTAGTCAGGTAGAACTTGCAAAAAAAGTGGGTACAACTAAATCAAAAATCTGTGACTTCGAAAAAGGAAGAAGGAACCCATCTTTGGAGCTCGGTTCTAAGCTTGCTAAGGTCTTAGGTCATTCTGAAGCTCTTTTTGTTTCCAAACTAATAGAAGAACAAATCAAAGATGCAAACTTGAAGTTAAAAATCAAAGTTGAAGCAGCCTAAGTAGTCTCGATATATTAGCACTTCTAGCTTAGAAGTATTTTGCTTTTTAGTAAGTGTTATTTAATAAATTTATTTTTCGTAGACATCTTTTCTATGACCAATCTTAACAACATGAACTGTTACTGTATTTTTTGAAATAGAATAAATAATTCTATAATTTCCTACTCTGAGCTTCATGTAACCTTTTAAGGTTCTTCTTAAAGGAAGACCATATTTTAATGGATCAACCATGAGCTTCTCTTCAATGGCCCTTCTGATAATGTATTTTATATCTTTTGAAATTTTCTTTAAATCTTTTTGAACTGACTCTTTGTAAGTTACCTTCCAACTCACTTCCAAATTTCCTTGTGAGAAACTTCTTTTTCACCATCACGCTCTTCAGCTATTTTCACAAAATATAAATCTTCTTGAAGCTCTAAGGCCTCTTTAGTTAATTCAATTACGATAGATGATAAAGAAGGTGCGCCTCTAAGGTTTTGCAGTTCTTCGAGTTCTTCATATAGTGAATCATCAACAGATAAATTTATTCTTTTCTTTGCTGTAGGCATAATATAACTCCTTCTTCTTATGTTACACTAGTGTAACACTTTCGTCAAGGTATTACGTAATTTCAGTAAGGTATATGATAGGTTAGCACTTCTTACATAGAAGCGCTTTGCTTCCTTTTTTAAGTTCTTTCATGGAGATTCCTGAAGAATAAGCTAACCCTTGACCTTTCTTCATGTAGTTATCAAAAATGATAACTATTGACCAGTGTTATCATTTTTGATAACATTGATTGTATGGTTACAGTAGAAATATCCAAACAAATTGAAAAACGAATAAGTCAGCTTCATAAAGAAGGGAGCCTTTCTTTAAATGATATCGATATGATTAATATCTGGATAAATGCTTACGAGCAGTACGGTTTGGATGGATATTTTGAGTCAGGATTTGATGAAGCATTTAATGATCACGAACTAAAAGGTGACAGGCAAGGACAAAGGTCTGCATCAATTAATAAACAGGCCCGAATAATATACGAGATAAGAAAGACTAAGTTAGTGGTTAAGGTAATTAAAGTAACACCTGATCATGATTATTCTTAATAGGAGTTAATATGAGTATTTTAAAATCAAGAAAACTATCTACTGGACGAGTTCTTAAATCTTTTAGACTAAAACTTGAACTAACTCAGGCAGATGTTGCGAAGTTAGTTGAGATCTCTGTTCCTAATTTGTCAGCGATTGAAAATGATAAGAGAAAAATTGGAGCCGACGTAGCAGCTAGATTCTCAGTGCTATATAAACTACCTATTCAGTTTATTCTTTTTCCTTGTGGAATTGATAAGATGAAAGGATATAAGAAACTCAATAAAGCCTCAGAAGATCTTAAGTCTGCATAAAGTGTTATTAAATAGTTTGTAAGTTCAGCTCTATTAAATAACACCAATTCTTTACCAACTTTCCTCTGTAAAAGATTTGGCATTCTTTAATAGAGTAACTTTTTGCATAAAACTAATAAGTTCATTTTTGATAACTATAGAGCTTCTGTTTCTTTAGTTCTTTATGAATATCCTTATTTCTCTTAAAACCTAGGAGTATACACGGATAAAGAGGTTAACTTTTTATGGTGAAACTTCTAAAAGTCTAAAAATATCCAAAATATTTCAAATATTCAAAGTATCATTTTCATTATTGGGTATAATTAAGAGCATATTTACTTATATGTCACTACACATTCAGGAGTATTTTATGAAATTATTTTTTAGACTCTTTCTCTCACTTACTTTTTTATCTACAGCTCAAGCTGGTCTGGTTTGGGATGAGATAAATCAAGAGGAAGGAATCACAGTCTACAGTGCAGAGGTTCCTGATAATCCACTTGTTGCTTTTAAAGGAAAGGTCATCATTGAAGCACCAGCAAAGAAAATTTTATGGGTTTTGGCCGACAGGAAGCATCGAAGGGATTGGGTTGATCGTTTAGATATAAATGATGAACTTGAAATTATATCTAAAGTCGAAAGAGTTATTTATCAAAGTTTTAAAATGCCTCTATTCATTAGCAATAGAGATATGGTTTACAGGAGCGTATTATCAAGAAATAAAGAAACTGGCGTATACAAGTTTCATCTGTTCTCTGTCGAGCATGCTAAGGCCCCTGAGACAATTGGCGTGAGAGCTGAACTCGTAAACTCCAGTTACTTAGTAAAACCTCTCTCTGCTAATAAAACAGAAGTTACCGTAGAAATCCTCTCGGATCCTAAAGGTCTCTTACCGGCCTGGCTTGTAAACCTTATTCAAAAGTCTTGGCCTCTAAAAACTCTTAGGGGACTTAGAACTCAGGTGAAGAAGGATTTTGTTAAAGAATATGATGCGAACTTTAAATAAATGTTCTTTTGCATCAAAGAAAGTGGTCGGGTATTTTTGTTTTTCTAAGTCTTTGTCCTAGAGCTATCATTTGAGACAAAGTTGTGGGGTGGAGTATTGACTGGCACTTGCATAATAGATGCAGTTTTCTTTTATCCATAGATTTATTTATAGAGATTTCTTGATAAATAATATCTGACGAAAGTCTTTTTTTTCGTTAACTTTACTCAACTAGAAGTACGTCAATGAAGCTCTAGAGGTAGTGAAAGCCTATCAAAAGCAATACCCGCAATGTTTAGGCAGATATAAAATATATATGATGTTGTATTTGCCGGCTTTATCCCGAAATGAATTTAGTTTATCTTGAGAGTACTATTTTCAACAAGGGAAAAATAATGACAAGTGTAGCTAAAAACGAATTAAAAGATCACTTAATTTGGAAGCATTGGGACCTACCATATTCACGTCACTCAGAAGAAATTTTAAAAATTATAAATGTAAAAGAAGGTGACAAGGTCTTGGACTGCGCAATTGGTGAAGGACGTTATGCAATCCCTATGGCCGCGCAAGGGGCTGATGTTCAAGGAGTTGATAATAGTGACTTTATTATTGAAAGACTTTCTAAAAAAATAAGTGGAAAAGGGTTGAAAATTACAGTTAAAAAGCAAGATCTTCGCGAAAGACTAGATTTTGACGACAATGTTTTTGATATTTCAGCCACTCTTGGAACTATGGTTCATATAGATAAATTTGAACATGTTTGTGAAGAGTTCTATAGAATAACAAAGCCTGGTGGGCGAATTATCGTTGAATTCACTAACAAATGGCACATAACTTCTTTATTAGAAAAACTATATCAAGTGATTGATTTGAAATTTCGTAGTAAGAAGTTTGATAACAGAGTTCCAATTTACTTACGTTCAATGAGTACAGCTAAAAAACCATTCTTAGATAAAGATTGTACAATAAAAACATACGGTTTCTATCCTATTTTACCTAACGCTTTTCCAATTGTAGGAACTAAATTAGGAATCATACAAAAGATCCCAGGCCTATCATATGGTCTTAAAAAATTATCATTCTTGAATAACTTTTGTCAGATTGGAATTTTAGAAATTACAAAGAAATAAAAATTTTTGGGCCAAGTGTATCTAGCACTTGGTCTCTAATTCAAAAATTAGTCTAAAAAATTTGTTCAAATCAATATCAAATCAAATCTGAAATAAATCAAATTTAATTGTCCAATAAATTTATCTCTAAGAAGAAAATTCAAGTAGAAAAATGAAGTCCTCGGTTATCTCTATAGCCTCAATGAAGAGGCCCTTTACCAAAAGGAGAGGTCATGGAGGACTTCATAAGGGTGATTACGATAATCATTCTTTGTTTGCAGTTGGTAACTGCGATCATTGAATTTTTAAAGTAATCTTTAGGGCCAAGTGTTACCAGCACTTGGTCCACCTTATGAATTTTAGCATGGAAAAATTGTTCAAATCAACTTAATTCAAATTCTAAGGACTCTAAGCAATTAGAATAACGAAAAGTAACCGCGTACCTTTTAGAGGAGGTCGTCGTCAACGAGGTTGGGGATAGTCACACTTAAGAGTGGCTCTATTTCCATCGCTCGTTTAATGGCGAAAGTTGCACCTTTATTTCTTGCCCAACTTCTTCTGTTAATTCCGTTATTCACATCCCAAAAGAGCATGGACTTAATTCTTCTATCGCAGTCTTCACTACCATCGAGAACCATTCCAAAACCACCGTTTACAACTTCTCCCCATCCGACACCACCGCCGTTATGGAGAGAGATCCAAGTGGCCCCTCTGAAAGAATCTCCTACGAAGTTTTGTACCGCCATGTCTGCAGTGAAACGTGAACCGTCGTAGATATTTGAAGTTTCTCGGTAAGGAGAATCTGTTCCAGAAACATCGTGGTGATCACGACCAAGAACGATAGGAGCTTTAATCACTCCCTTTCTAATCGCTTCATTAAACGCTAGAGCGATTTCTATTCTTCCTTCACTGTCGGCGTAGAGAATTCGTGCTTGCGAACCAACAACTAATTTATTTTCTCTAGCACCTTCAATCCAAGTTATATTGTCTTGCATCTGTTGTTTAATTTCATCAGGAGACTCTTGCATGAGACCTTTTAAAACGTCACAGGCTATTTTGTCTGTCTTATCTAGATCAATGGAGAGAGAACTTGTACACACCCATCTAAAAGGTCCAAAGCCATAATCAAAACACATGGGGCCCATGATGTCTTGCACGTAACTTGGGTACTTGAAGTCACCATCTTCTTTTAAAATATCAGCACCGGCCCTAGAAGCTTCTAGTAGGAAGGCATTTCCATAATCAAAGAAGTACATACCTTTTGCTGTTAATTTATTAATGGCAACAACATGTCTCTTTAGCGTTACTTGTACTAGAGTTTTAAACTCTTCTGGTTTTTCTGCCATGAGTGTATTTGATTCTTCTAGAGTTAAACCTGTTGGGTAGTAACCACCGGCCCAAGGATTATGTAGTGATGTTTGATCACTTCCAAGCTCTACAAAGATCTCTTCTTTTTCTAAGCGCTCCCACAGGTCAACAATATTTCCCTGGTAGGCGATAGAGACTACTTCTTTATCTTTTTTGGCCTTCTTTATTCTCGGCATAAGCTCGTCTAGGTTATCGAACTTCTCATCCACCCAGCCTTGCTCATGTCTTGTTTGCACTGCTTTTTCATTAATCTCTGCAACGAGACCAATGCAACCTGCAATGACTGCGGCCTTTGGTTGCGCGCCACTCATTCCACCAAGTCCTGCGGTAACGAAGAGTTTTCCCGCCATATCAGTTTCGCCTTTAGAAATTTTTCTGCCAGCGTTTAGCAATGTGATAGTTGTTCCGTGAACAATTCCTTGAGGACCAATGTACATGAAAGATCCTGCAGTCATTTGTCCGTATTGAGTAACACCTAGGGCGTTGAATTTTTCCCAGTCATCAGGTTTTGAATAATTTGGAATCATCATTCCGTTTGTCACTACAACTCTTGGGGCGTCCGAGTGTGAGGGAAAGAGTCCCGCCGGATGACCAGAGTAGAGTGAAAGTGTTTGCTCGTCTGTCATATTGGCGAGGTATTGCATGGTAAGTAAATACTGCGCCCAGTTTTGAAAAACCGCACCGTTACCACCATAGGTGATAAGTTCGTGGGGATGTTGAGCGATGGCATAGTCTAGATTATTTGAAAGCATGAGCATAATCGCTGCAGCTTGTACTGACTTATAAGGGTAGTCTTCAATTGATCTGGCATGAATTTTATAGTCCGGACGAAAGCGGTACATGTAAATACGTCCGTAAGTTTCTAGCTCTTCTTTAAATTCAACTATGAGCTCAGGATGGAATTTCTTATCAAAGTATCTAAGGGCATTTCTTAGGGCGAGTTTCTTCTCTTCTTCGTCTAAGATTTGCTTTCTCTTTGGGGCGTGATTTATTTCAGTCTCATAGACTTTCTTTGCAGGTAATTCTGTTGGAATACCGGTTAAAATCGCCTTTTGAAATTCTTCTCTATTCATATCTATCCTCTAAGTTGTGCCGTATTTTAGCTGTCAAAACACAACTTTTCCAGTGCAACTTAACACAATATGAATAGAGATATTAGAGGTTTAGCTCTAAATTAGCCCGCTTTCCTATATTCTTTGAAATCCGGATCTTGATACGTCGCATAGGGATCAGGATTTTCAGTATACTCAGTGAGATGTTTTAAACATCCTTCCCAGAAGGTTTTATGGTCGTTATAGAACTTTTGACTGGGAATATTAGCGTGAGTGAGGGTGAGTTTAGTTGTTCCTCTGGGACCAGGTGAGAAGTCAAAACTTACTAGGGTATCTTCCACTTCTTGATCACTCCACACCATATCGATATGGGAGTTCTCTCTTATATCAGTGTATTCTCCAAAGTAGTTAAAACTATTTCCTAAATCCGTGTTGATTTCTAGGTGATACTTTCCACCTTTGATGAAGTTGCTCTCAACTTCAGCGGTCCAGTAGTCGTTATTGATAAACCAGTGTTGCATTTTTTCTGGGGACTTGAAGTCACTGAATAAGTCCGCAGCCGAAACATTGAATGTTCTCTCAAAGTGCAGCTCCATAAAAACCTCCTAATAAGAACCTACCCCTATTGTAAGTGCTAAAGGTGGGCCAAGTTTGAATCCTTTAATTATTGGCAGGTTCACTCTGTGATCTTATTTGTAGACGCGCACTACTTCTCTCTAAGTTCTAGTAATTACTCACTTCTTTAATTGAGCTTAAGAAATCACTAAAATGAATTTATTATAATGAATAAGCAAATTTAAAAAGTGGAACGTAAATGAATGAATTAATTTGTGAGTCTGAAAGCTCTACCATTCTAAAAAGTCTTAAGAGTGTTCAAAAAAAGAATGAGCCTTGTCAGGTTTGGCAGACTATTGATGGCAAGCGCGTCTTGTACAATTGTTTGATAGAAATTATTGATCAAGAGCTTAATATGATGTGTGTATCTCCACTAGAGGGTGAAGAACTTTTCCGCTTCTCGCGGGATGTTGTGATTTACTGTCGTTTCTCAAGTCGAGGTCTGCTTTTTAAATCTGATGTATTAAGAAAATCAAACGATCTCGTTTCCTTTTCGCTACCCAAAGAAATTATTTTAGAAGAGAGTAGAGGTAAGGAGAGAAGTACTTTTGGTTCTTTCTCTTCTTTTCATTGTGATATCTCGTTTTCAGAAACTTCTTTAATGAATAATGGGTATAAGATTTTTGATCTCTCGCCCAGTGGAATTTGTCTCTTGGTTACCGATGAAGAGAAGGAATATTTTAAGGTGGGAAGTGAACTCTTTATGAGCTCTATTCAAGGAGTCAGGCTTACAAATAAAACTAGCTGCAAGGTTTGTCACATAAAGAAATCTTCCGCGATTAAAAATAGTGTGAAACATAAGGTGGGAATAGAGTTTGAACCAAAACTCAACCAAGATGATTATTTAAAAGTGATGGAAGCAATTATATAAAAAAAGTGCCGCATAAAGCGACACTTAGTTATTTAGAAATTTTAGATTCTATTAGAACTGTAAGTTCTTTCTCACACCCTCAAGAATAAGAGACTTTGTTGAAATTTGATCTCTTCCTTTTTGCAGAATAAATTCATAAGAACCTTCATTTAAAATAATATGATAAGTTCCATCTGGATTTACTTTATAGTTTTGTAGTGTAGTTCCATCTGCTTTCTTTACGGCAATTTGATAATTTTCTGGAGTTGGGAAAGTTTCATCTAAGATTCCTCTCACTCCTGATCCACCCATTTTATCTAAGAGGTGCATCCAAGCTGGTCTATTTCTCTTAACGGTCTTATCTCTCCACTGAGAGTAGCTAGGTTGGAAACCTTGTGATCTGCTGTTCACTTCTAGTACATAAGGAATCACTTGGTAAGCGTTGTACATCCAATCAATATCAGATCCATCAACTGAGTAGAGTAATTCCCATGCAGTTCCTGGCCCGTAATTAACAAGCGATCCGATTTCTTTTCCGATCCCTTCAACGACTTCTTTCGTGTGAGTTCTCTTACCTTTACATCCCATTGGATAAATTACAATTTCACTGTAAGCGTGGTAACTAATATCAAATACTGGTCTGATATTTTTTACAAGATTCATAAGTGCTTTTGTTTCTGGTTCTGATCCGGCCTCTGGTCCTCTATAAGTACTTGACCACGTCCAACCGGAAGATCCTTTACATGATGACCAAAGGTAAGGGTAGTTTCTATTGATATCAACTCCGTGACCGTAGTTTGTGTTCTTTCTCCACATATTGTCACCATTCCAAACCTTCGCATTCCCATCTACATTTAACATAGGAACAACCCAAATCTCATTTGAGTCTACGTAGTTTTGAATTTTTAAATCACTTGAATACTTCGAAAGAAGAGTTTCAATAATGTCTAAACTGACTTCGGGAGACATGACTTCTCTCGCGTGGTGCATACTGTTGAACAGCAGCGCTGACTCTTCTGTTTCTCTGACACTTACGTTATCTGAAATTTTAAGAGCGTAAATATTTCTTCCTTCAGAAGATTGTCCAATCACATGAAGCTTGGCAATTTCTGGATGAGACTTTTCCCAGCTCTTTAGGATTGTTTCAATTTCACTTGGTGATTTATATTCTTCGTCTACTGCTTTAAAATCTTTCTCTGACTTTTCAGAAACAATATTGAATTTTAAATCTTGTAACTTATTTAATTGTTCTGTTGTGACAAAGATATCTGCCAATTTGTTCTTTATATCAACACCAGCAACATCAACTTCAAGTTCTTGGAGTTTTAACATTCCCGACTTGTAGTCCGTAAACTTTACAGTTGCGTAGCGACTTCTCTTTGTTTCCTGAAATTTATGTTGTGAGTTGGCGCTTACCATACTTGAACTTAGAGTCAGTCCTAGTACTATGGCGAGCGATTGCCATGATTTTGTCATAATGTTCCTCCTGAACTTAGAATTAAAACTATTATCAACCCTCTTTGAATTTTGAACAAATGATGTCATTTAATATTAGATCATTGGAGTGTTATACTCAGCTTCTGTGAGAGTATTTGTTAGTAGCTTTTAAAAGGGAAATCAACTTGAATAGAGGAATGAAAAAACTGATATTTTTAATTCCTATTTTATTATTACTCTCTGCGTCTACTTTCGCTTATGAATGTGAGTTCAAGGTTGAACATTTAGACAGTGTGCGCATCCAGCAGGGACACTTCAAACAAACGGATACTTGTTATATTAGTGTCGCTACTAGAAAGACGCTCCATATGGAGTACCGAAGTTATCTCATGACTTCTCGCGGAAAGTTTCTAGTGTTTAACTCCTTTGGTGAAGGGCCTTCAAGTCAATTCACTGGGGCCCGTGAATTTAACTTCTTTGGTAGAGAGAAGAGAATTAGCTATCAGGTTTTAGAAAATGAAATTGTGGTCAATCTCTCCAATGGGGATCAGCTTTTATTTGATAAGGAAAGCGGGGAACCATTAAGTCTTGGTAGGGGAATTGTTGAATTAGATCCCATGCTTTCTCGTACAAATAATGGTGGAATAGAGCTGCCCAATTACCGTGGATTAGTTTTAGATTCCGGGTTTAAAATGGGCATGTCTCCCAGTTACTACCTCTCGAGAAAGTCTACTTTCAGAGATCAATTCAACAATCAATGCACAGTGGTAAACCGTGAGATCTTCCATAAAAAAGGTGACGAGACTTATTGGGTATACGAAAGTGATAGGGATCTTTATAAGTATTTACAAAAGAGATGTCCTTCGCTAATTTTAGAAAAAAACTAAATAAGGATTATAAAATGGCATCAATATCTGCAAAGCATATTCTGGTAGATCACGAGCACGAAGCAAGTGACCTTTTAAAGAAGCTAGACGAGGGAAAAACCTTTGAAGAGCTGGCAAAAGACTTCTCTAATTGTTCTTCTAAAGACGCCGGTGGAGATCTAGGATCTTTTGGAAAAGGCATGATGGTTCCTGCTTTTGAAAAAGCGGCCTTTGCTCTAAAAGTTGGAGAAGTTTCCGCTCCCGTGAAAACACAATTTGGTTTTCATCTTATTATGAGAACGGCGTAAGTTCGTGATTGATTTTTCTAAGTCTCAGGACTTTTTAACTACAATTTCGAACGCTCTAAAAGAGCAGGGCATCACTCTTTCTGACTACTTCATTGATCACATCTGTTACAGAGTGGGATCAATGGAGCGCTACGAAGAATTAAAAAAAGAATTGTCCCAAGAACATACCCTCTTACATGAGGCGATGGTTTCAAATAGACCCATTGCAGCTTATAAATTAAAAGAACCCATTCTCTTTGCAGGCAGTGAAATTCCTCTCTTAGAACTTCCGGCCCCCAAGCCAGGTTCTAGTTACGAGGAAGGTTTTGAACACGCTGAAGCGGTGATTAAAGAGTCCTTTACTGACTTCGCTGCCAAGTATCCCCATATCGAATTTGACTGGAAGGGGAGCAAGAAGGCCCACAATCCAGAACTTCGCATTAAGTTAGGTGAAGTTGCCATCAAATTTCACCACCTAAGCCTAGAAGAAGTCATCGCCCAGGAGAAATAATCTCTTTATTTCTCCTCCCTCTTTAAGTAAAATATATTGTTAAAACTAATGAGGAAAATATCGTGAGCTGGAAAATTCAAAGCATGGAAGACTACGCGGTGGCGTATCAAAAATCGAAGAAAAACCCAAATGACTTTTGGGCAGATATCGCTAAAACTTTCACTTGGAAGAGAGAGTGGGATTCTGTTCTCTCAGGCTCCATTGAAAATACTGATGTGAAATGGTTCGATGGTGCTGAATTAAATATCACTGAAAATTGTCTAGACCGCCACTTAAAAGAAAGAGGCGATAAAGTAGCGCTACTCTTTGAGGCCAATGATCCAAATGAAGCGGCCCGCACTTATACTTATAAAGAATTACATGAGACCGTTTGTAAGACTGCCAATATGATTAAGGATTTGGGAATTAAAAAGGGTGATAGAGTTTGTCTCTACATGTCCATGGTTCCTGAACTCCTCATTTCAGTGCTCGCCTGTGCCAGAATTGGCGCCGTTCACTCCGTAGTCTTTGGAGGTTTCTCAGCAGAGGCGCTGGCCGGAAGAATTGAAGACTGTGAGTGTAAATTACTCATAACTAATGATGCTGGATTTAGAGGAGCAAAAACTATTCCTCTTAAAAATATCAGTGATGAAGCTTTGGAAAAACCAGGTTCAAAGTGTATTGAAAAAGTTCTCGTACACAAACGCGTGGGTGAGAATGTTTCCATGAAAGAGGGAAGAGATATTTGGTGGCATGATGTTTACGACGCTGCTAGCTCTGATTGTGTTGCAGAAGTCATGCAAGCAGAAGACCCATTATTTATTCTCTACACTTCAGGCTCTACCGGAAAACCTAAGGGCATTTTGCACTCTACAGCCGGCTATATGGTTTGGGCCGCTTATACTTTTGCAAATGTTTTTCAAGTTGAAGAAAACGACACTTACTGGTGTACCGCCGATATTGGTTGGATCACTGGTCATACTTATATAACTTATGGACCACTCTTAAATGGTGCCACCACGACAATGTTTGAAGGGGTGCCTACTTATCCTGATGCGGGAAGATTTTGGGAGATAGTCGAGAAGCATTCCATCTCTCATCTCTATACTGCTCCAACGGCAATTAGAGCACTCATGGCCCATGGAAAAGAAATAGTAGAAAGTAAAAACCTTAAGAGTTTAAAAGTTTTAGGTTCTGTTGGTGAACCCATAAATGAAGAAGCTTGGAATTGGTACAACGAAGTTGTGGGTAAGAAGAATTGCCCTATTGTTGATTCTTGGTGGCAAACTGAAACGGGAGGAATTCTTATTTCTCCTCTGGCCGGAATCACTGAAACCAAACCTTGTTATGCCACGCTGCCATTGCCGGGAGTCTTTCCAGTTTTGATGGACACTGAAGGCAATGAAGTGCCTTTTGGAAAAGGTGAGGGGAATCTGTGTATTAAAACTCCCTGGCCCGGAATGACGAGAGGAATTTGGGGAGATATGGATAGGTTTAAACAAACTTATTTCTCAGCCTACCCAGGATACTATTTTACAGGAGACGGTTGTAAGAGGGATGAGGATTCATTCTATAGAATCACTGGACGAGTTGATGATGTGCTCAATGTTTCTGGTCACAGAATTGGCACGGCGGAAGTTGAAGATGCTATTGGGCAACACCGAGATGTTATTGAAGCGGCCATCGTAGGTTTCGATCACGATATTAAAGGACAGGGAATTTACGCCTATGTGATTACTAATAGATTAGGTGATGAATCTATTAAAGCTGAGATCTTAGCGGCAGTGACAAAACATATTGGAGCGATTGCTAAGCCTGATAAAATTCAATTAGTGCCAGGACTTCCTAAGACTAGGTCTGGAAAAATCATGCGAAGAATTTTAAGAAAGATAGCGGCCCATGAATTCTCAAATTTTGGAGATACTTCGACTCTCTTAGATCCAAGTATTGTAGATAAAATTAAAGAAGGGGTTTTATAAAATATACTGAGCGAGGCGAATCATATGTCTAACGGCAAAGATAGTTTCTTCCTCGCTCTTCTCATACTGACTACCAATGAGTTCTATGGTTCGATCAGGAATCATAAGCGCATTGCAAGGCCTGTTCACTCCTTCAATAATTTGCTCTCTGGGGTGACCAAAACTTTCTGCTAGATTTCTTAGAAAATCAATTTCTTCTGATCCGTCCTGTGCTCCAAAGTGAAAGACTCCATCGCCTTTCTTTAGAAGAACTGCTGCCATCATATCGGTCATGTGGTTTGTGGCCAAGCGATTTTGCAACACTCCTGTATCAACAGTCATGCTTTCACCACTTAACATCTTTTCTAGAAAGAGTTCGGTTCTAGATTTACTATTAGGTGCCCAACCATGGGTGGCGCCAAAACGAAATATTGAAAAATTTTGCGCAGACTTAATTAATTCTTTTTCACAAGAGGCCTTGTATTGCCCGTACTCTGAAGAGGCATTGGCAAGTTCATCTTCGTAGTGTTCAGTTTCTACATTGGCGTCTAGCGCATTGAATGAAGAGAAGAAGTTATAGTGAAAACCTAACTTATTTGAAGAATCTATAAGGTACTTATTTAATGTTATTCCATCAGCAAAGGGACCTCTAGTCATATTGATAACAATAGTGGGTGAGAAGCTCGTAATCTTTTTTTCGATAATATCAATTTGTGAACTATCAGCTTCAAAAATATCGATGTCGTGTTCAGGTCTATGGGACACACAACTTCCTAGAAACTGGCAATCATCAAAGTGCTTTCTAAGAGAAGTTATCAAGTAATGTGCGATCCAACCTGAGCTACCAAGTATTAGTATTTTATTCATGCCATAGAGTATAAGCATAAAAGTCAATTAAGGCGAATATCGCTTACCTTGAAAGGTTCTGCCTACAAGGTAAAAAGTGCCCTTAGGGAAGGGCCAAGGGAGGAATATTTTCTGAATAAATAACTTTTCCTGTTTCATCTAAAACGATAGTTACCGGTAAGAGTTCTACGCCCCAGGATTTAGATACTTTTCGTGATTTATCCATGAGTACTGTGTAGTTGAATTTATTTCTTTTGAGAAATCTTCTTATCTTCTTCTTTGAATCCCCGGCACTAATCGCCAAGAAACGATACTCTGAAGCCTTGGGGTCAAGTTTGAGTCTGTTAAGAATAGGTAACTCTTTTATACAACTAGTACACCATGTGGCCCAAAAGTTTATAATTGTCTTCTTTCCTTTAAGACTTGCGAGAGTGACCTCTCTATCTTCAGCGAAAACTTTTAAAGAAAACTCTTTGGGAGAGTAGAACTTATTAGAAAGCATTAGAGGAATAAGAAAAACTAAGAGATATTTACCCATGTACGCCTCTTTGAACGACTTGTTGGAAAGATCTATATGATCTTCTAGATTGATGACATTTACCAGATTGATCTACGATAAAACCAAATTGTTTGGATCGATTTAAAGCACGAAGACCTTCTGGGATAGAGAGAGTACTTATGTAAGTTCCCCATATATCACACTCCATTGTAGTGGCCCCAAGAATTGTTACAGAAAGAGGGAGGTTCAAGTGAGTGGATTGAATATGATCTCTCTTCTTATATTGCCCACTAGTGGCCACGGCGGAGTTCTTAATTTCAATTTGTCCTATGGTGTTTTTCAGATTAAAGGGATTTGTTATACCCACGCGCCAAGCTCTAGGAGCATTTGGATGAGAATGAGATTTTAGATCACCTGAACCGTTGATGAGAAAATTAATAAGTCCATGACTCACTAAAAAATTGTGAACTACATCTACAGCGTATCCCTTTCCCATTCCTCCCAGCGAGATTTTCATTTCACTGTAGGGGAGATAGACTTCAAGATTGTCTTCATCAACTTCAATTAAACTCGCATCTCTAAAACCTTCAAGTCCAAGAAAGGCAATATTGAAATTACCATCAGTCTCTCGGTAGTACTTCTTTGCTTTTAAAAGTATATCAATGCACTCTCTAGATACTTTTACTTTGTCAGTACCAGCTTGGTCATTAATTTTATTAAAAGGACTGTCTTTAAAAACGCTGAAGTAATTTTCTATTTCGATAGCTTTTAGAAAAGCTTCTTCTATTAATTCAAGGCTTCTTTCTTTTGAGAGATGAGTCTGGGGGTAACACTTGATATCCCACATACAATTCATAATTTTCTTTTGAACTTGTATTAACGAAGTCATTAGTACACTGCTCCTAAACCAAATTGTGATGTGAGGTAGGAGAGTTTATTAGATCTATTATAATAGTAAGCTCCAGCAGTGAGATAAACATTATCAATTGGCATGAACATGGTTTTCATAGGTCCTAGTTCATAACCGTAGTGAACGCCCACTCGGTGGGAGGAGAAATCTTCTAGGTCACTATCACTGGTGTGATGAGTAGGAATTGTTGTAAGTGTTCTAGCGAAGTATTCAACGGAGCTCTGATCATGGAACCTGTAGGTCAAATCCAAGAAACCATCCTCTTCAAAGATAGAAAGTCTTAGAGAGCTTTCAATACTATTGGCCTTTAATTTCCAAGTGTCATGGTAGTAGCGATACTTTAATGAAGCCGCTAATTCATCATTAAAAGCGTGTACCCATTGTCCGTAGTAGGCGAAACGCTTTCTAGTCTTTGGTAAACTTTCTGCAACTCTAACACCATTAATGAGGGTGGAGTTTCTAATGCTCTCAAGAGTTCCTTCTTGAAAAATCACTGTAGCACCAGCGGAGACGATATCGTTTCTTGTCAGGAGCTGAGAAGCATTTGTGTCAAAAGAGTAAACTCTCTTGTCTTTAAAATCTGTCGTGAGCTCACTAACATAATCGAACTTTTTTACAGAATCTATGAAGGCCTGCCCGCTCATGGTGAGGGTGAAGTTATCTTCTGCAAATGATCCTGTCCAAGTTAAGCCCGCATTAAAGCTCTTATAATCGTACTCAGAACTAAAAGCTATTCTTGGTGTGTAAATAGAATTACCCACCTGTTTTGAGTAAGCTAGGCTGGCGGAAGTTCTAGTTTGACTTCCAATCCCTTCGCCAGATTGTCCTGTATTTCCATCGAGAACTGTATCAGACTCTGCGGTCCAAATATCAATTGCTGCATTGAGAGTGAGGTTTGTAGTTTCATCAATCTGATGACTTAGAAAAAGCATAGGTTCAAACACCAAAGCGTCTTCATTACCGAGACCGTCAAAAACTTGTGCTCCATTTTTGGAAGTTTGCGAGTAGAGATTAAAGAGAAGTTTTGCCGTCCAAGTTTTTGGTGCGAGCATTTCTGCCATGGTATTGGATAAGAGAATGAAAGTTGTTCCTAGGATAAAGAAAATTTTCTTAGTTACAACCACAACCACCACCTACAGAAGAACTTCCTCCTGCTGCACCTTCTCTATAACTATTAATTTCTTCAAGAAAAGCTTGTTCTTCCGGTTTGGGATCAAGCTGCATTATTTTAGATGACAATCTTCCTCGGTCAATCTGTTTCACATTGGCGCAGGAGGAGAAGATCAATAATAGAAAAATCCATTTTAGCATTAGAGACTCTTTTGTTTTTACGGAAAACTTGTTGAACCGTTTCAAATAATTATACAATTTCTCTATGAAAATTCTATTACTATTTCTTCTTTCAATTCAAGTTAATGCATCATTCAATAAGTCCTCTAGTCTCACTACTAATCAGCCAGTGATCCCTAAGCGAGAATTTTTTAAAATACTCACTCATTTAGAAAATGAATTTCAGTACTTAGCAAAAGAGCAGGGTGAAGTATTAAATATCTTAGGTGGTTGGTCGGATAGATCTGCTGATATGGCCTTCGCCAGAAGATGGGACACAGCTCAAGTACTCATCTTTAGAGGCATGGCCCACAGAAGAGAACTTGATAGGGATGCTTTGATATTAATTATCTGCCATGAAATTGGTCACCTCTATGGAGGGACTCCTTATTCTAACCTTGCCAATAAATTATCCTTAGAAGGACAGGCCGACTACTTTGCAACGCAGACTTGTCTGCCTCACGCTCTGTTGAGTTATAAAAATGAAAATCTTGAAAAGAGAATTGATCAGGCCATGTTAAATGTTGGAAAATTTCTCGCTAATAATAGAAGGATAAATCATCCAAGTTTTGACACTCCAGACACTACGCAAGTAGAGCAGATGTTAAGAACTCACCCTGAACCTCAGTGTCGTTTGGATACTTATGTTGCAGGATTATATTCTCTTGGAAGACCAGCTTGTTGGTTTAGGGAAAATTAAATAGTGAGCTCAGATTCGAGCTCACTTAAATATTTTAAAGTAACTTCTTTGTACTTTCTAATCTTGTTTTAATTCCTTTTAAATAATCACTTATATACTGACCAGAAGCAGTTGTGTAACTATAAGAATCCATGATCTCCGCTTGAATATCATTTCTAATACTTTCAATTGCTCTTCTAGCATCAGGGCCTGAAATATTTGAAGAAGTGTAAATAAGTTCATTACTCACTTCTGTAATCACTGTAATGTAGCTGCTGATTCCGTACTTAGTACTTGAAATTAAATTTGGAATATAACTATCTGCTACGGCAATTGCAGCATCAATTTCTTTTTCTGCTTTTGTACTTGAAGCTGTAGAGTTAGTTGAACCCGCAACTTCATCACTTCCACTCATTTTAAAAGTAAGCGTTTGATGACACTCAACCATTCCATCATATTCTTTAATACAATCAAAATCACTTAAAGCTAATTCTACTGAAAAAGCTTCGTTATCACTGGCCACACCAAATTGACCAAAAATACCTCCACCGAATTGTTCTAATTGCTTATTGTATAAACTCTGGTAAATATCTTTATCAATAACTAGGTCTTTAATCTTTCCAGTAAATGACTTCTTAATTTTAGCAGTCACTACTTCATCAATACCATCCGCCTCGTCAATTAAGCGCACAGAATGTTTATCAACTATGATAATTTTCATATCTGTATTTCGATCATATTGAGCAGGTTGGGATTCATTAATAGTCACTGTTTTTCCATCTTGTTTGACAACTCCAGTGACTTCCAATTCCATGCTTGCGTGAATTTTCTTAAGTGTATTTGATGAGACTTTTTCAAATAGAACTTTTTGAAAAGCTTTAACTTCAATATCAACAGTTACGGCAAATGAATTTGCACAGGCGAGTAGCGCCAATGCTGCGACGGTTTTCTTCATGGTAATCTCCTATAAATATTTTTTACAGATTAACACTTCAAGAAATTTTAGTTGTGAGCTTTGAAATAATTTCTAGGGGCGAACAATACTTAGACACTGATTTAAGCTAGTTAAATCAGTGTGTTATAAGTATGTTCTAAGATTTAAAGAGAAGCCATTTTTACGAGCATAGAGAGAACACTCTTTGCCGAATCTGCATTCAATTCCTTAGAGTAATTAGTGAGCAGTTTTCTTCCAATGATATTACAACCGATGAAAGAGAATTGTGCCTCCATAGCGCTTAAAACATATTGTCCACCGCCACCACTGTGAGTTCCAAGAGCAATAGGTTTAGCATTAAAGGCATCTCGCCAATTTTCATTTCCAGAGCGACTTATCCAAGCGATGGCATTATTAAGTGCCGGTGGCACGGAACCATTATACTCGGGAGCTAAGAAGATAAAACCTTGGTTAGCAATGAATTTATCTGAAATCGTAACGGCATCTTTTGGTGTTCCATTTTTTTCTTCTTTTGAAGAATAGAGAGGTAGATCAAAATCAGAGAGTTTGATCACTTCAAAGTTGGCTTCAAATTCCTTAGAGATTTCTAATATAGATTCAGCTAGCTTAAAGTTATTTCCGTCACTTGCAGCAACAATTAATATATTTGGTTTCATATTTTCCTCCAATTTGGATTTTACTTAAGTATCTTCTTTTAATATCGTTTTAATTAACAAAAAACAATTTATAAATGACGCATTTGTTAGACAAGAGTTACTCTGCCACAAGATTTAGAAATGTTGCGGGAATAGCGCAGTCAAAATTAAAGTCTTCGCCTTCTATAGATATTTTTAAGTTAGAGGCATGTAGCGCCATTCGCTTAAAGTCATAGCTACTAGCAATTTTATCATTATACTTCTTCTCTCCATAGCGAGAGTCTCCAATAACGGCATGTTTATTTAGAACTGCGTGTCTTCTTATTTGATGCGTTCGTCCGGTTTCAATTCTTAATTCTAAAAGAGAAAAGTAGTTATTCTTTTTCAAGCAACTCCAATGGGTGATGGCTTTTTTCAAAAGAGACTTAATTCCTGCAGGGTTCTTTCTTCCTTGCGCTTTTTCTGAAAGGGAATTTCTCCATTGACCTTGCTCTTCATTCATCTGTGCTCTGCAGACTGCTGTATAAGTTTTCTGAGCATCCTGCAGTGCCGTTTGCAAAGTAGAAGTGAAAGAGTTCTTCTTAGATAGGAGGAGCAGACCACTAGTCTCTTTATCAATGCGATGGGCAGCCGAAATATCAATTCCACTCTTTTTGAAGTGATCAATGACACTGCCTTCTTCATTATGAACACTCACACCAGGAGGCTTATTAATGATCATCCAATTTTCTCTTTCTTCTATGATTTCAAACATAGTTTAATATGGCATGAATTTAAGGTTGATACAACTGACATGCTCGGGCTAAGATGAGTTATGAGTAAGAAAATTATTGAAAAATTTAAAATGCTCTCTCACCCTGAGGGAGGATACTACGCTGAGACTTATAGAAGCGTTGATGTGACAACAACTGAGTTTGGAGAACGTTCTCTTTGCACGGGAATCTACTTTCTCTTAGAGGCCTTAGACGTTTCACATTTACATAGAATTAAGTCTGATGAAATGTGGCACTTCTATGATGGAGATCCTCTAGTCATTGTTGAAATTGATGAAGCGGGAAAACTTATTTCGACAATTCTTGGCAGGAACTTAGAGAATGGGGAAGTTCCACAATATGTGGTTAAGGCCAATCGTTGGTTTGGATCTTATCCCGCCAAAAATTCTAAATTTTCCTTTGTTGGATGCACCGTCTCTTTTGGATTTGATTTCGCAGACTTCGAAATGGCCAAGCGGGATGAGCTTATCGCAGAATTTCCAGCTCATAGAGAAATTATAACTAAACTCACTTAGCTCTTCTCTTGTAAAAATTAATAAGCTCAGTGGCCTGCTTAAACTTAATATGAAAGTTGGTATAAATAATTTTTCCTTTTGGAGAAATGATCACAACCCAGGGAGTTCCCCTTGTGTGATACTTCTTCATAAGGAGTGAACCTCGAGTGTTGCCTGACCCTCCATCGTCGTGGGCCATGGGAATTTCTAAATCAAACTGTCTTCTAATTTTTCTAAGTTTACTTTCATTATTAATACTAAAACCTTCAAAGACTGTTTGTACTGCAAGGAGCTTGACCTTATTATCTAATTTATATTGTTCTGAAAGTTTCTTAATCATAGGCAGTCCTTCAGTTAAACAACCGGGACACCAAGATTGAAAGAAGTGGAGGTAAATAACTTTTCCTTTAAAATCTTTTAGGTAAATGGGAGACATGATTTGATGAGAGCTGTCATACCATTTGAAGGTCTCAAACTCAGGCGCAACTTTACCCAGCATCTGTTGTGCGTGGCCCAAATTCATGAGCAAAAATAATATTACTATTAACATTTTCTTGACTTTCACTGTGATCCTCTAGAATCTATTATAGCATCAAAAAAATCCAACTTAAGAGAATGAATTCATTGAAAAATGTCCCTACTCAAAAAATTTATTTATCAGATACTTTTAAGAGGCTTAAGCGCTCTAGTGTTTGCTCTAAGTTTGTTTTAAAAGATCATGAATGGGATTACTTGGCGAATCGTGGGCTTGATGCAATTCTACTAGAGGGGAGAACTCTTCTCATAAAGAGATTTTCGCAAGTTGATAAGTCTCACTCTTGTAAGAATGAACCTCTCCGTCATCATCCAATTTTTGTCGCTCTCCACGGTACTGGAGCTTGTTGTCGCAGGAGCCTTTCTAAGTGGCACGGTATTCCAAAAGATATTGAACTCAAAGAAAAAGATATTTTCTTTATTCTGCTTATTTTAAAGGAATGGTTTATCCGTCAAGAGCGTCCATTGCATTTTCTAGAAACAGAAAAAGAACAACTCTCTCTATTTTGCAGTTAACAGGCAAAAGTAGCTTTTCTTTAGATTTTTTGTAGAGACTGATTTACACTTATCCCATGTCAAATTGTAACTCACATGGCCACGGCCATCATCATCACCACCCCAGTGGTAGTAAAAATATACTAATAGCTTTCTTCCTTAACTTTGGATTTGCTATAATCGAATTTATTGGCGGTTACTACACAAATAGTATGGCCATCTATTCAGATGCTCTCCACGACTTAGGAGATAGTACAGCTCTTCTCATGTCTTACTTCTTTGAAAAGTTTTCAAAGAAAAATCCGGATAAGAAATATACCTACGGTTATAGAAGATTCTCTTTATTGAGCGCCTTAATCAATGCGGTTATTCTACTCTTGGGTTCTGTCTTTGTTATTAAAGAGTCTATAGAGCGACTCTCTAATCCCGAGCCAGTAATGGTTGAGGGTATGTTTGCTCTTGCGATCCTAGGGGTCGCAGTAAACGGTTTTGCAGCTTACCGCATGTCTAAGGAAGACGGGATTAACCAGAGAATGGTCATGTTACATTTGATGGAAGATATTCTTGGTTGGGTTGCTGTGTTAATTGTCAGTGTTATTCTCTATTTTAAGCCATGGTTTATTCTCGACTCAATTCTCTCTATTCTTGTTTCTCTCATGGTTTTAAAGGGTGTTTATCACGGATTGAAGAGAGTTGTGACGATTCTCATGCAGGCATTTCCTACGGGACTTAGTATGGAGAAAGTGAAGACTGAGCTCTTAAAGGTCAAAGACGTGTTGGATGTTCACTATATTCAAGGATGGTCTATGGATGAGGAGTCACACTCTTTAACTTTTCATGTTTGCGTCCCAGATGCCATGACGGTTAAGGAATTAGACGCCACAAAGATCACTATTAAGGCGCTATTATTTGATATGAATATAACGGACTCGGTCATTGAATTTGAAGGGCAGAGTCACAATTGCGAGCAGAACTAAATCAGCTTTAGTTACAGTTGGCGCGTATTTCGAATAATCAGATAGTTAGAAGGATAATAAAGTCAATTGAAGACTTGAAAAAACGTACAAAAACGATTAATTTCATTAGGTTGATATTGTAAACATTTAACAGGGGTTCAAGTCGTGGCCAGTGGTTCTCGTCATAGAAGAAAACACAATAAGGGTAGACGTAAAAGAGGTTCTAAATACAGAAAGAACTTACGTCTTCGTAAAAAAGAAAGAAGCTAAAAGCTTAGGCTTTCAGATCATAAAGGGCCCTTCAATCTTGAAGGGTTTTTTATTTTTTGCCCACAATTAATTGCCAATCAAATATCTCTTTCACTTAATCTAACAGCCTAATATTACAGTCACCAAGTCTCATAGCTATTTAAATTTATGGAGTTTTCCATACTTGAGTTAAATTATAGAAATACTATTTAGCTCCGATAAGGAATATATGAATTTTAAGTACCTCTTTCATTTCATTCTTTTAAGTCTCCTTGTCATGCCGCAAGCGTTTTCACTTCCAAACTTTTCCGGAAAAGATGAGGATCGCGATATTCAATTTAATATTTTTAAATTGGGTGGAGGACTAATTGATAGTTCAGTGATGAGATTTTCTAAATGTGCTGGTGGAAATACTTCGGGGACACTCTCAGACTTAGTCGATAATACTACTCAATTAGACTGTAATAATCACACTCAGATTAAACCTTTTTGTCGTTGTGTAAATTTAGTTGCTGGCGGGAAGGTAGATAGAAAGGGAATTAAAAAGAAGCTAGAAAAGCAATACTTTGATTACTTAAAAAATCATGAACAAGTAAAAAAGGACTTTTTAGAAGAGAAGCTTTTTGAAGAGTATGTTCAGCTCACAAGTTTAATGGAAGATAAGAGTAGTTGTGCCCCAGAATTGGCAGAAAAATTTGATGAAATGCGCGAGATTTATTCTCAACAACAGGCAGGTTCTCCTAAAGTTCCGAATCATTTCGTAAACGGGACTTCTTTGGCCAACCAAGTTGGGTGGTTTGATGTAGACGGAATGGGTCCAGTTGCTCATAGTCCGGACATGAAAATTTACAAAAAAGCTGAAAGCAATAGTGGAATAGACAATTTTGAAGAGGTCTCTCTATTTTTAAAATCTATTATAAGTAAGTATCCAACTATGGATCAGATGGACTTAGATACGGTTGATTATATTATCAAAGAAGAATTTTCTCTTCATGGTGGTGATCTCATATGCACTGACTCATATCATACAGCGATTTACAGGCATACGATAATAGGAGCAATCATTGAAAAAGGTGCAGTGGAGGAGTTTTCTGATGCACGTAATAGTAACCTTTTAGGAAGTATTGCATATCCCTCAGAAGTAAGATCAATTGGGGAGCATATAAAAAATGAATTACAGAATAATATTAACTTAGACTGTAGTGAGTTAAATAAGAAGTTTCTACGTTTTCAAGACTCTAAAGCGTCATCTAATGAAGCCTCTTCTAAGTCATTTGATGATTACGTTCATTCTACTGTAATGATTGATGCTTATAAAGGGGATGGCATTTATAGTTTTAATAATTTTGTAAAAGAATTCATTGTATCTAACGATCTCATTGATTTTGCAAACCAAAGGTTTGAAGCCGATATCTATTTCTGTCATAAGAATAATCTAGATGATCTATCAGAAAGAATCATTGCCGATAAAATTAAGAACGAAGAAAAATTTGCAAAACTACAAGAGTTATTAAAACGGGATACTGAACTAACGAACGATATTTTTGATATGGAATCAGAGCTTGATAGAGTTGAAGTTAGAATAAGAGGCGAAGAAGAGAGTAGAGAGCAACTTCAAGAAGAAATTCTAAGTTTAAGGGCTGAAAATAAAGACATCAAAGATAAAGTTGATTCAGGAACTTTGACTCATGAGCAGTTGAGTTCTGCAAATAAGAGATTTGGAGAAAATAAAGGAAAAATTAGAGAAAATATTCGTCAAATCCGAATTGATACTTCTTCGATCACAAGAAATAAGAATAATGCTAAAACATTAAGAACAGATCTAGGTGGTCTTGTTGCAGGAAGGGTTGCAGTAGGAAAGTCTATGACAGATATTTTAGATGGAGATAGTAATGCTACCAATCTAATGGTTCAAAAATCTAGGCAAGCAATTTTTGGAAAGCCAAAAATAGTCACTTATGATTTAAATACGAAACGTTATACAGCAAATAGTAACTTTGCGAAAGAGCATAAGAAGTTTAATGAGAACCCGTTTGCGGCCTTAGACGATATTAAAGGATATAAGGCAGCAGAAGAGAAACTAGCTAAAACTGGAAAGAATACCTTATCTAATTTCTTTAAAGCAGCTCCTAAAGTTTCTACACCAAAATTTAAAATAAGTTCCAATCCATTTAATATTAATAAAGTGAGTAAGGTATCAAAAAAAATACAAGATACGCCAAGTGATAAATTATCTTCTCAAGAGAAAAATATTCAGAAAAAACTAAGTGCCCTTGATGCTTATGAAAAGAGAATAGATGCAAAAGTTCAGAACTTTCAAAAGGTAAATTCTACAGTAAAGAGTAGCCCTAAAATTTCTAAACAAGATGAAAGTATCACTTCTTTAAAAGAAGAGATTAAAAATGTAAAAAGAGATAGAGAGGAATTTTCTAGAAAAATTAAAGCGATACAGAACAAGAGCACTAATAAGACTTCAACCACAGTTGTTGAAAAGTCTCCTAAGGACGAAGATTCATCTCGTGATGCATTAGGAATAATTAAGTCTGGTGACTTTAGGAAACCAAGTGCGAAAGGGACAAGTGTAGCAAATAAGGTTGCGGATAATGTGCTTGCAGATTTTAAGTCACTTGCTCCTGTTGTGGCCGGTAATCAAGATATTGGAAAATCTACTACTCTTATCAGTGGAAATAACACGACAAGGCTAGAAGGACTGGCTAGTCCCTCTAAAGAGAACTTTTCTCTAGATGATTCCAATGTATTTAATGACACCGTTCTTAGTGAAAATGATTTTAGTGAACTTTCTGGATCTCTTGATCCACAACTCTTAGATAAATACTCTATTAAAGAAGGTGAGTATATCTCTGTGGATAATTCATCTGGTCGTATCATCTATAATCCAATCTTCAAAAATGGAAAAGTTGTTAGGTTTGAAAAAGTGAAAGTCCTTTCAAAAGAAGAAGTCTTGATTGCTCATAAGAAAGAAAAAGAGAAGATTCAAAGAATGAAGTACGATATTGTTAAACATGCAGATCTCGTCAATCTGTTCTCCGGTATATTGAGAAGGTAAAGAAACCTATCATTCCACTTTATTACTTTCTATAAAAAAAATTAAAACAATCCAATTTAAACTATCTTATCCTGCATCAAATACATTTTTGCAGGATTCCAAGATGAACAAATTCAAGCCTATCTTAAAAATTAATTTCTTCTCACATATTTTAAAAATATATCGATAAGAAAGAAATAATTTTTCTTAAAATTAATAGAAGTCTAAATAGGGAGAACTACGATGTTAAAAATTCTTACGACCACCGCTTTTACTATGGGCCTAATGTTCAATGCCAATGCATTAAATATTGGTCAATCTTGTGCCTTAAAGGGGCCAGCAAGTGCACTAGGAAAAGAAATGCAAAGGGGAGCAGCCGCTTACTTTAAAGGTACTAGTATTAAACTTGAAACTATGGATGATAAGTATGAGCCAAAGTTATGTGTAAAGAACACGAAGGCATTTTTAGCTAAGAATGTTGATGCACTATTTGGATATGTAGGAACTCCAACTTCAAAAGCTTGTGCTCCTTTGGCCATGGCCGCGAAGAAGATCTACTTTGGTCCTTTTACTGGAGCAGGATTTCTAGCTGATGCTAAGAAGAATCCTTATAGCTTCAGTGTAAGAGCTAGTTATGATGCTGAAACTGAAATGATGGTGGATGCTCTTGTTAAAAAAGGAATTAAGAAAATTGCCATCTTTATTCAAGATGATGGTTTTGGTGCTGTTGGGAAATCAGGAGTGCTTAAAGCTTTGAAGAAACACGGACTCTCTCTGGCGGGAGAAGGTCGTTATAAGAGAAACACTATTGCTGTTAAAGGTGGTGCAGATAAAATTATCGCTTCTGGAGCTGGTGGAGTTATCACCGTTGGTGCCTATAAGCCGTGTGGAACGGCCATTAAATATTTGAGAAAGAAAGGATTCAATGGTCCCATTATTAATATCTCTTTTGTAGGGAGTAAGGCACTAGCTAAAATAGTTAAAGGCAAAGCTGACAATGTCTTTGTTTCACAAGTAGTTCCTAATCCATGGGATGCTTCAATTCCAATTGTTAAAGAATACCAAAGTAAAATTGGCGGTAATTACGGATTCATTAGTTTGGAAGGATATATTACGGCAAAAATATTTGAAATTGGTGTAAAGAAAGCTGGAGCTAAAGCTACCAGTTCAGACGCGCTTAAAACTGCTTTTGAGACTATAAATACAGATTTAGGTGGAATTAAAGCGACTTTTGGGCCAAATGATCACCGTGCTCTAGATAAAACTTACTTAACGAGGATCAATACTGATGGTTCTTTTACTTATGTAAATGGTCTTTAGTACCGATAATTAGTTAAGAAGATGTAAAAATTGAGGTAAGGGCACAATGAATTTATTTAAAAAGTTATCGTTGAAAAGTAAAATTTTAACTTTGTTCTTTGTGATCATTACCTCTTTTATCCTATTAAATGTAGCGAGTATTATTAAAATTCGTACAATAGCCTCGCTGCTTAATACAGAGTCTGATGTTGATAAGATTCAAAAGCTTTCTTTAACTCTAAGTAAGGTTCAAGAAAATCTGCAATTCCTAGTTCTAAACTCTAGTTCTGGTGATGGCATGGAATCTGATAAATCTAAGAAAACTGTTCTAGAAGTAGAGAAGAGCTGGACAGAATTAGACAAAATTGAATTCATTAAGACGAACTCATCGATCCAAGAGAAGTATAATGCATACAAGAGTGATTACTTAAGTACACTTACATTACTTAAAGAAGACAGCTCTCTTGAAGCGGCAGAACAAATCTTAACTAAACTTCCTGTTTCTTATTCAAATTTTCAAATTAAATTAAATGACGACCTAGAAAAAGAATTTAAATCAATTGAAAACGCAAATGTAAATACCAATGAGTCTATTAATCAATTTAATACGTTCTTAATCATAACTTCAGCTGTCCTATTTGTTGTCTTTGGTGCTCTTGTTCTCTTCTTTTTAAAATTGATAGTTAAACCATTGGAGCATATTCAAAAGACACTCAATCACGTCTCAGGAAATGTTCAAACTAATTCGGATAAGTTAGAGGATAATTCTTCGCTCTTAGAGCAAGGCTCCGTTAAATTATCTTCGAACCTAGATGCGACTTCTTCTACTTTAAATGAATTGTTAATGATGCTTAAAAAGAATATTGAAGAAATTAACGTTGCTACCAAGAACTCTGAAGAGTTAGAGGTCTCAGCTCGTAATGGTATTTCAGCTGTTCAAAATATGTCAGAATCAGTGAATGAAATAGATCATAATAATCAGAAAATGATGAGTGTAACCGGCGAAGTCGGATCGAGCTTAGAAGAGATTATTACTGTTATTGCAGAAATTGGTCTTAAGACTAATGTTATAAATAGTATCGTATTCCAAACGAAACTACTTTCTTTTAATGCTTCCGTTGAAGCTGCTCGCGCAGGAGAGTATGGAAAAGGATTCTCTGTAGTTGCTGAGGAGGTCGGAAAACTGGCCCTTGAGAGTGGGAATGCAGCTGCTGAAATTGCAGCTCTGCTAGATCAAAGTACTGTTAAGGTGAAACAGATAGTTGAAGATTCAAATTTAAAGATGAGTGCTGTGACTAGTGAAAGTGAAAAGAAGGTAAAAGAAGGTTTGGAGAGAACAAAGGAATGTGGAGTTGTTCTCGATGAAATTATTCATAAGGTTACACACATGCGAGATGTCGTTCATAGAATTCATGACGCTTCTAATGAGCAAAGCCAAGGGATTAGTACTGTAAATAATAGTATGGACGAACTTGAAGGTGTAATTAGAAGCACTAATGAGATATCGACCTCTACGTTGGATCTCTCAAATGAGCTTGGTGGGGAATCTAATAGACTTCGAGAAACATTTGAAAACCTAAAAGGTCTTCTCTCGGGTGTAGAGAGTTCTTATTCTGTTGAAACGGTACAAGATCTTGAACTCTCTGATGAGTTTAATGAACATGAATATGAGGATGTTGAAGAAATAAAGGATGAGGCATCTTAGAATAAAAAAAGGGCACTTCCAATGTGCCCTCTGGGTTATCTTGAATTTCTAATATAAATTAATCATTACTACTTGTTCTACGAGAATTTCTCTTCGTTTGGCGATATTCTTTTCTATCTTCTCTTTTTTCCTGTCTATATTCTTTTCTATCTTCTCTTTTATCTTGTCTGTACTCTTTCTTCTCTGCTTGTCTTGCCAACTTATATTCTTCTCGGCTTAAGTCTCCAGAGCGTAACTCTTTACGATCATCTTTCTTTTCTTGTTTAAATTCACTTCTGGCTTCTCTTTTATCTTCTCTATATTCTTTCTTATTCTCTCTACGCTCTTGTCTCATATCCTTTCTTTGCTCTCTCTTCTCTTGGCGCATTTCATCGCGTCTACCTTGCCTTTCATTGGCGAGAGATAGGGGAGAAAATAAGGATGCTAAGAGAGTAAAGGTGATTAACTTCTTCATAAATTCTCCACATTAGTTTTTTGACTTTTACTAGCCTTACTATAGCAACGATTGAGTTTGAATAAGGTGTCATAATTTAAAAAGATGTAAGTCTTCGAAATTTAGGGATTTCTTAAAATAATTTAAGAGGTAAGAAAAGATGGGCCAAGTGATTGTGCCCATCTTCTGTGGTGATTAGTTTATTGTTGTTTGTGATTTTAAACGTTTATATAAGCTTAATCATCTAAGAATTCTATTAAGCCAGTTTCTCCATTCATACGAATCTTATCACCGGTTTTTATTTTCTCAGTAAGGCCCTTAATGCTCACAATGGTAGGGATTCCCATCTCTCTTGCCACAATTGCTGAGTGAGAGAGTAAACCTCCACGTTCCACCAGTAGTGCCTTAGCTGAAGGGAAGAGTGGCACCCAACCTGGGTCTGTTCTCATGGTGACTAAGATTTCTCCATTTAGTGAGAGATCATCATCAGGAGACATAATGAGTTTAGCCACTCCTTCTATAACTCCTGCACAACAAGGAATACCTTTTAGGCAACCTTCTGGTACATCGGTGAGATCAATCTCTTCTTCCGGTGGCATGTGATTATTTTGCCAGTACACAGGACCTCTAGTATGAAATCTTGGTGCTGGATCTATTTCTTCGAACCTTTCATATTCACTTCTTCTTAGGGCCACTAGCGCTTTAAAGTCGAGCACAGTACAAAAGCCTTCGAGGGAACCTATGAGTTCTGGAAGTGTTAAATAGAAGATGTCTTCATCTTTATTTATAATTCCACGGTTGGCGTAATCAGCACCTATGGCGTAGAACATTCTTCTTACTATTCCGTAAACTCTAGTTCTACAAAATCTTGTATTCTCTCTATTTCTTACCGCTTTTCTAGCATGCTTTAGAGACCACATGAAAATGATTCTCTTTATACCACTTACAGAAGAGTGGGCCTTCTTTTCAGCTTCTTCTCTAACTTCTTTCTCTCTCTTTTCTAAAGACTCAATTGAAGGGATTTCATTATTTAAATGGTTCTTTAAAAATGTAAAGAGGGAGTGTGGATTGTGAGTTAAATCTCTTTGTTCTAGTTTCATCTCACTCATACAACGAAAACCAAATTTGTCTATGTAGGCTTCGATATCATCGAAAAAGCTTGTAAATCTTGATTGTCTAAGTTTCTCATGACATTCAGAACTAGGTGTTTCTATAATTAATTTTCTAAGTTCTGGTTCCTTGTCTATTTTTCTTGCCATGCGAATGACTTCTCTTGTGGGCTCAGCTGATTCTAAATTTCCATCGCCGCAGAGTAGATCATTTTGAAATCCTTCTCCATGTTGAGGCATCCACTTGCCAACTAATTTCTTTAAAACACCAAAGTGAACCATACAAAGGTAATCATTTATAATAGGAGCTTTCCAATTTGCGAGAAACCTTTTCTCAAGTTCATAGTAAGTTTCAAGGATCTCATTGGGAGTTTTCTTAGAAAAATCTATATGTCTAAATTTCTCATATTCCACATAGAAGTAGCTCATGAAATCATCAACTAATTTCTGTGCCGTTATATGAAAGTAGAAGAATTTAAGACCAGTTACAAAACGTCTCACTTTTGAGATAAATTTCTCTTCAAAGGCAGGAGGTTTTATTCTATCAGCGATTTCATCTGCTAGAGCATCACTAGTTCCCATCATTGTTTCCATGAAGGAGCGATTGTATTTGAATCCGGGAAGAATGCTGGTGAGTTTGTACCAATTTAAAATATTATAGAAAACTCTTCCATAGAAATTACCTAACATATTTCTTAGAAAATAATCCATTTCTTTAATTTGCTTTGGAGGAACCATGAGGATTTCACAAAATTGAACATAGACGTGATGATACACATGCCTAGCAAAATCAAAAGTGAGGGGAGCCGTAAGACCACCGTAACTTTCTACAATATTTGAATTGTCCCAAATATAAAGTGTACCTTCCCCGTTAAGTACGGGAGTTGTCACCGGCCTTGCCTGGAGAATATAGAGCACACCATCTTTAATGGCCCATTCTATATCTTGTGGAAAGTGATAGGATCTTTCAATATCACTGGTGACCTTTATAACATTTCTTAATTCTTCATCACTCAGACTTGACTCTGTCTTTTGTTCTTCGCTGAGAGGAACAACTTTACAGCTTTGATTCTCAGCATCTTGAACCATTTTACTTTCTTTCTCGGCCACTTCTTTTTCAGTAATCTCTAATGTTCTTTTCACTACAGTGTAAGTATCTGCTTCAAGTAGTCCTGAAACAAGACCTTCGCCCACACCATATACTGAATTCACCATGGAGATATCAGCTGATCCCTTAATAGGATCACAAGTGAAAGTTACTCCAGAGATATCGGGATCAATCATCTCTTGAAAAATGACCGCTACATCGATGACTTTAATATCTAATTTATTTTGTATTCTATAACTAATTCCTCGCTCACTATAAGCACTGGCCCAACACTCTTTAAGTGATTTAATCGCTTTTTCCTCTGTCTCAATGTAGAGATAACTGGAGAGCTGTCCCGCGAAGGAATGTTCTGAGCTATCTTCACCAATGGCCGAGGACCTAACGGCCATTAACTTCGCATCAAGATCCTTATAGGCCTTCTTTGCAAAATCTAAAGTTTCTTCAGACATCTTTCCCTTAAGAATGAGCTCTGAGATCACAAGGTGAATTTCTGCGGGAGTTTTATTCTCATCAACAACTTCGTCAATTTGTTGTTGAATCTGATTTTCTTCAACAAATTTTCTGAAAATTGTACTTGAGAGAATTTGAAACTTCGGCACATTGAAACCTGCGCGGCTTAGGTGATAGAGATTAATTCCCTTTCCTCCAGCGAATCTATTGGCATAAAAGAGTGTCGTGTTCTTTGTAATAATCATAATAAGAGACCTAAGTTTATTTCTATAATGAATAAAATATAAAAGAGTATGATGTAACCTGAAGAAAAACCTCGATAGATTTTTCCTAGTTTTTCTTTATTTTTGATTGAGAAGACAATTCCAATCATTGCTAAAATAACTGAAAGTATGAGCTGTGCGTAGGAGAGTCCATTTTGAATCTTAAATAACATATATAAAGAAAGTAGCGACATGGAAATGACTAGTGCTACGGCACCGTAGCGTGTGAAAATCTTTGAATAGGACTCAACGGCATTTCTCTCTTCTGCAGTAGTAAAAGTTTTTCTTCCGAATTCAAAGATATTAAAGACAAACCAACTGCAAAGAACAAATTGATAATAAGAGTTTTCCATAAGCCAAGGGAGTTTTCCCGTCATCGCCGAAAAAATGGATAAACCCATAGGAACTGTAACCACAGTGTGCACAACTGCGTAAGTTGTGAGGTGTGGTCTTATTAATTTTGGAATAAAGAATTCCTTATACATAAGTAGTGAGTAGAGTATGGCAAATACAAGTGAGAAAATAGCATTGACTCCCAAAGTTGAGAATAGAATCAACTCTAGAGCGATGCAAGCAAAGATCCCTTTTTTCATGTCAGTGAGATTTAATAACCCTCGTGGTAGAGGCCTCGTGGGATTAATTTCACAATCTAAATCGTAGTCCTTTATCTCATCATAGAGTCTCATCTTAAAAAAGAATAAGAAGATCGCCATGAATACTAAAGCTGACTTTAAAACATCTATTTGCCCCGTAATGGAATGAACCAGTACCAGGTGACCGCCCACAAATAGTACAATCATCAACGTATGATCTAGCAGAGGAAATCTCTCCATGGTGAAGGTTATCCACTTAGAAAACTTACTACTCATTAAATTAACCCTTTATTCTTTAAGTCTTCCCTTAAAGCTGCGTACTCAACTTTTGAGTGATGTCTCGCATCCATAGGAATGTTGTCATGAATGATTATGGCATCAACTACGATGCCATTCTTCTTGGTTATTCTTGAAATTTCAGAAATCATTTCTTCTTTAGTGAGTTTGTTGTCATCAGTTGGGGCCACGACACAAACTGTTTTTTCTCCCAGCTCACTATCAGGGGCACCAAGGTATGCACAGTACTTGGTGAAAGGTAGCTTCTTCATGACAATTTCTGCTCTCACAGGAAAGCAATAGGTCCCTTTTCTATCAATGGCATTGTGAACTCGTCCCACCAACCAAACGTTACCATCTTTATCTATTCTTCCAAGATCTCCCGTTCTATGCCAAACAATTTCATTGTGATCTAAAATCTTGGCCCTAGAAAAAGCTTCCTCATTATTATAGTAGTCGCGACAAACATGTTCTCCCGATACTATTAGCTCACCAACTTCACCATCAGCTAGTGTGATTTCTGAAAACTCTTGATCGTTAGATATAGAAATAGTCCCTTTGGAAATTTTTATAAATTTATAACCCAGACCTTCATCGAGGTGTCCTACGTTCACTCCTTCATCAACCATTTCAGCATCATCTTCAGTCACTGACTTTAGAGCGATCATCTCTTTTGCTGAGATATGAGCGATTGGTTCAACTTCAGTTGATCCGTAGAGAACGAGAATTTCCGCATTAGGGGCGACTTTTGTAAAATCCACAACATTATCGCGTGACACTGGAGCTCCTCCGGTCACAACTCTTTTAAGTTCTGGCATAGTAATATTGTTCTCTAAACAGTACTTAGAAAGTGAATTAAAAATTGAGGGCGAAAGGGTAGTGCAAGTCACATTACAGGCCTTAAATTGTCCTAGTAGTGTCACAGGTACTGTTTCAGTTGGAGCTCCCACATCAAATGAAGGAATCACTGTTGCAACACCTTCAGCTAAATTATTTAATGAGAATATAGGAAAAACCGGTAGGTCTACATCAGACTCTTCGTAGGGAAGACCTCTATGGAGAGCATAATGTTGAGCGGCGAGAAAGCGATGAGTTCTATCGGCTCCTTTCGGTGTTCCTGAACTTCCTGTTGTAAAAGTAATTAGCGCTGTATCTTCTTTTTCCATGGGACAAATATCAACTTCTCCCTCAGATTGCATAAGTTCTTCAATAGTGGCGTCAAATTTTCCAGTATGTTCACCTGCGACGATCTTCAGAGGCATATTATCAAAAACTTCAGCCCCGCTACATAAGTCAAAGGCCTGTTGAAAACTAATCATACATTTTGGAGAGGCCACTTCTGCTGAGACTCCTAATTGATCACGACGTGCCCATGAATCTAGGAACGTTGGTATGGCGCCAATTTTTTGTAGAGCAAACATAGAAGCGTAGAGATAGAGAGACATGGGAACAAAGAGGATGACTCTGTCGCCTTTTTCAATTCCTAAATCAGTAAAGCCTTTAGCGATCTTATTAGAGAAGTGATAGAGCTCGGCCACTGAGACTGATTTATGCTCTAGTGGATCATTAGTATTGAAAGACCACTTGGTGATCGTTTCTCTATCAACCCATTTTAAAATAGGTCTATTAGGAAAATTCTTAAGATGTTCCTCTATAAAAGAATAAACATTATTCCCCGGGTGGGCACCTTCAAAGTAACCTAACTTCTTACTCATTACTTTCTCCGAACTTAAAAAATCACTAATTCTGCCTTCAATCTCTTTTGAACTTGTCCAAGGAAGTGCGTGACCACAACCTTTTATCACTTCTAATTTTGTCTTTTCTATACTTCGAATGAGAGGTTCTATTTGTACATCTTTCAAAGAAGTCGCATCACTCTCTCCGTAGAGAATGAGTACGGGAACAGCTACATTTAAGACTTTTATATCTGCTTCAGTTACGAAATCTTTTTCTGTAGTGGCCTTTCTTAAAATATCTGGACGCGCAAGGTATTCTCTTTGCTTAAGGTAACTAATCCCCGGCGAGAGGGGACTTGAGCTCTCTTTCATAAATTTATCAATCGCCTTTTCTCCCACACGCTTTAAAAGGGCTTTACCTAGAAAAGGAGTGCGAAGAAGAGCATTCTTTGCAGTTGAGACATTGGCATGAAGTATATAGGGTGAGATGAAAATAATCTTACTCACTCTACTTTTATTTTCACTATAGAATTTTAGTAGTTCTCTACAACCCCAAGAGTAGCCAAGTAAAACTAACTCATCTTCAGCAGAGTCGTTAGTCTTTCTAACATATCTATTTGTGTGAAAGAACTTAGCCTCTAGGTGTTCTTGTAAATACTCAGCTAGTTCTTTAAAATCATCTGGTCCACCAGGGGATCCGTGAAAGGTCATAATTTTCATAGTATCATTCCGTTTTTCTTAAATTGTTTTACTTGATCTCGCGTGGGATTTTTCGTGTAGACTTTTTCTTTAGATGAATTCTTAATTCCCTTAGGAAATCTACCTGATTTAGCGACGTCATTCATTAGTTTTGCTAACTCTTCACCCTCTATGGAGGCCCCAATTTGTAAGTAGTCTATGTAATCTTGATGTTCGCCGCCACTCACTTCAACTGCTCTAAAGATCACCCCGTCATCAATTTTCTTATTCATTTGATGAATGGTAAAGCCGGCCCCTCTATTTTCAGACAAGGCGTAGAGATCACACATCGTTCCTCTGTACTTAGGTAGGATACCGTGGTGAATATTTATGCACCCTAGTTTTGGAGCTTGTAGAATTTCATTCTTATAAATACATCTGGTTCGTACATTTATTATAATATCGATATTTTTAGCGTGAACCCAATCAATGGCACCTTGATCATTCATCGTTTTAAATGATTTCACTTCTATCTTTCTCTTTTTAAAGATTCTCTCTCTCTTCTTTAGGGGAAGAGCAAAAATATTTTTACAAAGAGTTCGTTGAACTTTATCGGCACCAAGATATTTTAAACCTGCAACGGACTTCACTAGATTCAGATCAAGATTATTCAGAAGAATTAATCCTGCCACTTCTACATCTTGAATATGCTTAAAAAATTCTTTAAAGAGGTCCTCATAGTTCCTGGGAACATAAGTTACCTGTGAAGTTACAAAGAGAACTCTAAGCATATTTAACCAAAGTTATAAATTATTAATATTCCTCTAATTATCGGTCTGATGCGAAATAATATTTAGTGAAAAAAGCATTTAAATTCAGGTGTTTATGAATTGATTCAATGAGGATTATTAAGATTTACAAGTGGTTTATAAGACTTATAATAAAGGGAATAATGAAATCTGAAATAACCAAAATACTAAAGCTTAGTACCCCCATTATATTTGCTCAAATTGGAGTTGTGCTCCTTGGCGTTGTGGATATGGTAATGCTTGGCAACTACAGTGAAACCGCCTTAAAAGCGGCGGGACTTGCCAATGTATGGGTGATTGGAACCCTCATGTTTGGCATTGGGTGTTGTTTAGGAGTTGATCCCATTATTTCTCAAGCGCTGGGACAAAAGAATGACCTAAGAGCGAGATCGGCACTGGTTAACGGAAAAATCATGGCGATTGGGGTTTCTGTTGTGACGGCAATTCTCTGGTTATTTACTGGCCCGATTCTAATGTTATTTGGACAAAATGAAATCTATGCCAATCTGGCCCACGATTACGCTTTGGTGCAAATTCCTAGTCTCATCCCATTTTTCATGTACATGATCTTTAGACAATATATGATTGGTCACGAGAAAGCGGTGCCTGTTGCGGTAGTTCTTATTTTAACCAATGTTGTGAATATCTTTTTAAATTGGCTCTTCATTTATGGTGGGGGAATTTTCTCTCCCATGGGTCTTTTTGGTGCAGGACTTTCAACTTGCCTCATGCGTGCTTGTCAGTATTTAATCCTCTGCTTAATTGTCTACTATAGTAAACGCTATAAATCTCTCTGGGAGCCCTTCTCATTTAAAGCTTTTGATAAGAAGATATTTAAGAGTGTTCTCTTTATGGGCATTCCCATCGGAATTCACTTAATGCTTGAAGCCTTTGGTCTGCAATTAACTATTTTCTTCTCTGGCATGATGGGGGAGTCTGAACTCGCTTCTCATTCAATTCTTATTAATCTGGCTTATCTCTTCTTTGTCCTACCCATGGCCTTTTCTCTAAGTGCTGCCATGAGAGTTGGACATGTCTTTAAGAAAAGTAGAGAAGAGTTGATCCATGTTTATCAATCGATTTCACTCATTTCCCTGCTAGGTTTTCTTTTTTCAAGTGCGGTACTCTGGATTTTTGGAGAATTTCTTATAAGAAGTTATGGAGTGAGCGAAGAGATTCTCTTAAGTGCTAATCAGGGAATTTTCTTCTGTGCTTGTTTCTTATTCTTCTACGGAATACAACTGGTGGGAGCTGGACTGTTAAGAGGGGCAGGTATTACACTCTTTCCCTCTCTTCTAAATATTATCTCTCTCTACGTCATTGCCCTTCCTCTTTGTTACTTCTTAAGCATCAAAGAGCAGTGGGGCATAAATGGCCTGTGGTTAGGACTTATGATTGGAATGATTTTTTCAACAGTACTCATTCTTATCTATAGTTTTAATTTTCTCAGAAAAAGTAAGGATGAATTTGTTATTCATCCTTAGCAATGATCAACAGCAATGCTGGTAAGAAAATCAAATCAATGATAAGCGCGATGGTTAAAACCAGTGCCGTTAAAATTCCAAAATTAGTATTAGGAACAAAATTCGCAAACATCAGCGCACCAAATCCAAGTGCCAAAATTGCTGTGGTCCAAAAGAGTGCAGGTCCCGTGGAACCCAAAACAAACTTTAACGACTCTTTAGTGCCCATGCCTTTTTTCTGACAATGATTGAAGTTTGAAAGAAAGTGAATGGTATCATCGACAACAATCCCTAGACATACAGAACCCACAAGAGCAGTTCCCACATCAATGGGTTTATCTAGTAAAGTCATAATTCCTGCACCAAACCCTAGGGGAATGATATTTGGAAGCATAGAGAGAATTCCCAATTTGAATGATTTAAAAATAATGATTAAGAGTATGGCAATCCCAACGAGTGCCAAGGAGATAGATGAGAAGAATGAGTGAACGACAAAAGTCGTCATGTTTTGGTAAATGGGAATTTTCCCTGTCACGTGGGCATCTAGTCCAAAGTCTTTTGATTTCTCTTCAAACATTTTCATTCTCTTAAGAGATAACTTAGATGCCTGAGTCGTCCATAGAATCGCCATTCTCATGGAGTCCATATTAATAGTCATTCTGTCATTTAAATCTTTTCCCTGCGGCAAGCTGATCGTATAGAGAAAGAGAAGTTCAGCAATTGTTTTCCTATTATCCGGAATACGGTAGTACTCCTCTCTATCTCCATGCATGGACTTATTCATAGACTTTACAATCTCTACAATGGAAGTCACTCTGGAGACGTATTCCTTTTCTTGTAACCACGCTTGATAACGATCGACTCGCTTTAAGAAATCAGGGTCTTTAATCCCATCTGTAACTCCCGTATTAATGACAATCTGTGGCCCATAGAAACCTCCAAGGTTTTCTAGGGTGAAGTCATTTGAAATACTAATGGGCACGTCTTTGGTGAAGTAGCCATAGGGATTTGAGTTCACCTCATTGAGAGAACCAATCCATACAAAGAGTGCGGAGAGAATAATTGTTCCCCAGAAAACTGGATGGCGATACTTTGCAACAAAATCGATAACTTTATTGGCCACCTTCACTTCTGTCTGACTATCGGGGAGACCAGCGTCCTTTTCCCATTTTACTTTGACTAGCGTTAGCGTGGGGGCGATGAAGACCATGGTGAAAAACCAGGCCAGCATTGTTCCAAAAGCTGCTAGCAATCCCATGTCTCTTAGAGGGATTAAGTCAGAAGTGGCACAACTTAAGAATCCAATCGTCGTTGATATACTAGTGAGAAAAGTAGGTTTTATATTTTTTTGAAAAGCGAACTTAGTACCTTCTAAATCATCGTGTCCAAGGGATCGGTATTGAAAGTAACTTACGAGAACATGCACGCTATCGGCAATGGCAATAGCGGTGAGAATAATAGGCACCATGGCGATAAGGTTATTAAATTTAATTCCTATATAGCCTGCAAAGCCAAAAGTTCCGACGATGGTTGTGAGGATAACTACAACAGGAAGAAAGATTCCAACAAATCTCTTAAAAGTGTAGATGAGAAAGAGAAAGATAATGGCAAAGACTATGGGGAAAATTGTTTTTACATCATGTTCAGAAACTTCTCTAAAAGAATTATTTATGTCTAATGAACCATTCATATAGACTTCGTGCTTATCTCCCTTTGGAAGTTTAGCCTTTAGTTTTTTGATGAGCTCTCTTGTTTTTAGAACAATGAGTTTATCATCAGGTGCTCCCGTGAAGTGAGGCCTGATCTTTGCGTAAATATTTGTGACAGTGGCCTTTCTATTAATGAGGTAGTCGGGAAGGATTTTATCATTTAAGGCCTGCTCCCTTCTCTTTAAGAGAAACTCATTAGTAGAGTCTTCAGGAATAAAATCTTCGATGGTGATGTCATCTTCTTCAGCGTAGGTCCATTGGTAGTTGGTGATTGAGTCGACACTAATCACATCTGGAATCAGCCACATATTCTCTGTGAATTCTCGAATAAGAGCTATACTTTCTTGATCAAAGACACCGTCTGGAGAGTGAATAATAATATTAACGAGATCATCATTCCCAAACTTTGCTTGAAAATTGTCATAGGTTTTAATTAAAGGTTCCGAATCTCTAAACCAAATTCTATAAGTAAAATCAGACTTTAGTTTTGTTAAACCTGGCGCTAGGGCCAGCGTAACTAAAATACCAATAAAGATATTCTTCCAAGGATTGTTGATAAGATAGTTCGTGAGACTCTTAGTAAATTTCAAGTCATGCTCCTAAAAAAATAGTGATTTCTCTATTCTTTTCGGACATTTAGAAAATTTGATAAGAGGGTTTTTCCCAGAAATTTAAATAAGAGAAATTTACCTAGTCATCCATTTCAATATCATCAAGGGATATTTTAAGGGAGTTCGTTTTCTTGGGACATTTTGGACACCAAGAACCGGCGTCGCTCTTCTTTCCCATGACTGCAAGTGCAGAGGCTTTCCACTTATGACCCAATTTACATTCCCACAATAAGTACTTAGTCGAGTTCTCAAACTCTAGGGAGAGCAGTCTTCCGCCTTTTAACTCAGCATATTCTTGTAACATTTCTAGGTTAAATACTCGCTTGCTCATGAGGGGGCCTTTATTATGATTGTGTTAAGAAGGGCGTAACTTAGACTTTTTGAGGGAAGATGACTAGTTCTTATCGTAGTGTAAATTACATGTATTAAGTAATTACAGAACCTTAAGTGGTTGGTGATAGAGAAGCTCTATCCTAAGATCAATTTTGTCGATGACTATTGATATAAGACAAAATTTAACCTATTTTAGCTAATAAGTTACAAGACTAAGGAGTATGTTATGTACAATATTCAATTAGCTTCCTCATTAAGCGGTATCAACGTTCACAACCTACGGGCCTGGGAAAGAAGATACAGTGCTGTAACTCCAGATAGAGATTCTGTCGGAAGAAGACTTTACTCAAAAGATCATATTCAAAAACTTTTCTTACTTAATCAACTTGTTAAGGAAGGAACGGCCATAAGGCATATTGCTGAAAAAAGCCGTACTGAACTTCTTTCTCTAGTTGAAGAGAAAGGACTTGAAAGTGATTTAAATTTTGATCAAAAGCCTAATGAAGAAGAAGAAATTCACTTAAGTTTCAACGCCATGACTATGGCCTTAAACTTTAAAAAATTTGATATCGTGACTCACGAATTAAATAAGGCCATTTCAAAATACGATTTAAGAAGAGTTGTTTTTGAATTACTTATTCCATTCTTAGGAGTTATGAGAAAGAAACTTAATACAAAAGAGTTAACTCTTTCAGAGAAGCAATCACTGATTACTTTAATTAAGTTCTATCTAAGAAGAAGTATTTATCAAGGTAATACTGGTATTTCTTCACAGAGTGTCATTATTGCAGCTCCTGCAGGCGACAGCTATGAACTACAAGTTCTGATCGCTTCTCTACTTATGAGTCACTACGGAAAAGAAGTGATTTACTTAGGGGCGAATGTAGAAGCTCGCTCAATTCTTGATACATCTGAGGCCACTGGAGCAAAGAATATTCTTATTTGGGCATCTTGTCTTTGGAGTGAGAAGAAATCTGTAGAGCTTTCAGAATATTTTAAAGAACTTTGTGAGAATTCAAAAGAGGGGACGAACTTAGCATTTGCCTGCAATGGTGGTGCATCTTACGAGTTCTCGCTAAAGGATCACTCTGTAAATCTCATCAAAGACTTTAAAGATTTTGATACTTCACTAAAAGATCAAGACCTCTTCTAAAGTTACTTATGGGCATAGTTGATTAAGATCTATGTCCATTTTATTTTTCTCAATATATTTCTTTAAATGAAAACGAAATGAATTCCAAGAAATTTGATTTTCTAGTTTCAAATGGCATCCTGAAGAGGCCAGTTTAGCCAACTCTTCGCTTGAGAGCGTCAGAGAAGATAACTTTTGAAAGAACGCCACAATAGAGTAGGGGTCTGAATCTTTAAACTGCGTAGCAAGTGCTTCAATAACATGACTTCTCTGGTAAGAGTTAGAACTTCTTATGAGAGTAGAGAAAAAGATTTGTTTATTTGCTCCCTCTAGGTCTTGCGCAATATCTAAGTAATTTTCTAGTTCACTTTCTGTTGGATTAGCTTTTAAAAGTAAAGAGGCGGTACTTTCTAAAATCTTAGTATTTTCTAGCTTTAATAGATCTTGAAAGGGAATATCATCAAGCTGTAGATCTTTATATTCTAAATTTAAATCTAGTAGTGCAAGAGTCCTCGCTAAGAGTGAGTGGGCAGGAGTGCCATTTTCATCAAAGTAACCTGCTGAGTCTGGTTTGGTTCCACAGAAATTATCAATAATGCACATGGAAAGTTTGTTTGAGAGTTTCAAGCTATAAGTCTTGAGCAATTCCTTGGAAAGAATGAACTTAAGATCTTTCACATCAATTCTATAGTCATTTAATTTTCTAAAGGCCTGGTCTTTAGAGATGGTGATTTCCAGGTTTTTGGCCAAGGTTATGAGATTAGCTTGTAGCACCTCTTCGCCGAGAGGTTTGACCTGTTGCTTATTCTTTACAACTCTTAGAGTTTCTATATCTTCTGGGAGCATTACGGAATTTTTTGGTTCTTTGTCTTTTAGGAAAATCGACCAGATAGCTAAGAGGACAATGAGAGAGGATACGAGAATTTTAAGAGAAGTTTTTTTCATAGATCTATTATAAATAAAATTAGCGCCCAGACAACTCGAAGTTTGAAAGGGCGCCCATATTTATTTTAAAACTTTTTCTATTTCAGTTCTTACATTCTTATTTTTCTCATAGTTACTAAGGATTTGGTTATAAGCAGACTTAACCTCATCATTTAACTTAAAAGATACTTGCTTAAAGATTCCAATTTTTTCTTGATCTTGAAAATCGTGGATTCTGTCTAAATTCTTTTTAAAGCCTTTATCGTGATTTGCGTAAGAGCCTCTTGTGTCTGCAAAGCGACAAGTTTCAGCTATAGAGCCTGAATTATACTTTCCGGCCCAAGTTCCTCTGATGAGTTTAGCGTAATCAAGTTTCTTAGTTGTTGGATGCTTTAAGCATTTCATCCAAGAACTCCATCTCTTCTTCTTAACACTTCCTCTGAACCACATTTTCTTCTTCGAACGACTGTTCCAGTTATATAGAACTGGCTTATAACCTTGCATTAAAAAGTTCACACCATAACGAACAGTTTTACGAAATGATTTATACTGCTCTTTAGCGAGGAAAGTTTCATAGTGCCAACGAATACTTAATTGCATTGCTCCGATATCAGACCCATCACCACCACGGATAATTTGTCTAATGACTTGGTCATCAGCAACTTTGTCACAGTCTGGAAAGAAAGGACTGTCTCCATTCTTAAAGTATTTCGTAAAATTCTTATAAGTAGTAGACTTTAACTTCTTTGCTGCAAGTACTGAAGGCGTATATTTGGCATCCAGCTTCTCTTTAGTATAGGCATAGAGAATATCCCCACTACTGGCGTGTTGATTACAAAGACCTTTCGAATCATTTGTCTCTCTAAAGTGAAGGTATAGTCCTTCGTGAAGAGGAACTGTCAGAGCGAGAGTTAAAAAAGCATAGTAGGCCTTTTCATTCCCTTCATCTAAGAGAAACTTTGCTCTCTTATGCGCCTCTTGAATAATAGTTTTTACAAATTCTGAACCGTAGGCGAGTTTGGCCGCATCAGTATTCTTAAAAATAGGACCATCAAGAACTGCCCCGGGGTCTATTGTCGTCATCATTTTATCGAGTACTTTAACTCTCGCAATTTCACTTTGCTCTGTGGCCGCAAAGCCCGCCAGTGAATTAAGGATGACCAAAGTACTGATCGTTTTCTTTAAAAGACTCATTTTATCTCCTAATATTATTCTAAATATCTGAAATTTAAGAATTTATAACGTGTTGCGCAAGTAAATCCTAGGGAAATGTTTGCGCACTGTATTATTTTCACAAATCCCTTATAATTAAGACCTATAATTAAGTACTTAGCGTTCTAGGAAGGAACTCAATGAAAAGAATTATGACTTTAATACTCTTGTTTTTAATCACACTGGCCCCAAACGTTACTGCGGCTCCTGACGATACTCCCGATTGGTGGAATTGTAACAACCGCACAAGTGGTGAGTGGAAGTTCGGTCGTGCTCCTGATGTGTGTGACATGGATAGTTTCATCGATTTAAATTATGTGAATAATGAATTTAGTGATTTCGTTTTCTATGACTCTGAAGATAGAGACAGTGAAAGAGAAAGGTATATGACTGAGGTTCACGCTCTTATAAATGAAGTGGCGAACTACTACTATAAAAAGAGAAGAAGTGAAGTCTCCGAGGCCGAGCTACAAGTCTTTCTAAGATCGGCCCTATCAATTGGTCATCAAGAGAGTTTTTGGAGTCATTATAGAACTCCAACTCACGGAAAAGTTCAGTTCATGCGAAGTGGTGGAGACTATGGTCACGGACATGGAATGTTTCAGGTGGATGATCGTTGGCATTTTCCTGCGATTAAAGATGGAACAGCGGCCAATATTGTCATGAACATGATTTACTCCCTTGAGGAGTATTTCGATGCCTGGGAACGAGCTCCAGCTGCAGGATGCGCGGCTGAGGACGATTACGAAGCTCGCGGAAGATCAGCCTATAGTGCTTTTAACGGGGGACCAAGTCGTATTTGTCGTTGGACGAATCCAAACGACAGGTGGGCCCGAAATGATAAGGGCTGGTGGAGTAAGTATCAAAATAGAGGATGGGAAAACTACATCCAAGATTTTGATAAAGTTTCCTCTGTTGATGTGGATTGTATCGTTCAAGGAAATGAAGGTTGTCTGAGAGATTCTGATGATGACGATGAACCACAAGTGGGAAGAATTTATAAGAGCGAAGCGGGAAAGTTCTGTTCATTTACAAATGGAGAGTTTGAGTGTGTTTCTCTCTTACAAGACGCGAGTTGTTTAGCACTAAAGGGTGGAGATGACTTTGCAAATTATAGAGGAAGATTTAGAAGAATGCCCAAGGACTTTGAGGACGAGTACAATTTTTCTGAAATTGATCGCCATGAAGTTTGTCACAATTTTTCAAATGATTTAACTAGAGTCTCAAAATCCATAAAGGTTCTAAAAAATATTAATCTTAGAAAGTCTCCCGCAGGAGCTTGGCTTGTGACAATTCCTGCTAACAGAGTTGTTCAGGTTTTAGACTTTAATTTAAAAAGCTCTTTTAAAGAAGAGCGCTACTATAAAGTGAAATATAAGAATCACATTGGTTTTATCTACGCTGGAAATAAGGAAGACTCTAAGAGTTGGTCCCTTGAAGTTTCCGAGAAAGCAGAAGACCGAACTATAGCCGCTAACTCTGATAAAGTTAGAGTTGTAGAAGAGAGTGGAGTTTCAGTTTATAGTGCTGATGGAACTCTCTTAAGAGAGTTAGTATTGGACGAAGTTATTGAAGTGATGGACTCTTCAGTATTAGGTTCTTTAAATGAAATTCGCTACGCCATAGGAAATGATGAATTTGTAAAAGCTGGTTTCTCTGGAGACTTATACAATCTAGAAGAAGTGTTCAGTGTAATTAAGAAAACAAGAACACCAGTCTATAGAGTCGCAAGTCTTAGGAAGAAGACTTGGTGGAAGAAATTAAGATTATGTCCCTCTAAGAAGTGTAAGAAGAGCGGATCATTAAAGGGTCCTAGACTTTCTAAGAAAACTTTTCATGTGACAAGTCATCAAGGTGATTGGCTACTTATTGAACAAGGAAGTAAGAAGGGTTGGTTAAGAAGTAAGTACGTAGTCTACCAATAGGACTTAGATGAAGAAGCTATTTGTTTTTACTATTGTTGGATTGACCGCCCTCTTTTTGAGTTCTCAATTCTTTGAATCAAGTTCTAAGAGCGAGGACTTATCTGTGAGCTCAATTACTAGTGACAAGACTCAAACGAAAACTCTTCGCTCTGTGGCCTCAGTTGAGCTTGGTCAAAAATTAAAACAATTAGATGATTTAGAGAACTGCTTAGATAGTAGAAAATGTGGTTTTTCTAATTCTGACTCTAGAGAGTATGACCTTGAAGTTGGAAGGGCGATTAAAGTTGAACTAGAAAAACTCTACGAATATATTAGTGATGAAGAAATTGAAGATGAATGGGTGAGTGAATTAGGCAGAAGATACATCCAGTTCGAAGACGGACATATAAAGGAAGCGGCCTTAATGCTCCTGAGCACTCAAGCACCTAGCGATAAAAATCTGGAAGTGGTTCTATCTGAAGTGATTTCCTTTCATTCAGCACCTTTAGTTGAGCTTGGACTCTTAGAGCTCACAAAGTATAAAACGCCAGTTTGGAACAGACGAATAGATGAGAGTTTTATGAAGAATTTAAATTCAGGTAGTCTGGTGGTGAGACAACTTCTTGCTAAGAAGATTTCTCAATTTCTCACGAATGATAATAGAGCTATGTATAAGGAATTTGCTGCGACAACCAATGACAGTAAAGTCAAAAGATATATTGAAGCAGCATTATCTAAGTAAAATACCTTTTAAATTAAAATATTGATTGGCAGCTCTTATCTTTGTAAGAGTATTCTTTGACTTCACTTAGAGGAACAATTTCAATTCCTTTTCTCTTAGCTGCTTTAATAAAAATTTCAGTCGCTTCAATACTTCTTTCGTGAATATCGTGAAGTAGAGCTACTCCTCCACCAAAAGGATATTTGATTTTATACTTCTTCATTTTATATTTAGTGTTACCAAAAATCGTTCTCTTTACTACGTGTCTATAGGCAGTACCACCTACGACGTGGGCCATAATATTACTAGCGATCTGCTCTTTAGTAATGGTTGGAACCCAATCAGAAGTATCAATGTCCCAAAAAGCAAAGTTAATACAGTTCTCACCATAAATGATGTCACTGACTTTCTTCATTACATTGAAGTGGTGGTAGAGTTTATTCTTTCCGTAAGCTCCGTAAGGAAAACGGTAATAACTTGAAATTTGATTTGAACCAAACTTTTCTTTTAGGCCTTCTAAGATAGATATCGACTTTAAAAGTTCACCTTGAAACTCGTCTTCAGTTTCATTGTTATTATTTTCATGATCGTGATCATGACTCGCAAGAATGTGACCTTCGTCTAAAATTCTTTGAATAATTGGAAGTGTGCTTTCATTAATCTTTCTTGTAAGAACAAAGAAAGTGGCCTTAACATTTTCTTTTTTTAAAATATCTAAGAGTTTAGGAGTTCTCGTAATATGAGGACCATCATCAAAAGTGAGAGCAACTTTATTCGACTTTTTAAGAGAAGCTGATCTATATTGATCAAAACCAACATCGACTCTAGGTCTATAAAGTAGTGAGTCTACTGGAAATTGCTTCATTTCAGCTGATATACTTAGTGAAGTAAAAAGTGCTAATGCACTCATCGCAATAATTTTCATCTGTGTCTCCCATTAATCCTCAAGCTTTGTAACCCAGTGAACTAACATTGTCGACACAGTGTGTAAAGATTCTCTATTTTAAAGCTTGAATGGGAGCTTCTTATAAACTTCAACCCCTAGGCCATCCAACTTACATTGATAAACTAGGATTTCCACACCCACTTCATGGGCGAGAGTCAGTAGGCGAGCATACTCGGGATCAATATGGGAAGCCGGTGAAAAGGAAGTAACATCTTCACGTTGTACTATATACAACATGCAAGCGCGGATTCCCTGCTTTTTTAGAGAGGTCAATTCTAAGAGGTGTTTCTGACCTCGTTCAGTGACGCCATCAGGAAAGAGAACAACTTGGTTGTCTCCTAGTAGTGTGACGTTTTTGACTTCAACATAGCATTGGTCAGTGGGAGAGGACTTTTCTCCATTATAGAGCCATATATCAATTCTACTGTTGCCAATTTTAGCTTCGGGCTTAAGTGTTTCATAACCTTGTAATTCTTTTATGACACCATTTTCAATCGCCTCTATGGAAATTCTATTGGGAATAGAGGTATTCACTCCAATCCAAGTTTCTCCGTTATGAGTCATCTCCAAAGAGTATTTTAGTTTCCGCTTAGGATTATCGTGATAGCTAATAATGACATCCCAATCTTTTTCCCAGCAAGTTGTCATGGCGCCTGTATTAGCAGTGTGGGCAATGATGATTTCACCTTTTTTATTTAGAGGTGTGTCTTCGAGCAATTCAATATCTGCCAGAAAACGTTTGTAGCGCTTGAGAATTTTTCCTTTAAATAAAGGGATTTCATATTTCATAATTTGTCCGAGTGAAATTGTCGTATAAAATATATCTTTTAAATTTCATCTTGAAAAGATTGTCTTAATTTTCTGAGGGTTTTTTGCTGTCGAGAATTCATTTTAATGTTAAAATATCCTTTGATATTAACAAGATATAAGGTTTATGAGCCAAGCACTAATAATCTCAAATAACGAAGTTTTAAGCGATCTCTATATAGTGAATCTCGAAGTTTACACGGGAACAAATGTAACTATTAAGAGAAGTTGTGATGAGGCCATCAAACTACTAGAGCTTAATCCTGATTTTGACGTGATCATCTCTCTTTGTATGTTAGATGACATAGACAGTGGTGCCATCATTTATCAATATCTCATTGAAAATGATCTTGAAAACCCTCTCATTGTTATTGGTAAGAAAAGTGATGTCCCAAAAGAGGTCCCTCAAGTGGCCGGCAGTTACGATGTAAAAAGTCTCGTGCGAAATGTTGCAAGTGTCTTGCAGATCTCGGCCAAGGATATGGTGGATAGATCTGTACCTGAATATTATCCTGTTCCGATTAAACTCTTTTATAATGTGAATTCTGTTCCCTGTGATATTTACTATCGCGTAAAGAAGTCCATGACAGATAGTGAGTATTTAAAAATTTTTACTAAAAGTGATGCTCCTTCTCCAGGAATAAAGAAGTACATTGATGAAGGAGTGCACACTCTCTATGTTGATTCTACTATGAGACTAGAGATGATTAATCTTGCTAGTCAATGTATCTTAAGTGAATTGAAGGGCCTAGAAGCTGAAGGCGTGTCTGATGAGAAGAAGATCGAAATCGTCGAGCAGGGAATAGAGATTGTTTCAGATCGATTATTCCATGAAAAAGAAGTCAACGCAGAGATTATAGAAATTTCTAAAACTTGCATGAAGTCCGTAAAAGATGTCGTGGAAAATGCTCCAAAATTAAAGAATATTTTGAAGCTACTTACGTCTAATAGAGCAAGCTACTTATATTCTCATTCTATAATTGCAACTTTTGTGGCCACTCATATTGTAAAAACAATTTCCTGGGGAGGAGAGAGTCATATTGATAAGATTAACTTTGTGTTCTTCTTTCACGATATGTTCTTAGCGCCTATTTATGCTAAACATCCTGATTTAAGATATGAAGAAGAAGCTCTCTTTAGTAATCAATTAAATGATGCAGAAAAAGAGACGATTCTTGATCACGCAAAACTCGCTGCTGATGCTCTCGCTAAATATCCTAGACTACCTCTAGGGGCCGATCAGATTATCCTACAACATCATGGAATGACCAATGGTCAGGGTTTTGCTATGAATTTTAAGGATGATATATCACCACTCGCAAAAGTTATGATCATTGCTGAAGCATTCACTGAAGAGCTACTTAAAACTCTTGAAGACTCTTCTGAGGTGGTGACTAAGAAGGAAATGATCAAGTCCATGCATAATCGATTTCCAAGACATACCTATAAAAAGATTATTGAGACTTTGACAGAAATTAAACTCTAATAGATTTTTCTAATGCCTGAAGTGTTTCTTTAAAATTTCCTACATTATATTCAAATCTAAGTTGATCAAGAATTCTTATCTTATCTTCAGGCGTTCTCTTACTAATAGCAAAACGACAAACAAAAGTACTCGCTAGAATAAAAGCACATGAGTGAGCTGATAGTTTATTGACTGTCACTCCAAAGGGAAATCCTGTTCCATCCGGTCTTTCATGTTGTTGAGCAATGACAAAATCAACTTCAGAATATCCCTGAAAATGTCTTGCAATCTCTGCGGCCTTTATAGGGTGGGTGAGAAACTCATCTTGTTCATCTTTAGTAAACATTTGTAAATTTGGATCTTGTGGACCGTCCACTTTCATGAGGTCTTCATTTGAAAGGGTCGAATCTTGTAGTAGAGACGCCAGTCCTAATTTCTTTCTAGAAAGATCTGATTTCCAGCCCAGATTATGTAGAATGGCCTCACAATAGTATGAAGTCATAATGGCCTGTTCTGCAAAATCACCATTTTTAAACGGGATATCATCAAATAAATTTTTATAGTTACCCTGTTTTCTAAAAATGCGATCTGTCGTTTCTATAATTAAAGAACAGAGAGCTTGAATATCATCACTGACTCCAATCGCCCTAATATATTGCTGAATAATTAAAGCACCTCTAATTTGATTACCAAGGTATTTAACATTAGATTGATTTTTTTGAAGTAAGTTCTCTGTGACTTTCTTTATCCCTTCTTCCAACATGAGAATAAAATCATTCTTTCCAAGATAGAGGTTCTTAATATTCTTCTTAGCGTAAGTTTGAATTTTAGAGTGGGTATAAGGACGATTTCTCTTAATAATTTTAATAAACTTCGTTTGCGTCAGCTCTAGATAAACATCATAGGGAACAATTTTAAACATGTAGAAGTTTCTAATTCGCATGGGGAGAAGATCATCTCTGTCCATCTCTTCAATAGATTCTTCAAACTCTTCTTGCTTGGCCCAATCTAAGGATTGACCAATGACATCTTTAAAATTTTCTGCATCGTAGGGATTATAAATAATCCCATTAATAGGATGATTATTATAGAGATCATCATCGACACGATCTTTGATGAAGGCCTTAGTTCCAATGAAAATTATAGGTCTCTCTCCAACGGTATCTAAAACTTCTTTACCAAGGAGTGAGGGATCATCATCTTTAATTGAAGCTTCAATCATGACGATGGCAAATGGACCTTCATAAGAGAGATGCTCAAGGGCATCGTGTCCATTGAGAGCACAAATAAGTTCAACCTTGGGAAAGTTTCCCATAAATAGCTGACTCAACTTGGTCCATTCTTCTTTATTGTCACAAATGAATAATGCTTTCATGCCCACCTTTTACTTATTTACTCTATAAGCGTAAATCAGAGACTATCATATAATGATAACGCGAAATTATCACTTGATAAAACATTGATTTTAGGTATAAAAAGCCCTCCTACTTGATTTTTTTTTAAGTTTTTCTGCAACGACAATTGGGCAACATGAACGATTTCTTAGAATTCTTCCAAAAACAATACGATGAAGCTAACGATAATGGAGAGTGTCGACGTATATTCCATGGGAGAGGACAGCTCTTTTCTGGTTTAGATTTCTTTAATATTGATCTCTACCATCCGGTAGTCTTCATCTCGCTCTTTAAAACGACTCCCTTTGAAGGAATTCTTAAGGAAGTAATAGATATTATTGGTAAGAACACTCCACTAGTTGTGCAAAGTAGAGTCGATGGAAAAATCTCTAGAGAATTCTATGGAGATGAACTCCCTCATCCCCATGTTGTTTGTGAAAATGGGCTCAAGTACTTAGTAGATCTCTCATCTAATCAAAATACTGGACTCTTTTTAGATATGAAAGAAGGGAGATCTTGGCTTAGAGCAATTGCGAAAGAGAAAGATATATTAAACCTCTTCAGTTACACTTGCTCTCTCTCCGTTGCGGCCAAGGCCGGAGGAGCGAATAAAGTCGTAAATATTGATCAAAAGAAATCCTTCTTAAGTATTGGGCGTGAAAACCACCGCTTAAATGATCTTGATGAATCTATCACTTATAGAAACTGGGATGCCCTCAAGTCTATGAATCAAATCGGTCGCTATGGACCATTTGATTTAATCTTCTGTGATCCCCCTAGTAATCAGGGAAAGAGTTTCTTCTATAAGCGAGATTATAAGAAGTTGATTAGAAAGGGAGGACGTCTCTTAAAAGAGAATGGTCTCTTTGTCGCTTGTTTGAATACCCCCTTTGAAAGTATAGAATTCTTGAAAACTCTCTTCTCTGAGGATGAGGGGCAGTGGAGACTTCTTGAAGTGATGTATTCTAGTGCTGATTTTCAAGAGGCCGACTGTGAGCAAGGTCTTAAAATTACAGTGTTTAAAAGAATCAATGACCTTTAAAGTTGGCATATTTGAGAGTTCTGTCAAAGGTAAATTAAATTATATCTATGGACAAAATTAGCTAAATCATCTAAGTTTCAGCACTTTATAATAGCTTATTTAAGATAATCCAAATGTCTTAAAGTAGAATAGTACTATAAGAGAAGAAATCACTTTAATTTGTGTGTGAGACTGAATGGATTTGTTAGCTAAAATTAACAAAATTTCTAAAATGCTTTTCAATGGGCCCGACTCTGAAGTGGGACTAGAGAGAAGTATGCGCTTGATCGGTGAGTCTCTCGAAGTCGATGGCATTCTCGTCTTAAAAAATATCCTAAATGAAAAAACAAGTGAAATTCAACTCGAGCCATACTTTGAATGGAAGGAGTCGAGAGAGGAAGTGTTTACATCTATCTTAGATAGTAACCTCTTAAAGAACTTCACTTACGAAGAAGTTTATCAGAGTTTCTCTATGACTTTAGCGCAAGGTCTACCTCTTTATGGGAACTCTTCAAACTTTGATTTTCAATCGAAAGAAATAGCTCCCTATTTCCTTAAAAAAGGACTGAAGAGTTTTATCATTCTTCCTGTTTTCTATGATTCTTTTCATTGGGGAAATTTGGTTCTCATTGATTTCACAAAAGAGAGAGACTGGGCCGAAGTGAGCGAAGGTCTTATGATCGTTGCAGGTATGTTAGGAGCTTTCATAAAGAATAAAGAATTCCGAGATAACATGAACGAAGAACTGGTCTCTGATCATGGAAAGAAGATGGCCACCCTTGGGGAGATGGCAGCAGGAATTGTTCACGAAATTAACAACCCCTTATTTATCATTAATGGTTATGCTACAAAAATAAATACTCTCATAGAGAGAGAGCAGTTAGATAAAGAACAACTTAGAAATATCTCAGATATGATTCAGAAAAGTTGTAAACGTGTAACAAGTATTATTTCAGGCCTTCGCATGATCTCTAGAAAAACGAGATTGGATGACCTTGAAGTAAAGAGTTTTAAAGATGTAATTAATGGAACTATTGATATCTCTAAAGAGAGAATTCGATTGGCCGATATTGAACTTAAGATTAATTATCCTGAAGGGGATGACTTTCCCATTGAATGTCATCCCGAGCAACTGTCTCAGGTCTTAGTAAACCTATTTAATAACGCCTATGACTCTATTTCTGAGAGAGATGACACAAAGTGGATAGAGCTCTCTTTGAAGGACTTAGGGGACCGTTTACACTTCAGTGTGACGGATTCCGGAAATAAGATCCCCAAAGAAATTGCCAGTAAGATTATGCAGCCTTTCTTTACTACCAAAGAAGCTGGTAAGGGTACAGGTCTTGGTCTGAGTATTTCAAAAGAGATTGTCTCTAAGCACGGAGGGAATTTCTTCTTAGATCATGATTGTGAGAACGTGCGATTTGTAATTGAGCTACCAAAATTAGAATACGAATAAAAAAAAGGCTCCATTCGGAGTCTTTTTTTTATTCGATTTATTTAATTACTTTAAAGGAGAGTAAAGCTTCTTCTCATCCATGAAGTAATCATAGATATCATCTGGAGTTGACTCAATTGTTGAGAACGTTCCTAGAATAGTTTCCTTAAGCGTCTTAAACGATTTAAAAGTCACAGCATTTAACTTCTTCATCTCTCTTTTAAAACTATGAGATCCTGGAAAGAAATCAGATTTAGCTAAATCAACAGCTTCTTTTCTAAGACTCTTTCTATTGATTTTAAAATCAAAAGTAGGTTTTAAAAGTCCAGACTCACTGATTACTTCAACTTTAGAGTCAAGAGTGTTGATTACTGTCGCTGTAAGTGTCGTAACATCTTTTGCAAAACCTGCTTCTTTTACAGCAAATTTTTGATCAAGATATTGAAGAGAATAGAGTAGGAACATTCTATCAAAATCTAAAGCATAGACTTTCATCTTAGCATCAATCGCTTTTTTTATTTTCTCTGTTAAGAACTCTTCGTAGTAAGCAGGAGCTAATTTCTTAGTAAGAGCAATCATCTCATGGGCAACAGGAGTCGCTAGGAGATCACCATTTCTAATTGGAGTAATATTCTTAAAGAGAACTTGATTCATTCCACCAATTTTTAAAAAGTCTTTAGTCACTTTCTCAGCTGTCTTAGCTTGGTATTCTGCCAATTCTTCTCTAGTTGCTGCTAGCGAGTAAGTTCTCTCAAGCATAGTACTCTTTTTACCTAACTTTGCTTTTTCAATAAGAGGCTTAAAACGTTTTTCTGCTAACCATGATCCATCCTCTTCACCAGGGACTTGTATCATGTTGATTGCAGTCACTTTCTGATCTTCAGAAAGCTCGTTATTTGCAAGAAGTGAAAATTGCTTCTTTAACATGATGTGAACAAGGTTCTTCATTGAACTCTTCATGAAGAATTGCTTACTTTCCATAATGTTAGTGAAAGCATCAAATCTAAAACAGTCAAAGAATTTTCCTGCGTCACCATCTGTACAGTACTGAAGTTCTGAAATCTTACTAGCACCTTTATAGGCAACATTAATGGCGTGTTGATCATAAGCAAGAGCATCGTTCTCTAGTCTTATCTTAGCTCCAATGAAGTTAGAGAAAAATCCTGGAGTATAATCCATAACAGAACTTCCAACATTTACTTCTGTCTCTAAGAGGCCTGTCTTTAAATAATTCTTAGCAAGAGCTTCATAGTTGCTAGAGTCAACATTTGAATCTAAACTCGCTGCAAAGTTATGTCTAAAACCTAGCGTGTGACCAACTTCGTGGGCCACAACTTCACGGATATAGTCAGAAACGTATCTTACATACATCACTTCTTTTTCTTCATCAGTGTAAGTTCCAGCTTCAACAACTTCTATAAGTTCTTTAAGCTTAAATGATTCGGCCTGCATTCTTTCTTCTTTATTTCTACATGTAAGAGTGCTTGTGAATCCCTGTAGAGATAGGTGGTGAATGTTGGCCTTGTCTTCTTTATCAAATCTCTCTAAGTAAGTTTTAGCTGAGCGGTATGAACCTTTAGCAAATGAACTTGTCATGAAGACGTGAGCTTGTTTAATTTCTCCAGTTAGAGGATCAGAGCTAGAAGCTGCATAAGCAAATCCTGCTGTATCCCAATCTAACCATTGTACAATGTTATAACCTGGCTCGAAAATTTTCACATCACTTGGAAGAGTTTCTACTGAAATAACTTCTTTAGAGAATGCTTTGTTCCAGTATTTAACACCGTCAACAACCGCTTGGTAATATTTCTTAGGGACATTATTAGTCACATGAAAAACAATTGGTTTTGTAATATCAAATTTCTTTATATGAACAACTTGAGTTTCATTAATGCTTCCATCTTCGTTGTTGGCATATACAGGATGATTCTCAAAGTATCCTACGTAATCAAAACCAGGACTAGTCACAGACTTAAAGTTTTCATTCTTCTTGTAGCTTGAAAAGATATACTTAATTTGAACTGGACTTACAGAAGCAGCAGCACGGCTTGTCGCTGGAACTTCTACACGTAGGTACTGGTCTATAAAGATATTTCCATCTCTTAGTTCTACTTCATTAATGAAACTCTCTAAAATTCTATAAGTACTTTCAGATGATGTATCACTTTTAGGATCAGCTATATAATAAGAACCTTTTTGAAAAAGAATTTTCATTCCTTCTTCAAAGTTGAAAGTCACTTCACTATTGTTTTCAAAAACAACTGGAAACTTCGCTAGAAGAGTTTCTGTCGTAACAGAATCAGTCACAAGCTTTCCACTAGTAGATTCAAACATTCCAATGAATGGTCCGTTCTTTCTGAAATAAATAACTTTAGAAGCTAGAGGATTTCCTGTTGCCGATGGAGGGTTATCTATTATTGATGATTGCATTAAGAAGAGGTGACCAAGAGCACTCTTTTCAATTGTAATATTATAATTGTCCTCTGTTGAAAGAGACTTAACAATTTTGCTTGGCTTTAATAGAGGAGTAGTATCTGTGTGATTAACTTCTTTATTTCCACATGCAGTGGCGAGAAGAAGTACTCCAAGAAAAACTAAATTTTTCATAAAATTCCTTTTTGTTCTGATTGATGGCCCTTTGAGCAAGGGGACTGTATACTCTCAGGCAAATAGCAGTCAATTTTATTGGTTCTTACAAAGACTTACATTTAATAGGCGAGGTTTCATATGAGTATCGACAGAGAAGTAGCGAAAGTATTATTAGACAGTTTATGTTTGCAGCTTTCACCTAGTGAGCCATTTACCTATGCCTCAGGCCTTAGAGGACCTATTTATTGTGACAATAGGCAGCTTTTAAGCCTTCCTGTTGCGCGCAAGGTCATTATTGATGGATTTGTCGAGGCCTTAAAAGAATCTGGTTGGCAATTTGACCAATTGGCGGGGCTAGCAACTGCGGGGATTCCTCACTGCGCTTTCGTAGCTCACGAATTAGATCTTCCCATGATCTATATTAGATCAAAGGCCAAGGGCCACGGTAAGCAAAACCAAGTTGAAGGTAAGTATGAACCGGGTCAGAAGGTCATCCTCATTGAAGATCTCGTCAATCAAGGAAAGAGCTTAGGTGAAGCTATAGAGGCGACACTAGCGGCTGGATTGGTGCCTGTTGGATGCTTAACTATCGTGACTTATGAGATGGCGAGAGCGCAGGAAGTGTTAAACAAATTCAAGATACCCTTAATATCATTGACAAATTTTTCAACTATTGTGGATTTGGCCCTTGAGCAAAAGAACATATCTGCCGAAGAGAAAGATATGTTAATTTCATGGCAGGCAGATCCCGTATCGTGGTCTTCAAAGGTTTGATTAAGTTCTCTTAACCTTTGGACGCTAAGCGGTCGACATTATATTGACGACCGTGGTATTAAGATTCCAGTTTGAAACACTCATTTTCATGAAGTTTTCTAAAGCAATTAATATTGTTTCACATTTTATTTTATATAATACGTTAAAGGAGTTTATATGGCGGACAAGGCGAAGCTGGATTTAGGTGACAAGGTTATTGAGCTTCCAATAGTAGAGGGAAGCGAGGGCGAAAAGGCCATCGATATATCTAGACTTAGAGCAGAGACAGGATTCATTACACTAGATAATGGTTTTGTGAACACTGGTTCTTGTATGTCTGGTGTTACTTTTTTGAATGGAGAAAAAGGAATATTAAGATATAGGGGTTACCCAATTGAGCAATTAGCTGAAAGTTCAAACTTCTTAGAGGTTTCTTGGCTGCTCTATTACGGTGAACTTCCATCATCTACAGAGATGGTTAATTTTAAGAAGAAAGTTTCGAGTTTTTCAAAACTTCCGGAAGGAATTGAAAAATTAGTTGATACTTTCCCAAAGACTGCCCATCCAATGGGAGTGCTCTCTTGTGCAACTGCAGCTCTGTCTGCTTACTATGAAGATTTCTTAGGGCCTCAGCCAACTAAAGAAGATAAAGACGTACTCTTTGCTCAATTGCTTGGACAATTAAAAGTGATTGTTTCTAGATTTTATAGAAAGTCGCAAGGGTTAGACTTAATTGCTTCAAACCCTGAATTAGATTACTGTTCAGACTTTTTAATGATGATGTTTGGTGAAGCCGATGCTGATGTAGCAAAAGCACTAGACGTTCTACTCATACTTCACGCAGATCATGAGCAAAATTGTTCAGCTTCTACTGTTAGAGTTGTCGGATCATCTCATGCAAATATTTTCTCAACAATTTCTGGTGGAATTGATGCTTTATGGGGACAACTTCACGGTGGTGCCAACCAAGCAGTTCTTGAAATGTTAGATGAAATCACTACAGAGGGTGGAGACGCTGCTAAAGCACTTGAAAAAGCAAAAGATAAAGAAGACCCATTCAAACTTATGGGATTTGGACATAGAGTTTATAAGAACTTTGATCCAAGAGCGAAAATTATCAAAGTTGCTTGTGATACAGTTCTTGAAAAACTAAAAGTAAACGATCCTCTTCTTAATATTGCCAAAGGTCTCGAAGAGCAGGCGCTTAAAGATGAGTACTTCGTTAAAAGAAAACTCTATCCAAACGTAGATTTCTATTCTGGAATTATATATAAGGCTCTTGGGATTCCAACAAATATGTTCACAGCAATGTTTGTATTAGGAAGACTTCCTGGATGGTTATCACAATGGAAAGAACTTAGAGAAGATACCTCTGCTAAGATCTGTCGTCCGAGACAAATCTACACAGGTGCAACCGAAAGAAATTATAAAAAATTAGATGAAAGATAGAAAGAGGCTCCAGAGGGAGCCTTTTTTTTTGCTTAAATATTAAGAAATATTGTTATTTCATCCTAAAAACCTGAGGGAGAGAATGAAGTTCATAGGCTTTACGCTAAGAAAATATCGACGCTTTCTTGGTGCTCGCTTCTCCTATATTCCCTGGGGATTATCTTTCTTAGTCGCTTGTGCCGTTAGTGTTTACTTCTTCAGTACTTACTCCGAGAGACTAGACAATTTCTTTTCCTCTGGAAGTCCAACGGTTTCTAACCAGCTTAGTTTGATTATTAAGTTAGATGCTAAAGTCACTCACTGGATGGTTGGTATTGATCAATTTCTAGATTCAGGTGAAGAGGTCAATTTAAAAATAGATAAACAAAGCCTTAAGCTGGAAATAGCAGAGCTAAAAGAGAATCACAAATCCATTAAGCAATATATGGGTTTATGGTCAATTAAAAATGAAGAATTAAACAGGTTTAAGGATATTTCTCAGTTCTTCTATGTTAATCCCATAGAGACATTACCTAATCGAATTGCACGTAAAGATAGTGCCACTGTCTTAAAGAAGAAATACTCCCTAGTTATGGGGGCTTTTTCTTTGTATGCCGAAGCTCTTCGCCAAAATCAAAATGAGGTTTCAAAGAGGGTGGGCTTTATCAGTGCCCTTAATTATTTCTTTGCTACCTGCTCCATCGTATTTGGACTCATATCAACGTTCTTTTTCTTAGAAGCTATTCTTGTTAAGTTAGATAAATTTAGAGATTTTGCGTCTAAGAAGAAATTCTGCGTTCTCTTTGTTGATGATGAACAAGGTATTTTAGATGTGGTGGAGAGTAGCCATGAGAAATTAAGAAGCTGCGACTTTCTTATGGCAGCAAATGGAAAAGAAGCACTAAAGATCATTAAACGTCAGCACGTGGATTTGATTATCACCGATTTATGTATGCCCGAGATGGGAGGATTAGAGCTTATTTCTAAGCTTAAGAGAGTACATATTCCCATCGTTGTTATGACGAGTAAGAGTGTTCTGACCTCTGAAACTAGAGAGGCACTCCATAATCAGATAGTTTATGACAAATTTGATATTCTCAATCGCTTGGACGAAATTATTGGAAAACAAATTCAATTGGAGGCCAAACATCAAAACTCTAAAAAAGCCTCATAAGAGAGCTTGCTTTTGTTCTTGGGGAAATTCAAGTAATATGGTGATATGAAATTTCAATTAAGCGAATTAAAGAAAACTCTATTAGAGCCCGATTTACCTGAGACTAAAATTGCTAAAATCCTCAGTAAAATTTCTAAGGGGTTTACTAGTGAAAGAAGTAAAATCACTGAGTATGTAAGTGATAGAGAACAGGTTTCTGCCTATACACTCTTTTATCTTCCAACCAATATTCCAAAATTAAAGTTCGTCTTGGATCAGCTTTCTCCTTCACTACTTAGTGATATACAAAATTCAAAAATATTAGACTTGGGAACTGGTCCTGGAACTTTTGCTTTTGCTTTCGATGAATTCTTCGAAGGAGAAGTCGATGTTACTGGAGTTGATACAAGTGGTTTAATGCTTGAGCAGGCCAATAATATCAACGAGCAAATTTATAAGAATGAGCGGATCAAGTTTCTTCCTGAAATTCCTAGTTCATTTAAAAATGAAACTCTTTTTTTAGGTCACTCCATGAATGAAATGGGTGTTGATAAATTGATTTCACTGGTTGAGAAAACTCAGCCTAGAAACCTCATTATCATTGAGCCGGGAACGAGTGAAGTCTTTATTCAAGTGGTAAAGCTTCGTGATCGTATGAGAGAGCTAGGCTTCAATTGTGCCTTTCCTTGTGCCAATATAACTTCCCCTTGTCCTGCAAAGCTCAAACGGGATGAAGGAATTGAGGATTGGTGTCACCAAGTTCTAAGAATGTCCCACGATGACGAAGTTGAGCGACTTTCACAAATTATAAAACTCGATCGTAAGGCGATGCCACTCATCGCCCACGTTTACACAAAAGATCAGGACTATAAAGCTAGCAGTGCTCGAAAAGTTCGTTTCTTAAGGGAGACTAAGTATTCTTTCGATTGGGAAGTTTGCCTAGAAGTTGAGGGCACTTTAAAGCATTATACTTTTGAAATTGTTAAAAAGGGTTTGAAGAAGAAAGAGATTAAGGCACTACAGAAAACTTCTGTGGGAATTAGTTTAGAGTATGAAGTGCTTAAAGAGTTGGGCGAGAACCATCTTAGAGTAAAACTAATATAATAAATAAAACTTATAAATATATGTTATAGTATAAAAATGTTACCAAGTTCAAATGATATTCAATACTTTATCGAAGTCTCAAAAACTTTAAACTTATCACGTTCTGCTGAGAGGTTGGGGGTGACTCAACCGACTTTGACCTTTGCTATTAAGCGCTTAGAAGAATCCCTTGGAGTGAATTTACTTGTTCGCTCAAAAACAGGAGTAGCTCTCACTCGTCATGGAGAGAGTTTTAGACGTGAGTCAAAAAAGTTCTTAGAAGATTGGTATCAGTTAAAGTCAAAAATTGTTCAGGAGAAAGAAGAGGTTAGGGGACTTTACTCAATTGGAGTTCACCCTTCTGTCGCGCTCTATACTCTTTCTGATTTTATCCCAGAGCTCTATTTGAATTATGACAAACTTGAAATCAAACTTGTACATGATTCTAGTCGTATCATTACGGAACAAGTTATTTCTAATAAACTTGATTTGGGAATTGTTGTGAATCCTGTTTCCCATCCTGACTTAGTGATCATTAAATTGATCACAGATGAAGTTTCTCTATGGGAGAGTCCTGAGAATAAGAACTCAGATGTTCTTCTCTGTGACCCAGATTTAAATCAAACTTCCTCACTGATGCAAAAACTTAAGAAGCAAAAATTTAAATTCTCTCGCATTATTCACTCTCAAAATTTAGAAGTTTTAACTGACCTAGTTCAAAATGGTGCAGGAATTGGAATTCTTCCCGGTAAAGTTGTTAGCGCTAGTAAAAGACGTTTGAATAAAGTTCCTTCTTCCCCCTTTTTTAAAGATACTATCTGTCTTATTTATCGCGCTGATAGGGTCAAAACTAAGGCCTCTGAAGAGATCATTGCAAGAATTAAAAAATTGAAGAAATAGTTCACTTTGACTCATGACGTTTTAAAACTTTCATGGCCATGAGAGTAATATTGCGTTTTAATACCTTCATAAAATTCATTTATAAGGAGTTATCATGAAACAATTTGAACTCATTATTATGGGCGCAGGACCTGCTGGAATTAGTTTGGCCGCTGAAGCCGTTCAGTCTGGAGTCTCTCCAGAGAAAATCATCATCCTCGAAAAATCCCAAGAACATTCCTTCTCCATTAGAAGATTCTATCCTGAGCAAAAATTAGTAACAGCAAACTATAAAGGCAAGGAAGCTCTGTGTAATGGAGTTATGTGCATAAGTGACACATCAAAATCTGCAACATTAAGTTACCTCGATAAGTGCATAGAAGACTTTAAAATTAACGTTCACTACAGTGAAACCGTTTGGAAGATAGAAAAACAAGTAGATGAAAGTTTTATCGTGGCCACTGATAAAGGTGACTATCAAGGAAAAATTTGTGCCATAGCTATGGGCATGATGGGAAAACCAAATAAACCTAGTTACCCCATTCCAAGTGATATTAAAGCTCAAGTAACTTTTGAAATTACTTCAAAGAAAATTGAAAACTGTGAAGTCATGGTTGTGGGCGGGGGAGACTCTGCAAGTGAATATGCCCAATACCTTTTGCAAGAAGGGAATAAAGTGACTTTCTGTTATAGAAAGAAAGATTTTTCTAGAATGAATCAAATTAATAGGGACTCTCTATTGGCCCTTGGTCAGCAAGGAAGAGTCGATATACAGCTCGAAACTGATGTTCTAAGTCTTTCTAAGCGTGGAGACAGAGTTGTGGCAGAACTTACGGGGAAAACTTCTGAACGTGAGTTTGATCATGTGGTGCTGGCGCTTGGGGGAACAACTCCTAAGAATTTCCTAAGTTTACTGGGGATTGAATTTAATGGAAATGAACCTGTGATCAAAGAGGGTTTTGAAACTTCTATTGCTGGATTATTTCTCATTGGAGATTTGGGCGCTGGAAGAAGAGGCGGATCAATTATTTCTGCATTTAATTCCTCTAGAGAAGCTATGCAAAAGATTTGTACTGATTATCTAACTTGTAATGTTTAACTACATTCTACAAAAAAAAAAGGCTCCTTTCGGAGCCTTTAATTTCTCTTTCGAGAAGAATATTTAAAAAATTATAATTATTTTTTAAGTCTTGCAGCGTAAGAACCACCAAATTTCTTCTTGAATTTCTCAATTCTACCTTCAGAATCCACAATTTTTTGTGTTCCTGTATAGAATGGGTGAGATTCAGAAGAGATATCAAGTTTTACCATTGGGTACTCAACACCTTCGTAAGTTTCTGTCGCATCAGTTTTAATAGTTGATTTAATAACAAATTTCTTTGAACAAGAAACGTCAAAAAATAATACATCTCTATATTCTGGGTGAATATCTTTTCTCATAATTATCCTTTTGTTTGCCTTGCTTGATACAAAGCCCATTTTTTATAAGATTTTGAAGCTGTAATTTCGCTAATTTTGCTCTACTTGTCAAGAGTTAATGGGCGCTGCAACTAGAGCAACCATCAGTTTCGGGCGGGTTTTCAAAGTCGAAGACTTCCCAGTGTCCATACCTTTTATTGATAAGGGCCAGAGTTTCTTCAATAGTGTTAAAGCTAGTTTGAAAGATTTCCTGGTTGTCTTGGTCGGTAACAGTTATAAAGTATTGAATTTCTTCATTTTTAGGACTGGCTCCAAGGGAGATAAAGGCCTTGTAAGTCTTAGTCTTATAGTGAACAAAGGTCCAATTTTCAAAAGTAATTTCAGTGGCTCGATTCATTCTAGTTATTTCCTATGGTTTTTACTTTTTTAACAATTATAGGTTGTCATGCCAATGAAAATCTAGTAATTTGGCTTTCCATACAAGATTTATTATATAGATTTTAACAAATATATAGATATATACCCGGAGGAAAACGTGGCAAAAGGACCTAGAGTAGTGATTACGCTTGAGTGTACTGAAGCGAGAAAACTAGGAAAATCACCTTCTCGTTACACAACAACTAAGAACAAGAAGACAACACCAGATCGTCTTGAAATTAAGAAGTACAACCCGTACCTTAAGAAACACACGATCCACAAAGAAATTAAATAAGACTTTTATTTAAATATTCTTAATAAAAAAGCCTACTTTTAAAGTAGGCTTTTTTATTATAATTTCAGTCATTTATCTCAACAAATTGCCGTATTTTTCCTTCAGAAAATTCCTATTTCACCGATAAGATTATGTATTTCAAAACAAGGCGTAATCAATTTGGCACTAAAAGTACTATTAGTAGATCCCAATGAGGAATGGCTTCAGTCTGCATCAAAGTTTTTGATTGAGCAATTCTATGAGATCAAGAAAGTAAATAATGGGAAAGATGCTCAGCTTGCTTTGTATAACGATAAATTCTTCGCCGTCATTCTAAACTTCGATACGAAGAACCACAGTGGAATGCAAGTTTTAAAATTCATCAGAACTAATCATCCAAGTCAACGCGTAGTCATGGTTCTTGAGGGTCAAGAGATCCTAGACAAGGGAAGAACTTCAGAAGAAAAATTAAAAAAAATGGGTGCCACTGAAATTGCTGTTAAACCTTTTGAAATCGAACATCTTAAAGACTTATTAGAGGGTCACCAATCTCTTGGCGATGTAATGAGTAATATTAAGAGAAGAGAGGGGCAGTCTGACGAAGTTGAAGTAGATACTCCTGATGAGGAATTTACTAAAGTAAGAATTGATGATTTTTACTCTGCTAAGGCCGTTCTCTTTGATGTCTATATCCAATTGAGATCAAATCGATATATTAAAATTCTTCACAGTGGAGACACTTTCTCTAAAGAGAGAATTGATAAATACAAGAACGAAAAAAATGTAGAAAACTTATACTTTCATAATTCTGATCGTAGGAAGTTTGTACAATACCATAATCAATTGGCAGCTAAGCTTATCGCCAGTAAGCAAATTCCTGCATCCGTGAAAGTTAAGATGGTAAAGAATGTGGCCGATAAATATATTCAAGAGGCCTTTCATCAGGGGATGAAGCCACAAGTTGTGGAACAAGGTAAAGAAGTTTGCGCCAATATCTTTAATCTTGTGGAAAAGGAAAAGGATCTCTACAAAGTTTTAAAAAGTTACGAAGAGTTAGATCCTTCTGCATTTACTCATGCCTTCTTAGTCAGTTTATTCTCGACTGCTATTATTAAACAATTCGACTGGCAATCTAGAACGACAATTGAAGCCACTGCTATGGCCTGTCTCTTTCACGATATAGGTAAGGTGAAACTTCCTAAGGAACTCTTAAACAAACAAGTTAAAGATATGAACGATGAAGAGCTAGAGCTTTATAAGACTCATCCCGAACTTGGAGTTGAGATTATTGAAGGTAATAGACTCATCAATAATTCTGTTAAACAAATTATTCTACAGCATCATGAAGCTTTTGACGGAACGGGTTTTCCCTACGGTAAAAGAGGTTCAAAAATTCTTACCCTCGCTAATATTGTCTGCCTCGCTGATGATTTTGTTCATATCATGGTTGACGACAAATTAGACCCACCTGCAGCACTTAGAAAAATGCTCATGAATCAAGAGCAGGTTTCAAGATATAATTCTATGATTGTTGAGAATTTTATTAAGGTTTTTGTTGACCCTGAGAAAATTGTCAAAGAAAGCTCTCTTCCTTCTAATTCTAGAGTTGTTAATAAAAAAGTTTCTTAATTGATAATTTCTTAAAGGATCTTTGGCTCTTGTGAAAGAGTGTCATTTTATCTTTTTCAATTATATAAGGGTGCGGGCTATTGGAAGACTTAATAATAAAAGTCTGCTTCTTTTCCATTTTTAAATCAGGAATCGTGTTGATGAGATAAGTCACTTCGTAGAAGGTCTTATTTCCATTCTTATGAGCGACTTCCATAGTGTAACTTGGATTCGTGAAGTACTTAGATAGGGCCTTATCAAGCTTCTTAGAGCGTTTATCAATGATCAGGGAAGACTTTAAACTCAAGAGATTTCTCAGGTAGCTTTCTACCGCTTTAGGGGCCAACGTTTTCTTGTTAGCATCGACCCAGTCATCCTTATCCCTTAGAATATTTAGTCTGGCTTTTGTTGCTGGTAATTTCCCTTTATAAATTTTCAGGTGAGTTATATCAGATATTTTTTGAGTAAAGATTTTTGATTCAATAAAGTTTGATAAATTTAAAGACTCAAGGTTACCCTTCAGGGCATCCACATGGTAGATGGCTTCTTGTTCAGAGAAAGTTACATAGGTTGAATTATCGAAAGGATTTAAGAGGCCTAAATTTAATGTGTGCACCTTTCCACCATAGTAGGAAAGTTTGAGTTTCATTAAAGGGGTGTCTAGTGAGAAGTTTGAAATATTGATGGCATCTTTTGAGAGTATTTTTCTAATTTTTATTTGTGATAAATTGGTGAGAATATTTTGAACAGTAGTCTGATTACTTGGAAGATTTCTTGGTTCTGTTAGTGACCAAACTTTTGAGTTGTCTTTAGAGATTGTGAAAACACCTAATCTATTGGTGAGTTGAATTGATTTAACTTGTTCAATCTGCTCAGGTTTTATAAGTAGTTGATAACGACTAAGTGCGGTATTCTTGGTTAATGGCGCTTGAAATAGCCAACTCGCTAATCCTCCGAGAACTATGGCGATTAAGAACATAAATGTGAGGACGTTGGCAGCTTTTGTGCGATCTGTCGAGATCTTAACCAGCACAGAGACTCCTTCTATAAAGTAATTTAAAGCTATTCTAACTTGATTAATCAGGTAAGTATAGGGATGATTGGGACCGTAAAAGTATAGAAATGGAGATATATTTCGATGTTTGAATTATTTGTTGCTGGTGGATTTATTATGTATCCACTACTTATTTGTTCTCTCTTAGTTTGGTTTGTAACTTTTGAAAAAATGTGGTTTTTGCATCAGTTAAATAAAGAGTTGGTTATTCTCTTTGATAAGGGACAACACCTTTTATCTGAAAAGAAAATTCATGAAGCGAAGGGTCTCTCTTATAGTGTTCACCCATTAATCGGTGTTCCTTATCTCACTCTTTTTGAAGGAGAGACGTTAGATAAAGATCAATGGAACTCCAGAATGGGAAGGCGTTTAGTAGACACGCGACAAGGATTGAAAAAATCTATCTGGATCATTGGAACAGTGGGAGCTTCTGCTCCATTCATTGGTCTCTTTGGAACGGTTGTTGGGATTATAAAATCTTTTCAATCAATTGCTACTTCTGGAAAGAGCGGATTTGCTGTTGTTGCCGGTGGTCTGTCTGAAGCTCTTGTGGCCACAGCTGCAGGAATTGTAGTGGCCGTCATGGCAGTGGTTCTTTTTAACTATTTTCAAAATAGACTCTCAAATGTGAATACAGATATTAAAAATCGCATGCAAGATTTAATGGATCTTCTTTAGGAAAAAACTATGTCAATTAAAATGGACGAAGAAGATAATGACCAGATAATGGCCGATATTAACATGACACCGTTAATCGATATCATGTTAGTTCTCCTCATTATTTTCATGGTAACTTCTTCTGTTTCCTTAGAGTCAGGTTTAGATATCGATATTCCAAAAACGATTTCAAATACCAAAGAGCAAGAGGGGAGATCTGTTTTAGTTTCTCTAAATAAAGCAGGGGATGTTTCTGTTCAGGGTAAATTAGTTCCTTGGAATTCTTTGCAAGAAGAAATTTCAGGGGCGCTAGAAAGAGAGAAGACTGGTCTCGTGATTTTCGAAGGAGACAAGAGCTCAATGTTAGGTAGTGCTGTTGAAGTGATGGATGTGGCTAAAGCCGCAGGCGCAGAAAAATTTGCGATAGCGGCAGAATCAGTAGGTCACTAAAGATCTAGAGATCTAGATCATCTAATTCATCAAAATCTTCATCATCATCTTGAGGCTTGCTATCAGTTTTCACTGGCGCTTCAGGAATGTCTGGCTCGATTGAATTGATAAATTGTCTAAGTAGTGTTCTTTCACCTTCTTTTAAAAATGAAAAATCAGCTCCTATTCTGTAGGGGAGTCTATTCTTAGAAATAATTCTACTTTTCATATTGTATTCACGACAGAATAAAATATTTGCATTTAAGACGAATCTCTTAGGAATAACAAATTCAATAACTATTGATTCACCAGTGAGAAATGGCTTATTACTAAAAAAGAAAAGTCTATCCATTCCAATTTCAGCAAGAATGGTTGTTCCGTTAGAAACCTCTTCTTCTACTAGAGTTGGATATCTTTGAGTAATGCTAATTGTATTATCATCATCATCACCTGTTTGACCTTCTAACATTGCAGCGGCCATATCATCTGCACTTCCCTCAGTATCACCTTCTGCAGCAGCTTCTTCTGGAGCATCTCCTGCAATAGCCGCGGCCATTTCATCTTCACCTGTGTTGAGATCACCAATGGCCTGAACTTCACCACCACCATCAGCAACATCTGTTTTAGAGCGATACTCTAAAATAAGGTCATCAATAGAGAGATTTTCATCTTTGGAAGTCTTCATTCTCTCGCGGATAACCGCTTTGAGTTCGTCACGAAGGGCCCAAATTTTAAGGGATATTTTTTTTATGTAAACAGGATCGGTAGAATTGTTGTAAATCATGTCTAACATTTTCTCACATTTCACGATGAAATGGGAGCTTACGCTATACTGGTAATAATTACCTATAGTGAAATTTAACTTAGAGTTTAAGCTCAATAGTAAGAAATTATTTTAAGTAATTACAAAGAATTAGTCAGGTTTAGGAATGACCAATTTTTAGCTCCAAGGAGGGAGAATGAAAAAAACTAATGTAATGATTGGCGCCACTTTAGCGGCCATGAGTTTCTCAGGTTTTGCAGCCAAGCATGTTCCAGGTGAAATGATTGTAAAGTTGAAAGAGGGCGTAAATAAGAGTGCTCTTACATCATTTAAGTCTATGGGCGTAGAGCTAGATAGATCAATTATCTTATCAGCTGAAACTCTCTATGTTGTAAAGTTTGATTCAAACAAGTCTATGAAGAGCATGACAACTCTTTTAAGTAACAACCCAAATATTGAATACGCAGAGCCTAACTTCATTTATGAAATTGTTAAGCCTATTAAAAGTTTTTCAATTGATTCATATGTTGCTGGTGTAACAGGTGTAGATACTGAAGCTTATACTCCAGTTGATCCAAAATTTAGAAACCTTTGGGGATTACAGAACACAGGTTCAAATGATCCAAAAGGTGGAACTGGTTTAGCTGGTGCAGATATTGATGCTCTAAAAGCTTGGGCCATCACTAAAGGTGATAGAAGCGTAAGAATTGCCGTTATTGATACGGGAATTGATTACAATCACCCAGACCTAAAAGATCAAATGTGGACAAACACTGCTGAGCTTAACGGAACACCTGGTGTTGATGATGATGGTAACGGTTATGTAGATGATATCCACGGATACGATTTTGCAAACAATGACGGTGATCCAATTGATGGTCACTCTCACGGAACTCACTGTGCAGGTACAATCGGTGCTTCTCACAATGACCTAGGTGTTGCTGGTATTATGGCAGACGTTGAATTTGTTGCAGTTAAGTTTTTAACTGATTCAGGTTCTGGTTCAACTGAAGGTGCGATCAAGTCAATTGATTACGCAACTAAATTGAATGTTGATTTAATGTCAAACTCTTGGGGTGGGGGCGGACGCTCACAAGCTCTACAAGATGCTATTCAAAGAGCAGCTGATAAAGGAATTGTTTTCACAGCAGCAGCTGGTAACTCTTCAACAAACAATGATCAAAGACCACACTATCCTTCTAACTATGATGTGAAGAACGTAATCTCTGTTGCAGCGACTACTTCTTCTGATTCACTAGCAAGCTTTTCTTGTTACGGTAGAAGAACAGTTCATATCGCAGCTCCAGGACACAACATTCTTTCTACTGTTAAAAATGGTGGATACGCAACTTACTCTGGAACTTCAATGGCAACTCCTCATGTTTCAGGAGCTATCGGTCTTCTTATCGCGCAAGAAGGTAGAATGGATTTAGGTGAGTTAAGAGAGAGACTAATGGCCACTTCTGAGCCACTTTCAGCTCTTAGAGGTAAGACAATCAACTCTGGTAGATTGAACGCTTACAATCTTTTAACTGATACAAGACCAACTAGAAACGAGCCTAAGCCAGGTAACTGGGAAACTAAAATGCTCGATGAAGTTTGGGAATCAGCTCATCCTTACGCACATAACTTAAATGTTGTTAAAACTTTTTCTTACCCAGGTGCTAAATATATTAGACTTAGAGTTAGAAAATTAGATCTTGAAAAAGGTTATGACTTCCTACAAATTTCAGATAAAAACAGAGGTATCGCAGAAAAAGTTTCTGGTGCTTCAGTTGATTATATTTCTGAATATGTTGAAGGTGATCTTATGACTGTAACTTTCAAATCAGATAGATCAGTTTCTAAATGGGGATTCGTTATTGATTCGGTAGACGTTCAATACTAAGAACCATATAAAGAAAACAACTCCAAATACGCCCAAAGGCCCCTCTAATGAGGGGCCTTTTTTTTGGTGCAAACAAGTCTTTCTATGGTAACTTAAGCCCACATTAATAGATGAAGTTGGTGAAAGTCCACGCTGTCCCGCAACGGTAAAGTCCGATCTCTATTCAACATTTATTTCCCGAGGAGGAACTATGACTTCAAATTATGAAAAACGCATTCGCATGGCCGAAACAAGAGTTACTAAGGCCGTATTCCCAAACACAACTAATCACTACGACACTCTCTTTGGAGGGACCGCAATGCAGTGGATGGATGAAGTGGCCTTCATCACCGCCACAAGGCTCACACGTATGAAAGTGGTGACTGTTTCAAGTGATCGTATAGATTTCAAAAAGCCCATCCCTGAAGGAAATATAGTTGAGCTGGTTGGAAATGTTATCAATGTAGGAAAAACTAGTATTAAGGTTCAAGTACAAGTCTTCTTAGAATCTATGCTGTCTGATTCTAGAGAACTCGCTCTCGAGGGATGTTTCTCTTTTGTTGCCATTGATGATGATAGAAAACCTACGAGAATAGAGCTCTAATCAACTGGTACGGCATTCCTCTTTATTGACGCAGAGATGAATCATCAGAGAATGACGTACCTTACTGAAATTATGAAGAACATGTGAGAATTAATTGATGACATAACTCGATTTCGTTTGGTACGATTTAGCCATCGAAAAAAGGGAGTTTTTATGCTGATAAGGAAGTTAGCGATATTTTTATTGTTAGTTCTCACAAGTTGTTCAGGAATTGTGGCCGTAAATGGTTGGCCTTGGACAAGAGATACCGTCTCAAAAATTAGAATCACTTGGTCTCAAGACCCGGCAACTTCTATGAAGATTATCTGGGACACCAAATCCGCTTCAGGAAAAAAACAAACTCTTCACTACGGTGTTGTAGATCACGGGAGAAATTACCGTGAGTATACTAATAAGAGACGCCTAGATTCCTTCATTAACTATAAAGGAATGAACAATGCCTTTGTTCATCTTACTAATCTAAATCCTGATACAAAATACTACTTTGTTATTCGTACTTCTAAGGGTGACCTTTCAAAGAGATATTGGTTTCAAACTATGAGTCAAAGTGAAAATGCTAGACTCTCAGTTGTCGCTGGTGGAGATTCTAGAAATAATAGAACACCAAGAATTGCTGCCAATAAACTTGTGAGTAAATTAAGACCTCACTTTGTGCTCTTTGGTGGTGATATGACCAGTAGAGATTCCTCGGGACAGTGGGAAGAGTGGTTTTCAGATTGGCAACACACTATCTCTAAGGACGGGAGGATCACTCCTATAATTCCTGCTAGAGGAAATCACGAAAGAAGTAATGAGAGTATTTCTAGACTCTTTGGAACTAGTCATGGTGTTTATTACGCACTTACTTTTGGAACAAACCTGCTTAGAACTTACACTCTAAATTCTGAATCTTCTGTTACAGGAAATCAGCTCACTTGGTTAAAAGAAGATTTAGCGAAGAACTTTGGGGTGACTTGGAAAATTGCTCAGTATCACAAACCTATGCGACCACACACAAAGAATAAGAGTGAGAACGATAGGATCTACCGAGCTTGGGCACCACTTTTCTATAAGTATGGTGTGGATCTTGTGGCCGAGTCTGATTCCCATACTGTTAAGTCGACATATCCCGTTAGACCTACTGTGAAGAATGGTAACGATGAAGGATTTATAAGAGACGACGTAAATGGAACTGTCTATGTAGGTGAGGGATGTTGGGGAGCTCCTCTTAGAAGAAATAACGACGACAAGGTCTGGACTAGGGCCTCAGGAAGTTTCAATCAGTTTAAGTGGATGTTCATCGATAAGAGTGGAATAGATCTTAGAACTATTATGGTGGACAATGCTAACGAGGTAAGTGCTTTGACTGACAGTACTCGTTTTGAAAAGCCTGACAACTTACAAGTTTGGAATCCTAAGTCTGGAAATGTTATTTCTCTGAGTCCCCGAACGAATGCCGTCCCACTCTAAAACTCTAGAATACCTTTTAAGAATTGCTGCTTTCTCTGTCCTCTTTGGACGTGGATTGCAGCATATAATATATGATGTTCCCTATAGAGTACTTGTTTGGGATGAATCTCTATGGCAGGGATTATTTCAAACAATGGACTGGAATTGGAGCTCATTTGTCACCAGTCCCACTGTAGACAAGGCCATCGTTACTACCGGTGCAGTGGTGGGAATTTTTCTCATACTCACTTCGCTAGTTGCTGCCTTTAACTATAAAAAAGCAAAGTTAGCGTTAGTTCTCTCTAGTAGTTACCTGGTTTTTATCAGCATCTTATATACCGCCGACAAATTCTTTATACCTGCCCAGTTTATTGAGTACTCCACCCAAATGTTCACACCATTTTTTCTCGTATTGTTTTGGAAGTTTGGTGAGAAACAGAGACTGGTTTTTTGGATGAGAGTTGCCGTGGCGCTCACTTTCATAGGGCATGGTTCATATGCACTTGGAATCTATCCCACGCCAGGACCATTCATTGATATGGTTATTGCTATTATGAATTGCGATGAGCCTACAGCAATAGTCTTTTTAAAAATCATGGGAAGTTTAGATTTTGTCGCGGCCATTTTACTCTTCATCCCTTACGCAGATAAATGGGCCTTAGGCTTTTGTTGTACTTGGGGAGCTCTCACCACAATGGCGAGAATCAGTGAGGGGAATGTGTTTGGAATTACTCATACTCTCGTCTCGCTCGGACACGAATTTATCATAAGACTTCCACACTTCTTTATTCCACTATTTCTTCTGGTTTCTGTGCAAAAAAAAACCTTCAATTTCTTGAAGGTTTTTTACTTAAAATATAAATTTTGAATTCTTTCTAGAAAAGGTGGTTATACTTCTTAAGAAACTTAGAAAGTGAACCAACTTTATCAAGAGTTCTAATCGCTCTTGTAGAAAGTTTTAATTTAATTGTTTGTCCAGAAACAGGATCAAAAATTCTCTTCGTTTGAAGATTTGGTTTTTGAGTCATTTTAGTTCTGTTTTTTGCGTGAGAAACTTTATTCCCTACAAGTCTTCTTTTACCAGTTAAATCACATACATTTGCCATATCTATATCCTCTTCTGTACGCCTCAGCGTTCAGATTATTAATTATGATCACTTACAAGTTCGATAATATATACATCAAAATGCCATATTTCAAGGGCCAATTGGGGCCCTTTGTTACTTTTTGTCAGATCAGGACTATTTCTTCTTTCTATACTGTTTCATTTTCGCTTTAAATTCTTGTCTTCTTTTCTTTCTATCTTCTTTCGCCTGTAATTTCAATGGTTTAATTTTATCTTCGCGAAAGGCCTTTCTCTTGTTCTTCGAGTTCTCTTTAAATTCTTTCCTAATCTTTTTCATTTTTTCGCGGATGGCCTTATTCTCTTGGCGCTTACCGGGGACTATTTGATTGGCTAAAGTCTCAATATCACTAAACATTTTAAGTTGATTTTCGTAACTCTCTTTGAGCATCTCTGCTTTTAGATCATAGATCTTCTTAGCATTCTCTTTTCGCTGACTCAAATTCTGCGCCTGAAATGCCTTCATTTCCTTAGTGATAGCTGCACTTTGCTCTGCACTCATTTCCTTCTGGGCCATTGTTTGAAGTGAAGTTATTAAGAGTAGACTGACGATTATAGCTTTCATAAATCCTCCAGGATTATTGTGGTCTCATACCTAGCTAACGAGTGAGGTGGTAAAAGGTTTCAATTATTTTTAAACAATTATAACATAATGAAATTATTATAGAAATTCTTGTAACCTTTTCTACTCCCATTCGTTAAAGCTATGAGAGTATAGGAGTCTATGAAATTAAACGATTGGATAAATAAATCACTTTGGAAGAGTCTAGCTGACGCTAAGTTGATGGAACTCGTGGCAAAGGATGAAAAAGTGGCCTTTGCTATTTTATTTGATCGCCACAAAGAGTCCTTATTCAACTACGCTCTGAGTATCTTAAAAGATAGAGCAAAGTCAGAAGAGGTGGTGCAAGAGATTTTTCTAAAACTCTATGAGTTACGGTGTGAGTATAAAGAGATGGGAAAGTTAAGTGCTTATCTCTACCGCATGATTCGAAATAAGTGTTTTGATTCTTTAAAAAAGAAAGGTGAAGTGCTCCTCGGTGAAGACGAAGACTTTAGCAATCAAGTGGATGAGACTTTTGAAAGAGTAGTCACTAAGGCCAGGCTTGAACTTATTGATCGGTTATTTTGTGAACTCAAAGACGTAGACCGTGAGATTTTTCTTCTCTGGGCAAAAGGTGAGAGTATTCGTAGCATTTCCAATATTGTTGAATCTAGTGAGGGAGCTGTGAAAACAAGACTTCATAGAATAAAGAAAGATATGATTAGAAAAGTTGAAAAAAGGAGATCAGCATGAAAAAGAAAATTGATCGTGCTATTACTCGTAAACTAGATAAGAAGTTTGATGAAAAATTTTGGAATAAATTTGATGATAAATTCTCACATGAGAGTGAAGTAGAAAAGAATCAATTCAATTGGCAAAGTTATTTAAGACCGGTGATGATGGCCTCTGTACTAGTACTTCTAACCTTCAATCTCTATAGCCGTTTTGGAGCAGAGAGTAGTGGGCAAGTGCAATTACTTACAGAGCAAGATGTAGAGCTGATGATAGAGTCGACATTAGAAATTGATGAAATTGTAAACTCGGTGTCTCTCGAATTTGATGATGAATTCTACGCACTAAACGATTGATTTAATTTCCTCAGCTACTTTTTGAAAAGTGATTTTGAAAATTGTTCCATGATCTTCTTTATGCTCTTTTAATGTTCTACTAGTGACATGAATATTTCCCCCAATCATTTCAATACTTCTCTTCGCGATGGGCATTCCAAAACCTGTACCTTTTTCTCCCTCAGTTCCTTCTCGTGTAGTTGTGGCCAGAGGATCAAAGATTTTCTTTAAAAGAGCTGTGGGAATTCCAATCCCATGATCTTTGATAATAAGATGAACTTGGTTCTCCACGACTTTTGTGTGAACCAGGATGTCACTTTTTTCAGCAGAAAATTTAATACAATTAGAAAGTATATTACAAATAACCTGATGAATAATAACACTCTTTATTCCCCAAACTTCTTCATCTTCTATAACTACTCTCATATGTATTCTCTTCACACTTATCATGGAGGAAAGAATCTCTAAACTCTCTTCAATGCAATCTTTTAGGGAAATTTCAAAAAGTTGCAAATCTTTCTTACCAGAGTCAAAGGCTTCAATTTCCCTTACAGCGTGAATAAGATCTGAAATGGTATTACTACTCTTTAAGGTTAAGCTCAGTTTTCTTTTAAACTTTGGATGTATTTGATCTAAGTCACTAACAAGAGCTTGTTTGTTTAGAAAGCTCATATTGTTTCTAATGATGGTTAGGGGATTGGACACATCGTGAGCTAAAACTCTTAAGAGATTTTGTTTTGAAAGAACTTTCTTTCTTAGTTGTTCTTCACTTAAATCTCTTAGATTGAGTAAGAAAATTATGAAGCCGGAGTGAAGTAGCATAATGCCAAAGCCCGTGAGAAATTGAGTCAAAAACTTTCCATTTTCATGGAGATAATTAATCTCAAACATGCCCTGTGAAATATCTAGGTAAGCAATAATGATACTTGTGATGAATATAATAACGAACCAAATAAAGGTATGTAACTTATTTGTTACTACTCCCGCAATAACAGGAAGTATCGCCACCCACATGAGAACTGGAGTAAAGAATCCTCCTGTGAGTACTGAAAAATGTACCTGAAACATCCCCCCAGGTAGCAGCATGACATAGATAGACTTTTCTAAAGACTCTGTGATTTTATAATAAATTGGAGTGAACAAGTGAATTAAGGCATAGATAAAACCCATGTACTTTATACTTGTATGATCTATGTAGAAGTATGCAATGAAGGCATAACTCCACATGAGAGCGCCAGTAATGAGCGTAATCATGATGAGCAGATGAGTTCTGAAACAGTGAACCCTGTCCATTTTTTCAGATGGAGAAAGGCACCAATTATAAAAAACTAAGTAGAGTTTTTTCACTCTTTCTAATTTAAACATGTAACTATTTATCGGCACTTTGGAGAGAATTTGGACTTAAGAATTGTTGATATTGAAGAAGGAGTTGAGTTTGAATTAAGCTTCGGTACTACACCATCCCACAAGGTTCTTTCTCACGCCTCTTGAGACTTTATTGACTTTGTGTTCGTAATTGTACTCACCGGTTAAGAAAACCGTAAGAGTTTCGTAAGCGGGGGGAGTGATGGTGGTGCACTCAGTTGAGTTCTTTACTTTAAAAAGGAGCTCCCCACCCTCTAGTTCTGGATCATCATTAAAAGACCAAGTAAAGGCGAAATGTCGCGATCCGTCATCGTGCCAAATACCATCTTCATCTGTGCGAGCATCTCTGATGGCAATCATATGTTCAGTTGTATTATAGGGATGAAATTGATCAAGAACAGTCCTTAGAAATGCGCCAACTTCTAAGTATTCAAAGAGGAGTTGATCGACTCTTTGCCAATTGCACAGCTTTAAAGCATCTGCTAACTCTTTGGGAAAGGCGAGTTTCATCTGCAAAAAACCTTTCTTCTTGATTTCGCTGAGCAGAGGGAATTTTTGGACATTTTTGATTTCCATAGGGTTTCTTTTCGCCCAATCATGGGATTTAGTCAATAAAAGGCCTCCATTAAATGAGTTTTCTTCATATTTCTGTTCGATATTATGGCCTTAGGAAGTATAATAGAGAAAAATATTTCGATACTAAATAAGTTAAGAGGTTTACGAGTTCAATGAAGAGTTTTCGTAATTGGTTCATATTGATTTGCACGATTGTTGGAGTGGGACTACTGATAAACTATTATCAAAATGTTTTAAAGCCAGGTCATGTGCGTGAGTACCATAAGAATCAAAATGAAATGAATAGGAGTAGAACTTTCTTTGTGGATAATGCCCCTAAAGAGCTTGTTAAAAAATCTGCGATCAACACTTTAAGTAATCAAGAGACTGCTAACTACGATAAGGACGATTTTCAAAGACTCACTAGTAAGCTGAGTACTCTTGAGCGCGCCTTGAAAGGTAGAGATAAGTATTGTTTAAAAAATCTCAATGAAGTTTTACCAGACGATAGATATATTGACGTTAATGATCAGATCTATCAGGAAGCACTCATGGTGGTTGATATGGTCTCAGGTGTACTTGATGATTCGATGTTGAGACCTGAAGCGGATGGAGCTTATCAGGTGATGTATGAAATTATTGAAAGCAATTACCCTGTAGATCCTTTGATTATGTTTAATAGAATTGAAAGATTAGATATTTGCCGTGACCCAAAGGCTTTAAACTTTATAGACACAGTCTTTGAAGCTTATAGAGCGAAGAAGTGGCCAGAGAATATTAAGAAATCATTACTTGGTGAAGTGTTCTCTGCTATGAAAGAGACTGTCTCTAAGAATCACTCCGTTGAAAATCTACTCTATTTCAATAATCTTCTTCTCATCATCATTGATAACGGTGCCCTTCCCAATCATTTCTCAGATGAGTTAGAAGATTTGGGAAGAAGAATAAATGAGAATCATAATTTCTTTAAAGAAAAGTTTGGTCCCAGACAAACGCGGGAATCAAATATGACGAACTTAAGTGACTATCTAAGGCGCAGTGAAGAACTCTCTAATGAGCTTTCACAGTCTCTGTCTGACATCGAAGCGACAGTGGAATCTAACTAATCCTCATCTTCCATACATAAGTAAATTTTCTCTTTTGCAATTGAAGCTTTTAAGAGTAACTCTTTAATCGTAGAGAGAATCCATAGACGCATGGGACGGTTGTATCTGACTTTTCCATCAAAGGATTTTATAAGTTCAGTTGAGAGAAGTTCACTCTTTGGATAATTCTTCTTCACTTGTTCAAAAACATTCTTAGTAAATCTGACTACTCCTACAGAGATGTATTCGAGTTTCTCATGGGGCAGAACCTCCAACATCTCTGCTATCAGCTCTCTATACTTTTCTTCAAAACCATCGTCATAGACAACTGGATCAAAGTGAATACCAATGGGATGGTCTAGTTTTGCCAACTCTTTGATCGCTCTAAGTCTCGCCTTTAGTGAAGGAGTTTTTAAATCATTCTTTTTAATTTTATCCGCAGGAGAGAGAGAGAAAGTGGTGATTATATTTTCTCTTGGAGGTAAATCTTTTAAGGGTTTTATATTGGCCGATTTGGTTCTCAGCTCCAATTTAGCGTAAGGAATTCTGGAGAAGAGATCATGGTAAAGAGAGAGCTCTCCAGTAATATGAGAGAGTGCTAGCGAGTCGGAAAATTCTCCCGCATGAAACCAGGGAGTATTTCCTTTTTCTTGTTCTAGCAGCGCGACTCTTTCAATTTCTTGGCAAATCTCTTCGTGGTTTAAAAAGATGACTATATCTGGAGAGTGAAAGTAACCTTGTAAATAGCAGTAGTTGCACTCATAGATACAATTATAGGCGTGAATGAAGTAGTAGTGTGGTTCGCCGGAGAGGCCGTAAGCATCGGGGGCGGCCTTAACTAGCGTTCCTTTCTTTTCACCTAGAAATAAATTTAGCGTTTCTCTTTTTTGAAGATAGGGCTTCTTCACTTTTCCAAAGACATCATCGACACTCTCAATGACTGTGACATTTGCTTTGGGGAATTTATTGAGGATTGATCTTGCTCGTTTAGTACTTGCTAGGTGTTTCTCGACAAAAATAGTCTCAAACATTGAAGTCACCCTTTAGAAGTTTTTGGTATTGTTCAAAGTCGAACTTAGAAAGAGCTGTAGAAATCTGTAGTAAATCAGATTCACTACGAATAGAAGCGTTTATATTAAACATACTACTCTCTAAATTCTTTGAGAGCTTGACCTGTATGTTTGCTCTCTTAAGAGGTGAGAGCACAGTATTTATTTTACCATTTAAAATAGTATTAAAGGGAGTAAGTAGCTCTCGCATCTTTTCAAGAACCATCTGGCTTTTTTGCTTCGGAAGGACTTCCATCTCTAAAATGATACTCATTCCGACCCGTTTTAGAATCTCATCTTCTGATTCATATTTAGAGAGTAGACTCTTAAGCACTGTTCTATATTGTCTATACTGAGAAACTGTAAAGTAGAGGTCTTTGTAAGAGTCTATGAGTCTCTTTTCTTCTACATTAGTAACTTCTGAGTTCAAACTCTTATAATGTTTATAAAGGCGATCACTATAGTATTCGGAATTGGTCTTTACTAATTCACAAATGGGCTCATCTGAATTGTTCTCTAAAGCATTGTCTGAAATTAATTTATAGGCCTTGAAAGTAATAGTGAAGTTTGATGCAGCTCTTGCAATGGCCCAGTATTCGCGGTCAACAATTTGTGCGAAACAACTTAAGTGTTGTGCATATTCACTATTCACCACTCGATTAGAAGCAGAGATACAATCAAGTAAGGAAGTCGATTTTGTGGAATAAGATTTAAATTCAATCTGACTTCCAATTTCAGCGTAGGCCGTTCTCACTTCATAGATTTCATCAACTATAACTTTCTTTGAAAGACTTCCTGCGACTCCAAAGTTTAAGACACTTGTGACTTTACCTTTAAGTAGCCCTAAGGAGGCGCTTACCATTTCAAGGGCGGCCATAGTTCCTTCTCCGCAGATAAGCAGATAGGATTCACTATTAAAAAAGAGATCGTTACCAGTGGTTTCGACGCTTTTAAAGTTGCCTAATTTTAAGAATGTTTGCGCTTCTGCTCTATGAGCAAAGACTAGCAATTGCATAATTATCCTTGATTTTAATATGGTGCGACTCTATAGTGGGCCCAGTATAATGTCTAGTGTAGAGAAAAATGGAGAGGGTTCATTGGGACGTATTTTAAAGGGTTTAGGTGAGTATCCTCTGGGATTTGGTGGCGCTTCCATTAGTGGTGAAGGTGCGGGCTATGGTTTTGGCGATATTTCTCAGAGTGACTCTATCGATCTCCTAAATTATGTTTATGATAGAGGGCTTCGTATCTTTGATTCGGCTCCTATTTATGGTTTCGGAGAATCTGAAATTCGACTCGGTATGGCCTTTAAAAAAATCAGGGAAAAAGTTTTTCTTATTTCTAAAAGTGGAGTCTCTTGGCATTCATCTAAGCGGGTGAACATGACCAATGATCCCAAAGAGACAGAAAAAATGTTACATGAATCTCTTAAGAGATTTGATACGGATTACATTGATCTCTATATGATTCACTGGCCGGATAAACGAGTAGATATTAGACAAACTATGGAAGTCTTGGCACGTGCGAAAGCTCAGGGAAAAATTAAACATATAGGACTTTGTAATTCAAATTCTGAAGAATTTAAGTTGGCTTCTGAGGTTGAGAGTGTTGAAGTTTTTCAATCTGAACTCAATGTTTTTGAAAGGAACTCTCTCGAAGAAACTATTCCTCTTGCTGTTAAAGAAGATTTAAGTTTCATGAGTTGGGGAACCTTGGATAAAGGAATTCTTACAGGAAGAGTTCATAAAGAGAGAAGCTTTGATAAGAGTGATTGTCGCTCTTGGGCCCCATGGTGGAAGAGTTTTAATAAAGATAAACGCTATGAACTCATGGATAAAATAAATCCTCTCTTAGAGCAGTGGGAATTGTCTCCCATAAGTTTGGCGCTTGGCTTTAATCTCAGTCATTCTCACGTGGACTCTCTGCTTTGTGGTGGAAGATCTATAAAGCAGTGGGATGGATTAATTGAAGGATTGAAAAATCTTCCGAGTGTTGAGCAATTAAGTACCATTGAGAAGATTATTCATGAAAGTTAATATTATTGTCCCAACATTTAATAGAGCAGAAATTCTTCCTCGTGCCATAGAGTCAATTCTTTCGCAAACCTATAAGAACTTTGATTTAACTATTGTTGATGATGGCTCAACTGATAATACTTACCAAGTGGTTAAAAAGTATCTTGAACTTGATCATGTCCGTTATGTGAGAACTGATAATAGAGGAGTCAGTGCTGCGAGAAATATGGGTGTCAGTTTAAGCTCTGGTGACTATGTTTCCTTTCTTGATTCAGATGATCTCTGGCATGCTGATAAATTAGAATTACAAATGAACTTTCTTAAAGAGAATACTCATATTGAGTGTGTTCACGGAGAGGAGATTTGGGTTAGAAATGGCAAACGGGTTAATAAGAAGAAAGTTCATCAGAAGTTTGGTGGCGATATCTTTAAAGAATGTTTACCTCTTTGTTTTATTTCTCCTTCAACAGTTATTATTTCAAGAAGTGTCTTCGAAGAGATTAATGGATTTGATGAAGAATTTGTAGTCTGTGAGGATTATGATTTGTGGTTAAAAATATCTTCTCTCTATGAAGTTGGTTTTATTGAAACACCTATTATGACTAAGTTTGGAGGCCATGCGGATCAGCTTAGTACTAAGTACTTTGCTATGGATTACTTTCGCGTAAAGTCACTCGCTAATATTTTGGAAATAAGAGAACTCAGTCTCACGCAAAGAGAACAAGTCATTGAAAATATCTTAAAGAAGTCAGAGATTTTATTAAAGGGTTATAAGAAGCACAATAATTTAAAAAACTATGATGAAATAGAGCAGTTATTGATTTCTTTTCGTTGATAAAATAGCATCCACTACAAACTTAGAATGTTTCTTTTTGAAGATTAAACCATCCGGTTCTCTATCGTATTCAAAAGGATTGGTATTGATGACTGCATAACTCTTCGCTGTCATTTGTACAATCACTAGATCTTTATAACGGGGACTCTTTAAGAAATTTAGAGGAATCCCATCCACTTTTATACTGTCTACAACCTTTCCGAGAACACTGTAATTAACTTTTGAGACGCCTTGGTAGCTCTTCTTAGAGAGTTTGAAATCATTTTCAATGACTAGGTCATACTTTGGGCCATTGAATTTATAGGAGTGATACTTACTTGTTTTATTTAAGCGATCAAAGGCCTGGTCTTTTTCTAGAATAGGGGAAGCGTCACGCAAGAGATCTGTGAGTTCGATTTTAGAGAAACGCTTATGGGACTTTTTAAGAACGCCTTTTTGTTTCTTTACTTTAGTTCTTGCACTTTTCTTCTCAACATAGACAATTTTTTCTACAACTTTTTCCACTACTAATTGATTCTTTATCACTTTGGCGTTATTAATTTTTGCCATCTCAAGATCTCTTAGATCTATGCCAAAGTAAGCAAAGAGCAGTTGAAAGATCTTTCCATTGAGTTCATCATTTTGTCTTTGTAATTCACTATAAGAGAGTGAGCCCGCTTTGTAGCTTGCGACTAGATCCGTAACTTCTTCTTTAAAAAGAGTTTTATTCACTCCAATAAGATGATTGGCGTAGAAGTAACTAGCGCCAATACCAATAAAGAAGAATGAGAGGGGTATGAGAAGTTTTTTCATTACATTAACGTCGGTTCAATAGGAGTATTTCCCACGAAATCAACAATCTCAGGATTAACTTGTAGAGACTTTTCAAAGAAGACTTCAAGCGCTCGCTCCCAGGGAGAATCTTCTATTTCATTATTTAGAAAATTCTTAAAATGAGGAAGAAGTTGTGAACAGAAATCTTCACTACTTTCTCTTGGTAAGAGTGAAGGGAGGTGATCAATCGCCGTAAGGTGCAGACCGTCTTTAATTTCTATCGATGGAGCGTCCATAGTTGTACCCTCTTTATAAATAGGTAGCGGATTACAAGGACCGTTTGGATCACAACCTACATCACTAATAACTGTGAGGTTTTTATCTAACTTTAATGTTTCGTGATCTAGAAATGGTGCTCTTGGCTCTTTTATAAGAGCACAATTAATGAGTATGTCATAATCTAGAATTTCTTTAATAGGACCAATATCTCTTGTATCTTTTGAACCCCATTTCGTTGGTTCAATTCCGATTGCTTTAAGAAACTTAACGGCACCTTGTCCAGATCTACCATTGGCGCCAATAACTAAGACACGTGGACGACTCATAATCTTCTTAAGTCTTGATTCAACATCTTCAATCATTTTTAATTGATCTGAGTAGGGAAGTAGAGGTGCTCTCTTATTATAATCCATAGAGAGTTGCGTATGTGTCCAGAGATCAATTCCTAGTGCAGCACCAGCAAAACCGGCCCATACACCAAAAGCAGCAATACGATTGCTATTTTCATCAACGAGATACTCTAGGTCAAATAACTTTCCTTCACCTTTTATAAAGCGTGAAAGAGTTTTTTCATAACCTGTTTGATTTTTAAATACGTGAGCGAAGTGAATATGTCGGTGACTAAGAGCAAAGTCTTGATCGTCTAGCTCTTTTAAACCTGTAATAATAGCGTTAAGAGGTGCACCGGTCCAAGAACTGGTTTCGGCAAGTGTACAACCAGCAGCCTCGTATTCAGCGTCTTCAAAGATGCGGGCGGGAGATTTTTCAACAATAACGTCATGTCCTAAGTCCAATAATTCTTTACAGGCCTTTGGTGTTAAACAACATCTCTGCTCAAAAGGCTTTGTTTCGTGCCTTAACCAAATCAATCTCTTCATGCATTCCTCTTCATTTTACTTCTAATAATGTGTAGGTACCTCGCAATAAAACATATTTCGAGGTTGAAGTATAGAGATTGGGTGCTATTTACATAGAAAATCGCACTATAACTGACTGAATTTACTTAAAATGTAAAACCTAGATTGAAAGAATGGATCGCAGGCACCCAGATATCTTCTTGGGGATTAATGTAGGCCAGTCTGAGTTTGTAGTTGAAATAGAAACTCTCTCCCTTAAATTCGGGAATGAAAGTGATAAATTGCGTACTAATATTAAGGGAGCTTCTAAAAGGGAGTTCTTTTAACTGCAACCAAGTTCCCACATAAAGTCCATCAAAGAGCGAGTATCTCTTTCTCATATGCACCCCCACAAAAGGTTCCAACCAGAAAGTTTCTGGTTTCTTATGCCATTGGTGATAAGCGTGAAAGAGCGGGAAGTGATCATATTTAACATCTGTAATAGTACTCATAGGAATAATTTTTGCTTCAAGCATTTCTAGAGACCAAGACCTTTTGCTATTACTTCTTTTCCAGATGAAATCAAGAGCAATTGATGTCTCTCCCTTATCTAGTGCTCCAAAATCAAAGAGTTTGGTATCGGTTACAATTTGCGTCTTATTTAGTGTGTTGTCTACATCTGCTCTTTTGAGTTGATAGAGATTTACTTTTACCTGGGTTTCTTTGTCTGGGTGTTTGGTGATAATTGTACTCACTCCCATTTTAGTATCTTTCTTTACATAGACTCCAGCACTTGGATCTATGACACTTGCTTGATTTGAAATTGTAACAAGAGCTCCCATATTAATGCTGTAGAAGAGTGAAGGCGTCAGTCTATATTTGAAGAGGCTAAAGGTTGGTAAGGGAACTGCCGTGGAGATTTCGAGATCAATGTAGCGCTCAGAATTCATATTTTTATTTAATATGGAGAGTATCGCCGCTTCTTTATCTGCAGTGGAAGAAGAACTATTGGAGCTATTCTTGATATCTCCAACAATACTCTTTGTCCCTGAACTTAGATTTAAATCAATATCAAAGTAATTCTCGTAGAGTTTAGAATGAAGCCTCTTATTGACTATCGTTTTATCTCGCAAGTAGGTGTAACGTTTGAGATTATTTCTAACTCCCGCAGCGTGAACATTGTTGGCCAAAATAAGTAATACTATGATAATTTTTTTCATAGGCTTATTATAAACACTGAACTAAAAAATTGCAGTATAAAATGATCATTTACAACAAAGATCTCGATTTAAATTTAGAAAGTTATGGAATAGAAGTTCCTCTGCTCGATGACAGATCTGTCAGGTGTTTCAGTGAACTTGTAAAAGTAAATAAGTCTCTTAGAGAAACACCTTTAAAAGAAATTCCAATAATATGCAAGGAAGATCTCTTACTTGCTCATGATGAAGAGTTTGTTGAGCGCTTATTCTCAAAAGATTGCAGCGAAGAAATTATCGATTGTTATGAGCTTAAAGATGAGCGAGGAGAGAACCAGCGTTTTAATCCAAGCAGCAATTCAAAACCACTTGAGAATTTATTTCAAACAATTCTGCTACAAGCAGGAGCCACATACGCAGCTCTATTAAAAGCAGATAAGTCTGGTTTTTGTTTTGCTCTTTCTGGAGGAATGCATCACGCGATGAGTTCAACTCCTAGAGGGTTCTGTCTCATTAATGACATAGTCATTGCGGCCAGGAAGTACCAAGTCTCTAACTCAAATACTAAATTCTGCGTAGTGGATATTGATGCTCACAAAGGTTGTGGTACAGCAGAGATCACCAGAAATGATGACTCTATTGAAACTCTAAGTATTCATATGAAAGAGGGCTGGCCACTAGATCCTGAAAGTGGTGAAGGTCCATGGCATATTCCTTCAAACATAGATATTCCCATCGCGAAGTCAGAGCAAGATCTCTACTTAGAGAAATTACAAGAGGGTCTCACAAGTTTAAACAATTCAGATTTTGCCATTGTGGTGGCCGGAGCTGATCCCTACATTGAAGATGTATTGGAGAGTGCTAAAGGGCTACAGCTTTCAAAAGAAGAAATGTTAAAAAGAGATCGTTTGGTTTATGAGTTCTTTAAGAAGAAAAAAATCCCCCAAGTTTGGGTCATGGCCGGAGGCTATGGACCAGCGACTTGGGAGATTTACTATCAATTTCTTAAATCAATTCGTGAGGAAGAACTCGCTTAATAGGTCTAAAGTAAGTTCTCGGTGAATGCTCAAGTAGATCAGAAACTTTAGTCATATAGATACAAGCGTATTTTTCAATTTGATCAGCGAAACGACTTTCTTCCTGTCCCGCTCTCATAAGTTCTCCCCAATAAGGGTTGAAACACTTTCCATACTCTTTAAGCTCTTCTGAAATTAGACTATTGATTTTATCGATCTTTGCGTAAACGCGACCGGTATCATCTTTATCAAATTTCTTACCAAGATACTTATCCATTTCAAGTTTATCTAGAATATCTTCTTGATCTTCTTTTTGCGCCATGTACTCATCAATCTTAAGTTGAATGGGATCACTCTTTTTAATGGCATTGATCTCATCTTCAAGCGGCTCAACAACAAGCGCTGTTCTCCAGCCAAAAGTTTTCTTTAAGGCCAGCACGTCTCCGTAGATATGATCTCCAAGATATAAAATCTCAGATCCTTTAAGGCCTAGATCTTTCTGTAATTTTCCAGCATAACCACCCTGATAAACACCTGGAGTAATCGCTCCTTCGTGATTAGTCATAAGTCCTGTATCTGGATCAATCCTTAGATAATGACTTCTAATGTTAAAAAACCTTGGCTTACTTGAGAGAGTAATGGTGATCTCAAAGAGATCCTTCCAGCTCTTATGATCTTTTAAGAAAGGATCAATGGCATACTCAAGCAGAAGCTTACAGTAGTAGAATTCAGAGTTTGTGATGATGATCAATTTCTTTCCACACTTCTTATATGTTTCAAGTAAGTTGACCAATTTCTCATCTGGAATAATGAAGTCTGACAAGTGCTCGGCGACATAGTTTTTTAAAGATCCATCAGAGTGACAAATATCAATCGCTTCTTTTATATGATCAGCAAGCTCATCGTAGTGGGGAAGGTTTAATCCCTTCTCTTTTAGATCAACTAATTGAGCAAAGAGCACACCATTGGAAACAGAAAAAGCTGTATCCAAAGATTGAAAGTTATCATCACTTAAATCAATATTTCTATTGGCGTAGGTTTTATTTTGATCGTTGAACTCAAGAGGATCAAGTCCGTGTTGCGCTTTTTTTACTTTCCCAAAACGAGAAACGTGCAAGAGATTCCCTCTCACTTTATCAAGAACAAGACCTTGTTGAACTAGATTAAAATCAAATTTCAATTTCAAAATTTCTTCTGGGTAATTTAAAACAGAGACGAGTTTCTTTAAAACTTCACCGTAAGTTAGTCTTTCAAAGTTTTCTGTTTTATAGCGAACTAGTGTGTAGTCCATATCAAAACCAATGGCCTTGATCTTCTTCATATTTAGTATTCTGTTGACAAAAACACTCATGTAATCTGACTCCTTTAGTCAAAAATGGTTTTTCTCCCCTTAGGGAACCTCCGACTTTATCAGTTTAGTTGAAACTCAGTCAATTTTCCTGTCAAAGGATAGAAAATTTTAGTTTAACTGGACCTGAAAGCCGTAAGCTTTTAAAATAATTATAGTAATTTAATTAATATTCATTAAGAAGGTGTAAAGATGAGATCTCTGTTTAAGTTGTGTTTGCTTTTGGTTTTGACTCTGGGCGTTTGTTCTAGTCAAGCTGAAACTATGGAAGAAAAAGGTCTAAGAATCGCTAAGGAATCTGAAAGTAGAAATAATGGATTCATTGGTGAAGAATCAAACTTAGAAATGGTTCTCATTGATGCTTATGGTTCAAGAATCATCAGAAAAATGAAAGGTAAGGTTTTTGAAGTTATAGGTGATGGAGATAAATCACTTAATATTTTTATGAACCCAAAAGATGTTAAGGGAACCAAGATGTTAACTTGGTCACATAAAGATAAAGACGATAAGCAGTGGCTCTATCTTCCTTCACTTAGAAGAGTAAAGAAAATTTCTTCCAAGAATAAGTCTTCATCTTTCATGGGAAGTGAATTCTCTTACGAAGATCTAGGTTCTCAGGAAACAGAAAAATACACTTACAATTTTATTAAAGATGGAAAGAGTAGTGAAGGTAAAGATGTTTATATTTTAGAGAGAAAACCAAAAGCTAAGAGTGGTTACTCTAAACAAGTGATCTATATTTCTAAAGATCATATGAATACAGTTTACGTTGAGTACTTTGATAGAAAGGGTGAGATCTTAAAGAAAGCTGTCATGAGCGGATTTAAGTCCTACACAATTAAAGGAAAAACAATTCATAGACCGAATCAAATTCATATGAAGAATCTCCAAACAAAGAAAGAATCAATCTTTAAGTGGCACGATAGAAAAATTGGAATCAAACTTAAAGAGAGACTCTTCACTAAAAGGGCGCTTAAGAAATGATTCGTCCTCTACTACTTTCTTTATTTTTAATAAGTCCTCTGACATTTTCAATGGTGACAGATCAAGGTGAAATCACTTTTGAAAACCGAGTTTTTGAAAGTGATAATGACAATCTTTCTTACGATGAAAACTATGCCATCTTCGCTAGAGCGAAAGTTCGCTTTGAAGAGAAAGGATTCATTGGAGTTCTTAGTGCTTATGGCCGCGCAGATTCAAAAGACCGTGAGAGAAATCAATACGTAATTGAAGATGCCTACGGTTCTTATACTTTTGGTGAAGAAGAAGATTTTAAAATCCTCGCAGGTTGGAAACTTTTTAATTGGTCTGAGATGGAAGCTTTTCATCCGGCCGATGTAGTGAATTCAAAAAACTATGATGGTGAAATTGAAAACTTAGAAAAGAAAGGTGAGCTCACTATAGAAGCAGAGTATGTGCTAGCTGAGGGAACAATTAATTTCTACTACTGGCCTAGAGTTGAAAATCCAGTCTATCCAAGCTCTAGAGCAAGGACAGGGATAAACTTCGGTATTCCGCTTAAAGACGCTGTTTGGGTGAATGGAAAGGACGCAGGAACAAGTTCTAAGTGGCAACCACAATACGGTGTGAGATTTAATCAAACCATTGGTGACTTAGATTTTGCTGTACAATTTCTCGATCACTTTGATCGCTCACATCCGCTAGTAGGTTATACCTTTGGAACTTCAATTCTTGGAAGCGAGTTCCCAACGAACTCAGCTGACTTAAGGCCGCACTTCTACCGAGTAAGAGAACTCGGAGGAACTATGTCGCTAGCGGTGGAGAGTTATCTCTTTAAACTAGAAACAAGTTTAAGAAAATTTGAAAACGAATTTCAAACACTAGTGCCTGTAACATCAACAACATTTGTGAGAGCACGTCCTGAAGATCACTCTGAAGTGGCGATTGGTCTAGAGGACACTATAACCTTTGATGAAATTGAGCATGAGGTCACTTTGATTTTTGAATTCACTTCCATTCTTGGTCCCAATAAGGTGGCGAGAAGAAGACTGAGTACTTTTCAAAGAGATGCACTCATAGGTATGAGATACAACTTCAATGACACAATGGGCTCAGAATTATTCATGAGTTACATTCAAGATCTGGAGTACACGGATGAGAGAATACTAAATATCTCATTCACAAGACGGCTTTCTGATCAGTGGAAGTATAAGTTTGGAGCTAGATCTTATAGCGCTAAGGAGCACGGTTTTCTGGGGCTGCAGGTGCTAAAGGGTGATAGTTACGGCTACTTAAACCTTTCACGTTTCTTCTAAGTACAATATAAAATATTTAGCTCTGGCTTTAGAAGACTTCTCTTTTATCTTGCCAGAGCTTAGTTTTAGAACTATCTTTTTAGTTCAATAAATGTGGGGGATTAGCTCAGTTGGGAGAGCGCTTCGCTGGCAGTGAAGAGGTCGCAGGTTCGATCCCTGTATCCTCCACCACATTTCTTTTTAACACCTCTATATGTTATTCTTATTTTATGGAAGACGCTGAAAAATCCCTATTTATCATGATTGATATTTTAAATAAAAACCAAATAGAGTTCTCTATTGGTGGAACTGGGCTACTCTATTTTTTAGGGTTATATGATAAAGTTGGGGACTGGGATATTTTAACAAATGCTAAATGTAGTCAAATTGAAAAATGTCTAGAAGGGTTAAAGTATACAAAAGTTAGCGTAAAGCATCCTTTCTACTCTAACTTCTTATATCAAGTTGATCTAAATGGATTTGAATTTGATGTTATGGGTGATTTTAAATATGAAATTGAAGGGGATTTAGTTTCGATGACATCTTCTCCTTATATGTGGAAAGGAAAAGTTCCTTTGGCTGACCCTGCCGAATGGCAGTCTTTTTATGAAAGAATAAATAGAGAATTAAAAAAAGACTCAAAGAAGTCTGAATTATTGCTAGAGTATTTAAATAATAACAGTTAGGTCGATTTTTCTAAGAAAAGTTCGATATGTCCAAACTACGGTCCACCATTTCTTTTACTCTTTAATTTCAATATATTACAATCATAGCGTACAGTGGTCATCGAACTTTTAAGTTTGTGTATTATCTAGGATAAGATGATGATTCGATTAGCTAAGGAAAAAGATACTAAGGACATTTGGGAGGCTCATATAGCTTCAATAAGAGAAGTTTGTTCTGAGGATTACTCTAACGAACAAATTGCTGGGTGGTCTTCATTTTCTTATAGCCATGAGCATTGGGTAAAAACAATGAAAAAAGACCACGTCCTTGTTTACGAAAAAAATGATAAAGTTCACGGCTTTTGTCACTCTGGTATCATCGATGATTCAACAGCTGAGATATATGGATTTTATCTTTCTCCACTTGTTGTTGGAAAAGGAGTAGGTATGGAAATGCTGTCTTCGACACTTAAGTATTTTAAAGACTTGAATAACATAAGCAAAGTAAAGTTGATTGCAACTCGAACTGCAAAGTCCTTTTATGAAAAAGCAGGTTTTATAGTAACTGGCCCTGAGTTTCAAGAACCAACAAGAGGTATCATGTTGGAATGTATTCCTATGGAGCTAGCTCTCTAGCAAGAAAGTTCGATATGTCCAAACTACGCTCCACCATTTTTACATCTCATTCCTATTATACAAAAACTGTGCAGAGACAGGTCTCCCTTTTTCTGACTAGGCTAAAGTTGCTTTATTTTTCTATTTTTAACAAGAATATTCTGGAAATTTTTTAACAATAAACTGAATAAATGACTCAATTCGAGCAGGTTTAAATTCTGATTTCAAATAGAGAAGACTTATAGGAATGGCTTTAGCGTTCCATTCACTAAAAACAGGAATCAATTTTTTCTTTTTCAATTCTTCTCTGCAGTATAATTTTGGTAAACGACCTATACCAATACTTTTTAGGGTTGCATGCTTTATTAATCTTCCACTTTTACAGTTTATGTTACCTGATACAAAAATTTCTTTTTCATTAGAACTCTTTCTATTTTTAACAAAGGTCCATTTTTTTATACTTCCAGTAATGCAATTATGGTTTTTTAGATCTTCTGGGTTTGATAATTTTTTCGATTTTGATAAGTATTTTGACGTGGCGACCGTACAAATCTCAATATCACCAAGTCTTCTTACGATTAGCTCTGAATCCTCTAATTGTCCCATTCTAATTACAAAATCAAAGCGGTTTTTAGCTATATCTATCTTATTGCTACTAAAGTCTAACTCGATGTTAACTTTTGGATATTTCAGAGTAAATTCACTAATAATCCTACCAATAATATCCTCTCCGATAACTCCTCCGACACAATTAATTGAAATATTTCCTTTGATCTCATCTGAATTATCAAATAGGTCTTTGAGAGAATCCTCTATATTTAAAAGTGATTCTTTCCATTTTAAAAGCAGTACCTGCCCTTCTTGTGTTAATTTCATCGACCTTGTAGTTCTTTGAATTAATTGAACTGACAGGCTTAATTCTAAATCTTTAATTTGCTTAGAGAGATGGCTTTTGGACACCTGTAGCCGTATAGCAGCCTCTGAAAAACTTTTACTTTCGGCAACGGTTACAAAGACTTTTATCTGGTCTAATTTTATATTATTAGTTAATTGGAAACAATCTGTTCGAATATGAGTCATATACGCATAATAGATTAAAGTATATTATTAATCAATAAAAGAAACCTTATTCAAGGAGAATATATGAAAAAAGTACTAACATTTTTTATTACAACAGTTTTATTTTCAAGTACCATTTTCGCAAATGTAAGCAAGGGAAACAGTATGCATCATTATGTCATTGTAAATTTCACAGTAAAACAAAATAAAATAAGTAGTTTTGTAGAAAAGATGAATGAGCTAAAAGCTCAATTACCCAAAGTGAATGGTTGTGAAGAGGTATCAATTTACCAAGACAAGTCGAATACAGTTAGTTTCACAATTGTGGAGAAGTGGAAGTCACCAAAGGAACATCAAGAACATATTGAAAATATAACCAATGATGGAAGCCTTGAAGCGATTTCTAGTTTATTAGCAAAACCGATGTCGGGTTATGGATATAATAAACTCTAGGTTTTTAATCAATGCCAGTATGAAAAGACAATGAATTTATAAAAAATGAAGGGGCCAGTAATTGGCCCTTTGGTTGGTTAAGACTGATTTTAACAAAGTAAAAAATGAGCAGAGAAGTTAATTCTTTAGTCCGAATTACTTGAATAGGTACAGGTGCAATTTCTACTTTATCAGTATCAATGTCAGGTGTCTCAATCGTTTTAGCCAGTGTTGGAAAAATGCTTTTGATTATTTATTTGAAGAGATTATTAAGTAAGAAAGTTCGATATGTCCAAACTACGGTCCACCACTTTTTTTGTAAGCCTTCTTTTTAAACTCAATTTAAATCCATTCTTGTTTTTCTGACGAAATCGTAATCTCTGTTTTTAGATCACCAGTATGAGCTGTAGAAGATGGCTCAATCATCATAAAGTGTGTATCTTCTTGCGCCAAAGGGCAATGCTCTACACCTTTAGGTACAACATACATTTCGCCTTCATTTAATACTATGTCTTCACTTCTTAACTTCAGTGTTAGTTGTCCTTTAAATACTATAAATAATTCATCTTCATTATCATGTTTGTGCCATATAAGTTCACCGCTACCTTTGGCAATCTTAATGAGTTGACCATTAGATTCTGCGATCACCTTCGGAGTCCAAGTCTCAGTGAAGAGTGTAAACTTCTCTTTTAAGTTTATCTTATTCATCATATTTACCTTTTTAAGTTTTTAGAGGAATTTTATCTGACAAGTTAAGCTTTGAAAGTAAAATTCTTAATGAAAATAAAGTTCGATATGTCCAAACTACGCTCCACCATTTATTTCCTTTTTAATTTCAATACATTATAATCTTGAAAAATTAGCTATGGAACTTCTAAGGTGGAATCATTTTGTACTCTCACTCTAGTCTTTATCAATAAGCTATAAAGCTTTTTAAGGTAAGAAGGTTAGTTATGAGTAAAATTATCATTTTAAATGGTACTTCAAGTTCTGGTAAATCATCGATTGCGAGAGAACTTCATAAGAAACTTTTGAAGCCAGCTTGGGTTTACTTAGAGTGGGATACTTTTATAAATATGCTACCTCAGGACCATATTGAAAGTCGTGAGGACTTTTTAGAAATGGTTCCAGGAGTCCTAAGTGGTTTTCACAGCACGATTCGTGCATTTGCAGATTCTGGAGTAAATTGTATCGTTGATCATGTTTTTCAAGATGAAGACATATATTTTGATATATCTAAAAAATTGAAAGATCATGAAGTATTTTTCATTGGACTCCATTGTCCAATTGATATTTTAGAAAAAAGAGAGACAAATCGAGGTGACCGAACTATCGGTACGGCTGAGCGACAAATTAACAAAGTGCATAGAAATGTATCATATAACTTGGAGCTTGATAGTCACTCTCTATCAATAGATGAATGTGTAAAAAAAGTAATTTTATTAAGTTCTAAGATAGAAAATTTTTTTATATAACTATTCAAACTCTGTTAGATCTTCAATTTTTATAAAAAGTTCGATATGTCCAAACGATGCTCCACCATTTTTTATTCGTAATAACCAATTTTAAAATTCATCAATAAACTTTTTTAAGTATTTTAGATGCTTATAAATCTCAAAAACTATTTGCTGCTGCATAAAGACTCTAGTTAAGATCTGGGAGTAAGTATGTTTAAAATTCAAAATATAGAAGAAATGATTTATTTGATTCGTGGACAAAAAGTTATGTTAGATAGTGATTTGGCTAAACTCTATGCGGTTGAAACGAAGGCCTTAAACCGACAAGTTAGAAGGAATATGATTCGGTTTCCAGAGGACTTTATGTTTCAGCTAACTAAAGAGGAATTTGAATCTTTGAAGTGCCAAAATGGTACTTCAAAACTAGGAAGGGGAGGAAAGCAGAAGCAACCTCTTGTTTTTACTGAAAATGGCGTTGCAATGCTTTCAAGTGTCTTAAAATCTGATCAAGCCGCTTTAGTAAATATCGCAATAATGAGAATCTTCACAAAACTTAGAAGTTTCTTGTTGCTTGAAAAAGAGCTTACTGAACGAATGGATGGTATCGAGACAGGAGCTAATAAAGTATTCAAAGTCGTATTTGAGAGATTGGATAATCTCGAAGAGAGGTTGCCCTCTCATGATAAGGATCGAAACAAGATAGGCCTTAAAGAATAGATAAATTAATGAAGAAAGTTCGATATGTCCAAAGTACGCTCCACCATTTCTTCTAAATAGAATATATTATCTAATCAGTCGACTGAAAACTGTTTAGTGAATAAAACCTCTTTAGAGATTCTTAATCTAAGTAAGCCCGGTACTGCACGAACCACGAAAATGTGTCGAATCTTTTTACACCCTCTGTAATCTATCCAACAAAGCTGAATATATTTATTAAAACTGAGAGAATGTCAGCACATATAAATTTTAAATTACTATTAATAATTGGAGAATCAAATGAAGAAGATCTTTTTACTTACTATGTTTTTATTGTCGGCCCTTTCTTATGCAGGAGATGGTGGAATAACGATTGAACAGTTAAATGATCTGTACGAGAAAAAGTCCGCTTCGCTTGAGCAAATCAGAATAGAAGTAAATAAAGCAAAGGTGAAAAAATCTGCTTATTATGAAGTTGAGGTAAGTGATTTGTTGTTAGAGGGAGTTGCCACGTTTGCAAAAATTGAGGCATCACTAGCAGTTGCTGTATCATCAGCGATAGTATTAACAAAAGTCTCACACGTTACTACTGCCGCAGCGATTAAGGACTTTTTCCCAAGATGTCTTAAGACAGCTGGATGTAGAAATGTTCTCGTAGGAATTCCATTAGGATACGCTCTAATAGATACACTTGGTGAAGCTCGCCAAGTCATGAAGTTCAGCATTAATGATTTCGATAAATTAATCTTAGAAATGGAAGCACAAGAAGATACTTTATATGAGATCAGACAAATACTTAGAAGTGAAGATGGTTCAATAGTTCTTTCTCAAGAGGAATTTCAAATCCTTAGTGGAAAAGAGTAAGCACTATGCATAAGTTTGCTTTAGTACTAGTGATAACTGTTATCAATCTTATCGCTAGTAGCGCCTTTGCGGGAGAGTATCAAGACAGGGTAAGAGCTCAGGCCTATGAGTTTACTTATGAATTATGTCAGGATGACTCTCTATTAGCTGGATTAAATCCTTCAATAATTGAAAAGTCGTTTTCTTCAGCCTTTTTATTAGAAAGTGATAATCAAGAAGTCAGCGAAGGAGATGGATACCTTCAGTCGTTAAAAGATATCTTTCAAATAAATCCATTTGTTGCCGAATTAGTAACAAGCACAGGGTTTCATAATGCGCTCACTGAATGCTACGGCGATGACTCCACTAAAAGAAAGTACTTTCTTTATAAAGTTTTTGGTTCAGATTTCTTAGGTCGTGTTACTGGAACGATAAGTTCAATACTACCTTATGCCCTGATTAGAAAAGGTCTACTTTTAGCTTTTCCAAAAACAGGAATAAAAATAGTTCGCTTTGTAGAAGGTTCTCTTCTCGCAGTTGGAGCAACTGTAGGAAGTGCCGTTGGTTATGACTATTATGATAAAAATAATCTTACAAAAGAAGAGTTTAGTGAATCATTAAGCTTTGATAATGAGCAGGATCGAATAATAAAAAATAAGCTTCCTAGTATTTTATTAAATGCGAAAATTAGGAATATTATTAAGCTAAAAAAGTACGACCTTATTCCAAATCTAGAGAAACAGATTCTCTCCATGGATGAAATTCCAGTACGTCTTTCTAAAAAGCTCTGTAAAATACAAAGTATTGAAAATTCATTTCTCTTAGGTCATCTTGATTGCAGTTCACTAGTCGCAATCCAGTAATAACTTTTTCACAACTTAGCAAGTAAGTGCAGCGTCAAAATTAGTTAGCGCTACAACGTCACCTGTCATCATGTTATCGATATGGATTTTACCAATCCTAACTCTTACAAGCCTTAAGGTGGGAAATCCCACGGCCGCCGTCATTTTTCTTATCTGACGTTTCTTCCCTTCGCAGAGAGTGATAGAGACCCAACTAGTAGGTCCATGCCTTTGATCACGGATCTTTTGGCCACGAGTAGGGAGCTGTGGCTCACTGTCTAGCTTGAACGCTTTACACGGGAGGGTTAGGTACTTAGTACCATTAATTCCAATCTCGATACCATTTTGTAGTAGTGACAAAGCTTCTGCAGTGATCGCACCATCAACTTGCACATAGTATTCTTTTTCTATGCCTTTGCTTCTGATTTTGTGGCTCATCATACCGTCGGTTGTAAGTAACAATAATCCTTCAGAGTCGTGATCTAATCGCCCAATGGCCATGGTTTTTTCGGGGAAGTTAAATAGCTCGCCTAGTAGATGTTTCTTCTTTCGTGTTTCAGGTAAAAACTGACTTAAAAAGCCATATGGCTTAAATATTTTGAAGTGCTGGTTACTGGTTGGCATTAAATATCGCCTTAATCGTAAAGTCTGGAGTAGTCACAATGAGCCTACTAATTAGACTCATTTTCAAAGAGCAACCTATCTTCAGGTAATAGAACTTTCACTTCTTTATTAGAGTATGGATCGATAAACTCTAAAGAGTAAGATACTAACTTTAAACCCTCTTTATTCTTATTCTTCTCACCATAAATTGGATCACCTATCACTGGGTGTCCCGCGTCTGCAAAGTGAATTCTTATTTGGTTCTTTCTCTCAGTTTTTAGTGAGATATCGACCATTGTTTTATTGCCGTTAAATTCTAAACATTGGTACTCAGTCTTTGTGAATTTCTTATTAATCTCGTTTGTAAATTCACCACTTCCATCCATTTCTCCAAGAACGATGGCCTGATACTTCTTAGTAACTTTATCTCTCCACATCTCTTGAAAAAGGTTCTGTGTCTTTGGATTATACGCGATTACAACAAGACCTTCAGTTTCTCTATCTAGTCGATTGACTATATTGGCAAATTTCTTATGCTTTTCAACGTGGCGAAATAGACTTGTCTGATCTCCAAAAGTTGTCCCTTCTGTTAAAGCTCCGGCCGGCTTTAAGTAGACACCATAATTACGAGTTTCATATAGGTTTTTAAATTCGAATGCTTCATTTAGATCAATCTTTGGATCATAGTAGCACTCAATAATATTTCCAGCCTTTTGAATAGACTTTGCTTTTCTAACTCTCTTTCTCTTAGTATTAATTGTCTGATAGACGGCCCCAAAAACCATGAGTTTTTTTATTACCGATTTTGATAGGGGTGATAGCTTCTCTATGAGGTCAACAATAAGCATGCCATCTTCAGCTGGTAGAGTTGTAAACTTGATGTTTTGCGCCTCTATTTTTTTTTCTATCTGTTCAGTCATAAATTACCTATTTTCAATTGTTTGATGATCATTAATAGTTCATTAATGATCGAATGCAAAGATGACCGGAAAAAAAGATGATTTAGTTGTCAATAAATCTAAACTACGCTCCACCATTCCTTTTACTCTTTAAAATCAATAGATTACAATTAGACCATTCTTACGATATCGAACAATAGAGTTATTTATGAAGAGTATTTTAAACAAAGCCATTGAACTGAGGAAGAGTGGTGATTACGAATCATCTCTAGACCTATTGAAAGAAGAGCTTAAAGTATCAAGTCATGACCCTGAGTTAAACTATCATGCAGCTTGGGCCTGTGACTGCCTTGGAAATGAAAGTGAAGCGGCTCCTTACTATGAAGCAGCAATAAAGAATGGTTTAATTGGAAATGATCTTAGGGACGCATTACTAGGACTTGGAAGTACATATAGATGTTTGGGTGAATATGACAAATCTCTCGAAAAGCTAGATCAAGCATTAGAGTCTTTTCCAGATGATAAAGAGCTGGTCGTATTTAGAACGTTAACGCTTTTTAATTTAGGAAGACATGAAGAGTCTTATTCAGATCTGTTAAACCTATTAGTCGACACAACAGATGACGATGGAATAAAAGGTTATGGAGAAGTATTAAAAAACTACTCTAAATGTCTTAATAAGGTTTGGTCATAATATTGTTATATAGATCGATATGTTCTAACTAGGCTTCATCATTTTCTTATTACTAATAATCAATTTTTAAATTAATCAATTAACTTTTTAAGTATTTTAGATGCATATAAATTTAAATGACTAGCTACTTTACTCTTTTATCTGAGAAGTAGGCCCATAAAACAATTAGCCACATTGATAGCGCTGGTCCAGCTATGGCCTGAGGAGGTGTATCTATGGGAGCTTTTGGTCCCCAGATATTTCCAATGTAGGCGACTAGTAAGAAGGAGATCATACTCCAAAAAATTTGCTTTCTCTTTCTTGTCATTAGAGGACTTGCTTTAAGATAAAGAAAAACTCCTATCGCAAAGATACCCAGCTCAACGACAACTGTTGCTGTCAGAGAGTTCCACATTCCTAGACCGACTTTCTGTCCAGAAAGAAGTAGAGGAAGATCTGGTCTATGAGTTAAGAAGTCTAATCCCCAGTGTGATGCTACAACTACACCAGAAGTAATGGCGGCAGTTTTGGATTTAAAAACTTTAAAAACTATTACACCAAAGATAAGTGCGTAAAGAAGAGTCATTAGTAGGCTGTGCGAATAGGGATAGTGTGAAAAATTAAAAGGCGTTACCACTGTCGCGCTATGGTCAACTGAGACAGATTCAATTCCCATTAATACGAGCACGGGCCAAATCAAGTCCAAGAGCTGGCATGAGATGAAGAGTAATGCTAAGTTTAACTTTGGGGCCGCTTTTTTAGCTGCGAGACCGACAGCGAAGTGTCCTATAAACATGAATGAATTTTAGTTTGGTCCCAGTGGGATGTAAAGGTGCAATAGTACTAGTGTCTATAGAGACTCTTTTGTGAATCTTTCTTGGTATGTCTTAGCAATTTCAAAGTCATCTTATTGATGAGCATGTTTTAGTTATTCTATGATGTTAACTTTGTAGATCGTTTGTAATTTACTTAGAGGTAATGGCTTAACGTGCCAGCTTTCAATATGTGGTAAGTACATAGCTTTTTCTTTAGCCTCATCTTTAACCATTGAAAGAGTTGTTATGTCTTTATAATGAAGAGGAGATACCACCAAATAAACTAAAGTCTTATCTTCAAAGCGACGAGATAAGAAGTTGTACCAGTCTCTTATTTTTTCAATGTTATCAAACGACTCAAACCTTAAATCAAAAAGACAAACAGCATTTAAAAATCTTCCCATTGACTCATGAGAGTGAGCAGATGTTCTTCGCACGTTCTCTTTTATGGGGTGAATGAATCCTTCATTTAGAATTGAATCTAGGTTTGATCCTGATGTGTAATGAAAAACTTGTTCTTTTAGTTTTGGATAGAACTCTTCATACATTTCATCTAATTTTAAATTTAATTCAATAACTTTTTTCATGATAAGATTTATATAATATTGATTAACCCTTGTCCAAGGAAGGTTAAGTACTTAATTTTATTTAAAGAAAATTCGGTATGTTCAAATTACACCTCACCATTTCTTTTACTCTTTAGGATCAATATATTACCATTAAGCCTAATCGTTTTCTTGAACTCATTCAATTTAGTTAGTTACTTTTAAGGAGTCATCTTTGAAGAAATATAAAATCATAGGTCTCTTTGTAGGGACACCAAAAGAATTGGGACCTAAAAAATATATCACATCAATAGACAAGCTAGCGGTCACTACTTCATTAGTTATCAAAAATGAATCCATTGAAGGCGATCAAGTTGCTAACCTCAAATATCATGGAGGCCCTGATAGGGTTATTCACCACTATAGTCTTGAACAATATGAGTACTTAAAATCAGCCTTTCCTAAGTATAGAGAGCTTTTTAGACCTGGTAGTTATGGTGAAAATATAACCACTGAAAAGCTAACAGAGAAAGATCTCTGTATTGGAGACATATTTAAGCTTGGAACTGCAAAGATTCAAATTACTGAAGGTCGTAAGCCATGTGGAACAATAGACTTAAAGTATGGATTCAAAGGCGTATTAAAAGAGATCGTTAACTCTGGTCGATATGGCTGGTTTTATAAAGTTCTACAAGTAGGGCATGTAAATATAGAAGACAGTCTTGAATTTATAGAGAGACCATATCCAAACTTAAATCTAGAAAAAGTCATCCACGAGCTTTTTCAAAATAAGGATAAGGATTTAATTTATCTAAAAGAAGTTTCTGCTTGCCCGGCACTTTCGACAAGATGGAAAGAGCGTATTCTAAGATTCTTAGATTAAAGAAGTATAAGAAAGCTTGATATGCTCAAACTTAGCTCCACTATTTCAAAGCAAGACAATCACCTTATATTCTCATTTAAGCTTAATCCTGAATTTATTACAGAGTTTTTTGTTTAGTACCTAGATGTAATCGATAGGTGCACAGAGGTGTATTACTGTTCTTTTCAAGAAAGGCATTTCGCTGTGAAATATTTAAGCGAATTTAAAAGATGGAGAAAGGTTATGAAACAACTACTACTAGGACTCACTTTATTAGCAACTACTTCTAGTTTTGCTTCTTATGATTTAGGTAATGGAGGAATATTTTCCAAAACTGATAGTAATGGGATTGATATTTGTAGAATGGATATTGCATTTGGAGAAAATGAAAAAGGTGAATATACCTGTACTTTTAGTGGCTTCAAAAGATTTATCGACCCTCAAGATGAAGACACGTACATGAGTGATGGACTTCTTGTGAGTGGGATTGTGACTTTGGACAAAAATCACAAAGTCATATGTGTAGGATCACATCTTTCATTACTCAGACCAGTTAAAGATAGGGCCACAATAACTGAAAATAATGATGGAACCATTGATATTGTACTAAGAAGTAAAGTGGCGTTTGGTGAATCTTCGAAAGTTGAGTGTAAGGGGATGAGAAGGAGTAACTAATCTTACGAGCGTTCATGGAGGCGCACTTTTTTGTAGGATAAAAAAAATCTATTTGTCTAAACTAAGTTCTTCTGTTTCTTTTACTCTTTAAATCTAATATCCTATAATATTTAAATGGGAAAAAAAATAGGATAGGTCCAGCTGGAAAAAGTAAAATTCGCATTCTTGTGTCTTCAAAAGATACTTCTAGGGAGTCTGTGAAGCTTGAGTTTGAAAATCAACCAGGTGATAATTGAGCTCCAAATATTTTACAGTTAATGAAACTTTTTTAAAGTAAGAGCAGGTGTTCAATTCCTCGAAGCCGCTCCAAAGTTCGCACAAAAAATAGGAATGTTTGTACTAGGAACAATTGGAACTCTGGTAGGTTATAAATCAATTTATGTCTCCATCAAGCATTAGAATAAACTTAAAGCAGATTAGAGTTATTTTATATTTGCTTAAACTGCAAGGATTTTGAAATGAAACTAAAGCATAGTATTACAATTAACTCACCACTAGCTTCTGTATGGAGTACAACTGTTGATGTGAACAATTGGAACAAATGGACTCCAACTATTGAAACCTCTTCTCTAAATGACGAATCTTTTTCCTTAGGTAGCTCGGCTACTATTAAACAACCAGATATGGCAGAATCAATTTGGACCATCACACAGTTTGAAGATAAAGAAAGCTTCACATGGGAAACTTCAGTACCAGGACTAAAAATGATTGCTAGTCATCGCTTGGTAGAAGTGAACCCGAATGAAACAACCAACATTTTAATTCTTGAAGTGAAGGGGCTTTTGTCTTTTATTCTATGGCCTATTTTGAAAGGTAAAATTAGAAATTCTCTTGAAAAAGAAAATGAAGGGCTTAAATCTTTTTGTGAACAAAGATAAACAAGTACGCATACTCATAGAAAGCTTAGCAAACTCTCTAATAGTAGTACGTACTAGCAAAGTGAACTTAATCCATTTTAATTAATTCTGAAACTTCAAGCGTTCCGCCATGTACTAGGTGCGGGCAAGACTTTAAAAGCTCTAGAGCGGCCTCTTTATTCTCTGCTTTTATTATTGAAAAACCTGAAATTGGATTTGAACTTGGTTGGTTCTTTGAATCATTTTCCCCAAGTACAATTGTATCCATTGCCATGTGCCCTGGATTAATTAATGCATCTCCTAGTCTGGCTGCCCAAAGCTGCCATTTCTTCATACTTTCAGAAGCTTCTTCTGGAGTGCTTGGCTTCTGTCCGCCGTGGTAAGTAAAAACAAATTCTGTCATAGTGGTCTCCTGGTTATTTAGTTTGAGAACGATAGATAAAACCTAAAGCTGTTCCGGTTAAAGTGAATTGTATAAATTGAAAAATCGTATGGAAGATAAGAAAGTCAGAGGCTGGCTCTATTTGTATCTTGGCCGCCGTTGCAAAACCCATCGCTGTATAGGTCATCAAACCTATGATGAGATTAAACTTGATCGCCTGAAAGATAGTGTTATCTTTTTGCTTTAATATGAAAGGGTAGAGATAGCCAATGACAAGTCCTTGAATAATTATGGCCGATATTCCCATCCACATGACGGGGTGTTCACGTGTTATGGCTCCCCATTCTTTGTACTTGTCGTGAAACCAAATGACGTGCCACGGGTAGGCCCAGCCCATAGTGATCATGAAATATGAAATAAGGAATTTAATTTGTTTAATGTTCACCATCTGTCTCTCTTGAAATAATACTTGTGTCATGCAAGTATGTTTGCATTTATACTTTTATTATGCAAGTATTAATTCCATGGTAACTAGAACTGAACATAGGGATCGATCAGGATGTCCCGTTGCATGCGCCTTAGATATTTTTGGAGATCACTGGTCTCTACTGGTCATTAGAAATCTAATGTTTACTGACCTACATGAATATAAGGACATGCTTAAATCTGAAGAGAAAATTTCGACGAATATTCTTACGGCACGGCTTAAGTTGCTTGAAGGTGAGGGGCTTATTAGTTCAACTCCTCACAAAGAAAGCCAACGTAGAAAACTCTATTACTTAACCCAGAAGGGAAAAGACTTAGTTCATATTATGACAAGTATTGTATTTTGGTCTCAGAAACACTTGTACGAATTTCTTGATATACCTAATGAAAAAGAAGAGTTTTTAAAGCTTGGCCCAGAAGTCTTTGTTCAAAAAACTTTGGAAAAATTAGAGCAATGGGAAAAAGAAAATATAACATAATTTTAATAACCAATTCTTAAAATCTTCAATCATGCCCTACATATTCTCTGTACTTACTTGTCTATAATTAGAACTCCTATTGCATTAAGACGAAGGCGTTAAGCAGGCAAGTTCAGATTATGGTGAAAGAAGATACGAACCTCTTATTTTACTGAAAATGGAGTTGCAATACTATCTAGCGTCTTAAAATCTGATCAAGTAGCTTTATTGAATATTGCAATAATGAGGATCTTCACGAAACTTAGAAGTTTTCTGATGCTTGAAAAAGAACTAACAGAACGCATGGATGGAATCGAAGCAGGGTCGAATAAAGTTTTTAAAGTTGTATTTGAGAAGTTAGATAATCTAGAGGAAAAGTTACCGTCGCATGGTAAAGATAGACAGAGGATAGGACTTAAGGACTAGGAGCTTTGGGAAGTATATCTTCTTATTCCATTAACGTTTTTCAATTAGAATTAGCGTAGGAGGAATTATGAAGAAGTTACTTCTAGTTGAAAATGAAAAGTCTGAAATTAACCGCATTTCAAGTGTTCTTTGCAATTATGAATACAATGTGAAGAGAGTAGGCTCTAGTGCAGAAGGGCTTGATTATATAAAAGAGAGTCACCCCGATCTTCTTATTATTGATTTAGAGGAGAATGAAAAACTAGCTCTCTCTCTCATATCAGATACTGCTAAGAAAAGTCCTAGAACTTCTATTCTAGTACTTGTTTCAAGTTTAGAAACAGATGCGACTATTAAGAGTTTGGAGTGCGGAGCTGATGCATTTATCCACAAGCCTATTGATGAAGGATCTCTTTCTGCTTACTTGGATAAGAGACCGGCCCAGATGGCCATGTAGTTTACTAACTTTATTCGATATCAAATTCATCGATGATCTCAAGTCCAAGGAGGGCCTCTATAATGTCTTCTAGTGTTACTATTCCCACAAAGTTTCCGTAATCATCGACTACAGCACATATATGTTCCTTCCTCTCAAGCAAACGAAAGAATAAGGTTTTTATTCTCACGTACTTAGGAACTATTAACATGCGTTTTATATGACTTTCAAGAATGATCTCTTGATCTTTTGCTACGACTTTTAAGAGTTCATTCTTTAAGACGTAACCTCTTATATCGTCCTGATCTTGTCCAAAGATGGGAAGGCGTGAGTAGATGATATTGATTACTTTTGTTGAAGATTCTTTAGAGGGCATATCATATTTGAGTCCAATGACATCTTTAATCTCTGTCATAATTTCAACTGCGGTAATGTGTTTAAATTCCATTAATTTTTTTATAAGTTTATATTCAGATTTCTCCAAAACTCCATCTCTTAGTCCTATCTCGACGATGGCCTGAACCTCCGCCCGCGAAATCTTCTCATATCCTTTGCCGCTTATGGCCCTAGAGATTATTTCGCTTATATAGACTAATGGATAAGTCATAATAATCATCGGGGGCAAAACTTTTGCCGCAAAAGGCGAGATGAACTTCCAGTAGTGAACGCCGATGGATTTAGGAATAATTTCGCTTAAAAATAAAATGGCCAGAGTTAGGAAAATGGAGAAAGCAGTTACCCAATGATTTGAAAACAGTTTCTGTGCTTGGGCCCCTGCACCCGCTGCTCCAATTGTATGAGCAAAGGTATTTATTGTTAAAATAGAAGCTAATGATCTTTCAATATTTTCTTTTAAAGGTGTTAGGCTTTTACACAGTTTGGGATTAGTTTCTTTTAAGGACTCTAGGTAATTAGGAGTCACACTTATAATAACTGCTTCAAGTATAGAGCATATAAAGGAGAAGCCGATAGCTAACAATATATAGAGAATAAGTAGGTGCAAAGACACCCTCCCTGTCCTGTAAAAGAGGTCTGTATGTAATTATACACTTATTTCAAGGTGCACCGTAAAATCTCTGAGAGGAATTTGAAGATCTTGTGTTTAGAATTTAGGAAAACTAAAGGTTATTGAGGTTTACTTAATCTTAAGGACTGTATATTCGAAACCTTTCTGTCTTCCAAGAGAACTAATATAACAAGAGAAAATAGTTGCTGTACCTGGAGTATCACAATAGAAATTTGGTTTGACTACCTTCACATTTAACAAGTTATTCTTGCAAGATAGCTTGTCTATAAAGAATTTAGACTTGAATTTTCCTGGTCTATATAACTCAGGTTTCATCTTATGTTTTTCGTAGCACTTTGTCGCTTTTCTATCCATTATAGTTGCAGTGACCAGAGCTCCTCTTTTCGAAAAGACAATATCTTTTCTTTTTTGTAAGCTTGTGGAAAGAGCATTCTTATTAGAGATGATATGCTCTTTACAGCTTGTTATCTTAAGCTTCAATTCTTCACAGGGAGTATCAAATACTCCGATGGCAAACTTAGCATTAGTTGTGGATGACATGAGTAGTAAAATAGTAACTTTAATATATTTATTCATAGAGTAAACTTTAATGTTTCCGAAAGATCTTTGAAAGTCTTTTTTACTTCTCAAAAACATTCTTGAGCAAAATAACCTTTCTTCATAGTATTTGCCTATGTTCATTTGAATAAACTATAATCATAGAACCTATCTTACCGGTTAAAGGGATATTCTTCGTGGATAATGGTTATTACGTTTTAGAAAATTTTGTGAATGAAGAAAATTTAGTAGAGTTAGAACATATTCTCGAAAAATTTCATAAATCTTGGTGTGAGAAGAATAAAGAGTTCTTTGAGCGAAATGCTATTAATAGTGCTTATATTACCAGTGGAGAGTTCTTACAACCGTCTGAACGTCTGTGCTTATTGAAGTTTATTGCTTCTAAAAATGTTGTTAAGGAAGTTTTCAACGTTCTGGGGACTAATGCCTGCTTTTTAAATTCTCAACTCTTTTTTGATCCCTATAATGAAAACCAAGCAAATTATTGGCATAGAGATATTCAATACTCTGGAATGGATGAAAGTGAGCAACGTAATATCATTGAGGCCAGTGGGCATGACGTAGTCCACTTCAGGTTGGCGCTAAGAGACGAGTTGGGAGTAGAACTTATTCCGAGTAGTCATTCTAAGTGGGACTCTTTAGAAGAGCTAGATACACGTTTGGAGAAAGCAGGGAAAAAGCCTAGTGATGATATAAGCACTGGAAGATGTATAGCTTTAAAAAGAGGAGATGTTCTCGTTTTTGACGCTAATATAATTCATCGTGGTCATTATGGAAAAGAGCGGCTCTCTTTTGATCTCTTATTTTGTAAAGAAGATCCTTCTATTCTTAAATATGCAAATGTTGATTGTTTTCCAAATAATGACGAATTAGATCAAATTGATCATGCTGAAATTTTTAAACATATTACTTAGCTACTTATTTAACATTCCTGCGAGTAGAGATCTTTGTATTTTTTTAATATCTCTTTATACTTTCCATTATTTTTAATAGTCTTTAGACCTTTATTAAAATCGTCGCGAATTTTCTTATCTAAGAACCTTACTGATCTCTTTGTAGGTTTTCCTATAGAGTGAAAGTTGAATAATTTCTTTCCATCTTTTTTGCTGGATTCTAATTTTAAGCGACTAAGGAAAATGTTTTTATCTGAAATAGCAATATCAATTCTCTTTCTAAGTAGAACTTTGACTTGTCTCTTTTGATCAAAGCTTTCTGTGTAGCCCTTATTTTCTTTGGTCATTTCTTCAAATTTAGGTCCAAAAATTTTACTTGCAGATTTAAAGGCCCAAATTCTCTTATTATAGAAGTTTTTAATATTGTTTAATTGAAAGTTGTTCTCTTTAAGTGAAATAGCGCAGTCGATATAATTTAAAGTTAGGTTTGAGCTGTAAATGGGATGTTTAACTTGATCATATAAGTTATTGGCCATATTTGATGTGATAGCATCGATCTCTTTCATATTCAGTAAAATGATCCCTCTTCTGAAGTGGACATCAATACGGCGTATTTTTTTAAAACCTGCCGCTTTCAAGGCTTCATTTACTATTTCATATTCAATTCCTGTCTCTTCGTTGTGATAGAGATAGGGTGGCATGGACTTAGTCGAAGCTAAGATTAACTCTTTAGCGAATATATTTTGAAAACATAGAATAAAAATTAAAAAGAGATATTTCATTTGCAACTTCTGTCGTTTGATTGAATTGATATTATATGATCTTTTCAGCTGTGATACACTTAATTATTTAAAAAGATTTATTTTATATTTCTCTATCTTTTGGGAGTCAGTTATTAAATCCTTAGCTTTTTTGTTTCTATTTCTTTCTTTAAATGTATTTTCTGCGGAACTAGGTTTAAAGAAAAATGGAGAGTTGCTAAAAATAGTTTCTCTCTCAACTACTCATAGTGGAAAAATTTTAGGAATCAAGGCAAAAGAAATTAATCTATATAATGCTTGGAGAGGTTATAGTCGTACTTATGTGGGTTATGCACTCTATAATCTATTAGATAATGTCTACGGAGAAAGTTGGAAGAGCGCTAGAACCATAAGTTTTAAGGCCATTGACGGTTACACAATGGTTGTTCGTATAAAGAAGATGTTAAAAGCTGCCAAGGGAAAGGTGGGACTTTTGGCCTTTAAAGAAAAAGGAAAGAGCGGCTTTACTCCCGTTAAAAAAGGAGCAAAGCTTGTTGACCCTGCTCCTTACTATCTAGTTTGGTCAAATTTCTCTGATGGAGATAAGGCCTCACACGGGGACAATCTAAAATGGCCCTATCAACTAAAAGAGATAAACATATTGTATTAATTAACCGACGTTTCTTCTTGGTTAAACCTCATGATTTTCTCAAATTTAGTTCATTCTAAGCAAGCTTTTCATTGAGTTCCATCACTAACTCACCGATAATATAGGCACATAACCTATTTTTTAGCTTTCAAGGAGCGTTGCTTGAGTAACTCAGATGACAATAATTCAAAATCAGAAAAAGATCTCAATACCTATGAAGGAATTGCAGAATTTTACGACACTCTCATGCTGCAAGGTTATTACGACTATGACGAAATCACTAGGGATCTAAATGGGATCGTAGGTGAGCGTACAAAGTTATTGGAGTTAGGAGTAGGAACTGGTCTAGTCGCTGAACAATTACTTAAAGCAAATCCTAATTATAAAATCACAGGCATTGATAACACTGAATCTATGATTACCCAGGCCCAGGAAAGGTTGGGGGATAAGATCAATTATGAATTGCAGGATGTTACTAAATTAAAAATTGATACAAAGTTTGAAGCGGCCTTCTCTGTCGGAGGGTGCTGGTACTTTATTGATAATGGTAGTGAACTTGAGTTGATTAGTCACATAGACGATCTTGAAACTTGCAAAGAAAGTTTAAGAAAAGTTGTTGAACATTTGGAGCCAGGTGGAGTTCTCGCTTTGGCACTACAAGATGTTCATAGTAATTACTCAAAGAAACTTACGGATGAATTAACATACACACAAGAAATTTTTAAAGAAGATAATGGTTTTACTAAACATTACTTTTTTGAAAATAAAGAAGGCTTAGTGGCGGAACAATTCTATCGCTACCTTGTGGTATCAGGACAAGAAGTTCACGACCTCTTTAGTGAGTTAGGTTGTGATGCAGTTGGGCTTAATCCGTCTAAGAAGTTCTTCGTTTATAAGAAAAGGTAATTCATGAGTTCTAAATTAAGTATATGTTTTGTAGGAATTGGCAATATGGGAAACCCCATGGCCGCAAATCTCATAAAAGCAGGTTATCCTGTTACTGTCTTTGATCTCAATAAAGAAAAAGCAGAGAACTTACTTGTCCTTGGAGCAAGTTGGGCAAACGACTTAGGCCTGGCGGTTGAAAGTGCTGAGGTTGTGATTACTTCTCTTCCAGGGCCACCTCAAGTGCAAGAGGTGATGTTTGGGGAGAGTGGCATACTTAAGAGAATTAAGACCTCTGCAACACTCATAGACACTTCAACTAGTTCTGTAGAACTAGCGAAGCAGATTGCAAGTGAAGCGAAAGATCGTGATTTTAATTATCTAGAAGCACCAATTACAAATGCTGTGGATGGAGCGATTCTAGGTGAGCTGGCTTTCTTTATTGGGGGAAGTGAAGAGTGTTTTGAGAATCACCGAGATATTTTTGAAGTTCTAGGAACTGATCTCTTCTATGTGGGAAAACATGGAAATGGAAATATCACAAAACTCATCACTAATCTTCTATGGTTCATTGGAGCCGCGTCGATTGGCGAAGGTTTAATGATTGGCGCCAAGGCAGAGATTCCTCTTGAAACAATTTGGGAAGCGCTAAAATCTAGTGCTGGAAATAGTTGGGTAGTGGAGCACGATGTGCCTTCAATTTTTGCTGGTCACTATGATCCAAGCTTCTCGCTTGATCTCTGTTGTAAGGACTTAGGTTTAGTTAATGATATTGCTAAGGAGCAAGGATTTGATTTAACCATGGGTTCAATGGCACAAAAAGTTTTTGAACAGGCGAAAGAAAAATATGGAGGTTCTGCACCAGAGCTTTCTGTTGTAAAAGTTTTGGAAGAACAAATGGGACTGCTTCTGCGTCCTAGTAAAGCTATAGAAAAAGAAAGTGAGCCAGTAGAGCTCAAACAAAGTGAACTCATGAGTGAGGCACATCTACATATGCCTCAAGGGGTGGCTGAGAATTATCGTTACTGGGGTGATGATAAAACGATCTTTGTAAAGAATACTAAGGGATGTAAACTCACTGATAGTAATGGCAAGACTTTCATTGATTTTCGACTCGGTTATGGACCAATTATTCTAGGTTACGCTGATGAGAGAGTAGATAATGCTGTTATCGCGCAAATTAGAAGCGGGGGAACTCTCTCTGGCTTTGCTACAGGTCTTGATACTCAAGTGGTTAAACAAATTAAATCCATGTGTCCAAATATTGAAAAGATGCGTTTCGCTAATTCTGGAACTGAAGCGGTCATGGGAGCAGTGAGAACGGCTAGAGGATTCACTAAACGTGATCGCATGGTCATTGTTGAAGGCGGTTTCCACGGTTTATATGACGAGATGATGTGGAAATCTAATATGGAGAACTGGGACCCTAAAGGATCTGCAGCTCCGGATATTATTCCCTTTGGTGGAGGGATTCCAATGAGTAGTCGCGACTTAGTGGATCTACTTCCTCTTAATAACTTTGAAGAATTAGAAAGTCTTTTTAAGGCGAAAGGTGAGCAGCTTGCCTGTGTAGTACTTGAGCCCATCATTGGAAATTGTGGCAGTATCTCTTCTACTAAGAAGTGGTTAGCGCGCTTAAAAGAGCTGTGTCATCAAAATGGTGCGCTCTTAATAATGGATGAAGTGAAAACAGGATTTCGCGTGGCAAAAGGTGGAGCGCAAGAGCTCTACGGTATTCATGCTGACCTTACGACTTACGCTAAGGCGATGGGGAATGGTTATCCTGTAGCTGCTTTTGGTGGACGAAGAGACGTGATGGATGTGATTGGTTCTCAAGAAGGTGGAGTTGTCCACGGCGGAACTTATACAGCAAACTTAGTTGGTCTCGCTGCAGCTAGTGCCACTCTAGATATTTTACAAAACACCAATGCTTTAAAAACTGTGGATGAAGTGGGATTAGAAATTCAAAAAGTTCTGGGAAGTGTTTTTTCTGCTGCTGGGATAGATCATACATTTGCGGGACCTGCATCTATGTTTGGAATTCACTTTACAAGTATAGAGCCAACAAATTACCGAGATTGGAGAGTGGCCAATAATTCTCTTTATGAAGCTTTTGCTTGGAACTTAATTGCTGGTGGAGTGATGTTAGAACCTGATTCTCGCGAGCCTTGGTTTATTTGTGAGGCCCACCGTGAAATGGATCTCTCTTGGTTTGAAGATGTAGCGACTAAGGCGATGGCGAAAGCATTGAAAGATGTTAGTTAATTAAAAATCATAAGGATAATGGTAAAGAGGAGTGGAGCATGCCGAGAATGTTAGTCATATTATTTCTATTAGGAGCAATAGCGTCTTGTAACTCTGCCCCTGAGATAACTATTAATAAGGAAAGTACAACTCCTGGAACGCATCTCTTTGCCGGAGATAAGAGAGTTGAGCTCTATAAAGGCTCAGTGGCAATTGGAGACAATCTGAATGATCTCTTAGAACAGAAAATGGGTCAAAGGCCCATTAAAGAAATTACCGTAGTTAATATTGTGCCTTCTATTGATACTAAAGTTTGTGAAGCGCAGACTCATCTCTTAGGCGAATCAAAGAAGCTTAAAAGCTCAATTGCTAAAATCACTATTAGTCGCGACTTGCCTATGGCGCAAAGTCGTTTTGCTAGAGAAGCTAAATTAGAGAATATTACTTACCTCTCAGATTATAAGACGGGAGATTTTGGAAAGAGCACTGGTCTTATGATGAAGGGAAGTGAATTGTTGGCCAGGGGAGTTATCGTGACTGACGCTAAAGGTATTATCAAATATATTCAAATCGTCACAAATGTCTATCATCTCCCAGATATGGATAGGGCCTTTAACTTCGCCAATAAATTAAAAAAATAAACTAAGTCTATAGATAATCTCTATCTCTCACGGGGTCAAAGCTCTTTTTGACCCCAATATCAAATAGTTATACCAAGCTCATCTGTAATCATTACAAGCTCAATGGACAAACTCTTAAGTGGCATGGTTTCTTTAGTTTTAGAAACTCAAACTAAGGGGAATATATGTTGTTCAGAATTAGTTTTATTAAGTTTATATTGGTTTTTTCAAGGCCTAGTATCATCTTACTTTCTGCCTTACTCTCAACCTCTTCCTTCGCTCAAACTGACCAACTACTTACTCCACAAACTCACAATCTCATCAATCAAGTTGCCACCCAATTTAACACCATCAACAGTGAAACCATCCTAGAGAAATTAACAAATTCAAGTGAAAGTACTCTTCAACTTATCGCCATAGAGAAGGCGATTGATAAAGAGTTTAATAACTTGATTACAGCAGGCTTAAGTACAGCAGAAGCGATTAGAGATATTGAAAACTATGCTGAGGAACAAACAATAATTCTTCCAAAAGATATAAGAGAGAACCTATTAAACTTCGTTAGTGATATTTTAAATAGAAAAAAACAAAGAAATAAACTTCTCTTAGATGACACCTCTCCAAACTTATTCTACGAGTCTCTATTTGGTCAATTAGAAAAAATGAGAGAGCAGTCAAAGAATGAATGGTTAGAAGTTATAAACGATAAAGCTAAAAGTCTTAATAAATTAAAGTACCCATCTCACCCTAGAAGAATTCTGCAAAGAGATATCACTATTAGTAAATCTGAAAGTTTCAGTGCTTCAGTGAAGGCCTCAATTTTTGGAGTTGAAATATCTGCAGGACCAAAACTATCTTTTGAGAGACGTTTTGTCATCAATGCAAAACTACTCGCTCCTGGTCATGAACCCATCGTAGTACAAAGTGCTAGCTTAGGAGTTGGAGTACTTAATCACAGTACGGATCGAAGAATTGTCTATCTCTGTACAGTAACGGCTCAGGCGGTACATAAACTAACAGGGACGGCGGGACTGACTGTATTTGGTACAGGAGCTTCAATTGAGAGAGGGCGCTGGGAATCATTATCTGTGCAACAAACAAGTGAATTAAAGGAAGTACCATTCGCTCACGCTAATGGTAGACGTTACAATTTAGCTGATATTGAAAATGAATGTAAGAACTCTTTCTATAAGAGGGTTAAAGCTTCCATGAGTAAAGAGTTAAAACTGGCGGCGTCAGAGTTAGTCTATAGAAATTCACAAAATGAATGTGCTACTGATTATCAATGTTACGATTGGCATAGATCTCTGTTGGGTATTATTCGAATGGCCTCAGTTCCTAGATGTGATACGACAATAGTTAATGGCAACCCGATCAATATTTGTAAAGTTAGAGGAAGAAAAGGTAATGCCTGCGCTGTAGTAGATAAGAATGGAAAACGCTTATCGGCCGGTTTCTTTGAATACCCCTGTGATAATGGGCTAAAATGCACCGTTGTTAGTGAAGGGGGCTGGTTCACTAATGGTAAAATATACGATGTATGGCGCGCTCAGTGCCTATAATCAACAAAATTTAATCTAATTTCAAAGACATATATTTTATTTTCGGCGATTTCACCTAATACACTTATTTTACACAAATTTTTCATAGAATTAGCGTAAAATATCTTTAGAGAAAAGGATGTAATAGAGTGAATCGCCCACAACACCATACTATTGTAATTAGTGACCTGCATCTATCAGATGCAGAGCCTATTCATGAAAATAACCCACTGTGGAAGAAATTTCGCCGAAAAGAATACTTTATAGATAAAGACGTGGCGGCTTTTCTTGAAAAACTTGATGCTGAATTAGAGGCCCCAATTGAGTTGGTTTTAAATGGAGATATCTTTGATTTTGATTCCGTTATGTCGGTACCAAAACATGGAGAGTTTTCCTTCTCCTCAAATGAAAAACATCGTGGTCTAAATTCGGAAGAACATAAGTCCGAATTTAAGATGATGTGTATCCTACGCGACCATAGTCATCTCTGTATGGCATTCCAAAATTTTCTCCAAAAAGGTCATAAGATTATCTTCACTATCGGTAATCATGATCTAGAACTTCATTGGCCAAAGGTGCAACAGGCGCTAATAAATGCCATTGTTCCAAATAATGTGCATAAAGAACAAGTGGTCATTTGTGAATGGTTCTATCTAAGTGGGGGAGACACCCTGATTGAACACGGGAATCAATACGATCCTTATTGCTTATGTGCTAATCCCATTAATCCCTTAGTGAGAAAAGGACGTAAAGATATAGTAAGACTTCCATTTGGAAATCTCGCCAATAGGTATATGGTCAATGGCATGGGACTCAAAAACCCTCATCACGACAGTTCCTTCATTATGAGTGGATTAGGTTTTATGATTTACTTCTTTAAGTACGAGTTGCGTATACAGCCTTTTCTTCTGGTTACGTGGCTACTAGGAGCGCTTAGAACACTCATTGTTTACACTAAGGAAGCTTGGCTTCCTCCCTTGAAAGACCCTCTAACTCTAACGAAGAGAATCGAAGAGATTGCTAAACGTTCGCAAGCAACGGCTAATCAATTACTGATGCTGCGTGCTTTTCACGCTCATCCTGCTTCCTATAATCCCTTTATGGTGCTTAGAGAATTGTGGCTAGATCGTGCCATTCTACTTATGGTGATTGTGTGGGGATGTTTTCAAATCTTTTCAACCACCAATGTCGTTGTTGAAGTTTCTTACTGGTGGTTCTTAGTTCCTCTATTCATCTGTTTGCCCTTCTTTGCTTGGTACTCGCAAGGAGTGAACTCTGACGTTAGGGCCCATGCAAAGGCCGCTGAAAGTAAAATTTCTCCTGTGGGACGAGCATTTGGAGTTTCAAGGATAATTCAAGGACACACCCATAGATTAGGTCATCGGTTTATCGACAGTGTGGAGTATATAAATACTGGAGCGTGGACTCAACTCTTTCACGATGTGGAATGCGAGAAACCTTATGGGAGAAAACCATTTGCTTGGATAAAACCTACTAGTGGAAATCACCGTACATCAAATTTATATGAATGGAAGAATGGCGAATTTCTCCCTATTGGTATGGGAGATAAATCAGCTGCAGAGAAACTAGCCTAAGAGAACATTCTGTTCAAAGTAATTAATGATTTCATCTGATTCATAGAGCCAGCGTTCTTCACCATTAACACTTATTTTTAGGCAAGGTACTTTTATTTTTCCACCACCATTGGCCAGTTCTTCTCGGAATTGTTGATCATTCTTAGCGTCTCTAAGAGGAATAGATATATTATGTTTCTTCATATGGCGTCTGACTTTGACACAGAAAGGACAAGCGTTAAATTCGAAGAGCTCTAAATTTTGAGTTTTCTCAATAATTCGTTGTCTTTGCACATCAGAAATTTTCTCTGGTCTGGGGCTAGTTAATTTATCTAGTAAGAGAATGATGATTCCTAATATCTTTCTTATAATTTTCATATAACCCTATCTGCTATGTCTTGTTCAAAGATCCATTCTACGGCGTCGTTATAGTGCTCAATAGATCTGGCCTTCTTAATTTTCTTATACACTTTATGATCATCTTCAAAAACATCTCTTAGATAAATCCAATGTCCTCGCATCTTAGCGAGAAAATCACTCTTAGCATTATCAAGTTCGAGGTAGCCCTCTGTGATGAGTTTATGCATTTCGAAGAGTTTAGATTTATAAGTTTCTTTTGTAAAAGTTTGACCTTTTATTTGAGCTAAGAGTGCGGGGTTGGAGAGTACTCCTCGTCCAATCATCCACCTGCTTATACTTGGTAGCGTCTCTCTCATTCTCTTATAATCGGCGACAGTTTTTATATCTCCATTATAGCAGGGAATGGTATTTAAAAGGGGAAGACAATCTGCAAAAGAATCCACATCAACTTCGCCTTTATAGATTTGTTTTCCAAGGCGAGCGTGAATGGTGAAGTCATTTATTTCCAAGTCGTTGATAATGGGGATAATTTTCTTTATTTCTGAACTATCTTCTCTTCCGAGTCTTATTTTAACTGAGAACTCTAAAGGACATTTATTTTTAATTGTAGTGAGCAGTTTCTCTACTCTTTCTGGGTGAAGTAAGAGGCCTGAACCTTTAGTTCTATTGGCCACCATAGGATAGGGACAACCCATATTAAGATTCACTTTCTTGACCCCTAGATCTTTGAAGATATGGGCCACTTGCATAAATTGATCCACTTCTTTAGTGAGCACTTGACCTGTGGTCTCTAAGGCATTCTTAGAAAACTCCACATCAGCTAATTGCCTCTGATTCAATTCACCTGAGGCCACGGGCACAATATAGGGTGCTAGAGCACTGTCAGCTCCCGCAAAGGTGGCATTTAGAGCGTTTCTATAAATATAGTTGGTAACGCCTCTAATGGGGGCAAGAATGAGGTGGTGATCAAAATTACTCATGAGGTAGAAATACCTCTGAGTAACGTACTTAGTCAAATTAATGTGTATTTAGGTAATGCCAAAGCCATCTATGTAGATTAGCGTATTCTTTAGAACTAGTAAGAAACGAGGATAAAATGAAATTTGCTATTATTGGTGGAACTCACGGTAACGAACCTGTCGGAATTAAAGTTATTGAATCTCTTAAAAATAATAGTGATCATTCATTTAGAAATTCCTTTAAGACATTTCTTGGAAATCCAAAAGCCTACGAATTAGGTAAGAGATATGTGAATAGTGATCTCAATCGTGCTTTTGGGAATGATGAATCTAGTCTTGGAAATGAAAAGTCTCGCGCTAGCGAACTGCAAAGTGACATTGTGGGAAAATATGACTTTCTCCTAGATCTACATACGACAACTTCTAGTATGGGTCTTACAGTTATTCTCACACACTTAGATGAAATTTCTCTCAAGAGTGCTTGCTACTTGAAAAAGATGATTCCTGATTTAAAAATTATCGTCTCTGTTCGCGCAGGAAAGGAATGTCCCTATACTATTAGTATGGTCTCTTCAGGTTTAACGGTGGAAGTAGGTCCAGTGGCCAATAACGTGATTAAAGCAGAACTCGTTATTGCGACTAGAAAAATGGTCGATCTATTACTTGATTATGACTTTTCTGAAAAATTTGATTATCAAACGACAGATTGTTTTAAAACAATTGGCATCAAGAGTCTCCCCGAAGGGGGAGAGTGGATGGTGCATCCAAATATTGATGGACACGACTTCATGGAACTTAAGAATGGAGATCCTATGTTTATCAATATAGATGGAGAAGTTTTAAGTTACGAAGGGGAGACTATTTATCCACTCTTTGTAAATGAAGCTGCTTATCAAGAAAATAATACTGCTTTTGAATTCGCTATTAAGTCTACTCTGAAATAATTATGGAGTGAATCCCATAAGGATCGTTTCATCTCTATCGGCCCCCGGGCCTTCATCATCATAAATCATAAAACAGGGATTAGAACAGATGAGTCTTGTTCCTGCTGCTACCGTGGCGCCATCTGTGTACTTCAGAGCAAAGGGTGCATTGGCATCGGCACCAGCATTTTGAGTGGTGTTAAAAGTTCCTTTAATAGATCCGTCAGGATTAATAACTTGTACTGTACTAGCAACTAAACTAATGATTCCTATGTAATCAGCATCACGAGGAATTCCATAACTTGTGGCGAGCATACTCACGGGTAGATGAGGAGTCGCATTAATTCCATCTTGATCCGCAATTTGTAGAAGAGATACAGGTTTGTCTGCAGTCACTCTAGTCGCATATCTTGTGAGATTATCTTTATAAGTTCTACCCACATCCATTTTTCCGTTTATATTGAGAACTCCTGAGTAATTCTTCCCACTTTCATTTCTCCAAGCATTAACTGTTGTCGTATCTTCGATCGCCGTAACAAACCAAGAGAAACCAATGAGATCAGTTGCAGCGGGAGTTAGCACTCTAGCATCTTTATCGTAAGCTCCTCCTGAAGTTGCTAAATAATAGACATTAATTTTCTGATCACTCACTACTTGCCAAGGTCTTCCGTCTACTAGTGTTACGGTAAATTCGTGAACTGTTCCACCTGGAATATTCTTATAATCCACAACATCAAGTGTTCCATCACCATCTAGGTCTTGTAAGATTTGTACAAATGAAGTTTGTGATATGGCCGCGACATAGACTTTTGGATTATTTCCACCATAACGGTATTGATAGGTTGTAAATTTCTTTCCAGCGTAAGCTTCACTGGCCCATGGAGCGGTACCGTAACCTTGTGTGACAGCGTAACAAGCTTTAGTTGATTCAATCCTATCTCCTTGATCGACTTTATCAGCTACATTGCCTGGATCTTCAATTGAAATCACTTCTCCGGCATTCACAATTCCAAGGTCAACCGGGTTACTAGGGTCTGCCGCCTTTATCCAAGTGATTTGATTTCCGTCTTCAAGGGAAACAAGACTAGTAGGAGAGTCTACTCCCACCATGGCAAGTTTAGGGAGCGTAGCGAGACCACCACCACTTAGAGTGAAGCTTAGTCCCGTGTTGTAACAAGATGAAATATTTCCTGCAAGGTCAGTTGTTTTTAAATAGAATTGATTCAACCCATTCTGCGAACCATCAACCGCTAGAGTTGTGAGTACACTAAAAGCTCCGCTGCTTATCGTATCGTTACCAATAGTATCGCTACAAGCTGCATCTCTATAAATAGTTACTGTAGAACCTTCTTCTGTGGAATCAATAGTTCCTGCAAAGATAGGAGTGGAATCATTTGAAGTTGTTGCGTCTCCAGGTGAGCTCATAGTGACACCTGTTGGATTATTAGGAGCGGTTTGATCTTCTTTATAAACTTTTGGTCCGAGGCATCCGGTTGCATTTAGGGAAGTGTCAGTAATGATGAAGTAGTAGGAGTAAGTCCCTTCTGCAGCATTAGTAAAAGTCATATCGTGAGTCGTAGCTCCTGAAACTTCAGTTCTAATTGAAGAGCTACAAATAGAATCAGTAAAGGCCTCAATGGAGTCACCGTTGGCAATGGATCCAATTTGAATGGTGACGCTATTGCCACTTCCTTGTCCACTTGTAGGATTTGTAAAGGTAATAGAAGGAAGGGCGGTTGTTGTATCTTTAGTTACAGGACTTGAAATAGTTCCAGAAGGATTACTCGCATCATCAGTTGTGGCAACAGAGACAGTATAGGCTCCATCTGCGAGGAAGAAGATATTAATTCCTGAGTAGAGCCAATTTCCACCAGAACATGTTGTTGAAAAAGGAACAACATCGACTGTTCCTGAAACTGTTTTTCCGCTCTCGCTACAAGTTCCGTTAACTGTATAAAAAGTTTCATTGATTTGTGTGATCATGGCGGGACTAGTAATCGTTAGTGTTGGTGCCAAGACATCTTTTATGACATTGGTTGCAGTTGTCGTTGAATTAGAAAAAGTATCTGCATGTGTGACACTTACTGATCTTGTTAACGAGTCAGTCACAGCAGAGACATTTTGAGTTGTAAAACTAAATGCTCCTGCGCTACAGGCGACACTGGCCGTAAAAACACCAATTGTTAAATCTACATTTTCACCATTTTCACTACATGTACCGCTTACATTGTAAGAGTTCACGTTTGCTAAGTTAATACTTGTTAGGGCATTAAGGGTGAGAGTAGGGGCGATAGAATCTTTATTCATATTTGTTGTATCAGGAGTTCCTACATTACCAGCACTATCAGTTCCAGTTATTGAAATGGCGAGAACACCTTGAGGCTCTAATGAAATATTTGTGGCATTAGTAGTAAATACTCCTGCTGTACAAGTTCCCGTTATAGCGGTTGTTCCAATCGTTCCATTAATGACACCATCTTCATTACAGGTACCAGCAATTGTATAGATTGATTCTGAAACGAGATTTGCATTTGTGACACTTGTAATACTCACACTAGGAGCAATAGTGTCTAAGTCTAAATTGATAGAGTGTGTTTCACCTGAGCTATATTCAATTGAAGTTGTGTTGGGTCCTTCACTTAACCAAGACTTTTGAAAAGTTTCTGAAAAAGAACCGCCACTACAGTTTGTAGAGACAACTGAGCTCCCCGCTACTTTTATGTCTAGTGATTCACCATTTGAAGAACAAGTTCCTGAGAAGGTAAATGTGGCAGCGTCAGTGCTCATAAATATTTGGTTGTTGATAGGGAGAGTAATTGCAATTGATTTAATGACAACTTGAGGTGGACTTGAGGTCGCTCCTACTTCTTCACTATTTTGATTATCATTAATACAACCAGACATGGCTGTCATAAGAAGTAAAGATAATGTGAAGAGGCTTAACTTTTTCATATATTCCATAAGTTAAAGTGGCTTTCCTAAAATAAGTATAAACCAACTTATTTTTAGGTAAATTTGCTCACACTTTAATAGCTTAGTTATATTGAATAGTTAGTCCTTTTTCTTGCACTTTATTGATGATTTCTACATATAAACTCAAGGCAGTCTCAAAATTAAACTGCCCACTTTTCCAAGCACTTAAGGTAAATATTTAAAGATAAAGATAGGACAATCCCTGTTTTTCTAAGCTCTTATTTAAAAAATTCACTTTTTCTCGGCTTATTTAATGAAAAATATTGAGTCCAAATTGAGAGGAGTTGATTTAAAAAGTATTAATGAATGTTTAGGGGGGGAGTGGAATCTGATTTTTTATAAATGCTTTAAGACACCATATTTAAAAGGGGACCAAATGCTGGTCTTTACTCCCATTCTCTTAAGCCCTTTATTAGTCCACATATTACAGGTGTTGAAGAGATGAAACTTTCCTCGTGCTTGATAGAAATTATCAGAGCTGGTGTAGTTTTTTCCAGAGTGAAGTATTAACTTATCATTTTCTAATTTTAAACTCTCTCTTATATAAGAGATTAAAATTTTGTATTGGCGCTTTGATATTTTTAACTCTCTTGGACTTTTTTCGAATTGATTAGGAGTATGGTAGAAATCAAAGTGCATAACGGACTCAGTTGGAAGAAGCAGGGCAGTGAAGCCCAAATCAAGAGTGAAATTTTCCCAACGAGGCATCTCAAAATAAAAACGCTTATCTCCCCAGCCAATGGCCACGTAAGAGAAATCTTTAAAATCTATTTTATAATCTCTTGGTCTAATCAATTCACTCCAATCAATGAATTCATTCTTCACTGGTAAGAGAAACTCTGTGTGAATAGGATTTGAGGCAACATAGATGGTGATGTCTTTTTCTTCCTTTACAATTTCTTCTGTAGTGACAAAACTTAGGATAAAACTCCACATGAAGTAGGCGAGAGGAATAAGTACGAATGATGCTAGTAGCGTAAAGACGATTTTTTTCATAAGTACTTACGTTTCGGAATCTTTTGAAAGAAATTTGATTAAGTTATACTTAAGGAAGTAGTCGAGACTTTTGATCTGCTGGTATGAGAGCACAAGTTTCAATTCTACTAAAAATGACGAATCTCAACCTTGCAAATAACTTATAAAGAAAGTCTGAAATAAAGTGAGGACAAAGTTTTATTCCCCAACTCACAAATTTATAAATTCCCCCTAAACTTTTCGTGATAATTTCAATCGCCTGTGCGTGAATGAATATGGTTTCATTTTTATAGAGTGCTATGGAATCTGAGTCTAAGTAGTGTTTTGCAATTTCAAGTTTATTAAAGGTCTCTCCAAAAAGAGGAGCATAGTAGTAATCGAGTTTATCACTATGGTTTAAGAGTAGAATAACAAATCGATTGCATACTAAGCACTCACCATCAAAAAATACTATAGTCTTTTCTTTTAATTCACTATCCATTATTTTATTTTAGATTTTTTAAGTTGTTATTACATCAAAAAAGTTAAAAAATTTATCTATGCTTAAGTTCTTAGAAATTTTCTCTGGCCAAGACTTTGTGATAACGAAAATGATATTTCAAAGAAGTCTCGCCTTCATCTATTTAATAGGTTTTCTCATTCTCTTTAATCAGGGAAAAGCTTTGCTAGGTGAAAATGGAATTCTTCCCGCTAAGATTTTCTTGGCCAAGATTAAGTTTGCCCAATCACCAAGTCTCTTTTTTCTAAACGGATCCGATACTGCACTCATGCTTATGAGCTTTTTTGGTGTGGTGCTGTCGCTGTTAGCACTCTTTGGCATTACTGAACGTTTTGGTTTTACGGTCAGTATCGTAAGTTGGTTTCTTCTTTGGGTGGTCTATCTAAGTTTTGTAAATATCGGACAGACTTGGTACGGCTATGGTTGGGAGTCCATGTTATTAGAAACTGGTTTTCTCGCCATCTTTCTAGGGCCCGCCAATGTCGCTCCTCCAGTGCTGGTGATTTGGCTTTTGCGCTGGGTGTGTTTTAGAAATATGTTTGGGGCGGGGATGATAAAGTTGCGGGGAGATTCTTGTTGGAAGGATCTCTCGTGCATGTACTACTTCTATGAAACTCAACCAGTGCCCAATCCTTTGAGTCTCTACTTTCATCGACTTCCAAAGATTATTCACAGAGGCTCAGTTCTGGTGACGTACTTTGCTGAAATCGTTGCACCACTAGGTCTTCTCATTCCCATAGGTGCAGTCAGTGCCATTTGTGGATTAATTGTTATTGGTTTTCAGGGCATGATTGTGATTAGTGGAAATCTCGCTTGGCTAAATTACATTTCAATCATTCTTGTGATTCCCTGTTTTAATGATCAATTTCTAAGCAAGCTTCACTTTTCAATTCCAAATGGAATTCTCCCAACACCAGTTCCTCATCTATGGGCCAGTTATCTCTTAGCAGCTTTTGTTTGTTATAGAAGTATTGGACCGGTGTTTAATCTCTTCTCCGACCGACAAATTATGAATAGAAGTTTCGACCCCCTTCACTTGGTAAATACCTACGGCGCATTTGGCAGTGTCACCAAAGATCGCAATGAACTGGTGATGCTTGGAACCATGGACGCAAATCCTGAAAGTGCAGAGTGGAAAGTGTATGAATTTAAAGGAAAACCCACTGATCCCATGAAAAGACCCGCTTGGATGAGTCCCTATCACTGGCGTATTGACTGGCAGATGTGGTTCGCCGCTTTTGGTGATTACCGCTACAGTCCGTGGATATTGAACTTTATCGCCAAACTCCTAGTGGCCGATAAAGAAGTTTTGGGCCTAATTGGCAGCGATCCCTTTAAGGGAGAGCGGCCTAAATGGATAAAAGTCGACTTCTATCAATACCATTTTCAAGACCCAGGAAAGGAAGGCTGGTGGAAGAGAAGGTATAAAGGAGAGTGGTTACCACCCCTAAACCTTGAGAATGAGAGCTATAGGGACATTTTAAGGGAAAATGGGTGGATAAAGAGTGAGTAAATTTCACTATGCACTTTAAATCTCATGCTAGTGATGTTACATCTCATTTTTAAAAGATTAAGAAAATTAGTAGTTTAGGAGCATTTTATTTATGACTTTTGATCAAAAGTTAAAATTATATACATTGGGCAATATCGAGAAACTTCCTCAGTACAATATCTTAACAGATGAGATGAAGGAAGGCCTACGTGTTGTGGGTAATATTCTTCCATTTAGAGTAAATAACTATGTGACTGAAGAGTTAATTGATTGGGACAATGTTGAAACTGATCCTATTTTTAGACTGACTTTCATGGATAAGTTAATGCTCTCTAGTGAGCAGTATAATAAAATGAACGCAGCTCTTAATCACGAGCACTCTAGTCCTGCTGATATTAAAACAATCGCAAACGAGATTAGAGCTGAACTTAATCCACATCCTGCAGGACAACTCTCTGCGAATGTTCCTACAATGGATAATGAACCAGTACCTGGTTTGCAACATAAGTATAGAGAGACGGCGCTGATTTTTCCTTCACAGGGACAGCAGTGTCATAGCTATTGCACATTCTGTTTTAGATGGCCGCAATTTATCGGTGACGCGACTTTAAAGTTCGCCACTGATCAAGCGAAGACTTTCGTTAAATACCTAAGAGAGCACAAAGAAATTACTGACGTTCTTATCACGGGTGGTGATCCCATGATGATGAATTCAAGAACACTTGGTCTCTATATAGAGCCTCTTTTAGCAGAGGGAATGGAGCATATCCAAAATATTCGTATTGGATCTAAGTCTCTATCTTACTGGCCTTCAAAATTTGTTAATGATGCTGATGCTGAGAATATCTTAGCTCTCTTTAAGAAAGTTGTTGATAGCGGTAAGCACTTGGCCTTTATGGCGCATCTTAATCACTGGAAAGAAATCACAACTGATACGGCCCACCAAGCGATCGCAAATATTAGATCTACTGGTGCGGTGATTAGAACTCAATCTCCCATTATCAAACACATCAATGACGACGCAGAAGTTTGGTCAAAGATGTGGAAAGAGCAAGTTCGTCTTGGAATGATTCCATATTATATGTTTGTAGAAAGAGACACAGGTCCTAGTCACTACTTTGGACTCTCTCTTGAGCGTGCCCTTGATATTTATCAAACGGCAATTAGAAATGTTTCAGGACTTGCTAGAACTGTACGTGGACCTTCTATGTCTGCTCATCCTGGTAAGGTTTGTATTGAAGGAATTTGTGAGATCAATGGCGAAAAAGCCTTTATTCTCAATATGCTTCAATCCAGAGATCCTGAATTAGTTAAGGCCCCCTTCTTTGCAAAGTTTGACGACAAAGCTGAGTGGTTAGGGGATTTAGAGCCAGCGTTCAATACCAAATTTCCTTTCGAGAGTTAATTTCTATGAATGAAAATGATTTCAATGAAGCTTTAGGTGAATTGGTAACTTCTGAAAACCTTTCTGCCTTTAGTGTCGTTGATCGCTTCTGCAATGATTGTGGCGACCTAACTCCTCATCATGTTGACGAGTCAAAAGCTCATGAAAGTGAGCTTAGAATTGATAGTGAAATTGAAGAAGAACAAGTTATGGTGGCGCCTATCTCAAGTCTAGAATGTGTCATCTGCCGTGAAAATGAAGAAAATTGCCTGGATGACCTCTACTAAAAGGTACGCGGTTACTTTTCGTGATTTGGATGATTTAAACTAATTCATCACCTTCTTTAAATCGATTAATCCCTGATAGAAATTCTTATTGAATTTAACTTTTAAACTTCTTGAAGTAGAGCGAACGGTTCCTGTTGCAGTGAATTTTAATTTGTCCTTACAGTCTAATATTCCCTTTATAAAATCTTTCGTAATCGCAATGTCTGCCGTCTCTACAGTGAAACAATCGCCGTTTGTGCAATCTTCTTGGTAAGTCTTATTCCACTTCTCTATATCACTGGTAAAACTTACAGAATCTTGCTGATCACATTGGTAAGTGATTTTATTGTAATAGAGCGCATCTACATGGGTTTCTATTTTCATTCTCCAAGACTTCTTATTCTTCGTTTCACTTATATAGGGAAATATGTAGAGTGCCTTTTCAAGAAAATTCTCTCCTCTGCTTTCAATTCTGGTGGACTTATAGAGTAGAACATCTTTATTAGTTGAACTTATTTCTTTAATAGGTGTTTTATCAAAATTTACACTCGCGCAAGAAGAGAGCAAGAAACTGAGTAGAATGATTTTCTTCATTTGAACCTTTTTGTAGAATATTTTTTCTTAGCTATAGTATAATGAATTACTACGAAATAAAAATAAGTTTAAGGTTGTGTATGAAATCCATAATATCCCATATTGAAATCAATGTTCTAGACTATCCAGCCGCCATTCGTTTTTATGACCTGGTACTCATTCCCATGGGTTTTAAAAGACTCAATTGTATGATGGAGTGGACAGCCTATAGCGACGGACAGAGTAAGTTCATTATTTGTCCAACAGATGCTGAATTCAAGAAGGAAGGTTATCACCGTAAAAGAGCAGGTCTCAATCATCTTGCATTTTATGCAAACTCTAGAGAAGAGGTTGATGACTACTATGAAAAAACTCTTAAGCAGAATGGCATTAAGGCCTTGTATGAGGAAAACGCCTTTGGTGATGATGATTACTATGCTGTCTTTTTTGAGGGACCAGATCGCTTGAAACTTGAATATGTCTACGCTCCCAGATACTGCCAAGAAGATGCCTGGCCAAATAATCTAGCGGATGAGTTTGATCCCTACGCAATTAAAGAATAAAATTTACTGTGAATTAATGAGCTTTTTTAGAAAGGGGAGATATTTTGGATCCACTTCATTTAGATGTTTTGTTTCAATTTCTACTAGGGCATCCATGGGAGATAAATTATCTTCTGGGTTCTTATTGAGTATATAGTGACAAAATAAATCAATGAGATAAATGATCTTTGCACTAGGGCTTATCTGCATTTTACCCAACTTAAAGGGAAAACCTGTTCCATCACAACTCTCATGATGTTGTAGAATTATTTGAATGAGATTCGGTGGGAATTCATGATAGTTATTCATGAGCTCTGTTCCATGAATGGGATGATCTCTATATGTTTTTAATTGTTCCTCGGTATATTCTGAAGGGGACTTATGTTGTAATTCCTTTGGAAAGTCTTTAAGGCCCACATCATGGAAAATTCCTGCAAGTCCTAAGAGATTGAGTGTAGTGGGTGTATTCCAATCCATTTTAATAGCGAGCTGAACTGAGTATATACTCACTGCTAGAATGTGAGCGTAGTAGTAATCACCATGCAACGCCAATTCTTTTAATAAATTTAGAGCATTCTTACTTTCTGCAAGATTTGTTATAATGGAGTCCACAAAAACTTTTGCTTCATTGAAAGTTTCTTGATCTATTTGCGAATGATAGATTTTTCCAAGAATGATATCGCCAGCATCGATGAGTATCATTTCTTTTTTATCAGGAGTGACAGAATCAAGGTTTTGAATATTAGCAACTTGTTTTTCTATACTTCTATGGAATGACTCGTAGTCATCCTTAGTTAGGTAGAGAGATTTTAAACCTTTTCTTTCTAAGGACTTTAATTGTTCTAAATCTACTTGCCGGCCATCGTGTGAAATTTTGATGAATTTACTCTCAGAGAGTTTTATAAAAATGGGAAAACCAATCTCTACTCCCGAGTAGAAATGGTCCATATTCAATTGTCTATAATCATCACTAATTACATGGTGAACATCTTCAACATCTCCACGTTCAAATATTTGTTGGATTTTCTTTATGAGTTCATCTTTATCAATTGGTTTATGTAGGAAGTATTTAAGCCCTTGATCGTGGGCCTGCTTAGTCTCCATGAGATTATCAAACGAAGTCATTAGGAGGATGGGAGTTTTATGATTTTCTTTTATAGTATTGAGAACTTCAAAGCCACTCATCTTAGGCATTTTTAAATCACACAGCACCAAGTCTACTTTATGTGTATCAATCACATCAATAGCTTCCACTCCATCGCTCGCCTCAATGGTCATACAATTTGTTTCAGAGAGATGTCTCTTTACTAGAGCTCTAATATCCTCATCATCATCCACAATTAGAATTTTCTTACTCTTAAATCTTAACATTATTCCTCGTCTTAACTTTTCGACTAAGCTCTGCTCTTTATTAACTTAAGATTAAATTCATTTGTGAATGAAGCCTTTTTGTTGACTATTTTGAGTATTTATCCAATTGACTCCGTGTTTCAATAGGGCTTTTTCGCAAAATTTTAACAAAAAAGTGTCACGCTAAGTGCTTGATTTTATAGGAGTATTTTGCACCTCGTAAAATGTTTCTTAAGTGAATTTCCCTTAAGGCGTAGCAAAAGTAAAAATCTTATGGGAGAATATTTCAAAATCATTTCAACACATACATTTTTAAAAGGATTATAAAATGGCTGAAGCAAAAGGTTTAAAGAAACCCGTTACATTAAAATCTGAACTAGCAACTATGCTAGGTGAGAAAGAACTTCCAAGAACAGAAATTACTAAGAAGCTTTGGGAATACATCAAGACTAATGAGCTTCAAACTAAAACTGAAAATGGTAAGCCAGAAAATGCTGGAAAGTATATCGTTGCTGATACTACTCTTCTTGCAATCTTCAAAAACACAAAATCAACTAGTAAGTCAGGAAAGTTAACTGATTTAACTAGTATGAAAGAAGGTGATACTATCAACATGATGCAAATGGCAGCTGTTGTTGGTGCAAACATCGAATCATAATTAAAGTTAGGCGCCTATATCTTTAGGCGCTTTATTTTCTCTCTCTTCTTTTTACATTTTTCTTTTTTTCACCAGGTACATATTTTTTAAATTTCCCATCTATGAAAGAGTAGGTAGGCTTACCATTTTTGTAATAGTAATTCTTGTAGATACCTATTTGCTTGTCACCTATAAAAGGTCTTGAGTGTAATACTTTATAGGTGTTGCCATTAACCACTTTCAATTTTTCTTTGACCTTATTGGTTTTAATATAACTCTCTCTCCTTTTTACATCGGGACATACTCCGTTTGCGTCAGGAACGTTACCGGCGCTTGAGAGGATGTTTAATCTATAACTACCAGCAGATAGGAGATCAGCATCAACGTTCTCATATCCTCCTCCCCAGGAGTTTCTCATGATGAATTGATTAGTTTGGCAATTATATCCAGCAATGATGAGGGCGTGGCCACCATCATGAGAGGAGTGGGATTCATCTTTTAATATTTTAGAATATCCTTTAACCGAAACTCCAATAGGCTGACATTGGAGATATTTTAAAATGAGATCTTTCTTAGTTGCCGTGGATTTATTGGAGAGGTACTCAGTTTTATTCTTTAGTGAGTTAGCGAATTTCTTAACCTGCGCTCTTTCTTTTAAACATTGATTTGTGGGAACTTTACTAAACTCTCGGTCAACACCTTCTCTGATTAGTGAACTCTTAACCGTGCTACATAGTCTTGTAATTTGTTTGATTTCATTATTATCAACTAGGCCATCACTCTTACATTGCCCAATAAGCTTTTCTAGTTTTAATTTATTAGCTCGCACACACTTAAGCGCTTTAAATGAATTTCCAGCAAATGCAAACTCACTGTAGGGTCTCGTATTTTCAAAACATATTCCCTGACCTTTTACGATTTTAAAATCATCATCTGAGAAGCCTACTTCTTTAAAGAATTCTCTTGTCTCTTTGTCTTGCAATTTGGCATTGGTGAAGTCATACATCCTAGTGGAGATATTCTTTCCCTTATTAGGACCCTGATAGTGCTGTCTAAATAGGTCATTCTCAGAAAGATCAATATTGCGATCAAAGAGTAAGCTATGTGTCGCTTCCATTAATCCGACGATTTGAAAACTATGACAGGAGTTCACACCACATTGATTACCAATGGATTTCTTGGGCCAGAGTTTAGTAAAGTTCTTAGTCGAATGTTTTGCGCATTGATTGCTCTTCACTGCAAAGGTAGTGAGTGGAATGAATAAACTCATTGCTATGATGAAGAAATATCTCACTTATATCTACCTTGCTAGAAATTTTATATTGGTTACTAAATTAGTTTCTATGACTTGACTGGATACTTCTGCATTTGGAAATGCATCTATCACCATTTGATGAATTACTTGTGCGTAATCTTCCGGGTGTGAGAGGTAGATATGACCTCTAGGTCTCAGAACCCTTAACATCTCTTGAATAGACTTTAGAGATATGGGAGCATTCTCTACGGTAATTTTGTCAATGGTGTTATCAGCAAAAGGAATATCGTCTGATCTGCCTTTAACCCAAAAAGGAATTTCGCGTCCCCATTCTCCCGTGGTACTGGTGTGAGGTTGGGGGTTTATATTTATAGCATCACTATATCTTCCTTCTCCTCCAAGATCTAAATGGAGTGGGACTCCTGCTTTCTTTTTTAAGGCATAGAGTTTTTCTGCCCTTAGCTTTGGCGAGAGTGATTTGAGAATGAGCGAATTGACTGTCCAATTACAACTAAGAGCTTTAGCCGCATTGGTAGAGCTCAAAGTTCGATGGCCGCTAAAACTAGAACAGGAGACTAGAATTGTGGAAAATAAGAGTAGGCTTAATATTTTTTTCACTCTAACTTATCGTAATCTTACAAAAATAGTTTAGTTTAAAATTCTGATTTTGAGGGGAATGTATCTATAATTACAGACAGTTAGCTCTTGTCTAGACTCTGTACGCCCCTATAAATCCTTCACTTTGCTTATAAATAAGCCTTCTTTGTTCTAAGATTGATCATTATGAGATTACGACTTCGTCTACTTATCCTCATTTCTCTTATGACTTGTCAGCTCGCTTTAGCGAGTGCTGGGCGGTTTATTTCTCTTGAAACTAAAGGTGGAAAACAGCTCTCTGGTGAGTTGGTGGCCATTTATGATCACAGTAAGTGGTGGTGGAATTCAAGTGATTCGAAAACCTATGCTGTATTTGAGAGTTCAAAATCAGCTACTGATTGTTTTACTTTTATCAATGATTCTCAAATTAATTCTCTCAAAATTATAGAGCAGGTAAATTTTAAGAAATCATATAGAGATTTTCTTATAGAGAATAAATTACTTATTGAGAAGGCCCCTACAAGGGAGTGGCAATATATCATAACTGGTAATGGTGATTACCATGACTTTGAAGATGGATTTGGAAACTTTGCATGGGATATTGTTCATGTGGATAAATTTCTTAAAACTTTTAAAAACCAGGGGCTAGTAAACTCTGACTATTATTCTTTTGGAAAGAAAGTCTATTCCCCAGTGAGTGGAAGAGTTGTCGAGGTAGAAGCTTTGGGAGTGGACAATATTCCAGGTGATTATCCCAACGGAGCCATTAATAACTTTGTGGGAATAAAGATGAAAGGTAATTTTCACTTCTATATTCTTCATTTTAAAAAAGATTCAATTGGCAAAAATATTAGTGTGGGCAGCAAAATAAAATCAGGCGATTTTCTAGGCCTACTTGGAAATAGTGGTGTCACCTTAGAGCCCCATGTGCATATGACTATGTTTTGGTGGGATGAATCGGCTAAACGATTTTGGAGTATTCCAAGTTTTTTTAAAGCTATCAGTGTTAGGAGCGAGTCTAATTCTACTCCTGAAACTCAATTAAATTACTCACCCTTGAAGGGGAGTTTCATTCTTTAACTATTTGAATTTATTCTGTTTTAATAAAGTTCTCAAATTCTTGAATTCAAATCCCCGCTAGAACAGTCATAGTGTAGAATCTCTAATTAAGAAAAGTTATTTTTTAAGGATGATTATATTGTGAGTTTTAGTGAGAAAGATTTAAATTCATTCTTTAGGTATGCTCTGAGTTTAACTCATAACGATGAGAGCGCTTATGATCTGGTCTCTCATGGAGTGGAGAAAGTCTTAGCGCGCCCCTTTGTTTTAAATAAGAAGGCCTATGCCAAGACTTGTATGAGAAATAAATTCTTTGATGAGTATAAGAGACAGAAAGAGATGGTTGAATACATTGATGACACTGGACTCGCTTACTTAGAAGAGACCCACATTAATAAAGATCTAGTGGCCAATTTACTTTCTAAACTAAATCCTGATGAGAGAGAACTCTTATACCTATGGGCGGTTGAGGATTATACAATTGTTGAAATTTCCAAACTTAAAGGAATGCCCAAGGGCACTGTGAATTCGCAAATTTTTAGAATAAAAAAGAGGTTAAAGAATTTAAAAGGGGAGTTAAGTCATGAGTAGTTTAAAAGGACAGATAAAGGATCATTATCAGTCCAAGAAACTGTCTAGTGATCAAATTGAACGACTGCAAGGAGCTAGGCAACCCTTTTTCCTTTGGGGTGCTATCGGTAGCTCTCTAGTGGCCTGTAGTCTTCTCTTTGTCCTATTCTCTACACCTAATTTTGACAATTTAGTGATGAAGGAAATTACCTATAATCACTTTAAAAACTTATCTGTAGAAATTAATACTAGTGAGTTGTCTGAAATTCAAAAGGCGCTGCCAAGACTAGACTTTACTATAGTTCAAAGCTCTAAGTTTCCAAGTGATAAATGGAAAGTTATGGGTGGCCGCTACTGCAGTATACAGGGACAAATAGCTGCTCAGATAAAACTAATGAAACTTGATTCGGGACAGGTTTATACTTTCTATCAATCGAGAGGACGAAGTGAATTCAAAACAGAATTTACAGAGAGTAATATCGATGGGGCCCAGGTTAAAGTTTGGTCCGAAAAAGGACTTCTGATGGGAGTTGCTGGACCCTAGTTATTCAATACCATATTTCTTCCAAAGGCCAGAAAGCTTATGGGATTGACTTAAAGTTCTTATGAAATTATTCATTTCTCTAACAGAGGGAGAGAAATCCTTTCTCACAAGAATAGTGTGATTGTAAATTTGATCATACTTTTCTGAGACCAAGTATTGATCTTTTAGCTCAGGCCTCTTTTTAATAAATTGATTGAAGAATGATTTTGTGACAATGGCAATCGCTGTTTGATCTCTTGAAATGATGTAATTTAAGTTGGACTCGTGATTTGTTCCAAGTTCCATATTGAAATACTTTTTGAGAAATTTTCTATCACTTTTAAATTTTGCAAATTGATAGTGGTAACCCAAAATTCCTAAAATCTTTTTATTCTTTAGATTTTTAAAATATTCTTGCCCTCTACCTGTTGCGGACTTGGCAATGAAAACTTCGCCGCCTTTTAGAATCACTTTTGAAGCAAGTATAGGATATTTATTCCAGCCCCACACACGATTCTCAAAGAAAATCATATCGTAATCTTTACCTTTAAAATCTTTATATCTTCTCTTTGGAGAGGTGAGTTTAAAAACGAATTGGTATTTTTCCTGGGATTGATTTAAAAGACGAATTAAATCTATCGTTATACCTGAAGTATTTCCCTTCTCCTGTGAAATAAAGGGAGGAAAAATATAGCCACCAACGACTACAATCTGCCTCGCAAGGACACTTGAAGATAAGAGGAAATAGATGGAACAGAGTCCAAGAATAACTTTTTTCATGGAGAGAAACTATATCAAAGAAAATTAAGGACAAGTACTTAATATCGCTAATTACTGTTTATAAGCATACATCTTATGGATTTCTTAAATTTGTATGAGTTTAAACTTAAGTGTGGTTGTGAACTTATTAGTTAGAACATAGAGTTATTTGTGCGAATTGGTCACTAGTTACCCATGGCCTCTTTTACTTTAGATTGGATATCCTTAAATTGCGCGGAGTCAAAATCAATATTGTTAGCTGCACTATCTACGCTATTAGAAACACTTGGGTTATTTGACTGGTGCTCTGAGGCTATTTCTCGACCTTTATCTTTAAGATTCTTCCAGTCCTTTGTATCCATATTCGAAAGCTTTTTCTGAGCATCTTTCATCTGCTTCTCACTTAGGAGTCCTTGCGCCTTCATTTGTTTAATCATTGATTGAACATCATTCTTTTCTATATTGAAGGCAAAAGTACTTGAAACCATTAGAAATAATACCAGAATTTTACACATATATTGTCTCCTAGCTCTTGATTATACTCGATAGGATAAAGTTCTCCTTTTAAAGTGACATTTCAGCAGTTTAGAAGGTAATTTAGCTTTATATTGTGCCAATCTTAAGAGGATATAGCTGTCATGAACTTTATTGACCCCAGGATTTTAGATTATTCAATTGATAAATCAACAACTCCAAGTTCTGCCTGTGATGACATTGAGAAGTATACTGTGGAGAATCATCCACTTCATCGCATGTTGTGTGGAAGACTTGAGGGTTCTCTTCTGGCCTTTTTGATTAGACTTTCAAAGGCCAAGAAAGTTTTAGAGCTTGGAACTTTTACGGGTTACTCAGCACTCGCCATGGCAGAAGCCTTGCCAGCGGATGGTGAAGTGGTGACTATTGATAAGAATAAGAAAATTTCGGCCATATCGATTCCTTTTTGGGAGAAGTCTGAGCATGGTCGTAAAATTAGACCCATGTATGGCGATGCAAATCTCGTTCTAGACGAGTTAGAGGAGACTTTTGATTTAGTCTTTATCGATGCAGATAAGAGAAATTATAAGAGTTACTTTGAAAAGTGTTTATCTCTTTTAAATATTGGCGGCGCCATTGTTGTGGACAATGTCCTTTGGTCGGGGAGAGTTGTAGAGGGTTATTCTTCTGAAGAAGAAGATAAGAGCACCACTTTTCTCGTTGAATTTAATGATTATATTTCAAAGCGAGATGATTTAATCAAAACTTTATTACCCATTAGAGATGGAATTTATCTCATTCAAAGAAAGTAGAACTTATGACAACTGTAATTATTAGAAATGAAGAAAGAATTGTCGATACCCATAGTCTTCTCATTGGTTATATCCTTTGGATTTTTGGATTCATGGGATGCCATCGGTTCTACTACGGTAAACCAAAAACTGGTATGTTATGGTTTTTTACAGGAGGACTCTTTGGCGTAGGTTGGTTAGTAGATTTATTTCTTCTACCAAGTATGGATCAAGATGCAGATATGAAGTATTGGGATGGGCCTGTTCAGTACCCAATCGCATGGATATTGCTTGTCTTTCTAGGTGTCTTTGGAATTCATAAAATTTATATGGAAAAGTATCTTTTTGGAGTTCTCTACTTTCTAACTGGTGGCTTCTTTTTCATAGGTGTGATCTATGATTTTTGGACACTAAACGATCAGATTAATGAGTTTAATAAAGCGAATAAATTGAAGACTCTTTAATTACATAGATTGACATGACTTCTTGCTTTAAAGACTCCATGAAGTCCTGAGGCCTTAATTAATTTACACCATTTCTTGTTAAGGCCAAATATCTTTTTAAATTTAGAGGAAAAGGAAAGGAACCCAACTCTAAAAGGCATATTATATTTCTTTTCAAAAATAATATCTGCATTCTTCATATACGACTCGTTAAACTCTTTTAACATTTCGATAACCTTTACTTTGGCAGCGTCTGTTCTAATATATTTTAATTCCACTGTCATAGGCTTTATTAAGCCTTGTTGTTTTGACACCCTAATAAATTCACTAAGAGTAGGGACTAATTGATCAGGATGATCTGTTAAATGAAGCCTTCTCAATTGAGAAAATGTTAACTGTTGTATTTTTACTTTATGACGTTTTCTACTTGAACTAGAGAGTCCAAGTTCATCGTAAATACGATCTAGCTCTAACTTGTTCTGCTTATAAGAGATCATTCTTTTAATATACTTATCGTGAAATATTACAATTTCACCATCTTTTGTTTCTTGAATATCAAATTCTAAATAGAGAAAGTCTTTGCGATATTGTATTCCTTCAATAGAGTGCTCTAGTGCTGTTAATGAATTCTCAGGTAAGTGACTGTAGTACTCTTTCTTTCCACCACCGGCACGGTGACCAAGGTTCTTGGCGCTAATGCCATAGCATAGTAATGACAATAAAATAATCAAGTACTTCTTCACAATAAACTCCTGTAGAGAACTCTTCGGTCAGGATAAAGGGAACATTAATAACGGGTAATTACAGGGAAATGTGTCTCTATTAAATTATGATTTTATTGAGCTGACACTGCTGCTGAACAATCTAAAATGTACTAAGCAGGAAAACTATGAATATACCTATATTAGATGATGAATTTAAAAAATTACAAAATGAGTACGCTCTGGAGCTTCCTGAGTTGATCGATTCTATTGAAAAATTCTTAATGAAGATCGAAGAGCAAAGTGAAGCTGAATCTTCTATGAAGGATTTAAAGAGAATCGTTCACAGTATTAAAGGGACTGCCGGATCTTATGAACTGGGTTGGGTCTCCTCTCTATGTCACCAATTTGAAGATCATATTGATGACACTCTAGAGGAATTTAATGAAATTCCTCAAAACAATGTGCAAGAATTACTGAACTATATTGACCTCTTTAGATGTTATGTCGCAGATTTTTTAAAGCAATCCATAGATGAAGAATCTTACGTTAAGAATTTAGCCAAATTGACTAACAAAGAAGTTGAAGTTGGATCTGTAGAGAAAAAGAAAGTTCTTATCATTGAATCTGCTTCTACTTTACTCAAGGCCTATAAGCTTTTAATAACTTCTTTAAATATGAGTTACGCCACGGCGATTAGTGGTCGTGAAGGTTTTGAACGTTTACTCATTGAAAAATATGATTACCTTATAACGGGACATGCTACTGGCATTGTGGATGGTCCTAGTTTAATTGCTATTTCTAAAGTTTTTAATGGTGAATCTAGGGGAGTTAAGACTATTCTTACGACTTCCATAGACGAACTAAATCTTGTGCCTGAGCAGAGGCCTGATTTCTTAGTGGAGAAGAAGTTAGGTATGATGGAGAAAATTCAAGATATCCTTGAAGGTAAAGAAGAGTTAGAACCAGATTCTAACGTTCATTCTGTGGAGAAGATTCTTTGTATTGATGATGATGAATCTGTTTTAAAATTATTGAAATTATCTTTCTCCAAAATTGAAGGAGTAGAAGTTGCGTGTGCAAGTTCCATAGATGAAGGTGAGAAACTTTTAAAATCCTTTAATCCCAATCTCGTTTTATTGGACTATTATCTGGAAGAACATACAGGTGTTGAGATTTTACAAGAGCTAAGACAAAAACATAATTATAAGAAGGATGTTATTTTCTTAACTGCAGCTTCCAAAGAAGAGGAATTGCAAAAGATTTATAATTCTGGTGCGATTGGAGTTATCTTAAAGCCCTTTGTTCCCAAAAGGCTCTATAACTCAATATTAGAAATGATGAAGAAAACTGCTTAATTTATTGAATTGATAAGTAGTATTCATAGAGACTGTCAATTAACCTTCCGTATTGAACAGGGCTTACAGATTCTGATTCACCTTCTTCAATTTCTCTATTAAGACTCACTTCGATATCATCTTGATCTTCAGTGGTTCTCACTTTAGAACAAAAGTCTTCACCTAGATCTTCTTTAATTTCTCTGGCAGAAAACTGAATGAATAAATCATCTGATTGTGAATTCAACATTTCACTACAAGATAAATTACTATAGTAGTCAAAACTCTTCAATTCTGATGAATTGGCTGAGACACTACTAAGACTTGTAACTAGAGTGAGCAATAACACGATGATTTTCATAATTCTTCCTTAGGTTTTTTCTCTTAATTAAAGCAATCCCTATGCCAGAACCTCCTCCTTGAATTCAGCCACTTAGCTGGGTGAAGCTGTCTGATTTTCAGCAGATGTCTAAAGCTTAAGCATATTTAACAAGGTAAATTTAGTTAAACTTAAATGAATTCTCCTAGTCACTTCACCGAAATGTAATTGAAAGGGGAGATATGATAGTTTTCTTAGATGATGATGCCGATTTTACAATCTTATTAGAGAAGAGCTTTTCTAATTTTGGAGTAGATGTCGCTGTCTTTAATTCAATCCAATCCCTTGAAAGTGTCGACGCTCTTAAGAGTACAGATATTCTCTGTTTTGATATTAAATTAAATAATGAAAACGGAATAGAATATATCAAATCGATTAGGGACCGTTTTCCCAATTTATCCTTTCTCTGTTTTTCAAATTATGTAGACCTCTTGGAAGAGGAATTACTCTCTGTTGGGGTACGCTATCATGTTGTTAAGTCTGATGATTTTGATCTGTTAAAGGATGAGCTTTCAAAAATTTTAGAAGAGCGTGAACTTCTGGGATTAAAAGCTTCTTAACAAACCATTTTTTCTATGAATGTAAGACGAAGTTAAAAAAAGTTGCCATTAGCTTATTGACGAAAACTCAACTTCAAAAATAGAATACTAGAACTATATTAATTTACACTGAGGTTAAAAATGGCAAAGAAGAAAGCTACTAAAAAAGCAGCAACTAAGAAAAAATCATCTGCAAAGAAAAAGGACATGCTACTTGTAAGTTCTAAAACAAAAGAAGCTTTAAAAGGTAAGGGATACAATGTATCTTCTGATGCTCTAGAGGCGATGAATGAATATGTTTACTGGTTAGTAGACCAAGCTCAAAAGAAATGTACTGCGAATGGTAGAAAGACTATCAGACCTTACGATATCTTAGCTTAATTTCATTTAGGGGCTAATTCTTGGCCCCTAAATTATTTTTCACTTCAAATCATCTTAGCTGATAACTTTAATTGACTGTTTTTTAGGGACTCCTTATAATATGTGCAATACATAGGAGTTACACTTGAAACGGATTTCAAATATACTATTCATTCTTATCTTAAGTTCTTCGTGCGCATTCTTGTCTAAAGAGAAAAAAGAGTTCGATAGCTTACAGAAAGTCACTATTCTACAGGCCAAAATTTTTAATGGGAAAATCAAAAAACTCAACCTGATTTATCCTTTTCAGACTATTGCTGCAAAACTCTTTTGCGCGGATAGAGAGATGGCCTTAGGGGCGCTTAAGAACGGTCTTCGCCAAGTTTTCGTCTCAAGTGATAGGCACATTGAAACTGGAGACGTTATTTGTGAATACCGCTTCAAAGTGGATGAAGTTGATAAGTCTCTGGTTGTGGCAAAACTTAAAATTGAAAACTCTAAGTACCCTTTAAGAAAAGTGAGAGTACCAAAGAAGTATGCCAAACTTAGTGATAAAGCTATCGCCAGATGGAAGCGCGAAACTAAAACTTTAGATGAAGTTTATAAGAATGCCATTGTTGATAGAAAATTATTTCAAAGTAAGTTTAAAAAACCATTAGCTTCTAAGATTACTGCCATCTATGGATCTAAGAGGGTCTTTAATGATATGAAGCATTCTTGGCACTCGGGAATTGATTTCAGGGCGAGAAAGAAAACTAAAATACCGGCTTCTAATAGAGGTAAAGTTGTTCTTGCAAGACATCACTTTTTTACAGGTAAAACTATTATCATAGATCATGGTTTAGGAATCATGACTATGTATTGCCACTTGAGCTCGTTGAAAGTTTCTGAGGGGGATATTGTTCCTCTCGGTGAGATCATCGGAATATCAGGCAATACGGGTCGCTCAAGCGCTCCTCATCTTCACTGGGGAGTGAGAGTCAATGGAAACTGGGTTGATGGCTTCTCTCTCTTAAAAGAAGGTATTTAGAACTTTTAGAATTTAACGATTAGAAAAGTTCCAGAAAATAAAAGCAAACCGCCAATTACTCTATAGAGATTAATTGGTTTAATGGGTAGTCCTAAGATTCCATAGTGATCTAAAATTAAACTAATCGCTAGTTGCCCTGCAATGATTAGCGAGACCCAAGCGGTAGAACCAATCTTCGGCACAGCAATAATAGCTCCGTAAACAAAACAACTTCCAATAAAGCCCCCGCATAAGAGGAGAGGATTAATATCTGCCAATTGTTTTATATTTGGAAATTGAACTGGTCCTACAATCATTAGAGTTAAAAAGACCAGAAAGCCACCAGTAAATGAAATAAAGCCCGCTACTATAGGGTGCCCAATTTCTGAGGAGAGCTTGGAGTTGATGATGGCCTGAAAAGGAACCATAAGGCCTGCCCCGATTCCCATGGCTATATAGATTAAATATTGCATAACGTATCCTTTTTGTTAATTATGTCATTAATTTAAAAAATTTGAAACGATTGGCCCTTGCAACTGGCAAAACTTATGAGAAAATAAAGCTAAAGACTTCATGGAGATCGAATGTCATTAACAATTATTTTATTAGTTTTAAATCTCATCGCCATTTCACTCATTATTAAAAAAATCTATTTCAATCAATCTTCTTTCGAAATAAAAGACAGTTTATATCAGTTTAAAGAACAGATAGTTGAGAAAATGAATCGAGATGCCAAGGACCAGACAACTGAACTCCATTCTTTTAAAACAGATCTCTTCTCTCATCAGCAAGAGAGTATGCTGGGGCTCCATAAAATTATCGAATCAAGATTAGATAAAATTTCATCTAAAGTTCAAGAAAATCTTGATCGTGGTTTTGAAAAAACGAATCAGACTTTTCAAGGAATCATCGAGAGACTTGCAAAAATAGATGAGGCGCAAAAGAAAATTGAATCGCTTTCTTCAAATGTGGTTTCACTTCAAGAAGTACTTACAGATAAGAAGAGTCGTGGAATATTTGGAGAAGTTCAACTCTCTAATTTACTGAGCTCAGTCTTTGGTGATAAGAGTGATAAGGTTTACAAGACTCAACACCTTTTAAGTAATGGAAAGATTTGTGACGCTGTTCTCTTTCTACCTGAGCCTATTGGAACTATCTGTGTGGATTCAAAATTTCCACTTGAGAACTTTAAACGAATGATCTCAAAAGAAAATGACGAAACACAAAGAGCACTATTTTCTAAAGAATTTGTAAAGAATGTCAAAAAACATATTGATGATATTGCAGACAAATATATCATCTCCAATGAAACGGCAGATCAAGCAATTTTATTTCTACCTGCAGAGGCCATATTTGCTGAGATTCACGCCTATCATCCAGAGCTGGTGGATTACGCCAACAGTAGAAGAGTGTGGCTAACTTCACCCACCACATTCATGGCCACCCTGACGACTGTGCAAAGTGTTATCTTAAACTTAGAGAGAAATAAGTACATGTCAGTGATGCACGAAGAGATTAACAAGTTAGGGGACGAATTTGAGCGCTATCAGGACAGATGGGATGATCTAGCTAAACACTTGAATACAGTATCCAAAGATGTGGATAAGATTCACATCACTTCGAATAAAATAAGTGGCAGATTCCAGAAGATAATGGCAGTAGATATTGATAATAACGAATATTTAGACTCCTAAGACTAGTCTGACCTTGTTTTTTCAGCTATACTGACAAAATACTTATAACAAAAAAAAATGGAGCACTCATGAGTTTTGAGGTATTTGTAGGAATTTTAATAGTTAGTATTTGGGCAATGTTTCCAATCTCTCTTATTATTGCCACTAAGACTTTTGACGATGATATTATCGGTGGTGGACACCACGATGATGAAGAACATTAAATAAACATTTTTTCGATATTCTATATTGTAGGCCCACTCTTTTAGTGGGCTTTTTTATTTCTAACTGGCTTTCTTTGTCATTTTCTTTGTTACTTTCTTAGATGCTTTCTTGACATCAACGCTCGTCATTTTCTCGATGAGAATTTTTAGAAGCTCACGTTTAAAAGGCTTTTGAATGAGTGTCACATTGGGCAGAGTATCTAGTCCATATTTGTATTTATCCATTTCTCCTGTCATGAGAAGAATGGGTGTTTCAGAAAATTTTATTATTTCTTGGGAGAGTCTAATTCCATCTTTTCTTGGCATCATTAAATCTGAAATAATAGCTGAGAAGTTCTGTCTTCTGGCCTTTTGCGAAGCTTCCATACCATCTATCGCTGTGACAACTCCATAACCTTGATCGCGCAGATAATCGGCCAAGAGTTCTCTATACTCTTCGTTATCTTCAACTAGCAGAATCATTTTCTTTTCTTTTTCCCAGGAATTCTTACTCATTATCGCCTCATAGTTTGTTAAGCACTTATATTTTTTGATTTCTTATATTCTGAAATGAGTTTACTGACCAATAAAGGTATAATTTCTGGTTTAAAAGGTTTTGGCAGCAGCATTACATTCTTTAAATTCTTAAGTCTTATTTCGAAATTTTCTAATTCTCCTGTTATTAAGAGAACCGGTGTTGTATCCATGGAGATAATTTCATTTGTTAACTTCACTCCATCTTTCTTAGGTAAATTTAGATCAGTAATTATGAGCGCGAAGTCTTGATTCTTCATTTTTAAAGTTGCCTCTATACCGTCTTTAGCCATGACCACGTTATAACCACCGTGCTCTAAGCTATGAGCGAGAATATCTCTGATCTCTTGGTTATCATCCACGATGAGAATATAATCCTGTTCGCTCTGTTTTACAGTGAGCATTTCATCTCCATCTCAAAACATAGTTCTATTATAATCGGTGATAAGTACAAGAATAAATACTTAAGAATGTGGGGATCTATTAATACTCTTTAAATTACCGCTATTTATAAATGAATTTAATCTCTAGAGGCGATCATTTAACCATAGTCTTAATGCCATTATTTCGTCGATACAGATTTCATGGTCCATGGTGTACTCGTGCCAACTTATCTCAAGACCTTGAGATTTTAGAAGTTTGACCTGAGAATCTACATCTTCAAATTCGATCGCTTGGTCTTGATGACCGTGAGCTATAAAGAGGGGTGTCGATTGGTGATGAGCTTTTGCCTGTGCATCCATGTCTTCTAAATAGATTCTTGGACTCAAACAAATAATTCCCGCAAAATTTCGCTCCCAGCTTAGAAAGCTGTGAAGTGCAATACAACCTCCCTGAGAAAAACCAGCAATAAAGATATCTTGATCTTGATAACCCTGATCGTTGAGCTCACTGATGAGCTTGGAGAGGGATTGGATGGAGTTTCTAATCCCAGTGATGGGATTACCTGGTGGAATATCGTACCAAGAGAAACCGAAGTAGTAGGGCTTAGGCGCATTGATTAAGAGGTAATCCAGGCCAGTAATATTTATCTCCTGCGCAAATCCCACAAAAGAGGATTTATGGTCTCCAAGTCCATGCATAACGATCATGATTTTAGTGGAGCTTTTAGGTCCATTAAGTTTGGCAGGCAAAAAAGTACTATCGAAGTGTTTTGAAGAAATCATCTCACTTTTCTATCAGGATGGGCGAAAAGATACAAGTAAGGTTTAGCGTAAAGCTTGCCAGTGAGAGCAATTGCCTCATAGCGTTAAAAACAGAAATTAGTTATAATAATTTTGTATCCAATATTAGGATCAAAAAAGTCACGGAGGTACTTATATGTATGAACTATTAAAAACTCAATTTAGAGAAGAACCTGTTAAAGCTCTTAGAAAAGAAGGGTACGTTCCAGGTGTGGTATATGGAAAAGGTATGGAGTCTGTGAACTTTAAAGTTCAATCTAACTCAGTAGATAAGTTCCTTAGCCATTCAGGAAAAGTTTTTGAAATTGATGTTGCAGGAAAAGGGAAGCACCTTGTTTCTCTAGATAATGTTCAATGGGATAGCATGGGAGATCATATGCTACATATCTCATTTCATAAAATTTCTGCTAACGAGAAAACAACTGTTACACTTCCAATTCACTTTGAAGGAACTTGTGCTGGTTCAAAAGCCGGTGGAATCGTTCAACACGTTCTTAATGAAGTAGAAGTAAAAGGAATGCCTGGTGATATGCCAGAATTCATTACAGTTGATATCTCTGAACTAGATATTCACGGTCACTTTGCTCTAAAAGATATTCAAGCACCAAAAGGTCTTGAGTGGGCGCATGATGTAGAAGCAAACGTAGTTTCTTGTCATCCTCCTAAAGTAGAAGTTGAAGTAGAAGAAGTTGCTGAAGTTGTAGAAGCTGTTACTGAAGAAGTAGTAGCTGAAGATAAAGAAGCTGCATAATTCAATTAATTTTTTAAATAAATGGCCCAAGAATTTCTTTCTTGGGCTTTTTTTATTCACCCTTTGTAATCAATTTATTTTCGCTGCCAGTAAGTCTCAAACGGGCTTTAGTTGGGTTCCTGATCCTAGTAGGGAGCATTACGGAAGTTGTTATGAATATGATTTAGAAACTGGTGGTCAAAAATTTCAAAAAAAAGTTTCAAAGAGTAAATGCCGTCCTAAACTTGTTAAGAATATTTGGATCCCTAGCTCTTCTGGAGTGGGTGGCAAGTGTTATGAAGTTGATAGAGATACCGGTGGTTCTAACTACTCAAGAATAACTTCTGCTCGTAACTGTTCTTCAAAAAAAGCTAGCTACATTTGGAAACAAACAGGTGAGATTCAAGGAGAGTGTTATGAACACAGTGGTGAGAGTTATAAAGTAAAAGTTGAAAAAAGTAAGTGTGCCTTTGGAGGTATTCTCCATCACTTCTTACCAAGGAAGAGTGGTTGGGGTGGTCGATGTTACGCTATCGCTGAAGATGGTGGTCCAGCGGCTTATATAGAAAGTGTCAAAATAGAAAAATGTAAACCTGAGAATACGACGTTTATTTTAAATCAAGCTCGAGGTAACTTACAGGGTGAATGTTTTGAAGTTGATGCTGATAGTGGAAGAGGAAGTTATTCCAAAAGTGTTAAAAGAGATAAATGTTTAGCTAAGAAGGAAGCTCGTTATTCTTGGAGAAAAGACCAGTCCGGCCTCAGTGGAAAATGTTTAGAAGTTAAAGAGTCAACACAGGGCCTTGCTGCGCTAAAGGAAGTGACCTATAAGAAGTGTATTGATTTTGAAACAACGTTTACTTTTAAAAGAGTAGATCGCTTATCAGGACTTTGTTTAATTATTGATAAAGTAAGTCTTGGAGAAGTCTTTTCAAGGGTCGTTTCCAAGAGGAATTGTCTAAAGCAAGCGGGAGTAACTGAGAATACCCTGCTACAAAAGAAAAATGGAAAGTATGATTGTTTTCAAGTAGATACTAAGACAGAGGGCAATCTCTTTATAGATAAAGCTCCTAGTTCCGATTGCATGGAAAAACTCTCAAAGCCCAGATGGGTAAGTGATGAAACGGGTTGGGATGGAAAGTGTATGGCGAAAATTAGAGTTGCCGAGAAGATTGTTGAGAAATCAGTTTCTAAATCAAAGTGTCGACCTGATGATGTCTTTATCATGTGGCATAATTTAAGTAAATTAAATGGTCAGTGTTATGAAGTGCATGGGAAATATGGAAGTGAACAATATGCAGTGATTATTGAAATGAGAAAATGTAAACCGAAAAATTTAAAGACTATCTTCTATAGAGCGCCTAAGGCATTGAGTGGAAATTGCTATATTGTTGACGTTAAGACAGGTGGTGAAAAATACAATAGGTTGATTGGTACAAGAAAATGTAAAGAGAAACTCATGACAGTTCCTCTTAAGTAATTAGATTCCAATTGCTTGTTGCAGTGGAGCCTTATTGTAGGTAAAGAGTTCTGTTAAATAAGCTGTCTTATATTGTAGATAGTGAGAAGATCCTGGGATTACTGGATTCATAATTGATCCCTTCACCACGTAACTCTCTTTCGATATTATTTCAGAATCATGATCTCTATTTAAGCTACAGTGTCCTAGTTCATGAAAAATCATTACTTCTCTCTGGTGTACACTCGCTGAATTCCACCAACTCTGTTTGATAATAACTTCTTTTGTACCATCACTATAAGTATTGCAGACACCATCAAAGCTAGTGTTCTCTGTATCACCAAAATTAATAGGGACATCACCAATAACAAATCCTGGTTGATTTAGGTAGGTTTTGGCGTAGCTAGTAAAACTTTGCGCATAAGATTTAAAAGTAGGGTCACTAATGGCAAATTGCCGAGAGCCATCTTTTTGTTGAATATGCTTTTGTTTTTTCAGCCCACAGCTGGCAAAAATTAAAGTCATAAATAGAATAGTCACTAATTTGTGCATATATTCCCCTTGGTGCACGCACATTTATTAAAGCAAGTCTCATACCGTTTTAATTTAAGTAAAATTAGGTGGTTACTGGGCATTTATTGTAGAAAAAAGTGACATTTTGTAAAGTTGTCTTCTTTTTGATCAGTTTTTATTGCTATAATAGGTGAATAGTTTTTATGAGAGAGAAGAAATATGTCTATGAAGAAAATTTTAATTGTTGATGATGAACCTGATATTCGTTTGATTTTAAAAGATCACTTTGAAGAGTTTGGTTATAAGGTGACTGAGGCAGATAACGGTGTCACAGCTTTGAAGAAATTCTTAAAAGGTTCTTTCGATGTAGTCATCACCGACATCAAAATGCCAGAGATGAATGGCCTAGAGTTTTCAAGTAAGATTCGAGAAACAGACTCTGAAGTTCCTATTTATTTAGTTACAGCTTTTAGTGAGTATACAGAAAAAGATATAATAGCAATTGGCGCTGAAGCGATCATTTTTAAACCTTTTGATTTAAGTGAAGTCGTTGATGTTGTAGACAAGAGAGTACGAGGATTATCTAATGAGAAGTCTTGAGCAGTGGTTAGAAGAGTATGGTGTAAGTCATAAAAACCCTACCAATCAAAAAATCCATAAAGTCTGTGTGCCTCTCATCGAATTTTCCCTGCTTGGAATTCTTTGGGTCTTACCAACTCCAGAGATCTTTTGGGAAGTGCCCTTTTTAAATTGGAGTACTATTTTCTGCTTCTTTGCTCTTTTATTTTATATCTCTTTAAAAAACTTGCGCTATCTAGTGGCTTCGACTCTTGTCATGTTACCGATGCTTTGTTTGATTAACTATCTGCAAGCTCGCTTCGGTGGGATTGTAATCTATGCTTACTTTTTAATTTTCACTCTTGCATGGATAGGGCAATTTATAGGGCACAAGATCGAAGGAGTGAAACCTTCATTTTTAAAAGATCTCGCTTTTCTTTTAATCGGACCTTTGTGGATTATGAAGTCACTTCTTAAAGATTAAGTCAAAGGCCTTACCACCTCTTTCTAGATACTTTCTCTCAAAGTGGGTGCGTCCAATGAAACCATCTGCTTGGGTGTAGATTTCATTTTTTATACACTTAAGCTTCCAAACCTTAGTCATAAACTCAACACACTCTAGAGCGTAAAATTCTTCATTTGTTGCCATGTGAATGGTTCCGTTAGGTTTTAAGCAACTAATCACTTTTTCCATAAAGGGCATGGCGTGAAAGCGCTTATTCTGCTGTGAGGGTTTAGGGTTTGGATTAGGGTAGAGAAAGTAGAAACGATCCACTGACTCATCAGGTAAGAGATGAGTGACCCAAGAGATACCATTTTCATGCACTGGTTTTAAGTTAGTAGGAGAGTTGTGATTCACATATCTTCTAAGGAACTTATCAAATTTCTCTCTTGTGTGTTCAATCGCCACCAAGTAACGCTCAGAGTTCTTTAGGGCGTATTGAACAGGGTGCAGTCCTACTCCACAACCAATCTCAATATCAAGGGGGAGATTGGGCAGAGTAAATGACTTTTCCTTAGGATTTGGAATAAATTGTTGATTAAATTTTCTCATGGGTTAAACCTAACATAATTGTAATAGGGTTAGAAATAAAGTCGTGCTATAAATTCAATATGGAGAATGTCTACCTTTACGGACTGGGTGCAAATTTGGCATTTGCCCTAGGTTCACAAGTATTCACTATTTACGCGAGAAAGATTTCATCTGCTTGGATGAATTGTTTTAAAGCGCTTATTGGGCTGATGGGCTTTGGATTGTTTGTTTCGCTCTTTTCTACTTGGCACTCCATAGACTTAAAGTTCTTTCTTTTATTTTTCACCTCAGGCTTTATAGGACTTGGTGTGGGGGATATTTTTCTCTTAAAGGCCTTTAGTAAAATGGGTCCCGGAAGAACGCTGATGCTCTTTGGTTTTCAACCACTGATTATAGGAATTCTAAGCTACTTCATTTTTGGACAAGTCATTGACTCCATGAAGTTTTGGGCGATTCTATTTTTCATTCTCTGCCTAGGAACCTTCTCTCTTGAATCTTTTAAGAAGAAAGGACACTGGGATATTTCCTCTATATCAATTGCCTTTATTGGAATGTCACTGGACGCCATAGGTGTGATTATTACTAGATATAGTTTTGATCACAATCCTACGCTCTCTGCTATGGAGGGAAACTTTCATCGCTGCATTGGAGCGTTGAGCGTGTTTATTCTTCTTTCAATTTTTAAACCATTTGATTTTATAGCTAAGTGGAAAACTCAAAAGAGCTTTGATAAGAAAATGTTGATCTTTGGAAGTTTGCTGGGAACTTTTCTGAGTCTTGCTCTTTATTTGAAGGCAATGCAAACGGCTCATCTGGCCACGCTCTCTGGAATTGCTATTACAGGAACTATCTTCTCGAGCCTCTTTGAATCTATAATCGAAAAGAAGTGGCCTAGTCGCTACCTCTTGATGGCCTTTGTCTTCTTTCTTTGTGGTATGAAGTTTTTGATTTTATAGTCTTTTAATCTTTCCAAAAGTCTATATGGTATTCAAAATTACATTCTTTTTTGATTCTTTGTAAGTAGTCAAAGATCTTGTTAGAAAATTGAAACTCTGGAAAGATAAACATTCCCCACAGATGAGAGGCAATCATAATATCAATAATGGAGATCTCTTCAGATTCATAGAAGGTTGTAATTTTACTCTCTAGTGCACTGAGGGTGACTTCTAATCCCTTTAAGTAAGTTTCTTTATCTAAGATCAACTTATTAAATGGACCACGTTTAACTTCTTTCTTCGTTTGAAAATACTTTCTTGATTTTTCATTGAACTCTGGAGTCCACATCCAATAAGGCATACAAAGACAGTGAACATCTTTTCCAATTTTTGAGAGAAGTTCATTCACTTGAGTTAATCTCTCTTCTGTTAAGAGATTAAAGCTTAAGGTATTAGCACTATCCATTTTCTTAATGATATCAAGACTCTCATTACTAAGAGATCCATCAGCAAATTCCACAATGGGAAGCATTTTTTTTCCCATTAATTTAATGGGCGTAGCTTCATCGTCGTAGGGGAGAACGATAGACTCAAATGGGAGATTTAAATAATTAAAGGCCATTCTTACTCTGACGCAAAAAGGGCAGTGAACATAGTGATATAACTTCATCTCACTACTTTAGGTGAAATGCATCCCGCCGGCAACTTAACAGTAGAGAAAAAAGAGAACAATTCCTTAACAGAGTGATTTATTATCTCTAAAATAAAGGCACTAGGAGATTTTGTGTCATTAAAGTTAATCAGCTCAGATAAAAGGTTCTTTCCACTATTTTGGACAATGTTTCTCGGTGCCCTAAATGATAATTTCTTTAAAAATGCTTTAATTATTCTCATTACCTATCGTGGTATTTCCCTAATGGATCTACCATCTTCGGCGCTAGTGGCCATGGCGGGAGGGATTTTTATTCTTCCTTTCTTTCTCTTTTCTGCAACCGCAGGGCAACTGGCAGATAAATTATCAAAGACAACTCTCATAAGAGTTACCAAGATTACTGAGCTCTTTGTCATGCTAGTGGCGACGCTAGGTTTTTACACCGGAAATTACCTTCTCTTACTAGTGACACTTTTCTTAATGGGAACTCAATCTACTTTCTTTGGTCCGCTTAAATATGGAATTATTCCGCAACTGTTAGGACGCTCTGAACTTGTGACGGGAAATGCCTTCATTGGAGGAGGAACATTCCTCGCTATCTTGATTGGAACCATTCTGGGTGGACTTTCTATTTCTGCAAAGGATCCTATCTTAGTGGTCTCTCTGGGAGTGATGGTAGTTTCAGTGCTTGGAATAATTTTCTCATTCTTTATTGAAGATGTTGAACCCATGGATCCAGAGGTCAAACCTGATTTTACTTTTGTTAGGCCCACTATGGATATTTTAAAATTAACCATGAGTGATTCTAAAATTTTTCATACCTGTATTGGTATTTCTTGGTTTTGGTTTCTGGGTGCCGCGATACTTTCTCTGTTGCCGGCGCTATGTAAAGACATCTTCTACAGCTCAGAAAAAGTAGGGACTATGTTCCTTGCCAGTTTCACTATTGGCATGGGTATCGGATCTTTCTTTGCAGAGCGACTCTCGCAGAGAAGACCTGAAGTTGGAATGGCGCCTTTGGCACTATTGGGAATGAGTTTCTTTATGTTTGACTTGGCCTATTGTGGTTTGAACTTTTCAAAACCAGTTTCAAGTGAACTTTTAAACCTATCTCAGTTCTTTACTTACGACTATTCCCTGCGGGCGTTAATTGATCTACTCTTTGTTTCCATTTTTGGAGGAATGTATATCATCCCTCAATTTACATTCTTACAGGACTACACTCCTAGAAATATCTTATCTCGAATTATTGCAGGAAATAATATTTTAAATTCTCTGTTCATGGTGAGTGCCGCCATACTTATTATGGTTCTGGCTTCTAGTGGATTGAATATTCCGAAAATATTTATCATCTTGGCAGGATTAAATTTCTTATTTTCATTCTATAATTACTACGTAAACTCTGCCGTTACTATTCGTTTCATTTCATGGTTTATTGCAAAGATTTTCTACCGCATAAGTATTGAAGGTAGAGAGAATATTCCTGAGAGTGGCTCGGTCATTATTGCTGCTAATCACGTGAGCTTTATTGATTGGATTTTAATCAGTGCCGCCAGTCCCAGACCTGTGAGATTTGTTATTGATCAAGCTTTCTACTTTTCTAAACCCCTTAACTTTTGGTTTAAACAAGCACACCTCATTCCCATTGCCACCACAAAAGAGAGTCCAGAAGTTTTAGAAAATGCTTTTACCTTAATGAAAGAAGGACTGCTAAATGGCGATGTTCTTGGTTTATTTCCTGAAGGCTGGATTACTCGCGATGGACAAGTGAGAAAATTTCAACCAGGTATAAGAAAGATTGTTCGTATGGATCCTGCTGTAGTCGTTGTCCCGTTAGTGATTAAAGGACTATGGGGCTCATTCTTTTCTTTTGAGGGAAAGGGAGTTCTTAGGGGCATTTCATTTAAAAGAAGAAGAGTTATTTTAAAAATATTACCAGCAATTGGTCACGACGAATTTGATTTTAAAAAATTAGAGGCCATTGTCCATGAGGAGCATGCATGAAATTCAAACAAGAAGGAAATACTATTTTTGCAGTTATTGATAAGGGTGAAGATCTCTTTGCAAGTCTCTATGAAATTCAAAAAAAAGTCGGTTTCACTGGTGCTCAAGTCTCTGGAATTGGGGCCCTAAAAAATACTGAAATTGGTTTCTATCACTGTGATGAAAAGAACTACGACAGAAGTGTTATTGAAGCAGAAAAAGAACTTCTCTCACTCTCTGGAAACTTTACCTTTAACGAAGGTAAACCCTTCTTTCATCTGCATACTGTTCTTGGAAATGAAGACTATTCAACTTGTGGTGGACATCTCTTTAGTGCCGTCGTCGCTGTCACTTGTGAAGTCTTTTTGCAAACAAACTCAATGAGTATCGAGCGAAGACCCAATGAAGAAATAGGCCTTAGTCTTTGTGAGTTATAGATGAAAGAAATCATCATTGTTGATTTAGATGGAACTCTCTCTAATTGTGAGCACCGAGTTCACCACGTTGAATCTGATCCCAAGGATTGGAAATCTTTCAACGAGGGCATGGTTAATGATGAACTCAATGTTTGGTGCAGCAAGTTAATTTCTTCTATGAAGTCCACTGGAACAGACACTATCCTCTTGACTGGTCGCGGTGAAGAGTTTCGTCGTGAGACTGAATCTTGGCTAGAACAACATGGAATAGAGTACTTAGAACTCTTTATGCGCGCAGCAAAAGATTCGCGTACAGACTGTGTCGTAAAAAAGGAGATCTACACTACTCAAATCTCTCCAAAGTTTAAAACTTTGTTTGTTGTAGAAGATAGAAGAAGTGTAGTAAAAATGTGGAGAAGTATTGATTTAACTTGTCTCCAGTGTGACTGGGGTGATTTTTAAGAAGGAAAGACCATGAGTCCTAGGATGCAAATCATCAAAGAAGAAAACACTCTAACTCTAGTGGGAGATTTCCATGAAGAGGGGATGCCACTCTCTGAAGCCAAGGAGTACTTCTTAAATTGGATGGAGTCTTACCCGCAAGCGGTGGATGATAATTACTCTTTCTATTTTGAAGATAAAGCAGGAAATAAGACAGAACTTAAGTTACAATAAATACAATTCATCATTAATTTTAAAGCACCAAGGATGGTCAAATGAAATTATTAATCCCAATTCTCTTTCTTTCTCTAGTACTCACTTCATGTAAGGGTGAAAAAGATAAGAAAGACGAAAATTCTGACGAACGATTCAATTTTAATAAAGAAATATCTCCAGAAAGAACTCTAACTGATAGTGAATTTGCTGTGGTGAAGTCTCTTTGTACAGACTTGCAAACAAAGAGAATATACTTTGAGGCGCGTGGTGATAGAGAATTAGAATTTACCTATAATTTAACAAATACCAATTGTAGTGGAGTGAGCTCAGTTCCCGGTGATTATGTAGCCACTCTAAGGGTTTCAATTTCTGGTGATTTAGAAATCGAAGGACCTAGAGGACAGATTTTCGCTGATGATGTTCTGACTGATGTTCACCCTTCTATTCTCTCTATCTGTACTGATGTGCTAAGTGGAACTAATGTTTCCAACACCAGAACAGTGGGAGCTCTTAAGTATCAATACCGCTTTTTAAAAGCTGATAATTACATCTTAGAAGTTGCCAAGTTTGCACAAAATGTTGATGGTCTCTATATCCCAACATTTATCGAATCCTTCTCTGTGCTCTCTTCTGTTTTCGGCTCAAAGACCGGTATGGTTTTCGATAGAATTCAAGTAACTCAGTGTTCGAATGGGAAAGCGAAGAGTAATCGTCAGTTTCTGAAATAGTCTCTGTCTTAAAACTGTCGTGGTGTAAATTTGCCATGACAGTAATTAACAACGTGGTTGTTAATATTAGGTAGGGCAAAATCTCTATAAACTTTATCTTCCAGCTTTGCTTCATTAACCATCCTTGGTTGAAACTCATACTTACTTTCTATTATTGCAAGATCTAGGCCTGATATTTCATAGGTTTGGCCTGTATTCGTGGTCAATAAGTCACCAAAATGTACGCAAATTGTCACCGAGGTGAGAACTCTGTTAACTCTTGTCAATTCTACGTGGGCCCTATTGCAAAGGTTACTCACGCAGGGGATAAAGAAATTCGGAGGTACCAAGTATGAAATATTTAATTTTCACATTCCTTATGTCTACAAAACTCTATGCCACAGAACTTATTATCCCTGAATTTAAAAAGAAAGTGCTCACGGTGAATATCGTGCATGCAGAGCCTTTTGATTTTGATACATTTGTCTTAACAAATAGATTTAATAAGCAATTCACTCTTGTCTGTTCTGGCAATCCTTTCTACGGTAATAAGTCCTCCTATCTCGAGTATGAAAATTTCTTTGGCTCTCATGTGGCAGACTTTAAGTTCAAACAAAATGTTGCCTGCCATGTCTTAAAAGAGCACCTCTATGCAGTTTTTGAAGGAGTTAATCGAGACAATCAAATTCAAATATTTCTCAATCGTGAGAGTGGACTCGTTGAGAAAATAATTCTTCCACCTATTGATCCTCTCTATGATGGAGAAGAGCATACGCCTCTAGAAGATATTAGAGAATTGGCTAAATTGTAGTTGGCAGTAACTCTATTCACAGTCATAATTAAAGTGTGAATGAGTCATTAAAAAAGAACATATCAAGAGTATTTATATTCGATAGCAGTTGGATGTTTCTCATTCTACTTCCTGTTATTGTCCCTTATTATAGATCAAAGGGATTATCGATGCAGGAAGTGTTTGAGCTGCAAGCGATCTTCTCTTTTTTCGTACTTATTTTTGAATTACCTTCGGGATACTTGGCCGATCTCATAGGAAGAAGAAATACTCTCATTAGTGCTAGCTTTATTCACGCCATTGGTTTCTCTCTGTTGCCTTTGACTAATGATTTCTATTCATTAATCTTTGTGCAAATTCTTTTGGGAATAGGAGTTTCCTTATTTTCTGGAACTGATATTTCAATTATCTACGACTCTCTTCATGCTATGAAAAATGAAGTGTACAAAGATAATGAGGCGACTCTCATTGGAAAAAAGATTTTCTATTCACAAACTTCTGAGGCCGTTGCCGCCATCGTTGGTGGATTTCTTGTGGTTTATAGCTTAAATACCCCTGCCTACTTTCAAGCGGTATTTTGTTGGTTACCATTCTTTGTTGCCTGGACCATTAAAGAGCCACCAAGAGAATTACTATCTAGTAAGAAGCATAAAGAGAATTGGATTCATATTATTAAGAGTCTCTTCAAGCAAGGTGCATTTTTAAATCTCATCATACTCAATACTATCTTTTATAGCGCCGTTACGCTTGTGGCGGTTTGGGCTTTTCAAGACTATTGGAGATTACAGGGGATTGAATATAAGTACTTTGGCTACCTTTGGTTTTCTACTAATATTGTCGTAGCAATAGTTGCTAAATTTGCTCACCGTTTTGAAATTCGTTTTGGAAGTACAGTAGCTCTTGTCACCATTGGTCTTCTCCCTATAATTGGCTTCTTTGGAATGGGATTCTTTGGGGGAGTTGTAGGAGTCTTCTTTTGTTTTGCTTTTCAATTTTGTCGTGGTCTTTCTCAAGTTATTTTAAAAGATGCTCTCAATAAAAGAGTTGGCGGTGAAATGCGTGCCACTGCGAATTCGATTGTAGGGCTTGGGATGCGAATTGTTTTTATTATTTTTGGACCTATCCTTGGGTGGTTTATTGATAATAAAGGATATGAAGCGGGCTTTAATTTTTTCGCTGTTCTTCTGTGTGTGGTTTTTGTCTTATTTCTCATACCGCTACTTAAATTAAAAAATGAATTTAGAACTTAAAATATTTTTGAATTAATATAATAATTTTTTTCAATGGAGGAAAAATGAAGAAATTACTATTAGCGCTCTTAACACTTACGGTTTTTGTTGGATGTTCAACAACTACAAAATTCACTATCCCTAAAGACACGACTCTCTTTATCGAAGGACAGGAGTTATCTTCTGAACAAGTTGTAGAGTACAAGAGAAATCCTTTCTTTTGGAATGTGGCGAAAGGTATTCCTTATAGACTAGAGAGAGATGGGAAAACAATTGATGAAGGAAGATTAAAGTCATCTTTTAGAGTTGTTTCTGTTTTCTGGACACCGGCAGCTGTCATTTATTGGCCACTAGGGTTCCAAAAAGGTGGATACGACTTCACGAAAACTCAGGAGACGATTCGTCCTTCTAAAGATTATGTGACAGTTAATCATAGAAAATAATTTAAAATTTTAAGAAGATAAAAGATAGGCCCACAAGTTGTGGGCCTTTTTTTTTGAATTAAAATGAAAGGCAGGCTTCAACGATATCGTTTTCACCCATACCATGAAGAGCATAGAGCTCATCGGCTTTGTAAGCAGACTGACCAAACTTACCTTTATTAGCTAATGACTTAACTTTAAAAGTAATGTCATTCATCGCTAATTCATGAACAAGTGTGGCACCCATTCCGCCGATTAACTGATGATCTTCAACTGTTACTAGTTTTCCACCAGTGTTAGAAAGAACTTCTTTGAAAGTTTCAATATCTACAATATTTGTAAACGGATTATTTACAACTGTAGCTTTTACACCTTTCTCTTTTAAGATCTTGGCAGCCTTTAGTGCTTTTTGTACAAGAGGACCGTTGGCGACGATTGTCACGTCACTTCCAGTTTCAAGAACTTGAGCTTTTCCCCATTGGTAGTTTAGATCTTTCTTATAGTATTCAGGATGACTCTCTCTTCCGAAGTAGAAAAGTACAGAGTCAGCTACATTTCCAGCTTCTCTTTCTCTTTTTATATTTTCAATCGCCCCAGTCATATAAGCTTCTGCTTCACTTGAACATGAACACACTACTGTTGTTGTGTGAGGAATTGATGCTGTGGCCGCTAGGTAAGTTGTCGCTTGGTGAGAAGCACCATCTGCAGCATCTTGAAAACCTGCGTGACTTAAGAGACCAATCACTGGCGCTTGAGATAGAGCACTCATAATTAAAGGAAGATTTCCTTTTGTTATGGCAAATTGAGCAAAAGTATCAACGATAGGAATCAGTCCTTGTTTAGAGAGACCAACCGCTGTGTTAATCATATTTGATTCAGCGATTCCAATATCAACGAAGTGTCCTGGGAACTCTTGTTGAAAGGCCTTTATACCAGTTGATCCTTGTAGGTCAGCCGATACAGAAAATACTGGAAGTCCTTTCTTGGCAGCAGCTATGGCCGCTCTAGCAAATCCTGGTTGAACTTTTTCATTCTTAACTGCACTGGCAGCTTTTTCACTAGCAGCTGGTTTTGAATTTAAAATGTCTGTGGCCCAAGTAGCTAACTCGTCAGGTGTATTATCTTCAAAGATTTCATCTAAGAAAGCTGGAAGTTTTTCATCATAAGCTTTTAGTGGGTAACCATGTCCACCAGAAGCACTTTCTTCAGTTGATTTATTTCCAAAACCTTTAATAGTTTTGAAAATAATCACTACAGGCTTCTTAGAGTTTGCTTTCGCTTTCTCAATTGCTGTTTCAATAGTGTTATGAACTTTTTGTAAGTTATGACCTTCTTCTTCTTTAATCACTTCCCAACCAAGAGTAGCAAGAGAGTCAAAAGTTGGTGTCATAGAGAAAGAGTCTTCTTCGATTCTTCCTGAGAGTTTAGTATTATTGTCTGAGATAATGAGAACAAATGGGTTTAAATGACCTTTTGCTGCAAGACCTGGAATTGCCGCGAAACTTTCTTTTGTTTCACCTTCCATACTTCCACCATCACTAAGTAGGCAGACTGTTGTTCTATCATTACCAATAATTTTATCAGCAAGAGCAAGACCTTGTGCTTGTGGAGTACCCGATCCTAGAGGACCATTTGAAAGATAAACTCCTTCAGGGTTTAAGTGGGCTTCACCGTGACCAGTAAGCTTACTCTCAACAGATCTAAATTTTCTTAGATCTTCAAAAGTTAAATTATCAAATCCATAATTTGCTCTAAGAGCATAGATTCCATTCTCGGCGTGACCAGCATCATTAACAAAGTTAAATTGCTCGTACCAAGGAGTTGATTTATTTTGAAACATAATTCCGTGGATGGAAGAGGACATTTCTGCGAATGCGGCAGGACCACCCCAGTGGCAAGCTGCGCCTCCAATGACGGCATGCTGATTCATAAGAGCGACTAATCCTCTTGTCACCTTAGGGCAGGCGAGAGTGATCTCTTCTCCATTAAGGGAGTTGACTGTAACTGAATACTTAGGACCTTGTTGCGGCGTAGCGGCCAGTTTGTTCTCAATAGAAAGGGGTTTTAACGTAGAAAGAGTGCTCATTAGATAACTCCAAAGTGGAATGTTGGTTTTTAATGCCAATAGGCTAATCCTTTTTTAAGAGAGTGTTAAGGTATTCATTTGGACTTGATGCGAAAAAAGAGCAAAGTTTTCATGTCTTAATTTTTATTTAATTCCAAAGGGTTACACGGGAAAGTTCTCTTGAGATACAGACGTCTAACTATGAGTAATTATTAAGTAGTTGGCACTTGAGTCAATTTCTCTGAAGATTTGATTTTTTAGGGTGCCTTCTAAAGCCCCAGGATTAAAGAGTTCTAAATAAATAATATAAATTCTGCTTAAGAAAAACTATATTTGTCCGATATAATAGTAAAATAGGAAAGAATAAGAACCCTTTTAGTTTAGAGGAAAACTATGTGTGACGTATGTAAGGCCGAAGGTTTAGATTCACAATTTATGAATGGAAGTAAGAGTAGAATTTCTCCTTCTAAGCTGTTCCGTGTTTTTAAAGGTCAAACTGCCACAATTAAGTTGTGTTCAATTCATGACATACAACTCTTTATGCTAGGAGAGCAGAGGTTTCTCTTAGAAAATCTAGGTTTTCTTAAACATCTCAATCATAATCGCAGAAATTTTGTCACAAGTTCATTCTAGCCTGATTGGCTCCACTGGCCCTATAATAGAGTTATAGGGAGCACATATGCAGATTCATTCTTCGTTCATTAATGGACGTTACTCAACTCCAAATTCAAAGAAAATAAATGTTATCAATAAGTTTGATGGACGTGTGGTTAGTAAAGTTACTTACTGCACTGAAGAAGATATTGAAGAGGCGATTTCAACTTCTAAATTGGCCTTTGAAGAATATAAGAATTTTAGCGCCGGCAAGAGATATGATCTGATTGCAAAGTTAGTCGCTCTACTTGAAGTTAAGAAGGAAGACTTTGCGACACTCATTGCACAGGAAGCTGGTAAGCCTATAAGTTATGCTAGAGCAGAAGTTCTTCGGTGTGTGAGTACTTTGAAGTTTGCTCTCGAGGAAAGCCGCAGAGTGGGAGGAACAGTTGTTCCGATGGATTTTTCCCATGGTGAAAATCGAAATTCATTTACTCAGAAATTTCCCATCGGCCCTATAATTGCCATTGCGCCTTTTAACTTTCCTCTAAATTTAGCACTTCATAAAATTGCACCGGCCTTGGCCTGTGGTTGTTCCATAGTATTAAAGCCATCTCCTTATACTCCCTTATCATCTCTTCTCTTTGCTGAGTTGGTTGAACAAGCAGGATTTCCTAAAGGGGTATTAAATGTTGTTCTTTGTAGTAATGAGCAAAGCGAGTACTTAGTTAAACATGAGACTTTCAAAATGCTCTCTTTTACGGGGAGTCCAAAGATTGGTTGGATGTTAAAAAATATCGCAGGAAAAAAGAAAGTCACCCTTGAGCTGGGTGGAAATGCTGCTGTGATTGTTGATGACAGTGTTGATATAAAGAAAATCGCTGATGATATTGCTGTTGGAGCTTACCTTTATGCGGGACAAATTTGTATCTCTACTCAGAGAATTATTGTTGAACAATCTATATACGCTGAATTCAAAGAGTTACTCATAGGCGCTATACAGAATATTGCCATTGGAGATCCCCTAGATGAACAAACAATCGTTGGACCTCTCATTGATAAAGAACATCTAAGAAGAGTGGAATCTTGGGTGGAAGAATCTAAGAACTCTGGCGCTACAATTCTCTGCGGTGGACGTGTGTTAAATGAAGATCAAAACCTGTATGAACCTACACTTATAGAAAACCACTCTAATACTGATCTGGTTTTCTGTGAAGAAGTCTTCGGACCAGTGGCCACTATTTCTTCATTTAAGGATTTTAATGAAGCTATTACTTTGGTGAATGATTCTAAATTTGGTTTGCAAGCGGGAGTTTTCTCTAATCGCTTAGATAGAATTAAGCAGGCCTTTAATGAACTGGAAGTTGGCGCCGTACTGGTAAATTCAATCCCTGGTTTTAGAATTGATCACATGCCTTACGGGGGAGTGAAAGATTCTGGTCTTGGAAAAGAGGGATTGATCTACGCCATTTCTGATATGACCGAAGAAAAACTACTGGTGTTATAATTATGAGTTTTGAAATTCTACCCATAGAAATTGATGACGTTGATGAAGTATTAGCTTTCACTGATAAGTGGATTGGTAAGAACTACTACGACAAACAAGAACTCTTAGATATTCTACATATGGGAATACGAGATGGCTTGAATGCTTCACTAAAAGCTGTGGTCTCAGGACAGCTGGCCGGAATTCGTATTTCTCTAGCTCCAGGCAATTGGATTAAGCCTACTTCTAGGGGGCTGACTAAAGACCTTTGGAATGTGGAGAGTGATTCTATGGCCTATTTTAAAAGTCTCTTTGTTTCAGGGGATTTTCAAAAAATAGGAATTGGTAGAGCGCTTTCATCTGAGTCTATTCGGGTCTTAGGTGAAATGGGGGCCAAGGGAGTTCTCTGTCATTCTTGGCTTGAGTCTCCGGGTAATAGTTCACAGAAATACCTCTTAAGTTTCGGATTCCAGCCAGTTAAAGAACATAAACTCTTTTGGTCAGTTATAGACTACGTGTGCACTAAATGTGGACCTAGTAAATGTTCTTGTACGGCCATTGAAATGGTCAAATACTTATAGAATTTCCTTAAAAATCCGATACCTATATTGTGATTTTTAAAGTTTTAATAGTCCTTATTCTGGGATTTACTCATATTGGTTGCGCGAATATCTCTTCTTCAAAAAGTAGAGCTCCTTCTTCTATGTCTTTTAATGATACCTGTCATTCTCTCATGTTAAGTTTTATGAATAGGCGAACTCCTGTAGTCGATGTTCTTGATGAGTTACTTTCTTTAAAAAATATAAATGAAACTTTATTTGAAAATATGAAATTAGATATTTTAAATGACCTTAAAGAGGGAAAGAATAATAATATCTTTATTACACCACTAGAGAAAATTGCATATATGGAAGCTTATGTAGAGTTCCACAGTAAGTATCCGCTCACTATCAGTATGGCGGACATCCATAAGAAATTGACCTCAAAAAACCGTAAGAAACTAGCTAAACTTTTAAATGGTGCAGACTTTGATCAAAAGTGGACTAAGAGGAAGTATCGAAAATTTATTTTTAAATACTACGCTTTAACCAGAGACGCCAAAGAGCGTCCACGTCTATTTACAAACTTTAGTGAAGAAGTTCAGCGCTTCATTTTAAGAAGAGCGGAACAACAAATTCTCATGGATCACTTTGTAAAAAGAGGTCCTATTGTCTCTAAAATAAGGGCGCGTATAAAATTATCTATTAGTTTAGTGTTTAATATAATGATGCTTAGAAAAGTAGGAGCGTTCTATAGCTTCTATGAGTTGAAATTATTTTCTCCCAGTGATGAAATTATAGATAAGATTTATAAGAATGGTCTGCTTAGTGTTAAAGAAGAATTAATCTCACAGTATAAATTAAGATCAGGTATTGAGGTGACATATAATGAGCTTAGGCCTTATATGATTGCTGCGGGAATCACCGGAGTCGCCGCTTCAAATTACCAAGCCTATAGTGATGATCCAGAATATTTTAAAAAAATGAAAACCGAATATAAAGAAATGATAGTAAAGGGAGTAGGGAAGGTTTTCTTTCTCCTAGAAGATGATGTTCGCAGTGAGTTGATCAAATATATGGAAGAGAAGTATCTCAAAGAACTGGAAGTAAAAGACGCAAGTGTTCCCATTGACCCAGTGGATGTAGAATTCCTCAGAGATACCCTTTTAAAAGAATAAATCTGGCATTTTCTAACAATATCTTCATTGCGCAAATACCTTGTGATAGTCTTTAATTGTATTCTATTTAGGAGAATTTTAATGAGTATTTCTTTGTGGCAAGATAGTCAAAAAAGAACCAATTCAAGTGCCCAGTCTTTTGATGTGGTGGTGATTGGAGCAGGTATCGCTGGTATCTCAACCGCTTATTGGCTTTTAAGAGAAGATGCCGGTTTGAAAATTGCCCTTGTGGAAAAAGGAGAAATTGGAGATGGTGCCACCGGAAGAAATGCTGGTTTTATCACCTGCGGATCCGTGGAGCATTTTAACCGTCTACTTGAAAAACATGGAGAGAAAGAGGCCTTAGAGATTTGGAGATTTTCTGAAAAGAATCTAAGCCTACTAGAAGAACATATTATAGGTGATGACCACGCTAATTTACAATTTGAAAAAAAAGGCAGCTTCTCCCTGGCCTCTACTGAAGTTGAATTTAACGAATTAAAGAACTCCTATAAACTCATGACCGAACTTGGAATTGATGTTGAAGTTCTAGAGCTTGAAGACATTGAAACTCGCTTACAGGCCAAGGGTTTTCTTGGAGGAATAAAGTACGTGGGAGATGCGTCTATTCATCCGATGAAACTCATTGAAAAAATTAATGCTCTCAATTTAAAAGATGATAACTTCACACTTCTTGAAAATAGTGAAGTGTTTGATATCGAACAAGCAGGTGAAAACAAAATCGTTAGAACTAAGAAAGGCGCCTTAGAAACGCCCATTGTGATTATGGCGACGAATGGTTATTCACCTCTGTTACATGACTTCTTTAAAGATAAAATTTATCCAACCCGTGGACAGATTCTGGCGACTGAACCGGTTGAAAGATTTATGGAAGGTCCTTGTTACGCTAATTTTGTCTTAGACTACTTTAGACAGCTTCCTAGTGGAGAGTTAGTGATAGGTGGTTTTCGCCAACTACAAAAGGATGCGGAGATTGGCTACAGCGATGAAACTTCGGATGTCATCCAAGAAGCACTTGAAGCTTTCCTAGTTAAACATGTTCCAAAAGTTAAAGACGCTAAGATCACTCACCGCTGGTCTGGCATCATGGGCTTTTCAGTTGATGGACAACCAATGGTAGGAGCGATTCCTACTGATCAGCAGATTTACTTTTTGGGAGGATTTACTGCCCATGGCCTAGGTCTTGCTTTTCACAGTGCCAAATGTCTTGTTGATGTACTCTTTGATAGAGAGATACCTTCTTTTATTTCCGCTAAGAGGTTTTAATGAATATTGAAGAACTATTAAAGACATTTTGGAATGATTATTTGGCCATCACTCCTGTCGCCAAACAAGTAAATGACCTCTTACTAAAGAATGGTAAAACTATTGTTAATGATCATATTGCTCTTAGAACTTTCGCTCATGCAAAAACTTCTAAAGAAAAAATCGCCAAGTTCTTTTTAGATTTTGGCTATGAAATAAGAGGTGATTACGACTTTGAGGAAAAGAAGTTAAATGCCATTCATCTAGAAAATACTAGAGATGCTAATCTTCCAAAAATTTTCATTAGCGAACTTCGTTATCTGGAATTAAACCCGGAAAATAGTGAGGTTATTCAAAGAGAACTCGACTCTCTAAGTGAGCTTTCAGTGATGGAACTCTTTACTAAATCAAGTGTGTTTAATGTCTCCATTAAAGAGTATGAGAGTTTAGCGGGTGAGTCTGAATATGCAGCTTGGATGTGTGCCATCGGCTTTAGACCCAATCACTTCACCATTGATGTAAATAAACTTGAAAATTTTAGCTCACTACTTGATCTGAATAATCTTTTGAAGCAAAATGGGGTTGCCTTAAATACTTTTGGTGGCGAGATTAAAGGAGCACCTAGTGTTTATTTGGAACAAACAAGTACTATGGCAGATAAAATCGAAGTTGAATTACTTGATGGAAAGAAAGAAGTTCCTTCTTGTTACTATGAATTTGCTTTTCGCTACAAGTTGCCTTCAGGGGAGTTCTACCAAGGATTCGTCACAAACTCAGCAGATAAAATCTTCGAAAGTACAAATGTCAAAAATTAACTGGCTAACTCAAACCCCCATTGCCCACAGAGGTTTACACGACCATGAGTCGCCTGAGAACTCGTTGGCTTCTTTTAAAAAAGGAATGGCTCTGGGGCATGCCCTTGAATTTGATATTCACTTAACTAAGGACAAGAAGCTTGTTGTCTTCCATGATAAAAATACTCAAAGAATGTGTACGGTTTCAAAAGAAATTTCACAATCAAATTATTCTGAGCTAAGAGATTTAAAACTACTTAAAACCAATGAAGGGATTCCTCTACTTGAAGAAGTACTAAGTCTTGTTAATGGCAAGGTTCCGCTCTTAATTGAAATCAAAGATGATGGTCCTGATGGTGTGCTCGAAAAGGAATTAATAAAAGTCATGGATAAGTACCATGGACAATTTGCCATTCAATCATTTAATCCCTGGAGCTTAAAACACTTAAGAGCGCTAAAAGAAGATTACACGCTTGGTATGTTGTCGGGCTCATTTAAATACTCAAAGTTACATTTCTTTGGTAAGGTAGCACTTAAGTCCTTACTCTTTGCTTCAGTAATAAAACCCAATTTCTTTTCCTTGGAATATGAATTCTATCCCTGGTATCAGCAATTGATGGTTAAGCTCTACCCAAGTGATGCTCTCATCTTTTGGACTATAAAAGACGACTCTTTAGGGAAGAAGATTTTAAAAGCCGGGCATGGAATAATTTATGAAAAAATGGTGTTAACGAAATGAAGAAAATCCTACTTGTTCTCTCTCTTATTTCTCTCTCATTAATGGCATTCTATTATTTGAATGCAGATCATGAGGACATGATAGAAGAAGATGTTAAATCGCCTATTGAGAAAAGTGTTCCTAGCGCAAAAACTGAAACAGTTAAGACAATTCCTGTGCCTAGTAAAGCTGTGGTGAGCGATAACTCTGTTGACGCTAAAAGCTTTGAGAAATATATTGATGCTGTCGAAGAAGATTGGAACAAGAATATTGATGACTTATTTCTAGAAGAAGCCGAAACAGCTCAGCACTTCATAGCAGAGTATAAGAAATTAAAAAATGGTTATGAAGCGGAAAGAGAAAGAAGATATGAGAAGTTTCATCGTATGATGGAAGAGAAACATGGCCCGAATTATTCCTACTCACCAAGTGTAGATGAAGAGATGTATAACGAAAAACTTGTTAAGGCCTATGAATTAAGTCTTTCAAAAATTATAGGTGTTGAAAAAATGCGCAAGTATATGCAAGTCAAAGATAACTTCAATAGAAAGTTAGAAGACACTGCAAAAAATAGTAAAGATGGCAGTGATAGCTTTCTTCTCATAGAGTTTTAATATGATAAAAAAATGGAAAACATTAAGTTACGAATTAGTCCTAAAGTCATTTGTTTTTAAGCACTTCAAGGCCAAGAGAGAAAGCTCTTCTGGAGAACAAGTTGGAAACTTTGATGTCTTAGAATGTCCAAGTTGGGTGAATGTTGTGGCGTTTAACGAAAGAAATCAGCTGATCCTTGTTTCTCAGTATAGGCATGGTGTTGATGATGTGACGATTGAGTCTCCCGCCGGAGTAGTGGATAGGGGAGAAGAACCTCTTACTGCTGCAATTCGTGAGTTAGAAGAAGAAACCGGACACACTAGTAGTAAGTGGAGTCATTTAGGTGTCGTGAGTGCTAATCCAGCATTTTTAAATAACTTCTGCCACATCTATCTTGCACAAGATTGCAAGAAAGTGAGTGAGCAAAAACTTGATGCGCTAGAAGAAATTGAAATTATATATGAGAGTTTAGATAGTGTTTATGAAAAGATGAGAAGTGGCGAAATTCACCACTCTCTCTTTGTTGCGGCCATGGGCCTTTATCAAATGCGCATTTCTTAATCTTTTTTTACAACTTTCTTAGACACTTTCTTCTTAGTTGATCTCTTTTGTGGAGAAGTTTTAAGCGTGAACCAATCATCACTAGTGATAGGATGAAAGTAATCCGCTTCTTCTACAAGAAGTTTAGATGTTGTGGACTCAATCGATGCAATTTCAACTCTCACACCTTCAGACTTTAAATGTCTTACCAGTTCAATATAATCAGAATCACCGGACATGATAATAATTGTATCTACTTTCTGTGCCAATTGCGTCGCTTTAATTGAGAGGGGGATATCTGCACTTTTGTGACAAGCTCTCACTGAACCGTGATAGTTCGAATGTAATCTCTCTGCAAGCTTTGAGGAGATATTCTTACCTTCTCTAAAATAGATGAACCTATTTAGGCCACGATTCCCCAAGAGTTTTGGGATCAAGGTATCAAAATTTAACATTGTTGATTGTTTAGAAGATTCAGAGTGAATACTTCTTTCTATATTATTTCCATCAACCAGTACTGCAACAGACTGGCTAATTACTACTTCTACACTCATATCTATTCCTTTTATTAAGGTGTGTTAGATCTGTACTGTATCAAATTGTAGAGTAATGCACCAATATTTAGTCTTTTTGCTTCAATTGTATCGTCATAGAAGGGATTTGCGTTCAAATTGAAGTGATGAGTCATAACTTCTGTATTGGTTGGTATTTTCTTAAACTTAACCATGAAGAAGAAAACCGTCTTTGAAAACATCTTCTTCCAACCACCTAATTCTGCAAGTTGAACAATTGAAGATTCATAAATTTTAAACGCATCTTCTAATTCTCTATTGCCTATAATATTATCATTATTCACATCAAACCTTACAAAGGTCGATTCAATATTAAGCATGGCCCCAATGAGTAACGTGTAATCTCTTATGTTCATCGGGAGATTAGGATCATCGTAATCTCTGGCAAAACCTTCTGTTTTACGTACAAAGTCGATGACTTCATGGGTAGGAGTTTCTTTTAAATATCTACTCAGTTTTGGAAATGTTCCTTGGTAACCTAGTCGGTTGATCCAAGAATCTAAGAAGTGTGGCCTATAACAACCAGGACTAAAAGCGAGTTCATCAGGATCACCTAAATTAGTACAGTCTTCCTTAAGCTCTAACATGATTTCATCACCAAGCGAAACTGCAACCATAACCATATTAGCGTATTCAACACCCTCATCAAGATTTATGGCATTGTCACCATCTGAAGTGTTTTGAAATAAGTCACCAAGTAGAATTGTATTTTCTGAAAATGTTTTAAAGTCGTGTGACCACAGGTTTAATTCCTGTAGCACCGGTTTAAAATCCATGAGCAGCATGTTCATCATTTCTAAATCTACAACATCCTGATGATTTAGTTTCTTAGAGTATCCTAAGAGCACCTTCTTAAGAGCAAATCTGATAATAGATGATTGTACGAAACCAAACTTAGTTCTCTTTATGTCTCTACCAAAGTATTGAACATATCTGGTTAGAGGGTTGCCCTCGTCGTCTTTTCTTTCGACTTCTTCTGTATAGTGGCGATAAGTCTTTGCCATATGTAAGAAGTCTTTTCTAAGTGAATAGATAGAGTTTCCGCGAATAAGAGGGTAATTGCTATAACGATAGAGATTCAAATGTGTAATTTTACTTCTAACCGCTAACTCCCTTTCAAATTGAATATAAGTTTTCTCGTTAAAGCTTAAAACTTCCAAAGCTTCGTGGGCATATTCTACAAAACTTTGAATTTGATTTGATTCAAAGTTTGCGATGTCTGGATCTGTACTAGGATCAAACTGAGGACTTCTTCTTTGATGAAGTACTCTTCCTTTGAAGTTAATCACAGTGGAGGCGAATTTGGTGTAATCAATTCTATCTTCAACGGCTACATCAAAGTTTAAAAACCAATTGATAGAACTCATCATCTCATTTGCTTCAAAGTAATCTATACTCTGATCAAAAACGAGATTCTTCTTAATAGGAATAAAGTTCTTTAAAAATACTGACCATCGTCTTTCATTCGTTTGTTCTTCTTCTAAATCTGTATTTTGAATCTCAAAGAGTGCTTTAGCGTAAGAGCTAATCTTATAAGAGAAGGCCTTTATTTCACTAAAAGTTAAAAATGTTCTCTCGCCTCCAAAGAGGAGAGTTTTAAAAGGTCTTATATTGTCTACAATGTCCTTGATAGACATTTTCTTTTTTTTCTTTTCACTCTTGGCTATCTTGTCCTCATCTTCTTCAACAAGCAGAGGAGCAATAGTTTTAACTAATTCAAAGTAATCAATACTCTTATTAATATACTTAAGCGTTGGCAGCTCTCTTTGAACCATGACTTCTAAAGACTTTGCTTTAGCTTCGATCATCTCAAGGAACTTGGGAAGTTCTGTTTGGTGATCTTTAGAGAGTTCTTTTAATTCATCATAGAGTTGAATAAACTCTAAGGCCTTCATACCTATTTGAGATAATTTTAAAAGAGATGAGATTTCACCAACTGAGATAACATCTGGTGATGTTGTGAAAATATGTTCCTTAAGAGCGAGTACAAAAGAATCAATTTCTTCTAGGGAGAGTTGAACTCCTCCTAATTCCTTAGACTCAGTCTCTTCCAAGAATAACTCTGTAAGAATGACTTTAATATCAGCTAAACTCATGGCCACTAATGAATCTTCAGTATTTAAAATAGGAAAGATGGGCGCAAGTGCCTCTGCTAGAAAGTTCCACTTCTTAGAGCTATCTTCTTCGTAAGAATTATTGAGATATTTAAAATCAAAGAGCATGGAAGCTAAGGCACTTGACTTATCTAGAGCATCACAGAGCTCCGCTAAGCTTAGTAGGTTCTTCTCTCCACCTGAGATCATCACCTTTAATCCAAAGATAGCGTCGATGAAATCAACCTTAAAATCAAACTCATCAATTTCAGTGGATAAGGTTTTTACAAAAGTTAAGATATCTACTCTTTGAGGAAAACCACCATTCTTTCTGACAATTCTCTTAGTATTCTTGGCATGTTTTCTTACAAAATTTAAGTACTCAACCTTAATAAGCTCTTTTTCTTCTATAGTTTTTGAATTTATTCCCTCTGTTAATTGAAGGTGACTCTCATGCATCTTAAGTCCTTCAATAAAGACTTCAATATATGAGAGTAGGTGTTTAAACTCTTTAAAAGTAAAGACTTCTGGGTCTCCACCAATAAGATCTTTCTTAACGCTGCTAAAGATCTTCTCATATTTTCTAAGATCGAAGCTATCGTCTTGGCTATTCATTCTATCTGTAATTACGTAGAGGTCTTCCATCTCAAAGAGTGAATCTGTTTCTTTGATTGGAAATAACATTTTTCTAAAACGTTTAATAATATTTTGTTGAAAAACATAGTATGAGTTTTTGTTTTTGAAGTGAGTCTCTTTAACTACAGTAAAATCAGTCGCCATAAGTAAGAGGTTTGGAATCTTGTGAATAGCGAGTTCTATTTCTGCAGAAGTCAGCTGATCTTTCTCTCCACCTAGAAATAATTTCTTAATAAAGAGCAGTGCATTCACTAGCTTTTCGTCTATATTCGCATCACCCATATCAATTCTGTCATTTAAACTAAGAAGAAACTTCTTTAAGTTTATAACCTTTGAAAGAGTTCCTGGCTTTTGAATGATTGTTAATGATGTCTTTGAAAATCTTTCAAGAGAATCCTTTAAAATCTTTCTTAACTTAAAGAGCTTTTCAGACTCTTCCTCTTCCTGCATTTCTCTAAGCGTTCTAGTGATAATGATGGCCTCTTTATTCACAGTCACTAGTAGTCTAAAAAATGGAGTAATATTATTTCTATTTATAGAGTTGGCTTCATCTCGTAAAAGAAGCATGTTCACTTCAAAAATTAATTTAAGGCCTTGAATAATTGTGTCTGTATTTTCGTTAAAGAAGACTCTAATGAAATTTGATAATTCACCTTCTGAAATTGTAGTTCTGGTATTTGTTCTCACATAGCGACTAAATTGAATGAAGTTTTCTTCTAGGCATTTGATGTGAGCTTCAATATTTGTGTCTAAGATATTACCAAATTGTTCGGGATCCAATTCACAGGTAGAACCAAGTTCATTGGATATGAAGGTGTCTTGATCCTTTACAGGTTCGTCATCGGTGAATCCACAAGAGGAGACCAGTGCAAGAATGAGAATGAATAGATAAACTTTAAATTTTTCCATTTAACCTTTCTTTTCTAGTGTATAAGCTATGAGAATTTAGTTGATTTTAGAATGAATTGAAAGAAGTGAATACCCATTCGGTATCATTTACACGGTGTGTCATTTTGTCTGGAAGTTTGTCCTGTAATTTGGCATACTTGTTTAAATTAAGGAGTTATGCGCGATATGAAAACCAGTAAAATCAGTACTTTGTTGATGTTTTGCCTCATGGGCCCAAGTATTCTTGCTGGCTTTGAAGGTGGTTTCTCTTACGAGAAGTTCATGCGTCTCAACACACCGTCTAAAAAGTCTAAAGCTGTTGATTGGACAGGCCTTTCTCTGTCATATAAGAACAAAACTAGAAAGCAAGAGGTCTTCGCAGAAGGTAATGTTCGCTACTACTTCAATGGCCCTGAGGCCCTAAATTACTCTTTTCCAGAGCTTTACCACTCTATTGATACAGATGATTCTAACTATACTTACGGTAGAAAAATTGTTGATTGGTCTCATAATGAAAAGTATTGGCAGCTAGGAAATTTAAATCCAAGACAAGGTTTTAATCTACTCTCTGAAAAACAAGAGGGATTAACAGCTCTTCACTATACTAAACGAGTAACTAAAAATATTGATGTGGGCATAGTTTTTTCCTATCTCTATATACCAACTCTAAATCCAAGTATTGATATTAAAGACGGAAAGGTCGTCAGTAACTCTGAGTGGGTGAGAAGACCCCCGGAAAAAACAGTGGTCTTAGGTAAAGTGGTTCCTATTAGATATGAGATGAATAGACCAAAAACTAGTGACATTCTCCTAAAAAAGACCCTAGGTATAAATACAGCTTACAAGTGGAAAGGCGGAGCCGTTTCAAGTTACGCCATTTATAAACCAGAAAATAATTTACGAATTAACGCTGATGCCTCTCTTGCCAGTGATGGCACTCATGTCATCGCCGTGGCCAATCCCATAGTCAATCATCACCTCATGTACGGAATGCAGGCCAAGCACAAGTTTGGAGACATCTTAACAGTGATAGGTTTTGATGTGACAGATCCCAATGCTAAATTGGGAGATGATTTTGAAGTTCTAAATCCACTAGACTTACAAGAAAATGATAAGAGTTTTGAGAGTGAGTATTTCTCAATTAAACCCAACTACGATAAGGAAAGTTATCTTACTTTGTCGGCCACGTTAGATAGACCTTTCTATAGTATCTCCGCTAATTATATTCATCTTACTAGTGAAAACCTAAGAGGGAGTGATGACTTCTTCTCTGAAACTGTAAAGTGGAAGAGAACGGCTGGAATCATGGGAAAGGTCATGTGGACAGAGCACCTTTTTACTCTCGCTGACTTCCGTTATGACTTTGCAAGAGCTGATCAATTGTTAAAAATGGAAATTGATTATATTTTCACAAATGACGTGAGTATTAGATTAGGTGCAGAACTTATCAAGTCTCCAAGAAAAGAATCCTATTGGAGTGCCTATAGAGCGAACGATACGGTCTACTCTTCACTTAATTACTTATTCTGATGCCAATTCTTCTTAGATAGTGCTTTCCAATTACCTAGAGCTTCCAGCGCAGTCTCTTCTAATTTAAGAAGAGCATCTTCAAGACGTTGTTGATAGACGGAGAACTCTTCACCGCTACTGGTATCTATCGGATCACCGTAGGCCACAACAATTTTAGAAAAAGGTTTTGGAAGTTTAAATTTATCCCAACTCTTAGAAAAGACCCAAGATCTCTGTGGATAAGCGAGATAGGGGATGAGTGTCGTATTAGACTTTAGCGACATATCAATAATACCCGCTTTCACTTTACTGGCAGGACCTTTAGGACCATCGACTGTTACGGCTCCAGGCCATCCCTCATTGAGCTTACCAATCATTTGATTCTTCGCTAGCTGTCCGCCTTTATTTACCCCAGAAGCGTTTCTAGAGCTTCCTCTAACAACGATAGTTCCAATTTTCTCACAAGTGTAGACAACAGGATCAGCATCCTTAGATTTAGAAATGATCACCACGTGCGGATTTCCCCTCTGGGCCAAAATTCCATGTAATAGGTTTTGATGAAAGACGGCCAAAAGGTAATTGGCGTGTTCACTTAACTCTTGTGCTTTTTTAATATTATCAATACCCAAGAAGCGGTAGCGATAAGAGGCACTGAAGAGACTAGCTAGTAGATATATTAATTTTGAGATCATTTAAACTCCGAATTTATCTCTAGACTATAGAGGAGCAATTCGGAGTTAACAAGTATGGTTTACTTAGATTTTTTGTTTGAAAAAAGCGCTTGAAGTCCAACTTTACTATTCTTCTCTTTATTCGCCTTAGCTTTCTTTTCACCTTTTGATAATGGCTCTTCCTCATCTTTGAGGTTTTGGTGCTCTGGGTGAAATCTTTCTGAGGCAATACTAACTTTAGCAGTTCTTCCATCGAGAACTCTTCCGTCTAATGCAATAACAGCATCTTTAGCGGCCTTAATAGTTTGCATTTCAACAAAGGCGATACCTTTACTTCTTTCTTCTTTATCATCTTGGATAAGATTAACTTTAACTACGTAACCAAATGGCTTAAAGAGTTTCATGATTCCAAAAGAATCTCTCTTGTAACTAAGGTTACCAATATAGACGATAGGATTTTTGATATCGTGGTGAATGTGTTTTGTTCTTCTTACAGCAGGCTTAACGCTCGACTTATCAAAAGACGCTGGTCTCTTAGAATTTCTGTCGAACTTTGCTGGTCTGGCTCCGTCTTTGTTGAATGTTGACGGTTTTCTTTCACTTCTTTCGTTTCTGTCACTTCTGTCGAAGCTCTTTTCTTCGTTTCTCATAATGCAATTCCTTGTTAAATTTTGGGCAATCTAACACTAAAGTTCGGGGAAAACTAGCTTCTGAGTAGTTATTTCAGGTGGATTTGGCTTAAAAATGTAAGAAAATGACAAACTTTTTCTATTTTCTTCCCATATAAGTGTTTGCTACAAAGCTTTCTATGAATTTAGGAAAAGTTTTTTCACATTCATTCATCACTCTTAATACCTATTGTTGGTGTTGCTCCAGTTATTGTAGGCCGTACACGCGTCTATAAGTTTCATTTTTTTTACAAATTTTATTTATATTTTTTAATTCGTGACCTCAAAGTGAGTTGTTGCGTTTGGAGTGCATTATGAAGACCTTATTACAGATAGTTTTAGCAATTTTCTTATTAAATAAATTAGCAAACGCGGGATCCATTGATCTGTCGCAAAATTTTAGTGGAGTGAATCTAGGGCAAGGAGTACAGCTACCTGCTCACTCTCTCACACCTTTTTCCTGTGTGGAAGTAGATGAGAGTATGGTTGAAGCCGGATCAAATTTTCTGGTTAAGTCAGACTACTTAGAAATTGAAACCCTAGAAGAAATTAAAAGCCTTACTAAGGGTGGTTTGCAAATCTCGGAACTCTTTAAGGGTAAGTTGGAGAAGAGTCTAAGTAGTACTACTAAAGATAAAGTGATTAAGATGAGTCTGTCTTTCTTGCAAAAACAACAAGGAAAGAGTTCTGTGAAGCTCAAACCTAATTTTGAATTCCTGGCCCGTAATGGTCTCTTCGTTGAGTTTGCTCATGCCTGTGGCACCAACTACTTAGCTTCTATTGCTAAGGGACACAAATTACATATTTTCATGATTGTAAGTTCTACTAAAGAGCAATCAAAGAAAGAATTTGAAGCGGTTTTAAAGTTAAAACTCAATGAGCTGATTTCAAAATTATCTGGAACTGAAACTGTAGAACAAGTGCTTGGTAAACTAGAGCTAACAGCTAGCTTAATGAAGAAAATGGAGTCGCTTAATCAGAAAATACAATTGGAGTACACGATAGCCATGACCAGTGCCAGTGACTCGGCCAGTTTAGGGCGACTGGTAATGCCCAGTGAAGCACCCATTGCGACGGGAATTTCAAATCAAATTAGTGAGACGGGAAATAACCTCACTCAATTACTATTAACGCTCACAAAGAGTTTTCCTCAGTTTGCATTGGGTGAGTTTAAAAATAACCTTCAAAACCTACCTGTTGTGGCCGGGGAGAGTGCAACTTATGTCAATCTACTCGCGACAAGCTTTATGGGTGAGGAGTTATTTGAACTTGAAGCTGATAAGTTGCAAAAGTTCTTACAATCAAATCAAGACTTTCACTTCTTTGTGTCGGCCTTTGAAAAACTTGCAGACCGAAAAGATAAAATTTCGATGCTGCTCGCAAAAGCTAAGAAAGTGCAAAATACCACTACTTTAAAATTTAAACGCAAGAAGAAGTTGGCGGAGATTTTAAAGCTGCTACAGATTAATATGCAGTCCACAGAAAATATTCATAAGTACTGTGATTCAACTTCTCTTGTGTACGCTGATTGTTACGCTCTGGCCTTTGGAAAGGCCCCCGGTGAAAAACAAGTAAAACAACCTTTTATTCAAGCAGGGAATGACTTCACCTGTTTGGAGTCCAATGATATTCCCTCCATAGAAACTTGCCTTGATCAAGGTATGGGACCATCGAGCTGTAAACGTATTTCGTTCTCTGTGTTCAACTTAGATTTGAATCGTTGTGAGAAAAGTCAGACAGACTTTCTCGCAGACTTTATGATCCCGCTTCAACCAAAAGTTTTATAGAAGTCACTAATGTAGCAGATCTCTCTGAGGAGGGGTCTGCTACTTTACTTTTGGCACTTGGGGCAGTGATAAGTTCCACGCTGGGCGAGAGTCGTTTTAACCACTTCTGTTTTATTACATTGCTGACAGATCTTTTGATAGAAGACCACAAGATGCTGTACACCACCGCCTTTGCTACCTGTGGTGTCTGCGTAACCGCCAGCGAAGGTTGTGCCTCCGGTTTCTGTGGCGCCGTCTATTACGGTGAAGATGGCGGTGTAGAGTTTTTTGATTTCGCGCTCTTTTAGTGAGCTGACTAAACGACCTGGTAGAACGAATCCACGGGCGCAAATTTCACTGCAGATATAGTTACCAGTTCCGGCGAAGAGGGACTGGTCCATCAATGTGACTTTTAAGAGGCGGTGTGGATATTTTAAGAGGGACTTTTTAAAGTAGTCGTATGTGAAGTCGGGAGATTTTAAATCGATCCCTAGTTCGTTTAATTTCTTCTGTGCATCTTCTTGGTTGTAGAGATACATGTGGCCGAAGCGGCGAGGGTCTACGTAGGCTATGAAAACTTCCTGACCTTCGTGAGTTCCCTTGAATTGTATGTGAGTGTGTTTCTCGGTGACTTTTGTTTCTGAAATTCGGTAGCCGCCACTCATTCCTAAGTGGGAGAGTAGGTGACGTCCATCCGATAGAATGAAGTCTAACATCTTTCCTCTTCTGCTCACTTCAAGAATGGTTTTTCCGCGTAGTTTGTCCATTTTTGTGTGGACGATTGAGTCTGCTACTTTGGAAAGCGTGCAGGAAGTTATGACGAAGGGAGTGACTTCGTTTAGTTGGTTTTTTATGGTGTTTACTTCGGGTAGTTCTGGCATTTTATACCTAACTTGTTAATATTGTTAAAAGTGTTTAGGGTGTTTCGGCAGTAAGCCCATGTAAGCTCCACTTGTGTAATATAATATCCTAAAAAGTACGAAATCAAAATTTCATTAAAAAAAATGTAAACATAATATACTATCATTAAGTAAAATATTAAAACTTGAGAGTTAGAGATATGAAAATAATTAATGATTACATACTTCAAAGCGAGATAGACTTCCCATTTGGAAACTCTGTTTCGACCTGTGCATATTTACTTAAAAGAAAAATTGGAAATATACTATTTTATAGCTCCAAGTTTATCGAGAATGACTTTTCTCAAATTCATAGTCTCGGTGGCATTGGTGTTCAAATTGTTAATCACAGAGATGAGGCAACAAGCTATTGTGATTTGGTTCTTAACGAGTTTAAGGCTCCCCTGTACTGTCACGTTAAAGAGGAAGAGGCAATTCTAAAGAAATGTAAAGTCGGAAAGGTGATTGAAGAAGGAATGATTTTCTCTGACATAGAAGCAGTTCATACTCCTGGACATTGCCCCGGAAGTACTTGCTTCTTATGGAGTATTGATGATGAGAAAATATTATTCACAGGTGACACCTTTTATCCAAGTAATGGTAAGTGGTGTGTTGCAATTAAAGATGGTGACCAAGAAGAGATGATTTCTAGTCTTAGGAAACTTCTTGAATTAGAAGTTACAATGATTTTACCTAGTCTTTTTATTGGTGATGAGAAGTTTGCAGTTGTAGAAGATTTAAAAAAATATAAACAGTTAATTAATGATTGTATTCAACGTCTCGAAAATGGTGAGTGTCATTAAAAAGTTGTAATCAGTCGTAGTCAGTAAAGTTGTGAATTAATGGGAACTCAAAGGAGGTTGAGTTAACCAAACGGAAACGTGAGAAGTCGATTATATCTTTAAGCTAATGATTTATATTTATTTACTTTATTCATCTTTATTTCTTCGTTTTTTTATTCTTATCAGGTTTATAGTCTCCTATAACTCCCTTTGCGGGGCAGACTTTAAATAGAGGACATTTTTTACATCCCATTGCAATCGCGATTGGACAGATTGTCATATTCGACTCCTTCCATTTTTATAGCATGTAATTTAATTCTTATATTTTAACTAAAGAGTCTTTAGGAATTATGTAAATTTGGTAATAGTTCGTGACTATTTCTGAAGAAAATCAAGAAGATATATTTAAAAGAGAAATGAACAAAGGGATTGGCCTGAATATTTTGATTAAATATCTTTGCTATTAGTTGACTCTTTCTATTCCTCATCATTATTTAACATGGTGATTCAGTCAGTATTACTCCCTTGGGAAATATCTAGTATATGTATGATTTCGTTTTTAGAAATTAAAGTAACATTATCTTTTTAGCTTATTTCTTCTGTTACTCTTTTAATTAACAAGAGGGTTATATGAGTAGTAAAGTTATGGATATAAAAGCGCTAATTAAACTAGGTAATTTGGATAGTAAGTCTGAGGCAGAGGATATTTATATGAACCTCTCCTTGAAGTTTAAAAATTACACTGATGGTATTAGCAAAGTAAAAGCTATTAGAAATAAATACAATCTTTCTTTTAAGGCAGCTGTGGAATGTGCCCTTGATGCGTCTCAACTTCAAATGTTAAAAACAATGCAGAAGAAATAGATTCATATTTGGTTGGGGTCTAGTGCATTGCTTATTAATTCTACTTAGGGTAGTTCGGGCACTGGCAACAACTTCTAGTTACTCTATTTAACGACTTTTACTTGCTGCCCTTCAAACTCTGCAATTTGTGAAGGCCTGATTTTACAGCGCTTCCTAATCTCAACTTCATCATCAACTTTCACCTCACCTTGTGAGATGACGACTTTGGAACGTTCTAGAGTGGCGCATAGACCAGCGGCCTTTAAAAGATCACATAGAGGAATAAACTCTCTTCCTGATAAGCCAAATTCTTTCATCTTAAAATGCTCCTGTTATAAAATGCAAAACCTATATTAACATCTTTCTCTGACCTTTTATATAAGAACTCTAAGCTTATCCTAGATCATTCTGTTCTTAACACCATCTTAATTAAATACAATCATTCAAAAATTATCAGACTTTGTCTTGCTCTCTTCTAGATTGTGTATAAAGGGGATTTCTTTTTCCAGAAATAAATAATAACTAGTAATGTTAATATTGTTACCTAAGATAGATCGGGTAGTTTGGGAAATAGGGTAGTTTTGGAACTGGAATATCTTTGCAAAAAAAAAGGCCCGTTAAGGGCCATATACTATTTCAAAATTTTAATAGAATAAACTAAGATTTCCCAGGCGGGCTGCTCGATGAAATAAGCTCCTCAGCAAACGACCTAGTTGAAGTATCATTTAAAATTAATAACATTTGGCATTACCCCTTCCACGTATAGCAAACGTGAGAATTGAAAAAGGTTCTAATCCTTTCTGTTAGAAACTACTATAGCCCATAATATGAATTAACCATCATTCAGGTAGTTACTGATTTAGTTTTGTTGAAATCTTGCCAATTTCTTGTGGAAATAAATAGTTACTAGTGTAAGGGCGTTGATTTTATTCAAAACTCATCCCAATAGGGCTTATTGCCTCCTACATTTGCTACTAGGAAATCCAAAAAGACTCTGACTTTTAGGGGAAGGAATTCTCTATCTGGGAAAATTGCATAGAGGTTTTTAGATGGCATTTCATAGGTTTTAAATAGTTGTAGTAATTTACCTTTTTTAAGATCTTCACCAGCAATAAAAGTAGGGAGTCTTGAAACTCCAACTCCTTGTAGAACTAATTCTTTAAGTGCTTCGGAATTATTAATTTTTACTGTTCCATTAACAATGATTCGCTCTTCTGCTTTGCCCTTTGTAAATATCCATTCGTTCATAGGTGTCGAATGAGAATATAAGAGACAGTTATGATTCATTAGTTGTTTGAAGTTTGAGGGCTTTGGATGTTTTTGTAGGTAAGTCTTGGATACGCAAATAACTGATCTTAGTGGACATAGCTTGCGACCAATAAAAGAAGAGTCTTTCATCTCACCGGCTTGAATAGCTAAATCAAAACCTTTTTCTAAGAGATCATGTTTTTCATCACTAAGAACCATCTCTATTGATATATCTTCGTACTTCTTTATGAATTTTGAAATAATAGAGCAGAGATGCAAACGGCCTAGAGACATGGGAATTAAAATCTTGAGATTTCCCTTCGCCGTCTCTTGTAACTCACCGGCCGCTTGTTCAGCATTTTTCAATTGTCCAATACCGCGTATGACTTGCTCAAAATAAATGGTGCCTGATTCAGTGAGGCTTATTTTTCTAGTTGTTCTATGAAGAAGTTTAATTCCTAATTCTAGCTCTATGCTAGAGATGCTCTTGCTTACTTTTGATTTTGTGAGGCCTAGAGAAATGGCGGCTTTTGAGAAGCTCTTAGTTTTAACAACTTCTATAAATATTGGAATATCGTTTAAATTAATCATGAGCCTTCGATTGTTATAGTTATGGAAACAGTAAGTTTCAATTATACAGGATTGTTGAAACAAAGGACAGGACCTATTATGAGTACATAACAAGGAGTTACTCATGATTAGACTTGAGCATATTAATTTAGTTGTAACAAGTATCAGCAGAACAAAGAAGTTTTTAGAGATAGCAATGCCTCACTGGAGGGAGAGAGGTAGTGGTCAAAATGAATGGTACGGAAAAAAGAGGAATTGGCTGCATTTTGGTGATGATGATTATTACATTACTTTGAATGACCACGGAGAAGGCCCAAATAGAGATTTAAGAGGGAGTCTTCCTGGATTAGCACATATTGGACTAGTTGTGGATAACCTGGATGAAATTAGGGATAGGTTAGAGGAGAATGGTTATGAGATCGCGACCATTGGAGCTGATCATCCTCATAGGAAAACAATATACTTTATAGATCCCGAGGGGTTCGAGTTTGAATTTATAGAGTATTTAAGTGAAATACCAAGTGAGAAAAATATGTACGGTGGTGAGTTAAGTAATGTCACACGTATAAGTACAAAATAACAACGGAGAAATAAAATGGATTATGTAAAATTAGTCAAAGAATTATACCAGCATGTTGATAACCTTGATCTTAATGGTCTCGAGACTTTGATGGCGGAAGATGTACATTTTCGTTTAGGTAACTTTGATTCGGTAAATGGGGTTAATGATGTACTTGTTGCCAATAAGAGCTTTTTTGGAAGCATAAAGGGAATGAGGCATACTTTTGATAAATTTTGGGTTCAAGGGAGTGAAGTCATCTGTAATGGGAGTGTTGACTATATACGCTTAGATGGAAGTGGGCATTCAATTACATTTGTAACTATCTTAAAATTTAATGGGCAAAAAATTTCGAACTACCTGGTTTATGCAGACGTTTCAGGGCTGTAGGTGACCTATAGAAAACCTCATACTTTTTGGGTACTCGTGTCTATCTAAAGGTTGGTAACGATTAGAACTAAAGAGCCATTCTCTTTTTGGACGCATTTGTGAACATTATGTAAATGGCTCTTATTTGGAGCTTTGAGGAGTGAGTAACAAGATTATCTTTTTCTCATTAATTTAGAAGGATAATGATGTTGTCTTATTGAAGCTCTTAAATTGCCCTTCTCTTTCATTTTATATACAATGACTCCATGAGTGAACTACAAGAATTTGTAAAAAAACGAACGAGTGATTTTTCAGGAATTTCCTGTCGTAAAATCTATGGGCTTGATGCTTTCTATCTGAGCGATATTCCCTTCATTGTAATCTCATCTAATGAGCAGATTATTGTTAAAGTAGATGATTTTGAAGTTAAAAAGACGTTGCTCAAGATTCCTCAAGTCTCGCAGTGGATATTAAATGATAAAGTCATGGAGAATTGGTTTCTCCTTCCTGATACATTTAATAAAAAGAAAAATAAGTTAGCTCCAATCTTGGAGATGACCTCAAAAGCTCTTCTTCATCCTAGAAAGGAAAAAACTAAACGCAAGAAGAAGTCTAAGACTCAAAACAACTCAGATAAGATAGCAGTAGAGACAGTTACAAATGTTGAGAAGAATCCTTCATTTTTTAAAAGATTATGTAATTTTATAATTGGATAGTTCGAGCACAGGAAAATATAAAGAAACTAAACTTTCTATATCTCACTGCTAATATAATAGTGTTTAATGAAATAGAACCATGTGGTCATGGGGAGCATTACTATGAAGCCTAACTTTCAAAAAATTATTGAAGAAATTAGTCGTGAAGTCTTACCTTTGCTAGGACTTGGTAAGGTCGCCAACTATATACCAGAATTAGCAAAGATTGACCCTCGTAAAATAGGGATCTCAATTTGTGATATTGATGGAAATGTTTATTCTACTGGAGATTGTAAAACACTTTTCTCTATACAAAGTATTTCAAAACTCTTCACTCTTTGTCTTGCTATGAAGCTTGAAGATAATGAGCTGTGGAATAGAGTTGGAATGGAGCCCTCGGGCACTGCCTTTAATTCCCTTGTTCTTCTTGAAGAGGAGAATGGTATTCCTAGAAACCCATTTATCAACGCTGGGGCCATAGTCATAACTGATATTATTCTAGGGAAAAGTAAGCATCCTTCGGATTCTATCCTTAAATTTATGCGAGAAATTACTCAAAATAAGAATATAAAATTTAATGATACTGTTGCAGTATCAGAAAGAAAACATGGTCACCGTAATGCAGCTCTCTCATATTTAATGAAAGACTATGGAAATATACATAAAGAAGTGGAAGAAGTTTTAAACCTCTACTGTAGGCATTGCTCTTTAGAATTAAACTGTGAAGATCTAGCACGGGCAAGTTACTTCCTTATCAACCAAGGTAAGGACATTGACGGGAAGACAGTACTTATACCTAGAGATGTAAAAAGAGTTAATTCGTTAATGATGACTTCTGGCCTTTATAATAACGCTGGTAAGTTTGCTTTTGAAGTAGGGCTTCCGGCAAAGTCAGGTGTTGGTGGAGGTATCGTAGGTGTACTTCCTGGGCAATTCTCAATTTCCGTTTGGAGTCCTGAATTAAATGAAAGTGGAAACTCTCTTATTGGAATGAAGGTGATGGAGATGTTTACTACAAAATCAGGAATGTCGGTTTTTTAAATATCAAGGGCCTCTTAATAATAATATGCTTTAGAAAAAATCATATAAGATATAGAATAAGGGGGGCTGATTTCTGGTAGCTCGTGCATTTGAGGATATTTACTAGAAAAGCGAACTTAGTCTAATACTTTAACAAGAAGCATTTATTGAAAATATTATTAATTCTGTATTCAATATTTCTGATGACCTTTGCAAGAGCAAGTGTAGTTGAGATTAATGTTTGTCAGGACCAGAAAACCTTCCCTCCTTTTCATTTTAGTGAAGCCCAAGTAAAGAAAACTGGAAAGCTAGGCATAGTCAAAACTAAATTAAATGAAGCCGCTAAGGGATTGAATTTAAAAATCAATTATATAAAGCTTCCATGGAAACGTTGTGCTGAAATGTTTAAAAGTGGAAGTGTCGATGCTTTGCTTGCAGCAATCTGGAGTAAAGAACGGCAGGGTTGGGGAGTATTTCCTAGAGATGAAAATGGTAAACTAGATTCTAGCAAGAAAATTCTTACTGCCCGTTACTCTATCTTTACCCACCGAGACTCCAAAGTGAGCTGGGATGGGAAAAAAGTACTTAATTTAACTAGTGGACTCTTTTCACCAAAAGGTTATGTTGTTACAAAAATCTTAAGTGATCTAGGTGTCTTGCAGCGCTTTACTTCTGATCCTACTTTAATCGTTAAAGTGGTGGCAAGAAAAAGACTGGATGGTTTTGTTTCTACAGATAGAGTAGCTTATCATTTAATTAAAAATCAAAAATTAGAAAGTCAGATAAAGAAACTTAAAATACCTATTTTAATAGATGATTGGCATATACCTGTATCCCATAGGTTTTATAAAAATAATCCTAAACTAGTTCAGTCATTTTGGGATAATCTTGAAAGTATTAATTAAGTTATAAAAGGTCAAAGCTTTAAAATTATAAGCTTTGACCATAAATATCTTTGAAACTGGTTTATATACTTTCAGCTAAAATTTCATCTAGAAGTGCCATGACTTCTTCTCTCGAAACTTCTTTTGGTAGAATCCTTCCATTAATGACTAGACCAGATCTTGTGATACCAAGCTGTCTTGCTTCCATTGAATCATTCCTTAAAGTTGGACCTTGAGCTTCTCTCTTTGTTTGCATTATGAAACTCATTCCTATTCTTGCACCATTTCTTTCTAAGTGAGATTTCATTGATTTTGCAACTTCTTCTGGAGATCCAGAATTAAAGTAAGTAGCATAATTTAAAAAATCGACGGCTAGATTTGGAAAAATCCTTAATACAACTTCATAATAGTTCGCTCGAATTTCTGCTGACCTATTGCGAGTAGGGTTAATATGCTTTTGGATAAACTTCAAGTTATTTCCATACCTTTTTAAAATAGTATTTATTAAATAATTAGTTGAAGAATCTCTACTGTCTCCTATATCTCTATAAGAAACCATTTCGATCGCACCATCTTTTGGACCCAGAACTCTTTTTTCATCAAAGTTTATTTCTACAGCTTCTTCATTCATTAAATCATTTAAACTATAAGCATCTTTTCTAATACAATGAGTTTCGCTTTTTTCCTTTAACTCACCATTGAACTGTCTTTGAAAAACAATTTTATAACCATTTTCAATTTCTGATCTTGTTGTAAGGTAGACATTTCTTTTGTCATCTAAACGCCTTCTTGAAATAAATAAGGTCTTATCTTCACATCTTGCTTTATAAGCCCTATTTCTACTAGTTTCTACGTGTTGCTCATTATCTGCAATATAGTCCTTATCACTATTATCAAATTTAAAATTAAAGTAGTTCCCACTCGTTGTTAATTCAATCACATAAGTTCTATCTTCTTCTATCGGAGAGCAGACATATCTTCCTGATTCAAGTTCAGGGCAAGTTCCAGCAAAGGCCAGGCTTTGTAAAAATAGTGTTGTGAAAATACATAGAGTAAACTTCATAAATATCCTTTTGAGTTGAATTTATGAAATTATATAGGGTGACTAGTTCTTATTGTAGAGTTTTGTAAATGTTATAAGGCTCGAATTTTGTGTCTAAACAATAGTCATAATCAATAGATTTAAAGAACTTAGCTATTGTTTAAGTTAGTAATTGGGAAGTTCTGGGATACTCTACCTCTTATAGCTAAAAATAGAGCATTGCTGTGAGTTTTACTTTCTTTTCCTTGGCTTCAGATCCATCAGATTCAGTACTATCACCATGTATATATTCTGCAGCTACAACCAAGTCTTTTATTTTTCTAGATAGGGATGCGTAATAGTAGAGAAGTTTAAAATCTCCTGATTCAGATCTCGATTGACGGTTGAACCCAAGCATAAAAGTGGAGTTATTCTGAAAGTTATGACCAACAACAGATTCGATTCCATCAGAATGAACAAATTTATTATTAGAGGAATTTAGCTCTAGATCCTTAGCTCTCGTATAAATACTATTAAGGAAGTAATTCTTATAGTTGAATTTAAATCCATATGAAAGAGAGAGCTGAGATTCACTTTGTCCATTGTTATCAAACATGAGGTTGATAGCAGAAACTCCTAGAGTAAGTGCCTTTGTGATATATTGAATAGATCCAGCTTGAACTTGTTTATAAACAAGAGTTGAATCAGCGGTGCCATCTGAGTCAAAATCGTATTCGACAGTTTCCTTTCCTGTGAGTTTTGTTTGTAGTCCAAAATGATAATTTTCATACTTATAACGAGCTTGAATGACTTCTGATGCTCTGTAAGTACCATCAATTTCACCAGTTGCTGTATAGGCTGAAGAGGCTCTGGCACCATCTGTTTGAAAAATGTCTGTGTAACTAGGAATATCGTAAAAAACAGACCAGACCTTTCCAGCCGCCATTGTGAAATCACCATTTTTAATCCAAAGGTAGCCAAGTCTATTCCCGAAAGGACCATCATTGGCTATAACATCAAATTGCTTCCCATTAAAATTGGAAGTACCAAAACCACTATTATTTCGATTGGTACTAATTGACCATTCTCCTCTCAGACCTACTACCCAGTCCTTAAATATATCGTCGCGTTTATATTTAATTCCAAAGCGAGAAGAGTTATCTCCAAGGCCTTGAGATCCTTTTTCAAGGTCAATAGTTGATACCAGAGCAACTTTCCCATAAAGAGAAAAATTTTTAATATCGATACCGTAAGCACTGAGTGAAATGGTAGACGCCAAAAGGGTAAGAGTAATTTTTTTCATAATGACTCGCTATAAAGGTTATTTGTTTAAATGTTATCACTTTTACTTTTGGTGATGAGATAAGAAAGTCATAAGATTGCTTTTAAAGTACGGCTAGTTTTGGCATGGTTCTAATTGTTAGTCTTGTTCTGCTTTAAGTATGCTTACCATTTTGTTAGGGTATTACCCATGAGACATATTCACACCGCAACACATTCAGATATTGAAACTACTCAAAACAAATCTATCTTTCAAAGGAAAGCCACTAGAGCAATAGCTCTAAGAGGCGAGATGATTCTCATGTTATATACTGAGAGATACCACGACTATAGTTTACCTGGCGGTGGTTTAGATGAAGGTGAAGACCTTATCTCTGGAATGATTCGTGAGTTACAAGAAGAGACAGGCGCTAAAAATATTCAAGACGTAAGAGAATTTGGTATCTACGAAGAATACAGACCTTGGTATAAACCAGATTTCGATATCCAACATATGGTTTCTTACTGTTTTACATGTACTGTAGATGAAGAACTAGGGGACACAGATTTTGAACATTATGAATTAAGTAATGGGATGAAACCAGTTTGGATTAATATTCACGATGCAATCGAACATAATGAAGAAACGATAACTAGTAGTGAAAAGAAAGGTATGTCGATTGAGCGTGAGACTTATCTTCTACATTTGATTAAGAAAGAAGTTCTTGTAAATTCTTAAGGCCACAAACTATTCAATATTCTCACATAAAATAGTCATCACTAAGTTTGTTAAAACTCCCTTTGTAATATTCATCTAATTTTATTTAATCAGAACGCTGTAACTATTTTTACATCATAAGTGTTTGAATTTATTTATATTTCTTATAAATATGAATAATAGTTGTAATATCTCTTGATTAAGTGACCGCTGGTCAGTAGAGTGAGTTAGGAACTGACCGGCGGTCAATTGGTCGCGTAATTAAATAGGAGAAACAAAATGAAAAAAATAGCAGTACTCACAGGTGTAACATCAGGATTTGGAATAAATTGGATAGAGCAGATTTCAGATATTGAAAATTATAAAATCTATGTTCTGGCCCGCAGTCAAAAGAAGATGGATGAGCTCTTAGAGAATTCATCTCTTAAGAATATTGAATTCATAAAATGTAACCTCGACTCAAAGGTGAGTATCGATAACACTATCGAGTTATTAAAAGAGAAGGTAGATAGGATTGACCTTCTTGTTAATAACGCAGGACTTTTTCTACAAGAGTATACTCAAAATACAGATGGTATTGAGCTTATGTATTTTGTAAATTATCTAGCTCCACTTCTTTTAACAAAAGGTCTCTCGCCCTTACTTGTTGCATCTGGTGGCGCAAGAGTTGTAAATACCTCATCCTTTCAACATTTAAATGTAAAAAAGAGTCAGTTTACACCTGCAACGGTCAATAATTTTAATGCGCTGGAGGTATATAGAGAGTCAAAACTATTTATAACAATGTTAACGAAACAACTGGCAAATGAGTATTCAGATAAATTGATTACTGTTAATTGCTATGATCCAGGAATGGTAAATACAAGTATGACGAAAAATGTCATGGACGGATATGCAGTTTTACGTTTTCTTTATCCATTACTAGGAAAACTTATAAGAACACCTGCAAAAGGTGCTGAGACAGGGGTTTATCTCTCGACATCAAGTGAAATTAAGAACGTAACAGGGCATTACTTCAAGGATAAGAAAACAAAGTCTTTTAATAAGATCGTTGGAAATGAAATCTACAATGACCTTTTAATTAAACGAACTAATGAAGTGCTGAGCTCTTTAAATTAAATTTTTGATAGAAGTAAAAACAAAAATAATATAAAGTGAAATGCGGGACCTATTAAAGAGACATTATTGATGCTCTAAAATAGGTTCAACATAATCAGCTTAACTAAGGATCAACCATCGCTAGAGCCTATACCCAAGAAGATAAAGATCTTAAACGGGAATCGATTATTTTGGCAGCAGAAAAACTTTTAGTTAAAGGAAGTTTTCCACTGCCATCTGTAAATCAAATCATTAGTGAAGCAGGAGTCTCCAAAGGGACTGTGTATCTTTATTTTAAAAGTAAGGAAGAAATATACCTAAGCTTACTCGGTACTTACTTAGACAATTTTGAAAAAGACGTAATTGATAGTTTGAAAAAATCTAATAAAAGTAATTATGTAGATAGCTTGATTCTATCATATATAAACTTTGCTAGAGAAAATCCTAAAGGGGTTTATCTAGCCAGCATCGCCTCTCTAATATTAGAAAATAATCTAACAGATGAAAGTATAATTTTATTTAAGAAACGTATTCGTGAAATTACAGTGAATATGCTTGTAGAAGTAGAGGACATTATAAAAATTAATGATATGGAAAAATTATCTTCGTTATTTTTAGTTTCTTATAATCTCTTCTTAGGATGCTGGCAGCACTGCAATCCACCAGAGCAGGTTGTAAAAGTTTTAAATAATAATAATCTTGAAGACATTCTCTATGACTTTGAAAAAGAGTTTTCTAAGGCCTTTAGAACTTTATGGGCATCCATGTAATGACTTAAAGAACCAAAGCACTGTAATAGTGCTCTGGCTAAGTTCAATTTAATTACGCTTATAAAGAGCAACGATTGTAGCAGAAGCAAGTGAGTTTGCTTTTACCATGTAGCCTGTTAATGCTCCTGAAGCATTCTTTGGAAGGTCTAATTTTTTTGATAGTGCATATACAGTAAACTGGTAGTGATGAACACCGTGACCTTGTGGTGGACATGCTCCTCCAAATCCTTTAAATCCGTAATCATTTTCAATTTGCAAGCTATCCTTTGGTGCAAGGTTCTTAGTTAGGTCTCCTGCTCCTGTTTGAAGGCTTGTGACGTTTTTGGGAATATTTACTAATTGCCAGTGCCACCAACCACTTCCTGTAGGAGCGTCCGGGTCATATACAAATACAGCGTAAGCGACTGTGCCTTTGGGGGCACCTGCCCAAGAAAGCTCTGGAGATGTATTTCCACCACTGCAACCGAAACCTGTAAACTCTTGTGCCTTCGACATGAATTTGTATTGTGAAATCTCTGTACTTGTAAGCTTGAAGTTGCCGGCAAAAGATGTTGCCGTAATAAGAAATGTTGTTAATAAAACTAATACTTTTTGATTTACCTTCATATAATCCTCCTGAGTTGTAATCATTAGGATCATATTAAACACTTCTTTAATGCTACTCTAGATCAGATACGGTCATTGTTTCGCCCTAATCAGTCATTCTCGTTTTTCTAAGCTCTGATGGAGTAATATTGAATAGTTGTTTAAACTTGTCTGTAAAGCGTGATTGAGACTGATAACCACAAAGACCTGCAATTATTCCAATTGGTTCAAGTGTTGTTTGTATGAGATGGAGCCCTAGGCCTAATCTTGCTTGATCTTTAATTTCTTGTAAACTTGTCCCTTCGGACTTTAATTTCCTTCGTAGAGTAGATTCACTAACACCTAGGTTTGAGCAAAGAACATCGAGACCTATATCTTTAGAGAGATCATTACTAATTATTGAATTTATCTCATGACCAAAGCTTGGTGCTTCTGCTACTGAGTTTATGTTCTCAACTCCAGAGTAATACATAAATTGTAGAATCTCTTGCTTGCGCAGAGACCACATTTCAGGGGGAGCAAAATAGGACCATTCTATGAATTGTGTAATAGTCTTTTCTAAATCTAAGGTAATATCTCCTTGTAGCGTATTTCTTGGCTTAACGGATTTATTTTGAATATTATTAAAATCACTGTAATCAAATTCAATCAGCAGTGCCAAATACTCTTCGTCATTTGGAATATTTCTCATATCTAAAGATGAGCTATTAGATAAAAAAACAAAGCTTCCAGCTGGAGCTATGACTTCACTTTGTTTACCAAGCCTTTTTACTCCACTAAGGACAAAAACAAGTAGTGGTCTTATTATAGGAACATTGAAAATATGTTGTTCTTTGACTGAGGAATACACAGAGAAGGGTAAGGGTGTTGTTTGTTTTGAGGATTCTTTTACAGTCTTTATTAAGTTGTTCATAATTTACTATGTATAGAAAATTTAGAAAAGAAAAGTTTATTCTATGATTGTAATGGACAAATATAAGGCACATTGAACATGTGCCATTTTATATTATTCAACTTCTGGAAATACACAAACATACTCAACTTTATCACCACGAAATTTATAACGATTTCTTAGTATTAAAGTTTTTCTTTGAGAATCATCAATCTTGATTTCATATGAGAATTTGATAGTTTTCTTTATTCTTCTTGGAAGTCCAAATGGGTGTCCCATGGAAAACTTTTTAGATGTACTTGTGTAGTAAATCTTATTTTCATCCCAAACATACATTTCTTTATTTTGTGACTTCACTTGTTTTTCTTTAAAAAGATCAACAACATTCACATCCCATAGTGGAGTAAATTTATCTAGAGGTAAATTCATCTCTTTAATTTCTGTTGCATCATACTTCTTTGATACCGTTAGAAAATTACAACCTTTTTGAACTATACTAAATCTAGAGTTCTCTCCAAGTCTTTGTTTATTATTTAAAGATAGAGGAAGAGGGATTTCGTTTAAGTAGAAAAAGTTCTCGAAGCTATTTTTTTTAATTTTACAATTCTTTGCGATGCTCTCTACTTGATAGTCACCACTTAAATCTGGGCAAGATACTGCCGACGTATTTGAAATTAACGTTATAAATAGAAATGGATATAATGACATTTTAAGGAACTTTTCCATATGACTTCTCCTGCAGGTAAATTTAATTTTTTCTACTTATACCGGAGTTTTGAATTATTTCATAAAGGATTGAAATAATTACTTCTAAGAAAGGAGGTAATGATGTTTTAGCTGGATATTTAAGTGTAATTTATTGTTTTATGGACTTGATTGAATCCCAAATAAAACTTTTTACTGGACCCATAGGGGTATTTTTATTTTTGGCCAAGCAAAACGGTGCCTTTCCTTTTCGCATGATTTTGATCTCTATAAGCTCACCTGATTCTAGCTCTTCTTCAATGAGATAGAGTGGCATATAACCATAACCTAGACCTTGAGTAAGGAGTCTTTTCTTAGTGGCCAAGTCAGTTACTGACCACTTGCTTTCTCCTGCTTGGATTCCGGCCTTTCCGATGTCTTCTTTCTTATACTCACCAACAATGATTTGAGTCTTAGTTTCAAGCTCTTTGGCCTTTATATTTGAAGACTTTATTAAAGTAGGGGAAGCGACTGGAAGCATGTTTACTGTATAGACTGGAATGGTTTCTAAAGTAGGATCTTTAACATCTCGCTCAAACGTTATCGCCAAATCAATTTCTTTTGAGTGTAACTTTTCAAAGGGTGTGAGTTTGCTTTCCACAGTTATATATAAGTGAGTTTCTGGAAACTTAAATTTGAGATCTTTAATAAGAGACTCTATTCTTTGGAAGGGAAAAATCTTATCAATACTAATTCTTATGGCCGCTTCAGGTCCATTGCCTAGAGTTTTAATGTATTCTTCAAGTGATCTCGTTTCAGAGAGAATGGACTTTACTCGGTTTAGAACTTCTTCACCTTCGCGAGTGAGCTTTAATCTATATTGAGAGCGATCAAATATCTTTACCTGCCATTCTTCCTCTAGATTTTTGAGGTTGAGGCTGATGGCCGAAGGAGACCTAAGTAATTTCTTAGCGGCACTGGTTAAACTACCAGTTTCATTAATAATCTCAATAATTTGTAGTTGATCTAAGTTCATATCTTGTTCAGTATATCTTAACGTGATCATTAAGACTATGTAATATATTTAAAACATGTTCTGGACGATACTTAGGTAGTTAAATCATAAAGCTTAAGGAGCCATCATGAATAAAGTAAAAGTAGGTTATTTCGCATCAACAGGTTTACTATCTTTAATGTTATCAATGTCTGTTGGAATGTACTTTATAAAGCATTCTGAAATTTCAGCAGTATTTGTAAAATTAGGGTACCCCGCTAATATGGTTTATCCATTAGCTGTAGCAAAAATTTTAGGAATCATTGCCATCTGGAGTCGCAAGTCTAAGACACTTGTTGAGTTTTCCTATGCAGGTTTCTTTTATACTTTTTTATTAGCATTTTATGCTCACGTATCAATTGGTGACGGGCAGGAAGTAGGGGCGCTCGTAGCTCTTGTGTTATTAACGATTTCATACTTTACACAGAAGAAGCATTACAAATAAAAAATAAATAATAAGAAGGAACAATAGCGATGAATCAAAATACTAAAACACTTGCAACCCTTGGTACGTACTTGTGGCCAAAGCAAATTAAAGGACTAAGGATTCGCGTTGTGATCGCTGTTCTAGCTCTTGCTGTGGGAAAGCTTGTAAATATATATATCCCATTTCTACTTAAGGATGCAATTGATGCCCTATCAACTACAGATAAGGTCATCATTTTACCTATCGCTGTCATTATAGCTTATGGGCTTGCACGTATACTAGTTCAAGTCTTTGGCGAAGTTAGAGACTTGGCCTTTATTAAGGTTGCTCAGCATGCCCAAAAAACGATTAGTCTTGAAACGTTTAAGCATCTACATAATCTGTCCCTTGATTTTCATCTGTCTAGAAAAACAGGTGATCTCTCTAGAGTTATTGAAAGAGGAACGAGAGGGATTCAATTTGTTTTAAACTTTATGACCTTTAATATTGTTCCTATTTTGTTAGAAATACTCTTAGTAACGGCTATTATGTTATACAAGTTTGAATGGGTGTATGGGACGATAATCTTTAGCACTATAGCTCTCTATATATTTGTCACATTGGCCGTAACTGAGTGGCGTCTAAAGTTTAGAAGAAAAATGAACACTGAGGAGAGTCGTGCAAACTCTAAGGCGATTGATAGTTTACTAAATTTTGAAACAGTAAAGTACTTTGGAAATGAAGAACATGAATATACTCGTTTTAATAAAAATCTCTTAAGATATGAGACTGCAGCTGTTGCTAGTCAGAAGAGTCTCTCTATTTTGAATCTTGCACAAAAGACTATTATAGGTTCTGGACTTATTTCGATTTTACTTCTTGCAGGTAGGTCAGTTGAGAATGGTTCAATGACTATTGGTGAATTCGTTTTGGTTAACTCATTTTTAATTCAACTCTATCTACCTCTTGATTTCTTAGGGTTTGTTTATAGAGAAATCAAACAAAGCCTTGTTGATATGGATAAAATGTTTGAGTTGATTGATGTGAACCCAAGTATTAAGGATGATCATACTTCCACTGATTTGGAGCTTAAAGGCGGAGTCATAGAGTTTAAGAATGTTAACTTTGGTTACAATAAAGACCGTACAATTCTTAAAAATGTAAACTTTAAAATTAATCCAGGTGAGACGCTTGCAGTTGTTGGTGGTAGTGGGTCAGGAAAATCTACAATACTTAGATTGTTATTTAGATTCTATGATGTGAATGCGGGATCCGTTTTAGTTGATGGAATTGATATAAGAGATGTCTCTCAAGAGTCTCTGCGTTCTGCTATTGGGGTTGTGCCTCAAGACACAGTTCTTTTTAATGATACGATTGGATATAATATTCTTTACGGAAAACCAGGGGCCACTGAAGCAGAGATGAAGGCCGCTGCAAAAGCTGCTCAGGTTGATACATTTATTGATTCACTACCAGATGGGTATGATACCCAAGTAGGAGAGCGTGGACTTAAGCTCTCTGGTGGTGAAAAACAAAGAATGGCCATTGCTAGAACAATTCTCAAGGCCCCTGAGATATTACTTTTTGATGAAGCAACATCCGCTCTAGATTCTCATACTGAGAGAGAGATTCAAAAGTCCTTTGAGAAAGTTTCAAAAGATAAAACGACTATTATCATTGCTCATAGATTATCTACAATAGTTAGAGCAGATCAAATTATTGTTCTAAAGAACGGTGAGATAAGTGAAAGTGGAAACCACTTGGAGCTGTTGAAATTAAATGGTGAGTACGCTTCAATGTGGTCTAAGCAGCAAGAAGTAGATATGCATGAAGAAAAAATTAAAGAGTGTAATGCTGAGTTGGAAACTGTTTAGGTTTGTAGTAAAAGAATTATTTGACTCTTCCCCTAGGGGAGACCATATCCTGTTCTCTGGAGAGATTTAAATGTATAGTATTGGCGAATTTTCTAAGATCACAAGCTTATCTATAAAGGCGATTCATCATTATCAAGAAAAAGGTCTATTGTTACCTAGTCGCATCGATGAAGGTTCTGGGTACCGATTCTTTGGAAGTAATGAAGTTGAGCGCGCTAGAGTCATTACCTATCTCAAGGATATGACTTTTTCTTTATCTGAGATTTTAGAAATTCTTTCTGATTTTGAGGATGAAATTGATTTAGTTGATTTCTTGAGTACAAAGAAATCTGTGATTGAAAAGAAAATTAAACAAATGCAAAACGTGAAGATCTCCCTCGATGCGATTATCGCACGAGAACAGGAGGTAGTTAAAATGATAGAAAAAGGTCAGTTTGAAATTGAAATGAAAGAAACGCAAGAGCAGCTTGTTGCAATTTATGATTGGAAAGGTAGATATGAAGAAACAGGAAAGGCCTTTAAGAAGCTTTTTCGCTCGGCTGGAAGGTACAGTTGTGGCAAAGCCTTTAATCTCTATCATCACGAACAATATGAAGAAGATGACTGTGAGATTTCAACATGTGTTCCTGTAAAAAAACTCTTCAAGGCAGATGGAATCAGAATAGAAAAAATGGGTGGTAAGCAATGTGTCTCATTAATTCATAAGGGACCATATCATGAAATAGGGCGCACCTATAGACGTCTATTAGATCACCTTAAGGCCAATGGAGAAGAATTAGAGCTTCCTCTCTATGAAATCTATATAAAGGGACCAGGAATGATCCTTAAAGGAAATCCTCAAAACTACTTAACTGAAGTGCAAATACCTTTAAAAGAGAAATAATGAAGATTCAAAATGAAATAAGAAAATTAGCAAATAAAGAAATTGCCAAAAAAAGCGCTCGTTTTTCTAAAACAGGAAAGGGAGAGTATGGTTATGGAGATATCTTTCTAGGAGTGAGGACTCCTGTCGTTCGTAAAATGGCAAAAGATAATATTGGATTAAATCTTACTGACGTGAAGAAGCTAATAAAATCTAAGTACCATGAAGAGAGGTTGCTGGGTTTAGTGATTTTAACGAATAAGTACGGAAAAACTAAAAGTGAAGATGAGAAGGAGAGACTTTATCAAATTTACATAAAACACTTTAAATATATTAACTGTTGGGATTTAGTTGATGTGACTTGTCCTCATATCGTTGGTAAGCATTTGATGGATAAAGACAGGTCAATTCTCTATACTTGGGCCAAGTCAAATCACCTGTGGACTAAGAGAATTGCCATGATAACGAACTGGTGGCTTGTTAGAAAAGGAGACCTGAATGAAGTGTATAAAATTTCGGAGATACTCTTAAATGATGAGCACGACCTAATACATAAGGCCGTTGGCTGGATGCTTAGGGAAGCAGCAAAGAAAAATATGGTAAAAACTGAAAAATTCTTAAAAAAGCACTATAAAGATATGCCAAGAACTATGCTTCGTTATGCTATCGAAAAGTTTCCTGAAGTTAAGAGGCAGAGATATTTAAAAGGGCTAGTGTGAGGTCTTTGTCTTTAATTTCAATTGTTTAGTGTTCTCATAAGCCTATAGAATTAGAAAGATTTAAGAGAACTGTAGTCATTACATGACTTGTTGCGCGTTGCGCATTTTCTTGTTATTAATACCTCAAATTAATTTAACAGAGGCCTTAATAATGAAAAAATCATTAACTTTATCAGCATTTATTCTCGTATTATCTTCTATGCCAGCAATGGCCGAATTTAACTCTAGTCTACTTCTCAATGAAGATATTAAAAAATCAATTGGTAACCTACCAAGAGCGATTTCAAAGCTAGAAAATCAATCAAAAAGAGTTACGTATTTTAAGAAAAGAGAATTTGAAAAGTTTTGTGATAACTTATTTGCTATCGATGCCATTACTTCAACGATTGATAATGATGCTAGAAAGTTAAAAAGAGAAATGACTGGTGCTCATAGAAAATCGTATAATACTGTAAATAAATCATTAAAGAAGTTAACAAACTCAGTTCATTATTCACTTTCAAATGCTCGAGTTGAATGTTCGATTAATACAAGAATGAAAGCAAAGGTTGCTAAAAATATTGTTAATTTTGATAAAGTAGAAACTGAATTTAAAGCAGCAAGTAAACAATATAAAAAATCAATAAATATGCACATTAAATTGTACCAAGCATTTGGCGTCACAGATATTTCTGATCTTTCAGGGTTCTATAAAGGAAGAACGCCAATTCTTGATGGTTATAAAAAATGTTCTGTAAATATTGTTGTAAAACAAGACAAGATAAAAACTATTTTGAGTGTTAGAGGAGTGGCAAAAAAGAGATTAACTCGAGATGTTACTGATTTTGTAAACTCAGAAGATAAGTTTAGACTTCATGATTTTAACTTTAATCAAGATTTAGAAACAAGTGCTCTTTGTAGCAAGAATGTTGTCTCAAAACTCTCTATTGATCTTAAAAATAGAAGTGTTTCTAAGGTTACTGTAGGTGTTAAGAGAAATGCTAATGTAGGAGGCTACGCTTCTTTAGTACAATGCTTTCAAACGATTGATGCTGATTTAGATGAGACAACTTGTAATATTAAATAAAACAAAAAAGGGAAGCGGTTGCTTCCCTTTTTTTAAACCTAAGCGTATTGTTCAGATAATATTTGAGCAAGCTCATTATAAATTAATCTCATACGTTTATTAGTCTTTAATTCCCGGTGAGCCGTTAACCAAATAGGTATTGACATAATTTCTTCATGGGGAAGAAGCCTTACGAGATTCTTATTATCTTTTGCTAGGATATTAAGACAAAAGCCTAGGCCTAATCCTTCTTCAATGAGAGAGTAGTTTATGAGGTGTTTGTCAGTCCTTATTGGAAAATTCTCTCTTGTACAGTAAAGACCTTTTTTTGATAATCCATCGATGATTTCTCCTACATTGTCTTGTCCAACTATATCAAACTCTAAAACCTGTTTTAAATCACCGTTGATCATCTTCTTAACTTCTTTAAACCTGGGATATTTTTTAGAAACAAACATTCCAATTTCGAGAGAGCAAACCTTCTTTGTGGTGAGATCTTTTTGATTGGGTCTTACCATTCTTAGGGCTATGTCGGCCTTTCTTTCTAGGAGGTTTTCTACTTCATCAGTGGAACTTATCTCAAAATGCATTTGTGGATACTTCTCCCTGAGTTTAAATATAATGGGAGGCAGTACTTTGAAGGCCACGGTATCACTAGCAGATATTCGTACTGTCCCTGTAAGAATATTCGATTTATCATCAATTATCTTTGAAATATTGAAGGCATTCTCTTGCATTTTTTTGACTTCATTTACTAAGTCCATTCCAAGTTCAGTGATATTGTAACCTCTCGCAGTGCGATCGAATAAGAGCACTCCTAAGTCCATTTCAAGCTGATCTATATGTCTACCTATTGTAGGTTGTGAGCTCTTTAGCGAAACTGCCGCCTTAGAGAGGCTTCCTGTCTCAACCACTTTTAGAAATGATTTTAAGAGATTCCAGTCAGTGTTATTCATAATTGCATACCTCATATTCGGAATTGGTGGCTAGAAAGGACTGTATGTATAATTGTATAATATATCTATACATAAGTGAATAGCGCTTGAGGTTCAAATGAAAAAGACTAATGTTAGAAGAAGAGATTTTATAAAGGTTTTGGGAGTGGGGGGAACAGCGGTTTTATTGCCTTCTGCTCTTAGTGGTTGTAGTGACCGCGAGCTTTTAGGACTTTCTCCTTGGCATGGTCCTCGTAATGATATGGAATTAAGGCTCAAGATCATTTCTTACGGTATATTGGCCCCTAATCCCCATAATAAACAACCTTGGAAAATACAGCTCAAAGAGGGGAATAAGTTTGACCTATTTGTTGACCGAGGTCGACTCTTGCCTGAGACAGATCCCTTCTATAGACAAATACATATAGGACAAGGAACTTTCTTAGAAAATATTCAAATTGCTGCTGCTCACTTTGGGTACCATGCTAAGATCACTTACTTTCCAAAAGGAAATTATTCAAACCAAGCAATTAGTCATCTTCCTGTGGTAGAAGTTAGTCTTTTGAAGTCGTCTCAAACAATGGATTCTTCTTTATTTGAATCAATCTTAAAAAGGCAGTCTAATAAAAGTGTCTATAAAAAGATTAATATTAAGCAGGATGTTTTTGATAAATTTAGCAACTGTATTAATGAGATGGGAATTACTTTCTCATATTCTAAGGATGACAAACAATTAGAAGTTCTTCATAAAATTATGAGTGAAGGCATGACAATAGAAACAGGAAACCATAAAAGGGATATGGAAACCATCAAAATGTTTCGTTTTAATGATCAAGAAGTCAATAAGTATAGAGATGGATTTGGTATTGCTCAGACTGGAAAGTCAGGACTAGTAAAAAAAATAGTAGAAACACTTTTCTTAGATCGGTCATCTACTGAGAAAGATCCCTCATCTTTTGGAAAACAAGCTGTTACTCTCACAACAGATCAAGCAAATTCTGCTAGTGCCTATTGCTGGCTTCTTACTGATCATAATGAAAGGATCGATCAAGTCTTAGTAGGACAGGTCTATAACCGTATAAATTTAATTGCGACAAAACTAGGCCTTGCTATGCATCCTATGAGTCAGGTACTTCAAGAGTATAAAGACATGAGTCATTTGCAAGAAAAGTTCTTAAGGGAGCTTGATATTCCAAAGGGGAAGACAGTTCAAATGTTCTTTCGCTTGGGTAAAGCTGATCCGATTGAACATTCTCCGCGTCGGAAATTAAAGTCTCTTTTAGTTTGATTTATGAAAATTATTAACCTTATTCTAAAAACTAAAAGTGATCACCGACTCCTGATGAAGGAAGCGAAATATCAGTCTTAAAGAAATTAATGAAAACTTTGAGTTCTTCACTTTGGTCTTCAGTTTTCCACGAAGCATAAATTTTAAGTTTAGGAGAGTAGTCTCTTAAGGGTATAAAAGCTAGGTTTGTGGACAATGAAGCCATTCTCTTAGTGGAGAGGATAATTCCTTTATTAATTATTGCTAAGTTCTCACAAGATTCATGAATTTTCTTATAATAGATTTTGACCTTTATATTACTTTGATTAAGTAAAGATAGAAATTCTGATTGAAACCCAAGCTTATCTGCTTTCCCATGGAAAACTAAGGAGTGCCCGACTAGATCTTTTAGCTGTAATGATTTCTTTGTTGAAAGTGGATGTTGTTTATTAACGATAAAGCCCAGTTGTTGGCTTTCTACAACTAATTGTTCTATATCTGATTTCTTAAAATGAGTTTGAGAAAATGCGATATTAATTATTCCCTTGTTCAGTTGGGATAAAATTTTAGAGTCTGACTCTTCACTTATTTCAATTTTAGTATTGGGGAATTGCTCTTTGAAGGAACTGAGCATATGAGGCATAGATGAATGAAAGGCAATTCTATTAAGTCCAATTTTAAGAGTAGCAGACTTATGTTTACTCAGTTTTCTCAACTCACTTTCAAGTAATTCAGAGGCCTTGATGAGCTTCTCTCCCTCTGCCACTAAGTGTACGCCAGCTCCCGTCAATTCTACTTTTCTAGTTGTTCTGGTAAAGAGCTTTATCCCTAGATGATGTTCTAAGTTTGATATCTGTCTCGTAAGGGGAGGTTGCGTAATATTAAGTCTTTCAGCAGCTTTTCTGAAGTTCAGCTCTTGAGCGAGTATTAGAAATGCACGTATTTCTTTCAATTCCATATTGATACCTTTTATGTATTAATATTAGTTCATTAATAGTAATTCAGCAATCCTGACATCTCCTTTATTCTATCATTTTCACTTGAATAGGAGAGTTTATACCATGAAAAAAGACGAACAGAATTACTTTGATCAGGAAAAAGCTAAATCGTATGATGCAAAGTTTTCTAAGATTTCTCTCATGAAAGATACTCTTCATTTACTTTCTACGTTTGTCCTTAGTGATCTTCCTGATGATACTCACATGTTATGCGTTGGAGTAGGAACTGGGCCGGAACTTCTATACATGGCTGAGCATTTTGGATCTTGGAAATTTGATATTATTGAACCATCAGAACCTATGCTCAAAGTCTGTATAGAAAATTGTAAGAGAGCAGGAATAGACTCGCGTTGTAACTTTCATCTAGGTGATTTAGATTCATTTGTTGGAAATAGGAAATATGATGTTGCCACATCCTTTCTTGTTTCTCACTTCATCACTGATTTAAAGCAACGAGTGAATTTTTTCAAGAGTATTAAAGCAAATTTACGATCAGGTGGGCTATTGGTTAACGCTGATTTAACAGGAGATATTAATAGCACACATTTTCAAAGTATTCTTAAAGTTTGGAGAAAGTGTTTACTTTTCACTGGTATGGAAGAGAGTGAAGTAAATAAAATGTGCGCTTCTTTTGGTGTAGATGTCGGAATGATTAAACCAATTGAAGTGGAAGATATGCTTAGAGAGGCTGGATTTGAAGAACCTACTCTTTTTTATCAGGCACTATTTATTCATAGTTGGTTTTCAAAAAGCGTATAGGGGGAAATATATGAGTATTGGCACAATCGAAATTATTATTGAAGTTATCTTTATCGGTGTTGGAGCAACACTTTTTATGGACTTATGGTCATTAGTTTTAAGAAAGATATTTAACATTAAGGGTCTTAATTACGAAATGGTTGGAAGATGGATCGGACATCTTCCAAAAGGTAAGTTTAGGCACCAACGAATTGATCAGGCAAATAAAGTTATAGGTGAAAAATTTATTGGATGGAGTTCTCATTATATAATTGGAATTATTTTTTCTGCTCTTCTTATTTCATTATGGGGAGTAGAGTGGATTTCTTCACCCTCTCTTATTCCTGCTCTTATAATAGGAATTAGTACGGTACTAGCGCCATTTTTAATTCTTCAACCAGCACTAGGTGCGGGAGTATTTGCAAAGAATACACCAAAACCTAATATTGCTAGGTTAAAAAGTATCATGGCCCACACTTCATATGGATTAGGTCTTTATCTTAGTGGTAGATTGTTGTCTGTAATAGTATGAAATTTAAAAAGTTAAGGTTAATTATTATTAATTGCAATTTTTATATTTACATACTTATATGACATTAATATAGAATATAGTTCTGGGAATAGTGGGCCTTTAAACAGGGATGTTTTTTGATGATTAATGGACTAAACCATATAACTCTTTCAGTTTCTGATATTGAAAAAAGTTTCGTATTCTATAAAGATATCTTAGGTATGAAGCCAAAATTTAAATCTTCTAGCACTATCTACTTTGAAGGGAATGGTTTGTGGCTGGCCTTAAGCTTAGATTCTGATACACGAAAAGAATCTCTTGCTGAATATACTCATATAGCATTTGATGTGACTACTAACTCATTTGATTCAATTTCAACTAAAATAAAATCATCCAATATAGAGCTCTTTAAAGAAAATAGTTCAGAAGGGAATTCATTATACTTTCTTGACCCCGATGGACATAAACTTGAAATTCATGTGGGAACTATAAACGATAGGCTGGATTATTATAGGGAGAATAGAAAAGAAGATTACATCTTCTTTGATGAGTTCGATCTAAGACCTGCAAAACTAAGTGAAGCAAAGTTTTTATCTGAACTAGAATTAAGGTCAAAATCCTATTGGGGATACTCTAAAGAGTTTATAGAAGCTTGTAGAGCTTATCTATTCATAGATGATGATTACATTAGTAATTGGCCAGTAATTGTAGCTGAGCATGATAAAAATATTATCGGTTTTCTTTCATTGAAAACAGTAGACTCTGAAAATAGATTGGATAATCTTTGGATTGAACCAAAGTTCATCAATTGTGGTTACGGTAGAAGGTTGTTTGAGCAAGGGATTGTCGAAGCTAAAGCTCTAGGTTGGGAATCTTTTAGATTGGCAGCTGAACCTGGCGCTGTTGCATTTTATGAAAAAATGGGAGCTGTTGTAATTGGTAAAGTTCAATCTCGCCTTAAGAAAGACCTATTCTTGCCTCATATGGAACTGACATTTTCTCAAGTATAAAAGTAATCTATTTCAGATATTCAGATTGAAATACTATTCATAATCATGAAATCTTGCATAATCCAAAGTGTAGTTGTCTTTCTTAGTTGTATCAAGAATATCAACAAACTTGGTGGCCTTAACAAAACTCTCTGTAGGGTATTGATGGCTAGCATGAATAGATTGAGAAAGAACATCTTCAATTCCTGTAAGTGATACAAAGACGAGAATGGCATTCTCTTGAATTTCTTTTAACGCCATACCATAGAGTGGACTTTCTTCAGTGATTTGATGCATGACCGTCCACGAGAGTGAGAACGTTGGATTGTGAGAGGTTACAAGAGGCAGCTTATGGAAACGCCTCATATGCATTCCTTCTTTGGATACGTAGGGAATAAGAGCTGAGACATTTAGGTTCACATCTACGATGTGAGTTTCCCTAGAATTTACCATTCTAAACATGAGAGTGGGAACACCATCAAAGACTGAGACGATTATATTGTCGGTAAAGCTAATGCGTGCACTTGCCTTAGCAAACTTAGCAAAGGCTAAACCAGTCACTATCGCCACATAGAAAATACCTGAGAAGGTGTCAAGAATCACAATAACATGGGCCAGATCAGATTTAGGTAAGTAATGCCCAAAACCAAGCGTGGAACTGGTTTGAAAGGAGAAGACAAAAGCATCCCAGTAAGAGTCTGGGCGAGCATTTACAATTTCTGCACCAATGAAATAGTAGAGAGAGGCAAAGAAGCTATTAATTAAGAGATATGCAATCATGGCCACAAATAAGAACTTGAACCATGAGGATTTAATAACCCAATAGAAAGTATCATGAAAGAGTCCTTTTTGAACTCCTTTCAATTTGATCTTTAGTCTTTTCATTTTAGTAAACCCCGAGGATTACTTTGAAGCTGAGTATGATGCCTTGGTTACTTGAAGTTTATCAAGACCTTCAAAGTTAACACTTTTCTAGTTAGTAAAAATAATTTTACGTCACCTGTATCAATTTCGATAGCATTATTTAATTTCTCGGTTTAACTAATTAGATCTGTTGTTTACTTTTTTATTATATTTCTAAGCTCTTTTATATTATGAATACTATGAACAACCTCAGTAAAGCCTGTGGACCTATCTGATTTAGAGCAGGATCTACTCTCTATTAGATTATAATCATTGGCACCTTGTACTAGAATACCTTCTACAAGCAACGTTTTGGCATTGAATACTGGTGAACCTGAGTTCCCACCATATGTGTCTAAAGTTGTTGTAAATGTATAGGCCCTATTCAATGTCGCAATACCATTGTCTGTTACTATTTTTGGAAGTCCAGACGGATGACCAATTGTAAGTACTCTTGTTCCATTGGATAAGTCTTTCTTGTTACTGAATTTAAGAGGTTCAACTCCTTGTACTCTCTTATGTAATTTAATTATCGCGTAGTCCTGAGTTCTTGTATTGGTTGCATTTCTAAGTTTATGTTTATAGATCTTTACGCATTTATATATTTCTTTGTCTTTAATCACTTCTGTTTTACTTTCAAAATTAAATACCCAACTAAAATCCTTACAGTCCGCTTCAGATTCTATACAATGGCCAGCTGTCATGAGGATATCTGGTGCAATTAAAAAACCTGTACAGTCTGATAGAATATTTTCCTTCGAGAATTTCTCTTCTTCACAGACTTCATTATATTCTTGATGAGAATAGAGATAGAGTTCGATATTTTTTCCATCCTCAGATCTAAGAGTTTCAATTGTTTCATTATCAACCCTTGCTGCAACGGATTTTGCGAGTCTTCTAATTTTTTGATTAGGGTAGTTTTCTACTAATGTTCTATTGTCCTTTCCATTAATGACCGCCAGGGTCTGAAAAGAAAATAAGAGTTGAATAGATAGTATAAACATTGAAACTTTCATTGATATCCTTAAATTAAATTTGTTATTAAAACAATATAGAATATTTAAGTTTCGTTATAGGCAACTGTAGTGTTTACAAGGGATGTCAAAGATTTTGACATAAAGAAGAATGACTACGATTTGATGTAAGTGTTGGGAATCATTCGCTCTAGTTGATTTTTGAAAGAAAACTAAGGACGACAACAGCTTCAAAGATTACTTTGAAGCTGCATATGATCTCTTGGCCACTTGAAGTTTTTGATAACTATCAATTAGCTTCTGATGTTTCTCAAGACCTTCAAAGTTAACACTCGTTTTTGTTAGTCCAAAGAATTTCACTTCACCTGTAACACTACCGATAGCATTGTTTAATCTCTCGGATCCAAACATTCTAGTCAGGTTTACAGTGTAGTCACTAAGTTCAAGCTCTTCATCTAGGGTAATATCAAGAACAGTATTTAGAGCGTGATAGAACTTGATTCTCTCTGTTGAATTATCGTTAAAGTTTAAAAACATTTCGATAGATTCTTTAGCAGGTTCATACTCTTTAAGTGCTAGATAAATAAGACCTTTTAATTCACCAACATTGAGTTGTCCCCAGTTAGTATTTTCGTCAAAGGCCACACCAATTAATTCAGAGATAGGAGTGTAGTAATCAAGCTCAGTTTCTTCTAATGTTTCTACTAGATTTGCTAGCGCTTCATCATCTAAAGAATGAAGGTTTAAAATATCTGCTCTATAAGTATTCGCCTTATTATGATTATCCCAGATGATATCTTCAGTAGGATAAATCTCAGAATAACCTGGAACAAGTATTCTACAAGCTTTAGCGCCTAACTCTTCATAGTCAGCAATATAAACTTCTTTTTCTAGCTCTTTTAAAATTTGCATTAGGTAGTTGTACTCTTCTTCAGTTGTTCCGGCGAAATCCCATTCAGAGAATTCGTAGTCAGATTTATCGCTGAAGAACTTCCACGAGATGATTCCTGTTGAATCAACGAAGTGATCCACAATGTTATTGGGCTCACGAACTTGGAATTGATTAAATGTAGGAGGTGGAACGTCGCTTAGACCTTCAAAACTTCTTCCTTGCATCAACTCAGTTAAACTTCTCTCAAGGGCGACTTCAAATTTAGGATGAGCTCCAAATGAAGCAAAGACACCACCCGTTTTAGGGTTCATTAGTGTTACACACATGACTGGAAATTTACCACCAAGTGAAGCGTCTTTAACAAGAATTGGAAAACCTTGTGCTTCTAGTTTTTCGATACCTTCTAAAATTGTAGGGTATTTTTCTAAAACACTTTTTGGAACTTCCGGGAGAGTCATCTCTTCAAGTATGATTTGATTCTTAACTGCACGTTCAAAGATTTCAGAGAGACATTGTACGCGTGCTTCATAGATTGTATTTCCCGCACTCATTCCGTTACTTACAAATAAGTTTCCGATGAGGTTTGCTGGAATATATACTGTTTCTTTATCTGATTGGCGTTCGTAAGGAAGAGCGCAAATACCACGATCAATATTTCCTGAGTTAGTATCTATTAAGTGTGACGCTCTAAGGTCGCTATTTTCATTATAAATTTCTAGCATTCTCTCATCCATCAAACCTTTTGGAAGAGAATCATCTGAATCTGCTTTAAACCATTTTTCATCTTGATAGTGAACGAAATCACCATTTGAAATTTCTTCACCTAGATAGAAATCGTTATAGAAGTAGTTATTACTAATTCGTTCTAAATATTCACCAAGCGCAGAGCAAAGAGCGGCGTCTTTTGTGGCCCCTTTACCGTTAGTGAAACACATAGGAGAGTCAGCGTCGCGAATATGTACTGACCAAATGTGAGGAACTATATTTCTCCAAGAAGCAATTTCGATATTGATTCCAAGCTTTGAAAGCATGGCTGTCATATTTTCAATTGTATCTTCAAGCGAGAAGTCCTTTCCAAGGATCATCGTCTTAGAACCTTCTTCACTTGAGTTCTCATAGATGAGTCCAGCATCTTTACCTAGTACATTGAGAGTTTCAATTTTAAAGGCAGGGGACTCTTGAATTGTTTTCTTAACTGTACATCTATCAATTGATCTAAGAATTCCCTCGCGGTCTTTCTCAGAAATGCTTTCTGGTAATTCAACTTCTATATGAAAAGTTTGATTGTATCTATTTTCTGGATCAATAATATTATTTTGAGAAAGCTTAATGTCTTCAGTGGGAATGCCACGTGCTTTACAATAAACTTTTACAAAGTAGGCGGCGCATAGAGCTGAAGAGGCCAGGAAATAGTCAAAAGGACTTGGCGCTGTGCCATCACCTTTATAACGAACAGGTTGATCTGTAATGATGCTAAAGTCATCGAAATTAGCTTCAAGCCTAAGGTTATCTAAGAATCGTACATTAATTTTCATAATGACTTATATGCTCGAAATTTAAGAGTTTATACTTAATTTTCTAAAAGAAGGTAAGAATTACATATTTAGTGCGGTGAAACTTGGAAATCTATGAATTGTGTAGACGAAATACCGCTGGGAGGATTATTTTTTTAAAAGATATGTAAAACCTTCAACAATTTCATCTAAGGAGAGTTTGAGGGCAGCGTCGCCAATGGAGAGTTCTACGCGTGAAAATCCAACTGGCTCTTCGCGCCAAACTCCCATACCTAAATCAAAACCATTTTCTTTTGAATCACTCATACGCTCATAGAGTGTCTCTTTCGACTGAGGTAATTCTAAATGCATCATATTTGTTATAACTTTCTCTGGAATCACTTTCACTCCAGGAAGAGTGGCGAGTACTTCTGCAATTTCTTTGGCCTTTAAAACATATTGATCAAATTCTTTCATACGTTTTTCAAAATTCATCTTTGCTGGAATGGCTAAAGGATAGAGCTGAAAGAGATTCCCTCCATGACGTCTTAACCATAGTTTCGCTTTTGAAATAAAATCTTCTGAGCCAAGTAACATAGAACCGGAGGTGGAACCAAATCCTTTGTAAAAAGAAAGGAATAGGGAGTCGAATCCACTTACTATTTCCTTAACTGATTTCTGATAGTAATTCTCACACTCAAATAGACGAGCACCATCGAGGTGTAACTTTATCCCTTGTTCTTTGCAATAAGTTTTCTGAGCTGTAAGTTCATCCCAAGTTGGAAGGTCTCCGCCCAAGTGACGTAGAGGTAGCTCTAGGATTAAACTAGCAACTCTTGAGTTGAGTTCTTGTATATCTTTTAATGTGATCACTTGGTCTTTCTCTCCACATTGTAGAGCTTCTAGTCCATGTAATAACTCATAGGCATCTTCTTCATGTAGCAATATATGACAAGTGGGATGACAGGCAACTTTCATATTCACTAATTCATCACTATAAATACGTAGTGCAATTAATTGTGCCATTACTCCACTGGGCATGAAAATAGCCGCTTCCATACCGGTGAGCTCGGCCACTTCTTCTTCAAATTGGTTTAGAAATTTTCCATTTCCATATTGATCGTAACTAACATCATTAGTTTCGCAGTAATTCGCAAGCTCTTGAAAATGTTCTTGAATTGTTTTTTGGGTATGACCCTGTAGTTTTCTCATGTGAAAAGCGTAACATGATTTTAGGTACGGACGTACCTATTAATGAATAGTTTCAGAAGTTTGTTGATGAATGGAATTGAGCTTATCAAATTCAGCTAACCTTGCTCTCATGATTTTTATTTTTTCTATAGATGCATTTAAAGATTTAATAGCATTCACTTTTGATAGATCGTGGTTTGCTTTCTCTGCGAATGCTTCGAGCAACATTTTTCTCTTTTCATTGAGATTTATATTAACTCCAATTTCTTGTAATTCTTTTTCGCCTGCTTCTAATTTTGTTAAATCCATATGTTCAACTTCTTGTCTTGTTACATTCTTTCTCGCTTCCATTATCATTCCCCTCAACATGTTTGATTAAAAATTGGCTTGAACTGATCTTATAGTGAAACTAAGGTTGGTCCTAGAATCTTAATCATTTTCAATGAGGCTCATTTAGTGGCTAAAGGTTGTGATGAGAAATGCTGAATAACTGGTTAGCTCTTGAATCATGTAAATTCTATTAGTGTCAGAATTGTACAATTAAAGTAGGCGATCTTAAGGTTTCTCAATAGTGAGGGTTTAAAAATCTAATGTAAGAAATCATCTTATTTAGGGTGAATGTTGCGGCGTGTCTTTTTGTTGCTAAATTTTGCTTGTTTGACCCATCTCACATTGATGAATAGTGCGAAGTGGCTTAGCCTAGTTGCTTATTTTAAACGACAAACAAGAAGAGAGTTTATGAATTTATCTAATGATCCAATGCTGCCAAAGTTGAAGTGGGCGCTTGAAGAAATAAAGGCCCAGAATGAAGAAAAGTTCTATGCTTGGAAAATCACGATACAACACTATCAATCCCTACAGACTTTAATGGTTGGTGATGTTGGCAGTGAATTTGAACAATACCAAAATCGCGATGTGCTAGATCATAGTTATCAAATAGATATTTATACTAGGCATAGTGATCCTATCGTGATGGGAAACTCTTCTTTCACTATTGATCCATTAGCTAATTTAGCCCAGCAAGTTAAGAAGACTTATAATAACTCTCTACTTGTTTCAAACAAGCCTTGGGATCTACCTGAAAAACTCAATGGAGAGTTTGACCAAGTTCTCACAACTGATCCCGTTATTGGTGAGAATATTACTAAGGCCCACGGTAAATTGCTTAGAGATATTAATGAGAAGATTAAGACTGTAACTGAAGTTAAAGCAAATAGTGCTGAACTTTTCACTAACTTGAAATCAACCTTCTTTGAAACTTCAATGGGGCTAAGCGGCCAAAAACAAAATTCAGATATTTATTTTGAAATGGCGGTAGAAAAATTACCAACGCCTAATACGCAAGAAGTTTTAAAGTATAAGAAAGCGATTAGTATTGAAGATGCGGATCTTGCGAGATTTATTGATGAGGTGGTTGAGGAAACTTTAAGTATCTCTGAGACTATTGTTCCTAAAACTTGTGATGATAGTACTATCATGGTTGATGGAGAAGTAATCTCAAATCTCTTAAATGACATTGTCCTGCAATTAAATGCGAGCAGAGAGTATGACAAGAGTCCATTCTTTACTAAGGGTGATTCTATTTTAAGCCAAGAGAAATCTTCTGATTCTGATTACATTAATATTACTCTTGATCCAACAGTTCCAGTGATGGCGCTTACGACTCCTTTTACAGCAGAGGGTATGAAGCCAATTAAAGCTGAAATTATAAAAGATGATGTTGTCCTCACACAAATGGTAGGTAACAGAATTGGTCAATATCTAGGTGTTGAACCAAATTATATATCAGGAAATATGTTAGTTAATATTGGGACGAAGACAAAAGAAGAACTTCTAGACTCAGTAGATGAGTGTATTGAAATCATCGCTTTCTCTTCTCTTTTAATTAATGCAAACACTCTCACTTGGAGTAGTGAAATTAAACTTGGAAAACTTTACCGTAAGGGGAAGTTTGCAACAATGCTTAAGGGTGGAGTTGTCTCAGGTTCTATCAAAGAGAACCTTGCTAATTTTAAATTTAGTAATGAAGTTATCAAAGTAAATGAAGTTGCCGGAGGATTTCACGCAGCTTGTGGCTATGTAGGTCCCAATCACATGTTAATCAAATCTGGTGTAAAGGTAGTAGGTGAATAAGATGAAAGGTACAAGAACAAAATTTCCAGCACATTTACAAGAGACTCGTACTCTTATGTCTGAATTACTTGAAATTCTAGAAGGCGGAAGAACAGATGATTGGTATTCATTTGTATGGCTTGAGGAGAAGAAGTCCTTAGGTTCAGTTGCTGCTGTTAATGAAAATACATCTGAATCTCTCGACAGAGGATTGGTTTTTAGAATCTTAGTCGATGGGCAAAACTTTGAGAAATCTACCAATAAATTGGATAGAGCTAGTCTAATCGAAATAGCTACAAAGTTTAGAGCAGAAATGGATGATTCCTATCCTGCAGTTAAAGCTGCAAGTTATCAACCTGTGCCTTGGACGAAAGAAGACTTATCAACTCTTGGAAAAGATATTACTACTCAGTTACCGGAAAATCTAGATCCTAAGACTGAGGTCCACTTCTCTCCTCTGTGTGAAGAAAATCCTTTTGATACTGAAATTCTAACACTCAAAAAACTATGTTCTAGTATGAGAACTGAACTCTTAGAGAAATCTCAAAAACTTGCTAAAGATAATGACAAGTATGAGGAATTGGCAGAAGTCAGATCTATGGGGAGACAAGAAATTATTACTCATGTCTTTATTGACCGTGAAAAGAATATGTCTCAAACACTTCCTATCACTCTTCTTTATTCTATGGGAATGACTAAGACTGGTCAGGTGGGAAGATGTATTTCTGGAGGCCTTGGAGGTCTTGAAGTGGCAGTACATACTGAGAGCGATAAAGAAGAAGTTACTCTACGTCCATTACAACTTTCGATCGCAAAGAAACTTGTTCCTGGACGTTACCAGGTTATTTCCGGACCAGATGTCACTGGTGTGATTGCCCATGAGGCCTTCGGTCACACACAAGAAGGTGATACTTGGATGAAGGGAAGAAGTATTGCTCAAGACTTACACACATCAAAAACGAAAGTGGGTAATGATCAAGCTAGTATTATGAATTACCCAAATATGTTCTCTATGGAAGATCTCTCTCACGGAACAAATGGATCGTACTTCTTCGATCATGAAGGAGAGCTTGGAAGACCTCAGAAAATTCTAGACAAGGGAATACTCTCGAATCCGATGACTGATTTGACGGCTTCTCTAAGACTAAATGTTCCAAGAACTGCCAATGGTAAGCGCGAGAGTTGGAGAAGACCTCTCATGACGAGACAGACAAATACATACTTCACTCCTGGAGATAAAACTCTGAAGGAATTAATTGGTATGGTTAGTGAGGGTTATCTTGCCAAATGGGCCAGCGGGGGAATGGAAGATCCTAAGGGCGGGAGTTTAACTGCTGGTACTTCTTACTTAGAAGAAATTAAAGATGGAAAACTAACTGGTGCTATTTTCCTAGGACCAAGTGGCGGTCACGTGGAACTATCTGATCCAGTTTTCACATTATTAGATAGTATCATTGCAAAGTCTAAATCAGTTCACGCGAGTGATGTTCCTGAAAATAAATTTGGTGGTTGTGGAAAGTACCATAAAGAAGGGGTACCTGCTGGATGTGGTGGACCTTATATTCTATGGGATAGTATTAACTGCGGTTAATTTATTTTAGATCGAACTCATCAAGAATTAAATAATTTGAACCCTCTGTAGATAGGCGACTTTCATAGAGGGTTATTTTTTTGACTTCAAATGCGAGAAGAGTGATATGGTGCTGTTGATCTTTAACCTAACGGGTCCCAGGAATTCTTGCTTTTAAATTCCATTTAATGAAGTCCAATATATCTCTAGGCAAACGAATTCCCAGAAAGAGTCAATTCATAGTGTTGAGCTTATTTATCTATTATCGTTCAGTTCTATGGGAAATATATGGTTTTTTACAAAGGTTTGATTAATGCATGGTGAAACTGAGTACTTCTTTCAATGTCCCTATTGCTGTGAGCAGATTTCTATGTTGTTTGAGGTTTACGGTGGTAATCAGACTTATATTGAGGACTGTGAAGTATGTTGTCGACCCATTGATATTCGCTATACCTGTACCGAGGGTGAGATTACCTCCTTTAGTGCTGAGCGGGCACAATAAGCATTGCGGAAATTTTGAAAAATTAATATAATACTGCTCAACTATAAACTCAATTGACAGTGAATTTCCAATGCAAAGAACGATCAGAAAATCTACCCTTGAAGATGCCTCTTTTATTTATAAATTAATTAATGACCTTGCTGAATATGAGAGAGCTCCTGAACAAGTTAAATTGACTCTAGAGCAACTTAAGCTCGATGGCTTTGGCGACGAACCTCTCTTTGAGTCGATTATCCTCGAACTGGATGAGACTCCCGTGGGAATGGCACTCTTCTACAATAGATATTCTACGTGGAAGGGAAAATCTCTTTATCTTGAAGATCTCTATATCATTCCAGACTTTAGGGGGCATGGCCTGGGAATGATGACTATGAAGTACTTAGCGAATATTGCCGTTGAAACAAATTGTCATCGTTTTGAATGGCAAGTCCTAGATTGGAATGAACCTTCAATTAAATTTTACCAATCGCTCCAAGCAGACTTAGATGGTGAGTGGGTTAACTGTAGGTTAGAAGGTGATCTTATAAAACAATTGGCGCTAAAGTAGGAGAACTTAATCGCACTTGGCACCATCATGAAGAGCATTATTTAACAGATGACAGCCTTTTGAAAGAGAGAGTGAGAGTCTTCTACAGTCACTATGTGTACGCTTGATTTTTACACAATTCCCAATTGAATTCATCATTTGCTTCGACTCCCTGGTCAGTCCCTTCTTACTTTCAATAAAATTCGCAATGAGTGGGCCATAGGTTCCATAATGAACATTGATTTTCCTTAATAGAATATTCTTAATATTTCTTTGTTCTTTTCTAAGTGATGATTCTAATTGTTGTTGGTTCTTATTAATCTGTACCTTCATCGCTTTTCTCTGTGGATCTAAGGAGTGTAAATAAGATCTTATGGGTCGTAAGAACTCTTCTACTTCAGTCTTGGTAAAAAGCCATTTGAATTTCTTTGATAGTAAAGTGGCATCTTTTATTTCTACACCTAATTTCTTTAATCGAGAGTAGGCCATAAACCTTCTGGTTCCTGAGCTATGTAATATTCTTAAGTTTGAGAGAATATCGTAGGCGGTAGCGCCTTGGTGGTTTTTATACGCAGGATTAACACCAAGGGATACGAGGTATTTGACTCCAACAAGACTTCCCGAAAGGGCCTGTACCATCAGAGGTGAGAGATCAAATACTCTGGCCACTTCATTTTTTGTGGCACCTTTTTGCACAAGATAGGATAAGCTCATGGCAATGCCATACTTTTGATTGGGATAGATATCATCTAGGTATTCATTTCCAAAAGATATAGCTGCATTGAAAAATGCGGAGGTACCACTGGCGTTTCTCGAATTGACATCAACTCCACTTTCAATGAGAAATCTTGTCATTTCAAATTGTCCACGACTTACAGCATAGTGTAATAGGGTCCAGCCTAGGAATCTAGGGTCTTTGGAAATGAAATGTAGATCTCCTCCCTTAGTTAAGAGTAATTTTAAGTTGTCCACTCTGCCCTGAATGACAGAGTTAATGACGGCATTATGAATATGTCCTCCCAACTTTTCAGATGAGACTTTTTTCTCTGAATATTTTACAGCTGCATACGTTGTGTAGCGAGAAAGATCTCCTCTTTGTTCCATTGTGGCCAAAATAGATTGTGAAAAGAGAAGAATGATAACAGTTGAGATAAAGGTTTTTGGTGAATTCATCAATACCTCTCTATTTCACGCTATAGAGTACAGTTGAATTGTTAAGAAATTATGTTGAAATGTTTACAGTTCACTTAAAATTTGTAAATTCTCTATCTTACAAATCAATCCTTAGGCATTCCATTACACAATTATAAGAAGACTAAAAATTTAATCTAAATTAAGTCAATTATTCAACTTTATCTAACGATAATAGATCACAGTACTAGTGTTAAATTATTTTTAAATAAAAAGGTGAGAGCGAGATGAACTTATCATTAATAAAGAAAGTACGAATCCTCTCAGGGCTAATAATAGTTATTATTGCCTTAAATTTTATTTTTTCACAAAAAAACAATTACAGAGTTCAAAGTGATATTGCTAGTGTGACTAATATTGGAATCCCTTTGGAGCAAGATATCCTCGAAATGGAAATTAATCTAGGTGATTCCTCTAGAGCTGTCTTAGGTTATCTTAGGACTCAAGATCAAAATTTTGTGGCAAGATTTAATAAGGAAGAAGAAAATTTTGAAAGGAACTATGAATTACTCTTAGAAAAATCTAAGGGGTTACATTCTGATCGTGTTAGTTTATTAGTAGAAACAGTATTCACAAAATATTTAGAGTTTAAAACAATAGGTGATGATTTAATAAAACTCGAAGATAATCAAATCTCAAATATAGCTATACTAAAAGCAGATGTCACTGAAATCGATAATATTCTTAATAATGATTTAAAACCTATTCTTTCCAAAATAAATTCCAAAGAATTGATTATGGCCTTAGAGATGGAAATCAGAATAGATAAATTATTTACAAATGCAGAACTGTATTTAATAGAGCATGATGCAAAGTTAAAGAAAGAAGTTACAAGAACTGAAAGTGAGTTTAGCTTTTGGTACAATAAGTTGAGTGTAAGTATAAACTCTTCAAAGCACCCTGAAGATATAAGTCTTTTCGTTGATAAAATAAATTCCAATTTTTTAGATGCGGTAAAGTTAGTCGATAAGATGATTCTTTTAGAAGACAAGAAAATAGCTTTGTTAACAATTTTAAAACATGATCAAGAAGAAATAGATGGAATTATAGATAATAAATTACAACCTTTCATCTTAAAAAATCTACAGGACTTAAATTTAGATGCATCACACTCGAGTGAATTAAACTCTTTACTTACTTATCTTACAACGGCATTTCTCTTATTTTTTATAGTGTTATTTATTTTCACTGTTCAGAAAAGTATTCTTGATCGACTTTTGGAGATTCGAGATGTAATGGATGTAACCTTACTAGGAGACTACACAAAACGATCGAACGATAAAGGTAATGATGAAATTGGAGACTTATCTAAAACTCTAAATACTCTCTTAGATACGCTTAATTATGTGACGCTGCAAGCAGATAAAATTTCTCAAGGAGATTATAGAGGTAAAGTTATACCAAAATCTGAGGCCGATACTCTTGGATTGTCTCTGCAGAAAATGATTAAGAGTTTACGTAAAGTTTCTTTAGCAGCGGATAAAGTTTCTAAAGGGGACACCTCGGTCTTACTAATTGAACAAAGTGAAGAGGATATTCTCGCTAAATCTTTTAATAAAATGACTAAAACATTAAACGATGCTTCTCGTGAAAATACTAAGGCCTTCACATTAGCAAGATGGCGGGAAAGTTATTCTATAGCGACACAGGGAAATCTCTCTCTTACCGACTATTCTAGTATTCTGCTAGAATTTCTCGCAGAAAAAATGAATGCAGTCATTGGGGTCTTCTATGTACCAAATGGTGAAAAACTCTCTAGTATAGCTAGCATAGGAATTAGCGATAAGGAACATCAACTTTGCGAACTCTCACTTGGAGAAGGCCTCTTAGGACAAGCTGCGAAAGAGAGAAAAACTAAAATATTTACCAATCTTCCTGTTGATTACTTAACAATTATATCTGCTACAGGAAAGCACAATCCTAGTAGTGTGGTTATAGTTCCTCTTGTTTTAAATAATGATCTGTTAGGCATCTTTGAATTGGGTGCTCTCGAAATATATTCTGAGGTTGATCTTGATTGCTTATTACAATTGGTCGATATGATTGCAGTTCATACTAATGCTGCCAAAAATAGAGAATATACAAATAACTTGTTGTTAGAAACACAACAGAAATCTCAACTTTTAAAATCTCAAGATCATGCTCTTAATGTACATGCATTAGTTAGTATTACCGATGTTAATGGGAAAATTACCTATGTGAATGAGAAGTTTTGTGAAATTTCAAAATATACTGAAGAAGAATTGTTAGGAAAAGATCATCGTATATTAAATTCTAGTTTTCATCCAAAGAGTTTTATAAAGAATCTATGGGATACTATTATACAAGGAAATGTATGGCAGGATGAAATTTGTAATAGAGGTAAGTATGGAGATACTTTTTGGGTAGACTCTACCATAGTAGGTTATAAAGATTTAAGTGGCGAGATTACTCAGTTCGTGGCCATTAGTAACGATGTTACGGAGAAGAAATTAGCAGATGAAAATATCAGAAGGGCGATTGACGAAGCTAATAAGGCAAATAAATCTAAGAGTGAATTTCTGGCCAATATGAGCCACGAACTTAGGACTCCTATGAATGCAGTCCTAGGTTATACTCAATTACTTAAAAAAACTTTTAAGAAAAAAGAAGAATTAAGCGAGTATATAGTCGATTTGGACGAGATTGAGTATTCAGGAAAGCATTTACTCTCACTCATTAATGATGTCTTGGATATTTCAAAAATAGAAGCCGGTAAAATGGAAACTAATATTGAAGAATTTGAAGTTGTGAGTGAACTTGAATCCATTGCTAACATTGTTCAACCTTTGGCGACTAAAGGACATAATAAATTCGAATACTTTATTGATAGTGAACTAGATCATATGAATTCCGATGTTACAAAACTTAAACAAATTATCCTGAATTTTTTAAGTAATGCTTTTAAATTTACAAAGGATGGGAAAATAATTCTCAATGCTAAAAAAGTAAATTTTCAAGAAGGACAGGCTCTCTTTGTAGAAGTTATAGATACTGGTATTGGTATGTCTAAAGATCATTTAGATAAGATCTTTGATTCCTTTACTCAGGCAGACTCTTCAATGACTCGCAAATATGGGGGCACTGGATTGGGTCTAAGTATTAGTAAGAAATTTGTGGAAATGCTTGGGGGAGTTATCGAGGCAAAAAGTGTAGAAGGGGTAGGTTCAACTTTCAGTATGACTGTACCTCTAAATTTGGAAAGTGCTATTTTAAATTGGGAAGAAAGACAACCGGAACGCACAAAAGTTCCCTTTACAAAAATATTAGGGAATGAACTTACTATTCTCATTATTGATGATCAGGAAAGAATGCATGATATTACAAGAAAGTCCTTTCAAGATTTTGAATACCGGTTTTTAAGTGCTTATGATGGGGAGACTGGTATTGCAATGGCGAGGGAGCAGCATCCTGATATTATTTTACTTGATATTGAATTTCCAGGTATCAGTGGATGGGACATTTTAAATATTCTCAAAAATGATGAACAACTAGCAGATATTCCAGTCATTATGGCCACTGTCTCAGGTGATAAGAATACCGCCTTCTCACTCGGGGCATCTGGATTTTTACAAAAACCCATTGAGCATGAAGTCTTAGCGAAAGTTTTGGCCAAGTATGGTTGTGAAACCCCTCCCTGTCTTGCACTTGTTGTAGAGGATGAAAAAATAAATCAAGATCTCATGTGTCGTATTTTGAAGAAAGAAGGATGGGCAGTGGATGTCGCAGATAATGGATTAGTTGCCCTTGAAATGATGAAGAAAAAAACTCCGGAGATTATTTTTTTGGACTTGATGATGCCTGAGATGGATGGGTTTTCTTTTCTGGATGAAATTAAGAAACATGCTGAATGGGCAAATATCCCTATAATTGTCGTCACCGCAAAAGAGTTATCTAAAGAAGAGAAACATAAACTTGACCACGGGGTACGAACTTATTTACAAAAAGGAGAGTATTCCATTGATGAATTAGAAGAAGAGTTAATAAGAGTTGCTAACTTTTGCAGGATTAATAAAAATGCAGCCTAGAATTTTACTTATAGAGGATAATGAAACAAATCGTAAACTTGCTATTCGTTTCTTACAGGACGATTACTTTGTCTTGGTTGCAGAGAACGGTCAACAAGGTGTTGAGATTGCTTTAAGTGAAATTCCAGATCTCATCTTAATGGACTTAAGTATGCCGATCATGAATGGCTGGGATGCTACAAGGATTCTTAAACGTGAGAAGAGAACTTTACATATTCCCATTATTGCCCTCTCTGCTCATGTTCTATCTGAACACATGAATAAAGCACTTGAAGCGGGTTGTGATGACTACCAAACCAAGCCTTTCGACTTTGATGAATTGATAACTAAAATTAACTTTTGGCTAAGCAAGCGAGCAGCGTAATGGAAAATACTAAAGTTAAAATTCTTATTATTGATGATAATCAAAAGAATATTCATTTTCTCGCACGTTTCTTTACTAGCGAAGGTTTTGTTTGTACTGAATGTTTAAGTGGTAAAAAAGGGTTAGAATTAATTAAAACTGAAACATTTGATTTGATTCTTCTTGATTATATGATGCCAGAGATGGATGGACTTGAATTTTTAAAAATTTATAGAAAAGATTATCCTATGGCAGATTATCCCGTCATCATGGTCACGGCAAAGGATGATACTGAAACTATTGTTAAGACGCTTGAATCTGGTGCTAATGATTTCATTGGAAAACCTGTCGATTTAGATATAGCACTTGCGAGAGTAAACTCTCTTCTTGGTTGGAGAGTGGCGCAAGAAAATTTAAAGAAAGCTAATCTCGAAATTAAGGAACTCGCCAACGCAAAATCTCGATTTCTCGCTAATATGAGTCATGAAATTAGAACTCCTATGAATTCGATTCTAGGAATGGCCGATCTCTTACTTGATTCTCAATTAACGGGAGAACAAAGGCAATTTGTTCACATGTTCCAACGCTCAGGAGATTCACTGCTGACTATCATTAATGATATCTTGGATATTTCAAAAGTTAATCATGGACTTTTTAATATAGAGAAGTTGCCCTTTGATATTCTTGCACTGATTAACGATCTCGAGTTTATGATGAAAAAGCGAGCAAGTGAGCAGGTCGTTAAATTACATATTGATGTAGATAAAGATATTCCCCAAATAATACTTGGGGATCAAAATAGAATTAAACAAATCCTTGTAAATCTACTTGGGAATGCTATTAAGTTTACCTCCAATGGGGATGTAACTTTTAGTCTGAAGACTGTTTCCGTAGATCGTTATAATTGCACAATACTCTTTGAAATCATTGATTCAGGAATTGGTATTCCCGTCGAAAGACAAGAAGCAGTCTTTGATCGCTTCACTCAAGCTGATGAAAGCACCACAAGGGAGTATGGGGGGACTGGACTGGGTCTTAGTATTTCTAAAGAACTTGTGGAGTTAATGGGAGGGAAATTAGAGCTTACTAGTGTAGAAGGAGAAGGGTCAAACTTCTATTTTAAGATGCCTTTTCAACTCATGAGCAGTATGGGCAAAGAGCTTGTTACTAAGAATAAGAAATTCGAAAGCGTAGTCCTTATTGTTGATGAAAACCAAACTGAGAGATCAACTTTGAAAGAAACCCTGTCAAAGGAATTTGGAACAGTTCTTGAGGCCGGTAGTTGTGAAACGACTATTGAGCTTCTCAACGAATTAAATGCACAAGGAATTGAACCCGCATTTATATTTCTAGATTACCATTTGCCTGATGGGACAGGACAAGAGCTAGCTTTTCAAATTGAGGAAGATTTACAATTTAAAAATTGTCCCATCGCCGTTTTTACTTCGGGGATAGTCGATTCCAAGGAATCTCTTAATAAAGAATCTAAATATATCTCTTACAGTGCTAAGCCTGTTAAAGAGGAAGATATTCTACGTGCTATTGATGAAATACTACTCCTAAAAGAAGTCAAAGACAGCCTGATTTTAATTGTCGATGATGAACCTCATATTTGTGAGATGATCGCACAAATGTTAACTCGCTGGGATATTAAATCTCATTCTGTTAATAGTGTTGCAGATGCTTTAGTTGAATTAAAAAAGAGTTCCTTTGATGTTGTCATAACCGATTATCAAATGCCCACTAAGAGCGGTGTCGACCTTATTAAAGCCGCAGTAAAATTTTCAACAGCATCATTCTTATTGTTATCAGGTTACTTAACGAAAGAGATCATGGCAGATGAGAGTTTAAATATAGATGGATTCATTAAAAAACCTTTCAGTGAGAGAGATTTGTTCTTCAAAATCAAAAATGCTATTAGAGGTAGGGAGATCAAAAAGACTAAGAAAAGAAAAGCTAAAATCTTAATTGTTGAAGATTGTTTAGATAATAGAATTATCACCACTAATTTTCTAAAGAATGAATATGTAACTCTTGTAGAATGTGAAAATGGAAGAGAGGCGATTGATCTCTTTGAGAAGGAAGTCTTTGACCTCATATTGATGGATATTCAAATGCCTGTTCTTGATGGCTATAAGGCCACAGAAATTATTAGGCAAAAGGAGAAGGAGAAGGGAGTTAAATACCCTGTTCCCATAGTTGCGCTTAGTGCTAATGCTTTTGATAGGGATAGACAAAGGAGTTTAGAGGCCGGTTGTAATGATCACCTCACCAAACCCCTTAGAAAGCAATATCTCATTGATTACATCAATGACATTCTTTCTGTTGAAGTTGTTAATCAGAAGAAGTCTGCCTAATCAGAAAGTTCCTTTTCGAACCACTTCTTGTTTCAGAAATGATGTCATTTTGAACCAGAATCTTTTTGCTCGGGCATTTTTGACGTGAATTCAGTACGTTACCGGGGTCCAAAGTTGGCACGAGATGTGCTTATATAGGAGTAAGCTGATTGAAAGGGATCATCATCCCACCTCAACTCACTTCTCTAATTAGTCATGAATATGATTAATTTCCCAAAAAATAATAATCTAAAATTTCTCTTCCTTTTAATCAGCTTAAAACTTTAGGTTAAAATCATTACATATTTGTAAGTTGAGATATGCCACGCTGCATTCGATAATGAGTCATTGAAGAATATGGAAATGATTTCATATTGATTTTTTTGGAGAATGACATGAATACTTACAAAGAGACTTATGAGCAGAAGCTCATGGAGATTATTAATGAAGCCAATAAGAAATCTAATGATAATCAAAGGCCACAAAGTCATATTGAAGATGATTATGTTCCTCTAAATGCTCTGGCCAATTCAAGTAGTAATTTCTTCGCAAAATTCGGAAGTACAAAAGAGATGGCCTATCAAATTTATGAAACAGGAATGAGACAAACTCATAGCGTATTTTAAGATGTTTGCCATACATGAAAGTATTAGAGCTAATGATCATAGAAAATACTTATTATCTTTATTACGAGCATAGACTCGATTCACCCCTTCTTTTCTAGAAGTGTTTCTTTATTCCAATTGATGACCGCATTTCATTTTCTCTTGATTGATATCGCTGATCAAGCAACAACGAAAAATTCTTAGCTAAGTAATAGTTATACTGAAGTGGTATAACAATATTTCCTCTTTTATCACTAGGGTAGTACTGAGCAAAAATGGATAATTGATGCTTCTTAATTGATACCTTTGAACCGAGTTCTATGCTCGCAAACAATTTTGTGTGATCACTACTTCTATTCATTTCAAAATTTAAAAACTGCCAGAGAACAAACCTATCGTAGTGCTGTGAAATTCCAGCTCCTCCCACTGTTTGCAGGGACAGAGAGTCATGACAATTTAAACAATTACGGTTCAAAGAAGCTTTGATTCGCCAACTAAGTTTAGGTAGAACGAATGAGAAAGACGAGAGTGACATGATATCTAGTACTTTCACTTCATATAAACGTAAGTTCTTCTTAGAGTAGTCAATACTAAATTTCAAGTAATCAATATAGGACCATCTGGTGAGACCCTCTTCATTATCGTTAAGACTGTGATAACCCCAAGTATAGGAAAGGACGGAGTGATCCCGTGAACCCAGTTGTTTGTGTAATTCTAATTTTGAAGGAGCATGTATTGCTTTGGGATTAACTTTTGAAGTTAGTTGTGGATAATTTGTTGAACTTTTAACACTCGCCCTTCTTTCATGAACTTCATCAAAGAATACCTGATCTTTCCTACTTAATTGAGCCTTTTTTGAATAGTTAAGACCTTTCATATGATCTATGAGTGCGTCTAGAACTAAGGGGTCTGTTATATTCTTTATTTTTGAATTCCCTCCGAGAGATCTCTTGAAATGTTCTCTCTCAACTGCTTCCATTTTATTAATTTTAAACCGTAATTGTTTTTCAAGTGAGCTTCTATAACTTATTTTCTTTTTTGTTTTAAGGGCTTTAATGGTCTCGATAGGATGTAGCAATAGACTTCCCTCTAAAACTGAGAAGCGCTTATCTACAGCTTCTAGTAGAGTGAGGAGATAATAAGAACAGTTCTTATTAAGAAAGTAGTAGGGGTAACCCGTATTTAGGGAAACTTCCCATAGGTGGTTGATAAAGAATTTAATTTCTTCAGGGGTGAGATTTAAATCATATTCCCAGATCTCTCTACTTTCAGCATTATTATATTGAGCTGCATTTATATAGTAGGGATCAATGTGATAGAAGCCAGTGTAGCCTCCAAAGATCCCGTTGAAGGTATAGGAGATGGGGCCATCTGCAGGATTCACATTGGCAAGAAAGCTAATGGTGTAGTCAAGTAGCCAGTTTCCTTTCTTTCTCTTGAGGCGAAGTAGTGTGTGTCCAAACATTGATGCTGGATTATTGGGATAGGGGCCAGCGTAGAGTAGAGAGAGAGAATGAAGGTTAATTTGCTCTTTCCAAGCTGCTAGCTCTGGACATTTTCTTTGTTTGGCAAAGAGTTTTGGCCAGCGGTTTTGTATTCTTAAAAATCTGGCAGGAAAGGCACATTGCGCTTTTAGTTTAATATGTCCAAAGGACTCATCTGTCTTAAATGCAGCTAGAGCACTCTTAAGTTCTTGCAGCGGGGACTCGCTGCCTAATTTGGAGAAGAAGAAGTTCTCTTCACTTGCTGAACTTTTCCATTTTCCAAAGGAATATTGGTAATGGTATAAACTCAGCCATTCTCTTGAGTAGGCAAAAGTTTTTAATTCATTGGAACTTATATCCGATGAACTAGCGCTTAAGACTTGAGAGAATAATAAATTAGCTAAGAGTACAAGACTGAACAAGGGATTTATCTCGAAGTATGGCCTTATATATATTTAATAAAACACTCTCTGGATTTTTGGACTCAAATACCTCTTTAAATGTGCTCTTCATCTTTCTTGTAAATTGCAGTGCACTCTTAGGATTACAACCAAGCACTTCGTTGAGGGCCATTAGGTATTCACCACTTCCCTTGGCAGCTTCTGCCTTTAATTCATAGTAATTATGTGTAACAAAGTGCAGACTTTTCATTTCATTTTTAACAATCTGATGTCTAGAGCAATTTGAGGTTCCAAGTGTCATTCCAATGGTGGTAGTGGGAAAGAAAATACCATTGGTTGTAACCCTTAAGGCAGAGGATAGTATAGAATTCTTCTTTAAAATGTACCAGCCTGGGCCACAGCCTGAACTGCCATCTTTTGCAGAAGTATTGAAAATGAATAGAAAAGAAAAGAAAATAAAAAGTGGCTTCATTTTTCCTCCAATGAAAAAGTCGACACTCATCATCATATTTTAGCTCTAGACTTATTAGTACTTAAAGAATCCTTAATTTATAGCAAAGTATTATGGTCTATTTCACTCAATTACCCTTATAAATTCAGTCTAAGTCCTATATAATAGCTTAAGTATTATTTTTAAATGAGGTCCTTGTGGTAGATAAAAATTCAAACCTTGTCCTAAGATCAGGTCATACAATTAAAAACCGTTTTGGTAAGTCGGCCATGAGTGAAAATATGGCCACGAACTTTCTACCTAAAGAAAATTTCGTGAATGCTTATTCGGCATGGGCAAATGGTGGAGTAGGACTCTGTATTACCGGCAATGTCATGATTGACCGAGATCACTTAGGTGAATTCAATAATGTTGTTTTAGATGATCAAGTTAAAGACCTCACTCTTTTCTCAAAGTGGGCACAGGCCGGAAAAGCCAATGACACCACTCTTGTTATGCAGCTTAATCACCCAGGTAAGCAAACTCCCAAGTTTCTCACAAATGTTCCTGTGGCTCCATCAGCGATTAGTTTTCCACCTCCTATGTCTTCAATGTTTAATACTCCAAGAGAATTAACTGAGGATGAAATTGTTGATATCGTTAAGAAGTTTGCTACCGCCTCCATATTGGCAAAAGAAGCTGGCTTTGATGGTGTGCAAATTCACGGAGCCCATGGATATCTTGTTAGTCAATTTCTCTCAGGTAAACATAATCAAAGAAGTGATCGTTGGGGCGGAAGTTTAGAAAATAGAATGAGATTTCTAATGGAGATTTATAAGGAAATTAGAAAAGCTGTAGGTGTGAAATTCATTGTAGGAGTTAAATTAAATTCCGCTGATTTTCAAAAAGGTGGCTTTACAGAAGAAGAGTCTATGGAAGTCGTGAAAACCCTTGATAAATTAGGAATGGACTTTATAGAAATCTCTGGAGGAACTTACGAAGTAAGTGCCATGATGGGTAAAGAAATCAAGAAAGATAAATCAAAAAAAGAAAGCACTCAAAAAAGAGAAGCTTACTTTATTAACTACGCCAGAAAAATTAATGAATTCATTGAAACACCGCTCATGGTTACCGGTGGATTTAGAACCAGTGAAACTATCAAGGAAGCTCTAGGAAGTGGACATGTTGATATTGTGGGTATGGGTAGACCTTATACAGTTTATCCTGACCTCGCGAATCGCTTTATTAAAGATGAGGGTTTCGTTTTAGAAATAGCCCCCAAGAAAACAGGGATAAAGATTTTAGATGCGGCCATTCCATTAGAGATTACTTGGTATACGCAGCAAATTCACCGCTTAGGTAAGAAAAAGAGTCCAAGACCTAATCGAAATGTCTGGCTCTCGTTAGTTGAAACAATCTTTGAGCTTGGAACTCAGGGGTTAAAGAGGACGAGAGGTTAGAGAATGTCATTTGATAAAACTTATTTTGAAGGGGAACTTATTGATCTCTCTGTCGTATCTGATTTTGAAAATATGGAATTTATTGAATGCCAATTTACTTCTCTGGATTTAACTGGCTTTTCTTTTAAATTTTCAAAATTAATTGAATGTCATTTTACAAAGTGCAATCTTAGCAATGCTAACATGGCAAATACTAGTCTGCGTGATGTTCAATTTATAGATAGCAAGTTACTCGGAATAAATTGGAGTGTGGCCCAAACAACTTTTCAGCTATCTTTTCTTAGATCTATTCTAGATCTATGTGTTTTTCAAGGACTAGATTTAGTTGCGGCCAAATTCATAGAAAGCAGTTTAAAAGAAGTGGACTTCTCAGATAGTAAACTAATGAAAGCGAGCTTTGCTGAAACTGATCTCTTAAATACAATTTTTAATAACTCAAATCTGGCAAAAGCCGATTTAAGAGGGGCACTGAATTATTACTTAGAGCCAGAGTTTACGGTCATTAAGAATGCTCGCTTTAGTATGCCCGAGGCGATGGGTTTATTTAAAGGTCTTGGAATTATTGTCGAATAAATAGTATAAATTAATTTATAAATTAAAGCTCTTTGCTATAATCATTTATGGGTAAAATTAACAACGATTTCTACGATACATTAAATGAATTATGGTATCAGGGTGATAGTCATCCAATCTCACTTTTAAGGCAAGAATCGATACTCAAAAATGTCTGGGTGAGTGATATTTTAGTGCAATTATTTTCGCATATTGAAAACTCTCAAGTAAAAGTTCTAGACTTGGCCTGCGGTGGAGGTTTTCTTTCCAACCACCTCTCAAGTGAGCATTACCAAGTAAGTGCGGTGGATATTTCTCCCAACTCTCTCGCAATTGCTAAGAAATATGATGAATCCAAGAAGGTACAATATATAGAATCAAGTATTGAGAAATTACCTTTTGAAAATGAGTCATTTGATGTGGTCTTTCTCATGGATGTTTTGGAACACCTAGATGATCCAAAAATTGCTTTAAAAGAAGCAGCTCGAGTCACCAAGAAAAATGGTTTCATCTTCTATCATACTTTTAATAGAACCTTTTTAGCCTATCTCTTGGCGGTAAAAGCTCTCGAAGTTATTTTACCCAATGCCCCTAAGAATATTCACAGCTATGATCACTTTATTAAACCAAGTGAGTTATTCGAATACTTAGGTGAACTTGATTTAAAAAATATTGAAACTTCTGGACTAGGTCCAAACTTTCTCAATATTGCGTTTTGGAGTTCACTTTTTAGGCGGAGAGTTTCTAAGAACTTCAAGTTTGAACTTAAGAAGTCTTTTCAACTAGGGTACTTGGGATATGCACAGAAGAATAATTAAGTTAGAACTAAAATAAGTATTAAAGGATAAATGATGAGTTTAGATGCTATTGGAATTATAAGTGCAGATCTACAGAAGTCAGTTGAATTCTACAAACTACTGGGAATTGAATTAAAAGAAGCTGGAGGCGCTGAACACTTAGAGGGAAAGACAGAGACTGGTCTTCGTATTATGATCGACTCTGTCGAACTGATGAAAAAAATTAATCCGCAATGGATAAAGCCTATAGGCGTGGGAATTGTTCTCTGTTTCAAACAAGAGAGTGCAAACACCGTCAATGAGCTCTATGCAAAAATAGTAGAGAGTGGTTTTAAAAGTTCCAAAGAACCTTGGGACGCCTTTTGGGGGCAACGTTATTCATCAGTGCTTGATCCAGATGGAAATCAAATTGATCTATTTGCTGAACTCTAGCCATCTTCATCTTTGAGTTTTACCATTTTATTGTGATTACCATATTGGGTATAATTGATTTTATCTTCAGTTATCTCATGAATTTTTCTAAGTATAGAGGAAATTTTGTCAATAGAATTCTTCGCCTTTTGAAGCTCTTTATTATCTTCTGACTGTTCTGAAATAATGGCCATTACTAGGCATAGAGGAGTATTGATTTCGTGATTATAAGTCACAATCATAGCATTTATGCTCTCTACTTCTCTTAGGCTAAGAGATTTCTTATAGAGATCTGTAAGTTTTAGTTGGGAGCGTATTCTTGAGAGGGCAATATTAATATTAGCAGGCTTTGTTATATAGTCATTAGCGCCGAGGTCAAGAGCTTCTATGGTATTTTCTTCTTCAGTTACAGATGTGACCATAATTATAGGAAGTTCAAAGGGGCTATATCTTTGGCGAATACTCTTTAAAACTCCTATTCCAGAAATCCCTGGCATGATTATATCTAAGAGTATGAGATCAGCAGTATCTCCTAAGAGATAGGAAATACAAGCCTCTCCGTCTTCAAGTTCGACGGTTTTAAATCCTTTCTTTTTAAGCTTCTTTGCTAGTGTTGAACGACTAATTTTGTCATCATCAACAATGAGAATTTTCTTTGCCATACAACTTCTTTCTCCATTTGGTATTGAAATCAGTATACCAATGTCCAACTAAGCAAGTATTTATCATTCTACAATTTAACCTTAATAAAATGACCATCAAATTGAACTTGAATTATGGAAACTTTTGTAAGTTTCTGTATACTATTGAATAAGTACTTATTTTCTTCTTTATTATCAGGAACCCCATGATTAAATCCTTTTTATTAGTTCTCTTGCTCGTACTCACAAGCTGTTCTTCGTCTCCAGTTCTCTATCCAAATAAGCGATATGAGAAAGTTGGTAAAGCTATTGCCGATGGTGATATAGATAAATGTATGGGCAAGGCCGATAAATTTCTAGCCTCAAAGAAAGGGAAGAAGATCCTAAAAGGCGCAGGAAAGGGATCTATTATTGGTGGGGTTGTGGGGGTAGTTACTGGAGCACTATCTGGAAATATAGTTCGAGGTGCCACCCATGGTGCGGCCATAGGTGCTGCTGCAGGAGGCGCCAGTGCCGGTGTAAGTAGAGACCAATTAAGAGAATCTTTTGTCAATCGCTGTCTTAGAAGAAAAGGTTATGAAGTCATTGGTTGGGAATAAAAAAATAATTTCTCTCTCTAATTAATCCTTCTTCATACTATATTCACACTCTTCAATCAAAATATTCTCATGGTGAATGATATGGAAAGTAACGTATTTTCTTTAAAATTTAATAAAGAAGCTGAACTGAACTTTAAAGTCTTCGCTCAACTTGTGATGAAGAGTGAGGTGGAGAAAGCAACTCGAATGCTGAGAGATCTCTTAGAGGTAGGCTATGATGAAGCTTCTGAATTAACTGGTAAAGTCTTTGAAAACTACAATGATAATCCCAATTCACTCATGGAGATGATGCAAGTGAGGGAATTATTAAATACTGGTAAGAATAATGATGCATTAGTGATCGTTCAAAAACTCTTTGGTGCTTCTGGACTCGTAAGTGTAAATATTCTAGAAAAAATGAAAGCACAATTACAAAATTGAGATTAACTATTCCTTATTAATTAGTTATACTAAAGTTAGTAGGACCAACTAGTAGGATTAGATAATGAGTGATGCGAAGAACATTAAAATTTGGATAGATGCAGATGCCTGTCCAAAAATGGTGAAAGAAGTTATTTTCAAAGCATCCTTTCGTTTACAATTACCGGTATGCCTAGTGGCCAACAGTTATATGTCTGTTCCCCCAGAATCTCTCATAACTTCTATTCAAGTGGATAAAGGTGCTGATGTGGCAGATTTCTATATTGTGGAACATGTAGGGATTAATGACCTTGTGATCACGGCTGATATTCCTCTCGCCGCTCTCGTGGTAGAAAAGAATGCTACAGCAATTAATCCTCGCGGAGAGCTCTATACAGAGGAAAACGTGAAAGAGAGACTTTCCATGAGAGACTTCATGCAAGATTTGCGCGATTCTGGTGTTAATACTGGTGGACCAGCTCCCTTTGGATTAAAAGATAAAGAGAGGTTTGCTAACTCTTTCAATAAAATTCTCACCAAAATGTTGAAATAATAACTGTTTTCTATCGTTTCCTTTTTTCCTGAGTATTGACTTTGTGTCAAAACTTTGGAAATATGCAGCTAATTCGAGCACAACTTCTTTATAAATTATTATCGCTACTAGTGCTTGGATTTGGTAGAGATAATTTATTTATAGGATTAGTATGTCTGATTTCAAGTCACTGAATTTATTGCCTTCAATTTTTAAAGCCGTATCAAGTAAAGGTTATACAACACCAACTCCCATTCAGGCCCAGGCCATTCCTCACTTATTAGAGGGAAGTGATCTCTTAGGGATTGCGCAAACGGGAACGGGAAAAACTGCGGCATTCTCATTACCTATCATCCATAGAATAGGTTCTATTAAAATTAAAACAAAACCAGGTAGAGTGAGAGTCTTAATTCTTACGCCTACTAGAGAGCTTGCATCTCAAATCGACGAGAATATTAGGTCTTATAGTGTAGGTCTAAATATTAAGAGTTCTGTGATATTTGGTGGAGTTGGAAAACGTCCACAAGTCCAAGCGATTGCTAAAGGAATTGATATCATGGTGGCGACTCCTGGTCGTCTATTAGACCTTATGAATGAAGGTCATGTAAGATACGATCAACTAGAAGTCTTTGTTTTAGATGAAGCTGATAGAATGTTAGATATGGGATTCATTAGAGATATTAAGAAAATTATTTCTAAACTTCCAAAGCGCAGACAAACATTACTTTTCTCAGCAACTATGCCTGATAGTATTGCAAGTTTAGCCACTTCTCTTTTAAATAATCCAAAGAGAGTTGAAGTGACTCCACAGGCGACAACTGTAGAGAAAATCGATCAGCGAGTTAACCTCGTTGATAAATCAAATAAGAATCATCTTTTAAAAAGTATCTTGGAAGATGAGAGCATAAAAAGTGTTCTCGTTTTTACTCGTACTAAACATGGTGCCAATAGAGTCGTAAAACACCTCGATAAGGCGTCCATTACAGCAGCTGCCATTCATGGTAATAAGTCTCAAAGCGCAAGAGAGCGTGCCCTTGGTAGCTTTAGATCAGGAAACCTTCGAGTACTTGTAGCAACTGATATTGCTTCTAGAGGAATTGACGTTGATCATGTAACTCATGTTATAAATTTTGATCTTCCAGTAGACGCTGAAAGCTATGTCCATAGAATTGGACGAACTGCAAGAGCAGGACGTGAAGGTGTAGCGATTTCTTTTTGCGATGATAGTGAATTAAAACTTCTTAGAAGTATTGAAAAATTCATCAAGATAAGAGTTCCTGTTGATAAAGAGCATGCTTTTCATGGTGTAGCACCAAGCCCTAAGGAAAAACATCTAGATGCTAGGCCTCAAACTAGAGATACTAAGAAGCCTGGTAACTCTCAAAAGAAACCTTTTAGAGGACCACGCAGAAGAAAAACTATGACTAAGAAACCTGCAGCATCTAACTAATATACAAAGCTAGGGCAGTAGTTGAAAGTTTTCATAAAAATCATATTCATATTATTTCTCATGCAAGCGAATGTCTTTGCAGAATCAAGTTGTGCAACTAAATGGCGCAACTTAGGTTCTATGAGTCATTCGTTACAAAGATATTTAAGAGTCAAGAATATCTGTCATGATGAATTAAAACACAAACTCAATATCATTACTCAGAAAGGTCACGTTGCTCTAACTTATAAAATGGCGAGGATTTGGCTCTTTCACAGGCTAGATAATGTAAATGGTATGGTCTGTTCATTCTATTCTCCTGCCGACTGCAAACCCTATAGCGAAAAGAGACAAGGGGAAGGTTTTAATCTCAATACTGAGCATACTTGGCCTCAGTCTCAGGGAGCAAAAGAGCTACCAGCTAATAGTGATCTACACCACCTGTTTGTCACTTCAAAGTTAACAAATAGTAAGAGAGCTAACCTTCCTTTTTGTAAAGTTGAATCTGAATTCTGGTCCCATGGAGGCAGTCTTCAAGGGATTGATATGTACAGTCAGGATTGTTTTGAACCAGTAGATAAAAGTAAAGGTGATGTTGCAAGGGCGCTATTCTATTTTTCTGTTCGTTATGATTATGAAATTGAAAGTGATGTGGAAGTCGTGCTCAAACAATGGCACAAGAAATTTCCAGTAACGAGTGCCAATAAAATTAGAAATTCACAAATATTAGACCTACAGGGAAATTCTAATCCCTTTATAGAATATCCTCAGCTCGTAGGGCTCATAAGAGATTTCTAAGTGAGAATTGACCATGATAGAAGGTAAATTAAAGAATTTATTATGCAAAGAACAAATCAGTGATTTATTTCATTCTTACAAAGAGAACACTCCATATTTTACAAATCAATTAGCTGCGGGGGTTAGTGAATTAACTTCTCTTCCACTGCTTAAGTCATTAGATGAGCTTTTAAATATATGGCCTAGGGAAATTGATGTTCATCTCCCTGACGCTCAAGATGAAATAAGCTCAATTAAAACGACTTCAACTGAAGCTAAGCAATTTCATAATAACAAAATGGCTCTGCTTTTTAATGATGCCAATCTGCAGTCATCTATTCTTACGGAATGGTTAGAAACGCTTCGAATAGAAATGGGATTTTCTTCCATGACTCATTCTCGTTGTTTAATTTATTCAACTCCTAAAGATGGGGGAACTGCTGCTCACTTTGATCAGAATGTGAATATTGTTCTACAAGTACACGGTGAAAAGAAGTGGTGGATAGCGCCCAATAAAAGTATTGAAAATCCTCTTACAAGACATACAGCAGGCCTTGAGTGTGATCCTGAATTAGAAAGTTATGCCATGGAAGCTTTTCCTGACTCTATGCCAAGTGATGCAGAGGAGTTTACGCTTACACCTGGTTCGTTACTATTTGTTCCTAGAGGAGCGTGGCATAAAACTCATGCAAATGAAGATAGTCTTGCCCTAAACTTCACTTATAGCGTTCCTGCTTGGATTGACATGCTAAGCGCTGCTATTAGAGGAAGGTTAATTCAATCAACGCAGTGGCGTGCAAGTGTTGATGGTCTAAATAATAAAATGGATACTCAGAAATCTGTGGAAGACTTTAGTTTATTGCTACATTCACTGGCACAAGATATGCCAAATTGGAATGCAGAACAAATTCTCTCCATTATTGAAGGGGAGCTTCCATCATAGACTCTACTAAATCTGTAACGATTATCGGAGCAGGTCCTTCCGGACTCTTTAGTTCTTTTCTTCTCTTGCAAGCAGGTTTCTCTGTTGCTCTCTATGATCAAATGTCAGGAGTGGGAAAGAAGTTTCTAGTGGCCGGTAATGGTGGCCTTAATTTAACACACAGTGAAGAGTTAGATACTTTTAGTGAAAAGTACGGAAATAATAAAGACTTTTTTAGATCATTACTTACAGAATTCTCTCCAACTGATTTGCGTAAATGGTGTCAACTCTTGGGAGTTGAAACTTTTGTAGGTTCTAGTGGAAGAGTTTTCCCAAAGGAGCTAAAGGCGGCGCAAATGCTTCGCTCGTGGCTAAATATCTTAAAAGAAAATAAAAACTTCTCGCTCCATTTAAAACATAAATTAGTTTCCATTGAGAAGAATGGAAATATGACTTTTTCTCATATTAATAAAGACCAAGAAGAAAGAGAGATTAACCTACAAGTTGATAATATTATTCTCTGCCTCGGTGGTGCAAGCTGGTCTAAAACTGGCTCTGATGGTTTATGGACTAAATCACTAGCAAATTTAGACATGACATTGACAGATTTTTCATCAATGAATTGTGGCTATAATATTTCATGGTCAGATGGTTTCAAAGAAGGTTTTGAAACCGACTACATTAAAAATATCTCTCTCTCTCAGGGGAAGAATAAAGTTCATGGTGAGGTGATGCTCACAAACTACGGAATTGAGGGAGGAGCAGTCTATGCTCTGAGTGCAGCTATAAATAAGCAAATTTCATCTAGGGGAGAGTCTAAAATCTTTCTTGATTTAAAACCAGATCTTAGCTTAGAAAATATAAAAGCAAAATTAAAGAAACCTAGAAATAAGAATTCCATGTCTAATCACCTAAGAAAAGTTCTTGGAATTAAAGGTGTGAGTTATAAATTACTAAAAGAGCAGACTTCAAAGAGTGAATTTGAAAATGTTGAAGTGCTTGCAGGGAAAATTAAAAAACTTTCTATTACACTATCTAGTGCTAGACCCATTGATGAAGCGATCTCAACTTCTGGTGGCGTTAAATTTTCTAACCTCGACCAGGATCTCTTACTTAAAGATTGTGAATCTTCGATTTACTTAATGGGAGAAATGTTGGACTGGGAAGCACCCACGGGAGGATACCTCTTGCAAGGTTGTTTCTCTATGGCCTTCCATGTGGTGAATTGTCTAATTAGAGCTCATTCGATTTCATAAATTCGCGCAAAATAGTCGTGGCGTAACATCCTGTTGGTAGAATAAAACTAAAGTCGATAAAGTTATCACCTTTAGTCATCTTAAATTCTCCAGGAAAGATTCGCGCGATTCTTCTAGCGCCGACAATTCCCTTTTGCTTTAAGATCTCCATCTCAATACCTTCATCATTTAATATGGATTGTTCTCTCTCAAGTGCTATAAGCTCTGGAGTTGAAACTTTGTAACCAAACATAGGTCCTGTGTAAGAGATTTCTCTTTGGGTAAATTCGTTTACATGTTCTTTAGTTGGATCAAAGGGAAAAGGTCTCTGCCCTTCATTTGTTTGTAACAAATCACCCTCAATGAGTTCAGTAAATATTCCATCTTCAATTCTAGAGTTTAACCATCTATTAAAGAGCTGTGACTGATAAGCCGAAATGAGAAGTTTCTTCATGAAGTGGCTTTTGACTTTTTTCTCTCCAAGAATCATCAACTTTCCATTCTCTCCATTATCTCCCTTAGATCCAAATCTCTGGGGCCCGTAGTAATTGGGAAAACCTTTCTCTTTTAATTCCTGGTAAATTTTCTCTGCATTTTCAAAGGCATTATCATTGACTTGTCTTAGACGAATATGAAAACGATTCCCTATGAGGTGACCGAGCTTTAATTTATTAGAATGTTTTGAAACTTCTAGAATTTCTAATTCAGGACAGGCCTCACTTAATTCACTTTGCACTTCTTCTAGACTTTTAGTCGCACCCAGAGAAAGTGAGAACCACTGAGTGGTGATGGCATTTCTATCTTTAAGTCCGGCATGTCCAATGTCTTTCTCTGTTATTTTAAAACATTGTCTTAAGGATTTTACGACATCTTTAGTATTTAAGTTTGCTCTTTTAATGAGCAAGTAGACATGTTGTCCGGTGTTGGTTGGAAGGTAGAGGGGAACTTCTTCCACTTGGAAGTCACTTGCTTCCATTTTTATGACGCCGCCAGTCTTTAATTGCTTAGAAGTGATGTAGTTTAGATCCATTTTTCCAACTTAATTGCTAAAAGCTTTATAATAAGCCTCAATATAGCCCTTATTTTAAAGAAATACTTGTGAAAGTTTGTTATCTTGAGGGCGAATTTATCCTAGGAAGAGAATATGAGTAAGAGTTGCTGCCAAGCTAAGGGCGAAGATTTAAAACTATTGGCACAAAAACAAAAGAAAGTTCTGTGGGCAGTGTTGATCATTAATGCGGCCATGTTCTTTGTTGAATATATTTCAGGTTTTCTTTCCAATTCACAGGCCCTCATGGCCGATTCTCTAGATATGCTAGGAGACTCATTTGCTTATGCCACAAGTCTATTTGTGATTGGTGGTACTCTTCGCTCTAAAGTTAAGGCCTCTCAGTTTAAAGCGCTTCTTATGGTGATTTTAGGAGTTTCAGTCTTTTTAAGAGTAGGGTATAGATTTATTTATAATCTTCCACCAGTAGTAAGTACAATGACTGTCATTGGAGTTATTGCTCTAGTGGCAAACCTCTGTTGTCTCTTTCTTCTAACAAGACATAAAGATGATGATATTAACTTTAGTTCAGTTTGGATTTGTTCAAGAAATGATATTATTGCCAATACACTTGTATTAGTGGCCGCTTACTTAGTGCACATTCTTCATAGCCCCATTCCTGATTTAGTTGTGGGACTAGTTGTGACATGGCTCTTTTTGAAATCGGCCTTCAGTATTTTAGCTGAGAGTAAGAAGCAGTTGCAAGAAGCTCCTGCAGAAGTTTCTTAGAGCTCTCTTAAAACTTTATTCCCGTTTTTGGACAAGTAAACTCTTCAAGAGCTTTTATATATTCGCCCTCAAATTCTTCGAGAGGGCGATCTGCAATTTCTGTAAATTTAGATTTCTTAATTTCATCAATTATATCAAAAGGTAGATACTGAGTTAAGGCACTCATTCCTTCTGGAAGAGCTCGTTTAAGCGCACCAAAGGCACGACAATAACCAAAGGCCTCATCTTGTCTCTTATACCCTTCAAAAAAAGCCGCCACAATCTCTGCTTTCTCTTCTATCGTTAGTAGTTCCGTACTTCCTAAGACTTCTCCCCAAGAGTCCATGAAGGGACCAACGGGAATGAGAAACTGTGAGGATTTTCTTAAACACCTCGGTTGTCGCATGGACATATGACGATGATTCTCTTTAGAAGCAAATTCCTTATTTACACTTCCCGTATAAACAAGAATAGGATCGTAGAACTCACTGATTTCTAGACCTAGTTTAAAAATCTTCTTACAAAATGGATCCTCTTCATTCATATTCCACTGAACCATCACACGGTCAAGGTCCCCAAAGTTGTGGGCCATGAGAGGTGCAGTTCTTAAGAAGTTAATATGATCTCGATCTTCTCTTAGTTGAATAAGAAGACTTTGTTCTTTTTCAATTTCAGCGAGGATCACATCAGCAACTTCTTGTGCCAGAGTGGCTTCCTTATGTTTTACCAGAGCGCAATAAGCTCCAATCGCCACACTTAGCCAAGTTCCTTCATGAGTACTAAGCACTTCATTATTCTTTCTATTATATGATTTTCTATTGGTGACTTGTTGAAAGTCCCATTTCCAAGAATCAATAGTTATGCGGGCCATCTTTTCAATATGTTTTTTTATCGCTTTATTCTTCCACAGACCTTCACGAATTTGATTGTCCACATCTGTAGGAACAAAAGTTCCCGCAGTAGACCAATGAGCGGCCATGCAGATATGAAAGTATTCGCTGAGATTAATATTAGAGAGTGCCTTTAGGTTCTTCTTATAGAATCTAAGTTTCTCTAGGTAGGCCCTTTGTTCTCCGGTGCTATTAAGTTCACCTTGAAAGAGAAAGGGCGCCGTATTTTCCACGTGCTTTAAGAGAATATTGGGAGCTATCCCGTCTAGTTCAAAACCTGATTTTAATTTTTTCTTTGCCATGAAATCTTCTAACATACCGATAATTGATCGAGAAGTAGGATGTTTAATTTACAGGGATGATGAAAATTATTTAGATTCTGATATACTCGGCACCTATGAAAAAGATCCTAATCAGCCTATTTCTCATCGGTTACTCCTGTATAAGTTATGCAAATAACTTGGAGCGTTTTCTAGAGACATCCAGCTCTAGCTTGAGCCTTTTAGGTGAAAGTCACATGGATGATGAATCTAGGGAAACTCTCGCTGACACCCTTGTTATTTACAAGGTGAATGGGGGAGTCAATTTAGCTCTAGAGATGATTGAATCAAATCATCAATATTTATTGGATAACTTCTCCAAAGAGCTCGCTGGCTCTACAGCTGATCTTATTGAGTACCTAGATATTAGATGGGGATATAATACCAGTAGCTACATGTATCTCATCGAGCAGGCACGTACATTAAAATTAAAACTTCTCGCCATCGATCTCTCTAAGAATTTATGGCCGGCCGAAACTACGATTTTTCCAGTATTACCTGATATTTCAAAAGTTAGGGCAGCCAGGGAAGCGCATATGGCCAAAATTCTCTGTGTTCAAAAAGATATTAAAACCCTAGTTCTCGTAGGTTCTTTTCATAGTAAGAAACGCTTCTTGCCGAAGGCCTTAAGGGCCGAATGTGAGCTTGAGAGTGAATCTTTTAGTTTAAGAGAAATTTCTCTCTTATAGTCTAGGTCTTAAATAGATAGGCGTAAATTTAATCAAAAAGAGAATGAAGCCCAAAGTCCAAAATCCCATTGAAATATGCAACCAGATCACCATCGTATCTCCCACGAAGATTGGATAGAAAACTCTAAGTAGTGCACCAAAAGTAAGAGAGATAAATGAGGCCTTAATGAGAAAGTCCGCTTTAACCTCTCTTCCAGTATGACCTAAACTTGCACGTGACATTATCCCAATAGCAAAAGTTGAGAGAGCTCCCGCCATGAGTGCATGAAAAGCAGATCTACCATATTCCAAATCTGGCAGCGAGAGGGAAAAAGTTCTCAGTAGAAAGTAGATAATCAGCCAACTGTGGGCCACATGAAGAATAAGTAACATAGGAACTTTCATCACTTCTTTATTAATAAGTAGAAAACCTCTACGTATCATTAAAGTTGCGCAGAGAGGAACTACCACTAACTCTGCCAATTCAAAATTAGCTGCCTTGAAGATAAAGGAAAGCACACAGAGAGCGGCTAAGAAAATATCTCTTTTTAAATGAAGTCCTTCGATTTGAATATTTAATTTCGATTTTGTAAAAAACGGAATCAGTCTTCCTGAGAAGAGAAAGAGAATAAAGAAGATAGAGGTGCTGGCGAGAGTGTAAGCAGAATCAACCAAGTCTACATTTGCATTCACAGAACTATGCAGATGAAATAAATCAGCTAAGTATAAAGAGAGTATAGTGGCACCTATGGGAAAGACGTTACGATTTCCTCTTAGAACGTGAATGATTTTTAAAAGAAGAATGAGCAGAGGTAACGGAGCTATTAAGTATAAAACTATTGGATCTGGTTGGATGAACATAATCACCCTGGCCACAATCCAGGTTAAAAGAAAGAAGAGTATTCCCGATCTGGCAATGACCTTCTTTCCTGTCCAATGGGCAGAGGCGGTTAAGAGAAAACCTGTCAGTAGTGCACTAGTGTATCCAAAGAACATTTCATGTCCATGCCAAGCAAATGAAGTGAGAAGTTCGCCTGGATAGGGATAGTCATTAATCATAATGCAAACGAAGTACATGGGGATTAAGATGGCCGTTAGGGCGGTGATAAAGAAAAATGTTCTAAAGGGAGCACTAAGAAATGCCATGTCCTCTCCAAATTAAATGAGCTTACAAACAATACTAGTCTAAATGATAGAAGATTCTCTAATGGAGGTCATGTTTTTAATCTGAAAAGAATAGTATTCATTTCAGCGCGATACCTCTAACTGTCAATTATATTACTTTGTATAGACTTTAGTCAGATTTTCTTCGTTAAATCAGTAGTTTACGGGCTTCCTAATGGCACCCAACTTGCTTTATAGAAGAGATCTAAACCATTGGAGTTCATATGAATTACGTCTTTTCGCTTTTGTGCCTACTACTTATAAGTACAAATACAATGGCAGAATTTAAAACTTTGCGCGGTCAAATTCATAAAGAGAATGACTCTATATTCTTTAAATCTAGTGATGGTGTAAGAGAAATCGTCATGGATAAGAAATTCTTATTCACGCTAGATAAAGTCGTTGTGAATAGTCCTGAATATATTTTTGAAATTGAAGGAGAGGTAAGTGATTCACAAATTATAACTCATAAAGTTCCAACAATTTTTGCAGGAACAAGTAGCTTAAGCGGATATCTTCACATCGATAATGATGGAGAGTTAAGAATAGATGAGCAACTGATAAAGTTTGGAAGAACAAAAGTGATCTACAAGAATAGCTTTGATAATATTTCAAAGAGTTCTTACTTAGACAGAGATGTTACAGCACAAGGTTCCTATAAAGATGGTGTCTTCTATATTAATGCCATTTTAGATGACAAATTAATTTCAGCAACAATTGATCACTCATATCCAGCACCAAAAGAATTTTCAAAAAATCCAAGAGATTTCATTATTAATGAAATGGCCAAGAATAAATTCTCGCAACTCAAGAACTCATTTAAAGGAGTTCTTTTTCAAAAGAAGAATTACCAAGTAGAAGTAGGTGAGTCTGTACTCATTATTACTCTCAGTGGGAGACAAGGTGATTCTCCAGGTTCAGCAGGTGGACACTTTACTGTGGGAATGGGTGAAGTGATGGAAGATATGACGATTAAAGGAGAGGTTTCAAATTTCTACTTTAAAGGTCCTAAAGAAGTGCTTGCTGGAAATACAGATTTAGTGAGTTACTTTGGTCATCTAATTCAAGGGCAGGTTAACTATAGACCTACTTATACGCTCTTTGCTTACGGTGTAGATAAAAAGAAATTACGTGAAGTGAGAGACGACTTAGAAAGAGAGAATCATAAAGTGAGAACTGATCCTGAACTAAATATTACTCCGGGATATAATTGCGCAACAACTTCAACGAAAGCTTTAAATAAGGTAGGAGTTTACGGAAATCATAGAAATGCCCTAAGCTCTATTTTTGATATTCAAAACTTCTCTTATCTCAATCCTTTCTCATACGGTGCGAGACACACAGATGGTCAGGGTACAATGGGAACCATTAGAACTGTGAGTTACGCCCTTAGTGAAGATCCTGAAAATTATGTTCCGAGAGCGGCCTTTAATTCATACGTTGAGAATTTCTCTTCGAGTAAAATGAATAAGAAAATGGGAATTAAGAAAGTTGATTATATTTTTATTCCTCAAGTTCCTTCGCTGAGGCAAGTGGGAGGAATGTCCTACGATGAGCCCATTGGTGAGGGGAAGAAAGTGGTCGATTATTCAAAAGCTAGAAGCAAGCGTATTAAGATGGAAGAGCAGGCGAGAGCAATTTTGCAAGACTCTAATGCCAGTGAAGACGAACTTGTTTGGGCGAGAGAAATTAGGGAGACGGAAGTTTCCTGGAAAGAAGACCAGAAAATGGTACGTGAATTCTTTGATAGAACTATAAATTAAATGCAATATATTGGTGGATTTTTGTAATAGCAGCGAACTTCCACCTTATCCTTCTTTATCTTCATGCTAAGTTATTGATATTAGTTACATCTCCTTCGTAGACAAGCCCTTTAAATTCACCTATGATAATTTTTTTTAAAATCTAAGGGAGTTTATATGAGCGTTGACTGGAATAAGATCAGTTATGTATTAGGACAACAAATTGGTAGTGACTTCACTAACCAAGGTATGAAAATAGAATTAGAGCCATTCTTTGAATCTTTCAAAGCGGCTTTCAATGGTGAGCCATCAAAGCTTGCTGGAGCTGAAATGCAAGAAATCATGCAAACATTTCAAGTTCACATGCAAGCGCAACATACTGAACGTATGGGTAAAGAAGCAGAAGTTAATCTTACTATAGGAACTGACTTTCTTGCTAAGAATGCCTCTGAAGAAGGAATCACGACTTTAGAAAGTGGTCTTCAGTACCGTGTTCTTACTGAAGGAAATGGTAAAAAACCAGCAGCTTCAGATACTGTTGAAACTCACTACGAAGGAAAATTAATTAACGGTGACGTTTTTGATTCTTCATACCAAAGAGGTGAAACAGTTTCTTTTCCAGTTAATGGAGTTATTCCAGGTTGGACAGAAGCTCTTCAATTAATGGGAGAAGGGGCCAAGTGGCAACTCTTCATTCCAGCGGCACTAGCTTATGGTGAAGCAGGATCTCCTCCAGTAATTGGACCAAACTCTACACTTATTTTTGATGTAGAACTTATTGCTGTAAAATAATTAACTTTCAGCATCTTAGGCTATCTAGTTTAAGATGCTGTAATTTCTCCATATCGTAACTTGCCGAATTTATTCACTTCTCCTTGTCTCATAAACAAATTTTACAATCTGCATTAATCATTGATAGGATGCGCAAAGAATCACGTACCACACACCACGTGCCATGCACATCAAAGGGAATGAAGATGAAATTACTCATAGCTCTTGCGACCACATTACTACTTGTTTCTTGCGGATCAAATAATGAAGTGGCTCCGATTTCAGCACCTAACAACGGTAATATAAATCACTTAATGCAAGTGGATGACAGTATTGAAGTTGGAAACTATGTCACCTTCAAAAAGCCAAAACGTCTAAAGCTCTCAGGTGGAGTGCAGTGTTTCTATACTGTTACAACAAGACTTGAAATTAGTAACTTAAATAAAGAAGCGAACTCGATTGAGCTTCGTATCGAAAAATCTGAAAAGGATGCTCGTGGTAATGTTAGAGCTTGTCCTAGTCGCTACGGAGTAAATCCACTCAAAGTGAAAACTTATAGTCTTTCTAAACTTATCAATGCTTATCAGAAAAGACGTGATGAATCCCTTGATGCTAACCTTCTGTGTAAGAGCATAAAGTGGTGTAAAAGTGCAAAACTCTTAGAAAAGAGTAATACAACTTATGAGGGGATTGCTGCGACTTATACAGAGATTCGTATTCGTTCAAAATCTGGTAACTCTTATACAAGATATTCTTTAGTTGCCCAGAATAGTTTATTCTTAAATACTTTTGCCTTCAATATTAGAAAAGTAGGCTCTACTTTTAATATTGATTACCAGAGGACTACAAGCATTTCTCTTAAAAATCTAGAACTTTAAAATTCCCAAAAAACAATTCTAAGTTTCTCAGCGCCTGTTATTTTCAGGCGTTTTTCAACGTATTAATAATTTGACTAAACTGTCGCTTCACAAACAAAAATCAGCTAAAATATTGGAAAACTTATCTTTCTAAAAAGGACGCTGCTTTAATGAGCACTAATCAAAATGTTAAAAGTATTCTCTACGCCCTTGTCGCCAACTTTGCCGTGGCCTGTGCTAAATTATTTGCCGCCATTTTTACCGGCTCAGGTTCAATGATGGCAGAGTCTATTCACTCTTTTGCCGATTGCTCCAATCAAGGTCTACTCTTATTAGGAGTGAAGAATTCCAAAAGACCTCCGAGTTCGGACTTTCCTCTTGGACACGGTAAGGAAATATACTTCTGGTCATTCATTGTTGCGATTGTGCTCTTTTGTCTTGGTGGTGTCTTTTCCATCTACGAAGGAATCCATAAGTTACATGCCACAGGTCCTCTCAAGAGTCCCATGATTGCCATAGGGATCCTCATCTTCTCTATCATTGTAGAAGGTATGGCCTTTAGAAGTTGCCTTAAATCTATTGAAAAAGTTAGAGCAGGAAGAAGCTACTGGCAGTGGTTTAAAGATAGCCGTCAAAGTGAACTAGTGGTTGTCTTCGGAGAAGACTTTGCTGCGTTAATTGGATTATTTGTGGCCCTCATGGCGATAGTTCTTAGTCATGTTACGGGTAATGTTATTTATGATGCCATTGGAAGTATCATCATTGGTTGTCTCTTAGTGGTTATTGCGGTTTTCATAGGAATTGAAGTCAAAAATCTACTGATTGGTCAGGGAGTTGAAAAGACTTTAAAAGATGAGTTTAAACAGTTTATAGAAGCTGATGAGAATATCGAAGCAGTGTTAAATATGGTGACTCTACAGATGGGATCAGATGTTATGGTGGCCTTAAAAGCGAAAATGGTAGACGGACAAAGTGCTAAAGAGATGATTCATTCTATCAATGCTTGTGAGCAGAAGTTTAAGGAGAAATTTCCACAAGTGATGTGGTTATTCTTTGAACCAGATATTGCAGATTAATTTCTAAATGGAGAGATCAGTGTTTTCTTAAAAGACATTGAACTCTCTTCTTTAAGTCCAAATTCGAGAATCTCTCCTTCGGAAGGTTTCCAAGTTTTAAAGAGCTTGTCCCAAAAAGCAAAACAAATACCAAAATTCTTATGATGTTCACGCGGTAATATACTGTGATGAATTTGATGTTGTAGGGGAGATAAGAAAAATCCCTCTAACTTTCCAAATGATATGGGCACATGACTATGTCTTAAATTAGAGAGAGCAAAATTAAAGGCCATGCCTAGTGCATTGACTCCAAGAATTTCAAAAGCACTAATATGACTTCTGTAACAATAGATAAATAGGGCGGTAGTAGCTGCGTGAGTCACTATATTTCTAAAAAACATAATTAGAGACTCAATTGGATGAGAGCGGTGGAGAGTTAAGGGAGTCATGACAAGTGCAGAGTGGTGTACTCTATGAAAGCGCCACAGAAATTTAAACCTATGCAAGAAGTAGTGAGTTAGAAAACGAGAAGCATCATCTATTGTAAAACTCATAATCGTATAAAAATAAATTGCAGCACCTGTTTTAAAAGGTGTTATTTCAGGCAGTATGAAACGAATTCCTTTAAGAAATAAAATAGTTGTTTCAGGTATGAGATTAACCCACAGGGAAACTATCACAATTTTTAAGAGACCATTAAAGAGCAATAATTTGATGTCTAAGCGGCTTGAAGGATGTAGCCAAATATCTTTTGAAAAAAGTTTATTTACTCCATTTTTTAAACCCAACTTATTTTTTAAGAGAAAGGCCAAGATAAAGCTCATGATCAAGGCCGGTAGAAATAATCTCCTCTCTGGCGAGAAGAACATTTCGTAGGGCATTCTAATAATATCTTGTAAGAGAGCTAGAACTTGTATTTTAGTCCCCCAGAGATCATGCGTGGTTTGCCTGGTCTCGCTCCATATGGTCTATAAGATACAAGGTATTCGTTACCTGTTAAATTTTCTACTTTTGCAAAGACTTTTGCCGTTTTCATTACTTGATAATGAAGGGCGAGATCAACTGTTCCATAGCCCGAAATTTCTTTTCTACCTACATCAACAGCTTGATCATACATTTTATCTTGCCAGTTAAATGAGAGTTCGGTTGTTAAGTCACTATTTTGAACACCAAAAGAAGCAGAGTATCTTTGCATGGGAATATAAGGAAGAGGGTCACCAACGTTAATTTGTCCAATGCCCCATTCTTCATTCTCAGATTTTCTGCTTTCACTAAATTCGGCCCTAGTGAAAGTGTAGTTTAAGCTCATAGGAAAGCGCCATTTTCCAAAGTTAAAGTCTTTAGATATGACAGCTTCAAGTCCGTAGATACGTGCTTTACCACCATTAAATTCTTGTGTTAATTGAGAATTATCACAACCTGCAGAAAAACTACAAGTTCCTTTTATATTCGAATAGTCACTATAGAAACCAATGGTCTCAGCATAGAAAATACCATTGTAGCGAGCACCAGTTTCAAGATTTAAACTCTCGCCTGGATGAACCTTGTCGCTTTGTCCTGGACCCACTATGGTTAAGCCTTTGTTGATTCCAGCTAGTACTCCAAATTCTCTCGTAAATTCGTAGAATACTCCCGCTCCTGGCACAAAGTATTCATCATCTCTAGAGTGAGATAAACCAGAGATAAAATCTTCTCTATTTACTTTAACTTTTTCTACTCTTCCTCCGATTTGAACTTTCAAATCACCAATTTGAATTTCATCCTGTAAGAAAAGTGTAATAGCAGTAGAGGAGTCTTTATTCTTTGTGGTTGAACGAGTGGCCACATCTGAACTTACGAGAGCAGAATCTTTCATATTAAAGAGATTCTCTGTGTGATGTCTCTTCACTTGGTCTTTATGATATCTAAGTCCGAGTGAAATTTCGTGTTCGTTATTTAGTCCATCATCAATGAAGTAATTCAATTCTGTTTGAATCCCCGTTGAGAGGTAGCGACGATCATTATCGCCAATGACTAAGAGATCACTGCCATTATTTGCACTAGTATCTTCAACACCTCTTAAGATGTCATAGTAGTATTGGTTTACACCAGAACTAGGGTCATCGATGACTTCAGAAATTTTAATTCCGTTATTAAAACCATTAAGTTTGGACCAATTTCTATGAAATTGATGTCTGTAGGTTTTAATATTTAAGGAGAGGTCACTATTTAAGTCAATATCGTAGAGAAGTTGAACTAGGTAGTGATCATTTAACATTTTGTCATTTTCACTGGCCGTGTATCTTTGATAGGGATCATTTTTAAAATCATCTCTAGCGAGACCTAGGTAAGTTGCATTGGAGTCTTCATCACTATAGCCGAGTTTCACTAATAGGTTTTGTTTCTTAGCACCAGTTGTTCCTGAAAAGATATTTCCCTTAAGAAGAAAATCATTCTTTTTAAATCCAGTGTTCTTTCCCGATGGGAGAGTTTTAAAACCATCACTAGAGAGATTATTGTATTCAATCATCCAAGCGCTATTTCTATTTGTTGAACCTGTAAAAAGTCCAATTCTTTGGAGTGAGCCACCTGTGAAAACTAGCTCAGAAGTTAGCTTCTTAGGAATAGAATGAGTGACCATATTTACGGCACCACCAATTGAGTTTGGTCCGTACTTTATAGTTGCAGGACCTTTAAAAACTTCAACAGATTTCGTTTTTAGCGTTAGTGGAAAGTAGTAAGCGGCCGGAGCACTATAGGGAGCAGGTCCTATTAAGATCCCGTCTTCCATAATAGTGACTTTCTTGGATCTGTGCGGATGAGTTCCCCTCATTCCAATGTTTGGTCTCAATCCATAGCCATCTTCTTCTTGTAAATTGACCCCGGGAACTTTCTTTAAAATCTTTCCAATATCTTCGTAATTAAACTTTTTTAATTCTTCTTCTGTCACTATGTGGGCGGAACCCGTTTCAGTAAAAGTTTGCTCTTTTGCACCAAAAATATAAACAGTACCATCAGAGCTTTGCTCACTACTAGGAGCAGGTGCTAGCTGATTAAGGTTCGTTTCTACCTGTTGAGCAAAAGAACTTGAGATGTAGAGTAGAGCTAATAAGAATTTCATTAGTCATTATCTCCCTGGGCCTGTCTTGGCGCTTTAAGAGCTAAGTAGACAAGAAAGTCATTCTTTAAATCATCTGTAATTTTCTTTATATCTTTATGAATTGCACAAATTTCAACCAGTCTATTTTCACTCGTTGTTTGCAAGCAAGTTGTCTTATCCATTTCTTTTATGAGTTTTGAGAAATTTCTATTTTGTAATTTCGATACATTAGTAATTGCTCTATCGAGATTTTGATTAATCCTTAGTTCTAGGTGAGCTGCATTTGAGGATTTCAAAAAGTCATCAAAGCCAAAACCATTGAGAGATCTTGAATTTAAAATATCATTTCCGTTAAAGAGTGCCTTGAATCCTAGTAGATTATAGTACATGGAATTAAAGGAGAAGTTTGTCTCTTTATGTTCAACTCTCTTGGGGCATTTCTCTGCACCGCAGTCACTATTTAATCCTAGAGGAATGGCCAGTTTATGGTCTTTAAAAGCTCCATCTAAGTAAAAGAGGGCATCGGAGAAGGTGTTGATCGATTCATCTAAATTTCCAAATAGACTTCTTTCAACAATTGCCTTGGTTAAGTTTTGTGCACTTGGATCCCACGTGGCCTTAAGTTCTTTTGCCGTTTGTAGCAGGTAGGCACTTGTTCTAGTTAAATAACCACATCTTGAAATTTTTCGTTCAGTCTCTGGCAGATTTCCCCAAGCATTCATATCTCCTCTTGGTCTTCTACAAGTAAATGTCGCAGGAGAGTGAATCAGATATTCTAGGGCATCAAGACCTGTTCTATTAAAGCTCTTTCTAAAAGCTGCTGCTGGATTACCATGCAGTTTGACGATTTCTTTATCTATTGAGCACGTATTAGTTTTAGTAAGTGCAAAGGAATATAATTTATAGCGAACTTCATAATCTAAGTCAGCTATGGGTCCAACCATCATCCCTTCAAGATAGTGATAGCTCTCCATGGCATTTTTCCACTTTGCTTTCAACTTAGCTTCAATTGCCGCTATATCTGTCGATTGTCTATATGAGAAACAAAGATTCCTCACTGTTGTATGTAGGTGCAAAGCATCTTCATAGAAGCGAAGACTCGCTGGATATAAAACATTTAGTCCTAAATTCATTAATAACTTTTGCTTCTCAAATGGTCCCGAGTTCATGTTCGATAACTCATCAGCTGTGAAAGGATCAGTTCCAGTCACAATTTTTGGAGCTTGATTTTTCTCACTGGGAAGTGAAGAATTATAGTCACCACAAGAAGTAGTTAGAAGTAATAGGAGAATTATATTAAGAGTCTTCATACTTTTTTACCTTTAAATAAAGTAATATTTTAAACTAAAAAAAGGAAGCCCTATGGGACTTCCTAGTCATTTATATTTCTTACCAGTTAGAAGAACTTTCTGGGAAAGAGTAAGTACTTTGAAGAAGCTTACGAGCTTTTACAAGACTTGCTTTGTAAGCTGTAAACTTAGCTGCACCTTGAGAGTGAAGAGCTGGTTTGTCTCCAACTAAAAGGTGTAATTTATCAAAGTCAGCATCTGTCATAGTTGCTACTGGTGAGAATTGAAAAGAGAGGGCAAAACCTTTCATTTCAGACCAAAACTTTACATGATTCTTAAAGAGGTACTTTGAAGTTCCAAAGTCATTCATTTGAATAAGTGTAGAGTTGATATAGTGCACAGTTAGAGCGCCAAGAGTTCTTTCCCAATTAGAAAGAGCAACCTGTGCTTGTGCCACTACGTATTTCTTATAATTTGCAGGCTTCTTTGTAATTAAATTTCTACCAGCTGTAAATGCTTTCATTGTGCTAGCACTTAAATCCATTGTGTAACCATTCGCCTTAGCGATTAGGTCCATTCTTGCGAAGTTGGCTGAAAGACCTTGATTCTTTTCACTTAGAAGAGAGATTTCACCGTCACCGTTTGTGTCTTTTGAAAGTTTCTTAGCAATTTCTAGATCTGAATAGAGTAGGTAATCTCTAGCTGCACCAAAGTAACCAAAAGCTTCGTCAAAGTGGTGTTCCATTTTTGTGTAAGCTTTTCCTGGTTTATCAGGTTTAGTGTTGTCAGCGTTAAGACCTTTGTTCGCACCTAAGTCTGTAGAGAGGTAATCTCTTGCAGCTTGAGAAAAAGAAACGGCTCCGTGGAATAGTTTCTGTGTAAGTTGCGCAAGATCAAGTCCGTCTTCAGTAATGTAAGCACCACTAATTCTTTGCACGCCAACGTTACCATTTTTTACAGTGAAGACTTCTGCGTTTTCTGCATTGTTAGCCGCAGTCATATAAAGAGCTTGAACGAGATCTTCTGGTTCAGCAAAAGAATCACCTTTAGCGTCTGCATTAACAGTTTTAAGGTCAATGGCACCAACTTTCATTGTGGCCCAACCTTTTAATTCTTCTCTTCTTAGAGCATTGTCATTTCCGGCAATTTTCTTAATTAGGTTTTTTCCTGGAGATTGAACATCAGAGAAAACATCTCCTTCAAAAATTAGCATGCGATCACCTGAGAGATCTTTTGCTGTAACTTTAAAGAAGCTGTCTCCGTTAATAAATCCTTCAATATCATTTTCAGCAGATTCATTATAAGAGAAGTAACTATTTAGCGCAGCAAGTGTATCGATTTCATCATGACCACCTCTTTTAAGAGTGTTCATGAATTTCTTAATATCGTGAACAAGGATTTGTCTAAAAGCTTGTCCTGTATAACTCACGCTTTCAGACCTAGTAAATTGACTTTCATAAGAGTAAGTCTTTGGTGCTGTTTGCATAATTTCTTTAATATTCTGTGGTGCTTTTGAAAGAGTATTTAGGGCCCCTTCAAGTGGTGTAGCATTAGTATTTAATGTCACTAGGAGTGACAACAACGCTGTTTTTACGATCATGTTTTCTTCCTTGTTTGATTGTTAATTCTTGGATCGATTTATGTCACTTAAATAAAAGTTTGGCAAGCCAAACTTTCTAAAGGCAAGTAAAATTTTTACATTGCTACTCAATATATAATTCTGTATAACATACTCACTGCATTAACTTTGGAGTCTAAGTGACTGAATTATCGAGAGATAAGACATTTATTTATAGTTTGGTTCTGGCCCTGCTGGTTCATTGCTGTGTTTTCTATTCGAGTCCAGACTCAGTTGTTGTCAAAAGAGCGACTCTTGCTATTGGCCAGAAGGTGCAAAAGTTACGCTTGTCCCTTAGAAAGTCCATCAAACCAGTAGTTAAGAAACCTATAAAGAAGAAACGCTCAAAGTTGGCGCGTAAAGTTGTTCCTGTAATCAAAGAACAAACAACGCAAGTTGTGAAGAAAGCACAGTCTGCGATTATGAAGACTGACTTCAATGCTCTTTCTAGATATACGCCAAAACCTCGCTACCCAAGAAGGGCCCTAAGAAAAGGCCTACAGGGAGCAGTATTAGTGCAGATTTTCATTGATGAGCAAGGTGTTCCTTATAATTCAAAACTCTTAAAAACTTCTGGGCATAAAGTCTTAGATGACGCAGCTCTTAGGGGTGCGTTAGATTGGAGATTCACTCCCGCTCGTAGTGGGGAAGTTGCCATTAAGTCTCAAAACAACCAAACCTTCGTTTTTTCACTTCAAAACATCTAAAAGTAAACTGACACCAAACCTTTTCTTCGTTATACTGACATTTAAAAATTTGAGTAAAAAGGTGAAAGAAAAATGAGTGTTAGAGTTAGATTTGCCCCGTCTCCAACAGGGTACTTACATATCGGTGGAGCGCGTACAGCTTTATATTGTTACTTAATTGCAAAGGCGCAAAAGGGTAGTTTCATTCTTAGGATTGAAGATACCGATTTAGAGCGTAGTAAGAGGGAATACGAACTTGCCATGATTGATGACCTTAAATGGTGTGGAATTGATTATGACGAAGGTCCAGATAAGGGCGGAGAGTTTGGTCCGTACAGACAATCTGAAAGAACTCAAACTTATTTAGATATTGCAAAAGACTTTGTAGAAAAAGGATTTGCTTACCCATGTTTCCTCACAACTTCTGAACTAGAAGAGTTAACTGCGAAAGCTGAAAGTGAAAAGAAATCACCACATGCTTATCACGGAAAATATAGAGACCTAGATCCTGCAGAGGCCAAGAAGAGAGTTGAAGCTGGTGAAGCGCATATTATTCGTTTTAAAAATCCAAGAAAGGAATGGTCTTTCACAGATATGGTAAGAGGGGATGTTAAATTTCCTGTGGATATGGTTGGTGACTTTGCCATTATCAGATCTAATGGAATGCCTGTTTATAACTTCTGTTGTGTGATTGATGATCATCTTATGAAGATGACTCACGTTATCCGCGCTGAGGAACATTTAAATAATACTGTAAGACAACTTATGATTTATGAAGCACTTGGAGCAGAGCCACCACGTTTTGTTCATTGCTCATTACTTGTTGGTGAAGATAGACAAAAACTATCTAAGAGACATGGGGCCACTTCTGTAAAACAATATAGAGAACAGGATTACCTTCCTGCCGCTCTTATGAATTACTTGTGCTTACTTGGTTGGTCTCACCCTGATGAGACAGATATTTTTGATATCAACCAAATGGATAGTATTTTTGATTTAAATAGATTTAATAAATCACCTGCTTTCTATGACATTACTAAGCTTAAGTTCTTTAATGAGCAGTACCTTAGAGCTCTCTCTGTAGAGGATCTTGCAACTGGTTTTGAAAAAGCGATACCTAGTGAGCATGCTTATCATGCAAAAGAGACAAGTTGGAAATTGGACTTTGCTGAACTCTTTAGAGAAAAAGTTCAACTCTTCAGTGATATTGTTCCTCAACTTGGTTTAATTTTTGATGAGACAATTGAGCAAACGGAAGATGTTGTTGATGTAAACTCTTGGGAAACAACTCCTACTATTAGAGATTATGTAAAAACTAGAGTTTCTGAAATCAAAGCTTCTGGAAGTGAGAATATTACTTCTGAAGAATTCAAAGAAATAATGAATCATTTAAAGAAAGAATTAAAAATAAAAGGTAAGCCATTATTTATGGGCTTAAGAGTTGTTCTTACGGGAAAAACTCATGGTCCTGATTTATCAAAGGCCATTCCTTTAACGCCAATTTCAACAATTGAAAAAAGATTAAGCTAGGAAGTATTATGAATTGTTACGAAGACTTTCAAAAACGTGGACTCATTGAAACAGAATCTCATGAGGAAATTAAAGAGGCCTTAGATAATAAGTCTCTTAGCTTCTACGTAGGATATGATCCAACAGCTAAGTCCCTTCAAATTGGAAACTTATTCTGTGTCATTACTATGATGAGATTACAACGTTATGGACATAAGCCTTATGTTCTAGTTGGTGGTGCCACGGGAATGATTGGGGATCCTTCTGGAAAGAATGCGGAACGTAATCTTTTAAATGAAGAAATTCTTAATGAAAATATTAATGGTCAACGAGTACAATTAGAAAAGCTGCTAGACTTTAATTGCGGTGATAATAGTGCAGTCATGGTGAATAACTATGACTGGATGAGTGGATTTTCTTTCTTAAATTTCTTAAGAGATGTAGGAAAGAGATTTCGTCTGTCAGACATGCTGGCTAAAGACTCTGTAAAGTCTCGTCTTAATTCTGAAGCGGGAATTTCTTTTACAGAGTTTGCTTACCAAATGTTACAGGCCTATGACTTTGCGCATTTGAACAAAACCTACGGAGTCTCTCTTCAACTTGGAGGAGGGGATCAATGGGGAAATATTACTGCTGGAATTGATTTAACGAGAAAGCTTCATTCTAATCAAGTTTTTGGATTAACTATTCCTCTAGTGACAGATTCTCAGGGAAAGAAATTTGGAAAATCAGAAGGTGGACAAACTATTTATCTAGATCCTTCAATGACGACTCCTTATAAAATGTATCAATACCTAGTGAACACAGATGATTCATGTGTTGAAAAATATCTTCACTATTTTACATTTCTCTCTCATGTCGATATGGAAAAAATAATTGCTGACTCTAAAGAAACACCTCATCTAAGAATTGGACAAAAAGTCATTGCTGAAGAAGTGACTAAACTTGTTCATGGAGAAGAGGGATTAGCTTCTGCTGTAAGAGCAACGAAATTTTTCTTTGGAGAAAAAATTGAAAATGTTTCTGATGCTGATGTAGCTTCAATTTTTGAAGATATTCCTTCTGTAAACTTATCAAGTGATTATCTCAATGATGGAAATATTATTGAAATGCTTTCTGAAACTCCACTTTTTAAAAGTAAGAAGGAGATTAGAAGAGCGGTTGATCAAAAAGGTATCTATATTAATAATGTGGCGATCACAGGTAGTGAGCAAACTCTTTCAAAATCCGATCTTGCAAGTGAAACAGCACTTGTACTTAGAAAGGGTAAGAAGAATTACTGCGTAGTGAAATTTAGTTAATAGATTTTCCATTATCATTACCATTACCATTTTCTTGAGGACCACTTTATGTGGTCTTTTTTTTTCTTTTCTAACTCGCTAATTTGCTGTGAATTTCAAAAATAGGTACAAGTATTTATCTAGGCTTCCGATAAGTAGTGGCACTAGAAAACAATTTTAATGAGGGCCAAAATGTTGTCATTTGATAAAGAGAAATTAAATGGATATTTTTCTGATGAAACCGAAATTCTTTGTGAATTAATTGACGATTTCTTTAGTGAACTTCCAAGCATGCTGGCCCCTATAAAAGATTCAATTGAGAAGGCTGACATGGGCGGATTACAAATATCTGCACACACATTAAAGGGTGCTGTAAGTAATTTCTTTCCCCCGGACTGTGTTGAACATTCTTATGAGTTAGAGAAAATAGGAAAGAGTGGAGTTTTTGATCTAAACCTTGCGAGTGAACACTACCAGAAGCTGGAGGCCGCTCTGCAAATACTTGAAGGTGAATTAAAGGAATTTTCTAAGGAACTTTCAGGGTAAAAAAAATCGACGATTGCATACTTCCTGTAGCTATCGCCGATCAATAGTGCTCAAAATTTTTATTTGTCTCTGCCTACAAATAGTCTAATCGAGGCAGTAATTTTTTAAAAGGAAAATCTTGCCTCATTTATAACTTTTCACTGTACACTTTTAATCAGCTACTAGGTAAGTCACTGTAATACTAAAGCTTCTATTATATCTATTTAAATTTATTTCTTTTTAAATATTGGAGAGTAAACCTTTTCACCCAGGAGAGATTTTTCAATGAAGCCAATGTACTTTTTTAAGAGTGTTGGATCTTTCTTTTTGGCCCTTTCTATTTCAATTTTTATAGCAAGTAGTGAGGCCTTCGTATCTTTAATCATCATGTCTCTTACAATGCCCGCAAAAATGGACTTTGGTTTAACAGCATTGTGATATTCCATTAAAGTCTTACCCTTGTACTCTTTAAAAATGGCATAACCTTCGACTTTCTCTGTACTCTCTGATTCCACCATGTACCAGTTTGCTTGGTAGTGCTTGTCGTTCTCTTTCTTAAAATTACTGCCATGGGTATAGGTTGTATTTGTAAGCGGCCAAGGAAGCTCTAATTCGTATTCTGTGAGAACTTCTGTAGCGCTTATATGTTTTATAGGCCTTGACACGATAACGGCAGGTAGGTAGTTCTTTTGATGATCTAGCGCTAAGAAAATGGCCAGAGACTCAAGCGGGCTAGCATCTACAATTTGATAAATGTGTATTTTCGGCCAAGCAGACGTTTCCACTTTTTCTTTTTGGAGAATTGTTTCGCCTTTTTCCAGTTGAGGTAATAATTCTTCACTCATCTTACTGTGTGTCGCGTTGATTGTGAGAAGTATTACGCATGCTGTTAGAAAAATATTCATCATTTATGGCCTTATGTTCAGAAAAATAAATATCACTTTTAAGATATTTTACAATATGTGCTTTTTCTGGCAATTACATAGATTAATAGCTAATTTATTACAGGTTTTCTATGAAGAAATATGAATCGTTAAGAATATTTAAAAATCCTATCCTTGAAGCATGTACTCACGTACATCCAATTATTCCATTAGTACTTTGGGCACCAGTTTCTATTTACTTAGGTTTTGCTGGTCAGGCCACGCACGGTCTATCTCTTGTTCAAATGATCACATGGTATGCTATTGGACTTTTGGTTTGGACTTTCACCGAATATATTCTGCATAGAGTTGTTTTTCACTTTCCTGGAAAGAGTTATTTAGCGAAGAAATTTGTCTTTCTCTTTCACGGTCTACATCATGACGATCCAGATGATCCAACAAGACTAGTGATGCCACCAGTTCCGGCGATTTTGATTATGCTGCTCTTATACAAGATGTTTGCACTAATGGTTCCTGCTCAATTTATTGAAGTCTTCATGTCTTCATTTATTATAGGGTATTTACTCTATGATTATATTCACTACGCTACTCATCATTTTAAGATGACAAATAGAGTGGGAAAATACCTAAAGAAGTTTCACCTGCAACACCACTATAGACATGAGAAAGCCAAGTACGGGGTAAGTTCTCCTCTTTGGGATATTATTCTAGGGACAATGACAGGACCAAAAGACGAAGGATATTAATTCGTGAAAACCGCTCTTCTCGCACTGTTTTGTAACTTCATTCTCATCAACTCTCAGGCCAAAGCACAGGATTCGGAATTAGGTCTCTCATATTGGAGTGATCTTAAGACGACTGCTGGTTTGTTATTACAAGGCTCTGTTGAACAATTTAAAGTCAAAAATAATCTCTATTACTTAGCGGCAGGAGTTTCCACCACTTGGTATTCATTTGAGAGGGATAAGGAATTCTCCGCTAGCGCCACTAAGAAGAGCACTCATAAGTTTATGGACTTAACGGGTGACCTAGGTGTCATCTTAAATTTTCCTATCATACATGGGGCATTCTACGCTTATGGTAGGAAAACAAAGAACCAACACCATATGCAATTTGCCATGGAGTACTTCTCTTCCATGTACCTTGCTCTGGCCGAATCTGGAATAATAAGTTTTATTCAGGTGCATGAAAGACCAGATTCAGGAAGTTTAAATTCATGGGAAACTGGTTTTAGGGGAGATTCATCTTTTCCCTCAGGACATGTGATTCCATTTTATGGATTATTCTTTAAAACATTACAATTCTATGGACCTTATTGGGCAATACCTCCTGCAATCATTTCCGTAATCTCGGCGATGCAGAGAGTTCGCTCAGGTAAACACTATACTTCAGATGTTGTAAGTTCTTTCTTCTTTATGGCCATGGCCTCCGAAGGAGTTAGACAAGCGGCCAATTACCAGGACAATCATTCTTTCTATAAGTGGGTTTTTGAACACCAGGCCAGTCTTTCGGTTATTCGTCACGATAATGTTTATGGGCCAGCGATTGTTTGGAATTTTTAGACTTAGAGCCAGTCTCTATTTCTATAGTCAGTAAGCGTCGCTTTAACTGTGCGATCTAAATCCCAATTGTAAGTCATACTTAAGTCTCTCTGTGACTTACTTGAATCACACACCCAAGCACTGGGAAGAAGCTCATGTACTTTATCGGGAGTTAGTCTAATATCCAACTTGATAAATTTAGAGAGAACTCCTAAAAGCTTAGCTATCATCTTAATGAAGAGAGCAGGGATTTTTATATTGATTAGCGACTTTCTATTCATGGAAGACTTAATGTTTTCGTAGAGCTCATCTAAAGTGATGACCTTTGGAAATGAAGAGAAGTAGGTTTCACTACTTTCTGTCGAATTAGTGAGGCTATTTTTAATTGTTTCAATCAAATCATAGACGCATACAAAGCTGTATTCATTTTTGTGACCATTCATGCCAGCGGTTACCACAAGTCCATTAGAGATCATCTTAAACACGTCTAATACAGCAGGATCTCTGGGACCAATAACCATTGGTGGGCGGATGATATTTAAATTCCAGTTTGCTGGAGTTTGCTCTTTAATTTTATCTTCTGCTAGCTTCTTAGATTTTCCGTAAATACTTACAGGAGAGTCTCCACTGGTTTCACTACGAGATTCACCTTTATTTACAGGGCCAGCTGCAGCTAGTGAGGAAATGAAAACAAAGTTTAACGAATTATACTTCTCTTTGAGATCACTTAAGAGTTGTACAGAACAATCTGTATTCACTTTATAGAAGTTCTCTGTCTCCATGGAATGCACGATTCCAGCCGTATGAACGACTGCATCTAGATCACTTGGCAGAAGATCTACCCAAGAATTTTTCTTATTGTGAGAAAGAGATCCCAGAAGGTAAGTTCCAGGAACATTGAATTGTTTGGCCTTATCAATTGAACGAATAAGACAAAAGACTTCATGACCAGAGGCCTCTAGTAAATCACATAAGTGAGATCCTACAAAACCTGTGGCACCAGTGACGAGAACTTTCATACTTAGAGAGATTTAGAAAAAATTCTATAAGTCTTGTAAGGAGTTGCGCCCATTCTTACAAGTGGCTTATTCATGTTGATATTATCTTCAAGAATCCAACTCATTTCAGTTTCGTTGTAACCTGCTTCAAGTGCCATGGATTGAGTTTTCGTATAGAGAAGAGACTCAAGTCCAATCTTTCTATATTCTTTTTTAACTCCCATAGTAAGAACACGCATTCTTTTGACGTATTTCTTAGAGTTAAGAAGTTTAAAAATTCCAAAAGGAAGAAGTTTTCCATTAGGAACTTGATAGAGTGCTTGATTAAAGTCGGGAAGAGCTACGATGAAACCAGCAGCTTTACCGGCAACTTCACTAATAATGATTAGGTTAGGATCTACGACAGACTTTAAGTCTTTACAAGTGTGATCCCATTCTTCTTTAAGCATGGGAATAAATCCCCAATTATCTTCCCAAGCATCATTGTAGATTTCCCACATGAGCTCAGTTTCTTCTTTCCAGTTCTTCATATCCACATGTCTATATGTGATACGGTTTGATTTTTCTGCACGGGCAGATATTTTTTGAATCACTTCTGGAAGTTCAAAGTTTAAATCAAATTGGTAAGCAAGAAGATCTTTTGCTTTACCGTAACCACAAGACTCTGTGTTAGGTAAGTGGTAAGGCTTATTGTAAGTCATCATGATCTGAGGTTGGTCATCAAAACCTTTAATCAGAGTACCTAGTGAGTAGTTTACAGATGGATTAACAGGTCCTCTGATTTCAGATTTACCTTCAGCTTTAACATAGTCTTCAGCTGCTTTTAAGAGAATGTTGAAAACTTCAACATCATCAATAGCTTCAAAGAAACCGTAGAAGCCAATATTCTCATTGTGAATTTCATTGTGTTTATTATTTATAATGGCCTGGATTCTTCCAACGTCTTTTCCGTCTTTAGTGGCAATCCAAGCTTTAGTCGTCGCAGTCTTATAGAAAGGATGTTTTGGATTAAACTGATCTTTTAAAGAGAGTTTAAGCTGCGGAACCCAAAAAGTGTCATCAGCATAGAGATCCCATTGAAGATTGATAAAGCGTTTTTGATCTTTCTTATTTTTAAGAATATCAACTTCTTGAATCTTTATGCTCATATGTCTTTCCTAGTGGTGAATTCCTGGTATATCAAACTCTTTCTTGGCCTTAGCGAAAATCTCTAAAACTCTCGTTAACTCTTCAATAGAATGAGTCGCCATATAACTTGTTCTAATAAGTGCTTCACCTTTTGGAACAGCAGGAGCAACAACTGGAGTTGCAAAAACTCCATTGTCACTTAAATAGTTAGTTACTTGCATGGCCTTAAGATCGTCCCCAATAAAAATGGGAACAATAGGAGTTGTAGAACCATATGTGTAAAAACCAATTTCTTTAAAACCTTTTTGAATGAAATTTACATTTCTCCAAAGGTTTTCGTGAATTGTTTCATCATTTAAGATTACATCAATACAAGCACTCACTGTCGCAACCGCCGAAGGAGGCATAGAAGCAGAGAACATAAAAGATCTAGCTGTGTGTTTAACAAAATCAATAGCGTCTTTCTTTCCAGAAAGTACTCCACCAATTGAAGCGAAAGACTTTGAGAATGTTCCCATATTGAAGTCGACTTTATCAGTCACTCCAAAGTGATTCATTGTCCCTCTTCCTCTATCTCCCATAACTCCAATACCATGGGCATCGTCTACATAAACAAAGGCGCCATATTTCTCAGCAAGTTCAATAACTTTATCAAGTTTTAAAACACTACCTGTCATGGAGAAAACTCCATCAGCAACGATCACTACGTTTTTAAAACGGTTTACGTTAGATGCGAGTTGCTCTTCTAGCGAGTCCATATCGTTGTGCTTATATTTAAAAGTAGCTCCAAGAGCTAATCTAGCGGCATCAATTAAAGAGGCATGGTTTTCTGAATCAAAGATTAGACAATCTCTTGGACCACATATAGCTGGTAGTGCCCCAAGGTTTGTTTGCATTCCTGTTGAGAAGATAATGGCCGACTCGTGACCTAAGTATTTGGCTAACTTCTCTTCAAGTTCCTCGTGAATTGTGAGGTTACCGTTTAAAAATCTTGAACCAGTACAACCGGTACCAAACTTTTCAATGGCCTTTATTGAAGCTTCAATAACATGTGGATGATGAGTTAATCCTAAGTAGTTATTAGAACCAATCATGATTTGTTCTTTTTGGTTATGAGTAATCACTGTACCATCTGTCGCTTCAATAGCTCTGAAGTAAGGGTAGAGTTGATTGTCTTTCAACATTTGTGCTTTTTCTAAAACTTTGGAATTGCTTCCAACAAATTCTCTGGCCATGTGTCGTCCAAGTTTGCTTTTGTGAATTCAAGATCCACAGTGTGAGTAATTAACCTTTAAGGTGGAAAATATTTAACTTTTTGTTGATTTTTAGTCAACGCTTTCTTTAATGCAGTGAAAGATCTATAGATCAATAAATTTATCTCTATATATCTTTAAGTATCTGTATATACAAGAAATTTCCTATTAACTTGCCTTTGGTGTTAGAAAACACTATCTAACATATATGAAAAAAAAAATCCTTCATTTCATATCCCTAACTTTAGTGTGCATAGGCATTGGTGGATTGATTTGGCTAAATCAAGATAGGCCCACTAGTAACTTCGAAGATTCCTTTGACCCCTTACTTAAAACTGATGATGCGATCTTTCTTGATAAGAGCGCTACTGATTTTAATCGAGTAGCTGCCATTCGACGTCTTTGTATAAAGAAGAATAGGTTAGTGAGAACTTGGATATTGGAAAATCTCTCCATTGAGAATGAGCTGCTTAAGAAATCAATGATTGAAGGATTAGGCTACTTTCCCGACTCTACAGTGAATAAGATTTTAAGTGAGATTGTTTTAGAAGATGAGGGTTCATACAAACTGGTGGCCCTTAGGGCGCTTGGAACAGTTGAGAATGAAGAACGTACTGAGATTTTAAAAAGTTTCAAGACTCAGAAATGGTCAGTGGAACAAAGAGTTCAATTTCACTTTAGTCTCTTTAAAAGCAAAATGTATTTCACAGATAAAAAGAAGAATCTCATTTGGTTAGTTGATTTTGCCAAAGAGCAAAGTGATGGAAAGTTACTCCAAGATGTGATTACTGGACTCGCTCAAAATGTGCCAAACTTTGAAAGGTATCATGAGTTATTAAAAGATCTTCTTTATAAATCTAATGACGAAGTGATTGTTAATAGAGCGATCATTCATCTCTCTGTTTATGAAAAGAATTGGTTAAGACTTCAATCTAAGAAGATCATTCAGACTAAGAATAAAATGAAAATAAAGAGCTTTATTTTAAGGGCGGGAGCCACTTGTCCAAAGGGTTTATTTAAAGTTTTTGAATTCTATGCAAAAGAGTATTCTGAGGGGGATTTTGTTATGAGAATGGCCCTTTCATTAAATGCTAGCAAATCAAAAGTTCTCTTTCACTCATTAGAAAAAACTCAAAAGAAACTTTTAAAGAATGAATATGATTTTTCAAAAGGAACTAGAGTTTGCTATTGATTAGCAAGTTTTTTTTGTTTCATAGTCTTACGAACTTCTTCAGCTCTGGCTGCACCATTAATTGAAATAAAGAGATCTTCTTCAACTCTTTTTGGAACATCAATAAAAGCAATTCCTACTTTGAAAATACCATTAAGATTTCCACCAGCATCTTTATCTGGCCAAATTTTGGCGACTTTTACTTCGGGAATTTCAAACTTATCTTTATTGAGCCTTAGCATACAACTCTTAAAAATTTGTCCCTCAGGATATTTATCTTTCTCAGCTTCTGGAAGAGAGAAGGAAGTTCCACCGGCAGAAATATCATGAGCATCGTAGACTTCATCTTCAAGTTTAAACTGAATTTTGACAAAGTTATTGGCATTTAATCTATAATTGGTTCTCTGTTGAGAACTATAGACTTCTCTAATGATATTTATAAAGTAGCTCTTTTCTTCTTTATTGTAATTCAAGACACCATAAGTGAAATATTGAAATTTATCGTAGTTGAATTTTATATAAATTTGTTTGTCAGTGAGTTTTGATTTTGAAAGTTTGGATAAGAAGCCACCTTTCGACTTTAAAATGAGTTTCTTCGAGTTCTCAAACCCTGCAATCTCATACTCTTCTAATTCACTTTCCTTGTGACCTTGATCCCACAGGTAGGCGGTAAGTCCATCTTTGGCACAACACGTAAGTACACTATGGACCTTATCAGTCTCTACAATTGAAAAGTAATGTTTTTTGTTCGCGTCTTTTTTTTTCATCTATAAGTAGTGGTAAAAACAAAGTTCTTTTCTATATATTACTCAAATTGTACGTTTTTTTAAAGCCTTAATCTAAATCGGAATAATTTTCAGGTACTTATGGGTGAATATTCCTCCTTAGATTAATGACAAATGCCCATAAATGAGTGTATTTGTAGGGAATTGATTATTTGAAAAAGGAAAAAGCTTAATGAAGGACGCAACTCCCCAAACAATTTACTTAAAAGACTATAAGACTTCGGATTACTTGATCTCTAAAATCCATTTAACATTTGATTTAGATGATACAAAAACTCAAGTAATTTCCAAGATGGATATTAAAGCAAATTACGATTTCAAGACAGGAAAGAGGGAACTCTTTTTAAATGGTGAAGAAATCTTGCTCAAGTCGATTTTTGTAAATGGACAAGAACTAGAGGCCGGAGATTACGATCTTGTAGAGAATGGATTAATTCTTAGAAAAGTTGAAGCCGAATTTATTCTTGAAATTCATAATACAATTAATCCCATAGAAAATAAGGCACTGGATGGTCTTTATAAATCTGGTTCTATTTACTGTACTCAAAATGAGCCTGAAGGGTTTAGAAGAATTACATACTTCATTGATCGTCCAGATATTATGGCCGTTTATACAACTAAGGTCATAGCTAATAAGAAGAATTTTCCAATTCTTCTCTCCAATGGAAACCCTATCGACTCTGGGGATCTAGAAGATGGTAAGCACTTTGTAGAATGGCTCGATCCATTTCCAAAACCTTCTTACCTTTACGCTTTAGTAGCTGGAGACTTAGGTGTAGTCAAAGATGAATTTATCACAATGACGGGAAGAAAAATTGCCCTCGAAATTTTTGTTGATAAAGGAAACGAATCTAAGTGTGACCACGCTATGAAGAGTTTAATCAACTCTATGAAGTGGGATGAAGAAGTTTATGGTCGTGAATATGATTTAGATATTTATATGATTGTAGCGGTGGACTCGTTCAATATGGGGGCCATGGAAAATAAAGGTTTAAATATCTTTAATTCAGCTTACGTACTAGCAGATCCTAAAACTGCAACTGATGATAACTTCTTTGGAGTAGAGGGAGTTATTGGTCATGAGTACTTTCACAATTGGACGGGAAATAGAATCACTTGTCGTGATTGGTTTCAGTTAACTCTAAAAGAAGGACTTACAGTTTTTAGAGATCAAGAGTTTTCCTCCGACATGAACTCTAGAGTAGTGAATAGAATTGCCAACGTAAAAACTTTGAAATCTAGACAATTTGTAGAAGACGCGGGACCAACTGCTCACCCTATTAAGCCTAGTAGTTATATCGAAATTAATAATTTCTACACCATGACTATTTATGAGAAAGGTTCTGAAATTATCAGAATGATTCACACTCTTCTTGGGGCAGAAGGTTTTAGAAAGGGAACTGATAAATACTTTGAACTCTTTGATGGTCAAGCTGTTACAACAGAAGATTTTCTACATGCCATGAGTGTTGCAAATGAGAACTACGACTTTACGCAATTTGCTCACTGGTATCATCAATCTGGAACTCCGCTTGTAGAAGTGAAAACTGCTTACAATGAAAGTGCTAAGGAGTATTCAATCACTCTTACGCAAAGTTGTCCTGCAACTCAAGGAGCTACAAGTGTAGAGTCTTATCATATGCCATTTAAATTAGGACTAGTTGATAAGGCAGGAAATGATTTAAAATTAAATTTACTAGATTGTGCAACTTCGCAGCCGCAAATTGAAGAAAGTATCCTTCACTTAACTAAAGAGAGTGAGACTTTTACATTCACAAATATTGCAGCAGAACCTATCCCTTCTTTCAATAGAGGTTTTAGTGCTCCAGTTAATCTAAAGTCTGATCGCAGTTTAAGTGACTATGTTTTCTTAATGGCCCATGACTCAGATGAATTTAATAGATATGATTCTGCTCAAGCGTTAGGAAAAGAGCTCCTCAATTGTTTAATAACAGACTTAAGTCATGGAACTGAGCTGGTATTGGATAGACCGTATATTGAAGCTTACGGGAAACTCTTGGGCGATGATTCAATTGATGACGCTTTTAAATCTCTTGCCATGGCAATTCCTAGTGAAGGAATCCTCCACCAAATGCAAGATGTGATTGATTATGAGAATACTCAAAAGGCGAGAAACTTTGTTTTAAAAACACTGGCCTATGAGCATAGAGACTTATTAGAAAAAATCTATAATAAATTAAATGTTGAAAAAGAATACTCACTTAGTCCAAGTGATATGGGTGAGAGAGCGCTAAAGAATATGGCCCTTGAATTCTTATTGGCCAGTGATGATACAAAATTTGAAGAGCTTTGCTTTAATCAATTTAAATCATCAACAAATATGACTGATGAGTTTGCTTCACTTCAATTATTAATCGGAGCTGATTCAAAATTTAAAGATCAAGCTGTTTCAATGTTCTATAAAAAATGGCAACACGAAACTCTTGTAATGCAAAAGTGGCTAACTGCTCAGGCTAAGGCCAAAGGTGATAATGCCCTAAGTAGAATTAAAGAACTACAAAAGGACAAGGTTTACGATGAAACCGTTCCAAACTTAGTGCGCTCACTAATCTCAACTTTTGCTGCCAATACGACTGAGTTCAATCATAAATCAGGACGTGGTTACCAATTTATTGCTGATCAAATCATTGCTATTGATAAACTCAACCCACAAATGGGTTCTCGTTTAGCTGGTAGTTTTAAAGACTACAAGAGATTACCAAGTGATCTCAAAGCTCTAGTGAAAGAAAACTTACAAAGAATAATGGAAGTGAAAGATCTTTCAAGCAATGTCTTTGAGATTGTTTCTAAAACACTCGCTGACTAATCTATTAATCTATGGGGTCTTATTTAGGGCCCCTTGATTTTTCTAACTCGTGGAAAATCTTAGATAACTTTCCTTGCTCTAAAATTACCTTGCTTATCCTATAAATACCTCCATAATAATAGCGTATGGCTAATGAAGGCCATTAGTTTGGAGTAATGTTATGAAGAATCTAGAATTGATCTCAACGCTTCTTGCCCAACTAAAATCAAGTGAACTCACTCTTACGGAGAGAGCAAAAGTAGAGAACCTATTTATTGCCCTTGTATTAGAAAGTGAAGATTCATTGGTTATGTAGGTTTCTGCAGCATGGGAAATATGTTTACTAAGTTATTAGTTTAGTTAATATATTCCTATGCGAGTATTTATCCTTTTAATTCTACTTTTTGGGCAAGAGCTCGAGGCTAAAGAAAAGGTCATCCTAGGAACTTTTCTCATCCCTCGCTATGTTCAATCTACAAAGCGTGGAGAGTTCATTGAACTCGTACGCGCTCTCTCTCTTAAGACCAAAGTAGAAGTGGAACTTATTATTTATCCTCCTAAAAGGACTGTGAGAGAATTTGTCTTTCAAAAGCTTGATGGTTATTTTCCTGCCCTTGATACTTTTAAGCATGGCGAAATTGAGAGAACTTCTAATTTCTATGTGAAAGAAGATTTTATCTTCGAAAGAGTGAATGACAGCTACAAGCTACAGAAAAAACCCAAGCTTTGTTTAACTTCAGGTTATTCCTATAGTAAGGATTTAATAAAAAATCCTAAATGGGAAACTCTCTACGCTCCATCTGATGAGACTTGTTTTAAATTATTGCTTCGTAAACGTGCGGACCTCTTTATTGGTGAAGAGGTGACTAGTGTAGCTGTAATAGAAAGTTTAAATCTTCACAAATTAATTACCTATAATAAATTCTCTCCTGTCTCTTCACAGAAAGTTTACTTTGCTTTTAGTAAATCTAAGCGTGGCAAAGAATTGAGTAATAAATTTGATAAGGCCTTAAAAGATTTGATTATGGATGGAACCTACGATCGAATTTTCCACAGTAAGAAGTCTAAGAAGTAATTGTATCTCTCTTTTTTTGTTAGTTTGACATGTGAAACTAATGTTTGTATACATGTCCGCACAGGAGAAATCATGAAAAAAATCAAGATCTTAGCAATATGTACAATTCTATTCTCGGCCATAGCTTATGCTGCTTCACCTTTAGTTGAAGAGTTTAAGAGAAGAAAGTCGACAGTGCATACTACTCAGAAAAAAGAGATTTATGATTTTCTCGCTTCCTTTGGAAAATTACCTGAGAAAACTATTGAGCTAGAAGTTTTTGGAACGACTGGAAAGTTTGTTATGAAAAATTCTTCTGATGAAGTTTGTTTTGGTGACGTTCCAACAGCATCCCTAGAATGTTACAACTCAATCGGGTATAGAACTTTCTTTGAAGCCGGTGATAGTGATTGATTTCTTTTCAAAGCTAGTAGATTCGGTTTTTATTTTTAATAAACCGGCCAATCGACTCTATTTTCTTTATCTTATATCTTCATTAATTATAGTCTTTCTCTTTTCTAAAGAAGGGAGAAAGATCTTTTCAAAAAAATATTGGTTACATCAGTCTGCAGTATTTGATTACAAGATTTTCCTCTTTAATCAATTCTTAAAAATCTTAGTCATTATTCCTCTTATGTTTTCGGTCTTTCAAGTCTCTAGTCTTATGCTGAGCTTTCTCTATCAAGTTTTTGGCAACGTGAAAGCGCTTGTAGTGTCAGATCAAAACTTAGTTTGGATATTTACCATCACTTCATTTGTCCTCAATGACTTTGCTAGATTTTTCATGCATTTTCTTATGCATAAGATACCAGTCTTATGGAATTTTCATAGAACTCATCATACAGCGACAGTTCTCACTCCTTTTACATTATTTAGAAATCATCCGGTGGAGGTTCTACTTTCACAGTTTAGAAATCTTATCAGTTATAGTTTAATTTCTACCATTTTCTTATTTCTCTTTAATAAACAGGTGGGAGGAGTTGATATTCTTGGAGTTAATATTTTTGGATTTGCTTTTAATTTCATAGGAAGTAATTTAAGGCATTCACATATTTTCTTAGGCTATGGGCCTTTGGAGTACTTCTTTATTAGTCCAGCTCAACATCAAATTCATCATGCTAGAGCGAGTAAGTTCTATGATAAGAATTTTGGTGTCGCCATCGCTCTTTGGGATTTTATCTTTGGAAGTTTAGTCATTTCTAAGAAGATTGAAATGACTAGTTTTGGAGTAGATGAGTTAGAGACTCACCATACTTTTAATTCTCAAGTAATTCGCCCCATAAAGAATCTATTTCTTCTGTAGATCTCTGTTGCATTCTCACATCTGTGAGTGCATCTCTTATAAAATTAAGTAGATTTGTTTTCTCGCGCTCTGTTAATTTTAAACCTTTTCTAAGTTCCCCAATGCTGATTAATTGAAAACGAAGTTTATTTCTTAGAGGGTCAATATCTGTAGTCAACTCTGAAGAGTAGAAGCTTTGGATAAGGTCAGTCACTTCAAATTCATCTAGAGAGACTCGCACTTTGTCGTAATGGTTGATAACCTCACTTAGCGTGCTAAATACACCAGAGTGCATATAAGGAGCTGTCAGTGAGACATTTCTTAGTGCCGGTGTTTTAAATTTATAGAGATCTCTCTTAACACCAGTCACTGCAAAACGACCTTCGTCTTCTAATTGTGCTGTTCCCATCACTCCAATTTGAGGAGTACCCGCTGATTTAAATTCAAAGTTTGAAAGGTGTTTTCCTGAATGGCATTTGACACACTTTCCACGTCCAAGAAAAACTTTCAGTCCCTTCTTCTGGGAGAGTGTCATGGCATCTTTATTACCCTGGAGATATCTGTCGTAAGGTGTATCAACTAGGGAAAAATTGTCTTTCATAAATGCGGCCAAGGCATTTGCCACATGACCAATATTGTATTTTGTCTCATTCGGAAAAGCTTTCTTAAAGAGTTCATTATAGAGATCTTTCTTTCTTCCTTTTAGTAAACGGTCCATAACTCCTTGCCAAATTTCAAGGTTAGTTGTGAGTGCGGCCAGTTCATTGTCAGAGCGAGAGTTCTTTTTAAAACCACGCATTTCTTCAGGACTGGTAATGGGGAAAATTGATTGAGCTGCGAGAGCTCCTGTGAAATTCTTCACAATACTTTGTGCTAGGGGAGACTTTCCATTAAAAGCGGCTTCTGGAGTTGCGTATGTATCGCTCGAAGGATCATAGGAAACTCTTCCATCATGAAACATTTGCGTAACTTCTTTCTTATAACCTAAGTTTATTAAAGAAGGAGAGTTTCTCTTTATAACTAGACCACTCTTTTGTGCTCTACCAGGGCCTATTCCTTGTCCGCCTTCGCCAATAGAAAAAGGAAGTGCGTCACTAGTTCCAAGTCTTGGATGATGACAAACCATACAGTTGATATTTCTATTACCGCTTAATTCAACTTCTCTAAACAGTCTCGATCCAAGTCTGACGACTTCTACACGGCTCTTCATGGGAGCTTGTAGCGCTTGTAAATTATGCGTCTTTATAAGGACTGCGAGTTCAGTATCGATTTGTGCGCTTGTAACTAAAGATAAAATAAAGAGTAAATTTGTGAAAAATAATTTCTTCATTGAGAACCTTTTTTTGTTGATTTTTTATTAGATGTTTCTTATACATACAATTGTTTAATATATCAAACTTTTCTATGACGGAGGATACATGAAAAGAATCATTATAACTACAGGTCTATTACTGGCCCCATTTTTCGCACAAGCAGTTAAAGTTCCATATAAAAACAATGAGTTACTAAATACTGCTGTCATTAAGAATTATAGTAATATGGCGCTTTTAAATTATCAAGATGCATTAGTAGGAGCTACGACTTTAAAGACTGAAGTGGCAAAATTCCTAAAGATGGCAAGAAAGAATAACTCAAGTGCTGAGTCTCAATTTGTGAAAGTTAAGAAGACTTGGGCCCTTACGGCGAGAATGCCATACGGACAAACTGAAATTTTTAGATTTTACAATGGACCTATTGATTTTGAACCTATTGATGATGGAGTTACAACTTACTTAGAGACAATTAACTTTGTAGGTGTTGAAGGTCTAATGAATGCATGGCCTTTAGATGAACTCTACATTGACTATGTTAAAGAAGATGCTAATTCAGGTCTTATCAATAACCGTTCAATTAAACTAACTAAAGAACTCATCATTTCTATGAATGAGAGAGATGGTGAAAAAAATATTTCAACTGGTTACCATGCCATTGAATTCTTACTTTGGGGACAAGATCGTTCACTAGAGACTGCAGGAACAAGACCATATACTGATTATGTAATTGGTGGAACGGCTAAGAATCAAGCAAGAAGAGGACAGTACTTAAGTCTTTTAAATGAACTACTTGTTGATCACTTAACTTCTGTAAAAAATCAGTGGAATAAGAATGAAGAAAATTACCGTGTAGAATTTTTAAATAGAGATTCTAATAGTGTTCTAACAGACATCTTTACTTCAATGATTTCTATGGCCGGTGACGAACTTAAGAGTGAGAGAATTGAAAATGCATTCTTACTTGAAGATCAAGAAGAAGAGCACTCTTGTTTTTCTGATCAAACGATTAACGACATTTACACTAATGCTCTTGGTGTAAAAAATGTTTACCTTGGTGAGTACACTGCATTTAACTCAAATGCTGTTATTAAAGGTAATGGAATTAGTGCTCTCGTGGCGTTAGTTAATCCTGAGTTAGATCAAACAATTAAAGCTTCTTTCAAAAAACTATTTAACAACATAAACTTCTTCTACAAGAGAAACTCTAGAGGACAAGTTCAAATTGGAAATATCTCAACAGCATTTGATCGTGCTCTTACTGAGAACAAAGTTGAAATTCAAGCGATCATTGATGAGCTTTCAGTTATTGATGAGCTCTTAAGAGAAGCTGCAACTGAGTTAGGTTTAGAGATTGAATAGTTTTTCAAAAAACCTATTCTTTACATTAGTTCTGGTTTTGACTTTTGTTCTGACCAGAACGACTTTAGCTAGAACTTTAAATGTCACTGGAGCGAAAGACTTTTCCCATCTTTTAGAAAATCTTAGCTCAAGTGATCTTGCAAAAGTGAAGGCCGGATTCTCTCTCTTTGCCAAGGGCTGGGTAACGGCGCCTTCTTCAACTAGAGTAAGAGATGGTCTGGGACCACTCTTTAATGCTGTTTCCTGTATGAGTTGTCATCAGGGAATGGGACGTGGAAAACCACAGAAATCAGATTTGTCTATAGATCATTCACTCCTATTTCGTTTATCAGTTACAGGGAAGAGCCCCCATGGCGGACCTTTATCTGAACCTACTTACGGTGGACAATTTCAACCACGATCAATCATCTCTGTTAAAAGTGAAGGACAGGTCAAGGTCGAATATATTGAAGAAGTTGGGCAATTCTTAGATGGAGAGAAATACTCTCTTAGACGACCTGTGTACTCTTTTTCAAACTTAGCCTACGGAGCTTTTCAAAGTGATGTACTCATTTCTCCTCGTATTGCTCCCCATGTAGCTGGACTTGGTTTACTTGAAAAAATCTCTAGAGAGTCACTCTTAGCAAACGTAGATGTTGCAGATGTTGATGGAGATGGAATTAGCGGACGAGTGAATACCGTTTGGAGCCCGACTCACAAGAAGCATATGATAGGACGTTTTGGTTGGAAGGCGAATCAAGCTACTGTTGCGGATCAAAATGCGGGAGCCTTCAGTGGGGATCTGGGGATCACTTCTATGCAACTTCCAAATGAGAGTTGTTCCAGTCTTCAATTTGACTGTGCGAGTTCACTTACTGGTGGTGCACCAGAGATTAATAAGAAATTACTAGGTTATGTAAATTTACTGATCTCTTCAATAGATGCTCCAAGAGTTATAAAAAATGAATTCTACACTAAGGGTTTAAAAGTCTTTAGAAAAATGCAATGCCAAAAGTGTCACGTGGAAAGCTTTAAGATAGGTGAGCGAGAAATTAGACCCTATAGTGATTTACTTCTACACGATTTAGGAGAGAGATTAGCTGATAAGAGATCTGACTATCTAGCATCTGGATCTGAATGGAAGACACCACCTCTTTGGGGTGTAGGAAAGCAGAGTTCTGTTAATGGACATACCAACTTCTTACACGATGGAAGAGCTCGTAATCTTACTGAAGCAATTCTTTGGCATGGCGGTGAAGCGAGTGGATCTAAAAATGCTTTTCTTGGTTTATCTTCAATGGAGCGAAAAGAATTATTCTCATTTTTAAATTCTTTATAAAAAAAAGGCCACCAAAAGGTGACCTCATTTTCTAAAATAACATATTAAATTTATGAGTGAAAAACTGATTTACCTTCAGATCTAAGGTCTGTACAGGCCTTAGAAATTCTATCACACATTTGGTTTTCACCAGCTTTCATCCAAGCTCTTGGATCGTAGAATTTCTTATTTCCTACTTCACCTTCGATTTTTAACATTGCATCATAGTTCTTAAACATATGATCAACAATAGCTCTAGTGTAAGCGTATTGAGTATCTGTATCAATATTCATTTTGATGACACCGTAACCAAGAGTTTCATGAATTTCACTTAATTCAGATCCTGATCCACCGTGGAAAACTAACCAATGAGTGGCCTCATTTCCTAATTCTTTTTCTACAGCATCTTGTCCATTCTTTAAAATTTCAGGACGAAGCTTAACGTTTCCTGGTTTATAAACACCATGAACGTTTCCAAAAGTTGCGGCGTACATGAATTTTCCAAGAGGTCTTAATTCTTTTGCAATTTGTACCATCTCTTCTTTTGTTGTGTAGAGTTTATCAGCAGGAGTATTTTCATTATTTACTCCGTCTTCTTCACCACCAACAACACCTGTTTCAATTTCTAAAATGATATCGCTTTTTGCACATCTTATTAAAAGCTCTTTAGAAATTTTAATATTTTCTTCAAGAGGTAGTTCAGATCCGTCAAACATGTGAGAGTTGAAGAGGTTAGGTAGACCCATTTCTCTTCTTTTTTCAGTTTCTTCAATAAGTGGAATCATGAAAGATTCAACTTTATCTGGATGACAATGGTCAGTGTGAAGCGCGATGAGAACATTGTACTTCTCGGCCATTAAGTGAACATGTTGCGCTAAAGAAATTGCACCTAAGGCCATATCTTTAACATTTTGTCCGGAAGCAAATTGCCCACCACCAGAAGAAACTTGAATAATTCCATCAGACTTCATATTAGCAAATGCCTGTAGGGCAGCATTGGCAGTAGATGTTGAAGTGACGTTGATTGCAGGATAGGCGAATCCACCCTTTTTAGCTCTATCTAACATAGTGCAATATTGTTCAAAATTAGCTACTGGCATATGATCTCCCTTATGAGTTGCTTAGTGTGTTGTATTCAAAAACGCATTAAACAATAAAAAATACGATAACTCACTATGCGGAGTGTATAAATACACCACCTTTGCGCTGTGCACACTTTCTTAAAAAGTTTTCAAACCCTTCAAAATATGATTTAGTCTCCTTTCGTAAATATTGATAAGAACACAAATTCTATAGGAAATACTTATGCTTACAAAAACTGATGAAAATTATTCTCTAAAGAAAACTGATAAAGCGACTATGGAGCAGTGGTATACACTGATGACTATTGGTCGTATGGTTGATCTTCGTGCTCCAAATTATTTAAAGCAGGCCATTGGTTGGTCATATCACGCACCATTTGCTGGTCACGATGCTATTCAATTGGCAATTGGACAAGTGTTCACACTTAATGAAGATCACTTATTTCCTTACTATAGAGATATGCTAACTGCCATGTCTGCTGGGTGTACTGCTGAAGAGATTATTTTAAATGGTATATCTAAGGCCACTGATTTAGCTTCTGGTGGACGTCATATGTCTAATCATTTTGCTAAACCTGAGTGGAATATTCATAACGTTTCTTCTTGTACTGGTAACCACACGCTTCACGCTGTTGGTGTTGCTAGGGCGATGAAGAGATATGGACACAAAGGTGTGGCCATTTCTTCTCAAGGTGAATCTTCCGTTTCTGAAGGTTATTGCTATGAAGCTATTAATGGTGCCTCTAGAGAAAAACTTCCTGTTATTTTTGTTTTCCAAGATAACGGTTACGGAATATCTGTTCCAAAAGATGTCCAATGTGCCAACGAATTTGTTGCTGATAACTTCACAGGACTTAAAAACTTAAGAATCATTCACTGTGATGGTAAAGATGTTTTTGATTCAATGAATGCTATGACTGCTGCTCGTAGACACGCACTTGAAAATTCTGAACCAGTTATCGTTCACGCAAGATGTGTAAGAATGGGAGCCCATTCAAACTCTGATAAGCACGAGTTATATAGAGATGAAAAAGAAATCTCTGATGCTGTTGCACAGGATCCATATGCTGCTTTTAGAAAGTTACTCTTAAAAGAAAAAATATTCACAGAGAAAGAACTTATTGCCATTGATGAAGATGCTAAGAAGACGGTTATTGAGGCCCATACAGCTTGTATGAAAGCTCCAAACCCAGATCCAGCAAGTATCCATGACTTTGTTCTTCCTCCAGCTCACGAGTGTGAAATCTTCCCTGAAGGAACTCACTCTCACGACGGTGAAGAAGTTAAATTCATTGACGCTCTTAATGGAACTTTAAAAGAAGAATTTCGTCACAATCCTGATACTTTTATTTGGGGGCAAGATATGGCCAACAAAGAAAAGGGTGGAATTTTTAATGTCTCTAAAGGAATGCAACAAGAGTTTGGTGAAGAGAGAGTTTTCAATGCACCAATCGCTGAAGATTATATTATGGGAACGGCCAATGGTTTTTCTCGTTTCGATAAAAAGATTAGAGTTGTAGTTGAAGGTGCTGAATTTGCAGATTACTTTTGGCCTGCAATGGAGCAATTTGTTGAAACAACTCACGATTACTGGAGATCAAATGGAGCTTTCTCTCCAAATATCCTAGTAAGACTTGCTAGTGGTGGTTATATCGGTGGTGGTATTTATCACTCTCAAAATCTTGAAGGAGCACTTGCTACTCTTCCTGGTGTGAGAATTGTTTGTCCTTCGTTTGCTGATGATGCTGCAGGACTTATTAGAACTGCCATGAGAAGTGAAGGGATGACTTTATTCCTTGAGCCAAAAGCTCTTTATAACGCTAAACAAGCTATGACTCCTATTCCTGAAAATTTTGAAGTTCCTTTTGGTAAGGCCAGAATTAGAAGAGAAGGAAGTGATATTACAATTTTAACTTACGGTAATACAACTCACCATTGCCTAGAAGCTGCTGAAGCTTTAGAAAAAGATGGTGTCAGTGTTGAAGTTGTAGACTTAAGATCAATTAGTCCACTTGATGAAGATACGATCATGAAGTCTGTAGGTAAAACCAATAGATGTCTTGTTGTTCACGAAGATAAAGTCTTTGGTGGCTTCGGTGGAGAGCTTGTAGCACTTATCACTGAGAAATGTTTTGAAGATCTAGACGCACCTGTTAGAAGAGTAGGTTCTGAATTTACTCCTGTTGGGTTTAACCGAATTCTTGAAAGAGCGGTTCTTCCAAATAGTGATAAAGTTATCACTGCACTTAAGGATCTTGCTGCTTACTAGAAAAGTAAATAAATTTATTTTAATTGAAAGGCCCTCTTTAATAAGAGGGCTTTTTTATTTTCTTATATTAAAGTTAAATTAAACTAACTTAACTAAAGTTAACTTTAGTATTCCTATACCTCGACGATAAGTTGATCGAGGTACAAATGAAATTAAATATTGGTCAAAAGATTTTATACATCGTTGTTATTCCCTTTGTGTTGTTTTCTGTGGTTTTTCTCTATTCTTCTTATACAGAAACTTCTGAAAATTTAATGCGTGAAAAGAAATTATCTCTAGAGTATGTCATTCAAACAGCAATGACTGTTGTGACAAATCATCAAAAGAGAGTTGATAGTGGAGAGCTTTCTGAAGAAAAAGCTAAAAAGTTAGCTTCCATTGCAATCGGGAATATTCGTTACGGAAGGGATATGAGTGATTACCTGTGGGTGAATAGTCTTCATCCTAGAATGGTTGCTCATCCAAAAAAATCATTAATAGGAAAAGATTTAAGTAACTTTAAGGATAAGGCCGGACAAAAAATATTTATGAATATGATAAATATTGCTAAAAAAGACGGAAAAGGTTTTATCGAATATGTTTGGAGCGATAAGGTAGATAAAGATAAATTTGTTCCAAAGTTATCTTACGTTCTCTACAACGAGAGGTGGGAATGGATACTAGGAACAGGTATTTATATTAATGATGTTAATACTACGATCACAAAACTTTTGATTGGTAACTTTATTAAGATCGCTATTATAATGACTATCTTAATATTTGCAGTTGGTTTTGTAATTAAGAAAAATATTAGGGAACCCTTATTAGAAATTGCAAGCCAGTTGTACAATACTTCTGAATCTGTAACGAGTGGTGCATCAGCTAGTCTAGAAAATTGTGATCTTCTCGCTGAATCTAGTCAAGAGCAAGCAGCCAGTCTACAACAAACAGTTAGTGCAGTAGAAGAAATAAGTGCCATGATTTCAAGAAATGCAAAATCCGCTGAAGCTTCAAAGATAACTTCTCTAGAGAGTCAAAAATCAGCTAATATTGGTAAAAAGAGAGTTGATGAGATGCTCTTAACTATTGATGAAATTTCGAATAATAATGAGAATGTAATTGATAGCATGAAAAATACTAACGAAGAAGTAAGTGAAATATTAAATATAGTTAGAGATATTAATGAAAAAACAAAAGTGATTAACGATATTGTTTTTCAAACAAAACTTCTATCATTTAATGCTTCTGTTGAAGCGGCAAGGGCTGGAGAAGCTGGAAAGGGCTTTACTGTAGTAGCTGAAGAGATTGGGGCACTGGCCAATATGTCTGGAAAGGCGAGTGATGAGATTCGAAGTCTCATTGAAAATAGTATCTCTAAGGTTGAGACCATTGTGAGTACAACGACTTCTGTTATGAATAAAATGATTGAAGAAGGTAATCTTGCAGTTAATAGTGGTAAAGAAAGAGCTCAAGAGTGCAAAATTGTTCTAGATGAAATTATTAGTAATGTTGATAATGTTAATACTAAAGTAGGCGAAATTTCAAATGCATCTCATGAACAAGCAACAGGGGTGGAAGAAATCTCTAAGGCGATGGAGTTGCTTGATCAAGTCAGTAATGTAAATAATAACATTGTTATAAATACAGCGAGTTCATCTAGAGAGCTTCAAAGTGAAGCTCACGAGCTCATCGAAGTGGTAGATAAGGTTAAGGGCATGGTTCATGGAGCCAAAGCGTCTTAAAAGTTATCTACCCTCATTTACTTAGATGTTAGGGTGAAGACACCATCCCAATTTGGTGGTGGTGGAAGTTCTTTAAATTGATTACAGCGCTCGATGTAAATACTCGAAGGATTAGGTTTCTCGTGTAAGAGTGGAAATCTTTCAAGTTCTAATACTAGAGATTGTTCAAAACACTCAATCGCCATATCCCATTGTTGATTCTTATAATTCACTAAACCTTTTTGAAAGTTCTCCTGCAACTTAAAGAGTAAGTCACTGGCATTTTTCTTTAGGTCCAAGAGTTCATAAGTTGTTACAGGTTTAGATTTTCCAACCACTTTTATAGTATCGAGCTCTCTAAAGAGAAATTCTTTTTCATTGCACTCAGCAAGAGTGTACTCAGAAATATGATTGAAAATTCCATATTGCTTTGCTGCTTCCTCTAGTCTTGCTGCAAGATTCACAGAATCTCCCATCATTGTGTAATTCATTCGAGAAGCAGAACCCATATTTCCGGTTACAATTTCACCAGTATTAACGCCAATTCTCATTCTCATTTCGTGAACAATTTTTGGCCACTTATCACCTTCTTTTACCCATTTCTTTCTTAGCTCAAGCAGAGAGTCTTGCATTCTAGCAGCTACGTGTAATGCCCTTGTGGCATGATCCTCTAGTGGCATTGGTGCGCCAAAGAAAGCGATTATGGCATCACCCTCGTACTTATCAAGCGTTCCTTTTTCTTCTAGGAGAATATCCGTCATTGCGGTTAGATATTCATTTAAAAGCTCAACCAGTTGAGTCGCCGATAAGTTTTCAGAGAAAGAAGAGAAACCTTGAATATCTGTAAAGTAAGCGGTTCTAATTCCACAATCTCCACCTAACTCAGGATGTTCACCTCGGTCATACATTTCATCAATGAGTTCTGGAGAAATATATGAACTAAAGGCACCTTTTAAGAAGGCCTTATCTTTATTGGCTAAGTAAAAGTGGAGAAATGTGTTCCATGAATAACTACTGACAATGGCGAAGAAACAAAAGAAGAGTTTTATTTCATAGCCCTCTGGAATGAGGTGGTAGGTATCGTAATAGTAAATTCCACCAATGAGAACAATAGTTGAAACCAAATCAACAATAGCATTTCCAAAGAATTGAATAATAAGAATGATGAGCGATCCTCCAAGAAGAATGGCCCAGGAGAGAAAGGTTGAATCCTGTTGTGGCTTGAAGTAATTCCCTTCAAGTAACATATGGGTAAGATTCATGTGAAAGAAAACTCCTGGCAGAATTGGATCTACGGGAGTGTGTCTAAGGTCGTAAGCACCGTAAGCACTAGCACCCACAAAGACTATAGTATTATCAAAGATTTCCTTCATCTTCTCGTCGTTGTCGCCTGCTCTTACTATGTCTGCAATACTCACTCTTGGAAAGTGAGAAGCGTCTCCTAGCCATCTCACTTTGGCTTCACCTTTATAATTTAATTCTAAATTACCAGTGGCGAGTTTAAATTTGTAATCACCGATATTTAACATTTCTAAAATTGGAGAGTCTCCAGTGTAATGGAGATAGGCCAAGAGAGAGTAGGAAGGCATGTAGAGCGTGTCGATATTACCAACAATTTGATAATGTCTCATAATCCCATCACTGTCCGCCTCAACTTGAATGTGTCCAAGACTAGCTTCTGTATCTAATATCTTTTGAATAGGCCAAACCGCTTTTGAAACAGCTTTTGGTTTGAGCTCAATTCCTTCACTATTCTTTGTATCAACAATGAAGTTGTAGAGTTGTTCTGGAAGCTCTTCAAAAATATCGGCTCCTTGTGTATTTAGCGAGTAGGGGATGATGACTTTATTACCTGGAATCGATTGAAAGCGAGTAATTGAATTTGCCATGAGATCATCAACTGAAACATCGTTACAGACCTTTGTTTCTTCCGCAAAGAACACATCAAAGGCAATCACTTTTGCCCCGTACGTGCCAAGTTTGTCTATTAAGGTTGCCCAGGTTTTTCTATTCACTGGCCACTGACCTAATTCTTTAAGGGAGTAGTCATCAATATCCGCCATGACTAGTCGCTTTTCAAACTTATCACTCTTAATGGTCTGTCTCATTCTGATATCAAAGAAACGATCTTCAAAAAATGATGTGTAGGCAATCTTTGATTTAATATTTGGATCTTCTATATCCCTTTCCGTTAGAGAGAAGAAAACACTTAGAGCAGAGAAGGATATTATAAAAATAAATCCCAGGTACTTGATGATTTTTGACCACATAGAATGATCTCCCTTATATTAAAAAGAGTAGGAAAGTTGAGTTGATGTTATGTGTTTTGAGTATTTCGAATCAGCTTCTAGTGAAGTGTTATTTGTATACTCATAAGAAACTGCGAATTGTAACTTTTCCGAAATCTTCTTTGTTAACTTAAATATAGGTGCAAAAGTTTTTTCTACACCTCTAGATAGACTCTCATTCGAATCTGTATAATCAGTGAAGCTCATTGAGGCCCCAACATGAAGAGTGATCTTAGGGAGGAACGTCGGGTGTATAAAGTCTACTCTTAAAAGTGTTGCATTGGTTGAGCTTGCTGTTGAATTGTAGGAATCAAGGGCGTCATACTTGAGGAGAAAAATGAATAGGTGTCCACTAGTAGTGTAATAGACTTGGTCAACTGAAAAACTTTTTGTCTTACTGTGAAGATCAACGATATAAGATTTAAGGTCTTTGTACTCAAACTTAATAGTCGTTTCACCTTTGATGAAGAATTGAAACTTCTCTCCAAGGGCAACATTTAAATATCTTGAATAGAAAGTTCTTCTAGATAACTCTTTTCTGAATCTTCCTTTGTAATTGTATTCAATATTAAAAAGAAGAGAGGCGGGGTTTAAAAAGAGCTTGTGCTCATATGTGCTATTTAAACTTGGATCAATATTGTAATTGTCCTCTGCTCTAACAGCTTCTGAATCCTTATTAGTATGTGACTTGGTACTTAAACCAAGAGAAGGAGTAATTACAAATCTCTTTTTAAATATTAAATTGTAACTTGAATTAAAAGTTGTCTCAAAAATATAGGAATCTTCTCTTGAAGCAGTGGAAGAAGCCAGGTCACTAGTAAGAGAGATATTATTGTCATAGGAAACTTTCTCATCGATTGAGATATTCCATCTCTTAGAGGAGATGACTCTACCGTTTCTAAGCATATTTGGATCAAGTCCAAACTCTCTTTCTATTTCTTTCTTCCTGCTTCTAATTTCATCAGCTAAGCTAGATTCTTTCTTAATGGCAATCGCCTTATCAATTTGTGGTAACACAAACTTATCTACTAATCTTTCTGGATCTGTGGCCTTTCTCGCCATTGTAAGTAGGACTTCTCCAAGTTGAAATCTCGCTACTTGTAATAGGTCTTTATCAGCAGTTTTAGATTTCAACATTTTGACATAATATCTCTTGGCCTTTTTATTCTGTTCAAGAATTTGAGAAATATGCGCCACATAGTAGAGAGAGGAGTCAGGTTTATACTTTCCCCTAAATGACTTCTTAAATGATGCTCTCGCTTTTGTGAGTTCACTATCTGCGTAGAGTGCCTGACCATACTCATAGTAAATATCTTGTGCCTTAGAGCCTGACTTTAATGCCTTTCTAAAATGTCTAATAGCTCTATCGTATTGTTGCAAGCGATTATAAGAGAGAGCAATTAAGTAGTGCTTAGTTGCTCTTGTTTTTGAATTTACTTTTAGGTTTTCTAAACTTGAAATGACCTTTCCATAGGAGCCACGTTTATAATTTTCAAACGAAGACTTAATAATACCGGAGTCATTTGCAGATATATTTAGGGAGAATAAAAGAGAGAATATAAGTACACTATACAATTTCATGAGGCCAAATCCATTTAACCAAAACATTTAATAACAATGACTTATATTATAACTAAATTTCTCTTAATTAATATTAAATTTTACCTTAGTGTTTTTGTTTATCTTTGGCGGAAGTGGTTCCGGCAGAGGTGGTCTTGGGATTGGAATTGGTTGTAGAGTTGGCTCTCCATCTGGTCCACCACTTGATGGATTTAAAGGAGCAGCTCCCTCGGGTAATGGTTCATCTATTGGTGCAAGTTCAGGTGGTTTTACCTCAGGTCCATCACCTGTACTAGCAGGGGATCTATTGGGTATTTTATCAAATGATCCATCCGGTTGTAGTACGTGAGTATCGTGTTGATAGTTTCCGGTTGCAGCGTTAAATCCACCCATATCGGCAGGAGGTATAAAGGTTTCAGTGGCAGCATCAAAAGTTGAGCCTGGTGGAGGAGCAATGTAGAGAGCAGTATGTAAATCTACATATCCTCCTGCTGGGGGAGCAATTTCCCCAGTTGCTTTATTCACATAGCCTTCTGGCGGTGGTCCGCCAATTTCTTTTGGACCTTTAGCAAATTTATCAGATATTATTTTTGTAGCCGTGGCCCCAATAACTTTTTGAACTTGTGACTCAACATTTGCGTCGTTGGCAAAATCTTTAGAGTTGGCACCTGGAGGTATAATATTTCTATATTTCTTCTTTGAACCTTTTTTCTTACTACTTGTTTGATCATCAGCTGATTTAGAAGCATCGTGTCCCTTCATTGTTTCTAACTGACCAGGATTGATTTTTACAGGAGTTGTTGCTCTCAATGTTTTCCCTGGATTAACCCCAGAGAACTGACCTTTTCTCACGATAACGGCCTTATCACTTGAAACAATTCTCTCTAGTACTCTTTGATTCGTTTTAAAGTTTTTAACAGTGGCCTTCAGCTGCGCCATCGCTACAGCACCAGAGAATGTAATGAGCGCAGTGTTTCTATTAATAGGGTTGTAAGTGACGACGAAGTCCGTCCCACGCACACCCATGGCAGCAGTTTTAGTTTTTATGAAGAGTTTTGATTTATTTTTGTCTTTCATATCAAGATAATTCTTCGTCACTTTGGCGCGTAGTGAACCTTTTAGCAGAGTAATGATACCGGCCTTCTTTCTAGGAAATTTATTAATCGCCATTTGAGATTTTGGACCAAGATTCATTTGTGATTTATCAATGAAGAGAAATTTAACAAATGACTTCTTCGCAGTTTTTACAAGATATCCCTCTTGAACCCAAGAACCTCTTTTTAATGTTATTTTTTCTTTAGTTTTAGGGTTATAAGCCTGAACGTTACCTTTTAAAATAATCGCCTTGGCCACACCTTTTGTGTTCGCAAGCGCCGTTGATTGAAGGCATAGACCCAAAATAATTGTAAGAATTAAACTCTTAATGAACTTCATCTGCCTTCCCTAGGATTGATTAAAAAGGCATAGCTTTTGCCTTAATAGCTTTTCGTCTATTATATGGGCAAACTTGAGAGGAGTTATTTAGGGGAAAGTAGGCGAGGTAACTGGTTGTTTGTAGGAAAGCACAAAAAAAGAGGCGATGATTTTTTGTGCCACCTATACGGTAATACTAGACTATTTCGATGAGGTTCTCAGGAGGTCTCCCAATGGCCACACGCTTACCATTTTTTAGAATGGGTCTCTCTAGTAGAACTGGATTTTCGGCAATGATTTTAGACCACTGAGCGAGAGTTTTTGAATCTTTCTTGGAAAGACCCAGCTCTTTAAAAGTCGCTTCTTTGACTCTGATTAATCCATCGAGTGGTTCAATATTTAATGAAGTCGCTAGCTCCTTTACTTCTTTAGTCGTTAAACCTTCTTTTAAGTATTCTTTTATTGTGGGTTCAACACCTTTTTCTTTTAAGAGCGCTAGCCCTTGTCTTGATTTACTACATCTTGGATTGTGGTAATAAAGCATAACTTCTCCTAAAATAAAACGATTCCGATACTTAGAATTAAGGCCTCAGCGCGAACGTCTTTCTTTGCTTCCGACTTACTGAGAACGTTGCTCTTAGTAGAGTCAGAAGTATCAACTAAGTAAGCACGCAGAGAGTAGAGTCTCACGTAGGATAATTCCACGTAGACTGGATGCATTTCTTTATATTTTAAATTTTCTTCTAGTCCAATGGAAATTCCCCAACCAACAGAGTCATAAGTTAGTTTGAAGTTTCTTCCTGAAAATGGACCAGTGGAAACAAATTCCTTTAAACGAACGGTTTGCTGTGACCAAATAGGTCCTGTTCCTAGATTGATTCTCCATTCTTTTAGAGGTTTCCAGGGAACAAAATATCTAAGCGTTGGACTGACCATTAGGTTTTGATAGTTACCACTACCTTTGAAAGAATTCTCATTAATGACAAAGGAGAGATCTTCAACTTTTCCAAGGACGATAGTTGAAGAGATTGTGAACTCATAGCGCTCCCATCTATAACCAAAGTGAGTATTAAATCCAAAGCCTCCAAAGTAACTGTGCTCTGCAATTCCTCTGTCATCTGAACCGGGTTCTTCTTTTTCAAAAACACCTAGACGATTGAGAGAGAAGTTTGTTCCAGCTTTTAAAAACATTTCATTATTAAAAGCCAGTGAGCTTTTTGAGATTAGAAATATGAATGTTAATAGTGTTAAAAACTTCACTTAAAAATCCATTGAAAAGTTGAGACCAACTTTTCCCTTACCGTCAAAGTCCGGAGTTAAACTAATCTTTCCTTCGTAGTACCAGAATAATGTAGAAGGATTTATTATATGACCCAAGACTTTTCCAAAACTATTTCCAGAGTTTAGAAGCCATAGTGAAAGGTTTTCAATTCCGACTCCCAACACTGCGCCTAGAATAGGAGTTTGATAGAGGTCTTGAATACTCGCGGGTTCAGTATAAATTTCAACTGTAAATTCAAAGAGAGTACTTGATATAAAAGACATGGTTAGTGAGTCAATTCGGTTATACCCATTTGCCCTATAGTAGAGAAACAGCTGTGAACCGGAAAGGGGATGAACAATCCAATTCCAAAAGGGTTCATCTTGGTCAAAGACAATTTTCCCGAAATTATCACCATATTTCTTGAAACTACCATCGTCTTTAAAGGTTTCAAGTTGTGTGAGGGGATAAATGGCCCAAGTTACGGCATATACCCCTGCAATATGTTTCATATTTTCTTGAGTCGTGTGTTCGCGGTCTATATAAGTATAGTAATGCTTTTGAGTTCTTCTCGATTTATCTACACCTAGATTGGATAAGTCTTGCTCTTGTCCAAAGGCCGATTGTATAGAGAGGATAAAAAATAATATGATAATTTTCATAAAAATGTTTCTTTATTTGGTTCGTACCTCTTGATACCATGCTGGTCACATTTTAAAAACTATAATGGTGTATATATGCTCGATAAGCTTAAACAAAATTTCGTTGACCACGTGCGCAATTTGCAGAATGAAATTACCCGTGAAATTAAAAGAATAGACCCTAGCATCGAATTGGTGGAAGACAATTGGGATAGACTAGACTTTGCAGGCGAGAAAGGCGGAGGCGGTATCACAAGGGCCTTTACTGGCGACATAATAGAGAATGCAGGAGTGAATACTTCTGTCGTGTACGGGGCCATATCGCCTGAATTCGCTAAGAAAATTGGGAGTGATGATGCCACTATGTGGGCCAGTGGGATTTCGCTGATTATTCATCCTAAGAACCCCAAAGTCCCAACCACTCATGCAAACTTTAGAATGATTCAAGCAGGGGACAAGTTTTGGTTTGGTGGTGGCGCTGATCTAACGCCTTACTATCCATACGAAGAAGATTTTGAATACTTCCACAATGTTTGGGCAAAGGCCTGTGAACCCTATGGGAATTATGACGCTTTCAAAGTGAAGTGTGATGAATACTTTGTTAATAAGCATCGAGATAATGAAATGAGAGGGATTGGAGGTATTTTCTTTGATCATCTCAATTCCGGAAACACTGAAGTTGATCTCAATATGGTAAAGGACCTTTCAAACCACTTCATAGATTCTTTCTTTCCTCTAATGGACAAGAGAATGGATGAGACTTTTAATGAAGAAGATGAGGATTTTCAGCTGCACCGACGTGGTCGCTATGTGGAATTTAATTTACTCCATGACCGAGGAACAATGTTTGGACTTCAAAGTAACGGCAGAACGGATTCAATTTTAATTTCCCTGCCGGGGAGAGTCAAATTCTCTTACAAGTATGCTCCTAAAAAGAATAGTCCTCATGAGAAAATGTTGGAATACTACTACCCAAGAGATTGGGCGAGACTGTAAAAAAAAAGGGCCTCATAGTGAGGCCCATATTATTTAGTATTTCTTAGCAATTTTCTTCATTCTTTTCTTCCACTTACCTTTAATATCTAAAAGTAAAAGGATACCTGCATTTTCACCATCAGCATCGTTTCCTACAAGAGAAACAGTTCCCGCTCTAGTATCTGAAATATAGTATTTAAATGAAGCGATTGCTCCGTCAATACCAAGATCAGCTGGAACAAAAACTCCAAAAATTTCAGGTCCTAGATAAACACTCATGTTATGAAAGTTTTCAATTGAAAAAGCAACAGCAGGAATTTTTCCATTGATAACTCCTGGAAGAGCTCTCCCACCTGGAAGACTTTGTGGATCTAGTCCTTGTAAGTCAGCATCAAGTAAATCATCTAATGAAACCGAAATAGACATTAGAGTTCCGTTACTTTGAAGATCTGGTGAGATCTCAATATAAGAGTTTGGATATTTTGGAATATTGTATCTAAGTCCACCTTGAATTTCCATGTTTTCAATAACCATAGAAATCATCATATTATCTTCAAGAAGAGAAATATGTGGTCCATCAATACCTTCAAGTTTTACGTTAGAGCTATCTCCTCCGCATGAAGTGAAAGTTAGTAAGCCTAGTAGTGATAGAAAAACTAGTGAGCGTTTCTTTAGTAGAGAAATAGCATTCATTTTTATCCTCCAATGGATATAATTTTAAATATTGTGTTTGAAATATCATCGGCAAAAAATTCCTAGATATTAGGAAAAAATGGAGAATATTTGTTTATGGCGTAGTTTTTTCGTTGGGTAATTGCATTAAGTCTTTGGAAGTAAATGAAAAAGAGCGGAGACACTAAAAGTATCTCCGCTCAAAACTGATAAGAAAGGAAAGAGAGTCTAACTATTAAGACGCTCTTTTGAGAGAAATGTGTTTTAAGAGAAGATCATCGCAATCTATTTCTAATCCTAGTTCTTCAAGTAGGTCTTTTTTCTCGCTTACTAACTTTTCTAGTTCTGCTAGCTCAGTTAGAAGTTCAAGACAATTGCGAATAATCATGTTTACCTCCACAAAGAAGTGTTTGGTCTGCAGAACAAATGTATCACATAGGGAACATGTGTCAAGCATAAAAAAAAGCACTAAGAGAAAAAAATCTTAGTGCTTGGTAACTTATTGTAAATATTAGACTTTAGTAACTAGGAGCGATATAAACGTCGATATCAGGATGATACTCATCTCTAAGAATTCCTTTGATCGCCTCAAGAGTTCCAGTTGTTGATGATGGACAAGTTCCACAGGCACCTTGATACTGAACGAGAAGAATATTATCTTCTAAAGAGATGGTTTGAATATCTCCACCGTCACCTTGAAGGCCAGGTCTAATTGTCTTATCGAGAATGGCCTCAATTTTAGCCAACTCTGGAGAGAGCTTTCTTCTTCTCTCTGCTTCTGGATCTGGATCAAAGTAATCTGGGTTATGATTAGGAAGCTCTTTGTTAATATAGTCTATAACCGTTGGCTCCATAGACTCCCAATCTTCATATCCAAATTTTGTTATCGTAATCACATTGTCAAAGAAGTGAAGTTGATCAACACCTCTAACTGTGAAAAGAGTTAGAGCTAAGTTGTTCTCTCCGCATTCCATAGGGGATTTATAACTAGAGTTCCCTTCTACTTTTACTGGCTTATTTAAAATAAACTTTAAAGCGTTTGGATTGGGTGTTGGTTGAATATTTACTTCTATATTTTCCATATTGTAGTCCTTTCTCTCTTATAAGAATTCTTTCGTTTTATGAATACCTGCTATGAGAGCATCAATTTCTTCTACAGTGTTATAAATTGAGAAGGAAGCTCTTGCAGTCGCTGGTATATTAAACCTTTTCATTAATGGTTGAGTACAATGGTGACCAGTTCTTACGGCTATCCCCTGGCGATCAAGTAAAGTCCCTATATCGTGGGGATGAGCACCTTCAATCACAAAAGAAATTACAGAGGCCTTATGTTTTGATGTCCCTATAATTTTCAATCCTTCAATAGTTTGAATCTGTTCAGTTGCGTAGTTTAAGAGTTTTTCTTCATACTCTTTAATTGCTGTAAGTCCAATCTCTTGAATATAGTCAATGGCCGCTTTAAGCGCAATAACACCAGCAATGTGCGGAGTTCCGGCCTCAAACTTATGAGGAAGATCGTTATAAGTTGTTTTCTCAAAAGTCACAACATCGATCATATCTCCACCACCTTGGTAGGGAGGCATTTTATTTAAGAGTTCTTCTTTACCGTAGAGAATTCCAACGCCGGTTGGTCCAAACATTTTATGTGAGCTAAATGCTAGGAAGTCACAATCTAGATCTAGAACATCAACAACTTCATGAGCTATTGATTGAGCAGCATCTACAAGGAAAACAGCTCCTACATCATGTGCCATACTGATCATTTTCTTAATAGGATTAATTGTCCCAAGAGAGTTTGAAATATGGTTTGTGGCCACAATTTTAACTTTATCACTTAGAAGCTTCTCATAAGCATCAAGGTCAATTTCTCCAAGATCGTTTATAGGAACTTCAATAACTTTCGCGCCCTTTTCTTCGGCAATCATTTGCCAAGGAACAATATTGCTATGGTGCTCTAGAGTTGTTAGAAGAATAATATCTCCCTCGTTTAAAAACTCGCGGCCATAACTCTGTGCCACGAGATTAATCGACTCAGTAGTCCCTTTAGTGAAGATAATTTCAAAATCATTCTTGGCGTTTATGAAGTTCTGGATAGACTTTCTTGTCTCTTCATACTTCATTGTTCCTGCTTCACTTAGGTAATGAACACCTCTATGAATATTTGCAGCTTCTAGCGAATAGTGAAGGTTGAGTGCATCGATAACGGGTTGGCACTTTAATGTGCTGGCAGCATTATCTAAGTAAATAAGAGGCTTTCCATGAACTGTTCTATCTAGCTCTGGAAAGTCTTTTCTAATTTTCTCTATATCGTAGCTCATAGTAATTACTTGCCTTGTTCTAATTGCTGAAAAGTTTTCTTTTCAAATGATTCAAATAAAACCTCTGAAAGGTATTTTTGAATGCTTTCATTTTCAACTTTATAAATAGCGTCACTACAAAAAGCGTGAATAAGTAACTTTTGTGCTCTTATCACTGAGAGACCTCGTGAGCGTAAATAGAACTCTTCTTCTTCACTCATTTGACCAATAGTTGCTCCGTGAGAACACTTAACATCATCAGCGTTAACTTCTAGCTGTGGTCTAGTGTCAATATGAGCCTTCTTACTAAGAAGAAGGTTCTTATTCAATTGTTCTGAATAAACTTTTTGGGCATCTTGGAATATTTTTATTTTTCCAGTGAAGACAGCTCTAGATTCACCATCTAGTACACCTTTAAAGAGTTGATCACTTTCTGTATGTTCAACGAGGTGGTTTATTATAGAAAAGTTATCGCAGTGTTGAACATCTGTTAGGGCGTACAATCCATGAACATTTCCTTTTGAACCTACACCTTTGAGTGCGACTTCAATATTATTTCGTGACTTCTTAGCTCCTGTAGAAAAAGAGAAACTTGAAAAAGTTGCATTCTTTTCAACATCAGCATAAACACTGGCCACATGAAATGATTCCATTCCTTCTATCTGAACTTTAGTATGACTTACTTTGGCATTCTCTTTTACGAGAAAAGATGTCACTGCATTTGTATTGTAACTTGAGTTTTCAACACCTGTGAAAATCTCAACAAAGTCGATCTCACTGAACATTTCTGCTTCTATAATAACTCTTGGAGAAGAGAAGGAATCTTTAAAGTCACTTACATGAACAATACTAATAGAATCTTCTAACTTTAGGTTTTTTGGAACATGAATTTTAATCACTTCATGACAAGTAATAGCATTCACATGAGCAAAAATGTCTTTTTGATCTTCTCTGAAATCAGTCTCATCAAGTAGATCTGAATTAACAATCTCCACAGAGATTTCATCTGGTATGAATGAATCAACTTTTGAATACTGACCGTTGAGTAAAACTATTTGAAACTTTCCAGGAACTTTTACGTTAGTTAGAGTCGCACTTGACTCTACTTTTGCAAAGTTTGAAGGTAGTACATCAGTTAGTTTTGTATATAACCAATCTTCCATTTTAGTATGAGGAAGACCTACTTTCTTAAAATGAGCGAGACTCATTCTCTTTGCTTTAGTTGTCGCAAATTTCTCAAGATCATTAATGTAATTTTCTGATAATTGTTCTATTTTCATATTTGTCTCTACTTAATTAACCAGTCGTAACCTTTCGCTTCTAACTCTAGGGCCAACTCTTTTCCACCAGATTTAATAATTTTCCCTTCATAGAGAACGTGAACATGATCAGGTACTATGTAATCTAGAAGCCTTTGATAATGAGTCACAAGAATTATGGCATTAAATCTACTTTTTAGAGTGTTCACACCCTTCGCTACAATTTTTAAGGCATCAATATCAAGTCCTGAATCTGTCTCATCAAGTAGAGCAAGTCTTGGGTTTAATACGGCCATTTGTAAAATTTCATTTTTCTTCTTTTCTCCACCAGAAAATCCAGTGTTCACAGGTCTGTCTAGAAACTCTTCTCTCATTTCAAGAAGTTCAAGTTTTGGTATTAGAAAAGATCTAAAGTCTTTATCACTCATTTCTCCAGCACCTTGAGACTTGCTCACTTCATTAAATGCTTCGTGAAGAAAGTTAAAATTTGTAACTCCAGGAATTTCAATAGGGTACTGAAAGCCAAGAAAAATTCCATTCTTTGCTCTCTCGTCTGGCTCTAGCGTAAATAAATCAGTATCCTTACCATTGATAGAATACTCAATAGAACCTTGAGTCACTTCAAAAGCAGGATGTCCTGCAATGACTTTAGAGAGTGTACTCTTACCAGAACCGTTCGGTCCCATGATGGCGTGTACTTCTCCGGCCTTGACCGTGAGATCAATTCCCTTTAAAATATCTTTACCTTCTACTTTTGCATGTAAATTCTTTATTTCAATCATCATTATTCCTTATATTAACCAATAGAATTTTCTAATTTCATTTCAATGAGCTTTACTGCTTCTACAGCGAATTCAAGGGGAAGTTCCTTAAAAACATCAGCGCAAAATCCATTAACAATCATTGAGATACACTTCTCCATATCCATTCCACGTTGTTGGAGATAGAAGAGTTGATCTTCACTTATTTTTGAAGTCGAAGCCTCGTGCTCAACAGTTGCTGAATTATTTTTAACGTCAATGTAGGGGAATGTATTGGCAGCACTTCTGTCGCCAACTAGCATCGAATCACATTGTGAATAATTCCTAGCGCCTCTAGCTGAAGGCATAACTTTTACAAGACCTCTATAATTATTTATTGATTGCTCAGCTGAAATACCTTTAGAGATAATTGTACTCTTGGTGTTCTTACCGATGTGAACCATTTTAGTTCCGGTATCAGCTTGCATTTTATTATTTGTAAGTGCCACTGAGTAGAAGGCACCTTGTGAATTGTCACCAATTAAATTGCAACTAGGATACTTCCAAGTGATTGAAGATCCAGCTTCAACTTGCGTCCAAGAGATCTTTGAATTCACTCCAAGACAATTTCCTCTCTTAGTTACAAAGTTATAAATTCCTCCAACACCATTCTTATCTCCGGCGTACCAGTTTTGAACTGTTGAGTATTTAATCTCTGCGTTGTCAAAGGCCACAAGTTCTACAATCGCTGCGTGAAGTTGATTTTCATCTCTTTGAGGAGCTGTACAACCTTCAAGGTAGTTCACATAACTTCCTTCTTCTGCAATGATGAGTGTTCTCTCAAATTGTCCTGTTTCCTTTGCATTGATTCTAAAGTAAGTCGATAGATCCATTGGACAAGTTACATTCTTTGGAATGTAGACAAATGATCCATCAGAGAATACTGCCGAGTTGAGAGCGGCATAGTAGTTATCAGAAGGAGGAACAACTGTTCCTAGGTATCTTTTTACAAGGTCTGGATAATCTTTCACAGCTTCAGAAATAGAACAGAAAATAACTCCTACTTTCTCAAGCTCTTCTTTGTAAGTCGTTCCTACAGAGACACTATCAAATACTGCATCAACTGCGACTCCAGATATTCTCTTTTGTTCTGATAGAGGAATCCCAAGTTTTTCAAAAGTAGCTAAAATTTCTGGATCGATTTCATCTAAACTATCGACACTTTTCTTTTGCTTAGGAGCTGAGTAATAATATAAATCCTCGAAATCGATAGGGGGGACGTCAAGCTTAGCCCAATTAGGTGCTTTCATCGTTTTCCAAAGCCTAAACGCCTTAAGTCTACTTTCAAGGAGCCATTCAGGTTCATCTTTCTTAGCAGAAATGAGTCTTACAATATTTTCATCTAGACCTTTTGGAAACTCTTCTGTTTCGATATCGGTATAGAATCCATACTTATATTCATCGTTTATAATTTCTTTGCTCATATCTTATCCGTTTATTTGTCTATATTTTTCAGTTGTTGTTTCTTTACTTATGCAAAACTCTTCCCCAAAGAGAAGTTCTTGAATGGAGAGTGAGTCTAGGAAGTTGTTGAGCTTTTCACCTAAGTTAAACATTGGGTTAGCAATATTACATTGGTGTACAAGATCACAAATTCCCTTACTTGTTTGGCAGATTGATCCAAGCTCTTTTCCTTCAATCATTTTTGTGAGAGCAAGGTAGCTCACTTTTGAAAGGTCTATTGAGATGGAATATCCACCTTTAATCCCTTTTACAGAATTTAAAATATTGCCAGAGTTCATGATCTGCATCACTTTTGCAGTAGTATCAAAAGGTGTTTTAAAATGATCACAAATTTCTCTAGCACTCGTTAAATCATCACTCTCTTTCTGCGCCATAAATTTAAGCGCCATGAGAGCATATTCAACTTTCTTGTTAACCTTCAACATGGTCTTCCACCGGTAATAGATGTTAAATTCTTATAATTTCAAATAATTATATTTAAATACTCCTAAATAGGCTAAAAAGAAACCTATTTTCTCCATTATATAACATTATATAGGGTAAAATTTGTCTTATTTAACTAAAGCATAGCTTGAAGCAGGGATCTTGCCGATTTTATTGGTTTTTTAGCAATGCCTTTTGTTTAGATGAGATGGTATTTGTAGAACGTTTTTGGGACAGGGTGCCAAACGGACAACTCATGAAATATATAGTAAATTGTAATTATGGAAAATAGGGCCTTAGTTTTTATCATTGTTTTCATTCTCTTCTTTATTCTAGAACGAGTTTTTCCTCGTTATAAAGAACCTTTGAGTGGAGTGGATTCAAGGTTTCGTAAGGCCACAAATCTTACTCTGATTGCTCTTGGAAATATTTTAGTTCGTATCGTTCTTCCCATGGGTGGAGTAGGCTTTGCTATTTTTTGTCATGAAAACTCCTACGGCATTTTAAATATTCTTACAATTTCAGATAATGTGAATATGATTTTTTCAGTGATTACATTGGACTTCATTATCTACTGGCAACATCGACTCTTTCATATTGTTCCTTTTTTATGGAGAATTCATCGTGTTCACCATGTAGACATTTTCTTGGACACAACAAGTGGTTTGAGGTTTCACCCTTTTGAAATCTTACTTTCAATGTTCATAAAATTTTTCTTCATATTTATCTTAGGAGCGAATCCTATTGGAGTTCTTATTTTTGAAGTGATCTTAAATGGAATGGCCATTTTTAATCACTCAAACCTTGCAATTAAAAGTGGTTTTGATCGGGCACTACAGCTATTGGTTGTAACGCCTAATTTTCATGTTATTCACCACTCAAAAAAGAGTCAGTTACATAATACCAATTACGGGTTTAATCTGAGTATATGGGATAAGTTATTTGACAGTTTTACTTCTTCAGAAAAATACCTACAAAGTGATTTCGAAGTTGGTCTGGACTCTCATTCAAAGAAAGAGAGCTTTAATCTCATCAAAATCTTAATGCTTCCTTTTAAATAGTAAGTTTTCATGCAGACTTTCATCAATTTTTTTGTGTTTTATCTCTATTAGTGTTAGATTAGACGTATCTATAAAACTTTTTTCGACCTAAAGGAATTCTCGTGCCGAATGGCACGTATTTTATTTTTTTAAGCGGCCGTTTTTTCTAGACCTTCTTCACGCATTGTTTCCATATATTCACAGAGCATAAAGTCTAAGTCATCGTCCTGGTAGAGTTTTGCTATACCTTGAATAACAGATACTTCTACTAAGTCCTTTGACAACCAAGGGGCCTGTTCTCTTTGAAGTTGAATAAGAAAAGAATAATCATTACTTATACTTTCTGAATGGATGTGCTTATCTATTTGATTTAAAATTTGAGTCTTGATTGGTGACATGTATTCTCCTATGCTTCTTGCACATTTTGTTTTTGGCTCCTGCCTACTTATCGGATGATAAAAAAGAAAATCAACTGGTGACGTTACTTGAATCATTTACATTGTGTATTATAGAGAAAAATGAATTTAAATCACGTATAATTTATAAATACTTAGAATAACATTATTAGATAGGTAAATATGATACCCTTTGCACAACTCGCAGACCCCAAAATGGCCGAACGGATCACTCAAGAACTAAACAAACAAGGTATACAATCTAGTTACAGCTATGATGAAGCCGCTTCAATTTACACTTTAGTTGTTGAAGATCAAGCGAATTTTGAGCAGGCACAGGATATATTCAGAGTAATGATGGGCCTTCCAAAGAAGTTTGAACCTTCTAAAGAATGGGAGGAAATCCAATCAATTCCTATGGGGATTGTGACTAAGGTTACTATAGGTTTCTGTATCTTAGTTTATGTCTTAAATGCATTCAAAATATTGCCTGAACTCTATTCTGTTATGAAAATTTCAAGCTCATCTAATGGTCTACCAGAGATTGTGAGCCAGGGACAGTTTTGGCGACTCTTAACTCCTGCCTTCCTTCACTTTAACTTCATGCATATTCTCTTTAATATGATGTGGATGAAAGACTTGGGAAAAATTATAGAACATGAAAAGAAGTCAAACTTTCTCATGCTCTTCATTGTTATAGTGGGGATCGGTTCAAACTTTTCTCAGTTCTTAATTTCAGGACCTAACTTTGGAGGAATGAGTGGGGTCGTATATGGACTACTTGGTTACTTATGGATGTATAAGAAGTTTAATTCTAACGCCCAGTTCTCTCTACCAAAAAGTGACGTCATGTTGATGATAGGTTGGTTCTTTCTGTGTCTTATAGGCGTCTTCTCGTTTTCCATTGCAAATATGGCCCATGCTATGGGTTTAACTCTCGGAATGCTCGGAGGTATCTTCTATGGCCTTAAGGATGCGAGTGGTTCCTATTCATTAAAGAAATCTCTGCTCTATGTCTTTTTATCTCTTTCGTTACCTGTACTCACTTATGGTGTTGAGATTTTTAAAGTTATATTAAAAACAAAGACTTAGCTCTCTTGATTCTCTCTCAAGTAAAACACTCAGGTAACCGATAAGTGACTGAGGAATAGATTGATTCAAGTTCAATCTAGAGAGAAAAATTGAGAGATAATCGCCTAGTTACAACATTCTTTTTAAGTTTGATGCTTATATTTTTAAGCAGTCGAACATTTGCGCACAAACTCCTCTATGAAAATAGTAATTCTAAATCACGGGTTGCTACAGCTGTTTACCTTGACGAAGAGTCTGGTCAAATTGTTGTAAAAAAATACTCATGGGATGCTGACTTTGAAAGAAGTAGAACTTCAAAAGTTCAAATAAAGTTTCCACAGAATGTAAAATCTTTTTCTAGCATGTATAGCTCATTAAGTGAAGACTATGCGGGACTGAGAAGTTCACAAAAATTTATTAATTTAAATCAGAGATCTAAAGATCTTAAAAAAGAGCTCTCAAGAACAGTTGATGACAAGTCTTCGAAGTTTTCTTCAAGTAGTACAGTGGATCTTATTGCCAAGCAAATTCTAAAAACTTCTCCCTATAAAGTGATTGCTCATAGAAAGAAAGGGTTTAACCACAATATCTTCCTACTCAATTCTGTGACTGGCGAATTCTATATGAAGTCGGGTCGTAAAACAGATTTAAACTTAGGGTCTAGTATTGCTTTTCCAAAAGATCTAGATAGAAGGTTGTATCAGAGTGATTCAGATAAGTATGACTTATCTAGCCCTTCTAAAATCAAAAATAACCTCTCTCGTATAAAAAGTTCTTTAAAGAAATCAGGTCTAGATTTACGAGAAGTGAATATTGCTCTCAATCAAATACACGATCTAAGAAGAGAACAACAAAAGAAAATAGAAAAAATGAAAGTTATTCGGTCTATTAAAGATGGCGATGAAACAACAGAGTTGTTGTTTAACTTTGAAACAGGTGAGTTCTACTATAGAAGAATCGAAGATGGAAAAGTTCAAGATGATCAATTTTTTGATATTAATAATGATAAGAACTTAGGTGATTTAAAAGAGAAACTTCGACGTGCAGATCTCTATGATGAAGGTGAATTTAACGATACATTTCAAGAAACTTTTATTAGGCACTGTGCCGGCAGCTCCTCATTGGATGATCTTCTACCTAATATTGATGGAAAGATTGAGGACATTTTAAAGGTCAATGACGCTATTTGGGATCAATATCTAAGAAATTCTTTAGCTAAGAAACCAGTTGTTCTAAATGATGGATCCATGGTGCTTGGAATTAATGCTCTTGGTAGAGATCATAATGTGCAAATTGAGTTAGATGCTTTAGGTAATATAAAAAATCTAAAATTTCTAAATGAGGACTCTGCAACTAGTGGTGGTGTAGAAATAGTGAAAGTTATCGAGAATGGTAAAGCACTTTTCAAAATTATTTCATCTGAAACAAATGAAGACCTCTTCTTCTTTGATATGGAAAATAAAAGCGTTATTACGAAACCAAATACTGCGAACTTAGCTGTGTATGTGAAGGGTAAGAAAGGGATGTCTAAAGTCTCTAGAAATATGTTTGATAAGAATGTTTTTCAATTAGAGTTTTCCGGTGAAAAATTTAATAGTGTTGGAAGTCGAATACAATTGTCCTCAGAGAGAGAAAGTCCTTATGTATCTGATATTAAAAAAGGGGATAGTTCGGGCTTTACGTCATTTGTTTTTAGTAACTTCTTTAGTTTAAGCAGTAAGAGAAATAAAATATCAAAAGAAATTAAAGCAGCTATTAAGCAGCAGAAAAGTACCATTAATAAAGATGGAAAAATACTTTTAAAAGATAATGAAATTCACTCTACTGTATTACAAATTGTAAGCGATGTTGAGGCTGAGTACCCAAAACTTGATGCTAATGTATCTAAATTAACAGCTAAAACTTATGAACATTCCTATAAGAGGTTTATCTCAATAATTGTTCCTAGAATGATTAATGATTTAATGCCTGGTGAAGCTGATCAATTTTATAAGGACATAGCAAAGAAATCTATGAATGGTTTAAATGACTGTTTGCTTAGGGCCTCTAAGAAATCCAACACTGAGGCCTCTACAAAGTGTGTTGATACTTATATGGTGGAAGCTCCAGTACTAATTGGAGAAGAGCTATTAAAGTTTCAACTTGAGTCAAATAATCAAAGTATCCTAACTGGGAATGCCGTCTTAGAATATAATAAGTGTATTAAAGAGTTCTATGATAAGTCGAAAGAATTAGACTTTGTAAAAGGATGTCTCTACAGAGCAACTCTACAGTCTATTGATAATAAATTAGAAGACGTAGTTGGACTCACGCTTAAAGCGATGGAAAAAGAGTACGAAACGCAAGGTAAGGATGTCTCATTCAAGCTCTCAACAGCTTCCATAGACTTAGCGAGGAAGTCTCTTAGAGGTTGTTATAAGAAAAAAGGATTTATAAAACCCACAGTTTTTTCTGATAAGTATCAATTAGAGAAATTAAATCCTCTTGAAACTGAGAAATTTAAACAGGAAATTTTTAGCTGTGTTTCTGAAATAGAAGCAGTAGTGGGAAGAGATGTTTCGGCCACCTTAGTCTCTAATGAATTAAAAGAGATGGCGATAGATACTGATGTTAAAAAACAAATTAAACAAAGTGTACTCGTTAGTGGCTATGACAAATGTGTGAATGCTCAGAAAAAGAAAATTGCTATCTTGGAGAAATCTGGAATTTGGCAAAAAATTGACGTTCAAAAATGCGCAAACTTTGTCACAGTAGTCGCCACTTCAAAAGTTATTGATGAAATGCTTAAAGATAAACTTGGTAGTGAGCAGTGGGATAAATTACTCGTGAGTGATAAGTCTCCCCATCATGGCTGTTTTAAAGAACTAGAGAACCTAAGTCTTAAAAATTCATTAAAAGAGAAACCAAGTAAACTAGATCTTGAGGGAGAGTCTACAAAATGCCTAAAGCAGGGAATCGTTTGGGCATCTTACTATCTAGGAGTACAAGAGTTAGAAAAAACATTTCAAAGCGACAAACTCTATCGAAAGATAAACCTTTCGAAAGAAAAGAAAGATCTCTTTGCTAAGAAACTTCAGAGTTGTTTCAAAGAAGAAATGAAAGACTTCAAGTCTGTTGCACAAGTGACAGACTCTCTGGCAAAGGTGCAGGACAAATGTACTGTAGCTCTGATCATGGGAAAAGAAGCACAAGTTGATATCTTAGGTCCTGTGGTAGAGGGAATGCTAGAAGACCAGAATGTAAGTGAAGAAATCATTGCTAAAACAAAAGGTGGAATCATTTCTGCCATGAAAGCTAGGGTTACAGATAGACTAAAGAGTGAATCTCTTAGTTTAGATCAAGTGGTAGATGAATTTAAAAAAGTTCAAGGAACTGCTAGTTACTTTGTTGCAGATGCTACAGTAGATAAATATGTAAGAGATATGGTGAAAGATGAAGCTAAATCTAAAGTTCTTTCTCTATCTCTTCGTAAAAAATTATTTGATGGGGACAGGGGTTATAGAAATCAATTACTAAAAGCGAAGGGACCTGCAGAGCTAAAAGTTGTTATTAATAACTTAACAAAAGATGCGGCAGTTGATCTTACCGAAGCAGTAACAAGAGAAGAGATTACAAAGTTAAAAGAAGAAGGAATTGTAAAAAGCCAAGAAAGAGTAGATGAAATAGCTAAAGATGCTAGAAATTTCATGAAGAATTGTCTTGATGCCTTTAGTGATATTGGGACCTTTACTGATCATGTACAAAAGTGTGTCTTAACTACAAAGACTGAAGTGACTTATGATGTCTTTGACAATCAATTACACACTATTCTCTTTGAAAGTGAATACGCACACCTAATTTCAGAAGAAGAGAAGAAGTCACTATTAAAGAAGTTTTTAAATAAAGACTTTAAAGACAATATTGCAAAAGCCTATGAGATTGGTTCTCTTGCAAACCTAAAAGACAACTTTGTCTTAGATGCTACTAGCGCCATTGCTTCTAAAGTTATCGGAGGTTCAATCTCAGATATAGTATTAAAAGGAAAAGGAGCTGATCATCCTAAGTATCAAGAGAAACTACAGCTTGTTAAAGATATTTCAACTGCGGCCATAAGTTCCTTAGATGAGTGTCTAGTTATTCAAAAAATTGCTTTGAAAGATAGTAAGAAAGCTATCGACACAAATACATGTATTAATAAATCAAGACTAAAAGCGACTGAGTTAGTCTTTGAAGATATCTTAGGGAATTTTACTGGTTACTTTGAATTTAGTAACAAGAAGAAAGCGCTCTTAGTTAAAGAGCAGTCAAATGCTCTTAAAAAATGCGCACAAGTAAATGGTTTGAATATCAAAGGCGCAAAATTCGCTGATGACTTAAATTCTTGTTTAATCGAATCCATATTTGATTATGTAAGAAATAGTGTTGAGCATGTAACTGCTAATAGTTCTAATATTGATGATATTAAAAATATTGACCTGGTGGCCTATGATCGTTGTATTGAAGACTCTAAACGTGAGCTTGTAAAAGATCTAAAAAATCAAGGTGTAGCCAGTATTCAGAGAACAGCTCTCTATTCAAAAATAGATAAGGGTGTTGAATTTTGGAACCAGCTCTTTAGTGGGAAGCACGCAAGCAGCAGTAGTGTCCATGTTCAAAAGGCGATCAAAGTAGTTGAGATCTGTGCTCTAACGAAAGTAGTTCCCTTAGCGATAGATAGCCTCTTAACACAAAATACTCTCTCTACTAAAATGAGCTTAAATAGGTCTGAGATCAATTTTGCTAATGATCTCATTGGTAAATTAAAATCCTTCTCTTCAGAGTCTTTTAAAACAGGATTGTGGATTGATCTTACAGCAAAGGCAAGTGCAACTTCTGCTAGTGCTAAACCCTCTGAAAAAGTGTCTTCGGGTTCTACAGCTGTAAAAGAGGTTGAAGAAGAATCAATTGATTCCTACTTAAATAAATTTCTACCCATGGTAGGAGATTATCTTAAGAAGATTCATGCTTACGATCCAACAGGTGCTAAAATTGCAATGAATAGCTTAATTGCAGATATTCAAAAAGCACTTAAGAAGAAAGAAAAGTTAACGCTAGATGATTTAAAAGATATTCTCATGCAATCAGATCTTATTGATGTGGTAATTATGTCTGAAATTGCTTCATTTATTAAAAAAGAAGCTAAGGCCCCTTTGACTAAAGAAGGAGTTCCTTTAAGTGTAATTAATATACTCTCTTCTAAGAAAATCCTAGGGCCTATCTTCTCTACATCTAACCCAAGAGGTAAGAAGGCGCTGGAAGATATTAAAAAAGGTTTTGTACGACCTCTATTAGATGGCAAGAAGCTAAAAGGTATTCCAAAGAATCTGATTAAAGAAGTGAAGATTGTTCTCTCCAATGACACCAAAGTGGGTGGGTTTGTTGAAACAATTGCAGGCTCTATCGTACAGAATAAGCTAGATGATAAGAGGCCTGGTAATATTGCCTCGAAAGGTGTTGCAGGACTTATGGGCTACAATCATCGCGACTTTGATTGGAAGAATTTAAGAAGAAGAACTCAGTCTGGCGTCAGTAAGAAAAATCAACCAGTGCAAAAAGCAATCGATTATTTTGGGAGTAGTGTTCTAAGACCTATTCTCTTAAATCAAAAGCTGGGAACTTACACTAAGTATGGATTTTTCTCTAACAAGAAAATTGATATTATGGAAGAGAGAAAAGAAAAATTTGCAGAAAAGGTTGAAGAATTAATGGAGCTAGATAGAAAATAGTCTATATGGATATTTATCCATATAGACACATATTCTACATTCTCTCTGGAGCTTCAATTCCAAGTAATTCAAGTCCTTGTTTCATCACAAGACTTACACACTTAGAAAGAATCAAACGAGATTTTTTTAGATCTTCACTTTCAGCTTTTGCAATAGGGCAATCAGCATAGAAGCTATTAAATAATTTCCCTAATTCAAATAAGTAAGAACAAAGAGCTGTAGGGGAATTCTTCTCATGACATAGAATAACTATATCATTGAAGCTTGAGCATTTAAGGAGTAGCGCCATTTCACTATCTTTTACAAGAGTACTGAAGTCACAAGTTATACTGTCGTTATAATCAAGCTTGTTACAAATAGAATTTATTCTAGCAAAAACATACTGTAAGTATGGCCCTGTTTCACCATCAAGCTTGAGCCACTCTTTCATATCAAAAACAATCTTTCGATTATTATCAAATCGAGTCATTCCGTAATTGATAGCACCTTTAGCAATAATAGAAGAAGTTTTTTTAATTTCTTCTTTTGTCCATTCGTCATTGTACTTTTGTAAGTATTCAGTTTCTATGTGGGATTCCATTTGATTAATGAGGTCACTGAGAGGGACGATATTTCCCTTTCTAGAACTCATGGCACCATCTGGTAATTCTACAAAGTTATATTGTAAATGGTGACAATTTTTCGCTTGTTCAAAACCAATTTTTTCTAATACTTTGAATACTTGGTTAAAGTGATAAGACTGTCTTGTATCTACAATGTAGATATTATTTTCAATTCCAAATTCTTCAAACTTTTTAACGGCTAAGGCAACGTCTTTTGTGGCGTAGAGGCCTGTTCCATCAGACTTAATAAGAAGACAAAAACCAAGTTTTTCTTCTTCTAAGTTCATCCCAATAGCGCCTTCAGACTTTACGAGTTTTCCTTCGGCATAGAGCTTCTTTGCTAACTCTAGAGACGGAGTATCAACTTCTGATTCGAAGAACCAACGGTCAAATTCAACGTCTGCCCACTTATATGTTTCTTTCATCATATCAAGTGACCACTGACGAGTTTCTCTCCAAAGATCAAAGAATTCTCCTTTTCCACTCTCAAGTTCTTTGAGAATTTTAGTTAGGAGAGTTCTATTTTCGTCTTCTTTATCTGTTCCAAGTTCATCTTCAAGTTTTAAGTTGGCCTTAGTATAGATTTTACCAAGCCAAGGTCCTTGGTTTTCCTTTGGGATTTCTTCTTCGTTATGATATTTCAAAAACCATAGGCATTTCGCAACGTGAGTTCCACTGTCCCCAGGGTAGGTTACTGCCACAACTTCTTGATCTGAATATCTCTTAATCCGTACTAGGGAGTTTCCTAAACAAAGATTACGCATATGTCCTACGTGTAATTCTTTGTGTGTATTAGGTTGAGAATACTCAATCATGGTCTTTGGTCTATGTGAGTAAATTTCTTTAGTAAAAAACTGTTTAGATGTAATTTCTTTAGTGAGGTTTGTAGCCAAGTCATTAGTATCTACAAAGAAGTTTAAATAAGGGCCAACTCCTTTTGCACTAGAAATCAATCCTTTAGCTTCAATCGCCTCACTTAATTTAGTGGCAATTAAGTTTGGTGCCGACTTCGCTGTTTTTGCTAGTGGAAAACAAGGAAAGGCAATATGACCCATTTTAAAATTAGGTGCCATAGATAGAAGTTTATATATTTCCTCTAAAGACATTTCAACGTCGCTAAAAGTCGCTTTAATCGCTGATTGAATTTCTAAGGCCAAGTGTTTCTTAATTGAATTGTGTAAAATTGTCATAGTTAGCTCACGTAATATCTTAAAATAACTATGATATACTTATTCTATCCATATAGGAATGCAAAGGTTTTAATGAGCAATATATGTCTAATCATTTTATTCACTCTCTTGAATGTTTCAGTAAAAGCTCAAGTACTCGACAAAGATAATCTACTCAATCGTGAAGAGAAGAACTCGACACTTAGACGAAGATTAGAACCTCGCTTGAGTAATAAGTACTACCGTGGTCGCTATCTCGTTTATGATTGTATAGATCGCCACTATGTCTGTGTAAACCTTCCCAGTTTTTATAACTGCAGAGAGACCCGGGTAAAAGAAATTGAAAATAAGGAAGTCTTACTAAGCTGTGCACCTTTGAAGCTGTTTAAGACGCAAAAAGAGTGCTTTGACGCCAACTATAAACTTATTCATAGAGTGACCAACAAAGCTTTTTGTGTGAATAGAATTTTCTAGTCGATTTTCTTGTACATTAAGACGTGGGGACCAATTCCTTCTATTTGGAATTCGCTTTCAACTTTTTCGAATCCGACTTTTTGATAAAAGCCCTGTGCCGTAGTTCTGGCATTACACCATAGCAATTGACAAAAATTCTGTTTAATAATTGGAAAAGCTGTCTTCAGCAGAGCGGAGCTAAGTCCTTTACCTTGGTGCTCTTGAAGTGTGGCCATTCCTCTTAAACGGTATTGATATTCTTCTGTGAGTGAATTGCTCTTTTCGAAATAAAAAGAGGCAACACTTACTAATTGCTTATCTATGAAGGCCCCAAGGTGAAAAGTTTGCTCATCTTCATCGTGAGAGAAGTGGCAATCTTCCAGGGGTCTTCCTGACCTTAGGATTAAATTTCTGATCTGATATGTGTCAGAGGCATTGATTCTTAATACATTCATATAGTAGTGCAGGTGTTTGTGGGTGATAAAAGTGTGTGAGTCTTTATAGGATTAGCAGGGGTAAAAGTCACTAAAATAATAATTCAACTAGTAAGTGCTTGAAATTCTGAATAGGTTCTCCATTGCTAGCTGGGCCAATGCTTTAGAGAAAAACTCGAAGACAGTATTTGGTATATCGCTATGGGGACCTTCCCAGGAAGCTGTGGTGTAGAAGAGACAGCGGTTTTTGTAATTTATAGTGACGATATTTCCATGCAGACCACTAAGAAACCCTTGATCAAATTTAAAGGGGTATATGCCGGGTGATTTTATCCTTGGAATTTTAAAGTTTAAGCTCATGTCATAAGGAAGTAAGAGGGAAGATAGGAGGAAGTTTACTCTTTGCGATTTTTCGTCATATGAACTGTTCTTTATAAACCCTAAATGTTTAGAATAACTTTCATAATGGGCCAATTTTCGCAACGCGAAGCGACAATCTTTGGGATGCAGCCCCGCAATATAAAAAAATAATTTTTGATTTTTTATTTTTTTTATTTCGTAGTCTGAAACTTGCGATTTTACGTAGACATCATTTCGTAAAACTTTTCTCCATGCGGAGATTCCAATAGATTTTTCAATACTTACTTGATCAAAAATGTTGTTCTCCAGCACCAAAGTTTTGGCCTGAATTGGAGCCGAGAAGGCTAATATAGTGAAAATATATTGTTTTATGTGACGCATTGTACCTTTTCTTGGATAATATGGCCTATTAATCTCTTTAATATACCAAAATATACCATAACCTAAAGCATAGGAAAAATGACGCATGGGCAAGAGCATTGAAGCTGTAAAAAGAAAGGGAAAGGCAAAAGAAGCTGCGATCGAGAGTAAGGATCAAAGGTGGCATTGTCGCAATAGAATTACCCTGGTATTTGGTTCAAACGATGTCGAGGAATTAGACACATATACGTACGATAACGATAAGTTGAACTTTCAAACAGTTAAATTTCACCAGGCCAAGAGTAAGGCCATTGAGGAAATTTTAGATAACTGTATTGATGAGTACTACCGTGGTCATGTGACAGAAATTCACTGTGAACTATCCTCTGATGGAAAGACAGTTATTGTTGAAGATAATGGAATAGGCTTTCCTGTTGGAAAAGTTCCCCAAGTTTATAGTGAGTTTAGAACAGGTTCTAAATTCAAAGACGAAGAGACTGATAAGAAGGGCTTCTTACACAGAACTCTTGGACAAAATGGTCTTGGTGCTGCTGCAACTTGTCTTACTAGTGATGAATTTAAAGTAAGGGTTCGCCACTATAATACAAAGAAAGAACAAACTTATACATTTATTGATGGTGCTCTTAAAATAAAGAAGACCAAACCGAAGCCTTTTAAAGGTCACTCCGGAGTAAGAATAGAGTTAGTTCTTTCTAAGGAAGTATATAAGAATAATAAAATTGATTCTCATCTACTTAGAAAGAGAGTCATTGATTTAGCTTATAATAATCCTGGTTTGACCTTCTATTTTAACAAAGAAAAATACCACTTTAAAAAAGGTCTATTTGAACTAGCACAAAGAGTAGACTCGAGTACGGCACAAGAGTTTGGAACTAGTGCTTATATATTTGAATCAACTACTGCTAGAGGCAAGAAAGTTAAGGGGAAAATCGATATGTCGATTGCCCTTAATATAAATAGAGCTTCTGAAGAACGAGAAAAATTCATTTCTTTTGTTAATTCTACTCCCACTTTTGACGGTGGTTTTCACCACGATAGAGTGAAGCGTATCTTCGTAAATTCTTTAAAAGAAAAGCTTGCAAGAACTGCTAAAAAAGAAAAAGTTACTTTGATTGATAACGATATTTTGACAGGAATGACTTTCACAATTGGTATTACTATGCCAAATCCAAGGTTTGAATCACAAACTAAGAGAAAGCTTGTTCGCGATGCCTTTTTAGATAAGGGTATTGAAGATATCATGAGTAAGAATATTGATAAGTTCTTTAGAAAAAATAAAGAGTACTTAGAAAATATTATGGAGAGAGCGAAAGCTCGTAGTCGTTTCCAAGAATTAAAAGACGCTTCAAAAGTTGGTCGTAAGCAGAAAAGACAAAGAGTTGAAAAACTTCTTGATGCTAACGAAAGAAAGAAAAGAGAGCTTTGTTCACTTTTTATTTGTGAAGGGGACTCGGCGATTGGTGGACTTCGTTCTGCTAGGGATAAACTGTATCAAGGTGGAATTGCCCTAAAAGGTAAACCTATGAACGTTGCCCAAGCTGCCATAAAAGATATTTTAAATAATCAGGAATTTGCAGATATTATGGCCTCTATTGGTCTTGTTATTGGTGTCCCAGCAGAAGTTCAGAATTTACGTTATTCAAAAGTTATTTTCTTAGCGGATTCTGATGTTGATGGTGGTCATATCAATACACTGCTAGCGAACTTTTTCTACCAGTTTTGGCCAGAGTTGTTCGAACAGGAAGTTATCTGTATTGCAAAAGCTCCACTTTTTGAGGTTATTACTGATAAGGGAACTAAGTATATTGAAACTCCACCGGAGTTAGAAACATTCCGTGAAACAACCAAACTAAAAATAAAAGAGATTCAAAGAAACAAAGGACTAGGGGAAATGTCACCTGAAGCCTGGAAACATGTTCTCTCTAGAGACTCATTCACTATTATTTCAGCAGACGATATAGCTAAAGCCAAAGAAATGCTCAATGTTTGTTTTGGTAAAGACACCAGTCTAAGAAAAAATCTTCTTATGGATGAAGACTCCGCTGGAGAAAGTGTTTCAGTTTCTATTTCAGGTAAGGCGAAGAAAGCTACAAAAAAAGCTGCGACTAAAAAGAAAGTAGTTAAGAAGAAAGTGGCTAAAAAGAAAACAGCAAAGAAAAAAACAACTAAGAAAAAAACAAAGAAGTAAGGATCAAATAAGTTATGGAAGAAAGTTACCTGCACGCAATGGCCAGCATTCCTCTTGAAGATATAGTTAAAGAGGAATACAGAATCTATCAAATTTATACGCTTATGGATCGTGCTATTCCTTATTTAAAGGATGGTCTAAAGCCAGGGCAAAGAAGAATTCTTTTTACACTTTGGAAAAATCAATCCAAAGGGCTTATGAAAGTTTCCTCTGCCACAGGTTTGGTTTTAACTCTTCATCCACATGGTCCAGCCTCTGTTGAGTCTGCCATTGTTAATATGGCGCAAGATTATACCTTTTCAAATAACTATCCCCTGATTGATAAGAAGGGATACTTTGGAGAGAGAATGGAAACTTCTCCTGCGGCTTCAAGGTATATTGAGTGTAAGCTTGGAAAGATTTCTCAAATTTTACTCTTCGATGATATGAACCAAGTCGAAATGGTCCCTAACTACGATGAAAAAGTTATGGAGCCAGTGAATCTTCTTCCAAAACTTCCAATCATGCTAATGAACGGTGCTGAAGGAATTGGAACTGGATTTTCTTCTGTAATTCCTAGTTTTGGTCATAAAGAAATTATCGCTTCGATGATCAATTTTCTGGAGACTGGTAAAACTAAGAAATTAAAGCCTTTTAATAATGGTTACACTCTTCCAATTGAACGTGATGAAAGAGGACGTCTTCTTTTTAGAATGGGATTCGAGAAAAAAGGTGATAAAATTTTTATTACTGAATTACCTAGAGGTTACGACGCCGCTAAAACGTATAAATTCTTAGCTAAGCATATTGAAGCAGATTTTATTAAAGATTATATCGATTCGTCTGTTGATAACACTGTAAATATTGAACTGATCTTTAAAAGGGGAGTCGAAAGAACCCTTAAAGAAGTTATCAGTACAATGGGTACTATGGCGTCACAAGTTCCAAACTACACTCTTATTTCTGAGCGTGGAGTTAGGATTTTTGAAAAACCAGAAGAGATCATTGAAATTTTCTCAGGTCAAAGACTAGTTGTTGTAAGAAAGCGCTACGAATTAAGATGTAGTGATTTAGAACAGAAAATTATTCAAAACAATGAAATTATAAAGTTCATTAAAAAGAAAGAATACGAAGTTGCCACCAAATCAAAGAACAGAAAAACTTTTGTAGAGTATCTAGGAAAGAAGAAATATGTTTTTTCTGACTACCTTGCAGATATGCCAATTTATAGAATGACTAAAGAAGAAGTGGCAAAACGTGTCCTTATGGTTAAGGACGATAAGAAACTCTTTGCTGAATATTCTAAGGTTGCTAAATCTCCAAAAATTATTAAGAAGAAATTGATCGAAGAGCTCAAAGACGTTGGTGAACAATTATCAAGCTGGCTAAGAGCAAAAGATAGAGAGCAAATTGAGCTTAGAAAGAAGATAGATAAGAAAACAGCAAAAGCAGCTGGTAAGAAAACTAAGAAGAAAGCAGTAAAAAAGAAAAGATAATAAAGAAAGGAGCCTTAGAGCTCCTTTTTTTATATTGCTTTTAGATGATTATTTTTAGTTCCATTTTCTAGCAAGCATTTATTATAGAGGTATGCTTGATAGTTGAAGCATAAGTTTCTCGCTTCATTTACTCGGAACATCTTATTTTCTATTCTCTTAAAAAGTTCTTCCTTAGTTTCATCTCTTTGTTCAGTAGTGTAGTGATAATCAATGGCCTTCTCAAGACTTGAGAGGAACATAGGTCCATACATTCTGTGACCCCATAGATCCATGGCAATTAATTGATTCGTAAAATTAATGGCCATTAAGTCTGCACTCAGAGAATTGCCTGTAGTGTACTCCTTAATTACCTCATTATATAAGCTTGAGGCGTATTGGCATTTAGAAGTAAAGTTAGAATACATATTCCAATAACCAACGATTGAAAATGTTGTAAATATAAGAAAAGGTTCAACATCAATTCCAAAGAGAATTAGGTTAAAACTTGAAAAAATACTATAGTAAATTGAAAAAATTGCAGCAGTAGTTAATGTGGCCCTAACCAAAAGAAAACTATTTCTTGGTCTGTTTTTAAAAAACATAAATCTAAAGAGAGCGAAGTTTTCTATTCCCCAGTGAAACCAGTCACTGACGTTTTGATGTCCACTTTCTTTTAAATATATTCGTTCAGGTATTTTCATTCGTAATCCATTGTTCATCAGTTCAATGGTTTATCGGCTTTAAACTAAGTTTACTGAACATAATTTATGTTATTTTACTATTCTTCCGATTGGTAAGTTATGAAATTTACTAAAACTATACTTCTATTTTTACTTCTTCTTTTAATCTCCAGCTGTGAAGAGGGAGATGAATTAATTATAACTGTAACTGAAAACTCTGACTCAGTAGATATTTCTGTGGTAAATCCAGAAGACGTTACTCACATTGTAGATAGAAAATTATTTTTAAAAAAGTTTAAAGTCAAAGATCCACTTTACTTAGAAAATTTTGAAACCAGGTTTGAGCACTTTTCAAATGGAAAAGAATATTTCTTTGATGTAATTTCAGGTAAATGTTTTAATAAGTACGGAGAGTCGACTAGGGGAATTTCTAATTCTCTTGAGTGTAATGTTCCGGATACTGTAGATAGTGAAAACCATAATTTTTCAAAGTACGATTTTTTTGGAGCTGATGCTAGGAGTGCAAATTTAGATAATGTTGATGTTTCTCTTTATGACATGCTTTTTGCTGAAGTGAAGATGGATCAGCAAACACTTTTAAAAGATGACAAATCACCCTTTTATAAAATGTTTCAAAATCATAAGAAGATATTCTTTCAACAGAAAAAATCGAGTAATTCATTTACAAAAAAATTGTCAAAAGCCTTTCTTAAAAAGAAGAGACTAAAGAAGCAATTTAAAAAAGCTAAGAATGATAAATCAAGACTGAAAATTACACTTATAATTGAACAGGTAAATAAATCTATTCGCTTGATGAAATTAAACCATAAAATTGCCCGTAAGAAATCGTCTAGACATTTAAAAGAATTGAAATGGATTTCTAAAGTGGATGAAATGTATGAGAGAAAAGACAGATTTATTTCTAGAAATAGAAGTTCATATATATATGATGGAAGTTCTGCCCATAAGACTATAGCTTCAAACGAACTTATTGGTAATGCTAGATTTTCAATTTCTCTTTGGTTTAAGACTGACCTAAACCAAGGGGATAAGAGATTGTTTAATTTGCACCGAGGAAGTCAGCCAGGAAGTGCCCTGAACTTGTCGTTAAAGACCGATAGAGTAGTTATGGGAGTTCATGATGGAACAAGGTATGTTTCAAATGAATTAAACTTTAGTTACGACGATGATTTATGGCATCACTTTGCTGTGGTGAAATCAAATAATAAAATTACTTTATATCTTGATGGAGAAAGACGCCTTGAATATTCAGGTAGTTTCTCTGGCCTTGGAAGTTATCCTGCAGTTTTTGGATCTTATGATGGAAGAGGTTACTTCTTTCAAGGAGAGTTGGATGAAGTCAGTCTTTGGTCAAAAGATCTAAATAAGAAAGATATCTCAGCTATCTTTAATTACGGGGAAGCCACAGATCTAAAGATTCACTCAAAGGTTCCATATTTAAAAAATTGGTGGCGAATGGGGGATCATAAAAGGGATTCTGAAATTTCTTTATTTGATATGGTATCTAAAAAAATTGCTACGAGTCTGAAATAGTTTTTTGTTTGGACTCATAATAGTTAAAAACATCTGAAACATCATTTTGGTCAAGATTAAATGCAATAGAGCCTAATTCCAAAATGTAGAGTTGTTTGACCTCTTTCTCTGTGAGCTCAGGGAAATCCCTTTTGAGAATGACAAAGAGCTCTTCCTCGGCCTTCCTAACGATTCTACCTAGCTCACTGTCCTCTCTTTTTTTCAAGAAGAAGAGAACGAAGATAAAGGGCATAGAGTTTATTCTTTCTAAAACAAATTTCATTCTGTTAACAAGACCAAGTCTTTCAGAATTTCCAGTGTTAAATAAAACTTCAGTCACATAACGGAAAGCTTCTTCAAGAATAGTTTTCTTCTCTTTACCAAAGTAATAATAAATAAGAGATCTCGTCACATCTGCTTCTCTAGAAATATCCGATAGTGTCCATTTCAAATGGCCTTTGGAGATTTCCATCTTTAAAACTGCATGACAAATTTTGTGATAAACATCTTCTTTTGTATTCATTAAGTCAGATTCTAACATATGAATATTAGGTTTTTGGAAAAATATGCCGGAGTATTCTGGTAGGGTAATGACGATTTACTAAACAAAATGGGAAAAAACGTATCTTATTAATATTTATATAGTAATCCATTTGCTTCTTTGTTAACCTATTAATATATTAGGATTTTTAAGTACCAGACTTTAATTCACGGAGGAAGTATGAGTCTTACTAAAGCCGACATTGTTGAGCGTGTATATAAGGAAGCTGGATTTTCCAAGAAGGAAGCAGCCGATCTTGTTGATCTTGTATTCAAGGTTATTAAAGATACGTTAGCAAGAGGCGAAAAAGTGAAGATTTCGGGTTTCGGAAATTTTTCAATCAGAGACAAGGCAACGAGAGTAGGTCGTAACCCCCAAACGGGTAGCGCTATGGAGATCTCAGCTAGACGAGTTTTAACTTTTAAACCTTCACAGGTTTTGAAAGAGGACGTGACAGCTAGATTTTCTCATAGGCTAGACGACAAAGGAAATGAAGATACATCTCTTCCTGCAAAGGAAGGAACTTCACGAGCTCTCAGTTCATTTATGAATAATACTGAGGACATCAATGGCGATGACCTCGACTTTGATTAGATACTAGCTCCTCAGGGAGCTTGTGATCTTTTAGGAGAGATTATGGGTGCTCAGATAGAGATTCCAAATAAATCGCATTTTAAATTAAATGAGGTGTGTTCTTTGACTGGCGTAAAACCCTATGTTCTTAGATTTTGGGAATCTGAATTTGATCATATCTCTCCAATTTTATCTTCTTCTGGTCAAAAGCTTTTTGAACATAAAGATATCGAAGCCATTGCTTACATTAAGAAATTATTATTTGATGATAAGTTGACTATTGAAAAAGCAAAAATGGAATTAGATTTACATATGTTTTCAGAAGCTGGAAATGATTTTTCTACTGAAGAGATAGTTGAAGCTCAAGTTTCAAGTGAACGATTTGTTAGAAATTTATCTGATTCTGATATTCAAAAATTAGTTATGGCAAAAGCTAAACTAAGTTCTTTGATTTCAAGTGTTGATTCTCTCAAGCAAAGAAACGATTGGCATTAAATTATTATTTGAATGCCTTTCTATGTTTGTTTTTCCTGAAACCACCATTGTTTCTATCTTTTTGAAGTAATTCTTTAGGACCGATTTAGTTGTTGTAAGCTCTTCTTTGTTTAAAGTCGTATCTATAATAGATAGGTTTGTAACAAGAGACTCAAAACAATTTTTTCCGAATTTTCCTAACCATGGGTTTACTGCGCTTTCGTGACTCGAGAGTTCATCATCAACTAGTTCAGTTAGATCGTCGAGTAGTTGAAAGACTATTCCAATTGCGTGTCCTAATTTGAATAATGTCTTAGAAGTTTCATAAATATTTTCACGATTCTCTGCATGAGAGCTGGACCAGTAGCCAAGTAGCAGAGATGTTTGTATGAGTCTTGCTGTTTTTAGTTGATGTGTGAGAATCAGGCTTTCAAAAGACTTTGTCATTTCTTCACTTAGGTCGAGAAACTGTCCTTGGATTAGTCCTTTTGGACCGAGTGCCCAGCTGAAAAATTTTAACATTATGGATAGGTTCTTTCCCGAGTACTTAGAGAGAAGTGCAAAAGAAGCAGTTTGTAGTCCATCTCCTGCTAGTAGCGCCTTCCATTCTGAAAATGCTTTATGTGTTGCGGGTTTTCCTCGTCTTATGTCATCATCATCCATGCAGGGGAGATCGTCGTGAAGTAGTGTGTAGGCGTGATGAAGCTCAACTGCTGAGCTTAGGTAGTTGACTTCATTTTTTGGATTGTTTAAAAAATCTAGGTCATGTGAGTTATTATAATCAGCAAAGATTGAGCTAACAAGCTGTGGCCTAAAGGCTTTACCTGGGGGAAGAACTCCATAGAGGTAAACTTCCTTAAACTGTTGTTTTGGTAGAACGCTATTTAAGTGAATTTCGATATTATTTACTATTGTTTCGATGTTCATTCTTGGCCCTTGTTATTTTAACAACCTAGCAAAAGGACCACTTAATGAAAAGGTGAGTTATTGGAAACTAGGTCTTGGAGCAGAGAGTTTACCTTTTAGGTTAAACTTATAAAATCCTTTGTCAGAAGGCTTTTTGCCACCCAGCAGCATGTTTAGTATTCCAAAATTTTCTAGAAACTCAGGAGAGAATTTGATATCTCCATTCAGATCGAGAGCAGAATTTCTTATATTGTGTGGGTTGAGTTTAATTTTTCCATCGATTTCAGCTAGAATAGGTGCATCAGCATTACCAATTCTAATGTCTTGAATATCAAGCAAGTTTTTAGCATTTATAGAGGCCTTAATTTGTATCACTGATATTGGAAGATTTGGTAGATCAAACCCACCAAGGTTTTGCGGTGGAATGTTTAAATTTTGTGAATTTACGAATAGGTCTCCAGAAATAATATTATTTCCTTTAAATTTTAAGACAGATTCTATTTCTATATCTCCAGTGAACTTTAATGATTTAGAACCAAGAACTTTTACTAGAGTATCGTGTGAGATAGAAGACTTTTCTATTTTTACGGCATGACTTGTTAGACCAATTGTAGGGTATATATTTAAAACACTAAACTTGTGTTTAATTTTTGCATGAAGTTTAACTCCAAGGGGCCAAAAACTAGGAGACTGAACTTTTACAATAAGATCTTTAAGTTTTAATGACGCAGCAGGATTATTAAAGCAAATTCCACTAACAACTGGTTTCTTAATAATTATTTTTGGAAAAAACCATTCAAACTTTAATTCATCATAGGTAATGGGACAGGCCCTATTCGAAGAAAGAGCTTTTGCCACATGAGATTTAATAATATTGTCTAGTGGAAAGTTAAAACAAAAGGCTAGAAAAAATAAAGCTAACGCTCCAATAATGACCTTCGAAAAGAACATTTTTTTTTGAGAATAGATTTCATCAGGAAGTTCGTTGGGTTGAACTTTTAACTTCACCATTATTTACCGGCCTTTCCATAATGAGTGAATTTTACTACTCCACTGATAAGTTCTTTCTTATTGTCACGCTTTAAACTAATTTCAAAAATTTTTACTTTCTCTGACTGAAGTAGTCCTAAAATATAATCTGACAAATTCTTCGAAGTAAACTTTGAAATTTTAATGGTAGCTTCTGATTTTGATATATTTCCAGATTTTTCAAGTGCTTCAAAACTGAGAACATTAATAGAATTAGTATCAATGCTCTTTCTTTGTGCGAGCCTTTTAAGTCTAGTTATGAGTGCTCCCTTATTGTTAATTTGATGGGGAGAAATGATTCTTCTTCCAACAGTTTCAACTTCACTCTTCTTTGAAGTGTAATACTCTACTTCTGTTAAAATTTGTTCCTTAAGTTCTATTTTAGATCTTAGTATTGAGTTTGAAATACTCATGATCATGAGAGCGAATAGGGGAAGCGCAATAAATACATAGGATGATGTTTGACTAAGGATTTTTAATTGATGTTCACTTAAAGAATTAAGTGTCTCATTTATCTTTAATCTAAGTTGACTCTCTTTAGCAGCATCTAGTTGTCTAAAAATGAAGTCATCAAATTGTTTAATTAGTATCTTTCTCATCTCTTATTCCGAAAAAGTCATTGTCATGATTTTTGATTTACTTTTATAGTCGATTTTTAAATTATCAAATGGTCCAGAAGTTACATGAGTTTTTAAGGCCTCAAGCTCTTTTGGTTCTTTTGAAGAAAAGTGAACACGTACGTTTCCATCAATATTTTCAAAAAGCTCCATATTTACAAGCTCATTTCTAGAAATATATTTACTAAGTTCAATCAGTGGAGCTGAAGCGTTAATTTCAGTGGCCGATTGAATAGTTCTCACTTCTTGTTTTACTACTCTATTTTTCTTTTTAAGCAGTTTTAAAATACTTTCAGGATTTCTCTTGTACTTTCTTTGATCTTTTCTTGAGATCTCTAGAGAGTCTTTCTTAATAACTTTTTTAATTTTTGAATCTAATCTTCTATCCATTGAATTAAGAAAATAGAAACGATCAAAGAGCATAAAAGACATTAGCACAACGAAAACAGCTAAGGATCTTGAGAAAATAAATGAAACAGAATGCAATGATATAGTGTCAGAGAAGCCACTGGTATAATTTCCTGTTAAGAAATTTGGCATTTGAGTGGATGATCTTTGTGAAGCTGCCATCATATGCGAAAGAAGAAAATTTTGTTTTGATTCTTCTGGAACACCTGATATTTTTGAACCATCAAATTTTTCAACTTTTATCTTTAATTGAGCACCAATGAAGTTTTCTATATTACTTATGTTGGAGCAACCACCACTAATAATAATTTTGGTAATAGGATTTCCAAATTTTACTCTATAACCCAATTCCCATCTCTTTAAATCTGAAACTAGAGGCATGAAGGCTTGATGCATAAGTTTAGCAAAATCTCTTTGCTCTTTTGTGACATCATCTAATTGGTCGTCTGTGAGAAAGAAGCAATTATCATGTTTATAAATAACAGCTTCATCTAAGGGAATTTGATAAGTTTGAGAAATGATATCATCCAAAACCTTTCCACCCAGATGAGTTAGGTGAGATGATATGACTTCACGATTATGGATAAAGTAGGCCTTAGTTGAATCATGTCCAATATCTACAAAGCAAAAAGAGCCCGAGAAATGTTTTTGATCAATAAAGCTTTGAACAACTCCCATCTCTGTTGTCAGAATTGCAGGAAGTGTTCCTGTTTCCTCAAGATAGGAATAGTAATTATCAAAGTATTCAAGCTGAGCAATACTTACAAGGGCTGAATAATTTTCACCATTCTTCACTAAGGTGGAAGTATAGTGAATATCTTTTAAAGAGTAGGGAATATTCTCTTCCATTAAGAAAGGGATCATCAGTTCCGCTTTCTTTCTTGAATTCACTGGAAGTTCTAGGTATCTGGAGGTGGTAAAATTATCTTGGATTTGATAGATTATTTTTCCTTCAAACTCCGTTTTTTTCAAATAACTTCTTATAATTTCGTTGTGAATTTCATTTATAGTAGTGTCTGGTTCAAACTGTGAACGTATCTTTGAGATAATGATTTCTCTGTGGCCCAAATACTTGAGCTGCTTTCTTTCTAATCGGCATTCATAGAACTTTACCGAATAACTACCTAAATCAATTGCGAGTATATTCATATGTAATATATTACCAGAATCATTAGGATAATGTGTTGAAAATTTAAGGGCAAATACGATCTTTTTTAGAAAGCCCGACCAATGGGGTCAGTTACTCGATACGAACTTCAATAATTCTTGGAGAGAGCAACTCAATTGGTTTCTCTTCCTCTTTATCTTCCTTATCATCGTCTGGATCTGTATTAGTATTCGTAGTGTCTGTCTTGTCTATATTATTCGGGTCTGTATTTGGATCATTTTTATTTTTTTCTTCTTCTTCAGGTTCTGGTTCAGGCTTAATGGGAAGATCTGCAAATGCTGTAATACTATATTCTGCTCTCCCAAAGAACCCCTTAGAAGAGATTTTATAGAGTTTTCCAGCAACAGCTATTCTAAGTCCTGCTTGCTCATATTCTTTCTTCCTGTCGTCGTAGGTTTGATTATCGACAATGGCCAGTTTATTAACCACCAATTCTTTAAAGTCTTTTTCGCTTTTAAATTCTTGCGCCTTAATTTTAAGTTCTTCATCGCCATCTCTATGTTTGAAAAATTCTTCAATTTGCACAGGAGTGATAGAGGGGAATAAGAGTTTTAACTGTTCTTCTGTGAGTTCATTTACAGCGATAATACTCACCTCATGAACAGTGAGTTTATCTTTAAAAAGTTTTACAATTGAGTCGTTCCAACCAAGTAATAGATGAAGCTCGTCAATAGAGTTTAGTGGTGCATGTTTTGGAATTATATCTGCAGCGAGGTAGGTTGCCTCAATTTCAGCTCTTTCAGAATCATTGAAATTCTTAGGATCGTTGACAAAGAATTTTAGCTCTTTAATCAGCAATTCCGCATTAACATTGCCATAAATTTCATCAAACTCTTCATTTTTCTCTTTTTCTTTTTCGAGCGCTTGGTTTAAGGTTTCTAGCAATTTCTTTTCTATATAGTCATGAGGACTCGTAGACTCCTCATCTTCTGAATTATCTGGATCGTTACTCTTCTTGGATTTTTCCTGAGAAACTCTTAGATTGTTTGGATTTAAAAAACCTGAAACAGTTGAAATAGATAGATTGAGTCGTCCTCGGATAAGGCTGTTTTTTTCAAATTCATTTATAGCCGTTTTTTGAAGAATATTGGCCCCTGGAGGAAGAATAATAGGGAACATATTGTCCATAGTAATTACGGACTCAATCATTGAAGGTTGAATAAATTCTTTGAGTTGTTTATTTTTCTCAATGAGATTTCGACCCTCTTGATAGAGTTTTAGTTTTGCTAGCGCCAAGTTAAGACCTGCTTCTGCATTGAGTCTCGCTTGTAACTTATCTTGCTGGTTATAAACCTTAATTTTATTTATTTTAGATTCAAATGTGAAGTCAGCTAAGAGAAAGGCCAGGATTGCAATAACTGACATCACCATCATTATTGCCATTCCGGAATCATTTTTTAAGATACTGTTATTTTTCACCACTAGCTCCAGAATCTCCATCGGTTTTAGATTTTAATTTCTTTTCTTTCTCATCTTTTACAGTGTCAAAGAAGGGGAAGAGTGGTCTATAAGTTCTTTCTATTTCTATTTCATTATTATCTGTATTAATCCAAACCATTTTAACTTTGATTAATCTCGGAGTGAATTGATCATTACCAATCTCAGTAAGAGTGTCGACAAATTTCTTAGTTTCAGCATTCCAAAATTGAAATTGAAAGCTCTTGATATGGGTTAAAAGAATATGTTCTTTTACTTTATCCCAATTAAAATCTTTTCTATAAATATTCTTGCTTTGCGTGGCCCTTGTAAGCTCATAACCACCATCTCGTTCGGTTTTTTCTCCTCTAGAAGATCGAATATTGTACTTTATCCAAGAGAATCTTGATTGCTTAGAGTCTTCTAAAATTCTTCTATTAGAAGTAGATAAGAAGATTAACTCATTCTTATTTTCATTAAGTATGGCCGGAGTAATATCGCCACTTACACTAATAAAGGGGAACCTTTCGCTTGGGACAAAGACCATTCGAGGATCTTGAATTTGCTCACCGTCACTGTCATCTTGATTATCTAAGCTATCTGCCGAATTATTTTCAAAATCTGAGTCGGACTGCTTATCTTTTGAAAATGGAGCGCTAAAATAGAGGGGGGAGTAAATTTGAGAAATATCTAACTCTAATCTCTCAAGGGCGGTTACTATTTGTAGAGCTTCTCTATCTTCTGAAATGACTCTATCTTTCGTCTCTGTACTATCACTAACTATCGAGTACATGGTTGCCATGAGCATAGAAAGGATTGTGATGGCGACTAAAACTTCGATTAAAGTAAAACCGGAATTTGTAGTCAGAATATGTGGCTTTCTTTTTAAATTTATCACAGTTGTTCAAACACCACTTGCGCTTGTTGGTTGTAGATCCAGGTGCTTACAGAGTAAGTTCTCTCGCTCGTTTCATTTTTTACAGTGACTTCTACCTGCCAAATAATTTTTTCTAGATTCTTCTTCACATTTTCTAATATCTTTTTCTCTTGGGGATTTTGCCCACCTTCTTCATCACCACCTGAAATGGCATTTAAGTCTGGCATTACAAACTTCTGATAAATCACTGAGTAAGTAAAATTATCATCCTGTTTAAATTTTCCTGAATCAGCTTTCAATGTTATCGAGAGTTTTAACTCAGGAGGAGAGACTATAATTTCATTAATTTTCTTTTCAGCATATCTCTTTAAAATGAGCTCATCTCTCATTATAGAGCTGTCTCTAATATTATAACCTTGTGCAGTTAAGTAGGCTGAAACAAATACAGCAAAAATGGCGAGTGAAATCATCACTTCGACTAGTGTAAAACCATTTTTATTTTGAATAAGAGTTCTTAGTTTTTTAACCATTTTTGATAAATTTCTTCTGCTAATTCTATTTGTTTTTCGCTTATGTCACCATCGGAATCTTCGTCGATCGAATAGTAAGCTCTCTTCATTTCCAAAGTAAAAGGAGAGACTTCTAATGAGGCGATTTCATCATCAGTTGCTAAAACTATTATAGCACTATCTTTTTCTCCAGTGGGATAAATGTATATGGCATTTTTTCCATCGAGAACCATTACTTGTGTGAGAGAGGTGGCAAGAGCAATAATTCTTACACCTCCAGGAAGAGACTTGTCTTCTTCTTGAAATTCCTTAACACGAGAGAACTTTTTATCAATTTTCTTTTGCTTATTCTTCTCTTTATCCTCATCAGACTTACTCTTTGAGGCCGAGACTTGAGTTGCGGGCAACACAAAGTTGCCATCTGGTCCAAACTCTACGGACCAAGTTTGCGGCTCATCGTCAAAATTCATTTTTAGACGAATCATAGTATTTCTAAGGGCCGCTTCATCGGTAGAGAACCTAATTCCGCGTTCAAAATTATTGAGGGCCTCGTCTAGACTTCTTCTGGAGGAGAAGCTTGTTCCGGCAACGAGAGTGAGGACTATAGTCACAAGTAAAAGGGCCACTAACATTTCTATTAGAGTAAAACCCTTTTGATTACTTGTTTCTATCTTATTCATTTAAAACTAGTTTTTCTTCTTTTTTAGGTAAATATCTGCGTCAGATCCTTCTCCACCTTCTTCGCGGTCAGGTCCATAACTCCAAATATTGAATTTCTTACCATCTGACTCATAGAAATATTCTTCATCCCATGGATCTCTTGGCACTTCATCAGCTTCCATAAATGCATCTGGTGGATAGTTCTTACATTCTTTTCCAGCTGTAGGCTTTGCAATAAGTGCTTCTAGGCCTTGATCAGTTGTAGGATATCTTCCACACTTTCTTCTAAAGTCTTGTAGAATACTCTTATAATTACCCATCTGAATATTAGTGGCCTTAATTTGACCTTCTGTGAGTTGCTTGAAGATTTGACCAGCAACGAAAGTACCGGCGATTCCAAGTAGAGTAAGTGCGATTAAAATTTCAATTAGTGAAAAACCACCAGACTGTCTAAGCAAGTGGAGCATGCTTTTCTTCTTCATTATATCTCCTTAATTAATTCTCTTTTAGTGGATGCTGTTGAGCTCCATCATTGGTACTACTACCGAAAATATGATAAAGGCCACGGCCATTCCCATTCCAACTAACATTATAGGCTCTAAGATAGAGGTTAGTCCATTAAGTTTTGAATCTACTTGGTCTTCGTAATTTTCTGCAATAATCTTTAGCATTTCTTCAAGTTCCCCAGACTTTTCTCCTAGTGTCATCATGTGTGTCACCATGGTGGGAAAAAGTCCTGAACGAACGAGGGGGGCTGCCAGAGAAGCACCTTCTGAAACATTGATTCTGGCGGCATCTACAGCTTTTTGCATATGAACATTGCTAATGAGATTTTTTACAATTTTTAGAGCTGCTAGAATGGGCACTCCTGAATTTAGGAGAGTGGCCAAGGTAGAGCAAAAACGACTGACATTAATCATAGTGACGAGGTTTCCAATCACAGGGAGCTTCAAGAGAAAAGAGTCCCATCTACTTTTTCCCTTCTTTGTCGTAATATATTTGTTAAAGAAGATTACAGATCCAAAGCCGGCTAGAATAACTGCCCACCAATAACTTTTTAGAAACTCTGAAATCCAGATACAAACTTGAGTTTGTAGAGGCAACTCTTTTTTCATCGTTTCAAAAATCTTAGTGATTTTTGGAATTACGAAAATGAAAATTATTCCCATCATAAGCGATCCAACTATCATCATAATAAGAGGGTAGGTCATAGCGCCTTTGACTTTATTTTTAAGCTTTACGTGGGCTTCTGTGAAATCTGCTAGTCTAAGTAAAACAACTTCTAGTGTTCCTGAGGATTCTCCTGCTTCGACCATATTCACAAAGACATTATCAAATACTTTTGGATAATCACTTAGAGCTTTGGCGAGGGAAGACCCTTCATTAATTTTTTGTTTTACTTCAGCTAAAATTGTTTTAAGTTTCTCATTTTCAGTTTGATCAACCAGAGCGCTGAAGGCCTCTACAATTTGTATTTTCGCTTTAATCAGAGTTGCTAATTGTCTCGTCATAAGTGAGAGATCTTGAATGCTCACAGCTTGACCGAAAGTAAAACCACTACCTCCCTTCGCTTTCTTGTGAGCTTTTTGTTCTGTGATTTCGATGAGCATTATACCCATTGCACGTATCTTAGTCTTCGCAGCGATTAAGCTTTCCGAATCAATAGATTTTTTAATTTCTTTGCCTGCTTTATCCAGACCTTTATAGCTAAATATTGCCATTCAATAAAACCTTATTCTTCATTATCTTCGTCGTTAATAGCTCTAACCATTTCATCAATAGAAGTGATTCCTTTAAATACTTTCTCAAGAGCATCACCCCTAAGTGTAGTCATTCCACCTCTAACAGCTGCTTTTTTTATGGCCCCAGAGTCTGACTTTTTTAAGATAAGTGGTTTTATCACATCATCAATCACTAATAACTCTGAAACTACTGTCATTCCACTAAAACCATCGTAACTACACTTTGGACACCCTTTAGGAATGAAAATAGTGGCATCTTGCGGCACTGAATGTACACCCATCATTTCCATATCGTATGGAGTTATTACATGAGGAGCTTTACAGTGGGAACAGAGAGTTCTTAAAAGTCTTTGTGCCAAAATAGCTGCAAGTGAAGAAGCGATTAAAAATGGTTGAACTCCCATGTCGATCAATCGACCAGGAGCTGAGAAAGAATCATTGGTGTGAATCGTTGAGAGAACAAAGTGACCTGTGAGTGAAGCTTGAATGGCCATCTCCGCAGTTTCTTTATCTCTTGTTTCCCCAACCATAATCACATCGGGGTTTTGTCTTAGAATTGATCGAAGGGCAATAGCAAATGAAAGATCAATCTTACTATTCACTTGAATTTGAGAAATCCCTTGAATTTCATATTCCACTGGATCTTCAACGGTGATAATCATCTTGTCTGGAGTATTAATCTCATCCAACATAGCAAATAGGGTAGTCGTTTTCCCATGTCCTGTTGGACCTGAAACATAGACAACCCCATGTTTTCTACTTCCAAGTTCTTTTAGTTGTTTTAAAACTTTCCCATGAAAGCCAAGATTCTCTAACTTTAAAATAGTCGAATTCTTTTCTAGAATCCTCATAACTATTCTTTCTCCACACTGAATAGGAACAGTCGAGAGACGAATATCAATGTCCTTTCCGGCCATTTTTATGGGGATACGTCCATCTTGGGGGAGTCTTTTTTCGGCAATATCAAGTTTTGCCATAACTTTAATACGTGAACTTACAGCAGAGTGAGTCTTGATTGGTTGCCTAAGAATTTCTTTCATCACTCTATTAATTCTAAATCTATAAATGGTCTCTTTTTCGTAGGGCTCAATATGTATATCGGAGGCCCCTTCTTTTACTGCACGAAAAATAATTGAGTTCACAAATCTGATAACCGGTGCTTCATCGGCACCTGCATCGAGAATATCGATGGGTCCGTCTAAATCAAGGTTCTCTTCAAACTCGTCTTCAAGAGAGTCAACAATATTTGTATTAGCTTTTTCATAGACTCTGTTAATTGCCTCTGAAACTTTCATAGGATGGGCAACTACGAGCTTTATTTCTTTTTTAAATAATTCTCTTAGATCATTAATGGCATCAAAGTTAAAAGGGTCAGTGATAGCAACTGTCACAGTGAAGTCAGTTTCTAAAATAGGAATAATCTCATGTGTCTTTGCGTAATTGATGGGAATATTCATTGTGATATTAGCATCGATCTCTTCAATATTAATATCTGTAATATAAGGGATATTCACTTGATGGCAAATCACTTTAATGATGTCATGAGGGTGAATATAATTCTTCTTTAGAAGAATTTCACCAATTAACATCCCAGATTCTTCTTGAATGTGAAGAGCTTCTGTTAATTGTTCATCGGTTAAAGTGGTGTGTTGCAAAAGGAGCTGACCAATCATCTCCTTTTGTCCTTCAACTTTTTCTAACATATGTTCTGAAATTTTCAAAACGGCCCCTTATTTCTTTGTCGCCGAAGCTTTAGATTTAATTTTTTGAACAAAAACTTTTTGTTTTTCCATGTTTTTAAAGCCTAGAAGAGGGTCATTCAGATCCTCTTCTTTTTCATCTCCAATACCTGGAGCTTCATTTTCTTTTCTATACTTACTGGCCTCTTCTTCATTGTAGAGAGGTCCTTTCTCTTGTCTTTTCGCTTTGTCATAAAGTCCTTTAGCCGTAGTTGCAAATGGATCATCTTCTCCAAGAGCATCTTTAAGGTGAGTACTTCTTCTATTTAGCTGATCTTGTAGGTTTTTAGCGTTAGCTGTACTTTGAACATCAATAATCTTTGGTGTTAAGAAGAATAGAAGATTTATTTTTTCAACACTAGTGATCGTATTTTTAAATAACCAACCAAGTACTGGAATATCTCCAAGTAGTGGAACTTTACTCACTACATCCGTTTGCTTATCTCGCATCAGCCCTCCCATGGCCACTGTGTCTCTGTCTCTTACAACAACTGAAGTGATAGCACTTCTAGTCGTTGTGGCAACACCAACACTCTCAACACCAGAAGGAAGAGAACGACTTGAGAAATCATCGATTTTCTGATCAATCTTAAGTTTTATGAATCTTGTCACTTTATTAATTTGTGGTGTTATTTTTAGAGTCAGAGCAACTTTTTGTTGTTTAACTGAAGTTGAAGATGAGCCGTTAGCGGCATCTGTTTTTTCTGGAGTAGGGACACTTTCCCCAACTTCAAAAATGGCTTCTTCGTTATCTAGACACATGATTTGTGGTGTTGCTAAAACATTCGTTGAAGCATTTGCAGCAACTGCAGTAATGAGTGCTGAAATTGATTTAATTTGAACTTCTGTTCCACCAATTGTTTGTGTGACAGATTTTCCAGCTCCTCCTCCTACGAAGAGTCCTCCCAGAGAGGTAATATTATTTGTCATAACATTAACTAAATCTCCGCCGTTTCCAATGAACCCGGCCTTATCAGTAGCACCATTTCCATAGGCTCCAATAATATTAATTCCAAAACCTCTATCTTTAGTAACTGAAGTTTCCATGATCATCCCTTCTACGAAGACTTGAGATCTTGGTCTGTCTAACTTTCTAATAACTTCTTTAATAGTTAAATAATCAGTAGGAGATGCTGTCACTACAATGGCATTATTTTCTTTGTCTGAAGTGATCTTTACTGCAGCATTAAATAGGGAGCCACTATCATTTGAAGACAGAGACTTAGAGAATCTAGACTTTGATTTAGAAGCTGGTTTTGAAGAAGAAACTAAAGTAGATAAAGTCTTGGCCAGAGTTTCACTCGTACCATGATTTAAATAATAAACGTGGATTTGACCAGAACTAGAGTTTACAAGTTTTACATCTAATTTTCTAATTAAGGCACTTAACTGTTTTGCACCTTCAGCATTAGTCATGGCAATAATAGAGTTTGTTCTAGGTTCTGCGATGAGTTTAATATTTGAAATTAAACTTGAACTCTTACTCTTAGATCTAACCTTTGAAGATTTTGTTCCTTTAAAAATCTTATCTAGAAGCTTCGCAATTTCTTGAGCTGAAGAGTTTTTTACAGGCATAATTTGAAGTGACTCTTCGTGACCAGGTACATCGATAAATTTAATCAGTCTTGTAAGTCTATTAATATTCGACCCAGTATCTTGAACTATAATTGTATTTGTTTGTTTAATATCGATAATTCTTCCGTACCTAGACATAAAAGGTCTAAAAGAACGAGTAACTTCAGTAGAGTTGATATTCTTTAAAGGTAAAATCTTCATGACATAGTTGTCAGTATTTGGAGTGTAGTTACCGGTATAGATTTTTGTTGGCGTATATCTAATATCTCTAGCGTTTACAATTTTATAAAATGAACCAGACTTAACTAGAGTGTATCCGTTTAAATTTAGAGCTGTTAAGTAAGCTCTCCAAGCGTCACCAACTGTAATTGCGGTTGGTGCCATGATTGAGACTTTACCTTTTAGATCCTTATCTAAAATTAAATTGATCCCAGTTAATTTCTGCATATGTTTTGTGAGATCAGTTAGGGAAGTACTAGGAAAGTCAAAACTAGTTATAACTTCCGGACCAAAAGCTGTTTCAGGGTTTAAATTTACATATTTCTTGTCTTTAGAAGCACTAATCGCTGCATTTGTACTACTAGATCTTCCAAAGAAATCTGATGAACCTTTTTTCTTTTTCAAGAGATTCGCTGCAGATTTGCCTGAAGTGTTGTACTTCGTTTTAGATTTGTACTTACTACCTTTGAATTGTGCTAAGGCATCACTTGGACTAAGAGTTAGAACTAGTGCGGCTAAAAGGGTAGTGACTGCGACTTTTTTGATTTTCATAAATTCCGATCCCTGGAGTTTTATTCAAAGTTATATTCTAGTGATTGCGTTGAACCATCGCGTTTTAGTGAAATTTCAAAGTTATCTATTTCTTTGATTTTTCCAAATAGGTTCATTATGTCATTTAAATTATTAAATTTCTTACCATTAATTCCCGTGATGATATCGCCATCTTGGATATTCAACTTGCTGTAGATTGATCCAGGAACAATTTCAGTCATTTTAAAGGCGAGAGATCCATCAGGATTCTTTATCTGAATGGCCTTAGCTTGAGTTAAGACTTCACTGATATTACCCAACATTTCATCTCTAACTTTCTTTTTAATTTTAAAGCTGTTTCCAACATTTTTAATTCTAGAATCTTTATACTTATTAAGTAGGACTTTTCCTTTCTTGGCACTAATCACCTTTATAGGACTTCTTCTTGGTTGCTTAGTCTTAGTTTCAACATATTCACAGTCACCAGTCTTTAAATTCTTAACAACCAGTCTTAAGCGATCAATTCTTCCCACTTCAGCTGAATTATTAATCTTTTCACCTTCTCTAATATTGAGAACTTTCTTACTACCTCGAACCTGAACTGAAGCAATGGACTTTATGGAATCTTGTAAAACAATTGTATTGATGAGTTTTATTCCTAAATTTGATTTCTTCTTAGCTGTTAAGCAGACCAAACTTTCATCTAGTTTAGGTTTATCAATTGGTTTTACAATTCCAACTTCTTGCGGGTCTTTTGTATTAAAGAGGTTGGACTTGGAGATGAACTTCATTTGAGATCTGTAGTTACTTTTTATATAAGGAGCTACTTTTCCACGTTTAGAAACTTTCTTAGGGGCAACACTGGAAGAGAGACCAGTTGCAACGAGTTTTCCTCCATAGTAAGAAGATCCTAAAATTAAGCATGCTATAAAAGATTTGTGTATGGCCTGCCTTGAATCTGGTGAAAAAGTTTTTTCTACAAATCCTTGCCAATTCATTTGGCTCAAACTTCCGACTGAGAGGTTTAACTTTTCTTTAAGAGATGTTTCAGACTGAGTAGGAGAGTCAACATCATCAAAAGAAATTTCTTTTCTAGAAGAGACTTTTTCTTTTAAGTTTGAAAGAATATTTTGAAATCGTTGCCCGACACTTGGTTTTGGGACCTCATAGAAATCGTCTTCATAACCTTCCTCATCTTCAAATTCATCTTCTTCATGGTCTTCTGGTAGAGTGTCAAATTGAACGGGAGGAATATCTAATTGTTCAAGTTCTTCTTTTGCCGAATCAGAAACTTTAAATTCTTGTGCAACAAACTCTTCTTCCTCATCTTCTTCTTCAATTGCGGAAGGCATATCTTCAGAGGAGTCTTCTCTATTATTTAAGAGGTCTTCTACTTCATCTTCTTCACTTTCTAATGAGTCAAAAGTAATATTGTGATTGGTTCCTTCACTGGCCTTTGGAAGAGCAGGCTCTTCAAAATTTTCTTCATCTTCAGAAGTACTTAGTAGGTTAGGATCAACATTGACTTCTCCTGTGGATTCTTCGAATTCACTTTCTTCAAATTCTTCATCGTCAAAATCTTCAGAAGTTTCTTCTTCATATTCCTCATATTCTTGATCATCAAAATCATCCTCCACTTTTTTGGAGAATTTACTTTTGATCTTTGAGAAAATTCCGTTTTTCTTTTTAGTCATTAAAGATCCAGCTTTTTTGTAAGGTAATAAATATCATTATACCCGTAATACATATTTCATAAAGTATTAGTATTATTTTAAGGTGTTAGACTACATGCTTCAAGTAACTTCTTTCGGTTATTTTTGCCTATGATTGAGTGTTTTTGTCGGATACATTTCTTTGTTGTCACATTCAAGATTTAGGAGTTAAAATTTTGTTGAAAAATTTTTAACCGATTTTATGAAAGGATTTTCGAAATGAGTGATAGCACTAATGCTAAGTATAATGTGGATAAAGATAGTGGAGCGTTTGACTCGGTTGTAGGTAGCCTCTTTTTCGGTGAGGTTAACGAGGATGCTATTTTTCCTTTTCCACATTTTAGCGAAGAGCAAGTTGAAATGGCCAAAGAGATGTGCTCTGCAGTCTCAAAGTTTGGTGAAGACAACATAGATGGTGAAAAATTTGATGAAGATGCAGAACTTCCAAAAGAAGTGATCCAAGGACTGGCTGAATTAGGCCTTTGTGGACTCGCTGTTCCCGAAGAATACGGGGGAATGGAGTTGGATTACTCTTTATACTCAAGAGTATTTGCTGAGATTGCTTCAATTGATGGGTCTACTGCTACAATGCTAGGAGCGCATCAATCAATTGGTTATCGCGCCCTTCTAAATGAAGGAACGGATGCACAAAAAGCTAAATGGCTGCCGGCCTTAGCCTCTGGTGAACAATTAGCTTCTTTTTGTTTAACAGAACCAGGATCCGGTTCAGATGCTTATTCTATTAAAACAAAAGCTACAAAGAATACTGATGGCTCTTATACAATTACTGGTCAAAAGCTTTGGATAACAAATGCTGGAACAGCAGAGTTCTATTCAGTATTTTGTAAAACTGATCATGAGAAAGATGGAAAGACTGTCGAGAAAATTTCTTGTTTCATTATTGAAAAAAGCATGGAAGGTGTCAGCTTTGGTGAAAAAGAAAATAAAATGGGAATCAGAGCTTCTGAAACTCGTGCCGTCTATTTCGATAAAGTTCAAGTACCAGCTGAAAACATTTTAGGAGAGTTGGGTAAAGGCTTTAAAATCGCCATGAATGTTTTAAATTCAGGACGTCTCTCTCTTGGTGCTGGTTGTGTCGGAGGAATGAGAACGATCTTAAAAATGGCCACAGAACATGCAAAAGGAAGAAAGCAGTTTGGTGTACCCATTAGTGATTTTGGAATGATTCAAGAAAAGTTAGCCTATATGGCGTCTCGCTGTTATGCCACAGAGAGTATCGTCTATATGACTACTGGAAATATGATTAAGGGAATGGACGATTACTATCTCGAGACTGCCATTTGTAAAATCTATGGTTCTGAATCTCTATGGTCTGTCGTTGATACAGCTCTTCAAATCGCCGCCGGAAATGGTTATATGAAAGAGTATCCTTATGAGAGGATTATGCGAGATTCAAGAATAAATCTTATTTTTGAAGGGACAAATGAAATTCTTAGATGCTTCTTGGCCCTTTCTGGAATAAAAGGTCCTTCAGAAAACCTAAAAGATCTTGGTAAAGTCTCAGATATTTCTTCAGCATTAAAAGATCCAATTAAATCTCTTGGTGTACTTTCTGATTTTGCTAAGAATAGAATTTCAAAAATGATTGCCTCTAAGGCATTAACTAAGGCCCACCCTGAGCTTGAAGAGTATGCCAGTCATTTTTCTTCAATGATGGCCTCATTTGGTATTCAAGTTGAGAATACTCTGATCAAACACGGTAAGAAAATTATCGGAAATGAGTACCCGCAAGATAGATTGTCTAATATGGCCACAAATCTTTACGTAATGCTTTGTGTGATTTCAAGAACAACATCAATTCTAAACAATGATAAGATACCTCAGGATAAGAAAGATTATGTTCTAGGTCTTACTAAATTAGTGATTAAGGAATCTAGACAAGATTTTATAGCTAATTTAAAAGGTATGACTAAGAATTATGATAAACTAACTAAAGAGGTTTCTGATGCCGTCTGTAAGTTTGATGGTTACGGGTTAGATATTATTGATTATTAAATTATGCTAAGAAAATCGATTTTTATTTTTTTATTACTTATGACAAGTTGTGGAACTCTTGAAAAGATTCCACGACTGTTTAAGAAAACTAAAGTAGCACCTAAGAGGAAAGTTGTAGAGATCCCATCAGGTCCTACTGTTTCTGGTTCAAGCTCCTACTTTGAAGATATTACTGAGCAAGTAGGCTTGGGCGGAGTTTCTGCAACTCATATTTACGCTATTGATTTTGATCTTGATGGTTACACTGATATTGTGACTCTTCCTTCGTTCTATTCACAGCCTGCTTTCTTTATATATGTCCCCGAAACAAGAAAGTATAAGTTACTTGGCTACAATCCATTTAATAAAGTTCTGCGAGCAAGTTATCTCGCTTTCTTTGATCTCAATAAAGATGGAATTCTTGATGTCATTACCGGAACTTTAAATCAAAAAACTTCACTTTCAAAAGATACCCTTAGAGTTTTTGAAGGTTATAAGAAAGAAGGGCGTATTTATTATGGAGAAAAATTTTCTAAAAAGAAAATGACCCCTAAACCAACATCTTCCATTTCATTTCTAGATTATAACTTAGATGGATATATTGATCTGTTTGAAGCGAATTGGTTGGATAACTCTAAGTCTTCACCTAGGGCCATTCCTGATAGACTCTATATGGGAAAGGGATTTGAATATAGGGAAGTTAGTTATCTCTTAGAAAAGGAAGGACGCTTTAGCCGCGCTAACAATGCTTATGTAAATGCCATGCCTACTTTTTCTTCAAGTACTTGTGACATAGACCAAAATGGTTTTCCAGATATTTTAACTTCTTCCTCTGGAGGTCATGACAATAAATTGTGGCTTAATCTCTACGATTCAAAAAATAAGGATCGTAATTTTAAAAACTACGCACTTGAGGCAAATTTTCACAGAGATGGTTTTGGATTACTAGAGTCTAGAGGTGGTGGAAATACACTTTTCTCAATTTGTACTGACTACAATAACGATGGAATTATGGATGTGCTCGTTGGTGAAGCTTCACATTCCTATGATTCTGAAATGAAAGATAAGTCTTCCTTTCTTACTGGAAGTACTAGGGGCTTTCCTCCAAAGTTTCTTCGTTCCGAATATGTTGAAGATGATGGACTTGAACTTTGGTCAAGAAATGATCGAAGAGCAGTCTTCGCTGATTTTAATAATGATGGACTCATAGATATCTTAGTGGAGAACTCAGGTCACCCTCCTTACACTCGTTTGGTTTACTTTGAACAAGATCCTGATCACGGTTTTGAAGGCGTAGCTAAAGAGGCAAAAATAGATATTTTGAATCCCTCTGGTGTGGTTACTTTGGATATTGATAGGGATGGTAATTTAGACTTTATCACTGGACAGAGTAATATTAGAAAATCAAATATTAAAAGACGTCTCTACGTGTATAGAAATATCATTCCCCGCGAAGGAAGAAAATCTCTTCGAATTTATCTAGAGGGGAAACGCTCCAATATTCATGGATGGGGAGCTATGGTTGAAGTTAGAACATCAAACTTTAATCAAAAGAGATGGGTCGACTACTTAGGTGGTCCGCAAGGTTCACAGAGTGAATTTGGTATTCACGTGGGGTTGGATATAAAGAATGTCTTACAATCCATTCAAGTGACATGGCCTATCTTGGCAAAGAGACAAATTCCCCTAAAAAGAGTTTATAATCTTAGAAAGCTAAAGTTTAAAGGTCATCAGGAGATCACTCTCTGTGAAAGTGGTAGCTATATTCTTGGTAAGAAGAGTTGTAAGTAAGTTTACTTTATTCTCTCTAACTCACTAATAATTCAAATAAAACAAATCTAGTTGGAGCTATTTTGCTCCTTTTCCAGTATCAAAATGTCTTAAATTCCCTTTTTGACCCCGGGTGTCACTCCATTTTAGCCTAAAATCTTGGCATGAAACTTGGAATAAGCCATGACAACAAGAGATCACCAGGATGGAGATTATCTTGAAGGGCCAATCAGGATGATAGCTCAAGAAGCACTACTAGGATGGAACTAATAAATACGATAGGAGAAAATCATGGACAGCAAAACTCTAGATCAGTTTAAAAACCTATTTATCGAAATTAAAAGAAACAGTGCACTCGAAACTCTAGGAAGAGAAATGGATGAAACTCTCTCACTGGCAGCGGGAGATGAAATTGATCTTTCCACTCGTGATAGAGAGAATCAACTAATTAGAAAACTTCAGGGCAGACAAAGCTTTTATTTAAAGAAAGTTGATCATGCTCTAGAAAAAATAGCCAAGGGAACTTTTGGTGAATGTATCGACTGTGGTGCAGACATCTCAGAGAGTAGACTCATGGCAAGACCTACGGCAACTCTTTGTATCTGTTGTAAAGAAGATCAAGAAAGAGGAGAGGGACACCTTCTCTATGAAAAGAAGAGTCATACTCATGGTAAAGAAATTTTAAATGGTAATGTAAACCCAAGTCTAGTGGCGATAAATGCAGGGGATGACAATGTGGTTTCGCTTAAAAAAACCAATGGCCTTAATGGAAACGGGCTAAGCCAAACGTTTGGATAAAATTAAATACATTAATAGAGGCCTCTTTACTTCACAGCTTTGTGAGTGAAGAGGCCTTATCTCTTTGAAATAATATATATCACTAAATAAAAATCTCTATACCAAAATTAATAAAACCTCAATAAAGCCTCTTCCCCTAAATTCATTTGCTGAAATGTCGTAAGAGTAGATAGCGAAAGCAATGGCAGGATGCCCTATATTTCCAGTACGGAATTTTAAGGAGGATTATATATGGGCTTACGGATTAACACTAATGTAACGTCACTTTCTGCTCAGCGAACTCTTGGAGTTTCAAATCAAGAGCAAGCGAAAGTTTTAAATCAACTTTCTTCTGGTACAAGAATTGTTCGTGCAGCAGATGATGCTGCCGGTTTAGCTATCTCTGAAAAAATGAAAGCTAATATCAGGTCTACTAATCAAGCGGAAAGAAATGCAAATGATGGGATTTCTCTAATTCAAACTGCTGAAGGTGGTTTGTCAGAAATTGGTAATATTTTAATAAGGATGCGAGAGCTATCGGTTCAGTCTGCTTCAGATACAGTTGGAGACTCTGAAAGAAAATTTACTAACCTTGAATACCAAAACTTAAAACAAGAAATAGAGCGTATTTCACAAGTGACAGAGTTTAACGGTAAGAAGTTATTAAATGGCGAGGGAGATAAACTAGATTTTCAAATTGGTATTAATAATAACGACTTTGAAGATCGAATTAGTTATGCCTCAGACTTTACAGTCTCGACAATGGCAGGGCTAGGGGTCGCATCGTTAGATGTTTCGTCAAAGGATAGCTCCCAAAATGCTTTAATGACATTAGACGATGCCATTGAAAATGTTTCGGGACAAAGGGCCTTTTTAGGAGCGACCCAGAACAGACTAACTTCTACTGTGAATAACCTTCAGGTTACATCAGAGAATTTATCAGCTGCTAATTCTAGAATTAGAGACACGGATTTTGCGGCATCAACCGCTAAAAATACCAAATTAAATATTTTAAAAAATGCAGGTACATCAGTATTAGCGCAAGCAAACTCACAAGGACAAGCAGCACTTAAGCTGATTGGTTAAAACAAAGCCCCCCCTCTTTCTTGGGCTTAAGAGAGGGGGCTTTTCTTATAAAGCAAACGTAGTTAATTCTTGCATTAAGTCTTGAGTTCTTTGGATGAAAATTTCTTTTTCATCTGCTTTTAAACCTTCACTTGAAATAAGAGCTAGGTCTTCAACGTGATGACAAAGCTTCTTTACAAGAGCATCATTTCCACCTTTCTCATGAATTTTTAAAGCATTCTGAATCAGCGGGTTAGAAGGATTAATGACGAGAGTTTTCTTTGTTGGGAACATTGAGTTTTGTCCCATACCCTGTGCCATCTTAGCAAAACGTTTCATCTGCTCATCAACTTTGAAGTAAGCTGGAGTCGTTGCATTTGCTAACTTTGAAATCTCCACTTCACCTTCAGGAGAAGTTTCTTCGCCTTCTTTCTTAGGAGAAAGAATAGTATTAAATAGATCTTTGATCTTCATATCTTCTTCTGTTGTATTCTCCGACTCAAGAATATTTCCAATTTCAGAATCAACAGAAACAAATTGAAGTGTTTCATCACCAACTTTCTTCGTTTCTACATGTTGGAAGAAATGAGGATCTATGTGATCATCAGTTTCAATTGTTTGAATTCCTTCAGCAAGAAGTTGTCTTCTAAGAGAGACATCAGACTTATCTTTTTCAAAGTAAATAACCTTACCTTTTAATTTCTCTTTGTACTTCTCTGGATAAGATGCCACGTACTCAGAAAGTGTTACAAATTTCTTTTCTGAATTTGTAAAGAGTACTCTCTCTCTCATTAGCTCATCAAACTTAGCATCACTTACGCAACCATATTTAATGAAGAGTTGAATATCTTGCCAAATTTCTTCGTACTTAGTTCTATCTTTTTTAAAGAGAATTTTAAGAGACTCTGCAACTTTCTTAACAATATAGTTCGAAATCTTTCCTACATTTGGATCTCCTTGAAGAGAAGATCTTGAAACGTTTAATGGAATATCTACTGAATCGATGCTTCCTTTTAATAGAGATAAGAAATCTGGAATGATATTTTTCACATTATCAGAAACAAAAACTTGTTTACAGTAGAGTCTTATATTGTTCTCATTTTGAGGTTTCATTGGATTAATTTTTGGAAAGAATAAAATCCCTTCAAGTGTGAATGGATGATCTACTTTTAAGTGAATCCAAAATAGTGGGTCACCGTCCATTGGGAATTGTTTACGGTAGAACTCTTTGTAGTCTTCGTCTTTTAATTCTTTAGGGTCTCTCTTCCAAATAGGAGTAGTCTCATTGATAATTGTCGGAGTCACAGCAATTGCTGGAGCATCCTCATCAACTGAACCGTCTTCTTTTAAAGGTTTTTGAGCAGGCTTTAATTCATCTAGGATACCAATTGAATAAGGCATGAAGTCACAATGATTTCTTAAAGTTTCAGAAAGTTTCCACTCATTTAAAAAATCTTCACTCTCTTCATTTATGTGAAGATAGATTGTTGTACCAACTGTCTTCTTATCAGAATCTGAAAAAGTATAATCAGTTTCACCTTCACAAGACCATTTTGTAGCAACAGCTCCTTCATTCATAGAGAGAGATTCAACTACAACTTTATTGGCGACCATAAAGGCTGAGTAGAATCCAAGACCAAATTTTCCGATGATATCTTTTCCATCATCAGCACCTTCGTCTTTTAGGTTTTTTACAAATTCTTCTGCTCCTGAGAATGCAAGTTGAGCAAGATATTTTTCAACTTCTTCTTCAGTCATTCCAATTCCGTTATCAGAAATAGTCACAACTTTTTCATCTTTATTCACAGTGATTGAAATACTTCCAGAAGGAATCTCAACATTCAAACTTCTTGAAAGAGTGTTTCTCTTTGTGATGGCATCTGTTGCGTTGGCGACTAATTCTCTGATGAAAATGTCGTGCTCTGAGTAAAGCCATTTTTTGATAATAGGGAAGATATCAGATGTGTTTACTTTGATATTTCCTGTTTTTTCAGTCATATCGACTCCTTTATATGTGTTGGTTTAGGTTCAATAAATCTAGCCTTAATATGGGTGTAAAATCTCCAGCGTCAAGGGTGACGCCTTTACAAAATGTCACTTTTTAGGAGATATAGAAGAATAAAAAAATGTAAAAGTTTTCGACGCGTTAAGTGTCTGTAATTTAAATGGGTAAACATGACTAATGACATGGTAAACGATGTTTTAAATACTCCTCAAGATGTAATTGTTTTGACGACTGGCGGTACAATTGAGAAATCCTACGATGAGTATGATGGATCGCTAGAGAATAAAGATAGTATTATTAAACACATCATTCTAAAACGATTGAGAATGCCTTACACCAAGCTTCATGTTTTCTCACTACTCGCCAAAGATTCACTTAATTTTACTGATTATGATAGAGCGTTCGTTTCTAAGAATATTGAAGTTCAGCTAGATAAGAATTGGCCTATTATTGTTCTACACGGGACAGATACTATGGCCAAGACTGCTGAACACTGTGCTAATACCTTGAAAGATTTAGCTCAACCGGTGGTTTTCACAGGTGCTATGAAACCCATGGGATTCGATGATAGTGATGCCACTCAGAATGTTACTGAGGCGATTCTTGCTTCAAAACTTTTAAAACCTGGTGTCTATATTTCTTTTCATAATAAAATATTTACTGTTCCTGGTGTCAGAAAGAATAGAGAGAAGAGAACTTTTGAGGCCTATAAATGTTAGGGAAGTCTTTAAAATTTTCAAAGGAAAATATACTAGCTTTTTCTAAAAACTCATACTTGTATATAATTTCGCTCTTTGCAGTTTCCTTTCTTGCTGACTATGTGAGAATTATTCTTGGTGAAGCGAATCAAAATGCCTCCCTTGTTCTGACTCTCATAGAAGTGGTATTTACCTACTTTGTTTACGCCGTTTTAATTAAGGCGATTTTTATTTTTCAAAGTGGAGTTACTGAGCAGAATGCCCTTAGACAAATTGGCATTAAGTTCTTTATTTATCTACGAGTGAATATTGTTTACACGATCGTTTTCTTTATAGGATCAATGCTGCTTGTAGTTCCCGGTTTACTGGCGCTCACATTCTTTTATTTTGCACCCATTCTTGTGATTCAAAAAGACCTTTATCAAAAGAGTTATTTTAGAGAGAGTATTAAGCTAGTGAAAAAAGCTCCTTGGTCAGTTTTCACTATTTCTCTTTTCAGTATGATTGTCATGAGTTTAGACTTTGCCATTATGCCTTTAATTAAGGAGAGTGGTTTTGAATTTCTTGGACTATTCTTCTCCACTAGTGTGGTTGTTGCTCTAGATATTTTTCTGTTACTCGCTGGAGTCAGACTCTTAGAGTTCACTCAAGAATAGTTTTCAAAATATATTAAGTGCCCATAATGTGTGCCTTTTCCCTAAGGAAAAAGTAGGGCACTTCCTTTTTTAAATCCCTCTAAGTTATTGAAAATATGAATTATCTAAAGTTGACCTAAATTCTTTATAAGGTCTCTTTTGCCTAGGGCTAAAATAGAGTGAACCACTTTAAGATTTATCCATAAATAGTCGATAAGTCCTAGAGAACTCGAAGATCTTAGGGATAAAATTATGGATTGTTTCATGGGTGAGGCAAAGAAATTTACAGCATTACTAGTAACAAGTGTCTTGCTTCTTACTTCATGTGTGGGCGAAGGCGGAGCTGGCAAGAAGTCCAGGTTCTCTGAAAACAGTAGCTCAACAGCACAGGGTGGATCCACAGGTGGTTCTGCTGGAGGTAATGGTTCTGGTGCAACTCCTAGTACTGGTGGAACAATTGGCGGGAGTGGGGGATCATCCATTGGCTCGCAAGTTGAACTCATGCACTTTGTTGATCCTTTCGACGGAACTTATAAGAAGAAATTAACTATTCCAAAGAACTTCACCGGATTACTCTACCTATCCGGTTTAAATATTTCATCTCTTTCAGATAAAATCGTCTACGCACGCTTTGTATTTGGGAAAGAGTATGAGCCTGTCACCATTCAGGGAACAATTGCTAGAGCTCCAGGAATCACTCCACAAACAGATGTGGAAGTACTTATTCTAGATATGGCCTCACATCCTTTTGAAAATTTAAAACTTAGTTATAATCTCTTTGACTACAATGATTATGTAGACGAGGGAAGAGTTGGTGGACTCAGTGACATCGTTTCTAATCCCCGTGATCCAGGACTTTACTGTCGTGGACTGCACTCTAAAGATGATAAGACTTTTGTAAGTGGAGTGGGGAATCCTCTCTGTGATGATGCAGGAGAAGTCTGTAAGTATACTTATGCTAGAATTGAAGATGTTGGTCTTTCATTCTTATCAGGAGTTTCACTCCTGCCATTTTTTCCTTCTGAACCACATGTGGCCTTGGCCAGTAATAGTTATACAGGGGATCCCATTGCAACAGCAGTTAAAAGGTGTCTACCTGACTCACTTAATAAGGCCTTAGCCCAAACGGTTTTAAATCTCGATACAACAGCTTTTAACACTTCAGGTACGAGTTTAGTTGCTGGTACTCAAGTGGATAGTGTTAACGGAGACTCTTGTCTTGTTGGTGAAGACTGCTACAGCTATTTTGGTCCTTACAGAGATATCGATAAGGGCGCTTGGCAAATCACTAGTGCAGCTGTTTATTCAGATGTTAATGTAACAACTGCTCCTACGGGAATTTTTAAAAAGTCATTTGGAACTACTGGTTATGAATCGCTCATGTTTCCTCGGTTTGGAAAAATGGATATAAATTCAAATATTGAATACATTGGTTCATCAACTCCTTTTACTGGAACTTCTTTTGCTAAGACGTTTCTTGCAAGCGCTGGAAACACTGAATACATGAACGGATGTAATATTCGTGCAACTAATTACGATAGCAATACGCAGGAAGGAATTAGCTCTTGTAATGTAACTGCAAGAGTTGAATTATTTTATAAAGATATAAATGGTAATGAAACAATTATTACAGCTTCAAATAATATTGTCCTACAACTTATTAGATCAAGCCTTACTGATTATAAAGGTGAAGAGGTTCTCTACACTTCTATGAAAACTTGTTCTTCAAGCCAAACTTGTGGTGTGAGTGAATGTTGTTTTAACAATAGATGTTGGTCAAAAGAACTTGTGAGTCAATGTTTAGAAGACGTTCCAGTTGTGGGAAACAAGGGAATTGGAATTAGTTGTGCAACAGATTATGAATGTTCAAGTCTTTGTTGTAATCAAACTACGGGAACTTGTGCTGTTCACATAAATACGGCCACTGATCAGGTTTTCTGCTCTAAATCTCCAGGACAAGCTTGTGTCGCCAAAGAGTGGTGTAGACAAGAGAATATTCCAAATTGTTTTAAAGTGAAAACAGGTTCTGATAATATGGGACAACCAACCTGTGCGCTACGTTGTTATAATGTCCCAACTTTTGGAAACTGTACCAGTGGAACTTGTACGCCTCCGGCGATTCCAGCTGTTCCCGCATTTGATCCAGCCAATCCTGACTGTTCAGATGCTATCGATCCTCCGACATTTAATTAGGAAAATCCAACTAAATTAGCTAAAATACCACAATGAAGTTTATCATTGTGGTGATTTGGTCTTTTTTCGTTCTAGATTTAGCAAGCTCAGTTTGTGCTAGCGAACCTCTATTTAGTGAAAAAGAACTGCAATTTATTGAATATCTGAGAAGCCCTGAGTATCTTAGGCAACAGAGAAGGCATGAATTAAAGTTAGGTGCGAAGAAGAGTATGGACTTCCTGTTAAAGAATATGAGTAAGTGGGAAATGAAAACTTTGTCCACAAAATATCATAAGAAGTTCTGGACTAACTTTGACAAAAAGTCTGATGGAAAATTAAGAAAGAAAATAATGTTCGAATTAATATTTAATGATCTCTATAAATATGAGGGAGTAGAAGATGATAGGTAAAGATTGTGTATTAGATCATGTGGCCATTGCTGTAAGAGATTTAGATAAGTCTCAAAAAATTTGGGAAGATATGGGACTCAAATTTTCTAGTGAAAGAGAAGTCGTCGAGTCTCAGGGAGTTGTAACTTCTTTTGCCCAAATGGATGAGAATGCTCATCTTGAACTTCTCTGTCCCCACGGAGAGTCAGGACCTATACATAAATATCTAGAAAAGAAAGGAGAGGGAATACATCACCTCTGTTTCAAAGTTTTAGATATTGAGGCAAAATGTAATGAGCTAAAAGAGAAGGGATATGTCCTATTGAACGAGGCTCCTATTGCAGGTGCCAATAATTGTTTGGTCAACTTTATCCATCCAAAATCAACTGGCGGAGTTCTAATAGAGGTCTCCCAGAAAAAAGGTTAATCATGAATCAATCTCAAATTCAGGTCCCCACATTAACAAAGGTTAATAAGTACATTCTGATTATCATGGGTGTTCTCTTTCTCCTTTCTAATGTTTTAAAAGCATCTGTTGGAGTAGGTTTAGTTGGCCACCTTGGTCTCTCTCCAATGATGTTCTTTTCGGGACATATTTATGAGATTGTGACTTATCCACTAATAGCTAATGGTATATTTGATATTCTCTTCAATGGCCTACTCTTATGGTTTATTGGAAGTGAACTTGAAAACCAATGGGGAGTTAAGAGATATATTTCTTTTCTTCTGACTTCAACTATTGGTTCTGGATTAATCTACTTACTCTTTTCCAGTCTCTTTTTGTCTGGCAATGGACTATTTAGTTATCCTCTTTATGGAATGCATGGAGCTGGAGCAGCTCTTTGTCTAGCTTACGCGATTTTAAACCCTCATCGTATTTTCACTTTCATGCTCATTTTTCCCATGAAGGCCAAGTACTTCTGTATGATTATGATCGGTATGCTGCTCTTTAATGGTTTCTTCACTCCGGCGAAAGTTCTGGCCTGGGGTCATCTGGGTGCCATGGCCTTTGGTTATGGTTGGATGTTTGTCATCTCTTCAGATACTTGGAAAAAGAGACTGTCTAAGCAGAGTTTTACTAAAAAGAAGCCCCGCAGCAAAGCTAAGCTTAAGATTGTGAAAAATGATGATGACCACGACGATGATGAAAAGCCGCCTAAATACTGGCAATAGGCTTTACGAATTGTTTCAAAAAGTGTTAGATTCCTTATGATTTGCATTAATTAACTACTTTATGAGGTAAAAATGAGACTTAACAAGGCCTTAAACGATAAATTATTAGATAAGAGATTAAGAGATAAGCTTGTTTCTGAAGGTAAACTTCCTAAAGCTGACGTAGAGAAGTTTCTTAATGATCTTCCTGACGATGCAGCAAACATGACGACAACTGATGAAGTTGATGAAAAACTTCGTGCATCTCAGTCTGTTACTGTTGAATAAGCACTAATTAAAAACTAAATAAGATAAGAGGCCTTCTTTTGAAGGCCTTTTTTTTTAGGTTTAAATCTTGTGTGGAAGATTGATAGTGAAGAGAGTCCCATTTAGATTTTCTTCTTCCGAGCTCTCTACTAGCACATGTCCTTCTAGCAGGTTTACAAAGTGCTTCATGATAGGCATTCCATATCCAGTTCCAAATTCACCATCAGTCCCTTTTCTAGAGGTTGTAGCATCTAATCTGAAAAGATTATTCTGAATTTCTTGTGGAATACCAATTCCAAAATCACGAATAGAGAATTGAATATCAGACTCTATCATTCTAATACTAAAGTTGATGACACCATCTGGGTAAGAAAACTTAATAGCGTTGGAGATAACATTTCCAAGTATCTGAGTCTTTAGAACTGTAAAATTTGTTTTAATAGTTTTATGTTCATCCAGTTCGTTTTCAATATTTAAGGTAATAGATTTCTCTTCTAGGCTCAATTCATGCTCATCATGTAGGGAAGCTACAAGATCCTTGAGGGGAAAGACTTCCACTGATTTTGAAAAGGAAGGTTTATCTAATTTCTGCAGAAGCCGCACGCTTTGAATGATTTCAATTGATCTCTCAGAAGATTTCTTAAGTTTCACAAAGTAGGGATCATCTCTCTTTAACTTTTTTAATCGATGGTTAATAGCGGTCAGTTGATTGGCAAGATCGTGTAAGACAACTCTTAAGAGAGTGTCTACCCGTAGATTAGCCTCTCTTAAACTTACTGAGGCTTGGCCATATGTTTTTGTGTAGGTGATGAGGTAACCGCTTAGAAGGGTTCCGAACAAGTAGAGATTCATTATCTTATCAAACTTATAATCTGCGATTTCCACTTGGTAGTAGTACAGGCCATATTTGTCCACAACCAGAAAGAAGAAAAGAGCGATGAAGGAAACAAAAGTTCCTACAATCGAGCCTTTCATGTCAAAGAAGACCCCGTAGAAGAGTGGTAGGAGAAAGAGCCAAAAAGGAGCTGGAGCATTAATTCCACCTGCTTGGTAAATGATGAGTACTAAATTTATGGAGCCAGGGATAAGTATAAGTAGTGTGGCCACTAAGTATTTACCTTTAAAGGAAAAGACGAACGAGAGTGCGCCTAGAGTAATCAAGGTAAAGAGAACAACATTTGTTTCACTTGAGTGGTGCGTATAATTAAAGCGCAGCATGTAGAATATCTGAATGAAGATAGTAAGGGCGTTACCAAAAATTAGAGTCTTAAATTTTCTCTTGTTTTCAACTAAATCAATTTCCATAAATATTTCTATCAGAAAGCATTGAGTATATGAAGGCGTTTCATTTCAATTGTAATTATTGTACAACAAACTTTGTGAACAGAAGGCCTTTGACTGTTTGCTTTTTAGTGATGCGATTGATGGCCTTTTTTAGGCGATCCTCTAAGAGAATTTTGCCCGAAATACTATTGAGTTCATCTGCCGCCATACGACTGGTGATATCAATAATAGAATCGTTGATGATGGCCCTAGATTTTTCAAAGAGATCATCATACTTATTATGAAAGGGGACAATGTAGACTTGTAGATTGAGAAAGCGTAAACGAGTCTTGCGTGACTTCAAATTGATGATTAGCTTGTCTAGTTTAAAGGGAGCAGGGAAGACTTTCTCTTTACTGTCTGTAAGTAGGCTGGCCTTTTCAATCTCTTCGTTCGGAAGTGGTCTTTGGTAGAGCATCTCTGTGAAGACAAATACTCCTACGCAAGCAGCAGTCATTACAAAAGTAAGAATTAGGATAATATTGTCTATTGATTTATTTCCAGTCACCGTCAAGTTCCCCTTATCAATAGTTTAGCAGGTCTAAGGCAAAGCTAAAAGCCCTCAAAGTCTTCCCTATGTTGCGCAGTGTCTATGTAAGCCTTGAATATCATTGTTAAAAGTAAGAAGTTGTTAGAACTGACACTTTGAACCTTCGCGTCTAGTGCGATACACCATATAAAAAATACAAGTACAAGCTGGAGAAAAGATGAAGTTGTTAATGTTGTTATGTGTTGTTTACTCCTCCCTAATAAATGCCCAAGTAAAAGTTGTTTACGGTACTGACGGAAGACAGGAAGTTCAAACAGCAAATAGAAAATGGCAAAGTCTCGCAAAATCTACAGCAGCTCTCATTCCAATTGAAAACCTAGAATATGATTCAGCTAGAAGAGTTTATAAACTCTCGGCCAAGGGACAAAAGTCACTAGGTGAGAGTATGAACCTTTGCTCTGGGGAAAAATTCTCTGAGCAACCAAACGCCGCTATCTGTTCAGGATTTCTTACTAAGAATAATGTCCTCATCACTGCCGGTCACTGTGCAAAAGATTCTATGGCCAATGTGTGCTCTTCAAAGAAATACGTTTGGGTTTTTGATTACAAAACTAGTGGTGGTAGTAACCCAATGAATATGGAATTTCCTGCTAAGAATGTTACAGGTTGTGACAGAGTTCTTAAGGCCGATTTGGACGATGTCACTGACTATGCAGCTCTAAAACTTACAAAGAAAATTAAGAGATCACCTTTAGCACTTAGAACTTCTGGAGCGATTAAAAAAGGTGAGAAACTTGTAGTGATTGGAGTTCCTTGGGGAATTCCTACTAAGGTGACTACTGGTGGTAGAGTTCTTCATAATAGAAATGGAGTCTTCTTCAGTGCTAGCGTTGATACTTTTCAAGGAAATTCTGGATCTGCAGTTTTTAATGAGAGAACAGGACTAGTTGAAGGAATTCTTGTAAGAGGAAAAGCAGATTCTTACCAAGATCAAGACTACTATTGCGCTAGAGTTAACACTTGTGATGAGAATGGAAATAATTGTCAAAGCTTTATGGATAATCAAAAGGCGGAAGACATAACGAGAATGCCTTTTGTTTATAAGAAGATAAAACACTTATTATAAAATTACTTTTCAAACTCTAATATTTTTTCAATAACCTTCCGCTTAGATTGGCAACGACTCTGTTGCCAGCAAGAGTTGAAGGTTTCTACAATTTTTCCCTGATTTTTAATGTCTACAGAAAATGGTTTATCTAAAACCACCGTGTGCATATAGTTAGCAATACTTTCTATGAAGTCTTTCGAACTACTAGATAGGGCAAAGAGGTTGGGGAAGTTTGTTCCAAGAAGAGAAGAGTAGAACTCTGGCATATCCTTAGTGGTAAATAATTTATCATCGAGTGTGTAATATCTAATATAATTTAAATCCTCAGGAAAACTTGCAAACTTTGGGGAAATAATCTCATTATCAAGTTTCCAAGATTCTTTTATAAGCTCAAATGAATCAAACTTTGTAATGAGTTCTCCACCAGTTTCTGGGTAGTACTTAGGGTCCCAGTTTAGGGTAATCGCAAAGAGATGGGCCATGGTGTAGTGAATGGTATCAACGACATTATTTTCATGGGAGAGGTAGGGATTGAAGCTGTAGTCAGCATCAATTTTAAACGCAGTTAATTCGCGCCATCTATACCAGTCGTTAATTTTCTGATTGAGTACTTCTTGATCTAGGAAGGCAATGAATTGCCCAGTGTGTTTTGTTTGCGATGACTTTAATTCCACCATGATAGTGGAGACACCTAAGCCTTTCACAAGAAAGATTGCTTTAAGTCGTTTATTCAATCGTATTTTATGCATTCTAGGATAACTTAAAATGGCGTAGCGAAAGACATGTTCAAAATTCTCATTTGAAATTTGGCTAGGGTAGAGATTAGTTGCAGGAGTTAAGTCATAAGACTCTTTCCATAGATTTAAATATTCTGTCACTTCATCGGTGAGTTTCGTGTGTATTTTTGTTTCAAGATTAAACTTCTTAACCCAAGACCAATAAGATAGATAACCCACAGGGTGGTGCTCTAACTTCTTAGCTATCAATTCTGGTTGCTTATGTGAACAAGCACTTAGAAAAAGGAAAATGAATATAAATGGAAAGAGTCTCATTAAATATTTCTTTCTAGGTTAAATGTATCTACAATCAGAAAGATTATATCAGAAAAAAGTTTCTTCCACTTTAAATCTGGATGATCAACAATTTCTTTCCACTCCTCAGATCCGTAGCGGTGACTTAAGTACTTTAAATAGTCGACTCTTTCTATTAACTCATCTGCTGTTTTAGAGACTTCTTCAGTCGCTTCTATGGAGACACCAATTTCCGAATTAAGAGACCTAGAGCGTGGATCTAGATTAGAAGTCATGACTAAACTTCTCTTTCGATCAATGACAGCAAACTTTGCATGTAATTTTCCGTATTCTTTATCCCCACCTAGCACTACATCATCGGCCTTGCCATAGAGGTAAACTTGCACTTGATCTGGGAGAATACCTTTGTCTGTTAAGTTAGTCAGTCTTGGAAGTAGACTGTGGTCTATGAGTGACTGAGAGGCGACAGTATCATTTGTCGCCATAGAGCTGGTCACTAGTCTAAATCTTCTCTTAGGGTCAGCAGCAAGCCATTTGTGAATCATTTCTATCTCTTTATTACTAAAGTGCGCATAGGGAGTGACTATATCAATAGTGTCCTCTGCTGAATTGATCATATCCAGTACTTCTTTAGAAATTGAATTGGGATTGAGTTCACTTAACTTATTGTACTTTATGCGACCCCAAGGAGAGTTGATATTCTGGATTTCGTTTACGATTCTAACTAGACCGTTGTCAAAACCTTCAGTGAAGAAATTATTCCTTTCCATGTCTTTTAATTTTATGACAAAGTTAGGATTTTTCTTAAAAGTCGTGCGACTCACACGACTCATTCGAGCCATTTCTTTTCTATAAATTTTCCTCTTTAATCTCACAATGGCATTGGCCAGATGATTATTGCCAATGTGATAGAAAATCTTATCGTAATAAGATTGAATATTTGTGGCCAAGGAAATTTCTGAGGAACGACGTTTAATATCTTTTGTATCTCTTATGAGCACATCCATATCTTCAAATTCAAAACTGTTTCCTTTGAAAGAATCTAGTGTGTGATATTCATTGGCAATATTTCTACCGCCAATTATCGCCATGGAATTTGTAGAGCTTTCAGCATCCATGAGAATGATTTTATCATGAAGACGACGATTAATATTTGAGGCACTTATAGGAATCTTATAACCATCTGGCCTAAAGAGATTTCTGACTTTATTAATAAATGTTTGTACGATTTTTCTTGGATTAAAAATATTATTAAAAATTACAACTTCGGCCCTTCCCTTTATTTTTATCTTTCTATGGGAAACTATTCCAGGAGTATAACTCTTAAGTGCCATGAGGGATTTGAATTGATCAGAAAAGAATCGTGCTTTTAGAGCGGTGGTCGAATCAACTAACACTCGCACATGTACTCCTCGCTTAACTGCGAGTCTAAGTTCGTTTAAAATTATATTTCCAACTTCATCATCTTCAAAAATGTAGTAGGAGATATCTAACGTTTTCTTTGCATTTCTGATGAGATGAATCTTCGCAGCAAGAGAGACATCGCCATCTTTTAAGAGTTTTACCTTGGCGTGAATCGCTTCATTTTTAATTCTTTTAAAATCATCAATGGAGCTTTTAAAATCTGTATAATACTCTTTTAACTCTAATCTTTCTCTAATGAGTTTATCTAGATTTCTCGTATACCAACGATCTCCCATCACCAAAATATTGGCGTGATCAAAACAACTCATTCCTAAAATTGAGGAAATTTCACGTTTGTTCTTAGAACCATCTGGCAAAATGGTGGAGAAACTAATGAAAAGGATTAAAAAATAGATAAAAGAGATTATTCTCATAGTTAAGTTATCGGAATTAAAGTCGAAAATCTTAACTCTTTTTGTCTGCTAATTAGCTGTTCGAGAGAAGTTATTGAGAGTGAAATAGTTCGTTATACTAGCAAAAACTAGTACAGTATTTGACGAATAATTCCGATAAGTTAAACGTGAGAGTCTATTTACATATATTTCTATTCTTAATTTTCTCGATTTTTCGAGTTGAAGCTTTTACTAGTAGTGGATTTGTTTCAATTAAAGAGTCCGATACTGTACGAGTCATTCAAGATGGCGAAGAACACTTCTTAAAAGAGGGTGATCTTATTCAAGTTAAGACACAGGAATCATGGAAGAGAAATATAGAAATTATCACTACCATCAATCCAAAATTAAAATCAGGTAAAGCTCATATAGGAGAAGTCACTTTCAAGGAACATACGGCCTTAGGAAGACTTCAAAAAGTCCTTAGTAGCAATAGGGTCGTGAAAAAACAAATTGACGTTATAGTTGCTGGAGGACAAAAAGTTACACTTTATCCTGGCGATAAAATTCAAGTGAATAATAGAGTTGGGTGGAAGAGAGAAGTTGAAATTATTTCTTCAAAAGATGGGAAGATTGGTCCTGCCTATTTAGGAGATGTGACTTTTCTCGAATATGAAAGATCGGGTGTACTTGCCAAAAATACTAACAAAGATGATCCGCTTGAACCTTTTGGAACTAACGATCCGTCTTTAGACTCACTCATTAAAAAACTCATGGTTGATTATGATATGAATGCCGCTGAAGTTAGTGAAGTTGAAAGCGGTAAAGAAGTGGAAAAGATTGAAGAAACTTGTCCTGAAGTGGGGAAGGTCTATAAACTAGAGCGATATATTGGTGTCGTTGGTGATAGCAGTTTAATAGGTCCACATATAGGGATACCAAGAGAGAGTATTGTCAAAATTGTTAAAAGTGATAAAGCTTGTGGATTAGAAATATTAAAATTCCCTAAGGGTTCTACCTTAAGAAGAAGTCACTTCCCAAAAGTAGTCTTAACTTATCCTTCAAATTTAACTATTGATAATTTGAATGAAGTAAATGATCCCACAAAAACTATAAATTTAAGTAAAGGCGTTTCTTTCAAACTCGAGGATGGTGCCTCTGTTCACGCCTATGGTAGAAGGACTGGGAAGAGATACTCTTTTGACAGTAAAGATAAAGTTAAAATCGTAGGTATTCATAAAAATGGTGACTACATTATTAAAAGAAATGATCAAAGGTATGAGTATCGCATTCCGGCAGATGATTTAGAAGAGCTAAATTCAGAGGGTGGACTTGTTATTAACGTAAGTGAATCTGCACAGAATGTATTAAAAGAAGATCTTATAAATGAAGCGGTAAAGATTGTTGCACCAAAGCCTGATTGTAGAGATGTGGTCACGGCGACAAGTAGTCCTTATACCCAGATTAGTTTTCAAAAATGTAAGAATAAAAGTTATAAGAATAGTAAAGGTAAGACAGTTCTTGCAAATGACTATATGGAAAAAGAAATTCCTTTATCTTCAAAAGAAGTGAATAAAGTTCTCGTTGATCCAGACAAGAAGAGATTTGCCAACTGTATCTCTAAAAGTTTAAGACATGGTACCAATCGTAATTCTAGTCCAAGTTGTAAGAAAGATAGTAAGGGTAAAGTTATTCCTGCGAGGATTAGGCAGGCTAAGTACGTGACTAGTGGTGGAAAGAAGAAGTTTAAAGGTTGGCGTCTATTAAATAGAAAACCACGAGCTTGTGCCTCTAAGAAGCTTTCTACTTATCTCTCAGATCGTTACGTTGATATGTCTAGATGTCTAGGAATTGATCCTAAAGAATTATTTCCCATAATAAACCATGAGTCTCACTTTCAACCAAAAACTATTAGTCCTTCATATGCCATGGGAGTGGGGCAAATAGTTACAGTGAATTATCTCGATTTTTACAATAAATTAAATATGGCAAAGAGACTTATTAAGAAGAAGTCTAGTGTTATGAACTATGCCAAAGATTTTCATACTGAATCAGGTTATGCAAAATATGAAAATAGTCCAAGTAAGAGTAAGAAAGTCGATCGTTTAACGGCATTCTTTTTGTCGGATTTAAAAGATAAAATGAATTCAAACAAAAAGGAATGTCAGGGGTTAAAGTCCATTGCAGACGATGCGCTCGTTGTTCCGAAGAGTGCTAAGGCCAGTACTAAGAAATTAAAAAGTTACCTTAGAGAACGAGAAAATCAAAGATTATGTGCTCCCAAAAATCCTGATGAAGGCTTCTATATGGCAGCAGTATATTACATGTATAATAAGAAATTCTTTAAATATAAATTAGATAAACTAAATAAATTAAAAAGTCTTGGTTTATCTAAAAAACAAATTAATGATTTCTCGATAATACTCACTAGATGGTCTTATAATGCAGGTCTTTCTGGAATCTCTGGTCCCTTTGAAAGATTGTTAGAGAAATTAAAAAATGGATCAATTGAGAAACTAGATTCTTCTGGAAACCCCATAAAGAATAAAGATGGTTCTTTAAAACAAATGAAAGTCGCAGGTCTTTCTGGTTTCTCTTCAAATCAGTTCAAAAACTATATGAGTTACATAATTAAGCATCGCTATAAATCTAAAAGTGCAAAGAGAAGAAATGAAGTCGCTAGGTACGTTACTGGTTTTAGAGGAACTGGTGGTATTGATGGTGATTTAAAGCAAATTGAAAAGAATGAGGAGAGTTCATGCGGTATTTCTTACTAGTTTATTTATTCTCATTTCAAATCGAAGCCAGTGAGTTGATCACTTCGCTGAGTACTAAAGTAGATAGCATTAGAGACACTTCTAATAAGACTACTTATATGAATTTTGTTTCTGAATTACAAAGAGAAGCACGGGCCTTGAAGAGTAAGAGTAAGGGTGACCGTGAGTTTTACTTTCTTTATGACTTTGATAAGTCCCTAGATATTGTTCTTCGTTTAAAGAAATTTAATGTGGACGAATGTTATAGGGCCAAGATTGAACACTTTAGTGCTTACGGTGTACGATCTGATAATTTTAAACGAAGTGATCTTCCCGACGGGGCGAAACTTTCTTATGATATTCTCTTAAAACTGTGTCAATAAAAAAGGCCTCTTTCGAGGCCTTATTATATTTTCAATATGTTAATTATAATTTTAATTCTGTGTAAGTAAGATCTAAATCTTCAGCAACTTGTTTGTAAACCAGGTCTCCGTGGTAAACATTGATTCCTTTTTTGAAGGCCTCATCTCTCTTTGCAGCTTCATCAACACCAATATTCGCAATCATTCTCGCGTACTTCATTGTAACGTTAGTGAGAGCGTAAGTAGAAGTTCTAGCAACTGCTCCTGGCATATTAGCTACACAGTAATGAACAACTCCATCTACTTCGAAAGTTGGATCTTTGTGAGTCGTTGGTCTACAAGTTTCAATACATCCACCTTGATCAACAGCGATATCAACAACAACAGAACCTTTTTCCATTTTTGAAATCATATCTCTTGTCACAAGCTTTGGTGCTTTCGCTCCAGGAATTAAAACCGCTCCAATGACAAGGTCAGAAGCGATGACTGTTTTTTCAATATTATCCATATTTGAAAAGAGTGTAGTTATTCTATTATCAAAAAGGTCATCAAGCTCAGCTAGTCTTCTAGTTGAAAGATCAATTGCAGTTACATCTGCTCCCATACCCATGGCCATCTTGATAGCGTTAGTTCCAGCAATCCCACAACCGATAACTGTTACTTTTGCTCTTCTTGTTCCTGGTACACCACCAAGAAGAATCCCTTTTCCACCGTGATCTTTTTGAAGATAAGCGGCACCAATTTGAGTGGCCATCCTTCCTGCAACTTCTGACATAGGAGTTAAAAGAGGTAGTGAGTTATCTTCGGGTTGAATTGTTTCATAAGCGATACAAGTTGAACCAGAGGCCATTAGACCTTTTGTTTGTTCAGGATCTGCAGCAAGGTGAAGGTAAGTGTAAAGAATATGCTTAGGTCTCAAACAAGCAATTTCTCTTGCTTGAGGTTCTTTAACTTTAATAATCATTTCTGATTTTTCAAAAACTTCTTCAAGTGTTGGAAGCATAGTTGCTCCAACTTTTATATACTCTTCGTCTTCGATTCCAATTCCAACACCGGCATTAGTTTCAACAAAAACTTCATGACCATCATGAACTAATTGTCTTACTCCACCAGGAACTAGACCCACGCGATTTTCGTTATTTTTGATTTCTTTAGGGACTCCGATTTTCATCCTTAACTCCTACATGTAAAATATTTGTAAATTCTCAGAAAATATAATCAAATCGTTACATTATTGGAACTAAAAAAAACGTAGAGTGAAAACTTAATATGTTATGTGCTGCGTGTCAAAAACAGGAAAAACAGGAAAGGAGAAGTGATCTTGAGCATCCTGAAGAAGTTTTTCATGCTCAAGATTGTGATTCATATGAATAAGACCTGCCTTTTTAGGGGAAATTCTCTCAATATATCCAAATGCTTTGTCTCTAGATAGGTGAGTTTTGTGTTCCTGATCGGTGACACAGTCTATAATCAATAAATCTAATTCTTTTTCCCTCAGTCTATCAATTTGAGCATCTGAGATTTCGTGACAATCAATGATGTATGCGAAGTTCTCGTGAATAATCCCTAGTGTCTTAGTATATCCATGCTCTAGAAGTAGAAATTCAAACTCTTCCCCTAGATACTTGATTTTTGAGGATATATCCACAGTGTGGAGGGTGAGTTTGGGAATTCCTCCCCCGAGAGGAGGTCTCTCCTTATTGAAGAGCTCATGGGCCTTGAAAATATAAGGAAATTTAAGTGCTAAGCTCTTGGCACATTGCTGATGGGTGAAGATCGGAATAGAGGTGGCGGGAGGTCCAAAACATAGTGGTCGCAAGTCATCAATACCATGGCAGTGGTCAGCATGGTCATGGGTGATAAAGGCCATATCTACTCGAGTAATATTATTGTTTAAGAACTGAGTTCTCAGATCAACTGAAGTGTCGATGAGAATATGCATATCTTTCTTAGTCTTAATTAAGATGCTGGTTCTTAATCGTCGGTTTTTAACTTCTTGGGATTGACACACAGAGCACTGGCATCCAAGCATGGGAATTCCAGTGCTTGTACCCGATCCTAAAATAGTTATTTCATTCTTCAGATTTGCCATATTTCTACTGTTGTCATTGCAGTTTCAAGTGTTTAAGCTATATCTTTGATACAATTATATCAATATTTCAGACAATAAAATAGGAAGAAAATTCAATGACAAAACTATTAGCGCTCATGCTTATTTTAGCTACAGGAACCATGCTTTCGTGCTCCTCAAGTTCAACAAGTGATTCACAGAATCATGGTATTTCTAAGAATGGAACACTTAAGCTCGATGTAAAAAAGTACACTCTCTCCAATGGATTAAGACTACTCGTTGTCGAAAACCCACAACTGCCTATTTATACCTACAACACTTTCTTTGATGTAGGCGGAAGATACGAAGAGGCGGGAACTACTGGTGCTACTCACTTCTTAGAACATATGATGTTTAAAGGGGCCAAGAAGTATGGACCTCATAAGTTTGATACGTTCATTGAAAGCAATGGTGGATCAACAAATGCTTATACAACTTTTGATTCAACTGTTTACTACCAAAATATGCCAAGTCATACCCTTGCAACAATTATCGATATGGAAGCAGATCGATTACAACATATTCTCTTAGATCCTAAAGCTTTTGAAAAAGAAAGAGCGGTGGTTTTAGAAGAGAGAAAGTATCGCTATGAAAATAGTCCAAAGGGTCAACTCTTCTTGGCCATGATGCAATCAGTTTTTGATAAGACTCCCTACGGAGGATCAGTTATTGGTGACGAAAAGGATGTTAAAAATCTTGATAGGGCCAGAATGAGGAAATTCTTTGATCGCTTCTACACACCTGACAATGCCATCGTGGTAGTTGTCGGTGATGTTAAGGCTTCAGAAGTTTATTCTATGGTTAAAGAAAAATATGGAAATATACCTTCTTCAAAAGGACTTAAGGCCTTTAAAGAAAAAATGGACTCAAAAGAGCGTTATGCTTTTAAGGGAAAGTTTAAGAGAGAAATTAAAATTAAGGGACAGAGTCCTAGTCCTATTTTCACAATCGGTTATAAAGGTATTAAAATCGGTGAGGAAGAGTCTTTTGTTTTAGATATTTTAAGTTCAGTTCTTGGAGATGGAGACAGCTCTTACTTTAATCAACTCTATGTGAAAAATAAGAAACCTCTGCTTAGTGGAATTTCTGTCGCAAATTACACTCTCAAAAATAATGGAGTTTTCTTTTTCTCAGGAGACCTTTTAAAGAGAACTAACTTAAAGAGATTTAAGAGGAAAATTCTAAGAGATATTAAGAAATCTTGTGATATCGGAATTACCGATAGAAGTGTTCAGAAAACTAAGAATCAGTATATGATTCAGTACTTTCATGAATTGCAGTCAAATAGTGGAGTGGCCAGCTTCCTAGGTCTTAGAGAAAACTTCTTTAATGATTATGCTTACTACAAAAAAGAATTAGAAATTTATAAATCTATTACAACTGATCAAGTAAAGACTGCATGTAAGAAATTATTTGCTAAAAATGATTACATTTTTCTCTCTGTATGGGGAAAACATCCTAAAGGAAAGAAATAATGAATTTTAAATCAGTAAAATTATTTTCACTTGCCCTTATCATTGGCCTACAAACAAATGTCTTTGGTTTTGGAAAAGACAGGATCAAGAAGTTTGATTGGAATGGAATTGAAGTTACTTATTTAGAGGACAATAGATTTCCTATTTATCAGGCAATGATTCATTTTTCCGATGGTTCTCTTTCGGATCATCCTAAAAGACGTGGTGAAACATCTATGATGTTTGATCTTATTGATAGTGGAACGAGAAGATATTCACAAAAAGACATTTCAGATAACCTCGAATTTTTTGGAACGAGTTGGGGAGCTTATGTCACTCATGAGTCGACTGTTTTTGAAGTAAGTGGTTTAGCTAAAGACTTGACTCCTACTATGAAGAAGATTTGTCATCTCTTTAAGGATGCAACCTTTACTAAGAAGGAAATGAATAAATACAAGAGATTATTTAGAAACTCAGCTAGAAGTGCTGTAAATAATCACTCTCTTGTTGCCTCTAAGGCCTTTAGAGAAATTTCACTAGGAAACACTCCATACAGTTATCCAGTTGCAGGGAAAGTGAAGGATATAAAGAAAATTCATACTAAAGATTTAAAGAGAAAACTTCGTTACTTTAATGAAAATGTTAAGAAGAAGATATATTTAACTGGACCTAGTTCAATTCTGAGTCTTAAGAATATTATTACTAAGGATTGTCTGTGGAAGGGAAGTAGCGACAACTACGCGAGAATTCTCACATACAAACCAAAGAAGGTTCTAAAGAAGCCCGAAATCTTTATTGTCACTGTACCTAAGGCAAATCAAGCTCAAATTAGATTTGGTCGCTTTTTAAATCAAGGAGAGTATGAGAATCAAGAGCTAAATTCTCTTAGTTCTGAATTTCTTGGAGGTGGTTTCACTTCAAAACTCATGAGAGAAATCAGAGTGAAAAGAGGTCTTTCTTATACTGTTAGTGCATACGCTGGTGGCCAGAGACAGTATGGGCGCTCTGTTATTTCGACTTTCACAAAGATGAAGACTGTTGAGGAACTACTAGATGTGGTTAAAAATGTCTTAAATGAAGTGAAAGATAAAGGAGTAGATGAAAGTGAAATTAAAAGAGCAAAAGGAGCTCTTTCTGGAAGTTTTCCCTTTAGGTTTGAAAAAGGATCAGCTTATCTCCAACAGCTCATGCACTTAGATGATATTAATAAGAGCTATGATACTCTTTATAAATTTCCAAAAATAGTAAACGCATTTAGCAATAAAGATGTACAAGCAAATATTTCTTCTCTCTTTAATTGGAATAATCAAACGATTGTTATCGTTGGTCCTAAATCCCTAGCAAAGAGATTAAAAAAGTATGGCAAAGTGAAAGTTAAGAGTTACAAGCAGTTCTTTTAGAAAGAAAGAAAGAAATTACATATGACTAAAACCCCATTTTATGGGGTTTTCTTTTATAGACCAGTAGAGTGACCATCAATATTAATAATGGCACCTGGGTGTACAATAAAGTTCTTAGAATTGATTAGACCTTTGATATTTCCCGTAGGGAAGATTTCAACTAGGCCTGTCGCAAAAATTTCGCCTTCAATTTTACCAAAGACTTTTATATTTTCGCAAAATACTTTACCGTTTATTTTGGCAGTGGACTCAATAGTGAGAGGGGAGTTGTCTTTTAGATGAACCTCTCCTTCTAAGTATCCCGCTAGATGAGTTGCCCCAGTAAACTTAAAGACCCCTTCGAGTCGACAGTTCTTACCGATGAGCGTGAAATCTTGTTCTTCAATTGAAATTATATTATCCATAACTTATTTAAGATCTTTGGCCACTAACTTTTTAAAGAGTAAGTCGCCTGTTCTGGAAAAGATTAATATTTTAAATAGTGCTTTTGGTGCGTTGAGGTCTTTTGTATTAAAAGAAGCAATTACATGGCGTAGCCTTGAGAAGGCAAACGATTCTCCCTGGTTATAGGAAAGTAACATATCCTCGGAACCTATTTCATTTTGCGGGTAGAAGTTCATCTTGTTTGGAGTACTCATGATGACGTGTATGTAGCCAGCAAGTTTTCTGGCATCCTTTGTCTGATTGAGAATATCAAACTTCATTGTAAGAGTAGAGTCTGTTTTAAAAAGCTTTGGCTCATCTATAGAGAGGACTGGTGTAGAACTTAGGTCTGTTTGTCCTGAGGTAGGTCTAAAGAGCGAGAGGATGGCAAATTTAGACCCTCCAGTAGTACCGGCAGATAGCTTCTTTTCAAATTTCGCATTTAAACTTTCTAGATCAGAGACCTTTGCTGTTAACTCAATATTTTTAAGTTTGAGCGTTTTAATTGTCGCTGGCTCTTTTCTTCGTGCCATTTCACGGATCTGTTTGAAGTAGACACTACCCGCTAAGATGATAAGCATCGAAACAATAGTAACGATTGGAAGGAAATAAAGAATAAACTTTAGCTTCCTCTTATCTGTTCTAATAAAAATAGGACCTTTCTTTTCATCGTAGAGAAGAAAAGAGAGTTTCTTTGATGATTTAGTAGACATATATTAGTTGTTTTCTCTTTTTACAAAGTCTGCACCTAAGATAGAAGCAGGATCGTTATTCTTAAAAAATCTCATTGAAGGTTGAAAAGCTATTTTGTCTTCATCTTCTTTCTTAATTCCACTCTTAGTCCAAGTTTCATTAACGATTTTCCAATTATAGTAAGTATCTTTCTTTAAATAGAGAAACTTACGTCCAATATCACTAATTGTATTAGATTTGTAAATTTGCTTGAAGCTTATAACAGCATAATCTTTGGATTTTAAAATTGAAACGTCTTCTATATCAACATTAGGTTTTCCTGGATTTGCAAAGACTGCTCTTTTGTAGGCCTTAAATTGAGTGTGATTACCTCTGAATTTATCGAAGAATTCTGTTTTGTGGTAACTCTCAAAGTAGAGTTCTGTATTTTCATTTTGCCAGCCCGTTAACCACTGCTCAAGAGTATCATTAAGTGATGATCTTTCTTTTAACCAAGTTTCTTTTTCTAAGAAACGAAGGTTTTGCACAACAATCATTGGTGATCTATTGAGTTCTAAAAATTTTGAAACTTCAATTAAATTAGAATTTGTGGCAACAACACAACCTCTAGAATCAAGACCTTTGTCGATTCGAGTTTCATCATTTGTAGAGTGTAGCCAGATCCCGCCACCTGTTTTTCCATTTCTTCTGTCAATGGGGTTTGGGTAGTTTAAGACAAATGCACCAACTCCATAGATTTTCCCACGTTTTCCATGTCTATCAAGAAGATCTTGATGCGTGAGAAAGTCGGTAAAGAAATATACGCCTTCTGGAGTTCTATGGTCTCCTTGAAATATTTTGTCACCTTGTTTCTTACCAGTTGCCATAGGAAATTTCTTCATAAGAACTGGAAGTCCATTTTCACTTTTATAGAGGTAGAGAGAGTGGGTAGACTTTTCGGCTATGATTACGTGATGTGAAAAGTTCTTATCAAGCATCAAAAGTGCTGATGGATAGTATTCATTTGAAAAAACATTACATGTAGTCAAAATCAGAATTAAAAGAGTTAAGTTAAATTTTTTCATGAAATTCCTATCAAAATGGTCTGTTAAGTTTCAATTTTAGTGAACTTTAATATTTTAGTCTATTTTTACCCTGTTTTACAACTTATCTAGAACATGATTTCATATAGTTGGAGATTTTTTATTCAATAAGTTATTAAAATTATAAATAAAAGTGCCGATAAAGAGTTAAATGACACCTAACATGAAAACAGTCTTTTATACGACTGACCCCATTATCCAGAAATTTTGTTCAACTCTAGAGTTGAAAGGGATTGAAGTTTGTTCAAATCCCTCTGAAATTATAGCTCTTTTGGAGCAAGATGATCAATGTGTGGTCTTTTTGGACTTTGACTGTCCAGAGCTCGATTGCCTAAACTTTGTTCAAAAAATCAAAGAGTTAGAGTCTGTCCATACTGTTCTTTTAACAGGTTCGATGGAAGTTAAAGAAATCATTGAGCTTCAAAATACGCAGAATTCTTGTGATGCATACATCACCAAGCCATTAACAGTCGATATTCTAACTGGCGTGATAAATGATTTCGAACTAGCTCTCTCCTCAGTGAATGATAATGGTACTTCTACGGAAAGCCCTGCGGAAAATGTTGATCTAACTTTTGTAGGAATAAAGAAAAGTGTACTCCAAGAGAAACTAGATCAAATAGAAGTTGAAGAAGAGCAGGAATCTACCCAAGTCAACTTTGATGCGGGAGTAATGAAAGTTGCTAATGAAGTTCGTGATGTTATTGATCAGCATAATCAGGGAGATGGTGATTTTGATAATGACGTTAATAAAGAAATTCAAAGAAAGTTTGATGTAGTTTTTGGAAAAGTTCAAATAGAGGAACAAGTTGATGAAGCTTCATTTAATATAACTCCACAAGGTTTTGAAAAACCTGTAGAGGCAGAGTCTGAAGGAATTAGTTTTGATATGAACTCTGAGCCTGAAGAAACTAAAGAAGAAATCAAAGAAGAAATCAAAGAAGAAATTAAAGAAGAAAATAAAAGTATACTCGAAGAAGAAACTTCGACTGAGGTAGTTATGTCTGAAGACAATAATGATGAAGGTGGTTTAGAGTTTAACCTACCTGAGGAAGATTCAACTGAAGATGAAAGTGATTTATCTTTTGAAGTCAATGAGACTGAAGAATCTGAACCAATTAAAGAGTCTGAAGAAGATGAGCAACCAAAAGAAGAGGGTGGCCTTGAGTTCAATCTAGGATCTGATGAAGAAGATGGGATAGAGAGCGACGAAGCAACTAATTTTGAGCAAACAGATTCAGGTATTGATTTGTCTGCAAATAGTGAAGATGAAGGCGGACTTGAGTTTGGAGAAGACGAGGGCCCTGAATTAGACCTTTCTGGTGAAGGTGACGAGGTTGAATCAACACCAACTGAAGAAACAAATGAAGAGGGTGGTCTTGAGTTTGATAGCACCGATGGTGTTGGTCTGGATCTTTCTGGTGAAGGTGACGTCGCTGAATCAACTCCTATTGAAGAAACAAATGATGAAGGTGGACTTGAATTTGATAGTACCGATGGTGCTGAACTAGATCTTTCTGGTGAAGATGACGCTGTTGAATCAACGCCTGTTGAAGAAACAAATGATGAAGGTGGGCTTGAATTTGATAGTACCGATGGTGCTGAACTAGATCTTTCTGGTGAAGATGACGTTGTTGAATCAACTCCTGTTGAAGAAACAAATGATGAAGGTGGCCTTGAGTTTGATAGTTCCGATAGTGGGAGCTTAGACCTCTCTGGTAAAGACGATGAAATAGATAATTTAGAAGCCGGAGCAGATAGTTCATCTGATTTAGATTTTAGCGCTACAGAAAGTGAGCCAGAAGGCTCGCAAGCTGAAGATTCAATGAGTTTTGATGAATCTGGGGATGTAGGAGAAACTATTAATTCAATTGTTTCCTCTCCTGAGGATTCAACAGGTGAGTTTGATATGTCTGAGGTGGAGAATGATCCCGCCCCTGAGCCTGTTGTAGCTAGTGATGAAGATGAAAATGCAATGCAGGAGTTTGATTATAAAACGGAAACAGGATTTACTCCTCCTGAAGAGTTCAGAACTGATACTAGCTCAGAGGCTGAAGTTGGAGAAGATACAAACCCAACAATAATTGCTCAAACAAAGACTCTGCATGAAGGTGATATCTTTACTGGGAAATTAGAAGCGACCGAGACAATTGCCCATGTTGAAGAAGTAACTTCAACGGGAACTTTAGAGTCGGATGAAATTGATATGTCTGAAGTAGGGGAAAGTACTGGAGAGACAGTTGTCGCTACTGGTCTAAATTTCTCCTCGGCAGAAACTAAGACCCATGCGGTAGAGAAAGTTTCAGTGCAATCAGCAAATGTTTCAGATAACCTCGCTGTAAGAAGTTATGACGAAGATGAAATGTTAAGACTTCAAGGAACTATCAGGCAATTACGAGAAGAACGTGAAGAATTAATGAATCAAATGAATCATGTCAAAAGTGAGAAACAACTTCTAGAGCAAGACAATCTTGGTTTAAAAGCTGAACTTGATGAGATTAAAATCGAATTGGGAATTATTAAGAAAAGAAGCCACGATGAAGTAAATGAATTAAAGTATCAACTTAATCTAAGTGAAGATAAGAGAGATGTTTACGAAACTAAAGTCAAAACAATGCAAAAAGATTTTGATCGTTTGAATCAAAGGGTACGCATTGACTTTAACCAAGTTAAACAAAAAGAAAAAGATCTCGAAAGTAAACTTGAACTTGCTGTTATGGATTCTGAATCACAGGTTCAAACTCGTGATATGAAAATATTAGAATTGAAGAGAAAGATTGATTCTCTTGAATTTAATATGGAAAATACTTCAATACGCGAACATAAGCATAGAGACGATAAATTTAAGCTTGAAGAAAGATTGAACAAAATTATGAAGACACTCAGAGGGTCTATTCAATTAATTGAAGACGACTTAGATGTTATTGAAAATGATAAGACTAAAAATTTGGATTAAAATTGAGCGATGAACTACTAGGAAAACATTACAAAAATCTTCTCGATTTCATTTTTAAATGTGATCAGTTGGATAGCCTTAAAAAAGTCTATGAACTTTTAAATGAATTTTGGATGAAAGAGTTTAACTCTTCTTCTATTATTATTTATAGTGTTTTTAAGGAAGCTTCTAAAAGTCGAAACTGTCGTCAAGTATGGCAATCGAAAAATGAAACTAAACCTCTACTGCAGAAAGAATTAAATAGCATAAGAGAATGTTTAAGAGGCAATGAAAAAATTATTCAATCTTGGGCCCATGTAGATGCTGATGTAGGTAACCTCTATGTTTTTGCCTGTGGTGAATCTTTTGATCAGGCTTTCTATGCTGGACTTAGAACTGATGATGTGGTACAGACTCAAATATTTGATTATCTCGTTACATATCTTTCCAATGCTTCGCAGAAGTACAAGAAGTTTAGTGAAGCAGATAAGCTAAAGTCGCTTGTACATATAGATGATGTAACAGGTCTCTATAATCAACGAAAATTTTTAAAAGATATTGACGATCAAATTCTTAAATTCTCAGAAACAGGAGAAGTTTTTTCTGTTGTTTTTATCGATATAGATCATTTTAAAAGTGTAAATGATGGTCATGGTCACCTTGTTGGAACGCAGTTGTTATCAGACGTTGCAAAGGTTCTTAAAAGAGTCATAAGGGAAACGGATCTTTGTTATCGATATGGGGGAGATGAATTTGTTATTGTTGTTCCCACTTGTGATAGCAAGAATGCAAAAGAAGTAGGTCTTCGAATTCTTAGAGGAATTACAAAAGAAAGCTTCTATGTCTCAGAAGAAAAAGGACTTAATGGTTCTCATACCTTCAGTCTCTCTGTCTCGGTAGGAGTCGCGACTTATCCAGTTGATGCTAAAACTCAGATTGAGATTATTAGTTTTGCTGATAAAATGATGTACAAAGCAAAACAGTCTGGACGAGGAAAGGTCTGCTGTGCAGGAGAAATGTTTACTGAGGATGAATAAGTGTTAATTCTTTCAATTAGTGATCTTCATATCGGTAAAGGGAAATTCTTAAAAAATGGTCAACTGAATATCTTAGAAGACTTTTTTGAAGATCAGCGTTTCTTCGAATTTTGTGAATATTATTCAACTAAAGATAATTATTCAAAAGAAGTTCACCTTGTCCTTAATGGTGATATTTTAAACCTAATTCAAATTGATTATGAAGGTGTTTTTACTCATATTATCGATGAGATTAATGCGCAATCTGCTATTGAAAGTATTATAAAAGGGCACCCCGTATTTTTCGATGCATTGAAAAAATTCTTACAAGCACCAAACAAAAAAATCTCCTATGTCATTGGAAATCACGATGCAGCAATGGATTTTAACTTAGCTCAAGTCGTTTTAAATAAACGTGTCGAGGGAGAAGTAGAATATTGTCATGACCTACAAACATATGGGGTTCATATAGAGCATGGTCATCGATTTGAAGCTATCAACTCTGTTCCTAAGAATAAGTTCTATGCTGAAGGACCAAATGGGAAGAAAATTTTAAATCTACCTTGGGGAAGCTTATTCTGTATTTCTGTTTTACCAAGACTAAAAAAAGAGAGACCTTATTTAGATAAAGTCAGGCCAATGAGTTCATACATAAAGTGGTGCTTATTTCACGACTTAGCATTTTTCCTAAAGATGTCAGTTATAGTCAGTAAATATTTAATAGAATCGAATTTTGATATTTATGTAAGAGAAAATAGAAATTTTAAAACAACTTTAAAAATTTTAAAACAAATTACTATTTATCCAAGATACGAAAAAAAAGCGAAGAGTATATTGAAAAAAGATATCACACTCCACACTGTTGTTATGGGTCATACTCATTTACAAGAATGGAGAAGATTTCCTGAGGGGAAGTATTATTTCAATACGGGAACTTGGAATCCAATTCCCTCAATAGATGCAGGACTTCATCAAGACTCAACTTGTTTAACTTATTGCTTACTAGATATTCATAAGGAGACTTCAAGCTTACGTGAAGGCTCCTTAAATGTATGGCAAGGTCGCTGGAGACCATTTAAATCAGAGACATCCACCAATTAATTACTATTTTGTGCTGATTGTACTGAAATTACTGAACATAATGCGGAAGAAATTAAGTAATCGTCATCAGTTCCTAGAATATCTCTAAACCATGAATGCTCAGATGCTCCAAAAACTAAGAGATCAAAATCTCCACTTAGTTGTACAATTGATTCGACAATCTCACTGGATTGAAAAACTTTATACTTTGAATTAGATTTCGTATCTTCACTAAGTTTCTTTAGTATTTTTTCTTCATTTGAAACATCTTCACTTGAAAGTGATTTATCTAAAACTTTTACAAGTGTAAGTTCTGCTTTATTTGTTGTGGCAAAGTGATCAGCAGTATCTATAACAATATGTCGATCAGACTCATTATTTATGACGACTAGAACCTTTCTAACGTATCTAACTCCAGCATCTCTGAAGATGGCGAGGTTTGATTGTAGATGATTTCTAAGCCAACCTACAGGATTGTGAATAGTGAATGTTCCTCTTTTCTTTCCTCCCCATTCTTTGAAAAGCCATTTACAGTGCAGTCTCTGACTAATCTCAAAAACACTTCTTGAGAGGTCATGGCAGACAATGGGATCAAAAGTAATGGGAACATTTTGTTCAACAGACATGGCTATAATTCTTCTTCTCAAGGATCTTAGATGTACGGGCTCATCACTCATATCTTTAAGATCTGTCTGCTCTGGAACTTCGGTAAAGTGAGCAACCTCAAGGTTTTCTCCTTCACTCATGGCCGTTGCCATTTCAACTAACATTTCTGGACTTCTTTCATTTCCAAATAAGGCGACCACAACTTTTGCATCTTTAGAGAGATCTATACTTTTATAAAAATGAGATAGGTCATTACTTTCTACAATAAGATCTGTTCGCTTACCTCTCATTCCAATTACACCTCTTCTTGTAGTTCTCTTTCTCGAATAGAGTAGATAAAGTAGAATTCCAGGAATTGAAATAAAGAGAATTGCACTTACTATTATAAATCCCATGGCAAAGAGTAGGGTCAGTCCACTGACGATTCCTAATATTTGTAAAAATGGATAGAGAGGACTTTTGAACTGAGGCTTGTACCATTGAACTTGTGTTTCTCTAAGTACAATGACGGCTATATTTTCGAAAACGAAGATAAATAACATAAACCCTGAAGCTAGTTTTGCAATTTTAAAAACATCCATAAAGAGTATTGCTAGGGCAACGATTATACTCGATAGTAAAATACTCCAAACTGGCGTTAAGTACTTCTTGTGAAGTCTTCCAATGGCCCTAGGAAGTAAGTTATCTCGTCCCATTGCAAAGGGAAATCTGGAAGAAGCCAAAATTCCTGCATTTGCCATTGAGATCATGGTGAGAACACCAACGCTAGAGATAAAAATAGCAAAACCACTTCCTCCAACAAGTTGAGCAAATGTGTAAAGAGGCTTGAAGTTACCGATGAGTTCTTCCTTCGGAACACTACCAACCAGTGTAAAAGTTGTTACAACATAGATCAGGGTAACTATTGCCAATGAAAATAAGATACCTCGGGGAAGATTCCTCTCTGGGTCTTTAATTTCTTCAGCAATGGCCGCAACTTTAGTAACACCAGCATAAGAAACAAAAACAAGAGCGGTAGAAGATAAGAGTCCACCAAACCCGTTTGTCATAAAGGGGGTTGTGAGTGTTGCGTCATAGTGAGCTATTCCTGCTCCACTAAGTACAAAGAGTGAACCTATAGCAAGTGCTACAACAAACATGAGGGCACTACTTACTTTACCAACTCCAAATATATTTAATATCGTAATAAGAATTAAAGAAACAATTGCCGTAGGAATAAGTGGAACATTGGCCAAGATGGATAGGTAAGCCCCGAATCCAATAAGTGCAAAAGCTGCCTTTAAAAGAAGAGATAACCAAAGGCCTAGACCAGCTACTGTACCTACAAGTGGACCGAATGTTCTTTCAAGATAAACATACGTACCACCTGAAGTTGGCATTGCTGTAGCTAGCTCTGATTTTGACATTGAAGCTGGGAGAACACATAGAGCAGCAAGAAGGTAGGCTAACCATACTGAAGGACCTGTTTGTGCTATGGCTAAACTTGGAAGAACAAAAATTCCACTTCCTAACATTGCGCTTATACTAATTGCTACAACTGAACTTAAACCTAATCTTCTCTCAAGAGTTTTCACAAAGCCTCACTTAATTATTAGTAATTATTTTGTCATACTTTAGAAAATAAGTCATGTGATTGAGAAAAGATGTCTACGAAATTACTGCCAAATACTTACTTGGACAAAGAATTTGCCTTTATTGCTATCAAAAGTTGTATAAAATTCTAAAATGGACTCTCTAGAGCTTAATAATTCAGTGTGACCAACGCCAAAAATGCTATTAATCTCATGAACTTTATCACCAGAACTATTGAGCATTTTCTTAGTTTTAGTTACTAAAGTTTGAATGAAAGTTTCAAAGATTTCATCAGTACTTTGAATTGAAGTATTATCTATGTTTTCTAAAATATATTCTTCAAAAGTACTACTCGGAAATGCAACAGTTATAATTCCATTAAATAATTCTGAATGTATAATAATACATCCATAATAGTCATACTCCTGATGAACTTCTGGGTTTAACTTCTGTGTTGTTTCTTTTTTTATGTCTTTAAAGTTCCCAATTGTTTGAAGAATATCTTTAAAATTCATAATAACTTTGTTTACAAAAGTAGTATCTATCATTTTCTTAGTTTTTAAACAAACCAATGGGGATTTATTTAAGGCCAATCGCAGACTACTCACAGTAACAGGTTTCTCTAACGAGTAAATATGATCAAAGTGCTGCTTTGTTTTTTCAAGTAAGTTCGTTGAGGAGCTCACGATTATAATAGGAGTTTCTTGATTGTAATGACTCCTTCTAATGGTTGAGATGAATTCATCTCCATTCACTTTAGGCATATTATAGTCTGTAAAAATATATTCAAATTTCTGATTTCTAGATTTTAAAATACCTTCCATGCCATCCTTTGCTACAACGACATTGACCTCTCTTATTTTAGAAATAAGCTTAGCGAATAAAACTAGAAAGTCTGGGTCATCATCCACAACAAGAATGGATTGAATAATATTAGATTTCATAGATATTTATCGGTTGAGTAGGCTAATTAATGCTCCGATTTAATATATATTGAGATTAAATTATGGCCAAAGAAATGTTTAATATTTGAATTTGCTCTAAAAAAGTATATTGAAAAACCGAAATAATAGTATGGAGAATATTCTAGTCGTAGATGACGACAAAGACATTCATTCACTTATAGAGCTTGAATTTATCAAGTCTTCTTATCAAGTATATTGCGCTAAAAGCGTTGAAGAGGCCATTGAGCTCTTAAACGAAGAAGAATTCATATGTATCTTTTTAGATATTATTCTTGGCGAAAATGAAACTAGTGAATCTGTAATTAAACATGGAAAAGAAACCCCCATATTTCTGATTAGTGCTCATATTACAGATAAGTATAAAAATAATATTTTACACAAAGAAACTAATATTGTTGATTGCATTAAAAAGCCTTTTATTAAAGGGGACTTAGTAAATAGAATAGATGAACTAAAAAAGACGATGAAACTTTCTGATGAACTTGGAAATATGAAAAAAAACTTAGAATCCTCTAAAACTGAAACAGAGAATCAGTTGGTGAAGGGAAATATGAGTAAAGAGGAAAGAGAGGTCTTACAGGGAGAGGCTGAAGAGCTTAAAGAAGAATTGCAAAGAATTTCTGACTTTTCAGGAAAACTAACTGATGAAAGTCAAATTATTCCAGGCTCGAAAGAAGATTTAGTGGGAGAGGGGCAACGGATTAAGGGCTCTAAAGAGGACCTTACCGATGAGAGTCAACTTGTAAAAGGTAGTAAAGAAGATTTAGCAGAAGAAGCTCAACGAATCAAAGGAATTGGTGAAGATTCAGCTGAAGAAGTTCACCTTATAAAAGGCGATAAACAAGATCTCGCAGAAAAAGGTCAACTTATAAAAGGTGAAAAGAAAGATCTCGCAGAAAAAGGCCAACATATAAAAGGTGATAAACAAGATCTCGCAGAAAAAGGTCAACTTATAAAAGGTGAAAAGAAAGATCTCGCAGAAAAGGGCCAACATATAAAAGGTGATAAACAAGATCTCGCAGAAAAAGGCCAACTTATAAAAGGTGAAAAGAAAGATCTCGCAGAAAAGGGCCAACATATAAAAGGCGATAAACAAGATCTCGCAGAAAAAGGCCAACTTATAAAAGGTGAAAAGAAAGATCTCGCAGAAAAGGGCCAACATATAAAAGGTGATAAACAAGATCTCGCAGAAAAAGGCCAACATATAAAAGGTGATAAACAAGATCTCGCAGAAAAAGGTCAACTTATAAAAGGTGAAAAGAAAGATCTCGCAGAAAAGGGCCAACATATAAAAGGCGATAAACAAGACCTCGCAGAAAAAAATAAGCTTATAGCAGGTAATAAAGAAGAGTTAGAAAATGTTAACGGAGATAAATCATTAAAAAAAATAGAGAGTCATGAAGTTGAGGTAAATATTTTCTCTGATGAAGATGAGAATGAATTTGATAAAGATGCCCTCTCCATCGAAAAAGATGCAAAGAAAGTAACTGAGCAAGAGCATAAACAAAGAAAGGAAATAGCCTATCTTAAGAAGAAAGGTGCAGGAGCTAGGAATCTCACGGGCTACACTAGACTTATGGTTGCAGTATTACTTGGAACGAAAGTAGAAATAGAATTAGCCCTTGATGAAGGCGAAAGGTTAGAGGATAAGTGCAAAGGAGGGTATACATCTCTTCATCTCGCTGTGATGAAAGGTAATTTAGACGTTGCTGAGTATTTAATTTCCAAAGGTGCAAAAATAACTGCAAAAGATAATGAAAACAGGGAACCGCTATATTTTGCTATTCAAAAAAACGATTTTGAATTAACTAAGTTCTTAGTTGATAACGGCGCCCCTACCAATAGACGGATAAAGGGGAGAACATATTTAGTTTTAGCTACTTTGAAGAAAAATGAAGAAATGTTTAACTTTTTTATTTCAAAAGGAATTCCAATTGAGGCCCGTGATGATCATGGATTTAATGTGAATTACTATTTAAGGAAACTGAAAATAGAACACTTTTTAACTAAAGCAGCTTAAGGGAGAGGTAATGAATTTAGAATTTTTAGTTATAGACGATTCTTTAGAAATGGTTGATTTACTTGAGAATTTTATTGAAAACGGAAAACTTGGACATGGTCACTCATTTGAAAATGAATTTGCTGCCATGGATTATATCTCTGAAAATAAAGCTGATGTATTAATCATTGATGTAAATTTAAATCATATTAATGGTTTCAAGTTGGGAAGTATGATTAGGGCGATGCTTAAGTTAGAAATACCAATTATATACATTTCCTCGAACGATCTTTATTTGAAGGATTTCTACAAAGCAGATCAAAGAAATACTTATTTTATGAATAAACCTTTTGATAAGAGAACTTTTGAAAGTGTTATTTCGAAGATGACTGGAGGTCAAGAAGCATTTACCGGATAATTGATATTAGAGACCTACTAACATTTGTCTTACACATTTCAAAGTTTCTTCGTCTTCAACATTAAATGAGACGTGTATTTGATATCCTAAAGGTTCATTAGTTCGTTCTACATCTGTAACTACCCCTCGTATAAATTTTTCTTTAGAAAGATCTTTGATTAAATCTCCTGCTAAGTGAACTGTATTTCCTTTGGCAATTAAATTTTTTGAGAAGAGTAAAATTCCTTCTTCATTAAGTGAAATTACATTCATCTCCAAATCCAACATTGCTTCACTAGTTGCTGCAGGAGCTGCAAAATAAGGCAGGTAGGTCGAGTCTTTGAACATATCGTCGAAGGCTGAATTCACCTTCGCTGAGACGGTGGTTCTATCAAGGGGTTTCGTGATAAAGTCGTCTGCTCCAAGCTTTAAGGCCTCTTGTATGTCTTCCTCTGCTGTTCTTCTGGAGATCATGATAATTTTGATTTCTTTCCCTACAATTTTTCTTAGCGTCTTTAAGATATTATATCCAGCACCTTTAATATCTTGTAGATTAAGGTCAATAAGACACAGGTCTGGTTTTATATGTTTAAATTTTTCGAAAAATTCGTTAAATGTTGTGCTTGTTGTAACGATATATCCTTCTTTAGTAAGAATATCATCTAATAATTTATTAATATCATTGTCATCATCAATGGTTAATACCCTTTTATATTTCATCATTACACTTTCTTCTTTTGAATCTTTCTAATGGATTGTAGAGTTTTTTCGGGGATTCCAATGATTTGAACAGTCGTGTCGTAAAGCCCTGGAGTAATATCTCTTGAGGCTTGATAGACTTGCAAATGACCTTTTGGTATATTTAACTTTTCAAAAAAATCACTATGAATTTCTATGTATTGCTTGCTTGAAAATTTTACTTTTGATCTAATGGAAACAGAAAGTTCATTAAATTTAATAATTTCAGCAGGAATTTGTACCGAAAGCTTTTGTTGATTTTCTTCAAAAACTATTTCATCAAACTCATGATCTCCAATATTACCTTTAACAGTAGAAACTAAGGTTTGATTATTAAATGGCTTTACGAGATAACCTTGAACACCATATTCTTTGGATAACATTATTGCTTGTTTGCTACTGTCACTACTAATAATATAAACGTTAATTTTATCTAGTAAGTCTAGTCCAACCATTTTGTCTAGTAATGTATATCCAAATTCGTCTATAAGGTTTATATCTAGTAAGACTAAGTGTGGTACATATTCTATAATAAGAGAAAGTGCTTCCTCAGTACTTTTAGAGAGAAGTACATTGTAACCAAAGTTTGTTAGAACTTTATGAATAAAAATTTGAATCTCAGAGTCATCATCGACAACTAGGATATTTTTTTTAATTTTAAACAATATTAATCCATGTTTACGTATTCAATGTTTACATTTTCAACATATTCTCTGAATTTCTGTATCAAAGGTCCAATGGCCTCCACATCATTGTTCATAGCTAGCTGTTCAATGTTCTTAGCAATTTTGCCAAGTTCTTCAAAGCCATAACCACCAGAACTTCCACTAACCTTATGACCAATTTTTTCGATTTCTGAAACATTTTTTTGCTCAAAGAAATCAGATAGTGCGGTAATATCTTTTTGTCTATTAGATAGAAATCCTGGAACGATGTCCTTTAGGTCTTCATCAATAGTGACAGTGAATTTTTCCATAAATCCTCCTTAATTTAATTTGTTACTAAAAACATATTGCATGGTATGCCATATCTTATCGAAATTTTTTCCAGAATATTTATATTGAGATAATGTTAAGATATCTCCGACTTTTCCAAAGTCAAAATCACATCTATATATTTCACATGATACAAAATGTGATGCCTGAAAAATTGCTTGAAGATTATTTAATTGACTGAGATCTTTCTTTCCAGCAAAAGGGTAGTCCTCGTCACCTGAGTGATGAAAACTAATAATGTCAGAAATATCACTACCGAACTGATCTAGCTTTTCTAATTCATCATCCAGTATTTGATGATGTTTGATAGATTCTTTTTCTTCAATGTTTAATTGATTTATTTTCTTCGGTTCTAAATCATGAATATAAGTGATCTTATTATTTAGTAACATAATGTCGTGTAATAATGCTGCTGTAGAAACTTTCGAGAGATTTATACTGTCTATATTCATTTGCTCACACAAAAAAGATGCTATACAAATAGTCATATAACTATGATCATAAGAAAAATCTTTTGCGTTAAGAGCTTTTGCTAAGAGATTGTAAAGTTTGTCTTCTTTCTTTATATCATTAATCAAGTTTTCTGTTGTTGCTTGTGCCGTTTTTAATGATTGTTTAGTGAGGCCAAAGGAGGAAATTTGCGCGTTTAAAAAGAGATGGTTTTTCTTAATGGCTTCATAGCTATCAACTTTCTTACTTTTATTTTGATTAAATAGTGACGATTGATCGTATTCAGTTAAAAAATCATTTTCATCTGCTGTTTTTATATAAAGAAATTTCATACCTTTTGCTATGTATTTATTTAATTGCTCTGAGCTGTAAATTTCATTGGAATTAAATATTTTTACATAATGATTTGAATTAAGAGAGATGTAGATGGGTATTTTAGTTTCGTTCCATCTTATGAAATGATAAATGGCAATTGGAGTATACTCACTTCGTTCAGGATTAAGTAATTCAAGTAAGAAATTTTTAAATTCTTTTAGTGAAGTCGGTTTTCTTATATGATGTCTATTCTCATCCAATTTGTAGAATTCTAACTCTGTTGACTCTCTTGAAGTAAAGAATACAAATTGATTGTTTCTGTTATTAGATATGCTCCAATGACTGTAGACTTCTTCTCCTGTCCCATTTGGAGCCATGTCGAAATCACTAATGACAAGGTCTAGTCCTTGTTCTTGAATGACTCTCTTAGCATCCTCAGGCGTATAAGAATAGAAAACCCCACCATCCTCAAAAATTGATTCTAAGACAATAGAGTAAAGATTAATAATGTTTGGATCGTCATCAACGAATAGTACTTTCATATTTATTTCTCTTTATTATTTTGCCATGTGCTTATAGAAACATTTAAAATTTTTCCTAAAGATTAAACTTGTTAGACGTGTTTCTGATGAGTTGGAGAAATAGATACTATAATTCTTTTAAAATACGTCGATACTTAGTTTAAGTACTATGAATATTTTAATAATTGATAAAATTACCATGTCTAGAAAAGCCATTAAAGAAGAACTTTCTTATGTTGGTTATGACGTAACTGAGGCAACCGATTTAAACGGTGGGATGAAATCTTTTCGTTCCAAGAAGTATGATTTGGTTATCATTGCTGTAGAAAATGAAGGGTTAAGTACATGTAGGGCCATTCGTGATTTAGAGAAAAGTAAAAATGCAGACGACATAGTTCCTATCATTTGTATGTCAGTCTGTGATGAATTCTCTATTCGATTAAAAAGTTTTGAAGCCGGAGCAAATGAGTTCTTACCAAAAGATCACCGTGCTGAAGTTATATTGAAAGTTAATTCTATTTTGAAGCCCGATTTGTTATGGAAGGGGACGGTCATAGCTATAGTTGAAGATGATAGAACAACGGCAAAATTTCTAACCTACCTTTTAAAAAATAAAGGAGCTGAAGTTTATTGGTTTCAAAGTGCTATTGAGTGTTTTGATTTTTTAAAAGAGTCTTCTGTTGATTTAGTAGTTACTGATAATTTTATGCCTAATATGACTGGTTGTGAACTCGTCGTTAAAATTCGAAAGGAGCTTGGTCTTAAAGAACTTCCTGTCGTTTTTACCTCTGCGACTAAAGAGAAGGAATCAGTTTTGGAGTTTTATAGGAGTGGAGCAAATGATTTTATTTCTAAACCTTTTTTGAAAGAAGAGGTTTATACAAAGATTAAACTCCTGCTTGATAATAGAAATAAAACTAAAACAATGAATAAATACATTGAAGAGCTTAGTAGCTTAAATGAAGTGAAGGATCAGTTTCTAGCAGTCTGCTCTCACGATTTACGGGCGCCTCTGAATTCAATAATAGGCTTCTCCGATGTCTTAATACAAGATGATGAAATTGATCATGATTCGTTGGATATGGTTAAAGTAATTAACAAGTCAGCATTGTCTCTTCTTGGAATGGTTAATGACTTATTAACGTTAAGTGAAGTTCAGCTAAAAGGCGACTTTACTATATCAGAAATAGATATTTTTTCACTGGTTAATGACTGCTTCGATCAAATGAAAGGGTCTATGACAAAAGATATTGCATTTACTTTAAACGATAATTCTGATCACGCCACAATTCTAGGTAATGATTCTATGCTTAGAAGGACTTTCACAAACCTTTTGTCTAATGCTTATAAATTTACTGCACATGGTGGAACCATTTTATCTCATATATGGATTGATAGTGATTACCTGTATTGTACTATTCAAGATACGGGAATCGGAATCCCTAAGAAGGATCTAAAGAGTTTGTTTAGTAGAATGTCTGGAGCAGGTAGACATGGACTAGAAGGACAAAAGAGTACTGGAATTGGATTAAGTATAGTTAAAGAAATTTTGGATAAACACAATGCCATCATAGACGTTGACAGCGAAGAAGGTGTTGGAACAATTTTTACGCTTGGTTTTGAATATAAGAAGGGAGCTTAAATGAAAATTCTGGTTTTAGATGATAGTGAAGATAATTTAAATTTAATAAGGCTTTATACTAAAAAGTCGGATGATGATTTCAGTTTCTCTTCCTCTGGTGATGAAGCTTTAGAGTTGATCGAAAATCAACAATTCGACTTACTATTTATGGATATACAAATGCCAGGCATGAGTGGCTTTGAAGTTTTAGAAAAAGTTCGATTTTTAAATTTTGGAAAGGAATTATTTGTATGCGCTTTAACAGCATTTTCTTTTGATTCTGAATTAGAGAAAATTAGATCTTCTAGTTTTAATGATTACTTACAAAAACCAATTCTAAGGGACCAGTTTTTAAAGTATATAGGAGATTTATCACTAAAAGATGCTAGCTGAAAAAACCATCTAGCAGCTCTTTTAGTTTAGCGAAGTCAATTGGCTTTGATATATATCTTGAAGCTCCCATTTCTTTTGCAAGGATTTTTCTTTCATTATCGGTGTAGGCAGAGGCCATGAAAACAGGGATTGTTTCATGATTTTCTATAATATACTTTAATAATTCAAATCCATCCATTTCTGGCATATTTATATCAGTTATAACTAAGTCTAGCTTTTCTTGTGTTTTGATTACTTGGATTGCTTCTCTACCACTATTTGCATAATAGAGTTTGAACTTTTCATTTTTAGTTTCTTTTTTAAACATTCGACTAAAGAGAAATTGAATTGATTCTTCGTCATCTACTATGAGTATATGTTTCATAATAAACGTATCGGTGAGTTATAGGATTAACTTATGGTACGAATTGAAATTCGTACCATAAAAAAATTATTTCTTTTTTGCTGGTGCTTTTGATGCTTGAGTTTTATTTGCCAAAACTCTCTTCTTTGGTTGGGTCTTTTTTGGAACAGCCGTAGCTTTCTTTGTTGTTTTTTTAGTGACTTTTTTCTTTGTCGATTTTTTTGCTACTTTCTTAGCCGCTTTTTTCTTCGTTGCTTTTTTTACAGTAGTTGCTTTTTTTGCAGTCTTTTTCGCTGCTTTCTTAGATACTTTAACGTATTTTTCAACTTGTGATTGAAGCTTACTAAGTTCTTTCATTTGCTCATCAACAAACTTCTTAGCTTTCTTAACTTCTTTTTGAACTGTCTTATCAACGACCTTTTCGATTCGTTTTTTTTCTTTTTCAAACTTATTTACTAGACCATGTAGGTCCTTATCAACGAGTTTCTTAAAGTCTTTTTCAGCAGTGCTTACGAAATTCTTTACTTGCTTTTGAACTTTCTTAAGTTCATCATTTTTTACGATTTCTTCGATTTCTTTTCCAACGTTCTTTAGTTGCTTGATGAAATCTTGTACTTTAAAATCCATTGTATACTCCTGGTTGTTAAACGCTTTTACAAATTGGGACTCTATATCCTGTTCCAAAGCTTTTAGCTTTTATTTTTATGATTGGACAGAACTGTCTTCTCTTATATTCACTTCTTGTATATAGCCTGTAAACTTTACTAACCTCTTCGGCATCAAATCCTTTTTCAATGAGATCTTTTTCACTTAACTGATAAGAAAGAAGTCCTTCTAATATGGCGTCAAGTCTATCGTAACTTGGAAGTGAATGAGAGTCTTCTTGATCTTCCCTAAGTTCTGCTGTTGGTGGTCTATCTATAATCCCCGCAGGAATAATATTTGAGTAGTTCTTATTAATATATTTTGCCAGAGCAAAGACCTCTGTCTTATAGAGATCTCCTAGAATACTTATTGCGCCAACACTGTCACCGTATAGAGTAGAGTAACCAACTGCTAGTTCTGATTTGTTCGAAGTGTTTAAAACCATTGAGTTTCTCTGATTTGACCTAGCATATAATAGAGCGCCACGTAGTCTACTTTGAATATTCTCATCACAAAGTCCTTCCATTGGGGAGTGGAAGACATCGTTGTACTGGTTTCTAATAGAGCTATGAATAAACTTAATAGGTAATGTGTACATTTTAATGTCGATAATCTGGCACATTTCAAAAGAGAGATCATAACTCTTAGAAGCTGAATAAAAACCTGGCATATAAATAGCTTCTAGATTTTGACCAGGAAGTAGTGAGAGTTTCATGATGGCCAGAACTAGAGCAGAGTCTATTCCCCCTGATAAGGCGACATCAAAATTCTTAAAGCCAGACTTCTTGGCATATTCTTGAATTCCAAAACGAAGAGATTGCAATATATGTTCACAATGCTCGTCACTTAGTTCCGGAAGTCTTAAATTATTTTCAGAGTTTTTTATAAGATCGCATTTGAAAAGAGATTCCCAAGAATTAAGCTTGTCTTCGAATGCCTTAATAAGGTCTCTATCTCCTGAAAATTGCTCCAATTTATATTTAATAATGTCTTTTTCGTAGAGTTTCCCTCTAAAAGTCACATTACTACCATTGATACAAAAGCTTGATCCATCAAAAAGAATTTCGTCTTCTCCACCAACTCGATTTACGTAGAGAAAAGGACAACCAAACAACTTTGATATTTCACTGGCCCTTATGAGCCTTGTATTATCTTTTCCAAGATAGAAGGGAGAGGCAGAAAGGTTAATAATTGCATCAAGTTCCACCTTTTGTTGCTCACATTCCAGAAATAACTCTCGAACAGGATCTGTGTGGTGCATGCTGCTGATCCACATATCTTCACATACTAGTAATCCAAGAGATTTTCCCTGGTACTCGTAAATGCAATTTTCTTGACCCGCTGTGAAGTACTTCTCTTCATCAAAAATGTCATAATTTGGTAGCAGTTTCTTGGTATAGAGTACTCTGAGTCCTGATTTTGGTGTAATTTCATAAATCACATTTTTTATTGTGATGGGAAGATTCTCTTCGTCGAACTCATATTGAAGGCCACCGACAAGTAGTGTCATATTATTCTTAGTTTTTTGACTAAGTGTGACAATCCTGTCGAGAAGATCGCAATACTTCTGAATAAAACTTCTTTGTAGGCATAAGTCCTGTAGAGGATATCCCGTTAGAAAAAGTTCAGGGAATATATGTAAAGTGTCACAATTTAACTTATTTGATAAGACCTCTTCTAGGTATGAATAAATGGCTTCAAAATCAGAAATTGTATGGTGAGTTTGATGGATGTTTATTTGCATGTATGTATCCTAGAAGGTAGATTCTCGCATATATATTTAGCATAGTTTATTATAAAAAACAGTAGAGTAGTAAATGAAATTTAAAGGTAAAAAAGTTCTCGTTATTGGTGCTGGGTTAGCCGGTTGTGATGCCGCTATGTTATTGGCAAACAATGGTGTTGAAGTCGTTCTTGTGGAGTGTAAAACTCTCTTTCTAAATCCTGCACAGAAAATTAAAACTTTTGCTGAGCTTGTTTGTACAAATTCTTTAAAGAGTGTTGTTCCGTCAACAGGACACGGTTTATTAAAGTATGAAATGAAAGGCCTTGGGTCACATATTTTAGACATGGGCTTTGCTCATTCTGTTCCAGCCGGAGATGCCCTAGCGGTAGATAGAGATGAGTTCTCTAAAAAAATTACAGAAAATTTAAAGGCCCATGAACTTATAGAAGTTGTAGAAGCTGAAGCTGAAAATCCATTGGAGCTTCAAGAGAAGTTTAAATGTGATTACACTATTGTGGCATCTGGTCCGTTAACAACAGAGAAGTTAGAGAACTGGCTCACAAATGATCTTAGTGGAGAAGACTTCTACTTCTACGATGCAATAGCTCCTGTTGTGGATGCCGATACGCTAGATTATTCTAAGCTCTATTTCAAAGATAGGCATAAGCCAACAAATGAGGAAGAAGGGGAGCAAGCAGATTATTTAAATGCTCCTATGAATAAAAAAGAATACGAAGAGTTCATTAAAGAGTTGGTTGAGGCAGAAAAAGTTCCCGCTCAGAAATTTGAAGACTATAAATTCTTTGAGAGTTGTTTACCTGTAGATATAATGGCTGAACGTGGCGTAGAGACTGCTAGGTTCTCTTGTATGAAGCCCATAGGTCTAGAAATGGCCGATGGCTCTATTCCTTACGCTTGCGTTCAATTAAGAAAAGAAAACTTGTTAGGAAGTGCTTTTAACCTTGTTGGATTTCAAACGCGACTTACTTATAAAGAACAAGTTCGGGTTTTTAGAAAAATTCCCGGTTTTTCTGAAGCAACATTTATTCACTTAGGTTCAGTTCACAGAAATAGTTTCTTAAACTCCCGCAAACTTTTAAATTTTGATATGAGTTCTAAAAAGTTTCCTACAATTCACTTTGCGGGACAAATTACAGGAGTAGAAGGTTATACTGAAAGTGCCTCTATAGGACTGTATGTTGCTTGGCAAATCCTTAGGAAATTACAAGATAAAGAGGCAATCAAATGGCCAGTGGTTACAGGAATAGGGGCCCTTGTGAATTATATCATGACAGTATCTAAGCCCAGCCCTTCTAATATTAACTTTGGTTTACTTCCTCCAGTTGAATTGACTAAAGAGGAAAGAAGAGTTCGCAAAGGCAGAAAGAAAATAAAAAAAGAAAAGGCTTCTCTTCGAGCAAGAGAATCATTTGATAAGTTTATTGAAGACGCTGAAGGTTTGTAGGACGATATGCAAGGAATCTTATTCATTTTATTTGCCTGTCTTCTATGGGCCATTGATACGCTCATTCGCTATCCTCTACTAGGTGGAGGTATTTCAGCGGAGAGAATTGTTTTCACTGAACATCTCATACTGACAGTGATTTTCTTTCCTATAATTCTCAAAAAAGTAAAATTATTTTGGCAAGCTCGGGTCGCATATGTTTTTTATTTCCTTATTATTGGAGGACTAGGCTCAGCGATTGGTACTCTGGCATTTACGAAGGCATTTTCTCTAGTGAATCCATCTTTAGTCATTCTCTTACAAAAATTTCAACCTCTCATAGCCATTACACTCGCTCACTTTATTTTGGGTGAAAAAATAACGAAGGGTTTCTTTAAGTGGGCGGTTGTTTGCTTAGTTGGAGGAGTCTTAATCTCTTATGAAGATATCTACTCAGGGCTTAAGACTTTGGACTTTGGAGCAAATCTCTTGGAACAGAAATTTCTCATTGGTTACGGCCTAACTTTCTTAGCAGTTTTTAGCTGGGGAAGTTCTACAGTCTTTGGAAAGAAGCTATCTATGAGTGGCTTTGACGAAAAAGAAATTATGGCTGGACGATTTACTATGGGTTTTATTTGTTTAATTCCTATTCTACTTACGGGTGAGATTCATTTTGATATGAATGTCATTACCTGGTCGAAACTTTTTCTAATGGTTCTCGTTTCAGGTATTCTTGGTATGTATTTCTATTACCGCGGATTGAAATTAGTTTCAGCTAGAGTGTGTGCTCTGGCCGAGATGTTCTTCCCTTTTTGTGCAGTTATGGTTAATTGGATTTTCTTATCTCAAACCATAAGTCCTCAGCAAATGTTGGGGGGATTACTATTACTTATTGGATCAACTGTGATACAGTTGCGTCATTATTAGATTATAAATGGAGATTATATGACTCAGCGTATTCAATTACCTGAAACACTTGAAGGAAAAACTATTCTTATTGCTGGTGCAGCTGGTTTTGTTCCTTCCACAGTTAGTGAATTCTATTTAAAACTTGGGGCTAAAGTTATTGGTCTCGATAATTTTATTACTGGAAGTAAGTCAAATATTGAACTCCTTAGAAAATACAAAAAATTCGAGTTTCATGAATGTAATATTTATGAAGGTCTTCCTGATTTTACAGATATAGATATTGATTACGTATTCTCCCTCGCTTCTCCTGCTTCTCCTATTGATTTTGGACTCATTCCTATGGAAATAATGAGAGTTAATAGTGAAGGAACTAGGCTTTTATTAGAGTTATCACTAGAAAAAGGAGCTAGGTTTCTTGAAGCTTCAACAAGTGAAGTTTATGGAGACCCTGAAGTTCATCCTCAGACTGAAGATTACGTCGGACACGTTAGTACTATTGGACCGAGATCTTGTTACGATGAAGCGAAGAGATTTGCTGAGGCCATGACAATGAGCTTTCATAAGAAGTATGGACTTGAGACTAGAATCATTAGAATTTTTAATACTTATGGTCCAAGAATGAGACCCAATGATGGAAGAGTTATTCCTAACTTTATTAATCAGGCCATGCGTAATGAAGATATCACTGTTTACGGTGATGGAAGTCAAACAAGATCATTTTGTTTTGTCACAGACCTTGTTGATGCCATTCATAATGTTATGTTCTCTGATGATCCAACTCCTTTTAACTGTGGAAATTCGGATGAATATACAATTTTAGACACGGCAAAATTCATTGTGGATGCCCTTGGAAGTTCTTCCAAAATAGTTTTTCTACCTCTTCCAAAAGATGATCCAAAGAGAAGAAGACCTGATATGACAAAACTTCAAAGCGTGAGTGACTACAGCCCAAAAATCACTTTTGAGGAAGGCATTAGAAGAACAACAGAGTTCTTTAAAAGTCTTTAGGAGTGTCTGTGAAAGTAGCTATTAGTTGTGATGATTTACTTGTCAGAGATCACTATACAGAACTAGTCGAAACATTGGGGCTAGTTTTTGAAGATGCTGAGATCTACACTCTTGTTCATAAAGAAAAGGCCTTGTTAGGTACAATTGAACTCAGAAAAATACATTCAACTTATCTATCTCATAAAATTAAAGATCGAAATCAATTGGCTAAAAATTCTTTTCTTATTCCAAGTGCAGCAAAAAACCTATTCATTCCTTGTTCAGTAGATGTCATTATCAATGTCACAAATGGAATGTCACAGGGGATAACTAAGTGTGAAGGGACAAAACTCATCACATATTTCTATGATCATTATTATTTAAATAGAAAGAAGAAGTCTCTTAGAGAAAAAATATTCAATTCATATATTAGTAAGTGGTCTATGAACACACTTGCACAAAGTGACGAAGTTTGGGTACCAAATGGTGCGACTAAGGATTTCTTAAAAGAATTTTACAAGGGACCCATTACAGTTGTTAATCCTCCTTTTAGAATAGATGATTATCCGGTAATGCCACCTACTGAAATGAAGTTTGAATACTTTGCTATCAACGTAGAAGATATGAGTGTTGATATGGCCAAGAACCTTAGTCATTTCTTCTCTAAGTACAGTTTAGAATATAAATTTTTTGGTGATGACTCTCACTTAGAAGATATGAAATACCATAAAGATGATGAACGCTTCTTTGGAGTTAAATGTTCCGGTGAGCTTGCGCCTTTTCTTGCAAATTCTAGAGCTATCATAGATGTTTCAAATAGAGCATTCCCTGAGAATGCTCTCAAAGGACTCTCTTGTGGTAGACCGCTAATTTGCTTTGAAAGTGAGATGTATAAGAGCTATCTAGGTGATTTTGGGGTTTTATGGACAAAGAGCACGACTGAGTCCCTAATAGAATCGATTAAAGATATGAACAATCTCTTTCATACCTTTGATCGAAAGAAACTGCATGCCATTGCTGTAAATTATCATGAGACAAAATTTAAGGCCGATGTTAGAAGAAGAATTTTTAACGATGCTTCCAAGCATTCTGAAAGTTGTTGTTAAGCACAGTTTAAAACAAGATGAAAATTGGTTCCATGAACATCAGATGAATTTACGCTGACAATGCTTTCTACATGTATCTCTCCCTTGTAAAGTTCTATATATTTCTTTACAAGTGGTAGTCCAAAACCAGTTCCCCTTTCTCCATTTGTCCCATTTCTCGATGTCACGGTATCAAACCTAAATAGTGACGAAATTAAATTCTCTGGAATCCCTATTCCCGTATCTTGAATATTTATATGAACTTGTTTGCTTTTTAAATACGCATGAATAATTATCTCTCCATTCTCTGGAGTGAATTTTATGGCATTTGAAACAAGGTTGTTAAGAACTTGATGTGAGAAACTGACGGGTTCAGCCAGAACTTTAGTGTCTTTGGATATTTCATTTTTTACAATTAAGTTTATACTTTTTTGTTCTATTTTATCTTTAAACACAAATGAAATATTTTCTAGTGCCGAAGTTAGATTAATGGGAATCAGAGTGAAGTTTTTCTTACCTGTTTCAAGCGCCTGCATCTCTTTGACATGATTGATAATCTCTTTTATCTGGTGAGCCGCTCTTAGTATTCCATCTGCTAATTCCTTTTCCTGGGTATCTTCTTTAATTAATTCTCCGAAGCCTAAAATGAGATTAAGAGGATTAATTATATCATGGGAGAGAATTTGAATAAGTGAGCCTACTTGTTCGTTACCATCATTAAGCCACTTTATTCTATTATGTGTCTTGGTAAGGAGAATCAAGACAAGCGCTAATATGAAAATAAATAATTGAAGAAAAGCATGTCTTTGTAGTCCTTGAAGTATATTTAGATCTGATATGGAATCCAAACTCTTACTAAAAATTTCTTGATATAGAAAATAGGTGAAAATGACTAAGCTCAAAGTTGACCAGAAGATGACTATTTTGAATCTAAAAAGTATTGCAGATAGAACAACAGGGGCCATTAGCCAGAAAATTAAGGGAGAATTTATTCCGTTGGAATGTATTACACAGTAAGTAATCGCGGCAAGTGAGTAGGATAGAATTAAATTCCCAACTAGTTTGTAACCCTGTGTGAATTTATATAAAAATGGAGAGAGTAAGCACACTGCTATATTTGTTAGGTAGAAGAACTTTAACATCATTAACTTATCTTCACCTACGCTTAACAGAAGACTTATTCCGGACTGTAGAAGAACGGTGAAACAAATGATGAGAACAATACAAGTTTTATCAAAACTCTTATGATAAGTGTCTCGATTTGACATGAAATTGTGAACAATTGCTTTTAAAAAATTCATTATTATTTCTCTCTCAAACTCTTTACGGTATATAAAATTATTGTTGTGAATTAAGATATGGTTAATTCTATATAATTCGATAAAAAATCTATGAAGATATCTTAACAATTATTAGCTTCAAGTGATTTAGATAAGGTATAAGATTAGGTTAAGTTTCTAACTTTAAAGAAATATAAAGAGAATAAAGATGAATCAAAAAAGTCTCAATTTTGGTGAAGAAGAACTCATTAGTTTCGATGGGGAAGTGTCTTACTTTTCTAATTTCTTTGAAAAAGACTATTTTTTCGAATTGTATAATAAAATTGAATGGCAAGAGGATGAGATAACAATCTTTGGTAAAACTCACCCCATTCCTAGACTGCAGGCCTGGTACGCTGATGACCGCTTAAATTACTCTTATTCTGGAATAATTCTTAAGCACCATCATTGGACGAAAATCCTTCTAGAAATAAAAAATAAGGTAGAGAGTGAAACGGGATTTAAATTTAATGGCTGTTTGATTAATCTCTATAGAGATGGGAGAGATTACGTCTCTTGGCATAGCGATGATGAAGTTGAGTTAGGAGAAGCTCCAGATATTGCTTCTGTAAGTTTTGGGGAGACTAGGACTTTATCTTTTAGGCATAGGGAAACTAAGAAGGTAGTTAAATGCCAGTTAGATTCAGGTAGTCTCATCGTTATGAAAAGCCCATTGCAAAAGTTTTGGGAGCACCAGCTTAATAAGTCATCTAAAGACATTGGAGCTAGGATAAACTTAACTTTTCGTTATCTTCAAAACACATGAGTTATTCTTCTAAGTTCCACGTTTTATTTTTCCAACTAAAAATTTCATGAGGTGTATATTTACTCTTGTACTCCATCGATTTATTTCCTGGAACGTAATATCCTAAATAGTAATATTTTAATTTGTGTTCTCTTGCATACTCTATTTCTTTAAGCACACTGAAATGTCCTAGACTTCGATTTTCAAAGTCTGGATCAAAAACGAAGTAAACACTACTTAATGAATTTTGTCCGTAATCCAATATTCCCCAAGCAATTACTTTTTCGTTAAGCTTGTAAGTTAAGATAAAACTAGGGCAAGAAGAAATAAAGAAGGTATCTATAAATTGTTCTTCATTTCCAATTTCACTTTCATTTTGATTAAACCTTTTCTTGGAATGTTTCTCGAAAAGATCATAATAGGTTTGATTGAACTCTAGGGCATGTCTTTCAATGACTATATCTTCATTCTTTCTAAGTATTCTTCTTTGCTTTTTATTTAGAGTAAAGTCAGTTACTGGAACTCTAAGGGGCAAACAACTTTCACATGTTGGACAGTTAGGCCTAAAGTAATAAGCACCGAACTTTCTCCATCCAGTACTTAAGAATAGGTCAATTTCCTCAATATTTAGTTCTGTGGCAAAGAAATATTCTTGAGCTGAGTCTCTATTGCTGAGATAGGGACAGGGAGTAAGAGGGGATAATTTAGGGGCACTTAATAACTTCATTTAAGACAGTATATAAATAGCGAGTAGGCTTTGTCTTTTTCTATATTTGTTTGAAGACTCAAACTAAATCTCCATTAAAAAGTGATCAAAATATGTACTGTACCCGACAACTTTGGTAGACTAAGGTTGATAAGAAAGGAGAAATAATGAATACAACTAGTAGTAGTAGAAGAAGTTTTTTCAAAAAAGCATTTGCAACAATGGCCGTAGTCCCATTTATGGGTGAGGCATTCGCTAAGGCCTGTGTCGCTGCAGCAGCACCTGTAGGTAAGAAAGTTTTAAAGCTAACAGATAAAGCTGCCAAGAGACTAAAATATGTCTTAGATGCAACTATGAGCAAGCATAAGAAATATAAACAAGGTGCAATTTGTGGAAATTGTAAGTTCTATAAACTTAAAAAAGAAGCTAGTGGCCATGCTCCATGTTCAATGATGGGGAACAAATATGTAACTACTTGTGGATGGTGTAAGTCATATAGATTGGATAAGAAAAAAGTATAATTTTCTTAGGCCCTTATTTACTAAAAGGGCCTAAACCGCTAACTCTTTGAGATACTTCACATTCTAATAGTTTCTAATATTTTTCCTAAACTCCCTCTCGGTTTGTTCCGAAATATTACTCACCCTGTGACCCAGTAAACTTTAAACTAAGAAACTTATTTATGAAGAAAGTTAAATCGTTATTCGTTTCGGTCCTCTTAGTTACGTCTTATGGATGTAAAAATAGTGGCCATAAATCTAGGTTTAGTCCTGGGCAATGTGTTGTTGAGAAACAAAATAATTACGCTAGTTACGTAAAACAATCGGGACCTATTTATAAGATTGATTCTGACCAAGGTAAAAACTTTAAAGTTTCAATTTGGCATAACCATTCGTGGTTATATCAAGGACTTAAAAGAAAGAATTATTTTAAGGATCGAAAAACTCTCGTTTACAATGGAATTAACTGTCCCGACGGCCGTTCTAAGGCAAGTATAACTGATAAGCTTAAAGGGATTGACCTTTAATGCGTAAATGATTTTAACTTTTTAATAAATTCATTAAAGTTCAAAAGAAGAGGTTCATATAAGCTCTTCTTATTCTCTAGTGTGCCTAGTGTTTCGCATATGGCCTCAAGTGAACTGAGTCCAAATTCCTTTTGTTTTCTAATATCACTATAGGGAGATAACTGCTCCAACCTTATTGTTATTGAAGGTATTGTTTGTAAGAATGAATTGAGTTTAAAAATTTTATAGGCCTTCTTCCAAGTGCCATCGATAAAAATAAAATGATACTTCTTAGAAGCCGTGATTTTCATTTCTTCAAGTTCAATCGCCGAAGAGTTTGGAAAGACGACGATATTTTCATGGCCTTCTTTTAATATTTTACTGCTTTCAAACTCTTCTCCATCAAAAACTTGGCAATTAGAAAAGGAGAGTGAGACAAGATCAATGGTTCCCTTTACATTTTTTATTTCACTAGGGTGTCTAAGAATAGTGATGGGAATAAGATTATCAATAGGAGTAGTAAAAGAACAAATACATCCTCGTAATGGTCTTTGACAATTGGTACAGAGAACTCTTTTTGATTTCAGAGTGACTTCCTCGATTCCTTGTATAGCTAAAAGTGTATTTGTCTAAAGCAATTACAAAACTAAATAACTTTCAAATTATAGTAATATTAATAATTTAAGTCTCTATAAAAGCTACAATTGTAAGGTTCTTTATGATTACTTAAATTGACTAGTATATGCCTAGTTGATAAACTAAATCAGTTTGATTGAGTTAAATCAGAAATAAGTTTCGATTGAGAACTCACAAGCTTTTCAATTCTCGTATGAATTACATTCGAGTGCATAACAGGGAGGAATTATGAGCTTAAAGGAAAGATTAATGCTAGAGCGACTTGAGGGAGACAATCTACTCGCTAGGCAAAACTGGTTAGAAAGAAGAGAAGCTGACGCTACAAGTGAATGCGAATCAGTATTATCGGTTGATGAAGAAGAGGTCGATCACGATTAAATTCTCTAGAGCTATCTTAATTTAGATTTTACACACTGAGTTAGTGCTCTATCATTCCAATCATAACTAATATGACATTTATCTAGAACACTTTTAGTATAAGACTCACAGCTTTTATTTTTAACAAAGCGTGAGTCTTTTCTTTTTTCCATACAAAAGAATTTAAGATTTTGGTCGACTTCAACTTTTTGATCCTCTGGATCAGTAAAATAAATTTTGCGTTTCTTGGGCGCACGTTTCTTTCTAGCGTATTTCTTAGGTTTAATAGTCTTAAGGCGACTTGGCCGTTCACGAAGCTTCTTATAGCGTTCAATGGCGTTGATTCGTTCAATTTCCTCAAAGCTCTTAGAAGTTTCTCTTGAATAAGTTTTTCTTCTCTTTGTTGAAGGGACTGAGCATGAGGTGAGAGAAATAAGTAGTACTAGTAATAACCATTTAGAAGTCACGAATAGAATCCACTAAATTTGGAGCATCAATAAAAGGATTACGATTTTTTTGAAATTCAAATATTTTTTGATTTCTAGTTCTCTCTTCTTGATCAACTGGATCTTCTTCATGCCATATTCTTAAATATTTTTCTTCTAGTGGATCAATATTTATTTTAAATCTAACTGAAAAGTAGAAGAGTGCTCTTGCCACATTTCCCTTATGGGTTGTAGGTGGTTCAAATGCAGTGATGCTTGATCCATAGGCCATCCCTCTGCTGGAAGACTTGCACTTACTATTAATAGGTGAACCGTTTACTTCAGCAAAAATATGATTACTTCTAGAACTATTGGCCCTGTTATTTACAGGATACAAGTGGTGCAGGTCAGTTTTTTGAAGTGACTTACTCATCAGTGGATTGAATCTACTTTGTGGCCAGGAGTGCTCACAGTTAATTACTGAGCCTGAGGGAATCTTCCCAGGTCCAACGCCATTTGCTTCTCCGTAGTTTTTTTCACAATAGAGATCTTTTACCGTATATTTTCCACGAGATGACTTTTTGATATGAAGGTTTCCAAAAAGTTCAATTCTTGCGGCTTTATAAGAAATACCTTTTCTTTGAACAAAGCAGTTTTCTTTGCATTTCTCAACAATAAGATCTCTTGTTTTCGTTTTCTTATGATATTGACTTAGAACTTTGAATAGTTCGGATTTAATTGTTTTATCTGTTGAATGGGTGTCGTTCACGATTTCAATGAAAGACTCTGGATAGTAATTAAAATCTTCAAGTGAAGACCAGGAATGTGAGCTTAATAGGGCAAATGATAATAGAGCAAGCAATTTTAGTTTCATTTTTTCCATCCTTGGAATTTAACACTACAATAATCATAGCAAAGCTTTCTTTTATGGCCAAGAAATTTACTAGAGTTTTTTCATATTTTCTTCCTATTGCGGATTCATTAACACCTGTTATTATTAAATTGAATAATTTATTTATAGTTAGAGGAAATATGTATGGTATTTAATAGTAGAATCACTGGTGTCGGCTCATTCGTTCCACCAAAAATCTATACAAATTATGATCTTGAAGAAATGTTAGATACATCTAATGAATGGATAGTTCAAAGAACTGGAATAGAAGAGAGACATTGGGTTGATGACCATACATCAACTTCTGACCTCGCACTAGAGGCGAGTAAGCAGGCAATTGCTGATGCAGGTCTAACGCCTAGTGATATAGATATGATTGTATTTGCAACCTTAAGTCCAGACCATGAATTTCCTGGAACAGGTTGTTTTCTCCAAGAGAAACTTGGTATTCCTGAAATCGCTGTTTTTGATATTCGTCAACAATGTACGGGTTTCATTTATGGACTAAGCTTAGCCGACAAGTTTATTGCTTCTGGAAGTCATAAAAATGTTTTATTAGTAGGGGCCGAAGTTCATTCAAAGGGCTTAGATAAAACTCCACGAGGTAGAGGTGTATCTGTACTGTTCGGAGATGGAGCGGGAGCTGTTATTCTTTCAAGAACAACCGTAAAAGATGCGACTAAAGATCCACATATTATGACAACTCATCTTCATGCTGATGGTAAATTTGCTAAAGAGTTATGGATTTCTGCACCGGGCAATGGTCTGGGAAAGGACAGAGTGAATAAAGATATGTTGGACGAAGGATTACAATATCCTTATATGAATGGGAAAACTGTTTTTGTACATGCGATTAAAAGAATGTCAGAAACTATATTACTTTCTTGTAAAGAGCAGGGAGTTTCATTAGACGACGTGGATCTCTTTTTATTTCATCAAGCCAATCTTAGAATAAATTCGAAAGTTGCTGAAGTATTAAATATTCCAGAAGAAAAGATTTTCAATACTATTCAAAAATATGGAAATACTACTGCTGCTACAATTCCTCTTGGAATGCATGATGCTATTAAAGAAGGGAAGTTAAAACCTGGGATGTTAGTAGCAAGTGCAGCTTTTGGAAGTGGATTTACTTGGGGATCTGCACTTTGGCGATATTAATTTAAAACTCCCCAGAAGGGGAGTTCGTTTTATAGATTTCTTTCTTCAGAATAATCAAATATATATTGTCTGAATTCTAGTACATTTTTATGAGTTAGAATTTCTGAAATATTAGTTGCTCCTGGAATGACATCGTAAATAAGATGCTCCATAGAGAATTGAATGGTTTGCATTCCAATATAGAGGTTTGTAAAGAAGTCTATATCACCTTTTTGCCAAAATTGAATAAGTTCTGCTACATCTTGATGGTTGTCGCAACTAGGGCAACCAGGACATAGTCCTTTATTTTCAATAAAACTTAAGTGGTATTGAGTCTGCTCAGCAATAACTCTTTCTCTTTCAGAAGAGTCATCCGCAAAGCGATTGATGAGAGGAACTTTTACTTGTGAATTCATTCGTATAGCAAGAAGGAGTTCTTCATAGAATGTTGCATACAGGGAAGTGAAAATACAATCTTCCATCAAGAAGTAAAACAGCTCTTCTTCAGTTGAAGCAGTTTCTTTCAAGTTATTGTAGGCCTGTATAGCTAAGTTGTAGGGAAAGTCAGGTCCACCTTCTAAATCATGAAAAAATTTAGCGAGAGGAACTTTAGTGATTTCCTGTTCTTTAATCTTAGGTTCTTTAAAAAATCTATTAATCATTGACATGAGTACGATCCTTGTTTTCACATCCAATAAACTTATTTTACCAGCTTTTGGAAGTTTTTGCGGAAAATTATTTCCTCACTTAAAAACATATCGGAATATTATAGTTTTTAAGTAGTCGACTGAAGAGGTTGGGAAAAAAAGACCTTTCTAGGAAAGGTCATGGAGAAAAATGATAGTAGCTGAGTAATTGGGTTGGGTTTAGTCCAAGCTTACTGCTTGAATATAGACTCAATTTCGAGATTTGAATTTTTCTTAATAGTCATAATGAGATATCCGATTATGACTCCAACCATTATAACCATAGGGATTGAGATGACAGGAAAGCTTAGAGCTGTCATTTTTCCTAAACTCTCGTTGAACTCAACTGTTCCAGGAGATCCTACTAAGATTTCCACCGCCAGAATATAATTCAATAGGGCAGATATGAAGAAAGTACCAGCAAGGAGAAAGGAAGCAACCCTCAGGTTTTTTTCAAATAGCCCATCATGTCCTTGTTCAGTAAAAGTCTTATCTATGAGCTCAAGATCTATCATTTGCCCTAGAAATGTACGGACTAGGGGAGTTTTGGTAAACTGGCTTAGTATTACCGCGATACCCATCAGAAAAGGGATTCCGGTCTCTTTGGCCACCATCCAATTCTTATCTAGGTTAAATAAGCCAATTCCCCCTGTCATAATAACTGAGAAGAGTCCAAGACCTGAGAAAAAATTGATCTTCTTAGTTTTAATATAGTCCCAAAGGCCATATCCAATTGGAAAACTAAGAGCGAGAATTAAGCTGTAGAGTTGTCCTAAGTATTCATCCGAACTTAATTTGGTCAGTATAACGGAGGGTAAAACTACGTTGAGTGTTATATTTAAAAAAGCATTTTCCTGCTTTTTCTGTGGTGCTGTTTCTTCGTTCATGTTCTTCCTTTTTGTAAAGATAACAAAATCTTACATGTTTTCATTTATCTTGTCAGATGATTTCCTCTTTGAAAAAATTTAATTGCTATAAATTTAGAAATAAATTCTATCTAACAATCAAGGATGATGTTATGAAAAAAGTATTATTATCGTGCGCACTCGCGTTCTCTTTCAATTCAATTGCCACAGACTTCAACGGTTACATTGTTAAATTCAAGAATGGATCTAATGCAATAAACCAAAAATCACTCAAAACATTTGGTGATTTCAAAGCATTAAATTTTTCTTTTGGAAATTTTGCTGCATTGAGTGGGGCGAATCTTTCAAATAAGAATATGAAAACTTTAGCCAATCATCCTGAGGTTGAATATGTAGAACCAAACTGGGTGATCAAGGTCGAAGCAAAAGTTGAAACAGCTACAATAACTGATCCTAATTTCTCTCAGCAATGGGGACTTCAAAATACAGGAAAGAATTCTGGAGGATGGTTTTCTCCAGGTAAAAAAGGTGAAGATGTTAATGCCACTAGAGCATGGACAGTAACCAAAGGGAATAAAGATATAATTGTTGCTGTTATCGATACAGGAATTGATTATCGACATCCTGACTTAAAAGAGAACCTTTGGGTTAATGAAGCTGAACTAAATGGAACAGCAGGTATTGACGATGATGGTAATGGTTATGTTGACGATACTTATGGATATGACTTTGCAAATAGTGATGGAGATCCACTAGATGGTCATGGTCACGGAACTCATTGTTCTGGAGTTATTGGCGCGGCTCATAACTACAAAGGTGTACGTGGAGTAATGGCAAATGTTAAATTGATGGGAATTAAGTTCTTAACTGATAGTGGATCAGGCGAAACTATTGGTGCGATTAAGGCCATTGAATATGCGGTTAAGAATGGTGCTCATATTACTTCAAACTCTTGGGGTGGTGGTGAAAAATCTGAAGCGTTAAAAGAAGCAATCCAAGCAGCTTATGATGCTGGAACTATGTTTGTTGCTGCTGCAGGAAATTCTAGAGGAAACAATGATACGAAACCAACATACCCAGCTGCTTATAAAGTAGATGGTATTATTACTGTTGGTGCAATGGATGGGAAAGGGAATAAAGCGAGTTTTTCTAACTACGGAAAGAAAAGTGTTCACGTGTTTGCTCCCGGAACAAATATTTTATCAACTGTAAAAAATGGTAAGTATCAAAAAATGTCAGGAACTTCTATGGCCACTCCTTTTGTTTCTGGAGTTTTAGGTCTACTCCTTTCTCATGAAGAGGGGATTTCAATTGATGAAGCAAAAGAGAGACTGATGGACTCAACTGTCCTAAATAGATCTCTTGGTAACTATACTGTCACTGGTAGAGTAGATGCTTATAGAATGTTAAAAGATCAAAGAAATTAATACTGTACTTGGTCCACTTAGGTGGACCAAGGTTTTTTAAAGGGCGATGACTCTAGTTCTTGCCATATTATCGTGCCAAGCTTTCTTTCCAAATAAGACTACCAAATATCCGGCCATAAAGATTATTGAGGAAACTAATTTTCCTACGAACTCTCTATATATGATTTTCTTCTTATCTAGAACTTCTCCAGGTTCAGTTGTGACTATTTTTATTTTCATTACTTGTTTACCGATTGTCTGACCTGTCTTTTCAATAGGGATGACATAGTAAATATAGGGACAGATGAAGAAAGAAGTAATAATCATAACTGCTATGCCCGCGACTAATCCAGCTTCACTGGCAGCTCCTAGAAGCATGGTTGCACCGAAGGATAGTACAGTGGTTAATATCTGTGAAAAAACTCCAATCAAAGTTGTGTCTATAACTATTGCTACAGCTCTTTGTACAAAGGTTGCATCCTTTTCCTGTGAAGTGTCTTCATTTGAGCTGTGGAATTTTTCTACTTCTACTGATGTATTAGATGAAAGTTGTTTTTTTCTCTTAAGTAGAGAATTGTATTTTCTAAGTAGAGTTTCGTTCTCCGAATCTAATTCAATTTTTGACAGGTATTTTGTTATAAGCGCTTCGACTTGTTCTAAGTTCATTTCACTTAGCTTTGCCATGTTGACCTTCTTTGTTAAAATATTCATTTATAAAATTTGTTATATTTAATTTAAAAATGGAAGTTTTAGAATAGCTTTCTAAAAAAACCATGTCTTTAAGATTATTTTCTTCAATTTTGTAGACATGTAAAACTGACTTCATTGTTTTTAGCATAGGCTTTACGTTCTTAGACCTTGGGTACTTTGTCATATATGAGTTCATAGCAAGTAAAGTCATAAAGAAGTATTTTTGATCAATAGACTTATCTACGATAATAAGTAGCTCTTTTTGAGTTAAGTTCTGAAATAGTGGGTAGGGAAGAATTGGTCTTGGGCATATGGAAATTAGTTTATTCACCTTATCGACATCTCTTTTTTTCATAAGCTGATCAATTGTTTCTACAAATGTTCTCTTAAAAAGAGCACTCTCACTTGATAATATACTTTGATTCTTGTGATAGCTTTCTATAACAGTTTTTAAGATATAGTTCTTAACTGTAAAGTTGTCAGAGTTGTATTTTAGTATCTGTTCACATTGAACTAAATCATCATCAGGTCCATTCTTCTTTATATGGGTCCAATTCTTATATTCTTCATTGTAAAGAAAATGTCTTGGAATTTTATTCTTTCTTGACCATACAAGTCCATAGAGTCCTCCGAAGATGAAACCATAGGCGTGAGCACCGTGGGCGACACCATCGCTATTAGAGGCCAAGAGAGTAAATTCACTAATCACAAAGAACAAGATAAAATAAGACTTAACAGGAAGTTGAACTTTCATATTCTTAAAGAAGAAAATAAAAAGCATTTTCATTTTATGGTGAAAGAAAAGAGCATAGAAAACTCCCATTGTTGCGTAGACATTAGCAGAAGCTCCAAGGATAAACCCCTCAATCATGCTCTTACTTGTTAAAACATAGAGAATAATCCCTAGAGTTCCTGAAATTAAATAGGAAAGAAAGTAGTGTGCTTTTCCCATTCTAGCTTCTGCATAAATTCCAAATACAATTAAACCTAGTAAATTCGCAAAAAGATGACTTAAGTTCGCATGGGAGAAGATAGCGTTTAGAACTGATTTAAAGTTAATATTACTTAGTGTTAAATGATTAAAGGTTTTATGAATACTTGTTAATTTACTTAAGCGCTGGTTTTTTAATACTAAGAAATTATCATAGCTTTTAAGATGAGAAAAATTTTCATGATCATCTTTTAATCTCTTCTTAAAATTTAGAACTTTAGCAATATTTCTAAATGAGAATTCTCTTTTTTTCTTTTTATTTTCTTTGCCCTTAATGTCTTTTCTATGTTTAATTGAATTTAACAACTTTGCTTCTTTTAATTTTATATCCTTCTTACTTTTTTTATCCTTCTTAGTATTCTTCTCTTTAGTAAAGTAGGCGGTACGTTCTTTATTACACTTCTTAGAGTTATCGAACTCTTCAATACAGTAATCGAAGTACAAGTCTCCTATGGCCCTTTGGAAACTTAAATCAGATTCAACTTTACTAAATTGAGTAGCTTTAAGCTCTACTTCGAAAACCTGCAGAGAGAAATTAATAATACAACTTAGACAAATTAATATTGTGACGATGGGAAATTTAAATAGTTTTTGACCAAGGCCTATTGGAATAAAGAACATAAATAAATTATCGGTATATTAAGCTTTTTCTTAATGATTTCTAAAGCTTAACTTTTCTTTATGATTTTCTAGCGAGAGTTGTCTCGGAGCCTTTTACTCGGACTCTTGCTCTTCGTGAAGATGGCTTAAAGTTTCATTCAAAATCCAATAAATACATTCCCTCTTGGTGTATACCGCATGACCAAAAATAGTCAGTAGGGAATTTGGAAGTTTAGAGTTGTCTTTGAAGTCTGTTAGAAAATGATGACCCACATTATGTAATCTCTTTTTAAATTTAATATTTTTCCTGAGTAGGCTAAGTTCATTACCTGTTCCCAGAATTAAATCTAACTCATCATTGAACCCTTGTTCCATTTTTACAGGACTCTTTATATCACTTCCAGCTACAGCCCACTGTTGTATGTAGTCACCACTCTTTGTAGTAAATGAACTGGTGACACTACCTCCTTGTGGAATATTTCCTCGGTGGTTGATAAAGTGGGTGAGGGTCATCTTTTCACTTAGCTTCCACTCATATCTAATGGGAGTTCCAAGAGTTACAAAGTTAAAAACGAGGCTTTTGCAGAACTTTATTAAATCATTTATTTCAGACTTTTCATATCCGGCCTGAACTAAGACAATTTGCAATTGACTAGAAATAGTTTTTTGATGGCAGAGCTGAGTTATGAGGGAAAATACTTGTCCTGCGTGAGAGTGACCAAAGAGTAATAGATGATCTCCTGGACTTTGATTGGCGCGCAGCCCCCTCATGAGCTCAAAGGCTCCTTTAAGTCTTGCGTAGTGATGATTTGATGAAGACCATGTGAAGTTATTCACAGGTATAGTATTTTTTAAAGTTTCATTTAGTTCGTCTATTAAATTTGGATGAAAATTTCCAAAGTCACCAATGACTAAGTTTTGTCCCTTTCTTGTTTGTTTCTTTATTGTCGCAATGACGCTGGTTCTTAAATTTGGAAAAGCTTTTTCAATAAGTGAAGTCAAATCAAAGGGATCATCACCAACGAAGGTACCGTGAACTAAGTAGATACCTTTTATTTGTAATTGGTTCATTCGGCTCAGTGTATTTAGTTCTCTCTGCTCTATGGGGGAAAATTCTTTTAAGCAATAGGTCGCATCTGCAGGTATGAGTGTTTCATAATGTTGAAAACAAGTGGCAGTGAGTTTCTTCCTTCTGTGTCTTACATAGAAAAATATGATCAGTAGAAGGAGTAATATAATGGGTAATAAAATGAAATAAATTGGCATAGGACAATTATAGCGAATCTCCTAAGCTTATGATAGAAGAAGTGCATGTTAGAAAAAATGTTTAGTAAAATTCTCTCTATTTTTCCGAAAAAGCTTAAAGAGGAGGATATTACTCCTTACTTATTAATCGGTGAAGAAAAGGGCATAAGAAAGTTGGTGGATCGTTTCTATCACTATATGGGAACTCTCAGTGAGGCCAAGAGGTGTCGCGACTTACATATCGGTGATATTGAACCAATTAAAGAGAAATTATTCATGTTCCTCTCAGGTTGGCTAGGTGGACCTTCACTCTATATAGAGAAATTCGGTCACCCTAAAATGCGCAGAAGGCACTTTCCTTTTGAGATTGGTATTATTGAAAAAGATGAGTGGCTTCTCTGTATGAGAAAGGCCATGGATGATATGAAATTAATTGCTGAATTTGACCAATATCTATGGAAAAGTTTTACTGATTTTTCTGAACATATGAGAAATAAAGACTAAGGCAGATACCTTAGTCTAAATTTTTCGTGAGTTATGAATTAATCTTCGTACCACTCAAAGTCGTAAGTAAGATTTCCTTCGTCAATTAAGAGCTTATGTACCATCTTACTCCAGGTTTTATTTCCTGGATTCCAAGAGAATCTCGCTCTTGAGACTTTGCTTTTTATTTTATTAAAACTATCAACATCTTTTTGACTCTTCCAATTCGGTGCCGTTAGTTCTGCAATGATTCTAACCTTTGGAGAAGATGCAAGTGCAGCGATACGATCGAAGTCGTAGTGTGCTGAAACTTTAAGCATTGAAAGAACATCAGTTACAGCTCTATGCGGAAATGGATTGATAAAACCATGGGCATGTTCTAGTGCCGCAAGTGAATTTGAAATTATTCTTCTAGGAAATTCAATGTCAGTCTTAGAATCAATCCAAGTCATATCTGGAAATTGAACTTTAAATCTTTCGTAAAGAGCACGTAACATTGGAATATCGTAATTAGGTCCGTTATGGGCCATGATAAAGTCAGCTTTCTTCATAATTATGGCCAGTCTCTCGAGGGCCATCTTTATCTCTTCATCTCTAAGACCATATTTTTCAAGCATCTTGTCAGTGATTCCTGTCAATTCCTCGATCTCTTCAGAGATGGGAATTCTATCCTGCTCATCAATGAGTTCTGAATAAATTCTGATAGGTTGATTGAATTCAGTGTCCCATAGAACGGCACCAATTTCAGTGACTCTGTCCTTGGCTAAGTTGACTCCGTTTTCAACGAGGTTTTCATTCATTCCTTCTAGGTCTATTCCAAGAATTAGCATTAAGCTTCCTTTAATTTAGTAATAACAATGAGTTGAATTTATAGCGGCCAGGGGCCTTCTTTTCAATTGCCTTTTAAAAAAGAAGAGGAAATTCTGGCTAAAAATGGTACATTTTCCAATAAGTTTGTAAAAATACGTTACTTTTGTCCATATATGACCAAAAATTGACATATGTCTGACAACTCTAAATAAATGTTGAGCTAATTTAATAGGCGATATGAGATTATATTTAATACTAATATTTACAGCAATTTCCATGGCATTTGCCACTGGTTACGTCTCTTTATTATTGAAGGGAACTTACTCTTCAACTCCAGAAGACGTAGAAAATATCACAAAACTTAAAATAAAGTTTCAAAAATCTGTGGCACCTAAGAGTATTATTAATTTTAACTCTCTCTACTATTCTCCAGAACAATTTCAACTCATTGACCCCATTTATACTTTGCCTGAACCAGGTTCTAATAAAAATGTTCAGTACTTTTCAAGTAAGGGTTGTTTTAAAGGCATGAAGTCTCTTCTGAGTAGAATGAACTTTGAAAAAGTTTGGATTTGGGAAGAATACCGTTGTGGAAAAATAAACTCTCTTACTAGTGACTTCTTTAAACAAGCACCCTATGTACATCCAAGTGGAAAGAGTTATGCCTACCTTGCTGTTCTATTAAATAAGAATAATTATAAAAGAAGAAGTTGGGTTCTAGAGCATCTACAATTTTTTCATGTGACTGAACTTGCTTCGCTTGAAAAAACGGTTGGTCATCTTGGTGGAAAGTTTTCAGTACTGGCCCATATGGATGTGGAGAGTTTAAGAAAGATAGCCACAGGGCAAGGAACAATTTTGACAGAAGATTTTCTACTGGCAAGAATAAAGTATCCTTCATTTTTTTCAATTCTTGAATACCGTTTCTATTCTCGTGATGACCTTGAAGGATTCATGAAAGATTCTCCTTATTTTCTCCATAATTACAGATTCGGAAGAAGTTGTTTTTATAGAGATGGTCAACTTTGTTGGGAATATCGAGTTAAACACATTCTCACCATTGCCAATAAGGGAACAATTATATTTCTCTTTGGCGTTGTTTTTATCTGCGTGCTCGTTGTTAGACTCCTTATAACTAAACTGCGCAGCCAGAAACATGAAGATGAAAAGAGAAGACTCGCGCTTCGAATTTTAGGACATGAATTCAGAACGCCCATTACAAGTATGCTCTTACTTATTGAAAAGTTAAACAAGTCCTATGATTCAATGGAAGAAGACGTGCAGGATAGCTTTCTAAGACTCTCAGGGGAAGTTTATCGTCTGCAAAGACTTACTGAGACTTCAAGGCACTACTTGAAGGCGAATAAAGGAAAGAAACTGATTCATTTAAATCACGAGTCTATTAGCTCAATGAACGATTTTCTCTACGATATAATGGTTCCCTTTAGTGACACTCATGGTGATAAATTTATTGTCAATTTACCTGAAGAAGATACTGCGTTTTGCCTAGATTCTTATTGGGTACAAATTGTTTTAAAAAATCTGCTGAATAATGCTTTCTTCCACGGGAAACCTCCTGTGGAATTCAGAGCGCAGTACTTTAAGGACTCTGTAGAGTTTAAAATTATTGATCAGGGGAGTTGTCAGTTTTGTTCTTGGTCAGAGATGTCTGAAGAATTTGCAAAAGGAAATAAGAGTTCTGGTACAGGACTAGGGTTAAATATTGTTAAACAAGTCGTTTCTGAAATGGGTGGTGAAATTCACTACAGTACTAACCCTACAGTTTTTACATTTAAACTAAAGAAGAGAAAATCCATTAAGGGAGAAGAGGCATGAGTAAAATTTTATTAGTAGAAGATGATGATAGCTTAGGAACTTCTTTAAAGGGATATTTAACAGATGAAGGGCACACAGTTACTTGGGCACAGTCTCTTGCAAGTGCACGTGAACTTCAAAGTGATGAAGAAATTGTTATTCTTGATTGGATGTTACCTGATGGGCAGGGAATAGATTTCTTAAAAGAAATTAGAAACGATGGAAAGAGTATTCCTGTTATTATGCTTACAGCTAGAAATGACTTAATTGATAAAGTCATAGGTCTCGAGTCTGGTGCTAATGATTATATGACAAAGCCCTTTGAACCCAGAGAATTAATTGCAAGAATTCGAGTACAACTTAGAGATCATAACTCTAAAGACGATAAAATGATTGATGAAGTCCTTGTGAGAGGGGAGTTATTAATTGATCATAACCAAAGAATAGTTAAGTGGTTTGGTAATCAAGTTGAATTTACAAAAATGGAGTTTGATTTCTTATCTCTGCTAGCTGAGACTCCTAATAGGGCCTTTTCTAGGGAAGAAATTCTTAACAAAGTCTGGGGATTTGAAAACTATCCTTCAACTCGAACAGTAGATACTCATGTCTTACAGATTAGACAAAAATTAAGTGATGAACTTATAGAAACAGTAAGAGGAATCGGATACCGCTTCAAGTTTCTGGAAAGTTAACTTAAAGTTAACACTTATATGACCAAGATGAAATGCTCCTGTGGTTAAATAGCTTTAACCTTACAGGAGTAAAGATGAAAAAATCATTAATAGCAATCAGTTCAATTCTTATATTAGGAGTTTCTTGTACAACCCAGGAAAAGTTTGAAAAGAGACTAACTGATACCTTAGAAAGCAATCCCGAGATTCTCACTAAACTCATTGAAAATAATCCAGACAAATTTATTATTGCCTTTCAAAATGCTGCAAGAAATGGGCAGCAAAAGCTTGCGCAAAGAAAGAAGTTAGAAGAGCAAAAGAAACTTGAAGCATCTTTTAATAAACCTCTGATTCCTGTTCTTAGAAAGGATGAACTCATAAGAGGAACAAGAAATGCACCTATTACAATTGTAGAATATAGCGATTTTGAATGCCCATTTTGCAGTAGAGGTTTTTCTACTGTAAAGACACTCCTGAAAAAGTATGAGGGGAAGGTTCAGTTTGTGTACAAACACCTTCCTCTCAGTTTTCACCCTAGTGCAATGATAGCTGCCAAATACTACGAAGCTTTAAGGATACAGAATGATGATTTAGCGATTAAGTTTCATGACGAGATATTCAAAAATCAAAGAAAGCTAAAGAGTGGGGAAAAGTTTCTCTCAGCGCTCGCTAAGAAACTTGGTGCAGATATGAAAAAGCTTACCAAGGATATTAATTCAAAAGCAGTAAGTGATCGAATTGCTGCAGATATGAAAGAAGCTGCAAAGTTTGGAATGTCAGGAACTCCAGGGTTTTTGTTAAATGGAGTGCCAATTAGAGGAGCTTACCCTGCGAGTAAATTCGAGGAAATCATTTCTGAATTGAAAAACAGGGGAAAACTCAAAATCTAGCCCAAGGCTAAACATTTCAAACTAAAAAGGGCCCTTTGGGCCCTTTTTCAAACCTATTTTTATAAAGTTACACCTTCTTGACGCATTACGTGTGACAACTTCCAATAGTCAGGGAATAATTTCGCTTCAAAAATTACACCTTAATAAGGATATTAAATGAAGCAACTAATAGCACTCGTTCTCTGTCTTACTGTCTTTACAGTAAACGCTAATGTAAGAGACTTTCAAAAAGGACATGTTCTTCTTGATTTAAATTTCGATGAATACCAGGCTTGGTATCAAGAAATGTCAGAAAGAAAAGATGAGAGTTTGGTAGATTTACAACCTGAAACTCAAATGGCCATCAATGGTGGTGAAAAAATGAGTGGTTGGTTAAAGCTCATTAACTCCAAGAGATCTTCTGAGAATCAAGTGCGCCTTACTTCTTCGACTAGCCGAGGAGGAGGAATCCCCATTGATCGTGCTAATAAATATGGTCCAAGCACTATAAAAAAACGTTACGAATCTATCTCTTTAGAAATGCCAAAAGTGCTCTTAGAAGTCATTTATGGATCAAAAAGAATTACTTCTACAATGCCTCTAGAAGAGAAAGAGCTGGTAAAGTGGTTTAGAAAAGTTTCTCACCTCTATCAAACATCAGTTCGCTGGTCAGGAATGAGAAAGTGGCTTAGTTACTACGCTAAGAGAAGAGAGAGAGATGTTCGTGGATATTACTTTCTTAATAAGATGGAATCACTAGATGGAAAGCTTAGATCATATAGTGAACTAACAAATGAAAAACAATTGGAATTAAAAGGTCATCTGTTAGGTATTTGCTACAACACTCTTAAAAATGACAAAAAGTGTGAAGCGACTTTTAAGCAATATCTTTCATCAGCTAAATTAGTTTCTTTTAAGAATAAGTATATGAGTAATGCCCGTAAAGTATGGAACTCATACTATGTTATTTCAAACCCAAGAACTGATGTTGTTTGGACAAGAAGTAATCCTAAATTAATGAGTGTTATTTTCAAAGATCCAAGAAATACTGAGGTTGCTCACTGGCTTAAGACAAATGTAGAAGAGGAATTTAAGAGAGACCTCTTGGGCTGGAATCTTGAAATGAATTATGTGGAAAGAGGGGCAGGACTTGCACATTTAGAGTTTAAACCTAATGTCACTCCCCATGTTTCTGGTGGGAATACTCTTGTTATGGATGCGAATACGCCGCTAGGAGAGTGGGACAGTATGTGGACGATTCGCCACGAGTATGGTCATATTTTAAGGCTACCTGATTGTTATTTCGAGTTCTATGACTCGAAAGAGAATTTAATGGTTAATTATCAATTAGATGTTACAGATCTTATGTGTTCACGTTCAGGTGATATGAATGATCGAATATATGAAGAATTAAAACGCGTATATTTTAGATAGTTAATAAAGGTGCACTTCTGGTGCACCTCTTTTTATTTTATTAGTTTTACCAATTGTTTTACATCACTACGAATCCCTCTTAAAAATCTACTTCTAAAATTTGTTTGTCCTGGAAACCCAACATAAAAGAGGCATGGACATGATGTAGATTCAAAATTATTATTTAACTTTGGAAATGAATCGTTTAAATTTAAATTCTCTAGAGGTTTTATATGAGGGTTGAACCCAGTGGCGAATATCACTAGATCATAACTTTTACTCTTGCCGCCTTGGAAGTAAATAGTACCGTCTTTTGCGCCATCTATATCTCTTTGCACCAAAACTTTTTGAGACTCTATGTACTTCCTTTCAAGTCCTGATTCCATTTTTACATCTACAGGGTTCTTAGAAGGTGTCATAAACTTAAATAGTAAGTTTTCTATTTCATCAACAAACTTTAAGAAGAAATTAAATATAAAAGGTCTTGCACCAAATTCAAGTTTCGATCTTATAGAAATGTCACAAGCGATACCCTCATTAGATAATTCGACTATAAGCTGCCCAGCGGATAATCGCTTACCCACGATGAGAACACTTCTTATGCCTTGTTCTTTTAATTCTCGAGCACTTTTAAAGTCTTTAAAATGTATGCACTTGATTTCATCTTTAATCTTATTAAAATAACTTGGATAGGATGGATTGTTAAAATGTCCCCCAGCATAGATGAGATTATTACAGGTGAATAAACCTTTAGAAGTCTCTATTAAAAAGAGCTCATCATCCTTGGTGACTCTAATTACTGTAGTATTGTTTGAGATTGGAAATTTTCTTAATTTCGTAAATTCCGAAAGGTAGTTTGCGTAATCAGCAGACTCTTGTCTAACACTTCTCTCTATTCGGTGATCTTTTGAATCTTCTAGGTGATTTGCTTGCCAAGGACTAATGAGACAGAGATGTTCAGGCATGTTGCGCCATGATTCTCCTGGCAGGCCTTTCTCTATAATAATGAAATCTTCATTCCTATATTGAAGTTCTCTTGCAGAGGCTAGTCCTGCGGCGCCTGCACCTATGATAATTGTTTTTTTGAAAGTAGTGCTCATCTTAATTCATCGTTCTGATTGTTTTTATATGCTTTGAGATAATCTCTCCTAATGAGTTTGTACTCTTTACTTTGAGAAACTCACTCAAGTAAGAAATAAATCCTACAGGGAAAACAAAGCTCCAAAGACTTACCCTTTCAATTAAAATGGCGAGAACTGCAACTTCAGAACTGATTCCATAGTTGGTTGAAAGTTGAGCCATGATAATTTCTTTTAGTCCCATATTTCCTGGAATAATAGGAATTAAACCTAATATTAACATCCAAGTACTTATTTCCATAGTACTAATCAAACTTAATTCTACTCCTAGTGCTTTAAAACAAAGGTATGTTTTAATTGGGTAGAGCAGCGCTATGAGAAAGAATAATATGAAAACTTTCATTGCTACTTTAAAGCTGTAAAATTTCTTTTCAGTAAGTCGCATTGGATTTAATTTTGTTAAGAATGCTAATCCAACTAAAGTCATGAGAATAAAGATTCCTAGGAAGTAATGACTTTGGCTAACTTTTTCCATATTAAAAATAGAAACAGTAATCAGACCATAAACTCCCATGGCAATCATTCCAACAAATGTTGTGAACGTATTTTTTAAAAGAAAAGTTTTAGTATCAATTTTAAAAATATTTAATAGGTAGAACCATCTCAAGGCCATACCGGCCTTAGCAGGAAGTATGAGATTAAATAAATTAGAAAATGATGTCATTCCAAACCATTCTCTAAATTCTAGCTTAACTCCCATTTGTTCTAGGGGAGATTTATAGACAAGCCCTAGAAAAATGTAGTTTATAAAGTGTACTGCAATAAGTGCCATGAAAACAAAAATATTTATATTCAAGATTTTATCAATAGAGTCTTGGTTTCCTAGATAAAAACTAGAAACTGCAAAAAGGAGTACGAAGCTTAAAATGAATTTGATTTTCTTTAAATCTAATCTCATTTTATAACCTTATTCTTGGCAAAAAGTTTAATGAATATATAGAAAAAACTACTTAGTATAAAAAATAATCCATAACGTCTTTGATTGAGAATCACATCTTTTAAAATCGCCTTAAAATCTTTATCGCGAGTAGTAAAACATTCAACATCAAGTTGTCTACCATTATGGGAAAAACCATTGTTTAAGATATCAGTCATCGTTTGTAGGGGAGTCCCTATATTCATACCTACATTTGTAATCTCTACAGAAGCTCCGTACTTAAGGGCCCTTAGAGCTCCTACATGGCAAGATGGAGATCTCTTGCCAGTACTTTTACTTAGATATTTTTGAAAGTTAATAAGATCTTTACGGCTCATTCCTTTTATTCTTATAAATACGGCCGCTCTAATTGACTCTCTTTTAGTTTTTAGAACTTTTGAGTTGTTGTATGCAAGGCGAGGATGGAATTCATGATCTCCACAAATAAGGAAGGAATGGTAATTTGTTGGACTGAAGGCCATGATAATTTCTTTGTCATTATCTACACTTCCTCCGTGATGCCAAATACCGTTATTAGTACCATCACTTTTGGTCACTTTTTTTGAAATGTTTATTATCTCAAGAGCGTGGATTTCTCTTTCTTTAGCTATTGGGAAAAATGTAGCAGTTATTGTATTCATTTATACACCAGCAGTAAGACCTAATTTTTCTTTGATAAGATCAAAGAAGTTAGGTAGGTTACTTGGATCAAATCTATAGCCTTTAGCAACTTTTCTAAGGTCTACAAAGAATAAGTTCCCTCTTTCTCCACGAGCTAAAACTCTTTCATTTGTGAATTTTGCCATCATGATTTCTGGAGCTAGTGCTCTTGACCTCTTGCTCTTATAGTGTGAACTTTCTCTAAAGTATTTCGAACTCACTGGTTCTCTTGGGGCAGTTAAAGCACTTTCTTTTGAATAGAATTTATAAGTGTCTCTTTTCCAGTTCCCAGTGATTGTATTAATAGCAGCATACGGTGCAGGATTACCCCAGCCGATTCTCTTTCTATTTCCATTGCTATTTGAGAAAAAAGGAAACATTGTTCTCATGAAGCAGGCAAACTCTAATAACTTTTCTCTATCGTAATTTTTATTTCTAAAAATTGTTACAGGTTCTCTTTTTTCGATGAGTACAAACTTCCAAAAAGAATTTCTGAACTCTCTATTTGAGAAATGAGCGATGGCATCTTCACTGTCATCAAAAATTAAAAATCCACCATTGTAGTGAACTCCTCCATGAATATAGTTAATCGCTGGAGGCATTTTATCTGGTCTTCCGATTGGATTTTCTTGAGTTGAGATACTTTTTTTGAACATTGTGGACATGAACTTTCCAACAGCTTCAATAATTTCTTCATCGCTCTCATTATATTCAGCTTTTCTAGTAGAACTAAAAATAATATTTTCAGACCAAATAGTCTTCCCTGTTTTTGGATTGATTCCTGTTGCAAAGGGATGGGACTCGTCTGCCATGCCACCTTTCATAGGTCTTAGCCAAACAATAAAGAAAACATTGATAATTCCCCAAGTATTATGAAGCGTCATAAGCGCCCAGTTTGGGAGAATTCGCAAGTAGTAGTAGAGTTTCTCTATGAAAGACATTTCTTCACCTCAATAAAAATAGATTTGTTAAATTTTATCTTATTTAGGTGAGTGATTACTTTTTTTAGAAAAGAATACACGGGGTGTTAGTATGGTAACAGTGGGGTAACTTGTTGTATTTATGTACTTTTTATGGTGAGAAGATCAACTCTAGGAGGTATCCCCAGCCTTATGGGAGGTCCCCAATAACCAGCTCCGGTCGAAACATAGATAAAGAAATCCCGCTCCTTATAAAGGCCCTTGAAGTAGGGCTGAGTTAGAGCGATGAGAAGGTTAAAGGGAAAGGATTGTCCACCATGAGTGTGACCTGAGAGTTGGAGATGACATCCGTTTTCTCGTGCCTTAAAGGCACTTCTAGGTTGATGGGCCAAGAGGATTTTAAAAACATCTTGCTGACAAGTTAAGGCCTTTAAGGGATCTGAATAGTGAGACTTATTAAATCTATTGGCTCCGTAATCAGAAACTCCACAGATCCATATCTTTTCATTAGGAGTATCTAAGTACTTTCCTGAATTTTGCAGAACCTCAATATTCAATTCTTCTTGAATAAACTTTATCCATTCATCCGCTTTCCAGTAGAACTCGTGATTTCCAGTGACAAAGAATACTCCATACTTGGCCTTAAGTTTCTTTAGAGGAGCTAATTGATCTCTTAGAAAGTCTACTCTGCCATCTATGAGATCTCCAGTTATGGCGATAATATCAGGATTTGTGGACATAATGAGTTCAACACATTTATTTAGGTATTCAACTCCAAGAGTAGGACCTATATGAAGATCTGATAATTGGCATATAGTTAGTTCTTCATTTTTCTTATTAAATTTTGGATGTTTGATTTCTACTCTTTGAATTTCAATATCTTCAGATTGTTTTAAACCCACTAAAGTTGTACCAACACCAACACCACTAAAAAGTCCTAATTTTAAGAAAGACCTTCTCTGTTCATTTGCTGGGACGTTTTCTTTCTTGCACCTAAGCGAGATGAGGTCCCAAACAATCATGGTGATGATGAGATTTGCTAATAAGCCAAGTAGTAGAAACCCTCCATAGAAAAATAGAGACCAGTACCAATTATGTAACTCTGGTGTTTGCCACTTATAAGTGTATCGAAAGAAGGCAATAAAGAGCATGAGGGCATCAAATAAGTAGATATATCGCTTTTTTGTCTTAAATGGGACAAAGAAGCGATAGTTCATACGGTTTCTAAGATAGAACCAGAGAGATAGAAATAATAAGGGTACAAAAATTCTTAGTAGCATGTCTAAAGTTTTAATTTGAAAGATTTTTAAATTATCTTATAATCTTATCATGAAAATAAAAAATTACTCGGTAAAGTTTCCAAAAACGTGTCTCTTAGTGGCATTGTTATTCCTCATTCTATCAGGGCTAGGAATTAGTAAGATGGGCTCAGAGTCGAGCCATCGAATTTGGTTTCGTTCTAACGATCCTTATTTAAAAGAATTTGACGAATTTAAAAAACGCTTTGGAAATGATGAGAATATTCTCCTCATCGTTCATGCAAAAGATGGACTCTTTAATAAAGAGGCAATTAAAGAATTAGAAAGCTTAACTGAGCTCTTGTGGCAAACTCCTAATATTGTCCGTGTTGATTCACTGACTAATTACTCACTAGTGACTTCAAAGAACGATGATATAAATATTGAAGCCTTTATAGAGGACGCAGCTTCTCTTACCCAATCCGAATTAGATCAAAAATCAAAAGTCATTCAAGCATTGCCTGATGTAAAGAATTTCTTGATAGATAAAGACAATAAGACAACAGTTATATACGGACGACTAAGACCTATAGAAAAAGCTCTCGTATATTACAATCAATCTCTAAAACATATTGATAAGAAATTAGAAGAGCTCGATTTTAAAAAGATTGAAGTGAAAATAGGAGGAACAGCACCATTAAATGTTGCCTTTAGAAATATTTCAATGAGTGATCTAAATAAAATTCTCCCACTTGTTCTACTCTCAATTGTGGTTATTTTATTTCTTGTCTTTAAATCCTTTAAAATCATTATTTTTCTAGCCATTGAACTGGCCTTTGCCATTATTTCTACTATGGGAGTCGCTGGCTGGTTAGGAATTAATTTTAGTATGATTATTTCCATGGTCCCCATTATTATCGCCGCTATAACCTTAGCTGATACTGTTCATATTCTCTCTACTTATAGAGAGGAGAAGCTAGCTCTAAATAATGAAGAGTCATTAAAATCTTCACTACTCAAAAACTTTAACCCAACTTTTTTAACAACTATTTCTACTATGATTGGCTTTCTAGGCTTAATGAGTTCTGATCTAAAACCTATAAAAGATCTTGGGGCGATTTCTGCTCTGGGTGTACTCTTTTCTTGGCTGGCAAGTCTTTATATTGTCATTCCTCTTTGTAAGCTCTTTCCTGTGGCATTCAAATATGATGGAACTAGTTCTAAAAAAATTAATGGAGAGAAATTTGTCTCTTTTCTGTCACATCATAAATTAAAAGTTCTTTCACTATTTCTAGTTGTTACAGTGTTTAGTGTTTTTATCTCATTAAAGAATGAAGTGAATTCTAATGTGATGAAATATTTTGCAAAGGATGTACCTGTGCGAGTGGCCAATGAGTTCCTAAGGGAGAAGATTGGTGGATACAGTGGAGTTCAAATTGTTTTTAAAACTAATATTGATGGAGGAATTAAAGATCCAGCATTTCTTAGAAAAGTTGAATCCTTTAGTTCCATAATTCAATCTTGGGATGAAATTTCAAAAGTAAATTCACTGGTTGATATTTTAAAGAAAACAAACAAATCTCTACATGGAGACCAGCAGCAGTACTTTGCTATTCCTAAATCTAGAGATCTTGTGGCACAAGAGATTCTTCTCTATGAATTAAGTATTCCTGAAGGGAAGAATTTAAGTTATTGGTTTAATACAAACTATGAAACACTTAGAATGGATATCATTTGGAAAATTGATGATTCTGTAAAAGCATTAGAGACAATTAACAAAATAAAAGATGAGATCTCTAAGAGTGGTTTAAATGGTTCCGTTACAGGAAAGGCCGCCATTATCATGGGACTTGATTCTTATATAGTAAGTACTTTTGCCACTTCTATTCTAACTGCTTTGGTGCTCGTAGCATTTCTCATGATGTATCTGTTTAGGTCGGTGAAGATGGGTCTTCTGTCTATGATTCCTAATCTTCTTCCTCCTCTGTATGGATTGGCCTTCCTTACTCTGATAGGAGGTAATATAGATGTGGGTGTCATTCTTATTACCGCCATTTGTTTGGGAATTGCCGTGGATGATACTATTTACTTTTTAACGAATTTTAACAATCACTACAAAAAAACTAAGTGTAAGAATGAGTCTCTAATCATTAGTTTAAATAGTATTGGGACCAGTTTAATTAATACGACAATCATTCTCGTTCTAAGTTTCATGTGCTTTATTTTTAGTGATTTTGAACCTAATCGCAATTTTGGAATTATCACGGCATTTGTCTTAACAATGGCGCTTATTACGGATCTCGTTCTCTTACCGGCATTACTTGTAAATAGAAGTCGAGATTAATATGAATTTTAATTTCTGTTTATTTAGAGAATAGACTCTTTAGGCGTTTTAAGAGAAAGTTTTCATTTTCAAACTTCTTGTTCGGAGCTTTTATTACATCTCCATATTTTGAAGCTTGCTTAAAGATTTTCTTTGAGAAGTAAGTGGTAGACCAAGACATGGGCCATCCTAGATCGTTATAGATATCAGCTATCCAGGTATTGCAGGTGTAGAAGAAGTGATACTTCTTAAAGGCCTTAAAAAATATCCTAGATTCACTCTTCTTTTCAATTATACTAACTTCTCCATTGTTTCTAATAAAAGAGTTATGAATATGAGTTAAGAGCTTTAGCTTTTGAGTCTTTGATCCTTTAATTTTTAAGATACTCATTTCTGCGTAATGCTCATCAAAGTTATCTTCAATGGCATCGATTCGCATGATATTTCCGGTGGGTAGAAAAATAGCGGAAAGAGTATCAGAGAGACTAAGATTTTTCTTTCTAAAATAATTCTCTTCTCCTAAGCTGAACTCAAGATAAGTTGCCCTTGGAAAGAGATGTTTTTCAGGGAATAGATTCTTTGGTATCTGTGCGACAGGAACTACAAAACCTACATGCATTCCTTTATTAATTAAGAAAATATCAGCTTGAGTACAAAGGGAGAGCAGAAGTATTAATGATATGATGACCTTTTTTAGATTAAGCAACTTCTTCACCGTAATACTTTAAAAATTCCACATGACCTTTTACTGCAGAAAGCATACTTGGGTATTTCTTTTGTGGGATATGCATTTCATTGGCAATTTTATCAATTATTTTAGTTAGGTTTGCGTAATGAGTTTGACTAATATTTGGAAAGAGGTGGTGAGCCGAGTGTAAATTTAGGCCACCTAGGATAAAAGTTAAGGCCTTATTCTTTTCACTTACCACAACACCATTCTTTAATTGGTTTACGGCCCAGTCTTCAAGAATAAGTTTGTTTTCATGATCCACTTTTGCTTCTACTGGTTTGCCTACACAGTGATTTGTTTGCAAAGAAATAGAAAGAATTAAACTGAAGATTAAAGATCCAATGAGAAAGCCAATTAGTGTATTAATAATTCCAAATGTTAAACTTGGAATAATAATAAGAAAAGTAAGCGCCATGACTTTTTGTACTAACCACCAAGACTTTACTTTAAGGGAACTTCTCTTTGATTTCACGCCATTAATAGAAGAATTAAAAAATAATTCTAAATCAGCTGCACTAATCATATAAAGATGAAGCAGGGGATAAATAAACCAAATATAGATATGTTGATACTTAAAGTGTTTTTGCATGGGTTGGTAGCTCGATAGTCTAGCTAAGCTGCCTTGAGTGATGTCAGAATCACTTCCATAGACTTGAGTATAAGTATGATGAGCTTTATTATGTTTAAATATCCACCACTGTGAACTGAAGCCTAAGAGAGTTCCGATATACTTTGAGACTTCGCCAATTACTGAATTCGAGCCAAAAGTTCCATGAAGTGCTCCATGGCCAACACCTGCAATTAAAGAGAGGGAGGCGATTATGAAGGATGTGAATGAAACGGTATTTGTAGCGTAATTAATATTTGCATTTAATAATGTGTAAGAACCTAACCACCAAGACATAATGAGTATAGCTTGCAGCTTAAGCGCTGAATCGCCAGTTCTTGGCACATTGGTTGAATTAAAGTAGTGATCAACTTCTTGATGAAGCCGCTTTCTAAAGGCGGTATTTGTTGATCGGTATTTTAAAGCTGTCATGCTCTTAATTTATCAGTTTGAGGGCATTGAAAGGGGAGGGGTGAAACTCTTACAGAGGGTGTCAGATCTTTAGGCACTAACAATTTACCCTAATTTTAATAACTTAGGTAGTCATTGAATAAAAAAAGGGAGCGCAAAAGCACTCCCTTATCGTATCTATTTATAGTATTGTTTAAAGATCGTTGATTAGCTCAACCAGTTGTGGATAATCCACAAATGGGTTTCTATTGTGTTGAACAGTAAAGACTTCATTATTTCTACGTCTCTCTTCTGCTGAAACTGGATCAAGTTTGTGCCATTTTCTTAAAACTGCTTCTTGCTCACTATCGATATTCATAGTCGTTGGTTTCTTATAGTTATAATATCTTGTAGACATGTAGAACATGGCCCTTGCGATATCACCTTTAACTTCATCTGGGGCTTCAAAGAACTTTACGGCGCTATTACTTGTCCCTAGTTTCTTGAATACTTTTCCTGTTGAACTTGGACAGTATCTAGAGAAGTCTTTAACAACTTCAAAAGTGCTATCTAAATTTCCAAAAGAGTAGTTTGATCTTTCACCGTTTGATTTAACAAATGAAGGAAAGAGATTGTGAAGATCTGAAAGTTTAATATTGTAGTAGTCGGTATCTTTAATTTCTTCGAATTTACTTCTAGGCCATACATGTTCAGCATTAATTGTATTGTAATCAGGCTTTCTCATAGGTCCAATAGCGTATTGTGGCTTAGAGAGGTCATTTGTTGTAAATTGTTTTTGGCAGTAAATAGTATCTAAGTAATATTCTCCATCGGCATTAGTCTTTAAATCAATTTTTCCGTAGAGGTATGTTCTGGCTCTGCTGTAATCTTTATAAGTGTCAATGGCATGAGAGTAACAAGAGTTTGATTGCGCAGAGTTTCTGGCACATCTCTTAGCTGAATCTTTCTTACCTGGAACTCTTGTGTGTTCCCACTTTAAAACTTTATTTAATTCTGACTTTAAGGATTGTTTATCTTTGTCACTGATTGTTGAAATATCATTTAATTTGTCTAGGTATGTTACTGTGAATTTTTCGTGGTAGTAATCAGAAGCTTCAGTGTGAGCGTTGATTAAAACAATATCTTTTGAATTTGAATTAGAATTTCTTTGTTGTTGAAAACGTCCATCTTTAGGAACTGGAGTATCGAATGTGTGTTTATCGCCACATGATGCCAGAACTGCCAGTAAACTTATTAGAACAATTGGTTTCATAATTTCCCCTAAAGTAATCAATTTAGGGAGAAAGTATGTCAAATTGATACACATCGTCTAGGGAGTTTGTAAGTGTTACCTACAATTTTTAATCAGTAAATTTCTTCTTAACTGACTGATATTTATAATAAAATACCAGGCTAAGTCCTACCGACATAATGGTTAATCCCACCGCAAGACCTATCCAGAGTCCAGCAGCTTCCATTCCCTGACTTGTGGCCAACCAATATCCAAAAGGAAGCCCAACGCACCAATTAAACGCTAGTGAAAGAATCATGGGATGTTTAGTTTCTCCAAGCCCTCTTAGTACTCCCCAAAGTGTCACTTGTACTCCATCAGGAATTTGAAATAAACCAACATATAAGAGTAGGGCTGAACTATAAGTTATGAGAGCAGGATCATCCGTTGCGAACCTAACAAGAACTTGTGGAATAAAGAGATACATCAAACAAGTTATAGACATAATTCCTGCTGCCATCAGTATTGCCGACATGGAGTATCTAAGAACGGCTTCTTTGTCCTTAGCTCCATATTCCTTTCCAACTTTTACAGCGGCTGCACTTGAAATCGCCAAAGGAATCATAAAGGTAAGTGAAGCTAGGTTTAAGGCTATATTGTGTGAGGCAGAAGCTATAATTGACATCTTTCCAATAAGTACAGTTACAACAGTGAACACTAAAACTTCACTAAGAGTTCCTAGTCCAATAGGTATACCTAATTTGTAAACTTTAGAGAAGAGCTCTGGGTGCCAGTCCCATTCAAATTTAAATTTCTTCTTAGTGTAGAGAAACAGAATGAGAAAGAGTAGCGTACGCGTAATAAGAGTCGCGATGGCCGCTCCCTTTATTCCAAGCTCCGGAAAGCCAAAGTATCCGAACATGAGAACAAAGTTCATTCCAATATTTATCACATTAAAAATAAGGACTAATGCGTTGGCAAATATTGTTTTATCCCACGCCTGTAAATATTCTTTAGAAACCTGAAAGAGCAGAGCAGGGACAATACTTATTCCCCCGATCAATAAGTAATCTTTAATAAGTGGCGTGAGTACAGGATTAAAATTAAATAGGTCAATGGTGAAAATTAGGACTCCTAAAAGCATTAGCAGTACTAGGGAGGCCATAAGAACGAGATAGTGAGAATTGGCAAAGAGATGGGTTTCTTCTTTCTTCTCTCCGCGCATCTGACTCGCAACTGGTCCGATCGCAAAAGTTAACCCAAGACCAAACATGAAGAACGGTGCCAAGAGTCCATTGGCAACACCAAGTGCCGCCACAACATCATTTGAATATCTTCCCGCAACAACGATATCGCCAATTCCAAAAAGCATTTGGCCCATTTGACCGGCAATAAGAGGAATTGAGAAGAGGAATATTTCTTTAATAGTAGATAGGTATTTTTGTTTCATAATAATTGTCTAACAGGTGTTTGAATAATTGGCAATTCAAAGGGAATTTAAAGAAAATTATACATCATATTTGATTTAGGATAAGCAAATAGTTAGAGTAGTTAGGTGTATAAGAAAATAAAAACAGCTCTAGTTAATTTTGCGGTGTCTCACTATATAATGTGTTTATTCATTGCGGCGGGAATCTTCCTTGGTGCATTGCCATTTCTGTCTGGAATAGATCAGGATTTCTCTGCCAAGACTTGGTTTAGGGCAGAAGATTCAAATATTCAGACTCTGGAGCTATTTGAAAAAACTTTCGGTAGTGATGAAGTTGCGACTTTAGTGATCGAAGCTGATGAAGATGTCTTTAATCCTCGCACCATGAAAATTATTAAGGACCTTACTGAAAGCTTGTGGCAGGCCCCTGAAGTTATAAGAGTTCAATCAATTACTAATTTCTATTGGACTAGGGCGATTGATGATGAAATTCTCACAGAGGAATTCCTACTTGAAGATGAGCTAGATAATCAGCAGTACCTAGATAACAAGAGAACCGATGCGTTGAATCACAGGGTCATTCCCAATTACCTCGTGAGTAAGAATACTAAGAGTGCTGTTATATACGCTTACATTGCACACAATCCCGATAAACAACCTGACTACGCTAATATTACTCGTGGTATGAAGGAAATAGCCAAGAAGTATCAAGAGGAACCTGGAATAAAATTTCATTTCATGGGGCAACCACCACTTTCAAGTCGTTTTCAAAAAGTTTCTTTTGATGATCTATTTACTATGTCTCCGCTTCTCATGTTATTAGTAATACTTTATCTTATATTTTGTTTTAGAACATTTATTGGTGTGGCCATTCCCACTTTGATTATCATTCTCTCTTTAGTGACAACAGCAGCTTTATTAGGTGTATTTGGTCTGACAATTAATAGTTTAACCTTTGTCCTTCCTTCTGTGTTGATCGCTATTTCAATTGCTGATTCTGTTCACATCATGGCTACTTTCTATGACGAATTTTCTAAAACGGGTGATAAAGTTCATGCCTGTCGCTTTGCTCTTTCTAAGAATCTATGGCCTATAGCTTTGACCACTTTTTCAACCATGATTGGATTTTTCTCTCTGACTACAAGTGAGATTAAACCAGTTGCTGAACTTGGACTTTTGGCCGGTATTGGAACTATGTTGGCCCTAGTCTTTAGTTACTTGACTGTGATTCCATTGCTCATGATATTTAATAATGAAAAGTCTCATAAGAATCTTAATTCTAAGATGTTGCCTGAGATTTCAGTGAGAAAGTATCTCTCCTTCATTGAAAGAAATAGAATTATTATTATTGTTACCTCTTTTTTTACTACAGCTTTATTTGTCTATCTGGCCATACTTTGTGAGATTGATTCTAATCCCTACAAGTACTTTGATGCAAAAGATCCTATCACCAAAGGAAATACCTATTTGATTGAAAATTATGGGGGAGTCTTTGGTCCTGAAGTTATTATCGACTCTGGAGAAGAGGGCGGAATTAAATCACCTGATTTCTTATATAAAGTAGAAGCTTTTCAAAAATGGCTTTCTGATCAATCCTATGTAAATAACTCTGTAAGTATCATCAATATATTAAAAGAAATGAATCAATCTTTGAATCAAGGAAAGAAAGAGTTCTATTCCATTCCTAAGAATAAAGAGTTAGTAGCACAAGAACTCTTTCTCTATACTATGTCACTTCCTGCTGGAATGGATTTAAATAATCGAATGGACTTGGCGCAAAGTAAGTTAAGACTCTCTATCCTGTGGTCACTGCAAAGTTCAAAGGATTCTCTACTAGCTGTGAAGTCTTATGAAGAAAAAGCGAAAGAGCTAGGACTTAATATTACTACGACAGGAAAACCTATACTATTTCACAGAATGAATAGTTATGTGGTTTTCACATTCTTTACTTCAATTGCATTGGCCCTCTTTATTATTACAATAATAATGATTCTTATTTTTAAAAATGTTAAATTAGGTCTCTTAAGTATAATTCCTAATTTTGTTCCTATCATTTTCGGAGCAGGTCTTTTGAAGATCCTCGATAAACCTATTGATATTGGGTGTGCCATTGTTGCAAGTGTGACTCTAGGAATTGCTGTAGATGATACTATTCATTTTTTAACTCATTATAATACGCTAAAGAAACTCGGAGTCAGCCGGTTTGAAGCGATGGTTAAAGTCTTTACTACAACAGGACTCGCACTGATTGTGACAACAGTTATTCTCGTATCCTGTTTTGGTCTTTTTATGTTCGCTAGTCTCATGCCAAATATTAATTTTGGTATCCTGTGTGCTCTTGTCCTCTCTATTGCTCTCATTTGTGACTTAGTTCTACTTCCAGCAATTATATTTTGTTATAAAGACTAATAGCACTCCTTTTGCTGGAGGAGTTTACTAAGTGCAAATCTTTCTCTTAAGCTGACTTTATTGAAATGTAGACCAATGCCACTTGGATACTCGCCACAGGCCTCAGTCTTTCTAATGATCTGTGCCTGACATTGAAACTCTACATGTTCTCTATCTCCAATAAGAATTTTTACTTTTTCTCCAATATTTAATTTCTTTTCAATGAAGCTTTGTACACCAGCAATGGAAGAAACAAAGGCACCAGATGTGGAAAGATCATGGGTTCTAGCGAGTAGACACTTGTCATCACCAATCATAATCCAAATGGGGAGAGTTCGCTTTTGTCTTTTAGGAATTAACCACCATCTCTTATCTTGGTTTTGAGTAATGTATTTGAGATTCTTATTATTTATTAATAAGAGATACGCTATGGTAGCAGTAATTGAGGCCATTACTGGAGCGAGCCAATGAATATCTCTAGCATATAAATAAACAAAGTAATTATTTATAAAAATAGATGCGAGAAGAATAGGAAGGGCAAAGAGAAAATTCCTATTCCCAAAGAAAATATAAATAGCACTAATAGTAGAAAAGAAGATAACCAACCAATTAAAGACTGAAATTTGATTGAGTAGTATATGCCAATTGATGGCAGTGACTTCACTTAAGAGAAGTATTTGAGTTGGAATTGAAACTATAATACCAATCAAGAAAACTGCGATGAGGGAGAAAATCATTGGACGTTTTTTCATTGCTGACTCCTAGTCATTTGAAAATTCTCGGCAATAACTTTTTACTTTAAATACATATTTCTTTGCTTCTTTTAACTCTCGCGCTTCAAGCCAGTTTGTTCCATTGGTTAAGAGCCTTCTTTTAACTCTACTTGGACCTGAGTTATAGCTTGCGAGGATAATGGAAGTTACATCTTCACTATTTCGCATTTCATAGGGAATGGCCTCTTTATTTTGAGGACGTAACCAGTAGCTTGTAATATATTTTAAATATTCCACACCGCCTCCTATAGAGGTCGTTGGATTAAGCTTCCAATCATTTTGTGAATTTATTTTTCCACTTCTTATATAAGTTTTCAGTATGGAAGCAGGAAGTCTTCCCCAGTTGGGATAGGGCTTGAAATTCTTAGTCTCTAGGATTTGCTTCTCAGCTATTGGTGTAATCTGTGTTAATCCCACGGCCTTGGCCCAGCTTACAGCTTTTGGATTGAAACTCGACTCTTGGGCTATTAGACCTGCCATTAGAGCTGGATTTATATCATTTGATAAAGATATTTTTCTTACTGCATCTTCTATTTGAGAACTTATTTTCATCTGACCACTAGTAAGGTTTAATTTTTCTTTAATATTACAACTAGGGAAGGGATATTCTTTAACCACTGGGATTGAAATAGATTTCTTCTTGTAGGCTACAAATAATTTATGGGTCTGGGAAGGTGGCAGTGTTAAATTTGAAATTTTATAAGTAATAGAATGATCTTTGAAGGTCTTACTTGAGATACTTTCTATTAACGACGTTATGTTCAGTCCATTATAGTAAAAATCTACTGAAGACTCACTCTGTTTAATTTCTGTGTCAGAGATGGTGACTTCAAAAGATCTAGATTCATGTAGAACTTGATATTTTGGTGAGAAAGAGATTTCAGCTTCGCTAAGAAGGTAAGGGTCAGCGCTCGCAATAGATCTGCTAGTTTGAGTTGTGAGTAGTTTCGACTTTATAGCAGTGAATGAATACTCAGATCCAAAGGGATGATAAGGGCCAGCACAACCCATGAGAGAAAAGGACAATAAGCTCAAAAATATCCGCAAAGGAATCTCCTTATAATTTCTGATCAAACGTGCCGCATATGTTAGGAATTTTTCATATTATACCCATGCTTTACTTAGCTTTTACTCGAATTCTAACGATTCGTTATTTCAAATAGTTGCAGCGATATAGCGCCTATAAGAATGGGCAACTATTTTTTAGAATATTTCCTGTTTGCCAGTAAAATATGTCAATTCTCCCTACCGTTAAATCCCTTTCTTCTATAGAATATATGTACATAGGAGATTTATGAGTTCAATTACTAATTTACATACTAAGGTTATTTCTGCATTTGAAAAAAGCAATTCCATATTTCTAGGTAAAGAGAAACAAGTAAAACTCTCGTTTATCAGTATGCTCTCAAAGGGTCATCTGCTCATTGAAGATGTTCCAGGAGTTGGAAAGACCACACTTGTTTATCTCCTTTCACATGTCTTTGGCTTAAACCTATCAAGGATCCAATTTACAAATGACCTTCTAGCATCAGATATTATTGGAACTTCCATCTTTGATAAACAAACGTCTTCTTTTATTTTCAACCGAGGTCCTATTTTTAGTCGTATGGTTCTTGCTGATGAGCTTAACCGTGCATCTCCTAAGACTCAAAGTGCTCTACTTCAAGCGATGGATGAGAGATATGTCTCAGTTGATGGAAGTGAATATCAATTAGAGGAACCCTTTATAGTTGTGGCCACTCAAAATTCATTAGATCAAATCGGGACTAATCCTTTACCAGAATCACAATTGGATAGATTCTTTATGAGTATCAGTCTGGGACTTCCTTCTAGAGAATATGAAAAGAAGATAATCTTGGGTGAAAATATCAGAGATATCATAGCCAATCTTAGACCTTTTACAGACTTGAATGAATTCTTAGAAATTCATAAAACCATTCAAAAGTTACATATTGAAGATAGTGTGACTGAATACCTGTTAAATTTCTTATCCCTAGCAAGAAGAACTCTTCCTGGAGGAGAGAAACTCTCAATCAGGGCCGCCAAAGACTTGTTACTTGCTTCAAGAGCTTGTGCATTCTTTGAAAATAGAGATTTTGTTACTCCTGATGATATTTCCTTTGTTGCTCCTTACGTCCTTTCCCATAGATTGAATATTAGGGAGGGCTTAAATGTGTGCAATGAAAAGGTTAAAGAAGTTCTATCATCTGTTCCACTAAGGTAAATGAAACTAAGAAGTCAGAGAACCTATATTCTTCCAACAGGACCAGGTCTAGTTTTAGGACTAGTTCTTCTTATTGAGTTTATTGTAGCACTTACCTTTGGGCATCCTTTTGCTTATGCTCTTAGTTTTTTAAGTATAGGGGTCATTGTTATAAGTGCATTTCACACTAACACCTCTCTTGAAAAAATAAAATTTCTGTCTGTTAAGAATAATTTGATTGAACAAGATGCGGTGAGTTCCATTTCTTTAAATATTGATTTTCCAAATGGTTTTGAAAAGAGAGTTTTGATTTGCAATTTTGAAGGTCAGAAATATCTAACCAACCAAGTGATAGGAAAGGAATTAAGTACAATCGATGTTTCTATCATGCAATTGAAGCGAGGTGTTTCAGCTTTTCCAAGGTTGAAAGTTCAAACGACTTATCCCTTAGGAATATTTAAATCTTGGAAATATCTAGATATTGAGAACTCGTTAAATACCTATCCTAGGAAGGTCATTTTGGAAGAGTCTGAAACTATCTTTTCCCAACAAGATACAAATATGGGGGAGAACTCTACACTTAATAGGAACCTTGACGAATTCTTAGAGCATAGAAAATTTAGAGAAACTGATTCATGGAAACAAATTGATTGGAAAGCCTTTGCAAGAGGTAGGGGACTTCTTACAAAAACCTATACTGGAAATAGCGAAGAAAGCACAACCTTTCAATTATTAAAATCTTATTCAGAGAAAGATTTACAAATGGCGGCTGCTTTTCTCTTCGATGGATTTGAAAGAAATAAACAAACTTGTCTTATGTATGAAGAACAAATTATATCTTGCGGGGAAGACTTTGATCACCTTCAAAGATGCTTAAGAAACCTCTGCTCTTATGAGGTACGAGATGTTTAATCATATATATATTGTCTCACTACTTCTTTACTTTATTTTGACACTTTGCTTTTCGAATTACTTTTCCGCCAGTCATCTAATTTTCTTTGGTGCAATTTTCTCTCTTTTGGTTGCTCAGTTCAAATTTCAATTGCGCTACTTGTCTTGGTTGAGGTTGCCGTTACTTTTTGGAGGTACATACCTCATATATATTGAATACGGAACTTGGAAGGGGATTGGTCCAGCTAGTACTCTTTTTTCTCTCTTAGTTCTTCTAAAGTTATTTGAGCTCAAAAATAAACGGGATTTATACTCTCTCATTAGTATTTTTATATTATATTTACTTTCTTTAAGTCTCTTAGTTGAGGACTTCTATTATTTAGGTGTAATCCTCGCGGCCATGTTCTCCTGTTTCTACTTACTCTTTAGTGCTGAACAACTCGAAATAGAAGACTATGAAATAGGGTTTAGCTTAAAGAAGATTCTCTTACTCTTTTTTCAAGCGGCTCCGCTTATTGTGCTTTTAATGATTTTCTTCCCAAGACTTCATTTTGGTGGGTTTTTCTTTTCAAAGAATGTTGCAAAGACAGGTTTTAGTGAGCATCTTGAACCTGGTAATATTTCAGAATTAGTAAAAGATAGTAGCTCCATTTTCGATGCTAGCTTTAATAAGAAAATGAAATCAAATGATCTTTATTGGCGAGGATTAGTTCTCATCGAGAATGATGAATTTTCCTGGAAGAAAGGAATAATTCCTGAGAGAAGGTCTAGTTCTCCTACAAGTAAAAAGCCAGGTTACTATGTTAATTTTCACGAATTAACTCTTGGAGCTCTCTTCACTCTTTCGCAAACAGGAAGAGTTAAACTTACTTCTGCTGGGGCCCTTCGAAAAAATAAAGCAGGAACTTTCTCTTCAAGTCCGTTGATGAATCAAAAAACTAAGTTTATAGGATACTTTGAAGAGATTTCTAAAGCTAATTTAAAAGAGAATTATCAAAGCACATATTTGCAATTATCCATACAAAAATCAGAACCTTTGCAAGAGCTAGTTCGAAATAATAAACACCTTTATAAGCTAAGCGAGCAAACGAAAGATTTTTTAGTGAACTTTTTTAAAAAGGATTTTCGTTACTCGTTATCTCCTGGTAGTTATACAGGTAGTGAGGCACTCAATGATTTCTTATTTAAGAGAAAGCTTGGTTTTTGCGGTCACTTCGCAGCTGCAAGTGCGGTGCTCTTTAGAACTTTCGGAATTCCGGCTAGAGTCGTGGTTGGCTATCAGGGAGGAAGTTACAATGAAGTTGGAGATTTCTATGTGATTACTCAAAGAGATGCTCATTCCTGGGTAGAGTACTTAGGAGATGATGGGGTGTGGAAACGTTTTGATGCTGTTGAATATGTAGCACCAGAAAGAATAAATTTCGGAGGAGAGACTTACTTTGAGCTTGAAAGATTAAGATCTCAAAACTTGAAAACAGATAGTTTCTTCATTGCTAGATCCTCCATGGTTGGTAAATTTAGACAATACCTAGAAACACTATATTATAAATCTGGGACATTATTTTTTAACTATGACCTTGAGCTGCAAAAGAAGTTATTTACAAAATTGCGCACTACTCAAGTCTCTTTGTCCTATTCTTTAAAAATACTTTCTCTTTTCCTATTCTTAAGTTGTATAGGAATTTGTCTTTTTAAAACGGCTTTCCTAATGGAGTTTATTCTCTTTCTCATTATCTTTAAGAAACAAAGAATTAAGTGGAGTGATTACCGATACCTCACTATAGATGGAATAAATCTACTACTTACGAATCCGTCAAAGAAATTTTCACTCCTTCTAAGCTTTTATCAGGATGTTAAGTATAGTGGCAATGCGTCAATCACTCGTAAGTTGTCATTCATTCTCAAGGGGCTTAGAATCTTAATCTATGATTAAATTAATTCTGATTCTTACAATTTCTCTATTTTCTCTTAACAGTTTTTCTAAAACGAAAATTCTCTTCTTGGGAGATTCTTTGACAGAAGGCTATGGCATTGCCAAGGAAAAGGCCTATCCTTCAATTGTTAAAAGAAACTTAAAAGATAATGAAAATATAGAAATTGATATTATTAATGGAAGTGTCTCTGGCTCTACCACTGCTAGTGCTACTTCAAGATTGAAATGGTTTCTAAGAGCGAATCCTTCTATTCTGGTATTGGCATTGGGGGCCAACGATGGGCTTCGTGGAATTAACCTAGATTCTTCTAAAGCGAACCTCTCAAAAACTATCACCCTTGCCAAGAAGAAGGGTCTAAAAGTTGTACTCGCAGGTATGTATATTCCTCCAAATTACGGAGTGGACTATACACTTAAATTTAAAAAGATGTATCAAGAGCTACATAAGAAGTTCAATGTGGTTTTAATTCCTTTTCTATTGGAAGGGGTGGCAGCGAACTCGAAGTTAAACCAAAGTGATGGTATTCACCCCAATGAACTTGGACATGAATTAATGGCCAAGAATATATTAAAATACCTAAGGCCCCTATTATGATTCTAGAGTGTCAAAAAGTTCAAAAAGAATTCTTGCAGGGACAAAATAAAATTGAAGTCCTAAAAGGGGTTAACCTCTGTGTGGATCAAGGTGAGACCGTTGCCATTCTTGGAGTATCAGGTAGTGGGAAATCAACACTGCTCTCTATTCTCTCTGGAATTGAAAGCCCTGACCGTGGAAGTATCTTATTTTCTGATGCTGATATTACAAATTATTCCCAAGAACAGTTAACTAAAATACGCTCAACCTCCATAGGTGTAATTTTTCAACAGTTTCATTTAATTGAACATTTAAATGCTCTAGAGAATGTCATGTTATCGCTCGAAATATTGGGTGATAAAAATGCTCTAGAGCGCGCAAAAAGTCTTTTAACAAAGGTTGGGCTTGAGGGAAGATTTAATCATTTCCCTAGTCAGTTAAGTGGTGGAGAGAGACAAAGAGTTGCCATCGCCCGTGCCATAGCAATTAACCCAAAACTCTTATTGGCCGATGAGCCTAGCGGTAGTTTGGATGAGGAAACGGGGCAAAAGGTCATGGATCTCTTATTTGATTTAGTAGAGACAGAGAAAATGGCGCTTATTCTTGTGACTCATGAGAAGAAATTGGCTTCTCGTTGTCAAAGAACTCTTCATCTTGAATCTGGAATACTTCATTCTGAGAAATAAATTATGATTTTTAAAATGATTTACCGAGAGTTAAAGAGCTCGCCTAAGTTTATTTTCATTTTTACATTGAATCTGGCCATAGGTCTTCTAGGTTTAGTTTCAATTGAAACCTTTAAGAGCTCCTTTTCAGGTGAATTAGAATCTCGTTCAAAGTCTATCCTTGGAGCAGATCTCGCTATCCACGGTCGAACACTTTTGGCGCAGAAGAAAGTAGATGCCTTATCTCCTCTAATTGGTCAGTACCAGCGTACTCAAAATATTGGACTTTTCTCCATGGCGTTTGGGAATAAGGTTTCTAGACTTTGTTATATTCGAATCATTGGAGAACAATATCCCTTCTATGGAAAGATTAAGTTAAGAAATGGTGAGTCTCTAAAGACTCCATCAGGTCTAAATGCTTATGTCTATCCGGAGATCTTAAAACAGTTACAAGTTAATGTTGGTGACACAGTAAAAATAGGTAAGGCACAATTTAAAATTCTCGGAGTGATAGAGGATGATGGACAGCAAGATTTCCAAATGGGTGGCATCGCTCCACGTATCTACATATCTAAAGATGGACTTGCCCTTGCTGAATTAATCCAAAAGGGAAGTACTATTACGTACTCCAATTATTTCAAATTGAATTCCTCTCTGGAAGAGAAAGTTAGAAAGAAAGTTGAATACTCATTAAGTGATAGTAGTTTGAAAGTTCAGACGCCCAAGTCTGCTTCGGGTCAAATTAGTCGTATACTAAACTACCTAAACGATTTTCTAGGTCTTGTCAGTCTGGCCGGTTTATTCTTGGCCACTATGGGGCTTATGTATCTCTATCGTAGTTTTCTTTTTAAACGCCGAAAGGAAATCGCTATCTTTCAATTTTTAGGACTAAGTAAGGAGAAGATTTTTCTTATTCTAATAGGACAACTTTTTTTCTTAAGTATTCTAGGCTCGCTTGTGGCCATTTCTTTTGGTCCCATCGTTCTTCCCCATTTAATAGATTTCTTTAATGAATATCTAGGTTATCGATTGAAACTTAGTTATGGGCTTAGCGCTACAGTTGTTCCTTTTGCCATCGGAGTACTGAGTTGTCTCTTCATAGGGCTTCCTCTCATTACTCCATATCTGAAGCAAGACTTTAAATTTCTCTTTTCTCATGAAGATCAAGTTAATCGCAAAACAAGCTCTTTTCTCTTATACATTCCTTGGATTGTTTTCTTCTTTTTCATTTCAATTTACATAAGCCATTCAATAATTATTGGTTCTCTGCTTTCACTCTTTCTTTTTCTCTCCCTTGCTGTGCTCTTCTTTTTTGGAAATATTCTTCTTGGAAAGCTGCAATACTTGTCAAAGGTCGGAAGTCTCGAGAAGAAGCTTTCTTGGGGATTTATAACAAGATTTAAGGTCTCAACTCTCTTTATCTTTTCAAGTTTAATGATTTCAACCACTATGATAACGGTTATTCCACTACTGCGGGATGTACTTTTAAATGAAGTAGAAAGACCGCTAATGAAGGGTGGACCCAGTCTATTTCTTTTTGATATTCAACCTGAACAAGTCGCTTCTCTTAGTCTGTTGTTAGAGAAAAATGAAAATGAAATTCTCACTATGGCGCCACTCATTCGTTCTAGACTCCTTAAAATCAATTCTAAAGAGGTTTCCACGCAAGTTTCTGAATCTATGACTAGGGAACAGGAACGTGAAGTACGCATGCGAAATAGAGGTGTTAATTTAAGTTATAGAGAAGGCCTAGATTCATCAGAAAAACTTTTAGAAGGAAGACTTCCAAGGGGAGTGTATAACTATGAAGAGGATACTTATGCTGAAGTGACGCTGGAGCATCGCTACGCGGATAGGTTACATGTGAAGATTGGTGACACCTTAGAGTTTGATGTTCTAGGAATAAAACTTCTAACAAAGATTGTAGGACTAAGATCAGTTCAGTGGAGTAGTTTTAGACCTAATTTCTTTATTCAATTTCAAAAAGGTGTCTTAAACGATGCTCCTAAGACCTTTATAGCAGCTATTGGTGCCAGTCCTTCTCGTGATAGTGACTTTGTTCAAGGAGAGTTATTTAAACATTTTCCCAACGTTTCTATTGTTGATGTGACTAGAGTCGTAAATAAGATAAAAGGTATTATGAATAGTATGGTGATTATTTTAAGAATAATGACTCTACTTGTTTTTTGCGTTGGATTATTGGTTCTCTATTCACTTGTGAGTCATCAAATGATTTTAAGAACCAAAGATATAAACCTTCTAAAGGTTCTAGGTCTTGGAAACTCATCGTTGCAAAAAATAGTCCTTAGAGAGTCATTCTATATTTCTTTTTCTTCGAGCTTTTTAGGTGCAACGCTTAGTTTGGTTCTAGGGATGGTGATTTCTAAGTTTATCTTTGCTACGGAGTTTGTACTTAACTTCTCTACAGTACTGGTTTCTGTTCTTATGGTGACGACTCTGAGTTTGATGGTGACTTATATTGCAACTAGAAAAATTCTTTTGAAGAAACCTTCTGATGTTTTTTCTGAAATTAATTAATTACTACGCCAGTTAATGGATACCGGCGTAGCTTAGAACCCGTAAAAGAAACCATTATGATTTTCAGATAAAGTTTTTAGAAAAATATATCTAGGGTTTGAAGTGGCACTGAAGAAGCTTGAGCCCACTCCGATAGTGTTGATTTGAATTTTTCGAACATTATTAGTTTTTACTTCCTCAATAATTTCATAAATATTATCAAGGCCTCTTGAGTTGCCAATAGTAGGGGCCCCATCAGAGAGTAGTACAATGTCTGTAACTCCAGGATACCTAGACAGAGCATATCTAAGAGCACTTCTAGTTGGTGTTGCACCTCGCGGATTTAGTTTACTTAGGAATCTGTAAACTTCTAGTTTTTGATTTGCTCCTAAGTTCTGTAGATAACTCCAAAGTGAGTAGTGATTGGACTTATTTTTACCGGGAAATTGAATGACATCTATTTTAAATTCTTTAGGCATGGAGGTGATAAGCATTTTTAGACCTGCTTTCACTTGTCCCATTCTGTCTTCTAAGTGCATTGAGCCTGAGACATCAATGAGAAAGAGTATGTTCTTACCTTTGAATTTAAAACCAACATCCGCGTCTAGTGTCCCTTTGCTGGGTGTCTTTTGCTTTACAACTTTTTTTACTTTGGATTTAATTTCTTCTTTTACTGCATCTCTTTCTTTAATTGCCTTTTCTAGAATCACTTGCATGTCTTTCATGCGCAGTTTTAGGTCATCTACTTCTGCTTTTAGGGATTGATTCTTAGCTATGATTTTTATATTTTGAGAAGGTGGTTCTGGTAGTTTCTCATGATCTTTCGCCTTTGGTACGGCGACAAATAAGATAATTACAGCCCCTAGAGCTCCTGAGAGGAGATCAAGAAATGAAATACTAAATATATTAATTTCTCTTCTTTTTGCCATTAATCGATTTCTATTCTGTTAACAAGGTTTTCAATTACGAATTCTTTTATACTTGCGTGTAAGTAATCAGTTTCTTTTTGCAATCTGTGGTAGTACCACATGACAATAATACTTAAGACTAAACTGACTAAGGTAGTGTCAAAGGCAACACCAAGTGTTGCTGTAATTAATTTCATATCACCACTATTGGCTATCATTAGTGCCTGTGAAATTCCTAGAACTGTTCCCACGAAACCAATGGAAGGGATAACCCAAGTGAGATATCTAATATTTGATTGGTCTGACTCTGCTAGTTCCTTATTAATTTCTGTTTGAATACTGATGATTTCCATCATCTCTGGAACGGACTTTGTTGCTCGAAACTTTAAACAAGCTTTCTTAATCATAGTGATTAAGAGGTAACTTTTACCATTTTCAATTTCAGAAGTTTTTAGCTGAATGTTATTCACTTCAGAAGGTAGAATTAAGTGTTTATCTTCTGTTGGAAGAAGTTTCTTTGTGAAGGCCTTCTTTTCGCGCTTCATATCTTTAAGGTAGTCTAGAATTTCAAATTGGGCCCAGAAAAAAGCAAAGAATGTGAGTAGTTGAATATAGCCACCGCCAGTAAAGTCTCCTCCAAGTAGAACAAATAACCTATTTGCTATGCCTTCTGAAGTACTGTGAAAGCCAACAGACATAGAAATAGCAATCCCCAGAGAAATCGTAGTCGATTTAGTAAGGTGAACAAAATTATCGTTAATTTTCATGAAACTCCAAAAGCTATTTTCTTATATTGTAATGGAGTAATGGAATTGGTTAAAGAGAAAAAACTAGGAAAATAAGAATACCAAGTCGGAAGAATCAATATCTTTAAGGACTGTTTCATTTGAAAAGAGAAGGTTATCGATGAGTTTCTTCTTCTTTTCTTGCATTTTTATGATCTTTTCCTCCACAGTTCCGACACTGAGAAGTTTAAAGGCAAAGACTTCTTTGTTTTGACCAATTCTGTGCATTCTATCAATGGCCTGACCTTCAACGGCAGGGTTCCACCAAGGGTCTAGTAGGAAGCAGTAGTTTGCCTCTGTTAAATTGAGTCCATAACCTCCGGCCTTCAGAGAAATCAGAAAGACCGTCTTTTCTGAGCTATTCTTAAACTCTTCTACAACTTGTTCTCTATTGTTTGTTTGTCCGTCAAGATAGCAGTACTTAACTCCTTCTTTATCCAGTCTATTTTTTACGATTTTTAAAAATTGAGTAAATTGACTAAAGACTAGAGCTTTTTCTCCATTGGCAGTTATTGTGGTGAGTTTCTCAACCAGAACTTCTAGTTTAGAGGATTCACTGTCCATGTATTGAGGATTGATGAGCCCAGGGTGACAAGCGGCTTGTCTAAGTCTTAAAAGAGCTTCGAGAATATGAATCTTACTCTTTTTAATTCCCACTTTTTGCACTTTATCCATGAGTTTTGTTCTGTAGTGCTCTTTAATTTCTTCGTAAATCTTTTTCTGATCAGAGGAAAGTACCACAGGGAGAATAGATTCATTCTTATCGGGTAAATCTTTTAAGACATCTTTTTTCAAACGTCTTAAGATTAGTGGTCTAAGACCTTTTAAAATATTGTTTATGACGCTTTCATTACCGCTCGTTAAGTTTTCCTTTGTTATTTTCCCTGTTCCAAATACTCTTGGAGAAAGGAATTTAAAAAGGCTAAAGAGTTCACTTAAATTATTTTCAACAGGAGTACCTGTTATTATGAATCGGTTGTTTGACTGCAGTAGATTTACACTTTTTGCGGTTAAAGATTGAGCATTCTTAATGTGCTGAGCTTCATCAAGGAGAATGGTATCAAAGACAGTATCTTTGATCTCTGCAATATCATTTCGAACAATTCCATAGGTACAAATAAGGAGATCAAAATCTGTTTCAAGTAGAAGTTTTCTCGCAGCTTTTGTTCCCTCGTAGACAATGACTTTCATCTTTGGACAAAACTTTTTGGCTTCATTTTTCCAATTATGGATGAGAGATTTAGGAACAATGATGATGTTCTTGTTTCTCTTCTGTATTCTAAGTATTTCAAGATGGCAGAGTATCTGCACTGTTTTACCGAGGCCCATTTCATCTGCTAGGCAACCGCCCAACCCCAGATTATCCATGAGTTGTAACCACTGAACTCCATGAGTCTGGTAATCTCTAAGGACTCCATTAAAAGATTTAGGGATTTTGACTTCTGGAGCCTTCTTAGCATTTTTAAGTTTTTCTAGTAGAGTACTATAGCTTTCTGTATCTGCTTGAATCATTTTTTCTTCAAACAAGATATCCAAATAGAGGGAGTAGTCTTTAGCAATTAAAAATCGCTCATCTTTTTGATCAGCAAGATGTTCTAGGTGAAGATGCTTCTTTAACCACTCTTCTGGCAAGAGTCCAAGAGTTCCATTTTTTAGGGGAACAAGACTTAGAGAATTTTTCGCCATGGCCAATATTTTCGGAGTGTGAAAACTTTCTTCTTCAAATTCTAAGTTTGATTTTATTTCAAACCAATCCTCTTCAGTTTGTAGGGTGATTCCCATCGACTTTGGAATTGTGACTCTTTTATTTGTTGCAAAGACTTCAATTCCTAAATTTACTAAGTTTTGAATTGTATTCCCAAAATTGGCAACTTTTATCTTAACCTTGCGGCTAAAGTCTTTCTTTTCAAGATTAATACTTAGAAGATTTGCAATTTCTTCATATAATATTTTTTCTTTGATCTCATGTTTTTGACGAAGCACTCTACCGTCCTCTTGCTGTAGAGTCATTGGAGACATGGGAGAGTGCCACTCTTCTTCAAAAGTAGAAATAAATTGTGACCATATCACTGAACCTGCAGGGCCAGATGAAATATCAATATTCATTCTAATTTTAGGAACGATATCTTGTGTTTTAAACTTTAAGTGAGTGGGGACTTCAACTTTTGAAAGTGTGGGATATTTAAAAATAAAATCTTTAATATCTTGCACATGAACTTCCTCTTTTTTAAAGGTTGTTCTACCTAACTTAAATTCTTCTACTAGCGGAGCAAGTCCACGGTAGTCAATCTTATAGACTTTACCATCATAAATACCTAGCGGCATATTTCTAATGATAGTCATTTCGTTTAATTCAATATTCGTTGTATTTAATTTAAAAAAGGGGATAAAGGACCAGTTCTTTTTATCATCAAGTCTATTATGGCAAATGAGTTTTTCATTTATCACATATTCTAATTTATTAGCGAATTCATCCACAAGTTGGTATTTGCAAATCATGGGAAGAAGTAAGTCTAAACTTTCCAGTGGTATTTCACAAAAAGAGTTCTTCCCGCGAACTTTCTTTCTTTGCCAATATGTTTGCCCTTGAAGAGTGGATAAGCGCCTAAGTATTTCAATAATTGCCCGATCTTCTATATTCAAGTCTTCAACAATTTTATCGGTAATTTGAATAGACTTTTCATTAATGAGAAAATCAATCCTCAAGAGATGACTTTGCATTTCCAAGTTCTTATTAAGTTTAAAACTTAGATTTTTTTCTTTCTCTTCCACAACACTTGAAGTAACTTCATCCCGCAATTTTTGTTTATTGAGGGCATTATCTAAATTAACAAAGTGATCAATATTTCTTTTAAAAATATCTTCGTTTGTTCTCTCTTCAATGGTGCTAATAAAATCAATCTTGGATAGGCTTAGGGCCTCTGTGGGAAATTGCTCCGCATTAGCCCCGAGAATTGTTGCCCATAGGTGAGCACAACGGTCGGTCAATTTGTACTCATTACAATCACAATAGGACTTTATGGCCAAGAATGATTTTACTTGGACCCAGTCGAGAGTGACATTTTGTATTCTTGGCTTAAGTGTATAGGCCTTCAGACTTTGTTGATGAGAATGGAAAATCCTAAGAGCATTTCCTTCAAATAAGGACTGTCCGCGTTTTTTTTGATCTTCATCAAAGTAATGTGCACATTTATTAGAAAAATCCACAAGATTTGGTATCATAGTAAAGTTAATTAGTCTTATCTTTTAGTTTGAGGAACGTATGACAAATAAATTACCTGACGGGGAGCTGTCATTAAGAACACTTGCAATGCCTGGAGATACCAATCCAAATGGTGACATTTTCGGTGGTTGGCTTATGTCACAAATGGATATAGCTGGAAGTATCTTTGCTATGAAGCAGTGCGGCGACAAAGTCGTCACTGTGGCGGTGAATTCCATGGTTTTTCACTCCCCAGTGAATGTGGGAGATATTGTCTGTTGTTACGCTGAGTGTACTCGCGAGGGGAACACTTCTATGACAATTAAGATTGAAGTTTTCGTAGTGAAGAGATTTCAACAAGAGAGAACTAAAGTTACTGAAGGTGTGTTCACTTATGTACGAGTAGATGATAACGGAAGACCTAAACCTTTAAAAGCTGAGAGGACAATGTGAATATAATTGAAGCTAATGGTATTACTAAGAAGTATGGACGGCATATGGCGCTAGATGATGTGAGTCTTACTATTGAAAAAGGCTCAGTCTTCGCATTACTTGGTCCCAATGGAGCAGGAAAGACGACTTTCGTGAAATCTCTACTAGGTTTGGTGAGACTTAATAAGGGAGAGTTATCCCTTAATGGTACAAGTGTTACAGAAGCTACCAGCAGAGAAGGAGTAGGTTATCTGCCTGAGAAGTTTTCCTTTTATCCTTATTATACAGTTTATGGATGTGTGGCCTTTTTTGGAAAGATGAATGGAATTTCAGGAGCTGACTTACATGAGAAAGTGGAAGAAGCGTTAGCTAAAACTGGAGTTCTAGAATTAAAAGATAAGAAGATAAATGCGATTTCCAAAGGACAACTCCAAAGAACTGGAATTGCAACTTTACTCGTAGGTGATAGTGAACTACTTATTTTAGATGAGCCTTTTTCTGGACTGGACCCACTCGGAATAAAAGAATTAAAGGATTTGATTCAATCTCTTGCAAAAGAAGAAAATAAAACAATCTTTATTAATTCACATATCCTCTCTGAAATGGAAAAAATGTGTAAGACTATGGCCATTTTAAATAAAGGAAAAATCGTTGTGAAGGGTGAAATACAGTCTCTTCTAAAAGGAGTTAGTCTAGAAGATTACTTCTATAAACTAATTAAGGGGGATGCATGAATCTATTAAAAACTAAAGCTCTCTTGCACAATACTATAACTAAAGAATATAGAAATAAGGCGTTGCTCTTCTTACTTATTTTCTCTTTGGGTGTCATTACTCTAGCAAATGCTCTTGTAAACTTTATTTCAGAGACATTCTTAGTTAATAATCCTCAGGCAGCGATCTTAGGAGATAAGAGTTTCTTTGTCATGTTTATGGTGATTACTTTTTTAACAACACTTATTTCAGTAATCCTAGGAACAAGTTGTATTAAATCTGATTTTGAATCTTCTTCTATTGGTCAAATTCTTGCTTTTCCTATTCAGAGAGTTGAATACTTGGGAGCTCGTATCATAGGAGCGTGGATTACATCAATAATGTTCTTCATTATTTCTATTGGTTATACAGCATTTCTTTTTTCTTTAAGCACCAAAGCAAGTTTTATTTCAGGCCCTGTTATTCTTGCGATTCTTACGGCCAGTGCAAACCTTTTAACGACAATTACTATTGCTGCCATATTGTCTCTGTACCTACCTAAACTATTTGCTTTTATATTTACTTTTGCAATAAGAATCTTAATAGGTTCATCTAATGCTTACTTTGCAAAGGATAGTTTTTCAGAAATTTTTCAGGATATGTCAGTTTTAAAATTCTTTGGAGCGATGATTCATTTCTTCTTCCCAAGAATGCAACCCATGGAGGTCTTTACAAAAGAGCTCCTAGAAGGAAAGAGTGTAGGCCTAGATAATATTGCTCTCTTTGGTCAGTATTTTGTGACTTACATAATTCTCTTTTCACTATTATCTCTATTCTTCTCTCGAAAAGAAATTTAATCAGAATTATATTCCCGGTCTAAAATGGCCGGGACTTAATCTCTTTGCATACTACTGATTATCTAAAACAATTAAGACTCTATTTTTCTTATTTCTATTTAAAGATTTTGCCGTAAAGGTCACTTTCTTAATGTGTCTATTTTCTAACTTCCAAAAGAGGGGAGAATTACTTTTAGGAATATGGTTTAATTTGAAGAATCTTCCATTTGAAAACTCAAGAGAAAGCTCAATAAGTTCAACATTTCCTACAGTATCAATTTTAAGGGACTTAATATTCTTGGCGCGAATAGAAAAGCTTCTGGTGATATTAACATTTGGTTGTTCAAAAATAGATTCAAGCTTGTATGGCCTATGAACCATAGCTTGGCTATTTTGCGACAGCGTCACAAGTAGAACTATTAAATATAGATAATTAATCTTTGGCACAATACTCTCTTTATAAATTCCAAGAGGTTTAAAGCAAGTTTTATGCCATGAGTAGATTTAATAATTACAGTCACTAGACGCGTAGCGTTTATGGTGCATAAGTACTCCACGGACTATTTGACACCAAGTTTTACTTCTTTTCGATGTCAATATTCCACTGCCTAGAAGTGGGAGGAACACTTTCTATATTAAAATCTATACGTCCAAGTTCTTTATCATTTTCTGTCAATATCTTTGCTCTCCAAAGACCACTTGTGTAGTTTTTCTTGTAAGCGTAGGCCCTATACCCCCAAGAGTTTCCACCTTGGATAGACATTCTTATTTTGTCGCTAACTTTCCAGGAATGTTCCCACTTCTCCCATTGAATATATATATTACTCTCAAGACCTACGGGGGCAAAAATCCTAGCAAAAACGTATATGGAATCTCCTGGTTGTGCCTGAAAGTTTTGATCACCTTGTGACCAAAATTTATATTTTGGAGTTTCATAGTAGAGAAGGTATTTTCCCTCAGACTTCTCTATCTTATGATAGATACCAATCTTTTTAACACTCAGAGGAACTGGGGGGATGAGGTTTGAAAAATATCCGATAAAGAAAAAAAGTGCCAAAATAGTAGAGATAATTGTTGTGGGCTTTTCTAATTTATGACCAATTTTTTTAAATAATATGGGCAAGAGTAAACTTGAAGCTATCGTTGAGATAATAAAAGTAAAACTTCCGTAAGTTCCAAAGATCACCGGAATGTAAATAATAAAGAACGAAGTTAGACAAAATTGTATGAGTGCCAGCTTAGCTACGTAACCAATTTGTTGAAATTTTGGTGCCTCATTTATGATGAGTAAGATCAGTACAATTGAGATAAAGAAAAATGACTGAGATATAGAACTACTCTTTATAAAGAAAATGGCAAATGCGCTAAGCAGTCCACCTGCTAGGAAATGGAATAAATCAAGTTTATACTCATCTAAGAATTTAAGTCTGGTATGTGAGATTTTTTTCTCTAGAGTAAGAAAAGTATAAATTAAAAGAATAAGATAAATGAAGTGACCAATGAAGTTAGATGTTTCATCTATCCTTCCTAGAGTGAGAATATCAAAGATAAATCCCAATATAAAGAAGATGGTTGTTAATAATGTTGGGTGAGACTTATGTAGCTCTTTACTCAAGGATATAATTTTCATAGTTAACATTATAATATAAAAATTAATTGAAATAGATTATTTTAGGGACCAAATCTATATTATAATGAATATATGTTGAAAATATTGTTAGTAGAGTTAGATGAGCGGGTTTTAAGTCTTTTAAAAGAAGGCTTAAGTAGTGAATTTGACTCAACAGTTCATTGTGTCAGTGGCCTAGAAAAAGTGAAAGACCTTTTAAGCGCAGTAGAATTTGATTTAATCATTGTTCGCAATAAGTTCTTAAAGGATGACGTCACAATTGAAGCTGCCAAGGGAGTTATGAACACTCTCTATGATCTAAGGAAGTCAGTTCCGGTGATAGTTCTTGGAGAGTTTGATTTTCCATATGGAACTTACGAAGTCCTTCCGGACCGCTTTAGAATTGAAGAATTGTATCGTTTAATTATCAAAGTTCTTAATATTTCTGAAGCTGAATTAAAACAATTAAAACTTCCTGAGTTTGTAGGGATGGCCATAGAGAATTTTACCTTTATGGAGAATACTTGTTGTGACATTTATATAAAGCTTGACTCCAAAGAGGGTGAGAAATATTTAAAGAGAATTAATAAGTTTGATTCAATTGATCGAGATGTCATATTGAAATATAAAAATAATCATGTTCACTTTTTCTATGTTAAAAAGAATGAGCATACAAATTTATTAAATCATCTACTTCAACACTCCTTAGAAAAAATTGTACAAATTTCAAAAAGTGCTATTGCCATTCATGAAATTCACTCTGAAAACTATGGTATAAGTCAAAATCTTATTGAAGCTGTTGGTATTACCCCACATACCATTCGATTGGCGAATGCCGCAATTGGTGTCATGAGAAAATCGATTGAAGGACATGGGGAAATTTCTGAACTATTAGAACAATTGTTAGCTAATAAAACGAGTTACGCTTATAAGAGAAATTATCTTATTTCGGCCCTAGTTCATGAGTTGACGCCACACTTAAATTGGGGAACTGGAGAGCAACTAGAGGCGCAGAATGAAAAGATGACCTTTTTAAGTTTTTTTCACGATATATATTTAAGAGAAGAGAGTCATCTCAAAATATTTTCTAATGAAGAAGCTAAGGACTTGGATATTCAGTCCAGTGAGCTTGTGCTTAATCATGCAAATAAAGCTGCTGTTTTAATCCAATCATTTCCCCATTCTCCCTCTGATGTCGATATTTTTATTAAGCAGCATCATGGGACAGTGAAAGGGGTAGGGTTTCCTGATTTTTATTCCGCTAGTATTTCACCCATGGTCATAGTCTTTATTGTTATAGAAAAGTATACATATTATATTTTAGAAATGACTCCCGAAAAATTAAAAAATGAAAATGTAAAAGAGATTATTTTTAATCAACTCTATGATGACTTTCATCAACCAAGTTATAGAAAGATAGTAGATATTTTCAAAAAATTAAAATTTCTTTAAAACATTCCTTATTCATTTCATAAATTTAATTGTAATATGTCTAAAATATTAAAGGAGCTTAATTTGTTAGGTGAAACTATTATTCTTGGTCATCGTGGTGCAGGTGGTGAAAAACCTGAAAATACCCTCATGGGCTTTCGTTACGCTTTAGAGCTAGGAGTGAAGGCGATTGAATTAGATATCCACTTAAGTCTAGATGGTCGTATGATGGTCATTCACGATGATACTGTAGATAGAACGACTAATGGCACTGGATCTGTAAAAGAAATAAATAGTGATGAGTTAAGAAGTCTTGATGCAGGATTTGGCGAAACCATTCCTTTTCTTGAAGAGGTCTTAGACTTATATGAGGAATTTAATTTTACTCTATTTATTGAAATCAAATCTTTTGGATGTGAAAAACTGCTTGTAGAATTAATCAAGGGCCGAGAACTCTATCAAAAGGTTGTAACTATTTCTTTTAATCATAGAATTGTAAAAAAAGTAAAAGAACTTGATGGAAAAATGAAAACTGCTTGTCTCATTTATGGTTTACCCGTTAATGCTGTTGATATCATTGAAAGTGCCAAAGCTGATGGACTATCTATATCTGTATCGACTGTTGATCAAGCTTTAGTCAATCTCTGTCATCATCATGACTATAAAGTAGCAGTATGGAATGTTAATGAAAAAGAAAAATTAGCTCATTTTCTCAAGATGGGAGTTGATTATATAGGGACAGATTTCCCATCAAAAGTTCAATTGGACTAAACTCAAATAGATGAGCGAAGAAAGCTAGGGTATCAATGAGGGACCCTAGTAGTTATAGATTACCTGTGACTAAATTGATTTGTAATTTTCCCTAGAACAAGGTCAAGAGAGCTATAGAGGCTATCTGAATTGGCCTTGGCTAGATAATTTTTCTTTCCATCCTGTATTTTTAATTCTGCAACTTGATCTTTGTTATCAACCCAACATACCCAAGTTAATTTTGCTTCGGGACTTAGGTGTTTTTTCAACTTCTTAGACTTTTCATTAATTTTGAGATCTAGGGCCTCTGTATGGTCCATATTTCTAAAAGAGATTGTACATTTCATTATAATCACCCTCCTATGGTTGTTCCTTAATAATAGCATTTAATAATGTGAATAATGACTTAAGATAGCAAAAGATAGGTTTTATGAGAGAAAGCAAAGTTGTAATTACTGAAAAAACAAACAAAATAAATCTGTTTTTTTGCAAGTTAGATTTAATTATCTTAATATTAGAAAGTTATTTTGCCTATTAGAGTACAATTAAAATTATCTTAGAGAAAAAATGTCCAAAAAAAATTAAGCCAAAAAAAATGATACAATCATCATAAGTGTTAAAAACCAATGAATTAGGTCTCCATAAGATCTGTGGTGTACTGTTTTCTAGAATGATTCCATACAAGGGTTTCGGTTTAGCACTGTGTGTGTGTGTGTAAAGAAAATATAGTTATAAAGATTATTATAAAACTGTAAATATTGAGATAAGAGGTATCAAATGTCTGAAATTAGAAAAGTATGTATTATCGATGGGGCAAGAATTCCTTTTTGTAGAAGCGGTTCAAGTTATATGGGCTTATCCAATAAGCAACTGATGAGCACTGCTCTTAAGGCCTTAGTTCAAAAGTTATCACTAACAGGAAAATCAGTAGGGGAAGTCTCCCTCGGTGCGGTTTCTAAACATGCTGCAGACTTTTCTCTGGCGAGAGAGTGTGTTATCGAAGCTGGACTCTCATTTGATACTCCAGCCTTTGATGTGCAAAAAGCCTGTGGAACTTCCTTAGAAGCTGCAATCCTACTGGGGAATAAAATTGCTTTGAATCAAATAGATTGTGCCATAGCTGGTGGGGTAGATACAAATAGTGATGTACCTATTGAGTTTCAAAAATCATTTTCTGATCGTTTACTAAGACTTAATGGAGCGAGAAGTTTTTCTCAAAAGCTAATGGCGTTTAAAGGATTTAGTCCAAAGGAATTAGTTCCTAAATTACCTGCCGTTAAAGAAGCCAGAACAGGAAAGTCCATGGGACAAAGTTGTGAAGACATGGCAAAGAGATGGAAAATCTCAAGACATGAGCAAGATCAATTATCATTTAATTCCCATCAAAATGCAGAAGCTGCTTATGCTGAGGGTTTCTACGATGACCTCGTGACTGAATGTAATGGTGTTAAGAAGGATAATATTGTTAGGGCCTCAACAACTCTTGATAAATTGGGAAAGCTGAGAACAGCTTTTGATAAGTCCGATACTGGAACACTGACTGCTGGAAATAGTTCTCCACTTTCAGATGGTGCCTCATGTGTTTTTCTATGTAGTGAAGAATACGCCAAGGAGAATAATTTAGAAGTTATGGCCTATCTGACTTATTCTCAATCTGCTGCTGTTAATTACATTGATGATGAAGGTCTCCTTATGGCCCCTGCATATGCAGTTCCAAAACTTCTTAAAAGAGCAGGAATTACTTTACAAGATTTTGATTTCTATGAAATTCATGAAGCTTTTGCTGCGCAAGTTCTTTGTACTATGAAGTCATGGGAAGATGAGAAATTTTGCAAAGAGAAACTAGGGCTTGATAAGAGCCTTGGATCAATTGATAGAAGTAAGTTAAATATAAAAGGTGGAAGCGTGGCCCTTGGTCACCCGTTTGCCGCAACAGGATCTAGAATCATTACTTCTCTGGCTAAGATGATACATCAAAAGGGAAGTGGGCGAGGTCTCATTTCTATATGTACTGCCGGGGGAATGGGTGTGACGGCAATTATCGAAAAATAATATGTTAGATGATTCACAAGAAGACTTTACATTAATTGACACGGAAGATTTCTATGCTCCTTTGGAAGCTTTAAATCTTCCTGTTGCCAAGGTTATTCCAAGGACGACAACTATTGCTGAGGTCTTAAGTATTCTAAGAAAGAATGGCTACGGCTCATTGATTATTGGGGAAACTCAAGTGGAAGGAATAGTAACGGAGAGAGATTTTCTGTTTAAGGTTTCTTCAAACTTTGAGCAAATGAAAGATCAAAGTGTAGAAACTATCATGACGCCCAATCCTTTTACACTTAAAGAATCCAGCACTATTTATGATGCTATTCAATTAATGAGTTCAAGAGAATTTCGCCATATTCCCATCATCTGTGACTCGCAAATAAAGGTGATCTCTGTAAGTGATTTAATATCTTATACTTTGAATTATTTTAAAGAAGATCTTCTCGCTTACGGAACTAAAGTCGACTGGGCTAAGAATGGAGTTTACTTGCAAGATCATGCACATTATTCAGATGAGACTGCAGTTACGGGAAAAATAAGTACAAGAGTTTTCGACACCCCTCTTCGAAAAATAATGTTCAAAGAGGCCCTCTACTGCGACATGGATAAGACATTAGATGAAGTTGTAGATTTAATGAAAAAAAATAAATCTGGAAATATCATTTTCTTAGCCTATGAGACTGAGCTTAAAGGGATTCTAACTGAGAGAGATATCTTAAAGAATGCCTACGGAGAAGTTGATTTTTCAACTACACTTGGTATGGAGTATATGACGGAAAATCCCCATAAACTACTAGAGCAAGATTTAATAGCCATCGCCGTTAATAATATGTCTAAATACAAGTATAGAAGTGTCATTGTTGCCAATCAGGCAGGATTTCCTGTTTCAGTGGTATCTATCTTAGAAATATTGAAATTCATTTCCTCTCAAATTTAAGTTTCTAAAGATTTTCTATAGAGAGCCGAAAAACTAGTATGGAAATATTGGATATCTTCTTTCATTTAACTTTTTCTTTTCTACTTGTTAGCTCTATCATGAGAATGTCAAAGCTTGCTAGGGCGTGCCAAATAGGTGTGCTGTTTAGTTTAGGAAGTTATTTCTCTATGAAGTCATCTAGCCAAATACAATGGCAGTTATGGTCCGTCGCAATTATCTTCCTTCATATGGTTTTATGGAATAAGAGGGGAATGGTCGAAAAATCTGATTTTGATGAGTACGAACTCAAGATTTGGGATCAATGGTTTAGCGAGTTAGACGAGTTTGAGTTTAAGAAAATGATGAAATTTTCTCAGTGGGAAGAATTCACTAGAAGTGGCTTTATGAATATCGAAAATAATCAATTTATTCTAATTTGGAATGAATCTCCTATTTGGAGAGAGTATCATTTAGGTGAAAAACTCTCTTTTGAAAAAAACTCTCTATTCTTTACAATGGATGCCAATCTTATGCAGGATGAAGCTTCCTTATTCCATCTAAAAGTTTCAAAGATCATTCTTGATCAAAACAGTTTAAGGTCTGCCGCTTAAGGCATTATAAATATTTCCTATTGAAGACATCTTATAATTGAGTAATATACTAAGTAGAGTAAGACTTAGGAAAATACAGTTATGATTCAACTTGAATGGGAAAGAGATATATCTACTATTAGAGAGACCATTATTAGAGGTTGTGAAAACTTTGATAATGTTCTTCTATGGCAAAATATAGCTGGTCAGCGAGTTTTGATTCCCTGCTTAATGACAACATTCATGCCTCTAGATAATAGAGTAGTTTTTAGTTTCAATAACTCATCTCATTTAAAAAAATTCGATCCAAGTCAAATTGTGTACGGAAGATGTAATGAAAGGTCCTTAATATTTAAAAGTGATACTTTTACAATGAGCAGTAATGAATTATCCATACCTTTACCTTCTGAAGTTCGTGTCTTAGAAAATAGAAAATTTAAAAGAAATAGTTTTGGTGTCAATTCTATTATTTATTCAACTATTGAAAAATTTGAAATAGACCTACTTGGAAAGAAGAGATTCAACTTAAGGCTCTATGATATTAGTCAAAGTGGAGCTTCGTTTGTAGTGAAAACTAATGAAAAGAAGCTCTTCACGGTAGGTGAGTCTTTAAAGATATATTCCTTTGACCAATTTGAGATGAAAGAGGCATTAGAGTGTGAGGTCTTTCACTCAAGTGATATTACGCAAAGAAATGAAACATCTAGTTTCAGTTTTAGAAAGATTGGAGTGAAGTTTGATTTTCATCTTCAAAAAAAGATCTACCTTTCGATTCTTGAGCGAATAATAAACGGAAAATCAGTTTAAAACCAACCTAACTCAGCCCATTTAATTGGAATACATGGTAAACTTTAGTAATGAATATTGATCCAGTATCAAAAAATCTTAGTTTTTCTTTTTTAAACTCTAGTCAGTATAGATTAGAGGCCTTATCAGTTTTAAAGTCATTATTTAATTATGAAAAATTTTTAGGAGATCAAGAGAAAATCATCAATGAAGCTCTAGAGGGTAGGGATAGTTTAGTCATCATGCCTCCTTCGGAAACAAGAGCGATCAGTTATCTTATTCCATCCCTTGTTAGAAAAGGTCTGGGAGTGGTTATTTCTCCTTCAGCTTCTTTTACGAGAGATAAAGTCTATTCTCTTTTGAGAATAGGTTTAAGGGCCATAAGTATTAATAGATCACTTTCTAAATCTGAAAGAGAAGATATAGACAAGAAAATATTAAATGCTGAGTATGATATCCTTTTTATTGATCCTGATAGTTTATTTGAAAATGATACAATACATATATTAAAGAAAGTTGAATTATCTTTAATTACTATTAGTGAAGCACACCGTGTCTCGAAGTGGAAAGCTGGGTATCTTAAAAAGTATTCTAAGCTTTCCATCTTAGCTGATATTTTTCCTCATGTTCCAAGAATTGCCATGGCCACAACTGGAAATTTAGAATCAAGAGAATTTATAAAATCAGAACTGGCCTTAAATAAGGCGAGGGTTTTCGTAAACTCAATCGATCGAACAAATATTACATATGAAATTGAATTAAAAAATGACCACCAAGAAACACAATTACTAAATTTCTTAGAAAGATTTGATATTACAGATTCAGGCCTCATCTTTTGCCAATCAGAGCAAAAGGTACAAGAAATCACAAAGTGGTTATTAGGATTGGGATTTAATGTTGTCTCTTACTTATCTGGAGAGGAGACGAGAGATAGAGAGAATTCACATGAATCTTTCTTATCTACCGAAGGAATGATTCTTGTTCTCTTATCTGGGCATGAAATAAGTGTTAGTAAAAGAGATATTCGTTTTGTGGCTCATGTGGATCTTCCTAAGAGTATTGATTCTTATTATCATGAGAGTGCTCTTGCTGGGATTGATGGAGAAGAATCTCACTCTTGGTTAATGTATAATATGCAAGATGCGTTGGTATTTAAACATCTCATAAGAAAAAGTTCAAAGAACCTCGAACATAGAAAAATTGAAGAACATCACGTGGACCTCATGCTTGGCCTATGTGAGACAACTCGTTGTCGAAGAGAAGTTATTTTAAAATTCCTGGATGTGGAATCAACTGAGTATTGTGGTCACTGTGATATATGTTTAGGAGCACTAGAAGGTAAGGAGTTGATCGACATAACCGATGAAATGGTCTTACTTTTAACCGCCATTTCTAATTGTGAACAAAGAATTACTAAGAATGAGCTTTTTAAATTTCTACTAGGAGAGGATGACTTTCCATATGGAGAGTATTCAACTTCTCCCTATTTTGGGCAAGGGTTAAGCTTAGGATTAGCCAGGTGGAAGGATGTCTTTCGTGTAGCACTGGCCTCGGGGCTTGTGAAAATAGATTTTAATGAATCTCAATTCGTACAACAAAGTATTGATAGTATAAATATTCTGCTTGGAAAAGAGAATGTCTATATGCGATCTAACCTGGCGGGAGCTAGAGGACTTAAGTAGGTGGACATTCTTTCCGCTAAATTACCTCTTATGAAATCTCTGAACAATATTACTTATGTATTGGAGAAGTAATTTCACTTATTTACATGAGTGAAAAGCTCTACTTCTCGAAAATCCATTATGACTTTGAGCAAAACAAAAAAAATAAGAAGAGTGTTTTTATCATAATTAAAAAAGTATATAATATTCTTGTATGATTAGGCTCCTAAGACTTAGCTTCTTATTCTCTATTCTGATTCTCACCAGTTCCTGCGCTATATTTAACGCTGGAACAGTTCACGTGAAGTACACAAGTGCCGAGGCCACAATTGAGGGAAACCGATATGAAATAAAGGATCGCTTGGCAAACGTTTCAGCTTCAATTAGACAAGTTGATCATCCTAAGAAACATGGAAAATGGGATTTGGGGATGAAAATCTCTCCAAGTATCCATCTTGACCGTCTGGTCTTTCAGACGGGTCACAGCATGCCTGACGCCTCTGGAACCTATCTTAGGCTGCCTGACTTAAAGTACGAACGTTTGGCAGGACTGGCAAATTTAAGATTTACTGCCTTTACACCCATTGGGCAATTCTTAATAACAGGAGGATTCGGTGGAGCTATCTACACATTAGACGATGGACAAGGTCTAAATACTACTAAGACGAGGGAAGTTCGTAAATTGGAATTTGCCTACTTAGGTTTTCTCACCAAAAGAATTTTTATTCTCATGGGTCCAAGATATTATAAGAGTGGTTTTGAGCAATACACGTTTGCCTTTAGGCTAGGTTACTTTTGGGGAGACTTTTAAAGGTTTAAAATTTTATCGATGAGTTTCGGTAATTCTTCTGAAGCTTTCCCACTAATTAAATAATCAAAATTATGTGACACCTGTGTGACTTCTTTATTCACTTCTATTGTCACACAATGTGAATTTTCCTTTGCAAGGTTTACAAACATGGCCGCTGGATAGACTTCTCCAGAAGTACCAATAGATATGAAGAGATCGCAGCTCGAAAGGAGGTCTTCAATTTCTTTCATGTGGAAAGGTCTTTCACCAAACCAGACAATATTAGGTCTCAGATTTCCTGCTTGTAGACAGCAGGGGCAATTCGTTCTTTCATCAAAAGGTTCTTTTGTAGAAAAAACTTTTCCTGATTTTACACAACGCATTTGCAGAAGTTCTCCATGCATATGTAAAATATTTTTGAAACCACTTCGTTCATGAAGATCATCAACGTTCTGAGTAACAAGGCTTACTCGACCTTTAAAGAGATCTTGTAATCTAGAAAGAGATATGTGGCCCAGGTTAGGGGAGACTTCAACACTTAGTAATTGTTTTCTTCTTAAATTATAAAACTCGTAGACGACCTCTGGATTTCTCTCAAAACCTCCAGGTGAGGCGACTTCCATTATGTCATGATTTTCCCAAAGACCATTTTGATCGCGAAAAGTTCTAATTCCTGACTCAGCAGAAATTCCCGCACCTGTTAAAATAACTATTTCTTTGATAGATTTTGGTATAATCATTTAAATAATTTAGCAAAATATTACAAAGTAATCGAGTGATAATGGAAGAAGATTCAAATAATATAAAGAAAATTAAATTTGCTCGCTTTATGGCCTATAGAAGCGGAACGACTTTTAATGTGATTTTCAACCTCTTCTTCTTCTTACTTTATTTAAATGTACTGGTCTATATTCAAAATGGAGCTCTCTCCTTAATTGAGTTTATATTAAAAACTAGTGCAGCGGTCATCATGGCGACCATAACAACCTTTCTGCTTAAGAGCTTTAAGCTCCATTTGAATAGAAGAGGAGTTTATCTCTTCTCGTTTACGACACTGCTACTTTTGATAGCATTTATAAGATACCTCTTAAATTTATAGTCTTGATACTGACGACACTAACTGGGCGCCAGTGATCTCTTTTCAAATTTTTTAAGGATTTATTCGTTGTACACGAACAAATTAAAAGTAGTGTAGTTAGTAGTAGAATCTTCTTCATGAATCTCTCCTTGTTTGGCATCTTGCCTTAGTACTATCTATGCCAATACTGGGCCAATTTTTTTAAGAGATTTTAATGACTTAAGCTGTCTCAAAATGACACTGTGTACATAACGCACCTCTGGAGTGATGAATTTCTAATTATTTATTTGACGAAAAGAATTAACTGACTAAACTCTACACCTTCTCGCATAGAAAGATCTCAAGTGTCGTAAACATTTGATTTATTTCAATTCGTTAGCTTGTTTTAAGGGATAGATGAAAAGTTCAAGGCCTAGGGCCACAAAGATATTCAAAGAGACTGTAAAGAGCAGAAAGATTGATGATCGGCAATTGGATCTCTTAAGTTTTGTATCATCTGAAACAATATCTCTGAGTAGAAGTTCGAATGTAAGGAATATTCGTTCTGCTAAATCCCCGCGAGCGGTGGTTAGAGCTAGAAAAAATTTCTTACCAATCAATATAGATAGATCTAAGAATTTTATGAATTTCATCTGTGGAGAGTCTAATATAAGTGCCTACAGAGCACTTAAGATTGTCGCAGCAAACCCAGGTAGTAAATATCCTGTCGTTTATATAAACTCTCTTAGTGGACTAGGAAAGAGTCACTTACTCTACGCTTGTGCTAATTCAATATTTCTCAATAGCGATGAAAAAATTCTCTATTTTCACGGAAAAGATTTTGTCTATAATTTCGAATCAAATGATAAAGATCTTAAAAAGATTTCAACAATTATCATTGATGACCTAGATGAGCTCACCCAGGATGTTGGACTTCAGAGTAGGTTTTGTCGGAACTTCGATTTATTAAAAAGAAACAAAATTCAGATTATAATGGCCGGTTCAATTCTTCCAAAGAATATGAAGATGGCCAGTCCCAATTTTGCGACAAGGATCTCTGGGGCACTCGTTGAGAAAGTTCATAAAATTGATCGTGCTTTAGCTTTTAAAATTCTCAATAAACTAGTTGAAGAACATAATTTTGATCTATCTCTTGAAGTCAAAGATCTACTCGCTGACTGCTTTCATTATCATGTTTATGGTTTGGAGAGTGCTCTTTTAAAACTTAAGAGTTTCAGTGAAGCTTTTGATAAGAAGATAACCATAAAAGTTGCCTTGAAAGAGTTGAAAATTTTAGGCCCAGTATTGGATAGAGATATCAATTCTAAAAAAATCATAAATAGAGTTTGTAGCTACTATAAAATAGATATTGAAGATTTATTCTCTAGAAGCAGAAAGAAAGAATTTTCCTTTCCTAGGCACGTCTGTATGTACATTTTAAAAGAGAGAAATGGTTTCAGCCTTTCTAGGATTGCAACACTCTTTAATAGAGATCATACCTCTGTTCTCTATGGCGTTAATAAAATCCTTGCTGAAACTCAGAGAGATGAATCTATTAAGAAAATCATCCATGCGCTTGTTTAATTAACTCACAGAAGTTTCTCTCCTGTGAGTTCAAAATCTCAATTGTTAAATTTTAGATTTCTCAGAGAGAAAGTTAAGTGGTTGTTTAACATCAACAACTCCACCACCTTTTGGTTTTGGAAATGGAATCATTCTTAAAACGCCACTCATACAATCTACACCTTGTTTAGAAAACTTATTGGACTTCGTTTTAATTTTAACTCTATAGGCTCCACCAGACTTATTAATTCTAAATAGTAGATCCATAACTCCTTTAGCATGCTCATTTCTATACTCTAACTCTTGCTGATAACAGTGTTTGAACTGAGGGAGGTATTCTCTTAAGATTTTTCTTAGAAGCTCAGGATCCATAGAGCCCATAACCACTGCTTTTTGATCTGTATAAGTTGTATCAATCCCAGATTTACTAGCAAGTCCCTTTGAACCCGAGGAAGTGTCAAAACTTCCTTTAAAGTCCTGTCCTAGTCCTGTGACAGAATTATTCGCTGAAGCTTTGATATTGTTAGCGGTTGCACTCTTGGCCGTGGCACCAGTCATGGCTGAATTTCTACTATTCTTTTTAATGGCCTGGGCCGATTTTGATCCCGAATTACCAAAGAAAGAGGCCATAGATTTATTCATTTTAAACTTATAAGAATTCATTTTGCGTTTAGCTTTTGTCGCCTTTGATTTTGCAGCGGGAGTCGCTTGTTTTGCTACCTTTTTCTTAGCAGGAGACTTCTTCGATTTACTCTTTACGTCGCTCTTTTTAGCAAATTGGGGTTTCTTATCATCTTGTTTTTGTTTTTTGACTCCAGTATCTACATCTACCTTACTTACACTTGAAGCAGTCTTAGTATTGTTCTTTGTTTTTGCCTTTACTGCTGGTCTGTAAATAATAGCAACTTTCTTTTCTTCTTCATTTTCAGGTAGATCTACAAAGAGTAAAAGAAGCATTAGGCTCATGAGCACAGAGAAAACTTTTGCAGTTTGTTTTTTGAATTCTCTATCTCTTCCAAAGAAAGGGGCCATTCTTAATGCAGGAGGAGCATCAGTGACTTTTACAATGATTTCAACAGTTTTCATATTGTAAGAGACCACTTCATTTTCTAATAGATTGTGTCCATTCTCTAAGAACTTTGAAGTTCCCAATGATTTAAACTCATGTCCTTTTAATGGCATTAATTCTAGGGAAGAATCAGAAATATTTATAAAGGGAACGTTATCCTCTGACTCAAAGCTATGAATTAAAACTGTATTCTTCTTTCTCTGATGGGCGGAAGCTCTGATTTGACCATTTTTAAGAGGAAAGTAGTCTACAGAGAGGATTGTACCCATTGATAACACTGTTACTTGAACAGCTTTACTATCGTTCTTTCTGGCAATGGGAATGAAGTCAGTTTGTTCCTCTATATCTATAAATGACTTAGTATCTACATCTGCAAGAAGATTATCTTGTTCACTAGGTATAAATTGATCTTCATCAAAAGTGATATCACAATATTCTCCATCAATAATGACAAGACCAGGAACAGGAGGTAGAACCGGGGTAGGTGTTTGTAGCTCCTGTTCCTGGAATTGTTGAATATCCTTATCCTCATCTTCAATGATCGCTTCATTCCGTTGAAGTTCTTGCATTATTTCATCAACACTAAATATTTGATCTGCAAACTGAATATTGTCTCCGGGGTAGAAACATCCAGTTTCAATTCTTTCTGAATTAATAAAAGTACCATTATTGCTATCTAGATCAATAATCTTAGCGCCTCCATCATCATTTAAAATGAGTATGGCATGATAAGAAGATATTTTTTTATCATCAATGACAATGTCACACTTAGGGCCAGAACCTAGGAGTAACTTCTTCTTAGAAAGCGTAAAGTCTAGGTCGTGACCGACTAACTTTAAATAGTTTATTTCTTTAGTTTTTGACAACAACACTTCTTACCCCTTTATTTTTCTTTTCGATCTCTTGAAGTCTTTTCAATTCTTGATCAATCTTTGAATTTAAAATATTGGAAGCTTGAATAATTTCTTTGATGACTGTAGGTCTTTGTAGACCTAATGAATCTTTAGCTTTTTTAAATTGTCCTAATTCTACATAGAGAAGTGATCTGTAGAGTGAGATATCTTCTCTCTTTAAATCGTTTTGTTTAAACTTTTTTGACCATTTTAATGCAGCCTGAAGGTTTCCTTCGGCGAGTTCAATAGACATCATCGAGAAAATTAAATCCACATCACTTGTTGAATGCGTTAAGTAGCCAGCTAGTAACTGCCGCGCTTTCTTAGTTTCATTAAATTTAATATAAAGTTGAGCAAGATTGAACTTAGGAACTTTATGACTAGAAGTTAGTTTTATTGATTTACTAAGTAAAGTCTGTGCTTCCTCATAATTATGGGCCTTCATCGCCATTAACGCTCTATTGTTAAAAATAGCTGACTTTACATGTGCTGGCCCCGAAAGAGCGTAGTCATAGAAATGATTAGCTTTTAAACTATTTCCATATAGTTGGTAGCAATTTCCAATGTAGAGCCAGTATTTTGGATTATCTCTATATTTTACTAATGATTTTTGAAGATCTTTTAAACCCTTTGAATAATTTCCTCTGTAACATTGAACAAGTGAATTGATCATTATGTTTCTATTCTTAATTGATCTTAAACGTGCGTGACCAAACCTCATAAATGTTTCGTCTGAAAAAGTGTCTGCAGTAGAAAGCTGAGTGTTATTGATTCTATTCGAACCACAAGAAATTAAAACTAAAGAAAGAAAGGACAAGATTAACACTCTCATTATTCTGCTCCTTGTACATCTAGAGATAAGCTTAATAAAGATGCAGGATATCTTATTAGAACATTGGCCTTTGTAGAGTTCGACTCTTTTATATTGTGATTATCAAAAGAGAGAATAGAATTACTTCTGATAGTATTGATGGCCTGTGTATTATAATTATTTCTTTCGGTAACTATATTGTTTATAAGAGGGCTTAATTGGTCTTTAAACATACGAGCCTCTTTCTTATTAAAACCAAAAGGAGTGTAATTCTCTAGTTGTGCAAGAAATCTTCCGTACAAGCTTGCTACGAAAGCACTCACTTTGGGAGTTATCATAGGATGCTTAGAATTTTGAATAGATTTACCAGCGATTACAATTTCTTTTAGATGATTAATATTTTTTTCAATTTCTTTGTTAAAGATTTGTCCATCAAATTTAGTGGTATTAAAGTTGAAGTTAGCTTTAGAGTACTTCTTTACAAAAATCTTGTAGTTCGTAATTACTGAAGTGTTTCCAGAATGATACTTATTCATAATGTTTAACATTGTTCTTGCCTGTGAAGTATTTCCTTGACCAATAAATCTCCAATAACTTTTCTCTGCTACTTCAGTTATGAGTTTATTATTAATGAACTTTGGAAAGTTAGACTTAAACCAAAACAATCTCTTTAAATTTCCTTCAAGTGCAAAGTTAGAAGCAAAGTTTGAAATATCTTTCTTAATGTATTTCAAATCGATATTGCATTTTGATGAAACCTTTTTTAATTTTAAAATTGCTCTGTCATTGTTTTCAATAACTGAGTAAATAATAGCATTTTTAAAAAAGTTAACTTTTTGTGGATATTTCTTGTGGCAAAACTTTTTTAATGTATTGTAACTTAAAGATAGTGCTCTTCTAAAGTCCTGAGCTTGTGAATATTCAATAACCATATTGTTAATATTCTTTATTTCTTTAAATAGTTCATTTGACTTGTCTTGTTTGAATGATTTTCTCATCCAAGCCCATGAACTTTTAATATTTAAGCTCTTTAAATCTAAAATAGCGATTCTATAAGAAGATTGAGTTTTAATCTTTTGTGGATAATTTTTATTTTTAAGAATTTCTAGATATTTCCCTTTTGCTTTTTTATAATCTCCTTTAGCTATTATTTTATCAATTTCATTGAAAAGTAGATTTGCAAGTATAATTGTTGCTTTCTTAACATATTGATTTTCATAACTTAGAAAACCCTTGTTGAATTGATTAATCCAATAAGTAATTTTAGTAATATCTTTCTTCAATACGTAGTGATCAAAGACTTTTGCAAACATTCCTTTCTGTGACTCTAAATCTTGCTTAAAGTGACTATTGTAAGAAGTGATGACTTTTACTGCTTGATTGATCTTTTTGTGTTTAAAATAAATAGAATATAATTTAGGGTAGATGAGTCTTGATTTTTGATCTTTTGGCCATAGGTTTATGTGATTGCTATATACATACGATTTTAACTTATAGCTAACAGACTCATTTTCTTCTAACTTTGACAAAGTTGCTAATAGAGAATTAATAACTTTCTTTGAAAATTTATCATCCCATGGACTTTTAACTGTTTGTTTCTTTTCATTACTTAACTTGTTAAAAGCAACTTGATCGCTTTTTATATATTCTAAGGCCTTTGCATACATAGTGTAGGCCCTTCTAAATTTTTTTACAGAATAGAGTGTTTCACCTTGAAAAAATGTATAATTTTTAATTTTTTCAGGATCAAGGTTCTTAAGTAATTTGAAGTAAATTAAAACATTATCTAGTTTCTTAGCTAGCTGTTCTTCGTCTACATTCATTTGGTTTTTAGAAATTCTAACCTGAAGATAACCTACAAAAGACTTAATTCTACTTATGGAAATTTCTTTATCTTCATCGTTAATCTTCTTAAGCTTATTAAGCGCGGTTAGCTTCTTAGCAACTCGCAAATGCATTTCTTCTTTCTTAAAAGTCCTATAAAATTCCAATTGGTAATTATAATAAAGAACTAATTCTCCATATTGCTTTTTATCTTTGGCAGAGCTTACTCCAGCTAAAAGTATTTTATTAATTGCGTGATATTTTTTTGAAGATTGTGCTCTCGTTGCAAATTTCGTTAAATATTCTGCAGGTTCTTCAACATTTTTAAGATAGAATTTTGTTCCTTCTTCTAATTTATTGTTTTGTATAAAGAAGATACTAATGGCATCAAGGATTTGTGATTCAACGGTAACATATCTAGGATTTTTACTTACCTGATAAGCTTTCAGTAAATGATTCAATGCAGCCTTTTGTCTTCTTGTTTTTAAAAGACACCAACCAAAATTGTAATGATGTTTTGCATACCATTCGTCACCAGTGTTTTTTATCACATCGACGTAGTATTTAATCGCTTTCTTGTATAATTTGTCGTTGTAGTACAATTCAGCAAGTGATGTTTTAACACTATGGACAATAGGGCTATTGTTAGGTGCAACAGTGAGAGATTTTCTTAAATAGTATTTGGTTCTCTTACTGTCATTGAAATCCCTCTCGTTAAGGGCCAGTGTATAATAAATAGCTGCATTACTTCTATAATTTTTCCATTTCTTAGTAATATATCTTCCCAACTTCTCTACTTTTTTATTTAACTTCATTGATTTAATAAAGAAGTGTTTCTTCTTTAGAGATTTATTTCTATTTCTTAAGAAAATTCCATTTTCTACTTCTTTTATAATTTTTAAATTTTCAGAATAAAGTTCTAAGAGTCTATATTCAAGATTGGGTCCTCTTCTTTTTACTTTCTTGATAGATTTTATTTCTTTACCAATCATAGATAAAAGTCTCATTCTTTTGACTTTTTCTGAATTCTCTTTCGGAGCAGAAAAGGCACTAAGGGTAAATAAATGTAGGAGAACTATCACTAATTTCATCTTACTTATTACCCTGTACTATGAATTTAAATTTTGAAAAACCTGCAACAGCTGAAGTATGCATTACTTGTTGCATAAGTGAATAGGATAGCTCTTGATCCATGACAATATTTACTTGTCTCTTTGTCTGTAGTCTCTTCTCAAGAGTCTTAATATCTCCAGATGCTACATTACGAGCTTTTAACTGTTGTGTTTCTTTTTCATTTATTTTCATTAAATCTTTTAATTTCTTCTCTAAAAATACAATCGTACTTTTGCTATTTGTAATACGACCAATTTCTTTATTATCAATATAAACTACTTTATTTCTTGTCACTTGAATTGTGACAGCAGAATTTCCAAGTTTCTTACTGACTGACTCTGGAATTTCTAAGTTTCCAGTCACATCTAATTTCAAATCAGATGGATTATAACTCTTTAATAAGAACACGAGTAGTATTACAAGTATGTCTAATAAAGATGTGATATCGATATCAAGCTCTACTTTTTCTTTATTAATGACTGATCTTCTCTTTTTTCTTGTCGTCATTATTTACCCCTAAATAATAGTTTCAAAAATGATTTGATCAAATAGTGTTGTTGTCGTGACTGTCTTTCCTTTTTTGCTTTTTGCCACTAGGGGAGCAAGAGACTTTTCTATTCTTGTCACTGCATCCATAATTTTAACAATTTGTTTATATTTAACATTCTTTGTAGGACTTAAAATGATAGATCTCTCATCTATATTTTCTAATTTTATTTTAGTAAGGGCTTTCTTTAACTTCTCTAGATTGTACTCTTGTCCTATTTTTGAAATTGTTGAGCTTGTCTGCCCTTCAACACCTGTCTTGATGACAATCGTTGAAGAAGTAATTTTCAAAGTTAGGTTTAGAGGTTTTTCATCATTCTTTTCACTGTCTATAATTGATATAGCTGGTGCATCACTACCAATTTCATAAATTTCTAGAAATTGTGCACTCATTAATAAAAAGAATATAAAAATAAATACTGCATCCAGTATTGGAATAAGGTTAAGTTTTGGAATGGGTTTCTTCTTTCTTATTGGTCTCATTTTATCTACCCCGGACAATTAATTTATGCGGCCTTAGAAGTTTCTGGAACAGGAGGCATTTTCCTCTTCTTGGTACCAAGTAAATCAACCAATTTTAAAGAATATTCTTCAACTTCCGCTAAAATCTTATCACTCTTATTTGAGAGAATATTATGAACAACCATTATACTGATTGCTGAAATTAGACCTAGTGCAGTTGTATTCATCGCTTTTGAAATACCAAGGGCCAATAGTTTTGCTTTTGACGAAGGGTCTGCATTTGCAACAGCTGCAAATGATTGGATCAGTCCGTAAATTGTCCCAAGTAGACCAATTAATGTCGAAACATTGGCAACTAGTCCCAAGTAACTCATTCTCTTATCTACCTTAGGAACCACTTCTAAAATTGTAGAGTCTATAGCATCTTGTATTTGTTCTTTATCTTGGTTTGCTCTCTTTAATCCTGATTTTAAAACCATAGGAAGTAGGGCATTTGAATTTGAGCAGGATTGGATGGCCTTCTGAACATCGTTATTAAGAACGTGTTTCTTAATCATATTCATTAATGACGATCCATCAATATCGTAAGTAAAGAGAGACTTTATTCTCTCAAGGGATACAGCAATACCAAATATCCAAGTGGCGAAGATTATCCACATGAAAATACCACCTTCATCCATGAAAATAGCTAAAGTTTGTATGAATGATTGTTCGGTTACAGCTTCTACTATTTGGTTTTCCATGAATTACCCCTTATCTTAAATTTCTTATGTCTTGTTTTGATTCTTTATTAAATTCGTATCTCTCGTATAGTGGTCTTTCAAATACTTTCCTATCTCTCTCTCTTACGGAGAGGTCCCCAGGAGCTAAGATTTGACCTTTAACTTCCAAGTTTCCTAAGTCGAAACTCTCATATTTCTTGTATTCAATAATGACTTTTGGTTCGGCTGCCATTGTTGAGAATGTTAAAATAAAAAGTATTGCTAATTTCACTTTCTACCTCTTTGAAACTTTAACTGTTTGGCAATTTGATTTTAATCCGTAGGAATAGTCTCCCAACTCATCGGCCCAAAACGAACCTTCAAAATTCCAAAATTGTTGATAGATTGTTCTTTTTACATTTTCATGGCTACCTCTACTTCTAGTGGCCACTAATTCTTTATTTCTATATAGTAAATTTCTCTTTTTTGACATTACTTCTAACTTAATATTAAACATTTCGTAAGAGAACCTGTGTATGTCATTTATAAAAGTAAAAAATTGCTTTTTTACGTAGTGGTTAAGATGTTGTGTTCTCCACTTTATAGAATGTTCAACATTTCTAATAAGAAATTTTGTAAACCTTGTTTTCCTCTTTTGCTTTAAGTGCTTAAGCTCATTTTTTGCTTTCTTATAACTTACGAGATCAACACTAAACTTTATCTTTTTTCTTATTTGTGTAATAAGGTTTCTTATATAAGGGTTTATAGTCTCAGTATCTTTTAAAGAGCTAAATGCTAAGTTGATAAAGTAGGTATGCGAATCTTTATTTGCTATAATAATTTTCTTTAAATGAGTACTTCTTGATTTATAAACTTTATAGTACTGGTCAATTGTAGTTAATGTATCGTCATACAAGCAAAGTCTATAGAAACTTAAAGCATTTAAAACTTCAGCTTCAGGAAAGAAATAACTTTGTAGTAACGGAGATCTGTAAGTAACAACTAATCCAAGCGTTCTATTAAAATCTTCTATGTAGTAATTTGCCCATGCTTTTTCGATTAAAGTATATGGCCATCGGTATGAGGTCTTAGGTATTAAGTTATATGTATCTATCGCTTTTTTGTATTGTTTTTGTTTGTAGTAGAGTCTTGCCACGTGCATGATACAAGATTCATTAATGACAGAATAATATCTCTTTAATTTTTCTTTATTTGCTCTTGATTTAAATTGACCAGATATTTTAATACATTTATTAAATCTATCTTCAGATCTTGCAAGGTCATTTAGCAATTCTCTTCCAGTTCCTGCTATATAAAGCGCTTCCGGAGCAAATTTATTATTTAAAGGTATTTTTTCTGCAACCCTTACTGCTCTTTTGAATTTATTAAGTCTAAACATTTTAAGTGCATAGACTAGGTGAAGGGTAGCAGACCCATGTTTTAAAAGATCTTTGTTCTTCATTCCTGCTAGAGAATTTGTACCAGTCTTTAAGAGTAGAATTTCTAGTTTATTTTCAAAATCTCTACTAATACTTTTTGATTCGATAATATGTTCAGCAGCAAATGGTAGAGCTGAGAAATAATATTTCGATTTAAATAATTCATTAAAAATGTATATACTTTTTTTCTTTTGACTCTTCTTGAACTCTTTCTGCGCCAATTTAAAATGGGCATTAGAGCTCATAGCAATCGTCATAAGAAATATAGTTAATAAGACTCTCATCATCATTTCCTTAGAAGGTAAAACCAACTGAAATTACGAGGTCCGATGTTCCTCTCATCTTATTACTAGTGGCAGCACCATTTAATGTTGGTCCAGGTGCTTTATAAAAAGTTCTTTGAAGATCAATTCCAATGAACCAGTTCTTATTGGCATGAACTCTAAGACCTGTTTTAGCAACTCCACCTGTGTATGATTCAGTACCAAAGTTGGTAGATTCAGCAGGAACAGCTACTGTATCCTTATTTGACTCAGCATTTATTTTTGCTAGACCCAAACCAAAATTCCAATCAAAGTAGATGATTTTGTTAAAAGTATTTATCTTTCCATAAAACGGTGACCATACAGCCATTAATCCGTAAGAAGAGGTAAGTCTTCTAATGAAGGGAACGCTTTGATTAATTCGTTGTAAATTTTCATAAGCATCGTTATTTTTATTTGAATAACTATTATAAAAACCTTCAATGGCCCACTCTTCATTTAAGTAGTAACCGCCTCTAAAGTTTAAACCTTTCGTATCTTGGTATTCTCCACTTAATCCAGCCATATACCCAAGTTGTGTATAGAATGTTTTTTCTTTCTTATACAGCTTGTTTTGTAGTACATAGACTTTCTTATCAGGATCTAACCAAAGAAACTTATAAAGGTCTTTTTCGTTTGCTTTTACAGTATGTGATGACGCTGCAAAAGCGAGCGTCATCATAAATGTTGTGAGAATTCTACCCCTAGAAAAGTTCATTAGTTAAGCTCCCCAGATACAATTGAATATGTAACTTCAACATTAGAACCTTCGTTTGGAATATGTCCTTGAAGGAATTTTACTGTTCGTGCTTGATTGTCATAAGAATAACCTGTGCTAACTGCAGTTCCATTGACTTTAATTTCAACTTTGTCTTTATGAGGAACTTGAGAAAGAGCAAAACTTTCAATTAAGTCGACAATCTTTCCTCCCATTTCTCTTAAAGTTTTATAGAAATCATTTTTAATGTGTGCAGTATTTCCACCTGTTTTTTCACTTGCAGCTAAGTAACGTGTTCCAACGGTTTCCCATCTGTTACTTGTTTTTTCTTTTGAAACAATGCTATAGAGCTTAATAAGACCAGATTTTTCTTTCTTACTTTTTAAGTAGTCCACATAGTGTGAAACCTTTTCGTAAGACTGATCTTCTTCATCACTTACATAAACTACAACGAGGTAAGCATCATCTCTCATCCAGTTTTGACTATTTTTTTCAATAAAAGATTTTGATGTATGTAATCCTCTTTCTCTACCAGAACCTCTAGTTCCAACTTTTATACATTTCGCAAAATCCGACACAAACTTCTTTTCATTGGCCAATGCTGCACTAGTCGTTAAAAGTTTCGTACTGCAAATTAATTTCCCATCTTTTCTAGAAGTGGCATCGGTAGTTGTGATGGCCATTTGGAAGTCTATTTTCTTTTCTAAGAATTCATGAATAAAGACATCAAAATTATAGGCTAAGGCCTTTTGTTCATCACCCATAGATCCTGAATCATCAACAACCCAAAGGATATCAACTTTTCCTTTTTTGGCCGTTGCCTGTGTGAAGTTTTCAACAATAGTTTTGTAATTAATAGTAGGTTCAGTTGGCACAACTGGGTCAGTAGGTATTACTGGATCAGTTGGAGTAGGAGTTGTAGTTCCGCCACCATTATTTCCACCATTATCAACGATTGGATCAGTAGGAGTTGGAGTCGTAGTTCCGCCACCATTATTTCCACCATTATCAACGATTGGATCAGTTGGAGTAGGAGTTGTAGTTCCGCCGCCATTATTTCCACCGTTATCAACGATTGGATCAGTAGGAGTTGGAGTTGGAGCTGGAGTTGTAGTACCACCACCATTATTTGAATCAGTTGGTATTTCTACTTCGCTTGGAATGTCCTTGTCGGCCACACCTGCACCATTTAAAAATTTCTTTTCGTAAAACTCTTGTTCATTACAAGATGTCACTGACATCATAATAAAAACTAAGCAAATTGAATTTCGTACCCATGTCGTTGAAAAAACCATCACCGTCTCCATAACAGCAGCATAACCAAATTCCTATAGAGCGAACTCTTGGTCATACATATTCTGGCTTTTCTTAGATTTTGTGAACGGCTTACATACTTTGAGCGCTGACGTACAACAACAAAATCGGAGAAGTTTCTTTAACCCTTTACGTGCCCATAGCTTAACAAATTGGAAAATGAAGTAAATGAAAAGGAGGATTTTAAGGGAACATAACCCATTATTCTAGTGGGTTAGGTGGTGATTTTTAAGATATTTTAACAATTTTCATTGAATTGAAATTAGTTGAAATAGTGCCAACCTTTCTCGCTAGTAGGTACATAAGGTATTGATTCAAAATAATTCTACTGTTTTTTCAATAAACTCATTAGTAAGCGTGTGCCCTAGGTCATCGAGGATTATATACTGAGAGTTTTGAACTCTTTCTTTTAATTTATCAAAGTGATTCTTAGAGTTTTCCATCTCTACCATATTGTCTTTACTTCCATGAATGGCAAAGAGGGAGAAGTTTAATTTTTCTTTGAGAAACTGCCATTTAAAAGTACAAGCTAGGCCTATGACTTTACTTACATTCTCTAAACGTTCAGCGACAAAGGGGGCCAGGTATCCTCCCTGTGAATAACCAATAATCATCTTCTCGCTTGCTGAGTGTTTCGTCTCATTTACTATTTTTGATAGTAGTGTCGCTGGAAAATTATAATCAATATCGTAGGTGTTTGTGTGGCGATCATAGAAGTACCAAGCATATCTCTTATCAATATACTCTCGTCTGATTTTTGGCAGGGGAAAAGGTCCATTTGGAGCTAAAATGTCATAGTCTTCAGGGATGACCTTTTGGAAGTGTTCGAGCATATCTTCGCCCTTTTGAGCAAATCCATGGAGAAGAATAGCTAGTTTACTTCCTCCACGGTCAATATAGTAATAGTCTAGGGGGAAATCGATTTCTATTTTCTTTCTTATTAATTCCATGGAACAATGTTAGAAGATAATTAAATCTTTGAGTAGGAAAAAAATTGATTTTATCTGATAAAGTTCTTGAGACATTATCCTTTTTTAACGAAATGACCTTGGAGCAAATTTATTTAGACTTCGAGGAGGATTACTTTGTCGAAAATAGACATCTCACTAATGAAGATTTGACTAAATGTCTAAAGATCTTAGTTAAGAGTAAGAGAGTAAAAAGTATAAAAAAAGGGAAAATTCAATCTTGGATTCGAATTTACCCTAAGAAAAGTCTTCTTACTAGAATGTTTGAATACCTAAAAAGCCTGCACAAAACCAACAAATAAGACCTGTCATAATGGGAATGGTTAAGTTGTCATCGATCCTAACTGGAATCATTTCAAAGGCACTCATAATGAGTGCGACTAAAACGGCGAGTAGTACCACTAATGACATGTCGTTTTGATACATAAATCCAAAAACTAATATTATGATTAAAAAGGTACATATAAAAAATGCTGCCGATCCCTCTAAGCTCTTTCCTTTTACAATTTTATTTTTTCCAAATCTAATTCCAATAATGGCAGACATGGGGTCTGCAATGGCCAGAGTAAAAATTGCAGATACAGCTACTACTTTTGGAAAACTCAATAGTGTTAGTAAGAGCCCCATCACAAAAGGCATTCCCGCAGACTCTTTAAGTTGCTCTTCAGCTCTTAAAAGGTATTTAGTAACTATCTGGAAGCTTGCTGCGTGTTCTGGATAATTTATACGAACTTGCTCAAATATATAGACCAGACAAGCAGCGGTTCCAAGTATTGAGACTGCTAATTGATGGCTTAAGAAGCTATAGTAAATAATCCCTATGAATATTCCCATAGACATATGAAAGAATCTTCTAGGAAATTGGAGGTCATTTCTTGTTGATGTTGTCTTGTGTTTAGTTTCTTTTAGGGCCTCTGCGGCTTCTTCTATTTTATTCACGATATATCCTTTGCTAACTTATCGGAAATTCATGAAAAAATTTTAATAAAAATCAGTCAATTATCTTTTTTGGACCACCTTCACTAACTTTTTTGATGATATCTTTCTGATTAATACACCCCAGGAGTTTCTTACTCGTGCTATGTACGACTGGAAGAGTCTGGTATTTGCACTGACTAAATTTTTCGATCACTTCATCTAAATTGCTATCATGATTGATTGTAGGGAATTCACAAAGAAGAGATTTGGCAATAATGAAACTATTTTCTTCTTCTTTAGAAACTTCCATTAATTCGGTCAAATTAATAATTCCTAGGAATTTTTGTTCATCGTCAATGACTGGATAGAAAGGAGAGCTATGTTGATAAACAAATTTTTGTACAAAAGTTATATTGGCCGTTTCTTTAACTGAAATCATATCAGTTTTGATTAAATGTTTTATACCTTGGTTCGTAATTTTTGGCTGATCTTTTTTAATGTTTAAGTTTTCCTGCAAGTTATCAATCAGCTGTCCCATACTTACGGATGTCTTTTTTGAGAGGTTCTTGTCTCCGGCCTGTACTTCCTTAATTTCCTTTGCCTGGGTGAGTCCCCATTTCAAAAGTAAGGGACCTATGATTTCAAAAACAAATATAGAACTTAAAATAATTGTGACAATAAGGTTAGAGCTTTCGGTATCTATGGGCATAATCTTACTGACCACTGCTAGTGCAACCCCCGCATGAGAGAGAGTGGAGAGACCGAAGTAGTTGGCCTTGTCATTAAAAGAGCTCACAAGTTTTCCAGTAAGCCTTGACGCCATATAGAATCCCACTATGCGACAAATTATATAGATGAAGGCCATGGTGAAAGTCGTAACAGTAAACTCTCTTAAATTAATATGTGCCCCGGCGAGAATGAAAAAGATGGCATAAATGGATAGACCCATATCATTTATACCTTGATGAATTTCTTTACCCGTATTTGAAGAATTCACAACTGTGAATCCAATGACAGCGGATATTATAAGGGGATCAGTATTTAGGTAATAGGAAAGAGTTTGTCCAAAGAGAATAGTAGAACCCACTAACATAAGAAATTCTGAGGACTTTTTTTCTTTTTGTTCCCAATAGGAAAGAAAGAATCCAAGAATGAAGCCAAGTAAGACAGAGCCAAGAAGTGACCAAGCTAGCAATGCCATTTGCACCAGTGGTGTTTGACCATCAGCCGAGGGCCAGATTTTAAGTATTTTGAGAGTCACTTCTACTACTTGAGTACCTACAAGAGCGAAGACTGTTCCCATGGCGAGAAATGTGAGTATAGAGGTCTGTAAGGGTCCCTTGGCATTGTATTCTTTCATGACCAGTAGAGTAGTGGGAGGAGCTGTCATGAGTGCTACAAAGCTTAGAAAACTTGAAATAATAAGTGTCATTCTTAAGTCTTGAGTGACTAGACCATAGGAAAAGAAAGTTAAAGTGAAAACCATAACGAAAGTTAAAAGAATCACGACGGCAATTTCTTTAAACTTCTTTGGACCAAGTATTTTTATGAGGTCTCGATCAAAATCTCCTCCAATATTGAAGAGAATGAGCCCCATGGCAATGTCAGCTAGAAAGTGAAAGCTATCTGCAATTTCTACAGACATGAGATTAAGGCCAGTAGGTCCAATTAAAATTCCAGTAAAGATATATGCTGTAACTTTTGGAATCTTTACTTTCTTAGAGAATTGACCAAAAATAAGTGCCGCAATCATAGCGATACCTAAGACCGGAATTTTTTCTTCTAGAATGGCAAGTGTGACTTCTTGTGCTTGCAATACTTATCCTAAGAAAGATTAATAGTTCTCTCAATTATATAAGTTAGTCGTTTTTACAGCAAGTTAGGAGTCTGTGCCTACGCTCATAATGTCTCTCTAGCGACCTTTTTTACTCAGGAAATATCTCTTTAGACAAATTTTAGTTTTTTGCTCTAAATTAGCTAACTTCTGTTTAAATTGATGATTCTACAGTTTACAAGGGACATTAATTGACTAGAATATTAAGGTGTATCCTGTAATTCTAAGTTTTATGGAGCTTAAATGAAGAAGAAAATTATTCTAATCTTAACCTTGATTCTGTTCATTTTAGCCGGAGCAACATACGGATTACTTAATTACAACTACTCCAACGGTATTCGTTCAGGAAGATTGGTAAAACTTTCTAAGAAAGGTGCCCTAGTAAAAACTTATGAAGGTACTTTGGACGAGGGATCAGGTGATCAACTTACTTGGAATTTTTCAATCCATGATACTGAATTAGGTGAAGAGTTAGTAAAACATACAGGACAAAAAGTGAATTTAGAATATAGAGAGCTTCTCTACAAAGTATTCTATAAGACAAAGTATGATGTCACTTCCTGGAAACTCCTAAAAACTCCCGGAAGCGTAAACTTTTGTCGCCTAGTCAATATCATGCGAAAAAGTCGATTTGTTGTGGAGAAAGTAAAGCAACTCATAAATCAATACGACTCTGCACTATTGCAAGAGGCGCGTAACTGTCAAAAGTAGAAGGCACGCTAATTCTGTAAGCTGCCTCTAGAAGTGGTCGACTCCCTTCCAAATTTTAAGTATTTATCTATTTTGCTAATATCCCCTTAAGAGCTTATATACTGGGCGCAGGTGGGGGATTCATTATGCACACTTCTTCTATAAGTAAGTTCTATACTGAAAATATTAATCGTTTCTTTGGTTTTTCACACAACCGTGGAGTGACTGCTTTTGATGCGACTCTTGTTGGTGCTGTTAATAGTAAATGGCAAACAGTTCATCAGAGTTATCTAACAAGTAGCGAAGCACTAGTACTTGGAATTAAAATGTTTCATGAAGGGCACACATCTCATAAAAGAAATTCCAATGGAATTCACGACATGTTTGAGTACGCCCTTTCTTCAAAGGCGTCTAATGTTGAAGATCAACAATTAATCCTCCTTGCTATGGGCATCTATTATTTTAGCAAAGCGCTAGAGCAAGAGCAGAGATCAAAACAGAGAAAAACGATGAGACTCGCTAGACACTATATGGCAGAGTCCTTAAAGCTCAATGGTAAGTGTTCTCTCACAAGATTACACTTGACCCTCGTACATGTGGCCTTAGCTGATATAAACTCGGCGCTGGTTGAATTAGTTCGAATAGGTAGAGATTTTAATGATGAAAAAATTTATAAAATTTTATTTAATATATACGAAGAGATGGATCTGCCAAATGTGGCCCTCTTTTATAGTTTAAAGGCCTCTAAGGCCAAAAATGAAATCACGATGTAATTTACTCCAATGGATTGGAGTTACTCCTGCTAGGGCATATTCCCTGGTATATCTATTAAGATATTTGCTCTAGCAGGTGTATTTTTACAATAAAAACATGAGTAAGAGAAAAAATACGATGGAAGAAATTAAAATGGGAGCAAAGTAGCTCTTCTTTTGCTCTACTTTAAAATGACCATGTTCGCGCATATACACATCATCAATATTATTAATGACAAATTGTAAGTCTCTAAAAGGTGTAATTCCCACTGATGTAAAAAACACTTCACGATCTTCACAAAAATGCATGGTTGGAACTGATTTGATTTCAAAATGTGCCGCAATATCAGGTGATAAATTTGTATCAACCTCAAACATAGGAAAGCTCGGGTTTTCAAAACTAAGTTTTTCTAAAACAGGTGCCATAGTATTACAGGGACCACAGCTTGTGGAACCAAACTTTATAAAAAATGGACCATTTTGTGCATTGATAACACTTTCAAAATTATCGTCTGTAAGTTTTTCCATTAATGTTTCTTCCAGTCCACATGAGGCTCGGGTCTATTGTTAGTGATGAGCTCAATCTTCTCCATCACTTCATCTGTGAGCATTGCTACCACATCGAGCGCCCCTAAATTGTCTTCTATTTGTTCTAAACGACTGGCACCAAGAATAACACTACTTACGTTGGGATTTTTCAAACACCAAGCAAGCGAGAGGTTTGTTAGTGAAATTCCCATTTCTACTGCCAAGTCTTGCAACTTAGAGGCAATTTCAAGTTTTAACTTTCCTTCTTCTGTTTCATACATCTCACGCAACCACGAGAAGCTCTCAAGGGAGAGTCTAGAGCCTTCTGGTATTCCATTGGCATATTTTCCCGTAAGAATTCCTGAACTGAGAGGAGACCAAGTCGTTGTTCCTAGTCCATATTTGGAGTAGAGGGCCGAGTATTCTTTTTCTACTCTCTCTCTATGTAAAATATTGTACTGTGGTTGTTCTACAGTGGGAGGAGTTAGGTGGTATTTTTCAGCTAGTGTATAAGCTTCAGTTATTTGTTCTGCTGACCATTCACTCGTTCCCCAGTAAAGAATTTTTCCTGAGAGAATAAGCGTGTGCATGGCCCTTAGAGTTTCAATAATTGGTGTATCTAGGTCAGGCCTGTGACAATAGTAAAGATCTAGATAATCAAGTTGCAATCTCTTGAGAGCATTATTACATCCCTCAATGACATGCTTCCTAGAGAGTCCACGCTGCGTGGGTTTATCTCCACCCCAGAATACTTTAGAGGAAATACAATAGCTATCTCGACTCCAATTGAGCTTCTTTAGGGATTCGCCCATTATTATTTCTGATTCACCGTCAGCGTAAACCTCAGCGTTATCAAAGAAGTTAATTCCTCGGTCATAACTAAGCGCCATCATTTCAATTGCACTCTTGGTGTTAATTTGATTTTTGAAAGTAACCCAAGAACCTAGGGAGAAACTACTTAAGAACAAACCTGAGTTGCCAAGCTTGCGATATGTCATATCTGTCATAAAAAACCTTTTGTTGGAACTAAAGATACTCTGCTTTTAGAGAATTGAGAAGGAGATTTGCTGCTATGCCGCTAAAAAGTCACTCCTGCTCCTAGCGAGAGTTTATTTCCCCGTGAAAATTGAGTGCCATAGCTCTTTTCATAGACCGCGAGAGAATATTCTAGACGGTACATCCAATTTCTTTGATAGAACATGATGATGGGACCAATGAAGAGTTTTGTTCCTCCCGTAACATTTCCAATCTGTTGACCTTGATTTTGATGTCTTAAAGACATATCCAAGAGTAGAAAAACTCCTCTATTATTTAAATTCTGATGATAGGGGTGAATACCTACATTAATATCTAGTCCAATTACATCGCCTTCATTAGCTCCCTTTTTACCTCGCCCATTTTTCCAGAAGAAGAGGTCATAGAATTGAAAGATATATTCAGTTTCTATACTGGTTGAAAAACTCACTCCCATATCAAAACTTCCATCCGAGACGGCAAAGTTACCAGATGTATTTCCAGTGGGAAGACGAAAACTAGGAGTGATTGCCCAATTCCAAGTTTTGCTTCCAAGATTTGTATAATTTTTTAAAAGTAGACCAAGGGTGAGATCGCCTAAACCTTTTCCCGTTTTCTTTGCGTAAACTCCATTTTCAAGAATCGTTTTCTCTTTAGAAATGTAGGGGATTTTAAAAGAGGTTCTTAGCCATCTTTTAAAAGTATAAACTCCTTCAAGCCAAGTTCTGTGGACCTTTTGAACTTGTTTAGGATCTGTAGAAACAGACTTATCTTTGTTAATTTGTTTATGTACTTTTGAATATTCACTTCGTACCTGAAAACCATAACCCTCTTCCCATCTTGGGGCCATGTCCATCACTGGTTGGTGGGCTAGAGTATTGGGAATAAAGACTAAGAGAATTAGAAATATGAGAAAGATTAATTTCATTTCGACAGACTCGCTCTTACTATATTTCCTTCTTCTAAAGGGTCTATTTCGCTAAGACCAACTATTACTTTTAAATTATTTACCGTTGAGCCCACTAATTTTTGTGCCTCATTTTCATGCAATTGAAAAGTTTGAGTTGAAGTATTATCTGTTAGAAGGATTTTACCGTCTCTTTCTATAATCTTCCCGGAAACATTGAGGTAAAATTTTTGTGGTTCATATCCACCTTTTAATATTGCCTGGCATACCTTAGAGAAGTTCACCTTCTTGGATGAATCTGTAGCAATAGTGATTAACTGTTCTCCAATATCAATTAAGACACCGTCGTCTCCAAATTTAGTTTTATCTAGAAAATCTAATTCTGAAAGATTCCTCTCAACACCGTAAGCACAGAAGGAACAGACAATTCCACTTACTCGTATCTTCACTTCATTTGAAAAAAGTGAAGGTTCATCGTATTCAGACGCCATAACAAAGTTAGAAAAAATACTTATAAATATTAGTAAAAGATTCATTTTCTTCTCCTTGAAGTGACTACTGGAAGGGGAGAGAATTTTTGAATCCTGTGATTTCCGGAATCCAACACATAGATATATCCGTGACTATCTATTGTTATATCGTTGGGGTATTTAAACTGAAGAGGTCCATCGCCCTCACTTCCAAAACTTAAAAGGAAATGACCTTCATCATCAAAAACCTGTATTCTATGGTTTCCAAAGTCCACCACATACACTCTATTGTAGTGATCAACTTCCACAGCTGTAGCAATGGAAAAGGACCCCTGTCTCTTTCCACTTAATCCACTACCAAAGACACCTCCCCACTTTTTAAGAAATTTACCTTCTAAGGTGAATTTTTGGATACGATTATTATAGGCATCTGCTACATAGAGAAATTGATCTCTAGAGATGACAACATCCGTTGGGTAATCAAATCTGCCAGAAAAAAAACGACCTTTCTTTCCTATAGGAGGTAAGTCTTTATACTCTTTTGTAAATCTCTGAACTCTATGGTTGTAGAAGTCCGCAACAAAAACTCGACCTGTCTTATCTATGGCGACTCCTCCCGGGGCATGTAGCTCTGTACTACCATCTCCCTTTGTTCCAAAGACAGAAAGAGAATTTCCCTCAAGATCAAAAACTTGAATGCGATCGTTTGAATACTCTGCCACATATAATTTATCGTTGTGGCCAACGCATAAATGCATGGGGCGATTTAGTTGACCTTTTTTTTTGCCATTCTTTCCCCACGTTTTTATAAAAGTTCCATCAGAATGGAACTTCTGTATTCGCTGATTTTCAGGATCAGTCACATAGATTTTATCAAATCTATCAACAGTTATACCTATGGGACGAATAAACTTTCCTAGAGCACTCCCTTTGCTTCCCCATTCACTGATAAAGCTAGGAGTAGACAAATTCTCAGAACCAATTATAGGAGATGAATCGAGAATCGCTATGAAAATAAATATAAAAAACACTTTAAATAGGACAAAGACTTTTCTCATTTGTTGCATCTTAGAATATCCTCAAAAGAGAAAATCCCCAGTGAGGAAAAGTGAGAAATCCAATAATAAGTAAAGTTGTTGTCCAAAGAACCACTTTATTACGCTTATCTTTCTTGCATTCGACTTCATCTTTCTTTCTATAGGTTAAATAAAAGGCGAGAGTTAGGAAAATAGCCGTTAAGGCCATGAGTACCGGTCGATAGACATCGAAAATGGCGAAGAAACTAACTGAAGTAATCCCCAGTACTGTAAGCGCCACAGGACCTATACAACAGAGGGAGGCAATGAGAGATGCTATAACTCCCGCAGTGAGAGTTGCACCTTGAATTTTTCGATTCATGGTAAAACCCTCCTTAGTCCTATCATACACCTTGGGATTTATGATCTTGAATTAATCCTTTGGTCTGATGACATGAATATTACAAGAGGAGTATTTAACTAAATGCTCAGTAAAAGAACTTGAAAAAAGACCTTCTATTCCGTGCTTTTGTTTAGAGGCCACGACTACTAATTCAGCATCAACTTCATCGATGTACTCTGTTATTTTTTGTTTAGGACTGTAGGCGAAGTAACATTCGAGCTCTGATTGAGCGAGTTCATCTTCTGTGCAAACACTTTCAGCTATACCTTTTAGAATTTCTTTAGAGGCCACTTCAATTTCAGGGTATTTCTCTTCGGAAGGAAAAATATAAGGGGAGAAGTCTGAGGTGTAGACATGGATTTCAAAGATATGAAGAAAATGTAACTTAGCGTTCTCAAGTAGGGGATTACCTTTTAAGGATTTAAGAAGTGCAATGTTTTCGTCCTCAAGAGAACAACAAATAACGACGTTTTTCATATTCAATTTCCTTTTTAAAATATCCCTCATTCAAGTATTCATTTTATCAAAAAAGGGATTCTAGATTATTAATAAGAACTTAATTTTCATAACCTGTTAGCCTATTCTAAGGACTTAGAGCTCCCTTTAGAATAAATTAAGTATTTTCTAGAGGTTCGAATAGTAGAGAATGGCCCCAGCGCTACCCAGAGGTAAAACAGTCAAGAATGACCAGAAGACGACGTCAAACATATGTCCTTCAAAACTCACTTTAGCTTTCTTCAATTTTTTCATGGTTATCCCTAGTGGCACATTCCACTCTTGTAGTAAAAATTCCATAGTCGGTAAGAGACAGTGGATAAACCTAAGCAAACGAGAAGTAATCCCGAGGCCTTTGGTGCAAAATTTTGAATTGGTTTAATAATATTGTGAATCAGTGTAGGGGCAAAAACCATCGCAGGTAGTGTTCCTAACCAAAACCCAATGACTCCTAGAAATCCTATAAGTGGGGATTGAAAAGTCATAAGCGTAATGAGTACCCCATATAAAAATCCACAAGGGAGCATAATTGAAATTGTTCCAATACAGAAACTCTTTACCATTTTAGAGTGTTCAATATTAGAAAATCTCTTAAATAAAATTTGATAGTACTTCGTAATAAAAGAAGGGAGTTTTACTTCAAATTTCTTTCCTCGTATGGATTGCAGTCCCCAATAGATAAAGATCACACCAATGAAGACTCCTCCAAGTAGAGGTATATAACTTGTTATTCCTGATTTTTGAATGAGAGTCGATGTGAGCATCGCTACACAGGCCATAAGAAGATAAGCAAATAATCTACCTACTTGATAAGAGGCATTTGTTTTAAAATCCCTTCCGACAGTAAGTACTAAGCCTCCGCACATTCCAATGCAATGAACACTTCCTGTTAAGCCTATCATAAATGCTATCATAGGAGCAAAGACAGGAAGTGCAGATTGAATTTCACTTAATTGGTCCAACAAGTCTGACCTCCAGTTCTTTTATGATTCTCTTATCACCATTTGGTTTAAGAATTTGTAAATAGATAACTCTTGATCCCTTGGAAAGAGAATTGGGGCTAAATCTAAAAAAGACATTGGCCTTCGTCATTCCCTTTCTTATGGGATAGGGGTTTCTAGGTGTAACAAGTTTAATGTCTCTAGCACTTTTAATTTTAAAATAGACTGAAGAGAACTCATTTCCTTGATAGTCAAAGTCTAATTTAAAGTGATTCACAACAAGTTTCTGGTTTCCTTTATAGACCATTTTAAAAGGAGTCTTACTTCCCCTTAGTAGTACAACATCTAAATCGTTTACACTTCTAACTTGAGAGATAAAGCCTATTAGTAAAATGGCCAGTGAGATGAGATAAACTATATTTCTCACAGAGAACTTCTTCGCCTTTTTTCCTTCTAAGGCCAATTCCGTGTCGTATCGAATAAGACCCTCGGGCTTACCAATATGATTCATAATATCGTCACAGGCATCAATACAATTAGTACAGGCAATACACTCAAGCTGGCTTCCGCGTCTAATATCAATACCTGTAGGGCAGGCTTTTACGCAGGCAAAGCAGTCTATACAATCAGCGTGCTCTGATTTTTTTTGACCTTTCTCTCTTCTGGGTTCTCCGCGTGTGTAATCGTAAATCACATTTACAGAGTTTTCGTCCATCATGACAGCTTGAAAACGACCGTATGGACATGCAATAAGGCAGAATTGTTCTTTAAACCATGCGAAGTCAAAGAGTATAATGAGTACAGTTATCCAAGTGGTTACAAAGAGGGGCATATTTTCTGAGGGAGAGTGTAGGGTTATATCTATAAGCTCTCTTGCTCCTACAAAGTATCCAATAAAAGAGTGAGCGATATGCATGGAAGCTAAAATAAATAGAGTCCATTTTAAAGTCTTCTTCCAAACTTTTTCAAAGTTCCAGGGGGCCTGATCTAACTTCTTTCTCTTTCTAGCAGGTCCTTCAATGAGTTTCTCTATTCTACTATAGATCGCATCAATGAATACCGTCTGTGGGCAGGCCCAACCACACCAAATTCTTCCCCAAATACTTGTAATAAATCCTATGAGAAATACAAAACCTAGAAAAAAGAAAATGAGTAGAGGAGCATCGTGGCCGTAAAAGGTAGCTCCAAATATAGTAAATTCTCTCTTTGCTATATCAAGTAAGATAGACTGTTTTCCTCCTATATTTATCCAAGGAAGAATTAGGTAGATGGCGATGAGGAAATTATAAAAGTAATTTCTTCTAGTTCGCCATTTACCTTTTACATCTTCAGGGTAGAGATAAACTCTATGTCCTGCACTGTCTGTGGTGGCAAGTCGCTCGTCATGTAATTCTGATGGGTTTTTTCCCATGATTATTCCTTGTAATTAAAATTCTTCAACTTTTTCACCTTGAGCTTCTTTAGCTTCTGGTGGAGTTGTTCCTTTTAAAGAAACTATATAGGCCATGGCCGCGTACATTTCTTCTTTACTGATTATTTCACCCCAGGCAGGCATACCATTATCTTCTACTCCATCACGAATAACTGGAAAGAGGGCTGTTGCAGTTCTTTCTTTCACATTAATCCAATAAGCATCAGTTAAATTAGGTCCAATATCACCACCGCCAGCTTCTGCGTGACAACTTATACAATTTTCTTCATAGACTTCTTTTCCTATCTTTAGTGAGTCATTTGTCTTCTTCCAAGTGTTGTAGTGTTCAATATCAAAATTACTTACATCAGCAGCTGCAATCGCCTTGATCTCGTTAAGTCTAATCATATCTTTCTCAAATTCTTGAGTAAGGTTTGGACCTCCTACCATATGATAAAATATGAAATAAAAAATACTATAGAGAATTGTTGCTGACCAAGTCCACATCCACCAAGAGGGGAGTGGGTGGTTCAGCTCATGTATTCCATCGTAACTATGATCAATCAGTAAAGCCTTCTCATCTTCTAAAACATGTAGCTTTTCATTCTTATCGTTCTTATCGTTCTTATCGTTCTTATCGCTCACTTTTTACTCCTTCATCGAGAGGAAGAAACGAAGCTTCTTCGTAATATGAGTTTGATCCTCTTCTATTTATCCAAATAAGCATTCCTACAAAGATCCCAACAAAAAGTGCTGTGCCTAAGGTTGGGAGCCAAGGTTGATTTATTTTTAATAGAAATTCTCTAATCATTGCTCACTCCTTACTTGTTTTTTTAATTCCCTACTTCTCGCTCCATCAACACCTAGACGTTGCAAGTATGCGATGAGAGCAATAATTTCTTTGTTTTGCATCTTCATATCCACACCATCAACATTTAAACCTTTTGTAATTTCGAAAGCCTGTTTTTGTGCTAGCAAGACAGTGTTTTTTATTTGATGATCAGTGTAAGGTACTCCAAGTGCGGTCATGACTTTGATCTTCTTAGGTAGAGTTTTAATTTCAAACTTCTTTTTAAAAAGCCATGTATATTCAGGCATGATTGATTTTGGAGTCACTTCTCTAGGGTCATACATATGTCTAAAGTGCCACATGTCATTGTACTTCCCACCAACTCTTGCGAGGTCCGGTCCAATTCTTCTTGATCCCCACTGGAAAGGACGATCATAGACTGATTCTGCAGCTGTAGATGGTGGTCCGTACCTTAGAGCTTCATCTGGCATGGGACGAATTTGTTGTGAGTGACAAACGTAACATCCTTCTTTAATAAAAATATCTCGACCAGCAATTTCTAGAGGTGAGTATGGTTTTATTTCAGAATCTCTTTCGACAAAAGTGTCACTAATAAGAGAAGGAGTAATTTCAATGATTCCTCCTACAAGAATGGCAATTGTAGTTAGTACAGTAAATAATGTCGGTAATCCTTCAAGTTTTCTATGAGCAGTTTGATTTACTTCGCTTGTAACTTTCTCCATTGCAGGCGCCATATACTCTTGTTCTTCTAATCCCTTTGATTTTTTAATAGTCAGCCATAGGTTGTACATCATTAGGATAAATCCAGCGAGAATGAGGACTCCACCAAATGCTCTTACCCAGTACATAGGAACAATTCTAACAACTGTTTCTATGAAGTTTGGATAAACTAATTTTCCAGTCTCATCAATGGCCCTCCACATAAGTGCTTGAGTAATACCGGCCGTCCACATCGACATCATATAAAGAAGTAGACCAATGGTTGCCAACCAAAATTGTGCATTGGCCATTTTTACAGAATAGAGAGTTGTGTTCCACATCTTTGGTACGAGATAATAAAGCATCCCTGAAATGATCATGTAATTCCAACCAATAGTCCCAGAGTGTACATGACCTACAATCCAATCGGTGTAGTGGGCCATACCATTTATTGATTTTATGGCCAAGAGAGGTCCCTCAAAAGTTGCCATTCCGTAGAATGTTACAGAAGTGGCCATAAACTTTAATACTGGATCTGTACGTACTTTATCCCATGCTCCTCTAAGTGTTAGAAGACCATTGATCATTCCACCCCAACTTGGCATCCATAACATGACAGAGAAAACCATCGCAGTTGTCTGTACCCAGTCCGGCACTGAAGTGTAGAGAAGATGATGAGGTCCGGCCCAGATGTATAAGAATACAAGTGACCAAAAATGAATAATTGAAAGTCTATATGAGTAGACAGGTCTATTAGCAGCTTTTGGAATGAAGTAGTACATAATTCCAAGAAAAGGTGTAGTTAAAAAGAAGGCCACAGCATTATGACCATACCACCATTGAACTAACGCATCTTGAATTCCCGCGTATACAGGATAAGATTTCATAAAATCTACAGGAAAAGCAATTGAGTTTACTACGTGTAAAACAGTTACTGTCACTATGGTAGCAATATAGAACCAAAGGGCTACATAGAGATGTTTCTCACGTCTTTTTACAAGTGTACCAAAAAAGTTAATAGCAAATACAACCCATATTACGGCAATAGCTATATCAATAGGCCATTCTAATTCTGCATATTCTTTACCAGTTGTAAATCCAAGAGGTAGAGATATGGCCGCTGCTACAATAATTAATTGCCATCCCCAGAAATGAATTCTACCTAACACATCACTAAAGAGCCTGCTCTTTGTTAGTCTTTGAGTCGAGTAGTAAATTCCTGCAAACATAGCATTTCCCACAAAGGCGAAAATCGCTGCATTTGTGTGAAGAGGTCTTAGTCGACCAAAAGTAGACCATTCAAGTCCCATATTTACTTTCCAACTTGCAAGTTGAAAGGCCACTGTTACACCGAGCAATAGTGCTACAAAACCCCAAATTACTGTTGCGAAAATAAATAACTTAGTAAGCTCATCGTCGTACTTGAAGCGCTCCATTTTTACGTCATTCATGTTATTTCCTTTTTTACTGTTTTAAAATTATTTGAATTTATATTTATTATTAAATTTTCATCGTCTATGACTATTCTTGCTGCAGGAGTATCTAAATCATCAAATTGACCACCTCTAGTGGCCCATATAAATGAGATAACGAAGAAAAAACCAAGTAATAGTGCAAGGGGAATTAACATATAGAGTATGTTCATGATTCTCTTCCTTTTAAATTTATAAGAGTTGCAATAATGACAGTCGCTGAACTTATAGGCATAAGAACAGCGGCCACTAGTGGACTTATGTAACCTAGAAAGGCCAAGGTTATTCCAAAAACATTGTAGGAAATAGAAAGGGCTAAATTTATTTTTATAGCTTTGTAAGTTTTATTGGCCAAGATAAATAACTCTTTGAGAGATTCCATGGGTGAATTTGTTAGATAGATATCACTAGCTCTTAGACTGATGCCCATGGCCCCACGTACAGAGATAGAAACATTGGCTTCCTTCATCGCAATTGCATCATTGGCACCGTCTCCAACCATTAAAGTATTATGATCCTTAGCGATTATCTGTGCTTTACTTTCAGGTGTCTGATCTCCGAAACAGTTACTAGTGAGTAGAGATAGCTTCTCTCCAATAAATTCTACATTTACTCTTTGATCACCCGAAAGAATGAAGATATTTTTGTCAGATTCTTTAAGTGATTGAATTAGAGAGAATGCCTCTGGTCTCAATTCATCAGAGAGAAAGAATGTCGCCAAGAGTTGATCATTCTCATTAAATTCAACAATTGTATTTTCTTTGAGATCGCTACAGTTTCTTGCTTTACCTAGAAAGTAATGATTCCCCGCAATTGTGGCGCTGACTCCAGAACCTGGACATTCCTTATAGTTTGTTAATTTCAAATTTTCAGAATTTCGTGACCATTCCCTTAGGGCCTTCGCTATGGGATGTGATGATTTTTTTTCAAGAGAGTAAATAATTTCTTTATATTTATCGAGGTCTAAATTTGAGTCCACCCAAGATACTGTAAAATTTCCTTTGGTTAAAGTTCCTGTCTTATCAAAGTAAATTGATTTTGAGTTTGCCAATTCTTCAATAGATCTTTCACTTTTAATAATAATGCCACTTCTTCTTGCTAAACTCATGGCCCTTGCAAGTGCTAGCGGGGAGGCGAGACCTAAGGCACAAGGACAAGAAATTATAATAAGAGAGAGAGTTCGCTTAATTGCTATATCTATTCCCAATGTGTTTAAAAAGTAGAAGAAACAAAATAGGGAGAGTGCGAATACTACACTTACAAACCATTTACTTAATTTATCAGTGAGTGAATGGAGGTATGTTTTGGAATTATTGGTTGACTCCACTGTCGAGATAATTTTTCCTAGAGTACTTTCATTAAAACTATGGGTAACTCTAACAATCAAATCTTCGCTTATATTTTGAGCACCAGCAAAAACTTGATCGTTTATAGTGACTTTTATAGGAGTACTCTCTCCAGAGATAAGTGAGTTGTTAACATGACCTTCTCCTTCAATCACTTCGCCGTCATTAGGAAAAGATTGGCCCTGTCTGATCTTTAGCATGTCTCCAACTTGTAGATGTTCGCTATGAATAGATTCAAAATAATCCAGCTCTTTGTTAAATCTAAGAATACCACTTTGTTCAAAGAGACTCTTAAGGCCTGTTGAATCAAGTCCATTTTGCAAAGATTTATGCACTAAATAGCGAGAGGTAAGTAAGAGGAAAACAAGAGTCGCAATTGAGTCAAAGTAGAAATGATTAATACCCATGACTAAGTTGTAGAATCCTGTTATTGAAGCGAGTATGATGGCCAAGGAAATGGGAATGTCTATATTTATTGTTTTCTTCTTTATTGAACTTAGTGAACTCTTGTAAAAAGGAAGAGCACTAAAGAAGATAATAGGGAGAGTTAAAATAAAACTTACCCATCCAAATACATTCGAAAAAATCTCTCCTGCACCAGCATAAATTGAGATTGAGTAGAGCATAATATTAGCACTACAAGCACCAGCTACTCCTATTTGTATGAGCTTTAAACGGTCTTCTTTCAATTTATAATATTCAACTTCTTCATTCGACTTTATGGGATGGGGGCGGTAACCGATTTTAGATATTTCAGAAGTGATATATTCTAGGTCTGCTTCTGGAGTTATTGTAATTTCTAAAGTTGATTTACTTAAATCTACTCTTGCAGAATTTACCTCAGTTATGAAATGAGGAACTTTCTCTAATAACCACACACAGGCGACGCAATGAATTCCTTCTAAGTAATATTTTATACTTAACCCATTCTCATTTAGTTTTAGATACTCTGCTTGAAACTTACTCTGAGACATATAAGAAAAGTCATCTTGGTTTATATCAGTTGGTTTAATACCTGTGTTAATTCCTGCTCTTTCCCTAAGTTTATAATATTGAAGAAGGTTCTTTTCCTTAAGTGCGTGGAATACTGTCTGACAACCATGACAACAGAAGATCTGTTTATCACTTCTTATTGGACTCATTGTGGAATCTCCACAGTGAGTACAATGGAGAAGAACTCTTGATTTTTTATTCTCAAGAATAGATTTGTTCATGGCCTTCCTCTTTAATAAAAAAAAACTTCTTTATAGAAATTTATTTTATCTTTAAATTAGAGAAATATACCTGATTCAGATCATGTTATGAGCTGATGTAAATCAAAAGATATTTTAAGTAGTACTCTTTTCTCTTAATTGAAGAAGATCTTTTAAGTAAGAGTAGAGTGGAGCGTTGGGACCTTTGGCAAAAATTTCATAGATAGTAGACTTATCTAGAAAGCAAACTTTTGTGTCTTTTACAATATATGCATCTGCATCTACTTGTTCATTGTTCATTAATTCTTTAAACCCTAGTAAAGTCCCTGCATCTAGTATTGAAATCGTTTTTTTATTCTTTGTTAAATGTATAAAACCTTCAAGAAGAAGATAGGCTACGATTGGTGTTTGACCAGCATAAAAGAGGTTGGTCTTGGATGAATAAGAATGAGTGTGACTGAGTTCTTTTAGGATAGAAATGAACTCTTTAGAAATTTTAATATAGTCTTTGTCAGTATTCATTATAAGATTCTATATCTTCATAACTAAACGAAATATGTTCTAGATCATGTTTTCAGATATTTCTACTAACTAAAAAGGAAGGTTGGCCCATTGTGATAATTTCTCAGAATCAGTAACAATAATAGTTTTGCCGTCTTGTTCAATAATTCCTTCAGATTTGAATTCTGACATGAATCTAATGAGTGTCTCGTTTGCAGTTCCAATCATTGTGGCCATTTCTTCACGTGTAAGACGAATATCTATGCGAGTTCTACTTTCTCCATCATTTATACCGTGACTTTTACTTAGAACTATTAAGAGTTCGGCCAATCTTTCTCTGACATTCTTTTGGTGATAAGAGCTGAGCCTTGTTTCAGCTGAGCCCATTTCTTTTGAGAGTTTATTTATAATATTTAAAGCAACGGAGGGTTTTTCTTCAATTGTTTTTAAAATGAATTTCTTATCAATAAAACAAACTTCGCTATCTTCCATGGCGGTAGCAGTAGCAGTATAGTTCTCATCTGAGAAAAGTGAGCGATGCCCTAGAACATCTCCTCCATGACAAATTCTTACAATTGATTCTTTTCCGTCGGCCCCGACTTTAGTGACTTTTATATTTCCTTTTGAAATACAGAATATTCCAAATGGGTGATTACCTTGAACAAAGAGAGTCTGACCTTTCTTATACTTATTTAGAACTTTATGACCATCTACTTGAGACAGTTGGCTACCTTCTAGTTCGCAAAATATTCCACTAGAATTTGAAATACAATTTTCACATTTGGTAGGTGAATTCATTTATTAATCCTTAAAGTCTTATTTACGAAAAAAAATCATAAACATATATTTAAACTTATTCCTAATTTAACATAGCACGGGCGATAAAGTATGACTTAGATCATGTTTCCAAGATCGGTACGTCGGTACCTATCGATATTACGATTGCTTACAGGATGAGACTTGCCGATTAATCCTTTTCTTCGCTAGCTTCTTAGACATATCCAACAATATCTATTCAATTTTTGCTAAGTGAAGTCATATTCTTCTAATGAAGCTTTTTTAAGCAGAATATAGCTGATTATTCGACTAGTTAAGGTGGTAAGTATCTAATTTCACGATAGGTACCCCCGTACCAAATTATCAACTTGAAACAACAGACTATTAAGGTAGAATTCTCCAACTTATATTAGGGAGGGGAGATGATTTCAGTTAGCGTTGCACAAAGAATAGTCTTTGAAGCTATTGCCAAACTACAAATTGAAAACTCCGAAATAGTCTCTCTTGAAAAATCTCGTGGTCTTATTTTAAATACTGATATTTTCGGCGAGAGAAACCAGCCTCCCTTTCACCGTGTGATGATGGATGGTATGGCCATTAACTTTTCTGAATTTGAAAAGTCTCGTAAGAGAAAATTTAAAGTTGAATCCATTGCACGTGCGGGAACTCCTGCTCACTCACTAATTAATAAGTCTAACGCCATAGAAGTTATGACTGGTGCGCCATTGCCTGTAGGTTGTGATTGTGTCATTAGATATGAAGACCTTATTGAAGAGATAAATGGTAGTGAGACTTTTCAAACGATCGTGGATTCAGTGGAGCTTAGCTCATTTAAAAATATTCATCCCCTTGGTAGTGACTATCAAAAAGGTGATGTGATTCTAAAATCCGGATCACTTATTGATTCTACAATAATGGCAATCCTAGCTTCTCAAGGATTAAAAGAAGTGAGTGTTAAACTTCTTCCCAAGGTCGCAATCATTAGTACTGGGGATGAGTTAGTAAATCCAGGAGAAGTTATTTTAGATCATCAGATAAGAAGATCTAATCCCTTTGCCATTAAATCTGAAATTGAAAACTTTTCTTCAAATGTTCCTGTGAAACTTTTTCATTTAAATGATGAACAAGAGTCCATGAAGAAAATTCTTAGAGAGGTTTTTAAAGACTACCAATTGATTATTATTTCTGGCGGTGTCTCTAAAGGGAAATTTGATTTTATTCCTGAGACGTTAAAAGAACTTGGAGCTGTAGAGCACTTTCACAAAGTCAGTCAGCGCCCGGGGAAACCTCTGTGGTTTGGAACCGGTAAAGAAGATCAAATCATCTTCGCACTGCCTGGGAACCCTGTATCTAGTTTAGTTAGCACCAGAAGGTATATTGTACCTGTTTTAAATTACCTACTCACTAAAAAAGAGAACAAGCCTTTTCAAATTAGGCTTAAGTCTGACTTTGAATTCTCTCCTAGTATGACTTATTTTCTTCCTGTTGTTTTAGACATTGAAGAGGGAGCAGTTGTGGGGGAGCCCTTAGTCGGTAATTGTTCTGGAGATTTTTCAGCTCTAGCTTCTTCTTCTGGTTTTATTGAACTTCCTAGTGACGTAAAACAATTTAAAGCGGGAGAGTTATTTGATTACTACAGATGGAGCGGTAAGGGAGCACTTCTTTGAAAAAACTTATAGATAAACAAGGAAGACATATTCACAAACTGCGCATCTCTCTTTTGGATGCCTGCAACTTTAATTGCCTTTACTGCATGCCAGAAGAACGTCAATTTATGCCCAAGAAGGAGCTCATGTCTAGAGAAGAGATCTTTAGGTTAGCAAGTATCCTTGTCAAAAATGGTATCGATGAGTTGCGGCTAACTGGTGGTGAACCTACGCTTAGGTCTGACTTTGTGGAAATCGTAAAAGATCTAAGTACACTAGAGACAAAGAAATTTGGTTTTACCACTAATGGTAGAAGTCTCAGTAAAACTTTGGATGAAATTAAAGACACTAATTGTAAATATATAAATTTCTCTCTTGATAGCTTAAACCAAGCACTGTTTAAAAAAATTACAGGAAAAGATGTTCTTGAGGATGTGTTGCACGCAATTTTTAAGGCAAAGGAATTGGGATTTCAAATTAAAATCAATGTGGTTTTAATGAGAGGAATTAATGATCATGAGGTCGAAGACTTCATAGAATTCTCTGGAAACCACGGTATTGAAGTACGTTTCTTAGAGCTTATGAAAATTGGCGTAGTCAATGCTAAGGACAATGATCAATTCATAAGTGCATCTGAAGTCATCAATCAAGTTCAAAAGAATTGGCAACTCAATTCAGTAAAGAGAAAGATTGATGACACTTCTTTTAATTACGTCCTAGAAAATGGCGCCAATATAGGTTTCATCGCTTCTGAATCCATGCCTTTTTGTAATGGCTGCTCTCGTCTTCGCATTGGTCCTAAGGGAACTCTAAGACCGTGTCTTATGATGAATGAAGGGTATAAAATTGCGGGAGTGGGAGAAGAGGAAGTTTTAGAACTCTTGCATAGAGTGATGGATATGAAACCCACAGACCGCATTGAAAATATTGAACAACCTATGTACCAGATTGGAGGTTAGGATGAATGACTTAACTCATGTGAATGATAAATGTGAACCTTCAATGGTGGATGTGGCAGCAAAAGCTGAGACCAATCGCTTTGCTCACGCTCATTGTAAAGTCTTTCTTCCAAAGGCCATTAGAGAGTGCTTTGTTGATGGTGATATTCAATCTAAAAAAGGACCAGTGCTACATACGGCTATTATAGCAGGGACAATGGCCGTTAAGAAAACGAGTGAACTCATTCCTTTTTGTCATCAGCTCAATCTCGATTCCTGCAAGTTTGATATAAAAATGGTGGATGATCATATCTCCATTGATTGTATGGTTAAAGTCTCTGGAAAAACCGGAGTGGAAATGGAGGCCTTAACTGGAGCTTCCGTGGCAGGTCTTACTATTTACGATATGACCAAAGCACTCAGCCATGATATTGAAATTGGTGAATTAAAATTGATAAAGAAAACTGGAGGAAAGAGTGACTACTCGAAAGGTTAAGCGAAGAGAGTTTCTCTTTCACCGCTATGAGATAGCTTTTACTGGTCTCAATCATTCAACTCTTGTCACAAAACTCTACGATATTTTTTCAAATGATTTTAAAGTGGGTTATGTGAGAGATTTTAGTAAGAGAAGTGATCCCCTCATAGAAGCAAACCTACTTGATAAAGATATAGTTCTTATCGAAGGGAGTAAGAACTCCCAAGCTAAGAAATTTGTCTTTATTGACGAAAAAGGTGAACAAGAAGAAATAAAAAATGTCCTAGCTTATCTCTATAGAGAGCAAGCACCAAAAGATCTTGCTCTACCTGCCTTTCAAGTAGATGACATAGATTCTATTTCAAAATGTATTTTGGAGTACTTCTCAAATTTGCACTTAGAAACTCCTCTTAATGCTCTTATACTTGGCGGTGGTAGAAGTTCTAGAATGATGTCTGATAAAGGTGCACTTAACTACCATGGACTTAATCAAATTGATTTCATCCACTCTCTTTTAAAAGAGCAAGTGAGTGAAGTGTATGTTTCTTGTCGTGAAGATCAAAGTGAACTTGAACATTTAAAAAATCATAAACAGATACATGACCGCTACATTGAATTTGGACCAACCGGTGGAATTTTATCTGCCTCTGCAATGGATCCCAATTCTTCTTGGTTAGTTGTGGCCTGTGACCTTCCTTTTTTAACCAGTGAAACAATAGCGGACTTAATTAAGAGACATAATCCTTTTAAAGTCGCTACTTGTTTTGAAAACCCTGAGAAGAAGTGGCCTGAGCCTCTTTGCACTATTTATACACCAAAAGCTGCGCAGAGGCTGGCACAATATCTCTCCATAGGAAAACCTTGTCCCCGAAAAGTACTCTTTAATTCAGAGGTAGAACTTTTGAATTTACCAGATGAAAGAGCGCTAGATAATATAAATACTCCCAGTGAGTTTAAAGCAACACAGTCACGACTTTTAGAAGGTGTGTTATGAAAGTAAAAGTTATCTACTTTGCGGCCATGCGTGAGCAGGCAAAGATGAATGAGGAGTGGGTAGAAACCACTGCTGTGAACGCCGATGAGCTCTTTGATCAATTAAATGAGACTCATGGCTTTTCTCTTGATAAGTCTCACTTAAAAGTAGCGATCAATGAAGACTATAGTGAGTTTCAAACTGAACTTAAAGAGATGGACACTATCGTCTTTATCCCACCAGTGGCAGGAGGTTAGTGATGTTTGAACTTACCAGTGAAAAAATTAATACAGAAAAGTCCATTGATGAACGCGCCGGTGGTGTAGTGGTTTTTGAAGGACTGGTTCGTAATCATAACCTTGATAAAGGCGTCACTAGTTTAGAATACCAGTGTTATGAAGCGATGGTGATCAAAGAGGCCAATCTCATTATGAATGAGGCCAAAGAAAAGTTTGCAGTCTATGACTTGAAATGTATTCACCGCGTGGGACATCTCGCCATTGGAGAAATGGCGGTGTGGGTTTACGCTGCTTGTGTTCATAGACAAGAGGCATTTGAAGCTTGTCAGTACATTATTGATGAAGTGAAATTTAGACTCCCTATTTGGAAGAAAGAACACTATGTGGATGGACCGTCTGATTGGATTGCCTGTCACAGATGTGGTGAATACGGAAATAAGAAAGAAAAATCTCATACTCATGAGCACAGAGCTTAATATGATGATTGAAGCTGCCTTTTACCAAAGACAAAGTATTCTCTCTCAAATTGGAGATAAGGGGCAGGCCCATCTTAAAGCGGCACCTGTTGTCATTATTGGAGCAGGAGGCCTGGGTCACCCCGTGGCAAGTTTCCTAGCGGCCGCTGGTGTGGGAAGAATTCTCATCGTTGATGATGATACTATCGATGGGGGAAACCTCAATCGCCAATTTCTCTTTACCCCAGAGCAGATAGGCGAGAATAAGAGTGAAGTTCTAAGAGAGAGAATTCAAAAACAAAACCCTTTTATACAAGTAAACTCGCTAGATACTCGAGTCTCTTTAGAAAACTGCCAAGAGATCTTATCTGATTACAAATTAGTTCTTGATTGCACGGATAACTTTAAAACAAAGTTTCTCTTACATGACGCTTGTTTTCTTTTAAAGAAAGACCTTATTCAGGCCTCTATTTATCAATTTGAGGGACAGTTGCAAAACTTTCTCTACAGTAACGATGAGGTGAGAGAGAATGGGTGTCTACGCTGCCTGTGGCCAGAAGTTCCAAGTGAATCTTGTGTGGGAAATTGCGAGCAGGCCGGAGTGGTTGGTGCTGTTGCTGGTAATATTGGAACCATGCAAGCGATGGAAGCGATTAAAAGTATTGTAGGTATGGAAGTTCTCACACCAAATACCACTCTAACATTTGATCTGATCAGCTATCAGCTCAATAAATTTAAATGGAAGAAGTACGGCAATTGTCCATTGTGCGCTGATTCCTCGGTGAGCCTTTCCACAATTTCTAGGCCAAAACTTGGTGAATTTGAAATACTTGCCAGTAGTCTTTCTCAGCAAAAGGTTATTGATGTGAGAAATTCTACTTCTATGATTGAGTTTTCAGACGTTGTAAGAAGCTCCCAAGAGAAGAATACTCATATAGTCTTTGTCTGCAATAAGGGAATTCAAAGCTTAGCTGTTACGCGCCACTTTAGAGCTCTCGGATTTTCAAATACTTGGTCCCTGTTTGAGGGGCTATCTGGCCTCGACAAAGACTCCCAAATCATCGGATAATTGGCCATATATCTTAGGTTTTGTTATATATGTGCCCCTTATCAAGAGTGTAGGAGCCTAAATGAGTCAAAACGGAAAAGAGTTAATTTCTAATATTTTAAAAGAAGCTGAGTCTTATTCATCTTTAGATATTATTGAAAGTTATATTGAACAGGGACAAGACCTTTCCAATCTTCCTGTCCAACCTCTATATGTGGCCATCAAATCCCTGCCACCTGCTAAAGTGGCCATGGCCCTTGAAAAATTTAGTGCAGAACAGAGAGAGACTTTTCTAGACCTAGACCTTTGGACTAAAGATGATATTGATCCACAGTCATTTCATTTTTGGTTAAGTGTTTATTCTGCGACAGATAATGATGAAATGAAATATGAGTTCATCAATAGTAATGAGTTCACTCTTTATTTAAAGGGAAAAATGAGCTTTTGGACTTTTGATTTGGAAGATCCAGAGTATCCTGATCACGATAATTACTTTCTTACTGAATGCAATCAATTGCTTTTTGAATTTGATGAAGATTTCGAATACGTCGGTGAAATTAAACAATTTGTAAAAGACTTCTACTCGCAAAAAGGGGTTGATCACGCTTACCAACACCTGTTTAAAATTGTTTCTGATGGTTTTTTAAATATGCAAGAAGAAGAGTATCGTTTCAAAAAACATAGACTAAATGATCTAGGTTTTGTGGACTACTACGATGCTCTTGAATTAAATAATCCTTTTCCAAGTAACTCTCACGTTGATCTCTTCATTAATAAGAAAGAGGTCCTAACTCCTGAGATCGATGCTGAAAGCCTTAATCAATGCCTTGATAAGAATGCTCTCATCGCCTTTAAGTCTGGCTTTGAAAGTATTAACGACGAGCTTGCAAAAGTTGAGTCTAAGGTGCGTTTAGAGTTTCTACAGTTTAATTTTACAAAGTTAGTCAATTCCACTCTTACGCTACAAGACGCTCTTAAAGACGGTGCCATGGCCATGACTAGAATTGGAAAAGTCACTCTTAATACTTTAAAGTTAGGCTTAAGTTATATACAAAACTTCACTAAAGAGAATGGTCTCACTGCCCTTAGTGATACGGGAATTTTTAATCTCTTTGATTTTGTAGAGATCTATAGAATAGGGCACTCTCTTATTTTACTAGAGCAAAAGAGACTTAAAAAGGCCTTAGCACAAAATGAATTCACAAGTGAGAATGATTCTTTTCTGGGAGAAGTTCTCTATCATATATTAGAAGAATCTTTCGCTTCACCGGTACAAGTGATTTTAAATAAAGTGGAAAATGAAAAAGTCTATGTGAGTACTTTTGAAAATTATCAAAAGTGGAAGAATGATATCAATCTCTTTTCTGAAATTCTGCCATTTGTCAGAGGTTTCTATAAGACTTTCAATGAATTAAAAGCAGCAGGACAAGTGATGGATGATTACTATCTAAACTTTGGATCTGCTGACATTGATTTTGAAGCCCTTCTCCTTAGTACCTTTATCAATCACGCCAATGGTGAAATGACTAAGAACGGATCGCCTAAGATTGGTGTCACAGTTGCTGAGCTGCGTACATTTTCAAAAGATATCCTTTGTAATGAACTTAGCTTAGATAAGAAGGTTAAAACTTTTATCTCAGAATTTGGACTGAACGAAGTTACTGGCACAGAGAGTTATATCCAGGAAGTTCTAAAATTTCACCTAAGTGGATACGATTTAGAAGAATTAGAAACTGAAGAGTTTCGTCACGTAGGTGGCCCACTCATTCTTAATAAAGTGTAAGAAGTAGCAAAGGGCACCAGTCTTAACGCGTTGCGAGGTGCTCTTTGTCCAATAAGTAAAGCAAAATAGTCAGAATATCCCCAAATTCCCTTTATTTTCTTGGCACGCTCCATGCAATAGTCAAAATATATAAAATTTTTTCAATGATTGAAAAATAATTTAACAGATAGCGTTATTTTGTTTAAATAATTTGAATAAATAATTGTACACGTAATATAAGAGGGAGAGTCTTAAATGAAAAACACACTGATTGAAACAACTAAGAAGTCTTTACTGGCATTAACAGTACTAGCAACACTTGCAAGCTGCGGTGGCGGTGGTGGTGGCGGAGGTGGAGGTTCTACTTCGACTTACGGCGCTTATAATAGCTCATTTGCAACAGCTCAAGGTTTTGTTAATGGACTTAACGATGTTGATGGTTTCAGCGATAACGAACTTGTTAAAGATATCTACGACACTGATAGATCTGATTGGGATGCTGAGGATTACTTTGTAATTTACGATGCTGAGTACGAAGAGTATGTAGCTGTATCACTACAATACATCAGAACTATTACTTATTATGATTACTATTCTTCAAACTTTAATCTAGCGACTGAGTTTAGAGATATCCAAGATGATCATGATTTCTTTGATGGTCTTATTGGAGATGGTTTTGGTGATGATTACGAAATCGTAGATTACGAATATACTGATACATTTGGTGAAGATCACTATCGTGGATTTGATTCTGATGGTGGATTTGGTTACCTTTACGAAGATGCTGATGCGACAACTGATGTTTCTCTCATGGCCTCTGATAAAGAAAAATCAGCGTTCTTTAAGAAAGCAGCTGACGTATCTATTGCTTACTCGATTGATATGAAAACTTCACTTTCTCTAGTAACTCTTGGTAGTAAAGTAGAGAAGATGCTTGATAGATCTAGCGGTGATCAACTTACTGAAGAAGATCAACTAGCTCTAGTAACAGATATCGAAAAAGTAACAGGAGCAAGCTTCTCTGACTTTAACGAAGCTACAAGCGATGCTACTGCAAAAGAAGATCTAGTCGCTACAATTGCTGCGAAACTAGGAACTACTGCGGACAACCTTGAAAACAGACTTCTTCCAGAACTATTTGGAATTGAACTATAATTCAAATAAATATCAAATAATAAGAGAGGACCTTCGGGTCCTCTTTTAATTTCAGCTACTTAAAAACGATAAATACATGTTTTATTTACACACCTTCACTATGGTATGTTGCGACGTGTTATAACCTGATCTCATCCAAACTACAGTGAGGAAAGTGTGAAAGCATTTTTAACATTTAAAATATGTCTATTGATGGCCCTGATTTGCACTAATGTAAGTGCGAAGGTTGAATTGATTCCTTTGGATTCTTCAAGAATTCCTAGTAACGATTTAATTCACCCTGAGCTTGGAAAATTAACTTCTGAGCTAGCTTGGCAATTACAAATGGGTGAGAACCCAATTGATCTCTCTCTCTTAAATCCTGAGGAAAGTGCAGTTTGGAAAAACCAAACTGATAGTCATTTAGATAATGGTATTGATGAAATACAAGTCAGTGCAGATACGGAACTCGTTTTCCTTGGTGTGATTGGTTCACAATCTGGAACTCTTCGTTTCACAGTTCTTGATGGGTCTACGGGAAATATCCTAACTGTCGCACTTGATAAGAATCTTCATACACTTCTTTTAAGAAAGAATATGCTTAGAAAATTGGGTTATGTCATTCCCGCAATGAAGTTCCAAAATAAATTAAAGGTTGCTTTCAATTCAGCTGAAGAAAAGAAACATTTCTTAGAGCGAACAATTCCTGAAAATACTTTTGGTTCTCCAAATAGATGGCTAGTGGCTGAAGAAGAATTAACTATTGATCTACAAGATGCTCTCGTTATGCTTCCAGCATACGGTGATCACTATAATTTAGCTTTTGGAGTACCCCCAAAAACACAAACAAGTCGTACTCTAAGGTCTTTAATTGTTCCTTATTCATTATTGGATTTAAAGGAGAGTGTGAATGTTCTAAGTTGGAAGGGTGCAAGAGTTGAAGAGAATGCAGTTGAATTAAGCCACTTCACCCTGGCCGATATGAATGCTTCGGTAGATGATGCTAAATGGTCACTTAATCGTATTCATAAATTAACTCGTGATGATTTCGTAGATATTGTAGAAAAATCTTATTTCCCTAAAGAAGTAAAACTTCTTCTTGTGGAAAAACTCATTTCAAGAAGAAATAACCTCCTAGATGTCTTCGATGTAGAGTCAGAGAAAATGAACTTTAACTCTAAGGTCTCTCTTGGTGAGAACCTTGTTGATGGAAGATTACAAACTGAAAACTTCGAAGGATATGCATCGAGATTTGCCTACGGCGATCCTGATTCACCTTTTAGAGAACTTAAGTATTCTTTCTTAAGTAAAATTCAATCAGATTTAATTGATAACCTCATCGGAGAAGTAAATTCTAAACTCTCTCTCTTTGATTTAAATGATGCGAGACTTGATTACTATAAAGAGGAGTTTCAAAATGGTCTGGATCACTTCGTAAACACCGGAGAGTTTCTAGAGCAGCAGGTAGGAACTTGGGTAGCGCCAATAGTTGGAGGGAGTATCATTCTCTCTCGTGATGTTATCGTTGGTAACTACCAGGGCTCAGATAATCTTGTGCAAACAGCAGATACTTTTGGTTATGGAATAAATCTTGGTGCCCACGTGGGAATCGAAGGTTTACCTGTTGGTTACACGGCTTTTGCTAGAGGAACTGTTCACTATGTAAAAACTTATTCTCACTTAAAACCAGTTCAATCTCTTAAGGCCTCACTCAAAGAGCCCTATAGAAATATGATTGTGACTTTAGTGAAAAAAGATATTCAAAGTGCTCTCACTGAACTCTCAACTATCGATCAGATTCAAGATGTGGAAGAGAGAAATGAAAAAGCTAAGAAAATTGTTGATAATTTAAACAAACACCTAGGTGTTGGAGAGTCTCTTGTAATAACAGATAGACTTACTCCATCCTTCCTTGTGAAAGGCGGATACTCTTGGGCCAATACAAAATTAAGTATGACAGTTGATGCTAAGTCTCTGATGGTGAAGAGAGTTCACATCTTTAGAAAAGACGCTGATACTATCCAAGTTTATATTGATAATGGAAAGCTTGGTTCTATGGGAGTTTCTCTGGCCCTTGATGCCTATATTCCAGTGACAAAAATTCAATTCAAAAGATCAAAAGGTAAGTATAAAGTAGAACTCTTTGATGTGAATATTAATTCTGATCTTTCAAGAAATCCTGAGCTCTTTCAAGGAGCGACAGCACTTTCGGCCCTTCTAAAAGATGGAACTAAGGAATTATTAAAGACTTACAAATCACCGTATAAATTGGAAAATAATTTTCATGATACCAGTTCTAAATTTTCATTTTTAAACTGGCGTATGAAGAAACTTAAGAAACGTGGGAATATCTCTGTATTAACTCCAAAGAATCATGAGGCGACTTTCTTTAAGTATACGCACCAAAAAATGATGGGGATTAATAATTGGGCCTTTGCTCGTGATATTGCTAATTACTACTTAAACCAATTAACTGAATATTTAACACTTAAGAATGAGACTTGGAAAAATCCAGCTCAAACTTTCTACGGTGTGAGTAAGACGAAAGGTGTACGCTTTGAGAGTCGCTTTGCTAAGGATAAGTCTGGAAAGGACAAGTATCCTGGCGCATTTCTATCCATGGATAACAAGAGAGAAGGCTGGAAAATTAAAGAGAAGAAACTTAAGAAAGTCATAAAAGAAGTAAATGGGGAATATGGAAGAGTGATCTTTTCAGATTCTGATATTGATGATGCTACAGGATTAAAGCTCTACTCTATAATTGTAAATTTAAATATTTATAAACAAGGTGTTTGGAATATATTGAATTATTCAGATGACCAAATTAAAGGGCTTGGAAGAGTTTACCGTAGAAGAAATTATAATCGTCGTCACTGTTCTTTAAGTCGTTTAAGTGGAGCACCTATTGCTAAGAAGATTCATTGTGGTCAATTTCAACCTTTCATGGATCAGAGAGAAAAGTGTGCTAAGAAACTTAGAAAAGATAAAGATAGTGCTATCGCTTGTATAGTTGATCTAGCGATTATGTACAATCGGCATCTCAAGTTTTCTGACTTTGTTTCAATTATTGGAAAAGAACATATCTATCTCTATGGAACTATTTCTGGCTTTAGACAAGATAGTGATATTTTAGCAACACCTATTAGAGGAAACACAATGGGAGTTATTTCAAGTAAGTACTGGAATGGGCCTGTTGAGGAACTTAGAGAGAAGATTGGAATGCAGGCAAATGAATTCAATGGCTCGTGGTTAAGGGAGAATATGTAATGAGAAAACTAATAGCTCCTTTTTTCATCTGTCTTTCAGTATTTGCTAACGATCCGCTTAGTTCTTTACAGTGGGCCTTACAAAACAATGGTCAGCCTATATTTAGATCAACTGGTGAACTCACTAGAGACTTTATTCCAGGTCTTAAAGGCGAAGACCTAGGTATTCCAAAAGACTACCAAGCTACAGATAAGACAGTCATTGTAGCTGTCATCGATTCAGGAGTTGATTTTGAACACCCTGATTTAAAAGATAATATTTGGGAAAATCCAAAGTGTAAGGATTTAAATGCTGAAGAGAGAGCAAAAGAAGCCTGTCATGGTTGGAATTTTCTAGATGGTAATAGTGATATTACTGATGATGTGGGGCACGGAACTCACGTGGCCGGAATTATCGCGGCAGTTGAAGGAAATGGTAAAGGGATAAGAGGCGCTGCTTCTAAGAATGTTAAAATCATGCCTTTAAAGATATTAAACTCTAAAGTGAAATCATTCGTCTATGAAAAGAAAGTGATTACAAATATCATAGCTGATGCCATAGCCTTTGCTATTAGTAATGGTGCACAGGTTATTAACTTAAGTTTAGGATGGCCAAAACTCATTCACACTAAGAAAGTTCGCTTTGCCATAAATAAGGCGATAGAGAAGAACATCCCTATTATTGTGGCCTCTGGAAATAATAATAAGAAAGTTCCCGTTTATCCTTGTTCGTATAATGAAGTGATCTGCGTGGGCGCGATGGATAATAATGGACGAATTCCTGAGTTTTCTAACTTTGGTGGAAAAGTAGATATCGTAGCTCCTGGTGAAGGTATTATCAGTACCTATCCAAGAAATATGGAGTCTCGCTTGCTAAGGATTCCAGGTTATGAAATTAAAAAAGGGTCATCACAAGCTGCTCCTTTTGTGTCAGCATTAGTCGCGCTTTTAAAGAGTCAAAATCAAGAAATATCAATAGATGAAATAAAATATAGAATTTTCAAAAGTGCCACGTCTCTTAGAGATAAGAAACAGGCTAAGTTTGGAAAAATTAACTTTAAGAAAATGTTAGATGTCTCATTAGAAGGGGACTTTCCAAAGTTTAATTTTAAAAACTTAACTGAAGTTGTCGTTTCTGAAGAGGGGAAGTACAGACTCTCTCTTCCTGTAAGAGCTCTTATGAAAGACATTGCAGCAATAGATGTAAAAGTCTCTCTTACTGATGGTGAGAAAATTATTTCGACAAAAGTTTTTAAAGATTTAAAAATTCTTCAGAGAAAAGAGCGAACTCTCGGTATCAGTGGACAAATTTCTGATTTTTCTATCTCTAGTCATCTCTCTCTTATTGTTGAATACAATGGAAAGAGATTGGATCACGAAGTTGCCTTTGTTAGACAAATTGAAAAAGTCGCTAATAAATTAGTCTTTAAACCAAAAGTTAAAGCCTCTCATATTCTAGTTTTAAATAGAGGTAGAAAGATATCAAAACTTAGGAAAGTTGTCGCGAATAAGTTTACTCAAGACTCTCTTGATTACTTCTATGAACTTGAAAAATCTGAAGATGAATCAAGGATTCAAATCGTATCTCTTATTGGTGATAAAACACTAGAGACAGTTATTAAGCTCACTAAGGTAGAAAAGGTCATAAATGTAGTTAAGAATGATTTCAATTTCGACGGAAAAGCAGACTATATGATTTATTCTCTCGGAAAAGATAAACTGAATCTCGTTCTTAGTTTCTTTAATAAAGATGGATCTGCTTTATTTGGTGATAAATCTGATTGGTTCTTAGAAATTTCTGACTTTGAGGGATTACCGTTCTTTAATGGCGAAGTAAAATTTGAATATTTAAAAGTTCATTCTAAAGAGTTGGGAGATGTAAAAGTTCCTCTCTTTATGAAAACTTGGAAAATGCCAGAGCTCGATAATACTCTTGATCCTCTCGATCGTATTCACGAACTAGCGGCGAGTAAGAAGCCTTATTATCTGCTACCTACTGTTAGTGAAGGTAGAGTTTCATTAACTATCAGAACTCTCGCTTCATTTGATTTTATGAGTGAATTTAGAGAAAGATATGACATCAAAGATAGAGATGCCCTTTTCTTCGATACTATCATCACGCAAACTACAGCTGAAGCTAGCAAAGGTCAGTTTTCTGCTGTTATGATTAGCGGTCGTGAATTTAATAAATTGTATTATAAAATTAACTTTTATTCTAATACAGAGTTTGAATTAGAAGAGTTAAACTTTTCAGGTTATGGTCTTGAGTCTAATAAGACAATGACTAGTATGAATGAAGCGAGTAGCTTTAGGGCCTCATTCGCCCTAAACGATAGACAGAATCTTAGAACTATCTTTTGGAACGATGAAGGCCAAAGAGAAGTGATGAATTTTAAAACTTCAACTTGGGGAGATCTTCTCTTTGACGTCTTTAACTTTACAGATGTTGATGATGAGAAATTACTCTTTGTTGAAAGTCGTTACTATATCTATACAGTCAATGGACTAGGAGACTCAGTTAAACTCCCTATTAATAGAGAGAGTAGTTTTCCTGGGGTTAACTTCTCGGAAACTTTTAAGAGTGTTCAAGTGAGTGATAACGATTCTTTGAGACCAGCGCTACTGGTTGATTCAAGCTTAATCTATGGAGATCGACTCTATGCTATGGTTTACGATGAAGGGAAGTTCTCGGCTCCTGTTTACGCTAGTTACGTTGTGCCTAAGAATTGTAAGTATATTGACTCTGTAACATTTAAGAAAAAATCAACGATTGTTCTGGCCTGTTTAGGTAGAACTGGAAGTGCAAGTTTAGAGCTGGTTAACTTAGAAAAGCGTGTTAAATAGAGTCGAGAGAGAGTTATTGATATGACTATCTTCTCTCACTAGCTTTTTAATGAGTTCACTTTTTGAATCAGAGCACTTAGTGCTCTGTTTTTCTAAGATGAGATTAGTCTGGTTGAATTTCTGATAATTATTTAATTTCTTACCAAAGAAGAGTGCGAGTTTCTCAAGTCTCGCGTTTTCATTTTCAAGAAAATTGTATAATTGGTAAGTATCATTATATTTTTCAATTTCCTTTCTCTTCTTTTCGACCTCTACTTGATCTTCCTCATCAATAACGAGATCCATAATCTCTTCAAAGCCTTTCATTTCTTTTATTTTTTCTTTAGAGAAGTATTTCTTGGCCATCTTATTTGTCCTGCTCGTTTAAATCCCAGAGGATATTTTCATAGAAATTAAGCTCTTTTGATTTTCTGTAGAGTTCTTTCTGGTTCGCATATCCTTCTTTTAAGATATCTTCTTTTTGATAGAGGTCATTATTAAAAACTTTTTCGGCCAGTAGAGTTGTTTTATTTAAAAGGAGTAGTTCTTTATTTTTTAATCTCTTGGCCTTTTTAAAGTAATGACTTGGAAGATCTTCAACTTTTGAAAATACTGAGATTGTTATTCCTCGAATAGCAGTCTCGCTAATTATATAAAAAGGATAGGGATAGAAGGGGTATATATCCAATTCTTTTAGTGCAACTTCAATATTCATGGCAGCAATGGGTCTTTCCTTGGGAGAAAGTCCATGAAAGCTCGAGTACATGGGAATTAAACCAACTTTACAATCATTAAACGTCTGTCTCAAGTTTTCAAGAGAGAAGTCTTCAATGGTTAATTCTTCATAAATAGGTATTCTCATAATTTTCCTCATATTAATTATAGCATCTCTAGCTACTAAGAAAAATTAGGGAAACAAAGTCATCCCTTGTTGCCAAATTTGTAAACGGTTAGAATATAAGAATAAATCACTATTTGAGGTTACTTTGGAATATCCATTCGTTAATTTACCTGATCATTTTACTGCGCTTCTCTGCGTGAATATGCAAAGTTCTGGTAAGAACTTTAATGGCCTCGATGTCTATTTTAGTGAACGTAAGGCATTGAAGCTTCAATTCTTTAAACTTTTCAGCGATATAGATAACTCAGGAAATATCGATAAAGTTGTCAAGTCCCTAGGTTGGCATGGAGTGAGAGATCGCTTTGCTTGCCTCTACATAGAAAATCTTATAAATGGAGAATTTCCTGAAACTGTTGTTTCTGGCAATTGCTATGGACTCTTAGGCTTTGAAGATAAACTCAAAGCTCATTCCATTGGTGGCTTCTCCAGAGGTTTTCTCCTAGGTTTTTATTTAAAAATGGCATCCTTAGAGTTGAGTTTGAAGGGTGATTCTAGCGCCAATCAATTAATGGAAATGGATGATGTCTACGATGTTCTTGCTCTTTCAAATGCTCGAACTGTAAAAATTGATTTACTGGCACTGCTCATAAAGCATTTAATTTTCTTTCTAGGAAAACAAGAAATCATGGAAGGTATTACTGGTGGCAAGAAGTATAAAGACTTCTATGAGCTGCTCTCTGATACTCAGAAGTCACTACTTATGAATAACTTTCTCTCTTACGGGTCTTCAATTAACGAAAAAGAGCTCTTTGTCTCTAATCTCATATAGGTGAATTATGAACGCTGAAAATAGTGTATGGAAATTAATTAACGATTTAAATTCTAAAAAGGGAATAACTGAAATTGTTATTAATGGTCCTAAGAATGTCTTTGTAGAACGTGGGGGACAATTCATTCAACTCAATGTGGCCCTTACTAAGCAAGATATTTACTCTTTCATTGATGAGGTGGCAGACTTTAATAAAAAGGTTTGTAATAAAAATACTCCTATTCTAGATGGAAATCTTCCTGATGGCTCGAGAATAAATGCCATTGTAGAACCATTTTCCAGCGGTTTTCCTTCAATTTCCATAAGAAAGTATATTCGCTCAATTACTGACTTTGATAGCTCTCCTGGTATTTTTGGTATTGAGCCTAAGTGGGTGGAGTTTTTAAAAGCAGCTGTTTCGGCGAGATTGAATATCATTATTTCAGGGGGAACAGGAGTAGGTAAGACTACTTTTATGAACCTTTTATTGAAAGAAATTAGTCCCGCAGAGAGGATTGTAACTATTGAAGATACACTGGAATTAAATATATCCATTCCCAATTTAGTGAGACTAGAGGCGGGAAGTAAAGTTGAATCGAGTGATATATCTATACGCGATTTAGTAAAGAATACTTTGAGAATGCGACCAGATAGAATTATTCTCGGCGAAATACGTGGAGGAGAGTTCTTTGATTTACTGCAAGCGATGAATACGGGACACGATGGAAGTATGACTTCTCTTCATGCCAATTCAGCTGCTGAGTGTATTAATAGAATGGAGACTCTCTTTCTAATGTCAGGTTTCGATGTTCCCTTTCAAGTGGTGAGAAGACAGATGAGTACGGCAATTGATCTCATTTTACAACTCTCTAGGGATAGAGATGGAAATAGAATTTTAAAAACAATTCAAGAAGTGACAGGAATGGAGGGGACTAATATTCTCTCGCAAACTCTTGCTACTCATGAAGATGGAAAACTCTCTTCCACAGGTATAAGTGCCAAGAACATGGAAAAGCTTCACCACATGGGTGCGCTTCCGATTGATTTCTTCAATTCATAAAGCCAAAAAAAAAAAGGCCCCATTAAATAAATAATGGAGCCTTCACACACTATCGAATAAATCTTGGGGGATTTATTCGTTTTCACACTCACCGTTATATACAAAATTTGCACCCGAACTTAAGAGCTCACAGAAGTTTCCGTAAGTCTTGGTCTCTGGCATAACTTGAATGCACACATCACTTTCACATTTTGGCATTTTTGGCTGTCCACAAATAGGCATGTATATTTCCGGACAGTAAGCAGGCTCGTCTTCTTCAGTATCTAAACATGCATAAACTTCTAGAAGAGAGTAAGTATCAGCAGGGGCCCAGTTGTTAACAATTTCATAGAGTCCATTTTCACAAGTTTGCACTTTGTGATCAAAACTCACTATGGGAAAATCTCCCGCACTAGTTTTGAGAACCATGTGTACTAGGTCACTATTCTCGCCAAGGTTTGGAACAAGTTTTCCAGAAACCGTAAAGGCAACATTGGCCGTCGCTGACAAAGAAATTAAAAGAAGTAAAAGTGTTGTTAGTGTTTTCATTTTTCCTCATCGGAATTAATTAAGTTGAGGCGGTTATAGGCCTAAACCTTGAAAAAAAGAAACAATATTTTTTTATGTGAGATAATAAGTAGGGCTTATGATAAGCTGTGTCTTATGATTAGCATTAGTTCTTATTTAAGGTGTTGAAATTATGTTCATTGACTCGTTTAATTTAAACTTACTCCGTATCTTTGAATGCGTTTACCGCAATCAGAACATGACTAAGGCCTCCTACGAGCTACATATGACTCAGTCTGGGGTCAGTCAGAATATTAAAAACCTTGAAGAAGTCTTAGGCTTTACTCTCTTTGACCGTATTAAGAAGAAACCTATTCCTACGGAGAAGGCACATTTAATGTATGAAATGTGCCGCAGTAATCTCTACAATATTGAGGCGACCCTAGGGAAACTCATGGGGGTTGAGCAGGAATTCTCCGGAACTATTTCCATAGGACTTCCCATTGAGTTTGGAAACAATATTATTCTTCCGCTGCTCAGTGAATTTTCTAAGAAGAATACGTCGGTTACTTATCGTATCGTTTATGGCCATGCAGCAGAAATGAACCAATTGATCTTGAAGGGAGAGTTGGACTTTTCTGTGGTTGATACTTTTGGATTTGATAAGGAAATAAAAACTGAGATCATTTCTAGTGAAGAATTGGTGCTCTGTGCTTCAAAGAATTATTTTTCAAAAAAGAAATCTTCATCCAAAATAGATAAGAACTTTTTTGAAACTTTAGAATACATTACTTATATTGAAGGAGCACCCATTTTAAAGAATTGGTTTAAACACCACTATGGTTTTTCCAATTTATCTATCAACAGTAAGGCGACACTCATGAATGTTCAGGGAGTAGCTCAGTTAATAGTGCAAGATTTAGGAGTGGGAATTCTTCCGGTTCACATGGTGGAGAGGTTGAAGAAGCGGGGGGAGGATATTCATATCTTTAGGGCCAAGTCGGGGCCCTTGTACAACTCTCTCAGCATCGCTTACTTAGAATCAAAGACTATGAGTTCTGGGACTAGGGAATGTATTAAATATCTATCAAACTCTTTGAAATAATTCTCTTACGCAGGATTTTCACTAGTAATAAAGAAACACTCAGCATTGAATTCTCTTTGCACTCTCTTCATTAAAAGTTGAATACCAAATTGTTCCGTGGCGTTGTGTCCTCCGGCAAACATAGTGATGCCAGCTTCTGCACTCTCGTGCCAGTCGTGCTCACTCATCTCTCCCGTTAAGTAAGAATCAAGTCCATCTTTCATCGCTTGGTACCACTCACTATTGGCGCCTCCAGTGATGATTCCCATGGACTTTATTTTATGATCATCTTCTGGCTTAGAGAAAATTACTGAGTGACCTAGAATTGTTTCTAAAGTTTTAGCGAGTTCAGCTCTATCCATGGGAGACTTAAATTTACCCTTTATACCCGTGGGAGAGCCTTTGTAGTCACCAAAAGGTTTCAACTCTTCAAGGTCAAGTTTGTGGGCCAGAGCAAAGGCATTTCCTACTTCTGGGTGAGCGTCTAGAGGAAGGTGGTATCCAAAGAGATTCATTTCAGATCTCACTAAGGGAAAGACTCGCTTAGAGAAAGCTCCTTTTAGAGGTCTAGTTCCGTGGAACTTCCAAAAGAGTCCATGGTGAACAACTAGCGCATCGGCTCCATTTCTTACGGCCTCGTCAATAGAGTGTTTAGTGGCGGAAACAGCAAAAGCTATTTTCTTAATTTCACTCTTTCCCTCAACCTGTAGGCCATTGGGTCCATAGTCTGTGAATTGGTAAATATTTAGGAGGGAGTTTAAGAATTTTTCGAGTTCTTTTCTTTTGACTGACATAATTGAATACCTTGAAGGGTTATTATGTCAGTCATTATATCATTTTTTTTAGTTAAAAGGTGAGTCGTTGTTATCTGGGTCTTCTAAATTATCTAACCCTGAAGTTTTCGTCCAATCATCATCCCATTGTTCTTTAGAAGACTTGTGAATTGACTTCTTAAGCCTTTCTACAGTTGTGTGAAGTTCTTCATGGTAGGGGGCTAGGGTAAGTGCTTTAGAAAACTCTTCCAAGGCCTTTGGTAGGTTTTTCATATTCATATGTGCTCTACCCGAATTGATATAAGGGTATTCACGATTTTGATAATTGATGGCCTTCTTCGCCATTTCAAACCACTTTAAACTCTCATCAGTTTGACCTTCACTTAGAAGATAAGTTCCAAGATCGTTGTAAGGAGGACCATAGTCTGCGTCACTTTGAATGGCCTTTAGGCAATAAGATTTAGCTTTATCAAGCTTTCCAAGTAGTGAGTAAACCCAACCCACAAGAGTGAGTATTTCAGCAGTTTCTTTATAGTTAAGAGCTTTTGAAAATTGATCAAGAGCGCGGTCATAATCTTTATCAAAGACAGCTTCGTGTCCAAGGTGAAGAAGCTGATCGTACTTCTTATCTCTTTGCCATTCTAAACTTCCTATAGAGCCAAGTCCTTCCCCTTCAAAACGAATGAGGTTTTCTTTGCTAAGAAAGAAGAGTGGAATAATGCTATCTTCTGAGATGTCTGTAATGTCATCTTCAAATTCTTCATCTTCATCTAATTGTAATTCATCAGGTGTGTCTTTTAATCCACCATCGATGACAGACAGTCCACTAACATGGGGACGCGGAGTAGGGTCAAGGAGTTCATCTGACTCCTCTCTAAGAGTTTCCGTGAGTTCTTCTTCCCAACCCATAATATGTTTTGGAGAGGTGACTTTTGCTTCAACAAGATTAATTCTTGGAAGCTCAACACTTAAGTCTGTAAAGTCTGCACATAGGTGATGCCACTCGTGAGCATATTCGTACACGAGGTTTATAAACTCAACAGTTGTACTTAGAACTTCTGAACCATTGAGTTCAAGACGAATCATTTTCTCAAAGAGTTCAGTTGTATCTTTGCACTTATATTTTAATTCACTGAGAGAGAGGTTTCTCACGTCTTCGCTGATGTATTCTTTCTTGAAAACTTTAACTTCAAGAAGTTCCACAAGATCGAAGTTCATCTTTTGTGTGAGTTCTTTCGATTCAGGGAGCTGTCCAATTTTTGAAAGGTCATCCACTGCATGAATTAGTCTTTCAAAATAGGCCCAAGAACTAAGTAGTTCGCTCGTGAGTAAGTTTTTGATGTTTTCTTCCATTGAAATAGGTCTTCCTTTAAGAATTTTCAAGTGTCATTCCTTTGACTATGCTATATGTTATTTAAGGCCATTGGCAAGTTTGCGCGTCCATTTGTCTAGCGAAATTTCATAATCCAATCACTCATGACAAACGCCCAATAAGTGAATAATTTTAAGGCCATAAGAGCTATCGGCCACTGCCATTCTATGGTTTGTGCCTTAGCTTTAATTGTAACTTGTTGATTTTGTCTCATTACCTCTTCCTTCCTTTAGGGTTGGTAGGTATTAGATTACAAGTTTAATGCCAAGAAATACTTAGGTAAGTTACTGATATTAGAAAGTCGTTATGACACCGTGAAAGAAATTGGGGCCAGATCAGGCCCGAGGGTTTTATTTTTTGAGCTTCTTAAGTGGCTGATGTCCCTGATAGTTAACAATATCGATGGGGAGGTTTTGATACTTCTCACCAGCAATATTTAGTTTCTCAGTACTCATAGGACAGGTGATGGATATGTTGTCGCGTCTGGCATACTTCGCCATTTGGACTTTCACTTTATCTACTAATTTTTCAGTTCTAAACCAAGAGCAATTGATCCCTTCGTCCCAGGCGTCGTCTATATAGGCTCCAAGCTCGAGTTCGCGCACTTGTTGCCACTTACCCTCTTTGCAGCTCACGTAGGGTGAGACGGGCTGGAGAGTGAGGATATCAACATGTTTACCCAGCATCGTGTTCCAAAATCTCATACCGTTGAAATTTGCCACCATATCGGCGTAACTCATAACCCCAGTCATCATCGCACCTAGAAAGCCTGTTTCCGCACGGTAACCAATATTCATCGCCTTCTCTAAGGTTTTTTCTTTGAGGTAGAATTTTTTAAAGTAGTTAAAGCCTGAGCCAAAGAAGTGTTCAAACTTATCTGTTCCAATCAAGACACCATTTACTCGCATCACTTTTCCAGCGGGATCGCTGATCTTAGCAAAGAGACCTGGTACAATCGCCTGGAACCATTTGAAGTCTTGGTATATAGAGTCACTAGTATTAGTGGTGACCTTTTCGATTTGTTCTGTTTCAACCACCCATTTTGAAAATTCTGAAGTGTATTGATTTCTAAATTTCTTTCTTAGTTGTTTGTAGAGGGCTTTCTCGGAACATTCATCTTTTTCATTCGCTTTATCTAGGGCGTCCTGCATGAGGAAATTGGCCTTGGCATTGATGACGGGGAGTGCGTTTGCGAGTTCAACATCTCGTCCATTAAATGGATCAATTTCAGAGGCAAAACATGTTGAAAGGGCCAAGAAGGCGAGGGCAAACTTCTTCATTAACTATCCTAGTTCGTGGAAAATCACTACGTATAAATCAATATCATAAATGTTAGATAGTTAGATCTTGTTTGTAAATGTTTTAGGTATCTAGAGGGATATTGAAGTGTGCCCTGAGATAGGCACACTAATCGTTATTTAACTTTCTTTCTCTTTATCTGAGGTCACCGTTAACTTTCTTATATTCTTCAAGTCTTTCGTCTTTAGAGATTGAAGAGTAACGCTTAGAGATCATATTAAAGATAGATCCATTCTTTGGTCCAATCTTTGAGGCCATTCCTCTAAAGTTCATAACGCCACCTTTCTTCTTTCCTTTCTTACCAAAGAGGTTAGCGAAAGGATTGGCAGATTTTGCTTTTCTAGTTCTTTTAGAACCTCCGCGGTAACTAAGAGAACCTCCACCACCACTGTATCCTAACTTCTTAGAGCTTCCGACATAGGGCTTACTTCCACCGCCGCCTCCAGACTTAGCAGAACCGTTGGACGGAGCAGAAGCTCCACCACCACCAGCGCCACCACCGCCGCCACCTGAACCAATACCGTTGGTTCCTGAAGCTTTTATTGAAGCTGCACCTGCAGGAGCGTCTGCTAGACCACTACCTTTTTCTACACCGTTTATTGTATCTCCGAGTCCACCAACTGCACCTTGTCTACTAGTTGCATCACTGGCACTGTTCACTGATCTCTGTGATGGATCATCAAGGTTTTGAGTGGCATCGGAAGTCGCAAATTGCATTCCGTCTACATTAATTCCTTGATCGTAGTAATCAACACCTCTTTCAAATTGAGCGTTAACACAATTATCTGCGCCAGGGTTGAGCTGACACTCTGTCGCTAATATATCTTCGCCGTCGTAGGCGAGACTTTCTGGTTCGTGATCTTGTACACCTTTAATGGCGTCACCGACACGACCTGCTTGCTTGTCTAAAATCTCTGCTGTACCAAGCATTGTTACTGCTTGCATTCCGGCGTCTATGAGCGCCTGTTGCATACCTTCTTTGGCGTCTTCATTATTGACCATAGCGTGAGATGCACCATTACCTAGGTTTCCAATATGTATTTGGCAATTTGATTCTGCAGAGAATGCTATAACTTCTCCATTTTCATCAGAGTTTTCTTCTAGCTGGTAATCTCCAGTGGTAAAGGTATCTGCTATTTTCTCCATTTGAATGTCAAAATCTTTTCTTATTCTTTCAATAGCACCTTTTTGATCCACAGATTTTCCTGCAGCGTCGCAACTCTCTTTAATTTTTTCAATGTTGGGCATATTGTAAAGAGCTGTTGCTAGTACGGCAGCCGCTGCTGTCTCTGATGCTGCTCTCACTCTGGCCATTTCAGCTTTCTTTTCAATTGTTTTCTTCTGCGCTTTTAGACCGGCCGCTGCATCTGTTTGAGCATTCTTAGCCATTTCAGTTTGGATGTCCATGGTTTCATCCATGTAGTCCATTCCCTGTACAGTTTCTACTGCTTTCCTACCTATAAAAATAATATCATAGGCGGTAACTGCCTTTTTACAGGCCACATAATCTTGAGTTTCATAACCAACAGCTTCACATTTAACCTTTTTATCAAAGGAAGATGTCGTTGCTGTTTTATTGTCATCACTAACACTCATATTTCTATCACGTCTTGAACTCGACATGACTGCTTGATAAGCAATACATTTTTTGATGAATCCTATGGCACTATCTCCTGTTGATTTAACAAGAGCATAGAAGTTATCCATATTATCTACTAAGTCTTCTAGGTCTTTTTCTTTTAAGAAGTGTTTTGGACTTTCTGATATTTTACTTGAGTACTTTATACACTGTCCTTCTCCAACGATCATATGATTAGGTGATTGAGTACAATCTGCAATCTTTTCACCATCACACTTAAAGCTATTTCCTGCCGGTTCTTTCTCACAGTTTTTTATATTTGCATTGTGTTTATAGATGTAAACATCTCCTTCACTCATTCCTTTTTTTACATTTGTACAATCGCCTTCCTGATATTGAGATTGGTTTCTATCTCCACAGTAAAAATCTCTTTTGATCGTATCTGACTTAAAATTTCCACCGTAAAACTCACCAACTTTCTTGCCTACACTTTCATTAATATTTTTCATTTTTCCGGCAACTTCTTTGGCAAGATACTTTCTCCATTGTTCTTCTGCTACATCTGCACCAAGGTCGTTCCACTCTTTAGACTTTTCTTGGCATTCGATAAATTCAGTAGAACCTAGAAGTATTTTTGAACTCTCGTCGGAGACAGTTCTATAGTTTAAGGCATCATTCTTAATATTTTTTTCCACTTCAATTATTTCACTAGCAAAGCTTAGAGAGTTCATTCCAAAGGCCATGATGGTAAGAAGTGATATTTTAATTGTCTTTCTCATAAGCTACCCAAAGTAAATGTAGAAATATATCGATTCAGATATAATTATACGATTCTTGTCGGATATTCTGGCTAAATTCTTGAATTTTGAGTAGATTTCATTGATAAAGCTTAAACAAGCACCTGAAATAACTTGAATTACTAGTTTTAAAGGGCATTATTAGAAGTGCTTAAAGACCATGGTTACTGGCAATTTTAGTGGTCACAATTTCTTAAAAAGGACTAACTCTGTGAAAATATTTGAATATCCTCTCACCATAATTGAAGGCCATCTAGATACCTTTGGCCACGTAAATAACGCTACTTACCTCTCTCTCTACGAAGAGGCGAGATGGGACTTTATCACTAAAGGTGGCTTTGGATTAACTGAAATTCAAGAAAAAAAGATGGGTCCGGTTGTACTTGGCCTTGAGATTAAATTTACTGCCGAATTAAAAAATAGAGAACCCATAACGATCACTTCAAAAATTCTTGGCATGAAAAATCCTCTGGTCATGCAGATGGAACAAAAAATGATTAAACCCGATGGTACAGAGGCCTCAAGTATGATCATTCAATTTGGACTCTTTGATCTTAAAAAGAGAAAGTTAGTGCTTCCCACTAAAGAGTGGAATGCGGCGATAGGTTTTGAAGACTAGTAGTCTCGGTGCACGTTAATGACATAGTTCTCATAGATCTCTTTGGCGTATTCAATGACGATATCTATGAGTTCAAAGTCATTGGGATCTTGTGAATTTATAAACTCACTAAAGAAATCAAAGTTCAATTCTTCTAAGAGTAAACTCGAAGTGGGGTGATGAGAGAGGTGCCACTTCTCAGGTGCTACGCCTCCTAAGTCTTCTTTGTAGGGACGATAGAATCCAAAGGACTTGTTCTCTTCAATAATTTTATCTAGGAAGAGATGAAGTTTTCCAAAAATTCCCTCTGGTGCTACTTCTTCTGGTGTTAGTTGAATATTGTAGTCAGGACTTGGAAGAGAAAACTTATCGTACACATCTAAGTCAGTTCCCCAGTGATGGCGACTCATGCCAGGTAGGGCACTCCATCTTAAAATGGCGTAGACAATTTCTCGATTATTTAATTTGGTAAAATCAATTGGGTTGCCTTGATCATCTAGGAGCGCTCGTTTTCCTTGCGCCTTAGCGTTCCATATTCTCTTTTGCGCTTCAAAGCTTCTAAAGGAGCTGGTGAGGCACAGATCAAAGCCTTCGTTAGCACAGAGCTCTCTAAGCTTTAGAAAGCTCTCAAGGGCATCTGGATGAATGAGGTAATCTCCCACGGGCTGATAACTGGATTGATCAAGACCTAGGATAAGCTTATTTAATTTCATATCTCTATTATAAGAAGAAAAGTGACTTTTTGGAATAGCTCTTTTAAAAAGTTGGAAGTTTTAGTGATCCTTCTTCAAGAGGAAGAAGGATTCTCTTTTTTTCTAGGCACTTACTGAGTGGTTTGGACTTTAGGATGACTTCATAGCAGTGGTTAATGGCCCTGGCACTGGCGGTGGCTACGGCACGGCTAGATCCTTTGAAGTGATCTTTTGTTGGGCCTGAGCTGAAAAAGAACTTCATCTCTTTTGGGCGCAGGAGCGTGTAATCTTCGCGGCTGCCAAGGACCTGGTCCTTTTCTAAGAAACTACCAATAGTGAAAACCTGTTGATGATTAAAATGAACCTGAGGCCATAGGGTAGAGCTCTTTCTGATTCCTTTGCCAAGAGTGGCACCGGCCACAAAAATTGGTCTAGTGATCTTCTTAGTAATATTGGCCTTTCCCTTATAGGGGAGACCCGCGGCCGTGATAAAGAGGTGAAAGTCTGCTTGTTTTAAGAACGCTTTCTTCCAGTAGCTCTCGGCTTGATTGGCATTTTTATCAAAGATGATAAAGGGAGTGATTTCAATTTCTCTTTTAGATTTTAGCTCTTTTAGAAATTGTTCTAACACCCATTGCCCATGGAATCTTCTGTTGTCTTTAGAGTATTTAGCGCAATTGAGTTTCACCGAATCGGTTAAATCTATGGGGGCGTGTATTTTTATAAACTTATTTGTCTTTAGAAGTTCTGGGCAAAAGCCAGTGTCGAGAAGGGCAATTTTTAAGGGCCCAGCAAAAGATGATTGAATAAAGAAAGTGAGGAAGAATAAAATTCTTCCCCACTTAATATTTTTCTTATCTACGTCTTGAATTGTTATCACCTTCATCAGCCATCTCAAATGGTGCATGAAGTCCTTTTAATCCAGTTACTTTCTTGTAAAGTTTCTTGTCATACTTCTTAAGCGCCTTGTAACTTTTCTTAACTTTCTTAAGGGCTCCAGAGCTAAATAGTGTTCCAAACATTCTATTTTGAACAGCAAACTTTATTCTGTCTTCAATTGGATCATAGTGCTTCAATGCATTTCTCATAGTATAGTAGAAGTCATAGGCAAAAAGGAAGAGAGAAACATTCTTATCTCTTGTTTTTCCATCAACTAACTTACCAAGTCTATTGTGAAGTAACGACTTATCATCTTTTACGAGATCAGCGATATCTTTATCTCTTGAAAGACCTTCACCGCTTAACTTGTAGTGCTTGTTAATTCGCATAACTTCATCGATTGCTCTGATGTTTGCCATTTGAATTAATTGTCTCTTCGCTGTATCAGCGCTAAAGAAGTTAGTCTTAGTCACTTCACTTTCAATCTTTCCAAGAATTTGATCGTTAGAAAGTTTCATCAAATTAGCTAGTGATAAGTATTTCTTGTAGCTGTTGATATCTGCAATAAGAGCAGGTACCGCAGATTTAAGTCCACCAACTCTCATTGGGTTTGCAAAAATCACCTTAGTATTCTTAGAAACACCAGCAACATCATAATTGAAGGCTTCAGCGTCTCTAAAAGTTTTAATCGACTTAAGACCAGTGTAACCATTTTGAAGTTCATCAATTAGGATCATTACTGTGTTCTCAGACTTGTTCAGCATTCCATCAATTGACTTAATGGCAGCTTTTTCAAGAACTAGTAAAGTCTTACCTTTTACACCATTTGCAAGAGGAGCTCTGTTTCTCGTTGGAAGTGAAGTATCAAGAACGCTTGCTCCTTTTAATCCACCCATTGTTGCAAGAAGATCAACTAAGTCTCTCGCTGAAGCATCAGAGTTTACTACTACTATTGGTTTTCCGTTCTTAGCAATGAATGGCGCTTTTGCCATACTTGTAAGCGGAGAGTTTAAGTAACCTAGTGTTACACCCTTTTTAGAAACTCTTGCTCTAAAAGTAAGCGGAGTATAGATGTCTGATTCATCATTGATAAGAAGAGTTGCATCTGTAAGAGAAATTGTCTTTTTAGAAGCAATTTTTGTTACAGGGTTGAAGTTCTTAGTAATGATATTTGTATTAGCATTCACTTCAAGTGAGATTTTAATATCACCTGTGTAAGCTCTTGATGAACCATTTGTCATGGCCACATTTAAAGAGTTCGCTTCACCAATAATCAATGTTCCAGCAGTATTTAAACGACTAAGGTTGAATGGGAATTGAATCTTATTCTTCTTAGTGTCACCAACGTTAATCTTTCCTTGTGAAGGATTAGCATAGTGTCTACCTTGAATTTTTGCTTCAGCACTTAGAGGCGCGTAAGCTGTAAGGATCTTAGTGTCTATTCTTCCTGCAGGAGCACTAGCTACCTGAGACTTTGCAACACCTTTAACTTTTACAATAGATCCAGCGGCAATTGAAGGAACAACAAACTTAGCTCCATTTTCCATCACTACTTTTACATTTTTTGCAGCAACTTTACCAAAGTTCTTAACAACTATGTCGTGAACAGTTGTTTCACCTGGTTGGAAAATACCATCTCTTCCTGCTACTCCATTGATCCCAGCATCAGTGATACTAGAGGAGATAAATTTAAGAACTGGTTTTTCGTTGTAGATCTTTGAAACAGCTGCGTGACGACTTGTTCTGAAAAGTTCAGTTTGTCTCGCAATATTAGCTTCAAAAGTTCTTACTTCAGCAGTTCTATAATGAGCAGAACGAATGCTTTCAAACACACTTTCATAAGTCGAGTTCTCAACTCTTGAGTATGTCACCTTAAACTCATTTGAGTTTCTATTTGGGCTCATACTAAACTGAGTTCTAAAGTCATTGTATGAGTTATCATAGTGACCTTGGTAATCTCTGTTATAAGCAGCTCTTTCACCTTGATCGTAACCAGCTTGTCTGTGTGCTGGGTAGGGACGGTTGTAGAACTCATCATATGAATCATTATAATTGTCATCGTAAATTACATTATAAACTCTAGAGATTGTCGCCTCATAAGTGGCCTGTTGACGTCTCTTATATCTTCTCTTGTAACCGTCACGGAAAGCTTGTTTAACAATCTTTCTATTGTAACTAGCACTTGGATTAAAATTTCTTCCACGGTGTTGCGTAGGGTAAGCTGGGATTATTCTTGCAAAAGATCCAGCAAATTGACCGTCAAGTGTGATTGGCTTTAAAGACTTAGACTCAAACTGTTGGATTGCTTGCGCTTCACCAGTTTTTGTCCCATCTCTTCGACCTGTATCTTCAGCTCTTTGATGACCTGCAGTTTCACCTTGGCTATTTCCTAGAGTGGCAGCATTAGAGTTTTGCGCTCTTTCTCTACCGTCTACTTTTCCAATTCTTGTTGCCGCATCGATATTACCTTGTTCAGTTCCATCAATTTGACCGTCTTCTTGACCTTCTCTTTCCGCTCTAGTAGAACCATCAACTTGTCCAGTTCGGTAACCAGCTGCGTGGGATCTTTGTTTACCTTCACGGATACCATCAACTTCTCCGTCAAAGTCTCCATCACGGCTACCATGGTAAGAACCTAATCTATTAGAAAGAATACGACCATCGCCTTCACCGTCGAGTGCACCTTCTTGCGCTCCCGTTTTGTTAACGGCCAAGACTCTTGAAATTAGTCTATCTCTATACTTCTTAACTAATTTCTTAGCGTCAGTAAGTTTGACTTGCTTTCTATCCTGCTTTTTCTTAAGTGTTTTTAGAGTCGTTGTCGCAATATTAACTTGCGCCGCTTTTTGCGTTTCCTGAGTCTTTAAAACTTGTACCTGCGCATTCTTAGTAGTAATTGCAGTATCTAAATCTGCAATTTTCTTAGTAAGTTTTGTAACTACTTTATTCGCTGCTTTTAGGTTTGCAACCTTTGTCGCTTTAAATGTCTTTGCTGTTGTAAGAGCATCTTGGTTAGCTTTAACAGTAACCTTAGTGGCAGCAATAGCTGTTTTAGTTCTTTTGATTTTCTTTTGACACTGAGCTGTTGGAGTAGCTGCACAAGAAGTTTCAAGACCTGCAAGCTTTTGTTCTTGTTTGACTAATTTCGCTTGAGATTGCTTTAGTACTGAATCTTTTTGAGAAACAGCTGCTTTTGCCATATCGACTTCAGTTTGAAGTCCCGGAAGAGTAGCTACTTTTGCAGTTTTTTCTTGCTGTAGTTTACCTTTCTTTGTAATTGAGTTTGTAAGCTCATCACTTAATTTTCTAATCTTCTTTTTGATGGCCTTGTGCTCATCTCTAAGTTTCTTAGTCGCATTGTCTTGCGCCGTTACTTTAGCAGTAATGGAAGTGAATTCATTTTGCGCGATAGTTACACTTTGAACCTTTGTCTGAAGACCTGGATCCTCAGTAAGTCTAAAACTTAAATTACCAACGTAACTTCTGGCCCAATCTGGGTTTGCTAATACGGTTGGCGAAATTGAGAACAATAACGCCAGCGACAACGACGTTGCCAACCTTGTTTTTGATTTAAACTTCAATCTTTTCATTTCACAGTACTCCTACTATCGCTAGTGTCAAAATGACTTAACTTAGTTAATTCAGTTCCAACAGGACACCAGTCTAGGTTCGTTTAGACCCTAAAAAAGTAATCCATTTCTTTTTATTAGGTATTTATTTAATAGATAGCAAGGACTATGCCATAATAGGGTGGTAAATAAAACATATGTTGACGCATCGTGTAATTAAGATATGGTTTTACCTGTTAGAATAAGAGAATGAATTTATATGAAAAAGCATTCTCAAAAGAAATATCAGATACTTACAGGTATATACCCAATTCTTCACTACTCAGTTTCGCAAAATTCACTCTTGATAAATTTACAAATGCTTCGCACAAGGACGTCTTGGAGATTGGTTGTGGTGCAGGACATATCTTTGATCACATAGAAACGAGACTTGCGAGTGCCGGATTAGATCTAAGTTCAAGCGCAATTGATTTTGCTTCTGCTAATTCTTCAGCTGAGTTTATTTGTGGCGACTTTTTAAAATTAGAAAATCACAGAAAGTGGGACTTTATTTTTGATTCACACCTTATTCATTGCTTGATTGGTCAAAAGTGCTTTGAACAATATCTTAGCACTGCCCAAGATCTCCTGCGTAGTGGGGGAATACTTTCAATTGAGTTAATGACTAGGGCCAAGCGGCCAGCTTTTGACGAGGGTTATTCTTTTAACGAGTTCGATAATTGTCTCTATAGGGGAGAGACTCCCATAAGATCTATTTTCGATGCGCGGAATATAGAAGAAATGATTTTAAATTCTGGCCTAAAAATAGTTTACTTACGAGTCGATGAAACATTAAAATTTATACCAAACCCCAATCGAAGTGATAGTTATCCATCCGATCCCGATCGAATGAGAATTGTCTGTCTAAAGGAATAACATGAATTGGTTAGCCACAACCTTTAAATACCTCTCAACACCACTTTTTGAAATAAGTGGAAATCAGATCTCTCTCATCTCTATTTTACTAGCGGGAGCAGTCTTTTTCTTAACTACGACTCTAGCTAAAATGTCTGAGCGTTTCGTCAATCGAGTTCTCGCTGATAAAGATATTGATGTGGGTGTTCAGGGCTCTATTGTACGTATCACTCGCTATATTGTTCTCTTTATAGGGATCTTGATAACTCTTGATACCGTAGGGATTTCTCTATCTTCACTTGCTGCTCTTGGTGCCGTTCTCATGGTTGGAGTGGGGTTTGGATTACAAAATATTACTCAGAATTTTATTTCAGGAATTATTATTCTCTTTGAAAGACCAGTTAAAATAGGGGATCTCGTTACCGTAAAAGGGATCTCTGGCAAGATTATTGAAATTGGAGCTAGATCAACTTTGATTCATACGCGAGATGATGTGGCGATCATTGTTCCCAACAGCCAATTTATTTCTGAGCAAGTGGTGAACCAAAGTTTCACTGGTGAGAGAATGCGAGTGACTGTAGATGTGGGAGTTGCATATGGCAGTGATACACAAAAAGTTAAGGATCTCTTGCTCGAAATTGCAAATGGAATGAATGGTGTTCTCACAAATCCTACTCCAAAAGTTTTCTTTGATAACTTTGGAGACTCTTCTCTCGATTTCACTGTTGCCCTGTGGATAGATGATATTTGGGATTACAGAGAAGTTCTCTCTAACGTTAGATTTTCCATCGATCAGTCGTTTCGCGACAATAAAATCACCATTCCTTTTCCTCAAAGAGACTTACATATCTTAAGAGACCTACACGAAAGTAATTAAATTTTAATCAGCTGCATGACCCCTCTAATAAAGGGGGTTGATGCGGCGAGTTTTTTGGTTTTTTTACAAAAAACTGGCCTTTGACAATGGTTTTTATGGGGTAGTTTTGCTACTCTCACTACAAATATTTTAAACAATTTTGTAATGAAATAGGCCTTGTTTATGCTCTTAAAAAAGAAAGATAAAATCACCAAAAATTATGATGTCATTGTCATAGGTTCAGGACTTGCTGGAATGACTGCCGCCAATAAATTGGCTAGAAATGGTAGAAGTGTCCTTCTTCTTGAATCTCATAATAAATTAGGTGGATTTGCCACTTGGTTTAAAAGACAAAAGGGAGATCATGTCTTTGATGTCTCTCTACATGGTTTTCCTGTGGGAATGATTAAAACTTGTAAGAAATACTGGTCAAGAGAAATTGCACAGAAAATTGTTCAAGTTAAAAGTGTTCGTTTTATAAATCCACAATTTGAAATTGAAACTGATTTCACAAAAGAGCACTATATTGAAGTTCTTACCACGAAGTTTAATTTAGAATTAGAGCAAGTCTTAGCTTTCTTTAAAGAGTTAGCTGAAATGAATTTCTACGATGATAGTGGAATGACTAACGGTGAACTCTTTGAAAAATTTTTTCCAAAGAGAAATGATGTCCATCGTTTTCTCATGGAACCAATCGTTTATGCCAACGGTTCAACTTTAGAAGATCCTGCTATCACATATGGAATAGTTTTTTCAAATTTCATGAGTAAAGGTGTCTACATTTTTCAGGGTGGAACTGATCTCATGATTTCCATGATGAAAGATGAGCTCATAAAAAATGGAGTTGATATAAAACTTCATTCAAAAGTCTCCGACATCGTCATCACTGATAAGAAAGTTCAAGGTATTAAAATAGAAGAGGACTTTGTGGAAGCCAAGAGTGTCCTTTCCAATTCAAATTTAATGAGCACTGTTTTTAAATTGGCCGGTGCTGAGAATTTTGAAAAATCTTATATTGAGAAAGCAAAAGAAGTGAGACTTAACACTTCTAGCTGTCAGGTCTTTATGGGGATTAAAGAAGGAGAGTCGATACCAGATATCGGTGAGCTCGTTTTCTATTCAGATGATGAAGGTTTTAATACTGATCTGATACTCTCGCCAAAAGTAGGTAGTCAAACATTTTCAGTCTACTATCCTGAAATCAGACCTGAGAGGGGAGATCGCTACGCTGTAGTTTCTTCTAGTAATGCTCGTTACGAAGATTGGACTAATTTAAGTGTAGAAGAATATAATGCACGCAAAGAATTTGTTACTGAAAGAGCTCTCTCTACTCTTGAAAAAATTATCCCTGGCGTAAGAGAGAAGATAGATTATATTGATTGCTCGACTCCTCTCACTGTAGAGAAGTACACTAATCATAATAAGGGAGCTAGCTTTGGAACAAAGTTCGAGGGGCTTCCTATAAGTATGGAAATGCATAAACAAGTTGCAGGTTTATTTCATTCTGGTTCTGTGGGGATCATTATGTCTGGTTGGCTTGGAGCTGCTAATTATGGTGTTATCCAATCCCACGCTGTTGAAAATTACTTATCTAACTAAGGTGAAAATATGATTAAGTTTGATTTTAAAGATAGAATTGTTGTTGTTACAGGTGGAACTAGAGGCATAGGTAGAGGAGTGACAGAAAACTTCTTGAAAAATGGGGCCAGAGTTGTGGCCACATACGCTTCCAATGATGAAGCGGCCCAAAGTTTTAAGGTAAGTCTAGGGGAGCTGGGTGAGAACTTAGATCTTAGAAAATTTGACGTCTCTGTTGAAGAAGAGGTTATTGCCTTTTACAACTACCTTGAAGAGACTTATGACAAATTAGATATCCTTGTGAATAATTCAGGAATTAGAAAAGACAATGTCTTGGCCTTAATGCCTACTGATGATTGGTCTAGAGTGATGGATATTAATCTCAAGGGAACTTTCTTAATGTCAAAGTTAGCGGTTCCTCAAATGATGAAGAATCGTTACGGTCGTATTGTAAATATGAGCTCTGTTGGTGGAGCGCTTGGTCTTGCAGGTCAGGCGAATTATGCTGCTTCTAAAGCTGGTCAAGTAGCTCTTTCAAAATCACTTTCTAAAGAAGTAGGGAAGAAGGGAATTACTATTAATAATATCTGTCCAGGTTTCATTGAAACTGAACTGATTGCTGATCTACCTGCTGAGCAAGTTAAAGAATATAAGAAACAAGTTCCACTAAAGAGATTTGGAAGAATTGATGAAGTGGCCCACGCAGTTCTCTTCTTAAGTAGTGAAGAGAGTGGATATATTACAGGAACTACTCTTGAAGTTTCTGGTGGTCTTTAATGAGTAAGTTCTCTAGTGAAGTCTTAGAGTCGATTCCACAAAAACCACCATTTCTCTTTGTAGACAAAGTTGTTGAGAGAATGCCTAATAAGATTTTAACTAGCTTGCAGCTCACTGGTGAGGAAGATTTCTTTAAAGGCCATTTTCCAGGTAATCCCATTATGCCGGGAGTACTTCTACAAGAGGCCTGTTTTCAATCAGGAGCTCTCCTTATGGCCAAGTTACCTGGTAGTGGGAATGGACTTGGGGTCGTTTCTAAAGTCTCTAACGCGAAATTTAAAAACTTTGTAAAACCTCTGGATCTTTTAGAGATGGAAGTGGAATTAGTGGAGCAGATTTCTAATGCCTACTATATGAAAGCAAAGTCCAGGGTAAATGGAAAAGTTGTCATGGCCATTGAATTTACTTGTGCCCTAATTGAAGAAGAAAAATAGTTTAAGGAAATATTATGAAAACTTTTGGATTAGAAGATAAATTGTTCTTGATCACCGGTGTTGCCAATAGAAAGAGTGTCGCTTATTTTAGCGCAAAGAATTTAGAGGAAGCTGGAGCTAAATTGATTTTCACTGTTCAATCTGCTGATCACCTTTTAAAGGTTGAAAAACTCTTTCCTGAGTCAAAGATTTATATTCTTGATGTTGAAGATGAAAACGCTGTGATCTCATTTGGTGAAACAATAAAGAGAGACGGGCACAAATTAGATGGTTTTCTTCACTCCATAGCTTTTGCCAATTACTCAGAAGGAATTAAACCTTTTCATGAAACTAAGCTAAAAGATTACTTACAGGCGACAAATATTTCTTCGTTCTCTCTCGCCACTATAACCAATGCTCTAAAAGATTCTCTTAATACTGATGCTTCCATTGTGACAGTATCCATTTCCGATACGAGAGCTACCAGCTATGGTTACATGGGTCCTATTAAGGCGACCCTCAATGCCACGGTGGATTTCTTAGCAAAGTCATTGAGTTCATTTTCAAAGGTTCGTTGTAATGCAGTTTGCTCGGGACCCTTAAAGACTTCCGCCTCTGCAGGAATTCCTGGTTACATAAATAATTACCTCTTTGCGGAACAATTAACACTTAGAAAAGAGGCCTTGAAAACTATTGAGGTTGCCAATACTATTTGTTTTCTTTTGAGTCCCTTATCTAGTGGGATCAACGCTTCTAAAATTATTGTAGATGCGGGGATGAGTTGCAATCACTTTGATAGTGATGTGGTGGATGCTGTCGCTAATAATATGTAACTATGAAGATTAATTCATACTACTTCTTAAAATTAGGACCATTTTCTTTTAAAATCTTAGTGTTGCCGGGGGGCATCTTTATAAAATAAGCTCCGGTCCCCTTAGAATTGAGAGGACTCGGGCTTATTTGTTTGATATTAATTATGCTAGAAATTTTTCCAGTTCAACGCTTCCACCAATCAATTTTCCATCGATAAAAACTTGTGGCACTTTAGTCGCTCCACTGAGAGCAAGAAGAGAAACACTTGTTGCTGCTGTTCCCAGTTCAATTTCTTCAAAGAAGTAACCCTTTTCAGTGAGTAGCTCTTTCGCCTTCTTACAATATTGACAACCTGGCTTTGTGATAATGGTTGTGGCCTTAGGAACACTTTCTTTTGGGTTTATGTAACTAAGCATTGTGTCTGCATCACTTACTTCAAATGGGTCACCTGGCTTGTCTGGCTCAATGAACATTTTTTCAATAACTCCATTATTAACAAGCATAGAGTATCGCCAAGATCTATGACCAAATCCAATATCACTCTTGTCTACAAGTAGTCCCATACCTTTGGTAAATTCACCGTTACCATCAGGAATGAGTTTAATATTCTCTGCTTCTTGATCTTCTCCCCAAGACTTCATGACAAAGGCATCATTTACAGAGAGACAAATAATGTCATCTACGCCATTTTTTGCAAAAGTTTTTGCCAGTTGATTATACCTTGGTAGATGAGTTGAGGAGCATGTGGGAGTGAACGCACCAGGAAGAGAAAATACGATAACTTTCTTATTCTTAAACAACGTACTCGACTCAAGAGGAGTAATACCCTCTTTAGTTAGAACTCTAAAAGTTACACTTGGGACTTGTTCGCCTTCAATATTCTTAAAACTCATTTATTGCCTCCTATGGTTTGCAATCTTAATCTGTAACTAGACTACCTCTCTTGGCGGTATAGATAAAATCAATTTCATCTAAGACGCTATAGGATTTATCTATTACGTAAGCTACTGATTTTACCTTGTCTATCTCTGGTGATAATCGAGTAAACCTCTATAAACTTTGAAATATTGAATTTAAGCGTTTGATCTATTAAGTCGGCAATTGAGTTGACCGAAAAGTATATGTTAGAATTCAATTTACCGCTGAAACTATCCTGCACGTTTGATCACTAATAGTCAGTCTTAATGAATTCTAGGTCTAGGATAATGAGATGAAATTAGTGCAGTTCATATTTTTAAGTGTTGTATTATATCTTTCAACGAAAGTCTTCGCCGCAAACCATTTTGAAAACTTCTCTGTTATTGACTCTTCTAAGCTTGATTCGCTTTACGGAAATCAAAGAATGCGTAATAAGAGTTCTGGTCTTGATTTAGCTGAAGAAAATCCTCTCTACCGTGAAATTCTAAATGAACTTGGACATACTTATGAGCAAATAGGGCAGAGACAGGCCGATGCTGTAATAAATGGTAATGATTTTAATATCATTGGTGGACTCAATAATATCGGTATAAGTTATTCGAAAGAATTCATCGATTTCTCTATCACTGCAGGAAGAACTGTTGCTCCTGATTTATTTAGTGATGACAAATGGATAGTCACTGATGAGTTCAGTATCAATATTTCTGCTTCAAAATTACTATCTAATTTAAAAGATCAAGGGGCCATCGATTTTAGTGAGGCTCAGTACGCGGCCTTTGCTGGTATTAGTTTTAAAAGGACCTACCGCTTTGTACACTTTGCTAATAGTTATAGCGAAGGTTTAATTCTACATTTCGATAGGCTTTTTCTAGGGTTTACGAAATTTATGAATAAGGATTATCTTAATCTTGGAGAGTATGAATTTATTCAAAAACAAGATTACCTCTCTGTTAAGGCGGGGGCCATCGCTGGAGCCCCAATTTACGGACCCATTGTGGGAAGCGTAGGAGTGCTGGCAAAGTATGAAAGGTTAATGAAAGTTGATGTGGAATCAGTATCAGAAAGTGACGCAACTAATGAAGAGAGACTAAGGATTAGTTTTGAAAAAACTAAATCAGCTTCTGTGGGGGTCTCTGCTAGTATTAGTGCTGAATTCTTAAAACTTCTACGTGTGACACTTTTTAAATATGATTTTACTTATAAATTAGAAGAGTCAAAGAAAACATATCTTTCTTTTTATGAGAGCGATTATGAGAAATTGAAAAGCGATTCTTACTATGCCGCTCAAGTTGATAGAATATTAAAAGGAAGAAAGGCAGATTTACATACTCTTAAGAATAATATTGTCTCGCTTGAGCAAAGAAAGACAGAACAAAAATCATCTAAGTACAATATCTTATTATGGGGAGGGCATAAGAACGCCAAGACTCAGCAAATAGAAATTGTAAAAAATGGAGTGGTGAAGAGGTTCTTTAGGCATTACTATGAGAAATTAAAGTTCAAACAAAATGTTTTCTCTCGTTTCATGTACATCCTAATGAAGTCTTTTTTAAAGTTTGACACAATCGTTAATAAAGATAGTAGTGATTCTAAAAAGGTTCTAGTTGAATATAGCTCTGAAGTAAACTTGGTAGACAAGAAGAAAGATATCAATTTGAAAGAAGATGAGAAGATGTCCATTGCTTTTACTCACAATTTCTTTACAGCTACTACCACAGGAAAATTAAGAAAGAGACATAAGAAAGTTGCCTTGAATAATCTTTACAATTATTCTGGTGTTGATCCTCTCGCCATAAAACTATTTGAGCAAGACTACCTAGTTGGACCTGTGAAAATAAAAGGTGACTATAAGATTAATAAAGATGGGATAGATTACATACTTTCTCACACAGAATCTACACTGAAGTCTAAGTACAAACAAATGTGCCAGAGTAAGTCATCAGGTAAGTTTAAATGGTTTAGAAACCTCTTCAATGGTTGCCTCCATAAAATGAAGAAGTCTACTAAGAGATTTTATACAGAATGGGCCCTGGATGATTTTACAGCAAAGTCCTACTCAAGTTGTTCTAAAAAGTCTTCGCGGTATAGATTCTTTAAAAGAAGAAGAATGCGCAGAAAGTGTATGGCGATGACAGCTAAGAGGTCCTTAAATAAGGATCTCTCCATTGTTCCTCTTTGGCGTTTTAAAGATCTTGTTCAAACAATCTATTTACAACATAAATCAAAAGTCGACATATTAAGTTTCTTTGGAGTTTCAAATGTTTTCTACTTCGGAAAATTTGAGGCCTTTCAAGAAAATGGATCTCATTTTTCAACTTATTTTAATGAAGGAAAGTTCTCTGGTTTGGGTGTAGTAGACAATTATAAGAGAAAGAATAATATGAGAGGTCCTGCTTCTATAGATGTTGAAAATTAACTAATCCTTACTGCGTCTTTTTAAGTCCTACCCGATGAGAGGTTATGGACTTAAATTGATGGTAGCACAATCAAAAATTATCTATTTTAGCGAAGAGACTAATTTCTCACACTTAGTAAGATTCTACTTACAAAGTGAATTCAATTTTAATATTCTGCAGTTTAATTCTGACGTATTAGTAAAGGAATACATAAAAGATAAGAAAGATTTCTTTCTCATTCTTTGTGATGGTTCAATTCCCGTTGGAAAGACTCGTGAATTTTTTGATAATTTTCGAACTCATCGTATGAATATACCTTTCTTTATTGTAGGTAATGATGAGTATATTTCAAAATTTAGGAATGTTGGAGCAGAGCTCTTTCATCGTGATCGATTTATTGAAGAAGTTGAAGGAAAAGTCAAAAAATTCTTTATTAAGAACCATTTAATTAAACCTGCAGATTATTGTCCCATATCTTTTAATACCCTTACTGCATTTGATGGATTGCAATGTGATGTCTTTATTAAGCTTAATAGTGGTAGGCATTTAAAGATTTACAAGGAGGAAGATCAAATCCATCAAGAAGACGTGAATAAGTATGCTAAGAAAGGGATAGAACTTCTATATTTAAATAAGAAAACTTCCCATTGGATCTTAAAACAAATTCACATTAACTTTAAGGCCATTGTTGATGCTCTTGATAAAGGTGAAAAAATACATATAGCACCAGAACCGGTAAATGAGAAAAAGAAGAAGAAAGGTGAAGCTGATCAGTCTTTTACTGATTTATTAAAAGAAATTAAAGAAGAAAAGGAAGCAGTTAAGGAAAAGAAAATTCAAGAGAGTATCGATGGAGCTTTTAATCTGAGTGAAGAGTTTAAACATGATATAGATAAGAGGATTTCAAAAGCAGTGAAAGTTCTTTCTAAGAATAAAAATATTAAGAAATTCTTAGATAAAATGAAAGTTGATCGAAACCCTAATCAGTACTTTAAAATACATGTAAATTTACTTTGTAAAATGACCTGTGCTATTGCGCAGGTTATGGAGTGGAGTCATGCATCCACGCTTGAAAAACTTGTTTACGTAAGTTACATGCACGATATAACCATGGTTGAACACCCTCACGTTGCGCGGATTGCTAATCTGGTTGAGTTTAAGGCGATTGAAGGTGATCTTAGGCCTTCAGAGATTGAAATGTTTCACAATCATCCTGCTTTAATTCGAGATATGATAAATGACTCAGAAGATTTTCCCATTGAAGCCGATAAAATAATTTTTCAGCATCATGAATTACCTAATTCAAAGGGTTTTCCAAGTAAGTTGCAAACTATTCGGATTCTTCCACTCTCTTGCTTATTTATAATTGCCCATGACTTTGTCGATTACATTATTGATAATCCCGACTGGGTAATGGATGAGTATATTGTTCGTTGTAAAGATAACTTCGTTGGTGCTGGATTTACGAAAATTATTAAGAAATTAAGTAACTTAGAATTGAAATAAAAGCCGCTTAGTTCAGTAAATTTGAGTATTTCTTATATATTTTCTTTTGTATATTTTCCGAAGAGTGTTTAAGGAAAAAAAATGACACTAAAATCAAAGATAATTTATCTTAGAAAAGAAACGGGTTTTGCAAACCTTGTGACTTTTACACTTCAAAGTGATTTTAACTTTGACGTAGTTTCCTTTACAGAGAACGAAGAAGTTTATGAATATCTCGATAAAACTGAAGACTTCTATTTATTTATTTGTGACGGGTCTATTTCCCTTGGGAATGCTCAAGAGTGCTTTTCCAAATTTTGTGAAAAGAAAATGAATGTTCCTTACTTCATAGTGGGAAGTGATGATTACATTAGTAAGTTTAAGGACATGGGGCCAGACCTCTTTCATCGTAGTAAGTTCTTAGATGAGGCGAGGGTTAAGCTTGAAAGTTACTTCATGCAAAATCCACTTGTAAAAGTAGAGGAGTACTGCGAAGTTGATTTTAAAACGCTGTCTGTTTTTGATCATTTACAGTGTGATGTATTTATAAAAATGAAAAGTGGTCGTTTTCTTAAAATATTCAAAGAAGAAGATGCTATTGAACAAGATGATATTGATAAGTATGCTAAGAAAGGAGTGCATACTCTATTCTTACACAAGTCTACTGCCCATTGGATATTGAAACAAATTCAAATGAACTTTTCCTCTTTTGTTGATGCGCTAGATAGGGGAGAACAAATTAAAGTTATTAACCCAAATATTTCACCAGCAGCAACAGAGAGTCGCAAGCAAGATGGTAGTTGTATTGATGAAGTTGAAGAAACAACAAAGAAGCAAGAGTCTTGTTTAGATGAAGAAAAACCTGATTCGGAAAAGTCTTTTAGTGAACTCATAGCAGAAATAAAGAATGAGAAAGAAGCTCTGAGAAGTAAGGAGCTAGAACAAAGTGTTGATGAAAATCTAGGTATCTCAAGTGATTTAAATAGTGATATACAACTTAAGGTCTCTAAGGCACTTAAAATTATGTCTAAGAATAAGAAGGCCAAAAAACGTCTTGAAAAGTTAAAGGTTGATCGTAACCCTGATCAATACTTTAAAATTCATGTAAACCTTCTTTGTAAAATTACCTGTGCTATAGCGCAAGTTATGGACTGGAATAATGACTCCACACTAGAGAAACTTATCTTTGTAAGTTATATGCACGATATCACTCTAGTTGATCATCCTCATCTTGCACGAATTAGAGACCTTGCTCATTTTGATACTCTAGAAGATTCTTTGTCAGAAGAAGAGCAGAAACTCTTTCTAGATCACCCCAAGGAAATTAAAAAAATGGTACTAGAGAGTGATGAGTCTCCTGTAGATTCAGAAAAAATAATTTATCAACACCATGAAATGGCGAGTGGAAAAGGATTCCCTTCCAAATTACAAACCAATAGAATCTTACCGCTCTCTTGTCTTTTTATTGTAGCTCACGACCTAGTGGACTATATAATTGAAAATCCTAAATGGAAGCTCGATGAGTATATAAGTTCGAACTGCGGTAAATTCACTGGAGCGGGCTTTTCTAAAATTATTAAAAAATTACCTGAGCTTAAGAGTTAGGAGTAATTCTATCTAGTGCTTCTTCCGTAGAAATATCTGGATGATAGGCAAAGTCTTTCTCTGCCTTCTTATGAGAAAAGTAATGACTCTTACCAAGTTGAAGCGCCACAAACCTGCTCATAGGCGGATGAACATTCCAAACTCTAAGAGTTCTTAGTATAAATTCAATTATTGTTCCAATTAGGTATGCCTTCTTTACAGAGATAGATTTTTCAATTTTCCTTTCTCCATTTCTTTCTAAGACAGTATTTATAAAATCCCATAAGTTGACTGGTTTTTCCTGAGCAATGAAATAGGCTTCTCCAGACATATTCGAATCAAGAGAGAGTTTTTCAAAGGCCTGAATATGTGCTTTGGCAGCATTTTCCACATAGATCACATCTACTAGGTTGTCTCCATCACCAATGACTTTCAATTTTCCTTTTCTTCTTGCCTCTATAAGTCTTGGAATAATATTCTTATCCCTTGGACCAAAGATGAGATGAGGTCTTAGGGCGCAAGTTAGAAAATTCTGGGTATGGTTTTCTAAGACATATTTTTCCGCAAGCATTTTAGACTTTGCATACATACTTAGTGATTCTTTTGGGTAGGGAATTTCTTCATTACCTTCAATAATATCATCTATTCCAAAAACTACGCTTGGTGTAGAAGTGTAAATGAATTTAGAAATGCCACTTCGCTTACAAGCATCTACAAGATTCTTTGTTCCTACTGTATTTGTCTGGTAGAAATCTTCCCACTTTCCCCACATAGCTACTTTTCCGGCCACATGGAAAACAACTTCAATATCATTTAAGGCATTTTCTATAGATTTTGGATCATTTAAATCACCAATGCGAGTCTCTATACCTAGTTCAGCAAGTTCACGGTAATCTCTTCTTGAAAAATTGAAAACCTTATGACCTTTTGCAATTAATTGTTCCGCAATATATAGACCAAGAAATCCGCCGGCACCAGTGACTAGAATATTCATTTTAGTGATCCATTGCTCGCTAAGTCGCGAAGCTTTATACGATCAATTTTAATATTATGTCTTACATCTACAGGAAATGAATCATGAAACCAAATTTGTTCAATACAACGAGTATGAGAATGGACCTTACCTAGAGCTAAGAGCTGATCTTTTAACTCCTGCTTATTTTTAACTTTTTTATTTAACTCTACAACAAGACCTGCCTTCTCATATCCACTTTGTGTCTTTTTAATACCGATTAGGGCCGATCTCTTTACACTAGGATGTTCATTAAAAATAGCTTCACAGGGAATTGAACTCATCATTTGCTCACCTGTTTGAACTCTATGAATTTTTCGTCCGCAAAACCATAGATATCCTGACTCATCTATATATCCTAAATCCCCAATTCTATGCCAAAGGTATCCTTCTCCATAGATTTTTGCTTCTTTTGTTTTTTCAGACATTTCAAAGTAATTCTTGGTTACAATATCACCCTTGATGATAATCTCTCCAATTGTTCCATTTGCTACTTCTTTAAGATCAGTTACATTTGCAATAACTTCATCGGTGATTTCAATGATTTTTACTTCTACACCTTTGACGGGTTTTCCTACGCAAGTTCCTTTTCCAATCTTTGAATCATTGACGGTGTTTTGAAGTAAGTACCTTCCTGATATATTTGCTACAGGCAAGGATTCTGTCGCCCCGTAAGGAGTGTAGGTTGTTCCATTTGTTAAGACTTTAGAAAATTGTAAATGTATCTCGGTACTCACTGGAGCACCAAACATGACTAGATACTTTACACTCGGTAGAGATATGTTTTGTTCTGTACAATACTTTGCTACTCGTTCCCAAATAGCTGGGGATCCGGCTACAAATGTCGCTTTATTATCTAAAATGTTTTGCACTAACTTCTTAGGGTCAGCAAGTCCTGGTTTAGAGGGGTTCATATCAGGTATACAACTTGTCATTCCCATGGCGATAGTGAATAGAGCAAAGAGGGGAAATCCTGGAAGATCTACATCATCATGTGTCAGGTTGAACATCTCTTTCAACATACGTGTTTGAGTAGAGAAGATCTTATGAGAATATTCAACACCTTTTGGAATTCCTGTACCTCCTGAAGTGAAAAGTATCGCGGCTAATTCGTCAGGATGGTTCTTCGTTTCTATATGTTTTGGAGTAAGACTTTTAAATTCATTGAGGGATTTCATCTTTCCCCAAGTGAAGTTACTTGTTGTAATAAAATGAGTGATTGAAGAAAATGATTTTCTATAAAATAATCTTAGGAAGTGAACTTCGGGGACTCCTATCAAAGCTTTTGGTTTTACCTGTTTGATGGAGTGTAGGAGATTCTTCTTTCCCATGCCTGGATCGATGAATACGGGAATTATCCCTAAGTGAAAGAGCGCAAAAGTTATAGCTGGAAAATCTAGGCCAGGTCTAACGAAGACAAGAGTTTTGTCTCCTTTCTTTAAACCCATTTGACTTAAACCTAGAGCAAAAGATTGAGATCTCTCTAAGAGTTCTAAAAAAGTTAAACTCTCATAGGTATACTCGCCATTTTTCGTAGCTTTAAGAGGTGCCTTAAGTGCTAACTTATTTGGATATTCTTTTGCTCTTTCAACTAGCAGTTGTGCTATATTCATTTTATCCTCTAAGGAAGTTTCCAATTTCTAAGTTAACCTCTTCTCTTTCATCTTCAAGAATATAGTGACCGGCCTTTGGATAGGTTATATTCAAGGCATCTGGATATATATTTTTCCATCTCTTAAAGAAGTGCATACTGAAGCAGAAATCTTTTTCGCCCCATAGTAAAAGTTTTGGGCATTTTAGAGTGGGGAGTTTTTCTTCAATATCTTTTAAAACATCCCACGTTGGATGTTTCTTATCCATGGGGATATCTTTTACAAACCTAGCTGTTGCAATTCTATTCTCGTAGCTATCATAAGGGAGTAGGTAACCTGATTTGATAATACTTGAGAGTGGCTTTTTTACGGCCATAAAAGTTGCAGGCCATGCAAAGGCATTAAACTTTCTAACTAACCATTCACCGAAGAATGAATTCTTGCAAATATTTATAGTTGTAGGAATTGTGTCATCTGTAAAAGCTGCAGTGTTGAGTATGACTGTCTTTAAAACATTCTCTGGGTTTCTTGTGGCAAGCCCCATTCCAATAGCTCCACCCCAATCGTGTACAATGAGGTTGTATTCTTTAATACCTAAATCTTCTAGTAACTCTAAGAGATTACCGATGTGATTTTCTAAAGTGTAGTCATAGTCTTGCGGCTTATCTGAAAGTCCACAACCTAGGTGGTCAGGCACAATAACTCTAAAATCAGACTGAAGAGTCTTGATCACATTTCTATAGTAGAATGACCAAGTAGGATTACCATGTACCATAATGACAACAGGTCCAGTTCCTTCATCGACAAAAGACATTGTATGACCGTTCTTTAACTCTATTGTCTTTGGATTAAACGGATATTCTTCTTTTAAATTTGTTGGTATTTTTATAGCTTTCACCATTCTACTCCTAGCATGATTGAAGTGAGTCCACTTCCTATGCCTAAAAGGGCGATCTTTTCACCTTTTTGTATTATATCTAATTCACTTAATTTTGCTAACGTTATTGGAAGGGCCGCAGATCCAGTATTCCCAAGAGTTTCATAAGTAGTAAAAGTCTTATGATCACTAAGCTCCATCACTTCCATGGTCATCTTCTCATGAGCTGTTCCCACTTGATGTCCAATAACCCAATCGACATCACTATTATTCCAATTTAAGGCAGTCTTTGTTTTATTCCAATTCTTTTTCGCTAGCGCTAGACCGTGTTTTAATAATTCTTCCGAATCTGTCTCCATCATAAGAGAAGTTGTGTCTCCATCTCCTTGGCAGAGTACATTTGCACTTGAGTCCGTACAAACTGCGCCCCCAACTATTTTATGTCCGTTTGGAGCTAAGTCCTTGTGAGTGAGTAAGTACGCAACAGCTGCAGAACCAATGGTTAGATTGGCAATATATTTCTTAATAGACTTTCTTGTGAGAGTTAAATCACTTGAGAGATGTTCAATAGTTTGAGTCAGTAGAGGTCCACCATTTTCACCGCTTACAATAAGAGCTGATTTAATTTGTCCTAGTTCAATCATATTTGAGGCCATGACCATGGCGTTGACTACTCCCAAACAAGCATTGGAGAGATCAAAGATCATAGCATCTTCGCTAAGTTCTAAGTTGTGGTGAACAACACTCGCCGTTGAAGGCTCTAGAAAATCCCTACAAACACTTGCGTGAATAAGCAGACCGATATCTGATCTCTCAATATTGCTTTTTTCTAATAATTTATTGGCCACCTTAGTTGATAGATCACTTGGTCTCGTTCCATTTGGCCAAACTCCACGGGATTTTATTCCTGTCATGAGCTCTAAGCGTCCATGGGGGAGTTTAAGTCTTTCGTAGGTAGCACCTAAATCAGCTTCAATTTCTTCTGAAGTTTTAAACGTGTCCGGTTCTAGATAATCAAAAGAGTGAATTCTAACATTTTCAAATTTCATATTTAATCCATTAATCCATTAATCCATAAAGGTTTGCCATTGATATTCCTGAAAGCATGGAGCCAACGATTCCTAGAAATCCCTGATCAGTTCCACAGATCACCAAACCTTTAATTGCAGTTGAGCCATCTCTCGATTTATCAGTGGAACCGTAGACAGTTCCTCCAAAGTGAGAGGTGTATTTCTTTATTGTGGTAGGGGAGAAGATGTCTTTATAGACGACTTCTTCATTCCACGATGGAAGTATTTTCTTTGTGAGTTTACAGGCATTTTGGAAAACTAGTTCTTTATGGGCGCGGTATTCATCTTTAGTGAATTCATTCCACTTATTAAAATTGGCCATATTTGTTATTCTTACCCAACCATCTTCAAAGTCATTGTGAACAAAATTATTTGGAAGGCAAATAACCGCTGAAGCGGGATCATAGAAATCACTAGGCTGTCTATAAAGATACTTAGGCCTGTCATTAAAAAAAGCAATCGTCGTATCGACTCCAAAATCTTTTGGAAACTTGTCTAAAATTAAAATGCTTTCTGTGAAAGTCATTTTTCCAGTTCTAGCTGTGGGTAATTCTTTTTCTGTTTCTACAACGCTCAATGTTTCGGGTAGTCCCATTGAAGAAATAACTAAGTCCGCTTCGATGAAGTCACCATTCTTTAAGTGAACACCTTTTATTTTTTCATTCTTGGTTTCAATTTTAATAACTTCACTTCTAAATCTAACTTCACAGCCGAGAGTTTCTAATTTATTTAAAAGTAAATTAATAATAGTTCTCACTCCACCTTTTGGTCTTGAGAAACCTTCCATATAAATACTTTTAAACATGATCACAAACTGGGAGAAATCCATGTCATTTTCCCATGCTGATCCGTAGATCAATAGAGGGCAGAAGATCATTTCTAACAATTCTTCGTTAGAGATATATCTTCTCACAACATCCTTGGCCAAAACGTGTTCGTTATCTAAGGCCGTTTCATTGAATTCATTAATGTGTGCAATCAGTTTTGTAAGCCCATCAATTTGATTAGGAAAATGGATTGCTATATCTTCTACGAGTTCATTTAGATCATTCGTAAAAGTGAGGGTCTTTTCTGGAAATATTATTTTTGAATGTCTCTGTGGAGATAACTCCAGAGAGTCATAGGGAATTCTTAATTGTTTTAAGAGAGTGGCCAGGGGCTTTCTTCTCTCTCCCTTTTCCATGTAATTTGTGAGGGCATGAAGACCCACATCAAAATCTCTCTTGGCCCTCTTATAATAACTATTGAGCCCGCCAGTAATGACATGCTTTTCTAGCAAGAGCACTTTCTTATCAAACATGGCGAGTCTTATGGCCGCGGCCATTCCACTCATTCCTGCACCAATTATAATGGCATCGTATTTCATTTGGAACCTTATATGTCACCTTAACGAATTAAGGTGACAACTTAAAAATTATGCAAGTGCAGTAAACTTTGGACCTAGATAATCCACACAGCTTTGCATGCTAGCTAGTTGTGGGTAATCTTCTTGTGGAACGATGATCTTATGTCTTTTCTTAAGTTCCATAACGATATCTAAGAAGTCCATTGAATCTAAATCAAGTTGATCTCTAAGTGCTACAGCATCATCAATTGTTGTTACATCGTCATCTAAAGCAACGTCAGCTATTATATCTAAAACGTGTTTTCTTACTTGTACATTGTCCATTCTGCCCTCCTAATGGGTATATTTCTTAATAATTAGTGATGAATTTATTCCCAGCATTCCAAATGAATTATTTAAAATGATGTTAACTTCTTTTTCTATTTTCTCTCCGTTCACAAGATTTTTTAAATCGCATTTCGGATCAATATTTTCAATTTTCTTACAAGGATGAATAAGGCCATCTGTAAAGCTAGGAAGGTTTCCTGCTAGCTCTAGCGCACCTGCTGCACCCATGGCGTGACCAATGAATCCCTTAGAGCAGTTGATATAAGTATTTTCACTGTATCCAAAGACTTGGCTAACAGCTTCACACTCTTGAATATCTCCCATCTTAGTACCAGTGGCGTGGAGGCTTACAATGTCGATATCTTCAACTTTTATTGATGCCTTCTCAATGGCCCTAGTCATACATTGAATTTGCCTCTCTGTATTAGGTAAAACGAAATCTGAGGCATCGCTATTTGAATGGTATCCAATAACTTCTCCGTGTATTTTCGCGCCTCTCTTCTGTGCGTCTTCGAGTCTCTCTAGTGTATAAATGGCTCCACCTTCAGAGATGACAATTCCATTTCTATCAATATCAAGAGGACGAGTGGCAAGAGTAGGGTCCTCATGTTCTCCTAGTGCTCCTTGAGCTGCGAAGGCCGCAAAGATACCAAAAGTTTGTGGAGACTCACTGACTCCTCCTGCTAGTGCGTAATCAACTTCTTCAAGTTGTAACATCTGACAAGCTTGAATGAGTCCTAAGTTACCTGCGGCACATGCTGCACCGATAGTGTAGTGAGGTCCTGTAATTTTTAAATTGAGAGTGACTTCTCCTGCTGGATTATTGGCAACTGTTCTTGGGTTATGATGATGAGACCAAAATTCAGTATTCTTATCATTCTGATAGAGCTCGTGAATTTCGTTTTCCGTCTCAACATTTCCATGTTCAGTAATTCCAAGATAAACACCAACTCTATCTTTATCTATATTTTCCCAGTCAAGGTTAGAATCTATAATCGCTTCGTTAGCACAGTAAATTGAAATGGCACCAACTCTGGTTCCTCTCTTTCTTGTTTTCTTAGACTGATGTTTAGTTTCATCAAAATCACAAAGACCAGCAGCTCTGATACCCATGTGCCTCACTTCTGTGTGAGTGATTCCTGAGCGTCCTTCAAGAAGAGCAGTTCTAAATTCTTCAAGACTGTTTCCATTTGGAGCAGTAAGTCCCACTCCAGTTATAACGATACGATGTTTCATTTAGTTATTTCTCCCGAAAGCCTTTCTAGGCTTCCTTTTAATTTATTTGTTAAAGTCTTTCTTACCTGATCAGTTATATTGGCCATGGGGGCCACTCCACTGGTCAGGAGATGTAACGTCTTTGGTAATTGTTTTAAAATATGTGGATATTCCGTTGGAAGCTTACTTTGAGTAAGTTCAACAACAAAACTCATGACACTCTCGGCGATTTCACAAGTTGTAATAATTGACTTAAGTCTCTTAGTTCTTGGATCACCATCTTTAGATGTTGCAAGAGCTATTTTTTCAAGTCTGAGCGCCATTTGTTTGAATTCGAGAATAACTTCTTGCTCTCTCTTTCTAAAAACACTTGAGACAATTGAGAGGCTATCTTCCTTAACCGTATGAACCTTTACCCGTCTTTCCTTGTCTTCTTTTTTTAATTCACGAGAAATGATCGCTCCATAATGAGTAAGGACTTTTAGAGCGTTTGAAACTGCGGGTTGTGATAATTTTAATGTTTTCTCTATTTCTTCACTTGTAAGTGGTCTAGTAGAAAGAACGAGGAGGCCGTATACGGACCCTTCAATTCTCTTAAAACCAATTTGGTTGAGGAAGTTTTCAAACACAGGAAGTTCGGCGAGTAACTCTTCTTCTACGAAATTTTCAATTTGATCTGACAACGTAAATCCTTGAAAAAATTGGTTTATTACAAATATATAATATTAGAAATATCAGATTAATCCTCACTGTCTTACTCGTCAATGAATTAGTGGATTAAGATTTGCTGCGACATGTCTTTTTCCGAAGTATGCAATCATAAGTTATTCATAAAGTTTAAGCTCTGGGTTAAATACATCTAGAATATGGCGAATAGAGAGGTATGAAACAACATTCACTACATTTAAAGGCCCATGATCAAATATTCAGAGAAAATGATATTGCTGAAGCGATGTATATCGTTAAGCGGGGAATTGTTCGTCTCTATAAACCCAAGGGAAAAGGTTTTATCGAACTTGCCACTATTCACTCCGGAGAGTTGATAGGAGAGATGTCCTATTTTGACGAAGGTAACAAGAAACGTAGCTGTTCAGCGGAAACTCTGGTTGATACTGAACTCGTAGAAATCAAGTTTGCGGATTTCTCCCATATGATGAATAGTACTAATCCCTGGTTTCAAACTATTATCAATACATTAGTGGCGAGACTATTAAATTCCAATAAGAAAGTTACTAATTTTGAATCAAATTCTGTTTCTATCAATTATGCAAATAAAGGCGCAAATGATCTTTATAAATTTTTTAAAGATATTGATATTGTAAGACTCTTTAGTATTTTCTATCTCGCTATTAAGGGACAGGAAGAGGAAGGGGTGGAAGATGATGATGATATTATCATTCACAAAGAAATTTTTAGCTACTTTGCCACAGATATTTTCAATTTTAATGAAACAAAAATAACGGAATTTCTTGAGATTTTAGAGAACTCTTTTCTCATTGAACTCGTTGAAGATATTGAGGGAGAATTAGATAATATTCTAGTTTTAAATGTAGATCTCATAAAGAGAAGTTTTATTTTCTTTAATAAACAAAGACAGCTTCCTGATCAAAAGAAAACGTCCTTAGATGAACGATCCTTAAAATTTTTCTCGGAAATCTTAAGAAAACACAAGGAAAAACCTTTCATAGGAGAAAATCCTCTGATTGATTTTACAGATCTCATTAATGAATTTAAAGAAAATTTCAATATCTATATCTCAATGTCTGATTTTAAAAAACCTATTGCAATGGAACTCCTTGATGAACCAAAATTTAATCAAGAACAAAGAATTGTCGCCCATGTGAATATAGAAAAACTTGAAAGTCTTATTCCTCTCTTACTTGTGAAGAAGGAGTTTGCGAGCTTTAATGAAAATATGCGATTAAAATAAGTCGCTCTATTTAAGAGCGACTCTTATAGGATATATTATTTTTTTGGAAGTTTAGACACAAGGGTGAGGATTGTCGCTATGGCCACACTCTCACCAGTTTCATCGTAGACATCTACAAGCCATTTTACCACTCCTTTAGGAGTTTCTCCCTCGCGGTCTTCTTGTTCTACTTTCTCTTTACAAGTTAATCTGACACCAATGGTTGCTCCCACATAGACAGGTTTAATAAACCTCAGGTCATCAAGTCCATAGTTGGCAAGAACTGGTCCCTTTCCTGGATCGACAAAGAGTCCTGCAGCGGCTGAAATGATAAAGTAACCATGGGCCACTCTCTTTTCAAAAATTGTTCCCTCAAGTGAAGTTTCATCTGTGTGGGCATAGAAGTGGTCCCAACTTACATTGGCAAAATTCACTATATCAGTCTCAGTTACGGTTCTCTTGTGAGTCACATGAGTGTCACCAATTTTTAACTCCTCAAAGTGTTTTTTAAAGGGATGAACTCCAGGATTGAGTTGTTCACTACCTGCTTGATAAACATTTGTGATGGCAGTTAGTGTCGTTGGATGTCCTTGAATGGCCGTTCTTTGCATGTAGTGGTGAACTCCACGAATACCACCCATCTCTTCTCCACCACCTGCTCTTCCAGGTCCTCCGTGAACAAGTTGTGGCATAGGGGAGCCATGGCCAGTTGATTCTTTGGCGCAATGTCTATTGAGTACGAGTATTCTTCCGTGACTGGAAGCAGTCTCTAGGACGATATCTCTCGCAAAGTCATTATCATTGGTAACAACTGAGCTTACTAGAGATCCAAGTCCCATGTGAGAAAGTTCTGCAGCTTCTTCTATATTCTTATAAGGGATGATTGTACTCACTGGTCCAAAGGCCTCAACATTGTGAACATTGGAATTATTAAATGGTTTGTCACAGTAGAGCAGAGTTGGAGAGATGAAGGCTCCTTTATCTAAGTCTCCTCCTAGAATTTCTTTTGGAGTTCCTCCTCCAAAAACTAATTCACTGTCTTTCTTTAACTCTTCAATTCTAGCAAGCACTTCTTCTTTTTGAGAAAGTGAAGCGAGAGGACCCATTCTTACATCTTTTGTTCTTGGGTCTCCGATAGTGACTTTCTCTAATCTCTTTATTAAACCATCTCTTACGTCTCCAGCAAGGTTTGCTGGAACAATGATTCTTCTAATGGCCGTACATTTCTGTCCCGCTTTAATTGTCATTTCCTTTGAGACTTCTTTAATAAAGAGATCAAACTCTTGTGTTCCTGGTACGGCATCCGGACCTAGGATTGATGAGTTGAGTGAATCGGCTTCTAGATTAAAGGGGATATTGTTATTTAGTATGTTTTCGTGAGACTTAAGCATTAAACCAGTAGTGGCCGAGCCCGTAAACGTTACAACGTCTTGACTGGTTACATGGTCTAAGATTCCGTTGGCACTTCCACTGATTAATTGCAGTGCTCCTGGAGGCAAAATATTGGAGGCGATGATTTCTTTAAACACGGCTTCAGTAACATAACTTGTAGAAGTGGCAGGTTTAACGATGGCTGGAACCCCTGCCAAAATATTTACAGCAACTTTTTCAAGCATTCCCCAGACTGGGAAATTATAGGCGTTAATATGTATGGCACAACCTCTTTTAGGAGTTAGGATATGATGTCCTAGAAAAGACCCTTCTTTACTGAGGAATTCTGCAGCACCATCAACGAGAAACTTTTCATTGGGAAGCTCTCTTCTTCCTTTGGAAGAATAAACAAAGAGATTTCCAATTCCACCTTCTATATCAATCCAACTATCTATCTTGGTTGCACCTGTTTGATAAGAGACTTCGTAGAATTTATTCTTATGTTCTAACAAATGCAGGGCAAGTGCTTTAAGTAGACGAGCTCTTTCATGAAAAGTTAAATTTCTAAGTTCTTTATTTCCAATACGTCTAGCGTAGTCAAGCATCTCTCCAAAATCTAGGCCCTTTGAAGAGGCCATAGCAACTAGCTGTCCAGTAGAAGCATCAAGTAGTTTGGCTCCATCTTCGCTGCCTTCAACCCATTGTCCTAGAGCGTAATTTAATAGTTTCATTATTTTTCCTTTTAAGACTCATTTGTCCCTACCTCATATTTGCGATTGGGCCCATGTGACTTATTTATTAAAGGAGTTATTTTATAAATTTGATAGGGACGTGACTAGAAAGTATGCGTCATTTTAAGGCGTTTTAATGGGTTTTATTGAAAATAAATGCAGAATTGCCCTCAATACTGCGAGAGGTACTCTGAGACGATTCTATCTTTGACCCCAGATGATGTAATACTTTGTAATCCTCTATTAAAAGTCTGAATGAGCTTTAAACAATTTTGATTTTTCTTATGGCAAACGAGGTGAAGTCCTCCTTTAGTTAAGTTGGGGTAGAGGATAAATTCAAATTGTTCTCTTTCTGCGTGGGAGAAGTTTTCACGCATATAGTGAATGGCCGTATAAAGTGGAATAGGAAATAGGTCTATTCTCTTATGAAGAATTTTCTTCATATTCATGAGGTCACTTCCCACCATTTCAAGTTCCAACATTGGCCGTAATTTATCAAAATTCTTTCCGTAACTGATATTGCGAGTAACACCTATTCGAAATTTTTTAATGTCTTCTAATTCATTTATTTCAAAATCACTTTCTCTATGGGAAATTAGGATACTAGGGGCGAGGATTATGGGTTTGGAAAAATACCAACTCTTTTCTCGTACATCATTTTTTATAAAGGCAAAAGAAACACCATTTAAATGATTAATAGAATCTTCGGCGCTTTGCCAAGAAGCAAATTGTAGATTGTATTCAACCCCTTGGTTCTCTAAGGACTTCTCCACAACTTCAGTGAGAAACCCTCTATTACTTATACTCTCATCAATGTAGGGGGGAGATTGACCAACCACCACATCAAATGTTTGTGCGAAAGCTCCGCTGCACAGGAGAAGTAGTGTAATGAATTTTAGCTGCCTTATTTTCATATCTCTAAAAACTTAGCAGCTAATTGTGAATTAAATATTAATTAACTATGATTCGTAACCTGAAATTAGCTCGTCAATACTGTTTTTTAAGACGATGAGTTCATTAATGGCATCATCTTTCTCTTTACCATCAACAAATCTCTCTTGAGCTAATATCTTGATAATACTTCTATTTAGTCGCTTAGATGTATTTTTAATGGCCTTAAATTCACTCATCATAGGATCTTTTGCCATGATCTTTTCGATGGCTTCAGAGGCCCCAACATTTTGTACTTCTTTGACTAATTCTTTTACTACATCAGAGGCTTTTTCCTTAATGTAAGGGAGTATTTCCTCTTGTACTTCTTGAGATAATTTAATCAGCTCGTTCGCCTGAGTGGCCCCAATTTCTCCATCAAGTCTTGCTCTTTTTACACCATTACACGACTCTCTATCTCTTAGGATCGCCGCTTTAATGGCCCTTTCAGAAAGTCCCGTTTTTTCAGAAGTGTCTTTGACAAAGGTTCTCACTTCTTCCTCGTGAACAGCACTGGCAACTTCAGCATTTAAATCTTCTTCAAGTTGTTTCTTCTTCGAAGGAGCTTTTAAATCAGAAATTTTTATATCTTCGAAGGCATCAGGATTAATCTTTTCAAAGATTTCTTTTCCACGTCGTAAGCAATTTTCAAACTCTAGATCTGTTAGGTTCTTTCTTACTAGATTTTCATCAATGGAGATGAGCTCTTCTTTGAGTTCCCCTTCACTGACTTTAATAACTGGAGCTTCTTCTCGCTCCATTTGTTTTAAAGCTGAATATCTTCTACCACCTGCTATGAGTTGGTTTTTATCATTTACGATAAGGGGATTTATAAGACCAATATTTCCAATACTATCAACTAGTGTATCTACGTTGGTATTTGTACGAAGGTATTTATTGTTCACGACGATGTCGGCGATGGGCATCATTTCCATATGGGTGTCTCCTAATTATGTGTGTTCTGTGTGTGTGCACAATATTTGAGCAGAAGAGTATTCTTTTGGCGAGAGAAATAGAATATTATTTTCTAACTTAGAGCTAAGCTTTTGAATTTACAGAAATGTAGTGGGCTTGAGTTAATATATTTTATTTAAGATATTTTCTTTGTAAGGGGAAAGAGTTGAATATTCAATTGATATACTTCATCTCCGGGGGACTGTTCAATCTGTTCTGAGAAGTTTATTTGAAACTCTCTAATGATATCTTTGGCCTTAGCTAAATCACTTGTTAAGAGCGAAAGGGTCGTGGCGTGTAGTGAGCGAAGGTCTTTGTCTTTTTCAATGGCCTTTGCTGAATTTTCCATCAGGGCCTTGTGATAACTATGGGCCGCTTCTTTAGTCACTTCTTTGGTGGGAACTATAGTTGAAGAAGGTTGAATAACTTCTTTACCTTCAAAAAAAGTTTTTTCTAAGAAGCCTTCACTAATTAAAAGGTCTAAGAGTTTCTTTCCCTCATCTTTCTTTATCAGTCCATTCGTTCTTGTTTCAATCCATGTCCCAGAGGGAAAGAAATCTTTTAATTGAGTGAGCTCTTTCACACAATGGGCCTTCCAATTAAAAAACAAATCAACCTGCGCAGTATTTTGTTCTCGCATTTCTTTAAGTTCACTATTTTGATCAAGAAGTAGGATTGTGAGACTGGGATTGTCTTTACTACTTTTTGCAATTTTAACTAGCTCTTCAAAGTAATAAGCTTCTTTAGTATTAAATTTAAAAAAATCGATGAGAGACTTTTGTATCTTTTTACCCGCGTGTCTTTGACCATTAATAATCATGGTAATGGAAGAGATACTATTTAATCCAAGTTCTCTCGCCCACAGTCCAAAGGACCATGAAGGATTTACACGCTTTTTCATTTCGTTAAAGTCACGTAGAAATTCACGATAATCGCTGTAATTGAATATGTTTGTTTCTTTCTCTTTATCCATGATTCCATTAACTTATCGACACATATTTTCTATGCTTAAATTTATTTCACATTTTTTGCGAATACTTCACAAAATTTGCGCAGGAAAAGTTGACTTGCTTAGTAAAGTACTATTGTGAAAGTAAAATTTCCATTCTAGAAGTGACTCAACAAATGAATAAATTTGGAGAAATTAATGAAGAAGTTTTTATCTATTCTTTGCTTACTTACAATCGTTTCTGTAATTGCTGATACTCAAGTTGTGTACCGGTATTTAAATACAGATCTTTCTGGAAAGTTTGATAACAAGATGGAAAAACTTCTAAGTCGAACTATCATCAATAGATGCTTTGCAGGTAATGAAGCTCTTATCACTGATGAAATGGATATCTTAATGATAGAGTCCATACAGTCTACAATTGAAGTTCCAGAAGATTCAAAGTCTTCTTTTGACACGCAAATTGTAGTGACTTTCGAATTCAGAGATTTCAATTCAGAGACTGAAGAAGAAATCTTTCGTACAGTTGAAGTTTTGATTGAAAAAAGTTCGAATCCAAATTTAAAAGATCTAATGAGAATTGATATCTCTTCTGCTTCTGACTTCTGTCAGTAGCACAAGATGTGTAGTGTGTGGGTGTCAGGTAACAAGTGCAAACTTGTTACCTGACTTTACAATTTTATAATCAATTTATTTCTATTCTAAGACAACTCTTTCAAAAGATTCAAAATTATGAAAATTAGGCTTCTCATCAATATGAGAAATTGCCCAATAACTTAACTTTTCATCACATTCAATGACACTAGTAAGACCAAAAGACATAGCTTCTTTCTTCCAAAATCCGGGAAGGAAGTTATAAAGATCAATTGTGGTCTTTAAGGAAAATGTTTGGTCTGTTAAATTTATGACACAAGTTGCTTCTTCGAAATTAGGTGATTGCTTTAAGGGCGCTTTTGGTTTTGGAAAGTAAAAACAATTCCAATGCCCTTCGGGGGAGTAATTAAATTCATAATATGAAAGTGTCTCATTATTTAAAATAAAACATTCAAAGCAACTGGACTCCCAAAGACCTATGACTCGTTTCGTTTCATCTAGAGATTTTGGGAGATGAAGGTTCTTAATATTCCCTTTGACAATAAACTCTATCTCTAAGTTTGAACCAACGAGCTCTAAACTCGCTTGAATATCAAAGGAGTTTAGTGATTTCTTAAATGGGATTAAATTAAAATGATACTTCTTCATGAGTTCTTGTTCATAATATTACTTAAAAAATCTACAGGTAGAGGGAAGAAAGTCGTCGACTTTCCGCCTCCAGTTGAGATCTCTTTCATGGTATCTAGATATCTAAGCACGATAGCGTTCTTTTGTTTTCCTAGTATTTCTGCCGCTTGTGCTAGCTTAACAGAGGCCTGTAATTCCCCTTCTGCTGAGATCACTTTGGCCCTCTTATCTCTTTCTGCTTCTGCTTGTTTGGCCATGGCCCTTTGCATTTCTACAGGAAGATCAATCGCCTTAACTTCTACTGCTGAGACTTTTATTCCCCAGGGCTCAGTTTGCTCATCGAGTATCGTTTGTAAGCGGTGATTGATTTTCTCTCTGGTTGAGAGAATTTCATCTAATTCAAATTGTCCAATAACAGATCTCAGTGTTGTTTGAGATATTTGCGCAGTCGCTAGTAAATAATCTTCCACGGCTATGATGGATTTTTCTGGATCATTGACACGAAAATAGACAACACCATTTACTTTTAGAGTTACGTTATCTTTTGAAATAATATCTTGTGAAGGAATGTCCATAGTAACTGTCCTTAAATCGACTCGACTCATTTTTTCAAGTCCAGGAATTAAGACAATAAGCCCTGGTCCACGCACTCCAGTGAATCGACCAAGTCTAAATACGACGGCACGTTCGTATTCGTTCAATATTTTAATTGTATTAAAGAGTAAGACTATAAGCAGAATTATAAAGGGGGTGATTGTTGCAATATTCATTTTCTTCTCCAATTAATAAAAGATGTTTATATTTTGAAGGAAAAACTCAATGGGTGCAATTAAATGTTTTATTCAGGAATGACGCATGGAGAATGGCTGAGTTTACAAAAAGTTAACAATCTAGTGACATCTCTTTAATTGGCCCATGTCATTATAATTCTCGTAGGACACTCAGAGAGTCTAAATCTATCTCTCCAATAAATATTCACAATATCCTACCCCAATATCCTACCTTTTTTCTTTGAGTGTCCTGGGAGAGGTGATTGACTTGTTAATTCCTAACTGTCACAGTGAAAAAAACCACACAGGAGACTAGAATGAACCCATCTGAATATGTAAAGCTGGCCATCAAAACTGAATCTACAAACTTTGCGGCCATGGACGAAAGACTTAGTGACAATGGATTAAAGAGATTGCTACACGCAGGAATTGGACTTTCTACAGAATCAGGAGAGTTTTTAGATGCACTTAAAAAACACATTTTCTACGGTAAGGAACTCGATAGAGTGAACTTGGCAGAAGAGATGGGAGATCTATTTTGGTACTTGGCCATTGTCTCTGATGAGCTTGGTGTAAATATGGAAGATGTGATGGAGAGAAATATCTCGAAATTAAAAGCTAGATACGGAGAAAAATTCTCTGAAGAGAAAGCTGAAAATAGAGACTTAAATACAGAAAGAGAAATACTAGAAAAACAAAAAATGAATTAGTCATTAGCGGCCTTCACGGGCCGCTATATTTGCAATTAAAGACTTATTTAATTTTACAACAGTTCAATATTCCATCTGCCCAATCTTTTAGCTCTCTTCTGAGCCACGAAATATCTTCAAGATTAGTCACTCCTTTAGAATTTATAGCAAGTAGTAGAGTCACAACTTGTGAAAGAGTTTTCCTTGAAATCGTCATAATATCCTCAATTTTATATTTCTCTAGTTTTAAATGAATTTTGTATTTTAGGCAAGGTAATTGATTCTCTGACTAGAGAGGTCAGACTCTAAAGTCTCTCATTAAATATCCGATATATAGAGTGTGAGAGTTATTAAATCTTTTAGTCTATTTACTTTGTTTACCTTAAGTCTTTTACTAGGGTCCGTAAGCTTTTCCAGTGAAAGGGATGACTTTAAAGACATATTTAAAACTGTAAGGAAAGCTTACAAGATGCAAAGGGCAGAAAGAAAGAATAAAGAAGATTCAATGTCTGGAGTGAAGGAATTTGAACTTTGTATTGGATGTGTTCAAACTAAGTCATTAACAAAAGAAGTGAATAAAATTCTCTTTGTCTTATCTGAACAAGAAGAGAAAAAAAATCCTAAAAACCAATCTCTTGAAGCTGTTGAGGGCCTTGAGGCCATGTTTCACTATACTATGAAACCTTCGGTCTTCGGAGAAAAGGCAGATTGTTATAAACAGAGAGATGGTTTTCATAATTCTACTTTAGGAGATTTTGAAGACATACAATCACAAATTGTTTTTTCAAAAGATATCGACTTATCAAAAGTCGAAGCACTACATATTAGAAGTGGAGTGAAGAAAACTTACTACTATCGCGCTAAAGCGCCTCACCGTGACATCGTGGTTCGCTTGGATATTCACGGCGATGATCAAGCAAAAATCACTTATTATAAAATGGATATGACTAAGAGTTTAAAAGCAGAAATCGTTTCCGAAAAGTCTAAAAAGGTTCATGCTGAAAAAAGAAAAAAGACAAAGAAGCAAGCAGAAACTTGGGGCGCTTTTTCAAATGGTGTTCGAGAAGCGGGTGAGACAGATGATGACTATGCTGACTTTGGTATGGGCTTCTCACTTGAGCACAAGAATAACCTTCCTAGAAAACTAACCCTTTTAAAAGGAAGCTCTAACACTCCTATCACTAGCGATATTTCTTTTAAATCTAAAGCTGAAGTAAGCTCTAAAAGAGTAGGAGCTCAAGTCTCACTTGCTGATAAGAAAGGTGAGGATTATGTGAGTTTAAGAGTGAAAACAGATGAAGCTGAAATAGTCATTCCTACAACTATAGATCTCTTTCTTTCTGATCTTGTGGTTGAGGCCGAGTTTAGTGCCACAACAAATGAAGAACAGAGAATGAGGTTTAATTTAGCCGGAGAGCAAGATAGAAGGACAACTCTTGAATTTCAAAATTCAAGGTCAGGGTCGTCTGTGGCATTAGAGAGAAGATATCAGATAAGTAATGCCCAATCATTTAGTGTGAAATTAGCAACGGGTAGTGACTCTGAGTCCTCTGCCTTTTTACGTTATCAGTTAAGCTTTTAAAATTAAACCATCTTGGTTTTTAATTTCTACTTCATCACCAATTTTTAATTCATGAGAACTTTGGAAACTCCAAATTTCTCCTCCAATTTTCACTTGGTAGATATAGAATTCTCCATCGTGTTCTAGGAAATTTACTATTTTTGCGTGATGACCAATTTGAGAATTAAAATATTTTTTTCCAATATTCTTATGATCTCTAAGAATGAAGAAGAAAATAAAAAATAAAAATAAGACGAGTGAGGAAGTGGCGGAGATAATAACGTTCTGACTAATAGAAATATAACCATCTTCAGTTCTATACAAGAAGAGAGAACCCGAAACAAAACTTCCAAGAGCAGCTAGGGTTATGAGACCATAACTCGTTATATATATCTCTAGAATGAAGAGTATAAAGCTCAACCCTATGAGGGCCAGCGCCCCAAAATTCAGAGGCAAGACTTGGAAGCCAATTGCCGCTAGAACTAAGCAAAATGCACCCATTGAGCCCGCAATAAATCCTCCTGGAGTCTGAAACTCGAGATAGAAAAGAGCGGCACCTATGAGAAAGAGAATGTAGGCGGTATTTGGATTGGCCAAAATATTTAAAAGTTTTTGACCTAGATCCATTTCATATTTATCAAATTCAATTTTCTTTACTTTTAAAGTGACTTTCTTGCCAAGAATCTTTATTTCTCTATTGTTGAGATTTTGTTGCAACTCTTCCTCTGTATTTACAATGGCATCGATGAGATTTTCTTTGAGAGCATTTTGAGACTCAAAACTTCTCGCTTTCTCAATCATCTCTCCAAAGAGTGGAGCATTTCTATTTCTGGACATGGCCAAACTTTGAATAAGCGCCTTAAGATCGTTGATGGCCTTATTTCTAAGGTCTCCCTTTTCTAGTTCTCCAGACATCTGAATAGGGGTGGCGGCTCCAATATTTGTTCCTTCTGACATAAATAAAATATGAGCGGCACTGGCAATAATCGCCCCGGCACTGGTAGCACTAGCGCCTTCTGGTCTTATCCAAATCGCCACAGGAATTTTACTTTCACCTATGAGAGTTAAGATTTTCTTGGTGGTGGAGACGAGACCTCCGGGGGTATTTAATTCTATGAGTATGAGGTCAGATTGGAGCGTATTTGCCTTTTCAAAACCCACTTTTAGGTAATTGTAGGTGGCTGGACCAATGGGGGCTTCAATTTCCAGATTCAGGATCTTATTAATCTGTAACTCTGAAGCAATTACACTAGAAAAAAAATTGAAGACAAATATTGTTAACGCTAAAAGTATCTGATAAGTTCTCATGTTTTTTATCCTTAATTCCCTCAAATTGGAGAATCAATGCAGCCTTTATATAAGATCATACTATGTAATATTTTAAATCCAAAATCTGATAAGTCATGCCAATTTATCAAAAATGGAGCTTTAGTTTTGAAACGAAGCGTATCTGGTTATAAAATCGTAGAAATAGGTACTGAAAAGAAAATTCTTCCGGCCTATGCTTCTAAACGTTCTATTGAGGTTATGGATACTCTTGGTAAAACTTGTATACCTGCCTTCTTTGATACTCATTTTCATTGGGTACAAGATGATGTGAGGTTAATGCCTAAGAAGAATCTTCTGGAATGGTTAAGTAATTACACATGGCCCTATGAAGCTAAATTTAAAGATAGATCTTATTCAAAGAATAAGGCGATGAAATTTGCTGAAGAACTCGTGAGTGTAGGGACTCTTGGTGGCGCATGTTACGCTTCTATTCATGCCCATACTGCTGATGATGCTCTCAAGAATTTTGTCGGTGACTTTGTGGTGGGGAATGTTTTAATGACTATGGAGTCTCCAAAGTATTTAACTCAAACAAAGAAACAAGCTCTCAAATTAGTAGAAAAACAAACTAAGAAATATAAAGAAAGATATGCGGTCACACCAAGGTTTGCTCCCACGACTCACCCTGATGTCATGAAGGAAGCAGCAAAGATGGCCAGAGCATCTAAGAGTTTTATTCAAACTCACCTTAGTGAAACAAAGAATGAAATAGATTACGTTCTTGGACTTTATAAAAATATAAAAGGCTTTGAGAATGTTAAAACCTATACGGACATTTATCTCAAATCTAAAATTCTTGGTGCTAAAACAATTATGGGTCATGGGATCTATCTATCAAAAGAAGAATTACAAACTCTCAGTAAGACAGGGACATCTATCGCTCACTGTCCAACTTCAAATGCCCCAGTGAAACAACTAGGACTTGGTTCTGGTCTCTTTGATTTTAAAAGAGCGGAGAAGCTAGGCATAGATTGGTCATTGGCCAGTGACATTGGTGGTGGACCTTTTGTTTCTATGTTTGATGTTATGCAGTCCTATGTGGCTCAAAATGAAAAGGCAAAAGTAAAAGGTGCTACTTATACCAAAGCTCTCTATAGGGCCACAGTGGCAGGTGCTAGAGCGCTAAAGCTTGAAAAGACTCATGGGTCATTGGACACTGGTAAGTTTGCCAATTTTATTCTAGTTCAATCTCCAAAAGACTTAAGTGGAAAGACGGAAGATGTGCTGAAGAGGATCATTTCAAAACATAAAAGCAGTCGTAAATTCTATGACAAGATGGTTGAACAAACTTTTTATAAAGGTGAGAGCATTTTTGTGAAATCTTTATAGGGAAAATTCATTTGGTGAAAAAATTAAGTTGATAATGGTAGTAAAGTACCTTAAGCTTAATTTTAGGTAAGACCCATAACTCATCGAAATCGCATAAGTCCAACCTTAAGGGGTCCTAAAGGTTGTCGGCAGATTTATCACCTGTATTTTTAATTAAATACCATTTATGAGTGATTTTTTGTCTTAAAAATGACTTAAGTTGTTGATTTTATAGACTAGTTAAGATGGAGTACCAATAAAATAACCAAAAGTTGTTTGGAATTATACAAGATATTTTGATAATTTATTTATTAACAAATGTGATGATCAACAAAAAAGATAGGAGAACATCATGCGCTGCTTTGAACACATTGCTAAATTGATTAGAACGAAGAGAATTAACCACACGAAAGGCTATTCACAGTCAGAACTTTCGAATCTTCTGGGTTACAAAAACGGACAGTTTATTTCTAACGTAGAAAGAGCTCTCTGTAACATCCCATTAAAGATGCTTAAGAAAGTTAGTGAAGTGCTGGACATTGATCCAAGCGAACTGAAAGAAGCGATTCTTAAAGATCACGATCAAACTTTAGAAAATTACCTAAAGCTTGAAGGTGCTTCTGAGATGATGCCTAATTCTGTTAAGAAAGCTCCAGTGGTAGCTGCTCATTTATAGAAATATAAGTGACACAAAAGAAAGGCCTTAAATTTTAAGGCCTTGATTTTCTGGGCCTCATTCGTGAGGCTTTTTTTATTTCTATATTTGCTTTTCTAACTATGCACCTTTGTAGGCCTTATAGTCTTCAATACTTCCCATACTTTCTTCAGTATCTTCTTTATAGTCTGATTCTATTTGAACTTCGAGATAATGAGGGTCTTTAAAGTCACCTTGATGACTAACATGTTCCGCAACAGGACTTATTTCATGGTTGCTAGAGTACTCTAAATCTACTTTCAATGAGTGAAAGTGTTTTTCAAAGAGGTCTTTCTTTTCTCCAGATAGGTTGCGCTCAAATTCTCTAAGCTTTGAAATAGTATTTGCATAGATCCTTTCTAATTTAGCTTTTTGGTTGGGATCCGCTCTATGAAAGAGAGCAAAGTATTTCTTTCTCGCAAGAAGATGTTGCTCCAGAAGATTATTATATTTTAAAGTCACCATATCTTCCATGGGAAGACGGGGAGATTTCTTAAAATTCTTTTTTCGTCTATTCGTATTAGAAGATGAACCAGCTTTCTTATTGAAGGGCTTATTCTTATTTTTTCCACGATATCTATTGCGTGATTGATTAGACTTATTAGGTTGGTTGGGCTTTGCTTGTTGTTCGGACATTGATTCCTCATAGATTCTATTATCTAGATCATATAAACTGGATTTCTACTAATAGTGATGTAATTTTAAAGATCATGATTGTGTTAGTCAATTAGAGTTAGAAGAATCATGTCACGGATAAGTTTTTTTTAAGAATTTTAGGAAAAGACTTTGATTAATGTTTAAAACCCTTTAAATATAAGATGTCTTAATAGTTAATATAAGGAGATATAGATGACAACTAAACGCGTTAGAGTCGCCGTTACTGGTGCAGCAGGTCAAATTGGTTATGCAATCCTATTTAGAATTGCTTCTGGTCAAATGTTTGGAACAGATACTGAAGTAGAGCTAAGCTTACTTGAGCTTCCTCATGCATTAGGTGCCCTTGAAGGTGTAAAGATGGAGTTAGACGATTGTGCTTTTCCACTTTTGAAAAATATTGTTTGTACTGACAAAATGGAAGAGGCCTTTGCTGGAACTAACTGGATTTTAGCTATTGGAGCTGTTCCTAGAAAAGATGGAATGGAAAGAGCTGACCTTCTTAAAGTTAATGGTGGGATCTTTGGTCCACTAGGTAAGGCCATGGCCGCTCACGGAGCAGATGATTGTAAATTATTTGTTGTTGGAAATCCTTGTAATACAAATTGTCTTATTGCCATGGAAAATTCTGGTCTACCAAAAGATCGTTTCTTTGCCATGACAACACTTGATGAGAATAGAGCAAAAACTCAACTTGCTACGAAAGCAGGGGTCGATGTTACAGAAGTGACAAATATGACTATTTGGGGAAATCACTCAGCAACTCAATATCCAGATTTCTACAATGCTAAAATTGGTGGAAAGTCAGCAGCTGATGTAATCACTGATTCTGAATGGTTAAATGGAGAGTTTATCTCAACTGTTCAAAAGCGTGGAGCAGCCATTATTAAGGCCCGTGGAGCAAGTTCAGCAGCATCTGCTGCCAATGCTTGTGTAAGAGGTGTTCACGCCCTTACTCACGATACTCCTGCAGGAGAGACGTTCTCAATGTGTCTTTCTTCAAAAGGTGAGTACGGAGTAGACGAAGGTCTTATCTTCTCTTACCCATGTCGTGTTGATAATGGAACTCTTAAAGTTGTAGAGACTGTTGAGCATAACGATTTTGGTAAAGAAAAATTTCAAACAACTCTCGAAGAATTAAGAGCTGAAAAAGCTTCTGTTAAAGAGATGGGTTTAATTTAATTTAATTCAAAAAAAAATGGGACCTTCTGGTCCCATTTTTAATAATCTCTTGTGAGATGTGATCTGTCTTCATCCTGTTCGTACACTGAATGAATAGGGTGTTCATTTACCGAACTAATTGTTCGTGAACCTGTCGTGCAAGACGATATAAACAACGTTCCTAAGATAAGTAGAAAAATGGACTTCTTCATAGTTGAGCTCCTTACTCAATTATACGGCTTATTTTCTCTTTCTCTTAAATTTATTATCTAAAATGTACTGGAATCAGTAACTTAGGCTTCTTCTGATAAGTTGTTGCTGGCCCTGAACTTCTCTAGCGCCTGGAAGAATTCGCGCTGGTCTTCAATCTCTAGTGAGCTCATAGTCTGGACATTCTTCTTGCGAATCCCTTTTTGCGCCAACAATTCATCGGCACTTCTAAGTCTGCTGGTAATACTTTGCGCAATGGTCACAAGCCATGCTGGGAATTGGTTATCAATCTCTTCAACAGGGATTTTAATAATGGTGGTGTCTTCTAAACAGACTGCACTGGCACTTCTCTTCTTCTTATCAAAGAAGCTCAGCTCTCCTAGATATTCGCCGGCACCTAAGTGGGCGAGAGGAGTGACTTTAGTTCCTTTGGAGACAAAAATTAAAATCTTTCCTGAATGAATAATGAAGAGGTCGCAATCATCTTGCCCTTCGGCACAAATAATGTCGCCCTTCTTCAAGTTCATTGTTAGAGGTCCAGAAATTTCTGTCATAACTTTTTCCTTAGATTTTAAAAATTTGTTTAATCACTAAAATGAGTTCAGCTTTAAGTTTATCGTAGTAGATACTTTGCGGAAAAATATCATCAACAAAAGTAATATTTCTCGCTAGTCCACTTTCAACAATGATGGCAAAGTCCACAAGTGAAATATCATTCTTAGTAGCATGGTTCTTTAGAATTTTATTAAAGATGGGATTACCTCTCCAGTTACCACAGTCAAAAGCACTGGCCAATAGAAGATTTTTCTTAGCTTCTTTAATATTACCTTGCAGTAAGTAGGCCCTACCTAATTGAAAGTATGTGGTGGCATTTCCAAATGATTGTCCTGCTAGCATTTTTAATCTGGCTAGAGCCTCTTTTGATTGACCTTTTTTAAGAAGTTTATCAATATCATTTTGTTCGATCATAATGGTGTTGGTAATGGAATTATCACAGACAATTCTTGGAGCTACTTCTAGATTTATGGGAGCAGTAACGAAAACCAAAGTGGATCCTTTCTCGCGCATGAAAGAGCTCAATTCTTCTAGCTGCAATTGGTAGTACTTGTATATATACTCTGCCCTAAGTTGCGAAACTTTTGAACTGCTCGCCTTTTTAAAGGCCTTAATTTCTTTCTTCAAATAGAAGTACTTGCTTGGGGCCTTATAGAGAAATTTACTGGTCCAGGGAAAACTCATAAGAATTGAAGAGTACCTATCGTCCTTGAAAATTTTAAAATTAGCTTCAAAAATTTGTCGGTCTCGCGTAAGAAATCTCTCTTCTAGAAACTCTTCAGAGCCACCAAAATAGAGCACCATAGAGGGGATTTTCTTCAAAGACTTTAATTTCTTTAAAGTTCGGTGTAATCCTTCTCCCTCTGCTGACCAATTATATATCTTTAGCGGGTTTCGTAAATTCTTAGAGATACTTTCATTAATACCGGGTAGGTATTTATTGAGAGAAGATCCCAGACGATCTCCAATAATGAGGATGTCACTTTCTTGGATTTTTACTCTGTCTGCGACTTTACTAGCGGCCACAACGAAGGGATAGGGATAGATAGTGGTGGGCGTAGTTTTGAACTTCAGGTAAACAAATGTTCCTGTGCCCAGTAGTAAGAGAAGAAATAAAATGCTTATTTTCTTGATCATTTCGTACTTTCAATCGCTTGTATAAGTAAATATTTATAAGTCCCCTTTATTGTATATAAAAACTCTGCTACATAAAAGCACTCAAGTACAAGTAATTAAGATATTAGGTATATTATGCACCGCACCCCAGAACTCCTAGCTCCGGCAGGAAGTCTTGAAAAATTAAAAGTGGCCATCCTCTATGGCGCCAACGCTGTTTACCTCGGAGGCCAGAAATTTGGTCTGCGTACTGCCGCGGATAATTTCACCACCGCAGAGTTAGAAGAGGGTGTTCTCTTTGCTCACGAACGTGGGGCCAAGGTCTATGTAGTGCTCAATTCTTTCTTACACGATAGTGATCTAGAAGATCTGCCTGAATTTCTAGAATTACTTGATCACTTAAAAGTTAATGCAGTAATAGTTTCTGACCTTGGTGTTATTGAAACAATTAAGAAACACTCAAATTTAGAAATTCATCTCTCCACTCAGGCAAGTTGTTTAAATACACAAGCGGCACTTGTATGGAAAGAGATGGGTGTTAAGAGAATAGTGCTTGGAAGAGAAATCTCTCTCGCTGACGCCTCTAAAATCAAGAAGAAAACCGGATTAGAGATAGAGATGTTCATCCATGGTTCCATGTGTATGGCCTACTCTGGAAATTGTGTCATTTCAAATTACACTCAAGGGCGAGATAGTAACCGAGGTGGTTGCGCTCATAGTTGTCGCTTTGAGTACTCGCTAGACTTTTCAAATATTAAAAATGCCAGCAGTGATGAATTAAAAACTTATTTCATGAGTTCAAAAGACTTAGAGGGAATTAGTGTTCTGCCAGAATTTATTGAGGCAGATATAGACTCTTTAAAAGTTGAAGGACGTATGAAGAGTCATCACTATGCGGGAACTATAAGTAGTGTTTATTCTAAAGCGCTTAAATACTATAGAGAACATGGAAATATTCTTTCCACTCAAGTTATGGAGTGGGAGAGAGAGCTTAGAAAAATCACACATAGAGATTACACGGTGGGAAGTTTAATAGAACCTGCCGGTGCGGATTCTATTTATACGGAAAGAGAACATGAAACGCCTGACTATGTTGTGGCCGGAGTAGTGCTTGAAGTCGTAAAAGAAGAATTCTTACTCATTGAAGTGAGAAGTGCCTTCTTACCAGGGGATACTCTTGAGCTGGTTCCCTTTGATGGAGACTGTGTACAATTTCCTGCTAGCTTAATGCAAGAGACGGATGGAACCAAATGTGAAAAGAGTCGTCCTGGAATTCTGTTAAAAATTCCTTACGTGAAAGAGGCCCAGCAATGGAACTTAGTCAGAGCACAGGTGAAGCAATGAATCTCATTTCCGTTGTAGATACGTTAGAGCAAGCAGCGATCGCTAAGGCCTCTGGAGTTAAAGAGGTCCTGCTTGGAAATATGCTCTATTCTAGATTTGGAAAAATTTCTCCAAAGAGATATTCACAATTTATAGAAGAAGTAAAAAACCTTGGCTTAAGAGTTGTCTTTGATTGGGACATCTTAATGACCGAGACGGATTTTGATTTAAAGACTAGTGAGCTAGAAAAGTTTGACTGGAGTTTAGTAGACAGTGTTCGAGTACAAGATCCCGGTGCTCTCAAGTGGATTAAAGATCACTATCCAACTCTTCCCATTCAATATGTAGTGGAAGATGGCAATCATAACCTGATTGGTTTAAAAACTTGGAAGAACTACGCAGGTGAGAACCTCGAGAGGTTAGTGCTCTCTATAGAACTTCCAAAAGCCAAGTTAGAAGAATATATTCGTGAATTGAAAGTTCCCATTGAGATCTTAGTAGCGGGACGTATAGTACTTTTCTATACGCCGAGAAATTTAGTCTCTCCCTATTTATTAGATCACGATGACGAGGGAACTAAATCGCTTTCACAGATCATTGAGATTGAAGGCTCTAGCGAAGAGACTCCCCATAAGGGTTTTCCCATTACTGAAAACTTGCATGGAACTTTTATGTTCAATACTAAAGATCAATTCTTGTGTGATCAAGTAGCAGACTTAAAAGAAATGGGACTTAGCTTTGCGAGAATAGATATTAGACATTTTGCTGATGTGACACTTCTTCCTAAGTTATGTTCGCAATTACAAGATCCAAGTGCCGAGAAATCAGAGGCCTTAAAAGAAGCTTACCCAGGTTCCATAATTAGAGGTTTTTATCACGTCAATAAATCTGACGTGCTCTTTAAGAAATTAAAGAATCAAAGAACCCAGAGAAAAGATGAGTCCTATCTAGGCGACGTCTTAGATGTAAAAAAGAAGAAACACTTAGCTATCATTGTTAAGAGTAGGGAACTCACTTTAAAAGTGGGAATGAATCTCACTTATAAGACACCAGACGGGAAAGAGAAGACACAAAATATTGAAGAAATCTTCAATTCATCGGGTAAAGTTGTTGATGAAGTACTCCCCGGAGAAATAGGTTTTGTTTCCCATGTGGGTGGCATTAGCGTTAAAACTATGGTTTATTGCCAATAAATTAAGCTGTAAATAAAAACTCTTTCCATGCCTCTCTAAGTCTTATAAAACAATGGGTTTTGTTTGAAATTAGGCCTAACTCACTAAAATTCTATTCAAGTTTTCCAAAGTTACTTCAGTTAACTTTTCTTAACCTTTTTTCACTACAATTATTGAACAGTTTACTCATAAAATAACTTAAGAGAATGATTAAATCTGACGAACTTAATAAGGTAAGCATCGGAGAAATTGTGAAGAGAGTTATTGTTCAATCTATTTTATTTCTATTTTGTATTGAGTCTTATGCTCTTCCTGGCATGTCAGATATTGTCTTTGATTACTCTCTAAACGACAAATTATTTTCAAGTTCTGCACTCAAGTGTCGCAACTTAGCAGTCAATGATAAAGGATTAGATAACTTAGTCTCTGCTTTAGGTAAATTTAATTGCAACGCAATAAAAGAGCCTGAGGAATTTTGTCAATGTGTAGATGCTATTTCAGCAGACGGAATTACTCTTTCAGAAGATGAAAGAGATCGAATGAGCAAACTATTATTTGAAGAAACGCTAGAAGATCTTTTTACAGCAACAGAAAATAGTATTGTTAGCACTGATGATTTTCAAAATATGAAAATAGGATTTGCTCTAGTTCCTAGTGCTAAAATATGTTTTGAAGGTCGCTATAATACATATGGTCTTTTAAAAGAAAAAGAAAAGTCTGGTGAACCACTTACCTTAAGTGAACAACTCCAAAAAAGAGTTTATAATAAACTCGAATCCTTTGTTCCTAAGAACGAAAATATAGTAGAAAATTTAAATAATAAAAAACAAGTGAGTAGGACTTTTCAGGTAATTAGAGAAGGCATTGAAATTGAGCTAGAAAAGTATAAAGGTCTTTATGACAGTAAGAAAGATAAAGAAGATATCTTAAAAGGCGTTGTTGCAGATTTTGATTACTCAAAGATTGAGGGGAATTCCCCATTGACTTCTCTAAAGCATTTAAGTGATAGGGATGACATGCTCTATGATTTAATAGAAAGAGAATTTGTTCGTGAAGGTGCTCAACCTTTTGCTAATACAGGTGGTATGGCTGGATTAATGGCTTCGGGATATCTTGGAGGAATTAACCAAGAACATATAAGAAATACCGAAAATGATAGGCTCCTAGAGAGAGTCACTCACAGTGCTTGTGGAGAAGTAACTGCAGCTATTAAGAAAATTGGAAAAATAGATTTTAAAAAAGAAGTGCGAAATATTAAAAATAGTGTTTTTAGACCAAAGACTGAGGATGATCACAATCTCATTGCTATGATTGAAGATAAAATGCTCAAAGAAATGCAATCGAATAATAAAAATATCAGTAAGAGTGAACTTCAAGAGAAATTATTCAATATTGATCTCATGTATTGTTCAGAAAGAAAGAAAATTAACTTTCGAGATTTAGACCCAAATGAAGAAAAGAAAGTGCAAGAAGTTTTAGCAAAAATAGAAGAAATTGATACTATTAGAAAGAATGAGTCGAAGAGACTTGCACGATTAGAAGCTGAGAATGCCAAAGACCAAAAAGTACTAACAGAAAAAGCTATAGTCCTTGGACAACTCAATAGTCAGGTCGCGATTATGGAGGCATTTTTGAGTGGGGATTATGCAAAAGATGGAGTTTTTGGAAACGATATTGATTACCAAGATCCTAGCTTTTTAAACCTTTTCATTGGCTTAAATGACGATAATAAAACATATAAATCAATGGTAGCTCAAGGAAAAAAGCAGCGATATCATCCAATGCCTGCAAGCCAGAAAGACTCTTTGATTGCTAAGATTAGCGGCTTAAAAGAAGTTATTAAAAAAGATGAATTAGCACTTAATGAAAAAGTGAGCTCTTTTTCCTCTAGATATTCCTCCATAGAGGAACTTAGAATATCAGTTAAAGAGTTAGGAAATAAACAAGCAGCTCTAGAGGTAAGAGCTCAAAACATTGCCGGTAAAGATCGAGCAGACGCGATGTTGAGTGATCTCGATAGAAGGACAAATAAGAGTACGGGGACAGTTGGGGCATCATCCATGATGACTAGACATTTTTCACCAAAAAGCTCTAGACGTGAACGTCTAAAAGAATTCTTTTCAAGTAAAGGTGATAGTCAATCTAAGGAAAAGTATTTAGATAAAATAGATTCTAAAGTTTCTACCAGTAAGGCGATTTCAGCGTTTAACAACGGTAAGGTGGAAAAAGTTACAACTGGAGCAAAGCCTTCTGAGTCAGTGTTTAAGTCTGCAACTAAAAGCGTTAATGCTAACCCTTTTGCTCAAAAACAAACCTTAAGTAATAAGAATATGAAAGTTAATTCTCTAAATAATCCCGTTGTAAATATTAAATCAAATAGAGAACTAGAACTAGAAAAAAGCTTAAAAAGACTTGAAGATATTATCTCTAACCAAAGTAATGCTACTAGCGCAAAGAGCGCTCAAGCAGCAAAAGACGCTAAAGAAATTGATACTATTAAAGCTGATATCGAAATGCAAAAGCTCTTAGCTGAAAAAGATAAAATCGCTAGAGAGATTGCTGATCTTAATAAGGTAGAAACAGTTAAGCCGCAAATTACGACTAAAGCACCAGCTGCTAAAGATTTTTCAAGGCCTAGTTCTGTGAATACTTTTAGTGGCGTGAGATCTCCTATAAGATCGAGTTCATCTAGATCAAGTGCTCAAGCTCCAACGAGCTCTGACTCAAGAAGTAATGTAAGCTCGTCTAGTGCGACTCCAAGTGCTGTAACTAGTAATACTCAAAGTGCTCAGGCAAGCTCAGGAACTTCTAATCCTAGATCTAGCGATTCAAGTTCTGTGGGTTCTAGAGGTTTAGCTCTTACTAGAGGTGAGGGTAGTTCAAGCTTCGAAGTAGATAAAGTATCAGGAAATGAATCCATTGGAGATTCTAGAATTGTAAGAGTTGATTTTGAAATCGATTCTCTACCAGCAAATGAGCGAGAAGAATTATTTAAGTCTCTCTTCTTAAGCGGTGAAGATTCAATTGTTATTGAAACTCCAGAGGGTGAAAAACTCGTAGTTAAGAATACTGAAGATCTTAAGGCCATGCAGGAAAATCTTAAAGAAGAGACAATAGTTGGGGAAAAAGAAGAAGCTCCTGTGAGAAGACATAAGAAAATGACTCACGAAGAGCTGATTAAGATTTTAAAAGTAGGTAGTGCTAACGAAGATCAATAAGTAGATAGACGACTTCAATGCCGCCATTTTTTATAAAAGTCTCTTGTAATACTTTTATCTTTTTTAATTTAGATTTTGCCCACCTAGGAAATATGAGGCCTATGGTCTCAACTCCTTCTAGCTTTCGCGCCTTTTCAATAATAGACATGACTAATTCCTCAAGAGGAACACTAATTTTAATTCTCTTTCCGTAGGGAGGATTCATTATTATTGAAGAGCTCTTAAACTCCTGATCAATCTTAAAGTAATCCATTGGACCTAGATGAGTAACTTCACTATCTTTAGAGAGTTTCTTTAAATTGTCTTTGAGGGCAATCGTCGCGTGAGTTGAAGAGTCATTAATTACGTGGCTAGAAAAGAGTGTCTTTTCAATGACGACTCTTTTTCTAAGCGGAAGCGTAATAAAGAACGGTGCGAATTGATAATCGAATAACCGGTGATTATTAAACTTATAAAATTCTAGCGCTTCACTAGTAAAGGTTCCTGTTCCGGCCATTGGGTCTAGTAAGGTATTTGACTTAGACTCAAGTGCTACGGAGTAAATAAGTGCCGCTGCAATACTTTCTCTGAGAGGGGCCACATCACTACTTAGCTTAAACCCTCTCTTATCTAATCTTTCTCCTGAGAGACTGAGCGATAGTGTGAGGTTGTCATTATAGATATCAATGTGAATCTTATTTCTAATTTCTAAAAATTCTTTTGGTGCTTTCTTAGTACCGGTATTTCTTAGAGACTTAGTTAAGGCCTCTGTTGCGGTAAGTTTAATCCTAGTCGAATTTATGAGTTTTGATTTTCTCGTGCTCACTGTAAGTACAGGAAATTCTCCTCTAATATAACTATGCCATTCTATTTTACTTAACTTTTGAAAGAGTTTTGGAAAATCCTTACAAGGAAATTCATCTACAGTTAAATAGGCCTGAGAAGGAATTTTAAGATAGGGGACTAGTGTACAGAAATCTGCTGTATCACAATCAATATATAATTTTCCCTTCTTTCTAGTCACTTCTGGCAAGTCACTCTCATTAATGAGTGACCATTTCTCTTTGAGTTCACTAAGAGCTAGGTCTTCTAGTCCGGGTAGTATTGTGAGGCTAAATTTTGTCATACAGGTTTCCAACATTGTGATATCATATATTTTTGTCCCTTACAAAGCTAGTAGAGATCATGTTTGAGTACAAATTACAAAGAAGTTGGGAGAAATACCAGGAAGACTTTGGTTTAGGAAGAATTTCTCTATTTGTGAGTTTCTTCAATCTCTTTATATTTCTCTATTCGCTACTCTTCTACGGAGAAATGAAACTTCTCTTCTTGGTTCCGATTCTTCTCACCTTTCTCTTTTCTTTCTTTGAGGGCACCATCATCTCTCTTTCTGATAAAGTAAAACTTATTCTAAATATTGCTTTTTTAGCTTTTATTATTCCGTTTAATTACGGCTTAACTGGAGTTATTGATGAACTCGGTCAGGGTCTTTATAGATACGATGAGGTCTTTTCGAGGTTTGATCAAATGATTCTTGGAGCTCCTATCGCCAATCTCATTCAAGACTTCATGGGAGACTCTACTCTTGCGACTCTCTACTATGACTGGATTCAAACTTCCTATATGTTCTTCTACTTCTTTCCTTTCTATGGAGTTTTTGTTTACTATGCTCGTTTAGAGAAATCTAAGAAGTATAAAATTGGAAGAATGTTTAGCTCTATTGGAATTTTCTTCTGTCTTAATTACTTTCTCTACTTAGTTGTGCCCGTGTCGGGACCACAATTTCATATCCCCTCGAGCTTTACGACTGATTTACCATTTTCTAGTTGGGGACTATTTTTAAACTCCCTTGTGCGAAACGGTCAACCTACTTATATTGATTGTTTTCCCAGTGGTCACTTTGGAATCTCCCTGCTAGTGACTCTTTGGTTTCACAGAATGAAAACGCGCCACTTCTATGTTTCGCTCTTTATGACCACCAGTATAATGCTGGCAACAGTCTCTCTTCGATATCACTACACATTAGATTTAATTTGCGCTATACCTCTCGTGTTATTTTGTTATAAGGTCTCGAGAATTATTATCCCTGTACCGGTTTATCGGAGAAAGAAATGAAAGGCACACTCACACTAATTCCAACTCCTATTGATGAAGAAAGTCCTCTTGAACAAACGGCGCTTGCTCTTTTAAAAGAAGCGACAATGGATCCAAAGAAGAATGTTTTCATCATTGAGGACTTAAAACCTGGAAGAAGACGTTGGATTCGCTTTGGACTTACTCGTGATCTAGTGGATGACTTCATTCTCTTTAATGAACACACTAGAGCTAAAGAGCTGAGTCGCATTATTGAACTTTTACAATCTGGGGTTAATGCTTTCATTATGAGTGATGGTGGTCTGCCGGCCTTCTGTGATCCTGGTGTTGAGCTTGTAAAGGCCTGTCATAGAGCAAAAATAAAAGTCACAGCAACTCCTTTTGCCAATTCAATTTCTCTCGCCTTAGCGCTAAGTGGAATTGACCACTCAAAATTTAGTTTTGCTGGTTTCTTGCCTATTAAGTCTCCTGAACGTGATCTTGAATTAAAGAAAGTTCTTACAAGAAGAGAGACTGTTATTCTCATGGATACTCCCTATAGAATGAAGAAACTTCTAGAGGAAGTTTGTAGACTCAATCTTGGTAACGATGTCTTTCTAGCAATGGATTTAAATAGTGCCAGTGAAGAGCTTCTCTACGGAAAAATAGGGCAAGTTATCAAAAATATTAAGGATTTTAAGCGTGAGTTTATACTGATCCTCTCTGCAACAAAATAGACACTTCTAGTCATTAATGCTATTTACCCTAAATGGGAAATATATCTGATCGTAAATTTGAACATATTCAATTGGCCACCGCTGCGCAAACTGGCGTGGGTGAGCTGAATCAATTCTTTGATTATGAGCCACTCTTTAGTGCTCATCCAGACTCAGTTGATCTAAGTCTTACATTTCTCGGCAAGAAAATGCAGGCCCCTCTGTGGGTATCAAGCATGACTGGTGGTACGGGTCCTGCGAAAATTATTAATCAAAATTTGGCCCTTGTAACTAAAGAGTTTGGACTGGGCATGGCGCTTGGTTCTTGTAGACCTTTATTAGACGGTTCTAAGGACTTTTCTGACTTTGATCTACGTCCCATCATCGGAGATGATTTACCATTTTGGGCCAATTTAGGCATAGCTCAATTGGAAGAATTAATTGATGAAGGCAAGTTAGATAGTGTGAAAGAAATGCTTTCGAGACTCCAGGCCGATGGACTGATCATCCATCTCAACCCGCTACAAGAATGGTATCAACCAGAAGGGGATCGCTACAAACGAAGTCCTCTGGAAACTATTGAAACTATCCTAGCTTCTGAGATTCCTGTGATTGTTAAAGAAGTGGGTCAGGGCATGGGTCCTAGGTCACTAAAAAAGCTTTTAGAGATGCCTTTAAAAGGGCTAGAATTAGCGAGTTTTGGGGGCACAAACTTCTCTAAGTTAGAGAAATTACGTGAAAAAGAGCTAGATCTTTCTAAACCAATTGATTTGATGTTTGTTGGACATAGTGCGCTAGAGATGGTAAATCAAATCAACCTTTTAAAGACTGAATTAGGCTCAAATATCCTATGTGAAAATATCATTATTTCTGGTGGTATCCAAGATTCGTTATATGGCCATTGGTTAAGCGAAAGGTGCCAGTTAACAAACGTTGTCGGCCGCGCTAAGGGCTACTTAGATCATGCAAGCTCAATTGATGATTTAAGGAAATTTGTAACCGGACAAATTGAGACTTTAAAAATGGCAAAGAGCTTTTTAAAAGCTAAGTAAGGGGCCACAATTGAATATAATCAGCGGTTTTTCAAAGCTTACTAAATTAGAGAAAATAAATTATCTCGTAGAGAACTATTTAAACGGTAGTTCTTTTTCAAAAGAGAAGATTCAAAGCTTTTGGCATGACAATCAGTCTGAACAAAAAGTCTTTGATGATTTTTCAGAAAACACAGTCACAAATTACTTCTCACCTTACGGTGTTGTTCCTAATTTTCTTTTAAATGACAATCTTCTTTGCGTGCCAATGGTGATTGAAGAAAGTTCTGTCGTTGCTGCTAGTGCCAAGGCCGCAAAGTTTTGGTTAGAGCGCGGTGGATTTAAGGCAGAAGTTGTCTCCACAACTAAAGTCGGACAAGTTCATTTTATTTGGAAGGGAAGTTCTGACAAAATAATAGAATTTTTTGAAGCGCAAAGAGAGAACTTATTAAGTGAAGTGACTCCTCTTGTGCAAAATATGGAAAAAAGAGGTGGCGGTGTAAAGTCACTTTCAATTAAAGATTGTACGGATGTTGAAGAAGGTTATTACCAACTTCACGGTGAGTTTGAAACTTGTGATGCCATGGGTGCCAATTTCATCAATAGTGTTTTAGAAGCTTTTGGAAAGAAGTGGGAAGAGGTTGTTTCTTCCGAGCAAACTTTCTCAAAAGTTGAAAGAGAAATACAAATTGTTATGTGCATACTTTCTAACTACACACCTGACTGTTTGGTCAAGGCATGGGTAGAGTGTGATGTCGCTGATCTCGAAGAGAATGGTCTAGGAATGTCTGCAGAGGAATTTGCAGAGAAATTTTCTAGAGCAGTGAGAATTGCAAAAAATGATGTGAATAGAGCAGTGACTCACAACAAGGGCATTTTCAATGGTATCGACGCTGTCGTCTTGGCCACTGGAAATGACTTTAGAGCAATAGAGGCCTGCGGACATGCTTATGCTGCAAGATCAGGTCAGTATAGAAGTCTAAGTACTTGCCAAGTTGAAAATGGAAAATTTAAATTTGAATTAGAAATTCCCCTTGCTCTTGGAACTGTTGGAGGATTAACTTCTCTACACCCAATGGCAAAAATTTCTCTAGATATGTTAGGTCATCCAAAAGCCAATGAGCTTATGATGATTACTGCCGCATTAGGTTTGGCCCAAAATTTTGGTGCCGTAAGATCTCTTGTGACTACAGGAATTCAAAAAGGGCATATGAAAATGCACCTCATGAATATATTGAACCACCTTGAAGCTAATGACGAAGAGAGAGAGAAGACTAAAGTTCAGTTTACTGACCAAATTATCTCCTTCAATGCTGTTCGTGACTTTGTTTCAGGTCTAAGGAATTATCAGTGATCAACGAAAATATAGTCCCTACATATATAAGTAACCTACAAGCTAATATAGAAGTGAAAGCTCAGAAGAATGATCATTTCTTCTATGGCCATGGAAAGTTACTACTTACAGGTGAATACTTTGTTTTAGACGGAGCCAAGTCTCTCGCGCTACCAACAACTGTTGGACAATCATTAAGTGTTAAGTACTCACCATCATTTTCCCCAAAACTTTATTGGAAGAGTTTTGATGTTCAAGGAAAACTTTGGTTTGAGACTACTTTTGAATTTTGGACTTTTGAAATCTTAAGTGAAGCACCGAGACCTGAAGAATTTGTACTGCAAAAAATTCTTAGACAAGCTAGAAAACAAAATCCTCATTTCTTAAGAGATGAGATGGATGTACACGTTGAGACAAACTTAGGTTTCCCTCTGGATTGGGGACTAGGTTCAAGTTCTACTCTTGTACATAATATGGCACAATGGGCCTACGTAAGCCCATTTGAGCTCCAATTTGAGACCTATGGTGGTTCTGGTTATGACGTGGCCTGTGCACAGTCCGAAGGTCCAATTTTCTATTCAAGAAGAGCACAGGGACCGAATTGGTCACCAACAATATTTAATCCTAGTTACAAAGAAAACCTCTACTTCGTTTATAGAGGTAATAAACAAAACTCTAGAGCAGCGGTAGAATATTATAATTCACTTAGACCTGTTGATCCGGGGATAATTTTAAGTATCTCTGATATTACACAAGATATATCTACTGCCACTACACTAAAAGAATTTGAATTTCTTATTGGAGCACACGAGAAAATAGTTTCGGGTGCACTAGATCTAAGAAGAGTAAAAGATGAAGCTTTCAGTGATTTCTGGGGAGAAGTTAAATCTCTTGGAGCCTGGGGCGGAGACTTTGTTCTCGTTTCTAGTTGTGAATCAGAAGAAGTCACTAGAAATTACTTTAAGAAGAAGGGATACGAGGTATTTATCCCTTATAATGAACTTATTTTAGGCGCAAAGGCACAAGATTTAAATAATGAACTCTTACATTAAGAAATATAAGTTAAAAGATATTGTTGAAGAATCGGGTCGTATTTCTTGGGTTTCTCCCTCAAATATCGCCTTAATCAAATATTGGGGTAAGCATGGCAATCAACTGCCATCTAATCCTTCAATAAGTTTTACCCTTAATGATTCAAAAACGACCATGGATTTTTCATGGTCGAAGAAATCTACTGTAGACGATTCTATCGTCTTAGATTTCTATTTTGAAAATAAGAAGAACGAGCCATTTGCACAAAAAATTCTCACATTTCTTGAAAGAAATATTGAACTCTTTCCTTTTTTTAAAACTCTAAGTTTAGAAATTGAATCTACTAACTCTTTTCCTCATTCAGCAGGAATTGCTTCAAGTGCATCAAGCATGAGTGCTCTAGCTCTGGGCCTTTGTACAGTTGAAAATGAAGCTTACGACTTAGGTATGAGTGAAAGTGAAATAAACGATAAAGCTTCATTTGTTGCCAGACTTGCTTCAGGAAGCGCTTGTCGTTCAGTATATGGAAAAGTTGTAAGTTGGGGACACTCTGAACACGAGCTCATCAATTCAACAAATGAGACTTCAAGTATAGTCCTTGAACTTGATGAAATCTTTTCTACTTATAGAGACTCTATTCTCATTGTGGATTCTGCTGTAAAGCCTGTGAGCTCAAGAGCGGGACATGCACTTATGAATAACCATCCTTTTAAGGATGTTCGTTTTAAAAATGCTAAAGAGCAAATGATGAAACTTGTGGACTCTATGATTAAGGGAGACTTAGAAAGTTTCTGTAAAATTGTAGAGACTGAGGCCCTTGAATTACATGGCCTGATGATGAATTCAGATCCTAGTTTTATTCTTATGAAACCTGCGACACTTTCTATCATCGAGAGAATAAGATCCTTTAGAGATAGTTCTAAACTCCCCATTTGTTTTACTTTAGACGCTGGGCCTAATGTCCATCTACTTTATCCTGACAATATTAAAGAAGAAGTGATGTCTTTTATTAAGAGCGATCTTCTACCTTTCACTCAAAATGATCTCGTCATTCATGACTTTGTTGGATCTGGGCCAGAAAGGTATTTATAAAATGGATTCTTTTTACTCTAAGGTTCTCCTATTTGGAGAATATTCTATTATTAGAAATTCAATGGCGCTTGCGGTTCCTTATTCTTTATTTGAAGGGAAATTAACATTTCCTAGAGATAAGAACTTTAGAATTGATAGTGAACTTAAAGCTTTCGCGCAATATTTAAAAAATCTTGATGCTAAAGAAGAGCTTCTTTGTGAAATGGACTTATCGAGTTTTGAATTTGATATAGGGCAAGGAATCTTCTTTGATTCCTCTATTCCTCAAGGTTATGGAGTAGGGAGTTCTGGAGCAGTTGTTGCTGCAGTTTTTAAGAATTATCAAACAAAAGAATTTGATATAGAAAAATCTCTTCCATTTTTAAAGAATACTTTCGCACAACTTGAATCACACTTTCACGGTTCAAGTAGTGGAATGGATCCGCTTATAAGCTATTTAAATAGTCCGCTGCTTATCAACGGCAGTAATGACTACCGGCAAGTAGAGATTCCGAAGAGTGAAGGTGAGGGCGCAATATTTTTGTTAAATACAGGAAGGTCTAGAAGAACTGAACCTTTGGTTAATCTATTCTTAGAAAAATGTAAGACAGAACATTTCTCCAACCTATGTGACAATGTCTTAGCTCCTATCACTGATAATTGTATCAACGCTTTCTTATCAGGTGATAAGGATAGTTTATTTGAATTCTTTAGAGAACTTTCTGACTTTCAATTCAGACATTTCGGTCCAATGATACCAAAACTCTACAACGAACTTTGGGAAAATGGACTTAAGTATGAGAATTTCTATCTGAAGTTATGTGGCGCTGGTGGTGGTGGTTTTCTGCTTGGAATGACTAAGAACTTAAAAGAGGCCATGGTAGATTTAAGTCCCTACGAGATTAGACCTCTTTTTAAATTTTAATTACTCAACTGTTGTTCTCTTTCTACTTTTAGTTTTGAGGAGAGTTCTTTGGCTGTAGTACACTGAGCTTCACTTCCAAACTTTGCAATTTCTCTCCAATCATTAGTACACATTCCGGCAAGGCTAAATGTCTTCTCCCACTCTAGTGTTTTATCTAGCTTTTCCATAATAGGCTCAAGTAAACTTCTCTTGGCCTGAATTCTAGGAATATCTGGTTGGTTGGAAATAGTTTGCAGGTAAGAGCTTGCAGTGGATTCTTCTTTGTAGCTCTCAAGGATAATATTGTTATTTAAAAGCTCAGTCGCATTAAGTTTCTTTGAAGCAAGTAGCCATTGTCTAACGGCTCCATTGCTAAATAAAGCACTTGTAAATCCAATTCCACCACAGCTTGGGACAATACCTTTTTGCAAGTGATTGAAGTGCATTTCAGCTTCATGGTTGGCTATTCTAATATCTGCACCCATAGCAAGTTCAAGTCCAAGTCCTTTAGCGCCATTTTTTAAATCTACAATAATGGTTTGAGGAAGATAGAACATGCTATAAACAAGTTTTTGAAGTTTTTCGAAATTCTTTTGTTTCTTCTCGTCACTCCAGGTTGAAAATTCTTCGTCATCAAGACCTTTACAAAAGTAATCACCACGACCTGTAAAGAGAATGGTTTTTATTTCTATATGGGTAGAAACCCAAGTAAAAAGAGTCTCTAACTCAAAGATCATCTCTGTATTAATTGCATTTTGAATCTCGGGACGATTTAACTCGACGACAATGGAGCGGGTTTCTTTGCTTAAACTGACACTAAGTGTGTTGTAGTTGAAGAGTGACATTTTACCTTCCTTGGTACTTTAAAGAATCGATCCTTGATTCCACTTCTAAATTTTTTCAATTTCTCGAAACTCTGTCAAAAAAAAAGTGGCAATAGGACCAAGTAAATAAATATATTTTGTAATTTCAGTTGCTTGGAAGTCTTAATTTAATTGGAATCTAAGAGAAATTTTAGATCTTCTTGTAATTCTTGATCAGTTAGCTCGGAATTGAGTGTGGCCTTCTTGATTCTTATCCGTTTTTTCGCCCTAGACTTTGCTAGCGAAAACGTTCTAAAACCTTGCTTAAAACTTGTGAGAACTTTTCTATTTTCTGTGTAATGAATTTCAAAGTGATCGCCATAGTAGGCCTTATCGTTATCTCTGATATTTATTAGAAGTCCGGGTTTCTTACCCTTATAGATGATATCTTTTTTAAATTGTATATTTCCCTTGATAAGACTTAAGAGTCTTATGCCATCTGTCTTTGTGACTCTAAGAACGACTTGCGTATTTGGTGCAAGATAAACAGTTCCTATGACCTCATCGTTAAAGTCAATTATTGCAATGCCTTTAGAGTCTGTTGTAATGATGGAGTTAGTGAAAACTCTAGTCTGTGTTTGAATTTTTATAGGTTTCTGACTCCCATGAAATCTAAAAACATTTCCACTGATCCTCGTCGCTGTGATTTTTGCTTGTGTCGTAAGAACTAGTAAGAATAGAAAAATTGAGAGTAATTTTTTCAGGACGCTTTCTCTCTATCTAGAGCATTATTTATAAGGTTCATAATTTTAAATGGATGAATGCTCTTATCTGTGGCGCGAATTATCTTTTCAGAGATGGTTTTCGCTTTTTCTTCTTGCGTAATCTCTAGTTCGATTATAAGTGAATCTGGAGAATTGATCATAAAAGATTTTTTAATAAGTTTTTCTAATTGAGTAATATTCTCTGGCCAAGAATAGGCTTTTATAAACTCTATACTTTCATCAGAGAAAGATTTAAGAGCGAGGTTTCTTTTTTGACATTCAATTTTTACAAAATACCTAGCAATTGTGAGAATGTCTTCCTTTCTATTTCTTAGGGGTGTTAAGTGAAAAATTGATTTGGTAAACTTCCTAAAAAGTTCTTTATGAAATTTTCCACTATCGATTTGTAGTTTTAAATCTTCGTGTGAAGTTGTAATAAATTGGCAATGGTGAAATTGAGACCAATTGTATATTTTTATTTGTTGGTCAGAGTTTAAATGATTTATATTTTTTAAAATAATTGAATAGTCTCTTGATAGAGGAGTAGAGATATCTAATAACTCTTCTATTTTTGTTTCATCTTTGCAGTCGAATACTTCGAAATCTGTATAGTTTGCAAGACTTTTTGCAAAGAAGGCCTTACCTAGACCATATTCACCAATAATATGAATATTTGTTCTCCCATACTTCAACTTCTTCAATGTTGATCTAATGGCAGATGATTTTTGGTTACATCCAAAATAGATAAAACTATCTTCTAGCTCAGGATTAAGGTGAGCAATAGCTGTCGCTTTTGATTTAGGAACAAAGTGTATGAAGTTTTTCGAGATAACCATTGCGAGAAAATGTGCCATGGACTCTTCTGTTACACTAAAGCCAGAGCCTTTTTTATTGTTAAATTGTAAAACACCAATTGATTTCTTTTCTTTATTAAAGAGGGGGAGACAGAGAGTATTGTATGTTTCAAATTCGTCTTCTGCTCTTTTCTTACCATCTTTAAAAAAAGTATTAATACTCTGTGAGGTTGTAAAGCACTTACCAATATCATTTTTAGAAAAACTACTTTCTTTTAAAAGTGAGTTTCCTGAATTTGTATAAATATTTTCAAGCCTATCGCTATCAATATTTATTTTCCACATTCTAACTTCTTCACATTGGAGAAGGTGCACACACTCATTTATGAGGTCTTGAATTTCATTCTCTTCAAATTCTTTATATAAGACATTTAGTAAACTAAAGAGTTCAATTCCATCTCTAACGTTAATTTTTCTCGCTGAGAGGGCAGACTTAATAAGAAAATCTTTTAAGGACTTCCCTGAAAAACCTGAAATATAATCTGTAATAAAGTACTTTAATTCTGAATCTTCACTCTGGTCTATGAGTTCCACACCGTAGTTAAACTGTAGAGATTCTGCTTTCTCCGAGAAGGATCTTATGACAACACCTTCTACTTCAAGATCCCACCTGTTGAATATTTTCTTTGTATAGAGTTCTATTCTTACTTTTGAATTTACCGGGATTTGAAATTCGGATTTAAATGAAAGACTAAAAAGGTTGAAGTCAATAAGTTGAAGTTCCTTATTTACTATGACTCCTTTCTTTTTTCCATCGAGTATTTTTAGTTTTAGAAAGATTTTATCATCCGTTGCAACTTTTACTCTGAACGATCTATAAAATTTAAAATTGGTGAGTCCTTTTTTCATATATTCCTATCGGTTAAATTGGAGATGAGTTTAAGGAAAATCTTTAAAGCTCCGACAAGTAGAGAGAGAACCTTTGGACTTATAAGTTATGGATAATATTGTAAAATTAAAATCATACCGATCATTTAGAATCCCTGTGGAGCCTACTGATAAGATTTCTATGGTTATTCTTAAGTCTGATGGTCAAGCATTAGATGATAAAGAAATAAAATGGGATATAACTAATGTTAGTTTGTCAGGTATTGCTTTTGAAAGTGGTATTGAAATTACCTATGGAAGTATCTTAGAGTTAGAGCTTAGTTATAAGAGTTTTGTTTTTCAAGCTTCATCTAAGGTGACTAGGGCCCATCCCATTTTTAATGTTTTCGGTGAAGTTGAAAGTTATCAATATGGGATTGAATTTTTCACTGGAGACCAAGAGAGTGGGAGAGATTTTATTTCTCATTTTATTTCTAGCTTTAGTACTAAGAGATTAAAAAAACACTTAATAAATCTTCTGATTAATGAAAGTCGAATAAATACATTTACTGATGGGCAGAAATTATCTCTAAGCTTATCTCTTTTTACTGACATGAAACAATTTAAAGGAATGGAAAGTTTTTTAAAAACGATCTTTCTGGAATGTTGTAGGTCTTGTAAATCAGATGTTGCTAATGTTTTTATTCTAAATGATAGTAGAGACTCTCTCTATAAACTTAACCTTGATGATCTTTCCAAAGAAAAAATATGTACCTTAAATGATCAAGCTATGATCAATGAACTTCTTACCACTAAGAGATTTAAAACTGTTAAATCCATTGGGCATTTGAGCCTAGAAACATTTCCTACTGTTTCAGTAAATGAAAAAGGTGAAGAGTTTAGACATGCTTTGTTCTTTCCTCTAGAAGACTCTCAGGGAAAGACCTTTGGTTTCTTTGAATTTATTAACTTCGATGCGGATAAGAGTTATACAGAAGCAGATCTTTCTACCATAGAGCTTTTTAGTAATATTTTTACTATGTGCTATGGCAATCTTGATAAAAGTGAATTCGTAAATTACTTAGATGATGGTATCAAATATAGGAATAGCTCTGAACTTATTGGTAAAAGTAAAAGCATTGATGTGGTACAAGAGTTCATCCAAGATCAAGGTGATCACGGAGAAAATGTTCTAATTGAAGGACGCCATGGTGTTGGTAAAATTCATATTGCTAAAAATATTCACGATAATAGCGCCACTAATAAAATGGCGATTGGAACTATTCACTGCAATGAAATAGAGTCGAGTAGTGAGTTTACTTTATCTATATATGGAGACAGTGACCATGTAGGAAAACTAGAGCTGTATTCGGGGGGAACACTCATTTTACATGAGCCGTCTCTTCTGAAAAAAGAAGATCAAGAAACGCTTCTTAAAGCGTTAAAAGATAGAACAGATATTCGTGTCATAACGACTTCAACTTTTTCATTAGAAGAGATCTGTCAGGAAGGTTCATTTAATAGTGAACTCTACGAGGTTCTATCTAAGAATTATTTCTTTGTTCCTAATTTAATAGATAGAAAAGAAGATATTCCTTATTTGGTGAATCACTTTTTAGATTTACTGTGTTTAAGTTATGGATTGCCTTCTAAGCGTATCTCATCCCATGTGATGGATATATTTACCAATTACAATTGGCCTGGAAATATACAAGAATTAAGAACAACGATTGAGAGGTTAGTGAATTACTATCCCTATGTTCGTTTCTTGGATGAGTTGCCGCAAAAAGAATTTCCGATTATTGGAGAGTATCCAAGGCAAGCGGGAATCTATGATGATATCTTTAGTGATAATGAAGAAGTGATCAATCAGACCACTTTACTTGAAGAGCTCATAGTGAACTTCTGTAGTGCTAATAAGCTCACTAGGGAAGAATTTGATAGATTGTACCCATCAAATGAGAAAGAGTACTCAGAGGTAAAGAAAGCGTCCTAGTGCCTCAACAAGTGGACGCTCAATTTTAAAGATTTTCCTAAACATTTATCGCTAACTATCCGTTAATACATTAAATAACTATTTATATGCCAATAGTTTTAATTTTATTTCCATCGTTTGAGACAATGGTCTGTAATGGAAACACAAGATTCGGATGAATTATGAATATTAAAAAGTTTGTGACATTCCTAGTAAGTTACTGCCTGATCATGGTGCAAATGCCTGTTCTAGCAGAGGACAATACTGAACCTGTCGAGCCAGCTGCACATAGTTGTCCCGAAGGAAGAACATGGAATAAAAGTGCCGAGGCCTGTTTAAATCCAAGTGATCATTCCCGAGTTAATGAAAAACAAAAAATGTGTGACTCTAAGGCCGATGGTCCTGAGAAAGACGAATGTACTTCTATGGTTAAGTCTTTTGCTGCTGATCAAGTAGGAGAAGCAGGAGAGGGAATTACAGGTTCTGAAACAGGTATAAAAGCTGCAAGTGCTGTCTCATCTGTTGTGATTGCCTATGCATCAGGCGGTATCAAAGCTGGTATAGGCCTTGTGCAAGCGGGTTGGAACTGGATGATTGGTGCTGAAGCTGCAGCAACAACAGAGAGTGTTTTTTGTTACTCTGCTATGTTGTCACTCGCAATATTTGTTATGAGTTTATTAAATTCTAGTAATTTAAAAAAACAAGTTAAGGAAACACTAAAAGTTGCCAACGCTGACCTTAAGAGATTAGTGGCCGAGAGTAAAAAAGGTGATGGCGTAAAATATGAAATGCAAATTAAGCTCATGCAGGCCTATAAGAAGTCTTTAGAGGGTGCTGAAGAAGCGGCGAAAATGAGAAAAGATGGTTATAAGCAAGAAATGACGATGCTTTCAATTGTCTTAGCTGCTGCCCTTATTGAAATGATGATTACACAAGCTGCAATCACTGCTGCTTTAGCAACAACTCCTGTAGGTACAGCTGCTTTAGTAATATTAGAACCAAGACTTGTATGTACCTATTGGACAGCTGGTGCTGCAGCTGTTTCTCTTGGTTTTACTACTGTTTTAGTGAAGCATGCTGCAAAAGCTGAAAGTAAATATGGAGATAATGCAGAAAAGATTGGTAAGGTTTTAAATAAATATATGGCATTTTTCCAGAAAAGACATACCGATAGAACTTCTTTTCTTACTTCCATGGCGACAAGTAATCGTGGAGCAGGAGCTGTAACAAGTATAAGTCCTAATGATGGAGATGCACAATCTTTTAAAAATACCAGCTTAACTGAAGGTGAGAAGAAGATGTGTAATAATTCTCCTAATGTTGGCTGTTGTAATGACTCAGGAAAAACTTGTCCTAGTTTTAGTATTTCTATGGCACCTCCTGCAATTTCATCTGCTATTAATAAGGCCGATTTAAATGGTGCCTTTGAACGAGCAGATTCAAGACTACAAGGTAGTTTAAATGTTTCTGATCCTAATGTAAGTCTTGCCATTGATAAGGATTTAAGACGTGCTAGAGCATTTAAAAAACGTGTACTTGATCAACTTATAGGAAAGCTTCCTGCTGGCAAAGCAGAGCTCTTTGATGAGAATAAACAATTTAAAGCATACTTAAAGAAAAATTTCGGTAATGAGAATTATCAATTTACTTCTGACTTTGGTGCGAATATGGCGCTAGGTGGAGATAAAGATAGGTTTAGAAAATTAATGAATGAAGGAGATACCCCAAAAGAGTTACAAGCAGATAAGAATAAACTTACAAATAGTTTAGCCAGTCTTTCAACAGTTGCAGTACCAAAATTTAAAATGCCAAAGGGAATGGACCTAGATCTTGATGATGAAGATCTAGAAAGTGATAGCTCTCTTACTGGTGGCGATATGAATGGTGGTCTTGCTGCTGACGAAGAGTATGTGATTAATAAACCTGAAATCGTTAATAAGCCTGAAGTATCAATTTTTCAGGTGATTAGTAATCGATATAATGTTCTAAGAATTTCCAAGAGATTTGGAAAGAGAGTTAGGAAATAAAAAAAGCCTCTTTCGAGGCTTTCTTTTTTTATACATTTAAATTTTTGTTTTAATCTTCTAAGAACTTTTCAGCTCTCATGGCCGCTTGACACCCACTACCGGCAGCACTAATGGCCTGTCTGTAGTAACTATCTTGAACATCACCACAAGCAAAAACACCTGGAATATTTGTATCAGGATGTTGACCTTGAGTAATGATAAAACCATGCTCATCAGTTGTAATTTGATCGTTTAAGAATCCAGTATTTGGTGTGTGACCAATTCCCATAAACAGACCAGTAGTTGCTCTTTCAGTAACTTCACCAGTCTTTAGGTTTTCAACTTTAATAGCCGTTACACCAGTTTGATCGTGAATGATTTCAGTTACAGCTGTATCCCAAACCATTTCAATTTTTTCGTTATTAAAAGCTCTTTCTTGCATTGGCTTAGAAGCTCTTAAAGTGTCACGTCTGTGAACAATATAAACTTTCTTTGCAAACTTAGTAAGGAAAGTGGCTTCTTCCATGGCCGTGTCTCCACCACCAACAATGTGAACAATTTGATCTCTGTAGAAGAAACCGTCACAAGTTGCACAGGCACTTACACCTTTTCCAATGAGTTCTTTCTCATCTTTAAGACCTAAGTATTTTGCACTGGCACCAGTTGAAATAATAAGAGTTTCCGCTTCGAATTCATCTCCGTTTTCACAGACAACTTTGAAAGGTCTCTTAGATAGGTCAACACTAGTAACATGTGTTTGAAGGTATTCAGTTCCAAACCTTACAGTTTGTTTCTTCATATTTGCCATGAGCTCTGGGCCCATGATTCCCTCAGGAAAACCTGGGAAATTATCTACATCAGTAGTTGTTGTAAGTTGACCACCAGGCTCGTGTCCTTCAATTACTAAAGGAGCAAGGTCAGCTCTAGAAGCATAAAGGGCAGCTGTATAACCAGCAGGACCTGATCCAACTATTATAAGTTTTCTTTTTTCCATTTATTCTTCTTCCTCAAGAGCTTTTGTAATGTGTTCTGGTCTGTCATCATTTTCTGGATGTAACTCATAGTAAGCAGTCACAGAAATTAAATCTTCTGGGTTTTTTGCTTTCTTAGTTGTTTTATAAGTTTCACCTGTTAGAGAACAGTCATAACGAAAAATTTCTTTCTTTTGCTTTCTGGCCACTTTGCACTTCCTTAAATTGTATATTCAAACTGTTATAGGACAATATAGCCTTTTTATCAAGTGATTATGCCATGTGTAATGTAGTAAAATAGGTTAATTTTGCCAAAGTTTGAGTAATTTAGCCAAGGCGTGTTAAAATTCATAAGTAATTAATCTTAAAAAGGAATTTGGGATATCGCTGATGAAGTATGAACTTTTTATTAAAAAGCTCATAGTGTTTCTTTTATTCAATAGTTGTGTGTATTCACAGTCTTTTGAAGGAATTGAAATTATCTTATCGAGTTCATCAGGCAAAAGTGTGGTTTTGAGCCGAGGTCGACTCCATGGGTTAAAAGAGGGCGATAGGGCCAGCTTCTTAGTCCAAAGTGGAGATATCGGTTATCCAACTCTTGAAAAAGTTGCCGAAGGTGAAGTTGTTAGGGCCCTCGACAATCAATCTTATTGGTTTCTTAGAAAAGTCTACAATCCTGGTCGAATCAGAAAAGCACAAAAATTGACTATGCAGTTGCGTTCAAAACAATTGAAGGGTCAAAGGCAATTCAAGGTTTTAAATAGAAAGAGAATTTACACAAGAGGCTCTAATAATCAAGAAATCGATTTTGAAAATGAAGTTGGTGTTCCCTCTCATTTAGTAGTTGAAGACGACAAATATGTACATTCTAAACAAATCATTTCTACAAAAATACCCAAAGATCATGACATCGAAATTCACGAATTCAATACTTGGTCTAAGAGAAATGGTCTGACTAAAGTTGACGATTTTATGAGATCTTTTGAAAGAAAGTTTGTAGATGAAAATTTCAAAGAGAAAGATGCTGTCAGTAAGAAAGAAGTCGAACAAATTAGAAATACAATATACCGTGCTCAGTTAGACGGGTTTATCGCTAAGGTTAATAATTTAAAATACGGTCTAAGAGGTCTTTATCACGATCAAAGAAAAGATGTTGATATTAGATCCCTTAAAGCTAGAAATGATATCTTAAATGTTTACGATGAAGCACGAGCTGAAAAAAAGAGAAAGAGAATCTTAGGAGTTTCCACTTCAAAGAAGTTTGATCGTGATGGTAAACTTTGGTCAAGTGATTTTACAGATGAAAGTCTTAGAAATTATATGATTCAAAGTGGAATCGAAGAAGAAGAAATGAGACAGTATAAGAGTCTTACGCAAAAAACTGGTAATGAAGTTTCTTTTCGTATTTCTTCCGCCTTGGTGGGACATTCTACAGGTGAAGATACAAATCATCAAAATAAGGGATACTCAATTGCAATTGCCTATGAGTACCATTTGATGAGAACAAGTATGGCCCTATCAAATTTATCCTTAGAAGTTTTTGGTCAGCAGAGTGTTGAGAACATCGATCTCGGTGGGATAAATGGTCGTTTTACTTCAGGCTCTTTTGGAGCACAACTCTTATATTACTTTTACAATAATCCTGCCATCATTAGTCAGTGGGCCTGGTATGGTGGACTTGGTTTAAGAAGAGGAAGTGCTGATGTAACTTCCATTGAACTTAGTAATCCATATGAATTTCAAGTAACAGGTTTACCTATTTGGTCGATTGGAACTAAGTATAGGTTTAGATCAGGTGATTCGTTTGAGGACGATATTCCTGTTGGGGCTGGATTTAATATTCGCCTTTCTGGTGAAAGAATGAACCTCACTTCTGTCTCAACTAATAACGATAATATTGACACAAATATAGTCATTAATGATATCAAGCTGACCGTTGGGTTAAGCGTATATTTTTAAGGAATTTTATGAAGAAGATTCTCTCAATTTTTTTGGTTTTCTTATCTCTAAACTCTTATTCTCTAGAGTTAGATGAAAAGTTAACCGTTCGTGTTCTTGGACTTTCTTCTTCTAAGAAAACTCTTTTAACGAATCGAGGTTTGGAAGATGGACTCGTTGTGGGAGACCATGCAAAGTTCTTTCTCTCTACTGGTGTCGTTGCTAGGGGAGTGGTTATTAAGGCGTCTCCTAGTCGCTCTATCTGGTCTGTTTATCGTGTCATCGATGCTGCAAAAATATTTAACGATAGAGTTATGAATATAAAAATTGCTTCACCTGTTAAGTTAACAGAAGATCCTTCCCGGGCCCTAAAAGCTGACGATATGAGTTCAACGATTCCCGTCATGAGTAGAGGAAGAAGTGAAAATGTTCCACAAGTTTCAACTGATGAGCAGAGAGATTTAGATAGTATGTTAGAAGAACAAGCTCCTGTCATAATGGGTGGAACTTCTAAGAAAACGTTAGAAGTCTTTGGAGTTCTCTCGCTTAATTCAATGTCAGGAAGTTTTGAGCAAGGCTCAGAATCCGGTGACTCTTCTGCAGGACATGTTGATTTTACTTTAGGTTTTGAAAAGTATTTTGCTACAGTAGGTTCATTTTTTGAAAACATTTCAATCTTTGCTCTAATTAGTAAACGAAGTTCTACTTCTGGTACTACTGTAACCACTAAGAGTGACTGGTTTGAGTATGGTATTGGTGGGAATTGGCACTTCTATAATAAACCTCTCACTTATAATAGACCGATTGGTTTTGTGACTCTGGCCGCAGGTGTTGGAACGGCAACTAGTGAGACCACAGTCAATACATCGTCGACCGCATCAACAGATCCATTAAAAGGTTCAAGTAATTTCTTCTTAATTGGTGTTGGTGGAAAATACTATTTAAAAAATGGTTTTGGTGTCAGGGCCGTAATTGATTACTTTAGTTCTGGTTCAACTTTTGAATTTGATGGTGGTGAAAACCTCACTCAATCTCTCAGTGGAATTAGGATGCGAGCAGGTCTATCTTATCGCTTTTAATTCTAAGGCAGGATAGTAAAGAGATTGGCAAAGAAAGTGGAAGTTAAATCGACTCGTGAAGTACTCCAATCGGCCATGAGTAGTGGGTTTCTTGTAGGATCACTTACAACATAGGAACAGGTTGTTGTGACACCCAAAACATCTCTGCAGTCTGTCGTTGGTGTAACGGCAGTATTCCATTCAACTAATGTGTCCGGTTCAATATTCACTGTTGATAAATCATAGTAACTTCTAATATCAAATTGATCTAAACTAGAATCCCACGCACCAGAGTATCTTTCGTAGGAGTCTGGAAATGTAGTAGACTTTCTTCCGGTAGAGACCCACAATCTGAAACTATCGGCGGTATCTTTTTTTAAGAGAGTGACTATTTGATCTTCACAATTTCCGCTACAACCTGTGTAGATCCTGTAGATTTCTATTTCTGAGTCTAGACCTGTTCCTTCATTATAGTAAATTTCATAATTAACTTGGTCGTTGTTTCCTACAAAGTCATTTTCTTGATTAATTCTCACAAAGCCTGCTTTATCATTTGTTCCATCACAGGAAACCTCATGAATGCCAATGGCAGCTCCATTGTGAAAATACGACAATTTAACATCTGTTAAGGTGGCTCCGCCAATTGCTGTGAGATTTTTTGTACCTGCACTCACATCTACTCTTATGGAGTGACCTCCATCAAAGCCTTCTGAAAATGAAGCTCCAATAGCACTGAGAACATTGTCAGCATCAGCTGACAAATCACACTTGGTGTAACCATGTCTTGCTAGTAATCCACCAAATGGACCTAGTAGAAAGAAGTTTATTTCATCCACAATACCTAGGTTTCGATGCTTATTTCCTTGTTGTGCAATTCCATTTTGAAGCGTCGAAGAGGCGGGAAGTTCTGTTCCTATAACAAAAGATGTTCCACCTGTTCCCACTATTTTTACGCTAAATTCTGTAACGCCCGCCATAAGTGCCGCTATATTGGTTAAGGTTTCACTGGCCGCTGTCATGGTAACAGTTAGGGTTTTGGTTCCTGCTACGTAGGCCGCACTTGGAGCTCCCACTGCAAAGTCTACGGTGTAGGCACTACCATTGGTATCAAAGGTGTTAAATTCAAAGATGAGCTCGTCTGTACCATTTGAGAAAGTTGTTCTGGGATTTAAATCCAAATCTTGTTCGTGAATAGCGTCACTTGTTCCAAATATCTCTCTAGCGTAGGTTGAGAGAGTGTGAGACTCATTAGTATTAAAGACTCTCACTGTAGGTGTATTAAAACAATGAGTTCCGCCACAATCAAAATCAATCATTTGATTGATAAAGGGACTGGTTCCTTCTCCAAAGAAGTTATCGGCCAAGTAAACTTTAGTGTCATCAGTTGTATAGGCATAGTCAATTATTGTATCCACAGTGTGTATGAAACCTGGATTTCCGAAACCTCTTGAAAAGAAATACTGTGCATCTGGCATAGTGCAGTTGTCCTTTTCAAAGCCTTGAATGAGGACAGGAAAGGCATCTCCAGCGCCGCCAAGAGGAATTCTTATCTGTGTTTGTATCACTGAATCCAGTAGGGAGGGAGCCGTTAAACATCTGCTGGATAGGACCGGGATTCCTAGACCTGTCGTAAATTCATCTCTAGCGAGAAAGACCACTTTGTAGGAGAGAGATTCTCCTAGGAGTTGTTTCTTAAAATGACAATTTCCATTTGAAACTGTGAGAGGGTCAGAAAACGTTTTACATCCTACTAAGGTTATTTTCTTTACGAGAGATGAGCTGTCTAGATTACTGGCATTGTTATTAAAGGCAGGAGTTGTGCAATTTGGACTTGATAGGTTAATGTCTACAGTTTCTATATCTAGCGTAAGGTTCTTAACTGTTACACCACACTTAGGAGTACCTTCAAAACTTTCACTTGTTCCATTTGGAATCCAACCCATAATTTTAAATTCCCATAAACCTTTTGAAATTTGTTTTTCGAAAAATGTCGAACTGCTATTTAGTGCGAAGGTGAAGAACTCACCACTGGCCAGTTTCTTAGCATTGATCACAACCCCATTGCTAAAAGCGGATGAACTATTGGCGCTATGAAAGAGAATCTTCGTCGTTGAAGAATTGTCTTTTTTGCCACAAGACATAAGAAGAATGAGTAAAAAGATTAAGTATTTCACAATAGCTCCAATTATTTATCGTCTGCTATGGTGACTAATTAAGATTATTACACTTGATCTAATCTCTCGTCTTAAGATTGAGTTTAGTAATGAATGATAAGTTTAGAAAAATTAAATGGTATGTTTATAGAGGTATTCTTCAATTTTTTGATCAGTATTCTGTGCCAAAGCTCTTCTCTTTCTAATATCGTCATATGTTCTTGGCAATTCTCTATGAATAATTTTATTTATAATCTCTGAACTCAGATCTGGTTTGTGAAAGAAATTGTATTGGCACCTAACTCTTAGAGGTCTTTTAGTTTTATCAGGGTTGTAGGCCCTATTATGAGACCTTACAATGAGTGATGTGATCTCTTGTGACATAGTTCTAAAGGTCGTAAGTTTTCCTCCTACGATGACATAGAGACCTTTCATGGGTTGAAAAACTTTATGTTCTCTAGCTGTTTTTCCTAGATTAGCTCCATCGTCTTCTTTTACTAGTGGTCTAATTCCGGCAAAGCTTGATTGGATTTTACTTTCATCTATATTGGCCGTGGGAAAGAATTCATTTAGGTTATGTATGAGATATTTAATTTCATCTTTAGAGGGAGTTACATCAAAGAAGTTCTCTTCGACTTTTTCCTCAGTTGTTCCTATGAGTACTCTATCATCGTGGGGAATAACAAAGATGACTCTTCCATCTTTTGGAGTAAGTACGACAGGATTTGGTAAGTTTAAATCAGCTTTAGCTATCCACAAATGGCTGCCTTTAGAAGGGAGAAGTTTATCAGTCCATTTGACTTCGGGGATGTTTTTCATAAATTGATCAGTAAAAGGACCAGTGGCAATAATAAGATTATCGCAGGTGACAACTTTTTCTATTCCAGTCAGCTCATCAAGGAGAGTGCAGGTGTACTTTCCTGACTTAGACTTTACAATACTATTTGCACTGACATAACTTATCGCCTTAGCGTTCTTATTTTCAAGTGAATCCATGATGACTTCAAGAGTGAGTTTTCCATCATCAACTATAGCGTCAGAATAGATTCCAGATCCCTTTAAATTTTCTTTTCTTATGTGGGGAATACAGGCAATAGTCTCAGTTTTTGTGGCCGAACCTCTTGTTGCATTTTGAAAGTTGGAAAGAAGATCGTAGAGAAAGATACCAACTCTAACCATCCACATGGGTCTTAAAGAATCTTTAAATACGGGTAAGTAGAATCGATTTTCTTTTACAAGGTGAGGGGCCAACTTTAACCACAAGTTTTTTTCATGTAGGGCCTCATATACGAGGTTAAAATCAAAGTTTTCTAAGTAACGAATTCCACCGTGTAGCATTTTTGAACTACTCTGTGATGTTTGACTTGAGAAGTCTTTCTTATCTACTAATAAACAGTCAACTCCGTGCAAAGAGAGATCTCTGAGGACTCCCGCTCCCACAATTCCGCCACCAACAATAAGAGTATTGATGTGACTCTCAACCATTGTTTCAAGAGGTGAAACTTGGTGAATTAATTGTTGTCTATCACCCATACTGCACTTCCTGAACAACTTATTTTATACTTTTCTCCACTCGAAAGAGGAGTTATTTGATAATTAATGCCAACTACAGCATTTCCATTCTTTTTTAAACATTTAGGTCTTAGTTTTTCACTAAGGTCCTGATAAATAGCAGAGTGTCCTAAAGTGACTTCTGCCTCGAGATCAATTTCAATTTCAGAATCTGGATGACCTTTAGCCTCTCTCTCATGAATAGAATTCAATTTATCATCTTCAAGAAGTTCTTCTTCGTTAATAACGATAAATTCAGTGACAATACCGAGATACTCGATAATTCTGAAATTCTCAAGAGTAGGTGTGGTGGTAAGTAGAATCGATTCGAGCTCAACTTTTGATTTTTCAATTCTCGTCGTTTCATTTTTATTTTGATGCATTCGTGATTTTGAGACAAGTCCTACGCTATCTGACTCATAAGATTTCGAAGGATGGAGCTCATCAGATAGTCCCATTTGAATATCTAATTGAAATCTTCTAAATTTATGAGTGAGGTAAATGGCAGCGAATTCTGAGATTTGAGAAATTAATAAGCTTCCGCTCTCAAGGGAATCTCTCATAGCAGTTTCAGAGCTTGGATCTAATAAACCATGTTCACTTAAAATGATGAGAATATCTTCTGCATCTTCTTCAAATTTTACATTTCTAAGAATAATACTAAATGGAGGATTTCCTCCCGTAGCTATTTGGCCGTAGGTAATATTTTTGGCAAAGGCCTTAACATCTTCAAATTTTTCGGATCGATCAATATGTCTTGGAGTACTAAGTGGTGCAGCTGTTTCAATAGGAGCGGTAGTTGTTGTTTCTTCAGCCATTGGCTGCTCTTCGAATTCTTGAACTTCTTCAGGTTCTTCATCTTCACTTAGTTCTTCAGAGTCAAAAGATGTTTCTTCTGAAGAAAACTCAGAGTCATCTGCTTCATCTTCTGTATCAAAACTTGATTCATCTGAAGAGAAATCTGTTTCCTCTGTTTCAAATTCATCTGAGCTCTCACTTAATTCATCACTTGTATCATCATCATCATCTGAATCAAAACTTGTCTCTTCAACTTTAAATTCAGAATCATCAGATTCAAAGTTGGTCTCGTCTGATGAGAAGTCTGTTTCTTCTGAGGAAAACTCATCAGTATCAGTTTCCGTGTCATCTGAGTCAAAACTTGATTCCTCAGAATCGAAAGTGGAATCATCTGATCCGAAAGTAGATTCATCTGAGTCAAAGCTCGTTTCATCGGAAGAGAAGTCTGTTTCCTCTGATGTAAATTCGTCGTCAGATTCAAAACTCGACTCTTCAGAATCAAGCTCATCACTTTCAAGATCATCTATAGCAGGCAGTTCGTCTAGAGACGGGGGAGATGGAAGTTCTTCCTCTTTATCTTTTAAAGCGGCATCTACATCAGCATTGTCCTGATGGAGAAACTCAGATAAATCCTCAATTCTAGTAAGGTCTGACTTCTCTCCAATTTCATCTTCATCACTCATTTAGGTATACCTATAACTTAATAGTTTAGATAAATTATAACAGAAATTTGAGTTTTGGGAGAGAGAAAAAAGCCAACTCCTAGGTATTGGAGTTGGCTATAGTGTTAAGCACCGTGACAGTGTTTGAATTTTTTTCCTGAACCACATGGACAAGCATCATTTCGTCCAACTTTTTGATTTCTTCTAGAAACAGGAGCGGCCGCCTTAGGCTCATCAAGTTTCTTAGCTTCGTCTTGCATTCTCTTAGCAGCTTGGAGCTGTTGCTCAAGCATATCTTGTTGGCGCTTTTTGAGTTCTTCAATTTCTTCTGGAGTATAAAGTTTTACTCTGAAAATATTGTCAATAATCGCTTTCTTTACTTCAATTCTCATATTTTGAAATAAGTTGAATGATTCACGCTTATATTCAGTAAGAGGATTTTTCTGAGCATATGATCTAAGGTTGATCCCTTCTTTAACATGATCCATGGCAAGAAGATGATCTTTCCAAAACTGATCAAAAATACTTAGGAGAATCTCTCTTGTGGCAAGTGTAATTTGTTCTTCATCATATTGATTAAAGTTCTGGGCCAATAAATCTTTAGCAACTGAAGCAAAATAAATTGAAATATCAGCATCGTACTTTTGGTTACATTCTTCTGGTGTAACGTTGTAATCAGAATTGAAAGTATTGCTAAATCCCTTGTTCATTTCTTCCCAAGGCCACATTTCAATTTGTACTTTTCTTTCAGGAGTGTATTCAGAGACTAGAGTATCTGACACATCTTCAATCATCTCATTTATGAAGCCTGGGTTATCATTGTCAGAAAGAATATCTCTTCTTACTCTATAGATAACATTTCTTTGTTCATTCATAACGTTATCATATTCAAGTAAGTGTTTTCTAATTTCAAAGTTGTGAGTTTCAACTTTCTTTTGTGCCTTAGCAATGGCATTTGAAATCATCTTGTGCTCAATAGGCTCATCTTCTTCCATACCAAGCGTATTCATGAAACCTTTGATTCTATCTGAACCAAAAATTCTCATTAAATCATCTTCTAAACATAGGAAGAATTTTGATTCTCCTGGATCACCCTGTCTACCTGAACGACCTCTTAATTGGTTATCAATTCTTCTAGACTCATGCCTTTCTGTACCAAGAATAAATAGTCCACCAGCTGCTACTGTTTCTGGAGTTAGCTTAATATCAGTACCACGACCGGCCATGTTGGTGGCGATAGTAATCGCACCTTTAGTACCAGCATTTGTGATGATTTCTGCTTCTCTTCCGTGCTGTTTTGCGTTTAGTACATTGTGTGGAATTTTAGCTTTCGTTAGCTCTTCACCAATTTCAATTGAACTATCAATAGAGATTGTCCCAACGAGAATTGGTTGACCTTTAGCGTGTAAATCTTTAATTAGTTTTACGATGGCCCTTAATTTAGCTTCTTTAGATTTATAGATAACATCAGCAGCATCAATTCTTTGCAAAGGAACATTCGTTGGAATCACAACAACATCTAAGCTGTAAATTTTTCCGAATTCTTCTGCTTCAGTATCTGCTGTACCTGTCATTCCTGAAAGCGTTTCATAAAGTCTGAAATAATTTTGAAATGTAATTGAAGCCAGAGTCTGATTTTCAGATTTAATCTCTACGCCTTCTTTTGCTTCTACCGATTGGTGTAGCCCATCAGACCAGCGAGATCCTTCTTTTAAACGTCCAGTAAACTCATCAACAATAATGACTTGACCTTCTTTTACAACATAATCCACATCGACTTTGAATAAGTTGTGGGCCTTTAGCGCCTGGTTTAAATGATGAAGAGTTTCAGAGTGTTCAACATTATAAAGGTTTTCAATCTTTAATAATTTTTGAACTTCAATAACACCACCTTCAGTGAATATTGCTGTTCTTGATTTTTCTTCAATCGTAAAATGTTTTTCAATTTTAAGTTTTGGAATAATTTCATTGGCCACGTGATAGAGGTCTGTTCGACCTTCACTTGGACCAGAAATGAGAAGAGGAGTTCTCGCCTCATCGATAAGAATTGAATCCACCTCATCCACAATACAGTAGTGATGTCCTCTTTGAACATAATCTTCAAGATCAAACTTCATATTGTCTCTTAGATAATCAAAGGCAAATTCATTATTTGTTCCGTAAGTGATATCGGAAGTGTAAGCAGTTTTTCTGTCTTCATCGTCCATATCAGAAATAATACAGCCAACTGTTAGACCTAACCAATTAAAGAGAACACCCATTTCTTCAGCATCTCTTGAGGCAAGGTAATCATTCACTGTAACAATGTGAGCACCCTTTCCTTCAAGACCTATGAGGTATAAAGAAAGTGTCGAACAAAGAGTTTTCCCTTCTCCGGTTTTCATCTCTGCAATTGTTTTTCTAGTAAGAACAACTCCACCCAACATTTGTACGTCGTAATGGCGCATTTCTAAAACTCTAATTGAGGCTTCTCTTACTGTTGCAAAAACTTCTGGAATAAGCTGTTCTCTAGTCGCTCCATTCTTAATCATTTCTTTGAATTTTGGAGTTTGAGCTTGAAGTTCTTCATCACTCATAGACTTCATTTTTTCTTCGAGGTCGTTGACCTTAGTAACGAAAGGTTGAAGGGCTTTTAAATCGCGAGAGTTCTTTGTTCCAAAGATCGCTTTGATAGGGTTAAACATTTGTATATTTCTCCTCTTTATTGAATCTATTTCTTTAATCTAAAATATAATAAAACGGGTCAACAGGTGTACCGTTCACTCTTATTTCATAGTGTAAGTGAGGTCCTGTCGAATAACCGGTATTTCCAACTTTTGCTATGAGTTGACCTCTCTGAATGACTTGGCCTTTCTTCACAGTATTCTTTGAATTGTGAGCGTAAACTGATTCAATTCCGTAGCCGTGATTTATTTGTACAAAGTAGCCAAAGCCAGGCTTCTTTCCTGAGAAAGTCACTGTCCCATCAGCGGGTGCAAGGATAGGAGTTCCAATAGAAGCTCCAATATCTAATCCTTCATGCATTTTTAATCGTTTTGAATAGGGGGAAATTCTTGGGCCATAATATGAAGTGACCCAACCTTTTGCAGGTAGGAGAGTTGGAGTTGATCTTAAAAAACTCTCTCTATCTAGTAGGTATTGGTCAAGCCCGTGAATATTAAGTTCAAGGTCTTTCACATGTTTCTTAATAATATTAAATTTGTAGTCAAAGTCTGCAAAGTTTTCTGCCAGAGCAAAACTTTGTTTCGTTAGATCTGACCATTCTTTGGTAAAAGCATAACCTGTTTGTAGTCCAAAGTTAGTTGCAATTTTCTGTTCATAGAGATTCTTTAGCTCAATGAAGTTTTGATTTTTCTTTTCGTCTTTTAACTTGTCACGGATGGTGTCGTTACCATTAAAGAAGGATTGAGTCTTAAGCGTTGCTGGATCGATTTTCTTACTGTGATCGTGATCAGTTTCATGACCTTCTTGATCGATTACTGGGGTGGTTAAATCAATTTTTTCGAATCCAGAAATAACTCTTAACTTCTTTTCAAAAGTTTCAATTCTTTCAATATCAGTTGTAAGAGTATTAATTTTCATTTGAAAGAGCTTGATCTGCTCTTTAAGTTGTCTGTTCTCTAAAGTGAGGTGTTTGTTTTGGTGAACTTGCCTTAAGATTTTCCAGTAGTCATATGAAAGAATACCCATGACAAAAATTGCTAAGACACAGATGAAAACAATGGCATGAAAGGCCAGTCTTGGAATTCTAAAAGACTTAACGCCTTTTTCCCTTTCGGGGACAACCATGACTGTAAAATATCTGTCCAAGTACGGCTCCGTGTAATTGGCATGTATTGATGGGATATGTTCTCGTTTCAACGAAAAATATTAGATAATTCTAATTCTCTCAATAGCTTATGGCAAATAAGAGAAGAATTATCTGATATTTTTTCTTGTTGTGCTGCTTGGCAGCGAAACTTTGAGATTAACTAGGTGCATTCTAAAAGGCCCCGAAGGGCCATGAGTTATGTGAGTTGAATATTTCTCTTTTCCATTGTTCTTTGCACAATTAGGGCGCCGATAATATCTCCCTCCACATTTACTGCGGTACGAAAGGTGTCTAGCGGTTTTTCAATGACCAGTAAAATACCAATCGCTTCAAGGGGAATTCCTGCAGCGAGTAAAACCATCTGCATCCCTGACATGGATCCACTAGGCATGCCAGGAGCTCCAATACTTGAAATCATGCTCATAAAGAAGACAGCAAATATAGTAAAGTTTGTAAGCTCTATTCCGTAGAGGTGGGCCAAGAAGATTGCCGCCACACCCTCAAACAGTGCCGTTCCATCCATATTCATCGTGGCCCCAAGGGGGAAGACAAAACCACTGACAGCTTTTGAGACACCCAATTCTTCTTCACAAGTTTTCATGGTCACAGGTAATGTGGCCGAAGAGGAACTTGTTCCAAGGGCAATAAGAAGTGGTTTAGATATTTTTCTAAAGAGTTTTACTGGACCAATTCCTGCGAAGATCTTGGCCAGTAGGGGAAGAACTATGGCCCCATGAATTAGTGTCGCCCCAAGAACTACGAGAGCAAATGAGAATAATTGGGAGAAGATATCGCCGGAGACTTTGAGTTTGAAATCAAAGACTATGGCAAAAATCCCTACAGGGCTCAGCATGATAAACCAGCCCAAAATTTTCATGAGTATTTTATTGATATCCTCGACAATGAGAAAGAGCTGACTATCTCCACTAAGTGAAGTGATCATGGCAAGTCCGATGAGGAGTGCCGCAGTGACTAAACCTAAAATATTGTTAGAAGCTAGTGAGGCAATTGGATTTACAAATGACCTCTTAAGAATTTTATGAACCACGGTAATAATGGAGTTATCTTTAGAGCTGATAATCTTATTGGGTTTTTTATATGAGTAGTCACTTGTTATTTGCTCTGTAGTTTGAACTTTAATTTTCACGTTAGAACTAGTCCAAGGATGAATAAAGAACACCACACTAAGTCCAAGCATAATAGCGATCAGAGTTGTTCCTATATAGTAACAAACAGCTACTGTTCCTAGGCTCTTTAACTTCCAGGCCTCTTTTATTCCCGCTAGTCCTCCTATTAAGGAGAAGAAAATAAGAGGTGCCACGAGCATTTTTAAACTCTGTATGAAAATATCTTTAATTAAGAGAATGAGTTTATAGAATTCTGGTACTTCAGTAGTTTGGGTCCACGCAGTATCACCGAATAACATGGCACTTAAATAACCAAATACACCAAATAGAGCGACCCATACCGCTAAGTTTAACTTGAGCTTTTTCACATTACTTCCTTGTAATTAAAACAATTTCATCAATTATACTCTATTGATAAGAATTTATGAAGTCTGAGAGATTACTATTATAAAGATATATTCGCTCGTTTACATAAAAATGCTTTTTCTGCTTGATAATTAAATTGTATTTAATGAATCTAATAGATCCTTATATCCTTCATGGCTGTGGCCTATGAAGATTTGTTCTATTTCTGTGAAATTCTTAAAGTCGTCAGATTCAAATTTATATAGAGCTGGAACTCCTTTTATATTGAATACTTCAATGAGATGCGGAGCCTCTGAAATATCGACTTCAAAAGTTTCAAATTTATCATTGAGTTTTTCAACTTCGCGCTTGAAAATAGGGTCGAAAATTACACAGTGTGGGCAATTTGGTTTCGAGAATTTGACTAGTTTCTTCATCTTGAGCTCCTTTACTTATTTTATTATAAGAGCTCAAGATGAATATGGTCCAATTGTTAGTATTTATGATGTAATAGAAGAACTCTATTGAGCAACGACGAGAATCACTGAAATATTATCGTTACCACCATTAGCATTTGCCTGGGCGACTAAGGTTGTTACTGTTTGTTGAACAGTTTCTGGTGTGGCCTTAGCTGGGTTTGGAATATACTTATTAATGATGTAGAGAATATCAGCATCAGAAACCTTTCCGTGAAGTCCATCAGAACAACTTAGAAAGACGTCTCCCTTACTCACTTTGTAAGTGAAGAGATCCACTTCAATATCTTCTTCGAAGCCAACAGTTCTTACAAGAACGTTTTTTTGCGGATCTTGCGCTGCTTGATCTCTATTATAAATTCCTAAGTTTATTTTTTCTTGTACAAGAGAGTGGTCTTTAGAAAGCTGATAAAGCTTGTTTCTATTAACTAAATAGGCCCTTGAATCTCCAACGTTAGAAATATAGAGAGTATCACCTTTGAAGTAAAAACCTACAACAGTTGTTCCCATCCCTTGCAGAAGCTGGTCTCTAAGACCTCTGTCTTTAATTTTATTATTGGCGTAAAGAACAGACTGTGGAAATGATTTTTTTGGGTCTGAATCAAGGTTTTTTAACATATATTCAGGTATAAACTCCACGGCCATTTGAGAAGCGATATCTCCACCATTGTGACCTCCCATTCCATCTGCAACGACAAAGAGGTTCTTTTCTGGATTGAGATATATAGAGTCTTGGTTAGTTTTTCTTTTTCTACCAATGTCTGTTAAGCCTGAAGAAATGAGGCCCATAATTTCGCTCCTTAATTATTTTTACGATTATATAATCTTAATACACAGTGATTTTTTGTCAAATATTCATTAATGGGAAATCAAGGACATGCAATCAGGTAGTTGAGTAATGGTGTCAGGTTAACACCATGTAAATTCTTAGAATTTCTCAATATTCTTCTTTCACTTAAGCTTAGTCTCAGGATATAATATTTATAAGATTGGCCCCAAATTTTCTAAGGATGGGAGTATATTATGGCCCAAATTGATATTTCAGAATTCATGAAAGAGAACTACAAAATTGAAGATTTTACTCATCTCAATTGGTCTGGTTCATTCCAAGATTATGTAAATGCTGTAACTGAAGACCCTAGGATCGCTAGGAATTCGTTTCAACGTATGCACGACATGATTATGTCGTTTGGAACTTCTAATTATACAGAGTACAAGAAAGACATTGTTCGTTATCACTTTTTTGATGACCCAAATAATGGTGGAAAAGATGCTGTATTTGGAATTGATGTTCACTTAATGAAATTAGTGAATTTCTTTAAAGCAGCAGCAGCTGGTTATGGTACTGAAAAAAGAGTGCTCCTTCTTCATGGTCCAGTAGGGTCAGCGAAATCATCTGTTTCAAGAAACTTGAAACAAGGTTTAGAGTATTACTCTAAAACTGATGACGGTAGAATGTTTACCTTTGAATGGTATGACGATGAAGAAACAGATATTCTCGGTGGTCAAAAACTTTTCCCTTCTCCAATGCACGAAGAGCCATTGAAGCTAATTCCTCTAGACGTTCGTAAACAATTTCTTGAGAAGTTAAACAAAGGTCGTAAAGACGGAGAAGTCAAAATTACTTTTAAAGGGGAAGTTAACCCTGCAGATAGATTTATTCTTAATCAATATTTACAAAAATATGATGGAGATTGGTCGAAAGTTGTGAATAATCACATCCGTATCAAGAGATTAATTCTTTCTGAAAAAGATAGAATTGGAATTGGAACTTTTCAACCAAAAGATGAGAAGAACCAAGATTCTACTGAACTTACAGGTGATATAAACTATAGAAAAATTGCTCAATATGGTTCTGATTCAGATCCAAGGGCCTTTAACTTTGATGGTGAATTTAACATTGCCAACAGAGGTATTGTTGAATTTATTGAAATGTTAAAGCTTGATGTGGCTTTTCTCTATGACTTACTAGGAGCTTCGCAAGAGCACTCAATTAAGCCTAAGAAATTTGCACAAACTGACATTGATGAAGTTATTCTAGGGCATACAAATGAGCCCGAGTTCAGAAAACTTCAGAATAATGAATTCATGGAAGCTCTTAGAGATAGAACAGTAAAAATTGATGTTCCTTATATTACTCGTCTAAGTAACGAAGTTAAAATTTACGAAAGAGATTTTAGCTCTGATAAAATTCCACATGTTCATATTGCTCCTCATACTCTAGAGATGGCGGCCATGTGGGCAGTTCTTACTAGACTTGAAGAGCCTAAGAAAGCTGATCTTACTAAGCTTCAAAAACTAAAACTGTATAACGGAAAAACACTTCCAGGATACAATGAAGAAAATGTTAAAGAGCTTAGAAAAGAAGCAGTGAGAGAAGGACTAGAAGGGATTTCTCCAAGATATATTCAAGATAAACTTTCTAATTCATTAGTTAAGTATGGTCACACTGGTTCACTTAACCCTTTTATGGTCTTTAATGAACTAGAGTCTGGCTTGAAACATCATGGACTTATTAACAGTTCTGAACAACTAGATCATTATAAAGAGATGTTAGCTGTGACTCGTCAGGAGTATGAAGACATCGTCAAAAATGATGTTCAAAAAGCTATTTGTCTTGATGAAAGTGCTATTGAAACTCTTTGTTCTAATTATATTGATAATGTTAAGGCCTATACTCAAAAAGAAAAAGTTCGTAACAAGTACACAAACAAATTAGAAGATTCTGATGAAAGATTCATGAGAAGTATCGAAGAAAAAATTGATATTGCTGAATCAAGAAAAGATGATTTTCGTCGTGAAATTATGAACTATATTGGAGCTCTTGCAATCGAAGGGAAGACTTTTGATTACAAAATGAATGAAAGACTTCATAGAGCACTAGAGTTGAAACTTTTTGAAGATCAAAAAGATTCAATCAAACTCTCTAGTATTGTTTCAAAAGTTGTCGATAAAGAAACTCAAGAGAAAATTGATGTCATTAAATCAAGACTGATTAAGAATTATGGTTACTGTGAAATATCAGCAACGGATGCTCTTAATTATGTTGCTAGTATTTTTGCAAAAGGTGACTCTGCTAAGTCATAGTTTAATAGTGGGCACTACTTTAAGTGTCCACTTCTTACTCCAAATGGAGAGTTTATGAATCATCCTGTTAAACAAGATCACTCCAGATTTAGAAAAATTATTAAAGGCCGAATTCGTGACAACCTGAAGAAGTATGTCTCAGGTGGAGAGATGCCAATATCTAAAGGTGGAAAAACTTTTAAAGTTCCCATGCCTCAAATTGAAACACCTCGTTTTAAATTTGGAGACAAGCAACAAGGTGGATCTGGACAAGGTGAGGGTGAGCCAGGGGATCCAGTTGATGGTCAACCAGGTGAAGGTCAACCCGGTGAAGGTGAAGCTGGAGAAGGTGAAGGAAATAAAGAACTAGAAGTAGAGCTTAGTATTGATGAACTTGCAGCAATATTAGGTGATGAACTAGAGCTTCCAAAAATCGAACCAAAAGGTAAGAAGAGTCTTGAGTCTATAACTAATAAGTACACTTCAATTGGTACTGTTGGACCAAACTCGCTAAGACATTATAAGCGATCTTTTAGAGAGGCCCTAAAAAGACAAGTGGCTTCGGGAACTTATGATGCAAGTAATCCTGTAATTATTCCGCAAAAAAGCGATATGCGCTATAGAGCAGCTAGTCCTGTTATTACTCACGAAAACTCTGCAGTAGTTATCTATATGATGGATGTGTCGGGTTCAATGGGTGATGAACAAAAAGAAGTCGTTAGGACTGAAAGTTTTTGGATTAATCTTTGGCTTAAGTCACAATATAAAGATATTGAAATTCGTTATATTATTCATGATGCCACAGCGAAAGAAGTTGAAGAAGAAGTTTTCTTTAAAACAAGAGAAAGTGGGGGAACCCTAATTTCTTCGGCCTTTAAATTATGTCGAGATATTATAGAAAGTGATTACAATTCGAGCGAATGGAATATTTATCCCTTCCATTTCTCTGATGGTGATAATTGGTCAACAGACGATACAAAGTTATGTTTAGATATTTTAGATAACGATATCATCCCAAATTCTAATGTTTTCTGTTACGGACAAGTTGAAAGTCGTTATGGATCGGGACAGTTTTACAAAGATCTAAATACTAAATATGGTGCAGAGAATGAAGATGTTATTTTAAGTAAAATAAAAAACAAGGATGCCATTCTCGATTCTATTAAAGAATTTCTAGGAAAAGGAAAATAAATGAATAGATCAAAACCGATTCAAGGTGAGCTACTTCGTTTAAAAGAAGAAATAGAGCAATACGCTATTGATTACGGCTTAACTTATCATCCAGTGGTTTTTGAAGTTTGTAACTACGATACTATTTGTATTTTAGCTTCGCTTGGAGGTTTCCCTTCTCGTTATCCTCACTGGCGATTTGGTATGGATTACGATCAGCTTTCAAAGGGAAATATCTACGGTTTTCAAAAAATCTATGAACTAGTTATAAACACTGCTCCTTGTTACGCATACTTATTAAGTTCTAACCGTATTGTTGATCAAAAACTTGTTATGGCCCATGTTTATGGCCACGCTGATTTCTTTAAAAATAATGCATGGTTTAGAAATACTGATAAGTCCATGATGGATGTTATGGCCAATCATGGAACTAAAATAAGAAAGTATATGAATCGCTATGGACAGGATAGAGTTGAGAGTTTCATTGATGCAGCTCTTTCTCTAGAAAATCTTTTAGATGTAAATTTACTTTTTGAAACTCCTCAAGTTGTTAGGCAACGAGAGGAATTAGAGAAAACTGCAATAGAAGAAGAACTAAGAGGTGATGAGGACGATAAAATCTCAACAGCTCTAAAATCATTCATGAGATCAAAAGCGAGAAAAGAGAAAGAAAATACTCCTGTGGTTGAGCCCGAAAGAGATTTTGATTATAAATCTATTGATCAGGATGTTTCAGGAACTCGTGACATCATGAAATTTCTTATGAATAATGCGCCTATAGAAGAATGGCAATCTGATATTCTAGGTTGTTTACGCGAAGAGGCCTATTACTTCCTACCGCAAAGAATGACTAAGATCATGAATGAGGGGTGGGCCAGTTATTGGCATTCAAAAATCATGACAAATAAAGCACTTAAATCAAGTGAGATCATTGATTTTGCCGATGTTCACTCAGGTGTAATGGCCATGAGTCCTAAGAATATTAACCCGTATAAGATTGGAATTGAGCTCTTTAGAGATATTGAACATCGATGGGATACTGGTAAATTTGGGAAAGAATATCTTGAATGTACGGATATGAATAAGAAACACAATTGGGATTTAAAATTAGGTCTTGGTAGGGAAAAAATATTCGAAGTGCGTAAATCTCATAATGATATTACTTTTCTAGATGAATACTTTACTGAAGATTTTTGCGTAAGGCAGCAAATCTTCACTTATAAATTCAACCCTAGAACTGGTAGAAATGAGATTGACTCTAGAGAATTTAAGGAGATTAAAGCCAAACTTCTTCAACAATTGGCAAATTTTGGTCAACCGCTCATAGAAATTGAGTCAAGTAACTATAACAACCGTGGTGAGATTCTTTTAAAGCATGTACATCGTGGAGTTGATTTAGATATGAGCTTTGCGGCTGACACTATGAAAAATATCTTTCTCATTTGGAAAAGACCTATAAATATTACGACTGTGGTTGAGGAGAAAGAGCTTGTTTATTGCTATGACGGAAAAGATTTTAAACCAATAAAAGCTTAATCATTCATTGACGAAAAAAGTAGTTTAGAGGAAAATAGATTTTAGTTAAAATATTTTCCTTGGAACTGCCCATGAGTCTTAAACTCAATACCTTGCTTTGTTTATTAACATTTGTATTTTCAACGTCTCTCTCTTTTTCTAGAGGAAACATTGCAAGAGTTGTTAAGATTAGAGGGAAGGTTACTCTCTTAAAACCTGGTGGCCTAAGTGCCATAAAAGTTCAATTAAATGACAAACTAACTGAGGATGCTTCTCTTGTAACTTATAGAAGAAGTTTTATCCGTATAATGTTTGACGATGGCTCGACAGTTTCTTTAGGTCCTAAGAGTAAAATTATTGTGACTAAAATGAATAAGAATGGAAAAGGAATCCTCACCCTCTTAAAAGGTCAATTGCGCTCAAAAATTATAGGCACCGATAAGAAAAGAAAGGGTCATAAGTTTCTTGTTAAAACAAGAACTGCCGCCCTTGGAGTTAGGGGAACTGAATTTCAAACAATTTTTAATCCCGAAAATAATATTACAAACCTATTAACTTACAAAGGTGAAGTCGCGATGGCAAAAATCGAGACGACTCCTGTTACTTCTGCCTCATACGACAAGAGTGCTCTTAAACTGGGCTCACATGAATTAAGTAAAACAAAGAAGATTCAAATAAAAGCAAAATTAAATGAAAGCATGGAAGCGGCTTTAAAGTCAAAAGAGACTGTGGTTGTGAAGAGTGGACAGTTCTCTGGGGCGCTCGATAGTGTTGAAAAAGCAACTTTGCCAGTTAATATTTCTCCAGTTCAATTAAACTCTCTTTACGCAAATACTGAACTGGTTCAAAAATCTAAAACTAAGGTGACTCTAAGTGATCTTAAGGATGTTAAGGAAAAGGGCTCTGACTTAAAAACTATTAAACAAGAGGCTCCACCGGAAGGGGTTAATGATAATGTCACAGGTGATTTTGCACAAAAATCAGGTGGATTTATCGATATTGGTACAGGTCTCTATATACCACCAGAGCAATCATCAGTTTTTTCACAAGATAAAAATATCTACCTTGCAGAAAATGTTGGAAATTTTGATGTGCAAACGGGGCAGTATATTGCACCTGAAGGGTTAACTCTAAGTGCTAAACAAGGATTCATTATTGCTAAGACTAGTCGTATGAGTAATGAAGAAGTGAAAGATAAGAAAGAAAAAGCTAAGACTTTAAACAATGTAATAGATAAGAATATCGTTTTAAAAAAGAAGAAGAAGAGAAAGAAGTCTGTTCATTATTATAATCAATTAGAACTTATCTCTAAGGATGCTCTTTCTATAGAACTTCACAGTTTTAATTATGAAATAAAACATAAAGATAGTACGACAACTGGACCTGGAATAATGGATTCCGACGGTAAAGGGTTTAAACTCAATTGGGATCACTCTTCTGGAGGGAAATGGCAACCCACGACTTATCTTAGCTATGATGAAATTCGTTTTGATGGGCAAGAACTTGCTCAATTTAGTCAATCTAGTAAATCACTCTTTGGAATGGGAGTGGGAGTGAGAAAACATTTCAGCCAAAGATTAAATTTCTTAGCTCTCTTGTCACTTGATCAGATATTCATTCCGGGGTCCTCGACAGATACTTCGGGCTTTATGTCTTTTGATTTAAGAAGAGTGACAATTGCTAGTTTGGAGCTTGGTGCTCAATGGTTCTATGCTAAATCAAGAAGATATGATTTAGATTTAGAGGGAGGAGTCCTCTTTAATAACTCAAAAACAGCAAAAGATTTAAAAGTTAAACCATCACTTGGACTTAAGTTAGGAACTGGATTTCGCTATTGGTTTAAGAAAGATCTTTGGCTAAAACTAGCTTTTGATGTAAAAGCTAATACCTACAAAGTTAAATCGACAAATTATTCAGCAACTGAGGATATAACAAGGTCTTCTATTGGTCTTGAGTTTGGGATTGTTCTTTAAAGAGTTTCAGTGGGGTCAATTTTAATGAGCTCACTATCAAGTTCTTCTATATCTCTTTGATCAATTGTAGGTAACTCATCAATCGAATTTATGACTGGTGTTTTCTTCATGTCCTCTATACTTTCTGAAATAGCACTGTGAACTTCTTCGTCACGCTCTATTGTTTGCCCAATATTTTCCCATGTAATAGACTGCATGAGGATCCAGCAACCGATTCCATCCATTGCCTTACATATTTTATTGGCATATTTCACGTATTGAAAGGTGTCATGATTTCGTAGTCCAACATAAGTCATCATTTGATCGAGCTCAAAGGGGAGTTGTTCTTTAAACATAATATCGAGAACGTTTAATTGTCTCTGCGTTTCTTTATAGCGATCTTGTCTCATTTTAAAGAGTGTGTTTAAAGTTAGTTTCTTTCTCTCTGGGAGATCCTTTTTAATAAGTCTTTCTAGCAATTTAAGACCTTGGTCCCATTGCTTGAGTATCCAAACTAGGGGAAGGGAGCGCTCTAGCGCATTGATAGAATTCTTCTTTCTTTTAAGTGCTAGTTGGTAGTGACCAAAGGCCAATTCATACTTCTTCTGTTGTAGGTGAAAGTTTCCTTTCATATTTTCTGAATTGGGTGTTTCTATATCTTCAATGAAAGACATTGCTTTCTTCTTGTTACCGGTGCGAAAATATATAAGTCCTATGAGCTCACGAATTCTCTTAGATCTATAGTAGGACTCTGGAAGTGACTTTATGAGTTTTAAGACTAGGTATTCTTTATTCAAGTAAATACCACTCTTAAGCCAAATTCGTACAAATTCCTTACTTTGCAGAACGTAGTGTGAGTCTGCTAAGGTCGCACCTTTTAGTGTTTCTTCGCGGTCAAATTTAAGTTTAAAAATAGTCGTCAACCAATAGTGTTCATTCATAGAGTATTTAAAGGTTAATTTTAAACAACCATCAAATTCATTGTAGAGATTGGCATTATTATTTGTTGCTAACTCATTAATGACCTTTAGTAAGCAGATTTTTTCGTAGTATTTATTTTCATTAAAGGCCACTCCTTCAAGAAGCTTTAATGACTTTTCATAGTCCTCGTCAATAAATGCAACGAGTGCCTTATATCTTGCTTTTATAAATCTAATACTTCTATTAGTGGCCTCAACTTTGTTGAGATAAAAGTCTGCAGCTTCAGTGTCACCGGCAATAATTAACTGCTTCGCTTTTACTAGCAGGTCGAGGTTCTCCATTCTCTTTTGAATATTTTTTCTTTCATTGAACTCTCTTATTTCTAGTTCACTAAGGAGTTCCCACTCAACATCGAGTTCTTTTAACTTGGAGATGTCGATTATCGGTGGTTTTGCATTTGTAGAAATGCACAATAATAAACAGAGTGAATAGGTCAGGTTAACTAATCTTTTCATATACTTAAATTTTCGGGTTAAACGACCGATATCTTAAGTAGAAATCTTAAATGGATGTATTATGACCAGGGAATGGATCATTTTTCTTATTATGTTGATTAGCGTGAGCTCCAATGCACTGGTGCCACTCGAGAGTATCCTGTTAGGAGATTTTTCTAAGAGATACTCCAAAGAGTCAGAAGATCCCTTTGATTACTTATATAAGCGAAATGGCGAACTAGAAGGTAAGCAGGCCCATAAGCGGCAACTTACAATTTATCGTGGTTTCTATGAAGAGGGGAAGAACCTCCAAAATAGTTGTAAATCGAGTGACAAAGTTGGTTACGCTACACCTTGGCAAAAAGATCAAGTGAGAAGAAGTCTATTGGCCACTCTGCAATATATAGGTCTTGATATTTCGATTAGGGCCATTCCTCAATATGCTAAATACTTTGAGTTCTCAAGAGATGAGTACGTGAATATGGTAGATAATTTAGTTGGTAATTATTGTTCAAAGAATTTGAGTATTATTAGTCTTAAACAACTGAGGAAGAACTTCCTTGTTCGATATGATGAAGAAAATACTTTTAAACTTCCAAGTATTGAAGGGAATACACTTTTCCCTGAAAAACTTTCCAGTATAGCCAATAAAGATGATGCAAAGGAGCGTGAGTTCTTAAAGACTATTCGTCTCTTTCAAAGTTTCTGTAGTTGGGGAGGAGATATTGAAAACCTTCGCTTGCTTGTTCCCTTTATTAAACATCCTGTTATTTACAAATTACTCATGAGACAAATTAGTGGGAGAAACTTAGACTGGAAAGAGAATTCAAGATCAGTCATCAGTGTACGGAAACAAAAAACCATAAAGGTTTTGTGTGATGGATTGATTTGTAGAAAAGTTAAATCTGGGAAATTTTATAAATACTTTCCTACTTCAGTAGGACACAAGTCTTTCGATGATGACCTAGGTAGACTTTATTGCCAAGAAATAAGAGACGTTGATTATAAAATTAAGGGTCAAGCTCCAAAAATTGCAAAAATTATTAAGTCGATGACTTTTGATGAAGAGAACTTGTTAGTTGCGCAATTCATTTCTTTGCAGACAGGAATTCCTGATCTCTTTATCAGATCAAATAATTATAAAAGTGCCATAAATTTTCTAAGATTCAATATAGATAAAACTTGGAACGATTGGTCAGATAGTCAAATAGATAGATTTCAAGGAGAAGTTTACTACGAAGAGCCGCTAACAATGGAACTCGTTGAGAGAAGTTTGTACTACAAGAATTATGTCGCTAAATTTCAAGTGATTTTTGATGTGAATTTAGGAGAACTAGATAGGGCCAATCAAAAGGTAGGAAAAATTTCCACTAAATTCACGATACCTTTTTCAAATAAATTTCTTAAATGGGCAAGAAGTGAGTGGATCGCATTAGATCCAAGAAACAAGAAAAGAAAAGATGAACTCTTTTCAAAAATGAAAATCAGAATCCAGCCTATAGTTGAAAACATTAGAAAGAAGTTTCCAGTAGCACCGTGGAATGGCAATTTACATGCGATTATTCGCAATGAGCTTCTCGACCAATTATCCCTCTATCAAGGTCCGTACTTCAAAGAAAATACTACTGGTATGGTAAAGGTTCCCATTAAAATTAACTTTGCTCCCTATGCTCTCAAGTACTTACGGTATGAGTATAAAGTTAAACAAAATGAAGAGAAATCTCGTAGACAAGATAAGTTATTCAAGCTTAAAGAGATAGAAGAAAATGATCAGTTGTGATACTATCCTTTTAATTTTACTTTGGGTTTTTTGAATTATGGGTCAAGACAAGAAAATTCTAACAATAAAAGAAAAGGTGATCTCACCGGAAGTCTTGGAAGGGAACGATGATAATTCAACGTCGGCTGTTCCTGAACTAAAAGATGTTGAAGTCTTTCTAGATGTTCCTACAGAAAAGCCAAGTAAAGAAGATATTATAAAAGAGGTAAACCAGTTATTACCGGTTTTAACTCCTGGCAAAGATCTAGTCTCAAGAACACTAGACCCCCTCACAATATATTTAAAAGAAATTTCTAAATATGATCTTCTAACCATTGAAGAAGAGAAAGAGCTTACAAAGCGTCTTGTTGAAACTGGCGATATCGATGTGGCCAAGAAATTAGTGGCCGCAAATTTGAGACTTGTAGTGAAAATTGCTATGGAGTATCGCAGCTCTTTTCAAAATGTCATGGATCTTATTCAGGAAGGAAATGTTGGTCTCATGAAGGCCGTATCAAAATATGACCCAGATAAGGGTGCTAAACTCTCGTATTATTCTAGTTGGTGGATTCGCTCTTATATTTTAAAATATATCTTAGATAATTTCAGACTCGTAAAAATTGGGACAACTAACGATCAAAAGAAACTCTTCTTCAATTTATTAAAAGAGAAAGATCGTTTGGCCAAGCTTGGAATTACTGCAGATCATAAAATAATATCTGAAAATCTGGGAGTCTCTGAAAAATCTGTAGCAATAATGGATCAGAGATTATCTACTCATGGTTCTGAGGTTAGTCTCGATGCTCCACTAGGTTTTGATCAATCTTCGGGAGTTCTTGCGGATATTCTTCAAGATGAGAACTCTGAGGACTTTCCTGAAAAAATTGCAGATGCCCAAGGGCTTGAAATACTCCAAGATAATCTCAAAGACTTCGTGGCCGGATTAAAGGAAAGAGATAGGGATATCTTTAAAAAACGGTTACTTAGTGAAGTTCCACCTTCCTTTCAATCTATCGCCGATGAATACGGTGTGTCACGAGAGAGAATCCGTCAAATTGAGGAGCGACTCCTAAAGAATTTAAAGGTTTACATGTCTGAGTTTATCAGATAAATTGCGCTTTTAGATTATATCCTCTCACTAGGTCTCAATACTAACATTGTTACTTGGTTTTTGGAGTTTAGGAGTTAACATGCTTACTATAGAACAAAAGAAAGAAATCGTTGCTGAATACGGAAAAGAATTTGGTAAAGGTGAAAAAGATTCAGGAAATGCTGCTGTACAAGTTGCACTTCTTACTCACAACATCAACACGCTTAAGACTCACTTTGAAAAGCACATCCATGATTACCACTCAAACCGTGGTCTTCTTAAGATGATTGGGACAAGAAAGTCTCTTCTTAGATATGTTCTTAAAAAAGACTCATCTAAGTACGGTACGCTTATTAAAAAGCTTGGTCTTAGAAAGTAATAAGAAAATAATAGGGGAGCTAAGGTTCCCCTTTTCTTTATTTAAGCTTACAATATTAAAAAACCCTGGATGGTTGAAAGCGCAAGGAAGTTAAAGGATATTTGAAATATTGGCGCACCTGTATAAGAATCACTATTTGAAATATCTTTTAAACTCCCTCCTAGACATCATCCTTCACATTTATAGCTAATTAACTGGCGTTAATTGGTAAGGAGAAAAAATGTTAAACGATAAAAAGGTTTATTCGTTAAACTACGGTGGCAAAGAAGTCACTATCGAAACTGGTCGTATGGCCAAGCAAGCTGACGGTTCAGTTATTGTTTCATGTAATGGAACACAAGTTCTTGTGACAGTTTGTTCTGCACACGAAATGAAAGACGGACAAGATTTCTTTCCTCTATTAGTAGAGTACACAGAGAAATTCTATGCCGCAGGTAAATTTGTTGGTGGTTTCTTAAAAAGAGAAGCAAGACCTTCAACTTCTGAAACTCTAAATGCACGTCTTATTGATAGACCACTTAGACCTCTATTTCCTACAGGATATATGTTTGAAACTGTAGTTTCTTGTACAGTTCTTTCATATGGAACTGATGGTGATGCTGAAGTTCTAGCAGCACTTGGAGCTTCTGCCGCTCTTACTATTTCTGATATCCCATTTGATGGTCCAATTGGAACATGTAAAGTTGGTAGAATTGGTGGAGAGTATATTCTTAACCCAAGCCAAGATCAGTGGGAAGAATCTGACCTTGAAATTACTGTTGCTGCTTCTTCAGACGCAATCCTTATGGTTGAAGGTGAAGCTGACATCGTTCCAGAAGATGAAGTTCTTGGAGCAATCTACTTTGGACATGACAACATCAAAGACTATGTAAAAGTTATGGAACAAATGAGAAGTGAAATTGGTAAGCCTAAGAGAGAATTTATCTCTGCTGCTGCTAACGAAACAATGATGAGCAAGATGCGTTCTGATTACGCTTCTGCTGCTAGAACAAATATTTCTATTGTTGATAAGATGGAAAGACAATATGCTAACAAAGCTTTTGAAAAATCTGTTAAGGCCGACATGGCAGCAGATCCAGCAGCTTTTGGTTTAGTTGACGGTGCTAGCTTTGGAAGAGAAGCTTATAAAGGTGTTGATGAACTTCTTTATGAAATGATGAGAGCTGATATTCTTGACGAAGAAAAGAGAATTGGTGGACGTTCAATGACTAAAGTTAGAGCGATTGAAACTGAAGCAAATATTCTTACTAGTGTTCATGGTTCTTCACTCTTTACTAGAGGTGAAACTCAAGTTTTAGCCGCTGTTACAATCGGTGGTAAAACAGGTGAGAAAATGTCTGACTCTATTAGAGGAACGACTTTTGATAAATTCTACCTTCATTACAACTTTCCTCCTTATTCTGTAGGTGAGGCAAGAGGTGTTAGAGGTGTTGGTCGTCGTGAACTAGGTCACGGTAACCTTGCTGAAAGAGCTGTAAAAGCTGTTATGCCAAGTTACGATGACTTTGCTTATACAACTAGAATTGTTTGTGAAGTTATGGAATCAAATGGTTCTTCTTCAATGGGATCTGTTTGTTCTGCCTCAATGGCATTAATGGACGCAGGAGTTCCTATTACAAATCCAGTTGCAGGGATTGCAATGGGTCTAATCACTGACGGTGATAGATACAAAATCCTTACTGATATTCTTGGAGATGAAGATCACCTCGGAGACATGGACTTTAAAGTTGCTGGTACTGCTGAAGGTATTACTGCAATTCAAATGGATATTAAGATCACTGGTCTTACACGTGAAATCGTTGAAAAATCAATTCAACAAGCAAAAGAAGGTAGACTTCATATTCTTGAAGAAATGGCGAAAACAATTTCTACACAACGTGCAGAATTCAAAGATGGTGTTCCAAGAATTGAAACAACTCAAATTCCTGTTGATAAGATCGGTGCTTTAATTGGTCCTGGTGGGAAGAACATTAAGAAACTTCAAGAAGACTTCGACGTTACAATTGAAATCACTGAAGAAGGTCTTGTAAAAGTTCTTGGTGCAGATAAAGAAGTTCTCCTTAATTGTGTAAGCGCAGTTGATCTTCAAATTAATGGTCCAGCTGTTGGAACTGTTTATGAAGCGACAGTTGTTACAATTAAAGAATACGGTGCATTTGTTGATATCGTTCCAGGTCTATCTGGTCTAGTTCATATTTCTGAACTTGCTGATGATAGAGTTAAGGATGTTAATGAGTACGTAAGTGAAGGTGATAAAATTTCCGTTAAAGTTATCGAAGTTGATAGAATGGGAAGACTTAAACTTTCAGTTAAGGCCGTTAAGTCACTTGTGAAAAAATCAGACAGATAGATTTACTATTTTAAGTTGATATAAAGGGGGACTCAATGTCCCCCTTTTTTGTGTATAAGAACAAATTTAGAGAGAAAGTCCCCCATGACAAATAAAGTAAACGTCAAAGTAAAGAAATTGGCCCATTTCGATAATGAGCTTCCCTTACCTAATTATGAGACTGAGGGAGCCGCAGGGGCTGACTTGAGGGTTTCAATTGGTCCTGGTGAGTCCATGATCATCAAGGCCGGCGAACGCGTCTTGGTTCCAACGGGACTGAGTTACGAAATTCCAGTAGGTTATGAAATTCAGGTACGCCCGAGATCGGGATTAAGCCTTAAAACGAATTTGTTGATTGTAAACAGTCCAGGGACGATTGACTCGGACTACCGAGGAGAGTTAAAAGTAATCATTGGAAACTTTGGAAACGATGATGCTGAAATATTTCACGGCGATCGTGTAGCACAAATGGTGCTAGCTCCTGTGACTCAAGCGGTGCTAATAGTAGCAGAAGATCTTTCAGAAACTGAAAGAGGAGCTGGTGGATTTGGATCTACCGGCGTTAAGTAGAATTTAGGAAATAAAGTATGGATTTATCTGTAAATTATAATATAGCAAAAACTAGAGATGAGGCATTTGCTCTTGCAAAGAGCGAGATCACTCCTGAGTATGTTGCTAAGTTTAATGTAAAGGCCGACATCTCATACGATGAGGCAAAAGGAATTATGGAAGCTAAGGGAAAGGGGTTTACTCTTACTTTGGATTTCGATGATAGTAAGTGTGAAGTCAGTTTAAAATTATCTTTTCTGCTAAGAGCTCTGAAAGGAAAAATTTTAGGTAAGATTGAAAACAAACTACAAAAGCACGTTTAGAGGAAAGTATGTATAAAGTTACGGTTATGCCCTCGGGGGCAAGTTTAGCAATTGATGAGAATGAATCCTTATTAACTGCATTAAAAGAAGCAGGTTATTATGTTAAATCATCTTGTGGTGGACATGCATCTTGTACTGATTGCATTGTAAAAATCCTAACAGGTGAAGACAATGTTAATGCTCCAGGATTTGATGAACTTCAGTTGATTGGAAATGTTTTTCATATCACAAAAGAGAGACTTTCTTGTCAAACTCGCCTTACAGGGGACGTGACAATTGATATCTCAAACCATGATTTGAAAAAAGATCAAGAGAAGACAAAATCAAAAACAGCTTCATTTTCTAAATCTAAATCAAAATCTAAAAATGCTGTGAAAGTTCGCAGGAAAGATGAAATTGAAGAGATAAAGAAAGAAAGAGAAGAGCAGTGGAGTGAGAAACAACTCAAGAACGATGAATGGCATAAGCATTGGGAAAAAACTGACGATACTAAGATAAAAAGACTTGGTGGCGGAAAGAGGCCTAAAGAATTCAGAACTGATCATATTGACCATGAAAGAGATGCCATATTGAAAGATGAGGCCATGAAGACTAGAGTCGCTCGTGAGAGATACGAGCAGCAGGTCAAGCAAGAGCTTGAAACTAAGGCCGCAGCAGTTAAAGAAGCGACTGCAAAAAATGTAGAAACTTCCACTGATACGGACTTTGTTCAACCTGAAAATAAGAGAGAGAGCAATCCTGAAAGGAAGAGTTTTAGAAAGAAAGACTAATATTTTTTGATTATATGAGGTCAGCTAAGCTGACCTTTTTTTTTCTTTGTTTTCATCTCCAAAATAAGTCAATAAATACCTGTATTAATTACAAACCAGCTTTTTGATGCGCAGTGTTGTGGTACACCTCTTTAGAACCTAATTTTAGAGAGTTATAAATGAAATCTATTATTTCCCTATCCATTCTTATATTTACTTTAAATGCCTCAGGTAGTGAGATTGATAGTTTTCTAAAGCGTGAATTTCCGCTTACTGACTCACGCAAAGCGATTAATAATAAGACTAGACAACTCTTCGCCGAGGCGATTGAAAGAGCAAACTCTAAGGACAAAGGTTGTAGTGAGAAGTATCTCTATAAGTCGCTTCGAAAGAATTTTCGCAACCATGTCTTTGGAAAGCTGACTCCTTGGATTATTGCAACTAATGAAATTGAAAGAAATGAAGGTCATGTCAGAGATACAATTTACGGTGATTTTAAATGGTATGAAGCCCCTATTATAGGTTTTCTTTCTAAAGCTTTTTCAGATTCCACTGGGCACAATATCAATTTTGGTAACTACTATATTGGAACAGATAAATTCGAGCACTTTCTTGGAACTGGATTCAATTACTTTAACAAGAAATATCGCAAGAACTGGAGCACTGAAAAAGTCTTAAATATCGGTGTGAAGGCTGAGTTTGGGTTTATGGGTGCTTTAACTACTGGAGTAATATCTTATGCAGACCAAGTGGCGAACTTCAATGGTATGCGTTTTTGGAACCACGTTCTGTCGAATAATCCAGATATACTAGGTGAGGAGTTTGGCCCTTATGTCGTTTGTTCAGATAACAAGTGGGAAGTCGCCAAACCTATTGATTGGCTTAACTATGTTGATCACGCTTGGGATGAAGGAATTAATTGTTCGAAGTTTAGAACTAAGAGACTTCTAAAATCTGTAAAGAAGCGTTTAGCTAATTACCAAGAAAAAACTGGTCTTGAAATGACTTGTCCACTAGATGCTACAAAGTTGGAAACGGCTAAGTCTAAGTACACAGAATTTGTCGATGTTTTGATAAATGAGCAAGGGCATCAAAGCGTTAAATAGGTAAAATCTTATTGCCAAAATGTTTTAAACCGATTACCTTAATTAAACCTCATCAAATTCAGTCATACTGAAACTTGAAAAATGTGCGGCCGTGGTGGAATGGTAGACACGCATCGTTGAGGTCGATGTGCCGAAAGGTGTGGAAGTTCAAGTCTTCTCGGCCGCACCATTTATAAGTCTACGTATAATCTCTAATAAATTTTTCTAGTGTTTAAATGGTAAATCGCCATAGAAATCAGTGTGCAATTTCTTTATTCCACCAACAGCATCAAATGAAGTGATCATTTCATTTAGCTCTTTGATAAACTTCTTCGATCTTGCATTGATATGACAATTCACTCGCTCTTTAATCGTGTATAGAATTATGGAATGGTGATTATGGAAATCGCTCATGATTTCTTTAGTCGAAGGAAACCAATGTAGTAGAGCTTCGATTCTCTCGGCCTTCATCATTTTTACAGCTTGAATGACATCGTTGACGCTTGAAGTTTGGACTTTTGAAAAATCATGTTCGAGGGATTTTAGTTCAAGGCCTCGCACGTAAATGACTTTCTTACCTTCAAGTTGCTTAAGGTTCATAACTTTCTTGTTCTTTTTAAGCGTGTAAACTCTAAGACTCGTATTTCTAATCATTTTACTTGAGATGGTCTTCACTGATGCAAAGTCCAACATAGTATTCTCATCGCCACCTACAAAGCAGTCAAATTTCTTCTTTTTAAAGGCCTGTAGCGCTCGTTTAAAAGGTCTGTAATTGAGAGAGATCTTCTTTCGGAGATCTCCTTTGGTGATTCTATTTATGGCCTCAGGAGCATAACTCTTATTGGTCTTATGTGCCCAGCCGTCAACGAGGGGTAAGACGAGGGAGATTTTTGTTTCGCTACTATGAACAGAAAAAGACAAACTAATGAGGATTATAAGAATAAATTTAAGCATGGCCATTTTTAACATAAAAATGAGCTAAGTAAAATCTATTCATTCCACTTTTAGATTGAGATTCACCTTTGTGAAATCATTCTTTAAGTTATATGGTCGCTGTGAAACTTTTGAAGTCGGTTTAGCAAGAAATCTTGAGCTAGTAGAATGAGATATTTCTTATTATAGAGAGGTCTCTATGTTATATATACCGTCCACATTGTATAAGGTAAGTGCTTGAAATTATTTAGAAAAATTCTGTTTGGAATATTATTTATTGTAGAGATTTCTGTAAGCGCTGAAGTTGTCACTATAGCTGCGGAGGATGATTGGATTCCCTATGCTAGAGAAGATGGTACAGGCTTAAGTAATGACATCGTGAAGGCCGCTTTTAAAAGTGTTGGTGTAGAAGCTAAATATAAAATTTTTCCCTACTCGAGAGTACTTCACTATTTAGAGTCAGGTGAGTATGTCGCAGGTTTTAATGTTCCAGCAGATGCGAGTAGTCGCAAGAAATTTATTCTTGGCAAGGAGAAATTGTTTGATGCAGTCTCGGCCTATTATGAAAATATCACTAGTCCTATGAAAGCTAAGAACAGAGATGAACTTAGAAATGCAAAGAGAATAGGGGTTGTTCGAGGTTATGGTTATGGAGATCACTTTTCGAACTTAGTAAAATTAGGTCGAATATCTAAGGAAGTGACAAGTTCAGAAATCTCAAACTTAAAGAAGTTGGCCCTAGGTAGAATTGATAGCACAATTCTCTATAGGAAAACTTCTGAAATACTCATTAGTAAATTAAAGTTGGTGCAGAAGATTAAGTATGCTTTTGACAATGAAGTGACGCCTGTCTACTTAGCTTTTTCAAGGCTACATAAAAAGGGTCGCTACTACGCCAAGAAATTTGATGAGGGCATGAGGAATATTCGTGCAAATGGAGTCTATCAAAAAATTGTAGCTTCTTACTAAGCCGCTTTCTTTTGATGTTCTGTGAGAATAGGAAGACATATACTGATAATTGATCTGTCTCTCGTCACTGCAATCGTTCCTTGATGCTCATTGATAATGAGTTTCGCTATATCTAAGTTTAATCCCTTTCCAATAATTCGTTGCTTAAATGAAAATGCTTCTTGATTGAGCTCATCTTCTAAATGATCTGAAACTACAAGGTTATTGTATTCAAAAGTAAATTCAACAATACAGTCTCTCTTTGCACATACTATTTTAATAAATTTACCTTCACTTTTATTTGGATAAGTAATTAATTCATAAGTTAAGCGTTGAATAATCTTAGTGATGACATACGTAATGTGATTTGGATTACATCCGAAACTAATATCGTGATCTAGCTTGTTTATAGTACAAAGAGTGCTGTGTTTTTCGATATCCTCTACGCATTCGTCTAGAGATTTTTGAAGTAAATTATTAATACTTGCATCTTCCCAGTAAGACTTTGTTTCTAAGTCAGTTAGATTATCAATGGAAGAGATTACTTCTGTTATGCGTTTGGTATTTCTCTCTATTCGTTCAAGACTTTTATGCAGTACTTCTAAATCTTGTTTCTCTTTAAAGGTTTCTCGTTTTACTTTATTTGTAGAATTTAATATTACCAGTAGGGGGTTGTTGATTTCATGAGTTAAGTAACAGGCCAATTGTCCAAGAGCGCCTTCTTTCTCCTTTTTAATTATTTTTCTTTGTAAGTACCTAAGTTCAAATTCCGTTATGAACTTCTTTACAGTTCTTATGTGAGAAGTCTTTATGAGTACAAGTATCAAGCTTGGAATGAAGTACTCTATAGCAATCTCAAAATTTGTAAAATAACTTCCGTCTAATTTCTGAATCATAGAGAGCACTGGAAGTTGAATGAGACAGATGAGTACATAAGCTAAGAATGTTTTTGGAGCTGAGTAGTGGAGAAGATAAGCTGCGATGACAGGATAGAAGTAATTATGTGAAAATATATAATTTGGTTCCCACAAATTTGCGAGGGCAACTGAGACACAAATTGAAGCTAGAAGGAAAAAGAGAGGTAGTCTAAAGTACCTCGTTGTCTTCATCACCTCACTCTTAGAGAAATAGAAGGCAAAGGCGGCTAAGGCCATGACAAGTCCTCTACTAACTATCCATTTTGCTCCAGAGTTGCCGAGCGCCATTCTATCGACTAATAGATGAAATGAGGGGATGACCATAAATGTTAATACAGAAGTAATCTTTGTATAAGCGGTGATAAGGTTTCTTTCATACAATTCATAGTCATAAATATGTCTGTCTTCAAGATGTCTATTAGGATTAAAGAAGTCTAAGCAGCTCTCTAGAATCGTCTTTAAAAAATATTTTTCAGCAAACATCTTCATTTAGAGATCCCTATTAAAATGGCAATAGGGGTATTCTATCCTACAAATAACTTTGAATTGATAATGAGGAACTATTTAAGATAAAATTATGTATTTCTTGATTAGGAATTATGGACTTTATACTTTAAGCTTCTCCAACTCATACCATTCGTCGTCAGGAGGACAAAGAATATGAAAGAGAGAATTGAAGATATAGTTAACTTTTCCACTTACGTCTTCATGGGTTGTTTCTTTCTATGTGCTTTTCATTTGATGAAATGGTCCATTTCTGTCGTATACTTCTTTGATCGTAAGCAGATTTATCATAGAAAAAGCACACCTAAGAGGTGTGCTTAAAATCTTGATTACATCTCTATTGGATCTGTAAATCTTCTTGCTTTGAGTTTGTATTTAAATGAAGTAATAAGAGGTCTAATTCTTATTCTCATACAAGCTTTGTGACTTGTATCAACGGCAATCTCATAAGTAGAGTTGTTCTCTTTGTTTGTAATTTTAAAGTAATCTACATTTTGAATTGTGATTCCACATACCATTGGGTAGATAAAACGAGGCTTGCTTACGACACAAGAATCAAAGTTCGTTGTCACTTCATCAGTGATCACTGAACTTAGGGCCTTATTTCCATCTACTGTTGCAGAGTTTAAAAGTTGGATGTCGTTATCACTACATTTTTCATACTTTAAAGTTGGTGCTGCTGTGATATTCATTGATGCCATTAAAAATACTAGAGTTAAAATTGTTTTCATTTCATTTTCCTTTTTTATTATTAGTTATTGGTTCATTAGTTATTTTTAAAATTTTATTAAAATCTGTTACCTACAAGGTCAATTGCTAAAATTTTGATCAATGTTTTAAGAGATGCCGCAACTTCTTGGTTGTGCTTGTCAGCAGGGTAGATCAAAATACTTGTGGCACATCCACCTGGACCTTGTACTAGTCTCATTTTCTCTAAGAAGTCTCCCGAAGCCGTATCAAACTTTCTCGCTACAAATAGGTGGTTATTAATTGTTGTAGGATTCGCCATGACGTAACAAAGGTATCTCACTATTTCTTTTTTAATTTTTGCATTTGAAAGAGAGATGATTTTTCTCTTTAATTGTTTGTAGACATAATCGTTAAGCTCTTTAGTTACTTCTAAATCCATTGGAGCAGAAAAATCTTTTCTAATAGGAAAACCAGCAACAGTAGTTGAAACTTTGATATTCATTTGTTGCTCATCGTTTAATGTCACATGGAAAACATTGAACTTGTCGTGAACTCTAGAGTCAGCGTCTTTTGTAGAGAATCTGTAAGTTGCAATGTTCTTAGCAAAACTTGATGTTGTTAGCAGTAGAGTGATTAGTGCTACGATTGTTCTTGATTTCATTTCTTACCTCTTGGGTTTTAAGTTAGTTGTTTGGGCGATGCCCTTTTCTGAGGTGAAAGTAGTTGATCAAATAAGAATGGAATAGATTATATTAATTAATTATGTTATATATAATTAAGTAAATACTTAAGTTTACTGTTAAGTGATTGAAATTATGAATGAAAACATCTTTGAATATAGTGATTATAAGCACTATTTGAATGAAAAAATTTCACAACTGCCCTCCAAAGGCCGTGGAGTTAGGCTTCAGATGGCCAAATTTCTTGGATGTCAGACTGCTTACATTAGTCAGGTGCTCAATCAGCACGTTAACTTCTCCCTAGAGCAAGCTGTGAAGGTGAATCAATTCTTTAATCACTCTAAAGATGAGGGAAAGTTCTTTGTTCTCTTGGTTCAACTTGAAAGAGCGGGGACTAGCGAGCTAGAAAACTTCTTAATTTCTGAGATGGAAGAAATTATTGAGCGCAGATCTAATCTAAAAGAACGACTGAATATAAAAGACTCACTAGATGATGATAACCAGCATATTTACTATAGCGTTTGGTACTACGCGGCCATTCATATCATGCTCTCTATTCCAGAGTTTCAAAAAGCAAAGGCCATCTCAGAGCACTTACGTTTGCCTCTAACACAAGTGCAAGAAGTGATCGAGTTTCTCTGTACAACAGGTCTCGCTATTGAGCGAGCAGGCTTCTATGAGATCGGTAAGACACAAATTCATTTGAGTAAGGAGAGTATTCAAATTAGAAGACATCACACCAATTGGCGTAACCAGGCGATTGCTTCAATTGATAAGAATAAGGAAGAAGATATGCACTACTCAAATGTTCTCTCAATGAGTGATGAAGATGTTCCAAGAATTAAGGAAATTTTAATTAAGAGTATTGAGGAGTGTCGCAAGGTGATTAGAGTCTCTAACGAAGAGAGACTCCAGGTCTTATCTCTTGATTTCTTTGGTATAAAGTAGAACTAGACTCTACTCAGTCTAGTATTCACTTCCATGACAGCTTACTTGAATCGTTTGATCGAAACTAAAATTTCTAGAAACATTCTTCTTTGTTTTTAATCTCACTGTAAAGTTAGGCTTGCTAGCAGGTTGTTCAACTAATGCGCAGGCATTGTTCTTACACACGCTAAGAATGTTCTTAGCGCCACTGTTCTTAGTCGCTTTTAGGTGCTCGAGTGAAACTTTATAATCAGTTAAATCTAACCTTGGAATCGTTGGAACTGCATATCTCTGAGTAGTGTAGAAACTATTTCCCTCGATAACATATTTCTTCCAATCTCTAGCAGCTAGTGTCTTATCAAAGTGATTCGTATCTAAAGTAAAGTTTTGCTCTAAAAGAAAACTGAGAGACTTAGCACCATCAACAATAATCTTTGCTGAACATTCTAAATCTATCGATGATGGGAAGTTGTTAGTCATGGTTCTAGTTCCATCTCCACCAATAACCACAATTCTACCACCAGAACTTTCAGAACCTAGAACGATCCTATAGAGATCTCCAAAATCTATTCCGAGTTCTGGAATATCAAATGAACTAGTGGGTCTATGATCTTCTATACAAGCAAGTTTAGCAGGGTAGAGGCGAACTAGCGCATCACTACAAAGTGGTAAGTTTAATAGGTCATTATCACCTAGATCTAATGCTTGAACATTAGAAAAGAGTGCTGAAAATATGAGTGGAATAAGATATTTCTTCATTTAAGTCTCCGTTTACTGGAGTATATTTAACTCATTTTGTGATGGCCTACAAGCTTTTATGAGTGAACCTATAAAAAAAGCCATCTCTAGGATGGCCTTATATATTTGAATTTTTACTTATTTCTTTTTCTCTTGGGAAGAAAATCGTCGATCTCATCGATGAGGTACTTTATTCTTAGAGTGGTATCTTCTAAGTCTTTAAGTTGTCTATGAATGAGTAGAATCCTGTCTATTTGACCAAGCTTCTTCACCGCTGGTTGGCAGTCAAGCTCTTCCTCTTCCTCATCCTCAAACCCTAAGTTGATATCATCTTCATTTGGAAGATGAGAGAACTCATTGAGCAGATCTTCAAGAGGATCGGTAGGATCGTAAGCTCCACTTGATTCAACTGAGTAATTTTTTGCTGAGGGAAAAAGTACGAGGTTGTCGGTTTTTTCCTGTAAACTTTCTTTCATTTGCTTTCCAATTTAAATATTCGATTAATATATTGCTATTTCTATGCCATTTTTGTTTCATACTTTCAGTCACTTAGATCAGGATACTTCTTACTCAAGTGTCTACTTTTCTAAGCTGTAACAATTTTGATCACTTACATTCAATTTTATTTATGTAAGTCTCTCTCTTGTTCTTTAATAAGTGTATAGGTAATAGGAATTTGGTTAAAGATGAATGAAAGTATTACAAAAGGAAGTGATGAATATCTAGACACTTTTCTCTCACTCTTTGAAGTCGCAAGTATAGTGGTCGATTTGGCGACTTGAGTGAAATAGAATCCATATTAGTATTATTCATTAATTCTCTGTAACTCTTCGTTAATATGAATTTCTTAAGGGCCTTATAGAAACTTAATCTTTAGGTTCGTTTAAGTTTGAGAAAATAGAATCTCAATATTAACTTAAACAAAGAGATCTTCATGGGTGGCACGTTAGCGAAGCAAAGTCTCAAGATACTATTAGTCGATGATGATATGGGAATAGTCGATGTGATTCAAGCATCACTAGAAGATGCTGGTCATAGTGTAGTTGTGGCGAATGATGGTGTGGAAGCATCCTTAAAGTTAAAGAACCAAAACTTTGATTTTCTTATTACGGATTTAAATCTGCCTAAGAAAGATGGAGTTAAATTGGTGAACGAATTAATGGGAGTGGTTAAAATTCCTATTCTTATGATTACTGGTGAACTCTCTAATTTTGAGATTCGCTTAAAAAATCTTAAAAATGTTATGCTCTTACCCAAACCTTTTAACCCTGTCATAGTTCCAGTACTTGTTAATAAAATCTTTAAATCTTTTTCAATTGAAAGAGAAAAAGCTCGAGTAAAGAAATTGATGACCGCCTAGTCTCCGAGAGTTTTAGTTAGACTCTGTGTCTAAGTGACTTAATTTCAAATTCTTTACTAATTCTACAAACATGGAATAGAATTCTTCTATATTTTAATCCATGGAGTTGAATAATGAAGAAGTTACTACCTATTATTTGCGTACTACTCGCAAGTTGTGCAGGAATGAATGAAACAAAAAAGCAAACGAAACTCTACGTCTTTGAATGTGGAAAAATTACGGTAAAAGATATTTCTCTTTTCTCTCCAGGAGTAGATAAGGGCGTTGAAAAGAAGTTAACTAATAGTTGTTATTTAATTAAACACGCTTTGGGAACTCTAGTCTGGGACACAGGCCTACCTGATGGTCTAGTGAAAAATAAAAAGGGTCTCACTAAAGGAGCCTTTCACTTAAAGAAGATGAGAACACTCACTTCTCAATTAAAAGAAATTGGAGTTGAGCCCAGCTCTGTTGATTATGTGGCCTTCTCTCATTTTCACTTTGATCACACAGGAAATGCTAACCTGTTTAAGAATTCAAAACTCATTATTCAAGAAGTAGAATTTAATGCGGCCTTTGGAAAAGATGCTGCAAAGATGGGCTTTAAACCAAAGTCTTATAATAAGTTAAATCAAGCAACGGCGATAAAAGTAAATGGTGATCACGATGTCTTTGGTGACGGTCAGGTCATTATAAAGTCTGCCCCTGGTCACACTATTGGTCATCAAGTCCTCTTTATTGATCTTTATAAGAAGGGACCCATTGTTCTCTCTGGGGATCTCTATCACTTCACTAAAAATAGAAAGAATAGGAGAGTGCCTTCTTTTAATTACAACAAGAAACAAACTTTGCACACAATGGATCTCATCGAAAATTTTGTGAACAATACCGGAGCTGAATTTTGGATTCAACATGATCTAGAGTTTAACCAAACAATCAAACATTCTCCAAAGTTCTACCAATAAAAACCATCTTTTCTAATGGGGTATTCACTTTGAATAGCTCATTAGAAAATTCTTCCTCCTAGAAATTTTTAACCACTCATTAGATGATTAGGAGTATCTTAAATTTTTTTTAAGATGTGAGGATGAGTTATGAGTGAAAAACCAGCTTGCTTAAAATGTGTTCATTACAAGGCTTCATGGGACCCCAATAATCCTAGGTCTTGCCAACTCTATGGTTTCACTTCAAAATTCCTTCCTTCTCAGGTTGTTAAACGAGAAACAGGTTCAGAGTGCCAAGGTTATAAAATGAAGAAGCACTTTGAAAAAAAGAGTGAACTTGATCTCAATGACCCCAGTCTGTGGTAATTTTAAATTAATAAAAATTAAGCTTTAACTACCTATCTATTTGAAACTATGTTGTTGACGCGTATTGTCGGACATTTTTTCTGACTACTTACCTAACTTTAAATTTTGTAGAATAAACGTAGAGGCCCATTGCTCCAGGAGGCACTATGAGTTTATTCCAATCCCTAAATATGACAACGAATACTACTAATAATCTTAGTAAGAAGATGGAAATCGTTGGGGACAATATAAATAATGCAGGAACGACTGGTTTTAAAGGTAATAGGGCCGAGTTCTCCGAAGTGCTTGCAAATCAAAGTATGGGCGCCGACGGTGGCAATCAAATGGGTGCTGGTGCAATGTATGATAAGTCCACAAGGGACCTTGCTCAGGGGACACTTAGAAGTTCTGACAATGCCACTGATTTGGCGATTGATGGAGCTGGACACTTTGTAGTAGAGGCACCATTTGGACGTGCTTATAGCCGAGACGGATCTTTTCATTTTGATAGAGAAGGTTTTCTAGTTAATAGTGATGGACACAAGGTTCTTGGTTTTCTTGGAGAGGAAGGTAAAGAATCTAATGCTGTAGCTCCTTTGCAAATTTCAAAAGGTGATATGCCGGCGAAGGCCACGACCAACGTTAATATGAATATGAATCTCGATGCGAGAGCTGACGTTAAAGTTTTTAATCCACTAGAGCCTGATGATACAAGTAGTTTTCACCGTTCTGTAACAGTTTTAAATAATAAGGGTGAGCAACAAAGCGTTGATGTTTACTTTACTAAAACTGCTGCCGGTGTTTGGAATTATAATGCAATGGCCGCAGGTAAAGATCTTGATCCTCAAATAGAGGGCAAGCAATTACTTGGTACTGGTGTTGTCACTTTTGATGCTTTGGGTGTCATGGCCAATGATTCAGGCCTAGAGGCAACCGGAGTTTTTAAAGAAACTGGCGCACAAACTTTTAATATATCACTTACAAATAATGATGAAAAAACCACTCAGTATGGAACCGATTCAGCAGTTCATAAGAACACAAGAGATGGTCATGAAGAAGGTGGTGTTGCCGGACTTGGTTTTGATCAAGGTGGTTCACTCACTCTTAGATATACGAATGGAAAATCTGTTCAACTTGGAAAAGTTGCCGTGGGAAAATTTCCTAGTGAACAAGGTCTTAGAAAAGTAGGACAAAACCTCTATGTCGGAAATGCTAGTTCTGGACAAGTCTCTCTAGGGCAAAGTGGATTAGATGGACGTGGAGATATCTTAAATAGTTCTTTAGAGGAATCAAACGTCGATATTACTGATAACTTTGTGAATCTCATGACCACTCAAAAGAGTTTCTCAGCAAATGCCCAGGCCATGACCGCCATTGATAGTCTTTTGCAAAATGTGATTGGCCTAAGATAGTTTTAGTTTTCTTTAACAATTTATGCACATTTCTTGGTTATTATAAATTCAAGGAGAAAGTGCATGGGCCTTCGGAATCTAAATATGACCTCAGTTGCCCCTCTTTTTGGCTACCCAAAAGGAGTTGTGAGAACGCGAACCTTATTTGAAAAAAGTCGGCTTGTTGAAGGTAACCTATGGGTTATGGAAGAGCAGGAATGTGCTCGAACTCTCTTTGAGAAAGCTTCGAGCATAAAGAAGGTTTTTATTATCACTTGGGATATTACCACGCTTTGCCTTTTTCTCATTCCTGAATTTATTAGAAAATGCTCTAGCTCTCTAGCGTTGAGTGATTCAAAGTCGCTAAAAAAGTGATAAGCTCATCTGATTTCTCCACTGAAATTTTTAAAGAACTTTCATTATCCATTTTAGAAAAACTTTCGAGGTAAGCTTTCTTGAAAGGGATGAGTATGTCTTCAATTTCATTGCTGTGATTTTTGCTAATATCAGACGCTTCCATCGTAAACTTGATAAAGTGAGATTCTTTTTCAACTATCTTGTACTTATAAGCATTTTGATAGAAATGAGAATTTTCAATGTAGCTCTTTAAGAGATTAATGCCTGTATTCTTCTTCTTATAATCTTCTGCGTGAACACCGTGATGTTCATCTACCTTGGCAAAACCACCGATACGTCTATAAAGCTCATCTCCTAATTGATCAGGATAGAAGTGTTTTAAAAGATCAGTGGCAAAACTAAAGTTGATTTTATTATTAAGATCAAAGAAGAAAAAATCTACGATACCAATAGTATTAAGATAACTCCTTACTTGCTCAGCACCTTTTTCTTTACTCACAAATTCAAGAATCGGAATAATCTCTTTAACTGAAGAGTGGGCATGATTAAAATAGTGCTTGGGTAATTTGAAAGTATTCTTTTCGTTCTCTCTAGTGGGTTTGACTCCTCGGTCAATGAGACCACTCCAGACTGATTCACTAGGAATGTCTAAGAGTTTACTTAGGAGGAACCAGTGTTTGGCCGAAACCGAACATTGACCCGATTCAATTTTTGAGAGGGTTCCTTGAGTGATTCCCGTTTCTTTTGAAATAAAAGATTGGGTGTAGCCTTTTCTTTTTCTGGACGCAAAGATAAGCTTTGCGAGCCTTTGTTCATCAATTTTCATTTGCAGCGCTTGTTATGGGTGTTGTTATAATATAGGTCAAATGACCTATTAAATTAAATATATATTAATTTCCAATAAAATCAATGTCATTTAGACATATTAGGCTCACTTTGCTAAAAGAATTTGTTAAATAAGGTATAATTAAGGACATATATGAATAATATAGAGCATAGAGTCAATTCACTGATTGAAGAATTCGCTCAGTTTTCAGACTGGGAAGACAGATATAAGAGCATTATCGACATGGGAAAGGACCTACCAGCTTTTCCTGAAGTTCATCGCTTAGAAGAAAATAAAGTCAAAGGCTGTCAGAGCCAAGTATGGATTGTGGCCGACCTTAAAGATGGGCGAGTTCACTTTGATGCGGATAGTGATGCTTCTATTGTTAAAGGAATCATTGCCTTACTTTTAAATATTTATTCTGGTTCTACTCCAGAAGAAATCCTCTCTACGAAACCTGAATTCTTAGAGAAAATAGGTCTTAGGCAGCATTTGTCTATGAGCCGTGCCAACGGTCTTAGTTCAATGGTTAAGCAAATATCTATTTATGCCTTGGCCTATCAAGCAAAAATCAAAATGGGATTGGCGTAATGATGACCTATAGACCGCGCAGAAATCGCAAGAATGCGGCCACAAGAAATCTAGTTAGAGAGAATACTTTAACAGTGAATGATTTAATTGCTCCTCTCTTTGTCATTGAAGGGGAGAATTTAAGTATTCCCGTGGACTCAATGCCTGGTCAGTCGAGATTTTCCATTGATCTATTAGTTAAGGAAGTTAAGGAACTTGCAGGGTTAGGAATTCCTTGTGTTTCGCTATTTCCAGCTCTAGATGATTCGCTTAAGAACCCAACAGCTACAGAGTCTTATAATGACAATGGGTTGTTTCAAAGGGCGATTAGAGCGGTTAAAGCGGCCTGTCCCGAAGTTCTGATCATGACTGATGTAGCAATGGACCCTTACTCAAGTGATGGGCATGACGGCCTAGTGGACGCCACAACTGGTGAAATTAAAAATGATGAGACTTTAGAAATACTAGCTCAAATGGCCATTTCTCAGGCCAAGGCCGGAAGTGATATTATCGGTCCTTCAGATATGATGGATGGGAGAATTGGTTATATTCGCGATGCTCTCGACGAAGAGGGATTTAGCAAGACTTCAATCATGTCTTATACAGCTAAGTACGCCTCTGCGTTCTACGGTCCTTTTAGAGACGCCCTAGATTCAGCACCAAAGAGTGGCGATAAACTCTCTTATCAAATGGATTACGCCAATAAGCGTGAAGCCATTAGAGAAACTATTTTAGACGAGCAAGAAGGGGCCGATATCTTAATGGTAAAACCTGGTCTTTGTTATCTTGATGTCATTAGTGAAATGAGAAATCAAACGACACTTCCCATTGCTGCTTATAACGTGAGTGGTGAGTACGCCATGGTTAAGGCCGCTGCTGAGAAAGGTTGGATTGATGGTGAGAAAATCATGATGGAAATGTTGATGGCCTTTAAGCGCGCCGGCTGCAATATGATTCTGACTTACTTTGCCAAAGACGCGGCAAAATTATTGGCTAAATAGGGAAGTCCCTATTTAGCAAGTCTCTTATAGGAATCTTGGATAATTTGTTTAAGGTTCTCTACTTTTAAAATTCTAAAAACTTTCTCATTACGGTTCTTAGACTTGTCTAGGTACCTTTTTGAAATCATACAACCTTCAGTTGTATCTTGAAAATCAGTGGCCCCTTGAATGAGAATACCTTCAACTTCTCCTGTGTTTTGATTAAAGACAGGTGATCCACTATTACCCATATAGGTATCAGTGTTAGTGATGAAGTAGTTCTTTCTCTTTAAGTAACTAGTATAGGGCTTTAGTAATTCACCAAAACTAAAACCAGAGACTTTAGCGTGATCAGCGATCTTCATAGGTAGTCCCATGGGATGACCAATAACTACAATTGGTGTTTTTGTTTTTAGATGACCTCTTGTTCTAATAGGTAGAGGAGTTCTGTTTAAAACTGGACGATCAAGTTGAATGACAGCGTAGTCTTGAACTTTTGTTCCAGAGTCTATTAATTTTCTTTCAATGACTTTCTTACATGAATAGCTATTTGCTTTTGAAATAATTTGCGTTCCAAGCGTGTAGCCGAAAACCCAAGTATTTTCTTTGCAGCCTGTTTGACTTTTTATACAGTGACCGGCGGTCACAACGATATCTGGCGCCACAAGAAAACCTGTACAATTTGAAAGGGGAACTTGATCACTAAAACGTTCCTCTTCGCAAATATTATAGGAGAGTCTTAGCGAGAGTTTTTTAAAATTATAAGTATCGGGATTTAAAAAATCGGAGAGGAGTTTCTTATTCCAAACCATTGCGGCCACGGCTTCTGAAGCTTGAACAAATCTCTCTTGTCCAAATTCATCAACTTCGACTCTATTGTCCTCACCATAGATGACCTTGTGGTTGTCTGCATAGGCCTTGGTAGGTGTTAGACTGAGTAGTATGATAAGTAGCGCAATTTTCTTCATTAATCCTCCGAGAACGCGATATTAGGCTCAAGTAGGACTGTATTCAATGCGTTGTGTAACATTTTCTTCGGGCTCTTTTATTGACGAAGGCCTAAGTCTTGATTTTTACTTAATCATTCACGGAGTTTGCAAATGGTATTTTCAAATAATATTGGTGTCAGGCCTCTATTTGATAGAGTTTCTTGTACTTACACATATCTTGTTTATGATAGAGAGACTCTAGATGCAGTCATCATCGACCCAGTGAGGGAGACTTTTAGCAGAGACCTAAGAGTTATTAATCAGATGGGGCTTAAGCTGTCATGGTGTCTTGAGACTCATGTGCATGCGGATCACATCACTTCTGCCGCACTCTTTGTTAAAGAGTTTGGTGTGAAAATTGCTCTCGGTGAGAAAGCGGATGTGGAGTGTCGAAACGCTGTCCAATTTTCTGATAATCAATTTTTAGAAGTCACAAAAGATCTTAAAATCAGAGTTATCACAACTCCTGGCCACACTATTTGTTCGGTTTGTTTTCATGTAGAAGATTTCTTATTTACTGGAGACACTCTCTTTGTAAGAGGATGTGGCAGAACGGATTTTCAAATGGGTTCTCCTAGAGATCTCTATGAAAGTGTTCATAGAAAGCTCTATATTTTAAATGATGAAACTAGAGTTCTTCCTGGGCACGATTACAATGGTGAGATGTTTTCCACTATCGGTGAAGAGAAGAAGTTTAATCCTAGATTACAAGAAAGTAAGGGCCTCGAAGAGTTTACTGAAATCATGAATCACTTAAATCTACCTTACCCGGAGAAAATAGACCAGGCGCTACCAGCGAACTTGCGTTGTGGGGAAGAGGCGTGATGAGAAAACTATTCTTCATTTTGCTAGTACTCTTTTCACAGAGTGCTATTTCAAAAATCTATTCTGTGAAAAAGAATAAGCTCGTTGTTAGAGTCAGTTTTTCTCCACCTAAGGATTTTCAAATAAAAACTAATTTTCTAAATACTCCTATGATCATCTGGGATAAAACTCTCTTGCATCATGGTCCTAGTGTTGGAATCTATCCTGTTAGAGGAATCCAAAAGGGTTTTGCAAATAAGTTGAGTGCAAAATCTTACTTCAAAGAATTTGAAAAAGAACAAAGACAGAATTTAAAGTCATTAAAAGCAAAGAAAATTAAATTTGGAAAAACTGAAGTTTCAAATGAAATGTTAAGATTTCAAGTAAGTTATAAATTAGGTAATACAAAAATTTATCTCACAGAGACTCATAAAACTTGTTTAAAGAATTCGCTTAAAATTAGAACAATAGTGAAAAATATAGATCGTAAGAAGTTTTATCCAGTAATGGATAAGTTGGTGAAAGAAATTAGCTGCGTTAAGTAACTACTTTCTAGTTTGTTTTGATTTCACTCTAACAGGAACACGATTTTTTTCTAGTTCTTCTCGTCGCTTTATCTCGATAGCAATCATCGAGCCCATTAGGATTCCTGCGATAATTATGATTTCCATAGGACTATCTCCCTTCTTTCTACGCTCTAATTATTATAGCGTAGATTCCTACTTATCGTATTTTAAAGCGAAAAATTGACTTTTATTCTAGATTGACATGAAATTTCAGTAAGTTAAGTATCTTAAGACCCATAATTTGGGCATCATTTAGACTTAACTTTAAGCTTTTAAGGCCTGCTCAATGGCTGTAATGACTTCATTTGTTCCCTCATCTGTGAGCCCCGTGAGCCAGACCTGACTTGGGTAGAGGACGCAGGCGATGCCTTCATCACACTTTCCAAGACAACCACTTTTATTGATGCGTACACTCTTTCCCCAAATTTCCTTAGACTTTTTCTTAGTGGAGTTTCTCAAGGCCTGGGCCTCACAGAGTTCTCCACCTCGTTCACGCTCTTTAGTACTTGAGCATTTAGTACAAATAAAGACATGGCATTTTAAATCATTACTCAAGGAAACCTCTTTTCAATTGTAAAATAAACTATGAGAGCTTTAGGACTTTTGTTATTATTCTATTATTAAAAAACAAATTTCAAAGGTCAACAATGGTATTTCATCCGACGTTAAATCCAGAGCAGAAAGCTCTCGAGATTAATATTAATAATAAAATTTATGGAACTATCGCAGAAATTGGAGCAGGCCAAGAAGTGGCAAGATTCTTTTTTAGAGCAGGTGGTGCCGCTGGAACAATTGCTAAAACTATTTCAGCTTATGACATGGTTGTTTCAGATACAATTTATGGAAAAGAGAAAAGTGGACGTTATGTTTGTGAAGATCGTTTGCATAGAATGCTCAATAGAGAGTATGACCAATTGGAAACTCGATTGCGAGCGGAAAGAGGTCCTGAGACTCAGTTCTTTGCTTTCGCTGATACTGTTGCTGCCAAGAGTTTTGGAAGTAAGCTAGATGGACACGGTTGGCTTGGTGTAAAATTTCAACACAAGCCCGGAGCTTCTGTTAGTGAATGTGTAATACATATTCGTCTCAAGGATAAAGAAAATTTGCAACAGCAAGAGGCCATCGGTATTACTGGTGTAAATCTAATCTATGCTTCTCTTTTTTATCATCAAGATTCAATTTCTTTTATTAATTCACTAGAGGAAAGACTTTCAACTCAACGAGTGGAAATCGACATGATTCGCGTCTCGGGAGAGGCCTTTAAAAATGTTGATAATAGAGTTCTATCCTTAGAGCTTGTTAAGAGAAACTTCTGCCAGGCGATTATGTTTGACTCTGATGGATCTGCTCTTATGGCAACTGACTCACTTTATAAGAAAAATATTCTTGTTTGTCGTGGATCATTTAGACCACCAACATTTGTAAATATGGATATGTTGGAGACAGGACTTAGAGATTTTAAAAAGAATTTACCAAAAGAAGAACAAGGTAATATCACCGTTCTTCCTGAGATAAGTATGTCAAAACTTAAAGAGAGGGGAGAGTTGGATACCAGTGATTTCCTCGCTCGCGTTGATATACTTGCGGCGATGGGACATAAAGTTCTCATTTCTAGTTTTGAAAATTTCTTCGAACTCAATACCTATTTAGAGCGCTACTCTAAGAAGAATGTGGCCTTTGTTCTAGGTGTCTATAATTTAGAAGAGATCTTTGATTTCTCTAAATATGAAAATTACGAATTTGGCCCACTCGCGGGAATAGGCGCATTAGTTGGTAAGAAGACTAAGATTTTTGTCTATCCAGGGAAAGACGAAAAACATCCTGATGTGACAATTAATATTGCTAAAATGCGAGTTGATGAAAGACTCACTTTTCTACTCATGTACCTAATGGAAAATGGTCACCTAATTGATATTGTAGATTACAATGAAAGTTACAGTACTATTTGGTCAAGAACTGTTATTCGCATGATTCAAGATGGTGTAGACGGTTGGGAAGAGATGGTACCTAAATTAGTTGCTAAAACAGTTAAGAAGAAGTGCTTATTCGGAGCTTCTAAGTGTGATATTTAATCCTTTTAGAACTAAAGATAAAATCAATCTTTTGGCAATAGACATTACCTAATTGCTCAAAAAAAAGATCGGTTTTATACTTAATCATGTTCTTAACAAGGAAGATAATTAAATGAATGGCACGACTCTAATTGATTGTTTAATCATCGATGATGAAAAAGATATTTGTGAAGTTTTAAAACTCTATTGTGAAAACCTTGGAGTTTTTAGAAATATCATCGTCGCCAGAGATGGCGTAAGTGGAACAAATAAGCTACATAATCAAAAGTTTGGTCTCATTCTTCTTGATATAAATATGCCTAAGAAATCTGGAATTGATGTGCTCAAGGAATTTGAAGGAGATCACAAGAACAATATTGAAGATGTGCTTGTTGTCTCTGGAGAGTTGGATAAAACAAAATTACAAAAAATTCTCTCACGTGGTGTGAAGAGTTTTATGATAAAACCTTTTGATGAAGGACAATTTCAAGAAAAGGTTCTACCCATTTTAAAAAGTAGTTTGGCCAAGAAGAAAGATTAAAGAGATATCTCATCGTCAGAAAAATTCTTCCCTTGTATACCACTTCTATGATTTTTAGTACTAATCGGAGCTTCTACAATTCTCTTAGCTAGCTCTTTTCCTTTAACTAAACTTTCAAAATCACATCTCTCACTGCTCTTTTGTTCTTCGTTGTACATGTGAAGAGTTTGTGTTGGAAAGGCAAATTCTACACCCAGCTCATTTGCAAGTCTTAAAATATCAATAAGTAGTCTGTGTCTCTCTTGTAATTCAGCTGACCAGTCAGGAACTTTCCAAAAGAGATAAACCATGATGTCTAAACTTGAATCACTCATAGAATTGAAATAAACGTGGAAGTAATCCTTCCTTGTCCACTTATGAGAAATAATTAATTGGCGAATACCCTCACAGAGAGCTTCAATTTTTTCTACAGGAGTGTCGTATTGTACTCCCAGTTTTGTGGAGTATCTTCTGTAAGTTCTCTTACCAAGGTTATCTATAGTGGCATTTATAAGTGTTCCATTTGGCACAGAAATAATTGAGTCATAGAAAGTTTTAATACGCGTGGATCTAAGGCCAACTTCTACGACAGTTCCTTCCGTTTTTGAATCGATCACGACCCAGTCGCCGATAGTAAAAGGTCTATCTAGTAAGACTGTAAGGGATCCAAAAATATTTGAAATAGTGTCTTTAGCTGCTAGAGCAAAAGCGATACCACCGATACCAAGACCAGCTAAGATATTTTTCATATCAAGGGTTAGGGAGTCTCCTATGAAAATCAATCCAATACAGAAGATGATAAATTTTGCAGATTTTCGAACTAGGGGAATGAGTACATCATCAAATTTATTTTCCGATTCAAGTGCTTTCTTTTCAAGAAATTGGCAAATGACATCGGCCATTTGCGAGGTCGTAAATACAGCTGCAACCGTGAAGGCCACATAACCTACGCGTAGAAGAAGACTTAGGATATTGTCTGGTAGATCTAGTATGGGTAGTGAGAAAATCCAAAAGGCTGAGAAGAAGAAAATTCCTTGAGGAGAGAAGAGTCTATCTGTCTTTTGTTTAAAGGCAATATTTTGTTTTGCAAAAACTTTCTTAACTCGCTTTAAAAGAAGAGTTCTTATAAGTCTTTCAAATATATGTCCAAGGAACACGACTAAGATTAGAGCAATCCACTGTCCATTTAGTAGAATAAATGAGCGGTGAGCTGTCCAGGCCGGCAAAAGAGCGGTGAGACTCTTCTTCCAATTCGTTAATTCAACTACGCCTTTTACGACATCTTTATGGAGCACAGACTTTTCAAAGTCTTGTATAGTGGCAATAGTCTTTGGTGTGAATCTCCACTTCTTATCATTATCTTGTCCTATAGAAATTTCTAACACTAGGTTTTCTTTACTAGAGACGACTCTCTCTTGCTTGTAAACCCAAATAGTTTCACTACCCATTCGACTTGGTATTTTTGCAATATTAATATATTCAAGTCTATCTAGCGTATTGATGAGTCGCTTGGCAGCTAACTTCCCTGAGGAGTCTCTCGAAGTGGCATCTAGCTCAGTTAAATTTAAGGCCTTAAGCCCCAACTCTAGCCCTAGTGGGTCGCCTTGTTTAAAGCCCTTCATAGTCTTTAGAAAATATCTCATTGTATCCTGAGGAGATTCTAAGCTCGCAAAGGGATAATTAGCACCATATGTATTGAGGCTGAAAAGAAGTAGGGCAAGTGAGATAATCTTAAACATGTTTGGACCTTTAATTGAGTTCTTAAGTATTTTAAATTGTGTCTAGCTAAAAGCAAACAAAAAAAGATTTAATGTGGAAAAAGCAAAAGAGTCAGGCTTTCAGAGTCTTTACTTAAATTTAGTATTTGTTAGAATAGAATGAACTAATAGATGGAGTAAATGTGAGTAGTGATGTTTTAGAACTTAAGGCCGGTGAATATTTGATGAGAGAGTCGGAAGAGAGCTCACAGATGTTCTACTTACAGAGTGGATCTCTTGCGGTATATAAAGTTAAAGGCGGTGCCGAACAACAGATTGGAACCATTTATTCCGGAGAACTTGTAGGCGAGATGTCTTTTCTCGATAAACAACCTAGGAGTGCTTCAGTTAGGGCCATCAGTGATGTAAAAGTTCTCATTATTCCAAGTGAGAAATTTGAAAAATACTTCGATGATCAACCTGCTTGGTATAAGGCCTTGATTAATACTTTGCTAGATAGACTCAGAAAGGCCAACTCTAGGGTTCGAATTTAGTTAAACCAAATCTTATAGACTTTAAAGAGGCGATTTTTCTCCTCTTCTGAAAAGTTATTTAAATCTACAGAAAGATGATTCAACTTCACTAGAGTTTCTAATCCCTTAGGAAGAGAAGTTAACTGATTCCTGTCAAAGTTCACACGTTTGAGTTGTTTTAAATGTGTTATAGATTCACTTAATTCACTTATCTTATTATTTGAAATATTTAAAACTTCTAGACTTGTTAGTTCATAGAACCAATTAGGAAGAGTTTCTAATTTATTGGAGCTTAAGTCTAGCGACTTTAAATTCTTAAAGAGGATCTCACCTTCTGAAATGTTTGAAATGTGAGAATTTTTTACTTTTAAAACTTCTAAATTTTTAAGTTCTAAAATGAATTTTGGGAAAACTCTCAATTCTGGACAATTGATAGATAGAGATTTTAAACCACTTAATCTTTCTAACTCTTGTGGTAATTCCTCGAGCATACCTCCCATGATCTCTAAACAATCAAGGGAAGTTTCTTGTAATATTTCTAAAGGAAAAGAGGACTGATTTTTTCTAAGCTTTAAGAGCTTTGAATTCATTAAAGGCCCTCTTTCTTTTTCTTCTTATTAAGAAAAACGGGCATGGCCGATCTTCTATAACGTTTGGAGAGTAGTTTAAATATACTAATATTGGAATTTTTGGAAATACCTCTCATATTACGATAAACTTTTCCGTCTTTTCCTGTGTAGTAACCACCACTCATTCCGCCACCAGAGTTTTGATTAAACTGTAGAGAACCTTCTCCTGAGTTGGACTTATTCTCACCCTTAAGGAGAGTTAAATCTATATCTGCAGCACTTACATCGTCTGAATCTAGACCGTCTAGATCCAAGTTTAAATTGAAAGCATCTTTTTTCTTACTTGCTCCTTTTTTGGCAAGTTTTCCATTCTTTAAACCTGCTTGAGCACCTTTAGCAGAATTCTTTTTATCGTTAGCAAGCTTGTCCAAGTCTTTTTGATTATCTTTAGCATCGCCTATGGCCGAAGAAGAGCTTGCGGATTTTAAGTCAAGATCACTCTTAGAACCTTTGGAACGAGATGTCCTTGAATTTGAAACTCTCGCGAAATTGGAGCCAGAATTCTTATTGAAAGCTGAGTTTCCTCCACCATTTTTAGGCTTCAATTTGAAACTACTAAATCTTCTTTTAAATTCTTTAGTAGCGCTACTAGAGTCACTCATTTTTCCAAATGAATTTGAACCAGCTTTTGAATTACCATTTGCAAAACTATTAGCTCCATCTACTAAAAACTGGGAGTCTGTTTTTAAGTCCCCAGCTGCAAAGGAGCCAAATTTTGGCATTTCAAAGCGGGCACAGTTCCCAGATCCTTTACAAGAACAGTTTTCATCAACACTGATTTCACCACTGGCGTTTCCAGCTAGACAAACATTTTGTTTTCCAGTTTCATCGACTTCAGCATCGGTGACTCCTTTATCAACGTTCATGGCAGTTCGCGCGGCATCTAAGAGGGCGGCATATTTATTATTAATAGCTTGAATACTTGCCATACCTAAGCTCATATTATCAACATTCCCCTTAAGCATTGCTAAGACAGAAGCTAAATAAGCAAGTCTAGTCTCTGGAAGTGGGAACCCTGATTGTTCAATAACTTTTCCGTAAACTTCTGGTGAGTTCTTTTGCATGTATTCTCTAAAACCTAACATCATTGGTTGATTAGGGTAGAGGTGTTCTATAGTTACTGGACTCTTTCTAAGGTCTACTTTTAGTGAGGCATTGTGAGTTTGTAATCTCCACGCTCCAACTTTCATACTTAAGTATTGAGCAAATGAACCGGCTTGATCATGTAGACCAATTCCGCTCTCTAAACCAACCGCATGTACTCGTGGAAAAAGTACATCACTTATTCTGTCTCCAATATTATCAGAACCATTTCTTAAAAAGAGACCAACTTTTTGTAGTAGTCCTTCCATTTCAATTTTTGAAGGAATTCTTTGATCAAAAGGTAATGAAGTCACGGCTCCTTGCATAGATCTAATCCATTCAATTGTACTCGCCACTTTTTGCGGGTTTTTGAATTGTTCGTGAGTAACTTGCGCAGTTACTTGTTGCATAATTCTTGATTTTGGATATATCAAAGGAATATTTCCTGGATTCTTTAACATTTCAAAGTTAGCGTTCTCTCCAGGATAGTTACACATCATATGAGTGTGAATTCTTGCTTCTTGTAATTCTTTCTTCCACTTAGCGATATCTCTATTAGCTTGAGCCAAATCACTTCTGTACATGGCAAGGGCCGCTACTGCGACTACAATGGCCGCTATCATACAACCGCAACAACCTGGACAAACTGTGTTTGTAGCATAGTAAATTGCCAAGATTGCAACGATAATAAGGATAGAGTTACCGGCCTTCTTTTTTTCAGCTTCAGCTTTTGCTAATTGAGCCTCTGCTGCGGCAATTAATGAGGCCTTTGAAGTCACTTCCATTAAAGCTGCAGCATGCGCTGCTGAAAATAATCTAATGGCCTGTTCCTGGGAAGAGAGTTTCTTCTCAGTAAAATCAGCAAGCTTTTTATAAAGGTTTGCCATTCTCTCAATGGAAGCATATTGCTCATCTTCATCATCTGAAGCTACATTATCATTTTCAAACATTCCTTCTTTACCATCATCTGTTTGACAGTTTGAAGTCACGCCTTCCATATTTAAATTTTGAAATTGAGGGTATTTCTTTTCTGTGCTGGGGAGCTTTTGATCAAGTTCTATGGCCTCAAGAGAGACACACTTTAAAATACAATCTTTAGCAACTCTCGTATAATCACTTGTGTTATTTAAGTGATTGGCAATATAGGTTGCAGTAGCTGCTTTAAAAAGCGGGTAGGCCCTAGACTTTACTCTTGAGAAGTCACGGCAAGTTAAATTAGTCATACCAGCTGAGGCCATTGAGAGCATTTCTAAATTTGCTATTGTATGTCTTCCTTTTTCTGTTTGTTCATCAGGAGCGGATTTTGCCCTTTCAAAAATTAGGTAATCTGCATTATGTTCAGATTCTCTCTGAACTTCTCTTATTCTCTGTTCAGCAATTTTTAAATTTTGATCCGCCTTATCTTCTTGCGCCTTTATAGTGTTTAAAAGATCTCTATAGTTCTGCTCTTGTGAACCACCGGCCACTCTGGCAACTCCTACTGCTTGATCAGCATTTGCAAGAGCAGCATTTCCATCGGTCACTCCATTTTGCTTAAGTTCAGCACTTATTCTATATTTTCTTGTGGTTAATTTTTGTAAAATGATTCTTTCTTTAAAACGCTCAGCTCTTAGTTGATTGAGTTTAGCTTGATCTGCACTAGAGAGAGAACCTGAATGATTAGAAGAATTATTTTCTATTTGTGATATCTGTTGCTCAATACCCTGGACGACTCCTTTTTGTGCATTGATCTTTCCATCAATTTCACTCTTTTCTTTTTTCAGTGCATTCTGTTTGGCAACATTTGTCGCCTGTGCTGGATCTGCTCCATTTACCCCATCCGTGGCAGAATTTAGAACATTTGTTCTTCCATCTAGTTGCGCTCGCTTCGCTTCAACATCGACAAAAACTTGATCTATTTCACTGAAGCCTTGGTCCATTAAATTAGTTAGATTATCTCTCTGAGCTTGTCTGTTGCTCTCATCCGCAGAGGTGGGATTGTCACACTTTGTAGTATTAGTGGTTAAGGCATCACCATGTTCCTGGTCTTGTGCTTCATGAGCGGCCTTATTAGACTCAGCTTGCTGCTCTTGCACCTGATCAACAGTCACTTGTTCTGCTTGAGCATAAATAACACTAATATCTACAAAGAATAGAGACCAACACAATAGGAGTGTGGACCAATCTTTTATTCTACTAGGTTTACGCTTTTGATAGTTCATAACTTACTTCCAGAAAAAATTTACTACTAAGCTCTATTTTACGGATATTAGAGTTTTTATCCAATAGGAAAGAATGGGATATAGGGTAGTTACAGGACTAGCGCATTAATATTTAGGAGGTTAGTGGACATTTTAAAGGCAAAAGTTTTTAAATATCCAAAAATGGGGCGCCACTAAATATAGGCAGTGAAGTCTTCACTTTTGACCATATTTTTTAAATCTTTTCGTTTTTCACGGTTTAGGGATAAAATAGAGATAGTTTTAAATTATTGGAGATACTTATGTTTTACAAATTACTCATTACTCTTTTCTTTTTAACTTCAACTGCGAGTTTCGCTGCTATTGATTGTGAAGAGGAAATTCACAAACTCTGTCAAAATGCGAAATCTGGATCTGGTAAATGTTTAAAAGAAAAGCAACATTTACTGCCTCTTAGTTGTCAGAGTGAATTGAATACTCTTAATAATGTTGCAGCTGATGTGACTGCGAATTGTATGCAAGACCTTATGAAGTTTTGCCCAGTAAATATGAAAGTGTTAGAAAAATCAGTTGAGACGGCCATGCTTAGACAATCTGAGTGTATTAAGAAAATGAAGTCTCAATTCTCACCTAAATGTAGTTCTCTAATTGAAAATATGACCAAAGCATTTACTGGAAAAGGTGGACCAGGGGCGAAGACGATTCGTTAGTGCTTAAAGATCACGAACAAATTTATTATTCTTATCTACTAAGATGCACTTTGGCTCTATTGGTTTGTCACTGAATTGAAAACCAATGATGATCACTTCTTCACCTTCTTTGATGAGGTGAGCGGCGGCTCCGTTGATACAGATTTCACCAGTTCCACTCTCTCCTCTAATCACATAAGTTTCAAGACGAGAACCAGAAGTGTTTGAGACAATGAGAACTTTTTGTCCAGGCCATAGATCAATACGATCTAATAGGTCTGAATCAATTGTTACGCTACCAACATAAGAAACATCAGCTTCTGTGATAATGGCCTTATGAATTTTACATTGTAATAGTTCGCGCATAATTTTGTCTCCGTACAAAGAGTGTTTTTAATACTTTTGGTACAATCTTCCAAGAATTATTTATCAATTTGTCGAAAATTTCAGGGTCTCTTAGATAACAAGACCCTGATTTTGTTAAGAGTATTTATTTATACCACGTCTTCGTGGCCAGGAATTCCAAGGAAGTAGAGGATACTAGTCATGGGTCCATGACTCATATGCTGCTGCGCTTCTTTTTTCACAATTTCTTTTGCGTGAAAGGCAATTCCAAGACCTGCTATGGCCAGCATAGGAAGATCATTGGCCCCATCACCAATGGCAACAACTTGTTCTAGAGAAATATTCTCTTGCTGAGAAATCAAATTCACAAGCATCGCTTTTTGCTCAGCATTGATGATCGTTCCCACAACTTTACCCGTGAGTTCTCCGTCAATTATTTCTAACTCGTTAGCAAAGGAGTAATCGAGTCCTAGTTTTTCTTTTAGGGCATTGGCAAAGAAAGTAAATCCACCGGAGATGACGGCCACTTTATAACCTAATGACTTTATCGTTTTCATAAAGTCCTCAACACCAGGAGTGAGAGGAAGGTTATCTAGAATGTGTTGCATCTTTTCAGCTTTTAGACCTTTGAGTTTAGAAACTCTCTTAATGAGACTTTCATCAAAATCAATCTCTCCATTCATGGCCTGTTCTGTGATCGCCTTAACTTCTTCACCAACTCCGCAAGCGTCAGCTAACTCATCGATAACTTCAGTTTGAATAAGTGTAGAGTCCATATCAAAAACAATGAGTCGTTTACTTCTTCTATAAACGTTGTCTTTTAAGAAGGCCACGTCAACTCTATGACCGTTAGAAGTTGTGATCAACTCTGACTTAACCTTGTGCCAATCTAGACCCACAGGAACTTCAGTAGAAATTTCTAAAGAGCGAAATGCCCTAGGAGAAACTTTATCAATTCTCTTAATATTGATCCCGTGTTCAGCTAATACCGTAGCGATATCACAGACAAAGTCTGCTTGAATCTCTTCAACACTGACACAGTTTAGAATGAACTTTTCAGTTTTATCATTGCAAATTTCTTGCGCCTCAACAATTTTATAATCAAGTTTGAGGTCCATATTATTAGCAGCAAAGAGTAGATCTTTTAATACGTGATCATTTTCATTATTCTCTTCACTGACTCTAATTACAAAACTTAGAGAGAGTAGCCCGTGAGTTACAGACTGACCCATATCTAGTAGGGGATTATTTGTTTTCTTAATTATGCCCATGAGTTCTTTAGTGATCCCCGGATGATCGGGTCCGCTCACTTTTATGAGAACTTCTCTTCCATTAAGCTTTTTCGGCATTAGTCTTCCTTTTTAACTTCTTTACTTGGTTTGTCTGGGTTTGCTTTCTTTGCTTTTGCACTGGCCTTGGCCTCAACTCTAGCAACTTTAAATTTCTTTATAGTTCCGTAGGAATAGAAGAAGGCTGAATAGAGGGATAAACAGGCAGCGATGTAAATAAACGCAGTTCCCATTTCTGGAAATGGGATTCCATAAGGAGAGTCATTACACAGCAACATGGGTATCGCCATCATCTGTAGAGCTGTTTTCCACTTTCCTGAACTATCAACGGGAACGGTGAAGCCTTTTTCCATGGCGAGTAGTCTAAGGGCAGTAATATAAATTTCTCGTAGTACTAAGATAATCACTAGCAGTGGCGGGATTCTATTTAAACTTTGCAGGAGAATGAGCGAACTCACTACTAGGAACTTATCAGCAATTGGATCTAGAAAAGAGCCAAAAACAGTAACAATTCCGCGTTTTCTTGCAATGTAACCATCAAAGAAGTCTGTTATTGATGCCGCTACAAAGGTCCATGCTGCCAAGTAACTTAAGTGAAAGTGGTAGGGTCTAAAGAATTCCCAATCATAAATGATGAGTAGAATAGAGGAGACAATTACTGGAATGAGGAGAACTCTAAAGATAGTGAGTCTGTTGGGAAGGTTATCAATTTCCCACTCATGATCTAGAGTATTCTGCTCAGAATTTTCTTGTGAGCTCATAATGACTTCCTTAGTCAATTAAATTCATTTTTTAACCGATATTTGAATAGTTATACCAGAATTCTCCTAATTAATAAATGTATTCATTTAGTCAGTTTCTTACATACGGCGATGTTTTCCACCTAATAAAATTGAGCGCAAGAGGCTAAACTAGGGGAAGTTTATTAAGGAGAGTTCATGGACCGACATTTAAATTTAATTAAGACAGATTTTGAGCAAACAGAGAAGAGAATCTTCCCAAGATTTCCCTTCAGTTACTTAACGTTTAAAAATTCCGGAAAGTCCGTTGATCAACATGTTTTTGAAATTAAAGATATTTCCTATACTGGTATGCAGCTTTGTTTAAAGGACGGAGGACATGAGTTCACTCCTGGACTTGACATTAATGGCACCGTTCATTGGCAAAAAGCATCACTAGATACTATAGGAAAGGTTAAATGGGTGAATGGTAGTCGAATTGGCGTGGAGTTTTCTTCCGAAAATGGTTTTGACCAAGAGGTTAAGGACTTTTTATCGATTGAGAATATGGTTTCAAGCCTAAGACCTATTCATGACTTTTCTCTTGGTTTAGAAGTGCCGGCCAATTTAAAATATTGGTTACGGGCAGATGGACCCTTTGAAGTTTTTGTGTGGCGTCATAATGACGGGGAACTTTCTCGTTTTCAAATTCTCATGATGGAAAAATACGTCGAATGGGAAGATGGAGTTGGTGTTAAGACAGGAAGAATTCTTAGTAAGAGAGATCTGGATACACCCTTAATTACCGAAGATGAATTAGTTTTCGCAGTGGACGAAGGAGTTAATGCTGAAAATATTAGCTTATCTCTAGAAATCCTAAGAAATATTGGTCCAGAATTTTTGCCTACTGAGGCCAACGAATTTTTGCAAAGAAAACTTCATTCTTAAAAAAAAAATCAGGGTCCTTAATAGGACCCTTTTTTATAGCTGATCAAATTTTCAATTAGCAAAAACTAGACAATGCTCAAGTTTTTTTCTACTAATTGAAATCTATGTTAAATAAACTTGAACTCAATCGTTATCTTCGTCATCTCAATCTCAAAGAAATTGGAGAGCAGGGACAGTTAAAACTCAAGGCCTCAAAAATTGTGGTTATTGGAGCTGGTGGGCTTGGTTCGCCGGTACTCTTATATCTAGCTGCCGCTGGAGTTGGACATATTACTATCGTTGATGGTGATGTGGTTGATGAAACAAATCTACAAAGACAAGTTCTCTTTAATTCCTTAGATATTGATAAGAGCAAGGCCTTGATTGCGAAAGATAAAATACTTAAACTTAATCCTTATATTAATGTTCAAGTATTCAGTGAACATTTAAGCAAGAGTAATGCAAAAATAATTGTAGAAGGTTGTGATTATCTCATAGACTGCAGTGATAATTTTCAAACGAGATTTCTCTGTAATGACTTAGCTTTCTTTTTTAAACTCAAACTTGTTCATGGTTCTGTCTCGGAGTTCACTGGCATGGTGGCCATGTTTAAACCTGGTTTTGAGTCTTGTTATCGATGTCTCTTTCCGGCGCCTCCAACTATTGAAGTTCAAAATTGTTCTGAAGCAGGAGTTCTGGGTGTGACTCCGGGGATTGTTGGGTTGTGGCAGGCGCTAGAGACGATTAAATCCATACTAAATATAGGTAGTGAACTTGTCTCTCAGTCTCTTCAAATTGACCTACTAAATTCCAGTGTTAAGAAAATAAAAATTCCAAGAAATGATCATTGTCCACTCTGTGGAAAGACTCCCAGTATTAAAGAATTGTATGAAGAAAGTCCCATCATTTGTGCCACTAAATTTCTTGTTGCAACTATAGCAACGTCTACCATTGTGGTAGATATAAGAGAGAAGGAAGAAGTTTTAAAGAACGACTTAGGACTTATTTCAATTCCATTAAGTAAAATTAAAGAGAGTCCAGATTTAATTGATCCTAAGAAAAGTTATACCTTTGTCTGTGTCAGCGGACAGAGAAGTTTAAAACTTTGCTCTTATCTAAGTGATTTGGGTTATGTAAATATTTATAGCTTAAAAAATGGTATGGCCTCTTTGTGAAAAACTATAATTTAAATAAATTTGACAGAGTATTTTAAAAATAGGATATTTCGAAAGCACCAGGGGAGCCATTTGGCTGAGATGTAATAATACAGACCCTTAGAACCTGATCTAGCTTGTACTAGCGTAGGGAGAGTGAAAATGATTTCTCATGGAATACATTTCATCATAAATACAGATTTAGTATCTGGTGCTTTAACCTATCTTGCACCGGAGTTTCTATGTCACAAGATTTCAATCTAAATTTCCCCTCTTCAGAAAAGATCTACATTCAAGGAAAGATTCACCAAGACATTCAAGTTGGAATGAGGCGCATCTCTATTAAGAAGAATGCAAATCCAGAGTTTAAAAATACTTCTTTTGAAAACGACTCAATCATAGTCTATGACAGCTCAGGATTCTATACGGATGAGCAGATTCAAATTGATCTAGAGCGCGGACTACCAAGTCTCAGAAAATCTTGGATAGAAGGTCGTACAGCAGAGGACGGAGAAGTGAAAACTCAACTCTACTATGCCAGAAAAGGTGTGATCACTGCTGAAATGGAGTATGTGGCGATTAGAGAAAATCTTGAAAGAGAACTACTAGTTAGTAAGTATCCAGAACGTGAAAAGAGATTAAAGGGAAGGAACTTTGGAGCAACGCTGCCGGAAGTTGTCACCGCTGAATTTGTGCGCGCAGAAATCGCTAAGGGTCGCGCAGTGATTCCAGTTAATACCAATCATCCTGAAAGTGAGCCTATGATTATTGGGCGCAACTTCTTAGTTAAGGTGAATGCAAATATCGGTAACTCTGCTGTTGAATCCAATATAGATAAAGAAGTTGAAAAACTTGTGAGTGCCGTCTACTGGGGAGCTGATACTGTGATGGATCTCTCTACCGGAAAAGAAATTAAAAAAACAAGAGAGTGGATCCTAAGAAATTCACCAGTGCCCATTGGAACTGTTCCCATTTACGAAGCTCTTGAAAGAGTGGGAGGGATTGTTGAAAATCTCACTTGGGAAGTTTTCAAAGAAGTTCTCATTGAACAAGCTGAGCAAGGTGTTGACTACTTCACCATTCACGCTGGAGTGTTGAAAGATCATATTCCTTTAACGGTGAATCGACTCACGGGAATTGTCTCGCGCGGGGGCGCCATTATGGCCAAGTGGTGTATGGCCAAGAATAGTGAAAGTTTTATCTACACTCACTTTAATGAAATTTGTGAAATTATGAAAAAATATGATGTCACTATTTCTCTAGGCGACGGACTAAGGCCAGGCAGTTTAGCTGATGCCAATGATGAGGCGCAATTTGCAGAATTAAAAACTCTAGGTCATTTAACTCAAGTGGCGTGGAATCATGATATCCAAGTGATTGTAGAGGGACCAGGTCATGTACCTATGCACCTTGTGAAAGAAAATATGGAGAAACAACTTGAGTACTGTCATGAAGCTCCCTTCTATACTCTAGGACCTCTCACAACTGATATCGCTCCTGGCTATGATCACATCACTTCTGGAATTGGTGCCGCCATGATTGGTTGGTTTGGTTGTGCCATGCTCTGTTATGTGACTCCCAAAGAGCACTTAGGTTTACCAGATAAAGAAGACGTAAGAAATGGTCTTATGACTTATAAGTTAGCGGCCCACGCGGCGGATGTTGCCAAAGGTCATCCCATGGCGAGATGGAGGGATGATCTCTTAAGTGAATCTCGTTATGAATTTCGCTGGGAAGATCAATTTAATCTCTCGCTAGATCCTGAGCGGGCAAGAAGTTATCACGATCAAACCTTACCGAGTGTGGCAGCTAAAGATGCGCATTTTTGTTCTATGTGTGGCCCTAAGTTTTGTTCTATGAAAATTAGTGAAGAAGTTAAGGCCTATGTGCCACTAATAAGGAACTTATGAAAATACTTTTAAATGGAAGTGAGAGGATCATTTCTTCAAGTTGTATCAAAAACTTGATTAGTGATCTTCAATTAGGAATAGATGGTTGGGCGCTGGCCTACAATGGCGAATTTGTTCCAAGAGAAGAAATTGAATCCATTGTCTTAAGTGAACGAGATGAAGTTGATATCATTGGCGCCAATCCTGGAGGGTAGTCATGCATCCAAATTTAAATCAGGAGAGAGATTTCTTAATTGTTCTCATTGGTGGCATGGACTCTAGTGGAGGTGCTGGCCTTTCAAGAGATATTGAATTTCAAAGAAATGATGAAAACCTAAGAGTCCTTCCAACATTTCTAAGCTTCCAAGGTGATGAGCTAAAATTAGTGAATGTGGAGAAGGAGTATTTTAAGGCCTGTCTTAGAGATATTCTTGAGCTCTCAAAGATTCGTCCATTACTCATTAAAGTGGGCGCCCTTAGTGAAATTTGGCAAGTTGAAGAACTTATTTACTTGAAAACTAAAACTACCGGTAGTGTGCTTGTCTACGATCCGGTAATAAGCTCCAGTAGTGGTCATGTCTTCATGCAGCCTGAACTTCTGGATTATATAAAAACTCACTTTTTAAAAATCGTTGATCTCTTCACGCCTAACTTAGATGAAGTTCAGAAGTTTTCAAAAATTGAAATTAAAGACCTCATAGACTTTAAAAGAGCAGCAAATAAAATCTCTACTAAATCCATATTAATTAAAGGTGGACATCATCATTCGCACTTAGATTTCTTTGCAAGTCACGAAACTTCTTTCTTTATGAAATCTCCCTTTTATAAAAAGAACTTTAGAGGAACCGGTTGTTCTCTAGCGTCTCTGATTATTAGAGGTCTCTCGGAAGGACAATTCCTATGTGATGCAGTGGTTTGGGCGAAGGGTGTACTTGCTAGTAATTTAAAGCTCTCAAATAACTACTTAGAGCTTAAGACGTTGACCCCTGAACTTCCTAAGCTCTCTTTTGATGGAGAATTTGAAAGTTATCAATTTCCAAAGCTTGAAGTGAAAGAGACAACTTTCTACGCTATCATTTCGAACTCGCAGGAATTGGAAGAAATACTCTATGCAGGGGTTAAGATTGTTCAACTGCGCATAAAAGATAAGAGCGAAGACTATATAAGAAGTGAAGTGAGAAAGTGTGTGGAGCTTTGTCAAAAGCGAAATATTCAACTCTATATAAATGACTTTTGGCAAGTCGCCATCAGTGAAAAGGCCCATGGTGTTCATCTTGGCTTTGAAGACCTACAAACTGTGGATCTTAAAATCATTGAAAAATCAGGACTCCTCTTGGGTGTGAGTAGCCATTCCTATTTAGAGGGAGCTTATGTCTCTGCGCTAAATCCCAGTTACTTAGCACTCGGTCCAATTTTTAAGACGACTTTGAAATCCATGAACTTTAAACCTCAGGGTAAAATCTCACTACGTACATGGATTGAAATATTTCAATGTCCTGTGGTGGCTATTGGAGGTATCACTCTTGAAAATAGTGATCCAATTTTAAAAGAGAAACCAGCATATATTTGTGCTGTTCAAGATATAAGCAAGAACTCTAACCCAGGCTTAAGAGTAAGAAATTGGCTTAAGAAAATAGATCTCTTATGTGTGCCATAGTATGGCTCCCTTTCTCTATTAGTGACGGCGAAGATTTTCATATCATAAAAGAGAAAATGAAGGCGAGAGGAACATCTTCTTTTCATCATCTAGAGAGTTTTGGATCCACTCTCTTACACGCCAGGTTTTCTACCAATGGAATGAGTGATCAACTCCAGCCAAAGTCAGTGGGTGAGATGTCTTTTTGTTTCAATGGGCAATTAAATAACTGGCAAGCAGGTGAAGTCGATACTTTAGCAGAAGTTTTTTGTGAGACAACGCTAGCTAAGATTGAAACTCTGCCTTTTAAGAACATTGGAACCTTCTCCCTCATTGTTAGATTTAAAGATGGAATTTTTGCTATGAGAGATCCCTTTGGGCGAAGACCTCTCTATCTCTTAGAGAAAGAAGAGCACTCTCTTATTACTAGTGAACCCTTCATGGTAAATCATTTTGGCGAGGGCCGTGTTTCTGAACTTAGGCCCGGAGAGTGGGTAAAGTTAAGTTCAATGGGTGTGGTCACAAAACGCGGGCGAATAGAAAGTGAAGTAAAAACTTGTTTCTTAGAGAATGCTTACTTTATGAACAAAGAGACAAGAGTCTTGGGAGTAGAACTCGCTAGTTCAAGAGAGCTTTTAGGAGAATTGCTTGGTCAAAAACTTAGAGGAATTTCAGGTGAGGTTGTTCCTATTCCTGACGGGGCCTTTGATTTTGCTAATGGTTTGGCGCAAGTCATAGGTAGAGCAGTCTTACCAATTATTAAGAAAAACCAATTTAGAACTTTCATTGAACGCACAAATAGAGCAGAGAAAATAAAAGCGAAGTACGAAGTTGTGGGAAAAGTACCAAGAGAGATTATTCTCGTTGATGACTCTCTGGTGAGTGGATCAACCGTTGCGTATCTAACGAAGCTATTAAAACAACATGGAGCAGAGAGAGTGACTATCGCTATAGGAAGTCCCAGAATTATCTCTCCTTGTGTTCAAGGAATGGGATTTATTAATCCCAATGATATCTATCACTCAAGTCAAAACGTTCAGAGGAATTGGGACGATGAATTCTTTCTGGAAGTGAGTGATTATCAAGATGTATTTCAAACTAGGTTTTGCGCGGATTGTATAACCTAGAGAATATTACATAACATTGTTTTGAATTTTTGGAAGCGTGACAATAAACTTTGTGTGTTCTGAATGTTCATCGAGTTTAAGAGAGCCATTGTGCTCTTTTAAAATTCTTAAACAAATACTCAAACCTAGACCACATCCTCCCTTTCCTTTCTTAGTATAGGAAGTGTCAAAGATTCTGTCTCTTGCATCCTGAGGGATTAGTGGACCACTATTTGTGACAAAAATTTTGACCGTCTCTTCATCAGTTGTTGCGGAAATATCAATCCATTGTTCATCTAAATCTTCAGTGGCGGTTATAGCATTGTTTAGAAGATTTATAATGACTTGGCCTAGTTGTACGGATCTTGCTTGTACTGTTAAGTCATTTGCAATGTTTTCAGTGGTCATTTTTAATGTTGAATGAGTTTTAATTTTATATTCACCAATTTCAACAGCGTTTTTAACAATTTCTAAAATACTATTTTCTATGAACGGCTCATTCTCTGATTCACCTATAAAAGCTTCCATTCCTTTTATGATTTTAAAAATTCTATTGATGTAACTTAGTGCAACTTCTGAGTGTTCAAAAATAGGATCTAATGAGGGATCACTTTTAACAGAGAGATTATTTATTTTTTCTAATAAAACTTGCGCCACAATGAGTGGAGCTTTAATTTCATGAGTCACTCCAGCGGTCATTTGGCCTATGTTTGAAAAATTACTAGAAGAGACAAGATCTGTGCTTAAATTAGATATTTGATTATTGAGTTTTAAAATATCTACTGCATTTGTTTTAAGTGAAATATGAAAAGCGCTTCTCTCTATTCTGGTAGTACAAACTTCTTCCGCCCTCGCCACTGAAAAAAGTAGGTCTTCTGCTTCAAAGGGTTTTTCTATGAAGTCAAAGGCATTGGCCTTAATCGCCTGAATCGCTGAGGATTTTCTTCCATAACCTGTTATGAAGATGAGAGGGATATAGGAGTAACAACTTTGTAATTTCTTAGCTAAGGTGATTCCATCAATTTCGGGCATTTCAATATCAGTTATAATCACATGGATTTCATTTTCATCCAAGGCCTGTAGGGCGACTAGGGCAGAGTTTGCCACGATGACATTGTAACTCGAACCGAGTATTTTTTTGACTAAAATGAGAATATCTTCGTCATCATCCACAACTAAAATGGAAACCATTTCTTTGTTCATTATTACATCCAGTAAACAAGATATCTCTATATTTCTTAGAAATTGTAATTCTAAAGTATGGGGGAAGTGACAAGATTTGAAAATTATTTAGCGGTTGAAGGTGATTTTTCAACCGCAAGAGTAACTAAATTAGTTAACTAAACTCATTGTACAATCAGTAGAGATTGTTCCTCCCCAATGATCTTCAACCCAACTTAAGATAAAGTGTGCTGTGAAATTCTTCTTACCTTCTAAGAGAGCACTGTGTGGAATAATTAAGTCGGCCATTCCAAAGAAAGCGGGGGCAAAATTTGCGAATTTCGCATGTCCTTTATAAGACCTTGGTCTATAAGTTGAGTAGTTGTGAACTTCCTCAAGTAAAAAATCTTGGTCGGTCCAAGCATCTTCTATAGAGAACTTGAAGAAACCATTATCTATCGTATAGTCGTTCTCACCATTAACTGCAATGATAGTTTCAAGTTCAATTTTGGCGCTTCCTAGGTCAGTGTAAGCGTCTAAATCAGAACATTTAAGTAGATAGGTACTTGTCGCAAGAGTTGAAAAACTAAGCGTAAAAATAAGTAGTGTAAATAATGATTTCATTGAAAGCTCCTTGAGTTTGAATTGATTTTTTTTAGCGTGTGTGAGCTCATAGGTAAAATAGATTAAAGACCTAGTCTCTATCTTAAAATTGGATACTGTTGAGGTCTTCTAGATTACTTAATATTTCTAAGAACTTAGAGTATTTAGATTAAAAGGAACTTGTTTTCGAGGAGTTATAAGACAGTTTCGTATTCTATTGAATTTTAATTCATATTCTCTTCTTATACTGAACGTGAATAGTAGAAACTTTTAAAAGGGAATTTATTATGAGAATACACACTTTAATTGTCGATGATGAAGTTGATGTGGAGACTCTTTTTCGTTTAAGTTTCAAGAAATGGGTTAAGGCCAACTTAGTCAAAATCTCTTTCGCTACTAGTGGAATAGATGCACTTGGTATTTTGCGAATGGATAGTAATGAAGATATTATTCTCATTTTAACAGATATTAATATGCCCGAGATGGATGGGATTGAATTATTAAAAATTGTAAGAGGTGAATTTCCTGATATTGATGTCTTTATGATTAGTGCCTACAACGATGAGAATCATATTAATGAAGCCACGGACTTAGGAATTAAGGGTTATTTCACTAAACCCATTGAGTTTGATAAATTGAAACATGAAATTAGTATTCTCTATCCAATGCTCGCTAGTTAGAAAAGTTCTAACATTTACCTGCATTCCTTTTAAATTCTTCTAAGAAGGTCTAGACTAAAGAATCTCATAATTCTTTCGTTTGGAGCTTCAATGAAGAAAATCTCACTACTTTTCGCTTTCGTCATCTGTTCATCTACTATGGCCACTGACCTGATTTGTAAGATCAATTTAAACACAACAAATGTATTCACGACAAAAGTCTCTGTGGAAGCGGGAGAGAAGGTTACTATTGCCGCTGGAGAACAGTATAGCTTCTTTCTTAAAAACTTAGTGGGGGATGATTATGAATTGGAAGTCTTGAATGTACAGGCCCCTTCTAGATCATATGCTTTAGCTAGTTTAAGTACTAGTTCTGATAAATTGCAATATTCGCTTTGGAGCCGTGATATTTTACTTGAGGCGAGTTGTCGCATAGTTACCAAATAGTCGATAAAAAAGGGAGATATTAATATCTCCCTTCATTTGCTTACTTATTTAACTTCTTAAAATCTACCAATGATTCCTAGTTGGTTTAAAAGGGTAGAGATAGTTTTAAATTTCACTTTCTCTGTGAATGTTAACTTTACCTTCGCTTTTCTTCCATTTAAGGTCACATCTTCTTCTTCAATTTTCACTGAGTAGCCTTCTTGAGTTAGGGCATTTGTTATCATATAAGCGATGTACTTCTTCTTTAAAGAATCGTTACCGTTCCCTAGGGGCTTGAGTTGTTTGAAGGCCCTTAGGTAATTCTTTAGCTTATAGACTCTTGAACGTTGCTCGTACCTTAGTTCACTAGAATCTGTACTTGTACTTGTTTGAGACACTTTATTGTCAAAAATATAGCGTACATACTTATCTTGAACTAGCGGATTTCTATTGCCAGCGTTTCCTGAAATTTTAGTTGGTAACCAAATGAAATCAGGATGAGTGTTATCCATATTTTCAATTCTCTTTCTACCAGCTTCAGTTTGATGATACCAAAGCCCTTCTCCAACAATTCTACCTGCAGAGACTACTTTCTTGCCATCTTCAGACATAACCATTGGAGCATCAAAGAACATCATGAATTCAACAAGTCTACCTGAGTAGTGCTTCCCAAATTTCTCTTCTTCTAAGATTCCTCTATAAGTAGTGCGAATTTCATCATCTGTAGTTTCAATATTAAACTTGTCAGAAATCTCTCCTTCAGCAACACCATCTTCGGCCCAAAACATTTTCATTCTCATTAGAACTGGGTAACGTTTTTGACCATCACTTGAAACTTCTACATCTTTAATATCATCAGTCTTTATAGGAAGAATTCTATAACCTACAATAGGTTGGTTCCAAACTTGATCACCAGTAAAACGATCGATGACCACACCTGTTTGTTGTACTCCTACGTAGTTTGTAAAAATAAGAAAGAAAGTACGAGGGGAGACGTCCCAAAAGGCGTCATAAGCTGTATCTCCACTTCTAGTGAGTGCTTGACCTTCACTATCTGTCTTATCAAATACCCACTTCTTTGTTCCGTCTAAGTAGTTATTTTTTAAATTATTTGTCGTCACTCCTTTATGAGTATTTCCCGCAAAGAGAGATCCTGAAGACATCCACAACTCAGTGATCAGCCCTTTTTGATCGGCCACTGTCATTTCAAATTCAACACCTTTTGGATTCTTAGCGGTGAAGCTCTTTCTTGGTTCTTCTTCTTTTATCGCCGCTGCTGACCAGGCATTACAATGACCCCACCAACCTTCGCAACTCTTCTTAGTTTCTGGATCATCTTCAAACTTGGAACACGAGTGCGACTTCAATTCAAAGTAGGTCGTATTTTGTTCTCTTTCAGTGATTCCCCAAAAAGCATCGTACTTCTTTGCTGGCGGGTTATCTTCTTGACCTTTTATATTCTTATGGGAAAGTCCATCTCTTCCATAGGCCCAGTAGCTTCCGGCCCAAGGAATATTCTTCGGACTCGCATATCTATAGTTATTAAATATTTCTTTAAAATCTGTATTTTGAATGGCAAAACTTCCAGTTCCTGCACCTTGCACAGTGAGACTAAGAGCAATCGCCATGGGAGCAATTAATTTCTTTAAATTATTCATCATATATTCCTTATAGGTCATTTATTTTAGTTCTTATTACTTAATTCTTTTTACAATAGAGAAGAATCTATTCGTGTGAATAGTAGTAGGCCAAGAATGTCCTTTGCACCATCCAACTCTTACTTTGTTACCAAAGATATCTTTATAATTTGTTTGATATCCAGAGTTACATTTCTTGACTCGCACAAGTTTAGTAATTTTTGATTGAACATATTTTTGATCAGGAATATTTAGAGTCGCGCTACTAGACTTCTTCCAACTTCTAAGAACTCTCGTCGCTGAAAAGTTTGGAAAATCCACAGGAAATTCTGAAAGCTCTGAAGACATAGATGATCTTTGATCTATTCTATAATCTACAGTTCTTGTGTTCTTACTCTCATTCTTGTCATGGTAGTCGACACTCTTTCCAAAAGGTCTAAGTTCATCGTCAAAGTAAAGTCTAAGAGCAATTAGATCATCTTTTCTTAGTCTTGATCTCTTAGTGAGGGGACGTTTCTTAACTTCAAGTACGAGACATTTCTTTGTTTTATTAGACTTGTATAGATCAGCACTTCCAAAGAACTTTTCTGGTCTGTGCTTTGGGCGATTTACAATCATCTTATAACAGCTTTGAAGTTCCACTGCGTGAAATTCATAGGTCACAGGTTTTCCAAAACTCTGTAATGAATCTAGGTATTGAGTCTTTTCTGATAAGGTCATTCCCTTAACAGAACTTAAATCAAAAACACTGTCTAAATTTTTATTTTCAATACCTGTGATTTTTGGAAAAGAAAGTACTTGAAAAGATCTTAACTTTTCAATATTAAAACCTATGGAGGCAAGTTGAGTTCCCGCACTGGCCAATTCTCTTGAGTGAAACTTATGGTCTTCCTTGAAGGAGTTTTGTAAGGCCTGTTGATAGGCGCTTTCTTCTTTGTAGTTCTTGGTTGTCGAACAACTCGTGGCCGCCACTGCAAATAGTAATAATAAAAGATTCTTTTTACTCTTCATCTACTTCTCCATGAGTGGTTAGAATAACCACCTATTTTAATTTGAATATTTAGGAATATTGTAGACGTTTTTTATTTGTTTTGATGCGAGGCAAGATGCTCCGCTATCATCTAATGTATTGATTTTATTATAATTTTTCTGGTTTTAGCGGTTATTTTTCTTTCAACAACTTGTGGCCACCATCACAGAAAGGGGCCTTGGAAGATTGGCAACAACCACATATAAAAATGGTCTTATCCTCTTCAATAGTGATGAAGTAAGGTTGTTTTCCTGTGCCCTCACGGGAGTGAGCGCCGTCGCAGAAAGGACCTTTCTTAGAGAGGCCACAAGAGCATAAGACTAATCTGTCTCCCTCTTTAACTTCCATCTTAAAAGGTTTATTCTGCCAACCGCTCATCTTACACTCCCATGTCTGTTATATGTTCTAACCTTTCTTCATGGACTCTAACTTTGGGCACCTGAATATATTTCTAATAATTTCCTTATACGGGCTGGCAAAGAAAGCTAGGTAGCACTCTAGCAATACGAGAACGATTGCTAGCACCATTCCACCGGGTGCTAAGAAAATATGGAAGAGAAATATATTTAAGATGATGGGCGCTAGTATAACTAGTGCCATGGGAACAAATGCTCCCGCTAGTAACAATAGGCCTGAGAGAATTTCGCAAACTTTTAAAAACGGAAAGAAGTAGCCAGAACCTGCGAGACCGCCCATGAATTTTCCCGCTTCTTCTGGCAGAGGAGGCATGGAAATAAAGTTAAAGAATCCGTTAAGACCAAATACAAAGAAAATAGTTCCAAGTAGCAGTCGTGCTACAAGTGGTGCATATTTCATAATGACTCCTAGATTAAAAATTATTTCTCCTATGATAACTCTTTATTAAAAGGCAATGGTTTTGAAATCTTCACAATTTCCTTCATATTGCATGGAAGTTTTCTAATTAGAAGATTTTACTTACAGACTCTTAAGAAATATTTATCTCATATTTCTTAGTTATAATTTCCCCATGAATAAGGAAAAGAAATCTAATCTTAAGGACTATGCAGATGTGAGGGAGCGCAGTGATTCTACTGTGAATCTCGTACGCACTCTTTGCGCGGAACATGTGAAAATTTATATCTATGATGTAACTAAAGACTCAGAGTGGGAAGATGACTCTTACGCTGAAGAGTCACAATATCCTCTAGGTGATTTCGAATAATTTATTTAATGTAGTGAATATTCTCTATATGAGAAAGTACTCCTGGGTGATTGATCACTTTCACTAGGGGAGCTCCTGTTAAGTTCAAGAGACCACCATTGGAAAAGTAAGTCCAGTTAAGAGCAAATTCAAACTTCTGTTCATAGACTTGTCCACCTGCTTCAATTTCTAATTCAAACTTGTAAACAGCATCGTTCTTGAGTCTAGATTGATTGGGGATAATCTCTTGGAGTTTAACGCTTAGTCTTTGGCACTTTCCTACAACTAAATCTGCACCGTTTGCACAAAGAGAAAATAGATTGAGTAATTCCATACGCATTTTTGCTCTAAAATTCTTTGCCTGTAATAACACATCAATGGGAGTAATGAGAATGCTGGTGAGTTCTTCAGAGCTGGCCGCTACGCAATCTTTAGCAAGATCTCCTAGACCTGTTCCCGTATAAATAGGATCTGTGGGGACAGTTGTGACTTCTAAATAGAGAGTGTCGGTATTTACTTGAGCTATGATTTTCTCTGTCACTTCAATATTTTGATAAGAGAATTTACAGATATCACCTTCGTTTTTCGATAGGAGAAAAGTTACTGTTTTACTCGTTCTTAGAGTGAGGTTGCTTTTAAGCTCTTCACCTAGCATGGGTAGTTTTAAATTTTCAAGTTTCACTTCTGCATGTAAATTTGTTTTTAGAACTTTAAAATCAGCTGCTGTTAAACCATCAATAAAACCTTTTGGATTAGTGCCACCACTTCCAGTTCTTCGGCCACTTCCGTCTCCACACGAAAAAAGTAATAGGGAAAGAGAAAGGATAATGATTTTCTTAAGCTGTAAATTATTCATGATTATAGGGTTCCCTAAAAGGTAAAATTCACAAAAAGTTTTGGGTCTTCAAGTCGAAATCTTATCTATGAATAAAGGTTTTCACAAGGCATTTGATCAGATTGACACAACTAAGGGCCAAGCGTATTTTCCACCCAAATTAACCATTCTTACTGGAGTAAAGTATGAAATCACTTACCGTTTTTCTTTTAGTGTCACTATCCATCTCTTCTAACGCTTCTTTTGTCAGCTGTTTTGATCAAGTTGAAAAAGATTATTACGAAAATGCGCGTAACGCTCGTTACACACAATTAAAGTCTGATTATGATTTCATTGCTACTGGCGAAGTTGTTGAATTTGGACGTAATGTAAGTTTTGGTCCTTATGAAGCTGATAAATTAGCTTTTCATGCCACAGGAAGTATCCACAGTGGTTGGTTTCACAAAGTTGTTATTGTAGACAGAATAACTTGTGAGATTAATGAAATCCAAATGGTAGAATCTGAATAGTAATACTAAGGCCACTTGTTGGTGGCCTTTTTTCACTTAAGCCATCCTAATTTCTAATAGTTACCCCTTAAATTCAAGAGTAAATGTTACGCAATGCGTTATCCTTCTTCCTAATCTATGCTATAAATCAGCTAATAACATTTAAGGAGATTCCATGAAACAATTCGCCATTGTGCTTATCGCACTTCTAAGTCTAAGTTCTAAGGCTTCTGTTGAAATCAACTGTAAGGCCCAGTCCATTATGTCAGGCTCAGAACTGACAGTAAATATCACTCCAAAGGGTGATGAATTACTCTTAACTGTAATCGGTGGAGAGACTCCTGTGGCTGAATATATAAATGCCATTGTTGAAGAAGATATGAGCAATATTAAAACTCTTCTTGCCTGTGGTGAGTTGGATGAATATGAGCAAGAGATGTGTGCTTATAAGTACGCCACAGATAATGGTGTTCTTGAAACGAGAGTTTTCTTAGATGTGCAAATGATGCAAGTTTATGAAAGTGAAGGAATGGGGACTTTCTCCATTGATAAAGAGAAAATTGCTAGTGCAGTGAGATATAATATCGGTGAGGCCTCTAAATTTGGTCAGGGCGGAGTGACTGTCTTCTTTGATAAAGAAGGAAGAGTCATTGGAAAGCTTCTAAACATGTTAGAAGTGATGGATTGTAAATAAGTTTCAACTGCTTAGGGGGCAACCTCTAAGCTTATTCAATAAATTTGCTGAAATAGCGAATCTTACCTTATAATACTCCTAGTGAAGAAAATTAAGAAAACAAACTACCAAGAATCTAAGACCTTTTGTATCATTCCGTGGATATCCATGGAGATTCAACACGACGGAAATATCTTTCCCTGTGGCCGTGGTCAATTCAATACACCCCTTGGAAATAGTAAAATCCAAACACCTGAAGATGTTTGGAATTCCAAAGGCCTTAAGGAATTGCGCTTAGGAATGCTTGCGGGAAAGAAATCAGACTACTGTTCTGATTGCTACCGTATTGAGAGCTGCAACGGTGTGAGTCCTAGGAAGCAACATTTAAAATCTCATCAGAGTGAGCTAGCGCTAGTTGATGAAACTTTTGAGGATGGCTCTCTAGAAGTTTTCTCCCTAAAACATCTTGGTCTGCGCTTTTCTAATACTTGTAATATTAAATGTAATTACTGTGATCATAACTTTTCTACTTCTTGGTTTAAGGATCAAAGAGCGTTAGGAATTGATCCCAAGCTCTTAGTTCATCATCAACCCTTTGAAACCAAAGATGGTCTCATTGATTTTATCACGCGCAATCTTGCGGGACTTGAAAGTGTTTACATCGCAGGAGGGGAGCCTTTACTAGAGAAAGCTCACCTAGATTTTCTAGACCTTCTGATTAAAGAAGATAGATGTGATATCCAAATTACCTACAATACTAATCTCACTAAAATAACTTCTTTTGGAGCTTCTCTGTGTGAGCGCTGGAAGCACTTTGATCAGATTGTAATCGATGCCAGTATTGATTCCCATGGAGAGAGAAACGACTACATTAGATACGGCTCTAAGTTTAAAGATTTAGAAAATAATCTAAGAGAGCTCTCCAAGTATTCTAATATCCAAACTAGAATCTACTGTACGGTTTCCAAGTTTAATATTCTCACACTAGGAGAGTCGATTCTCTACTGGTTAGAGAATAAACTCATTAAAGAGAATTGCATTATCTTCAATGTTTTAGAATCTCCTAGAATGTATAATATTCAAACCCTCTCTAGTTCGCAGAAACTGCAAGTGAGCGAGAACTTTAAGGCCCTATCCAAACATCTCTTTCAGCACTATGAAATGGGGGGCGCCCTACAATTGAGCGCCAAATTAAAAGAGCTTTTAACCTTTCTGGGTGTGGCCGACTTATCTCACCTAGAAGAAGAGTTCGTTAAAAGGTGTACTACCTTGGATTCACTACGTGGATGTGACTGGGTTAGTGTCTTTCCTGAACTAAATTCAATAGCTCTTGATTAAGCGTCAAAAATCTGGGAAAACAGCCTATAATTTAAACCAAGAGTGAATATGTCTGATTTAGAAGTAAGAATCGTATCCCTAGAAGAGAAGTTTTCCCATCAAGATGAGCTTGTCTTTGAACTCAATAAAATTGTAGCTAATCAACAAGAAGTCATAGTGGAGCTTATTAAAGAAGTGAGATCTCTTGGACAGTTGAGCAATCAAGATGGATCTTCCATGTCTGGCCTTAAAGACGACGTTCCTCCGCACTACTAAATTAAAGATTTCATTGGCAGTGCTACAAAGTTGGTGGCACTAAATATTTGCACAGCTCTGCTAATTCACTAATAACTCATCTCTCTATTTTCCCTTTTTACTCAAATTGATTTCATTTCTCAAATATGTAAACTCATTCTGGGTAGGACATGGAGTTAATTATGAAAATGATTTTCAGCTCAATTCTCTTCGTCTGTTCATTAACAACTCTAAGCTTTGAATGTTCAAATGTCTTAGAGGCCACTATTAAGAGAAAACTCTCAAGCGAGCAAACTCTTGTGCAGGTTCTCTTTAAGAAAATTCTTGCCCCGAGTGAGAAGTATCAAGATCACTGGGGCATGAGAAAAGTGGTCATTAACCGCGAAAAATTTCCCGTTTACTATTTTAGATCAGTTGTTGAGTTACGCTTAAAGTGTGAAAAATCTCAGTGTTCTCCGCAATTTTTTCACAACGCCTACCTTCTATCGCCCAATACCTGTCGAATATTGAAGAAAGCGCTGCTTTTTGTGCACTAAGTTGTTAAAAGCTGATTTATTTTGATTAGTTAAGCTTTGCACTTGGTGTTTTCACTTCTATAATTTCTTATAATATCTATCATTTTAACTAATATTAAATATTACAGGAGTGCATGGGCATGAACAGAAATTTGGCCTTAGAATTTGTAAGAGTAACTGAAATGGCAGCGATAGCTTCTGCTCGTCTCATGGGACGTGGGGATGAAAAAGCAGCTGACCAAGCAGCAGTAGACGCAATGAGAACAATGCTTGATTCCGTAGAATGTAAAGCGACAGTTGTTATTGGTGAAGGTGAGAGAGATGAAGCTCCTATGCTTTACATCGGTGAGAAAGTTGGATCTGGAAACGGACCTGAACTAGAAATCGCTCTTGATCCACTTGAGGGAACTACAGTTTGTGCCCACGGTGGTTACAACTCGATTTCCGTTATGGCGATTGCTGAAAAAGGAAAACTACTTCACGCTCCTGATACTTACATGAAGAAGATTGCTGTAGGTAGAATTGGAAAAGGAATTATCGACATTAATGAAAGTGCTACTGAGAATCTTAAGAGATTAGCAGAAGCTAAGAAATGTCGCCTGCAAGATTTAACTGTTGCGGTTTTAGATAGAGAACGTCATACCGATCTTATTGAAGAAATCAGATCTATTGGTGCGAGAATTCAACTCATCGGTGACGGTGATGTTTCAGCGGCGATTGCTTGTTGTGAGCCTGACGCTGGAATTGATATGTTACTTGGAACTGGTGGAGCGCCTGAGGGTGTTATTGCTGCTGCAGCTCTAAGATGTATGGGTGGAGACTTTCAAGGAATTCTTCAACCAAGAAATGAAGAAGAAATTGTAAGAGCTAAGGCCATGGGCGTAGATGACATTACAAAAGTATTTACTATAGAAGAACTGGCAAGTGGGCACGTAATGTTCTGTGCAACTGGTGTGACTTCTGGAAACTTCCTAGATGGTGTACAATTTACTCCTTGGGGTGCAAAGACTCACAGTATCGTTATGAGAAGTAAGTCGGGAACAGTGAGAAAAATTACTGCTGAACACCACTTTGATACAAAACCACGCTATTAATAAAGGATGATCAATGGCCAGTGTAAGTAAAACAGAAATTTTTGATGTAGAGATTGAGAAAATTTATAGTGTTATTGAAAACTATGAATCTTATCCTGATTTTGTTGAAGGTGTGAGCTCTATTAATGTTCTTGAACAAGACGATAATGGTGCACGTGTTGAATACGGATTGAACTTCATTAAGAAATTTAAGTATATACTGGCCCTGACTCACAATAAACCAACATCTGTGAGCTGGGAGTTTGAAAAAGGTGATCTCTTTAAAAAGAACACTGGCTCTTGGCAATTAAAAGATCTTGGTGATGGAACAACTGAAGTGACTTACTCACTTGATATTGAAGTGAAAGGTTTTGTTCCAAAGAAAATTATTACTAAGTTAACGGATACGTCTCTACCTTCAATGATGAAGTCGTACCGTGAACGTGCTAAGAACTTATAGGAGAAGATATGACTTCAAAGAAAGATAAAGATTCTCCTTTAAGTGAAGTGATTAAGAAAGTTGTCTCAATTGGTGTTGGTGCAGCTTTCATGACTGAAGATACAGTTAAGAATTTACTCCACGATCTACCGCTACCAAAAGATATTGTTAATGGTCTCATTAATAATGCTAAGTCAGCTAAGGAAGACTTTTCAAACTCTGTAAGAGAAGAGATTAGGCAGCACCTTAGTAAGGTAGATCCTAAGCGACTCATAGAAGATGTTATTGAAGATTATGACATTGAAGTGAGTGCTAAAATTTCTTTTAAGAAGAAAAATAAATCAGAGAATGAATAGAAGAGATCTTTTAAATTTTCGTTTTAAAAACTTAAAGAAGAAGATTGTTCAAATCAATTCTCCCCATAAGAAGAGTGACCTCACTGTCGTTGCGGTCACTAAATATTCTCCCATTGAAGATATCGAAATTTCCTATGACATAGGTCATAGGCACTTTGGTGAGAACCGCGTGCTTGATCTGCAAGAAAAAGCAGAACATATGCTGGATTTAGGGTTTGATGATATCTCTTGGCATTTCATTGGGAATCTTCAATCTAAGAAAGTGAACCGCTTACTCAAAATTCCTGGTCTTGGTTTTATTCACTCCATTGATTCATTGTCTCTGCTTGAAACGATTTTAAAAAAGTCGGACCAATTTCGCGGCGAGAGGTTGGGATTATTCTTACAGGTGAACACATCAGATGAAGCAGAGAAACAAGGTTTTGACTCCTACGATAAACTAGCTGGTGCTGTTAATCTCTTCTTAGAAGCAACTGATTCAAAGTTCTATTTCGCGGGTCTAATGACTATGGGAAAATTAAGAACTGATAACTTTGAAAAAGATGCACGCCACTGTTTTCAGAAATTAAAAGAACATCGCTCACACTTGTCTGATGACTTTGGGCTTAATAAACTCGCCCTTTCCATGGGAATGAGTAGTGACTTTGAAATTGCCATCGATGAAAGTACAGATTTCATTCGTGTGGGCTCTTCTCTCTACGCAGAAGAGTAAATCCAATTAATCTAATTTCTCCATGCTCACCATCTAATTTTTAACAAAATACTGAGTAAGTTACTGTAATTAAATGATTTTTTGCTCTATAATAATGATCTAATCACATTTATAAGTTTGACTTCTAACGTCATAATTGGATAAATCATACTTGTAAAACTAATAAGAAAACCGATTTACCCATACCTACATATAGGAGTAGAGAGATGACACAAGAAACTAAGAGAGAAGTACCAAGGTTAAGCCTACTAAGTTACATCAATGGTTCTAGTGCTGATCAAGCTACTTTTGTAAGTGAGTTGATGAAGGGTTTAAAAGAATACGGGTTTATCATTTTAAAAGATCACACTGTTGATCAAGGTAAAGTTGATAAGGCCTATGAGTACTTAAGTGAGTTCTATGCACTTCCTACTGATGTTAAAGTTAAATATAGCGGTGACAATGGTGGGCAACGAGGTTACACGCCTTTTAAAGTTGAACACGCCAAGAATAACGACAATCCAGATTTAAAAGAATTCTGGCATGTGGGAAGAGATTTAAGTGCCACTTCTCAGTACAAGGGAATCTACCCTGATAATGTTTGGCCTAGTGAAATCCCAGAGTTTGAGCAAACTTTTAAAGAGCTCTATAGTTCAATGGATACCTCTGCCAATATCCTTTTAGAAGCAATTGGTCGTGGCCTTGATGTTCCACAAGACTTCTTCCAAGGAATGATTGACGATGGAAACTCAATTCTAAGAGCGATTCATTATCCACCAACTAAAGGTGAAGATACCATGAATTCTATAAGAGCTGCTGCTCACGAAGATATTAACCTTATTACAATGTTAGTAGGGGCCACTGAGAGTGGTTTAGAGTTACTAGATAAAGATGGAACTTGGTTACCAGTTGTTTCTTCTCCTGGAGAAATCGTTGTTGATACGGGAGATATGATGAGTCGTCTAACTAACGAAATTCTTCCGGCAACTACTCATAGAGTTGTTAATCCTACGAATGATGGTTCAAGAAGATTCTCCATGCCTTACTTTGTTCATCCTCATTCAAATGCTTCACTTGCTTGTTTAGAGAGTTGTGTAGGGGAGAAGAAGTTACATGAAGATATTACTGCAGGTGATTTTCTAACTCAGAGATTAAAAGAGATTGGTCTTTACTAAGTAATTCAATTTTAAATTATTATAAAAAAAGAACCTCCGTAATGGAGGTTTTTTTTGGCGTTTTTAAATTTCTATAACGATAACATCTTCAGATTCTTCTGCTGGAGCTTTTGAAATGACTCCAATTCCTTCTGGATGATTCTTAATATATTCTATTATCAAATCATCCTTCGCTAATTGTTTCGGGGGATGGGCCCTACCTGAAAATAATCTTCTTCTCCAGTAAGAAAGAAATTGATTGGCGTCCATGTCGATAACTTCTTCCAAGAAAAATCTAAAAGACTTATTGTTCACAGGTAGATGAACGGGGAGAATTCTCTTTCCTGATTCCCAGTAGAGTTTATTTCCAAGAAAGATACTCTTCACAACTTCTTTATTCACACTTTCAGTATTTAAATTCTTTGAACTTAAAACAAAGAACTCTGCCCCAAGTGAGGAGAGAGAGAAAGCTAAAGAGAATACGAGAAACATTATTTTCATAATTTGATCTTAATTTGGAAGTTGATATTGAATAATATAATTTTATAGGTAAAATCAAATTATACAACATAAAATTATTGGAAATAAACTAATGAAATTCTTAAGCGCTGCCTTTATCTTGTTCTATTCTCTTAACTGTCTTTCTTACTCAGGTATGGATGAGATTTCAATCCACGGCTTTGCTCAATTTGGCTATGCTAGAAGTGATTCTAGTACATTGTTTGTAGACAATATAAAGAGCCAAAATAATTTTGTAGATAATTCAAAAGTAGGTATTAGTTTTCAAAGACAATTCACCCAGCAGTGGGACGTGCTCTTTCAATTTCTTTCGGAACCTGAAGAGGGTGAGATGAAATTAAAAGTTGATTTGGCCCAGGCCACTTGGCGCCCTAACTCTTCAGTTGCTGTAAAAGTAGGAAGAGTGAGACTGCCTATTTGGATGATTTCAGATTACTTTGATGTGGGAGTGCTCTATCCGTGGGTGAGACCTCCGTCTGAAGTTTATGACACGCAACCAGGAACCTCAATTTACGGAGGAGATATTGGTTATTCTTTTGCTATGGGTAGCACCGCCTTTGATTTAAACGTCTACGGTGGGGGAGCAAAGTTTGTGGCCAAGGGAAATACCGAAGTTATTGGTGATATTAATAATATTCTGGGAGTTAGTTTAAGTGGGAGATATAAGTTTCTCACTGTGCGTGGTTCCTACGCGCAAGGATCTTTCACATCTACTATTACTAGTGACGCCACTGATTCTCTTGGGACAAAAATTCCTAACGTAGGTACAGTGGAAACAAAAGTGCGCACAGATTTTAACCTAGGAAATGCTAAATTCATCTCTCTTGGTTTTAAATCTGAATGGCGAAATACACTTCTAATGGGAGAGTATGCTAGTGAGAGTTCCGATAGTGAACTCTTGCGTGATCTCGATGCCTACTATTTGACAGCGGGTTACTACTTCTTCGATAAAAAATATTTACTGCATCTCACTCATTCTGAAATCACCAAGCGTGATTCTACTCAGACAATCTTAACTGGAACTCAAGAAAGCCTCATCGTTGGGGCTAATCATGCGGTTAATGATTTCATCGTGTTAAAACTAGAGTGGCAGAGAATTAAGCCAGACGGGGTTGGAACTTTCCAAGTTGACCCAGGAACTAGACCTGTTAAGGTTTGGGGTGGCTCTATTAGTATGGCCTTCTAGTTCCATAGACTTATCTATTTCTTTAGACTTCTTTGATAATTCCCATCAACTATTATTCTATTATTCCGATATAGTAGACTATGATGGGTTTCTCTATGAAGGACACTTTATTTCCCAGGAAGACATCGGTTTTCGCAATTGCGCTGACGCTCTTTTACTTAGCGGGAAATTTGACATTATTCTATAAGCTTTCAGAGCAATTTGAGATTGTTTATAGACACCACTTTCCCATTCACGAGATGAATGCCATCAATATTCGTCTTGGACAATCTCTTTCAAGTATCACTAAGAATTTAGTTTTTGAATATAACGAAGAAGATTTTCTAGAGTATAGACTGGAGCGAGATTCTCTTTCCTTTAATATTTCTAGCTATAAGCAATTATTAAAAGAATCTAAGAAAGATTACCTATTAACAAATGACTTTGGTCGTGAAAAATTGGGTGAGTTTGAAGTGCGAGTGATTGCACTGGCAAAACTTGGTAAGACCAAAGAAGCTAGGTCATTATTTAAGAGTAAAGAGTATGAGAATTTAAAGAATAATTACTTCTACTCAAGCCAATCCATTGCAGAACATCTCTCTACAGAGAGAGATTCATTTTTAAAAAATAAAGTTAATCTATTCAATTTTGGAGTCATCCTTTCCATGGGGTTCTTTACTCTTTTGGCCTTTATTTGGTTACGAGTCATCTTTGCCTATAAGACGAACACTGAAGTTAAACGCAAGGCCTTAGCTGATCTAGAACTTGAGAGGGCCAAGTCTTCACACAATGCAAAGATGGCCTCGCTAGGAGAGATGGCGGCGGGTCTCGCTCATGAAATCAATAACCCTCTAACTATCATCAATGGTTATGCCTCACAGCTAGGTCGCATGGTGGATAGAGGAAAGTTAGATAGTGAGAAACTCACTCATATCTCTACCAAGTTAAGTTTTACTTGTAAGCGAATTGCGACAATTATCAAGGGACTTAAAACATTTTCTAGAGACTCCGAAGGTGAGGATGTTTCTGATGTGACAGTTATAGATGTGATTGAAGACACTTTGAGTTTCTGCCAAGAAAAGTTTAAAAATCATGGAATTAATTTTGAAATTAACCACCTACCACATGATATTTATATTTCAGTTAGACCTGTTGAAATTTCGCAAGTGATTTTAAATCTCTTAAACAACGCCTTTGATGCAGTTGAAGAATTGGATATGGAAGATAAGTGGTTAAAGATTGAAATTGAAGACTTAGATCACTTGGTGAAAATTTCCATTATTGATTGCGGTCCTGGTATCTCTGAGGAATTGGCACATAAAATTCTAGAGCCCTTTTTTACGACCAAAGAAATTGGTAAGGGGACGGGTTTAGGACTTAGTATTTCTAAGAATATTATTGAAAAGCATGAAGGTTTATTTTCGATTGATATAAAGTCGCCCAATACCAAGTTTGATATTATTCTTCCAAAAACAGATACACCAGTAGTCAAAAATGAAGAAGCTGCTTAGAAAATATTCTGAAAATTATCTAGAAACGAATCCCCATAGAAACTTTTGAATTTACCATACTAGTGGACTGCTCTTCACCTTCTGTGAAGGTTTCTTTAGCTACCACACTTTCAATCTGTAACTCAACGAGAAGAGCAAAAGAAGAGCCCCTAGGAGATGTTTCATAACCAAAGCGGAAGTAGGGTAAGATTGTGGCGTTACCAGTCTTTGTACTCTCTCCAACAGTGGTTGAAGATTGTCCAATTCCACCACCTATGGCGGCGTAGAGATGGCTGCGTGAGTCTTTTAATTGATTGAAGTGATAAGTCACATCAGCAATGAGAAAAGTTCTCGTAGAGGGAATCGTTCTCTCTGGGTTCACACCTCTGGCAGAATCTTTGTCGTAGCGAATTCCTCCGCCAAACTCTAAGTGACGATTCACTCGCGTAGAGTAAGTTCCTTCAATATGTAACCCTGATCTTGATTCAAGAGATTCCGCTTGAACTTCTGAAGTTGACTGAGTAATGGCAAATCCCCATGCGGCCCTTGCTGTTAGGTAACTTCTAGTGATATCTCTTAAGAAGTTTTCTTCTTTTTGCACTTCTACTTCTTTTAGTTTTGTGAGAATCACTTCGTTCCATACTCTCTCTAAAGAAGAGGTGTATGAGACCACTTCATCTCTAACAAAGGGAACATTGGCCTCTTTATCAATAACAACCCATAGAGAGTAGTGACGAGTCACTTCCTTGGCCCTAGCGGTGAAGGAGATATCTGTCGTGGAGAAGAGGGAGAGTTGTCCTTTGGACACTCCAGCGTCGCGACCTTTTCTGATGACAAATGTCTTCTTAGTATTTGAAACCGATTGCACGATGACGAGATTTTCAGAAGCTAAGAGCTTAAAAAAAGGAGTGAAGATGAAGAAGAGAATAATTAATTTTTTCATTAAATCCATTTTAAGTGCTGCTTGCTAATTACTCAAATAGGTAAGAGGTACCGTCGTGTAATTAAGTTGAGCAAAACACTTTTGTTTTGATAGTTGATAAAATGCCCAGAAATTGAGTCGCTTTAGTAAAAAAATGCCTCTCTAAAAAGGCCTTCAAAAGTACCTAAGTAACTGTTGTTAAAGCCTTTATATACCATTTATTTCTCTTGATATTAAATTCATTCAAAATTAGAGAAACTTAATCTTTTACTTAAAGGTTGTCCTCTAAGTTTTCGATAAGTTAGGTAGAGTATTGGGAAATTATGACGAAAAAATTGACAAAAATTCTATTCACACTTATTGCGGGACTAGTTTTAGTTTCCTGTGTTGGTGAGAAAAAGGGAAAGACTCCAAAATGTGGAGTCGGTGAAGAGTTCAATAAAGTTTCTCAAAAATGTTTCAACGTACAACAAGCTCCAACTTCAACACTCGAATCAATGGAAGTGTATGAGGATTCAGGTGCTACATCTTTTCTTTTAAAATATACAGATGTAAATAATGATCAAGCGATTGATTGTCAGGTTTTTGATACTGAGTTAAATATCGAAATGAGATCTCCTCTATATTCTACTGCGCAAACTGAAGCACAGGCGATTATTACTCAGGGAACTCAGTGTGTAACGAGTATAAGTACAGCGACTCATCCTACGGAGAGAACAAATGCTGCAAATTTCTTAGCTATAGCGCAATTAGCTTTTGAAGGAATTCTATCGACTGATACAACAGTTGGTATGACATCAGCTTTAAGTGGATTTAGTTCAGCGATTAGTAACCTCGCTACTTACTGTAGTGGTTTAACGGGAGTTCCCCTAGGCCAGTACTACGGTGGAGTGACAGCTGCTTTAAATACAAATATCGGAATGACAGCTTCTTGGATTAATAAGAGATGTTCTTGTGCGGCTGGTTTTTGTCATACGGAATTAGTTCCTGGCAAGAATGTAACTGGATCTTTTGGAGTTTCTTATAATATTACAGAAGGTGTGGATGGGACGAGTGTAACGAAGCCTGTGTCTGTACAAGTTCTTGCTATTAATGATTTACCAGTGGCGGTTGATAGTCACTCAGCAGGTCTTGAAGCTACAACAGCTTTTTCTCCTTTAATGACTTTCACAATTCCTTTTGGACAAGATATTGAAACTAGTCCTCTAGCTCTTAGTTATAAAATTGCCACAGGACCTGTTAATGGTCTGATCCTTGGTTGTTCGCTAGATGCGGGACTTCCAAATTATTCAACAGGAAGAAGTTGTGTCTATCTTCCAGCTTCAAGTGATGCGGGAGTTGTGAGTCCATTAGTTAATAAGCTTGCGACTCTATCAGTTCTTGGAGACAACGCTGCTGATGGTATTTTATATACTGCTAGATCTGGTGGTGTGAGTGGACACGGAATTTCTGTGATTTACTCGGTTCATAGTTTATTAAATTCTGCTAATAATGTAGAGGTGAGTGTCACCGGAAAAAATATTGTAGTTGGAATCGAAAGTGGAACTACTACTGTTAAAGCGATTGTTGATGCTATCAATACTGATCTCTTCGCTTCGGCCATTATCACGGCAACTTCTACAAATGTTGTAACTGAAAATACAAATACTCAAACAATACTAGGTTCTGCTCAAAACTTTGCAGGAAGTAATACTCCCTTTGATTCATTCACATATACTGTGAGTGATGGAACAGGAGTGAGTGTCACTGAAGGTCGCATCACCTTAGATGTGGAGCTGCAAGACGATCCGCCTGTTGCGGGAACTCTTGTGGGGATTACTTTTACGGAAGATCAAGATGAACTTATAACTCTTGTTTATACAGATGCTGAAAGTGATCTTGGGACTGCTTGTTCTATTACCCTTCCAGCAATAACTAATCTTATTGTAAAGACAGCTTGTTCATGTACTGTTGGTGGTCTTTGTACCGCGACTATTAGGCCTAAACAAGATTTTAAAGATACTGTAGGAGTCACTCCATTTTATTGGACAGTGACTGCTGGAGGATTAACTTCTAGTCTTGCAACGGAAACTCATACAGTAGCGTCGGTTAATGATGCTCCTTTTGCAAAACATCTCTCAGCAACAATGACTGAGTCTGCAACGGCAACAGCTGCTCCTTTCTCTTTCGCTTTCCATGACGGTGTATTACCTCCTGGTGTAGATATTGAAGGTAGTGTTCTAAAATATGAACTTGAAGGCTTGAATGGTGGAATGGGGACTGGAACTTTAACTGGTTGTGTTGATGGTCTTGGTGTGATCACTCCATCGAGTGCAGCAACTTGTGTCTTTACTCCTCAAGATGGAAATATCAATGGAGAGTCTACGACGAATGCGACATTTACAGTCGGTACTTATGCCAATCCAATAACTTTTACCGCTCTACATTTAGGAGAGGAACACAATAGCGTTGTTGTTAACATTGTTGATAATGGTGTTGCTCCGGCCAATATGGCCCTTGTAGAAGTGAGTAGTACATCTACTTTTGTGACCACTGTAACTGTAGAGGTAAATTTCACTACAACCACTACTGATGACGTAAGAACAGCAATTTTAACTCATCCGTATGCAAAGGAATTAATTACTATTCCAGCAGTAGTTCCTGCAGTAATTGGTGCAACAAGTACAGCACCTCTAGCAACGGCAGAAGCAAATGGACATAGAATTAACTATAAGGTCACTGATGTCGACGGTGCGATAGGTTATGGAGTTTTTCATATTAGTATTAAGATCGAAGATGATACTCCAATAGCTTGTCCTTATTCACCATTTACTGAAGCGAAAGAATGTGGGCTCGCTGGTTGTATTGGAACTGTAACTCCAACGGCTGCAAACATAACTCCAAAGACTGTAGGTATTATTTACTACGATCAAAATTCAGCGGTTTGTTATACAAGTTCTGGCATTTCTTCTAGTGCTGATTGGACTATTGTTACAAACTTCTCAACAATTATTACTAAGAAAGTAGTGAGCCAAAATGGTTCTGTTGAAATCAAAAATATTAGACTTGATGAAGGTGGTGCGGATGCTACAGAAGATGCTCAGCAAATGAGGATCATTGATGTGGTAGTCTCCGATGATATTCTCCTTCCTAGAAAGGCAGCAAATATTGAATTTTTCTATAATGGTTCAGCGGTCTCATTAACTCCTGCAATTCCAGCAGTGGGTGTTGCTATGGTTACAGCACCTGGAGCTATTGATGCAGGAGCAAGTGCAGACTTACAAAATTTTTCTATAAAAATTACTCCGTCTGATCTTATTATTGGTTCTGGAACGGTGACAGTTACTATTGGAGATGGGGGCAAACAAATTGATCTCATTATCCCCATTGAAGTGACTGATAGTGCAGTTATCCATAATGGTTGGACCAAGATTATGGCCCAGGGACCAAAAGTTGATAAGTACGGTATTGTACAGGATCAAAACTTTGTTTGTAACTATAGTGAAACCAAGTGTAATACTGGTGACTCTTGTACCGGTTCAGCCACTCCTGTAACTGGTGTCTTTGACGCTGATGAATTGAATGCTATTTTCTATGATAGTACCAATCAGAAGTGTTATAGAGCGACTACTGCTGGAGCGGGAACTACGGTTTGGGAAGCATTTAATACTTATTGTAATGTGACGGCGAGTTTCTATGATACGGCCGCTTGTCCAGCGGGTGCTAGTTGTATTTCTGCTACTGGTCTTACTCCCGGAAATGTAGCCTCTGTTTTAAATACTTCAATTCTTGATTACATTAGTGATACTAATTATAAATGTTATAGATCGTCTGGAAGAGATAGTATCTCTTGGCAAGAATACGATGCCACAGGTTCTGTGACTATGAGCTGGGCACCAATGGTAATTACTGGAAGTGGTTCTTTAAGTGGATTTAATATCTTTAGAAGAATGGCCGGTGAAGATTTTGATTACACCGATCCAATCAATAAGATTTTACTAACTTCTATATCTACGACTTATATAGATAATTCTGATAATTCTAAATTTGGACCAATTCCTAATACTGTTTACTATTATGAAGTGGTTCCAGTTGTGGCCACAGGTTCTCCTGTTGCAAACATTCAAATTAGAACGGATCAATTTGAAAAGAGAGTGATTAGAGTCATTGTTCCTGGAAGGAATAAGACTTTTGTTTCACGTGATATTGTAAACACTACAATGTGTGACAAGATGGCGAACACCGCTCAAAACAGTGGTGTTAATTATGCTTTTAATGCTGGTCTTGGAACTTATACTTGTAACTACGAGGGACCAGGAGATACGGGTTCTGTAGCAGGTGCAGGGATTTACGATTTTGGAAAAGACCTAATTGTTGATCGTTATGAAGCGGGTTGTCCTTATACAAAAGCTTCTGATCCAATTGAGGGTTGTTCTAATAATACGGGAAATATGGCAACTTCAGGAAGTTGTATTGGTACAATTGATCCAGTTGCTGGAACAAACGTTACGATTGGAACTGCTGCTAATCAAGTTTATTACAATAGAGCGAATGGAAAATGTTTTCAATATAATGGTGCTTGGACTGAAATGAATAGCTTACTTTGGAATGATGCAACTAATCTCGCAGCAGGTGTTTCTGTTGCAGGTTTAGCAGCTCTTACGAGTAATTATTCTTATTCAGCACTTCCTCCTGTGACAAATGTAAGTCAATCGGATTCTAAAGTGTTTTGTGATGGAACTTCTACGGCTACAACTTTAGGGCTTTGTGATGGAGCAACAAATGCTGCAGTACCAGCAGTTGGAGCAACAGGAACATTCTATTATAACTCAACTAGTAAGAAGTGTTTTGTAAGTAATGGAGTAGCCTGGCTTGAAGGTTATTCAGGTCTTTCTGGAAGATTGCCTTCTCGAAAAGAACAAGTGGCCTATTCAGAATGGGACTTTACAACTATTACAAACTCTACGGCCAACACTCGAGAGGGTGGGCTTTCTATGAATTCAAATTCAAAATGTAACTCTGCTTCGGCGAATGGACTTGAAGCTTTCTATACTGATAGTGTGATTCCTAACGTGAGTAATGTTTATACTTTACCGGGGACATCTTCAAGTGGAATTCGTTCCATGATGACTGGGTCTTCTGAGACTGCTCTTTGTTCTTCTAAGTATGGAGTTCAGGATTCAATTGGAAATGTGACGGAGTGGACGAGTGATCGTATGTTCTGTGGTGCTTTTAGTTGTGGTGGGACATTGGCTGTGGATAATTTTGGTTTAGATTATATTGGACACGGTGACGATGACTTTGCCCCTGTTTCGAGTGCGAATGGAACATTTTTAAGATACATGTTTAATAGTGATACAGGTCCATGTTCAGAATCATTAGGAGAAGGAACTGGTTGTGATGGTTATTTGACGAGTTGGATATACGCCAATAAGCCTGACGATGCAAAAAAGTTTTTTATTCCAATGGGGCTACCTGCGGTTGAATCTTCTGCTCCAATATCTGTTGGTAATTATCTTTATAACTTTTTTGAGGCTATTGGGTCTTCTGCGGGAATTACTTCTACGCAATTACATAACGATACAATTATTGTTAATAATGAACAAATTGATGTCGTTGGAAATCCTGCCAATACCGATGGACTCGGTGGAATTACTACAGGCGGTAGTTACTTACACACTAACGGTGCGGGAACTTATCACTTAGAATTAGTTCCAAATTCTGATACTACTCAAAATACGCGAGTTGATATTGGATTTAGATGTGTGGCCCCTGCGGCGAATGCTGTTTTTATTGAATAATTCTTAAACGTCTTCAAAAAAAAATAAAAGCGCGATGGAAGTTTCTTAACTTTAAGACTTGATGCAAAACCGCTAGGGAGAGTCACTCCTACATGTAAGACTTTTATTTTTTATCTTTTCATTCATCTCTCAACTCATACTAAAATCAATCTCCTGCCTTTATCAGTTCAGCTATGAGACGCGCAAAAGTTTTTTTTGAATTCGTTCTACACTTCTTTAATAGCTCCTTGCTAGAGCGCTCTAGTGAGCTTTCATCTGAGTGCAAGTTGATCTTTTTTCTCACTATGCTATAAACTTTCTATGAATGAGACCCACCGAAAACTTTTAAAATTAGTCAGGCAAGAAAGAGAAATTCTCTGTGAAGTGTTAGCACACTTGCAAGTTATTCAAGATGAAAAAATCTTCTTAAAACTTGGATACTCCTCTCTTTTAAAATATTGTACGCAAGAACTTAAATACTCTGAGTCCGCCGCCTATAGAAGAATTAAAACCTTAAAACTCTGCAAAGAAGTTCCCAGTGTTAAAGATAAAATTAAAACTGGCGCCATCAATCTCACTAACGCCTCCGTGGCACAATCTCTCTTTGAAAGAGCGCGGTGCCGTAATGTCTCGCAAAAAGAAGTCATTTTAAAATCTATAGAAAATTCAACCACTGTCATTTCTGAAAATACAGTACGAGAAACTCTCTCGCTGCCTAAGAGAAAGTATCACCTAACTCTCATCACAGAAGAGAAGACCATAAACAAGTGGACTGAAGTTAAAAAGCGCATGGCGCACTTTGGACTGAATGAGGCGGAGTTGTTTGAAAAACTCTTGGATGAAAAGCTAAACGCCATGAAAGCTTGCAGTGCGAAACCGCTACGACGAAAAACTTCTAAAAATCAGCGCTATGTTTCGGCCAATGAGAGAGCACATGTTTTTAAAAGGGCCAAGCACTGCTGCGAATATAGAGACAAAGTGCAGAGAAAAACTTGTGGCAGTGTCTACGCCCTAGAGATCGATCACATTAGACCCATTGCCCTTGGAGGCAAGAGTGAGCTCTCTAATTTGCGATTACTGTGTCGAGCGCACAATCAGCGGGATGTGAGGTTGGAAAAAATCTAATTGCCGCGCCGCTCTTAAGGTTGAGAGAGTGATTCCCTCTTCCTTTCAACCCGGCATCCGTGTATGATTTCCCTAAATAAAATACCAAATACCACTGGAGGGTAACATGGGGATCTTTTTTAATAAAAATAAAGAAAAAAGACCTGTTGGAAAAGGTAAAGTCGTAAGTTTTCTAAACCAGAAAGGTGGTGTTGGAAAAACGACTATGGCCTTTAATACCGCTCACGCATTGGCCCAAGATGGATCGAGGGTTCTTTGCATTGATATGGATCCGCAGGCAAATTTAAGTTACCTCTTTGACATCGATGTTTCAGAGACCGGAGCACCTTCAATTTTTCAATTGCTAGTCAACTCAGTACGTGAACTGAAAGCTCTTCACAGACCAGCTCTTTGGACAGATGTTGTATGCAAAGTTGGAAACATTGATATCATTCCAGCAGGGCAAGAGCTCTCAGGGTTTGAACTTACAGTTTCTGCTATTTCAGCACCAAGACCACTACTTCTAAAGAAATTCATTGAAATCAACGCGCTTAAAACAGTCTACGATTACATCGTCATCGATGGGCCACCTACGCTTGGTCTCATCGTTGTAAATATTCTCTGCGCCTCTGACGGAGCTATGGTTCCCTTTAGACCGGATGAATTCTCTCATAAAGGACTTAAGCACTTCTACCAAGTGCTAGAAGATATTGATGACATGGGGATTGTTGAGATTCCAGAAATTCTCGCCCATGTGCCAAACCTTGTGGACAGTCGTAGAAAACAAGAGGGGACAGACCTCGAGAGAATATCCACGACTCTTGGAGAAGAGGCAACGATTGTTGATCCTTTCTTAAATAGGGCGCAACTGGTAAAATCTCAAGCGCAGAAGAAGTCTGTTTTTGATTACTCATCAAAAGAGTTCTTACCGCTGCAGTCAAAATTTTCAGAAATGGCGACTATTATAACTGATTGGTCAAAGGAGCATCGTAGTGAATGCTAAAGATAATACAAAGAAGAAAAATCCTCTCTATCATGTCTCTAGCGACGGAAAAGATGTGGAATCTGTTGATGGTGTTCTAGAACTTCTCATTAAGAAGTTAGGCCTTGATCCTGTCATTGCTATGCTTGAGGGTGTGCTTAACTTTCTCTCTGAGCAAGTTAAGTCCTACGCCATGTTCAGTGCCATTAAAGATCTCTATGATCAACTGCTAGAGAAGCTGATGAATCTCTACGCTAGAGTAAGACCACTTTTAGAATTTGTAAGTTAATTCAATAGACGAGACCTGCTTTTCATTGGCAGGTCTTTAATATTTCTTTTAGAAACTCTTCTTTAGATATTTTATAGATTTTAAATGTTCAATCACTTCAGGTCTCTTCTTTAGTCCTGAATAGATAATCCTATTATTTCCAGAACGATTCACTAACTTTTTAACCGCTTTGATGCTCTTCTTAGTCCAGATACTTTTAACAAGCTCTAATCTTTTCTTCCCGCAGGTTCTATTAGAACATAGTGTATATAGCTCTCTATTGAGATTCTTTAGTCCATGCATGGAGTTGTAATTAGGGGCCTCTTGTCCTTCAATTTCTAAACGAACAAGTGCGGCGTATTCATCGGTAATGACATCGATGAAAATATCAAAGAAGAGAAATTTCTCTTCAAGCGTGAGTAGAGGAGACATAATCTTCCACTGCTTAAGAGGAAATTTATAAGTTTCAAAGTCCTTTCTAGTCATTCCAAGAATTCTAGAGAGCTCAATTTTTAGTATTTCAGCTCTATCAATTTTTATTGGAGGATAAGGCACTAGAAACGAGCGGCTCATCCACTTATTAAGTTTTGAGGGGATACGCCCTTGCATTCCCATGCCTCTCTTATGGGGAAAGTTGGCTTCTTTAAAGAAGTTAATAGCAGCACCGGCACAGTTATTAGAAAAGAAAGTGTATCTTCCCATGTGCTCACTGATGACCCCTTTCACTTTTAAATTCTTTAGAGTCAGAGTGATCTTTTCTTTTTCAAAAACATTTAAATACTCAAGAGGTTTAATTTCGTCTTCAAAGGCCACGGCATTGAAACCTAATTTTTCCATGTCTTGGCCAAAGTTAACAAATAATTTAAATGGGACTTCCTTAAAATATTTAAGGGCTAGAGCTTTTGCACTTTCTTCATCATTTTCTGAAATATAGAGTGTCTTTTTACTCTTCTCTAAAAGCCACAGTTGTTGTCCAAAATTAATCTTGAAGCTATTTTCTTTTTTGAGTGCTTCAAGCTTTTTGAAACTTCTCTTATAGGCCTGTTTGTAGAGGGCCTCATTTCTTTGTTTGTCTGTAGTGAAGGGAGTGACTTCTTTTTCTACAATCCCAATAGAGTAGGTGAACTCTTTCTTTTGAATATCATCGTAGAAAGTAATATCAAAAGTTTCAAAATTATCTTTTCCAAAAAGCTCAATTCCTTTCTTCTTTGCTTTCTTAGTCGCTTTAACTAATGACTTATTATAAACAACTTCTTCACCTTCGAGAATTTCATCCCACCAAGTCATCAGTGTATTTATGAGATCTTCTCGCATCTTTTCTGATGAGGGAATTATATGTCGCTCTAGAGGTCTTTCATCTTGTTTAATATATTGTCTGATGAAGAGGCGCATAGTTTTGACTAGGGGATAGATGCTATATCTTCCAACTAGACCTGCAACATTAGAAGTCTCTGGTGCGTCCACGTCGGCCACAAAACTCACGGCAATATCATTTCCAGGATCTTGGTCATTATCCACAAAGTGAATCAGCGCGTGGCCAAATTTACTCTCAATACGTATATCAGATTTTGCTGCAATGATGAGCTCAAGGCCTATGATCTCGCCACGCTCTGCTCGCTTTGCAAGGCGCGCTATAAATTTCTTATTACGCTGGTACATTTCTCGGTGTGAGCTGGACCATTGAAGAAATTCAATTGAGTCGTCGCTAGCGGCAAAGAGGTTTAAGCTTAAAAATATAAGTGTCAGTGCGAGTGTTATTTTCATGTGAAATACATATTATATGTTGAATGGAATAGCGAATTTAGAAATTTAGTGTGTGGTTCTAACGTACTGTAATTAGATGATGATTGTAATAATTAGCGGGATCTCTTTCTAGTTTTCTTAATTTCAAATATCTCTGGTAGCTCTTCAAGCATTTGTTGGTCTTTTTTAAGGATCGCAGGCTTTCTTAACGCGCTGCTCGTAAGTGAAATAGAGTCACTACCTGTCTCAACTTGTTTAGCCACTTTGGTTTGCGCCGAATCCCAAGCATGGAGCTCAATATTTGCTGCTGAATTCTGAAGCATTTCCAGCTCTGATTGCAGACTAGCAAAGGCCACAAGGTTAACTAGGAATAGGAAAAATATAATAGATGTCTTGCCTAGCATTGATTCCTCATATAAAAACAAAATCTTATATTTATTATGACTAATTTCAGGAACTCTAGCAAGCCATGAATGAACAAGATTTACTCCTTAGTAAATACGATTTTGATCTCCCAAAGGAACTTATCGCCACAAGGCCAGTTGCCGGACGTCACCATTCAAAGCTGTTGGTCTACAAAGTTAAATCCAATGAAGTTATTCACGATGAATTTAGAAATATCTCTAACTATATTCCCAAGTCTTCTCTTTTAGTTGTTAATCAAAGTAAAGTTTTCCCCTGCCGCCTCATGGGGACTAAGTCCACTGGTGGCAAGTGCGAAATCTTTATTTTAGACATTGAAAAAAATGCAGAAGGATTAAGAGAAGTCTTAATTAAGACAACTTCTAAGAAACGCCTTGAACAAGAGTTCTTCTTTGAAGATGGGCTAGTGGCAAAACTTAAGAAAATAGAAGAAGGTCAGTTCTTTGTAGAATTTAACCTAGATGATCTTGGGAGCTACCTAGAGAGTCATGGAAAAATTCCTATTCCCCCTTATATTAGAAATGGGCAAAGTGACGAGCAAGATAAATCAGATTATCAAACTGTCTTCGCCAAAGATACGGGAAGTGTAGCCGCTCCTACTGCTGGACTACATTTTACTGAAGACGTTTTCGCAGATCTTAGAGCAAAAGAAATAGAACGAGCAGAAGTGACTCTACACGTAGGACTTGGAACTTTTGCTCCAGTGAAAACAGACAATTTAAAAGATCACAACATGCACACAGAGAGATACTTTGTAGATGTTGAAAATCTTAAAAAATTAAAATCACACAAGAGCATTTTTGCTGTGGGAACAACTAGCCTTAGAGTGCTTGAGAGTTGTCATGACGGAAGTGACTTTGTGATTGAACCAAACGTTATAAAAGAGACCAATATATTCTTACACCCTGGAGTTGAAGTGAAATCAATTTCAGGTTTACTGACAAATTTTCATCTCCCAAAGTCGACGTTACTCATGCTTGTGAGTTCGCTGATAGGAAGAGAGAAAACACTAGAGCTCTACAAAACCGCCATTGAAAATGAGTACCGCTTCTTTTCATACGGGGATGCCATGCTCATCTTGAGGGACCAATGACTTCAATTTATACTAACGTTGCCTACGATGGTAAGGCGCGAGCAGGTGTTATAAAAACTGCTCACGGTGATATTGAAACACCGATTTTCATGCCGGTAGGAACTAGGGCCACTGTGAAATGCATGTGGCAAGATCAATTGGACGAGATTGGTTCTCAGATCATTCTTGGAAATACTTATCACCTCTACTTACGTCCAGGCCACGAGCTCATTGAACGCGTGGGTGGTGGACTGCATGGATTTATGAATTGGCAAAAACCAATTCTTACTGACAGTGGGGGATTTCAAGTCTTCTCACTTTCAGATATGAATAAACTAACTGAAGAAGGGGTGCGTTTTCAATCCCATATTGATGGCTCTTACCACATGATTTCTCCAGAGAAATCCATGGAGATTCAACGAGCTCTGGGCAGTGATATCGTCATGAATTTTGATGAGTGTCCCGCTCTTCCGGCCACTAAAGAAAGACTGCGCGAAAGTATGGAGCTGACTGTTCGTTGGGCCAAGCGTTGTCGTGACTTTGAATTAAAAGAACACCAAAACCTCTTTGGAATTATCCAAGGTGGATTACATCTTGATCTTCGTACGGAATGTATGGAGCGTTTAGTTGAGATGGACTTTGAAGGTTTCGCCATTGGTGGACTCAGTGTTGGTGAGAAGAACGATGAAATGGTGCAGTTTTGTTCTGACTTTGTGCACACTATGCCTAAGGACAAGCCACGCTATCTGATGGGTGTGGGAAAACCGCTAGATATCCTTACGGGAATTAAAAATGGGTTAGACATGTTTGACTGTGTTCTCCCCACTAGAAATGCTCGTAATGGCCAATTTCTGACACACGATGGACCACTTAATATAAAGAAAGAACGTTTTAAAGAAGATCCATTGCCACCAGATCCAGATTGTAGCTGTAAAGTGTGCAAGACCTATTCTAGATCTTACGTGAGACATCTCTATAATACCGGTGAATATCTTGCGGGGCAGCTAATTAGTTATCACAACTTACACTTCTTTATCGAGATGACGAAGAACGCAAGGCGACATATTATTGCGGGTACGTTTGACGAATATTACAAGACCTTCTATAACAAATACACTTCAAAACAATGGGTTTAACCACAATTATTTAAGGATATGAATATGTTAGATTTTTTATTTACTCCAGTTTTCGCAGAAGAAGCTTCAGCAGCTACAGCAGCTACAGGCGGACTACAATCATTTCTTCCAATGATTCTTATCTTTGGGATTTTCTACTTCCTAATGATCAGACCACAAGCAAAGAAAGCTAAAGACGAACAAGCAATGATTAGTACTCTTGGTAAAGGTGAAGAGATCTTCACTAAGTCTGGTCTTTTTGGAACGATTAGAGGAATGACTGATAAAGTGATCACACTTGAAATCGCTGAAGGAACAAAAATAAAAATTCTTAGAAGCCAAATTGGTGGAAAAGCTTCAACTATTTTTGAAAAGAAGACAGAAGAAAAGAAATAATTTTTCACAACTCTTAGAGTTTCGAGGTTTAGATGTTTGGTTTAGGAATGGGCGAGTTATTAGTTATTGCTCTATTTGCTCTACTTTTTATTGGACCTAAGAAATTACCTGAACTGGCAAAAGGTTTAGGAAAAGGTCTTAGGGAATTTCAAAAAGCAAAAGACGAGATTTTTGATCAAGTAAAGAACCCAACGCCAGAAGAAAAGACTTCTGAAACTCTAGCAGAACAAGAAAAAGAAAAAGAAAATCAAAAAGAAGATGAAACAGTGGCGAAAACTTCGCAAGACGCCACTGACATTGAGGATGTGGAGTCGATAAAAATTACTGACTCCGATTCAGAATCCTCAACGAATAAAAATACCGATCACAAAAATTCTGACGCATAACCACCAATCCAATTATTTTGGTGGTTTGCCCATCTGCCCATTGCTTTTTTACTGACTTATCCACTATACTTTTATGAGTTTTAAAATCTAATGACTTTTTGAGGGCCTTCGCCCTTATCAATCCTATGAGGAGTAAGAATGAAAAGAAGCTGGTGGTATCGCTTTATTTTCCTAATTTTGGTTACTGTAATTTCTGCAGTGGTAATTTTACCGACGGCCATGAATTTTCAAGAGGAAGGTAACTACCCTGTAAAATCTAAAATTAACTTAGGACTAGACCTTCAAGGTGGTCTCTACATGATTCTTGGAATCGACTTTAAGAAAGTCTATAAAGAAGAAGTGAAGGGATACGGAAGAAAGCTTGAGAGCCTTTTAGTAGATAACGGGATGAGTTCAACAACAGGTGAGATGGACCTTTCTGATGAAATGGATCCAAAAATCAACATTGTACTTACTAACCCTAGTGACATGGACAATGCGAAAGCAAAAATCCACGAATTCTATCAAGGTTATATAAGAATTACTGGTGACTCTGGAGCGAACCTTCAGGTGGCGCTAACGAAAGTTTTAAAAACTCAAATCGAAGAACAATCAGTTTCTAAATCGATTGAAGTTATTAGAAATAGAATTGATGAGTTTGGTGTAACTGAGCCTGAGATTATTTCTCAAGGTAATGACAGAATCATCATTCAACTTCCTGGTGTAAAAGATATCGAAAGAGCGAAAGATCTTATTGGTAAGACAGCGAAGTTAACTTTCAACCTAGTAAACAATGAAGTTAGTCCTGTGACTATTCAAGGTTGGATCAATAAAGCTGAAGCAACTGGAATTGTTTTCAAAAAAGGTGAGAGATTCTCTACTTACCTTAATGGAATGAATGATTACTTAAGAGCACAGAAACTTCTTCCTAAAGGATGGGTTCTAGCTTTTGAAAAGAAAGTATCTAAGTTAACAAATGAACTTGAGTCTAAGATTCCTTACCTTGTAGAAGAAAATACAACTCTTACAGGTGACGCTTTACAAGACGCTAGAGTTCAAATTGATCAACAAAAAAATGAGCCATATGTTTCACTTGAGTTTAAATCTGCAGGAGCTAAGCTCTTTGAAGAAATCACAGGTGCAAATATCGGAAGACAACTTGCTATCATCTTAGATGGTAACGTTTATTCTGCTCCAAATATCCAATCAAGAATTGGTGGTGGTCGTGCTCAAATTACACTAGGTTCTGGTGGCTTTAATAGAGTTATGAAAGAGTCTAGAGATTTAGCACTAGTTCTAAGAGCAGGGGCGCTTCCAGTGCAACTTGATTTCTTAGAGCAAAGAACTGTTGGACCTTCTCTTGGACAAGATTCTATTGAGAAAGCAAGATTTGCTTCTTTCATCGCTTGTGTGGTTGTTTTTGCTTTCATTCTTTTCTACTACAAAGTAAGTGGAATGGTTGCCATCTTTACATTAACTTTAAACGTTCTCATTGTTCTTGCTTGTCTAGTAGGTCTTGAAGCCACTCTTACGCTTCCAGGTATTGCTGGTATTGCTCTTACAATTGGTATGGCGGTTGATGCGAATATTATTATCTACGAGAGAATTCGAGAAGAAGTTCGAAAGGGTGTAGGTTTTTACAAAGCTGTTGAAAGTGGATTTGAATCTGCCTTTTGGACAATTGTTGATGCCAACATTACAACGGCCCTTGCTGGTTTCTGTCTATTAAACTTTGGTACAGGTCCAATTAGAGGATTTGCGGTAACACTTATTATCGGAATTTTCGCTACAGTTTACACTTCGTACTTTGTAGGGAAGCTAATTTTTGAATTTTACATGGACAAAGTCGAAGGAAAAGACCTTAGCATTTAAGGTCTAGGAGTTAATAATGTTAGAAATAATTAAAAGTAATACAAGTATAAATTTTGTCAGTAAGTTTTCTAAAACTGCTATTATTTCTTTAATTCTTGTTGCTGTTTCAGTTTTTGGAATCGTGACGAAATTGAATTATGGAGTAGATTTTAGAGGTGGAGCTGAAATTCAAATTAAGTTTCAAGAAGCTGTGAACTTAAATGATGTGAGAAAAACTTTGAAGGCCGCTGGTTTCAAAGGAATCGCAGCACAAAGTATCGGTGAATTATCTGAGAACGAATTTATTGTAAAAGTTCAAGGTGATGAAACGAATCTTAACGAAATCACTGAGCAAGTTTCTACTTCTCTTAAGAATTCGTTTTCTGCTCAAGGAGTAGAAGTTCGTAAGGTTGATATCGTTGGTCCAAAGGCCGGTGCACAACTGAGAATTTCTGGTTTCCAAGCAATGCTTTGGGCGCTAATTGCCATTATGATTTATATCGGACTTCGTTTCGATTTTAAATATTCACCAGGCGCTATCTTTGCACTCTTTCATGATGTGACGATTATTCTTGGTGTCTTTTCATTCTGTAATATTGAATTCACACTGCAGACAGTAGCAGCGCTTCTAGCGGTTATTGGTTACTCTGTGAATGATACGGTTATTGTTTACGATAGAGTGAGAGAGCATGAAGAGAAGTATGCTGATCTACCTCTTTCTACTCACATTAACCAAGCTGTAAACGAGACGCTTTCAAGAACAATCATGACTTCTTTAACAACTTTGTTTGTTTCTGTTGTTATGTACTCATTTGGTGGACTAGCTATTAGAGATTTCTTCTTAGCTATTACTCTAGGTGTTGTGATCGGGACATACTCTTCAATTTTTGTTGCAGCTCCAATCACACTTCTTTTTGATAAATTCTCCAAAGGTGATGTTGAAGCTCCGGCCGAGGCATAGTCTTTGACAACAAATAGAATTTTTAACACTTTTATAATGGGCCTAGGGATTTTATCTCTGGGCCTTTTTATTTCTTCTCACGATATTCTTGCTCAAAACAATGCACATCAAGAAACTGAATATGTTGATGATGGGGAAGAGCATGATGTTGAAGAACTAGAAGGTGTCATCAATCAGTACCGAAATCAGAATAAAGAAGTCACCGAAGCGCTACAGGATTTTACTAAAGACGGTAGTCTTTCAGAAGGTGATAGGAAGAAAATTTTAGAAATGTACTCCAGTGCCACTGGCAAGACTGGAGCTCCTGGACCAAATGGTATGGGTGCCGGTGGAAAATTGGATATGGAGAAGTTCCGTCCAGTGATTAAACAACTCAATGGTCAGTACGGTAGAATGACTTATTCGAGCGCTAAGGGCCAAATTCAAAGCAATATCGAGCAAACTCCAGCGAAGGGATTCTTTAGGGCCTTTCCAAAAATGGTTGATTTCGTGACCCACTTAATTCGCGACAATTCGGCCATGTTAAGTCTACTTGATATGTTTAAAGATAGAAGAAAACTCCTGTTCTACTTAGGAGCTAATATCGCGACAATTATTCTAGGTTTCATCCTAAAACGTCGTGTCTCAAAAGAGGCGGCTTTTTCAGAGCGGCTTTCAAAGTGGATCTTTAGAAAAGGTCTTGTGATGGGGATGCGTTTTGGACTCTTACTACTATTCTTTAAATCAGAAATTTATCCAACTTGGCAAATCGTTAAGAAAGTTTTCTTGTAAATTAATCTAGAGCTGGTGCACAACCAAATCTCTTATCAGCAGGTGATACTGAAGTGGATAGTCCCACTTGATCAGATCCTACACTCAATTCTGAAGGTCTTCTAACAGTGTAGATTTTCTGAGAAGACTTCTTAATATACGGATTCACTGGATCAGCAGGCCAATAGAAGTGAATTGTTTTCTGAGTTGCAGTTATTTCATCTGGAACAAAATGTTGATTATTCTCATAGTAGAACCAAATATTCTTTAAGAGATTCTCTCTAATAATAATAATATCAGTAGGAGCGAGTACTGGTGTTCCGTCATTGTTCGTTAAAAGTTCCGGCTCTTTTACTGCCATGTATATTCCTTCAGTAGAAACACCCACGACTTCTTTTAAGATATTGAAGAGCTTATCGTTACCATTGTAATGAGTTTGATCTGGACAAAAGGCCCTACCACTTACTGGATCAATCCAAGGAACCATGTAGAAACCAAGATTTGGCGCCGGACCATCGATATTAGGCCTATTGGGCCAAGTGAGTAGTCCAAAAATATTTATAGTTTTAGTAATGCCATGATCATCAAGTAGAGTTTGTTGAATTGTTTCATTAATATCTGCTCTACTATTTGCGTTCTGATCAGCAAATCGAATATCGGATTGATCCCACAGAGCAAAGTGTTGTGGAATAAGTTCTAAGCGATCATAGAGTGGAGAATCATTGTCTCCAAAGAGAGTCACATCATGACAAAAGAGAAATGGGTTTCCTGGTGGAAGTGAGGGAGGATTATTATTACTTGAAAAGTAATAGTGTAATCTCGCTGCATTCTCATAGAGATTTCCCGCAGGAACTACTGTTCCCGCTCTTGTTAAACAAGTGTACTGAGAAGCGGGCATAATTTTAAGTGGTGTTTCATCAGCAACAGGATCTGTTGAATAGTTTATTCTTCTAATTTGAAAAGACTGACTCTTAGCATTTGAGCCTGAACCTTTTTCTTTTAAAGTTGCTACGTAAGTTTTATTTATCGCCAGTGAGGAAATATTCACTTTGAAACTATTTGAACCGGCGCTATTTTCAATGGATAAATCAGTTGTTCCTGTTCCATCAAAAACTTCTAGAAAACATGCTGGACCCGTAAGGCCATCACCGATTTCCACATTACACCAATTGTGTAAGTTACCAAGTTCCGCATTGAGTGAAATATTTGGACCCATTGTGGTGTTTACAAAGAGAGTAGGTGTTGTGGAAGGATTCGAAACACAAAAAGCTTCACAGTTATTAATGATATCTGGAACAGCTGCATTACAGGCACAGAAATCTTTATTGATATAAACTTCATCCGTTGGTCTTGCGATCTTGGTTGAATTGTCGACACAAATTCCCGCAGACGCTGCGATGATAGCCTGAGTGGCCGCGTCTTGAGCAGCGATGATATCTGCTAACTCAGTTCCTGTTGGTTGAAAGGTATCTGCCGGACAAGTGGTGACACAAGTATCACCAGAGGAGAGTAAGAAGAGGTCTAAATCACAGCCGCCTGAAGTACTACCTTGGCTATTAGAAGAAATACTTGGTTTCCCTTTTCGCCCATCACCAGATACACAAGCACTTAAGTTGAGTACTAATAAAGATATAAATAGATAGTTTCCAAGATTTTTCAATTTTCTTCCTTAATAACTTACTAATACTAATCGACAACTAAGCTTTATACTTGAATGTCTTTCTCATCATTTTAGTACTTTAATGGTGGCTACCTTAATTCTTTCTTTATTCTTCGTGTTTTCAATAGTTTATGTGCTAGACTAGTCATTACTAGATGAAATCAAAGACTCATTTTGTGGGCACTAGACCCCTAAAATGACTTGAAAACCGTGAAATTAGGTTTTTAAAATAAATTGATTTAATCTATTTAGATATTTCTCGTAAGTGCCGAGAAGTATATCAACCTAAAAAGAATCGTAAATAATTATGCTTCAGAAAAGGAGAGACGTATGACTAAAGCGGATCTTGTAGCTGCTCTAGAAAAGCAGGCAAATTTGACTCACAAGCAGGCCGAATCAATTATTAATATTTGCTTCGATTCAATGATTAAGTCACTTTATAATGACGAGAGAATTGAAATCAGGGGATTTGGATCTTTTGCAAATAGAAATTATAAAGCTTACGAGGGGCGTAACCCTAAGACTGGTAAAGTGGTGAAAGTACCACCTAAGAAAGTACCTTTCTTTAAAGTTGGTAAAGAACTTAGAGAAATGGTCGACGCTGGTAAAGATAAATACGTTATTCGCGAAGCTTAAAATACTTAGTCTAATCAATGTAGAACTGTCTAACTCTTAGAGAGTTCTATATTGACATATACTTCTAAGTCCTTCATTATACAACTTCATTACCGATATGGTCAGGTGGCAGAGTGGTCGAATGCGGCAGTTTGCAAAACTGTTATCCCACGCGCCGGTTCGAATCCGGCCCTGACCTCCATAAAAAAAACTACCCTTTGCGGTAGTTTTTTTTTGTCTTTTTTTTCAATTTAATGACTGATTCAGAAGAGACTAAAGAAAGGAATCCCAGCACTGAGTCCCCACATGGAGGCCTTGGAATCATCTCGTCCCCAACGAATATAATTAATTTCTAGAAACCATCTCTTACCCATACGTAGCCATAGGTTTTCATAATCTTCGCGACTAGAAGTTGAGAGGAACATGCCGTAGACCATGGTGTAATTCTCTAAACCAAAGGCGTGCTTATAGACTACTTCAAATCCCTGTGGGTAGATGAAGCGATGATCAAACTTATCATCGCCTTTGAACTTAAATGAGAGTCCCTGCGCCCCTAGTAAGGGAACAAAGGTTAAGCGGTTATCGAAAACACTGGCGATGGTGTAGGCGAAGTAGAGACCTGAGTTATTAAAAATTGTTCCTCTCGCCATGAGAGCATCGAAGAAGCGCAGACTTGAATTTTCATAGAGATCAAATTTTCCATACAGCATTATCGCAGGAGCTATGGTTTTGTTTTCTGTCTTTCCCCCTTTGGAGGAATCAAAGAAGTAGGGGCCAAAACCAAAGGCGGTTTTTAATCGGTGCATTCTTCTTGGAAGTTTGGCGGTAATTTTGACTTTGGTTTTCATTCCACGTCTGTTGACGAGAGGAATGTAGACGGGGGAGTTGTCTTTTAAGAAAACGGTAAAGGGTGAACCACTGCCGTCGGGAAGAGTGAAGTTTGTAGCTTCCAGTTTTACAATGAGACGAGGTCTCTCTTTTCCAAATTGTCCCGTTCTCTCTAATCTACAACCTATGCTGTAGTACTCGCCTTCAAGGCCTAGTATATCTAGAGAATAAGGGACACAGGAGTAGTCAATGAGTTTAGATTTTTGAGCATTCTTTCTCTTAGCTTTCTTAGCACTGATAGTGATGGTTTCAATTAACTTAGGTCCCATGAAAACTTCAATAACTTTTGGGTCAAAGAGATTTACGTAAATTTCAGTATAGACATGTTTCAACTTATCTACCGGAATGATGCCACTGCCTTTGTACTTGATGAAAATATCATTTTTCTTTTTCACCTTTATAGCAACTCGTGCTCTTGGGGAGAGTAGGTTGTTTTCATCTCTTACCCATTGAACTGAGCCTTTTACAAACCTTGCTCTGGCCACTTTGCCATTTCTTCTATGAGTTAATTTAAAGTCTCGTAAGTTGATAGAGTTTCTTGCTTTGCCTATTTCTACGGGACCAAAGGAAAAGGAGAGTCCCTCTGCAGCGAGTGCGGAGAGAGGGGATAAAATGAATAGGAGAGTTAGAACGGCTGAGAGTTTCATTGCTCTTATTATAGCGATATTTTGTAAGTGATTCAGTGTTTGGCAGAAGCTCACTCATTGCTGGGAGAGAGTGAGAGAAGTATTTTAGTTAGAGATGTCGAGAGCATGAAAACATAAATAGCCGAAGAATATAACTTCGGCTATTTACAATATGTTATGCTATTTTTGAAACTTTAGTTTTAGAAGTATCTTCTTTCTTAGATGTTTCGTGTCCAGATCCACTACCTTTCTTTTTCAACTTCAAAAGACTAATTTTTAACATGAATAGTAAACCTCTTTGGTAGAGATTTGTAAGGAAGCCTATTTTTCCAACTTGGACAATGTCCTCTCCCTTAGAGTGATCAATCCAGGTCATGCAAAATGTTTGGTAAATAAATTTTTCAGCTCGCGCCAGTTTATAGAAGTTTGTCGAAAACCCCATTCCATTTGAGTTCGATGACATCGTGAAACGTCGAGAGTCAATTTCCACAAGATCATCTGTAACAAAGTATTTTTTTATATATTCATCTTCTAGCGCCTTGACTACATCTTTGTAATTCTTGGGTATCAACTTTGCATTTTGGCTAGGTGAGGGCCAAGCCTTATGAACTATATTATCAAACGATTCTATAATAGAAGGTGTCGAACTTATATTAGTTGAATAAATAGTTCCAAGTGATTCGTATGCAAGAATCATATTTTGGATTGCAGGGTAGGAGATGCAATTTGCCCCTGGGTTCTTATTAATAATAACAAGCCCAGCGTGAAGAATAGGTCCGTGTGAACAATGAATGATTGGACTTATTAAAAAACCAAATGCTTCATCTTCAAAATACATTAGCGCGATAACACATGAATCATAGAGTTTTCTGTTTTCTTCTAAGGTGTTTCCAGCAATTAAGAAATTATTCTTTACAGGTGACCTTGAACTCTCGTTTATAGTAACGAGCTCTTTTCTCATCTTGGAGAATTCAAGATCATCCAACTCTTTGCCTGGATTCATATAGTGAATAGACTTAAACGAATTTATGGTATTTATCTTTTTCATAATTTCCTCTTAAGCAGCTTTCTTTAGTTTAGTACTCTTAGTTAATTTCCCTGACTGTAATTGCATGTCGTATTGATCAAAGAATATTCCTTGATGATCACAATGATCTCTTCCTGTACAAATTTTAAAAACCTCATTGGCCATGAGAACTCCACTCAGCCATACGACTGGGCCAAGAGAAGGTCTTGGACGTTTCTTGTAGACAATATCTTTGACGAATTCTTTATCAATGATTTCATAGGGACTGAAGTGAGAAAAAGTATAGGCGACTTCAATATCTACTGCTTCATTACAGATCTCTGGGGTGAGTTCTTCTAGAGGAATTCCTTGTGTAGGTAGGTCTAAAAACTCTTCCCAGTGTGGAGAGTCAGGAGTCATAACAAAAACGCTCGCGTAGGGAGTTAGCCAGGCATCAACGATGGTAAGTCCTCTTTGTCTGGCATTTCTCTCTAAGATCAAAGAGTTAAACATTTCGTCCATTCCATTTACAATATAATCAACATTTTCTAGTAATGATGAAATATTATCTAAGGTGACTTTCTCGTTATATGCTTTAATTTCCAATTCAGGGTTTATAAGTAGGTACTCATTCTTTAGAACTTCTACTTTGAATTTACCAAGAGAATTAATATTGGCATGGAGCTGTCGATTGAAATTCGATTTTTCGTAGATATCATGATCAATTATAGTTAATTTACCTATTCCCATACGGACTAGGACTTCAGCGCAAACGCCTCCCATTCCTCCAACTCCTGCAATGAGAACATGTGTTTTCTTTAAAGCGTCTTGATCCATTTGTGAAATTAAACCTAAGTTTCTTGAAAACATAATTTCTCCTTGAGTAAAAGAAATTCATCATAAACTTAATTTGATAAAACTTTAGAAGTTTATTTTAACTTCATTGAGTTATCAGTAATTTAAAATTTAATTATCAATTTATCTTTAGAATTAAAATGGAATGAGTTGTTTTGATAGCCCGAAAAATTTGGCTATTGAATTAGTAGAACTGGAGGTTGAGTACTGAAACTTAATATGAACTCTGTACCATGGTCATGAGGATGTTCTGTAAGCCTCTTAGAGATAACTTGCACTTTACCTTTCATTTCTTTAATAAAGAATAGCGCCTGAGTTAAACCAACTCCTAGTCCTACTTCTCCTTGGGTTCCTTGAATACTCTCAGATATTGACTCTGAGAAGAAATTCTCAAGTGAGTCTTCTTGCATTCCTGTCCCAGTATCTTTTATACTGATTGTGATATTTTTCCCATCAGTCTCTGTATGAATTCTAATTGCTGAGTCTTCAAAACTAAACTTGATAGCGTTGGAAATAAAATTTGAAAGTATGGAGGTAATGAAAATGGATTTATTTCCTAGAATCTTATCATTCTCTGTGAGAGTTGAAGTGATCTCCAATGTTAAATTCTTTTCTTCTAGATGATAATTGAATACTGATTGTACTTCAGTGAAGGCCTCTTCAAGATCAATAGTTTCATCTTGACGACTTTGTTGTGCAATATGAAATTGTCTAAGGTTTTGAATAACATTATTCATATTATTTGTTGCACGATTGAGAATATCAACATCTTTAGTCGAAAATAAATCTTTTGATTTCTTTAGTTTCTCAGTTTTTAATCTCACTAAAGTTAGAGGATTATTTATATCGTGCATGATCGCTCTAATAAGCGTGTCATTTAGTTTTTTAGATTCTAAAAGTTTCTGATTTGCACTCTCTAATTGAGAATTTAAAATCTCTTGTTCATATCTCTTTTCTTCAATCTCATTTAAAAGTTTTGAAGTTGATACAACACCGATTAAATATCTCTTCATGAGCTTGAAAGGGTTCCAGCTCATAGTCGTTTTTGTTAACTTTAGATTTATAACTGAGTGCTCCTCAAGGTTTTCAACCGTGGCCACGGCATCGGGATATCCAATACAGGCTGGAAAACCTTCAAAGGCAGTGGCATAGGCTTTTATAAAATTTTGAGATTTAGAAAAACCTTCATTAATTGTGACTTTTATTTGAACATTTTCTCTGTCTAATTTCTTGTATTCGAACTTCACATTCTTATACATATATTTGCAAATAAAATTACAAAAGAACCAGTAGATATTCTCTGGTCGTATAACGGCTGCTGTCATCTTTCTAATGGTTGAAAGTTCTTCGTTTAAAACACCCGTTTTATTAATACTACCGAGTGCTTTTTCTTCACCGACAGTATCAAATACATAGTCAGTCATTGTTACGAAGTCTTCCCAGTTATGTTTCTTTTTAGCATTTTTAGCATCATCCCACGAGAGATCGGTACCACTAACTAGTAGACTTGGATCATGTCCAAATTCTTTGAGGGTATCAATGTAGGCCGCCAGTGTGACGTTAGAAACTTCCATGGGTCATATGTACCAAGTTTTAACTAATTATTACAGTAATTTGAAGAATTTATAGTTTTTTAAGATTTTAAATGGCAAAATATCGATAATTTTAAATTTTTTATTTTTAAAATGATTATTTGCTATCAATTTGAGATTTAAGGAACACTTATGAGTAGAAAACATCTTTTTGAAATCGAGGATCAAGAATGGTTTCCTTCATTCTTACGCCAATATATGACTGATTACTTACACTTTGGTTGGAACACTTTTAAGTTAGGTTCTCCATTGGTTCCACTAGTTAAAAAAGCATTAGATCAGTCAAATGCTTCACATGTTATTGATTTATGCTCAGGTGGAGGTGGTCCAATTCTCTATTTATACAATGAACTCAAAAACGACAATTTAAGTTTCACTCTAACTGACTACTATCCCAATCTAGAGGCATTTAAGAAAGTAGAAAGAGAATCAAATGGTAAAATTAAAGGGATCAGTGAACAGGTTGATGCTAGAAAAGTAGGAAAAGATGTAAAGGGACTTAGGACTCTTTTCTCATCATTCCATCATTTTAATCCTGAAGACGCTAAGAAAATACTAAGTGAAGCAGCTGAAAATCAAGAATCTATTCTCATTGCAGAATATACTGAAAGAAGTTTACCTTGCATCTTGAAGATAACATTAAGTACTTTATTTATGATCTTTTTCTTCACTCCTTTTGTTAAACCATTTTCAATTGGAAGAATTATTTTCACTTATCTAATACCTATTATTCCACTTTGCCTATTTTGGGATGGTGTAGTTTCATGTTTACGATCATATAGTGAAGATGAGCTCCATGGACTTGTTAGTGATATAAAGCCATTGGGGTATAGTTGGGAAATTAGTTCAGAGAAGGTTGGGGGCAATCAAATATCTTACTTAATGGGAATCCAACTTCCAGATTCAAAAGCCACTATTTAAATCAGATTCTTCCTTATATTTCCCTATTTATCAGATTGTAATAGGGGATATGTTGGATTGTGTAAGTATTATAAATCCTTAAGGCTGCTACATGTCTTATATGAGTTAAATTTGGTGTTTATCTCATTTTTTAGTCGTAAATTATTTACAACCTATAAGACTATTCAATAAAAATACCTTATAAGGATTTATGGAATTAACTATTAAGGTTTTATTTGGAGTATATTTTTCATTATATTTTTTCAATATGGTATTGAATGGTTTTCTCTATTTAAAAAATAGAAACACACTCTACAAACAGATCTTTGGATTATGGGCCACAAGCTTAGGGGTATTCTTACTTGGAGGAGTTTTTCAACAACATCCTCTTGGAGTCACTCTGTCCTTTGGACTGTCTGTTATTCCTGTAGTTTATTTTATATTTATTCACGCAAAGGCGATTAGATACAAGTATGAAATCAAACTATTCAGCTTTTGTTTTTTATTCATTTTAACTCCTCTTACTATATTTCTTTTTTTCAAAGGTTACGCTCCCTATATTGTAGGGCTTCCTCTTACTTTGGGAAATGTCTATGTCATTGGAAAGTATATATTTCTTATAAAAAGATACCGTTATAATAGTTTAACTTTTGCACAGAAGCTCTATTTCTATGGTCTTGTTTACGCAATGTTGATTCAAGCGACTTTTCCCATCTCTACTTTATCTCCAGCTCTTTCTCTTATGGGGTGGAGCTTAGCCTTTACTATCTACGTTTTATTTTCAATAACTCTTCCATCATTTGTTCTTGAGTCTATTCACTTAAGTGAAGAGAAGAGACTAAATGACGTGGTAGATTTAAGAACTGAAGAGTTAAGAAGTACTTTAAGTGACAAAGAGTCTCTTTTTAGAACAATTATTCATGATATCAATAATCCTTTAAATACCATCATGCTCTCTCTTGAGATGTATACAGAGTTGGATGGAGTTAAGAAGGATAGGGTGGTTTCAAGGGCCTTCAAGCACGTAAAGCTAGTTCACGGTATTATTGAAGATGTGACGGCGAAGTATATGGAAATGGTTGAAGATAAAATTTCTATTTGTTCTTTGCAGGAATGCTTTAGTATGTCCCATGATATATTTGCGGAAAAACTTAATGAGAAGAATATTTCTCTAAGACTTATCTGTTCAGGAAAATCAGATTATATCTTAAATGTTGATAAGATTTCATTTGTGACATCGGTTCTAAATAATCTTATTTCGAATGCTATTAAGTTTTCTTTTGATAATAGCGAAATTCAAGTCATTGCTAGCGAAGTTGATGGAGAGATTACCATTGAAGTGAAAGACTTTGGTTCTGGAATGAATAAGATCAAAGTGAATTCTTTACTAAATGAAACTCTGCAGACATCAACTTCTGGGACTTCTGGAGAAATGGGGCTAGGGCTTGGATTTAACCAAGTTAAGCACTATGTGGAATCTTTAGCGGGATCAATTGAGCTCTCTTCTAAGGAACAATCTCTTGCAAGTAGTGGGAGCGGAACTTCTGTGAAGATGTTCTTTGATAGGTATAATCTAAGCGGCACAACTTCAGAAACTGATTCTTCTACAATTCAGTAGAACTTTATTCTCTAAAAAGTGTATTTTAACTCAACTTTAGGATAAAAATCTTACATTTTTCGTTACTTTGTCCTAATACTTCGCTAATAATCAGACATGTATTGGAAAGAAAAAAAAATAAATGAATTTACTAGTGATGAGTGGGAAGCTCTATGCGACGGTTGTGGTAAATGTTGTTTATTGAAATTAGAAGACCCTGACACTATGGAAGTGGCCTACACCGCTTGTGCCTGTTCACTACTTGATATTGAAAAGGTGACTTGTAAGCAATACTCTTCTAGATTCTTAGTCGTTCCAGAATGTCTTAAAATCAAACCTGAAAATATCATGGATCTCAATTACCTTCCTAATACTTGTGCTTATAAACTCATAGCACAGGGAAAAGATCTTCCTGATTGGCATCATCTCAATTGTGGTAATAAAGAATTGGTACATAATCTTGGAAAGTCTGTTCGTGATTGGTGTGTACCCATTGAGAATGTTCCCGAAGAAGATTGGGTTGACCTCATTATTGAAATAGAAGATTAATATTATTGAATTAATAATCTCGTGAGAAACACTCCAAAGAAAAATCTACTTCTTTGGAGTTACTATTATTTAATTATTTTATTTTAAGCTATATCGACCCGGTGAAATTATTTCATTTGGATCAATTATTGATTTTATATCACTACCTAGCTGCCAAAAAGTATCTTCCATATCTACAACGGAGCTCATATGATTTATTCCCATTCTATAAGGGTAGAAACCAAGTTTTTTACCCTCTTCAAGTAATTCATCATAGCAACTATGAGCTTTAGCGGTTTCATCAACTTCGCTCTTATCTCTTTTAAAGAGGATAGGAACAGTACTGTCGAAACATTTTTCTGACACACTTGTGAATGTTATCAATGGTTCTATTCCATACTTGCCACACACTTTCTCAACGAAACTAACATATTCACTAATCTTCTCTGGAATCATGGGAACGAGAGGTGAGTACCAAATGAGACCACACTCATCTTGGGCTGGATTAATTTCTCCGTTCATATCTGGAGTTTCAGATTTTTTTAGATAACAAAGAGGAAGAGCAAGTTTCGAAGGCTTACCATTGAAAATTTCGATGAGTTTTATTAGGTTGTTCAGTAACCCATTAAATTTAGACTTAAATTTTTTAAAAAATAAATCAGGAAGAATAGAAACGAATTTTCTTATTAAGCGAGCCTTTCGATCAGTAAAGAAATGTAGTTTTCTGTTTTTCTTCTTAAGGATTCTCTGTGTAAGTTTACGAGAGGCCTTGTTTATTTCTTTATTTTTATAAAATGATCCAATGACAGTCCATTCGCATACACCTTCTTTCTTTGCGAGTTCTTGTATTTCTAAATCAGTTAAAATGTTTTTCCCATCTGATTCACTAACATATGCTGTTTGCATTGAAAGAACTCTTCTATTGTTCATCAAATTAACAGCGCCAACAATCCCTCCGAGTTGAGTGATAAGAGATCTTATGTCTTTTACAATATTTTGTAAGTCATCTTTGTCATGTAACTCTAAAACAAAGACTTCGACTTCTTCTGGTCTTTTGACAAGAGAGATTGTTGCTTCTGTTACTATTGCATAATTAGACTGAGTAAAAATTCCGTCAAGATATGGACCAATTCCACCTCTGAAAATATTGTCTAACATATTTCCCGCAATTTTCCTCAAGGGAGATTTATATATTTTTCCATTTCCTAAGACAGCTTCAATTGAATGAAGAGAAGCAAAATGATCTTGATGGGGAGTAGGTCCATAACCTCTTTCTAACAAATTTCCCAAGATGCTACAAGTTGGTCCAGCTCCTGTCGTTGGGACTAAGTAGTTATGGTTATTGTCTTCTAGGTATTTATATAATTGTCCCTGTGTTAGACCGGGGCCAATACGTATAAATCCTAAATCTTCATTAAATTCTATTATAGAATTAAGTAAAGAAAGATCTAGAATGACGTTGTCATTTGTTGCTGGAAGAGATGAGCCATAACCCCAATTGTTTCCAGAACTGATAGGTGATAGTTTGATATTGTGTTCGTTCGCAATCTTAACAATCGAAACGACTTTCTCTTTGCGAGTTGGCCTTAAACAAATTAATATATCTCTTTTTAAATTTATTGTATTTCTTTTGTATTTTTCTATGTCACAAATGATTTCGTCTTCAGTTAGTATCTCTGAAAAAAGACGTTGTAATTTTAGTTTCATATCTAAATCCTCTCTTAAAATTGGAAGTCCAAAATGTTTTTTTTTATTCCATAAATCATTTACTAGATTGTTAAAGCTGGGTAACTCTTTTCCAATGAGATCTTTTTTATAAAACCCCACGAGGTTAATCATTTCACCCTCAATATGATAGGGATGATTAAACTTAATAGTAGTTCCGCCACATTCTTCTGCGACTTTTCCCATTCCTTTTTTTACTCTAGGCATTATTCCAAGTGCAGAGGCCTCAGAATGTTTAAAACGTTTCACCATCATTGTGACCATTAGGTCTTTCCATGAGATACCAAATCTCTGTCTTCTGAAGTTTTCACTAATAGCAAAATATGATCCAGAAATTATATCCTCACCATCTCTAGAAAGAGCTTTCATCGCAGAAGCAGGCCAATGGTAGAAGTTTGCATCATCCTGTGTTGTGATCTGGGAGGCATTAAACCATTTTAGTAAAGTTATTCCTATACATTCATCTTTATAAAACAACGCAAGAATCTCATCTTGTCTCGTAAAGTCTTTTGAGAAGAGTGGACCTTCGACATTAGACTCATTTCGATCTTTCATCCATACATCCTTCCAAAATAGGTAGGTGAGGTTGTATTTGTTTTCCATTGTTTTGGGGGGGTGATTTCCTTTAAAGACAAAGTACTGGAGTTGAGATTGGTCGAGAACGTTATCTTTCTCTTTCTTATACATGTTAAATTCCTTATATCATTAGCGCATATTTTGAATGGTCTACCATTAGATTTGTTGAAATGATATCGAAACTTGAGGTTATAGTTCCAGGAATCAACCATAATTTAGGCATGTAGAGGAGCTAACTCAAGACTATTAGCTTCTGTTGGAATCTCTGTGTCGCGCCGCGCGTAAAGTGGGAAAGTTAATTTCTTTTTGGATATTCTTAATTATTTATGAGCGACTTTGTTTAGAAGACTAGAACACTCCGATGTAATTCCCTTTAAATTCAGTAAATTTTCCTTATAATAGTGGCATATTATCAAGGATGAAAATATGTTAAAAAATATCATAGTCGCTATATTTCTCATAATCGCTTTCACAACTAAATCATACTCTGCAGAGGCCATTGGTTTCTACTCCAAGGGGAAAGTTAAAAACTCCGTTTCTGTTGACAGTTACGAGGGTCATTTCGAAAAACTCTTTAGAAGTCGAGGACAGATCTATTCAACTGATTATCTCTTAGACTTTATCGCTAAGTCTTCTCTTGAAATTAAGAAGCTCTACCCAGATGTTGAGGCCTTACAGATTGGAGATATGTCAGCTAGAAAGGGTGGAAAAATTAAACGTCATCAGTCCCATCAAAATGGACTGGATATTGATATTGTCTATTTGAGAGTGAACAAGTCTGGTCAAGATCTTGCTAACCCAGAATGGGCCGAAGACTTTGTATCTGGACGCAATGTCTCAAAGAATTTAGATGTCTCTAGAAATTGGAATCTGTTTAAGATGCTGGTTAAGAGTGGCAAGGTTGGAAGAATCTTTGTGGATTGGTCGACTAAGAGAGAATTTTGTAAACTTCACGGCGACACACAAGATCCCCTAGAGTTTCAAACCCTCAGACTCATGAGTGCAGCGAAGTATCACCGTACCCATTTTCACTTGAGATTACTTTGTAAGGATAGTTATTCTAGATGTAGAAAACAGAGTCCACCAAGTAATAGCACTCGTTGCAGTGAACTTCTAAAGTAGCGGTGGTCTCTTAGTTTTCTTGAAATATTTCTCTATGCCACGGGCCACGGCGTTGGCATAATCTCTTTGAAATTTCTTCGTGGACATTTTTCTTAATTCTTTCGTGTTAGAAATAAATCCTACTTCTAGTAGAATTGAAGGACGCTTGCTTAGCGCCATGACATAGAAGATGGCGGGCTTAACACCACGGTCAACCATTTTGTATTTCTTCTTAATCTTTCTTGAAATGGATTTATGAACAAGTGAAGACATCTTTCTAGAGCTCGGAGCTGTTCTATCAATAACAAGGTCGGCCAGAATTTTATTAATGATGACCTGTTCACCTTTAATATTCTTATTTTCTACTTCTTCCACTTTCTTAACAGCTGCATTGTCGTGATTATCTAAGTAGAAGGTTTCAAAGCCGTGGGATCTCTTAGATGTGGAGGCATTTATATGGATAGAGATAAAGATATCGGCCTTAATCTTGTCAGCTAAAGCGGCCCTTTGTTCTAGGGAGATAGTTCTATCTAAGCTTCTAGTGAGATAGGTGTGAAATTTCTTTGAAAGACGTTTATGAATAATTTTTGCGATAGAGAGAGCGATGTCTTTTTCGCAAATGATTCGCAGAGTTTTTCCGCGCCAGATCTTTCCTTTAGCGCCACAATCTTCGCCACCGTGCCCAGGATCAATAAGAATTGATTGAGCGAGTGATACATTTGTTATCATCAGTGAAAAGAATAGCAGGGAAAGTAATTTCATCACTTCTATGTTAATTGAATAAAACATTTCTTGCAAATACCAGAGCTTAAAAACATGGTATAATTTTTCAATGAGTTACATAATCGTTAGTTCAGATGAACGTTTTTCAAAAGCATTTTCCCTTAGACTCCAGGCAAAGATTGGAGTCTCTTCTATTTTACAACCAAGTTTAGAACAGGCCCGTGGCTTTTTAGATATTTTAGCCGATGTGGAGGGTATTATTCTCCTAAAACCAGTTCCTGAAACTGAGTTTCAATATTTTATAGATAGAGCAAGTTTAGATGATTTAGAAGTTCTCATTCCCGATGAGCAAATAGCGAGTACTGAATCTAGCTCTATTAAGAGGTGGAAGTTACATGATGACATCATAGAGCTTCTTGGCACCACGGAAAACCCTCTGGAGTTAGATTATTTCTCCTTTTCTCTCTCTCATCTCTCCATTTTTAATATAGCACCTGTGGATTATTACATGATGCTCGGAGATGATAGAAAATATTTAAAGATTATCAATAAGGGTGAAACCGATTTAAAAAAACATATAGCACAACTGCATAAGAAAGAGATCGGTCAGATCTATATTGAAAAAAGTGATGTTCCCGCTCTTTTAGAGAGAATAGAAGATCTCATGAAGGATGAATTTTCAAAGAGTCCTATTGATCCTATTAAATTACAGGAACAGACCTATCAAGTTTTAAAACAATTGGGTCTCTCTGATTTTGGGTTACAATTGGCGCGAACTTCAGTGGATTCTCTCATTGAGTCAATTGACAGTAAGGATGACACCAAGGGCTTTTTAAATAGTCTCTACACCAATTCCAATGATCGCAGTTATCAACTCACATATATGACTTCTCTTATGTCTATCAATGTTCTGGCAAAATTCGATTGGGCCACTGATTCCATGAAGAAGGATCTGGCCTTTGCTTCATTATTTAATGATCTTGGTTTAAGTGGAGAATTAGTTTTCGTTCGCGGAAAGAATTCTCTTGGAATGTTATCAAGTGATGTGGCCAAGAAAGTTAAGACTCATGCTTACGATACCTATGAGGGCCTACTTAAGCAGAAGCAACTTGAGCTGGGAGAAGCGGCCACTATTATTTTACAACATCACGGATCGGTGAATGGTCAGGGTTTTGGCAGTGAACTAGATCTTATTAGGCCTTTGTCGGCACTTTTTCTTGTTTGTGAAGAGTTCTGCGTGGGAGTGATTAACTCCAAGGGCGGCAAGGTGAATATAGTAGGTATTCTGAGCAGCATTAAGAAAACCTACCGAGGTAAGTCGGTAGATAAGTACTGCTCAGTTATTCTGGATCTTTTTAAAGCGTCTTAGCTTTGTTTTTCTTATTTAACTCTTTTAAATTTTCGTACCAGGCCCAACCTGTGACAGTCTTTTCGTTGATAAGGTCACGAAACTCAACTTTTATCCAACCACCTTTCTTCTCAATTTGAGTGATGATTTGATTAGGGGAGAGAGTTTTCACGATACTCGACTTGGGAGAGTTAGTGGTTCTTAAATTTACAAATTTTGTTGTGACAAATTGATCAAGCACTTTAATCTTCTTCACTATAATAGCTTTTGGAAGAGGTTTAAGAGCGATGACTTCTTTTTCGGGTTCCATGAAGAAGACTTTCCCCACGATCAATCCAAATACTATGCACATGGCCATGACCACGTAGAGAAAAGATCTCTTTTCTTTGAGTGAAGAGAAGTTATTCTTTGAAATTTCGCTGCTGATCTCTTGATCAAGCTGCTTCATTTCTTCAAAATGACTTATGTCGTCTATTTTCTTTTGCAGCTGCTCCATTTGTTCTGGAAGAGTGAGTAATGTATTTATAGACTCAGTCAGATGCTCGTTCTTCTCTCTTTCGATACGAAGAAACTCATTATGTATTGTTGTATCTGTAGGGTAGAAGTCAGTTGTGACTTGTTTTGTTTGATTGAGGGGTTTACCTATTTCTTTTGAAAGTAAACTAGCAAGACCTTTTGCTGGTTCATCAAATGAATTATCTTTTAAAATTCCGGCGAGTGATTTTCCACCAAGTGGTGTCTCTTCGATTGTCTCTCGAACCATGTCATTGATATTGTCTTTCATAACGTCCCTGTTACTAAAGTTAAAGTTGTGTGTGTGACATCATTCTAACCATTGAATTTTACTATGGCAAACGTTTTGGTCCTATGATAACTGCGGCACGTTCACCAATTTTTACTTTGGTGTTGGGAAAGAGAACTCTTTGATCGCTGGTCTGTGCGAGTATAAGCTCCTCTCCATCAGTGGCAATGAGTTGGTCTTTTTCAAATTGCGTAAAGTTGGGGACAGATTCAGAGAAAGAAAAAGTGAAGTCTTCTTTGGTACGTAGAATTTCAAAATCAATTTTAAAAGTCTTGAGTCCTTCAATTGATTTTTTGGGAGCGTAGTCGCCTGCAAGAATTTTGCGCAGAGAGTTCTCAATTTTAGTAAAACGCGTGCGATCGTTCTCTCCAAAACCTTTTACTCGTCCAAGCTCTAGCGTAAAGGACTTGGCCTTAAAGAGTGATTTGCTGTGATAGGAGAAAGTCGTGGCGGGAGAGTGTCCGAAGATCACCGCTTGAATACCAGAGTCCGCCAGAAAGTAGAGCTGGTCCATATGGATCTCTTCATCTGGAGCGAAGGGATACATGGCAAATTTCTCAAGCTGTGAGCTTCTAATCGCCGTATGTAGATCGTAGTGAGTTTTCTTAGAGTCATCACTATAGAAAGTTTCTAGGTGTTTAATGATGACTTTCGCTCTTCTTACGTCGTAATTGTCTGGTTTGTCTTCAAGAGAGCGTGCAAAGAGACGGTTTAAGTTCTCATCTACAAATCTCTTACCTAGATTCATCGCCTTAGGATTTCCAAAGATGAAGAGACTGTGGTGCACAGAAGGCTGCTTACCTGTGTGGATATCGCTAATAATATCATTTAAAATTTCAAGCGGAGCTGTTTCATTGCCATGAATTCCCGCTGAATAGACAATTTGCTCATCAGTTGCCACTTTAGGAATGACTTCTAAAATCCCCGTATCGTGTACGAACATTTTAAGAGTCTCTGTTTCACTCCAAAGAAAAGACTCTTTAATAGAGTACTCATTTTCTCTCGTCCAAGTCAGAAAGTCTGTGATCACTGGCCTACCCTCTTCCTGGAGCTGAAGTTCCAGTGATTTTAACTTTATTGATTTTTACAAATTTTGGACAAGTGATACTGGATGCCATGCGCATGCCATAGGTATCAGATGTGTTGATATGGGCCGATTGACTAGAGAGCCATTCAATATTGTTAAAGAGGTCCATGTAGCTGTCGTTAAGTCTCACGTTATAGAGGTGGGATTGAATCTTTCCCTCGTTCACAAGAAAAGTACCAAAGCGGCTAGTTCCCGTGAATTCTCCCTTAGCAGGATTTGTGAAGTTCATATAGTGAATGTAGGGAATGAATATAGTGGGTTTAGTACATGACTTAATCATCTCATCAAATGAACTTGGTCCAATACCTGTTTCTACTTTTATAGATGAGACATTGGCGTCATTGTTAACTTCTAAACTAAAGCGGTCACAAGTGTCTTTGTCCGAGTAGAACATATTGCTAAGCACGCCGTTTTTAATGAGAGGGAAAATCGATCTAGAAATTCCATTGATTCCTACAGGTCTTCCAAAGAGAATGTCTGAATCACTAGGATCATCCACGATTGTAATATTCTCGCCAAAGATTTTACTACCAACTTTCTGCGTTTCTTTGTTAAGCATACTCATTTGATATTGATAGGCCTCTCCGTGGAAAGTTAGGTAACCCATGTAATTGGTGAGTTCTGCAAATGCGTGAGCGGAGAAGACAACGTCGTATTCACCAGGCTCAACATCTTCTCTTGTTGTCGTTGTTTTAATATCAAAGAGTGTGCGTAGCTCTTTTACGATTTCAGCTTGATTGAATTGTGATAAATTCTCACCCACACTGGCACTTCTTAATTCTTTCTTGTCGTGTTTTAAAAGTTGTAGCACAACTTCTATATTGAAATCAGTTCCCTGATAAGAGAGACATTTATCTACTAGGGAATTAATCACACAGTAGCTATATTCTCCCGCACTGAAAGCACCAGAGATTTCCACATCGTCATTTGTAAATTCATGGTCAATCGCTTTGAAGAGATCAATCATGATATTAGAATCAATATTTGAAATTTTCTTATCGGCCACATGTTTATCTGTGTCACCCTCATGAATAGGCTTTAGCGGAGTGAGATGTTCCACTTCTGGCATGAATTCAATCTTTTCATAGAGAGCAGTGATTTGTTCTTTTATTTCAGCGATCTTTTCAAGAGAGAAAGTTGAACTAGAAGATATTTTCTTCTTACCTTTTTGTAATTCAATGAAGATCTTCTCGCCTTCCTCTGAAACATTGAGGGAAATTTGACTACGCCCACAACGAACAAGGTGAGAGATTTCTGATCTATAAGTGAGTGTTCCCGTGATGCTATTCTCTTTTAAAAAATCATTGAGAGCTTCTAGGGATTGATTAACTGTTTTCATATATTACTTCCTTAATTTCCAATTTGAATGTCTTTAAAGAGACATACGGGAACGCCATGACCAAGTCTCATCACTTGGTTAGGTTGTCCTTTTCCACAGTTAAAAACCTGTTGTACTTGCCAAGTGGATTCGTCTCCAACTCTCTCAAGGGAGTTCCAGAACTTTAAGGAGTCTCCTCTATAAGTAGGGTTTCTCACTACGTGGGAGATTTTTCCATCAATCACTTTCCAACCAATTTCAGTAGCGAAGTGAAAGTTCTCTCTATTGGATCCAATGGACCAAGACTTTGGACTCTCTAGAATGATTCCGTTCTTACAAGATTTTATAAGCTCTTCAATCGATCCATCATTTCCAAAATCAACATTGATATTATTCATACGCTCAATGGGGAAGTTGCTATAACTCTGAGCGCGACAAGCAGCTCCTGAGGCCTTGAAGATTTCTTTATTTGCTTTCTTGTTGGCCTCAACAATCATCTGTCTTGAAGTTATGGCATTTCTTAGTTTTCCATTTTCAATCAGTTGAACACTTACCGCTTTCACACCGTCGTCATCAAATCCATAAGATCCTGGAGAACACTTAAGTGTTCCGTCCGCCCAGGCATTGAGTTTACTCGTTCCAAATTGTAATTCGTTAAAGTGTTCTAGATCTACGTGACTTCCGCCGGCGTAGGAGAGTTCATAACCTAGTATTCTATCCAGCTCTAGGGCGTGGCCGATGGTCTCGTGGGTTTGTAGTGCCATCATTTCTGGAAGTAGAATGACATCACAAATTTCTTCTTTACACTCTGGGGCATCTAACACTGCTAGCAGTTCATTTTTGATTCTTTCAGTTTGTAAGAATTGTTTCTCACTTAAGAGATTATCCCAACCCACTGTTCCTTCTTTCTCTTGAAAGAGAATAAAGTTACGGGATTGTTTTTGTTGGTCGACATCTTGAGCGCTAGCAAAGAAAGAGGCATCAATTTCTAAGAGATTTTTTGTAATTTCTGAACCTTCACTATCCATGTAGAAAATTTCTCTCTTATAGAAAGTGACATTCACTCCCCAGTAGTCAAATCTCTCGTGGGAAAGTTTCTTGTCCAGTTCAATAAGAAAATCAATTTTCTCTTTCGTTGGAATGGTGAACGGGTCCGTATTAATAGGAGTGTTGTAAGTTTCAATATACTTTTCTTTCGGGGCGAGTTGTATTTTCTCTTTCATAAATGTTGAAGAGGACTTCGCTTTTTCAAGTGCTTTTTCGGCACAGTTCTTTACGGACTCTGCGCTATGGTTCTCTGTGGAGTGAAATCCCCAGGCTCCATTATAGAGTACTCTAATGCCTAGACCTGAACGATCGTGAAAGGCGTATTCATTAATATCTGTATTTAATGTTGAAATGGATTCTGTAAGGTCTGACTTGTGAAATCTTATGTCAGCGTACTCGGCACCGTTTTCTTTTAACAACTCTAAAGTAGAATTAAATAGTGTTTTCATAGTTTCTCCAATTTATGGAGAAAGTATAACAATACGGTAGTTAGACGTCTATTTTCTTAAGCGGCCGGTAACCATTGAAACCATTCTTGTGGATCATTTTCTTTGATCCTTAGGCACATGGTGGCAGACCAGCGCGGTTTTTCTGGAACTTTTTTGAGCCTAAGGCCACACTCCTTAAGAGTTTGTGCCCCTTTTTTAGAATTACACTTCTTACAACAGGTGACGATATTCTTCCATGAGGTCTGACCTCCCTTGCTGACGGGGTTTACGTGATCAAAAGTGAGCTCTCCGAAGCGGAATTCTATTTCACAATATTGGCAAGTGTAGTCATCTCTTAGGTATACATTTAGGCGGGTGAATTTAACAAGGCGTTGGTTATGGTGTCGATTATAGAGGCGTAGGATTTTTGGAAGCATAAAGCTTTTGGTGGTAGACCGAATGAGTTTATCGTCGTATTCGGTTACGACTTCGGCCCGCCCGGTTAGAAGAAGTATCATGGCCTTTTGCCAACTGATAATTCTCACCGGGAAGAAGGTGCTATCTAAGAGCAAGGTACGCATATTGATACTCCTTTACTTCCACGTTCCTATAAATTTTATCATAGATTTTGTTTAAAAATCAATTCCTCGAAAAGTCTGCGGAAATTTAGGGTAAAATTGAGCTAAACCCTTTATTTAAGGGCTTTTTCAAGGGTCTTAGTCAGGTACTGCCAACTTTTAACACCGTTTGAGTCACGGTCAACGTTCAGATGATAGATCGTTTTCTGTCTCTCTTTAGGCTTAATTATGAGGCGATGGAAGTGGCAATTCGTGATGATATTGCACAAACTCTTGGTTGTGGTGAAGTCAACCATCTCATCTCTTAGGTCTATGAAGAAATTTTTCTTAATTGTATCTTCAAATTTTAAAGATTCATTAATCTCCCACATGGCCTTATAAGCGAGTAGTGAAGTGTCGCTCTTGGCACGGTACTCAACGAAGTTTGAGCTGGGAATACTAGTAGTTAAACCCATTTTAAAAAGTAGAGTGATAAAGCCTGTGTACCATCTAGTCTTAAAGGCAGGTGAGAGATAGAAGACTTCTTTAAAAGGAACTTTATATTTTTCTAGGGCATCTTGAATGATGACGGCCCCTAGTGAATGACCAACAGCGTAGAGGGGAATATTCTTTTGGAGCGCATTCACTTGTGCTTGGCAGAGAGGTTTGTAGAAATCAACGCGCCAACGCTTTTTAGTGACTTGTGACCAATTGGTATTTTCGTTATGGCCTGTTAATGAAATATAAATGGGAGCGACTTGGTTTTTTTTAAACACCTCTCCAAGCTCTTGCATTTTCTTTGGAGCAAGATTGAGCCCATGCACTAAGAGAACTATTCCCTTCGAGTCTTCTGGTACCACTAGCTCTTGCTTTATGTTGCTGCAATTTAGCGCGTAAATATTTTGAATTGTAAGGAGAATTATTAAACAGAGTCTTTTAGTCATGCAATCTAACCATTTCTTTCATTTGTTGTAGTAAAGTCAAATGGATCCTATCATACTATCAAAGTAATTTAAGGAGAATTTATGAAAACGCTTTTAAGTTTAATCACTCTTATTGGATTAAGTTCCAACGTATACGCTGCTACTGGTCTTGCTGGTGGAGATGTTTATTTAAATCACAGAATCGAAGGGAATATCACTATCACTTGTTCAAATGGTAGTGAGCGCGACACGGCTTATGTAACTTGTAGAAGTAGTTACCTCTCTCCAAGTTCAAGATCTAAATTTGTTTATGATTCAGGTGTTGACGCTGACAAAGTAGAAATTAGTTATACTAATTCTCGTGGAAAGATAAAAACTAAGTCTTCTAAGTTGAGAAGTACAACTAGTAAGAAGAGTTTTAATCTTTGGATTAGATCACTTACGCAAAGACCTCTTCTAAAGGCCGGAAACAATGCTCTAGCTTATAAATTAACGAAGAAAGGTAATGTTGTTGAGAGAGGACTCTTTGATGTAAGAGTTGATAGACAACCTGTGAGATACTGTTCTTACAGATCTTTCTATTCAAGCTCTATGAGCGACTGTAGAAGTGCTTCATTAGTTTGTGATAGATACTTTAGACAACAGAACGACTGCCAATAAAATATATTTCTGAAGCGCTATCATGGCGCTTCAGTCTTACATCTCAGTAATAAACTCCCTAAACTTACATTCCCCATACTTTCTACACACGCGCTTTGCGTCTAGTTTGACCAACTGTTTCATTTAATTGAACAATAGTTTATATAATTTTTTTAGGAGAGTTCATGAAATATTTTTTATTCTTATTTGTCCTTTTATTTCAACTAAATTCATTTTCAGCTGAAAAACTCATTCACAAAATTTCTAAAGGAAAACATCATAAGGGTGGAAAGATCGAACTCTTTGTTAAAGAGAGAACAGAAGATTCATTTGTAGCAACTATCGCTTACCAAATTAAAAAGAAATTCTATGTTCCTATTAGTGACAGTAAATTGATGGGAAATGTTGATCAACCACTACCTTTAGTTTTTTCAACCAAAGAAGGTTACATTCAACTTGAAACTGAAAAGAGTATGAAAGTAAATAAGGCCACTTTAAAGTTTATCGCTCGTGAGTCTGTTGGTCGCTACTACGATACGTATAAGATTGAAATTCTTCCAGATAATAAGAAATGGAAGGCGATGCTTTGGTATCACCCAAGTATTTCAAGTGTAGGTTGGTTAAAGACTGAATTAACGCTTTTAAATATTCCTGTACTTGGTGCTTATAGAGTTAAGTCCAACTTAGTTAAGTAATTACTCCAGTAGAGATTTAACGTGGTTAATTTGTTTTTGGGTCATAGGGACAATGTCTCCCACAGTGGCCCCAAAACGACCACCGAGACCACCCCAATCATTACGCTTCACAACTCCATTGTCTTCTCTAGATTTTCTATTTTGAAAGAGTACCTTACCTGAAAAGCAGTAGACCTCTGTTTCTCCTAGAAGAGAACTCACAGTCACAAGAAAATCAGTTCCTCTTACTGCAAGACTTGCAGTCTTTGTGCGCACGAAACCTTTGACTTTAGATTTTCCTCTCGTCACCCAACGAAGAAAACCTTCCTTTAAAAGATAGGGAGAGTTTTTAATATTCTTTTTAAATTTTATTTTAAGTACAGAGTTAGGGCCAAGCGTGAAAGTACTATTATACTCTTTCACTTTCATTTGCAGGTAACCATTTTGTTTCACTTCAATCAAACCATTTTGCACAAAGAGAGTATCTCTTGTAATTTGTTTTCCGTTGTAGAGAACGTCGCCTTTATATTTTACAACCGTGGCCGTGATATTGGCGTGAATTGTAAGAGAGAATAGGCTTAAGAAAAGTAGGGTGATGAGCTTGTTAGGCATGTGATTTCCTAGATTGAATTAAAAGTGATTAAATAAATTATATATTAAAGTTATTTAATTACTAGTTCTTATGAGTACAAAGTTAAGCTCTTGGGCGCTCTCTAGGGAAAATTTGTTTTGTTGCCACGAGTCCTAGATAGTATAAGTAAGTGGTTAATTTCATTTAAAATGTATTAGCTTGAACTAATATATAATATTAAAATAACTTAAAATATTTCTTGCCACTTCAAAAGCCCTTTGTCACACTTGCTCCATACTAAAGCTTTGGAGAATAAATATGTGTGGTGTTGTTGGCGTTTTACACAGTTATCTTTCCAATGATGTACTTGTTGATGCTGCTTATGATGTTTACCGCTCCCTGCTCACGCTCCAACATCGAGGACAAGATGCCGCTGGTATAGTTGGTTACGATTTTACAACTAGAAAATTTCATTCTCATAAAGATCTGGGCCTTGTGGGGCAAGTCTTTAATGAGAAAGTTCTAAGTAAGCTAAGCGGTGATATGGCCATCGGTCACACTCGTTACGCAACTACTGGAAGTGATTCCAAACTAGATTTACAACCTCTTGTGACAGGTTTTCCTGTGGGCCTAGGAATTGCTCACAATGGAAATATTCTCAATTATCATGAAGTCTCAAGATTCTTTTCTCAGGATAGAGGAAATCAACTCTTAACTAATAATGACATAGAACTCTTTCAAAATTTCTGGTGTCAGTCTTTCTCACAGTATAAAGATAACTTTCTAGGGGCGCTCATTCATGGGGCCACTGAAATTGTAGATAAGTTACGTGGTGCTTACGCTCTCGTTGGTATGGTGAGTGATGAGGGGCTCTTTGCTCTTAGAGATCCAAATGGAATTAGACCCTTAGTTCTTGGTCAAAAGAGAGAGGGGAATCGTCTTAGTTGGATGGTGGCCTCTGAAACTGTCTCTATGAATTTCTTAGGTTTTGAATATGTAAGAGATGTTCTCCCAGGAGAGTTGATCTTCATTGATAAGAAAGGCGAGTTATTCTCAAAAATACTTACTAAGGGACATGTGGCAAAACCTTGTATGTTTGAATGGGTTTATTTTTCTGGAGCTGAGAGTTCCATTGAAAATCAAAGTGTCTACGGAGTGAGATTAAATTTAGGAATAGGCCTTGCAAAGCAAGTTAAACCTTTTATAGAAAGCGGAGAAATCTCTCCTGATATTGTTTGTCCTGTGCCAGACACAAGTCGTACTTCAGCTATATCTCTTGCTGAAGAGTTGGGTCTTCCTTACCGTGAAGGACTTATTAAAAATCGTTATACACAGAGAAGTTTTATCTTAAAAGATCAAGAGGCCAGAGAAAGGGCGATTGAATTAAAGTTGAGTCCTGTGGTGAGTGAAATCCAGGGAAAGAATATCTTACTCGTGGATGACAGCATTGTCAGAGGGTCAACGAGTATTAAAATAATTAAACTCTTAAAGAAGTATGGAGCTAAGGAAATTACCTTGGCCATCTCTTGTCCTCCTCTTAAACATGCTTGTTTCTACGGAGTTGATTTTCCAGACCCAAATCAATTAGTGGCAAGAAATAAAACCAATGATGAATTGGCCGAATATATAGGGGCCAAGCGAGTTATCTACTTAACGGAGGAGAACTTAAAAAAAGGCATTGGTCTAGAAGACGTTTGCATGGGCTGCCTAGATGGTGAGTACCCAACGCCGACGGATGGTAGTGAAGAATTTAAAAGACGAAGAGAAGAACATAAGAAAAGCCTGGCATTGGAGTGTTTATGAAGAAAGCATTAGTTCTATTTGGTAGTGAGAGTGATAAGTATATTTATTCTGAACTTATAGAAAACCTGAAAGAGAGTTTTGAAGTTGATTTTGAAATCATCTCTGCTCATCGAAAACCAGCACGTTTGTCTGAGAGATTAAAGCAAGATGACTTTGACTTTCTCGTGGCCGGTGCAGGTCTTGCAGCACACTTACCAGGTGTTTGTGCTTCATTAACTAAGAAGCCCGTATTTGGAATTCCGGTTGAAGCTTGCTTTGGAGGATTAGATGCACTTCTTTCAATCATGCAAATGCCAAAGGATATTCCAGTAGGAACAATTCACGCTAGCGATTCTAAAAGGATGGCAGGACTTATTAGTACCTTGAGTGATCAAACCTCTAAAGTGGTTCACTTAGTTGTGGATTCAGATATTCAAAATTATGAATATTGCACAAAAGAAGTTAATCGTTTTAAAGACATGGCGCTAGAGCTTGGAGTTGAAATTGCTGTTTCAAACTCTATCGTTGCAGAGACTTTAAATATTGTTCTCTTTCATAAAGAAGAGGCCTTTGAAATTGTAGACAATGCTCTCTATATCCCACTCTTTGAAAAAAGTGACTCTCAGTCTCCCATGAGTGCTCTTAAAGTACTTGATTGGTTTAGCAATGGGGGAGTTTGGTTTGGAGTGAATAACTCACGAAATGCTTTAATCTTTCTTAAGAAATTCATAGGAGAAAAATAGTGGAACTCATAAAAAAAGGTTCAGTTAAAGATATTTACACTTCAAATGGAAATCTCTATTTCAATTTCTCCAATCGCTATAGTATTTTTGATTGGGGCGAGATGCCCGATGAAATTCCTAATAAAGGGAATAGCTTGCTTAATTTTACCAAGAATATTTTTGAATTTCTTGAAAGTTCTAAGTGCTGGAAAGATTGGACTCCTAAGTCTTCTCTACTTGAAGGAAATTACTATCTCTCAAAAGAGTTTAATCGCCTAAAGAGTGATGGATTAAAGACACACTTCTCTAACGTACACTCAGAAAATGGAAAGGACTACTTAGGGGTGAGACGTGTTGCTGTTCCTGAGCTTGAACTTAAAAATAATGCTTGGGATTATTCTCCTTTTAAAGAAAAAGTCACAAATACATTGGTCCCACTTGAAATAATTTTTCGTTTTGGAGTTCCAAAGGGAAGTTCACTCTTAAAGAGAACAAGTGATAAGAATTATCTTGATCTCATTGGTCTTAAGAAAGCTCCTGTCGTGGGAGATAAGTTCGAAATGCCAGTGATTGAATTTTCCACAAAATTAGAAGAGCGTGACCGTTATATTTCATTTGAAGAAGCGAAAGAAATTTCAGGTATGAGTTGCGTTGAATTTGAAGTTTTAAGAGCGACAACAACTCTCTTGGCCTTAAGATTAAAAGAGTACTTTGCTGAATGTGATATTGAGCTTTGGGATGGTAAATTTGAATTTGCCTTCGATGATTTCTCTCCCATTGGACATAGAGAATTTATGTTAGTGGACTCAGTAGGTCCTGATGAGCTTCGTTTAACAAAAGATGGAGTGCAACTCTCTAAAGAAGTTCTAAGACAATTCTACTTAGAATCGCCTTGGTACAAGAATGTTGTGAAAGCAAAGAAGATAGCAAAAGAATCTAATAGAAAAGATTGGAAAGTTATTTGTACTGATGAATTAGCATCAAGTCCAAGCAATCTAGCAGATGATCAATTAAAATTAGTAGAAGACATGTACTTAGGACTAGAGAAAGTTCTGCTTGATTCTAATTACAAAATGGATACAGTTCTAGACTCACTTAAAAGGCTTATGTAATGAAAATTGCGGTAATCGGCTCTGGTGGGCGTGAACATGCTCTTGCTTGGCGACTCTTAGAGGACTCTGGCACAAGAGAAGTATTTGTTCTTCCGGGAAATCCTGGAATGAGTTTAGATCAAGGAATCACTTGTGTGCCTTGGGCCGGAGATTATAGCGACCTCTATACTTTTATAAATGCTCAAGGAATTGATCTCGTTATTGTAGGTCCCGAGAAATTCTTAGCGGAAGGCCTTGCTGATTACTTAACTGAAGTTCATATTCCTTGTTTTGGTCCCAGTGAATTCTGTGCACAATTTGAATCTTCAAAAGACTTTAGTAAAGAATTTATGAATGAATTTTCTATTCCTACTGCCAAGTCCATAACTGTTACTGAATACCTGCAAGGTATTAAAGAAATTGAAAGTTGGGGCTTCTCGCTTCCTCCTGTAGTTAAGGCCGATGGATTAGCGGCCGGAAAAGGAGTCTTTGTTTGTGAAGATAAGGATGAAGCTAAGCTTGCTCTTCATAACTTAATGAATAATCCAGATTTTCCTGTAACGAGTTCAAAAATTCTCCTAGAAGAATGTCTTGAAGGAGTAGAGGTATCTTCCTTTGCTCTCTTTGACGGGGAAAATTATCAAGTGCTAGGTCACAGCAGTGATCATAAAAGGCTTAATGATTTTGACAAAGGTCCAAATACTGGTGGAATGGGAACATATTGTGATCCAAATTGGCCGAGTACTTCTCTTAAAGAAAAAATTGAAGACCAAGTCTTTAAAAGGTTTCAAAAGGGTCTTAAAGCTAAAGGTCTTAAGTACGTCGGTTTCTTATTTGCAGGAATCATGATTTCTAAAAATGATGAAATCAACGTGATTGAATTCAATGTGAGACTAGGGGATCCTGAAGGTCAGAGTTTACTCTTTACTCTTGATGGTGATCTCTCACAGAGCCTGTACTTTGCAGCTACAGGAAAATTAAATGAAGCAAGTGATCTAAAAATGAATTCAAGTGCCGTGCATGTGGTTCTTGCCTCTAAAGGCTATCCTGGACTTGATGGGCAAGAGCTACTTTTGCATCAAGGTATTCCAAAAATAGAAAATGGTGATTCTTTTAAAGTTTTCTTTGCTGGAGTAAAACTTAAAGATGAGACCTTAGTAAATTCTGGCGGAAGAGTTTTAGGGATTAGTGTAAAATCTGATTCCATAAAGTCGGCCAGAGAGACAATTTATCAAATAATACCAACACTCGCCTTCAATGGTGCTCACTGGAGAACTGATATTGGACTCAAAAATTAAGATAGCACTCTTCGCTTCTGGACGCGGATCTAATGCTATTAATATTGCGAAATACATACGAGCTAATTGTGCAAACTTAGAGATTAAATGTCTGGTTTGTAATGTGCAAGACGCTGGTGTTATTGATTACATCAAGGAATTTGATATTCCTGTTGTCGTTATTCCCTCTAAAGGGATGGATCGCTTGGCACATGAAGAGTTAGTTTTAGAGAGTATCAAATCATACGAAGTTGACTGGATTCTATTGGCCGGTTACATGAGAGTGCTGAGTGAATCTTTTCTTTCAAAGTTTTCAAATACAATAATATCTAAAATAGTTAATATTCATCCTTCACTACTTCCATTGTACCCTGGAACAAGCGCCTATGAGCAGGCCTATGAAAACCAAGATCTCTATAGTGGAATAACAATTCACTTGGTAGACGCTGGAGTTGATACGGGTCCAATCATTTTACAACGAAAATTTCCTCGCATGGATTCTGATAGCTTCGATCAGTTTAAGAGACGTGGTCTTAGTACAGAACATGAACTTTATAGAGAATTTTTAAATTATTTAAATAAAGGTGAACAAAGAATCACACAACTTGTTGATCTAACTTTAAAGGAAAAATCAAATGAAGAACTTAAGAGTAGAAGTTTATCCACAGAACTTAGATAATTTTATTCACACAAGCGTTGAGTTCGGACAACTTGGAGCGGACTTATACTTACTAGGTAGTGAGAAAACGATTAGTTCTTCTGTTTTAGAAGAAGTCTTTGTAGATACCATTTCACAAAAAATGATTACTCATGAAGGTGATACTCAAGGTGAATTCAACTGGGTAGTAGAGGTTCTCTATCGTCCAGGAGTAACTGATAATTGTGCTAAAACTTCTAAGATTGCTCTATCCATGTTTGATATAACTAGTGAAGTGACTACGGGGAAAATATTTTTCTTTAACTTAAAATCTAATCAAATTGAACTTAGTAATATGGCCAAGAATGTTCTTGGAAATCCTCTTATTCAATACGTTAATATCTATTCTAAAGAAGAGTTTATCGAGCGAGAGAGATTTGAAAATATAACTCTCTCTACTCCTGATATTTCAACCACTGCTAGTATCGAGGTCATCTCTCTAGACTTAAGTGATGTTGAACTAGTAAATCTATCAAGTGAGCGCTGTTTAGCGCTTAATCTTGAAGAGATGCAGGGAATTGCTAATTACTATAGAGCAAATACAGAAGCTAGACTAAAAAAAGGACTTCCTGCTTGGCCCACAGATGTGGAATTAGAATGTCTCGCCCAAACTTGGAGTGAGCACTGTAAACATAAAATCTTCAATGCAGATATTGAATTTAAAAACTCTCTTACCGGTGAGACAACTACTATTAATTCTCTCTTTAAAACCTTTATAAGAGATACCACGCTAGATATTGAAAAGAAGAATGAAATTGATTGGCTCATCTCTATCTTTCATGACAATGCTGGAGTGGTGAGATTTGATGACAATGTAGATATTTGTTTTAAAGTCGAAACTCACAATAGTCCTTCAGCTCTTGATCCTTATGGGGGAGCTCTTACGGGAATCCTTGGAGTGAATAGAGATATTCTTGGATGTGGTCTCGGTGCAAAACCTGTGGCCAATACAAATGTCTTCTGCTTTGGTCCTTGGGGATACTTTGAGAGCTTAGAGCGTAAATTTGTTCCAAAGAATCTACTTCGCCCAGAGCATGTTTTTGAAGGTGTGCACAAGGGAGTTGAAGATGGAGGGAATAAGTCTGGAATCCCAACCATTAACGGAGCGATGAATTTTCATCCAAGCTTTAGTGGAAAACCACTTGTTTATGTAGGCTCTCTTGGAGTCATGCCACAAGTGACTAAGGCGAAGCGTCTTGGTAGCGAAAAAGAAATTAAACACGGTGACTTTATTTATATGGCCGGCGGTCGCGTAGGTGCTGACGGAATTCACGGGGCGACTTTTAGTTCTATGGACTTAAATGAAAGCTCTCCTGTTAATGCGGTTCAAATTGGAGATCCAATAACACAAAAGCGCTTAAGTGATTTCCTCCTAGAGGCGAGAGATTTAAACCTCTTTCAATGTGTCACTGATAATGGTGCTGGAGGATTAAGCTCTTCAGTGGGAGAGATGGCAGAGCTTTGTAACGGGGCGACTGTCTATCTGGATAGAGTTCCCCTAAAGTATCCGGGACTCACGCCTTGGGAAATATTTGTTTCTGAATCACAGGAGCGAATGACTTTTGCAGTTAATCCTAAAGACAGTGAAAAGTTCGAAGCATTGGCCAAGAAGAGAAATGTTGAAGTTTCAAATATTGGAGACTTCAATGGTTCTGGAAGTCTTGAATTATTCTATCAAGAGGAGAGAGCGGCTTCTTTAAGTCTCGACTTTCTTCACGAAGGAATACCTACTTTAAAATTACAGGCAGAGTGGAGTGGAGCTCGCGAGCATCAACTACCTTTTCCAAAACTGGTTAAAAAAGAGGCGAGTGATCTTCCTATAAGAGAAGTACTCGCAACTATTATGGCCCACGGTAATATTGCTTCTAAAGAAGAGTGGATTCGCCAATACGACCATGAGGTGGGTGGAAATACTACCCTTAGACCTCTAGAGGATAATGTTCAAAGTGCTGTGAATAATGCTGGTGCGATTTCTCTTGAAAAGTTTGGTGGTAAAAAAGGAAACTCTGTTGCCTTAGGTCTTGGTTTTGCTCCAAGTCTCTCTCCCTACGATCCAGAACTCATGGCGAAAATATCTGTTGATGAAGCCGTAAGGAATATTATTTGCCATGGGGCCAATCCTAAGAAGATTGCAGTCCTAGATAATTTCTGTTGGCCTGATCCAGTAAAGACTAAGGACAATCCTGAAGGGGATTATAAATTAGCGCAACTTGTACTATCTTGTCAGGGATTAAGAGAAGCTTGTATGGCCTATGGAACTCCACTTATTAGCGGTAAAGACAGCATGAAGAATGATTACCGTGGTAAGAATAATAACGGTGATGATATAAAAGTTTCTATTCTTCCTACTCTACTAGTTTCTTCAGTAGGGCAGCTTAATACAGACTCAATTGTTAAACCTCACTTTGATACAGAGGGATCAGCTGTTTTCTTACTAGGAGATAATTCTGGAGGACTTCTAGGTTCAATCTTTTCAACTTTCTATCAAGACGATAAGAGACTTCCTCTATGTCATCTTTCTGAGAATAAGGAAATTTACGATACTATTTATTCTCTTATTGAGAGTGAACTCGTTTCTTCTTGTCACGATGTTTCTGAAGGTGGCCTGCTCACAACTCTTAGTGAAGCTTGTTTTGCAAATCGAGTAGGATTTGAATTCTTAGAAGAGTTTAGCTTAACGGAGCTCTTCAATGAATCTGGTGGGCAAATTCTAATTTCTGTTAAATTAGAAAATGTAGAAAAAGTCTTAAGTAAAATTAAACATGTAAAATTTAAAAATATTGGAAATGTTCAAAGTGATTTTACGATGACCCTTTCTAAGAGCGAGAAAATTGACTTAACTGAGATTTTTGAGTCTTGGATAAGTGGTGTTAGAAACTTTTCAAAAGGATTAGTTCATGAGTGTTAAGGTCTTAGTTCTAAGAGGTGATGGTCTCAACTGTGAGAATGAAACTGCATTTGCTTTTTCAAAGCATGGCGCCACTTGCAGTATCGTTCATGTTAACGATCTACTAGAAAATAAAAAGTTACTACTTGAGCACGATATCTTTGTTGTTCCGGGAGGATTCTCTTTTGGAGATGATCTAGGTTCTGGTCGTGTTCTCTCTTTAAAATTGAAAATGGGTTTAAAAGAAGAGCTCACTCAGTTTGCCAAAGAGGAGAGACCCATTCTAGGAATTTGTAACGGTGTGCAAGTACTTATGAAGATGGGTCTTTTGCCAGACAAGAAGTTTGTTCAATCCGCCACATTAGATAAGAATATTGATGGAAAATTTATTAATAAATGGTCAGATCTTGTTGTGAATAGTGAACTATGTAAATGGGTTCCAAGTGAACTTAAAAGTGTCACTATGCCCATTAGGCATGGTGAGGGACGTTTTATATTTAGTGATAGCAGTGTCGCAAATGAAATTGTCACTAATAACCAAGCAGTATTTACTTATAAGTCTAATCCAAACGGATCAACTCATGACATTGCTGGAATTTGCGATCCTTCGGGAACAATTCTAGGACTAATGCCTCACCCTGAAGCGGCTATTGATACCAATTCAACTCCTTTAGGGATTGATTCATCAAACGACACAAATATTATTTTTCACACAATCTTAAAATATGTAACTGAGAGGAAATCTAATGAGTTCAAATCTATTAATTAAAAGAGCACTTCTAAGTGTTAGTGATAAGACAGGTATTGTTGATCTCGCTAGGACATTAGTTAAGTATGATTGCGAAATCATTAGCTCTGGTGGAACAAAGAAATTCCTAGAAGAAAATGGTATTCACTGCACTCGTATAGAAGATGTGACAGGTAATCCTGAGGCATTTTCTGGTAGAATGAAAACTCTTAGTTTTCAAGTCTCAAGTGCTCTGCTTTATCGCAGAGATTCTAAAGATGATATCAATCAGGCGAAAGAATTAAATATTGAACCAATTGATTTAGTTGTTTGTAATCTCTATCCCTTTGAAGAAGTTTCAAAGACATCAAGTGATTTAGATGAACTCATTGAAAATATCGATATTGGTGGACCTACCATGCTTAGGGCCTCTGCTAAGAATTATCACCATGTGGCAAGTCTCTGTGATACGAGAGATTATGAAAGTGTCATTAATGAATTAAATGAAACAAAAGGGGAGATTTCTTTTACAACGAGAAAAAATCTCTGCGCTAAGACATTTGCTCACACGGCACACTATGACGCTACAATTATTGAAAAATTAAATCCTCTCTTAACTGATCGTCCAGCGGCGCAGGTGTTTAAATCAGGTGATTTAAAAGAGCTTAGATATGGTGAGAATCCTCATCAAAAAGCTTTCTTTCTAGGAGACAGCTCAAAGTGGCAAACTCTGCAAGGAAAAGATTTAAGTTACAATAATCTGCTAGACGCTGACGCTAGTTTTAGATGTTGCTTTGATCTTCATACAAAATTTCCCACAAAGAAAGTTGCTGTCATCGTGAAGCATTCAAACCCTTGTGGATCAGCTGTTACAAATGGCAATTTAGAATCTTTAGAGACTGCTTGGAGTAGTGATCCTATCAGTAGTTTTGGAGGAATCCTCTGTTTTAACTTTGAAGTTGATGAGGCAATGGCGACTTGGCTTGGTGACAAATTCGTAGAAGTTGTTATGGCCCCAAGCTTTTCTACTGAAGCCCAAGAGGTTTTTGCTAAGAAGAAGAACTTAAGACTCGTAGAGAGATCATTTGACGACTCTTTTCTATCTGAAGATATGGTGAAGTCAGTAGTTGGTGGATTCGTTGTTCAAAAAGAAGATACTGAATTTTGCACTAAACTTAATTGTGTCACTAAGAATAATAGAAATGTTGATACGGACCTCTTAGAATTTGGAGTAGTTCTTACTAAGCATTTTAGAAGTAATGCCATCTCTCTTGTCACTAAGAAAGATGATCAACTTATTTTGGTTGGTGCTGGTATGGGGAATCCAAACCGTCTGGTAAGTACAACTCAGGCGATTGAAAAAGCTAAAGAAAATGGTTACACAGACCTAAGTGAATGTGTGCTGATCTCTGATGCTTTCTTCCCATTTAGAGATAATGTTGAAGTGGCGAATTCCTTTGGAATTAAATCCATTGTTCAACCAGGCGGTAGTATCAAAGACAAAGATGTTGTGGCCGCAAGTGATGAATTTGATATGACTATGTATTTTACTGGTACGAGACACTTTAGACACTAGGATTTGTTATGAGTAAGACTTATAAAGACGTTGGCGTTGATATTACTAAAGGTGATGCCTTCGTAGAAAAAATTAAAAAGAAAGTGAAGTCTACTTACGGAGAAAATGTGATCTCCGGAGTTGGTGGTTTTGCTTGTCTCTATAAAATGGATGATGAGAGACTGCTCAGTGCTGGAACTGATGGGGTGGGAACAAAACTCCTTCTCGCTCAGAAGTTCAATAAACACGACACGATTGGAATTGATCTGGTCGCCATGTGTGTAAATGATATTCTCTGTACTGGTGCCAAACCACTCTTCTTCATGGATTATCTCGCTTGCTCATCTCTTGATGTAGAAGTCTCTTCTTCTATTGTGGATGGCGTGGTTGAGGGATGTTTACAATCATCCTGTGCGCTCATTGGCGGAGAAACCGCAGAGATGCCAGGACTCTATAAAAGTGGTGAATACGATCTTGCTGGATTTGCCGTTGGTGAAGTTTATAGAGATAAGCTTGTTGATGGAAGTAAAATAAAAAGTGGTCAAACCATTCTTGGTCTTCCTTCAAGTGGCGCCCATAGTAATGGATATAGTCTACTTAGAGAGATCTATAAAAATGACGATGAAATGTTGCAACGTCTCTTAACTCCCACTAAGATTTACACTAAGGAAGTGACTCCTCTTATTAATGATGGACTTGTTTCTGGAATTGCTCATATCACTGGTGGTGGAATTCATAATATCTCTAGACTAAATAAGTCCCTAGATTATGAACTCAATTCATGGCCTGATATTCATAGTGCTAGTTTTATGGACGCTCATACTGATCTCTTTTCTAGAATTTCAAAAGATTCCAAGTTAAGTGATGAAGAGTTATATAAGACTTTCAATATGGGGATTGGTATGGCGATTATGACTGATCACCCAGAAGAAATCCTCTCTCTCATCCCAGGCTCTATGGTCTTAGGGGTAGTGAAAGAGGGAAGTGGAAACACTTACATGAGAACTTTATAAAGAATTCTAAGCCCTGCAAAGAGTAGGGCCCCTTTGAAAATATATCGGAAAGACTTCTCCTGGATCTTTCCGAGTATTTTTACTCCCAGATGTGTTCCAAGTAGAGCTCCCACTGTTAATACCGCTATTAAATTTACATGTTCTAGGTAATTAAATCCTAGGTAGAAAAATGTTGGTAGTTTCACTAAATGACCAACTACTTGCACAGAACTCTTAGTGGCAACTATTTGCTCTTTAGTGAAATCAGACCTGATGAAAAAGGGAGCTATGAATGGTCCGGTGGCACCAATGAGTGGCCCTAAGATTCCTACACATACTCCCACAAAGGAGAAACACCAATACGGGAGTTTGATCTCTGGTAGGCGTTTGGGTTTAAAAACGCTATAGAAAATAAGCACAGCGATGAAGATAAGAAAGATATCTTTATTTTGAATAGTTTTAATAATTTTAATGGAAATCAATGTTCCTATGGGAACACCTGCACAGAACCATAGAAAAATCTTTCTAATGACATTGTCTCTTAAAAGCCAAGTTCTAGTGGAGTTACTAATGAGCTGAACTACTCCATGGATGGGAACAATGACACTGATATCTAGAAAGAGAGTTAGAATGGAGAGGAGAACAATTCCTCCTCCCATACCACTCACTGCTGAGATAATTGCCGTTAAGGATCCACAAATAAAGAGAAAAGTTAAAACCAATGGGCTCATTTCTTTTTTATTTCAAAACAAACGTGGATTTTCTTATCTTTAAAATCTTCAGGGATAGTATTGAACGATATATCTTTTACATCAAATAGTTCAGAAACTTTAGGATCTAATCTAAATCCTCTCTTATTATTTGAGAAATAGAGAATTCCATCTTCATTTAAAAGCTTCATACACCTTTCAATGAGAAAACCGTGATCTCTTAATATATCAAGCGTGTTACTCATTCTCTTGGAGTTACTAAAAGTAGGGGGATCTAAGAAAATAATATCAAATTTCTTCTCTTTATATTCATTCATAAATTTAAAGACATCAGCATTTATAAACTCATGATCTTTAAGTGGGATATCGTTGGCCTCAAAATTATCCTGACTCCATTGTATATAAGTCTTAGACATGTCTACATTAGTGGTGATTGCACCACCAAGAGCTGCTTGCACAGAAACTACACTGGTATAACAAAAGAGATTTAAAAGACTCTTGTCTTTGGAAGTGGCGTTTAATTTAAGGCGCATAGGTCTGTGATCTAGAAAAAGTCCAGTGTCGATATAATCAATGAGATTAACAAGAACTACGGCGTCTTTCTCTTTGACTTCAAAGCGATTATTAGTGGAATCAAACTTCTCGTACTTATCTTCTTTAGTTTGAATAATTCTCTTTTTAATGATGATGTCATCACTCTTCATTTCAAAAATTTCACAAATGGCGGTGATCATTTCATCGTAGAGTTCAGGTTTTGCTTCATCAATCTTGTCGATTCTTCGATCAAAGATGATGACTTTGTCTTTGTAAATATCAATTAAGTAGGGATATTGTGGAATTTCCTTGTCGTATAAGCGGTATGCCTCAAATTGATTCTTCTTGGCCCATTTTCTACGATGTTTTAAATTCTTGAGTAATTTGTTTTTTATTTCGCTCATAGTTCACTTTTTATTTAGTTATTTATCTATTATCCGATAATTAGGAGATGTTATTTAAGAGAATTTCTCTATTCATTCTACTCTTTGTTTCCCTGTTTGCAAAGGCCCATGGGGTTAGCGATATTCCGCCTTTTATGGCGGATGAAATTGCTGCTAATACTTGTCCTCTTCCTAGTTCTCTAAGCCTAGTGCTAGGTGATGGAGCGGCCAATGAAGAACTCTTTGAATTAGGTGAAACTATGGAGAGTTATGAATGTATGAATAGGGAGAAGTTGTATAGTAAGTGCGATTGTCTTGATAAGGCCAATTTCAAACCCTATCCTGAAGATGTATTGGATTTTGGGGAGCGTTTTCAGACTGAATTAGCTACAAGAGACTTAGCGACAAAAGTATTTGAGCTCAATAGAAAATGGTTTATCTATAAACAAATGATTCAAATGAATGGGCAAGTCCTACCAAAGTGTGAAATAGATAATTTCTCCGACTACGCAAGGGAGTCTTTAGAGGATATTTATAGCTTAGAAGAATTTGATCATGTAAGAAAATTTTTCTTTGATAAACATGGTTATACTTTTAATTTTGACTCCCAGCAGACGACAAGAAAAGTCCAAAGCCATGTCTTAATAGATATGTTCTCAGGAAATAGTGCTGATCAAGATTACTACTCATTTCCTTTAAAGAAAGAAGTAGTGCTTTCCTTTGTTACGAGGATTATTAACTCATCAACTTACTATAGTAAAATATCTGAAAGACACGTCTTTGATTATAAATCAGTCAGTGAGAACTATGAGTTATATTTCGATGAACTTTTAAAAGATCATGGTTTTCTCAGTGAACGCGATATTAAAGCAGTAAGAAATAAAATGAAAGATCTCACTTATCTGGTAATTAAGACTGCTTCAGGTATTGATAAAGTCACTAAAGAGGATATGAAGGACTTTAACAAGGTTAAAGCAGTAGTTGAGTCTACTTTGAATGCCTATTTTGTAGAGATGAGTAAAGACTATCAAAAGGACTGTAAAGAAATTGGAAAAATCTTTTCAATCTACAATGATGATTATGAGTATTTAAAGTCTTACACAAATGAAATACCTTTTAAAAAACTACTAAGTGCTCTTGAATCTTCACAGGGAACAATGGTTGGATTACACCTTATGTGTCAGGCCATGAAAAAAGAAATTCCTGCTAAATTTGGAAATTATCAAGCAGCACTTAAGAGTCTAAGAACACAAAACGTATCTATTGTTGCTCAAAAAAATGAAGAAAAATTTAATTTGATTCTTTCATTTCCAAAAATTGGATCACCTCTACCTCCACTAAATCTTGTGGCGATTGATGGACTTGATAAGTTAAAGCTTAAAGAGAAAATGAAGTCAGCTAGAGAAAGAGTTAAAGCAAAGAGAGAACAAGATAAGTCCAGTAAACGGGTACGAAATCACGTTAAAGAAAGGCTAGCGAGATTAGAGAAAATATCGTTTAGAAGTTTTAAACCTTCTAGTTTAAGTACAGATCCTTCAATAGATGAAGCACTCGCTAAAATTCCTCTTCAAGTAGGGTATATGAATGGTCCAGTTATGACTGTTCCAGATATGGTTATGCCTCTCTTTGCACCAGAAATGGTAGAACCTATTCATTTTGATATGTCCTCGAATGCAACGGTTAGACCAATAGCAGTATCTAGTATAAATGAAACTATTTTAAATCGAGTTCAAGATATTGTGAGTAATAGAAACCTCTTAGATACTGATTTAGAAACTGCAAAAAAGACAAAAAAGTTGCCTGAAAACAATAATAAAGTAACGAAAACAACTAAGAAAAGTGATTTAGGAAATTCTTCTAAATCAAATAAAGAGAAAGATGAAAAAGAAATTCGTTTAGTTAAAGAAAAATCCAAGAAGAGCTTTTTTAGCTACTTCTCAAGTCCCGTAAGTTATGTGGGACAAACTGGGGCTGTCTCGTTCCCTAGCTTTGGAGAAGACTTTAAAAAGAGAGATAAGATTGTCTACCAGCAAGCTTCAGTTGCTAAGAGGTCTAAGAAATTTAAAAGAAAGAGTGTTGTCGATCCACAAGTTAAAAAGTACGCAGACAGCACTAATAAGCGCATAAGAAAGAAGGTTAATGCTGAATATAACTATGATCAATACTTGCAAAAGAAGCGACTCTTCGCGGTGAATAAACCCAAGATTGATCTTCAAAAAATCAAACGCATGAACAATCTTGCAAAGAAAGTATTCGAGCCTAGTGGCAAAATTGATTCTAGCTCAGTTAGTAAGAGAACTTTGAAAAATCAAATGGCCTCCATAAAGAAAGAGGATGTGGCTAAACAGGCCAAAAAGGCTGCTAGATATGATGGTACATCAAAAGCTAATACGATCGCTTCAACAGTTACTAGTACAAGTTCTAACTCAACTCCTACTAATTTAAGTACTGGTTATGGAACTGCTAGTTATGAAAAAGAACATGTGAAAAAGAAAATCAAACCTAAGAAATTCTTATTTGAAAATGATTTTAAACAAATGGACAAGGATGACATCTTAGATTTTGCTGATTCTTCACACTTTGTTTATGTTATTGTGAAAAAAGAGTTTCAACATATTCAAGTCGATTTTCTAGAAACTTATGAATACCAGATTATAAACGGAGAAGTTTTTAAAACTCTTATCTCTTCAGAAAATATTCTAAGAGTAAAACCAACAGGTAAGAAATTAGAAGTTATGAATGAATTCTTTTTTCTAAAAAGAAAAGGTGTTGTTCAATAACCTTCTTACAATGCTCTACTTTAAAGGGTGGCGTTAAGAGTCTATAATCAATTTCACTTTCAAATTGCCAATTAGACAAAAGGTAACAATCTGACTGTTGTGACTTTGATAGTATTTCATCAATAACTTGAATCCCATTTTTCTTCCCTCCTGATTTATCCATGACGTAGTCACAAATAATTAATGAAGGATGGGAATTTGCTAGAGAATTGAGTAAGTCTTCCCCTTTATCAAAGAGGTGTAACTCTAAGGTAAGGTTTGGAAAGTATTGTTTAATAGTCTTTGTAAATGTAGCCTCGAGGTTCATATTACTTAAGAGATCATCATTACAAGCGTAGATAGTAAGTTTCGTTTGACCATCTCCATAACAAGTAATTTCTTCGTGTGTTGTTTTCCCTTCTTCGTTGGACCCTTGCCATATAAGCGCTTCATGATCAGACCCTTCTGCTGACTCTAGCGTAAAGGTTATTTGTACTTCAGAAGACTTATTTAAATTCTTGGCCCAAATATCTTGTCCGTGTAGATTTATGATCTTTCTACAACTTGCGAGCCCTAGTCCAGTGCCACTAGCTTTTCCTTTAGAGTAGAAGGCCTCAAAGAGTTGCGCCACATCTTCCTTAGGAATAAGCGGTCCACTATTTATTATGGAAATGGAAGTTATGCCATTTCTTTGTTTTGAAGTGAAGCGTATATGTTTATTTGGAGTCTCAGACATGAGTGTTTGCGCTTCTATGGCATTTGAGATGAGATTTGATACCACTCGTACAATTCTTTCTTTATTGGCGAGAACTAGACCTTGATGATCTAGCTCAAAGACGATTTGCACACCGTGCCTAAGAAGTTCTCGACTATTTAACTTGAGAGATTCTTTAATAATGTTCTTTAGAGAATGTTCTTTTAACTCTAGTGAGCTCTCTCTTGAGAAATCTAGTAGAGTGGCGAGTAAGTTTTCACTATGCTCGATACTATAATTTAATTCCTCTGTGATTTTTGCTAGCTTTCCAGGCGTCATTCTATGTTCGTCAAAATTTTCTAGCACCGAGGATAATTGACTAAGAGGTTTTCTAAGGTCGTGGGCCATCATCTTGGCCGTATCGCCAATGGCGGCATCTTGCGCCTGATTTATAATGAGAGAGTTTTGTTTCTCAATAGTCATCTCGTTAGATCTAAACTCAAGGGCACTATTTAGCGTTAAGATAATAAGCACTGAGATATCAAAGTAAGGCAATAGGGCATAGTTCTTTGAGATGGCTATATAGAGACATATGGAAGAAATGAGACCTAGGAGCATACACACTATCTTTAAAAAATTGCCTTTCTTTTTATTTTTTCTAAAAGATGAGATCTGTTTTAGACAAATAATTAAACTAAGTATGGGTCCTAAGGCAAAAACAAAGGAGATAATATTTACACCTAAGTTTGATGAAATATATCCTGTAGGTATGAGAAAACTAATTAGCGAAGCAATCAAAAGAGTTGTGGCAAACCCTAGAAGCTGTACTTTCTTGTCTATTTCAAGCTTAGCTATCCTAGCAAAAATGATAAAGAGAAAGTAAGACCAAAGGGTTCGTGAGAGAAAGAGTAGTAAGAGCCTTGTTTCTCCCTTAGCGAAAAGCAGTGAGAGATGACCTGAGGCCACGACACTAACTAATGAACAACAACTTAATAACAGCACATACCAATAGAGTGTTTCTTTTCTAACCAGAAATTGAAAGAGAAAGAAGACAAAGATAAAGGAGACGAAAACCATGGCTATCAGTAAGGGTTTCGTGAACTTGACCCTTTCTGCATGGAAGTAAATATTGGTGAGTTTATTAGTTCTTCCTAGAAAGAAGAAAGTATCAGAAAAACCTCCACGGGCCTTTGAACTCTTAGTTTTAAATACAAAGGTTATTGAGTCATTTTCTAATAGATCATTTGAGATGGGAATCTTAATATAGTCTAGCGCAGTTAAGCCTGTTGAAAAAGACCCTACATACTTCCCATTCAACCAAATTTTTACTTCCTCAAAATCTAATTGAGAAATGAGAATAGCTTTAGGGTAGTTTAAATTATTGGTACTTGTTGGGTTTTTTATTTCAACTTTATATAATCCACTTTCTCCAAGACCGATCTCTTTACCTTTAATTGTTTTGATAATTTCAAAGGTATGATTATGGATATTTTTAAAACAATCCATTACGCATTTGATTTTCTCTTTGGTGCTCTTAGAGATCCGTATGGAATTCTTAGGGATCGAGAAGACTTCATTATTAATCGTGAGATTAAAAGAAGATTCTAGTAGAGAGAAAGTATAGAAAAGTCCCACTATAATAGTGAGACCAATAGCAATGGTAGATAATTGTCTAAAAAGTTTCATTGATTAATATTATAGGGTATTTATGAGAAATTAAAAGGGTAGGGAGAGTGTTCTCCCTACAATTTTATAAAGGATATATCTGGTAGGCGTGATTTAGAAGTTGCTCGGCCCATTCGTATTCTCTAAGAATAACAGGAGCGTTTAAATGCTCTTCTTCACCATCTGTAGCTGGATCATAGTCATAAAGTGGCATTGATTCATTTGGATAAATTGAATCTCTTACGTAGAATACGCCTTTACCGCTACATCCACCATCAGTTGCTAGAGAAGTGGCAACTTGAGTTCCTCTTTTTCTAAACTTTAAGGCCTTTCTAAGCAATTTCTTTTTCTTCTTAGGATCTTCCTCTTCAGAGGCCTCAACATTTATTTCATCTGCTCTCTTATTCATGAGCTTGTCGTACTTTGAAACAAATGGACAATTCTTAGAATCTGTATTGTCGTTAAAACCTACAATCATAGTAGCGTGCCAGTATCCTACGTGATTGTAGATAGCGATCACTGGGGCATTTCTCTTTTTGATCATATTCTTAATTTTAGTCACGATATCCTTAGGAGCCGTCGTCACATTCCATCTATTTTCAGAAGGATCTTTAAAAATAATTTCTCTTTCAAATTCTGGAAGTTTTACTAGGGGAGCTGTAAGATCTTGATACATACTCATCCAGCTATAAGAGATACCGTACTTAGCACCTTCTTCGTCTTCACGGGCAGGAATACGTTTGCCACCAGCTTTCTTATACCAACCCTTAGCATACGGGTAGTCAGAGTTGAGATAGATTTCTCCACGCTTATTAAGGGCGTAAATCATATCTGTAGGCCAATAATTTAAATCGTCATCAAGGCCTTCTTTAGAGAGATTCATAAAGTATCTCTCAGATAAATTCTTCTTCTCTGTGTTTCTAATACGTTTATTTAATTTTGAGTACCACCATTCCACAGTTCCCGTGTGACTCATAAAGAGACAGCTTCCCGCATCTTCTTGGTCTGGGGCAGGCATGATGTGCTTAAGTAGTTTGTTATATCCACCTTTAAAAGAATTTTCATCTGGAGTCATGGCCTTAGTCATAACGGGACGAGATCCTTCTGAAATTGAATTTGGATATTTAGCACCAATCACAAAGCTTGGATCATTCATGATCGTTGCAAACGATGAGCTCATAAGTACATACAATAAGACGTATTTAATCAATTTATACTCCTTTAAATTAATAGAGCGAAATAGTACGGCTTGAGTCATTGATATACACGTTGCAGTGAGTAGAAGAATAGAATTATCAACTACTTAAGCTTATTTTTTTTAAAAAGTACTCAAGCCACAGCCTCAAGTAACCGAGTAGTCATAGGAATAAATACATAAACACGTAAGTGTCCAATGAATTGGTAGTGAAAACCACAAAAAGGGGTATAAATGAAAATTTGGAAGAATAGACTTCCTAGAGTCGTACTAGCTGTGTCTTTAGGTTTCTTAATTCAAGGTCAGGCGATGGCATCTGCCATTAAACTCGTTGATATTTTAGTTAATGAAACGGGTCTAAGTGAATCTCTTTCTAAGCATGGTATTAGAGGTACTAGTGCGACTAAGGTAAAAAGTTACGTTAGAAATTCTGTGAGTTCTCTCTATCTTTATGGAAATAAGAAACCAACGGCTTCTCAATTAAAGAGATTTGTTAGGGGAATCAAGGCGACTGGAAAAGACGCTCGTTATAAGAGTGATCTCTTAAAATTATTAAATAAATCTGAAAAAAAGATGTCACAAAAAGATCTGGTCACTGCGATCAACTCTCTTATCTATTTAGCTAATAGACATGGAAAGAGTAGTTCGGCCATTCTTGCTTGTGCTGCCTGTGTGAGTGATTCACTTTCTAAGAAAGGTTTTAAGTTTACGCTTGAAACTATGAACAATAAGCAATCTAAGAAAGTTCTCTCAAAGATGCTTCCAAGCAACCCAAGATCATTAACAAACTATATCAATGCTAAACTTGGTAAATTCCAAATTGGAAGCTTATCTGGATCTGGCAAACTAGTTGCAGCTGAAGAAGAGAAGGCGCTTGGTTTATTTCTAGGTTTAAAAGATGTTGGTTCAAAGCAACAAAAATCTCTTATTGGTGCTATTGAAAATCTTTCAAAAGATAGCAGTGGGAAAGTCAATATTATCAACCCACAAAATCCTCATAAGCTTTGGAAACTTTTTAGTGAAGATATTTCTGAAAGTGAAATGTCTGGTTGGACAAGTCTTTTAGACGAAGTTGCCAAGAAGTCTAAAGGTAAGACGAATAAGAAAGAAGTTTTCTTTGAAATCTTAGAAGGACGTGCAGCAGGTAAGACGGATCTACAAGATCGTGTTCAATCTCTGAAAAATAAAAACTGTTTCTTTAAATAAATAATTAATAAGGATTTTAAAATGACTAATAACAAAAAGAAAAACATCAATTGGAAGCTGCTTCCGGCCAATCTGGCGATGATGTCTTTACTCTACAATTGTTCAAGTGTCTCAACAGGACCTCGCTACGTTGCTGATGACAGTGCCGGAGCGAGATCAGCTTATGATACTTGGGGTTACTTACAACAAGGGGCCACTTCTTATAACGCCAATGCCGTACAGGTGGAAGGATCAAATATTGATGGTTTCCTCTCTGGTGTTACTTGGGGTGCTGAAAAAGAAGCTTCATCTGGTTTAGTGACAAGAATTATGGGACCCGGTGGCGATGACTTTAAAAGGTATGTTGCAGGTCTTAATGATCAGGATAGAAAGAAATTTATCTCTGACTTTCTTGGCAACTACGTAAAAGATGTTAACGGTTATAGAACTTATAAGACAGAACAAGGTGTGAAAGTTGACCTTGCCTCTGATGTAAAAGATATCGATGGAAACGCCAAAGTTATTGATCTCGATCAACTACGCGGTGTTGACTACGCAACGGCAGATCTCTCTGTTTTAGATGAGAAGTTTGCAAAGTTTGTCGACATGACTGATGACAGACCAATGTCATTTATCAAACCAACTGTTAAGTTAAAATTATTTAAAGCTAAAATGCCTGGTCTCGAAGGAACAAGCTTTCCTAAGAACTATAGAAGTTATCTACCAAACTTTGGTTTAGCTCAGAAATACATCGAAGATGCCCATGGTCACTACGGTGGAGTTGGTGGAGGATGGGAGCTAGGTTTTGTTCCTCAAAATTCATACGCTGAATTTGAAGAGATGGTGACTTGGTTTAGAAGTGAACTTAAAAATGCCGGGAGACTTTTCCAAGCTCCAGGGCATCAGAGAATGGTTTTCAAGGCCCATACTCAGCTGCCAGAAGCAAAACTAGCTGAACTTTACCGTGGTATTCAGGCGCTGATTATTATTGATGGGATTAAAGGAAAAACTGGTATTGAAAAAGCCAACTATAAAGGTGTGCAAACAGATAGTGGACTGGCCAGTCTTAGAACTCAACGTGGAGTTATTAGACTAGAAGGACCTAGATGGAAAGCTGGAACTCACGGTGTTGAGTTTAGAGCGGGAACAAAAGATTTAAAGTTAGCGCGTTTCTATCAAACGGTACTAGCTTCAAGAGTTTCTTCAAATGACTATAGTGGACTTTCTGATATTGGCAGTTGGAAACTATGGGATGGAAATATTCCAACTAAATCAACTCTTGCACAGAGACATGGTATTACTGAATCAGTTGCCGAAAAAGCTTTAGCTAAAATTAGAGAAGGTAATCTTAAACATGAATTTACAATTCCTCTTTGGAATTGGGGTGATGAAAATAACCCAATCCTAAAAGGTAATAAGAGAGCGATGGTAAATTCTCTTTCAAAGGACTTCTTTGAGCAAGTGGCAGCACTTGAATCAACAGGTAAGACTTTAGAGGGCGATGTAAGAAGCCTACTAAGAGCATGGACGAAGATGACTCGTCTTTCTGAAGAAGTTAAGAGATATATCCAACCACGTCGTGGTCTAGATATGGCAGAGGACCTTCTACAATTTAATCTTCCAGAAGGAAGGCACTTTGTAAGAAATGTTGTTGACGTAAATACTATCGATCTTGGTATTGAGTACTCTGGTAAAATGCCAATGATGCTAAATGCAGAAATGACTCCAGATAAAATGGCCGACAATAAGAAGGCGTGGATCCAAACTTTTGGTGATTTAACAGAAGATGAAAGGGAAGCCACAGTTAGAAACGTAGCTCAAGACCTTTCTAAGTCTCTTGGTGGTGACGGTGTTGCGACTAAGGTTGTTGACGGTGGTGGACACGGTCACGGACTTGAACTTTCATACACAATTCGTGATCCTCAAAACAGAAAGTGGATTGTTGAATGGGATGGGATTGGAAGAACTTACACGCCAAATGGTGATGTGATTGATGGTTCTGCTAGAGCTGGTTCAATTGAGCTAGTAACACCAAAATTCATTCCTGATGTCTTAGAGATTGATGCTGTTTATGATGCATTTGAAAAGAATAATATTCTTCCAAATCTTCTCTCTGGTGGTGGGCACGTAAATATTGACCTTGCGGCCTTTGAAGGAAAGCCAAAAGAGCTTGCTAGATTTATGACAATTTTCCATGAGAACAGATCTGTAATGTCACTTATGTTCCAACACGTAAATCGTGTGAAAACATCTGAGCCTATTGCGATTTCTGATACCCTCTCTAATAAACTTAAGAACTTTAATGGTTCAGAAGATGAACTAAAGAAGCTTCTTTATAATGAGCAGTATTACAACACTCGTTATGGAAGAAAGTCTAGATATCTTCAATTAGATATGTCTGCTTATTTCCAGGATGTGATTCCAGAGCAATTTGTCACAGATGATTTTGATATTGCTAATCCTACTGTTCCTTGGAGAAGACAATTTAGAGTTGATCCAAGAATAAGAAAAGCAGAGTTTAGAATGTTCAATGCTCCAAGAGATACAGCTGAATCAGCTCTACAAATTAGACTGGTTAAGGCAATGCTCTCTAAAGCATTAAACGAAGAAGACACTTTATCAGGAGCAGTACAAAATACTGGTCACACTGATTACTTAGCAGATACTGATAAGGCCTACGCAGATTTAGAGAAAATGTGTAATCAATTAGGACTAAATGTTGATGATTATAAGCCGTCAGTTGCTGAAGGTTTATCTGAAACTGATTTAGCTACTAGATCAATTTTCTTTGAAAGTTATGAGCAAAAAATGGTTGTTCATCCAAAGCAAAGAGGTTGGGGAGAAGCTGTTAATTCTAGAGAAACTCCACTTAATTCTACAGGTAGAGTTTGGGAGCCAGGTGCTGCTGATGAGTTAAACACTATGACTCACCAAAATAGAATTGAAGCAGCTGAAGAAGGTGCTAGAAGAAGAGCGGCGATTACACCAAATCGTACAGTTCCAGTACAATTCAGAAGAACTGATAGTTGTATTGATTCTATCGGACCACTTCTTTAAGTTTTAAATATTTTGATTTTAATGAGGCCTCCTTTTTGGGGGCCTTTTTTTATTTATATTCCAAATTCAACGAATATTTCTTTTAAAGATTGCTTACTAATGGGTTTACTTAGAAAGTGATTTACACCTCTCTGTAACATATCATTTTTAATTTTGTCATCCGTACTTGAAGATACCGCCACAACTGGCAGTGCATCCAGACTTTGATTGCCTTTGATAAACTTCAAAACTTCATCTCCAAGGATATCAGGTAAGTAGTAGTCAAGAATGACAAGATCGTAGTGATTTTCTTTTAAAAGATTAAGAGCATGGATACCCGTGGCCGAGACATCAGTTTCAATATCTTTAACCTTAAACAATCTCGACATGAGTTTGCTAAAAATGGGATCGTCATCAATCACTAAAATGGTCTTGTCTGTCATGCCTTTTCCTTAGCTAAAGTAGCCCCCAGTATACATCTCTTTCACTTATCAAAAGTTAAGACATACTAAAATTAAGGTGAAATTGAGCTTTGAAAATTGAGGAAGAGTTGAATTTGAGAGGATTTATTTGCATTAGAATAAATTAAACATTTTTAACTTTCGGAAAATCTATGGTCACTGAAAAGCAGAATATTGAAAAAGAAAATAAAAGAGAAGCTCTAGAGTATATTGAGCAAACGGAACTGTGTATTCACTATATTTTAAGTAAGGAGAGTCAACTCTCTCGTGAGTACGGAACTATTCTTACTAGTATACAATCTTTGAAAAACTCTCTTATCAAATTTGGCCTTTCCAGTGAATCAGACTTGGTTCAAATGATTGAAGATATAGTTAAAATTTATGAGAATAAAAAAGAATTTAGTGAATCTGATTTAAATGCCATTCTTAGTTCCTTGGCCATTGTGGCCTATCGCTTGGAGGGAAACGACCACAGCATTTCCCCCAGACTCTTTGAGGATATAAAACATCTCTTAGGTGATCATTCCTGTGATTTAAGTCAGTCGTTAAAGAGACTTGATACTAAACACGTGATGGATGATCATTTCTTAAAAGTCTTAGTTATCGATGATGATCCTGACTACCAAGTGTTACTTAAAGCAAAATTATCCAATTTCTGTAATATAGATTTTTGTTCATCAGCTGATGAGGGAATAGGTCTCATTAAAGAAAACCCAAAAAATTATCAAGTGATCTTCTGCGATTATAAAATGCCAGATGAGAATGGACTCTATCTGGTTGATGTTCTACGTACTTTGGACTTTGATATTCCCATCGTTGTGTTCTCTGCAAATGCTACTACAACGGATTTAAAGGAAATACTGGAAAGGGAAGTCTACTCGTATATAGATAAACTCGATGGAATTAATCCCTTTAAATTGGTAATCAATAAAATTCAACGAAAGGCGGCCTAGCTATTCTTTTGTGCGTCGCGCTTCTATGTTACATTTGTTTCTTGCAAGACTGAGTAAATTTGTAGACAATTGTCCAAATTAATTTGGAGAATAAATGAATTTACTTGCGATATATTTAATATCTTTCTTTTCTATTGCTCACGCTGAGATAGACTTTGATTCTCCTTTTCTAGGCTCAAGGCCTGCGATCAATGATCTAGCTGAAAAGACTGATCTACCGCTTAAGACTGATATTCATGCACTCATAGGATTGCAATCTTCTGTGAAGTCACAAAAGTCGCGCGGTACTTGTACAATGTTCTCCTCCATGGGATTTATCGAACACCTCCTTATTAAGAATGGTCTAAGTTCTAGCGAAGTTGATCTCTCTGAAGAGTGGATGGAATATATTATAATGACGAAGAAGACCACTGAAGGATCTTCAATCTCTAAGAACTTTAGATCGATCTACAAAAATGGTTTTGTGATGGAATCTACTTGGCCGTATGTTGGAAAGAAGTGGACGAGCTTAGAGGACTTTCCTCTTACTCGTGAGCGTTGTGGGCACCTTTCTGGAATAGAGCTACAGAGCTGTTTTCTAGGACACAGAGATCCAAGACTTCTTACAATGAATGATCAATCAATTTTAAGTCACGATGCTGAATTTCTTCCTATAAAGAATGAAGGACTTAAGAACTTAGAAACTGTTAAAACTCTTATCAAGAAAAAGAAGTCATACCGTTTAAGAACGCTTTCAAAAGTTAAAACGCTTCTAGCAAATGGAACAGCAGTTATCATGGGTGCTAAACTCTATTACGGTTCATGGAATCATAGTAAGACGGATAAGTTTGAAATCCAACCAAGAGTGAAGTCTAGATGGTATGAGGGAATAGTATCTTATCCAGCACTAGGATCTAAAGACAGAAGAATCTCTGGTGAGCGCGGTGGTGGTCACTCGTTAATAATCGTGGGTTACGATGATGAAAAAATTGTTAAATCAAAAATGATGATGGAAGACGGAACTTGGAAAGAGTTTGAATACAAAGGTGTTTACTACTTTAAAAATTCTTGGGGTGTAAGAGGTTCAGGTAAGAGATTTAAACTTGATGGAAAGTCTTATCCAGGGTTTGGAATGATCACTCAAAAGTACGCCCATGAATTTGGAACGTTCTTTTATATTGAGACGTTATAGCTCGTACATATAAACTACAATTCCTTCGTCATTAATGTGGAAGAAAACTTCAATCGTTTTTTCCTCTTCATCTAATTGAGCTCTAAAGAGAATTTTACTAAATTCTAGACCATCTTCACTCACACTATTACTAAGTAAGTGATACTCTTTTGTCTCTTCACAGAGATCTAATTGATCCAATGGGTGATCGTACCAATCTGCAAGTTCCATACAAAGATCAGAATTGATAATAGGTCCTTCTTCTTGCTCATAAGTATCAGCAAAACTAGAAAAACTACTTATAACGAATAAACTTATAATGAACAATTTCATCTTAGGGCCCCCTTGAAGATGAAATATCTACCATGATTAATTGTAATTGAGTAAGTTAAATCAATTGTGAGGAAAAGCTAATAGTAAGGATTTTCTTACTGTTAAAACTTCTCTTGGCGAAGTTTCTTATTAAGACCGTTGAGTTTCTTTGATTTGAGACGTTTCTCTTTAGATCCTCGGGTCGGCTTGGTGGCCTTTCTGGCCTTCTGGGCGAATTCAACCTTACTTAAATAATTCATAAGCTTGTCTAGGCAATCGCCCTTATTAAGCGTCTGAGTGCGGTGTTTCTGGCTTGTTATGACCACTTGGCCTGCGTCGCTAATCATATTAGAAAATTTTTCTTTAAAACGAAGTTTAATGGAATAATTGATGGACTTTGAATGAAAGAGATTCCAAGTGAGGGTGGCCTTTGTGTTAAGTTTGTTCACATTTTGACCTCCTTTTCCGGAGGCCCTCGAAAATGAATAACTCAGCTCACTTGGGTCAAGTTGAATCATGACTAGTGAGCTTTCTTAAAATCAGAAGTAGTGAAAAATTCCACGTCTTCATTCTTTTCCATAACAAGCTTTAAGTCCCACTCAGAACGAACGGCAAAACATGTTCTGGCCTTATTATCGTAGACTATGTTGTTACCATTTTTTTGAATGAACTTATCTTTTACAATGTCATTTGGAAATTTAAGCCAACGCACTCCTGTAAAAGCGTAGTGTTCATATTCCCCGCGCACATTGTATTCACTTTCCAGACGATGTTTCACAACATCAAACTGAAGTGCACCAACGGCACCTAAGATTTTCTCAGGAGTAGTGTGTCTTCTAAAGAGCTGCACAGTTCCTTCTTCGGAGAGTTGTTGTAGACCCTTATCAAGTTGCTTTGCTTTCATAGGGTCTCTTAAAAGAACCTTTTTGAAAATCTCTGGAGCGAAGTTTGGAATTCCTGTGAATTCAATTTTTTCGCCATCGGAGAAAGTGTCTCCTATTTGAAATTTACCAGTGTCGTGAAGACCGATAATATCACCTGGTAAGGCGTATTCAGTGATCTCTCTATCCTGTGCTTGAAAGATAAGGGGAGAGGCGATCTTAATATCTTTACCCGTTCGCACGTGGTGAATTTTTGTATTTCTTTGAAATCTTCCTGAACACACGCGCATAAATGCGACACGGTCACGGTGTTTCTTATCCATGTTGGCCTGAATCTTAAAGATGAAACCTGTGAATTTCTCTTCTGAAGGAAGCACTTCACGAACTGGCGCGTCTTCATCAAAAGGAGCAAGCTTCACTTCTCTGGGCCCTGGTCCTGGACCATTACTAGAGATCATATCAAGAGTTTCTTTTACGCCAAAGTTATGGAGAGCTGTTCCAAAGAAAACAGGAGTCATAATTCCTGCAAGAAATTCTTCCTTATCAAAAGCTGGCATCATCTCACTAACCATTTCTAGGTCTTCTTCAAGCTGATCAATTAATTCTTCACCCACGTAATCAAGTACTGCTTGTGATCTTAAATCACTGGCATCGAGAACGATGGGTTTGTCTGGATCAATGTTTTCACCAAAACTTCTAATAGTCTTAGATTTAATATCGTAGACACCTTTAAAATCAACACCACTTCCCACGGGCCAAGTCATGGGCACGCATTGAATAGAACAAATCTTTTCAACGTCGTCGATAAGTTCAAATGGATCAATGGCATCACGGTCAAACTTATTCATGAAAGTAATAATGGGAGTGTCACGCAAGCGACATACTTCCATTAGCTTCTTAGTCTGAGTCTCCACACCCTTTGCAGAGTCGATCATCATAAGAACTGATTCAACTGCTGTGAGTGTTCTATATGTATCTTCAGAGAAGTCCTTGTGACCAGGAGTATCGAGTAAGTGCATGGCACGATCGTTATAAGGAAAGGACATTACGGAAGACGTGATCGAAATCCCTCTTTCTTTTTCCATCTCCATCCAATCGGACTTTGCGTAATTACCCTGTTTTGATTTTACCATTCCGATGTCTCTAACAACGCGTCCAAACCATAGTAGTTTTTCAGTCATTGTTGTTTTCCCGGCATCTGGATGTGAGATGATGGCAAAAGTGCATCGTGGGTTTTCTTCTTTCATATATAATTATCCGTTAAATTTGTTTTATTTTAAGTAGTTATAGCGCATTTTTTGGAGGGCGTAAATGGGGGATTGAGAAGGGTCTAGTGAGATGTTTATGTGATTATAGTGAGTTGTGGGCCCTGGTTTTGCGTGGTTTTTTTCTCTGCTTAGTTTTCAGCTACTTTGGGGCGATTTAATTTTATTGAAGAGCGGGGTTTTTTCGTGGTTAAAATGACACATTTAAACTGATTCTTTTTTGATTTTAAGGGGTTATTTCAGGGGGCGATATATAGTCTCCAATGTGCACCGCTGAAGATGAATAGTGAGTCATTCGACAAATTTTCAATTACTTATTGGTACTGTTGAATGTTTTGTACTCTCTGTAGGATTAAAAGAAAACAGTATCTCTTAAGAGTAGGTCAGCCATGTGACACCCTATGTAATTAGTAAAGGGTTTCGTACTTCTTGGGTTCAATAATTTATACTTAGATGGTCTGTTAGTAATTTTGGAGCACACTTTATGAATTTAAAATCATTTCTTATTACTGTTCTAATTACGAAAGAAAATTATCGTTATAGAGAGTCTTTTAAAGGACTTTCTGAGACGTATGATCTAGCAGTTGATGCTGATGATTGGCTTTAGTTATGAAATTAAAGTTTATAACTTTTATATTACTATCTTTATTTCCAACTCTTAATCATGGAGTTGAGTTTAAGAAAACGGGAATTTATAGACCTTGTCAATATTACTCGCTATCAAAAAGTGATGGGTTTTCTATAACTTATTCACTTGAACTTGGTCTTAATCTCCTGATGGGTGAGCCTGTTGTTCAGAGTAAGCTTTCTTGGGGCTATGCAGATATTGATAACATCTGCTTCAAACCCTTTGGAAATGATGAAGCCGTAATGGTTGATAATACTCGTGGAGAAAACCTTCCTTTTGATTTAGATCTCTTGGTAGAGGTGTCAGCTTCATCGCACTCATCAAATAAGTCGATTTACTTAAAAATCAACCCCGGAGTCTTATCAGGAAAAACAGATGCTTTAAGTTACAATACTCCAGGAAGCCCAAATTGGAATAAACTTTTTTTCACTCTATCAAATGGAGACCCTAGAGATGAGTCTAATTTTAATTACCTAAGTGTTAATGAAGCAAAAGAATTCTTTTCTAGAGATATATATATAGTTGATACTCAAGTCGTAAAGTCTCGCTATAATATGAATCACGCGAGATCTGCATATCATCGCAAAAATAGAGTAAAGAGAAAAGAAATGCTAACGGTAATTGTTAGTAAGTCAGTTAATTGGATAGAGTCTAATATTAATAAAATTCCCGCAAGGCTTCTGAAAAAAATTGAATATGCTAAAGCTCTTCCTCTAGATGATAGTATTGCTGAGCTCGTTAGAATTATAGACTCTTTCGCTAATAAACCACTCCCAGGTTTTCTATCTATAAAGCCTGAGGATCAAGAGAAATATAAAACTTTACAGAGAAAAGTTAAACAGCATCTCTTAAAAATTGAAAGAAAAATAAATGATTATAATATAACTTTAAGTAGCGCATCTTCAAAAAGTGTCTCTGAATTGAAACTTATTAATAAGGCCATACGAGACAAGAGGGCAGCTTTAGATTCTAGGGAGACAAGTCTCGAACCTGATGTGAATTGGATCAATAAAACTCTACAACGTTATTTAGTTAAAAAGAATAGTTCTACAGTTAGAATTGAATATAAGCGTATTCATTTCTCTCTGACAGGGAGAAGTGTTGTTGATTATGTATTACACTCATCTTCATATGATGGTCTTGCTAATGAGATGGATAACTCTAGTTACGGACATCGGTATGAATTTCATTTAGAGGACATACTTTATAGTAGTAGATCTACTTATAACTGCTCTATAGAGGTCGACGAATGTCTAAAACTTAGGTTTAGTCAAAAAATAATTAATGGTTATGGTGGAAATCAAGGTTATTGGATAACTAGTAATATGCCTGATCGTACTGACATTATTCAACTTTCTCTTAAGAATGATACACCCGAGCATACTAAGGAAAAGCTCCTGCAACAATTTGAATTAATAAAAATGTACTTTTCAAATTAATATAACTAACTCCTCAGCTAAGGCTGTTGATGGATATATTACTTTGTAATAGTGAATTAATTCCTTTGACGCTAAAATTACAGATGGGGAGAGGATTCTTAATATCATTCGTTCGATATCATAATGATCGAGCCATATAAGTTTATTAGAGTAATTATCCAGAAAGAATTAGTCTCAGTTTTGTCATTAATCTAAGAAATCACTATATTATGTAAATTTTTTCAAAGAATTCCGTTAATAATTTGGATGTTTAGGTAGTGCCTTTGAATAGTTTATATTGTTTGTGCAAACAGTGGACACTATTTACTTTAATATTATGTGTATGGTGTGTCGCTTCTATGTAAATAATATCTTGTTACGTATTTTCTCCTGAGAATATTTTATAATAACTAGGTATTTAATATCTATGGAGCAACCTTTATGAATATGAAATCTATTCTCATTCTTATAATATTTATGTTAACAGGTTTATCTCATGCTGAGTCTGGCGTAACAGCAGCAACTCGAAGTATGATTAAAATTGCTTGTGAGAAAGATTTAACAGTCCTTTTAAAAGTTACTTTGAAAAATGACACAAAAGAAAATGTAAAAAAAATAGTTATTGAGTCTACAAATTGTTTAAATAAGGCAATTAACAATCTTGAATTTTTCAACTTACTTAAGACAATATTCTCAGATGAAGAAATGTCTAATTTAAATAATTATAATGATCCAAGGTTTGCTTTTTACGATGCTTGTACTATGAAGTCATATAATGAAGCTATATATAATACTGTTTGTTTTTCAAATCTAAAAAAAGGTAAGGAACCTTGGTTTGACGTAGCTCCAGCTAGAGATGATTATTACTTTTGGAGAATCTTTGATGATTCGGTTGCTTCAAGAAAAACTATTAAGATCCTTAAAGAGTTAGGAAATTTTCCTCTATTCATACCTAATGACTGGAACGGTGAGGGTGAGATTCTTTTACCTTCTGTTATGGCAGCTTATCAATATGGTTTAATACACTCTTCAACTCCTAGAACTCCTACTTATATTAATCTTATAAATACAACTGAAAATATTGATGCTTTTGTATTGTTTAAAGGTTATGGCGACACAACACCAAAAATAAGAACTTTGATTTCTATGGCCACAAGAAATAATGATTACACAACAATTGAAGAAGTAAAACTTATATACAGAGAACGTGGACTAAGTGAAGTTGAAACTTCTCCAATATTAGAAGCCTTAAAAAAACTAGACGTAAAAACTGCAATTAATCTTATTAACGAAGGTCATGATATTAATGTGTTTGATAAAGATGGATTAACAATTCAGGGTTTTATTTTACTTGAAAACAGTAGGAAGTTTAGAGATTCATTAAAGGGCCTATCTAAGGCATATGAAATAGTAGTTGAACTTGACGACTGGTTTTAGTCAAAATATGGAACTGTTAATCAATATTGATTAATTTTGTTTGTGAGATAAAACTATATGCTAGTTAAGGTATTCTCACTTTATTTGATGAGTGATTTTTTGGTATTTGACTACTAGAATGACATTGACTAAAAAGTTGTACTACGTATTCAACTCGTTTTAAAGTGAACATAATTAAGACTCTACCTAAGTATTGTAGGAGAGTTCTTCTCTGTTTTTATTATTTTAATATGATTTTGATTTATTGCTTTTTGAAAATCTTTGTTTTATCTATGGAGACGGAACCATAAAATATTATGGCCCCGTTCACAAGGTATGCCTTAATTAAAAAAAGCGCACTCTTCACTAATTGTAACCATGTCTTCAACCAATTTTTTAGCATCATTTGAATCATCAAAACTTATAAATGATATCGTTCTACTTCCAACTTTGACTCGTGCAAATGGAGCATCTGAAAAGTATATATTATTCATTCCTCTAGAATAAATAGCTTCGTAATCTACATTTTTATTGAAATCGAAACTTAGAGTGAATTTTACTCTATTACCAGTTTTTAAAGAGGTTGCTTCACCTTCTAGTTCAACACCACAACCATCTCCAGCTATTGATGTGTATTGAAAATCTAAGGTTGTAAGTCTTTTATGGTAACTTGAAGACCAAAAATATGAAGAATTGTAACGAATGTTTTCTTTTATTCTCGTGGCAATGTCATAAGAAGAGGCCATTGATTGGCTTGATAAAACAGTTGTAAATAGTACAAACAATAGTGTTTTCATAAGTTTCCTTTTTGATTTAGCATTTTTTGAACAATTGGGTTAATTTGTCCTATCCTTCGTACAATCTTAACCATGAGGCTAACATTGAGTTCATCTTCCACTTTTTTTAGATAGAAAGAGAGATAGAAACTTGTTGCACATTTCTTACATTAGATAAAAGTGCGCTAAACTTAAAAAGATCTAACGCACTTTGAATAATTAAAAATACTAAATGTTAAAAAAGTCAGGACAAGGCACGTCACACTGAGATGACAGTACATCACACATGTCGCCAATAAATTCACGCTGAGACTCAAGATTTTTTTCATTAAGTCTTCTATTTCTTTTTGCAGACTCTTCATTTTCATCATAACAAGACATATATGCTTTTCTAAATGACTGGACAGCTTTTATAAACTGTTTTCCACCAAGCCATGCTGCCATTCTAGCTTCTTGCAGTGATTCACAAACAACTTCGTTATCAGGATTACTAGAAGAACTTTCTTCCTTAGCACTCTCAAATCTTCTTGAAGCAGTTTGAACGAAACGATTGCCTTTTGCATTTTGGTAAACACCTTTGTTGAAATTATCTTCACATTCATCAGCTATCACTGAAAAAGAAAATAAAGTTATAGCTAAAATTAAAATTGATTTTTTCATATTGTTTCCTAAAGCACTTTAAAATTTTATAAAGTGTTAATTAAATTATTTAGTTAATATTTTTTAAATACACAGTTCTTATAAGGATTTTATTTTTAATTACAGTACGCGTGAGTATTTACCCATTGCCCGTAAGAATTGTAACCATTACATTCAACATACTGAGCTTGTTGAACAAAGAAAGTACATCCTTGACCGTAAGTCTGACACTGAATTCTTCTTCCGCCCCAGCACTGAGTGTATGCGTAACAGTTGTTTCTCTTGTTGTCTTTCATCACTTTTACTTCCTCTAAAGAGATTGATTCAACACTGTGATCAATTTCTTGAGAGAAAGAAAAGTCTCTTTCTGTAGCTGTAGTAGCGAAAGTTAATAATAATGTAGTAGCAATTAAAAGCATTTTCTTCATGTGTAATCTCCAGTAGTAATTTTTTGGAGAATTTATAGATCCTTTCTATATACGTCAAAGGAAATTGTTTATTCTAAAGATATCTTGAGGTACTAGTTTTCATTTTTCGAAATATGTAAATATTTCAATTCTTGCGATCAAAGTATTGAGAGTGTATGCCCTGTAGGCTGATTCAATAAGCGATCCACAAAATCCTATACAAATAAACAACTTTCAATATCAGATTCTAAATCTTCGTCAAGATTATTAATTCGAGCACTTGCTTTAATGATAAACGGTAAGTGGAATGACGAATTTTCGTCAAAGTCATCCTTGTTGAGAAGTTTTCAGAAATTGCTTTATAGGAAGGTGATGATCTCTACACATTAATAAATAGTTATATCTTTCTAGGGAAAGTAGGAGAGTTCTTCTATGCTTTGAATATATTGATATGATTTTGATTCTTTTCTCTTTGGAAGATAGAAGCAGGGAGATTGGTACTTTGAGACTTTTTGAAGATTGGGGTTAATTCGTCCTATCTTTGCTTCTTAGACAGTCAAATAGCAAAGAGCTTATGTTTTTTACAGGTTAAATAAAATTTAAGTAGACTTGATGTTAGTACTTAGCCTATCTATTAAAGTTAAGTTTAAGTCTTTTATCTTTTATTATGGAGCTATTTTGAAATCGTTATTGATCTTTTTTATTCTAACACTAACATCTATAGAATTATCTTCCTCAGCTAATATAAATAGTTTTTCTAATAAAGCAACGGTTGAAGATGCCATAGAAAATTTTTTAGAAAATTGTAGAGAGGGAAAAAATATCTCTGAAATTAAACTTGCTCTATCTTCTCCTCTTCTTGACGTAAATCAAGAAGATGAATTTAAAGATACTGCTTTAATCTATGCTTCAGAGCGTGAACATTATGAAATAGTCCAACTTCTTCTTAAACACAAAAACATAGATATAAATAAACAAAACTCTGTTGGTGTATCTGCTTTAACGGATGCAGTTGTTTACAATCATATAAATATTGTAAAATTACTATTGCTTGAAGAAAAGATTAATGTAAATAACCTTGATGATTTTGGTGGTGCACCACTCTGCTATGCTTTAGAGAATGTTGAAATATTTAAAATTCTTCTTGCTCATCCCGAAATAAATATTAATTTATGCGATCCCCTGACTATGCTCTCTTCTTCTCCTACAGATGGATCAGGTCAAAGAGAAGTTAACATTACTTTGGTTAGGTTACTTGTAGCAAGGCCAGAAATAGAGATAAATAAACTTAATTATTACGGAAGTAGTCCTTTGCACATAGCCTCTGAGAGAGGAGATTTCAAGTTCGCTCAAATATTACTTTCTCTGCCAGGGATATTAGTGAATCTACAAAATACAGATGGTAAAACAGCATTAAAGATTGCATTTGAAAGTAATCACAATGATATTGTTCATTTGTTGATAGACAATAGAGCAACAAATTTTGATATAGATCCAGACCCAATTAAAAACTTTATAAAGAACTGCTATGAAGGAATTAATGTATTAGCAATTAAAAATGCGCTTTCATCAAGCGAGCTTAATGTGAATGGTGTAGATGAATTAGGGAATTCTGCTTTAATTTGGGCAATAGATAGAGGTCATAATTTAATAGCAAAGCTACTTTTAAATAGGTCTGACATTAATGTTAACATCTTTAACAAAGAAGGAAGCAATGCTCTTGTAGTTGCTGTGTATTACAAAAATATTGAAATTGTTGAAAAACTACTATCTTTTAAGAATTTAGATGTTAACAAACGTTATCAAGATGGACATAATGCTTTAACTTTTGCCTCTCGGCATAACTATAAGAAGATACTTTCACTCATTATAAATCATCCTAATTTGGATATTAATATTTATGGTAAGCACGGGTGGACAGCCTTAATGCATGCCTCATATATGGGCCACGTTGATATTATTAGAGAACTTCTTAGTCATGTTGAGCTGGACATAAATAAGCCAGGGATGAACCCTAAGAAAACACCTCTTATGTTGGCATCGGGTAGAGGTCAATTAGAGGTTGTAGAACTTTTTCTTTCTAACTCGAAAATTAAAATTAATAAAAAAGATAGTGAAGGCAATAGAGCGCTGTATCATGCTAGGTATCACTATCGACACGAAATAGAAAAAATATTATTAGAAGCTGGAGCGAAAGAATAAAGCATTATGTTTTATTCTTATTGTGTTATATCTATTATTTCCAACTCTGAGCTTCTCTTTTATTTTCCCATCATCGAAGTTGAAGGTGGTTATAATGAATAGTTATTCTTCGTTTTGAATATTCTAAAATGATTTTTAATTAATTTTTATAGAATTTGGTACATAGAGGTTTCTAGATATTGGTGGTTAATTCGTTCTATCCTTCAAGCCTCTCTTATTTCACTAAACTCTTCCAACTCTTTCCAGATTTTATACGTTGAGGCTTTCGAGCTTTTAAGCTTTTTCATCGCACCATATGATTTGTCTACAAGCTTTAAATCTCTAAGTGTTGCTATATCTGCTCTAAGTCCAACGCCGAACACAAGTCTATTTCTGTACCAAGTGTTACTTTTGAGTAGTTTTGCTCTACTGATAAGTTTTACTTTGTGTTGTTTTTGAAAAGGAATAGTATAAATTCCAAATTTAGATAGAATAGTATCTTTACCTTGGAGCTCTACTCTTTTTTCTGAGCTTAGAAAATAAGAGCTACCTTTTGATTGTTGTTTCAGCTTTTTTAAGAGCTTCTTATACGAAGCTCCATTGGCCTCAGGAAGCTGTTGAATAATTGCTGCTAAGAATCCTGAGCTTAATTGATCTAGCTTGTCAGAGTAGTGAAATATCACCTCTAAGCGTAAGAAATTAGAATACTCATTCGTTGCGAGACATAAAAGAGAATAGTATCTTCTAGAAGTTTGAAATTCTTTTAATTGAACAATGGATACAAGAGCCTCTTCAGGGGAGATTATTGTTTGCTTCGTCTTTACAGTAAAGGCAATTCCAAGAACTGATAGATATTCTTCAGTAGCATTTAACATAGACTATTCTCCGAAACCTAGTTTTAGTCTAAGTTCATCTAGAATTGCTACTTTGCAATTAACTTGAAAAGCTTGTCAGGGAGTAGACGGCTGAGTTCTTTAAGTCCTGTATTAATAACTTTAAATCCAAGCTCATAACGACTCCTTTTGTTGAATCATACACTATGGCTCTTTAAAAAGGCATACCGTTTTTTAGGTAGTTTTATCTGCGAACGGGGCTTTTTCGTTGTTTAAAGGTTTCAAATGTTAATTTTCTTTTTAATTTTAGAGACTTACTTGAGGATGGGAAAGTTGATGGCAAATGTACACCGTGGGTTTTCTTCTTTCATATGTGATTTTCCATTTAATTTGTTTTATTTTAAGTAGTTATAGCGCATTTTTTGGAGGGCGTAAATGGGGGATTTAGTCGTTTGGAGTTGAGGTTCTATGTGATTATAGAGGGTTGGGAGCGTGGTTTTTACGTGGTTTTTTATCTGTGTAGGTTTGGTGTTATTTGGTTTTATCTTTTTTTAATGGGCAACGGGACTTTTTCGGGACTATTTTATACTTTCATATGCCTTTCTTTTGCCATCTTAGGGTCTTAGATTGTTTTCATAAGAGATGAGTTCCAATGTGCATCGCTGAAGATAAATAGCGAAGTTTATTAAATATTTGTTCTCATCGTTCTCATCTTTGTTTTGAAGAGCATTGTTGGTGAGTGTGTTGAGTGGAGTTGTGCTCTAATTTCTGAATTATCTAAGAGAGTGGGAGAGTTCTTCCCCGTTTTGATTCTTTTAACATGGTTTTGATTTATATTTATATAAAATGATAGTTGTAGGGGAGATTGATACATTGAGACTTCTTGATAAATAGGGTTAATTTGTCCTATCCTTATAGTTTAAATGTACTAATATTTCAGTTTTTATTAAAATTAACATCTAGCTGACAATAACTTTTTCTATTTCGTTAATATATAAATGAGAAATACTATATAAGGAATATTATGATTCATCTAATATGTGGACCAATAGGTGCCGGAAAAACCACTCTTGCTCACGACATTGCAAAGGAGTACGGAGCAATTCGTTTCTCTGAAGATGAATGGCTTAGCGAGCTCTTCGTACCAAATGCACCAGAAAACTTAATGGAAGAGTCGATTCAAGTTATTGGAGAATGGGCCTCTGGAAAATATCAGCTCTGCCGAGTTCAAATTTGGCAAGTATGTGAACAGCTTCTCTCTAGAGGTGTCTCAATTGTCTTAGATGGAGCAGCAGCAAATAAAGAACAAAGAGATTTAATAAGAAAGAAGGCCAAAAAGCACAACGTGGACTTTCAACTACACTTCATAAGCGCTGATAAGGAAGTTCGAAGGGAGAGAGTATTAGATAGGAACTCTAAGAAAGGAAAAACTTATTCAATTGAAGTTAATCAAGAAATGTTTGATCATATGGAGGTCTTTTTTGAACCACCTAAACACAAAGAACTAAAAGGCGCCTTAAGATACTAACCAGTATATTGATAGAGGTCCTTTGCTCATACCTAAGAAGATTGGAGAGTTCTTCTCCGTTTGAATTATTTTAACATGGTTTTGTAATGTTTTATTTTTAAAATGTTATCTATAGGGGAGATTGATACTTTGAGATTTCTTGAATAATAGGACTTGTTTGACCTTCTATGTGTACCGTCAAATTATATAATTAACTATTAGTAAGTTTCGAGTTCACAATAAGTGAGCCTTTTTAGGCCGCTTTACCTTTTAATATCTTATTTCTCATTTTAACAATTTTTTCTAGTTCTTTATTCGTAGTAACTCCATTTGGAAATAAAATAGATGACGGATGAAGGCCGATTGCAGCTGCTATCTTAGTCGCTGTTTGTACACCTATATTTCTTTTGTCATTCTCAACTGCTGATAGGAAAGAAGTTTTTATACCTGTCATGTCTGATACATCTTTTTGAGTAAGACCTTGTGACTCTCTTCTCGCACGTATGATTTGACCCGAAGATATATCCTCACCGATAAGATCGTCTAAGAAGTCTAGAGCGTTAATTTCATTTTTCATAATAACATCCTTAAGAATAGTCATGATCAGTAGTTATCTTAATTACACTAATTTCAATTTTTGACTTCTTTATTCTATATATAATTCGTCCAGAGAAGCTAAAAGATGAAGATCTTTCGTCTTCTCTTGCTCCCGTAAGTTTGTGATCATTCCAATACTCACAAATTTGAATATACTCTGGTCCTAGCTTTACCATTTCATTAATCCAAGTTTTTATTATAAGTAGATCATCTTTTGAAATGAGATTTTCTTTTTTAAGCTTAGCTAGTGAGTTTGCGCATTTTTTTGTTAATGTTACTTTATACACTTTGTGCCTTAGTTAACTATTAATATAACATAACTATATAGTTAACTCAATGCTAAGGATCTTTATCTGTTTTTATCCGCTAACGGGACTTTTTCGTGACTATTGATAAGTAGGTATTTAAAAGGTCTTTGTTATTAATAGGTTAGATAATGAACTAAGAATTGATGGCAAAAGTGCATCGTGGGTTTTCTTTTTTCATATAAAATTATCCGTTAAATTTGAATTATTTTAAGTAGTTATAGCGCATTTTTTGGAGGGCGTAAATGAGCGATTTAAATCGAAGCAATATTTTTAGTCGTGATTTCAAAGCCTTATTCCACTTCTTTATGGGAAGCGTGTGCATTAGAAGCTTTTTGTGGAAGCAAGTTACAGAGATCCAACTAAAAGCGATTACTACTCAATTCTTATTAAAAATTACCAGCAAGTCTTTTCTGAGAAAGAGTCTGCAGGAGTTTCTTTTCCTTATCACCTGAAGAAGGAGTTTAGGCGCTTTCTTAGTTGTGGCGTCATGGCAGAAGGTTTTGCTCGATTTCATTGTAGTGGGTGTCGTAGAGATAAGTTGGTGGCCTTCTCTTGTAAAGGTAGAAGCATTTGTCCCAGTTGTTCTGGTCGTCGTATGAATGATACCGCTATTCATCTTATGGATGAAGTCATTCCTGAAGTTCCTGTTCGGCAATGGGTTCTTTCTATGCCTTATTCCCATCGTTTTATTTTAAGTTCCAATAATGATCTTCTTAGAAAAACTTTAGCTATTTACCATAGAGTAATATCTAGCTTTTATACAAACACTGCAAAGAAACTAAATCTAAACTGTCCTAAGGTTGGTTCAATATGTGTCATTCAAAGATTTGGTGGTTCTATAAATCTTAATGTTCACTTTCATTCTCTATTTATGGATGGAGTGTACTTTGAAAATTCTTTAGGTGAACAAGTCTTTAAAGAGATTATTCCAACTGATGAAGATATTCATAGGTTGGTGCATAAGATTAAAACTAGAGTGGATAGATGCTTCAAAAGGAGTGGAGTCCTTGAAGAGGATTCAAATGAAAAAGAGGAACTGCAGTTAAGTCTTATAAAGTCAGAGAGTATTCAAAACAGAGTGGATGCTTTTAATAAACCAGGTTTAATAGGTAAGTTGTATGATGCTCCGTATGAGGAGTTTGAGGGGAGGAAATGTTCATATGTTGAAGGCTTTTCACTGCATGCTAATGTAAAGATTTTAGCTCATCAAAGATCTTCTCTAGAGAGGTTGTGTAGATACGTTGCTAGAGGTCCTGTTGCTATGAGTAGAGTCTCTTTATCAAGGGATGGTTATGTCTATTTGAAATTAAAAAATCCTTATAGAGACGGAACGTCACATCTTGAATTTACTCCAGAACAATTTATAAAGAGATTGATTAGTATAATACCTCCTAGGAGACAGAACTTTATAAGATACTTTGGAGTGTTTGGAGCAAGGCATAGAAATAGAAAGGAGATAACTTCTAAAGCGACTGGGGTTAAGGTAAAGAAAAAAACAAAGAAGTTGTATAGAACTCCATGGGCAGATTTACTTCGAAGAGTTTACTCAGTGGATGTGAGCAGTTGTTCTCGTTGTGGTTATAAACTTGAATTAATTGCGACTATTACTAATCTTAGAGTTTGTAAGAAGATTTTGGATCACTTAAGAATCGATAGTGACTTAGTTGATGAATACTCACCGAGAGGGCCACCTGAATTAGATGATTCGTCTAATTTTGAAGAGAGTTTTTATAACCAAGAGCATTGCTGGTGAATGTATTGGGTGGAGCTATGCTCTAATTTCTGATTTACCTAAGAAGATTGGAGAGTCCTTCTCCTTTTTGATTATTTTAACATAATTCTGACTTATATTATTAATAAAAAGGTTAGTGGTAGGGGAGAGTGTTACTTTAAATTTCTTGAATAGAAGGATTCAAAGGGCCTTAGAGAAGTTTCATAGGATCTATCCAAACCAAAAGCCGTGGAGGTGTCATGATCTAAGACATTCATATGCTTATCACTTTCTCAAAAATGGAGGTAATATGTACCAACTTCAAGCAATTCTAGGTCACAAGACTATAGGAATGACTATTGACCTCTATGGGCAGCTGAGTGCTATTGATGTTGGGATGGTTGAGGTTTATTGATCAGCACTACAATTTTTTAAGTAGGTTTGTAGTTTAATATTCAAAGAGTCTAAGTATAATTCATTTTTATTGTTGGCATCCTGCAATCCTTTTTTATATGAATCAATTTTTTTAATATTTTCTTTCAAATTACTACATTTCATAGATTTAACTATATCTTGACCATCTCCAACTACAAGTTTCCATTCCCCATAAGCACTGAAATCAGAAACTACACCAGCAACAAGAAGAATAGAACAAAGAAGAAGAGCATTCTTGAAAAGGGATACTGCTACAATCACGTCATTATTAAAAGAATATTTACTTTGAAGCTTTCTTTCAACGAACGTATAGAAAATATATAAAGCAACTACAACTAAACCAATGGATAAGAGGTATGGATAGACCCCCATTTCAACATCTAGCTTATCTGCTGACCCTAATGAGATCAACAGAATAAACAGAAAGGGAGTAAGGAAATCCATTAACAATCTAGCTAGTTTAAAACAATTTCTTCCTTTAGATTTCACAATATCCTCCACCAATAGAACTTGATTCACTTATTTCACCAATAGAACTTGATTCACTTATTTCACCAATAGAACTTGATTCACTTATTTCATCTTCCTTTTTATCTCCAAAGAAATCAAACATATCCGTAAATTTATTAAATCCCTCTTTCAGTTCTTTTATCAACCTATCACCACTCTTTACAGCTCTTCTAATATTATCTCCCCATCCTTTTATACGCTTGAGGGCGTTACGAATTGAATTTGCTGCATCTTTTTTAGCTTTTTTGTAGATTTCTTCTACAGTCATCCCACCAGGATCCACAAAGTTAACAGGATCATTCAACACATATCTATAAAGATTTGTATCTCCCCCACCAAACTGAATAGGATCTTTACTTAGCCATCTTCCGGTTTCAGGGTTGTATATCAAAATACAACTAAAAACAGTAATTCATTCATACAGCTCCATAGGAGTATCTGAAAGAAAACTTTACTTAATATTATTTGTGTTATTGTCACGTATTGTTTTTATAAAACAAAATACCTGACTGTAAAAATATGCACCAAGTACATAATTTAAATAGACATCAATCCAGTCAAAGTCATTTAACTCTAAATCAAAGAGTGAACCAACCGAAAGAATCAGAAAAAACATAACCAAGTTGTAACTCAGTAATGCAATACTATACCTAAAGAAAAAAAAGAGAATTCCAATAAAAAATGAAATCAAAAAGTAAAAGCTTATTCTTTTCCTAGAACAAAGAATATATACTGGGAAAAGAAGAATCCATGAGAACCCCTTAATCCAAAGATACTGGTCATTCACGCTTTGATTTGACTCTACGTTTCCACCCAAGTAAGTAGCAATGCCAACCGAAATAACACTCATCAATATCAATAGAATTGAATTTCGGTTAAATCTACCCTTTAAAATAAAATCAAGTATCCAATCTACACCATAAATGTATTTTAAAAAATTATTCACAAGAGTTTCCTTCTGCATCATTTAGGAGTGAACCAAATAGGCCTTCTCCGACATTAAACAAATCTGATCCAAACTTAATATCTAAAGTCTCTGTTTCATCTTCATCAACAGGAAATATGTCACTATCATCTTTACTCTTTTCACAAAAGGTTGAATTTATTCTGCAAATGGACTTCTCTCTCACGCCTTTGAGAAAGTCACCAAAATCGAAAAGACCTTTAATCTTATCTATAATAGATTTCTTTTTCCCCTCAGGATCCACAAAGTTAACAGGATCATTCAACACATACCTATAAAGGTTAGTATCTCCCCCACCAAACTGAATAGGATCCTTACTCAACCAACGACCAGTTTCAGGGTTGTAATCCCTTGCACCAAATCGAACTAAACCAGTTTTTACCTAAGAAGATTGGAGAGTCCTTCTCCTTTTTGATTATTTTAACATAATTCTGACTTATATTATTAATAAAAAGGTTAGTGGTAGGGGAGAGTGTTACTTTAAATTTCTTGAATAGACACAGGTGGAACAGGCTCAGGCGGAACGGACACAGGTGGAACAGGCTCAGGTGGAACTGACACAGGTACTGGAGAGAAGCCGAAACTTAACCCTCCTTGGCCTGTTACTGGAGATAAAGATACAGATGAAAGAAATAAATCAATTTATTATTTGAATTCAGTCAACCCTCGTAGCCTTTGGTTGAGGTATGAAAAATTTGTACCTACAACAATTCAAGGTCCAAGAACTATTGGTCCTAGAGGAAGGTAAGGGTTTTCATTTGTTCATAACGTTGACAATCACCACTATTGCCAAAAGAGCAAGATTTTCTATCTAGGCTTGCTTGATCTCGTAAGATCTGTTGAATTTTAAGCTTACTAGTGTTTTGTCTTAATGCTATTATTAACTCTCTAAAGTTAATAGCAGCTAAGCCTACATAGCCTCTGTTCTTATTCTTTTTAAGTACTTCATTTGCAAAAGATTTAGCTGATTCAAAACTTCCCTGGTCCATCATTCTATAGATTGTTATAGAGCAGAGATCCTGATAATTAATTCTGCATACCTTTTTACTAACATTGATACTTTCTTCAAGATTACCAGAATCCTCTAACAGGTCCGTGTACTTCATACATGAAGATGTCATTCCTTTGTCACAATCACTTGAAAATTTAACTAGATTTTCATGAAAACTGGCCGCATAAGAATTAATGGTAAAAAGAAAAATAAAAGAAGTAATTGCTATTTTAATCACTTTAGCCTCCATGACTATCTGGATAATTGTATCTTCTACTGACGAGAAATAAAAGTGTGAAAGGTAAGCTTCTAGAACTTGGACGGGTTGGGTAATAATTGCTTACCTAAGAAGATTGGAGAGTCCTTCTCCTTTTTGATTATTTTAACATAATTCTGACTTATATTATTAATAAAAAGGTTAGTGGTAGGGGAGAGTGTTACTTTAAATTTCTTGAATAATTTGTACTAAGGCACATTAAAGTGGCCATTGTGATAGCTAATAATTTCATAAAATTCCCCTTTCCTCTCATGTAACATACCAGCTATTTTTATTTAGAAAAAAGGGGGGGATTTGTAAAAAATATTCGGTTTATCGAATACGGAAAAATATGTCATTTTAGATGCTTAGGTTGTGAGAGAAAGAGAAATTATTTAGAATAAAGGCATGAAAAAAGAAATACTCATATTTGGTGGAACTCAGTACGTCGGGAAGGCGCTTATTAATCTTCTACACGCAAAAGGTTACGATATAACCATTGCAACACGTGGAAGCTTTCCTATCCCTCTTGGAGAGAATGTAAAGCACGTAAAGCTTGATCGCTACGATGTGAGTACTTTTCCGGAGAGTGTTGATAGAGAGTGGGACTTAGTTATTGATCAGCTTTCACTCTTTGGTGAGGACGCTAAGATCGTCGCTGACTTCTTTAAAAGGAAGGCCAAGCACTTTATCGTGATAAGTAGCTCGGCAGTCTATGATGAGTCGCTAGATGCTTCTGAAGAGCAATTCGATCCTATGACCTATAAGTTAAATTTAAAGCCTGACGAGGATAGACCCGAAGTCGTTCACGGCGGTGAGAGTTATAGAGAAGGTAAGAGGGCCACGGAAGCTTATTACATGCAAAATGTAGAGAGTTGTACTCTTGTGCGTTTTCCGCAAATCTTTGGAATCAATGATCTCTCTAATAGACTCCTTGAAGTTATAATTTGTATTAAAAATGAAAAAGAAATTCCCACCACAAATGATACAAAGAAATGTTCTCTTATTCACTCAAGAGACGCTGCAAGATTTCTTTCATGGATTGTTGATCATCCCTTTCATGGGCCTATTAATGCTTCTTCACTAGGAAGTGAAGATATCTATAGTCTCGTAGAAAAGCTTGGGGGAAGTCGTGATCTTATTAAGAAGAATAAAGAGAAGGATCTCTCTATTTTTGTGGGTAATGAAGTGCTTTTAAATACTGATATGGCGAAGAAGAAGGGATTTATCTTTGAAGAGAATAGTATTTGGTTGGATGAGGTGAGTCGCATTTGGAGATACTACATAGGGTATATTCAAGATTTTAAAGAAGTATGAATAAAAAGAAATTAGAAAATAACATAAAGAAATTCTACCTTCACCGCATTCTATCAGGGATGTTCTTTGCGGTGCCTATCATGGTGCTTTTTTGGCAAGAGAATGGGCTTTCACTAACTGAAGTCATGCTCTTGCAATCTCTCTTTGCTATCGTGACAGTTGTTCTTGAAATTCCCACGGGATACTTTGCAGATGTGAAGGGAAGAAGAAAGACTCTCTTTTATTCAGCGGTCTCAACAAGTATCGCCATATCAATTTATAGTTTCGCTGAGAGTTTTCTACACTTTGCCATAGGAGAAGTTTTCTTTGCCTTAGCCGTCTCTCTTTCCTCTGGGACATTGTCGGCCTTAGTGTTTGATTCTCTACAGGATTTAGGTCGAACCCACGAGTATCCAAAGATTTGGGGTAATTCCATCTTCTATGGAATGATCTCTCTCGCTCTATCAAATGCTGTTGGAGGATTTATTGGAGAAGTGAATTTGAGGTATGCCCTCTTTGCTTCAGTTCCTGCTTTTCTGCTACTCATTCCCGTGGCTCTTTCCATGGAAGAGCCCAGAAAACATAAAGACATTGTGAAAGAAGGCTATACACAAGAGCTCATACGAATCATGAAATTCGCCTTGGTGGAAAATAAGAAACTTCGCTGGATTATCATCTACTCAGGTATTGTCTATGCTTTCAATCAGTCTGCTCTTTGGTTGTATCAACCTTATTTTAAATTAACGGGACTTGAGGTCGCTCACTTTGGAATAGTGTTTGCGAGTTTTCAATTGGTCTCAGGATTTTCCTCTAAGTATGCCCATAGTATTGAGAGGAAGTTGGGACAGAAGTATTCTCTCGCCATGCTCATCATTCTTGTGTCAGCAAGTTACTTCCTAATGCATCACTTTGTTTATCTCTTTAGCTTTTCATTTTGCTTCATTCAGCAATTTGTAAGGGGATTCAAAAAAGCTGTTGTGAATGATTATATCAATCAACTTGCCACCTCAAATATTAGGGCGACGATACTTTCTCTAGAGAGTTTTGCCAGTAGACTTCTCTATGCTGCGATTGTTCCTGTGGTGGGGTGGGTTGCTGATATTTATACTCTTTCACAGGCGCTTCTCATTTTAGGGAGTACTGCTCTTGTTTCTGGAATAGTTATCTTTGCCTTTCTACGTAAGTTTAAGATCTTTTAATTGCCTTTAACATCCCGAAATTATATAGATATTCGATAAATAATACATCTGTACTTAAATAATAGTACTACCTAAGAAGATTGGAGAGTCCTTCTCCTTTTTGATTATTTTAACATAATTCTGACTTATATTATTAATAAAAAGGTTAGTGGTAGGGGAGAGTGTTACTTTAAATTTCTTGAATAAGCTTAACGTTTTCCTGAGGACTTTATGTTCCGAATTAGTCCTGAGGAGCATGAATCTTTGAGGTCACAGTTTGTGACCTCAAACGAGGGAAGAGGTGGTCGAAGGTACCAGCCTCATGTTTTTACAGAGAATGGAGTAGCAATGCTCTCCAGTATATTGAAAAGTGAGACCGCAATAGATGTAAATATCGCTATTATGAGGACTTTTACACAGCTTAGGAGCTTTATGATGCTGGAGAAGGAGCTTGTAACTAGAATGAGTAGTCTGGAGATGAATACTGCTGAAGTATTCAAAGTTGTATTTGAAAAACTTGATTCGTTGGATGAGCAATTACCTAGTTTTAAGAAGGATAGAGTTTAGATTGGTTTAGGGGGGGATGAGTAAGCTAAGATTGTTTTCTAGACAGTTTTATAGATTGATGGAAGAATTATTCCGAAGTTTATATTCACTTTAAAGGGGAAGTCCTAGTCAGATGGCTTAGCCTACATCATTTAGGAAAAGCTTGTGGAGATAGTTATTTGATATGAAACAATTAGTGATAGGAGTATTTATTGGTTTAGCTGTGGGTCTATATTTTGGACAAAAGTCCAGTCCAGTTATTCAGCCTAAAAATACAAGCCTAAAGGGTAATATTAAAAAAGAGATATTATCAAAACCTTCCAGAAATTTACTTAAAGCGAAAACAAGAGAAGTCACTCTCTCTCAAGACCAACATCGCTTTGTCGAAGAAGATCATATAACTGCAGAATTGCAAAAAATCGATGAAGCTACTTCATCAGAATCATATGAGATATATAAAGATCTATACCGAAGCTATCCAAAGTCTAAGACTGTATTAGAGCAGTACTCTAGTTTCTTAGTAAGATCTAAGAAATGGACAGAAGCAATCTCTACTCTTAAAAAATGTGTTAAAAACTATCCTTCTTCAGAAGTATGCCAAGCAAACTTAGTCAATACTCTTCAACAAAAAGGAAATAAGAAAGATCAGCTAGAGGCGATTGAGAATTGCCTTGATGTTAATCATAAGAATGTAGCATGTCTTAATTCTTATGCTAATTATTCTTTGAGGTACGGTGATTATAAAAATGCATTAAAATTTTTTAAAGAAATGTTTATAGTAAATGGTCAGGGGCTGATAACTTTTGAAGAGCGTTATATAGAATATGGAATGGGGTTATCTTATCGAGGGCTGGGAAAACTTGATCGGGCTAAAGATTATTTCAAATTATCATGTCAGTCGAATTTGCAAACAGCGTGTAGGGAATTAGAACAACTTGATTTGTAAAAAAATCCGCTAGGCTCAGTTATTGAACTACAAAATATAAAGAACTAAGAAGTAGACTCGCCATTAAAAAATTAAATCTCTTCAGCATTACCTGATTACTTAAAATTTTTCTGATTTGTTTTCCTAGAAGTACCCAAGTACTTACGGAAGGAAGATTCACAACTCCAAAAATGAGAGCGACTTTTATGATCTCTTGAAAGGTATTTTCGGGAGCATATAAAGTTATAGCTGTTAGGGCCATAGTCCATGCCTTTGGATTTACCCACTGAAATAGGGCCGCTTGTTTGAATGTTAGTGGTTTTGTTCTAGTGGTATTGTCTTTGTTCGTAGATGTAGAGACTGCAATTTTGTAAGATAGGTAGACAAGGTAGCTAATGCTAACTATCTAAGATAGTGGGAGAGTTCTTCTCCAATTCATTCTAATTAAGATATTTTTTTATGATCTGTTATGAGTGTTGCTTCATATAGAGGAGTTTTGTACTTTGGATTATTGGGGAAAGGTGGTTAATTCGTCCTATCCTTTTTGTTCTTATAGTTGGTTTTCATTATTTGTCCTCATATCGTGAAATTAATAATACGAAGGATATGTACGGTTGAAATTTTAAATTGTTTAGAAGAAAGTTACACGGGCATACGATTGTCATAAAATTAGCTAGTTACGCGCACTTTTGTAAGATGATTATATCTAAGGCCAGCATAGACATAGAAACTTTACATTTAAATAATAGCGTATATATGCTAGTATTCTAAGGAGGACAAACTAATGGAAAATGATCTTATTGCAATATTTAAAGAATTAGACAAATGGATAGAAGATATGAATGAGCAGTCTTTGACTGAAGGTTTCAACTTTAATCCTAATTGTAGCATTACGATCCTTGGTCAAATGGGCCTTCTTGTTGATGAGGAGATTGCTATTCAATTAAATCCTGTAGCTACTGTTGACCTTGATGCTTGGGTTAAAAGTGAGTCTAGTATTACACAAGAGCTTAAGTCTCTACTTTCAAAAAATGGACTAATCCTAGATGAGCTCAGTAATGAGATTTGGTTACCAGAAGAGTATGAAGTTGAAGACTTTTATATCTCAGATAGAATTACTTGCTTAAAAGTAAAACCATTATACCTTTTAGTAAGTAAGGCCATAAAAGCTAAAGAAAAAAATAGAATTCTAGTTAAAGAAGCAATTGGTATCTTTAAAGAAGAATTGGTTGATATGATAATAAAGTACGGTGGTGATCCTAGCTACTTTATCAATGGATAGGTTATGGAAATTGACTACAAGAAGCTAGATAGAGATAGAAAGAAAATTGTAAAGATGAAAGAGTCTGATAGGTATCAGAATGTCTTATACTTTCTATATTCAAAAGGATTCTTTAAACTTGTTAATAAACCAAGGATCATTAGAAATAAGAAAATTGATATCTTAGACATACTCTGGGCTTCAAAAATTGAGCCTAGAATTCTGGAAGTTTTCCCTGCTGCCTTTATTCATTTTAAATCAAAATTTTCAAATATTGATGCTCTTCCAAAGGGGCTTGAAAAAATTATCAATCAAATTAAGACTAATTCTGATCTAGGACATGACTATAAAGGAATTTCCTACATTGATATGAAGAGGTGGAGCAATATCAACCTCTCAGACAAACGCTCAAAGCCTGTTAATGATCAAAAACTTCTAAGAAGCTTTAAGCTTTCAAAAGAAGTTTTGGAGAAGTTAGAACTTCTTGCAAACGAGAATAAAACAACGAGAACTGAAGTTATTGAAAGCCTCATTATGTCATATAACAAAAGTAGTTAGTTTCTACTTTTAATATCCTGATTTTGTATTTTTGTACAGGCCGTAAAAATATTCTAATAATTCCAAAAAACCTGATATCATTTTAATATGTTGAGTTGCTTTGATCGAGATAGGATTAGTTGTTATAGTGCTGAGCTTGATTATCTAAGAAAGTGGGAGAGTTCTTCTCCGTTTTTAATATTTTAATATGGTTTGTAACGTTTTATTTTAAAAAAGGTTATCTGTAGGGGAGATTAATACTTTAGAATTCTTAAATAAGGTGTTTAATTCGTCCTATCTTTTAGACTCTATAAAGCAAAAGAAAAAGGCTTCTACGGTCTACAAGCATTTGAGGTAGGCCGTTACCTCTACTTAAAGATCTCTATGTTTTTGATCTAACTAATCGTAATTGCATCTGGGATGCGTTGTTAACATGGTTTAATAAGACTTATTAACCATGTTACTGCTTTAACATGGTTTTATCTCTTCTTTGGACCAGCTTATTGTGATAGTCTGAATTAGTAGGTTTTAAAAGAGGGTTATTGAAGTGAAGCTAGATGAATTAGCAGAAGAGCTTAGGCAACCATATACTCTGAAGAGAGGTTACGGTGTAACCAAACTTACCAACGCTGAGAGTGATTGGAGGAATATATACTTTGTCGTACCTAAACCTCCACCAAAAGAAATCAAATCCAAGCTACCACATGAACTTTTAAATGAAGCTCTCAAGGTCATTGGCGCCTTGCCAAGAGTGAATGAAATGTCTCAACTAGATAAATTAGTAAATTACTTACTTGTAAGAAGAGAGGTTGTGCAGTCTTCAAGGTTAGAGGGAACATGGTCGACTATTGATCACGCTTTAACTCCAGGAGATATTGCAGAAAATAATAAAGGAAAAAGTGAGCATCAAGCAGTCAGAAGTTATGCAAACTTGTTAGAAGAAATAATAGAGAAATCAATTACAAAGAAAGAAGGTATTTTTTCAAAGTCTTTTATCTGTAATACTCAAAAACGAATTGTTGAAAATGATCCTCAATCAAGCGGGATACCTGGAAAATTGAGAACAGAAGGAGACCCCGGCGCAATTGTCACGATTGGTGGTGGTATACGAAAAGAGAATTCTATTTATAATCCAGCACCAGCTGCTGAGATAAACAAATGCTTAGAAGAGATTCTTGATTGGTTACAAGATGATGAGCTTGCTCAAATAGGAGATGCTGCTGCTGGAGGATTGAGTTTACCAATTAGACTCGCTGTAGCTCATGTTCATTTCGAAGCTGTTCATCCATTTACTGATGGTAATGGACGAGTAGGGCGCGCTTTATGGCCAATACAAATGGTATGTTCTGGATATATGCCTCTATATTTATCTGGATACGTTGAAGTAAATAAGTCCCAATATATAGAATCATTAGAAGAGGCCCAGAAAAAACTAAACTATCTTCCAATGATTGAGTTTATTTGTAATGCGATTATCGAGAGTAGCTTAGAGAATAAAAAATCGAAAGAAGCTATAAATAATTTAGAGAATACATGGCAAGAGCGAGGTCGATTTAGGGCCAATTCAGGTCCAAGAAAAGCACTAAGTTTATTATTAACAAGGCCTATAGTATCAACAACGATATTAGAGAAAGAGCTTGGTATTTCTAAAACAGCCAGTGTTAATACGATAAATGCTCTTGTGAATTCAAAGATAATAAAAATTAGATCTAAAGAAAGTAGACTTCGTATTTACGCTGCTGAGGAGTTAATTCAAATTCTCTCAAGGCCATTTGGCGAAGAGATTAAATTAGCACTAGAGAAGGCCCACTTACTTCTTGGCTTAGAAAAATAACTTTCATTGTTAGTAATAAATTATGAGATATCTAAGAAGATTGGAGAGTTCTTCTCCGTTTGAATTATTTTAACATGATTTTGATTTATATTATTTAATAAGGCTAGGTGTAGTGGAGAATGATACTTTAGAATTCTTGAATAAGGTGTTTAATTCGTCCTATCCTTCTATGGTGGGATAATGTTCACTTATCTAGCTATGGGCAGGAACTAATGGCAAAGAAAGTATTTGGTGAGATCCATTTGTTGGAGAACTCCCCTCTCCTTTGAATTAATATACAAATGTAACTCCTCTTAATCTCCACTAAAGAGGTAACCTCTCAACTAAAGCCACAAAGTCTCCCGTACCTTTAGGGGGTTTAGATATTCAATATTCCTCCAAGATATGTGTAAGCATAATCGCTAAATACAGAAGTATATTCCATATCCATTTAAGTGGCTTGTCACAAGAACGCTTTTCAATCCTCTGAATATAAAACTCGAATACTTCGAGGTTTAGGAAGAAGCCCATACGGACTATCTAAAAACATATTTTTTCGCAATGATTCAACATTCTTCATATCTTGATAATAAATAAAGTTATCTAGTTGGAGAAGTATTATAGACTAAATAAGAATAGACAGGGGGAAGATCATTAAACTATTTCTATCAAGTTGTATTATCGTGGCCCTATGCTACTCTTCGATAACTAGAGCAGAAAATGTCATAGTTTTTGTAAGTAGCTATAGCAAAAGCCTAGAGGCTCAAAGAAAGATGTTCCCTCTTCTTATTAAAAACTTCAAGTTAAATTATAAAAAAAAGATTTTCTATTTAGACAGTAAAAAAAAGACCTTAAAAAAAACAATGTTAGATTCAATTCCTATATTAGAAAAAATTATAGAGATTAATCCAAAACTTGTTTTTCTTTCTGATGATAATGCTCTGAGAACTCTTGGTCCGCCATTGGTGCAGTATGGGGTTAAGATTGTCTCATTGGGAATAAATGGAAACCCTCGAACATATTTCAATGCAAATGACTTTTTTAGCGTTTATGGTGTTTTGGAGAGACCTCTCTTTGTTAGAGGAATTGTCGAAATAAACAGAATAGTTGGTTATAGGCATAATATATTAATTCTATTTGATGACTCAGAGACATCTAAGTCTATTATAGAGAGCATCTTTCAAAATAAAACTACAAAAGAAATCTTGAAATTTAGAATTAAGTACCAAATTGTTAGAAATTTAAATGAAATTAAAATGAAGATCAATAGTATCGATAAGAAAAATACTCATCTCTTCTTAGGTCCTCTGCACACAATAAAGAGAAGTGCTAAAAATCTAGACGTGATGAATTATCAAGAAGTTTTAGGGAAGATTTCAAGTTATTATAAATCTCATTATTATAGTTTTTGGAAAGATTACATTATTCCAAACGGAGCAAAAATCTCATATGGAGTAGACTTAGTGGATCACTCTAGTATCTCATTAGATATTGCTTATAAAATAATAAACAATACAGCTCCAAAGTTAAGATTTGTGACTCCAGAGAATGGACGAATATTTAAATTAGATAAGTAGTACAATTGATCAAGAAAAAGAAGGCCTTAGAGCTAGTCCTTAATAAGACATTTCTCTTACCTAAGAAGATTGGAGTCTTTTTCTCCGTTTTGATTATTTTAACATGATTTTGATTTATTTTATCTGAAAAGATATTTGTAGGGGAGATTTGTACTTTTAGATTTCTTGAATAAGGTGTTTAATTCGTCCTATCCTTAATCAGTATTTTTACGCTTCTTTGATTCCGCTAAACTCTTCTAGTTCTTTCCATATCTTGTAAGTAGAGGCCTTTGAACTTTTAAGTTTTTTCATGGCACCGTATGACTTCTCAACTATTTTAAGATCTCTTAGTGTTGCAATATCAGCTCTAAGGCCTACTCCAAACACAAGCCTGTTTCTGTACCATGTACTATTTGTTAGCAGTTGAGTCCTGCTTGCAAGCTTTGCTCTATGTTGCTTCTGGAATGGGGTGGTGTAGATTCCAAACTTCTCTAGGTTTGGATCTGTTCCTTGCAATTCAACGCGCTTTTCAGAACTTAGGAAATAGTTATTTCCTTTTGCTTGGGACTTGAGTCTCTTAAGTAGTTTCTTGTGCCAAGCTCCAGATGCTCCAGGCAACTGTTGTACAATTGAACCTAAGAAGCCTGAGCTTATTTGATCTAGACCCTCAGAGTAGTGATATATCACTTCTAAGCGTAAGAAGCTTGAGAACTCTGATATTGCCAAGCATAGTAAAGAATAATACCTTCTCGAACTGTGAAACTCATTTAACTGAACTAAAGAAACAAGAGCTTCTTCTGGAGATACGTTTGATTGGGATAACTTTTCTGTAAAAGCTATCCCGAGTATTGAAAGATTTTCTTCAGCTTGACTCAGCATAATCTATTCTCCAAATCCTAGCTTTACTCTAATTTCATTTAGAATGACTTCTTTAAAATTAACTTGAAAGAACTGATCAGGGAGTAGCATTACTTGTTTTGCAACCTTCTCGAACAATTCAGCGTTTCCTTTTGTCAGATCTTTTATATCTGTAAAGTCTTCCTCTCTATTAATCTCGGCCAATTTTTTTGAAATAAAATATCTTCATTATCAAAAACATAAATTTCAAGAGAAGGGTATGACTTTTCAAGAGTAGAGCGAAGCTTCCAATCTTTTGGAAGAGCTTGCTCCAGATTGTATGCTTGGCAAAAAGGATTAAGCCAGTTTTCTTCTAGGCCATCAATATTCTTTGCTACAAGATTAATGAGTTCAGTAAGATCTTTGTCATCTTTTGGTAAAACAAAATCTATGTCATGAGTAACTGCGACTGAACGGATATTCCTAAGAATTAGGCTTGCTCCTCCGCAGATATAGATGGAGGCCTTAGTATTCTCTTTCTCCAGTAGTCGGCTTAGCTCGTTAAGTCCTGTTTCTATTAACTCTAAATCCAAGCTCATATATATACTCCTTATATGAGATTATATGCTATGGCTTTTTAAAAAGCCATAGTGGCTTTTAGTTAGTTTTATCTACGAACGGGGCTTTTTCGTTGTTTAAAGGTTTCAAATGTTAATTTTCTTTATAATTTTAGAGACTTACTTGGGGATGGGAAAGTTGATGGCAAAAGTGCATCGTGGGCTTTCTTCTTTCATATAAAATTATGCGTTAAATTTGTTTTATTTTAAGTAGTTATAGCGCATTTTTTGGAGGGCGTAAATGGGGGATTGAGAAGGGTCTAGTGAGATGTTTATGTGATTATAGTGAGCTGTGGACCCTGGTTTTGCGTGATTTTTTTTCTCTGCTTAGTTTTCAACTACTTCGGGGCGATTTCATTTTCTTGAAGAGCGGGGTTTTTTCGTGGTTAAAATGACACATTCAAACTGATTCTTTTTTGATTTTAAGGGGTTAATTCAGGGGGCGATATATAGTCTCCAATGTGCACCGCTGAAGATTCTGAGTGATGTTTATAATAGTTCTCTTAGTTCTCTTAGTTCTCTTAGTTCTCTTAGTTCTCTTTTTTATTTTGAAGAGTATTGTTGGTGAGTGTGTTGGATAGAGTGTTGGATAGAGTTGTGTTTTAATTTCTGAATTGTCTAAGGTAGTGGATGATTTGTTCTGTGTTTAGTTTGATTAACGTATATTATAAATTTAATTTCTGATAAAAGCTCTCTGTAAGGGGATTTTTGAATATAGGTGGTTAATTTGTCTTATCCTTAAAGTTAATTACTTACATCCATTAATCATATGTGCCACATGAAAGATCCTCATTTGGTTATTTATTACATTTTTAATATGTTATAATTCGTCAACTTCACTAAAGAAGTGTTTTAACTATAGTTAGAGGCTTAGGAGATCACAATGTCACCCTTAATAAAAAAGTACGGGCTCAAGAGAAATGAGCCCTCTGTTTCTCAGGAACGAAAATGGTTAAAACTTGTTGAGAAGTTGATAGCTAGGGGCGTGGGAAGTGAAGAAGCTGGTAGGGCCTCTGCAACAGAAAATTTTAAGACATATAGGCTTACTGCTAAAATGAAAACCAATGCAAAGCATGAAGATACTGTGAATGATTTAGTGAAAGTTTTAAACGATAAGCAAAAGAAATAAAAATGCTACTTGTCTATAGACTGAAGATTTATATAGGAATCTTATAGTAGAGCACTTACTTATTGATTTTGTTTTTTCTTTCTATCTAAGCAAAGTAGGAGTTTTTTTCTTCGTTCAATTATTTTAAGATGATTTTGTTTTCTTCTTTTTAAATTTGGAACAAAGAGAGTTTGAGACCTCTTGAATAACAGGTGTAACTTCTCCTCTCTTTTAGTTGTATAGTCAACTCTGGGTCTATCCTTATCTCTCTGGTAGTGCTACCCAGGTTCGAGACTGATCCAAGATTAGATGCCCACTATCTAGCGACGGTACATAGGCTCGCAAGAGGTTCTCTCTCTTTGCAATAACTAAAATTAGGTGTAGTTCCGGCGAATACAATTCTATATGTTCCTCTTTCGGGCTAATCTTTAATTTTGGCAAATCCCTAATGGGGGACTTTACTTTGACGAGCGAGTTTCGACTCTCAAATAATTTTCCTCTTAGTTCATTTTTTTTAAATAGCAATTTATCAATTAGCTCTCTTTGTGTGTGATTTGAAATCCAGATCTTCATGACATTTTTTTCGTAGGGAATCCACAAAGCAAAAACCTCTAATTGATCACCTTCTCTGTAATCAGTAGGTTTTGTATCTTGAAGCTCTTCTTGCTCCTGTTCAGCCTTTACGTTCTCTTTATATTTTTTTATTGGACTGGGTCCCTGATAACGATAGACATCACTTGCTAGAATAACTAACTCTTTTCTCTTGGTCTTCACTCTTAATCTTCCAAATGCTAGAACCTCAAGAATTAGCCCTTTTTCATCCTTTTTCTTTGTTAGTTGAAAGCTAATCGAACCTCCAACCTTGTATCTCAGTTGATTCATATCTCTCCCTTAGGAAGACTTTGGTGCCCTATGTTGAGACATCTCTATGTTAAAGGTTTGCTCTGGTAGATGCAATTAAATATTTTGTTTCAGGAGACCTCGGGCTAGTGTCCAATCAGACTTTGGGTGAGAGTCTTTCTCCGTTTTGAATATTTTAATATGGTTTTATTTTATTATCTTTGAAAAATAATAAAAGCCTGTCTATAATAAACAGGCTTTTGAATATATAAACTGTTTTTTCTATCTACAAAGGTATTGGGTAGTTTGTAAAAGTCGTTTTACTTGTGTTACAGCGTTCCTATTTTCCAACCAAAGTACTAATCGATTAGTCTTGTCTTCTCTACCTCTATGAATGTCAAAGACAATATTTGAATCAAGCATCATTGCAATATAATTTGGACCTGCCTTCATTTTTAAGATTTGATTTGGATTAATGTCAGATACAGCTCCATAAAATTTTGATCCTTTGTCCGAGTAAATATTTAATGTACATTCACTAGAGGAACTAATGCTGCTGTTAATATCGTCACTGAAGTTTACTGCAGCTAATTGTTTAAGCTTATTAACAGCGTTATCAAACTTGAGACTTTCAGAGCTATTAAGTTCGCCATTTGCAGAACTATGAAATGTGATACAAGCTGAAAATATAATTATTAATGTTTTCAAATCGATACCTACCTATAATTAATTGTAATATTAAATACTTCTACTTCAGTTGAAAAATATAACAAGGACTTAGTCATAATATTGTCCGACTTTTAAATCAGCCTTTTCGTTCTAATTTCTAGCAAAGTCTATATCAAGGTTATAAGTTGTGAGTTCGCTTCCCGTACCAGTAACCTTAACAAAATATTCACCATTAGTATTATCAAAAGTTAGTGTTTCGTTTCCAACTTCTTTAGACATGGATGCAACGACTTCACCGGACTTATTTGTGATCTCTAGCTTGATACTTGCTGACTCTTGCCGCCCTCTTTGAATAGTAATAGCAAGTTTCGTTTTTACACTTGTTCCTAGTTTATAAAAATCAATGTCACCAATTTTTTCAATATTATTTTGAGTCGAGTACATTCGTGGAACTTCAATCGCTTTTTCAATAGTGTCATTATCTGGAGTATCAAAACGGTGAGAAGCAATATAGGCAGATATAAATTCTCTCATATCTTCTCGTTCAGGTTGCAATTGGTTTCTCAATAAAGTTAGAACCATTTCCATTCTTCTGCTTTGTTGATCGTAATGCTCTCTTAGCGCCCTAGTGTTTGGTCCATCGTAAACAGCAAACAAAGCAAAATCTAAAGCATTGGCCTTTGATTCGTCATTAAAGGTTACAAATTGATCAATGCTGCTCGATGCCCTTAAAATTGAATGAAACATCCCAAGATTGACATGGTCAATTGCAGAAATCAAAGGTGAATGTAGTTGCATATGTGCTTCAAGAGCAGGGTCTTCATTGAGTGAGATAAGATACTCAACATAATCTCTATTATTTTCTTTTGCCGCGTAATAAAATGGATGTAATGAATGTTTCGCTGACAAAATATTATAGCCATAAGACTTTACTTCTCGTGCCAATGTAACATTTCCAATAGTTGCTAGTGTTGCACCAATACTTTCAACCTTAGTTTCAAACTCTGATTTTCTTTTAAGTATTAAGTTTAATGAAGATTGATCTATATCTCGATTATTTGCTGCAGGAAGTGAGTAGTTGCTTGAGCAATCATTAACAATGATTTTCCAACCTCTAATCGCTGATTCAAAATTCTTAATTGCAGACTTATTCCACTTCTTCGCTAGATTGAGTAAATCTATTCCTTCTAAGAATTCTGTATCCGATTTAGAGGTCATGAGATTCACTTTATCAAGTAGGTCTCTTGATCTTGAACTCTCGCCCTTTGCTTTTTCTGCATCCCTTATAGCATCTGACCAATATTCATTACAACTTCTTGCAAGAATATTTGATGATAGTAATAACAGTAAGTTTATGAGAATGAGTTTTTTCATTTCGTTCCTAGATTAAGTAATGTATTTAATATTTCTTATCAAGAATTAGTATTTAAATGAAGTAAAGTGAATTTATTCTAGAGTAACATCTTTAGTAAGTTGTTAATATTATGATTGTGGTAAGAAAACTTTTATCTATTTAAGTAAACTAGGTTAGCCTTCTCGGATTTGATTACTTTAGAGTCATTTTGGTTTATAGCTTTTTACAAGTTATTTGTAGGGGAGATTGTAATTTTAGAATTCTTGAATAAGGAGCTTAATTACTTCTATCCTTGTATCAAAGTAAATTAAGGCCCATGTTGAGGGCCTTTTTTATTATTCACAATTATTATTAAAATAGCTTAAAACACTGTAGTCTTCGTCGAGATAGTACTCAATACCAAAGTTAGCCTCCATTACACGATCGTGATGAATCCGTGAATTACGAATGCTTTGAATATTATTACAAACTGTGTAATCAGCTTCGTTAAACTTGTCCATAGCTTTAGTGTAATAAGTAGAAGCATCGTTATAGAGCTCCAGAGTATTAACTGCAATAGAACATGCCTTATCAAAATTATGGGCACGAACTTCATCCTGACCTTTTATCCAACGGACCCTTGCTTTTTCAGCAAAATCATTGCCTTTAATGCCAAGTTTTTGTCCCTTTTTCAAAATTCTTTTACATTTACCTCTTTCTGCAAAAGCTGGATTACTAAGAACGCTCAAAAGAACGAGTGATAGAAATAGTTTCATACTGACTCCTAAATAAAAAAAAAATGGTTATTTTTTGGCACTCTACACTTTGTGGAAATCATTTCAATAAGAAAAATGAGAATTGTAAAAGTTCATAAGTCTACGCATTGACAACAGTTAAACACTGTCAACCAAGGGGATGAATATAGAGAGAAATATCCACAAACCTACCTAAAGAAGATAGGAGGGGTCTTCTCCGTTCAAGTTATTTCGAAATTTTTCATGGGAGGAAGTTGGTTCTTCAAGATTTCTTGAGTAATGCGTTTGAGTTGTAGTATCCTTTATCCTTTTTTCAACATTTTAGTTTTCCTCGTCGTTGTTTATGATATTTATATATATATCCAAAAGAATTATTCTCTGTAAGAACTTTTGTAAAAAATAATCTGTTATCTAGGTAAAGTAAGAGAGTTATTTTTCATTTAAATTAAATTTATGATTTTAATTTGTTCTATTCTTCTATGGTTCTTGAAATTTAAGTCGATATAAATAATTAAATGAACTAAAAATATTAACTTTTATTAAACTGTGCCAACTTCCTCGCCTCATCTAAGTTGATTTCGTAATTAACAAAGAGTCTGTAAAAGTAATTTTTCTTCACTTTAAAGAAAGGAACGTCTGTATTTAAATTTGTCTACCTAAAATATTTCACTATCTAGAAATGTTGTTTGATGAATAAAGCCGTATGAGATATAAGTCGACTGAAATATTATGCATTAACAAATACAAAGGACCAATATGATCTACCTAAAAGTCATCTCAGCTTTTATATTATTATCTATAAGTGCATCTCAAGCATCATCAATAAATACACAAGCGGAATTTAAGCAACATTGCAAAGAAGGTCAAAATCTTGATGCTTTAGAGGCAGTTATTAAATCAGGAACGTTTGGTATTAATCAAATTCTAGATGGAAGAACATGCTTACAAGTTGCTTCTTGGTTTGGCAAAGTCGAGGTAGTCAAGTTACTTATGTCTATGCCCGGTTTAAATATCAATGTAACCAATGGTGCTAGAATGTCTTCATTAGCTTTAGCTGCAACATCTGGAAAAGGAAAAGGTAAAGTGATAACAGAATTACTTACTCATCCATCTATAGATGTAAACAATAGAGATCTAGCCGGGAACACTTGTCTAAATTCTGGAGCAGGACATGAAAATAGTGAAGTGTTGAGAGCTCTCCTTACTAGTTCTAAAATTAATGTTAACAATGCAAACGGATATGGCTGGACTCCTCTAATATCAGCAGTAAATAGTAATAGGCTTGAAAACGTAAAACTTCTACTTTCGAATCCAGAAGTAAAAACTGATCCTAAGAATAGAGATGGTGAAACTGCGCTGGATATTGCGAGAAGAAAAGGCTTCACTAGTATCGTTGAGTTTATGACTGCTCCAGTTGACGTTAGTGATGTTCTTAGTCCAAACTTTGGAAATGGCCCTTTTCTTTTTTCAAAATATCAAAGAGTAGAGTCAGCTAATTGCTCAAGGTCATTATATTACCGCTTCTTTAGGTCAACATATACTGAGCCACGTTTCACAAAAAAGCATTACTTACGTATTAAGAATGAAGAGAGCTCACAGTCTCAAAAAAGCCTTCAAATTGAAAGAAGCACTAATGGGTTAGGTATTTATAAGTTTAAATATGAAAATGGCATTACTTACTTTAGTGATATAAATACCCAGGAGGAATCACTTAACGTTAATGGCTGTAACTATATACTGCCGCGACCTGAAAGACTCAATTTAACACCAGAACTTGATACCAGCATTAAGAGTTTCAATGATGCTATGACAAAAGTTAAAGAAATAACTCTTGGAAGTGGTGAAGCATACAAAGTTAAATTCTCCAATTTTGAAGTCGCTAAGAATGCAAACCATTGTACTTTCAATATTGCTTATGAGTGTCAAGGTGAGAGCTGTTCAAGCGACGTGAAGAAGACCAATATTCAGTTTAACTTTCAAAAAGGTATTGGTTGGAGTAAACCAAAAGAAGGCAATCTTGAATTGGTGGTAGATACAGAAGGTAATTCGGCTACAACGTTTAATTCTGAGAATAGGGCAGAAACTAACAAAGTTAAGAGTATCTTTTTTGAATCTCAAGAAGAAGCAATGAAAGTAAGAAATGCATTTAATGATGTTATCAATAAGCGATGCTCTGATGAATATGTAAACATTTGTGATCGAGGACGTATTGCTGATGCATTTTATAGAACTCTTGATGGGTGGACCTGTAAAAAAGTTGTAAGATCAGAATTCTCTAAAACTACAGAAATTTATAAAGACTTCAGATATGACCGTAACCTTACGAAATTTCCAAAGTTTGCAGAGAACGCTTTTGATGGTTTCATAAATGTTAAAAAAGTTCATATCCTCTTCCATCCATTCAATAAAATCCCTGAAGGAGCATTGGATGATTTAAAGAGTGTTGAGATGATGACTTTCAGAGGAGGTAACCTCCAAAAGATAAGTGCTAATACGTTTAGTAAATTAGAAAATGTTAAAGAATTAAAATTCTCTCTAAATAGAATTAACAAAATTGGAACCGGTGCATTTACAAACTTGGAAAAACTCATAAAGTTAGATCTAGAAGAAAATAAAATTACAAAAATTGATGCCTCGGCTTTTTCAGGTCTATACTCTCTTGAGAAGCTATTTTTAGGAGAAAATATTGAAAAAATTGAAAGAGGTCTTTTTGGCGACCTTATAAGTTTAAAAGAATTAACTATTGTAGGTACTTTTACATCAATTCCGGACTTCCTTTTTGGAAGCATGCTGAACCTTGAGATCTTGGGGATACATGGAGAAGTAGAGAGCTTAAGCTTTAAATCAATGAATGGTTTACTTAATTTAAAGAGATTAAATTTAAACGGTAATAAACTTACTGAATTATCGAATGATCTTTTTACAAGCTCACCAAATATTACAAATCTGCAAATGCAGAATAACAGAATAAGTAAAATTGGTGATAAGACATTTAAAAATCTACCTAACCTGACTTGGCTTGAGATAGATGAGAATAAGCTTACAAAAATTAACTCCAAAGTATTCAGCTCTCTGTCAAAGCTTACAAGCTTGGATCTTAGAAAAAATAATATCAGTAAGATATCTCGTGGTGCCTTTTCAGGAATGAAGAGTATGGAGGCGTTCAGGCTATCTAATAATGATATCTCAAGCTTTCCAAGAAATACGTTCAAAGGGCTCAATTTTCTGGAGTACATCTACATGGAAAATAATCCAATGAGAAGATTCTCTAGATCAAAGCTTGGTATGAGAGCAGAAGCATATATGTTTGATGTTGAAGAAATCTAAAATGATTCGAATGGGCCCTGTACAAAGACAGGGCCATTTATAACTTAACTAAATTATTCACCCTCATTTTAATTTCTTTAAAAGGAACTCGATTTTAAATGCAGCTAAAGATCGTGTTCAAGTGGATACCTGTCTTAATGCTAATGATGCTGATAAAATTCTCAAAGAGCTAAAGTATGACCTTCTTGTAACAGATATTATAATGCCTGGGAGATCGGGGGTCGAGTTAATACGTTGGGTAAGAGAAAGTGGAAATGATATACAGATTTGTGTTTACTCTTCAATTAGAGATAAGGAAACTATAGATGAGTTCGAACTATTAAATGTTAGTTTACTTGTTATGAAGCCGGGGATAGTGCCTGAAGTTGCTAAGGAGCTCTTGACCCTTGTTTAAGTATACTTCTAATACGTGTATAACCGATGAGCAGTGCTAAGCTCATTATCACTAAAAAACTATATTCTACTATCTATTACTTTGTTGAGTTGGCCATAAAAAACTACTTCCGATTAAAAAACTAGCACCAGAGTAATCAAAGTATTTTCGCGACTTTTCATCCATTAACATTGTTCTTGCAGTTGAAGCAATGATCATAGATGCCACATTGCCCCTACATCACCGACTATTCACTCTAGGGTCACTTGGTACCTTTTGAATTATGTTGTGTCTCAAAGGGAGCCACGTACCTAAAAATTGACTAAAGTTTAAACAATCCCCATGTTTACTTGTAAATTCTTCAACAATAAAGTATCTACGTTTGTCTTAAGTTATTATTAAAGAAAACAGGAGCTTATAATGAAAAAAATTTTTAGTATTCTAATTCTATTGTCCGTTTCACTCACTGCTACAGCATTTGATGACTGGGATGATGATGACTGGGATGATGAGTATACAGAAATTTTTGATAGGAGTAGAGAGTCATTACGTATGAGTGATCTTTCTAATATTCCTCCTCTTGTTCTTGAAAAGGCACCGGGCCAATCAAATAACGATGTAATACGAGCGGACAAACTATTGTCTTCAGTTCTTGTAATGAGTCTTCACTTAAATAACGAGCACAATCTTAGAAGTGATACTGGTGAAATACAAAGGATAAAGGAATTAACTCCATTCACAAAATTTGATTTAGAAGAAGGGGGAGGTGGAAGATTCTCCGATATGAATCTATATATGGATGATATTGAAAATTCTAAACTGTATAAAAATCTTCATGCATTAAATGAAAGAATAAGAACAATGAATAATAGGTGTTCTTTAGAAAATAAAGTGATGAAAGGCGAATTGCCTGATTCGGCCATAGATGAAAATAATAGAATTATGCCTCTTTTTACTGAAGTACTAGAGCATGTTGGAGTTGGAACACAGCATCACTATGGGCTCAAATCAGTGATCATTGGTGACCTTAATAACTTTGGATATAATAATAGTGAATCAAGTCGTCCATATAATTTTTGCCAAGATAATATGAGCTTCGACCATTTAGATAATTTGTCATCTAGAGATGCTCATATGAAAACACCTTTATACGAATTAAATACTCTCTACTGTGAAGAGTTCAATAAACTTCATGCTTGTACTATCGATTACATGAGTCGTTTTAGAAATCGTAATACTGGAAGAACAATTGATACTCGCAAAAGAATGGAAAGCTTGAAGGTATTAGCTGAGTCTTTAAAGAGTGTGACTACTGTCTATTCAGAAAGTATATCGAAGGTTTCTAATCTTGTAGTTAAGGAAATAATCATCAACGAAAATACAATGTGTAATGTTGAGGCCGTTTTCTGTAAAGAGAATGACAAGAGTTGTTCCAAAGCATCCTATCATTTAAACTTTATGTTTGATAATAATGTAGTACTTAAGGAAAGTCGTTCTTCTCGTGAGTTAAGTATCGATAACGAAGCGACTCATTCAAACCTAATCAAGATTATGAGTAGTGGACCGATGAAAATGGATTTTATGAGTAGAATAAAATTTTCTAATCGTGAAGATGTAAAACGTACGATTAAGGCCTTTAATACTCTGAATAGAGAATGTAAACTTTAGAATCAAATAAATGGCCTTGAGCTAATCAAGGCCTTATGTATCTATCTAAGTAAACTAGGGGAGTCCTTCTCCAAGGTTTAATCTATCCTTTCCTATAACGTAACTCCTTAATATCTTGAATGTTCTCTCTTGTTTTTTTTACAAAAGGATGGATATCAATCTTCATTATTGGTAGTAAATACTTAAGGAGCCTTTAAATGAAGAAGCTATTAATCATTCTGCCTTTACTATTTTCACAGTTCACTATGGCCAATTGTGAAATGGATTTAGCACAAACTGTAAGCTGGTTAAATGATAGCTTCCCAAGTGATTCTCCTTTTACAGAACTATCGATTAAAAGTGCTACCTATTTAGATTTAGGTAACAAGTGTATACTAGATAAAGAACTTTCGAATCTATGTTCCCTAACACATATACAATCTCTTGATCTCTACAATGATCACTGTTCTGAAAAGTTAGACGGTACAGGATTAAAAGATTTATTGGCCCTAAAGAATTTAACGTCTTTGGATTTAGACTATAACGACATAGAACTTTCAAAATTAAGAGACTTAAAAAATATAAGTCACCTAAAGTTGTTAGGAAATAAATTAAATGAAAAAGATCTTTCTATTCTTACAGAACTAAAAGGCTTAAAAGATTTAAATCTTGCTGATAATAATTTAACACATAAGAGTATTAAGCAACTTAAAGGACTTACTACAAGATTTTTAAATCTTGGAAACAATGCCTTTTCTGATGAAGACTTTGATGGTTTATCGAAACTTAATATATTAGAACTTGCGCTTGCTCCTTATTCTAAAAATAACAAACTAGAAGCAACAATTGGTGATACGTTCTGGCAAGAGCTAGATAAAATGCAAATTCATTCTTTAGGACTTACAATAGAACAGGCCTCTTCAAAAATACCTACAAACTTAAAGCTCGATAACCTAAAAAGTATTTCAATTAGTAGAGGTATTTTTTCCAATTCAAACTTTGAAAGTTTTAAAAAATATAATAAGATTACTTTATTCATCTTTGATTTTGTTCCATTTAGTCCAAGGGCCAGAGTTAAGGCGCAAAGTTGGATTATTAATCAAGACTCTTTCACTAAATTGAACTTAAGTTCATTCAAGTTGGATTTTGGAATTGATTTTCTAAAAGAAATAGCGAATAAGAAAGTTGTTAATGAAGTGACTATTAATAAAAGTCTTGCAGAGAGAATTGGTCATCAGGCTCTCTTTGAATTAGCCAAAAGTTTCGAAGATTTTAAAATATCTTTCTAAATTATCTCTTGTTTGATGAGAGTAATGAAGTCGTCTCCATGACTTCATTATACAATACAAGAGCTTATTAAACGATTATTCTAATTAGAAATTCTTAATTCTATTAACCAGATTAGGATAATCAATAAAGGGATTTCGATTTCCCTGTAATCTCATAATTCGATCGTTTAGTTCTGTGTCAATTCTTCTTACAGGGTTTTCCTTGTGCCATTTTCTTAAAAAGTATTCTTGAGTGTCATTTATTTTCTTATGATATCTTGTTGAAAATAAAACAGAGCTCTTGCAATCTTTCCTCTATTTTTTTTTGGTGGTTGATAGTGATTATTTGAGCTTCTAATGACATCCTGTGGAGTATTCACTAGAAGTCCAAGACCTGCATTTAAGAAGATTGGAGAGTTCTTCTCCGTTTGAATTATTTTAACATGGTTTTGATTTATCTCATTGAATAAATGAATGTCTGTAGGGGAGGTTAATACTTTAGAATTCTTGAATAAGGTGGTTAATTCGCCCTATCCTTCTATAGCTGATCAAGAACAATTTGAGATAAGATTTTTAATAGATTTCTAGTATCCAAGAAATAATTAGGATAGGATTTTTGAATCTTTTCGACATCTTCAATATTAACAAAAACAATATTCTTAAATTCATTGTCTTTGTAATTTAACTCTTTCTCTGTATAGATTTTGATAGCTTTTGTAACGTTCTTTTTAGTGTACACGTCGATAGTTGTCGTTTTTTCTTTTAAGTCTAGTTCTAGGATCGCATACTTTCCCATTCTTCCTGTTTCATTTTGTTTATTAACTATAACCTGGATACTATTTGTTGTAGCGTTCAACCTTTCTATGACTTTTAAATCTTTAATTATTTTTTTTAATTGAGTTTTAAGTTTCTTCTTACTGAGTTTTAAGTGAATATCCAAAGGAGTAGAATTCTCTAGAATTGCAAAATAAGAGCTAAGAAGACTGAAGAAGTCTTTCCATTGCTTATCACCTTCTCCCGTTTTAAAAGAAGTATTTTGCAGCTCTCCATATGTCTCTACTGCTGTGGCCCAGATGTGCTGTAAATCAGTCCTTAACTGAACCTCTATCAAGTCAGACTTCTTATTTTGATAGATTAAGTGAACTCCTCTATATCCATCATTTTTTGGTGCACTGGTATAGTTGTCTAGCTTTTTTAATGTATGTTTATCTGGCAATATTCGTAGAGCAGTGAGGGCTTCATCCAAGGCATTTTTACTTTTTACCACAACTCTTAAGCCTGCTATGTCTTGGAGTGTACTTAATCTCATTGTTTTAAATCTTTTAAGTTTTATTTTTATAGAATCGATTCTTTTTAGCCTTCTAGATAATGTGACCCTTTCTTTCTCATCAGTCTTGATGGAGATCTTTTTGAAATAATAGTCAAGAGTGGTCGAGAAGCCGTCTCTCCATTGGAGTAGCTGCGCTAACTCCTCAGAATTTAGATTCTTTTCTGCCTTTAGTTTTTCTCCAATTCTGTCAATTCTCTTTTTAGAAATCATTTAATAATGATATCATTATTAAGATTTTATCTATAGAAAAAAAAGTAATAGTAGCTGTAACTGGCTGAAATTTCATCAATTATCTTTCTGGCTCTTTTTGTGGACTGTTTTTATCTAAGGAAATTGGAGAGTTTTCTCCATTTTAATTGTTTAGATATGTTTTTGTTCATATTATTAAAACCTATGAATCTGTAAGGAGAATTCTACTTTAGAAGTTTTGAATAAGGTGCTTAATTTGTCCTATCTTTTAGAGAGTTGAACTCTTTGGATTTATAACAAATGGATTTGACGAAGAAAAATTAATGTACTTATAGAAAATATATTAAATCGAATTCGCTTATAATATTAGAAATGATTGAAAACCTTCAAAAGTTTTGCTCCAGGGCACGATCTACGACAAGGACTCTGGAGCAAACACTATGTTATAAAGTAACTATTTAAACTTCTTACCAATCTTACACTCAAAATAGACTTCACTTTGTGGTTCATGGTCTTCGTCTCCCCAAGCGTGGTGAATCATATTTCCAACACCACAACCGAAGAACATACCGCTATCATTTGATCTCTTAATAATTGAAATCATATTTGGTGTTTCATAAAGACCATTTTTATTTGCAGCGATTACATCAAACTCTCTTTGGTATTCAAGTAGAATTGTTTTCTCACCATTTAGTGGAACTCTAATTCTTCCACCAATAGGAAGATGAATATCATGTTCATCTGAAAAAAAACGTGAAACTCTAGCAGAAATATATAATTCGACCTCAACAAGTCCGTCCGCAATTTCATAACCTACAGCTGCTGATAAATCAGAAGGGATAATGGGCATATGAAGGTCTACCGTATAGTAAGTGTTTTTAAGAGCAGAGTGAAGAGTTGAGTCCATTTCGGAGACTTTGGTATCTACTATGTCATATAAGAATAAGTTCTCTTCAGCTAAAGTATTAGCACTAGACAGCACCATACTGGCACATAAAAGTAATAATGATTTCTTCATTTTGGCTCCTAAGTAGTTATCAAATAGTTAGTTTAGTTTACCAACTTTTTGCAAGTTCTTGAGATTACTAGAAACAATTACATACGTGTACAAGAGTTAGTCACTTTTTCATTCTTGTGGCTTTGTATCAGTATCCTTTATATGTTGGTAAGTTCTATGGGTCTATATCTATCTTATCCTTTAACTACGCTTGCTCTGAAAACTTTTTCTTTTCATAATAAAACGTTAAGTTGGCTAAATTCTCGCAAGGAATGTGTTCATACTACCTATGGCCAAAGAGAAATATAATCTTTTCTTGAGCTTACTGCAAACTAGTATTAAGATTTTTTTTTATGTTATTATTTGATTGTAATGAGAAAAATTTTTAATTTTACTACTTTTATTGTCATCCTACTAAGCAGTCTTTTTTGCCCCGAAATTATTATGGGAAAAACCTTAACTATCGCGGCATGGGACTTTTGCCCCAGTCACTGTTATGACAAAAATAAAAAAAGTCTTATCAAAGAAGCACCTGGCTTTGTTATTGAAATCTATCAAGCAATCTTCAAGGATGTTCAAATTGTCAATCTTCCTTTTAATCGTGGTATGCAAGAAACTGATGTAGGGCGTTTCGATGCAGTTAGTCTACCTTTAAAATTTTCAAAAGCTGAGCTTAAAGACAAAATTCGTCAACTGCCTAGAATGGGTCCTATTTATACTAGGCTAATCTACACTGAAAAAGCTGTGGCTCCTTACAACGCTTCATGCTTTTTTGTTAATTCTGATTCGAATTGGAAATATAAAGGAATAGATTCGATTAAAGGAAATAGGCTTGGCACCACAATGGATTATGAATATGGAAAAAAACTAAATGCTTTTTTTGAAAAGGTAAGAAGTCGTGGAGATAAAGTTACCCTACAAGAATTAACCGGTTCTAATATCCCTGAAAGAAATTTATTAAAATTAAAATCTAATAGAGTTGATTTGGTTATGGGAGACAAAAATGGTTATCAATATGTTATTAAACAAATGGAAAAAAATAAAATAATCCCAAAGGGCTCCTTAAAATTGTCCAGTTGTGTTCCTAATAGTAAAACTCTTTTGTATATTGGATTCACATCGAGACGTCCCAAAGAATCCAAAAGAAACTCACATTTATTTGACCTAGGAATTGAGAGACTTCGAAAATCTGGTAAACTTCAAGAAATCCTGCTCAAGTATGATATACAGGATTGGGAATAGTAAGCATTAATTGTCATCACAAAAAGTATCACCTCTATTTTTAAAGAAAGTATTTTTGTACTTTAATTTAGCCGGACGAAAACGCGAATACCTGCAATTTTAACACAGAACTCTCTCTCTCTCTCTCTCTCTCTCTCTCTCTCTCTCTCTCTCTCTCTCTGTTTTTGATAAAAAATCAGAACACATTTTAATTTCTATCTATAGGCACCAGCGGAAGATAAAATGTAAGTAATATCGTTGAGACTTTTAAATCTTGCCATCTCTAGAGCTGTTTCGTAATTAGTATTTGTTGCTGAAGAGGCTAGGTGATTTACATCAATTCTACGGTGCCGTAGAAAAGCACGTCCAGAACAAAGAACACTTCCATATATTTTTGAACCTCCAGTGATGTTTGAACTTTCACAAATACTAACATTTGGTCCAATAAAGAGATCGGCAGTATTAGAATCATCTACATAAGCATTGCTAGAAACAAAGCCACCTATGGTTGGATTTCGATGTCTATTATTAATAAAATACGCTCCCTCTTCTCCATTACAATTAGCAAAAGAAGAAATAGGTATAGCAGATAAACAAAATAGAAAAATGAATGTAGATTTCATTAGACCTCCAAAAAATGACCTATATGTTAAAGATTATTAAATTATAGTTGCTTCTACCGCTAGACAATTGGCTTTTGAAATTCATTCCATTGTGTGTGTGTATTAATTTTTTACACTTTAAAGAGCTACCAATTAGTCCCTTGTCTTCAGGGATATAGCGAGTAAACCGCCTTTTTAAAATACCCGATGTATAGAGCTCCAGGGCAAAGCTTATCAGTAGTGTAAAACTAGTCAAGAGCAACACTTAGTACAGAAATAGACTTGTATTCGGTGTTGGTCTTAGAGATTATCTAAGTAAGTGGGAGAGTTCATCTCTGTTTCAATTATTTTAAAAAATTTTTGATTTATTTCTTTTGAAAGGTTGGAGTTAGGGGAGATCTAATACTTTTGGATTTCTTGATTAATGGGGTTAAATTGTCTTATCTTTTGTTCTTTTATTTCAAATCCAAATAAATAGAACCTGTGAAATTAATCACAGGTTCATTTTTAAAATGAAATATTAATCGTTAAACGTTTGAGTAAGTTCAGTGTTAAGAATAACTTGCATGTTGTGAGCAGAGTTAATTCTAAAGTTTGATTTCTTAGTTTCTTTGAAAGAGTATCTGATAACACATTTCTTAGGACCAACAATACTAGCGTTAGTTACGATAGGAACTTCAGAGAAGTAAAAAGCAGCATCATTTGCAATTGATGAAAAGGTAGTAGTTGCTTCTGAAGTACGAGCTGCACCATTATCATCAGTAGTACATACAATTTGTGCTTTAGTCTCAAGACCTGAAAGAAGTTTATAATCTTTTAAACCATTTGTACCACGAGCAGAAAGATCAGTAAAAGTTGCAGTTGCACTAGCAAGAACTTCAGTTATAGAACCTTCGTGACCGCCCCATACATTTTCTTTTGGACCATCGTAACAGATGTCAACAAAGTACTCTGCACCGTAAAGTTCAGAACTTAATTCCATATGAAGAGACGTAAGAGCAAGAGGGTTACCATTTGCACTTCTGTGAGCAGTAGACTTCATTGCATTAGGCCAATAATATGCACCGGAATCGGCAGAAGCTAAAACAAATGTATTAGTTCCATCAGCTGCTCTATGTCCAGTTGTTGAAGATAAACGAGCATAGTTATTGTCTTCGTCTAATTCAGTAAGACCGTAAAAGAAACCATTTTTAGTGAAAGTTCCTGGAGTAGTCGCTGTAGTAGAACCGTTACCGGCGTCGTAACCTACAGTGTTTGTGTTTTCTAGGAGTCTAATTCCAGCATTACATGCATAGATGTTTGGTCCTGATGAATAAACTTTAAAGCTAAAAGTGTTCTCAATTGCTTGAGCAGAAAAAGATGTTGCAACAACTGCTGCACCAATTAGGGCTTTTTTAACTACGTTCATTTAGTTCTCCTTAAAAAGCGGTTTATATCAAATTTGAAAATAGGAAGTTTTTCAAATATAGTCAATAGAGATTTTGATTACATGTAAAAAAGATTACCTTCTAAAGTATTGAAATTAATATTATCTTAAGATCGGCGTGTTGACGCGGGGCGCGGGAACGGTTTAGCTAGTTGTTCGATTGAAATATGAAAAGATTAAGGGATATTCCACTTCACGAAGAGGTACCGTCTTGTATTTGTTCTATCTAGGTCTGTGACGCCATTATTAAAAATAATGATTTCGAAGTAATACCTTTCTTATTTAGGCTAGTGGGTGAGTTCTTCAAATGTTGAATATATTTAGTTGATATTGATTTACTTTTCTTTAAAGCTTATATTTGGTATTTAAATCGGTACGAGTAGGTATTCCCTAACATAGTAAAGTTTAGTATTTTGGAAAGTAAGCAGTCACTAAAGTACCACTAGAGCCTTCATCTATATTCGATTTTATTTCAAGTCTGCCGTTGTGCTTGATGAGAAAATTATTTGCAATGACGGCTCCAAGACCATAACCTTTCTCATTTTCAGTGCCGTTAGTCGAGTGTGCATCATTTTTAAACACCGACTCAATTTGTTCGCAACTCATTCCTACTCCAGCATCCTGAACGTAAATGGCCACTTCGGTATCATTGGCAATATAAGAACCAATCTTTATAGTTGATGACCTATTAGAAAATTTAATCGCATTGGTAAGAAAATTTCCAAGAATAGATAAAGATATATTTTGTAGATCTCCAAGTATCGTTACATCCTGAATATCAGTTTCAAGTTTAATATTCTTTGAAACGATCATTTCATTATTAAGAATAATAGAATTTTGAATAAGATCATTTGTAGAAATAGGGCTGGTCTGAACGATTCGTTTATTGGCAATCAAGCATCTTTGAGACATATCTACACAATGCTTAATCGACTCGATACTTCGATCAATAATTGAGTAATAGTTATTTATTTTTTCTAGAGAAAGGTTCTTTGGTTTTTTTAAGATTCGGGTGCAGTTTGAAAGTAACGAAACGGAGTTAGATATATCATGAGCTATAATTCTTAATACTAGCTCTTGTTCATCACATTTTTGAATATCCATCGTTGCTCTTACCTATTGTCAATAACTGAAGCAAGTACAATATAAACCATAAGGGGAGCAAAAGGCAACTATAAGAGAAGATATAGTTGTTATTTCAGAAGCAAACGAACACCTACTCTTTTCTTACTTTCGAGTATTGTATTGAAAATAGGTACTTTTCTTCTTAGTTTTAGGATCAGGTGTTTGTATCCATCAGGAAGTTCGGTTGTCTTGACGTGACAGTTAGCATTTTTGACTAGAATTGTAAGTAGGGTCATTTCTAGAGGTGTTAGAGGGTAGTTTGTGTTATCAGTTATAATTAGCCTATTTACGAGGTCTAAAGTTAATTCTTCGAACTTAAATATATTTTTTGAATCATGAAAGTTTATGGCATTTTTGAATAAGTCTTTTCCAATATTCATTTGCTCTATAAGTGGTTTTATTAAAACTTTCTCTAAAGTTAAGAATTTTTCACTTTCAGACTGCATACCTCTTTCTTGAGCATCTCGATTCATTAAACTAAAGCTACTTAGCCCCGCATTGATATGCTTGTTATTAGTAATATTATTTATTATTGAACTAAACTCCTGTTTTAGATAGGCATCTTTAGTATTTTTTGCACGTAAACTTCTCATCTCGACTATAAGAGACTCTGTAAAAAGCTTCAATTTACGCGCGTGATTCTCTAACTCTTGGGGGTCGCTTATTTTGCTTTCATCAATTTTTAAAAGTGGGTTATTTAAATTCATTTTAGCTGCGCTCTTTAATTCCAAGCATTCCTAGTAAGTGTGATTGATACTTGAATTCATTACCTCTTCCATAAAATATTTTTTTTGATCCAAATCCGAATCCTTCTTTGCCAGAACCTTCAAAATATTTTGTTTTTGTCTCTTCCAGGTCTACTAGATGGTTTGCCTCAATCATCGCATTAAGTCTTGTTAAACAAGTGATTATTAAGTTCTGGTCATATTCATTGGCCACTTCTTTAGACAAATCTAAAAATTCATTTTTAAATGTAACGCCATGTTTGGCGATAATTTGAACCTTATCACCAGCTTTAATACAAGAATTAGTAGACAACTCATTCTTTGAAACTAACTGAACTTCGTTCAATTCACTATTTATTAGAATTGCGATTTCATTGGGAGTATAGCTCATAAAATAAGAATGAAAAGTATTGAAGGCGCTATCTTCGCTGAATTCGGTAATATGACCATTCTCGGCTTTACTAACAGTGAACTCTTCACTCATTTTGGAATCATGAATGTTGGTGATAAATGGTTTACAGGCTATTTTCTCTTTATAATCCACGAGAAGAATTTCTTGTTCTGATCGATCTTGAAAAAGAAGACTGTGATTTGCACCATAGAAGTTTGTATCAGCATAAGTCTTACTAAGACATCCAACTAACTTAGAAATCTCTTTATTTTTTAATGAGGAATGAATAAAGCAAAAATCACTAAGATTTAAATGTTGTGATTCATCTTCAAGGTTGGACATTGTTAGCTTGTGAATGACTGGAGTATTATTAAAGGCCAGAAAGAGTACCCCTGTTTGAACATACTGCTTTACATAATCACCGACACCACCAACTGTACCTGTTATCATTATTACATCTGGGAACTTGTCGTGCATTATCGCGATGAGCTCGACGATATCTATTTCTTCAGTGGGAAAAATATGTAATGACTTAAAAGAATTATCCTGACTTAATTCATAAATTGCTTCTTTTGCAATTGATGTTATTGAAGTGCCATAAATCATTTTATAGTACATATAGAATCCTTAAATGATGTAATGTTATCTAAGCTTATAGTTTAATATGTCATAAACTATTCTATGTATCAATTCTTGAATTATTATGAATTTATTTTCTATTTACTATGCTTTCTAGAGTTGTCATTGTTAAAAATTTGTACCGGTACTTCTTTAAGTGTTTAATAATAGGTAAGGTAAGGCAAGGTAAGGAGAGGACAATTTCCTCCTATTCTTCAAGAGACCCAAGGAATCTATCTAAGAAGATGTGAGGGTCATTCTTGGTTATTAATATTTCGACATGATTTGATTTATATTATTTAAATAAAGGTTATCTGCAGGGGGAGTGATGCTTTAGATTCCTTGAATAAGGTGATTCATTTGTCTTGTCCTTTCCGTTTTAAAAACTTTGCAAGAAAAAAGGAGCGACTATTGTCACTCCTATATTTAATATTTTCTTTTAATCTTATTTGTAAATTTGAGTCTCTACTAGAGAAGTAATTACTGGCACAAACCTTACTTCACCATCTCGTAGCTTTTTATTATCTTCTAACTTAAGTTTATATTCGCCATCAGTATCAACTGTAAGAGATGAAGATCCAATATATTTAACACCAGGGTACTCTGGGTAGAAGACATGGTACACAATAGTAATTGCTAATCTAAAATGTCCATTCGAGTTGTTATTTATAGTAAACACCTCTGTATCTTGGTTATATATTAAAGAAACTGGTCCACCTTGTGATTGGTAATAAAGCTCTCCTGATGAAGGGCCAGCCTGACTAACTGTTCTTACGGCCTTACTTTCTAAATTATCATTCCAGTCAACACTTTCTGGGATACCATCACCATCAGCATCTATTGCAGCACAACCTGTTTCATCAACACCTGCTAGAGTCTTTAATTCATCTAAACATTGGTCTTCGCTATCAATTACACCATCAGCATCAGTATCTACTAATAGGTGTTTTAGTGCGATGTTCGCTGAAATTCTTTTTGCGGCCATACAAGTGATAAATACACCTTCAGCTTTTCTCTCTATTATAGAGTTTAACTTTGCTGTTTTTGCATGAAAGTTATTTCTATTCATATTTTTCTTATATGTGCTTAATGCTTGTGACCTACATTGCGTGTTTGCAACAGTGGCCTCTACATTATTTAAAGTCTCACATAGTGCTGAATTATATCCTGAGTCTTCATTTACAGGAGTACCTTCTGATAAAATTTGCTTTTTAGATCTGAGCATCACACATGCACCATCTTTAAATGTAACCTTTCCGTTTACATTGTAATCATAGCTTTTAACAACGCCCTTATTATTAAGGTAAGTAGGATTACTAATCCCTAGTGCGAATGTTGAAAGTGAGAATACTGCAGAAGTTGCAATTGTGAATAGTTTGATCTTGTTCATGGATTCCCCTTATAAATGTTTGTTCTTGGGATATATAGTTGCATGGACTGTGCCAATTACTAAGATAGTGGGATTTTATTTGATTGCTGTGTTTTCGGTGAGATAGAGGGGCTAGGTGTTTGATAATAGTGTTTAAATATTTACCTATGCTTAAAATTTAGACATTTATTGTAATAAGTTCATATTTTTTTATTGGTGATGCTACTCAATGAGCCTAGCTTCCTTTTTCATGTCCCTAACTATGGCTTCTGCTTGAAGGGTATGAGCAATCTCTTCAATGTCCGATAAAGTGCTTTACCAAGGTCCTTTCTGATCCGATTTTTGATACATATACAGCCATTATATAATTATCCTGTATAGAACTAAAGCCAGCAGATTGATGGTTTTGAATTACTTGAAATATTTTTCTCCATTTTGTTTATGTGACATAATTTTGACTTATATCATTTATAAAAAGGTTGTCTGTAGGGGGAGTGATGCTTTAGATTCCTTGATTAAGCAGCTTGGTTCGTCCTATCCTTATTCTTTACAATTTTTAAAAATTCTTTACTAGATTCAATGCGTGGTCGATTTATTTCTCTCTGTCAGATCTTTTGAATACAAAGTAAGCCATTCCAATAAAGACTAATTGAACAAAAAGCCTAACCATCGCAGCTTCCTTACTTCCTATTGCGGGAACATCTTTTAAAAGATCCCATATATGAATAGGAAAAAATACTAGCATTAAAGCTATGAAGCATGCAGAACCTAATGCCCTCCATTTTGTTCTAATGATAAGAATACCGATAATGAGCTCAATTACTGAAAAAAGGTAATTCACTGCAAGTTTAGGAAGGAAGTTAGGGATGAAGCCATTATAAAATTCTGGATTGGAGACATGATTATAAGCACCAAAAATCATCATTGTTGCAAGGAAAAATGTCGCGAATATATTGAGGTATTTAGTTAGTGTATTTATGATTATTCCTTTCTGCAGAGCTTTTTTAAGTTTAGCATATTTATTTAAACTTGTTATTCATATAGTCCTCAAAAGTCATAGACTCTTGCTCGTCAGATTCAATTTTGGCCTCTTTTTCTTTGATTGTATCTTTTAGTTTATTTCCTGCTTGTGAAGAGACTATCTTCGGAGTGCTTACTTGTTTTTCTGGAGCAGTTACAGTGATAATCTTCTCTAAGTTATAGTCTAAATACAGATGATACCCATCTAGCCTAATGATGACTTCATGTTCTGAGCGCTCTTCATATTCACCATGTTGAAGGATTTTTATGAGTTGCAGATCAGTGACATTCCTCTCTATTTGTCTTTGTTTAGCATGGTAGGTTTTGAGGATACCCATGATCTTTTTTTTATTAAAACGTTTTTTTTGCATACACTAAAATAGCACAAATAAATGTATCAGAAAACAAATTGAGCCATTTAGTATAATCTCTATATAGGCGACTTGTTCAATAGTGTTATTTGTATCTTCTATTGATTCGCAAGCGATCGGATTAACAAATAACTCCTAGATAAGTATCTCTATATTATTAAGTGATTAAAGCTGAAAGTGTTTTTATCTAAATAAATAAATAAATAAGTAAGGAGAGTCTTTCTCCGTTTTTATAATTTGGACATGATTTTGATACTTTGAGAACTCTTGAATAATGGGTCTAGTTTGTCCTATCCTTTGAAATAATTATGTTAAATAATTGATACCTACTTGAGAAGAGATTCATTCTAAAGTAGGTAGCAAGTTAAAATTTAAAAATTTTTCTTATAAGTATTTATATCTGAAAAAAGTATATTCCCTCTAGATCTATTGGACCAAGTGGAGGTTCAGGAGGCAAGACAGACGCTTGTCTGAAGCATAAGACCGCGGTTAAGGCCTGTAATAGCTTGCCTGGGTTCTTGGCCAGTTACGGCTCGATTACAGTTTAAGTGTTCTCTAAATCTTTAAGAAGCTCTGTGAGGATGAATTTACTTTCTCAAATACAGAACACCATCAATAGATAACCTCTTCGCGGTTAGGATGTACTTAGATATAATATCTTTAGATTTATCCACGAAACTCTTCTTGCCATTTGAGTGAGTCGTTATTGTGTGTTTATAAGTGAAGATGATTTTCTCCTTGGCCGCGTCCCAATTAAAGTCAGTCTCAGCGGAGGATTGCTTCTTTTTCTTTATGAGTTTTCCCGTACCAGTATTATTAAAGATAAAGGTGCTCCTTCCATCAGTTGATACCCATTTTCCCTCTAGAGTAGGAGCACTTGGAGCACTAGCAGCTGGGTTTCTACTATCATACATACTCTTAGCGGAGAGGGAGTTTTGCAAAAGGCCTGAGGCGCTAGTGTTGGTTGTAAATTTTCCACTCGTCAAACTAGAGGCCTTCCCCATGAGGGCGCCTCCTGGAATTTTACTTTGCACTTGGCTTATAAGTCCTCCAACAACTGGAACAAAGCTTAAGAAGCTGGCAAATCCAGCACCACCGCCACCACTCGACTTCTGTTGCTGCGCTCTTTGTTGCTGCAATTGTTGTTTTCGTCTTTCTTCTTGTTGAATCGCAAGCACTTCATTTCTCTTTGTATTTTCTGTCACCTGATCCATTGTTAAGATCATGGCAGAGGTGATCTTCACTTTCTTTAACCACTTAATCTCACGCTTAGTTAGTGTGGGGTAGAGACCTTTTGAATTACCAATCAGATCGATGACAATGGACTCAGGAGTTTTATCTCTTACAAGATCTACAATTTTTCCAATAGTGAGACTCTTTGGACCTTTTGTGACTAAGTAGGTACTTGGCGGGAAGTACTGGTGATCATCTTCATGATAGAGATAGAGTTTGTAGACAAGATTTTGCCCGTTCTCTTTCGCTCTTAATAACTTTATGATCTTTCTAAACATCTCACTTCTATACTTTGGCTCTGATACTGATTGCAGCATGGCCAGATAGCCCGCTATAGAATTCTCTTTTCTCATTTGTGGTATGGCGCGTGCTAAGAATTCTTTTCTTCCTTTGATGAGTAGCTTGTATAGTTTCTTATAATTCTTTTCTTTGGCGATTTGATAGATTGTCTTTCCTATTTTCTTTTTGACTACAGGGGCTTTCTTCTTTGGCTTTATTCCTGACACTATTGAGAAGAGATTCATGCTCATTCCTGCTTGCGCCTTTAGAGTTTCGATATCAAGTTTCCCATTTAAAAAAAATAGGGGGGGGTATTTCTGGTTGGGATCAGCTCCCACTGAGAGCGCTATCTCTACGGTTCTTTCTAAGATTTTACTCATTTCTCCTTTCTTTCTATGAGTGGAGGCGAGTATTTTTGCCAGACTACCTAGATAGTAGGGGTTCTTAACGGTAATTATTCTTGAACCATGCTTTTTCAAGAGCTGAGCCGTCTTAAAAAGGCTGTTGAACCAGTCTTTCTTTTTTATATTCATTGTTTTAAAATCAGACTCTTTAACATCTAAGGTTAAGAAATGTATGACAGAACCTATGGGATCAGATTGAATCACAAAGGTTTTTTCCATTATTTTCCAAGAGGTACCAAATTTCACTTTTTGCTTGTCGATATAGGCTTTTGATATTTGTTTCTTTAAGAAGACTTTGGGATCACCACCTTTATCGATGATATATTTAACGATGTCATATCTGTAAGGACAATATGTACCCACATTGTAGAGAACTGTATGCCCTGGAAGAATTTCACTGGGATCCGTAAGCCAACCAGTGGAGTTAATAGCAGCACCCTTTTCTTCAATTAACCACTTTATTAGAAGAAACGTCTTATCGAGCTCCTCTGGCTTCTTATGGACACAACCAGCAGTTCCTAACGCCGATCCTGAAACATGTTCAGTACCTTTGTAGAGGACGACCTTCTTGTTCACATCGATACCAGGTTTATCAATCCATTTAGAAATAGAGGCTCTGTCGTTAGATTTTACCGCTTGGAATTCTGGTGTAGGTTTAGGAATGAAAGCTGAGCAGCCAACAAGAATAATAAGTAATAAGCAGAAGAGCGATTTTTTCATCTCAACCTCATGATTATTTTGACTAATTATTTAGGTGTTAAATTATATCATGTTAGATAGTGGCAAAACTTAAAGGGTGATAAATTGGCTTTTATTTAAGTTTCTCTCTCTAGCTATAGGAAAATACTTGGAAAGCATCTATTCTTTTTGTTCGAAATTACAGGCCATGATAAAATAATTTTACCTAAGAAGATTGTAGAGTCCTCTCCGTTTTGTATTTTAACATGATTTTGAATAAAAGTAGGCATAGAGGAGATTGGTACTTTGAGGTTTGTGAAAAAAAGGGGTAATTCTTCGTATCCTTTACTCATCCTTCTTCCAATCTTTGAGATTATATTTTTCGAGTATTTTTTCTAGCTTGCCTGACTTTCTAATCTTGTTCATACCATCAGATAAGAGCTTGGCATTCTTTTTATCATAAAAGGAAATATATAGCTTTTTTGCCGCTATATTACTGCCAGGGCGACCAACACTTTTAAAAATTTTTGAGTCAACATTAAGTTCTTTAACCTTATACCAAAAAACAGACTTATCATCAGTTAATAAGTTAATTCTCCCCATTTTTAAAAGTTGAATAAGCTTAGGCATTGCTTTTGCACCGTATGATGAATAGATATGTTTAGGATTTTTTTTAATAAATTGATCCACTTCATCAGCATAACCATATCCAGCAACAATTCCTAACTTTAGGTTATATTTTTTAATGTCAGAGATTTTTGTAATTTTCCATTTAACATTTTTTTTCGCGAAATAATGGCCATCCAGAATACCTTGCTCATTACTTGGCATGAAAAGGCCTTTAGACTCTGAATCAACAGCTCCAATTATTCCATCAATCTGATTTTGCTGTGCCATCGACATTGCTCTTTTCCAAGGGCGTAATTTATAAATTACCTTACGATCTTTAAAAACTTCCCTTGCTATTTCTACCATATAGCCAGGTTTTTTCGAATTGGGAATGCAATTATATGGACACCACTCGTCAGCAGCGAGCACCAATTCTTTTGAACTATTGGTCGCTGCTTCTAACGGTGATGAGCTAAAGATACAAAATATAAGCTGTGACATCATGAAGAGTTTCATTTATTACCCACATTTTTAAAAACAAGTTATACAGATATTATATTACAAGAACTAAGGCAATTCAAACGCCCATAGTGAGGGTCTTATATATTATTACAAGAGTAATTGTATTTTTTGTTAAGGCTTATTACTCAAGATTATCTAGACCGTACAGATCAGGTTATCAATCATCCTCATATTATTAATACTCGATAGAAAAATATTTCAATCTAAGTAAATTAGGAGATTCATTGTTTTATCAAGACTTAGTTTTATTACTTTTAAAAGTCTACTGTAGGGGAGAATGGTGCTTTGAGATTTCTTAAACAATAGGGTTGGTTCCCCTATCCTTTAGAGATTAGATTTTTTCTCAGGAATTATGAACAATAGATTTTAACTAAATCTATTTGGTTTTTATCCGATAATATACTAAAGGACTTTACTAGAAAATTACATAATATCAAAATTTGATAATGGAGATGAAATGAAAAAAACGATGTTATTGGGTAGTATCCTTTTTGGAGCACTATTTTCAGTCCAAGCATTTGCTGATGAGCCAGAGTTTAAACAAGAAGAGGGAATTATAGTCATTACAAACCTCCCTTGGAGAATTGAATATTTTATAGATACGAGATCCGGAATTTGTACTCAGTGGAAGAAACCCTCACTTGCGACTGTTCCTTGTGAGAGTTTGAAGAAGGGTTATCCTGGACTACTTAAGCTTTGGAAGTAAGAGTAGGAGATTATTTCTTTGTTTTATTTAATTTCTTGTTCTGTTTCTATCTATTTTTAAAAACAAATTTCTTTATAAAGATATATAATGGAACTGTTGAAAAAATTGAAACAGGAATAAATGTTAGAGGAGGAATGAGGTAGTATAGTCCCAATTCAAATAAAGCTACTCCTCCATAGATCGAAAAAAGTGCTTCAGATGAGATTGCTACTATAGCGCAATCAATACCGTAGTTCTTTGAGAGATTGGATATTCTGAATTTTTTAGAAGTAGTTTTTATCATACCTTGTCGATTGTACAAGAACTCAAGTTTTAATTAGCATTTTAATTTTTTTATAAATGTTCTCCATATTTCCAGTACTTTAAGATAAGTGCTTAGCTGGATGATTTATTTTTTATCCTAAACAGTGCCAGTTTTTTGTGTAATTCCAAATCTTAGTGATATGTATAGGAGATAGGTACGAAAAACTTAAAGTGATAAGAGTTAGATTGTTTAATATTTTAAAGTTAAGCTTAAGAGGATGGTCCACTTTTTTGATTTTAAAATCGAAAGAAATCTCTTCCTGATAACATGTTGCTTCTTCCAAGGTGCCTTTGCAGAACGACTTCTTAATATTTCAGCTGCCTAGGAAAGTAGGAGAGATCTACTCCGTTATGAGTTCCTTCCTACCTAACTTCCTGAAGAGTATAAAGCTCATCTAGGGAAAGTATTTATTTCCAAGAGCGATAAAAGCGCTCTTGGAAGAACTTTGTGTTTTGATTAAATATTATCTTTAAACAGATCTAAATGACCTAAGACTTCTTCAATCTCATCATTGATCTGAGTTCTCTGATCTTTACTTAGTTTATAATTTTTAGAAATAACTATAACCGTAGCTGGGTGAACAATAAGCTCCTTAGCTTCAAAGCATAGGTCATCGGCCTTAGGAAGAGCTGAACCTTCATGATATTGTTCTTCAATTTGCTCAAGTGTTAAAAGCCCCATTTTCTTATCTGAGTTCATGATTGCCGTTAAGAGTTCTGAGCATTGAGGATTTTTATTTTTAAATGCTATTAAGATAGGCTTCGCTTTTGCGATCAAGTCATTTGCATTTTTAATAATCGTATTTTTGCGAGACTTCTGGTTATTATTTTCTAAAAGTGTTTTAGCTGATGATTCATATTCGCTCACTAATTTATTTAAGTCTGAATTTGAGTTCTTCGTTGTGCTTGAACATGAAAATAAAAGAGAAAGTGCAATCGTCGATAATAAGAATTTCATTAAGAGTACCTTTGTTTGAGTTGTCAAACAAGTTTAGTAGCAAAGTCCTTAACTGTAAAGCACTGAATTGATCTTAAATCGATCATAATTAAGTTTCAGTTGTAGTTGAAATGACACCTAATTAAGAATCAAACATTGTAGAAAAGTAGGGCGAAGGAAGGTTAATATTTTAAGGCTTTTAAGTATTGGTGTTTGATTATTCCTATCCTTTTGTCAGACTTTTAGAGATTAAAGGCTGGATTATCGATTAAAAGCATTACCAATAAAACTAAGAATAGAATTCGTGCAACTCTCAATATAGAGCTTGGGCCTATACTTCTTAAAATTCTTGTAATACTTCTCACTTTTTATGGCGTGATACTGCCATGAAGTAGAGCCGTAGGCATATGGGTCTCCCACCTTTACTCCATCAAATTTAGCTTTATAAGCATTTTTAAGCGTACGTGCCATGAAGAGCTCTTCTGGCATAATTCCTCCCACACTATCATTAGGAGGACGACTTAATAGAAAGTAGGGGTCACTGTGCTCGGAGAGGAGTTTTAAGCTCTCTTGAAAACCATTCATATTACTTTTGATATAAGAAATCTGGTGAGAGTTTGAGAGGTAGACATTCTTAATCTTGATATCCATCTCTTGTGCTTCACCAATGATTTTTTTAAAAAGTTTAGGATCATTATTAAGTCCAGAAATAATCTTCACTTGGTCATTTCTAAACATATCTCTTACATGAATAAAATCTTCACTGTTTGAGAGAAATGTACGTAACTCTTTTTCTATAAATAGGACTTTTAGATTTTCAAATAGACTCTTTTGATTAGTCTTTGAAATTTCATTTAGGTGATTAATTATCTTAGAATCTGAATAGTATTTTGAAATAAGTTTGTTCATGGACTCTTCACTGGAGAATATTTCTGTAAACTCTTCAGGTGTTGTTACGTCAAAAAATGCGGCCCTATAGATAAGGTGAAGTAAACTTACTTTTGGATTATAATCAATAAGCCAAGCGAAGCCCGCTTTTGATGAGGCCATCATGTGAAAGTTTTGCTCAGCACCGACTCCAATATAACCTCCAAATTCATCACTCTCTTTAAATATCGTTGCAAATCTCTCATGGTAGGTTTCGTTGGTTTTAAGATATTGTACAGTGTCGCTGCCAGCTCTTTTTAGGATGGAGTCAACGGTTTGTTCATCTATGATATTTGCATCAACGTTAGCGGGAGTTCTGAGATTATTGAACTTAGCGCAGCTGATAGTGAGTAGTAATAATATAAAATGGACTTTAGGAGCTAGATTCATAACGACTTATCGGTGATCGGGGGGGAATTCTTATAAAAAAATGAGTTTTCAAATGTAGGAAAAGGCTGACAGTTGCAAGGGTTGATAGGGGTCTTTTATCTAAGTAAGGTAGGAGAGTCTTTCTCCTTTTTGATTATATTTTTAAGTTTGTAGTTCGTTGAGGACTAATTAGCCCTATCCTTCTCATTGTTCGTATATATCACAAAAAAACACACAATATTAAAATATCAATCCATTTTTATTGAAAAAAATTAAAGAAACGTAAGATAAAGTTTATTCAAGAATATTCTTACAATTTAATGTTGTTATTTTTGTAACACCACCTTTTCTTTTCTCGATTTTATGTCCAATAGAGGAATCTTTATTTACATTAAATATAACAGACCTAAGATTAGCATTAGGAGAATTACGCTTAATAATTGAGAGTTTATACTTGTTATCTGAAATAGAATAATTTTGATTATCTAAAAAGATCATCTGGCCTGTACTAGTGGAACCATATACATGATCTGTAGGGTAACCTCTAGCTGCTTTAACTCTAAGTCCGGAAGCAATTCTATATTTTGTCTTCTCATTATTTGAAAAAAAACAAAAATCTTCCCTTTCATCCCTAACTTCAATTGTAGAGCATATATGTCTCAGTTCAAGGTCTTGACCAACATATTGTTGTTGTGATTGACAAAAGTCATCACTAGCATAAGAAGAAGATGAGGCGATTAGTAAAAGTCCAATAAGTAATTTGCACATAAAAAATACCTTTCATAAAGTTTAAGAAATGCACTTTGACAGAAATAAATAATATATGTGAGAAAAGCATAAGTTTTGAACTAATTACATGATTTATTGTTGCTGTTGTTTGTTAAGTTAGGTTTAGGGAAGGGCGGTGCTTTGAGAACTTAGGTATTAAGCTATGATGTTGATTTCAATAAATCGAACTAACTTACTCGACTAATTTAAAATTATGTGTAAATATTTATTTAAATGAAAAGATTTTTATCCTCAATACTTTTATTTTCACTACTTTTGATTCAGGTTCATGGACTTGAGCATTCCTTTTCTGATAGTCACGATCAGTCTCACAATTGTACCATTTGTAAGATACAACATGATCAAGATGATGTCATACCAAGTGCTGCTCCAGTTTCCTTGGTCACAAGAATACTCTTAGATGAGAATTCTTCAAAATTAGTTAGTAATTTTCTATTTAATTCAATACTTTCAAAAAATTCTCGCCCGCGAGCACCTCCTCTTTCTTAAATAAAATATATTCAAAACATTTTTAAGGTTTGCAGTTATGTATCTGTAGATCTGTACTATTTATATTTAAAATAATTGGAGAATTGAAATGAAATTTTTATGCATAGTTATGTCCTTACTGCTAACTTCTACAAGTTATGCCAAGCAAACAAAATCTAGAGGTAATTCTTTTAACCCAGATATTGGGATTAATATTCTTTTTTTAAATCAGGAATCTAGTCGAGATAAGGCCGAAGATGGAATGAAGTTTCAGGAGGCAGAACTTCAATTCAGTTCAGACGTAGATACTTACTTTAGTGCCAAAGCGCTCTTTGCCATAGCAGAAGAGGGAGGAGAGTTTGGTATAGAGCCTGAAGAGGCCTATGTTGAAACGATCTCACTTCCACATGTCATTGTTAAGATTGGTAAATCCAAAATGCCAATTGGAAAGCATAATGAGCTGCACGCCCATGCCTTTCCCTTTATTAATGCTCCATTAATTAATGAGACAATATTAGGTGATGAAGGACTAAATGAAATTGGGGTTGGTGTCAGTGGACTTATTCCTCTACCTTGGTTTAGTGAACTCACTTTCAATTACACTCAAGGAGATCACGCTGATCTGTTTAACGGAGGTAGTAAGGATAATAAAGCGATCATTACTAGGTTTAAAAATCTGTGGGACTTATCATCTTCGACAACTTTAGAATTAGGATTTTCTGGAGCAAAAGGAAAAAACTCTGATCAACAAGATACAAGTCTCTATGGAGCTGATTTAACTTTAAAGTGGAGACCTTCAAAAAGTTCAAGTAACCGTTCATTTGAGTGGACTGCTGAATTTTTAGAGAAAGATAGAAAGGGCGCAGCTGACGGAAAACTATCTGGAATTGTAACTCACTTTAAGTATCAGTTAGCAAAGAGATGGTATGGACAATATCGTCATGATTACCTTGGTTTAAATGACTCAAAGTCTATCGCTTCTAGTAAGAGACACACTGGACTCATTGCTTTTTTACCATCTGAATTTAGTTCTGTTCGTTTACAGTATGAAACAATCGATGATGGGCAAGTTAAAGATGAGAAAAGACTCAGCCTTCAGTTAAATATAAGTATTGGTGCACATCCTGCGCATACTTATTAAGGAGGAGAGTATGAAAATAAATTTGAGAAAAATTATCATTTTTATTACATTTATGCTGTCTTTTGTTAGTCATGGGAAATTAAATGTCGTAACCACAACGACCAATCTTAAAAGTTTGGTCAAAGTGATTGGAGGAGAGAAGGTAGATGCTTTTTCCTTTAGTAAGGGCACACAGGATCCTCATTACTTGGAGGCAAAGCCTTCTTATATGATTAAGGCCTCAAGGGCGGATCTCATAGTTTCTGTTGGTTTAGATTTAGAAATTGGTTGGCTTCCTCTTGTTATAAGAGGGGCCCGTAACCCTAAATTAAGACCTGGTGCTATAGGAAGTTTTGTCGCTGGTGACTTTATTGATACTTTGGAAAAACCCAAAGGGAAATTAACACGAGCTGATGGAGATGTTCACCCCGAAGGTAATCCGCATTTTCTTCTAGACCCACTTAATGCAATAAAAATAGCTAAAGAGATAATGAAGAAGCTTAGTGAATTAGACAGTAAGAATAAATCATTTTATGAGAATAACTTTAAGAAGTTTTCTAGTGAAGTAGAAGAACAATTAGTCATTTGGAAAAAAATGATTCCTAAGAATGTTCAGGTAATTACTTATCATAAGACATTGAGTTATTTCTATAATCGACTTGATATTGAGAATGTTGCCTACCTTGAACCAAAGCCTGGAGTTCCTCCTACAGCGAAGCATATTCTAAGCGTGATAAAGATTGCTAAAGAAAAAAATATAAAATTAGCAATTGTTGAGAATTACTTTGATCCTACAGTTGCGAATAGAGTGGCCAAGGATGTATCTAGCTTAAAAGTTGTAACTGTTCCTGTTACGGTTGAAGGGGAGGAAGACATTAAAAACTTGATTGACCTTTATGCAAAACTTTTAGAAATATTTAAGGGAGGGTAAGATGGATGTCCTAATTTTTTTTCTTGCTCCTTTTTGCATGTGTTTAATCCTTGTAGGAATACACTGCTATATGGGACTTCATGTTCTTAAGAGAGGAGTTATCTTCGTAGACCTAAGTCTTGCCCAAGTGGCAGGTCTTGGTTCAACTGTTGCCTTACTCTTTCACGTAGAACACCACTCTACTGCGAGTTACCTTATTTCGTTACTTCACACATTTGCAGCAGCTTCCTTATTTGCATGGGGACGAAAGGTGGAGGATAAAATTTCTCAAGAGGTTCTAATAGGTATTGTCTATGCTCTTGCATCTGCTTTAGTTATTCTGGTTGTTCAAAAACTAACTCATGGTTCAGAACACATCAAAGAAATTTTAATTGGAAGGATTCTCTGGGTTTCTTGGGATGATGTGATTAAAACGTCGATTATTTACTCGATTGTTGCAGGAGTACACTACTACTTTAGAAAGCAACTTCTAGGTGTTAGTTCAGGAAAGCAAATAGAAAATAAGGCCTTTTGGGATTTCCTATTTTATGCTCTCTTTGGTGTAGTTATCACTTCTTCAGTAGGTGTTGCGGGAATATTACTAGTCTTTTCATTTCTCATTGTTCCGGCCCTAGTAAGTACATTTTTTTACAAAGGGTTAAAGCAACGATTGATTTTTGGTTGGGTTTTAGGCTTACTTGTTTGCACGCTTGGAATGTTTCTGAGTTATATCTTAGATTTACCAGCTGGAGCCATTTTAGTTGTTTGCTTTACTGTAATACCAATTTTGTTACTACCTTTTTTAAGTAAATTTAAGGCGGCTTAAGTATCTGGGGGTCTATTTCTAGGCCCCTTAAGTGATGATTTTATCTAAGCAAAGTAGGAGAGTCCTTCTCCGTTATAAGTATTTTAACATTGCGTATATATTTTTTTAAAAGCTAGTTGTAGGTGAGACTGATACTTTGAAATTTCTTGAAGAGTGGGGTTAGTTTGTACTATTTTTTAAGAAGTTAACTGATAAATCCTTTTTAAATCTAAGAATTGTAAGTCATACGAAAGGTCTTGTTGAAGGGAACTTTTAACTTATCTTTTATCTTTCAAATATATTTTTTTATAATATTCTTTTAATATACTCCGCTCTTCTTTGCTGTACCAACGAATACGATGATCTATATAGCGGGAGTTTCTGCTCTCTTTAACTAAAAAATTGTTTATCTTGTTGATCACTCTTTTTCCCCAAGCATTTTTAGGACATGCCACATGCACTAGAGTATATTTTTGATCTTTAATTTCTTTAATATTATAGACTTTATAAATATCTTCTCTATTTTCTTTATGAGACAGATAGCGAACAATTGGTGAGTATTGAATAATGACATCCACTCTACCAAGAAATAGCATTTTGATAAGATTCACATAATCGTTATTAATAAAAACGTTAGATTTTTTTAAATACCTTTTTGTTATTTTATTTAGTTTAGTTGTGTAAGAGTCTGGACTGATACCTATTGTTATTCCTTTCATATTAAGAACATCAATTAGGCTCATGGTTTTATTTCGCTTTTCAATCAGTTTTGAGACTTCATTTCGAACAATCAGCTTATGTGGAAGGAGAATACTGTTAACTTTAGAAAGTAGGGCATCAGTGTCTGGAAGTACTGAGGGATGACAAATCTTTTCCCCCATTTTCATTTGTTTTCTGGCCCTAAGAGTATTCATTTTGACTTTATGATGTTTGTACTCAGGTAGTTCCAAGGATACCTGTTCTATAAAGCCATCATACAAACCCTTTTCATTACTTGTTGGGTTAGTAATATAGAACGGAGGCCAATCAACTACCCTCCAGGTAATATTATCACTGGGTCCTGTCTTCTTTGCGGAAAGGTTACAGCAGTATAGAAGTAAAAATAAAAACATAATTTTATTCAATTCTTTGCCTTCTATAAAAAAAGTTTAGTCATGATAATATTATATGTTATTCTCCCTCCGTAATACAATCTATTTAATTTTTGATGGAGTAAATCTTGAAAATTCAATTACTAGTTCTATTTGTGTCCACTATTAGCAGTACTTTTCTCTTAGCTGACAGTAATGGCTGGACTAAAGTTTTTGATAAGGCCTGTGAGTTTACTGAAGGGCCTGCTCTGGCTCCTAATGGTGAGATTTACCTCTCGGATATAACATTTAGTAGTAAATGCTCGAATAAATATGGACAGATGACAGGAAGGGTTTGGGCTTATAATCCGCTAACTAAAAAAAGTCGAATAGTTAGGCAAAACTCTGGGCAATCTAATGGGCTATACTTTACTAAAGAAGGTCATTTAATTGCCGCTGAGGGCGCTTCATATGGTGGAAGACGCATATCGTGGTTTAACCCGAAAACTAATGAATATCGAGTCATTGTTGATAGCTATAAGGGAAGAAAGTTTAATTCTCCTAATGATCTTGTTATTGACAAAAAAGGTCGAATTTATTTTACCGACCCAAGGTATGTGGGTCATGAAATGCTACAAATCCCAATCATGGGGGTTTATAGAGTTGATGGCCCAGGAAAGGTAACTAGAATTATTTCCAGTATTCTAAGACCAAACGGCATCGTTATATCTCCAAATAATAAAACTCTCTATGTGGCCGTTGCCGATAACGGAGGGATCAATTGGCTTGATATTGGAGCTACTAAAATAGATCCATGGGGACAGGGTGGAATTATTTCATACGATCTTAAATCATCAGGAGAAGTAGAAAATCCTCGTATATTTGTCGACCTGAAAAAACAAGGAGGAGTTGATGGAATGACTATCGACAAAAAGGGAAATATTTACGCAACTGTAGGAGTTAAAAAGAGACCAGGTATTTACGTATACTCACCAAAGGGGAAACTCATAAAAGTTATAGACACTCCTAACAAAGCGCATCCAACTAATGTGATTTTTGGCAAAGATGGAAAAATCATTTATCTTACGATTGATGGAACTAGCATGTGGGCAAAAAAGATATATTAAGAACTGTAGTTTTATTTGTTTTGGAAAAATGTATATTACCTATGCTATGCCAAGCAAGTTAGAAGACAAATTATAGCACTGACTTCTAGCTCTATTGATTTTTACAGGCACCGCTCTGGTTTTTTATGAAAATAACGAACTTGTTTACCAAGCTTTATAGACAGTAGGTCTACTTTCCAATCTGGAATATCTTTTTGATAAAGCTTTTCATAAATATAAGCAAGGGCACCAACTCTATTTCCGTTTCCAATTATACTTTGAGTGAGATATCCCCAGAAATGGTATTGATATCCAGGAATATCGTTACCTTCAACAAGTCTCTCAATCTTGTATGAGGCAACTGATGATGTTCCACGATTAACTGTCAGAGCGTCTCCACTCATTACCCAAGGAATGACTCCAAGTGCAACCATTGGGTCTTCATAGATCTCTAAGGCCTTCTCAAAAAGTCTCTCAGGAGAAATAGAAAAGTCCTCTTGCTCAAGAAGCCATAGAAAAAGAGGCGTAGAGAAGTGATTATACTTCTGAGTCTCTGTTACAAACTGATCATATTTCTTATGTTCAGGTTTTCCAATAGCTAGTGTAAAGCGGTGCTTTTCTTTAATACCTGCACGGTTATGCTTTATAGCGACTCCATTCTCATCAAGGTAAGGATAAGAGTTGTTAGCAACATTAGGTAAGTGATCTTCAATTTGTCCTAGTAAGTCTTCTTCATTTCTTAATTTAAATTTTGGTGATTCCATATTCAAGTAAGAGACGTGCCTCTTTCTCGCTAAGTGAATAAATGAAGCAAAGTAATTATCAACTGGTTCTTTAAGCTCTAATTTAGGGTTACCGTATAACATAAAAGCATTTTGAAGATAGTACTCTGATCTACTCATTGGAAAACCAGGCATTCCTGTGATTCTTTCAATATATCTTGGTAGTGAGATTCCTGCAGCAATTGGGAGAGCATTAACCCAAGGGTTAATTTCATTTCTTAAGATTTTCTGAATCTCTTTTTTGAAATCTCGTTTTGATTTCTCTGGATAAGCTTCTTTAATAGAACGTGAAATTGTACAAGCAAAACGGTTTACACGATCTGCAGAGAAGTAAACACTTACTGCCTGTGTTGGAACACTTGTAAGTACTATTAGAGTAGAAATGAGTAATCTCTTTATAAAAGTAGAATTCATATCGTTCACTATCCTTAATAAGTTTTATTAAGCAAAAGTAACACTGTTTACGCGCTGCGTCGTTAGTGACGTTCATTATTGTATTATTTACACACCTTTGAATAAGGCAAGGGTCTGAAGTTAGGAAGCTCACTGCTATCTCGTACAATTCCAGCTGATTGTTAAATGAACACCCTTGTTCTAAATTGTTAGTTCTTGGGGGGATGACTCGTTTGCCCGTTGTCTATATCTAAGTAAGGTAGGAGAGTCTTTTCCGTTTTGAATGTTTTTATCATAATTGAGAATTACTATTCTGTAAAAGTTAGCTGTAGGGCAGATTGGTACTTTGAGGTTTCTTGGTTCATTCGTCCTATGCCTCCACTTAATAATTCATTGGAATACATTTATTCTACATTAGGTGGTATGTAAGAAATCTATTTATTATGGAGAAATGTTAAAAAGTGAACTACTGTTGTGGTGTTAGAACTATGTCTAAATATTTCATCAACTTTAGAAATAAAAAAAGGAGATCTTTCGATCTCCTTCTCTTAATTCAATATAAATTTTAAAGTTCTACTTGCGAGATACATTTACTGCACAAGGACCTTTTTGGCCTTCACCAACTTCGAAATCTACTGCGTCATCTTCATTAAGAGGACCTGATTGAATACCAGTGATGTGAACAAAAATGTCCTTTCCACCATTGTCTGGAGTGATGAATCCAAAACCTTTTTCTTGATCAAAAAACTTTACTTTACCTGTTAACGTGTTGTTGATGCTAAATAAGAGAGCATCTAATTATTGTATAAACCTTATAGTATCATATAGCTATGATTGCAATGATACATATAAAGATTTCTCGTTTCTTATCTCTTATCTGTGTAAAAAGGGTGAGTTCTTCTACACTTTAGCTATTTTAACTTGATTTTGACCTAATTATCTTTAAAAAATAAGGCATTAGGGGATATTGATACTTTGAGGATTGTAGTTCTCTGGGGTTGTTTCGTCTTGTTCTTATCTTAAGCTTTGCTAGAAAGGGTGAGATAGGAGTTGGTTGATCGGCTTTCAGAAGCTTAAAAGGAGCTGATGACTACTAAAAGACTATCCAGAAATATCAATAGTAAGATGATTCATATTAGTTCTTTATATGAAATTCTCCAAATACAACTTCTGAAGCTATTTATTTCTTATTTCAAAGAGAATGTAGTAATGAAAAGAGATAAATCTCTTAAATGGATATGTCATAAAATCTAGCAGTTTTGCAATTTTTGTTAGAGAACTCTTATTTCTTAGAAGAAAAGAAAATACCCCTATATACTCAGATTTAAGTAGTTTTATTGCAGGATTGTTTGAAAGAGTAAGACTTTCATTTATTACAAAATCTTCATAGAGCTTGTATTTATTTTCAGAAATATTGCCACTGATAAACTTATTCAATACTGTTGGTGCACTTCCTATGAGACTAATAGATTTCCGTTTTTCAAAATCTTCACATGCAAGATCTAAAATATCTTCAAGAGAAAAGCCAAAACCATAATTATGACTAATATTAATCGAATTTTCTAAAGGTAAATATTTAGAGTGAATTTGGTTTAAATGTATTTGTTCAAAGAGAGGTAAACTCTCTTTACTCTTAAAGCTTAGAACATTAAAAATCCACTCACGGGTTAAATCAAACTCCTTGTAGTATTCTATTAGACTTTTTCGCTTAAAGAAGTTATCCAACTCCTCACTCTTCTCTATTCTGTGACATAGATCTCTCTGCCAAATCCTGACAGAATCTTCTAACAATGGAGCTTTTTTTAGATTTATAAGGACTTTAGTAAATTGTTCAAAATAAACGGGGTCAGCATAGGAACTAATAACTTCAAGAGCTTCATCAACTAGTTTAATGAGAGAGATTCGATCAAGAGTCAATGGAGACATAAGTCCCGAGAGGCCTGTATCATGACAAATATTTACATTATATTTAAGTTTATAGTGATAGAGAAACTTTAAGAATTCAGTAATATTTAAAAGAGTTGGAGTGGTAAGAGTAATGGCAAATTCTTGCATACTCTTATTCATTGAATATTCTAAATTTTGAATGAACTTATTCCACTTAAGTCCATCTCTTATGAATTCAACACTCTTCCCTTCAGCATCTATGCTAACGATGAGTTCTACTTTTTTGAATTGAGAAAATTTCAAAAAGTATTTCTTCATAAGATCTAAGGGAAGTGACAAATTTGTATGATAGGCCATAGTCATATTCTTGGCCATATCAGATTCGATACAGCAATCTATGATTTGCCAAAATTCTTTTTGAAGAACACCTTCACCTGAGGCGAAGTATAGTTTACTCACTTCCCCAGATTCAATTGCTCTAATAATTTCAGGAATAATAGAGATAATATTTTTATTTTTCTTCGCTATTAGTTTTTCTTTTTCCTCTTCACTTGTAGAAGAGATCGTCATCACTCCCTTCTCAATTTTAGATGAGGCCTCGGCGCAACACATGCGACAACTTAAATTACATGCATTATCAATTCTGTAATCATAGTAGAATGGTTTTTGAGAAAATGTTCCATCCGAATCTGTTTGAGAGATTAGTTCTTCCTCAAGATGAGAAAATTCCTTAAACAACTCTAGTGGTTTAGCGCTACCTAAATTAGAGTTTACACAGATATCACAGAACTCTACAGGGGCCGTACCTTCCATCATAAGCTTTCGAGCATTCTTTAGATGGTCACTATTCCAAAACTCATCCAGAGAAAGATCTTTATGCCTATCAGAAACTTTAGACTGACAACATAGGGCCCTATTCCCGGTCATATCAACATGAGAGTATATCCAAGGGGCTAAACAAAAAATCTTACTTTCCATAGGGAAATTATATGTTATTTATTGATACTATAGTAAATTACTTTATACTTTTGACAATAAAATCCGCGAACACATAAATTTACGAACAGGGTCAGTCTCAATAACTATTCTAAAAGGCCTTTTATTTAAGGTAATGGGAGAGAATTCTGCATTGAAATTTTCGAGGTTTAATACTTTTCATCGTTTTGTTCTTCTTTATCCAATTAGAAGATACTCCTTCTTGTGGCCTGGAACCTGTCGACTAATCGTAGTTGCAAATCCTCTATCGTAAAATATATCTTCAAATTCGTTAAATAGCCATTTTGAAATCTTCTAAGTTTATTTCACCATGATTTTTTTGTAGAGAATCAACTAACTCTTTAAGTTCATTAATTAGGTTATTATTGAAAATTTCATTTAATTCACATTCAATTAATAAAGTATTCTGGGAAACCGATATATACCTGTGAGAATAATTCTATATATAACTTTATTTACCCTTCTTGGATGTGAGAATTTTCCACTTCTATCAAGCACAAATTCTAAAGTAGGCGAAATGAGTCGCGACGATGTGGATACCACTCAAGCAACACTCAATGTGTCCAATAAAATAAAAGATGATACAGGTCTTACTTTTAACGACTTAACAGGGCAAGGGATCTCCTCTTTCATAGATAAACAACTTAGTCCAGAGGTAGACTGTCTTAACATTTCAGATGATTCGAGGCCTTCTCCTAGAGCTTCACAAGAAATGCTCACAGAATCCTCTGGTAATGAAGACTTTTCTGGAAAGAGAAAAGAGCTCTTTAATAATTTCACAAAGCTAGGCGGTGATCCTGTGGCCTTTAAGCAGGCGCTTTGCTTCTTTGATGAGAATAAAGATAACAAGTTTCAAAAGAAGACAAAGGGAAAGTTTAAGGGGACGACTCAAATCAAAAATAAGAAATTTATGGTTATTCAAGATTTTAATCAACCCTCATCTAAGAAGAGACTTCTTCTTTTAAATCTAGAAACAAATGAAGTTCAGGCATTTTATTCGGCACATGGGGTTGGAACACCGGATCGTCCTTGGAACCCTAGGAATGATTCGTTAACAGTTAAGAACTTTAGCAATAAGAAAGGATCTAACCTAACTCCTAGAGGATTTTTTATAACAGGTGAGAGATCGCCTTCTTCAAAAGCCTGGAAGTGGCATATGAAACTCGATGGTGTGCAAAGAGATATTAATGATAATGCAAGGGACAGAGCTATAGTCTTTCATCAAGGAGTGAGATCAAAGGATTGGAATGAAAGGCTTGTTTGGCCTGGCAGGACTTCTTCTAATGAAGACTCACCAGAGCTCTATGAGAAGTATGAAAGTGGAAGAGATAGGGTATATAAGGCACAGAATATGACTTGGGGTTGTACCGCTGTGGCCAGAGAGTACGCTGAAGAAATCTATGATAAGACCAAAGGTGGGGCTGTCTATTATAATTATTCGCCCAAGGAGAAAGAACTTGGTGCGCAGTACTGTGGGAATAACCTTTTGAAGAAGTAGTTTATTTATTGTAGAGAATATATTTTCTAATTACACCAAGTAGTTGTTGCTTTCTTCTAGGGCAACTAGACATAGTCACAATGATATCAATATAACTGTTAGAGATTAGAACAAAGAATAGGAAAAGTATAATAAGACTAGGCGACTTTTGCGTCTTCTTTTATTGTAAAAATTGACTCTATCTCAGAGAAGATTTTCTTTTTAGAAAAAGGTTTATGTACTATCGAATGAACTAGGGAATCCAAATCATCAGGATTATTGCTTTCGCTAAATTTTACGGCACCAGTCATGATGATAATTTCAGGCTGAATAATTTCAGTATTCTCTCTTATTTTTCTAATGAATTGAGACCCAGACATTTGAGACATCTGCATGTCTGTGAGGATTAGTTCGTATAGGCCAGGATTTATAACATATTCATTGTAAGCATCATTAGCGTTATCGAATACTCTTACATTTATATCTATTGTCTCAAACATTAATTTTAAAATTTCTAAAATTTCTTTTTCGTCATCAACAATAATCATGTTCCTTAATATAGGTTTCTTTGAAATTGATAAAGATGAGCTTTTAATGTTTTCTACAGTTTCAAGGTCTTCCTTTATTTGATTTAGTTTAAGATCATACTCCTCTCGTGTATATTTTTTTATTGGAAAAGTCACAGAAAAAAGTGATCCAATATCTAAATCAGATTCAACTTCGATTTTTCCATGAAATTCTTTAACAATGTTTGTGGCTAGAGCAAGTCCTATCCCTGTTCCTTTATTTATATCTTTTGTTGTAAAGAAAGATTCGAATATCTTTTCTTTTATAGCTTTTGGTATACCTTTCCCGTTATCTTCTATACATACTTTAAAATTGTCTTCAGAAGAACTATTTGAAATATGTATATTCTTCTCTTCGTTATCTTCAATTGCGTCTTTGGCATTTGAGAGTAAGTTGATAATTACTTGTTGAAACTTTCCTCTGTTAGCATGAACTTCATAAATATGGTTTTCATCAGCGCAATCGTATGTGATATTGATACCTTTTTTAGTATAAATATCATCAACCATTATAAGAATTTCATCGACACTATCTTGTATGTCAAAGTACTCTACATGATCAACATCAGATCTTGAAAACGAACGAAGTCCTTTAACTATATTGGCTATTCTTTTTACAGCGAGAGTACACTTGTGAATATAGGCCTTATACTTTTCATCAATACCTGGGATTTTCTCGAATTTCTTCCTTAATATACTTAAGTTACCTTGAATTATCGCCAAAGGATTATTAATCTCATGTCCAACACCAGCTGCAAGTTCTCCTATCGAAGCAAGCTTAGCGTTATGAGCATTGATCCTTGTGAGTTCAATATTTTCGCTATTTTGTTTTGTTATTTTATCTAGCATATCATCTATAGATTTAGAAAGATCACCAATTTCATTCTTATTATTTAGATTACATCTTGTATCATAATTACCAAAGCTCACATCTCTAGATGTTTTGACTATTTGATCTAGTGGTCTTAGTAAGAAATGGATAATGAAGAAGAATGCTAAAAGAGAAACTGTAATAACTAGAGCAATAATGGTAAGTACTACTTTATTTGTTGCATTTAATTCCTTTATCAGAGACGTCACGTTCACATATACTTGTAGTTTAGCACCTTCTCCAATTAGAGAGCTGGGTAGATTGATTGTCCTTTTTTTTATTAATTTATCTTCATATTCGATCAAGTCCCTGTTCTTTAATTTTGATACCTTATTAATGAACTCACTATCTTCATCGAGAGTAATGATATTTTCATCAAAAGTAAGTACTGAAGTATATTTCACTGAGTGGTTAAATTCTTTAAGAATTGATCGAGTATCTACAAAGTAGCTAATGTAGAAAGTCTCTTCATTTTCCTCATGCTCTACTGGCATTATTACAATGAATTTTCGTTCAAGGTTTCCATTTTGATAAAAACCTGAAGTTATTGCATCATCATCTTTTGCTTTAAGTAATAATGCTCTAAAGCCTTCGTTATGAATTATGTCTCCCTTAAGGTTTCTCTCTACGTTGTAAATGGAGATTGGTCTTAAATTTTCGTTGTGGGCTACAATTCTTTCAACTCCAAACTTAATTGAGATTTGATTTCCAATTCCAAGAAGGCCTTGTTCCCATCTTTCTCTTTGTGTTTTAATTTCAGTTAGGGGATTAAGGTTTTTATCTATTAACCAAGGTCTTACCCAAGAAATCAGTCCCTCTCTCTGATGATGAATGATTGATTCAAATAAATTTATCTGTTCAAGAATATTTTTCTTTTCGAATGTCTTTATTGTTCTATTTTCAACTTCTTTAGAAATATACGGAATGAGTATTAGAAGACACGCTAATATTAAAGATAATCCACCTAAAAGTTGTGCTTTTATTGATCTAAACATCTTTATTTAATTTTCGCTCCTTGATCTTTTAATTGTGAAAAACCACCTAAAACTATGAAAATATTTTCAAATGGTACGCCGTACTCTCTTAGTTGGCATGCTCCCCATGTTGAGCGATGACATTTATAACCATTGCAAAACAAAATCATCTTTATATTATTCAAATCTGAAATTTCGTTGATTTCATTAATTTTATTATTTTTCAATATTTTCTTGTTTTTTCTTTTGGACATTACTTTTAGTATTAAATCTCTTGAAAACTCGTTCTCACTTTTCTTGTTATAGTCAGATGTAAGTAAAATTGTTCCCGAAACCACACCTGTTGCTCTTCGAGCTTCTTTATCTCGTGCATCTATAACTATCCAGTTTTCTTTTTTAAGCTTTTCTATGGCAAACTTTCCTTCGATAGGAGTCGCAACTCTGAGCTTATTGAATAATTTAACACCGACTTCTTTCTTGGTATTAAGTCCCTTCTCCCAATTTTTAACTTTGCAGAACTGTTCCCTTGATTGACCAAATTTGTTTGAGAATTCTTTATCAAACCCATACGATTTATTACTAAGTAATATGACCAAAAAAATTGTTTTTATTATTTTCATGTTAAAACCTCAAATAAATAGATCTTCTGCTATTCTTAACGGAAATAATTATTCAATAGTGAGTTAATATATTTTCTCAACTAGTTTAATACTATTAAATTAAACTAATCTTTAGATTGAATGAGAGTAAATGTTTCTTAAGAAATAGGTCAGAAGCTACTTAGGAAATTTCGTTTCTCATGATAAACGTTCCAGCAATGAGAACATCTAAAGCTTCGGTATTTGTAATTCGAACTTCTGTCTAAGTAAACGAGGAGGGTTCTTCTACGTTTTGAATATTTTAATATGGTTTTGATTTAATGCTTTTTAAATCAAAAGTATAGGGGAGGTTGGACGTTTGTTTTCAAATTATTGGGATATACGTCCTATCCTTTCCGTGCTTCATCGCTTTGTTCTTCTCTGTCCAATTAATACATACTCTTTCTTATGGCCTGGAACTTGTCGACTAATGGTAGTTGCAAATCCCCAATCGTAAAATATATCTTCAAATTCTTCTATCAACTTTATATTTTCAAGCTTTACCACTTGAACTGTGAATATAATTCCTTTCAATGAATTATTATATTTCTTGCACAGTCTGAGTACTTCTTTAATGGACTGGTTAGGATTGAGGTTAAGATCTGCATGCACCCAATGAATTTCACAATCAGGTAAATCTTCTTGGGACAAATTTTGAACTGAAGATTTAATAAACTTAAAATTCTTATGGGATAGAATTGCTTGATCTACGTTTGCCGTGTCTACGCCCCATACTTTTGATCCCTTTGAAAGTAGATACGAGCTAGAACCACCTGGAGAGCATCCAAAATCTATCCATGAATCTCTCGAAGTAAACTTAAGAGCATAAAGTTCAATCGTTTGTGCCAACTTAATATAAGCTACTGAAGGAGAGGAATCTGGTATCTTCAATTCAACATGTGCATTAGGGTATCTTGTGATGCCTTTTGATACTCGATGTAGACCAAACCACACTTCTTTCTCACCAAGAGAAATGATATTTAATACAAGTTTTCCTTCGGCACTGTACTCATTAACAGTAATATCAAAATCAGTTTCGGCATCAAAAGCATAGTTAGAGTTAATGCTATAGTTATGTATGACACAGTCATCTAATGAAAGATTTACTTCTTCGAGTGTATCAAGAATAGTTTCCTTAAGGTCTTCAGGCTTACCCTTACCTAAGCAAATGCCTGTTCTTGTGGCAAAAGTTATCTCGAGTTGCGAAATTGTATTAAAATCAAATTTAATACCTTTATTCTTAAAAGTTAAAAATCCCTTTCTCGAATAACTAAGAGTGAGTTCTGGACAAAAGGCCTTAATTTCTTCTTTAAGAAGGTTTTCATTTCCAATGTTTACGCAGAAAAAAATAAATTGATCTTTCATATTATAAATTCCTGTCTTTAGCTGATTTATACAGCTTTAACTTTTAATATCTTATTTCGCATCTTTACAATTCTTTCTAGTTCTTTACTCTTATTTATTCGATTAGGGAATAAAATATATGCCGGATGAACGCTATATACGACCTGAACCGGGATCGTTTATTGTAGAGGCACAAGTGATGTGAGAATTATATGCTCAGGTCGAATTTTTAACGGGTTACACTGAAAATGAATGAATAAATGTTGATTAATGCTTGAAAATATTTCAATAAATAATATGTTCATCTCCTAGTATGCTAAATTAGCTAAAACTATTATCAAGGAACTCAGATGAAAACTCTTCTACTTTTAAGTACTTTATTCATGTCGACGAATATTCTTGCGACTAATTTAAACAGAGTATTTGATGGTTTAAATGCAGCTTGTGAAACACCATATGATGTATTTAATTCTAAAAGAAGAGATGTCTTCAACTTTACAAATCCTTTAGTAAACTCCAGTCAGGGAAATTTAGCTATTCAAGTTGATGTTAACTTATTTGAATGTATCCAAGATAATGATGAATTTGTTTTCATTTTTAGAAATAACTTAGACCCAATTAGTTACAAGACTTATGATGGGAAAGCTACAATCACAAGATTCGATACAACAAAACTAGTGAGAGCATTCTCAATTGAAAATGGAATTGTATCTACTGGAACGTTAACTTTAGCAGAAAAAGGATTCAAGGCCTTATTAAATATTTCCAAAAGTGATTTACAAGAAAATACTTTTACAGGAGCTAGTGAGAAAGGAAGTCATTATATCGACTTAGACTTCTATTCTATCAGAAGCTTCTTTCATAACGATGTTGACCTGGGTTCTTCAGAAGTTAGCTCTGCGATTTACCGTCTCTTTATTGACTTAAAAACTAAGAAGGCTCAGTTTTAGTTTCTCAATTCTTTTCAATTTTACGATGTTAAGGCCTTCGAGCCTTTGTGCTGTTATCTGAGTTAGTATTTTGGACCCTGTTTCTTGATTTACTCTTAAAAAAATGGCTTCATTCCTTAGCTTGATTATGTAATGTCTCACATTGCAACAGTAAGTGTTTTGTAATGTTTCAAATTAAAACGATCCTTACCTAAGAATCAATTTGAAATTTTATAAGTTACTGAAGAGACTATGTTGTTGGGTTGGTCTCAAATTTGTATATAAGTTATTAAAGATCGTACGTTTAAGTCCTTGAGAGGATCACTTTGAAACAACTTATATCTTCTATATTTATATTCCTCATTATTTTTCCACTTTTAGGTTGCGGAAAGGGTGAGAATAAAAATGAAGTAACTAATACTAGTTCTCAGCCAAGACAAGCCTCTTTTTCAATATCTCAAGTACATATTCAAGATGACATTATTTATCTATCAGGCTCAAATATGAATGAGATAACAAGTGTAAAAGTTGAAAAAGAAAATGTTGAATATGACTTAGTGATTGAGCAGAAAGAAAGTAACCATCTTAGCTTAAGAGCGATTTCACCTCTAAGTTTTGTTTTAGGGACATTTTATAGCCTACTCATTTCAAGTGCTAGTGCTCAAACTTCAATTCCTATTACTTTTGAAATTCCACAGGGGGGGCTAGACCTTGCTGATTTCGGTGCTGAAGAGGGTCAGTTCTTAGTATGGAATGGATCGATGTGGCTGGCCGTGGATCATTACGATTTGCTCGATAATGTCATAGCTCAGACTGGAGATACAATTGTGTGGGATGGTGAAGATTGGGTGTCTACTCCTTACGTTGGAGGCGGTGGATCTGAGTTAATTTTAGCAGGTGATGGATTGTTCAGTGTTAGTGGCCAGAACTCAGTAGTAACATTAAATGTTGATATGGGGACTGAGGCTGGGCAGATACCATATATAAATTCTAATTCAGAGCTCGTCATCGATGGAATGATTGAGAGCACTACTGGTGGATTTGTTTTTCCTGATGGAACAATTCAAGAATCAGCTGCTCAGGAAATTGAAGGACCTGCAGGTGAAGACGGTGCAACTGGAGCGCAAGGACTTGCTGGCCCTGCGGGAGCAGATGGTAGTGACGGTGCGGTCGGTGCAACTGGAGCGCAAGGACTTGCTGGCCCTGCGGGAGCTGATGGTAGTGACGGTGCGATTGGTGCAACTGGAGCGCAAGGACTTGCTGGCCCTGCGGGAGCAGATGGTAATGACGGTGCGATTGGTGCAACTGGAGCGCAAGGACTTGCTGGCCCTGCGGGAGCAGATGGTAATGACGGTGCGATCGGTGCAACTGGAGCGCAAGGTCTTGCTGGCCCTGCGGGAGTAGATGGTAGTGACGGTGCGGTCGGTGCAACTGGAGCGCAAGGTCTTGCTGGCCCTGCGGGAGCAGATGGTAGTGATGGTGCAATTGGTGCAACTGGAGCGCAAGGACTTGCTGGCCCTGCGGGAGCAGATGGTAATGACGGTGCGATTGGTGCAACTGGAGCGCAAGGACTTGCTGGCCCTGCGGGAGCAGATGGTAGTGACGGTGCAACTGGAGCGCAAGGTCTTGCTGGCCCCGCGGGAGCAGATGGTAATGACGGTGCGGTCGGTGTAACTGGAGCGCAAGGACTTGCTGGCCCTGCGGGAGCTGATGGTAGTGACGGTGCGATTGGTGCAACTGGAGCGCAAGGACTTGCTGGCCCTGCGGGAGTAGATGGTAGTGACGGTACAGTTGGTGCAACTGGAGCGCAAGGCGCTGCTGGTATTTCACCTCTCGTCATTCTTGAATCACTTTCATTAGTAAATACACTCATAGGCTCAGCTACTGCAACAACAGTATTAACTTTAAATGTTGCAGTGTCTTCTCCTGGAAAATTTCTTATAAAAGCAAGAGCACAAGTATTTTCTTCAGGAAATGGTTGTAACAACAAACAAGCTTCTATAGGCATTTCAGAAGGAATAGCGAACACTTCAATAATAACTGATTCAGAAATTAAGGAAACTGTTGAGAAAAATAAGTATGTAGGACTATTCACTGAAGCTGTGATTATTGCTCCAAGTCCAGGTAGTTATAATTTCAATTTAATTATTCAGTGGCATTCAAATAATAATTGTGAGATTGGAAAAAGAAATATTATTGCAACTTTTGTAAATGAAAATTAACCACTTAGATTACTTTTTGCAAAATTAGACAAGCTGAAGAGATCGTTAGTAACCCAATTTTTCTTAAAAGCGATAAGCATCAATTATTACTAATTAAAAGTTTAATTTTGTTGGAGAATTAAATAATAAAACGATAATTAGTTAGGTTATGAATTAAAGATTATAAACTATTATTCTCACCCTTATCATAAGATGAGACAGCGAAGTATTTTCTAGTATGTCCTATCTTCTCTCTTATTCTCGAATCTTGAGAATTAATTATAATTGTGTATTTAGTAGTTTAAACCTTTTTCGTTTACTTTAAATTGTTTAAAATTAATTATGGAATTATAATAAGTAATGATCAAAATCTGTTTTGTATTATATTTTCTCATTTTTTCCTTCGAAACTTTTTCTTTGAATATTAAGGTACGTTTTGCTGCTACTCAGTGGTGCCCTTACACATGTAAGGATATGGCAAATCAGGGGATAGTTAGTAATTTAATAAGAAAAAGATTGGAGAAGAATAACATTGGCATGACTATTGATTTCTTACCTTGGAAGAGAGCTATTAAGTCAGTTCAGACTGGAGAGAATGATGCCTTATTAACAGTAGTCTTGGAAGAAGCTCCTAGTTTATCGTTTACAACTGTTCCAACAATGTCATATCGAGTTTGTCTCTTTTCAGGGAACAGTAAAATTGAAGAAATAAAAAATATCACTCAGTTAAGTAAGAAGAGAATTGGCATCGCTTCTCAATATGGTTATGGAGCTCCTTTCGATAAGTATATTTTAGAGAATAAAAATAATAAAGATCGTATTTTAACTTTATTCGGCGGTAACTTAGTCTCTCGATTTATTTTATTAACTCAGAAAAAAAGAATTTCATATTTCTTGGAAGATGAAAACGTTGTGAATTTCTATAGAAAAAAGATTAAGAGTACATTTTGTACGAAGAAAAACCCATTCTTTATAGGATTTAGCCCTCTATATATCAATAAAGAAAAATTAATTAAAATCTTAGATGATGAAGCCTTGAGAGAAGATTTTTCTAGGAACTAACCTCAAGCCCTCTTCTAGGAAAATCAAAAAGTTTCTTAGTAAATCTTATTCAATTTTTTTGCATTGAATATGACTTCTTGTTCTTTTTCAAGTTTTTCGTAAGGGAGAACCTGCCAAACATATTGACGAAAAAGAGTTTCTTTACTAATATTTTCTTATGAAAACTTTAATACTATTGCTGATGTTTATTGTTTCTTTCAACATAAAAGCTCAAGATATCCTTTGTATTCCAAATGATATCGATGCCCCTTTTGATAGAGTAGAATTAAAGAAGATTAAGAATCATAAGTATTCTATTGTTGTAAAAAAGAGTTCTAAAGTATTGCTAACTGATCATGTTTCCTATGTTTTTTTGAGAAGAAAACAATATGGACGATTTAGAAATAAAAAACAAACCGTTATTATAAAAACTAAGAGACTTATTGCTGATCAGCCCAAGAGATCATCTCTCAAAGTCGAAATACTTAGCTCTGATAGTTTCATTGGGAAATGCAAACTGTATCCAGCATTCTGATAGGGTCATTTTATCTAAGTAAGTGGAAGAGGGATGTTTTCATTTATTTATCTTAAGAAGTATAGGGCTTTTGAAGGGAACTACACGCACTTTGATAGCTAAATATTACTTATTTGTGTTGAATACCTGTGCATGGCGATAGGTTATTTAGAAGCGACTTTTATACACAAGTATTTATTAAAATTGACGATAAGTCAGTCATGAGAAGAGTTCTACTATTTCTGCTAATCTTGCAGACCATTTCTATTTATGCTTACGAGATAAACCTCGAAAGAATGGCTACACTAAAAAATTGTAAGGCGAATGAATCTGAAAAGTACTTTTACTGTAAGGATACTGAAGGGAACGAATATCTTATTAAAGAAACTGGCTGGTCTTATTCTGCCATTAAGAAGGCAAAGAATGGAAAGGTCACGAAGTTAAAGGTGAATGAGATCTATGGTGATGATGGAACAGATATATTTGTTGCCGCAATATCAAGAGCATCTCTCTTCGAACAACAACATAAAGCTCCATATGTTGGAGAATTTGTCGAATATGCACAAGAGCTAAGCTATCTCTATAGCGAATTCTTTAAATATGCTGAGCCTGGTGAAATTGATCCCAAAGATAAGGAAATTAGCTCGCTTGCCTTAAGTATCAAAAAAGGAATAGAAAAAAAGAAGTCCCATTTCGATCATTTACTAAGTAGTGATAAATTGAAAGTAGAATTGGATAATGGAGAAAACCTAAACTGTACTAGAAACGAAATAAAATCAGAGTGTCCACTGCTTACATGTGGAAAGGATACTTTTGGAAATGATGTTCTATTGCTTAAAGATAAAGCGTCGAATTCAAGTAGCTTTGAAGTTTTTTCAATGAAAAACGGAAAGATCGCCAAAGAACACAGTGGAGTAAAAGCACTCTATGCCTATACAGGAGAGAAGCTTCTTTTCAAGTCGAGTGAACAAAAGAGTAACAATCCTTTTAAAAAGAAAATGCTTGTTCCCTCCCGCTATAAAAACAATCCTGATCTTTTTGCTAAACTTACAGACTACTCTTACAACGATTATCTCTTAAATGAAATTTCTACTTGTGGGCCTGAAATGTTTAAAAACTTTCTAAAGGTGATAAAACAAGCGGAACAAGATAGAATCAACTCTGAGATGGTTCAATTTATAGATTTTGCGAATAGTTCTCTTGAGAGTTTCTACGTAAATCAAGATTCTCTTCCTGACTATGCCTGTGTTCATGAAGGAGTATATTACAGCCCTGATGGATATAAGAAGAGTAAAGAAATAAGGGTCGTTTCAAAAAAGACAATTTCAGCTAAGAAAGCTCAAGAGATTTTCGACAAAGCCAAAGCTAGAAAAGATATAGCCTGGTCTTATACTTTTGATGGTTGTTATGCGAGAGCTCACCTTATGGCCAGAATGTTTGAAGAAGAAGGAATACACGTTGATAAGGCGTGGCTTAGAGGAAGCTTACAGATACCTGGAGAGTCTCCTCAGAAAAAGTGGGGTTATCATGTTGCACCACTAGTGTATGTTGAGGATGGTAAAGGTGGAGTGGAAGAGATGATTATTGACCCTTCGATATCAGATAAACCATTAAGTGCAAAAGATTGGGCAGCAAAGATGGAAGTCGATTTTTCAAAGTCAGACCAAGTTGTTTATCCAACACCAACGAATACTGCATTTTTTAATAAAACTAGTTTCGCTGTAACAAATTCAGATCCATATTGGCCAGATCTTGATATGGCCCTAACAGAAGATGAAAAGATATTGAAGGCAAAAAATACAATGGAGCAATACACAAGTGGAATTGACCCATGGGGTGAGGAGTACGAAGAATGGTAAAAAGACTAATGCTAATATTTTTGCTATTTAATAGTATTGCCTCGGCAAGATCTTTGACTAGAAGGCTCCATGTAGCGTCAGTAAAGACGATTTCTAAAACTAAGAAGTACAATGTTACTTTCAAAGAAATGGCGGCTTTCTATAGCTCTAAAGAGGATACTATTAAATGTTTGGCTTCTTCGGCTAAAAATAATGAATCAGTACTTGTAAAGTGGGACATGGAAACGCTTGAAATTCAAAAATGTAAGAAGTAAGAAGATAATCACGAAAGGCCATTTCTAGCCTTTCGATCATAAGCTATAGGTTTGGTTGTGGTGTTGTTCTTAAGTAAGGCTTGATCACTACAATTCCTTTAGAGAACTTAGCACGGGCTTCATCATCAGATAAACTTGGAACTACGATACAATCTTCTCCGTGAGTCCAGTTTGCTGGAGTGGCCACCATGTGCTCAGAAGTTAATTGAAGTGCATCAATTGTTCTTAAGATCTCATCAAAGTTTCTTCCAGTTGCCGCAGGATAAGTGAGAGTAAGTTTTACTTTCTTATCTGGTCCGATAATGAATACACTTCTTACTGTTAGCGTATCAAGTGCATTTGGGTGAATCATATCGTAGAGATCTGCAATAAGCTTATCTGTATCAGCAATGATAGGAAAGTTAACAGTCGTGTTCTGAGTTTCGTTGATATCTTTAATCCACGCGTGGTGATCTTTAAGAGTATCAACGCTTAGAGCGATTGCTTTGCAATTTCTCTTATCAAATTCAGTTTTCATTTTTGCTACAGTTCCAAGCTCAGTTGTACAAACCGGTGTGAAATCTTTTGGATGTGAAAAAAGTATTGTCCAATCAGATCCCATCCATTCGTGAAAATCGATGTCACCTGTAGTTGTTTGTGCTTTAAAGTTTGGTGCTATATCACCTAATCTAACTGCCATAATCTTCTCCTTATATAAATTTAAATTTCATAAAAGGTACTCCTTGAATAGTTAAGTGGCAAATAGATTTCATTTGTTTCCAATCGGAATAAAGTCCTTATAACGCAATAATGAATTGATGCGATCTTAAGGGAAATTCATATTCTTATTTTATAGAGTGATTAGTTAAGGCTTGAGAGCTCGGAATTTGAATTTGAAATTCAGCTCCTTCACCTCGACTCCAATCGCTTTTATTTTCCACCCCTCTTTTTCTGCAGCTTTTGCCGATATCGCAAGTCCTAGACCATGTCCTTCGACTTTTTCATTATGAAGTCTATACATAGGTTCAAATAGGTGTTTTGCTTGCTCCTGAATAAACCCTCTTCCGTTATCTTTAATCTTTATATTATAGAAATCATTGCCTGAACTAGGTGCTTCACAACTAATTATTATCTCTGGAGGAATGTTTTCTTTATGGTACTTAATGGAATTGCTAATTATATTTTGAAAAAGCTGTTTTGCAGGTATCTTTTTACAATTAATGATAGGCATATTTTCGTCAATTGTAATTATTCCTCCCTTTTCTTTTGAGGCCGCAGTCATGAGAGATTCAATTTCTAAGAATAAATCGCTAAATTTCACTGTAGAAAGTGTGTCATTAGATTGTTCAAGTTTTGCAAATTCTAATAATTCAAATATTAGAACATTCATTGAATTGGCTGAACTTGAAATTAAGTTAAATACTTCCTTCTGATCTTCATTTAAGAACTCTTTCAATTCAATTTTAAGCAAATCTATAAAACCGATGAGTGGATTAAGGGGAGTCTTTAAGTCATGAGCTACTCTGGTTGCAAAAGAATTAAGTTCATTGTTTTTTAACTGTAGTTCTCTAGTTAAAACTTCTAACTTTTCATTTATTACTTTTAAGTGCTTGTTCTTTTCACTGACTTTACCATTCAGAATTGTTAAACGATGTTCCGTTTTTTTTCTTTCACTTAAGTCTCGTATCGTAATCATCCCACTGACAATCTTTCCGTCATTATCTTTTATAGGTAATGTGTTGATGGATAGCCAAATTGATTCACTTGAGTGATCTTGAAAAACTATTAACATGACTAGGTTCTGCTTGAAAATCCCAGCTAGCGCTTGATTCATAGGAAGTTCACTTTCTTCATATAAAGTGATGGCATCTTCTTTATATTTAAGAACATCTTCGTTCTGTCCTTTGACTTTTGTGACACCATGAAGAAGTGATCCTAGACGCTCTTCAGAAACTTTATTTGAAAATATGATATTACCGCTTGGATCACATATGACTATCCCATCATTCATTTGATTAAGTATAGTTTCATTGAGTTCCATAAGGCTTCCTACGTTTCAATTACTATCCATTTTATATAAATAACATTTTAGAATTCTCGTTGAAGCATGAATATTTAACTATACTTATAAGCTTTCATATACTTAAGACACTGTGATCTGGTTATGAGTCATTCTCACTGAATCTTAGGTCTTAGCATTTTATGTTCAAGACCTTAATCTAAACTTAATTATCATTTAATCTATCAGTTTCTCTTTAAAATCCTCGATACGGATGTATGGATATTAAACGGGACTTTTTTTTAGAAAACATTGATCAATTTGTAGAATCTTTCTATGAGCACTTTTTTTCTCTAACACCTGAGATCTTTGAGCTTTTTAAAAACTCTGAGATCGGAAAACAGAAGAATGAGTTTAAGATATCAATACACACACTTCTCATTAATTTAAGTCAACTTGATAAATTAGATTCGTATTTTAAAGATCTCGGTATTAGACATATTTGTTATAACGTTTCTGAAAGGCATTATAAGCTTGCTAAAGAATCTTTTCTATATGCAATAAAGAAAACGTACGCTGATCATTGGAGTAAGGTCGTAGAAACAAAGTGGGAAGAAATTATTGATCATGTTACCTTGAAAATGAAAGAAGGAGTGAAGAGCTTTGAACTTGCCTATTAGTAATGTAAATTTAAGTAAGTTTGAAGAGCTTGGTGGAAAACAAATGCTGCAAAAAGTTGCGAAACTCTTCTATGATAAGGTCTATGAGCATAAATGGATTGGTCAATACTTTCAAGCTGTTTCACAAGAAATAATAGAATCTCAACAAGTTGATTTTATGAGTTCGGCCCTAGGAGGGCCAAAAGTATATTGCGGGCGGTTACCTGTTCCTGTACACAAGAATATGTTTATTTCAGAAGAGCTCTTTGAAATTAGACATAGTCTTCTACTTGAATCTCTACATGAAGCGAATGCTTCTGAAGAGCTTATTGCCAAATGGACAAAGATTGATGAGGCTTTTAAATCAGGTCTTGTGAAAAAGAATATTGGGGAATGCGAGAAAAGATATTTTACTGATGAATATTTATCCTTTCCAGATCCAGCTAAAAAGGTGGGATGAGTTCTTTGGTTAGTTAATCCTATCCTTTGCGAATTTAATTAGACATCATCATAATTCGATATCGCAGTCCTATTATTAAAATGCCCGTACAATTGCCAACCTGATCTACTACAGGAATAGAAACTTGAATGGCCTTTCTATCTGAACTTTCATCGTATTCAATTGGACCTATGAAAATTTGGCAAAGTCCATCGTTGTACGACTTTATCCACTTCTCTTCATCTCCTTGCCAGAAATCAGTAGTAAGAGGGTATGCTCCAATAAGAACACCATTGTTGCCAGTTAAAAATAATTCGCTATAGAGTTTATTATTGCTATAGAGGACTGTGGATTTTAGAAAACGAGACACTCTTCTTTTCTGCACCTCATTCTTAAATTTTGTTATTTTTAGAGTCGAAGTCCAGGAGGAATCCAGTCTTTTTATCTCATTTAATGAATCTATTTTAAAGTCTTTATTAATAAGAGCTTGATGAATAGTTGGTTCATTGGATATTTTGATAAGCTCAGGAATTTTATTTTTAATAAAATTGTATATTTCCTTATGTTTCTCTTTGAAGTTGCTTTCTAGAAATTGTATATCCATTCCAGACACTTTCTCGTTACTAAGAATGCTATTTAGAGGAAGTATAGCGAATATGATTATGACTATAAAAATTTTCAATTTAACCTCGGTGGGTATTACTTTGAAACCTCTTATATTCTATGGGAAGAATATAAACAAAATATAATATTTTAGGTAAATTTATCTTTAATTTTCAATTAGGAATCTTTAGTTTCCTCAGTCTCTTTTATTGTACGCATAGCTCTTTTTTAGCTAATAGGTAAAATGCTGTTTTAAGTAAGCGTAATTAAATGGATTCAATCTTAATATCTGAGTTAAGTGTCTTATTTATCGGACACTTCTCAGCTATAGCAATTAACTTATCAATTTGTTCTGGTGTTAAATCACCCGAGACTGTAATTTTCTTAGTTATATGATCTAGTTTACTTTTACTCTCTTCGCAGTCCTCACAATCTTCACCGTAAACTTTAGAGTGCTTTAATTCGACCACTACGTCTTTTAAGTTCCATTTCTTTCTATCCGCATACATTTTCATAGTCATTGACGTACACGCCCCAAGGGCCGCTTGTAATAACTCATATGGGTTCATTCCTAAATCATCTCCTTTAAACGATTTTGGTTCATCGGCAACTAGTTTATTAGTCATAGAGTAAATATCTTGAGTGAAATTGTGTTTTGGTCGTCCAACGACCAACAGCTCTCCAGTTGATGGTTTTATCTTTTCTGACTCTACCTCTTTTAAATATCTACTTATCCAACTTCCAATAATCTGAGCTGCATACTCTGCATCATCTTTATCCATTAACAGATGATCGGCCGTATCTAAGCTTACAAAACTTTTAGGGTGCTTTAGAGTTTGATAAATTTTTGCTGCATGATCAATTGAAACTGTATTATCTGTAGGAGAGTGAAGGATCAGAAAAGCTTTTCTTTGTTCACTAAGTCCATCTAGTACTTTTTGACTGGATATATCATCAAGAAATTGTTTCTTTATATTGAAGATTCTACCTGAGAGATTGACTTGAGCCACACCTTGATCTTTTATTTCACTTATTTGTGTCTTAAAATTATCAGAAACATGAAGAGTATCACTGGGAGCCGCTATGGAGACCACAGCTTTTACCTTATCTAGTTTTTTACAGGCCTGAAGTACTGCAGTTCCTCCTAAACTATGACCAATTAAAAGCTCTGGCGCTTGATATTTCTCAGTCAAAGCTGTGTAAGCGCTGTAAATGTCTTCTATATTTGACGAGAAGTTAGTATTAGAAAAGTCACCTTCGCTATTTCCTAGACCCGTAAAATCAAATCTTAATACGGCTATATTTGAATCGGTCAAACGCTTAGATATTCTTGAAGCCGCTAAGAGATTTTTAGAGCATGTAAAACAATGAGCAAAGATTGCGAAGGCCTTTGGTTTTGACATAGGTAGCTCTAATCTACCCGATAACGTTTCACCAGAGGCATTTACAAAATTAAACTTTTCTGATTTTGCTGACATAGTATTTCCCGTTTTTATTTAAATTAGTGTTTATTGTATGGCAATAGTTTAAAATTTTAAACAAACAACTTAGTTCTATTTAGCTAATGATTTAAGACGGGTATAAATAACAGAGTAGTATTAATAAGGTTGTCTAAGAATACTGGAGAGCTCTTCTTCGGTTATTATTTTTCACCTATCCTTAGTCCTCTAGGAATCACAATGAGGTCGAGAAGTTCAAAGAAGTAATGAATAGCAAGAGCAAGTAGGGCAGACGGAATGGCACCCATTAATATTACTCTATGATCATTCAAAGTAAGACCAGAGACTATTAAATCCCCAAGACCTCCAGCACCAATAAAGGCCGCTAGTGTCGTAGTTCCAACATTGATTACAGCTGAGGTTTTAATTCCAGACATGATATGTCTACTGGCTAGAGGGAGTTCCACATGGAAAATCTTCTCAAGTGAACTCATTCCTAATATTTGAGAATACTCTTTTAGTTTAGGATCTATCGATTGTATCCCGGAATAGGTATTTCTAACAATTGGTAGTAGTCCATAGAGAAAGAGTGCCACATAAGCAGGAGGTTTTCCAATTCCAACTAATGGAATAAGAAAACATAAAAGCGCCAAGGAAGGTATGGTTTGAAAAAGTCCTGTAATGAGTAAAATGAATTGAGCAAAGAATTTAAACTTTGAAGCAAACACACCGGCAATAATTCCAAAAATGGTGGCAGCAATCAATGAGAAGGCGACCATTTCAAGATGTTCAATCAAAAGAGGTCTGATTCTCTTAAATATTCCAAAACTCTCTCCACTAGACTTTATATTTAAAAAGTAATTGGCTGCTTGCTTTATAGTCTTTCCCTCTAACTCAACGAGAGCATTCAATTTTATCATTTCTCTTGTGTCAATTTTTCCAACAAGTTTATCTGTTAGAACTTTCCAAGTTTTTGGATATTTCTTAACAAAACTTTTACTAGTTAATATTACGGCTAAGTACTTTGGAAAGAAATTCTTATCGTCTTTTAAAATTCTTAGATTAAATTTCTCTATTTTTGCGTCAGTTGAATAAACTTCAATAAGTTCCACTTGTTTGTTCTTTAATGCCTCGTAGGCCAGTGCATGTTGCATTGAAACCTTATTTTTAAGTTCAATGTTGTAGTGATTACTCATGGCCCTGAAACCATCTGCTCGATCAAGAAACTCATGGCTAAAGCCTCCCTTGATGGTTTGAAAGTTCTTAAGATCACTCATGGACACTAAATGCTTAAACTCTGAATAATCTCTCTTAAGCGCCAAAGCGTAGGTATTATTAAATCCGAAAGATTCGGAGGTCGTCATTGATTTTACTTCTAATGCTTTTTGAATTTCACTAATCGTCTTTAAATTCTTCTGTTTTAAAATGGCCTCAGAAATAGTTCCAGTATACTCTGGATAAATATCTATTTCTTGGTTTTCAAGAGCACTAAAGACAACCCCTGTTCCTCCTAGCCCAAATTTTCTGACCACTCTCGCTTCACCGACATTCTCAATAATTTGAGCAATGATTTCGGAAGTTATATAACCTTCAGTAAAGGGCTTTGATCCAACAGTAATGGTAGGGAGTTCTTTAGCAAAGATAGTAGAGCAAAGAAAAAACACAATTAAGATATATTTCATACGAGTGGCACCTGAGAATTAATAAAGTCTCTAGCAAATTCAGTAGCTGGATTCTTTAGAATTTCTTCAAAGCTTCCTCTTTGTTCTATTTTGCCAGAATTTAATAGATAAGTTTCATGGGCAAAGAAACTTGCTTCGTTCAAACTATGAGTTACTAGTATGACTGTCTTTTTGAGTTCATTAAAAACAACTTTTAGACTTTTTTGTAGACTCATTCTTACAAGTGGATCAAGCGCACTCATAGGCTCATCCATTAACAATACAGGTGGATCTAAAATAAGAGCTCTAATAAGGGCGGCCCTTTGCTTTTGACCTCCACTTAATTCAATGGGGTAGCGATTTAGGTGTAATGGATCCAATTGGACCATCTCCACTAATTCCTTTAAGCGTGTCTTTAAACATGTAAGGTCTTTCTTGTGTAAGATTCCTGGTAGCAGTATGTTATCTCTAATGGTTAAGTGGGGAAAGAGTCCACCTTCTTGAACCATGAAACCTAAAAGAGATGATCGATCTTTTTGCTCAATTTGAGTTATATTCTTATCGTCTAGAAAAATTTCACCTTTGGTAGGTTTTAATAATCCAGAGATGAGGCGTAGAATAGTCGTTTTTCCACATCCACTTGGACCCAGTAGAACGTGGGTCTTGTTAGATTCAAATTCTAATTGTAAATGATCAAAGATGGTTAACTGATCAAACTTTACTTGGACATCACTTAAAGTAATCATATTCTTGCCTCATGCAATATTAAAAATCTAATCTATAGATTAATAAATGATACGATATTTTCTTGTGCCCAGCTAGCCCTAAGAATATTCCTTGTAGAGTCTAGAGCTTAGAGTCCAAATTGATCTTCTAGTCCAACATTACAGAACATACCTTCGAAACTAATTGCTTTTTGAAATCTATAAGAAGCAATGTGGTCGTTAGTTAAGTCTAAATCTTCGTTTGGAAGAGCGTAGTAGCCGTTTAGGTAGGCTCCCTCATGTTCAAATGTAAATTGAACCACTGGTTCAAATGGTCCAAAGTCATCTATTGCTAAGACTTGAACAGCATCATTTCCAGCACCATCAGACATGATTATAACATTTTGAGAGTAAGTATAAGTCTTTCCCTTAGTTCTGATCTTTAGAATATTCTTCTTACTTAATAGCTCTAATGGAGTTGCTTCATAATCAAGAACGTCTTCATCTGAATAGAAGGCCAGTTCCGTTTCACCATCCCAGCAATGTAAGTAATCACCTTCTAGTTGGAGTGGACTATTTGCATAAGAAGTATTAGTTAGAAGCAAAAGAGCTGCTATAAGCTTGATCATGATAATTCCTTAAAAATGTTATAATTTAAATATTTAGATCATTGATAAAACAATCGCTAGGGAGTTGAAATAATTACAGGAGGTTTGGTTAAGAGAAATTTGAGTAAGTGGGATTAAGTAGCAGTTAATGAGGTATTTGTGAATTTCATATTATAATTTCAATTAATTAAGAGAAGATCAACACTTTTACTTTTTCGAATCTGTATTTATCATAAGCTATATCTAATGGTTCAAGATAACCTTAAATTGTGCTGTACAAATAAGACTAGACTCAAGCTCAGATTATATTATTCATTGAATAATGTCTTAAGATCGCAATGTATGTGATTGTTTTATTAATTTGTTTGTATACTGTCATTAATATTTCAACTGAAAGTGCTTAGGAAGGGTAAATGAAAATCTATTTACTTAGTCTTTTTCTTCTATTCTCTTCAACTGTGTTTGCTGAAAATAGTTTTCTTAAAAATAAGACTATTGTGGGTTGTGAGAACGAAGAGGGTTATCCTCCCTTTATTTATCGAAACAAAACTTCGGGAGAATTAGAGGGCTATTCTGTGGATATTCTTAACTTAGTATTTAAGGGTAGTGGAGCACAAGTAAATTATAGATTATTGCCTTGGAAGAGATGTATGTCATATATGTCTGAAGGGAAGCTCATTGATATTGTGTTAGCAGCAGCTTCCACGAAAGAAAGGCGAGAAAGGTATTTATTTTCCAATTCATTTTCCAAGGTTCATTTAGCTTACTTTTATGATCGTGAGCGCTACCCTGAGGGGCTTAATATAAGAAAGCCAAGTGATTTTAATCGCTTCTATGAAGTTTGTGGAATGTTAGGGTTTGTATATGGAGGCTATGGTCTTTCAAGAGAAGTGAAGAAGAGTGGACGTGGATTTCAACAACTCATTAGAAGGGTTGTTCACAAAAGGTGTGACACAATCCTTGTAAGATATGAGGTGTTTAAAAATCTGCCCAAACTGTACAGTAATATAGAATTCTTTGATCGTATGAAAGGTGAAATTATTCCGTGGCGAAAAGACAATCCGATAAATTTTTATTTTCTTGCAAGAAAAGATTCAGCCTATCATAAGCACTTATTGGACTTTATAAATAAGAGAATGAAACAAATGAAGAAGACTGGTGAGCTTAAAATCATTAAAGAAAAGTATGGACTTTTTTCTGATTGAAAAATAATCGATAGTAATTATTAAGAATCATTAATCTATAGCCCTCCTCAATTATATTAAATGCTTAGTAGGCACTATCTTGAGATGTTGATTCTTTCTGGGCAAAGTTAGGAAAGTCCGGTAATGTTTCGAGCATGAGAGAGCAATATAATATACTAGATTTTGAGACCACGGGTCTCTCCGCTGATTATGATCGCGTGATTGAAGTGGGTGTTGTGAAGATTAGAGATGGGAAAATTATCGATACTTTCGAGGCCCTTATCAACCCTGGCACACGAATCTCCAGTACTATTACTAGCTTAACGGGTATCACTAATAATATGGTGAAGGATGCCTTGAGCGCTCGAGAAGTAATGCCAGAATTGAAGAAGTTTCTGGGAGATGACCTCATTTTTGCCCACAATGCTTCCTTTGATTCTCGTTTTTTTAAAGCGGAAATGATGAGGGCCGGACTAAGTTCTTCTAATCTTTTTCTCTGTTCACTGCTTCTAGCAAGGAGAGTCTATCAGCAGCTCCATTCTCATAAATTAGGTGTCCTATGCCAGCATGTTGGTTTTACCAATCAAGCGTCTCATCGTGCCTTAGGCGACGCTGAAGCTACCTTCTATGTTCTTGATGATATCCTTAAGAAAGTAAAATCAAGTAGTGGCAAAAATGAATTGAGCGCTGACTATTTGGCTAAACTCTCTAAGGTTCCTAAGAAGAAAGTAAACGTTTGGCTTAGTGCGAATTAAATTCTATTACAAAGCAGATAATCGACTCGAAATTCTATTAATATTAGATAGATAGAGCTCAATATTCAAATATCGTCTAAATCTTTTAAGGACGTTTCTTTCTTACATACTACCCAGATAATTTTTAGTCATATGGTATAAGTTAAATATATTTATTTTTGGAGAAGTATACGATGAAGAAGATCATTCTATGTTTAGCTTTACTATTATCAATCAATTCTTTTGCTGGTGAAAAGATTCAGTGCTTCTTAGGTTATGAGAGCTTTTACAATCAAATAGTGACTGGAGAAATTGAATTTTTAGATACAGAGAGTGAATCTAAAGAAGATTATTTAAAGAGCTTACATAATTCATTAAAGCTTTTAGAAGAAATATTAGAAAGAGATGACACGCATTTTAGAAGCCTTTTTGGTTTTGAATATTACCTATATATGCAGGACCGAATTAAGGAAATGAAATTGAAAGGTGAGGACATAAGTCTCGCTTTAGAAGCTAGAGATGTTTCAGAAGAAATTTTATTAAAAGAATTATACAATTATAATTTTTGTGAGGGTGGAGAAGCGCAGAGGTTCAATACTGTCATAATTGAAATTGTCGACAAAGTAGTAGAGCAAGTAAAATTAGCTAGAGATAGAACTTAAAATATTTTAAACACCAGTCTATTCTAATCCCATCCGAACATGAGAGTTTCATCATTATCTGCAGCATTGGTATCATTTAAAGGTTCATACCATGCTTGAAAGGGAACTGTTCCTTCAAAAATTGTACCAGCTCTAAGTTTAACAGCAGTTTCGTAAGCTTTTGTAGGAGTATTATTATCGACTCCATTTCGCACTAAATTGTAAACTCTTGGAGTCTCCCAACCAAGTCCATCGGCCGTTGGTTCGTAGGCCGTTATTGTTCCTTCATTAGTTGAAGCAAATGAGACCCACTGGGCCTGAACGTTTAGTGCAAATTTTGTTTTTTGAAATGCCACTGGAACAAGTGGTGAAGAACAAGAACCATTAGCATCAGCATAGGAATTTCCAACGATAGGTTGTGTTGCTCTAATTCTTAAGGCCTCATCTCGATAGTAGCCCTTAGTTCCTCTTGAACTGATGTCCTTTGTTGTTCCAGGATTGATCGTTTGATTAGTTTGAGAGAATGTATCTGAGTGATAAACATTATATGTTCCTGCCGTTGCTGTAGAAAATTTTCCTGTTCTAGATGGAACTCCTACTAGGTCATTACTCGCAGGAAGCAATGGTTTTGGATCTATATACTGGGATCCGTTACCATTAGCATAACCAAAGACTGCAATGAAACTGGTACTACTGATTTCATAACTACCATAGCTTGCTATGTTAAAAACATGTCCAGCATCTGCAGCTATAGCAGCAATTCCTCCAGCAACAGCTCCTCCACCTTTTGTTAGTGTTACAGTTCCAGCAGTGAATGAATATACCTTAACTTTCATAGGGTTTGATCTACTATGATTAAAAAGAAAGTTCTTTCCAATCCAGGCCGATGTTTGCCAAACCACATTTGCTTTATAAGTATCTGAGCCTGTACCTAGTCTCCCTGCTATAAAGAATGGTTTAGTTGCAGTGACAACAGTAAAGTCATTTGCGGGAACTGAAATTGTTTTTCCCCTATCTAAATCTGCAGAAATTTGCGAACCATCGTTAAAACTCGAAGCAGAATTATTTCCATAGAATATTTGATTATCATTTTCAAGAGAAACTAGCTGATTCATTGTCGCTCCTCCAACGTTAATCGCTGAATAAGGAGTTGTTATAAAATCTATCGTAGGTAGAGTTTCAGCAGTTAGAGTAGGTGACCATGCTCCATAGTTTATTCCGTTATAAGCTTTAACTCTAAAATGGTAATATGTCTCAGGAGTAAGTGCTGTTAAATCTTCTCTTCTTACCGTTTTTACACCATCACTTATGGTAATCCATGTTGGAGAAGAAGCTTCTTTATACTCAATGACATAATCAACTATAGGAAAACCATTATCCGTAGGGTATGGCCATCCAACTTTAATATTAGTATCAGAAGCGTTTACTACAGACATAGAGGTAATTCTCTCAGGTGATATTGCCACTAATTGCCAAGGTCCAATAGAGGCGATCGATGATTCATTTCCAGCGTTATCTACAGCTGTAACCAGGGTAAAGTAATTTGTTAGACCTGTTAGAAAAGAAGTTGAGCCATTATCTATCGCATGGGATAGAACATTTCCAATACTTCTAAAGCCTCCACTAGCTATGATTCCTGTTGCATTATTATTTGTCGAAATCGCCATCCTATAGTGTGAAACACCGGAAGGTCCATTGTCACTAGCAGCTGACCATGAAGTTGTTTCTGAAACAATGTCTGAAGAGTTACCAGCGATACTTAGTCCAGAAACTAAATTAGGAGCTAAGGTGTCATGTGCTACTGTGAATGAGCGACAGGGCGAGCGACCACCAAAACTATTTCCTACCGCAACGTAAACAGTATTCACTGCGTTCAAGTTAGGAATAGGATAGATAGGATTTGCATTATAGGGAACCCAAGTTCCACCTGTTTCACAACCATCACTTATATACATTTCAACCGCAATAGAAGAGGTAATATTTAAATTTAGATTTGGACTTGTTGTTATACTTCCTTCTGTAACAGTAAAGCTAAGATTAGAAGTATCAACGAGTAATGCATTTGTAGTTGGTGGTGTATAAGTTAAAATGGCATCTTTATCTGCATAATCTCTAACGACTGCACCGTTTAGATCCCATGGAGAAATAAGTTGTACACCGTCGTGATCTAAGTCACCGGCCTGAACAGTGTAGTTAAATATAAAAGCATGAGATCTATCAGTTGATCCTGATATATAGTTTGCATATCTAGTCACTCCACCAATATTAATGGGAACCCTTGGAGAACCGCCATTTGTAATTTTAGTTCTTTTATTAAACTGTAAAGTTACTGATATAACTTCACCAGCAACATAAGTTTTATTTCCGCTCACACTTGTTGAGATCACTGTTGGTGGGGCTAGATTTAGTGCCCGTTCACGTTCAGCATCATTGTCTTGATCGACAGAGACAAGATTATTTGGTTCAAACTCTGGACCACCACCGGCACCTTTACATGAGTAAAGGGTAAGTAAGAATGTTAATATTAATAGTGTCTTTATATTCATACCGTAAGTCCTGATTGCTTGTCGGTAAAATTTAAGAGATTCTTAATATAGTAGTGATTTCGAGTTATTACCTTTCTTATCTTATCGAAGATTTAAGACTCATTAAAAATCGGTATGTTATATAGATGATAAATACAGTTTATTGAAAATAGTGCCACTAATTCTAAACAAAATTCAAAAATTGAAACCTATTGTGGCCCCTATCTGTTCAATACTTATCTCTGAGCTAATGAATCCAGGTCGCTCAAAGGTGAGTTCCATCTTTGAGTAAAAGAACTTCAATAGAATTGAGGTTTGGTATGCATAGGCGGGAAACTTTATATTTCTTGCACTTCCAAGGGGAAATTTAAACTTAAGTCCAGCGGTTGTCTCTTTTCTGCCTCCAATATCACTCCAGATAGGAAATTTGATATAGGGGCTCATTTGAAAGAATATATCTGAACCAAAGGGGAGCCATTCTACTTCTGGATAAATTTGGTTCCCTGTTAAGTTTCGAAAACCAAATTTATTACCTGGAACAATCATCGTGGTAAAGAATCTCTCTACAACTAGTTTAAAATTCCAATAATCAGAGATCGGTAAGACAAACCCTAAATTCATAAAAGCAGTAAAATATTGAAAGTGTTTTGTTTCGTCTTCGGGTTTAGAAGTATTGGTACCTGTAGTATTTAATCCCATTGAAAAATCTATCCAGGGTGGGAGGAAGTAGTATTGGAAAATAAATTGATGGTAATCTGTTTGTTGAGTAGTATTGGTTGGGGTGAAAACTATTGTATCTTGAAATTCTTTATATTTTGACTCAACTAATCCATAGTTATATTCAAGTCTCCACTTTGGAGGTAACTGGGCAGCTTGAGTTGAAACGATGAGTATGAATAAGGTTAAGAGTACTTTCACTTTGTAATTATATCTTATTCTTTAGTAAACTTCTTTGGACAATTAAAGCTTAGGCAAAAAGTTCCGATATTATAGTAACAATAGATTAATACTGTCTTGTATTCATCCTTTCCCTTCAAAAATTATTCTTTAAACACAATCAGAATGGATTTTTTTGCCGGTGTCATTAACCGAGTTAATCAGTTGTGGTGCTTTCCTCCGTTAAGCATACTGTAGTCTACCCAACTTTTTGAGTAGGCCAATAGTAGGAGGAAAATTTTTAGATGAGTAAGTTGTTTAACGTTGAGACATCAACCCGAGCAATTCGTTACCACGGAAAGACAAGAGATAAGTTAGAAGCTAATTCTCGAAAACTTTCAAGTGGAACACGTATTGTTAAAGCTGCAGATGATGCGGCCGCGTTGAGTATTGTCACAAAGTCAAAAGCAAACACTCGAAGTAAACAGATGGCC